>Ga0335085_10000011_pt1 | contig 749584 bp, 642 predicted proteins | sample Lox_Sample_45_FD_206712 | JGI IMG/M metagenome (GOLD analysis project Ga0335085, IMG submission 206712) | Soil microbial communities from Loxahatchee National Wildlife Refuge, Florida, United States - Lox_Sample_4.5 | ecosystem: Environmental > Terrestrial > Soil > Wetlands | place: USA...
GCAAAATGAGCAACTACAGTCTTCGGCCTCGCAAACGCCAGCGCACCCGGCGCCTCGATTTCACCACGCGACTCAGGATCGTTAAGTGAACAGTATTGGGTTTAGGGCGGTTTAGGGCCAATACGGCTCACGTGGAAGGACAGACTGTTTTTCTCGCCAGGAATCCAGATGTCTTTCTTGCAGGGTCCACGTCGCGTAGGTCGAGGTGTTTCCGAGTGGCCGACCATCCACTCGGAGCTGGCGATGCCACATCCGCGGTTATTATGCGTGATACGGACAGGTGACTCAACCAGCCATCCGAGCGGCCCGGACATCGCTTGTCAAAGCCGTTCCACGAGCGAGTTGACCGTAGTCGATTGCATGAGCGCGACCTCGGTGAGAATTCCGTGCAGGGTGCCGATCTTTAGCGGGTTGTGCAGCGGAACTGTAATCGTGTGTGTGGGAGGTCCTGGGTGCCGCAGCCTGACGTGGCTCCCCTTTTGGCGGATCGCCATGTATCCGACGGCTTCCAGAGCCTTGATCAGCCGCTCGGCCGATACGCCGCGCGGCAATTTCATGCAGCTTCCAATGGAATCAACTCGTCCTTCACATAGTGCATTTGCACCAGTCGAGGACGTGTCGTAGCGTCGTCGAAATGCAGTGAGACCGCCTCCAGCAGATTGCCGCGGAGTTCATCCCAGGTTTCACCTTGGGTGAAAATGCCGTGGCCCAACGCGCGGGCATAGAAGCCGCCCTCCTCCGCGTCGCGAACCTCGAAGATCAACTCCATAGACCCAGCATACCCAAAACCGGAGTGTCGATGGCCGGCCCGTTGCAGCAGCCGTATCCGAGCAAAGGGGGTTTTTCGTCCAAGTGACGTGAGCCGAACCTACCAGGAGTAATCCGGCCCACACGCAAGCGGTGCATTCTCCGAGCGGGGGACGATACGCCCAAGGCCGAACACGCGAGCCCGAAGAGGCCGAGTTGGATGGATCAGTGGTACTCTCGTGCGCAGCGGGAGAGGCGACCTAACGGGCCACTTGCGCAGGAGTTCTATCTCGCAGCGCCTGCCTGGCAGCCCGATACGCAAACACGGCCGAGAGCGCGGTGATAATCAAAACCGCGATCTGGAGGACATACATCACTCGCATATTGCTCAACCCCAGGTATTCCTTCGTCGAGTTCATGGTGGCTTCGGCCTGTATTTTGAGAGCCCGGAAATACCGCTTTACCGAATCGCTAAGGACGCTGTTCAGCCGCGCGGGCTTTTCTCCAGCCCCAGCGCTGATCCGTTGGAACGCCTCCAGTTGTCGTGAAGCGAGCGACTTCCGGAGCCCCTTGGCATCGGCCTTCAGGCGGGTAAATAAGGTGTAATCATCTATAAGATCGGCGTACAGCCTGAAGTACCGCCGCAGGCCCCAATCTCGACGCCCCCGCGATGCGAGTGTCTGTAATCGATGCAGGCGGCGGTCAAGAGACTCGGCGAACGAAAACAGAACGGTCCAATCCTCTAGAGCATCACAGAGTTCCCTCGCTTCACAGATATCCCCGAGATCGGGCTTCGCGGGTTGCAGCATGTAGATGCGCCATTGCGTCTTCCGCAGTCCTGCGCCCCCCGGCCGGATCGAAACGGCCTTGTCGTCTGACTTGAAGGCCCCCCAGGAAAAGACATCCTCTCCGATAGACGAGAAGAACAATCGTGCCTTCTGGGCCCATTGAACGAATTCGGACTCCGATCTTGGGGCCCCCTCCAACCATATAACCTCGATTACTGGCAACGCGCCGCCCGCACTACGGGTGTCGCGAGAGAAGTGGCCACGAAAGAACGGCTCCAGCGCGCCTTCTGTTTGACACCGGAGTTTCATAAGCCATGCATTGAGGGCCTTCCTCTGCTCGTGGCGTGGGGATGTCTGACCGGTTCCCAGGAACCAGTGCGAAAGCTGCGGAATCCTTTGGATACTCCCCAGCGTAACCTCCGGGAGGTGCGGAGCCGACCGCAAGTCTCGGAAAGTCTGCTCGGCAGCATCGGTAAGGAAAACGTCGGCCGTTATCAAATATGCTGACGGCAGGATCTGATGCGCGGTAAAGTGCACCGACCTGACGTCCTGTGGTAGGGACCAATAGCCCTCGCCCGGGGTTGCTGCACGCTCCTTGCGCGGATCCCAGGGACTGAGTATCCCTAGCGATTTGAACCCGCCACCAAGAAAGCTCGGCGAATCGATCCAGCTGAGGTAGTCGTCGCTACCCCAATGGGGCGGAATGACCTTTTCGATTCGTGCAACGACCGAACCGATCTCGTCGGCGGTGTATAGCTCCAGCAGCCTAAAGAGCCTGAAGCGGAGGTTAGTCCCCTCGGGTAGAGCAGATTGTTGCTGCCAATCGGCGGCATATTTGCGCTGCCGCTTTCGCTGTTCCTGAAGGTGCTTGATGATTCCACCGGAGAACGCAGGTAAGTTCTCGACGAGGTCAAGCAGCGGCTTGCTGATCCTCTGGGAAACGGCCGACGGTATTCGCATCGACTTCGATACACACCAATTTACCGTACGATTGCCCGCGCGAGCTAGACATTCCTTGCCGAAATTCATCGTCAAAGATTCCGTGAATCCGGCGGTACGTCAGCTTTGGAAAGAATCCGGACGGTCAGCTTAAAAAATGCCTCCCGCTTCGCCGGTCGGACTTTCGCCCAGTGAGAGAATTCACCGCTCCGGTCGTGTCACGCGCCACTCGTACATTGATCCGGCCTCGAGCGCGGCCCACACGCAGGGCTCTGACGGATTCCTCCCGTGAAACGCCGGTCACGTCAGTTGGAATATTCCCTCAGTGCATGTTGGCGTGTAGTCGGCGAGGCTGATCTTTGTGGGACGGCCTGCCGGGCGGAGCTTCAGATGGCAGTGCGAAGGCCTCTGGTTTTCGCCTGCCGGTTCTGGCGAGCCACCCGCCGGTTCAGCGCTGAGCTTGGAGTGCTGAGACCGACTGCAATCCGTTCCCTTGCTCCGTTCTGACCAGTTTGTAGAACTCACAATCCATGCAGTTCGTGAGCTTTGCCGCGAATGATCCTTGGACCTTCCCGCCGCATAACGTACCAGTCAGGGCCCAGCATATGCGACCGCCGTTATGCCCGCCGTTGAGCCCATCAGCCCTGACGTCAGTGGAGGCCGGGCAGACACCCAATTCCAATGCTCTGCTACCTCCCGGCTGCCGACCGCATTTCTTCACATCCCAACAGTTCGCGCTCATGTGTCGCCTCTCTCCTGTCATATCGGTGGAAGGCGCCGTCTACTGTAGCTTTAGCTCCTTGATTGCGTCCGACACCCGGGAACAGTGTTCGCGAGGTCCATTCGCTGCTCCGGCCGGAAGACGCGCCACGCGGAAAGAGCCGTCGGCTGTTCGATGTGTTAAGTGGACAGTGTCGAGTCTCTATGGCGCGTTAGTTCTGGAGCTCGAAGCCTTGGGTGGCGATGTGGGTGAGCAGGACTTCGGCGCAGTGGCCGTGAAGCTGGAAGATCTGGCGGACGAGGTCGCATACCGAATCGTAGCCGCGCTCGTAGAAGACCAGGATCGACGGACCGGCGCCGCTGAGCGCGCAGCCTAGCAGGCCGGGCGCACGGAGTTTTAGGATTTCGGCGAGGCCGGGGACCAGCGGCACGCGATAGGGCTGATGAAAGCGGTCTTCGAGGGCGGCCGGAAACGCCGAGGTGGAGCCGGCGGCTAGCGCGGCTATGAGGAGAGCGGCGCGTTGCACGTTGAAGACGGCATCCTCGCGGCTATAGCACGATGGCAGCGCGGCGCGGGCCTCGGCGGTCGGGAGGGCGAAATCCGGCACGACTAACGCGATTCCGAAGCGCGTGGGCAGTTCCAGACGCACGGCTCGGACGGCGCCTCCGGAATCGATGGCGCTGGCCACGATGGAGCCGAGCACGCACGCGGCGACGTTATCGGGATGGCCTTCCAACTGTGCGGCTTCATCGAGAATGCGCGGCGACTTCCAGCCGAGGCCGAGCAGGCGATTGGCGATGACCACGCCGGCGGTGAGCGCGGCGGCGCTCGATCCTAAGCCTTTGCCTAGCGGAATGTGATTGTCGATGGCGAGCTCGATGGGCGGCATCGGCAGGCCCACGTCGGCCGCGACCGAGAGGGCGGTCTGCCAAATCAGATTGTCTGCGCTGGTCGAGATGGAAGACGCATCGCGTCCGGTGACGGTGATGGAGAGGCGGTCGGCGGCGCGGAAGCGGCAATCGAGATAGATACCGAGGGCCAGGCCGAGCGCATCGAAGCCCGGTCCAAGGTTCGCGCTGGAGGCGGGCACGCGGACGGTTGACCAGGACATAAACGTTATTGTAGCGTTCGGGGCCGCGCGTTACGATGTGCGTGATCATGCCTACGACGGCGCGGATTGGAGTTTTCGGCATCGGGCTGGCGGCATATTGGCCGCAGTTTGCCGGTCTGAAAGAACGGCTGGAAGGATACCAGCGCGCGGTGGAAGAACGCGTGCGCGGATTCGGGGCGGAGATTGTTTCGGCGGGTCTGGTGGATTCAGCCGAAGGCGCGCGGGCGGCCGGACAGGTGTTTTTGCGTGGGGATGTAGATCTGATTCTTTGCTACGTGGCGACGTATGCCACGTCGTCGCAGGTGCTGCCGGTGGTGCAGAAATCCGGGACGCCGGTGCTGGTGCTGAACCTGCAGCCGGTGGCGGCGCTCGACTACGAGAATACCGATACGGGGGAGTGGCTGGCCAATTGTTCGGCGTGCTGCGTGCCGGAGATCGCGAACGCGTTTGCCCGCGCGCGGATCGATTTTCATGTGGTCTCGGGGCAGCTTGCGGCGGAGGACGCGGCTTGGCGGGAGATCGAGGATTGGTGCCGCGCGGCGGCGGTGGCGCGGGCGGTGCGCGAGAGCCGCATCGGTTTTCTGGGCCACACGTACCCGGGCATGCTCGACATGTACTCGGACTTCACCATGATGCATGCGCAGCTTGGCGCGCACGTCGAGGTGCTGGAGATGGACGATTTGGCCAAGCGTGTGGCTGCGGCGAGGGCGGACGAGGTCGCGGCCAAGCTGGCGGTCACGCGGGAGACGTTTACGATCGAGCCTAGCGTTGAGGAGGCCGGCCTCGATTGGGCTGTGAGGGTGGCGGTGGGGCTCGACCGGCTGGCTTCCGATTTCGCGCTCGATGGGCTGACTTACTATTACCGCGGCCTGGACGATAACGAGTTCGAGCGGCTGGGCGCGGGGCTGATTCTGGGGAATTCGCTGCTGACGGCGCGCGGCATTCCGGCGAGCGGCGAAGGCGATTTGAAGAATTGCATCGCGATGCTGATGATGGACCGGCTGGGCGCGGGCGGGTCGTACACGGAGTTTTACGCGATGGATTTCCGGGAGGGCTTCGTGCTGATGGGGCATGACGGGCCGGGACATATTGCGATCAGCGATGCGCGTCCGGTGCTGCGGGGCTTGGGCTTGTATCACGGCAAGCGCGGCGCGGGAGTTTCGGTAGAGTTCAAGGTGAAAACTGGGCCGGTGACGATTCTCGGATTGACGCAGACAGCCGAGGGCCGGTTGAAGCTGATTGCGGCCGAGGGGGAATCGCTGCCGGGACCGATTCTGCGCATCGGCAATACGAATTCGCGGCTGCGGTTTGTGCTGGGGCCGGCGGAGTTTCTGAATCGATGGTCGATGGAAGGACCCACGCATCATTGCGCTTTGGGCGTGGGACATCAGGCGGCGCGGATCGGCAAAGTGGCGAAACTGCTGAAGATTCCGCTGGTCGAGGTGAAGTGATGCAACGGATCTGTTTTCTGTTGAAGGTACGGCCGGAGCGGCTCGCGGAGTACAGAGAGCGGCACAAAGCGGTCTGGCCGGAGATGTTGGCGGCGTTGAGCGAAACCGGGTGGCACAACTATTCGCTGTTTCTGCGGGATGACGGGCTGTTGGTTGGGTATCTGGAGACGCCCGATTTTGCGGCGGCTCTGCGCGGGATGGCGTCGCGGGAAGTGAACGAGCGGTGGCAAAGGGAGATGGCGCCATTCTTCGAAGCGCTCGACGGGCGGCGTCCGGACGAAGGGATGCTGGCGCTCGAAGAGGTGTTTCACCTGGAGTAAGCTAAAGGATCAGGCACTCCTGTTCACTAACATGACATTAGAAAGCTACACCATCACTCAAGGCCGCGACCGCGCGCCCGCGCGCGCGATGCTGAAAGCCATCGGCTTCACCGACGCGGATCTGGCCAAGCCGATTATCGGCGTCGCGAATACGTGGATCGAGACCATGCCGTGCAATTACAACTTGCGCGAGCTGGCGGTCAAAGTGAAAGAGGGCATTCGCGCGGCCGGCGGGACGCCGATGGAGTTCAACACCATTGCGATCAGCGACGGCGTCACTATGGGTACGGAAGGGATGAAGACCTCGCTGGTGAGCCGCGAGGTGATCGCCGATTCGATCGAGCTGGTAGCGCGCGGGCACATGTTTGACGGCATCGTGGCGCTGGTGGCTTGTGACAAGACGATTCCGGGCGCGGCTATGGCGCTGCTGCGGCTGAACGTGCCGTCTGTGATTCTGTACGGCGGATCGATTTTGCCGGGCAAGCATAACGGGCGCGACATCACCATTCAGGATGTGTTCGAGGCCGTGGGCGCGAATGCGGCGGGGCGCATGTCGGACAGTGAATTACTGGACATCGAGAATCATGCGTGTCCCGGCGCGGGCGCTTGCGGCGGTCAGTTCACGGCCAACACGATGGCGACGGTGCTGGAACTGATCGGGCTCTCGCCTATGGGCACCGCCGCGGTTCCGCAGGTGGATGCGCGCAAGGCGGATGTGAGTTTTCGCTGCGGGGAAATCGTCATGGATGCGGTGCGCAAGGAGCGCAGGCCGCGGCAGATCGCGACGCGCCCGGCTTTCCAGAACGCGATTGCGGGCGTGGCGGCGACGGGCGGTTCGACCAATGCGGTGCTGCATCTGCTGGCGATGGCGCGTGAGGCGGGCGTCGATCTGGCGATCGATGATTTTCAGGAGATCTGCCGCCGCACGCCGGTGCTGGTGGATTTGAAGCCGGGCGGGCGGTTCGTGGCCGTGGATGTGCACAAGGCCGGCGGGATCGGCGTGATCGCGCAGCGGCTGGTGGAAGGCAAGTTTGTGGACGGATCGACGCTGACTTGCACGGGCCGCACGTTTGCCGAGGAAGCCGCGGATGCGCGGGAGACTCCGGGGCAGGAGGTAGTGCGGCCGCTCGCGAAGCCGCTGAAGCCGCGCGGGGGTATGGCGATTCTGCGCGGGTCGCTTGCACCCGAGGGCTGCGTGATCAAGCTGGCGGGGCATGAACGGATGCAGCATCGCGGTCCGGCGCGCGTGTTCGATCGCGAAGAAGATGCCATGGCGGCCGTGACCTCCGGGAAGATCAAGCCGGGCGATGTCGTCGTGATCCGGTATGAAGGGCCGCGCGGCGGGCCGGGCATGCGCGAGATGTTGGGCGTGACCGGCGCCATCGTCGGCGAGGGACTTTCGGAGAGCGTCGCGCTAATGACGGATGGCCGCTTCAGCGGGGCGACGCACGGCTTCATGATCGCGCACGTGGTGCCGGAGGCTTTCAACGGCGGGCCGATCGCGGCGGTGCGCGAGGGCGATTCGATCGCCATCGACGCGGAAGCGGGGACGGTCAATCTGGAGATCGCGCCGGAGGTGCTGCGCGAGCGGCTGGCAGAGTGGAAGCCGCGGGCGCCACGCTATGCGTCGGGCGTTTTTTCGAAGTACTGTGCGCTGGTGGCTTCGGCTTCGGAAGGCGCGGTTACCGTCGCGCCAACGTCACGATAGATAGCCAGACTACGGCCGCCGAGTAACCGCCGAGCACGTCGGTCGGGTAATGTACACCCAGATAGATACGCGAGAAGCCGATCGCGGCGATCAGTAATGCCGCAGTGGCGTAAAGGCAGATGCGCGCCGTCTGGCTTTCAATGCGCTTCGCTGCGAGTGCGGCCATGGTGACGAAGAACGCGCACGAGACCAGCGCGTGTCCGCTCGGGAAGCTGAAGCCGCCGGGTTCGGCGAGCCCGAAGAATGCGGGCGGCCGGGGCCGGTGGAAGAACAGCTTTAGCGACCGGTCGAGCAGTTCGGCGCCGATCACGGCGATGACGAAATGAAGCGCATCGCCGCGGTCTAGTGCGAACACGATCACCACGCCGATGATGATGAGCGCGGCGGGCGATCCAACGAAACTCAACGCGCGCATGACGGCGGTCAGCGGCGGAGTGGCGTACGCGTGGATCGCGGCGCGGATCGAGTTATCGAGGGCCTGGCTGCTTCCGCGTATTACGGCGTTGGCAAGCCAGGCAAAGAACAGCGAGGCAGCGATCAACAGCAGGAGGATTCGGCTGCGCATTACTTGATCCGGAACAGCAGTACCGGGCCGAGGTCGGCTACCTTTTCGACACCCCATTCGCCGGGATGCGCGCGCATAGCGGCAGCGAGTGGACCGTTGGCGTCCTGACTGTCCCAGGCAAGGATGTAGCCAAAACCCGCTGTGCGGACCGCGCGCGTGGCGGCCATGCGGATGTCGCCGAGAGGCTTGGGCGCGAGCGTCGGCTCACTGGTTACTGAGTGCCAGCCGGTCTGGTCGCGAACGGAGAACTCGAGCGCCGGGGGTAGGAAACCCATGGGCGAGGTAACGGCCAAGCCGGTGAGTTGCTGCGGGCGATCGAAATCCGCCTCGAGGAAAGTATCGGCTTCGACGGGCTGCCAGGTGCGCCAGATGGTGGCGGGATTGCCATCGAAGGCCAGCGCAAGTTCTGCGGCGTTGGTATGGCTGCGCAGCCGCCATTGCGGGCTGCTGAAGATAGGGTAATCGCCGGAGAGAATCTGGATATCGTGAATGCGCCATTCGCGGGGAAATGGCTGCAGCGAACGAATACGGACGCCCCAGACCGGACGAGCGCGCCACTCGGCGGTGACCTCCGTCGCCATTTGGCCAGGCAAGCGAGCCAGGCGGAGGGCGTCGATCAGATTGTCCGCTTCGGCGGAATGCCAGAACTCGACCACGTGGCGATCGGTGTAGGCCGTTGCTACGAACGTGAGGGCAAAGATGCGGGCTCCGGGCGCGGTGTTTTTCTCGATCAACTGCGCGACGCGGTAGTCGCTCGAGTGTTCCGAGAGATACTGCGGCTCCGGTTCGATGCGCAGCGCCGCGCGCCATGGGATGCGCTCCAGGCGCCAGGTATAAACGGGATGGTAGAGCTGCATCACGGCCGGCCAGCAGGCCACGGCCTGCAGCGCGACACAAGCCCACACGGCGGGCCGCGGCAGGGCCATCACCAGGCAAAGCGCGAGAAACGGCAGAGCGGGCATGAGGAAGCGCGTGCCCGTGTTCCAAAACCACGGCAGCGCCAACAGTGCGGCGATGACGAGGCACAACCGGCCGGCTGGGCGGCGAAGCGCCAATAAAGCCAAGGGCAGGGCGAAGAAGGCCACGCCGAGAGTGCCTTCGAAGGTGCCACCGATCAGCAACTCATAGGGAACACGCCAGAGCGGCACGCCCTTCAACGAGCTCAACACAGCAGCCAGTTCGCGCTCCGTCGCCAGGTGGAAGTAAGGGTTCGGGAAGAAGCGATTCAGGAGCGGGGCAAAGGGATCGCCGGTCATGATGACGGCGCGCAGCATCCAGGGCAACATGATAATGAATGCGGCACCGGCCAGCATGGCCAGCCTACGTGGATACCTGGCGCGGTCGACGGCCCAGACGAATGCCAGCGCCAGGATGACGATCAGGCCGCCCGGGATTTTGATGGCGTAGCAGAAGCCGGCTGCGGCGCCGGCGGGCAGAAGATAGCGCGCGTCGCGTGTGTCACGCCAGACCAGAAGCAGATAGAAGGTTGCGAGAACGAAGAAGACTTCGGCGGCGTCAGTGTAGGCGGACGTGCCGGCGATGCCGGTCACTGGGGCGCAGAAGTATAGGGCGGCCGCAGCGAGAGAAACGGCGTCTGGGAGTGCCAGGCGGCGGCCGATGCGGAGGATCAGGGGTACGCTCGCCAACAGGAATGCACAGTGCACCAGCTTGGCGGCGGAATGGCGGCCAAAGGCAAACGCCGGGACAAACAACATTTCGAGGCCTTGCGGCAGCATCTCGAAGAAGCCGATGCGCTTGGGGAAAGCGCCGAGGCGGACATATTCGGATGTGAGCCCCAGGTGGTAGCCGATGGCATCTGTCTCCAATTCGGGGGCGAGCGCATGGATCAGGTAGAGGGCGCCATAGAACGCGAATACGGTAGCGAGGAGGTAGCGGGTCACGCGATCGGGCGCAGATTTGACTGGGTCCGCGAGAGGCAGGGCAAACGGGCGCAGCCAAATGAAGAGGCCGAGGCTGATCGCACCAACGAGGCCGAAGCTGATGAGATTCGCGTCGCCGGTTACGAGCAGCAGGAACACGAGGGTGCTTTCCACGACAGCGCCTACGGCCAGCACAATGGTTTGCGGAACGGGCAGGCGGCGCAGGCAAAGATTGCCCAGCATCCACGCCACGGCTACCGTATAAAAAGCGCCAAACAGGATTGAAAGCAGAGTAGACAAACGATCATTGTAAATGGCTGGCCCGCGACGTGCTCTACTGGATGTGGGAGGTTGCTATGACGACCAAGACCGACATATTGCCGGAAAGCGATCGGCATGCCGCCGATCGCTATCTGGAATCCCTTTTCGATTCCGATGAGCCGCTTGCTCCCGGTGAAATCGAACAGATCCAAGACACGCTTGCGGCGATACGACGCCGCGAAATGACGGTCGTGGAGTTCGAGCGCAAGCACGGGGATTAACCGGAGAGCGCTTCCTCCAGACGCGCCAGATCCGCTTCGTTGTTGTAGAAGTGCGGTGACACACGTAGATTGCCGTGCCGCGCGGCGGCCAGGACTTTGCGGGTTTGCAGCTTGCGGACCACCGCGGACGCGTCAATGCCGTTGAAGCGGGCTGTTACGATTTGCGAATTGCTCTCGGCGGGGAGCAGGGCTCCAGCGCGGCGCAGTACATCGCGGGTCTGGTCTGCCAGCCTTAAGACGCGGTTCTCGATCTGCTCGGGGCCGATCGTCTGCATCATTTCGATGACGGAATCCATGGCGTAGATCAGGGCGAACGGGATCATGCCGCCTTCGTACTTCTCGGCTTCGGTGGCGAATACCGGCATGCCATGGTGCAAGTTTTCGTGATTGCGCCAGTCGCGATGGCTGCGCCAGCCGATCACCGCCGGGGCGAGGCGTTCGCGCAACTCCGGGCTGACGTACATGAAGCCCGCGCCATTGGGCGAGAGCAGCCATTTGTAGGCGTCGACGGCGAACAGGTCAGGTTGGATGCGCGCGACGTCGAATTGCAGCGCGCCCAGGCTCTGCGTGCCATCGAGATATAACAGGATGCCGCGGCGGCGTAGCTCGGGCGCGAGTTCTGCGAGCGGCGGACGGAAACCGGTTGAGTAGTTGACAGTGCTGAATGCCGCCAGACGCGTGCGCGGGGTGAGGCTGCGATAGAAGTTTTCCCACTCGGTTTCGACGAACTCGACGCCCGATCCGCGCAGGTGGGATGGATAGTAGTAGTGATTTGGGAATTCGTCCTTTAGGGTGACGATCTGGTCGCCGCTTTTCCAATCGAGTCCGCCCAGCAGCGTGGATAGCCCGACGGACGCGTTTTGGATGAAAGCGATATCGGCGGCCTGGCAGCGGATGAGACTGGCGATGCGAGCGCGAATGCGGTCGGCATCTTCGAACCAGCGCATGAAATCGGTGCAGGCCAATTCGTCGCGGCGGGCGAAGTGCGAGGCCACGGCTTCGGCGGCGCGGCGGGGCATCTGACCGAAGGTGGCGGTGTTAAGGTAAGTCCACTCGGCGAGGGCGGGGAATTCGCCGCGAATCTCTTCCCAATCAATTGGCATGCGGCATCTCCAGGAGAGTTTTTATGCGGCTTGCGGCTTCGGCGACGGGTACGTCCGTGGTGTTTCTGGTGCGGCGTTCCACTAACTCGACCGTGCCGCCGGACACCTTCTTGCCGACCGTGACGCGGAAGGGGATGCCGATCAGGTCGGCATCTTTGAATTTGACTCCGGGACGTTCGTCGCGATCGTCTAACAGGACGTCGAGGCCCAGGGCGGCGCAAGCGCGATATATTTCTTCGGCGGCCTGCTTCTGGGTCGCGTCGCCGATGTTGACGGGCGTGATGACGACGGTGAAAGGCGCGATCGACGGCGGTAGGCGCATGCCGTCCTTGTCGTGATAGAGTTCGATGGCCGCACACAGAATGCGCTCGATGCCGATGCCGTAGGATCCCATGATGGGCGTGACTTCTTCGCCAGTGGGGCTGGTGACGTGCAAGCCCATCGCCTGGGCGTACTTATATCCGAGTTTGAAGATGTGGCCGACCTCCATGGTTTTGCGAATTTCCAGCGGTGCGCGGCAATGCGTGCAGAGGTCTCCGGCATCAACTTGACGGAGGTCCATGAACTCCGCGGCGAAGTCCTTACCGGGGGTGACATGACGCAGGTGATAGTCGTCGCGATTGGCGCCGGCGATCATGTTGCGCCGGTCCTGGAGAGCGTTATCGGCGACGATGCGGAGTTTGGCGACTCCGACAGGGCCGAGAGATCCCGGATCGGCGCCGAACAGCTGGCGGATTTCCTCCGGACGGGCAGGGCGAAATGCCGGATCGCCGATGGCGGATGCGAACTTGGTTTCGCTGAGTTGGTGGTCGCCCCGCACGAGGGCCAGGACCAGCTTGCCGTTAGCCATCAGCACCAGGCTTTTCATCTGCGAGGTTTCGGGCAGGCCAGTGAACGCGCTGACGTCCGCGATGGTTTTTTGTCCGGGGGTGTGGAACGCCTCGGGGGCGAGATCGCCTTCGGGGTCGGGCACGGAGGGTGCGGCCGGGCGGGCCACGGCCTTCTCGCGATTGGCGGCATAACCGCACTGGCGGCACATCACGACGAAATCCTCGCCGGCATCGGATTCGACCATGAACTCATGCGACTGCGTGCCGCCCATGGCTCCGGAATCCGCTTCGACGATGAGGTAGCGCAGGCCGCAGCGGTCGAAGATGCGGCAGTAGGCGTCGTGATGCTTCTGGTAGGCGATGTCGAGACCGGCCGCGTCGATGTCGAAGGTGTAGGAATCCTTCATGATGAACTGGCGGACGCGCAAGAGGCCCGACTTGGGACGCGGCTCATCGCGGAACTTGGTCTGGATCTGATACCAGATCTGCGGGAGTTGCTTGTAGCTGCGGAGTTCGCCGCGGGCGATGGAAGTCATGACCTCTTCGTGGGTCATGGCCAGGCAAAGGTCACGCTGGAAGCGATCTTTCAGACGGAAAAGATTGCCGCCCATGAGCTCCCAACGCCCGCTTTCCTGCCACAGTTCGGCGGGATTCAGCGCAGGGAGCAGCATTTCCTGCGCGCCGATGGCGTCCATCTCCGCGCGCACGATAGCGGTAATTTTGTTCAGCGAGCGCTGCGCCAGGTAGAGGTAGCTGTAGATTCCAGCGGCCACTTGCCGGATGTATCCCGCGCGAAGCAGCAGTTGATGGCTCGCGACTTCCGCCTCGGCCGGACTTTCGCGGAGCGTGGGTATGAATAGCTTGCTCCAGAGCATGAGGAGCGACCATCTTAGCGCAATTGGTGCGGAAATCGTTCGTGCGCCGGAACAATTGGCGGCCTTGGGGTGTCTCAAAGGTATGATCGAGGTCCGCGGCCTGACGAAGCTGTACACGCGCAGGCCTGCCGTCGACAACGTCAGTTTCACGATCGGACCAGGCGAGATACTCGGGTATCTGGGGCCTAACGGGTCGGGCAAGAGCACTACGGTGAAGATGCTAACGGGGCTGCTGGAGCCGTCACGCGGAGTGATTCTTTATCGCGGCAGTAACATCCGGCAGGACCTGATCGCTTATAAGAAGGCGTTCGGCTATGTGCCGGAGGAGCCGAATCTCTATCCTTATTTGACGGGGCGCGAGTATCTGCAACTGGTAGGACGCTTGCGGTGCCTGCCTGCCGCGCTGTTGGAGCACCGCATCGATCAGTTTCTGAATCTGCTGGCGCTCTATGAGCACCGTTACTCACCTATCTCTTCTTACTCGAAGGGGATGAAGCAGAAGATCCTGATTAGCGCGGCGCTGTTACACAATCCCGAGGTGCTGATCTTTGACGAGCCGCTTTCGGGGCTGGATGTCACTACGGCGCTGGTGTTCAAGAACCTGATTAAAGCGCTCGCACGGCAGGGCAAGGTGATTTTGTATAGCTCGCACATGCTGGAGGTTGTGGAGAAGGTCTGTACCAATGTGATGATCCTGCGCAAAGGATGCGTGGTGGCGAATGACTCGGTAGAACATCTCCGCGACCTGATGGCGCTGCCATCGCTGGAGGATATCTTTTCCCAGTTAGTCCTGCAGGAAGATACCGAGAAAATCGCGGAAGATATCGTGGAAGTGATGCAGGCCTGAGGTATTCGTATGCCGCCCGCCATGGAGGAGGAGAGAAACCAGTTTCGGGAACTGGTGCGGCATTTCTTCAACCGTTTCTTCGATAATGACCTGGTGGCGCTAGATGGCGACATGCGCGCCGCGGTGGTCAATATACTGGCTATGTTGGCAGCGCCTGGTATGCTGCTGCCGTTTCTGTTTCTGACTAAGTACGTCAAGTTACAGCGGGAGCCGATGTGGGTGCGCGATCTCGCCTCGTTAGGCGAGAAGGAATTCTTCATCTGCTTTTCCATGACGGTTATGGGGCTGGTGACGGTTCTCGAGTGGGAGATGCTGTTCCCCGATCGGCGGGATTATGCGAATCTGACGCCGCTGCCGATCCGGCTGCGCACCTTGTTCAGCGCGAAAATCACGGCCTTGTTGGGTTTCCTGGCGGTTTTCACGATCGTCATTAATGCATTCTCACCCGTGATGTTTCCGGCGGTGGTGACGCAGAACGGGCCGCTGATCAACGTGGCGGTATTTGCGCGGTGCCACATCGTCAGTGTGCTGGCCGGCAATGCTTTCGTGTTTTTCCTGTGCATCGCCACACAGGGAATCCTGATGAACCTGTTGGGCTATCGCCTGTTCCGGCGCGTATCGCCTTACGTGCAGTTCGTGCTGCTGGCCCTGCTGGTGTTGATGTTTCTGTTGTCGGGGCGCATCGCTTCCGAGTTACATCCGATGGCGGCGCGAAACCCGGCGATTGTATATTTGTACCCGCCGCTCTGGTTTTTGGGCCTGTATCAGGCGCAGTTGGGATGGACGAATGCGGCGTTCGTGGACCTCGCGCGGATCGCGCGGATGGCCGTGGGAGCGACGACGCTCGTCGCGCTGGCTACTTATCTGCTCAGCTATAAGCGGCACGTCACGCGATCGCTCGAAAGCACGGACGAAGCGTTGACGGCGCCATCGGCAACCGAGCGTATGTTTGGGCGATGGGCGGACCGTTGGGTAGTGCGAATCCTTTGCAGCGCGCCGCATTCTATTTCGTCTGGCAGACGATCAGCCGCAGCCGCCGGCACAAGCTGTTTTTCGCGGCATACATCGCCGCCGGATGCGCGGTCGTGTTCGAGGGGCTGGCGGTGCTGATCGCGCGCGGTGACAGCTCGTGGATGTATCGGCCAAGCCCCGAACTGCTTCCGGCGCCGCTGATACTGTCGTTTTTCATCGTGTGCGGGATGCGGCACGTTTTCGCAGTGCCGGCGGAGTTGCGGGCGAACTGGGTATTTCAGATCTCGGATCGTGGAGAGGCGCGGCGGTGTTTGAAGGCGGTGCGGAAATCCATGCTCACGCTGGGAGTGGTTCCGCTGTTCGCGCTGCTGCTGCCATTACACGCTTTGTTTTGGGGTTGGCGGGATGCGGCGCTGCACATGTTGTTCAGCGTGGTGATGTCGGTGCTGCTGGTCGACGTGGTGCTGGCGAATTTCGAGAAGCTGCCTTTCACCTGCTCGTATCTGCCGGGGAAAGCGAACTTGAAGGTGTCGTGGCCGATTTACCTGTTCGGATTTACGACCTGGGTTTCGGCGCTGCTGGCGCTCGAATACTGGATGTTCCAGCGGCCAATCCGCTTTGCATGGCTGGCGGCGGTGGCCATCACCGTGGAAGCCGCCCTGGCGTTCTACCGGTGGCGGATGGGCCGGGAAATCGCCCTAGTGTTTGACGATAAACCAGATCCGCTGGTGCGTACGCTGGACCTTTGGGCGTGAGGCGTGTGCTTCAAAGGAAAGTTCTTGGCAGACAGCTCAAAATAGAGTAAAAACAGAAGAGGTCTACATTGTTTTCGGGGGCTTTTGCGCTCTTGTGGACGGGCTGTGCGAAACTGTGCAAACGGCAGTTCGACCGGCTGATTCTGAAGGGGTTGAGCACGGGGATCGGATGGCGATGAACGGCATGTTTTATCGAAAGGCTAACCTTGTCAAAACACGGCTCCTAAAATTCGAGTGCGGAGGACACAGCGCGCCGCTAAGCTGAATCATTCGCCATGTCAGCGTCCGCAATTGCACTCGACAAGGGACTCCCCAGCAACGTAGACGCCGAGCGATTCGTGCTCGGGTCGGTACTGCTCAACGACAGCCTCTACATCCAGGCCGCCGGAGAGTTGCAGGCAGACGATTTCAGTCTGGAAAAGCACCGGCGGATCTTCGCACGGATGGGCGAACTGCACGACCGCGGGGAACGCATCGACCGCGTGACCATCGCCAACGAGTTGATGCGCTTCAACGAGCTGGAATCGTGCGATGGGCTGAGCTACCTGGTTTCGCTCGACGACGGCCTGCCGCAGAACCTGAACATCGACGCGTACATCCGGATTGTCAAGGACAAGGCGGTGCTGCGGCGGATCATCTTCGCTTCGCAGCACCTGATGAACCGGTGCCTGGTGGGCGAGGAGGAGCCGGACGAGATCCTGGCGGGCGCGGAAGAAACGCTCCTGAAGCTGGGCGAGTCGCGGGTGAAGAGCGGACTGGTCAGCCCGCGGCAGGTGATCCAGGAATATGAAGGCGGCCTGAACGCCTTCCTGGACCCCAGCAAACGCGTCAAGGGCATCAGCACCGGGTTCATGAAGTTCGATGAGAAGACCAGCGGGCTGCATGCGGGCGACCTGTTCATCCTGGCGGCGCGGCCATCGATGGGGAAGACGGCGATGGCGCTGAACATCGCGCAGCACGTGGCCACCAAGCTCGAAAAGACGGTAGCGATCTTCTCGCTTGAAATGTCGAAGGAGTCGCTGCTGACCCGCATTTTGTGCGCCAGCGCACGTGTGGACAGCCAGAAGTTTCGCGCAGGGTATTTGAGCGCGGATGAGCGCAAACGGCTGCAGGCCGCGGCGTCGAGCCTGGTGGAGGCGCCGCTGTTCATCGACGACACGGCGGGCGTGCACCTGATGGATATCCACGCCAAGCTGCGGCGTACGAAGGCGGAGCACGGGCTGGGTCTGGTGATCGTGGACTATTTGCAATTGATGACCGGGCGGGGACGATTTGAGAATCGCAACCAGGAGATCAGCGCGATTTCGCGAGGCATGAAGCTGCTGGCGAAGGAACTGGATGTACCGATGATCGTGCTCTCGCAGCTCAACCGCGCGCCGGAGACACGCCAGGGCGACCATCGGCCGCAGCTCAGCGATCTACGCGAGAGCGGATCGATCGAGCAGGACGCGGACCTGGTGGCTTTCATTTTCCGGGAAGAGGTTTACCGGCCGCAAGACGAGAGCTTGCGCGGGCAGGCGGAACTGATTCTATCCAAGCAGCGTAACGGGCCGGTGGGGAAGATCGATCTGGTTTACCTGCACGAGCTGACTAAGTTCGAGAATCGCGCGGCGGATCTGGGCGAGACGGAGGAATAGGCGCGGAGTAAATGGAACCACAGGTAAACACAGATGGACATTGACAACCCTGTACCAAGCACGGCATAAGGACTCGCCATTACCTAAACCGCACCAGTACTGTTAACGATCGGGTCGATCGGTTGAATTATTTGAGGCGATTACCCCAGGCATTGGCGCCGGCCAGCTTTTCGAAGTACTTATACACAATACGAGTCACTTCGGGGACAGGCGAGCGTCGGTCATCGATGTAGGCGGACATTACACTTAGGACGAAGGGACGGCCTGCGAGGAAGACGATGCCGGTCTCACCGCGCGCGCCAGGAAGTTCGCCGGTCTTGGAGGCTGTTTCGATGTCGAGCGGCAGGCCTTCGTGAATGCCTCCGGAGACTTCTTTCATGAAGGAGAGCATTTCGCGGCTGGCGGATTCGTCGACGAGCTTGCCGCGATAGATCATTTCGACGAGACGGGACATTTCATCGGGCGTGGAAACGTTCTCGTCACTGCGCGCGACGGCAGCGGAATCCATCATCTTGCGGCGGAGACGCGTGTGCGGGAAGCCGAGTTGGTCCATCAGATGATTCACGTCGTCCATGCCGGCCAGCGCGATGCATTTGTTGGTGGCAGTGTTGTCGCTCCACTCGATCATGGCGTTGATCAACTCGCGGATGGTTAACGTGACGGGCGTGCCGGTTTTCAGGCGGTCCTGCAGACGGCCGCTGCCGCCCACGGACTCGCCCGGGTGGATGGTGACACGGTCATCGAGCGAGAACTTACCCGCGCGGGCGGCCTGGTACATGCGAGCGAGGATGGGGATTTTGATTACGCTGGCTTGGGGGAACACCGTGTCGCCATGGAGGGCAAAGGAATGGCCGGTGGTCAGGTCGATCGCGGCCACCCCCAATGCGCCATCGAAGCCGTCGTCGAAACGGCGGAGTTCGGCGATGGTCTTGGTCTCCAGGAGATCGGAGAGGGTGGGCTGAGCCGTCGTGAAACCCACCATCGCCAGGTAAAGAACCGCGGCACGTTGTAACATGCGGGCTATCGTATCATTGGGACGCGGAACTCAAATGGCCAAAAAGGAATCCGGCAGGTGTGGGCGGAAACGGTATAGACCTGCCGGATGTGGACGGGGAATAACGGGGAAAATTGTTAGCGACCGCCGAACCGGCCGGGCGGCATCATTTCGGGCCCAAACTCGGCGCTGCCGGGTCCGCTGGTGGGCGGAGTCAGCAGGTTCAGGCTCATGGCCTCATGCATCGCCGGCATCAGGCTCATGGCATTCTGCAGGGCAGCCAGTTGAGTTTTCTGAGCGGCTGTAAGCACGGCTAAGGCCTGCTGCTGGAAACTGGCACGGATGGGCGCGGCTTGCTGTTCCAAACTCTTAATACTCAGCACAGTCTGGCCGACGCCGGTGGCGTCCGCGCTGCTGCCTTCCTCCTGCGTGCGTAGAGTTTCGCGCAACGGACGGATCTGCTCATAGATCGGCTTGAGCGCGGCCATTTCCGACTGGCGCAATTGCTGCAGGCTCGAGATCTGGGCGCTGGTAAGGTTCAAATAGTTTTGCACCGCGGTAGTCGAGTGCGCCGCCATGCCGTGCATGTGCAGTCCTCCCGGCCCCTGAGCGAACATTGCGGTGGCGGCTGCGACAACCAAAACGAGACGGAATCTCATGTCTAAGTTCTCCTCATTCATTATGGCGAACGAGGTCACCGAGGCGAGGTTAAAGCTTTGATAAATGTGGGGCGGGCGCCTTAACAAGTTCTTTACAAATTGGACAAATGGCGGACCCCATTGAAAACGGCTGGTCCGCATGCGACGATTTGCAGTGGGATGGACGATAGCGAGCGGGTTCTCGCGCTGGACTGGCTTCGGGGATTGGGCGTCCTCATCATGCTGCAAGGACACCTGTTCAATTCGCTGGCGCGCACGGATCTGCACAACGACGCGGTGTACGTTCTTTCGCAGTTTGTGGGCGGCATGCCGGCCCCTATCTTCTTGTTCCTGGTGGGAGCCACGCTGGCGTTTCGTTTGGATCGGGCAGACCGGCGCGGGCTTGCGCCGGCCGCGAGGCTGCAATCTGCACTGAGACGTGCAGGCTACCTGGCGGCGATTGCATTTGCGTTTCGGCTGCAGTTGTGGGTGTTTGCGTGGGGCAATCCGTGGAAGGAAATCTTCCGCGTGGACATCTTGAACTGCATGGCGCTGGGCGTGGTGGTGCTTTCGCCGGCCGCGCTGCTGGCGCCCGCGAAGCGGATCACGTGGTGCGCGGGGGCGGGCCTACTGATCGCGGCGGCGGCGCCGCTGATCTCGGCGATGGACTGGTCCGGCGTGCCGTGGCTGGTGCGGAATTATCTGATCCCTAACAAGGAATTTTTCACCTTTTTTCCGGATGCATCCTACGTTGCTTTCGGAGTCAGCTTTGGGGCGCTGCTACGCGTGGCGGGGCCGGAGCGCGATCGCATCATGCAGTGGGGCGCGTGCCTGGGACTGGCGCTGGTGGTGGCGGCGCATTATTTCTCGAACCTGCCGTTTTCGATCTACGCGGATTCAGATTTCTGGCTGAACAGCCCAGGGTTGATTCTGATCCGGTTCGGTATCGTTCTGGTGCTGGCGGCGGCGGGTTATATTTGGACGGCCAAACAGGCGCCCGAAGACCTGGCTTTTATGCGCCGCCTGGGGACCAATTCGCTGCTGATCTATTGGGTCCACGTGGAACTGGTTTACGGCCGTTGGCTGTGGTTCGCTAAGGGACGGCTGACGATTGGGCAGTGCGCGGTGGGCAGTTTGCTGCTGATTGCGGCGATGTACGGTCTGGCGACAATGAATCTGCCTACGCGCGTGAGACGGCAATTGCATAAGGTGTGGCCTCGCGTGGCGGTGCCGGAGACTGCATGACTTCCCCGGCGGCCCTCCGCGCGCAAGGCAAACCGGCGCATCAAATGCGATGGCGGCGCCTGGAGGTGGCGGTTCTTTGCCTTCTGGCGGCTGGATTTGTCCTTACCCGGATTTTGAATCTGACGGCGTTCTGCCTGGATTCGGACGAGATTTTCAGCTTGCTATGCGCGCGTTACAACTTTCCGCACATGCTCGATTCGGTGCGGCTGGATGTGGTGCATCCGCCGTTTTCGTATTTCGTGCTGTGGCTGTGGGTGCGGCTGGGCGGCGAGTCATTGCTGTGGTTGCGGTTGTTGCCTTTGTCACTTTCGATCGGGGCGCTGGCGCCAGTGTGGATCGTATTTCGGCAGTTACGGCTGGGCCGGGCGGAGCGCATCATCGCGTTGGCATTGCTAGCCATCAACGACTACCAAGTGTTTCACGCCCGGTACGTGCGCATGTACGCGCTGTTCTTCCTGCTGAGCGTGATTTCGATGGCGCTGTTCAACCGTCTGCTGGCGGACGAAAAGAGACGTGTGGCCGGGCTTACGGTGGTGAATCTGCTGCTGGTGTACACGCAGTATTTCGGCTGGCTGGTGATTGGAATCGAGGGTCTGCACCTGTTGTTGATGGACCGCGGGAAGCTGAAGCGGTTCGTGCTGGGGACGGCGCTGATCGCGGTGCTGTTTGCGCCGTGGGCATACGGGGCGACCCTGGCGGCAATCGGCAAGGGTGGACTGGGGCCGAATTTGGGCTGGATCCGGCATCCGAAGATCGGCGATTTGTGGTGGTACTACGCGGGCTGCGACGGCCCGTTGTGGCCCGTGCCGGTAGCATCGGCGATGGTGTTTCTGCTGTTCGGGGCGATGGCGGCGGGATTGTGGCGGGCGTTTCGGGCGGCGGGCCGGCTGGACAAGACGCGGCTCTGGTTTGCGGGGATGTTAGCTTTCCTGCCCCCGTTGGCGGCTTACCTGGCGAGTAACATGCTGCGCAACTCAATTTGGGGAAATCGGCACTTGGTGGTGTCAGTGGTCCCCTACCTGGCGCTGCTCGCGATGGGGTTAATGGCCCTGCGGCCGAAGTGGTTACGGCTTGTGATTTTATTGATTGCAGGGGGCTGGGGGATATGGGGAGCATATCGAGTGACGCTATATCCAGAGCCACGAAACAACATGGATGTACTTACGGGTCAGTTAGTGCGGCTGAGTACAGCAGGTGGACCGGCTGCGGGCGTGGCGACAATGGAGTTTCTGGATCCATACCTGGCTTTTCCGATGACTTACTATCTGGACTCGCACTATCACCAGAAGTGGAATTTGATCAGCGTTACCGGCGTAGATGCGATTACGGGCGATCGCGTTTGGGTGGGGTATAACCATAAGTCTTGGAGGCAGAAGCAGAGTCCGGAGAATCTGCTGCGGGCGCGCGGCTACCGGATCGGTCCCGGGGTGTGGGCGGGAGACCGCTGGGACCGGATCGCCGTGTTTTTGGCTTATCGCGAGAGGTGAGGGATGTGCGGCATTGTCGGATACATCGGAGCGCGTAAGGCGGTACCGATCATTCTGGAGGGTCTCAAGCGGCTGGAGTACCGCGGCTACGATTCGGCGGGGCTGGCGGTTTACTGCGATGACGATCAACTTGCGGTGCGGCGGGCATCGGGCAAGCTGAGGAACCTGGAGGAGGCGATCCGGCTGAGCCCGATCGATGGGGCGTATGGGATCGGACACACGCGATGGGCGACGCACGGACGGCCGACGGAGGAGAATGCGCATCCGCACCGCGATTGTCACGGCGACATTGTGGTGGTGCATAACGGGATCGTCGAGAATTATTTGGCGCTGAAGCAGCAGTTAGAAGGCGAGGGCCACCGGTTCCAGACACAGACGGACACGGAGATTATCGCGCACCTCATTGAAAAGCATTTTGACGGCAATTTGGAGGAGGCGGTACGCGCGGCAGTCAAACAACTGACGGGCGTATTTGCCGTGGCCGTGATTGCACGGACGGATCGAAACAAGATCGTGGCGGCACGTTTGGGGCCGCCGGTGGTGATCGGTCTGGGTGACGACGAGTATTTCGTGGCGTCGGACGTGCCGGCCATCCTACATCACACGCGGGATATGTTCTTTCTGGCGGACGGCGACCTGGCGGTGCTGACGCCGGATGGGGTGCGTTTGAGCGATTTCGAAGGGCGGCCTGTGAACCGGCAGATCTCTCATATCTTGTGGGATCCGATTATGGCCGAGAAAGGCGGCTACAAGCATTTCATGCTCAAGGAAATCTTTGAGCAGCCGCGGGCGGTGCGCGACACTACCCTGGGGCGGGTGAGTCAGGAAACGGGGCGGGTATTCCTGGACGAGATGGACATCACACCGCGGCAGTTCCGGGAGTTCGAGCAGGTGAAGATCATCGCATGCGGCACGAGCTGGCACGCGGCTTTGTGCGGCAAGTTCATGATCGAGAAGCTGGCGCGGATCCCCGTGGAAGTGGATTATGGCAGCGAGTTCCGTTATCGCGATCCGCTGCTCGATTTGCGCACGTTGACGGTAGTGATTTCGCAATCGGGGGAGACAGCGGATACGCTGGCGGCGCAGCGGGAGGCGAAGCAGAAGGGCTCGGCGACGCTGGCGATCTGCAACGTGACCGGCTCGATGGTCGCGCGCGAAGCGGCGGGCGCGATCTACACGCACGCGGGGCCGGAGATCGGCGTAGCATCCACCAAGGCGTTCACCTGCCAGTTGACGGCGCTCTTCATTCTGGCGATGTACCTGGGGCAGGAGCGCGGGATATTGGATAGCGCCGCGTCGAGCGGCCTAATCCAGGAACTGCGCTTGATTCCGGGGAAGATCGAGACGGTGCTGGCCCACGATGCGCAGTACGAAGAGCTGGCGCGGCGGCTGTTTCGGGCCAGCGACTTCCTTTTTCTGGGGCGCGGGGTGCATTTCCCGATCGCGCTGGAGGGCGCGCTGAAGCTGAAGGAGATTTCTTACATTCATGCGGAAGGGTATCCGGCGGGAGAGATGAAGCATGGGCCGAATGCGCTGATCGATGAGAACTTGCCGGTAGTGGTGTTGGCGACGCGCGATCCTTCGAGCAGTGAGAGCGGCACGCTGTATGAGAAAACGCTATCGAATATTCAGGAAGTGAAAGCACGCGAAGGGACGGTGGTGGCGGTGACGTGCGAGGGTGACGAGGAAGTGCGCCACATGGCCGATCATGCGATCGAGGTGCCGGTGGCGAACGAGTTGCTGTCGCCGATTCTGGAGATCGTGCCGCTGCAGTTGCTGGCGTACCACATCGCGGTGCGGCGGGGTTGCGACGTGGATCAGCCGCGGAACCTGGCCAAGAGTGTGACCGTGGAATGAACGGCGGCATGCTGATGCTGGCCGGGCACGCCATCTATCAGGGCGGGCGGTGGCACGGCGGACATCAAAACGAGGAGCGGCTTTACGAAACGCACGTACGCGAAGCTTTTCAGATCCGCGCGGCCGAAGGATATGACGCGCTGGTGCTGAGCGGCGGGCGGTCGCGGCCGCATCTTCCCCGAGAGATCGTTAATTCCGAGGCTGAAGGAATGCTGGAGTACGCGCAGGCAGCGGGGATTGTGCGGGTGGACCATACAGTGCTTCTGGAGCACTACGGACGGGATAGCTTCGAAAATCTCTTCTTCGCGATGCTCTGCTTTCACCACCGGTTCGGCGAATGGCCGCGGCGAGTGGGCGCGGTGAGTTGGAAATTCAAAGCGCTGCGATTCTATCTAATTGCTTGCGGGCTGGGTCTGGCGGATGGGCGCTTTCGCTTTTTCGGGAGCGGCGATCCCTCGGGGTTTGAAGAGTTCGCGATTGCGGGCGTACAGTATGACGGGATGATCGTGCGGAACGGAGAGATCGTCGATCCATTGCATCGTGACGCGCAGTGGTTCGCAGCGAAGCGATTGCGCCGGATGCCGCACGAGTTCGCGACGAACGGCGAATATCTGGCGCGAGTAAAGAAAGAATACGGGCATGGCGAGTTGATCGACCAGGTGGAGTTGCTCGCGCCGGGACCGGGTTGGCGCGAGATTGTTTGGCCGTGGTGATCACGCCGGGCGCGGCTTGCCGTAGATGGCGTCACCGACGCGACGCATCCACGCGAGTTCCTCTTCGGTCATGGGACCGCGGCGCAACGCGTCGAGCGCGGCATCGAACTGGGCGTCGCCGGCGGGTCCGGTCATGCAGATGTTCACGGCAGGCTGGCTCAGAACGAAACGATAACAATCGGCTGCTGTGGGCAGGCGCTCGCCGGGCGGGATGTGCTTGTGTCCGAGTAACTGCCTCCAACTGGTGGCGGTGAACGAGACCAGGCCGGGCGGATTCTGAGGTGGCAAATTCGGGAAGACCTCGCGTTCCGCGCCGCGATGCACGGCGTTGTAGCGCACGTGGAAGATATCGGCCACGGGACCGGTTGCGAGGCTCGGGATGAGCGGGCGGTTGTGCGTGGAGATTGCGAGGAAGCGCGTGAGGCCGCGCTCGCGCAATTTGCGGCAAGCATCGAGAATGCGCGGTGGCGGAGGGCCGTTCCACAAGCCGAGCAGCAGGACGTCTGTGTAATCGAAGCGCAGGGTGCGTAATGCGTGTTCGAGGCTTGGACCGATCAGGGATGCGAGGCGCGAATAGGATTGCGTGACCAGCAGGAAACGGTCGCGCTTGGAGGCGAGGGCACGCAGGCCGTCGCCAAATCCGCCGCGCCGGAAGGAGCCCCAGTAGAAGTAGTTCACGCCATGTTCGTAAGCTCGCTCCACTACAGTGGCGGGAGCGCCGTAGCTGGCTGCCAAGCCGAGTCGTCCAACTTCAATTCCCGTGCGGCCGAGGATGGCACGCTCAAATGACATAGCCTGATTCTAACTGACCAGGCAGGCCGTAATGGCGGCCATGAACTCGTCTTCGCGATCAATGTCGACCCGGATGCGCAGCCAGTAGAGGGGAAGGGGCGCGAAGAGATGACCGGCATCGTCGCACAAATTGACCATGTCCTTTTCCGTGGTGAGGATCGCCTGGACACCCTCTTCGCGGAAACGGGACGCCATAATGCGGAGTTCGCGCGGCTTATAAGTGTGGTGGTCTTCGAATTCGATGCGAGCGGCTGGGTCCAGACCGAGGGAAGCTAGGGTGCGCCAGAAATAGCCTGGATTGCCTAAACCGCAAAAGGCGGCTACGCGGGAGAAGGGTAGTGCGCCGGGGGGCAATGTTGCGCCGCTGGCGGCCGCAACCCATTCGTGCGGACGCGCGCAAGCATGGAAGATGGAGGCCTGTGGATTGTATTGGCGGAGCATGTGTCCGGCGGACTCGGCCATGCGGCCAAACTCACTGCGGGTGATGACGAATACGCCGGCGCGGGACAAGGCTTCAGGCAGCTCGCGCAGGCGGCCGAGTGGGACAGGGTAGCCGCCGCCGAGGGGGTCGAGGGCATCCACGAGGACGATGTCGAGGTTGCGATAGAGACGCGCGTGCTGGAAGCCATCATCGAGGACGATCGGGTTCACGTGGAATTCGCGCTCGAGGAGGTGGCCGACACGCCAACGATCCGCGCCGATGCCGACGGGTGCGATGGCTGAGCGCAAGAAGATTTGGGGCTCATCGCCCGATTGATCGACAGGCAGGAGCGCGCCGGCCGCGAGGGCCTGGTGCGAGAGTGGTGAGTGGCGGCCATAGCCGCGGGTGAGAATTCCGGGATTCCATCCGGCGTCTTTGAGTCGCCGCGCGAGATGCAAGACGGCCGGGGTCTTGCCGGTGCCGCCGACGGTCAGGTTGCCGACGCTGATGACTGACGCGTCTAGGCGGCGGGGCTGGGCGAGGTCACGCGCGCGTTTCAACTTGCCTCCCCAGATCCAGAGGCGCGCGAGAATCCACAGAAAAGCGAACGCGGGTTGGGCCGGGCGGTAGCACGGTACGTGATGAGCAAAGAGTTCGTGAGCACAGGCAGCGGTGAGGGCGGAGGCGCCTTGTTTCGCGCGGGCACAGGATTCGGCGCGAGCGGACAGATCCGCGGCACGGGCCGAGTCTTCCAGGATTGTAGAGACGGCGGCGGCGAGGGTTGTTGAGTCTTTCACTTCGACAAGTGCGTGCGCCTCGCGGAAAGCGGCGGCGATGTCGGCGAAGTTTTCGAGGTGAGGTCCGGTGACGATCGGACGGGCGAAAAGCGCTGGTTCGAGGATGTTGTGGCCTCCGCGCGCGACCAGGGAGCCGCCCATGAAGACAACGTTCGCGAGGGGAAACAGGCCGGCAAGTTCGCCGATGGAATCGAGCAATAGCACTTCGGGCAGCGGCAATGTTTCGGAGTGAGTCAGGGCAGAGCGGCGGACGAATGGGAGACCGGCGCGCACGAGCAGTTGGGCGGCGAGGTCGAAACGCTCGGGCTTTCTGGGGGCGAGGAGCAGTAGCAATCGCGGGTGATGCACGAGGAGTTGTTGGAAAGCGGTGATGACGGTCTGGTCTTCGTCCTCTTCGCCGGCGACTACGGGGGGCATGGTGCTGGCGGCGATCCAGAGGGCGGCAGGTGCGAGGTGCTCGATGAACTGGCGCACCGGAGAATCGGGCGGCGCGCTGCGCGGTTGAGAATCGTACTTGACGTTGCCGCTGATGCGGATGCTTTCGGCGGAGGCTCCGATGCTGATGAGACGCTGGCGCATTTCCTCGCTCTGGGCCAAGATGAGATCGGGCTGCGCGAGTACGGCACCGAAGAACCAGCGGAGGCTACGATAACGGCCGATGGCACGATCGGAGATTCTGGCGTTGGCGAGGAGGAGGGCCGCGCGGGTCCGTTTGACCTCGCGAAAAAGATTAGGCCAGATCTCGGTCTCCATCACAATTACGAGCGCGGGACGGAGCGCGCGCAGGACGCGGCGGACGGGAGAAACGTAATCGACGGGTGCATAGAACACGCTGGCGAGGCCTGTGAGTGTGCGCGAGGCTAATTCATATCCGGCGAGAGTTGAGACGGAAATAAATATGGGCGAACGCGGCATCTGCTCGCCGAGGCGGCGGACGAGCCCGGAAGCGGCAATGACTTCGCCGACGGAAACGGCGTGCAACCAAATCGCGCCGGGCACGGTCTGTTTAAAGGAAGCCGGAAGGAATCCAGCGCGCTGTTTCAGGGAGGCCCGATAGGCACGTTGGCGGATGCCGCGAACCAGAAAATATAGGAGCACGGCGGGCCACCCAAACGCCTGAAAGAAGCGGTAAAGTAGATAAATGCCCTTATTTTTCAAACGTTTGGCTCTCCTCACGAGTATAGCGATGGTACTCGCGCCAAACAAGGCGCCGGCGGGGGGCAAGAAGGACGAGGGGAAGTTCATACCGGGGGCGGCGGCGAGTTACGCGGCACATCAGACGAATGACAAAGTAACAGTTGGCGTGAAGGCGTATTTTGACGATGAAGACACGCGACCGGTATTTGGCAAGCACAACCCGTACAACTACGGGGTGCTGCCCATTCTAGTGGTGGTCCAGAACGACAGTTCCAAGACGATCCGGGTGGCGCCGCTACAGGCGGTTTGGGTGACGCCGGACGGCGATCGGATTGACGCCACACCGGCGAAAGACGTGCGCTATCTGACTGGACCGCGCCGGCCGAACGTGATCAACGGGCCCGTGCCGACGTCGCCCAAGATCATCGGGCACAAGAATCCTCTCGACAATTGGGCGATCGAAGGCCGGGCCTTTGCGGCCGAGATGCTACCGCCGGGCCAATTGGCAAGTGGTTTCTTCTACTTTCAGACCGGTTATCAGCGAAATGCAAGCCTATATCTGAGCGGCTTTCGAGAGGCTGATTCCGGAAGAGCATTGCTCTATTTCGAGATTCCCGTTGTAGAGAAGTAATCGTCAAGCGGCCGCCGGTAGTTATCCCCTAAGCCAACCCTCTTCGCTGTTTGACCGCCACAAACGGGCGACGGTCACAAGCCGTTCAAAAACTTCTCAGCCTTCAAATTGTATTAGTTAGAGTCGTTCGCGACTACGCGAAAAGTACGCGGATGATAGGTTCGTATCGGGTTAGGGGATTGCGGATGACCGAGCAACAAAGACGGAGGGCGCGGATCGTAAAGAAAGCGATCGAAAGCATCGAGCAAAGATTGCAGCCAGAGACGATCAGGCCAGCGCTCGTGAACCTGCTCCGATTACTGCAGATCGAAAAAGAACTGGAGCACGACGAGCCGCGTGAAGTCAGGGTCACATGGGTAGAGCCTCCGAAGACGGTGTCTGTAACCAAAGAATAGCCTACGATGCGCTTCCTTCTCAGAGGGCCTTTCATGGCTGCGAATGCCGATTCAAGGGCTTCTCGGGGCCGATCGCGTCGGGCAAAAGCCAGGCGCTCTGTCACGAAGCGATCAGGCTCAGTTATATAAACGGCGGCAGATTGGGATTAATTGGCGCGCCAACCTATGCGATGCTGCGCGACGCCACACAGACGGCGCTCTTCGCGATTCTGGAAGACGACAACATACCGTACGATTACAACAAAGCGGAGAATCTGCTGACCATCAGGGATAATAACTCACGCATAATATTCCGGCCAGTAGACGACTTCGAGCGATTACGCGGCACCAACCTCGCTTGGTTCGGACTCGACGAGTTGACCTATTCGCCGGCCGGAGCCTGGCTGCGGCTGGAGGGGCGCCTGCGTGATCCCGAAGCAAAACAGTTGTGCGGCTTCGCAGTATGGACGCCGAAGGGGTACGACTGGGTCTATCAGAAATTCATCGCCGATCCCGTGCCGGGATACAAAGCAATCATCGCGCAACCCGGGGAAAATCGATTTCTTCTGGAGAAGGTCCCCGACTTCTACGAACGGCTCAAAGGCAGCTATGACGAGACGTTTTATCAGCAGGAGGTGCTCGGACTATATGTCAATCTGCAAGGCGGTTTGGTGTACAGTTCCTTCAGCCGCAACGACCATGTGAAAGCCGTGCAGCCGAATCAGAACCTTCCATTGTTGTGGGCGCTAGACTTCAATGTCGATCCAATGTCATCAGTAGTGGCGCAGATCGAGGGACGGACGGTGTTTGTGCTGGATGAGATTTCGATCCGCCACGCCAGCACACACGAAGCGTGCGAAGAGTTTGAAAAACGTTTTCCTTTCCATCGGAGTGGGGTAGTTATCTATGGCGACGCGTCCGGGAACAGCGTGCAGACGACTGGAACTTCGGATTACCAGATCGTTCGGGAGTATTTCCGGACGAGTTACAAAGTCCGGGTAACATATAAAATTCCAAAAGCCAATCCGAGTGTGCGCGAAAGAATAATGCTAACCAATGCAAAGTTACGGTCGGCGACGGGGGACATCCGGCTTTATGTGAACGCTGGGTGCAAGGAGCTGATCAAAGACTTTGAACAGGTGTCGTACAAAGCGGATAGCAATGCCATTGACAAGGAAAAGGACCGACGCCGCACGCATCTTTCCGATGCATTGGGCTACCTGTTGTGGCAGGAATGCCGACCGCAGGCGGCGATTGGCGAGCAACACGAAAGGCTGATCTGAGGCATAGATGATCAACATAGACCGGGAACACCCGGAATACATCGCCAGGAAGGTCATGTGGAAAAAATACCGTGATCTGTACGCGGGCGGCGAACAAATGCGCGAGAGCGCCTACGAGTATTTGATCCGGCGGCACAAGGAGCCGAGTGAGATATATGCCGAACGGCTCAGCCGGGTATTTTACGAGAACTATATCGGCTCAATCATCGATTGGTATGCCGCGACGTTGATGCGTCGCGAGCCCGTTCTGCTATTTGACGGCAGTGACGATGCCGCCAAAGACTTCTACAATCAGTTTACAGAGGATTGCGATTTAAAAGGCACGAGCCTGGCGGAGTTTTTTCGCCAGCGGATTGTACAAACGCTGGTGCAGGGCCGCAGTTATATTGTCGTCGATTTTCCGCGGCCGTCGACGGCAGTGAATAATCGCGCGGAAGAGGACGCATCAGGGCGTTCACGTGCGTACCTGGTGGATTACTCGCCGGAAGAGGTTATTAACTGGAGCTACGATGACCGGGGTGGCTTCGAATGGGCCGTTATTCGTACACAGTCGCTCAGAAAATCAAAAGTCACCGAGACTGACTGGGCACGCGAAACACGGTGGATCCACTATGACCGCCAGCACTATCAAGTGTATGAGCAAGTGAAGGAAAAGGATCTGCGGCTGGTCGATGAAGGGCTACACGGGTTAGCCAGCCTGAATCGCGTGCCTGTATTTCCGCTGCGCGTGACAGAAGGGCTCTGGCTGATGAACAAAGCAGCGCTCCTACAATTAGAGCATTTCAATAAGTCAAATGCGCTGGGTTGGGCCCTCACGATGGGGCTATTTGCCTCGCCCGTTATTTATTCAGAGCGGGAATGGAACCAAATCGTAGGCGAGTCGTACTTCATTCAGTTGGCCCCGGGCGACCGGTTCGGCTGGACGGAGCCGGAGGGCAAGGTATACCAGATCGCTGCAGACAACCTTGTGCAACTGAAAGATGAAATCTACAGGGTTTGTTACCTGCTTACGCACGCCGCAGATCCGGATTCCGGGAGTCAACGCCAATCAGGCGCCAGCAAACAGCGGGATTTCAGTATTACTCATGAAGTGCTGCGAGCCTACGGAGACGCGGTTAAGGAAAGTTTGAAGCAAGTTCTGCGCGCCATCGCCGCGGCGCGGCAGGACACGATTTCTATCGATGTGTCCGGCCTGGATGAGTTCGACATCGGCGACTTCAGCAACGAGCTGGACGACGCACGGAAGTTGTTGAGCATGGGGATTGAGTCGGAAACGCTGAAGAAACAGGTTTTCAAAAAACTAGCTTTCAAGTTTCTGTCTGACGTGCGGCAGGAGATCAAGACACAGATCGCGCAAGAAATCGAGGCGCAACAGTAGGCGCTAGAGCACGCGTAGGCGCGAGCCGCCTACAGGACGGCTTACGGCCAGCGGCAGTTACGAATGCAGAGAGGTTGCGAATGGAAAACACGGACGTGCAAGCGATTGTGAAGCAGGCGATACAAGAATTCCTGCAGGAGCAGCAGGCGAAGAGCGAGCCTGCTTACAAGACCGAACTGCTGGAGGAACGCAAACGTCGCGAGCAATTAGAACGACGGCTCAGCGAGGTGGAAGAAGAGAGTAAACGCAGCCGGCAGGCGGCCGAACAGGCCGAGCGAGGATCAGCCATCAAGGCAGAGCTGCAACGGCTGGGCGTGGCAAAAGTCGATCTCGCTTATAAGGCGGTGCAAGACGAAGTCTTTCGTTCCGAAGACGGGCGTCTTCTCGCGCACGGTGACAACGGCGAGGTGCCGCTGAAGGAATACCTCACGAGTTTCGTTGGCGAGAATCCGGAGTTTCTGCCCGCCAGGATTTCCGGGGGATCCGGGATCACGGCAGCTCACAAGGCGCCGCGGGAAACCTCGGAAAACGTAGATATGGACGGAATCCGGCCTGGAATGAGTCCAGAACAAATGGAACGCGTCCGCAAGGAGATTCTGCGGGTGGCTTCGCAAAACCTGCGGGGCATATAAGTAGGACAGGCAGGAATGCCTGATTTTCACAAGGACAGGCAGGAGAGCCTGCTCCACAAGGAGAATGCATGGGGACAATTACATCAGCTAATGTGGCCAGCGCGATTGTCAAGCTGGTGGCGGCAGACGCTCTGCCCGCCTTGGTCGGGAACCTAGTCATGGGAAACCTGGTCAACCGCGACTACGAACCAGTTCTGGCTCAGGCAGGCGACACAGTCAACGTTCCAATTCCGCCCGTTCTTGTGGCCAATAACATCGCTGAAGGCGGGACAGTTCAGCCGCAGAACCCGAGCTTGGGTAATGCGCAGATTGTGTTGAACACGCACGCAGAAGCTACTTTCCAGATACCGGACGTGACGAAAGTGCTGGCGGTTCCTGACTTACTGCAAGTATACATGCAGCCGGCGGTGGTGGCAATAGCGGAAAGTATCGAGACAAGCCTGTTGAGCCTTTACGCCGGCCTAACGGCAAACACCCCGGTCGGCACTCCGGGAACGCCATTGGTTGAGTCGGTGATCGATCAGGCAGAAAGCGCTCTATTTAGCGCAAAGGTTCCGCCGTCGGAACCTAAGTATCTGATCGTCGACGCGGCGACTTACTCGCAGTTGCGGCAAATTGAGCGCTTCAGTGAATTCCAGACCGCCGGTGAGGCTGGGCTTCGGGCGTTGATTGACGGCGCGGTAGGCAAAATCAAGGACTTTTACGTGATGCGGTCGCAGTACATTTCCTATACCGGCAGCTCACCCATGACGACGCATAACGTCGCTTTTACAAAGAATGCGATTGGCCTCGTTATAAGGAGATTGCCGCAGCCGCTGTACGGTACGGGCGCGGTAGCACATTACGCCGAAATGGGCAACTTCGGTATGCGCGTAGTGATGAGCTACCAGCCGAACACGCTGGCTCAACAATTCACCGTTGATGTGCTGTACGGCTGCGCGGTGATCCGGAACAACTTCGGCGTGCAAGTTAATTCGTAGATTGCATCAGGGGCGATACGACCGGCGGCCAGTCGCAGTGGTCGCCGGATTAAGTGCACGGCGTTCTGTGTGCAACACGGGAGAGACTGAAACATGGACCTACAGATCTATTACAAAAAGATACGAGAGGCCGAGAACAACCTCAAAGATCCGGCTGTACTGGTAGTGAGCCTTGAGACACCGGACGGTGGGCGGCCCGGAGTACGAACCGAAGTGTCGAGGCGGATCGCCGCCAAGATGATCGTGGAGGGCGCCGCCCGCGTGGCCACGCCGCAGGAAGCTCGGGAATTTCAGGAAGAGAAGGCCGAGTCTAAGCGCCAGGCAGACCAACTCGCGGCCGCATCGCGTCTGCAGTTCACGGTTATCTCGCCCAATGAACTGCGTAGGTTGAAAGGCCAGCCGAGCAAGGATTAGGAACTTCAATGGCATTATTCACTGATGTGATTTCGACAATCCAGGATCTGTTGAATCAGGATTCGTCTGTATTAACGACGGCGCAGGTGGAGAATGTCAATCTCAGCGAAAAAATGACGCTAGCGCAGCAAGAACTGGGGATCGAGCTAACGACTCTGTTGCAGCGTACTAACTGTTACGATTGGCAGTTCTGGTTACAACCGGACCTGCAGTTGAGCAACATCGTGGTGACACCACCGTTACAGCTCTGGCATGTTTATCAGACGCTAAAATTGGTCTACCAGGACGTGTATTTCAACCAGCTGAACGACCGTTACAAAGGCAAGCGGGATCAATTTGAACAGTTATCGAGGTGGGCGATCAACAAGCTGATTGAAAGTGGACTTGGTACCGTATCGGATCCCATACCCCAAGCAACGCCGCCGCAACTTACATCAATCCCCGGCGGGCAAGCTGCAACGACGTATTGGGCAAGCGTATCCTGGCTTAACTCTGAGAGCGAAGAAGGCCAGCCGAGCAACCCGAGTACGCTTGCGATCACTGCGGGTACGGCGCTTGTGGTGCAGCCGATGAATCAGCCAACGAATGCCACGGCCTGGAACGTGTATGTGGGCTTGTCGCCGACAGCGATGGCATTACAGAATACGTCGCCCCTAGCGGCTGGCCAGGTTTGGGTGCAGGCAGGACCCGTGTCCACATTGGGACCGCCGCCTGGATCCGGCCAACCACCCGACTGTTTCCGCCCGCTGACGCGCGTCATCCAGAGAGGCTAAATATGGCATGGGTCGGCAGTACCGTTACAACGCAGGTAGTTACTTTACTCACGGCTCCGCAGGGACTGAACGCCTGCCTCGCAACGCTGGCCGAAGCCGAAAACGCGACTGCGCCGGCAGTTGGGCTGGGCCAGATTGGTGCACAAAATGCATCCGTCGAACTAGCCGAGCGAAGCACGAATACGCTGTACCCCACCGTCAATGTCTATTGCGAGAGAATTGTCAATCAACTAAAAGAGAAGTTTCGGAGCTTCTCCGGCAAGGCAATGATGGCGATCGAGGTACGGGTCTCCCAGGACAGACTGGATGGCATCGAGACTCAACTGCAAACATACGTTGACGCCGTGACCCAGGTGCTGGATGAAAATCGGGGCAATTGGGGCGAGGGGATGTTCTACGCCGGCTGTTACGAGGCCGTTTTGGGGCCGGTGAAGCATGGCGGCCAAAACTTCATCCAAATCGGCAAGGTCACCTTTGAAGTGGGAGTGAGTAACTAGGTTATGGCATCTTATATCTCATCGAATGCCAATCGGTTCTATACCGGCTTGGAAAGCAATTACGGACAGACGCCGGTGATTACGGCGCAGCGTCGGATTCCTGCAGTGAAGCTAACGGCCAAAAACCAGTCGGAGAAGACGAATCGGCGCGACAAAACAGGTAGCCGGACCTTTGTAGGGTTGCCAACGGGACTGCGCCGGGCGACCAGTTTCAGTTTGACTACCTATATGACGGCGTGGGGAGGGCAGAGCGATGGGCCGTCGTATGGGCCGTTGTTTCAAGCCGGCATGGGGGCTACGCCAGTTCTGTATCCGGGAGGGACAGCGGCGGCAGGCTCGACCGGTACTTCTCTGATGTTCACGTCGGCGCATGGGCTGACGGTCGGTCAAGGTGTTTCGTGCAACGGAGAAATCAGGTTTGTTACAGTAGTCACAAGCCAGACGGTCGTGCAATTGAACGCGCCGTTCTCAACTGTGCCGACCTCAGGAGCCGAAATCGCTCCAAGCATCTCTTACTTTCCTGCAACCGAGCTGCCTAGCGTGAGCATTTTCGATTATTGGGACCCGAGTACGGCTTTACAGCGAATACTCTGCGGGGCTGCCGTGAATCGGATGACGGTGACAATAAACGGCGATTTTCATCAGTTCGAGTTCGAGGGATCCGCACAGGATTTAGTGGACAGTGCAAGCTTCTCGGAGGGTATGGGCCAACTGAATAGCTTCCCGACCGAGCCGCTGATTGGAGGCTTCGACTACACAATCGTACCGGGCAACATGGGCCAGGCATGGCTCGGCGGTACTCCCGGCCAGTTCTACACAATCACAAGCGGGACATTCCAGTTGGACAACGCCCTGGACATGCGATCGAAGGAGTTCGGAACGAACCTGCCGCAAGCGATAGCACCGGGACCACGATCCGTGACAGCAGACTTCAACCTATACCAACTGGATGACGAGGCAACGCAGGGACTATATCAGGCGGCGCGTGCACAGTCACCTATAAGTATCATGTTTCAGCTCGGCCAGCAGACAGGCCAGGTGATGGGTGTGTATTTGAGCAATGTGGTACCTGTAGTGCCTGAATTCGATGACGGCGGCAACAGACTGCAATGGAAATTCCAGGGGTCGAGGGCCCAAGGTACAACAGACGACGAGCTGGTTGTGGCCTTTGGATAACCGGTAAGCACATGGAATACACCACATTTGAGACTATAGATTCGACTGCGGTGCCGGGTGTGAAGTATACGGTCGTGAAAATGTCATTTGGGCGCCGCGTGGAACTGACTCGACGCATTCGCGAATTGGCGTCGCGTAAGGAGTTTATGGACGCCGGCGGTACCGCCAACGAGAAAATGGAAGCGGCGCTACTGTCCTCCGAGATCGACCGTATCTACCTGTTGTGGGGCTTGAAGGAAGTTACAGGCCTAGAACTCGACGGCCAGCCGGCAAGTCCGGAATCGCTGATAGAGTGCGGCCCCGAGAAACTCTTCCGGGAAGCTCTGGCTGCGGTCAAACAACAGTGTGGACTTTCCGAAGAAGAAAGAAAAAACTAATTGTCGCCCTCCATTTTCAATTATCGAATCAGGCCGGCTGGGAGTGCGCGAGCTGCCGTAAAGCCGGCCTGGAGACCAAACGACGATGCGGGTGGTCACCAGCCGCGCTAGAGACGCCGGCGCGAATCGTGTGGGCCAGGGCCAAGGCGTCAACAACCACCTGTCCCAAGTCAAACATCACGGCACAGAGCATGGCTTGGCTGGAAGAGTATCTGGTCCGGCGTAAGTTGGGCCAACGAGGAATTGAGGGTCTGGGTGCGCGCGAGGTAGAAGCATTTCTGATACTGGAACACGAGATCGCGGAAGCTTCCGCCGCGCCCGACGACGGAGGCCGTAACAGCGGGCGAACGCCGCGACGAAGACATGCCTAATTCACTGCAAGAGACAATATTAGCCGCCTTCCAGCGGGCTTCCGGCGGACAGCTTGGCGAGCGATTCGGTTCATCGGGCGGGGGACTCGCGGAAACTTTAAGCCAAGTCACGCAGGCGGCCAGTGCCCCGACCGGTGGCTCGCAGCAAACATTGCAGGCGGTCTTCAGCCAGGCGAATGGAGGCCAGGCGGGCGGCCAATCAGCGACCACCGACGGCGCATTGATTGATGCTCTTGGACAAGCCGCTCAAGTCATTGGCGCACAGACGGCGGCCACGTCCGCCAATACAGAAGCGTTGGTCCAAAGTCAGTCCAAAGGGTCGAGCGCCGCCGGAGCCGTATCTGGCGCAGTTAACACAGCCAGCGAGTTTCTCGGTGGCGGGCTCAGCCTGATGCCGCTGTTTTCACTCTTCTCGGGGTTATTTAGCGGGGGGCAATCCCAACCTGCTCCTCTAGTACCTTTCTCGCTACCGCCATCCCTGAGTCTTGAGACCACCACGAACAACCAGAACGTAACTTGGGGTGAGAGTGGATTGCCGCGGGCGACTCCTGGGGGCGGATCGAGTGGGACGACCCAAATCACCGTCCAGGTGCAAGCGATGGACAGCCAGTCATTCCTCGATCACAGCGACGATATCGCGCAGGCGGTGCGGCAGGCAATGTTGAACATGAATCCGATCAACGACGCTATTACGAGCCTTTGACGCTATGTTCCCGACACTGAAGACCGGCGCCGTGATGCAATATCCGGCGAAAAGAACTCTGCTATACAACACGGACATCATCCGTTTTCTGGACGGTACGGAGCAGCGATTTCGTGACAGTCCGTCCGTGTTGCACCAATGGACGATTCCGCTTGATTTACTGGATGAGTCCGAACTGGCAAACTTCGATCAATTCTTCACCTCAAACCAGGGAAAATTTGGAGCCTTTTCGTTTACGGATCCCTGGGACGGAACGATCTACCCCAACTGCAGCCTGATGGAGGACGCGTTCAGCTTCACGGTAAGTGGCGAGATGCGAGGGAAGACTACACTTACGGTTTGCGAAAATAGGACCTGAGATGCCTTATTTCCCACAACTGTCCTCTGGCGCGACGGGCCAATTCCCAGTCGCGAGGCAACGCACAGCCCGGACGGTAGTCAATCAGAGTTGGGACGGTTACCAGGTCAAACTGGCCGATCCCGGCGCGGCGATCACGGAATGGCATCTCTCTTTTGAGGAGCTTAGCGACCAAGAACTGGCGGCGCTGGAGGCTCTCTTTCAAGCCGTCGAAGGAAGCCTGACGCCTTTCACCTTTTTGGATCCGGCCGATAACTTGCTGGCATGGAGCGAGCAGCAGAGCGAACCGGTTTGGCAGGCGGATCCGCTGTTGACTTTGACCGTGGGAATCTCTGACCCATTCGGTGGAACGGCCGCCTACCGGGTGAGCAATCCGACCGGCGCCACTTTGATACTACAGCAGTCGATCAACGCGCCGGCATCGCTCGATTACTGTCTGAGTGTATACGCATGCAGTGAGCAGAGCCCACGACTGTGGTTAGTTCGCGGCGCTACGATTGAGGCCGTCGAGATCGGTCCTCAGTGGACACGAGCCACTTCCGCCGGGCAGTTACAAGACACCAGCGACACAATCAGTTTCGGCGTCGCGCTCGATCCCGGCAGCGCGGTGAACGTCTTTGGATTTCAGGCGGAGGTCCAGCCGGCGGCCTCACTTTACAAACAGACGGCCGAGACCGGTGGCGTCTACCCGAACGCCCGGTTCAGGGACGACGCACTCACATTCACCGCCGCCGGCCCTGGCCGGTACTCCTGCGAGCTGGATATCGTTAATGTTGAGTATCTATGATCTCAAAGAAATGGCGGTCACGGATACACCGCTATTGCTATTTCAGTGTGTCCTACAAAATGGGCAGCAGGAATTCTGGAGTACCCACCAGGTCACTTACAACGGCAGCACCTATGCGCCGCGCGTAATGAAACACAATGTGTTCTCCGTTCAGACCTCCTCAGATCAGGGTGTGGACGCTATTCCTAGGATTTCCCTCTCGTTGGCCAATGCCGATTCCTACTTCTCGGAGATCGAGCGATCCGTTGGGTGGAAGGGATCAACCCTGACCGTAACTTTTCTCTTTTACAATCTAATCGAGTCGGCTGCCACATCAGACACCGCGGTGCTGTTTCAAGGCATCGTAAATCCGCCGGATCAGAGCACGGAATCGCTGTTTCAACTGTCAGCAGTTAACTGGATGAACATGCAAAACGTGCTGCTGCCTCCGGTCAGGATTCAGCGCCGTTGTCCTTGGTTGTTCCCTTCAAACTCACAACAGCGGCAGGAAGCTGTAAACGGCGGCAGCGCCGGACCATACTCGCTGTTCTATCCGTGTGGGTATTCGCCGGACCAACCAGGTGGTGCGGGCGCCCTGGTGGGCGGCGCGCCGTACACATCATGCGCTTACACACGAACGGACTGCGAAGCGCGCGGCATGTTTTTCGGCCCAGCCCGGTACGGCGGCCTGGAGTTTGTGCCCTCCTCGATTCTAGTTCGAAGCTATGGAAGCGGATGGCAATATGCGGCCGTGGGCGACAATCAGGCGATTTACAATGATTTCGTTCCGCTCTTGTATGGCACAGCTTGGTATTGTCCTCCCATCGTCTTCACGCGAAATGACGGGAACCTGACCCATATCGAAGTGTTACTGGGCATGGGTCCCATCCAGGGCGTGCAGGTGGTACTGGTGAACCAGATCGAGATCCCGGTTGGTGTGTCCAGCCAGAATATGACCGCCACTGGCTGGTATAACCTGATCAGCGCGGGTACCCGAAACGGCGCTTTCAACCCCGATTTCAAGGATGCCGCAGGTAATCCAGCCGGCGATCCTTATGGCAGCATGGCGTACTTGTCGGTGGTCGTGCCTAACCAGATCAGCAACGGGCAGTCACTACCGACGATTCAGGTTCTGGCGGACGGCCTGCAGCTTCCGACATATGGTGCAGACGGCAGTTACCAAGGCACCGAGTTCACTGCAAATCCGGCTTGGATTCTTCTGGACATCCTGCAGCGCGCCGGATGGAGCACTGGCAACATCGATCTCACCTCGTTCGCGGGCGCGGCGGCATACTGCGATCAACAGATTCAGACTCAGGATTTGAACGGAAATAGCGTGATGATTCCGCGCTTTCAGTGCAATCTGTGTTTACAAGACCGACGCAACGCAGCAGATACGATCAGAGGAATTCGAAATACGGCACGATTGCTATTTACTTACAGCATGACTGGGTTATTACAGCTGCAGGTTGAGAACACGATTGCACTTCAACAGCCTTCACTGCCGGCCGGAAGCAACAGTACTGAACCCTTGAGTGGTGGCTGGCCGGCGTACGAGTTCAGCGATGGGTCGACAGGAACCGCGAATATCTTAAGAAAAACCAATGGTGAGCCAAGCGTACAGATCTCCTCCCGGAGTATTGCGGATACACCAAATCAGGTGACCGTCGAGTTTCAAGATGCATTTAACGGCTACCAGCAGGACAGCCTGCTTACAGTCGACGTTGATGATGTCCAGCTTTCAGGCCAGGTGATAGCCACAACGCTAAAGGCACTCGGGATTCCCAATTATGACCAGGCAGCACGAGTCTCGCGGTTTGTGTTGGACAAATCGGTGAGTGGAAACACCTACGTCACGTTCGATACCAGCGTGAAGGCCCTTGGATTGCGTCCAGGCGATATCATTGCAGTCACCTATCTGAAAGAAGGATTTGAACGTGAGCCCTTTCGCATAACCAAAATCGCTCCCGGGGCCAACTACCGAATTACCACGATCACTGCACAAATTCAGCAAGACGAGTGGTATCTGGACACAAACGGCCAAATACCCGGGGGAACGGGCGCCAGTCTTCAACCGAACTCCGGCATCGGTCTACCGAAGCCGCTGTTAGGCAACATTATTGATTCCTACGGCAACCCGGAATATCAAATAACGGAGAGTTCCAGCAATACCAGTGATGGCGGCACCAGTGAAGAAGTAACGGTAGGATTTCTGGTACCTTCAACGACAATCGCGGGCGGGCCTAACATACCATTGATTAGCCTCGCGGCGACGATTAATGGCGGCGGCACGTTGGGCGGTAATCAAACCCTGTACTACGCCGTGAGCGCACTCGATTCAGCGGGAAATGAGAGCTCTCTGTCTTTTGCTGTACTGGCGAGTATTCCGTCGGGGCCCGATACGAACAGCGTGACACTCACTGGGCTCAGTTTTGACGCCAGCACGGTGAGCTTCAATGCTTACCGCGGCCCCAATCCGCAGCAGTTCGGCCTCATCGCGTCGGCCCAACAATTGAGCCCGAGCTTCACTGATACAGGGTTGCCGGATCAACCATGGACGCCGCCTGACCCGAACTTTGATCACGCGAACTTCTATTGGCGTACGGAGCTCCAGCCTCCCCTCGCAGCGACGATCGCGACAGCCAATACGGTTGGCAACGCCACCGCCGAAATGGGGGACGCCAACTACTCGGGTATGATCGTGCGAATCCTCAGCGGTACAGGAGCCGACCAAGAGTGCAGCATTGCGTCAAACACGTCGACGACCATTACCCTCACACAATCATGGTCCGTGCAACCGGACGCCACAAGTCTCTTCGTTGTGGCGGAGGCCGCCTGGCATTTCGCAGTTGCCACGAAGACCAGCCCGATACAGTTTGAGATTCCAAACGAAACAGGAACGACGCTACATATACAGGGTCGAGGAGCGAACGTCAATAACCTTGAAGGACCGGCGCTGCTTTCGACCTTGACGAGGTGGACGGTCGGCGGCGGCGGTATCGGTGATATGGCGCCGCCACCACAACCGCTATTTGGTCTTGGTATGCCGCCATTGCAAAGTGGCACAGTGGCGCTGAGCGGCGTGGCATTTTCGGATCTGACTAATACCCACAGTGTTACTGCTGGCACGTTGACGCTTTATTACTGGGATGAACTCACGGGTACAACACCATATTCCCTGGCATCAGCCATGGACGCGACAGACACGGTACTCAACCTCTCGCAGGCCGGGACGGCCACGGCCGGTTCGTTTGTGCAGGTCGAGGCGGAAGTCATTCAGGTTACGGCGGTGGTCGATAACGGATTGCAATACCAGGTCGCGCGCGGCATGCACGGGACTACCCCAGCCTCTCACGCCGCGCAGGTCGCCGCGTTTCAATTGTCGAGCATGGTTACCATAGTCCCGTTTCCGTTGGATTTCTTCGGAAGCCCACTCAGTGGCAATTGGAGTTATCCCATATCGCTTCCGAACACGAGAGTTGCCAGTGCGGCATTGTTCGTCACAAATTCCCGGGGAAACAGCCCGACCGCAGCGACGAATCTGACACAGTCGGTGGATTTCGGCCTACGAACCCTCTCGGGCGGCCAGTACTCGTTTCAGGTACAAGGGTTTCTCGCCGTGGACAGCAATCCGGCTCCGAATATCGTCGTGGAGTCCGCCCACGCAGTCCGCGACATTTACGCGATTGTCAAACAAGCACCAACGGGAGGCCCTGTCCAACTGTCCATAAGCCAAAATAACGCTCCATATTGCACACTGACTATTCCGGATGGTGCTACCACTTCAGCCAGTGTAGATGGCTTTGGTCTCCCGTTGTCAGCTCAGGCGCAACTTAGCTTGCAGATTACCGCTGTCGGACAATATAGCCCGGGTGCGGACATGACAGTCATCGTGCGGTTGTAGGATCATCAAGCGCATGTTTCCACTACAGAAGCTAACCCCCAATCAGGACCTACAATGCTATTTCTATCAGCCCTCGGCGGTGGCAGCTCTCAGCGTAACAAGTTCAAGTGGCTTCACGGTTTCAGGCTGCTGGCGAACACAGTCCGATTGGGTAGTCATTGAATGGAACCGCGACAACGTTTTCGAGCACCCGGCATTTCGCTACCTACCTGACGGCGACTTAAGCGGACTGCAGCTATCCTATTGCGAGACGCGCACTAATTGCATCGCGATCGATTCCAATTTATATCCTACCGTCGACTGGCCAAGTCTGCGGGTCTGGGCGGACCCTGGGACCGGCGAGCAGATTTACAAGATTTCCCTGATGCAGTACGCTGCGCCAGTCGCAGGCAGTTATGCCGCAGCCAGTGCGACATTCGAGTTGCAGGGTGCAGCAAGCGCCGGAGACTATATTGAACTTGCGTGGGACCAGGAGCATTATACGTATCAGCTTTTGGGAACAGATACCCTCGGCTCGGCCATATCAGCACTATCAGACAGTATCAATACTCTCTCCCAAACCATGCAGGCCTCGGCGAGCGGCAACTCTATCACAGTAGCGCTCGCCGGGAGCAACGCCGGAGAGAACGGAAACCAAATCGGTGTGTACGGCAATACCTACAACACCGCGGGTACGCCAACGGAGAGTTGGAGTCCAGCGTGGCAATTACTCAGTGGGGGAGTCTCGCCAAGCCAATGGCAGATTAACCTGGACTTCAGTTCGATCACTGGTATCGATTCAACAGGCGCGACGGTGTCAGTGCCGATGAACGCAGTGCGAAAGATGCGCTGGACTTGGGCGGCCGCGCTGCAGGCCGGTAACTTCGAGCGCGGGGAGTTTGCGGTCACGGTTTCCAACTGGAACGTGACCGGCTCAAATCGCGGCTATCAGGTAGCAGGTATAGGAAGCTGGCGCACAGAGGACGATGATACCGCGATAATCTACACAGGCGAGTGGACGTCGGCTGTTGGCAACTACTCGGGCGGAACGATTAGCTCAACTATCACGCCGGGCGCAAGCGTTAGTTATTCCTACCGGTCGCCGCAAAGCCATGTCTTGAATCTGGGGACACAGAGGCTCTCCAATTCTGCCCCGCTTTTTGTTGAGGTTGACCAAAACCCCATTCAGGTCCTACAGTTGGCCCTCGCGGATGAGCAAGTGCTTGTGAGATGGAACCTTGGTACCCTGTCCGGAGACACTCAGCACACTGTCACTATTACACACGCTGGCGAGGCTGGATCGCCCTTCTATTTCGATTTTCTGGAAATCGCCATCCCGACACAAGATCTGCCCACCTACACTGCTGATCCCCAGACCGCGCTGGCGACCGATTGGGATACTTTAAACTCACAGGCGCTAGCGCCTGAGCGGACCGCGTGGCAGATTCAGACGCTCGGGTTCACTGGCAGGGGTAATCACTACGCAGGCGCTCTCTGGTTCTACGAGCTAGTCTGCTCAGGGCAACAGTATGCTACCGGCACGATTACGTTCGCAGGGGCATCGGAGTTCGGAGATACGACCCAGATCTCCCTTGGCCCGACGGTCTTTACGCATCTCAACCTGATCGGTGACACACCCGCCAGTCTCGCGCAAGCGTTTGCGTTACTGATTAACGAAGGGTCCACTGGGGTTTGGGCGCAGGCGGAAAAGGGTGTCCTTACCGTCACATCACGAATCATGGGTACGGCGGGCAATGGGCTCGCCCTCGCCGCGAATGTTGGCAGCAGTAGCAAGTTGCTGGTGCAAACGAGCGACGCTCTGGCTGGCGGCGTAGACGGGACATGGCTGACGGATTTGAATGTGGTGCCGCGTATCAACCGGGCGGCACGAGACTGGAGCCAGAGCTACTTTGAGGCGCTGAATGGGTATGGCATTGAGCCCACCGCGGCGTTCAGCATGGAACTCGGAAACGGAGATCCATCGGCAACCACCGGGATCGCGCAGTGCTATCCCGACGGCAGCCCCTGCATGGTCAACACTCCGGCCTTGCAGACGAACTTCTCAACTGCCAGTTTGGTGTTTTGGCAGCAGGCCTATCTCGATATGGCCAACGTTATGAACGCCGCAGGTGTTCAGCCTTATTTGCAATTTGGGGAGGTGCAATGGTGGTACTTTTGTCCGCCTACTGACCCCGCGAACGGAGATTGGACGCCGATTGCCGACGGCGGCATGCCATTCTACGACGCTTATACGACGACCGCGTTTCAAACACAATACGGCCGCCAGATGCATGTATTCACGGATCCAAGCAACGACCCTACTCAATATCCGGACGAAGCCAGTTTTCTGCCCGGTTTGATCGGCCAGTTTACCAGTGCGATCATGTCTTTCGTCCGCCAGACGTACCCACACGCGCAGTTCGAAGTGCTTTACCCGCCAGATACAAACGATGCTCCACTCACATCCGTAATTAACTTGCCGGGTCAATGGTCTCCGGCGGCCTTAAGCTGTTTCAAGACCGAAAACTTCACTTACACGGGCGACTGCAATTTGGATCAGGTGATGACTTCCATTAATCTGCCGATGCAACTGGGGTTTGCACCCGCCAAGAGTGCACATTTGGTAGGTATCGGAGACTACATGACTCCGTGGGCTAAAGAAACTCGCATAGCCGAGGGACTGAATCTCGAATCTGTGGTTCTATTCGCGCTGGATCAATGCTGCCTGATCGGCTACGGCCTGCCGCTAGCGGCTTCGCCCGGAGTTGGCTTGTTCATGGGTGCTTGATCGCGTCCGGCGATTCGATACTTCCCTTCAATCCAAGCTCATCCGCCCGCTCCCGTATTGCCAGCACACAAAACGCGATATGTTCGTCGAGTTCCACACCCAGTTCGCGTGCACCGTTCACGATATCCTCACGGTTAACGGATCGCGCGAAAGCTTTATCCTTCATCTTCCTTCGCACGGATGGCGCGTCCACCTCGTACACGCTCCGATGAGGCTTGACATAAGAAACCGCGGTAATAAAACCGGCCAATTCATCGCAGGCGAAGAGCGTTTTTTCGAGTCGCGAGACCCGCGGCACACCCGTGAAATCGGCGTGGGAAAGAATTGCGCGCCTGATCTCGTCACTCACGCCGCGCTCAGCGAGGATGGGCTCCCCCTTGGTCGGATGATCCGGAAGTACGGGATGAATCTCCCAATCAAAATCGTGCAGCAACGCGGTTACTGACCATTTCTCCTCATCCTCGCCTAACTGCCGGGCGTAAGCTGTCACGCAGGCTTCCACCGCCAGCGCGTGCTTACGCAGGCTTTCCGATTTCGTAAACTCGTACAGGATTTCCAAGGCTTGTCCCCTGTTCATTCCAACCATGATAAGCCAGTCTGGACACGTACGCTTGGGTACCCTCCGTATTGCGGCCGGCGCCGGACCGGGCTAAAATCGTCGGATCACCAAGCTCCTCCAACATAACGTGGCCGTAGCCTATCTCGTGCTGGTTGGCCTCCCGATGCTGGGCTTGCTAGGCATACTCGAAGCTGGCCGCAACATCTCCGCGGCCCTGGCGATCGGCGGCGATTGGAATCTCGAGTTCGCAGCCGATCCGCAATGCGCGTCTGGATCGGCCACCCTACGTCAGCCCGCGTTGAGCATCTCCCAGTCCGGTCGCGAAGCCCAGATCACTTTGAACGACGGCCACGCGACTACCTTGCCGGCCATCCTCAACGGCAACGTCGTTTCCGCTAAGCTGCTCACTGCGACGGTTACCGGGAAACCGGAGTCGCGCACCATTGAAGGCCGCATCAGCCTCGCCGGGTGCGCGCCCGTAGCTTTCCGCGCCGTGAGAGCGTCGCCCCAGAAGCGAGGGGAATGATGCCCAATCTGTTCCATTTGGTGCTCCAGATCGCCGCGATTCTGATGGCCGCGCGGGTGGTCGGGTTTCTGTTCCAGAAGATCAATCAACCCCAAGTGATCGGCGAGATGGTCGCGGGCATCCTGCTGGGACCTTCACTGCTTGGCTGGGTCGCGCCCGGTGTCTCGGCCGCGCTGTTCCCTCCGCAGAGCCTCGGCTATCTCAACGCCTTGAGCCAGATCGGACTGGTCGTGTTCATGTTCGTGGTGGGATTGGCACTCGATCCCACCGAACTGAAAGGCTATGGTCACGCCGCGGTCTTGACCAGCCATGTCAGCATTGTGGCGCCGTTCTGCCTGGGTGGACTGACCGCGCTATATCTTTATCCGCGGCTCTCGGACGACGGCGTAACGTTCAGCGGATTTGCCCTCTTCATGGGTTCCGCGATGAGCATCACCGCCTTCCCGGTGCTGGCACGTATCCTATCAGAGCGCGGACTGGTGCGTAGCCGGATGGGTACCCTGGCGATCGCCTGCGCGGCGGTTGACGACATCACGGGCTGGTGCATCCTGGCTTACATTGTCGTCCTTGTCCGCGTGACCCAAGCTGGCCGGCCCGCATGGGTCACGATGAGCGGCTCACTGCTGTACGTCTTGACGATGATTTTTGTGGTGCGCCGCTTCCTTCCCGCTTTCGAACGCGCTTATCGCAAACGGGATCGGCTGAGCGACAATCTCGTCGCGGTGATCGTCATTCTGCTCCTGGCATCCGCGCTGGCCACCGAATGGTTGGGCATTCATCTCTTGTTCGGCGCGTTCCTCATGGGCGCGATCATGCCCAAGACTCCGGATTTCACTCGCTACCTGCTGCACAAATTCGAATCGGTAATAGTCGTTCTATTGCTACCGCTGTTCTTTGCCTTCACGGGCCTACGCACGCGTATCGGCGTGGGCGGCGGCTCGGCCGTTTGGTTCTACAGCGCGCTCGTGATCGTGGTCGCCATCACTGGAAAACTCGGCGGCTCAATGCTCGCTGCCCGTCTATCTGGCATGCCTTGGCGCGATTCCGCCGCGCTCGGCGTTCTGATGAATACCCGCGGTCTGATGGAATTGGTCATCTTGAACATCGGATTGGACATCGGCGTGATCTCGCCGGCCATGTTTTCCATCATGGTACTTATGGCTCTGGTGACCACGTTCATGACCACGCCGCTTCTGGAATGGATATACCCGTCGCGCCTGCTTCAAGCGCAGGTTAACGAGATTCACAAGAACGTCGCGTAAAACGCTGGGATCAGCTACTCTCGGGACCCAGACGATTGATGCGGGAGAACCCATTCTTCCGATTCTGCTGCTTCTGACATATTGTTAGAAGATGTGGCGCGGACTCGTAATGCTCGTGGCGGCCGCGGGACTCGCGTCGCAGCCCGATGAATCGCTCCGCCAACAGTACGAGCAGGCGCGCGCGCTGTTGCGGGTCCAGCACTACCGCGATGCGCGGGCCGAGGCTGAGACCGCTATCCTGCAGGCTCAGTCCGGATCAGAGTGGTTCTTCCGGCTGCGCCTTCTCCGGGTCGAGATCCTGATCGAGCAACGCGATTTCAAAGAAGCTGAAGGGGCCCTCGATTTCCAGTTGCCTTCCGGCGCGCGATGGAATGCCGAATGGGCCCGCTATCGTGTCTGCCAGGCGAATCTCGAATATCGTAAGAGGCACTTCAAGGAGACGCTCGCGCGGCTCGCCGAAGCCCGGACGCTGGCCGTCGCCAAGCACGAGTCCGGCCTGATTGGGGCGATTGAACTGCTGCGCGCCAAAGTGGTCTTGCAGCAAAAACAGCCGGCCGCCGCCTATGCGGGTGTCCTCCGCGTACTGGCGGAGGCGGAGCATCTGAAAGATCCGTACATCCAGATGAAGGCCAAGGGCAACCTCGGTTTTATCCTGCTGACGTCTTATCGCTACGAGGAGGCTATCCCCTGGTTCCGCCAGGCGCTGGCCATGTCGCGGAATTTGAAGGCCGCAGATGATGAGGCGCGCTCACTCATGAATCTGGGATGGTGCTATTACCGTCTGGGTGACCTGGACAGGGCGCAGCGCTACCAACAGGAGGCCGAGGCGGGCTTCGCACGCACCGGTAATCAGCTCGATAGCAACAACTCGCTCGGTAACATCGCCAGTACTTTCTACAGCCGCCAGCAATACGCCGAGGCTGCACAGCTCTACAAGCAAGCGCTGGACATCGCCACTAAGTTGGATGACCGTGAGTCCCGAGCCAACTGGCTCATTAATCTGGCCAAAGTGGCGACCAAAACCGGCGATTGGGATGCCGCGGAAAAGTATAACAGCGAAGCGTCAGGCCTGGACAAGGAGCTGCGATTCTATGCGGCGGCGAACGCCGGTTACATTGCCGCGGGCAAGAAGAATTATGCGCGGGCTGAACAGCTCTTTCGCTCCGTGATCGAGGAGTGCAAGGATCCGCTACCGGTGCTCGATGCGCACGCCGGTCTGGCGCACGTGCTGGCCGGCCAGGGAAAAAATCGCGCCGCCGAAGCCGAGTATAAAGCCACGGATGCCGCTCTGGAACATAGCCGCGTGACGCTGGAGAGCGACGAAAACAAGCTGAATTACTTTTCGAGCCTGATCGGTTTCTACCAGGATTATGTCGACTACATGATGGCCCTCGGCCGTAGCGGCGAGGCACTCGAGATCGCCGAATCCAGCCACGCGCGCACGCTTGTGGACCGGCTCAGCCTGGCTCACATCCATCGCGGGCCGGGGACGGCCGCCAGCTTTCGTGAGTTCGCCGGGCGTTGCGGCTGCGTCTTGCTTTCCTACTGGCTGGCTCCCAACCGTTCGTACCTCTGGGTGATTACGGCCTCCCGCGTGGTAGCACTGACTTTGCCTTCCGAGAAGGACGTGAGCGCGCTGGTGGAAGTTTACGATGCCCTGATTCAACACGACCGCGACCCGCTCGCCAGTGCGCATCCAGCCGGACGCAAGCTGTACAACATTCTGATCGCCCCGGCCAAGGCCATGCTGCCCAAAAATGTCAGGGTCATCCTCGCGCCGGATGGACCGTTGTACACGCTCAATTTCGAAACCCTTCCGGTCTTCGATGGTACCCCGCACTATTGGATCGAGGATGCCCGCATCGCCATCACGCCATCGCTTTCTCTCCTCTCGCCCGCGGCCGGCGCCCGCGTTCCAGCGCGCAAGTCGCTATTGCTGATCGGCAATCCGATTTCGCCTGTTCCGCAGTATCCGGCCCTGGAATTCGCCGGCCAGGAGATGGATCGCATCGAGAAAAGTATGGCCGGCTTTCGTCAGCTCATCAAAGAAGGGCGGCAAGCGGCGCCGGCGGCTTACCGGCAGGCCGATCCGCGTCAGTTCGCGTATATTCACTTCGTGGCACACGCAGTAGCTAATTCCGACGAACCGCTGGATTCGGCCGTTATTCTCTCGCCGGGCGGGACAGAGTACAAACTGCGCGCCAGAGACGTGATCAACATTCCAATCGATGCATCCCTTGTGACCCTCTCAGGGTGCCGGAGCGCGGGCGCTAGAATATACGCGGGGGAGGGTTTGGTCGGCCTTGCCTGGGCCTTCATGGAAGCCGGTGCGAAAAACGTGATCGCCGGATTGTGGGACGTCGATGATCGTTCGACCGCAGAACTGGCGTCCCACCTGTACGCCGGACTGGCCCACAACGCAGATCCCGCCGATGCGTTGCGGGCCGCGAAGCTGGAGCTTCTCCATACGCGCGGCGTATCGCGCAAGCCCTACTATTGGGCGCCATTCGAGCTGTTCACCCGGCAGGTCCGGTAGCCGGCGTGCGCTACGCGCCCAAGCTACGGAACAGCCAGAACAAAAACCCAGCGAGTATGATGGACGCGGGCAGGGTGAGTATCCATGCCATCGCCAGGTTCCGCACGGTCGCCCATTGCAATCCCGAGTGGTTAGCGGCCATGGTCCCGGCAATGCCGGACGAAAGCACGTGTGTGGTGCTCACGGGCATACCGAACCAGTCCGCCGCGCCGATCGTGGCCATGGCCGTGATTTCGGCCGCCGCACCCTGGGCGTACGTCAGATGGTCCTTGCCGATCTTCTCCCCCACGGTGACCACAATGCGCTTCCAGCCGATCATCGTACCCAAACCGAGCGCCATCGCTACCGCGACCTTAACCCACAAGGGAATAAACTTGGTCGCGTCATCGATGTGCTTCTTGTAATTCGCGAGCACAACCGTGTCCGCCGCGGAGAACTTTGGCGAGCCGGACTTCTGGACCAGGCGCAGAGCCTCGCTGACCACATACATGTCGTTGCGGAAGTTCGGCGTGCGCTCCGCCGGAACGCTCTTAAGTTGCTTGTAGAGAGCCATCTGGTTGCCGATATCGTTGACTAAGGTACGCAGCGCCAGCATGGTGTTCGGGTTGAATTCCCGCGTGCGGATGTAGGCCGTCACGTCGTCGCGCGCATTGCCGATCACCGCGTCGGGCGAAACGTATTTCGTCAGCGTATCTGCGGCCTGCCTGGAAATCGTGACAAATTCCTGCGATTGCCGCGCAGTTACCGCGTGATTCAGCGCGTAAGCGGTAGGCACCGTGCCGATCAGGATCAGCATGATCAGGCCCATGCCTTTTTGGCCGTCGTTTGAGCCGTGCGCGAAGCTCACGCCCGTGCAAGTCAGCACCAGCAGCGCACGAATCCACAGCGGCGGCGGCGTATCGCCTTCCGGCGCCTTGTAGAGGCGCTTATCGGGAATCACCAGCCGAACCAAAATCAGGAGCAATCCAGCGCACACAAAGCCTACAATCGGCGAAATCAGCAGCGTCTTTCCGACGTTCATTGCCTGGCCCCAATCCACGCCGCTGGTGCCCGTCCTCGCCGCCGTGAGCTGATTCGCGATACCCACACCGATGATCGAGCCGATCAACGTATGCGAACTGGAGGCCGGCAGCCCGAAGTACCAGGTCCCCAGGTTCCAGATGATCGCCGCCACCAGCAGGGCGAACACCATCGCGAAACCGGCTCCGCGCCCCACTTGCAAAATCAACTCCACCGGCAGCAGCGAGATGATGCCAAAAGCTACGGCGCCCGTGGAAATCACGACACCCAAAAAATTCCAGAATCCGGACCACACCACGGCAATGTGTGGCTCCAGTGAATGCGTGTAGATCACCGTTGCCACGGCATTCGCCGTGTCGTGAAAGCCATTAACGAACTCGAAGCCCAGGGCGGTGAGCAATGCCACGCCCAGAAGCAGGTATGCAAAACTTGATGCCGTGCGCACGCCCGACAAGTCTGTCGCCAGGCTGATGCCCGCGTAAACTATACCAGCCAGAAAAATAACGCCAAATACAAGCATGCCCGCCTTGCTCGGCGACTTAGCCAGCTTGGCTTGTACTGCCGCAGTAGCGGTTGCCGCAGATGCCATGAACGCCTCCTGATAGCTGAACTTCGCAGCATACACCACGGTCATCCACTTTGAATTACAGAATCATGACAGTCTGGTTAAGGAGCGGCCCGTCCGGTTAGTTGACCCACGGTCCGCGGCCGGAACCGTGTTTCCGCATGTAGACCTGGAATTTCTTCTTGGCCCGCTGCAGCTTGTAATTGCGGTACCAACGCCTTACTTCGTACACATCCACTTTTGGCAGGCGCGCCTTCAGGTATAGCAGGCCGAAAAGCATGCCACCGAGATGCGCGATGTTACTTACCCCGCTGTTCTGTGTCCCGAGCGCGGAAAGTAACTCGATGCCGCCGTAGATCATGACGAAGTACTTCGCCTTGATGGGAAACAGGAAGGCGAACAGGATCGTCATTTCGGGATACAAAACGCCGAAAGCCAGCAACAGACCGTAGATGGCACCCGAGGCGCCGATGGTGCTGACGCCGTAAGGCGGCGGAAGCGATGCGCGGCCCAAAAGCGTATTCACGATCACGTCGCAGATCCCCGCACCGATGCCGCAGAGGAAATAGTATTTGAGAAACCGCTGGGTCCCCCAGTCCTTTTCGAGCGTGATGCCGAACATCCACAACGTGAACATGTTGATCAGCAAATGCCAGATGCCGCCGTGCAGGAACAGGTAGGTTGCCAGTTGCCAGATCCGGAAGTTGTGCAGGACGTGGTAGGGCGAGAGCGCGAACCAGTCGAACAGCTCGCGAACCAGAGCCTCGTCTCTCGCCAGCAGGAAAAGCGCCACGAAGATCGCGCAGTTGCTGATGAGCAGCCACTTCACGCCGTTCGGAAAGTAGTTGGATGAAAAGAAATGGGTGGAGCTGTACCTGGCGTTGTACCGCATGAAGCCCTTCGAAAATAGGATAACAGAGTAGGACGGACGTACCGGGCGCGGTTCTAGAACGCGTCGTTGGCCCGGCCGTAGCGGTTCAGAAAATACGCGCCCGTCTGCAGCAGTCCGGCCGACGCGAACCAAACCTGCCAGTGCGAAAACAAGCCGGTGCTGATCGCGAAATTACTCGTCCAGTGCGGATCTGCCGCCAGACGCCAAAAGCCCAGGGCCGCTGCCATGACCGCCGCCGGTGTGAGGAACGACGCGAAGGCCATGGCCACGCGCTGGTTCTTGCGGCGTTTGCGCTCCACTTTCGGCCCTTTTCCGAAGCGGATGCGAACCACCATCTCGCATACCAATGTATCAGCAATTGCGCTAAATTAATCACTTCGAAAGAGAGGCAATCATGACTCACAAATTAAAGGCCGCCGTTTTCGGAACGGGTTTTGTCGGACGAGTGCACCTGGAGGGCCTGAGCCGGCTGGGGTTTGTCCAGCTTTATGCGATCGGGGAGAGCGAGGTGGAAAAAGCGCGCCGCCTGGGCGAGGAGTTCCGCGTCGTCAAGACTGCCAGCGACTACCGCGAGCTCCTGGACGATCCCGAGGTGCATGCGGTCCATGTGTGCACGCCCAATGCGTTGCACTTCCCCATGGCCCACGATGCGTTGAATGCGGGCAAACACGTCATCTGCGAGAAGCCGTTGTCGACTTCCGTGGAAAATGCCCGCAAACTGGTGGCGCTGGCGCGCGAAAAGAAGCTACGCAACTGTACCTCCCATAACTTGCGCTTCTACCCCATGGTGCAGCAGATGCGCCGCATGCGCGAAGCCGGCGAGCTCGGCGATATTTTGGTAGTGCAGGGAACTTATTCGCAAGACTGGCTGCTCTACGATACCGACTGGAACTGGCGGATCGATTCCAAATCGAACGGTCCGTCGCGCTGCATGGCGGACATCGGGTCGCACTGGTGCGATATGGTGGAGCATGTCACCGGCAAGCGCATCACCTCGGTGTGCGCCGATCTGCAAACGTTTCACAAGTCGCGCAAATGCCCCAAGGGCCCCATCGAAACCTTCGCCGGTAAGACGCTTTCGCCGGAGGATTACGAGGAAATGCCCATCGATACCGAAGACTTCGGAGCCGTGGTTTTCCGCATGGGCGACCGCACCCGCGGCGCTTTCACGGCCAGCCAGGTGAACGCGGGCCGCAAGAACCGCCTCGCCATTGAAATCTATGGCAGCAAGGCTTCGGTCGCTTGGGATCAGGAAAAGCCGGACGAGCTGTGGATCGGCCACCGCAATTCTCCGAACCAGGTAATCATTAAGGATCCCTCGCTGATGCTGCCGGCGGCGCGCCCGTATGCCGATTTACCGGGTGGCCATAGCGAAGGCTACGACGACACCTTCAAGCAAATCTTCCGCCGCTTCTACCACTCGGTGGAAGACCCGTCGGCGCCAGCCGAATACCCGCAATTCGCCGACGGCCTGCGGCAGCTCCAGATTCTGGAAGCGGAGTTGGCCAGCGCAGCCGGGCACGCGTGGGTAGATGTCCCAGAGACGAAGGAGCTCTCCTCGGCAGCCTGACCGCCGTTGTGTAACAATTTTTCAACCGGCGAGGGCTCGTCATGGCCAGCGGTATGCAGAACGTAATCGTCGGAACCGCGGGCCATATCGACCACGGTAAGACCGCGCTGGTCAAAGCCCTCACCGGCATCGATGCCGACCGCCTCGAAGAAGAAAAACGCCGCGGCATCACCATCGACATTGGTTTCGCCCACCTGCAACTGACGCCTGAGTTGCGCCTGGGGTTCGTCGACGTTCCCGGCCACGAACGCTTCGTCAAGAACATGCTGGCCGGCGTTGGTGGTATCGATCTGGTCCTGTTCGTCATCGCCGCTGACGAATCCATTAAGCCGCAGACCCGCGAACACTTCGATATCTGTCGGCTGCTTGGAATTCCGCGCGGCGTTGTGGCGCTCACCAAATCAGATCTGGTGGATCGTGACATCCTGGAGCTGGTCCGCCTCGAAGTCGACGAATTTGTCGCCGGATCGTTTCTCGAGGGCGCGCCGGTGGTCGCCGTCAGCTCTACAACCGGAGCGGGACTCGATGAGCTGCGCGGCGCATTGGAACGCGTGGCCTCTGCCGCACCCACAAAGAGCGCTGCCGGCCACTTTCGCTTGCCGCTCGATCGAGCTTTCACCGTCAAGGGCTTCGGCACGGTGGTCACGGGTACGCTGATTTCAGGCGAGGTCCACAAGGAGCAGGAAGTGGAGCTTTACCCGGCCTGCCGGCGGCTGCGTGTGCGCGGCGTGCAGGTTTACGGCGCGGCAGCCGAGCAGGCCGTGGCCGGGCAGCGCACGGCCCTGAACCTCGCGGATATCGACCCGGCGGATATCACGCGCGGCATGGTCCTGGCAGCGCCGGGAGTCTTTCGTGCCGCTGTGCGAATAGATTGCTCGCTCGAACTGCTGCGGTCGGCGAAACCGCTGAAGCAGCGGGCGCCTGTGCATTTTCACGCCGGCACGGCCGAGATCGAAGCCCAGGTGCGCCTGCTCGATCGATCCGCGATGTTGCAGCCGGGGGAGCGCGCCTTCGCCCGTTTGGTGCTGCGTGAGCCGTCGCTGCTCCTGCCTGGCGATCGCTTTATCATTCGCAGCTTTTCCCCGGTGGTCACCATCGGCGGGGGCGTAGTGCTCGATACCGGGGGCATCCGCTACCGCAAGACCGGCGCCGTTGCTGAAAGGCTGCGCACGCTTGCGGAAGCGCCCGCTGCGGAACGCATCGCGCTACTAGTGCGCGAGTCGAAGTACGGCATGAGCCCGGCTGAGCTGATGGCCCGCACGGGACTGCGCGAGCACGAGATCGTCGCGCCAATTATGCGGCTCGAATCCTGGTTCGTCGACCCCGCGTGGTTCCAGACGGCGCGCGAGAGGCTGCTCGCCGCCGTGCGCGATTTTCACCGGGCGCACCCTCTGTTGCCTGGCATACCGAAACAGGATTTGCGCGGCCGCCAACTGCCGGATTCGCCGCCCTTCCTGATCGATGCACTGCTGGCGCAGTCCCAGGAACTCGTCGTGGAAGGCGAGAACGTGCGCATGGCGAGCCACAAAGTGGTGCTCAGGCAGGACGAAGAACAAGCCCGCGCGGCCATCGAACGAGCCTTCGAACAAGCCGGACTGGCCGCGCCCGGAGTGCCCGACGTGCTGGCCAAATCCGGCGTGGAACTAGCCCGGGCGCGCTCCCTGCTGCAGATCCTGCTCCGCGAAAAGCGGCTCGTCCGGGTGAGCGACGAACTGGTGCTGCATCGCGGCGCCGTCGAAAGTCTGCGCGCTACGCTCGCCGCCCACAAAGGCGCGCGCCTCAGCGTAGGCACGTTCAAAGAGTGGACTGGCATCTCGCGCAAGTACGCGATTCCACTGCTCGAATATTTGGATCGCGAACACGTGACGCGCAGAGAGGGTGACGAACGCGTCGTATTGTGAAGTTCGCGGACGCGGTTTACAATCGCCACATGACCGCTCAGAACTATTCCAACCACACCCGCATCGTGAAAGGCTTTCACGGTGTGCTGGCTGGCTTACTCCTCCTCACCCTGATCGGGTCGCTGGTGAACCTTTTCCAGTCATGGGGCGATCACCAGCGGATCTACAGCGCGTCGCTCATCGTGGTACTGACCATCTGCGGCGGTTTCTTCTTTTACTATTGCCGCACGTTTCCGCTTAAAGCACAGGACCGCGCGATTCGCGCCGAAGAGAATCTCCGCTGTTTCGTGCAGACCGGCAAGCTGCTCGACCCGCGGTTGACGGTTGGACAAATCGTTGCGCTACGCTTCGCCCCCGACGACGAATTCGTAGATCTCGCGCGCCACGCCGCCGAGAGCGCGATGAAGCCGGACGACATCAAGCGCGCGATCAAGAACTGGAAACCGGATTATTATCGGGCATAGGAGGCCAAATGGCGCGTACCGAGTCCATCATGCCGGGTCTGGGAACTCCGGCGCCCAACTTCGAATTACCGGATGTGGCGTCCGGCGCGAAGGTTTCACTCGGCGATTTTGCGGATAGGAAAGCGCTGCTGGTGATGTTCATCTCGCGGCATTGCCCGTACGTCCAGCACGTCAAACACGAACTGGCGCGGCTTGGAAAAGATTACGCCGCCCAGCGTCTGGGCATAGTGGCCATCTCTTCCAACTATGTTGTGCAGTATCCCGATGACGCGCCCGAGCGACTCAAGGAAATGGGCGCCGAGCTGGAACTGAATTATCCGCTCTGTTACGACGAGACGCAACAGGTTGCCAAAGCCTATGAGGCCGCCTGTACGCCGGATTTCTTTCTGTACGATGACAGTCGGCGCTTGGTCTACCGCGGCCAGTTGGATGGTAGCCGTCCGGGAAACGGCGTTCCGGTCACGGGCGCCGATCTGCGCGCGGCAATTGACGCCGTGTTGGCCGGGCGCCCCGTCAGTCCCGAGCAGCGCCCCAGCGTCGGATGTAATATCAAGTGGAAGCCGTAGCCGCTGCGTCGTGCGTTACAGGGCAGTGACGCTCTGCATTTTTTCCTTGCCCTTCACCGGGATTATTAGGACACTGAAATTTTGGAGGCAGGAGTGGAGAGATCCGCCAGAAAAGGCTCCCTCGTAATGGAGCCCACTGAGCGCTGGACCCCGCAGCACGCCAGCGACTTGTACGACGTGGCCAGTTGGGGCAAGGGTTATTTCTCGGTCGCCAACAACGGCCACCTCTGCGTGCATCCGGATAAAGATCCGCAGCGCTCGATCGACCTCAAGCAGTTGGTCGATACACTCGTGCTGCGCGGTATCTCGCTGCCGGTGCTGATCCGCTTTGCCGGTATTCTGCAACACCGGCTTGGAGAATTGTACAGCGCCTTCCAGACTGCCATCGCCGAACATCATTATCAAGGCGAATACTGCTGCGTATATCCGATCAAGGTGAACCAGCAGCGCCAGGTTGTGGAAGAGGTGCTGGAGTTCGGAAGGCCGTTCCGCTTCGGACTGGAGGCCGGATCGAAACCCGAGTTGCTGGCGGTCATGGCGATGGCCGACAACGATACGCCGATCATCTGCAACGGCTTCAAGGACGACGAATATATCGAGATGGCGATGCTGGCGCACAAGGTCGGCCGCCATATCATTCCGGTCGTCGAAAAATACACGGAACTGAATCTCATCTTGCGCTACTCGGAGAGAGTCGGAGTACGGCCCAGGATCGGGTTGCGCGTCAAACTGGCCAGCCGTGGTTCTGGCCGATGGCGCTCATCCGGTGGCTATCGCTCTAAATTTGGTCTTTCGGTCAGTGAGGCGGCCCGCGCCCTGCAGGAACTGAAAGACGCCGGCATGGCCGATTGCCTGAACCTGTTGCATTTTCACCTAGGCAGCCAGATTACGAATATCCGCCAGATCAAGGGCGCCGTCAATGAAGCCGCGCGCGTGTACGTCGAACTGGTGCGCGCGGGCGCCGGCCTCCGCTACCTTGACGTGGGCGGCGGGCTGGGTATCGATTATGACGGTTCCCAGACCGATTTCGAATCGAGCGTCAATTACACGCTGCAGGAATACGCCAATGACATCGTCTATCACATTCAAAGCGTCTGCGATGAAGCCACCGTATCGCATCCCACCATCGTGACCGAAAGCGGGCGGGCCATTGCCGCCTATCATAGCGTCCTGGTCTTCAACGTATTGGGCGTGGCAGGCATGGGCGAGTCGGATATTCCCGCCGACGTCGGCCCGGATGCCGAGCAGCCGCTCATCGATTTGCAGGAAGCCAATCGCGCGCTCACCACCAAGAACCTGCTCGAGAGTTATCACGATGCCCAACAGGCGCTCGACCAGGCGCTTAACCTGTTCAGTCTCGGCTATTTGACGCTCGAACAGCGCTGCCAATGCGAGAACCTCTACTGGGCGATCAGCCGCCGCATCCAGGCCCTGGCCCAGTCTCTTGACTACTTTCCGGAAGAACTGGAGGGCCTGGACGCGATGCTCTCCGACACTTACTTCTGCAACTTCTCGCTTTTCCAAAGCATGCCGGATAGTTGGGCGATCAAGCAGTTGTTCCCGGTCATGCCGATCCATCGCCTGGAGGAGGAGCCGCTGCGCCACGCGATTCTGGGCGACATCACCTGCGATTCTGATGGCAAGGTGGACCAGTTTATAGACCGCCGCGACGTGAAGCGCACCCTTCCGCTGCATCCGTTCGATGGGGGTGACTATTATCTGGGCGCATTTCTGGTGGGCGCCTACCAGGAGATCCTGGGCGATCTGCACAATTTGTTCGGCGATACCAATACCGTACACGTGCGTCTCAGCGAAACCGGCGAAATCTTGCTGGATTCGGTCATCAAAGGCGACACCGTACGGGAGGTTTTGAATTACGTGCAGTTTTCGGCCGAGGCCCTGGTCAGCCGGTTGCGCCGGGACGTGGAAGCCGCCCTGCGCGAGGGCCGCCTGGGGTATGAGGAATCCGGCCGCCTGCTGAAATTCTACGAAGAAGGCCTGCACGGTTATACTTACCTGGAAGATGTTCACACGCAATAGCTAGCCCGCAAAGGCGCCGAAGCACCCCATTTACCTTCGCATGACTGCCCACGCACCGTTTTGCGGGCTGTTCTTACGAAGGCGAGATTGTTTTCGCCTTTTCCCCACCAATACAGGTGGATTCGACCGGAACACGCCTCCCCCTAACTGTGCGTTTCGCGGCCGCGGTGCTCCTGTCCGCACTGGCCCAAGCGGCACGTCTGCCGCTCCATTCGCCCACTCTCATCCCGTTCATCACCTTCGTGCCCTTTATGTTGATTGCGGCGGGCCTCGGAGGACTATGGCCGGGGTGCCTGGCGACACTCCTCTGCACTCTCGAAGCGATCTATTTCGATACCGAGCCGCTCTATAGCTTTCGGGTCGCGGACCCCAAGCATTGGTACGGCATTGCGCCACTGGCTCTGACCGGCCTGGTGGCGAGTCTCTTGTTTGAGCGTCTGGCGCATGCCGAGCGGCGGCAGCACGCCGCGTGGCTGGAGTTGGCCACCATTCAGAATCACGCTCCCGTGATGCTGCTGGTCGTCGACGACGATCTGCACGTTAGCGAAGCAAACGCTTTGGCCGTCCGATTCTCGGGAAAAGAGCCGGCTGGCGCCCTGGGGTTAGGTCCCGGGCACGCCATCGGGTGCCTGTATGCCCTTGCTGATCCTGCGGGATGTGGCCACGGTCCGGACTGCAGCAACTGCACGATCCGCACCACGGTTTCCGACACCCTGCGGCGTGGCACGGCGCACGCCGCCGTGGAGGCTTGGGTCCGCGTCCCGGTAAACGGCGTCGAGCAACCCAGGTGCCTGCTGATGTCCACGGTGCCGATGCAATTTCACGGAACGCGCCGGAGCGCCCTGATCTGCGCGCTGGACATCACTGAACAGAAGCGTGCGGAGGCGGACCTGCGCCTCCAGGCACAGTTGATCGATCTGGCGCATGACGCCATCATCGTAGCGGGCGAGAACCGCGCCATCAAGGGATGGAACACGGGTGCTGCGGAAATGTACGGCTGGAGCCAGCAGGACGCGGCCGGCAACGTCCTTCACGAGTTTCTCCACACGGCCGACGTTTCGATTGAGGAAATCGATGAAGTCCTCCAGCGCAGCGGCCGGTGGGATGGGGAACTGACGCAGACACGCAGTGACGGTACGCCGATGGTGGTCGAGAGCCGCCAGGTCCTGTTGCGGGATCCCACTGGCATAGCCGCCGGGATCCTGGAGGTCAATCGCGACATCACCGGGCGCAAGCAGGCCGAAAAGGAAATCCGCGACTTGAACGCGAATCTGGAGCAGCGCGTGCGCAGCCGCACCGCGCAATTGGAAGCCTCCAATCAGGAGTTGGAGTCTTTCGCTTATTCCGTCTCGCACGATTTGCGGGCGCCGTTGCGCGGCATCGATGGATGGAGCTTGGCCCTCCTGGAGGATTTCGGCGGCCGGCTCGATGCAGAAGCCCGCCACTACCTTGGCCGCGTGCGTTCGGAAGCGCAGCACATGGGCCGCTTGATCGATGATCTTCTGAAGCTTTCGCGGGTTGCCCGCGCGCCGCTCGAACTCGACTCGGTGAATCTGACGGAACTGGCCACGGCCGTCGCCGGCCGGCTAAGGGAAACCCACCCCGACCGCCAGATTGAGTTTGCGATCCAACCGGGGATCCAGGCTCAGGGAGATGCCCAATTGCTTGAGGTGGCTTTGACCAACCTGCTGGACAACGCCGTCAAGTTCACAAGCAAGCGTCCCGATGCGCGCATTGAGTTTCAACAGGCGGAAAGTGGATCGAATCCCGTGCTCTGCGTGCGCGACAATGGGGTGGGGTTCGATATGGCTTACGCCCAGTCGCTCTTTGGCGCTTTCCAGCGCTTGCATCGGGCATCCGAGTATCCGGGATCGGGCATCGGCCTGGCCACCGTGCAGCGTGTCATTCACCGTCATGGCGGACGGGTCTGGGCGGACTCCAAGCCGGGCGAGGGCGCCGCATTCTACTTCACCTTGGGAGAAACCATTGACCGCTCGAACGATTCTGCTTATCGAGGATAACCCGAGCGACATCGAACTGACCCGCCGGGCGCTCGAACGCAGCCACGTCGCCAACGAACTGATGGTTATCCAGGATGGCCAGGAAGCTTTGGATTATCTATTATGCAGGGGCGACTACGCCGGCCGCGAGGTGCCCGCTCTCCCGAGCCTGGTTTTGCTCGACCTGAAGCTACCGCGCGTGCCGGGTCTCGAAATTTTGCACGCAGTTCGCTCCGACCCGCGCACCCGCCGCCTGCCCGTGGTGATTCTGACGTCGTCGAACGAAGAGCGGGATGTTGCCGCCAGCTACGACTTGGGCGTCAACAGCTACATCCAAAAGCCGGTCGACTTCAATCGCTTTGCGGAAGCCGTTCGGCAACTGGGTCTCTATTGGCTGGTCTTGAACGAGGCGCCGCCCCCGAACAGCTAACCTGCTTCCAGCACGGCCTTGACCTTTTCGGCCAGTTGCGCGGCGCTGTACGGTTTCTGGAGGAAACCGGAGAACCGCTCATCCGCGAATCGCTGAATTGCCTCGGCCTCGTTGAAGCCGCTCGAAAGCACGATCTTCACGTCCGGCTGCACTGCTCTTAACGCCCGCAAGGCTTCCTCCCCGCCCAGCACCGGCATTGTCAGATCCAACAGCACCAGCCGGATGCTGCCGCGATGCGTGCGCAGCAGGTCCACGGCGGCGCGGCCGTCTGAGGCCAGCAACACGAAATAGCCTTGCTTCTCGAGCGCTGCCTTAGCCGCGCGCCGCACGATCGGTTCGTCGTCCGCCACCAGGATGGTCCCGGATCCGCGCAGATCCTTATTCGCGGCAGGCGATGGAAGCCTGGTTGCCCGGCGCGTGCTGGCCGGCAGCAATACCTGGAAAGTGGTGCCGCGTCCGGGCGCGCTGGACACCCGGATCGCGCCCTTGTGCCCGCGTACGATCCCCAGAGCCGCCGACAGTCCCAGTCCCCGCCCCGAAAACTTCGTGGTGAAAAACGGGTCGAAGATCTTGGATTGCGTCTCCGCGTCCATGCCGCAGCCGCTGTCCCGCACTTCCAGCAGCACGTAACGCCCCGGCTGCAATTCTGTCCCCATGGCCGTTTCGCCGCCGTACGTTTCATCGATCGTGACTTGGCCGGTCGAGACCGTCACCGTACCGTTTCCGCCTTCGGCAATGGCCTCCGCCCCATTGATCACCAGGTTCATGATGAGCTGCTGCAGTTGCCCGCGATCGCCCTCCGTCGCCGGCAGATCGGGCGCCAGGTCCAGCCGCAATTCGATTGATCGGGGAATCGACGTCCGCACCAGCGCGGTCATCTCCCGCGTCAGGTCCGAGAGATCCACAGCCTGAACCACAAAGCGGCCCTTTCCGGAATACGCCAAGAGTTGCCGCGTCAGATGCGCCGCGCTGTCCGCCGCCCGGATGACTTCCTCGAGATACGGCCGCGCCGGATGGTCCGCCGCAAGCCCATCCAGGGCCAGCGTGGCATTGCCCAGTACGCCCGTCAACAGATTATTGAAATCGTGCGCCACGCCGCCGGCCAGCACGCCGATGCTTTCGAGTTTCTGCGTTTGCCGCATTTGCTCTTCGAGACGTTTGCGCTCCGTTACGTCGCGATAGTTCACCACGATTCCCGCAATCACACGATCCGCGAGGAGATTCTTGCTGACGGCCTCGATCCAACGCCACGATCCGTCGCGGTGGCGCACGCGCAGTTCGGATGTGGAGACCGCGCCGGGGTGCGCCGCGAACTCGGCGAACCCCGCTGTCGCGCGCGCACGATCCTCCGGATGCACCAGCGCAAATCCGTCCCCCCGCATCGATTGATGGCTCTCATAGCCCAGGATCGCCGGACCGGAGTACTTCACATTCCCATGTACGTCCAGCAGCGCGACCCCGTCCGCGCTGTTCTCGATCAGGGCGCGGAAGCGTTGCTCGCTCTCCCGCAAGGCGCGTTCCACACGCTTCAGTTCGGTGATTTCCTGCACCACCCCGGCCACGCCCAGAACCTTGCCGGACGCGTCTTTCACCGGATAGTAGCTGGCCAGCAGATCCCGCGGGTGCCCCGCCTCCGGCCCCTCCGTGCGCACCTGCCAATCCAGCACCGGCCGTCCCGAGTCGATGATGCGCTGTAACAGGGGCGCCACGAACGGTGCGGCCTCCGGAATCACTTCCCACACTGTACGCCCCAGGTGTTCCTGCGCGGGCAGGCCGTTCATCGCTGCCAATCGTTCATTGATACGTAGATATCGCAGGTCCACACCGATCAGGCACAGGCCCACCGGCGCCGTATGGTAGATATGTTCCAACTCGGCCAGCTCGCGTTGCGCGTTTTCTTCGTTCTCGCGCAGGATCTGCTCGAAGCGTTTTTGCCCGGTGATGTCGCGGAAATTAACGACCACCGCACCGATGCTCGGGTCCTCCAGCCGATTGGTGCCGAAATACTCCGTCCAGATTACATCGCCATCCTTGCGAATCGCGCGCAATTGTACGGTCAAAGTCTGCCCCGGCAGGGCGATCAACTCCCCCAGCCGCTGCCGCGCGAGCGGCCGGTCTTCCGGCAGCAACAGTTCGAACGCGCTGCGTCCGGCCAATTCCGGCGTGGCATAGCCCAGAATGCGCGTAGCCGCCGGACTGGCATATTGCAGCACTCCTTCCGCATCCAGCAGACAAATCGCGTCGAAGCTGTTCTCGATCATCGCGCGAAAGCGCGCTTCGCTGCGCTGGATGCCTTCCTCCAGGCTCCGCTGCCGGACACGATCCCGGGCGGCCGCCAGTTCCCGCTCCACGGCATGGGCCAGCCGTGAGAGCCGGTCCTTCATCACAATGTCGCGCGCGCCCGCCCTCACCGCCGATACGGCCGCCTCGTCGACGACCGTTCCGGATACGAGCAATACTGGCGCGGAAATGCCCTTTTCGCGAACCAGCGACAGAACATCCTGATAGGTGAAATCGTCCAAATGATACGCGCACAGAACCAGGTCCCATGCGCCACCCTCCAGCGCCTCCCCAACCTCGGTACGCGTGCCCGCGCGGCGCGCCACCGGCGAGTAGCCGGCCTTGCGCAGTTCGGCGATCATGCGCTCCGCGTCCGCCGCCGAATCCTCCACGATCAGGACGTTCAGGAGACGCGCAGCATCGGCCTCAGGAGGGCTCATTGCTTTTCATTGTAGGGCAGACAGTCAGTCGCGGCGGCTATGCCAGTTGCAGCGCCTGCCGTAGCGCAGGATCGCTTTTGACGCGCCAGATTTTGCTGTCCAGATAGTAGTGCGTCAACCCGAATCCGCAGAAAAATCCGAAAGCCAGATCGGAGACCTGGCCCAAATGGAATCCTGGCAAGCGATACAGCGCGCTGAACGCCAGCGCCACTAGAACGTAGTTCCACAAACTGCGCGACACTGCCCGCGGAATACGTCCATGTTCCTCGCCGCCGGCGGCCGCGCCATAACGATTCCGGTTATGAAACCAGATCAGCGCGTGGTATTGCAGGTTGTGCACAATCGTCACCGTCGGCACCGCGCCCAGCCAACTCATATAGGCGAACGTCAGCCAGTGCAGCGGAATCACGCCCGCGAACAGCAGGTGTTTCGGCAGGTTGATGGAATCGCCGTTCCGGAAGCGCATGGCCTGCCTCCCCAACCAGGCGATTGCCGTCACCGCCACCAGCGCCCAAAGGAACGGCTCCAGGCGCGGAAAAGAAAACTTCAGGCCGAGTTCTTCCGGATGATGAATGAAGAACCGGTGGAACGGTGGGAACACGGTCATCACGCCCAGAAACCAGCGATCCAGAAAATTATCCCGCTTGTCGAAATCGCGGTTCTTCACTTTATACAGGACCATGATGCCGTAGTGCTGCCGGATCACGTGATAGTAGGCCCATATGGCCACGATCATCGCCAGAATGGCCTTGCCGCCGAGCAGCGCCAGCACCGGGCCCAGCGCGAAAAAGAACGCGGCGCTGCCGAACAGCAGCGCGCGGCGCGTGCGGCGCGCTTCGCTATCGAAGAATGTGCGCGAGGCCGTGCCGAAGATGTGCGTGCCGTCGAAGCCCACCGACCAGAACCACCAGAGAAACGAGATCGGCACGTGCAGCGCCACGTTCGCCAGCAGGTAGGCATAACCAGCCAGTGAACTGCCGCTTACAAAAGCCAGGTCAACACCGCGTGTGATGATCCATCGGTGCGAAAAGCGCGCCGGCGGCCGGAACGCGGGCTGCGGAACAGTTGGGGTGAGTGCGGCCAATGTTTATTCAGTGTACACGATGATCACTGGCCCTTCTTCGATTCGAGTTCCGCTTTCAACTCCCGGTAGGCGGTCTCTTCGTAGTTCGTTTTCAAACGTTCATGCGCCTCCGCGGATCGCGGCCGTTCGTGGTGCTCCACGCGGTCGAGCAGGGCCGCGGCTTCGTCGTCGTTCTGATTCCGTTCCAGCACGGAGCGGAAACTGCTCGCGGCGGCGGAATATTGTGCGGCTCGCCACAGCGCGCAGCCCAGGTTGAACTGGTAGTCCAGATCTTCGTTGTCGCCATCCAGCGCTTTGCGGAAGCTCTCGACCGACGCGTTCGCATCCGTGCGCGCCTGCGCCGCGCCTAGGTCGTTGTACACCTCGTTCAGCGGAACCGTGGCGGCCACCAGCTCAAAGCATTTTGCCGCGGCCGCGTAATCGCCCGTGTGATAATCGCACAATCCCAGGTAAAACTGCGCTTCCAGATAGTGTGGATCGCTGATCGTCACCCGGCGCAACCAGTTCTCGGCCGAGCGATAGTCCTTCTTCGCCCAGTAACTCTTGCCCAACTGGAAACACGGTTGAGAATAGGTATCGTCGATGCGCGCCGCTTGCAGAAAGAAGCGATACTGCTGTTCCGGATCGGCCGAAATCAGACCGCGAATGTAGGATTCGAGCGCATTCAGCCGTACCCGCGGCCGGTTCCGCAGAAACTCATCTTCCGGCGGCTCCGTTTTAGGGCTGAGAGCCTGCAGGCTCTGCCAACTGATGCGCGCCTCCAATACGGCGAGGTTTTCCAGTGGTCCCTCTTCCGCCAGTTCCGGGCCTTCGCGGAATCGCCGCAAGTTCAGAATCCGGGCCGTGATGCGCAAGGTACCGAGCGACCCAGATGCAGCATCCGCGGCCGGAGTCATCTGGTAGTGGCCGTAAATCACCCGCGAAGCGTCCAACACTTCGCCGGTCTTGATGATCGAGGCCTCGGTCAGCACCGCGTTCGGCCGCAGCGACAGGCGCCGGAACGCTTCCAGGCGATCGCTCCGGTCAAGAGCCAGCACGCCCCGCGCAACCAGGGAGTCGTGGATCGCTTCGGAGATGCTCTCGCCGATCCAGTCCAGGTTTGACGAATTCGATTGATTGGAAAAAGGAAGGACTAAAACGGTTTCCGCGCGCAAAACCGAAAAACTCGAAACCGCCCAAAAGCACAGAAGAAACCAACGCCGAAGGTGCATCTCACTTCAGTGTACCAGCGGCTAGTAAACGTGAAGGGGCGCTGTGAACCAGCACCCCGCACCGCGCTCGTCAGTCCAGCACGAGCTTCATGTTCGTGCCGCCGACCACGATCTCCTCGATCTTGTTCTTGCCGTCCGCATTCCCATAGCGGACCTTGGTCGAAGGATACTTCGCGTCGCCGGTCTCGACTTTTACGTTCGCCTCGGTCGTCTCCTTGCCGTGCTTGATCACCAGTTTCTGATCCTGCACCTGGAATCTGTACTCCCCGGCCTTTAATTCCGTACCGCCAATGGTAGCCGGTTCAAAGAGTGTGAGAGTGTACGATTTCGCGCTGGCAAATGCCATCCCCGCCAGCAAACATGCAAATAACAACGCTTTCTTCATGGATTTCGCTCCTTAGCTCAGGTGACCGCAATGGCACAATGGCCGCGTGGCGGTCGGTCCAACAGTTAAGACGCTCGGAGGCGAAAAATGTTGTTCCGCGCGTATCAGCAGTTTGTTAAGAAGCAGCGCACACGCTCGAGCGCCGCGTCCTGGACCTGAGGGTCGCCGCCAAAGCCCTTCAGCCACTCCATGCCGGCCTCCTTGCGGAACCATGTCATCTGCCGCTTCGCATAATTGCGCGTGTTGCGCTGCGCATAGAAGAGGGCCTCTTTCGCGCTCAGTTCGCCACGTAACATCTGCATGACTTGCCGGTAGCCGTGCGACTCAAACGGCTTCGCATTTTCCGGAACTCCTCTCCCCAGAATGCCCCGCACTTCTTCCACCAGGCCGCTTTCAAACATCTGCCGGCAGCGCTCATCCAGCCGGCGATACAATTCCTCGCGATCGGGCGCGAGTCCGATCTTGAGCGTGCGATAGCCTTCCAACGCTTCGCGGCCTGTCTGAAACAGATCGCTTGCCGGACGCCGGGCCAGCAGGCAAACCTCCAGCGCGCGCATCACCTTGGGCACGTCGTGCGGATGGATGCGCACCGCCGTCGCGGCGTCAAACCGGCACAATAGCCGGTGCAGCGACCCGGGCCTGCGCCTCTCGCGCTCCCCCAGGCGCCGGCGCACCCCCTCATCGCGCCCTGGCCCGCGGAACAGACCTTCGAACAGAGCCCGCAGGTAGAACCCGGTGCCTCCCGCGACGACCGGCAGCCGTCCGCGCTGCGTAATCCCCATCAGCACCGCGCGGCCCTGCCGCGCATACTCGCCGGCGGTGAAGATCTGGTCCGGTTCGAGCGTGTCGATCAAATGGTGCGGAATGCCCCGCATCTCCTCCGGCCGGAGCTTGGCGGTTCCGATATCGAAGTACCGGTACATCTGCAGCGAATCGCAGTTCAATACCTCGCCATGGAAACCTGCCGCGATGCGCAAAGCCAGTTCGCTTTTACCGGCGCCGGTGGGGCCGGCCACCGCCACGACCGGATGAGAAACGGCTGCACTCCCCCGTAACGGGTTCTGGTATTCACCCGCCGTTATACAATGAAGAGGAACGATCCGACCCTCCCAGGCATCTAGTTGAAAAGGAACCACACGATGAATTGTCCCGCAAAAGCGCTTCTCCTGGCTTTGCCATTGGCGTGTTTGTCATTCGGGCAAACCGCCACAACGGCTGCCTCCACCTCAGATAAAGCCGCAGCTTACTACAACTTCTCGATGGGCCATCTCTACGCCGAACTCGCCGGCGTATATGGCAATCGCAGCGAATATGCCGGCAAAGCCATCGACTACTATAAGCAAGCGCTCAAGCTTGACCCGGGAGCCAGCTTTCTCTTCGAGGAACTGACGGATCTCTACATTCAGAGCGGCCGCCTCAAGGATGCGGTTGCCGAGGCCCAGGACATCCTGAAGCGCGAGCCGGACAATCTGGACGCGCGCCGCATTCTCGGCCGCATTTACACCCGCATGATCGGTGACCCGCAGTCCGGCAAGATCAACGAGGAGATGCTGCGTTCCGCTACCGAGCAGTACCAGCAGATCACCGCCAAGGACCCCAAGGATACCGATAGCTGGCTGACGCTGGGCCGGCTCTACCGCACCGCCAGCAACTCGGTCGACGCCGAAAAGGCCTACGAGCACGTGCTCGCAATCGACCCCAACAACGAGGATGCCCTGACCGGCTTGGCGATCGTTTATTCAGACGTCGGCGACACCCAGAAGGCCATCGACAAGCTCAAGGCGGTGACCGTCAAAGATCCCAATCCGCGGACGCTGTCGGCCCTGGCTAGTTTCTACGAGCAGCTTCACGACTACCAGAGCGCCGCCGAAACCCTGCATAAGGCTCTCGATCTGGATCCCGACAACAGCCGGATCAAGCGGACCATGGCCAAGGATCTGCTCGAATCGAACAATCTCGACCAGGCGCTAAAACTCTATCAGGAAATGGCCGGCGAGGATCCGCACGACCCCGAAGCAGCGCTGCGGATTTCCGAGATCTACCGCGAAAAGCGCGATTTCGCCGATGCCCGCAAATATTTGGATCAAGCCAAGGCAGCCGATCCGGACAATCTGGAAGTGCGCTACGACGAAGTGAATCTGTTAGCCGTCGAAGGGCAGACTGACAAGGCCATCGATGCTCTGAAATCCATTCTGAAAGAAACCGCGCGGCCGGATGGCTATTCTGAAGACGCCAAAGCCACGCGCGTTAACCTGCTGGAGCGCCTGGGAGAGTTGTACCGCGCGGCCAACCAGAATCAGGCCGCTGTCGACACATTCCGCCAGATGGCCGATCTGGATCCCGAGGGTTCGGGCGCGCGCGCTTCGGCCCAGATTATCGATACCTACCGCGCCGCGAAGGACTACAAGAATGCGCGCGCCGAAGCCGCCGCCGCTCTTAAGGCCCACCCCGGCGATCGTACTTTGAAGCTGGTTGATGCTTCGCTGCTGGCGGACATGGGCAAGGTGGATCAGGCGGTGGGCGAACTGCGCGGCCTGCTCAAGGGCGATCACGACCGCGAAACGCAGCTCGCCATTGCCCAGATCTACGAAAAAGCAAAGCGTTATGACGATATGGCCGCGCCGCTCGATGCCGCTGAGAAGCTCTCTCAGACCAAGCCCGATCAGGAAACCGTGCATTTTATGCGCGGCGCGATGTATGAACGGCTGAAGCAGTATGACGGCGCCGAAGCTGAATTCCACAAGGTCCTCGATCTGAATCCGGATAACGCCAGCGCGCTGAATTATCTCGGCTACATGTTGGCCGACCGCGGCGTGCGCCTCGACGAGGCCCAAGAGCTGATCTCCCGCGCCCTCGAATTGGAACCGGAAAATGGCGCTTATCTCGACAGCCTCGGCTGGGTCTATTTTCGCCAGAACCGCCTCGATGATGCCGCGCAGGCCCTGACCCGCGCGCTGGCCAAGAGCGAAACCGGGCAGGACCCCACGGTCCACGATCACTTGGGTGACGTCTACTTCAAGCTGGGCAAAACCAAGGACGCCATCATCCAATGGCAGGCTTCCCTGAAGGACGCGGACTCCGCCTCAGCGGATGACATGGAGCCGGGAGAAGTCGCCAAGATCAGCAAGAAGCTGGAAGATGCCAAGGTTCGCCTCGCGAAGGAAACCGGCGCCGGCAAGCAATAAGGTATCCCAAACAAGGTGGGGCGGGCACCCTGCCCGCGGCGGCCTCGCAGGCCGCCATCCCCAATAAAAAACCGGCCGCGTCCCTTTTCGGAGCCGCGGCCGGTTTCTTGAGTCCCAGCTAGAACTGGAATCTACCCGTGAGCTGCACCGTCCTGGGGGATGAATCGAATCCCAGGAACGTACCGTACGGGCTCGTGGGGACGCCCGCCATACCGGTGATCAAGCCGAATGTAGGATCGCCCAGCCCGGAGTCGGGATTGGCGAAGTTCGGGTGATTGAAAACGTTGAACGCCTGCAAGCCCAGTCCGAGTTCGCGATGCTCGCCGAACTTGAACGTGCGGTACAGGGCCATGTCAATGTCGAAGAAGTGCGGCCCACGGTATTGGTTGCGAGTCTGCGGCGACCAGCCCGTGAACCCTTCGAATGAATCTGAACCGCTGTTCAGGAACGCATTGGCATTCAAGCAGGGAGTGCCATTGCCGTTCACGTCCGCCGTATTACCGTGGCCGCAGCCCATCGCCTGCCCGCCACCTGAAATCGGGGTCGCTAAAATCGTACCGCCGCCGTTGGTGATCGCTCCGTTCCAGTAGTTGTCCGTAATGGAGTACGGCAACCCGCTGCGCCAGAACCATTTGCCGGACCAACTCCATCCGCCTAAGAGATTCTGCAGGAGCCGGCTGTTGAAATGCGGGGTCGGATTGTAGACCCACGCCGCGTTGAAGCTGTTGCGGATGTCGTAGTCCGAGTTGCCATAGTTGTCCGCCCGCAGGCTCAGCGGATTGATCTGGCTCTGCGTCAGAGTGTCGCCGTAGGTAAAGATGCCGCCATTCGACGCTTCATCCAGATTATGGGACCACGTGTAGTTAAACAACGCGGAGAGCCCCTGTGAGAGCTGTTTCCGCACGGTCACCGTCAGGCCGTTGTAGCTTGATATAGCGCCACTTTGCACAGTATTCACCTGACCGTAGTTGGGCACCGGCGCGCTACCGTTCTCAAAAACTCCGGGTGTGTTCGGATAGATGCCGTATGGATCGTAGGCATTCCACCACGAACTGGTATACGGCAGCCGGATGCCGTGGTTGCCGACGTAATTGGCCACCAGGACCAACGAGTTGCTGAGCTGCCGCTGTACCTGGAGGTTCCATTCCTGCCACTGCGGGGCGTGGTAGGTACCCTCGAATGCGGTCACGGCCGGAGCCGCGAACACCGATCCGAGCGCGGTGAGTTCCGAGGAAATCTGGTCGTAACTCTTCGTGATGCTGAACGCACTCGCCGAGTTTTGCCAAATCGAGGCGCCGCCGGCCGGGTCAAACGGGAGAACGCCCCCGGTTGGTCGAACGCGGATGGCCACCGAAACTGGCGGGTTGCTGATGAAATTGTCCACGACACCGGCTGCCGGCGTGTCATAGAAAATGCCGAAGCCGCCGCTGATCACGGTCTTGTTGTCTTTGAACGGGGACCAGCTAAATCCGAAACGCGGCGACAAGTCGATCGCATCCACGCCCGGATATGCCTGGTGCTGGCCGTAGGCGATGTCGCTCGAATACGGCACGCTGCCCGGATCGGAGCTGGTCACGCTGGCCAAGCCGTTCCAGGGACCCTTCAAGTCGGCGAAGCAGTTGATTTGGCACACCGGATTCGAATTCCGTTCCGCGCGCAAAGCCAGGGTCAACGTCAGGTTTGAGGTGACCTTCCATTGATCCTGCGCGTACATCCCGAGTCCCCACATGGCGATCGGCACGTCGCTCGCCAAGTTGTCGGACATGCGGTATTGATACGCCAGTCCATCCGCGAACTCCTGCAAGCCGGAACCCACGTACCCGAAATAAACTGCCGGGGAGTTGAAGAAGAAGTTGTGGTCGCTCACGTCATACCGGCGGAAGTTCACGCCGAACTTCAGATTGTGATTCCCGTGGATGTGCGTGAAATCGTCGATGAACTGGTATTGCGTGATGTTGCGGCCTTGCGGAAACTCATACATCGGGTTGATGTTCGAGAACGGGACCGTACTGGAATCGATCACCGAGTAGGGAAAGGTTCCAGCTGCCGCCGCCTGATTCTGTGCGAATTGCGCCACGTAATGGCTGAAGGTCGACGTAAAGTTGTTGGTCGAAGTCGGGCCAAAGACGTGCGTCTCGTTGAACTGCATGTCGTACGACGGCTGGTTGGACAGCGCATCGAATGTGGAACTGATGGGATCGATGTGGGTCGGCTGCAGACCGTGGTCTCCCTTGTAGCGGAAGTACGCGTTGTCCTTATCGCCGATTCTCTGGTCCACGCGGCCCGCCAGGATCCACTCCGAACCAAGTGCATTAGCCGTGCTGCGGAAGGTCGCGGCGCAAGGTTGGCTGGATCCGTCAAAGCCCGGCAGAACCACGCTCGAACACGAACTCGGGCTGCCTACCGGCAGGGCCTGCGCGGTGCTGGCGCCGGGCGCATTCAGCCAGAGATTCATCATCTTCTGGTACGTCGAATACTCGTTTGGCTGCGTCGCCTGCACGTTATTCAGTACGGCGTTAGCAAATGCCGTGGTCGGAATCGTCTCGTAGAAAACGTTGGGGAGCACGAAACGCATGCCCTCGTTGTCCACGAAGAAGAACGTGGAGTTCTTGCGGATCGGTCCACCCACCGCCGCCGCCCACTGGTTGGCGTTGTCGAACGGGCGCGGATCACCGCTTTGGTTCAGGAACCAATCGTTGGCGTTCATGACCCGGCCGTTCCAGTAGTAACCCAGATTTCCGTGGAATTCGTTGCTGCCCGAGCGCGTCACGTAGGTGACCTGCGCACCGGCCAACTGCCCATATTCACCCGCGTACGGGTTGGCGATCACCGTGGCCTCTTGTATCTCGTTCTGGCCGAGGGTCAGGTTGCTGGCGCCCGAATTGTTGATGTTGAAGTACGGGTCCATATCGTTCTCGCCGTTCACCGTAAACAGGTTCGACGTGGCGGGCAGCCCATTCAGGGTGAAATTGCCGTAGCCGCCGGTCACGTTCATGACCACGCCCGGTACCGTCTGGGCGATATTCGTCAGGTCGCCGCCCGGACTGGGCAGGTCTCGGAACTCGGTTGGCGTAAACGATGTGTTGATGCTCGATTCCGGATTGATCAAGGGAGCCGCGGCGGCGACCTCCACCGTCTGCGTGGCCGATCCCACTTCGAGTGTCAAGTCCGTCGTTGCAATCTGCCCGACCGCGACCGTGGCCTCCCGCGTGGCTCTTTGGAAGCCGCTAGCCGTAACCACGACCTGATACCGGCCGGGCTTCAGGAGTGAAAATCGATAGGCGCCGTTTTGATTTGCCGCGGTCGTTTGCGTGGCGCCAGTATCCAAGCTCTTCAACTGGACAGACACTCCGGGAATCACCGCCCCGCTTGGGTCAGTGATGGTGCCGGCGATGTCTCCGGAGATCAGGGACTGTGCGAATGCCTGTCCGCATAGTGCGAATAGCAAAGCAATCAGGAACAGCCCCAATGTCCTGCTTCTGCTCATGTGTTCAATATCCTTTCGAATTGTTGCGACTTGTAATGTCTGAATGGAACTGGAAACGGTCAGCACTTTGGCGGCCAACCACGGCCATGCAAAATCATACCAACAGGTCTTGTGATTACAATACCTTGCATGATTAACAATCTTCATCGGTGCAGCGGGTTCCATATTTTCATACCGGCCAGCGCCTGGCTATAGTAAATGGTATTGTCGTTCAGTACTTATCTGACGCCGCGCCGTCCGGAAGATTCGACCAATCTGGCTCTGGACCGCTCCAACTCCGCGCTCGATCATCGCCAGCGCTTCACGTTCCAGGTCCTGTATGATCTGCCTTTCTTCAAGAACGGGAACTGGTTCGTGAAGAACATCGTCGGCAACTGGGAGTTCGCCCGATCTACACCTATCAGTCGGGCACGTGGGTTGACGTGCAGAGCGGTGTCGATTCCAACTTGAATGGCGACTCTGCCGGCGACCGCGCGATCATCAACCCCAACGGAACCGCCAACGTCGGGTCGGGCGTGACGCCGCTGACCAACACCGCGGGTGACACCGTGGCCTATCTGGCCAACAATCCCAACGCCCGCTATATCCAGGCCGGCTTGGGTACGCTGCCGAACGGCGGACGCAACACCGCGCAACTCAACCCCATCGATGATGTGGATATGACGATCGCCAAGAGCTTCAATATCGCGGAAAGCAAGAAGTTGCAATTCTCGGCGCGCTTCTTCAACATCTTCAACCATCCGCAGTACGTCGGAGGTTACGTGAGCGATGTGGCTCCGATTGGCCAAACCAGTTCGGCGTCCCATAACTATCTCGAGCCGCAGTCGGGCATTTTCTTGGATCCGTCTCAGGCGTTCTCAAGCAACCCGCGCACAATCCAGCTCGCGCTCAAGTTCATATTCTGAGCGATACCGCTTGATCCTAAAGGGGAGCCTTCGGGCTCCCTTTTTTTGCGCTATTCGAGCAATTCCAGCGCCGCCTCGATCTCGCTGCGCGCGTGTAAATCTCCGATGCGCGTGGTGGCTTCAATCCCATGCTGATACAACGTGCGCGCCTCTTCGCGCCGTCCCAGTTTCGCGAGCGCTTGCCCGCCGTGATAATATGCCGCCGAGTAATTCGGATTGACGGCCAGCAGTGCCCTGTATTCCGCGACAGCTTCCTCCAGATTGCCTGAATTGGCATACTCCATCGCCAGCCCGTATCGCGAGAAGCTGTCATTGGGGTTCTGTGCGACCATCGTCTTCAGCACTTCCAGCCGGTTGTCCATACCCCTGTGTTACCATACCTGCCGATGGCGTGTCCCTGCTTCTATCCGCTCGCGCCCGCGCCCATCGCCATCGGGCGGAAGGCGCCTCCGATGCCCCTCGGTGACGCCTGGTCGGGTGTCTGCCGCGCCGTGCCCGGAAGCGAACCGGCACCCGCGCCCATCGCCGTCCAACAATTCTGTAACTTCGGATACGCCCGCGGAAAATGCGCGCGCGTGCCCGAGGATGCGCCCGACGCCGTACGTTTCAGCATTTCTGACGACCGCGATGGCGTTATCCGCATCCATTGGGTAGTGGAAAAAAATCACCTGCCGTTCGCACACGGGCCTCTCCATTATTTGCGTGCCCGCGGAGCTTTCACCGTCACCCATCCGGACCCTTGCATCGCGCGGCAAGCCGAGGCTTACGTGGCCGGATACCTGCGCCGCAAAGAGGAAGCCGTCCGTCCATGAGCACTTCCGATTGCGGACCCGGCAAGCCGGTGCGCGAGTCCGTCTCCGAGTATGCCGAACTGGCGTTGCCCACCGATGCCAATGTCTTCGGGAATCTGCTGGGCGGCAAGGTGATGCACCTGGTCGACCTGGCGGGCGCGATGGCCGCCATGCGACACGCCCGCAAGCCTGTGGTCACTGCCTCAATCGATCATATGCAGTTTCATCACCCCATCCACATCGGCCAGTTGATGCTACTGCATTCCCAAGTGAACCGGGTGTTTCAGACTTCCATGGAGGTCGGCGTCAAGGTGATGGTGGAAGATCTCATGACGGGGGAAAAGCGCCATACCTGTTCGGCCTTCCTGACGTTTGTCGCCTTGGATACGAACGGCAAGCCCGCCTGCATCGCGCCGGTAATTGCCGAAACCGAGGAGGAGAAGCGCCGCTACTTCGAAGCCGGCGAGAGGCGCGCCTACCGTCTGGCACTCCGTCCGCGCGAAAGCGAGTAACTCGCGGTAAAGCCTCGCTTACAATGGTTGTTTGATCGTAACCCTTACCGTCAATCCAGCCCTCGACCGTACCATATCCGTAGAGCGGCTCGCTTTTGAAGATCGCGCGTACATTGACTCGCGCCACGACTCCGCCGGCGGCCGCGGCATCAATGCCGCCTGTGTGATCCACGCCTTCGGCGGCCAGCCCCTCGCGATTTTTCCGAGCGGTGGAAAGAACGGCAAACGCCTGGAGGAGTTTCTCGGCGCTTACGGCTATCCCACGCTGGCCGTTCCCATTCGCCACGAGATTCGCACCAACCTGACCATCACCGACCGGCAGGGCCTCACCGTTAGCCTGAACGAACGCGGGCCGCACCTGGAAAAGGCGGAAGTCCTCAAGCTTGAAAAGGCCGTCCAAAAGCATCTGGACGGCGCGTCCTGGCTGCTGCTGTGCGGTAGCCTGCCTCCCGGAGTGCCCGCCGATTTTTATGCGCGGCTGATCGCCATGGCGCGCCAGAAGAAAGTGAAAACGCTGCTCGATACCGATGGCGATGGGCTGCGCGAAGGCATCGAGGCGGCGCCCACGGTAGCATCGCCCAACCAGCACGAAGCCGAGCGATTGCTGAATCGCGCACTGGTCACGCGCAATCACTTTCTCGAAGCCGTGGGCCGCATACGCGCCATGGGTCCGGAGTCCGTCGTGCTTTCGCTGGGCAGCCGCGGCGCTCTGGGTGCGATCGAAGGGCACCTCATCGAAGCCGTCCCTCCGCGCGTGGAGGTGCTCTGCCCCATCGGCGCGGGCGATGCGCTGGCGGCGGCTTTTGCCTGGTCCATGGAGCGCGATAACGATTTCACGGATGCGCTGCGCTGGGGTGTCGCCACGGGAACTGCTTCAGCGACCCTGCCGGGACTGCGCCTGGCTTCTCTGGACCAGGCCAAAGAGATCTACCGGCAGGTCGAAATGCGCCGTATCGAATAGGAACCGGTGGAACAGACTCCTTCTCACGACACCACCCGGAGAACCGTGCCGCCCAGGGGCGAAAGCGTGATGCGCGCCGCGGGTATCGTGTCTGCTGCTGTGTTCCTGAGCCGCGTCACGGGCCTGCTGCGCGAGATGATCATGGCCCGTCTCTTCGGCGCCGGCGAGGCTTATGACGCCTTCCTGCTCGGTTTCCGCATTCCCAACCTGACACGCGATCTGTTCGCCGAAGGCGCGCTCTCATCCGCGTTCGTTCCCGTCTTCACGCAGTACCTGACCACTAAGGGCAAGCGCGAAGCCGCCGAGCTTTCGAGCCTGGTGGCCACCGCCCTGGTGCTGGTGGTAGGCGGACTCTGCGTGCTCGGTATCCTGTTCGCCCCGGCGCTGGTCTGGCTGCTGGCGCACGGCTTCGCGCGCGTACCTGGCAAGTTCGAACTGGCCGTCACCCTGACGCGCGTGATGTTTCCCTTCCTGCTGCTGGTGGCCCTTTCGGCCCAGGCCATGGGAATTCTGAACGCCCTGAATCAATTCGGCGTCCCTGCCCTTTCTTCCACTTGCTTCAACCTCGGTTCAGTTGCCTTCGGGCTGGGATTCGGATACACGGTGGGACGCTGGCTCGGCATTGACCTGGTCATGTCTATGGCTTTGGGCGTGGTCTTTGGCGGCGCTGTGCAATGGTTGTTCCAGATTCCCAGCCTGTACCGCGCCGGCATCGCTTATCGTCCCCGCATCAACTTCGCGCATCCCGGCCTGCGCAACATTTTGCACTTGATGGGGCCTGCCATTCTAGGCAACGCCGCCGTGCAGATCAACGTCCTGGTGAACACCAACTTCGCATCGAGCATCACCGATGCGGCCGGGCATGTGATCAACGGCCCGGTAAGCTGGCTGAGCTACGCCTTCCGCTTCATGCAACTGCCGCTCGGCCTGTTCGGTGTGTCGATCGGCGCGGCCACCCTGCCGGCGATTTCGCGCAGCGCCGCGCTCGGCCGCCTCGACGAATTCCGTCTGACGCTCTCGCGCTCGCTGGGCATGGTCTTCCTGTTGACGATTCCTTCGTCGGTTGGATTGGCTGTGCTCGGACACAGCATGATCGCGGCGGTCTATCAGTGGGGACGCTTCCGCCCTCACGATACGCACGAAACCGCGCTGGCGCTTTCCTGTTATGCCCTGGGCCTGGCCGGCTACTCGTCAATCAAAGTTCTGGCCCCGGCCTTTTACGCCCTCAACGACGCGCGTACGCCGATGCTGGTGAGCCTGGTTTCCATTCTGATCAATCTGTTCACCGCTTCCACGTTGGTCAAGATCGCAGGGCTCGGCCATCTGGGCTTGGCCCTGTCGACCTCCAGCGTGGCTCTGTTCGGATCGGCCGCGCTCTTCATCCTGCTACGAAAACGGATCCACTCCATTCATGGCCGCGCGTTGGCTTCGAGTGTCGCAAAAATCTTGGTCGCCTCGGCGGCCATGGGTTTGGTCTGCTACCTGGCAAGCCATCAGATCGAGCATCGCCTCGGCACCCGCAAACTGGCGCAAGTCACGGACCTGGTGGTATCGGTCCCGCTCGGCGCACTGGTTTATTACGCGATTTGCCGAGCCTTGCGTGTGGCCGAATTGGACGCGGCGTGGAAAGCGCTGGCGGCGCCCCTGGCCCGGCGCCTCGGAATGAATCTGCGATCGTAGCCGTTGAGCAGCGCGCGGCATGCGTGCAGCGTGCTAAACTGCCGTAAGAAATGCTTCCCGATCTGGAGTTGGCGGTCAGGTTGCAGGAGCTTGACAATCGGGTAACGGAATTGACCCGGGAAGTCTCCGCGCTACCGAAACACATCGCCGAAATCGAAAAAAAGCTGGAAACGAATACGCGCAAGTTGGAAGCCGATCGCGCTGCGCTCTCGGCCAACCAGAAGGATCGCAAGAAGACCGAAGGCGATATCCAGCTTCAGGAGCAGAAGATCGGCAAGCTGCGCGATCAGATGCTGGAAGCCAAGACCAACGAACAATACCGCGCCTTTCAGCATGAGATCGAGTTTTGCGAAAAGGAAATCCGCCGCGCAGAAGATCACATTCTCGAGTTAATGAGCGAATCCGAGCCGCTCGACCGGAACGTGAAAGCCGCCGAACTCGCCCTAAATAAAGACAGGGCGCAGGTTGATGCCGAGAAGCAGCAGGCCATGGCGCGCACCGCCGAAACCAGGAAGCTGCTCGACCAACTGCATCAAGAGCGCGCCCAGGTTGCGGCGCGACTCAATGCCAACGTCTATCGCCAGTACGAGCGCATACGCAAAGGCCGCCGCGGAATAGCTATAGCCGAAGCGATTGACGGCCGCTGTAGCGCGTGTCATATGGCGATGCGGCTGCAGTTCTTTCAAGACCTGAAACGCGGCGATCAGGTAATGACTTGTGAAAGCTGCAACCGCATCCTGTACTACAATCCCCCCACCCCGATTGAAGACCTTACCGGCGAGTCCGCTACTGTGCAAGGCTAGTGCGTCTGCCTCTTAGCTGAAGGTCTTGCGTAGCGTCGCCACCGAGATGTGCGGCCAACCGAGATTCACGGGCGCGGGCAGCGCCGCCAGGATCTCGAAATTCAAAATCACCATCTGCGCGTACTGCAATTGCAGGAACGGAAAGCGGTCTTTGTGTTTCACGTGCTCGATCCAGAAAGTCGCGTACACCAGCGCGGTCTGTGCGTTCGGCCCTAACGATCCAGCGGGTTCTCCGCCCTCCAGGAAGAGAATGTTTTCAATGCCGCCCGCTCCATTCGTTGGATTCACGACCACGGTCGGCGCGCCCGTCTGGCTATTGGGATTCACGAAGAACGTGATGTTCGCCTGCGTCGCAATGTTGATCGCGACCCCTTCAAACGTGTGTCCATCGGCCACCTGCTGGTTGATCACGGCCTGCAGCAGCGTGATCGGATCGTTGACCACGTCCTGCATGGCGACGCCGTTGATCGACGCCGGCAGGGGCGGATCGGTGGTTCCGAAAGGCGTCCGCGGATTCGTCGCGGACTCCGGAATCGTCAGGTCGTACTGCGAGAACGGTACCAGCGGCGCCAGCACGGTGCCCTTTTCGGATGAGCCGGCCGCGTTGATGACGGGCGGCGCCGTGGGCAGCGTCTTGAACGGCGTGCTATTAAATGACGGGAACTGCGAAAACGCGTACTGCGCCGCAGGCGTTTTCAACACCGGCGGTCCCGCGAACGCCGAGGCCGTGCCCTGCGCCAGCAGCGAGTTTCCGTGCGGGATGGTTCCCATGCGCGCCACGATCTGCGATCCGGCCGGAGCTGCCTCTGCCGGATAGGTCGTGTTCGGCTGCGTTACCCAGAGTCCGGGCTCGATGTGCATCGCCCCTCCCGTAGCCGCGTCGCTGATCTTTTGCAGGTACGTCAACCCGAATAATTCGATGTCATCCTGCCCAAAACCGCGGTTGGGGATGGACGATCCGATGGGATCCAGTTTCAGCGTCTCCTGGGTCTGATTCAGTTGCAAATACAGATTGGCGTTGCCCTCGAAGTCGGGGCGGGCGATCAGGTTGAAGCCCGTACCGTGCCAGGTTCCCGCAAAGTCTTTGAGGAGGCCAAGGTTCTGGAGGACTGTTTCATTGTCCGGGGTGAGCCGGACTGAAGAGATTCTTTCGTTAGGCATTTGTTCTCGCTCCTTTGAGTTGCATTTCGTCTGTGGGGGCCGATAATACGCTGCGGATAAGTGACGCCTAGAGCCGCCGCGTTTCAGGCGGACGATCCCTACCGCGCGTTTTCTGAGATATTGGTTCCGATATGGCCGAAATTACGTATCGTGGCCGCCGCGCCACCACCATCGAAAACGAATCGATTCGCGTCACCGTGCTGCACGAAGGCGGACACATCGCCGGGATCCTGGACAAACAAACTAACGTGAATCCTTTGTGGACGCCCCCCTGGGATTCCATCGAGCCTTCCACGTACGATCCGCGCCGGCATCCTGGGTACGGCGCCGATTCCGAGAGCAAACTGCTGAGCGGCATCATGGGCCACAATCTCTGCATGGATATCTTCGGCGTGCCTTCGGCGGAAGAAGCAGCCGCTGGTCTGACGGTACACGGCGAAGCTTCGGTGGCGGCTTACGAGGTCGCGGCCACGGAAGCCGCCTTGACCGCGCGCGCCAGCCTACCGCAGTCTCAACTGCGTTTGGAGCGGCGCATCCGGTTGGCCGGCAGTGTCGTCGAAATCTCCGAGACGGTCGAAAACGAAAGCGCTGCCGATCGACCCATTGCCTGGACCGAGCATGTCACACTGGGGCCTCCCTTCCTCGAAAAAGGTGCCACTGAGTTCCGTGCGCCCGTGACTCAATCGCAAGTGCTGGAGCCGGGCAACGGCGATCTGCGCCTGTTTACCGATGCGCCATCCTCGGGTGGATACACCGCGCACCTGCTCGATCCGGCCCGGCTACAAGCGTACTTTGTGGCGTGGTCGCCGGCTGCGCGGGTCGCGTTCGGGTATGTCTGGCGCCGCGCGGATTTTCCCTGGCTGGGCGTCTGGGAAGAAAACTACAGCCGTCAGTCGCCGCCATGGAACGGCCGCACGCTCACCCGCGGCATGGAGTTCGGCGTTTCCCCCATGCCCGAAACCCGCCGCCAGATGATCGCGCGTGGCAGCCTGTTTGGCGTGCCCGGGTTCCGCTGGATTCCCGCCCGCACGCGCGTGGAGGTCAATTATCGCACGGCCATCGCGCACCACGCCTCCGCTTGTCCGGAGCAGTTGACGTGGCACGCTACGGGCGAGGTAGTGTTTGAGTGAGATCACCGTCCGGCCGGGTACTGACTCGGATTTGGCTCCGGTTGGCCAAATTCAGGCCGCCTCGCCCGAGGCGGCGCAATGGCCGGTCCTGGAGTACTTGCAGTACGATTTGGTGGTCGCTGAGTGCGATTTGTCCATAGCCGGATTCGGCGTGGCCCGGCGCTTGGTGGAAGGCGAAAGCGAACTGCTAAATCTGGCTGTCGATCCGGCATTTCGCGGCCGTGGGATTGGCAGGCGCCTGGCCGCCGAACTCATCTCGCGGCACTCTGGGGTCCTCTGGCTGGAGGTGCGTGAAACCAACGTGATTGCCCGTAATTTATACAAATCATTAGGTTTTAATGAAATAGGTTACCGGCCGGATTACTACTTGGACTCTTCCGAAGGCGCTATTGTCATGAACGTTCATTCATGATAACGTCACAGTAGACGGCAGGTTCCAGAGGACCGGCCGCACTTCTCAATAATGATGAAGTGAAGATTACCCACCGAGCCTCGTTCCCGAACCACCGACTCGGCGTGGCAACCTCACTGGGAGGAAATGCCTGAATATGGAACGGAACGCACAGGAACAACTCAAAGCGCATCTGATGGCAACGAACGCGGAATACCGCCAACTCGCCGCGTCGCACTGTGATTATGCCAAGAGGCTGGAGGAGTTGGAAGCTCTGCCGCACCTCACCGATCAGGAACAAATCGAAGAGGTCCGGTTGAAGAAGCTAAAGCTCCGGCTGAAGGATCAGATGGAAGCGATCGTGAGTCAATATCGAGATCAGCAGGTCGCTTGAACGTCGGATGCGCTAAATCGTAGTTCGGCAGTTTTTGTCGTTTGTGTGTTTTGCTCTCGGTGGGATGCACAGGTTTGTGAGGGGTGAGATTGGGCATGCGGCAGCGCCTGCTGAGTCTTCCTGGCTTCATCGCCCTGCTGTTCCGGCTTTGTTTGTTACCTAGGGCGACGCCACCCCCGGGATCCTTGAGAAAATCGCGCGGCGCGTCCAATGGCGGCGCGAACTGGGCACTGACTGGCTGGGTGCCAAGACGTTACGCCGGCACCCGTCTTACTCCGACCGCAGCGCGTGCGACGGATCGACGGTTGTGGCACGCCGGGCTGGTAGGTAGCAGGCCAGCGCCGCTACGGTGGTAGCGCCGATTGCCACAGCCGCGAACGTCGCCGGATCAGCGGCACGTACCTCGTACAGTAAACTTCCCAAGACGCGGCCGAACGCCAGCGCGCCGATTAGCCCCAGCGCCACACCGAGCAGCGCCAGCTTCGCGCCTTGCCGCAACACCAATACAAGAACATCGCCGGCTTGCGCGCCGAGCGCCATGCGCAGCCCGAATTCGCGCGTACGCTGGTTCACGGCATACGAAATCACTCCGTAGATGCCGATGGCTGCCAGGGTCAGCGCGAGGCCGGCGAAAAGCGCGACCAGAAACAGCGCGAAGCGTGGCGTTGAGATGTTCGCGTCGGCGATATCATCCATCGGGCGAATATCGGCCACTGCCAGTGTCGGATCCAGTTGGCGTACCGCTTGTCGCAGGTCGTTCGCCAGGAACGCCGGGTCGGAACTGCCGCGCACGGCCACCGACATCTGGTTGACGTAGACCGGCGACTGATCGATCGGCCACCAGAAAGCATTCTCCGCCTCGGGACTGGTCGGACGGTCCTTCACATCGCCCACCACGCCGACCACGGTGAGCCAATCCGACTCTTTGGGGTGGTCGTCAAACGAGATCCGCCCGCCCACCGCATCTTGGCCGTGCCAATAGCGCCGCGCCATCGATTGGTTGATGATCATGACCGGCGGGGCCTTCATGCCATCCTGCGCCGTGAAGAAGCGGCCCCGCACCAGCGGGATTCCGACCGCGCGGAAGTAATCCGGGCCGGCCGCGTGATACCGGCCGTGAAAATCCTGTCCCGGCGGCGCCTTCTGGCCTTCGATCAGGAAGCCGCCGATGTTCTCGTCATAACCGGTCCAGGGAAGATCGGTGCCCACACCCGCCGCGCGAATCCCCGCAACCGAACTCAAGCTGGCGGACAAGCGATCCCAGAAACGCGGCGCTTCGGCGGGCTTGTATGTTTTGTCCGGCAGCGACACGGTGGCGGTAAGTAAATGTTCGGTGCGAAAGCCCGGATCGGTACGCAGCAGCTTCACGAAACTTCGCAGCATCAGGCCCGCGCCGATCAGCAGTAGACAGGCGAGACTAACCTCGCCCACCACCAGCCCGTTGCGCAATCGCAGATGCCCGCGATGGCTGCCCGCGCCGCGGCTGCCGGCACGCAGCGCGTCCTGCACATCCGCGCGCGCGGCCTGTAGCGCCGGCGCCAGGCCAAAGAGAAATCCGGTGGCCAGCGCGATCAACAATGTGAATGCAAAGACTGCCGCGTTCAGGTGAATGGCGCTCGCGCGTGGAAATCCGGCCGGCAGCATCGCCACCAGAATCCGCACACCGGCGGCGGCCACCGCCAACGCCAGGGCGCCTCCCATCAGCGCAATCAGCAGGCTCTCGGTCAGCATCTGTTGCACCAGGCGCGACCGTCCGGCGCCCAAAGCTGTGCGCACGGCGACCTCCCGCTGCCTGGCCGTCGCACGCGCCAGCAATAGGTTCGCGGCATTCGCGCACGCGATCAGCACCACCAGCCCGACCGCTCCCAGCAACACCAGCAGCAGACGCTCGCTCGGCCCTACAATTTCCTGATACAGTGGCACCACGCGCGCCTGCCATCCCTCCAAGGCGCCGGGATGCTCATGCCGCATCTGCGCCATCACCGCGTTCATTTCCGCTTGCGCCCGCGGAGCCGAAATGCCCGGTTTCATCCGCGCCATCACCTCCAGGTAATGCGAGCCGCGCTGGTTGGGATCGCCGCGAAACGTGAACGGCCACCACAGGTCCACCGTCTCACCGTTTGCTACACCGTGATAGGCGTTTCCAGGATGTTCCGTGCCCGGTGGCATCACCCCGACCACCGTGAACGGCTGCGCGTCGAGCGTGATCTTGCGCCCCAGGATGTTGGGATCGGCCGCCAGGCGCGTGCGCCACATGCGGTCGCTTAGGATCACGGATTGCCCGTTGCCTGCGATCTCGTCGCTCGCGTTGAATTCGCGGCCTCGTGCGGGGGCGAGCCCTAGCACGTGAAAGTATCCCGCCGTGATCCGGAATCCGGTGAATTGCTCGGGACGGCCGGCGCCGGAAAGCCGCAAATCGCCGCGCGTGAAGCCGGCCATCGACTCGAACGATTTCAGGCGCGTGCGAAAATCGCGAAAGTCAAACGGGTTGAGCGGGAACTTCGGAAAGACGGTGCTATGAAAAAAGATGCGCACGATACGGTCGGCGCCCGGGTAGGGCAGAGGACGCAGCAGCACGCCGTCGATCACGCTGAAGATAGCGCTGTTGGCGCCGATCGCGAGCGCCAGCGTCAACAGGATCACGGTCGTGAATCCCGGACTCTTGCGCAGCGTGCGCAGACCGTATTGCAAGTCGCGCCAGAAATTCTCGATGTAATTCGTGCGTCGCATGTCGCGGCATTCCTCCTCGATTTGCGTCACGCCGCCCAGCCTGCGCAGCGCCGCCAGGCGCGCTTGGGAAGGCGTCATCCCCGCGGCCAGGTTCTCCTCAGTCTGTTGCTCCAGGTGAAAATGCAACTCGCGGTCGAGCTCCTGATCGACGCGGTCCCGCCGCGCCAGCGTGCGCAGGCGCATACGTGCGATGTCCCAATAGCGCCGCAGGCTCACGTCTCACTCCTCGGCCATGCGGATCACCAGCCCGACCGCGTGCGACAGCCGCTCCCACTGCGCAAGTTCTTTGGATAACTGCGCGCGGCCGGCTTTGGTCATCTCGTAGAACTTGGCCTCGCGGCCGGTCTCGGTCTTGCGCCAGGCGGCCCGAATCCAGCCCTGCTGCTCGAGCCGATGCAGCGCAGGATACAGCGCGCCCTGCGTGATCTGCAGGGCATCCTGGCTTACTTGCTCGATCCGTTTGGCGATCGCCCAGCCATGCATCGGCGCGAGCGAAATGGTGCGCAGAATCAGCAGGTCGAGGGTGCCCTGGATCAGGTCGGACGGTTTGCTCATGGATACCTAAATGGATTACAACACATGCCTAAGTTATTTGCAATACCACTGAGAGGCAGCGGTCAGGCGAGGGTCCGGCGCCACTGAGCAAGGCCTTCGATCAGGCATGCCTCGAGCCACTCGCTATACCTGTTGACCGAAGCCTCATGCGACTCCTGGTAACTGATCCTGAACGGATCTTGGGAAAGGGGAACCGGCTGCCCATCGCCAGTTCGGAAATAGGCGACCGCTATTAGTACTCCTCGGAAAGCGGGGCCGATTCCGTGAAGAGAGACCACGATCTCGCTGGTGACGGCCACGTTCGTGAGAGTGAGCGTAGCCGAGCGATGATACGTACTTGCATTCGGATCGTACTTGAATTTCTCTCCAATGACACGCAGTTGGTCAGATGGCGGAACATCGAGGGATCCGGCTCCGAATGTGAAGACTGGGTTGGCCCGGCTGATCTCGACCGTTAGCGCACTGGAGATTGCCTGAACGCGCCTCTCAGTCAGATTCGCTAAAATATCGGCCGTCCCCTTTACAGCCAAATACTTGTCAGGGCTTATCCTCCCAAGGTCGACCAACATTTCACGGGTTGCATATACGGCTTGCTCGACCGTCGATACTGGCTTGATTTCCGACACAGAACTGATCGCCTTCGTAAGAGCACGGGCTTGAATCTGTGAGAATAGGCGCACCAGATTTGATAAATCACCACGGTCCGCCGACTCCAGCGCGTCAATGTATCTCGTCCGATCGTCCCTGTTGACCACCAGAGGAAAGAAACCGCTCTTCACAAACACCAGTGTGGCGATGGCCCGCGCCACACGCCCATTGCCGTCCTGAAACGGGTGTATCTGAGTGAACGCATGGTGCAGCCACGCAGCCTCAAGATATGCAGCGACTCCCCTCTGGTCATGTTCGCGATGCAACTGAACAAGGCGGTCCATCTCGGAGGCGACGTGTTCGGGAGGGCAGTATTCGTGGATTGTCCCATCTGCCGTCTGTGGATTATTAGGCGAGAGTTTGTAGCGTCCCTTTTCGAGTGGCTTTTCGAATGCCTGCCCGAGTTGATCGAACACCGCAACAGTGTCCTGATAGCGCAGGAGCCCTTGGTGGAGCTCTTTGATGTAGCCGACCGTCAATTGACGCTCGCCCTTCACAAACGCGAACAGGCCTTCGAGAACGTCGTGATGGCCCTGAATGATCCTCGCGAGTAACTCGGGATCGCGATTGGTACTGTCGTGGGGGATGAACGCAGAATCGATACCGCGCTCAATCAGCGTCTGCGTAATGCCACGCGTGAGCGTGTAAACGTCCTCAATGATCCCGGTTTCAATCGCCCACTCACGCGCCAGTTGCGCATTCAATACCTCGACCTGGCCGACGCTGATCTGCTGCTTACGTTCGGCCCACACCTCCTGAAGCGATTCCAGTTCGCGGTTGCGAAAAGATTCCAGATCCTCCGGGAGATCCGAGATCTCGTGCCACTTGTGGCTGATTCGGCGCGAAGAAGATGACTCCGGCATAGGCGGCTCCCAGATAAGAATGCTAGCATCCCCGACAGCAGTAAAATCATATGATGGAGCGTGAGTCCGACCCTTCCGTCGTCGAAACTATCGCGGTGGAACATTCCGCCGTTTCCCGGCCCTCGAATTCGTCCATCTCCCACTTCAGCTCGACCTCCGATGCCGACGAAGGCCGCTTCCTGCCCGGCACCCTGATTGCCGGTCGCTATCGCATCATCGGCCTGCTGGGCCGCGGCGGCATGGGCGAAGTCTATCGCGCCACCGATCTGGCGCTGGGACAATCCGTCGCTTTGAAATTCCTGCCCGAAGAAGCCGCCCACAACCAGCGCCTGCTCGAACGCTTTCACGGCGAGGTGCGTATCGCGCGCCAGGTGTCGCATCCCAACGTGTGCCGCGTCTACGACATTGGCGAGGCCGAAGGCATGCCCTTCATCTCCATGGAGTATGTCGATGGCGAGGATCTGGCGTCGCTATTGACCCGCATCGGCCGGCTGCCCGCCGATAAGGCGCTCGAAACCGCGCGCAAGCTATGCGCCGGACTCGCGGCCGCACACGACCGCGGCATCATCCATCGCGACCTGAAGCCGCAGAACATCATGATGAACAAGCGCGGCGACGTCGTGATCATGGACTTCGGCCTGGCCGCCATTGCCGATCAGCTCTCCGGCGCTGAAGTCCGCAACGGCACGCCCGCGTATATGGCGCCCGAACAACTCCGCGGCGCCGAGGTCACGGCGAAGAGCGACATCTACGCGCTCGGCCTGGTGCTCTACGAACTGTTCACCGGCAAGCGGCCCTTCGACGCGAACAATGTTCAGGCCATGCTGCGGCAGCAGGAATCCGTGCAGTTGACCAGCATGACCTCGATTGCCGCCGACATCGATCCGGGAGTCGAGAAAGCCATTCGCCGCTGTCTCGATCCCGATCCCGCGCGGCGGCCGCCCAGCGTTCTATCGGTTGCGGCAGCGCTGCCCGGCGGCGATCCTTTGGCAGCCGCCCTGGCCGCGGGCGAGATGCCATCGCCCGAATTGGTCGCGGCCGCGGGCAAGCAGGAAGGACTCGCCCCCAGGTATGCGTTCACCTGTCTGATTGCGACCTTCCTTTGTCTGTGCGCCGCCGTCGGCCTGCGCGCACGCTACGCCGCCGTGATGCACACCGCGCTCGATAACCCGCCCGACGTGCTGGCGCACGAAGCGCGCGAAATGGCATCGTCATTCGGTTATCCGCGCCGGCCGGCGGATTCCGATGTTTCTATCGCCAATCGCGACACTCTGCTCAATCACCTGCGGCTGCTCCCTACACCGGCTCATTGGGATCAGTGGTTGGCTACGGAAGCGCCCATCGAGGCTGATTATCGCGAGGGCCTTTCCGAACTGGTGGCCGATCCCTACGGCGATGTGACGTCTCAGAATCCGCCCCCCACCAATCCGGGCATGGTGCACGTGGTGCTCGATGGAGCCGGGCGCCTGCGGCAGTTCGAGGCGAATCCTTATAAGGATGCGCAGGCCCTTACGCCGTCCATCGCGCCCGATGCCGTCTTTCATGCCGCCGGGCTCGACATCGGCAAGTTTCAGGAGGTGCCCGCCACCTTCGTGCCATCCCGCCCTGCCGACCAGGCCCGTTCCTGGAAGGGACCGCATCCCGGCATTCCTGGCTTGAACCTGACCGTCAACCTGGCGTACTGGAAAGGACGCCTCACCCAGGCTGCCGTCGATTTCGAGTGGCCGAAAGCCGCCGCGGCCGTGCCCACGCAGAACGACTTCGCCAATCGGATGCGTGGCATCATCCTGTTGACGATCTCGGTGATCGGCCTCGTCTCAATGCTGCTGCTGGCCCGCCGCAATTGGAAATTGGGTCGTATCGACCTTAAGGGGGCGATGCGCATTGGCATCGCGCGGTGGCTGTTGGGCCTGGTGGTGTGGGCGGGGACTGTCCACCCGGTCTCAGACGAATCCATGATTCCGTTCTTTTTCGCCAATTGCGCCGCCTGGCTGATGTGGGGCGCCACCCTCGCGCTGCTCTACCTGGCGCTCGAGCCGTTGATCCGCGCGCGCTGGCCGCACTCGATTGTTACCTGGAGCCGGCTGCTCGCAGGCCGCTGGCTGGACGCTCAAGTCAACGCCCATATCCTGATCGGCGCCGCGGTGGGGGCGGGGGTTTGGGTGGCGGCGGAATGGATCGAAGATTGGCAAGAGCCCGCGCTCAGTTCAATTGGCGGTCTCGCGTCTGCGCTGGGCGCCCGTCAGTGGCTGGCAAGTCACGCCAATGAAATGGCCAGTGCTCTGCTCTTCGGCTTGCTGGTCTTCTTCGCCATCTGCGGTCTTCGCCGTTTGGTACGCAAGGATATCTTTGCCGCGATCCTGGCCTCGGTTCTCCTCATGCTGGTGAGTAACGCCTTCTCGTCGCCGAATTGGAAGTTGACGGTCGCGGTTTACATCGGCATCTATGCGGTGCTCGTGTTTGTCTTGCTGCGGCTCGGCTTGGTAGCCACGGTCGCGGCTGTCTTCTTTATTGACACTTTCAATCGGATCTCACTGGGCCTCGACTGGAAGACCTGGTACGCGCCGTCCGGTTTCGCCACTTTCATGCTGCTATTGGGCATCGCCGTATTTGCATTTTGGCGTTCGCTGGGGACGCACGAGCTGTTTGGCGCGCGCGAGGCGGCACACTCGTGATATAAATCGGCTGTTGAGCGAAACCAGCGTCTCTTCGCGGGACAGGTTGCGCCTCGCCCTGAATCACCGCGAACCGGATCGGATTCCGCTGGACTTTGGCAGCACTGCGGTCACCGGCATTCACGTCAGTTGCGTGGCCGGGTTGCGCGATTACTATGGGCTGGCGCGCGGGCCGGTGAGAGTTCACGAACCCTACCAGATGTTGGGGCTTGTGGAAGATGATCTGCGCGCGGCCATGGGCATCGACGTCACCGGCGTCTTCCCGCGTAAGACGATGTTCGGCAACGCGTCGCCGGCGTGGAAGGAATGGAACTTCCGCGGCCTCGACGTGCTGGTGCCCGCGGATTTTCGCACGCGCACAGAACCGAACGGCGATATCCTTACTTTTCCGGAAGGCGATGAAACGGCCCCGCCCAGCGCACGTCTGCCCGTGGGCAGCGCTTTCTTCGACACCATCGTGCGCCAACCGGAGATCGACGAGGAGAAACTCGACCCCGCCGATAACCTGGAAGAATTCTCGCCGATCTCTGAAGAGGATTTGAGCCACATCGAGCGCTCCGTTCGCGCGGTCGCCGGGAGCGGCTATGGCGTGGCAGCTTCGTTTGGCGGAACAGCATTCGGCGATATCGCGCTGGTGCCCGCGCCATTCCTGAAAAACCCCAAGGGCATCCGTGACATCGCTGAGTGGTACATCTCGACGCGCTCGCGTCGCAGCTACGTCCACAGCATTTTCGAGCGCCAGTGCGAGATCGGCATCCAGAACCTGGCGCGCATTCACGCACGCATCGGCGATGCGGTGGATTGCGTGTTTCTCTGCGGCACCGACTTCGGTACCCAGACGTCCGCCTTCTGCTCCGTGGCCACTTTCCGCGAACTGTGGTTCCCTTACTACAAGCGACTGAACGACTGGGTGCATGCCAATACCAAGTGGAAGTGTTTCAAACATTCCTGCGGCAGCGTGGAGCGATTCTTCGATAGCTTTATCGAAGCCGGATTCGACATCATCAATCCCGTGCAATGCTCAGCGGCGAGTATGGAGCCGGGCGAACTGAAGCGCAAATACGGTGCGCGCCTGGTCTTCTGGGGCGGCGGCGTCGACACGCAGAAAACCCTGCCGTTCGGTACGCCCGCGCAAGTGCGGGAAGAAGTGCTGCGCCGCTGCGAGATTTTCGCGCCCGGCGGCGGTTTCGTCTTCAATTCGATCCACAATTTACAGGCCGGCACCCCGGTGGAGAATATCGTCGCCATGCTGGATGCCGTCCATCAATTTAGCGGAGTCACGCATGCCTGAACTCGAAACGTTGCATCAAGCCGTGATCGACGGAGATTGGAAGGGCGCCGCCGCTGCGACCCGGGCCGCCCTCGACGCCGGCGAGCCGCCGCTGGCCATCGTCACCGGATGCCTGGTACCGGCCATGGACGAAGTCGGCCGGCGCTTCGAGTGCGAAGAGTACTTCGTACCCGAGATGCTGCTTTCGGCGAGGGCTATGAAAGCATCCATGGAGATTCTGCGGCCGTTGCTGGTGGCTACCGGCGCGCAGCCTACGGGCCGCGTGGTCATCGGGACCGTCAAGGGCGACCTGCACGATATTGGCAAGAACCTGGTGGCATCCATGCTCGAAGGCGGTGGCTTCGAAGTCATCGACCTGGGCGCCGACGTGGCGCCGGAGCGCTTCATCGAAGCCGCGCGCACGCGCAACGCCAACCTGGTGGCGCTATCGGCCTTGCTCACGGTGACCATGACTTCGATGAAAACCACCATCGACGCCTTCCACGCCGCGGGACTGCGCGGCCAGGTGAAGATCATGGTGGGCGGCGCGCCCGTCACCCAGCAGTACGCCGACTCGATCGGCGCGGATGGATATGGCGAAAGCGCCGGCGCGGCCGTAGCGCTGGCGCGGCGATTGGTGGCTGCGTGAACCGCCTGCGCGATTGGCTGTCGGGCGGTCTGCTCATCGCGGACGGAGCTTGGGGTACCGAACTGCAATCGCGCGGCTTGGCTCCCGGCTCGGCGCCGGATGCCTGGAATCTGGACCATCCTGACCTGGTGGAAGCGGTGGCTGCGGCCTACGTAGCCGCCGGAAGCGAGATTATCCTCACAAACACCTTTCGCGCGAACAGCCTCGCCATGGATGGCGGCCTGGACGCGATCAATCGCGCGGGTGTCGAGCTTTCGAAGCGGGCCGCGGCGGGACGGGCCTTGGTGTTCGCTTCCATCGGGCCCACGGGAAAGATGCTGATGGCGGGCGAGATTACCGAAGAGCAGGCGCGCGCGGCTTTTGCTGCGCAGGCCGCGTCGCTTGCGGCGGCCGGCGCTGACGCACTACTCATTGAGACCATGAGCGACATTGACGAAGCCCGCGTGGCCGTCGCTGCGTCCAAAACTACGGGGCTGCCTGTGATCGCATCCTTTGCGTTCGACTCGGGCAAGCACAAGGATCGCACCATGATGGGGGCAACGCCGGAGGCCGTGGCCGGGGCTATGGTGGAGGCCGGCGCGGACGGAATCGGCGCCAACTGCGGCGCCGGCATCGAGTATGCCGCCTCCATCTGCCGGCGTTTGCGCGCGGCCTGCGATCTACCCATTTGGATCAAACCGAACGCCGGGTTGCCCAGAATGGATGAAACGACCATCCGCTATGACACGACGCCCGTGCTTTTTGCTTCGCATTACGCCGCCCTGCGCGACGCCGGCGCGTCGTTTCTGGGCGGTTGCTGTGGTTCCACGCCGGACTTCATTCGCGCCTTGGTGAAAGCCCGATGCGCCTCAAACTGATCGCCTGCGAAGTGCTGTTCCGCGAAATGTGCGAAGCGTGTGCGCACTCGCCGCACCAGGTGGATCTGGACTTCATGCCCAAAGGGCTGCACGATCTGGGCGGCAAGGGCATGTCGGTGCAGATCCAGGAAATGGTCGATCGCACGCCCGAGGGCGTCTACGAGGCGATTCTCCTTGGCTACGGACTGTGCGGTAACGGACTCCACGGCCTGACCGCCCGGCACACGCGCCTGGTGCTGCCGCGCGCCCACGACTGCATCGCTTTGTTGATGGGCGATCGCGAACGCTACCAGCAGTACTTCGATCAGAACCCCGGCACCTTCTACCGATCCACCGGCTGGCTCGAGCGCGGGCAGGGCTTGCAGCAGTTGACTCACGAAACGATGGGTTTCGAGGAGCCGCTGGAAACCTTGATTCTCAAATACGGGGAGGATAACGGGCGCTACCTTTTCGGGGAGTTGACGCGCTATCGTTCCCAATACCGCAAGCTCGCGTTCATTGAAACCGGGCTCGAAGGCGGCGGCAAGTTCTTCGGCGAGGCGTTCTCCGAGGCTAAGGACAAAGGCTGGACTTTCGAACGGTTGCCCGGCGACCTGGCCTGGCTGCGCCATTTGATCGATGGCCAGTGGGACCCGGCGGAGTTCGTGATCGCCGAGCCCGGCCAGCGCATCGTAGCAAGCTACGACTCGAATGTGCTCAAGGTCGAATCATGACCGGCAAGCAGCGCATCCTGGCGAAGCTGCGCGGCGAGCCGGGCGACAGTCTGCCCCTGATGCCCATCACCATGATGTTCGCCGCGGACTTGATCGGTGCGCGCTACCGGGACTACGCCAGCGATCACCGCGTATTGGCCGACGGTCAGATTGCCGTCGCTGAGCGCTTCGGCTTCGACTACGTATCGGCGATCTCCGATCCAGCGCGTGAAGCTTCGGACTTAGGCGCCACGGTAGAGTGGTTCGACAATCAGCCGCCCGCCATCGTGGAAGAACGGGCGCGGCTCGACGAGAAGCAGAAATTGGGCGATCTGCAGTTGCCCGATCCGGCCGCGCCGGGGCGTATGCGCGACCGCGTCGAGGCAGTGCGGCTCCTGGCCGAGCGTACCGGCGGAACCCGCATCGTGGAGGGGTGGGTCGAAGGGCCGTGCGCCATGAGCGCGGACCTGCGCGGAGTCAACACGTTGATGCTCGATTTCTTCGACGACCCCCCCTTCGTCGAAGCGCTTTTCGATTTCACGGTACGCATGGAAGTGGAGTTTGCACGCGCGCAAGTGGCCGCGGGCGCTACGTTGATCGGCGTGGGTGATGCCGCCGCGTCGCTGATCGGTCGGAAGCTCTACACGCAGTTTGTGCTGCCCTATGAACAGCGGCTTGTCGCGGAGATTCGCGCGCTGGGAGTGCCGGTGCGCTTGCACATCTGCGGCAACACCAAGCAAATCGTGGAAGGCATGGGCCGGACCGGTGCGGACATCATCGACCTGGATTTTCTGACGCCACTCGCCCACGCGCGCGCCGCGATGCGCGAGACTCAAGTGCTGCTCGGCAACATCGATCCGGTGCGCGCATTGCGCGACGGCACGCCCGATTCCATCGAAGCAGGGCTCGCCGAATGCTACCGCCAGGCAGGTGCGGCGTACATCTGCGGCGCCGGTTGCGAGGTGCCGCGCGGCACGCCGCACGCAAACGTCGAGGCCATGGCGCGTTTCGCGCGCAGCCGCTCGTGAAACTCGAGTTCGATCCGCGTACAGGACAGACGCTGGCCGACCGGCTATTCGCCGCGGGCGTGGAATTCCCATGCGGCGGCGAGAGCGGCTGCGGCGGCTGCAAGGTGCGCGTGCTCGAGGGTGACGTTCCCGCGACCGCGCTCATGCGCGATGTCCTCGGCGACCGCGAAATCCGGGACGGCTGGCGTCTGGCTTGCTGTGCATCGGCGACCGGACGCGTCGTCGTGGAGGTGGAGCAGTGGTCGCTGCGCGTGCTCAGCGACGATGCGGCCGTGCCGCTCGAACCCCGCGACGGGCTGGGCGCGGTCATCGATCTGGGCACCACTACGCTCGTGGCTCAAGTGGTGGATCTCGCGACTGGCGAGGTCGAGCGCGTCGAAACCGCGCTCAATCCGCAAGCGCGTTACGGCGCCGACGTGATGAGCCGTCTGCAGTTCGATCTGCAGCGTCCGGGCGAACTGGGCCGCTTGATCCGCGAAGAACTCGGCCGCATGTTAGGCCGCGTGCCTCTGCGCGAAGTGCTGCTGGCGGGCAACACGGCCATGCATCATCTCTTTTGCGGCCTCGACGTGACGCCCTTGACGCACGCGCCCTTCCTTTCGCCCACCCTCGGCAGCTACCGCTTCGACGCTGCGGAATTGGGCTGGCCCGGACCGGCGGAATTTCTGCCGTGTCTTGGTGGATTCGTGGGCAGCGATTTGCTGTGCGGCATCGTAGCCACGCGCCTCGACGAACAGGCGCAGCCGCACGCGCTCTTCGATATCGGGACGAACGGGGAAGTCGTGGTGGGATCGGCCGAGGGGATCACGTGCGCCTCGACCGCCGCCGGACCGGCGTTTGAAGGCGGACGCATCGCGGCGGGCATGCGCGCCGGCACGGGCGCGATCGATAGCGTCCACGTGCGCGATGGCAGCCTCGTCTGTCATGTAATCGGCGGCGGCGCCGCGCGCGGAGTCTGCGGCAGCGGCCTGGTGGACGCAGCGGCCTGCGGCGTTGAATCAGGCCTGATCGCGCCGAATGGCCGCCTGACCAACTGCGAGAAACGCCTGCCGCTCGCTGACGGCGTTGCGCTGACACAGAGCGATGTCCGTGAACTGCAGCTCGCCAAAGGCGCGATGGCGGCGGGATTGCGGATGCTGGCCGGCGGAGGCGTCGCGAAGCTTCACCTGGCCGGGGCCTTCGGCAACTACATCCGCCAGGCCAGCGCGCGGGCGATTGGATTACTGCCCGCCGGCCTGGATGTCGAACCAGTAGGCAACAGTTCCCTGCGCGGCGCGCGCATGCTCTTGCTGGCGCCCTCCACTCGCGTGGCGCGCCTGCGCAAGATTGCCGCCCTGGCGCGGCATATCGAACTGGCCGCCGATCCGGACTTCCAATATCTGTTCGCGGAAATGATGGCCCTGCGGGTCTTCTCCTTGACATTCTAGGAGAGCTTCTCCTAGAATGGCTGAAGGAGTCATATGGGCAAGACAGTCGATCTCCTCCAGGGCACGCTCGACATGCTGATCCTCAAAGCCGTGTCGCTCGGCCCGCAGCACGGCTATGGCGTCCTGCTGCGCATCCAGCAGATCTCCAAAGAGGCATTGCAGATTCCGCAAGGCTCGCTCTATCCCGCGCTTTATCGCCTGGAACACCGCGGCTGGATCGCTTCGGAATGGGGCGAAAGCGAAAACAAACGCAAGGCCAAGTACTACCGCCTGACCGCCGCCGGCCGCAGGCAATTGCAGGTCGAGCGGCAGGAGTGGAAGCGTCTGGCATTGGCCATCGGCGACGTCTTGGCCGCCGAGCCCGAGGAGGCCTGACATGCGCTCCTGGCGGCCCGGTTCCACTCGCGATATCGCCTCCGAAATGGAAGGCCATATCGAGCGCTATACAAATGACCTGATTGCCCGCGGCGTCGATCCTGCCGAAGCCAGCCGCCGTGCGCGTATCGAGTTCGGCAGCACGGTCACCGCCGCCGAAGAATGCCGCGAGGCCGTGGGCCTGCGCTGGCCCGACGAATTCCGTCGCGATGTGCGCTATGCGGTACGCGTGCTGCGCAAGAGTCCCGCGTTCACCGCGGCCGCCGTTGCCACGCTGGCCCTCTGCATCGGCGCCAACACCGCGATCTTCAGCGTCGTAGATGCGGTGCTGCTGCGGCCTCTGCCTTATCCGCAGCCCGCACGCCTGGCCGCCGTCGCTCGCCACTACCGTAACGGCGCGGAAAACGATCAGACTGGTGAAAATGGCCGCGTCTGGGAAGCCGTGCGCGACCACGCAACATATATTGATGCCGCGGTATATGGCGGCTTCTCCGGCGTCAACTTCGCGTCGAGCGGACGCGTCGAATACGTCCGCCAGCAGCGGGTATCGTCCGGCTTTTTCCGCGTGCTCGGAATCACGCCTTTCATCGGGCGCGAGTTCACCCCAGCCGAAGACCACCCCGGCGGACCGCCTGTCACGGTGCTGAGTTACGCCTTGTGGAAACGTGCCTTTGGGGCTGACCCCGCTGTCATCGGGCGGCCGATTACACTGCGCGGCGAGCCGTGGACCGTCCTCGGCGTGCTGCCCGCGAATTTCGTAAGCGATGCCGCCGCCGATTTATTCACCCCCTTGCAGCCGTCCACGCAGGGGGAGGGCAGCGGATGGAATTACGAAATCGTCGCCCGGCTGCGGCCCGGCGTAACCTGGGCGCAGGCCGATGCGCAACTTGAAGCGCTCGGCGCGCCCGTGCTGCGCGAAACCGGTGAAGCCGATCCCGGCCGCCTGCACCTGATCTCGTTTCAACGCGGCCTCACCGGCAGCCTGCGCAAGCCGCTCTTGATTTTGTGGGCCGCGGTCGGCCTGGTGCTGCTGATCGGTTGCGTCAATATCGCGGCGCTGCTGCTGGCCCGCTCCGCCGGCCGGTCGCGCGAATTGGCCACCCGCTTGGCGTTGGGCAGCGGACGCGGCGCCTTGATTCGTCAACTGCTCGCCGAAAGTGTGATGCTGGGCCTCTGCGGCGGTGCCGTGGGCGCGGCGCTCGGATGGCTGGGAGTGAAGGCGCTCAAGATTCTCGCGGAAGGCAGCCTGAACGTCTGGCAGAAATTCGACCTCGACTGGCGCGTGCTGGCCGCCACGGCGGCCGCTTCCGTGTTGGCCGGTGTATTCTTTGGATTGTATCCGGCGCTGGTCGCCAGCCGTCTCGAAATCCGCGCCGCGCTGGGCGAGGCCGGCCGTGGCGTAGCCGGGGGACGCAATCCGTGGCCGCGCCGCTTGATGGTGGCCGGTGAAGTGGCGCTGGGTGTGGTGTTGCTGGTGAGCGCGGGTCTGTTGATCCGCAGCTTTGCTTACCTCGAAGGTCTCCATCCCGGCTTCGACGCGCGCAACGTGATCACAGCGCAGCTCTCGCTGCAGGATGCCCGTTATGCGACCAGCGAGCGTGTCAATCGCCTGTTCGATCAGAGTCTCGCCCGCATGCGTGAATTGCCCGGCGTGGAATCCGCGGCGGTGGTGCTCAGTCTGCCATATGAGCGCGCTCTGAATGTCGGATTCAAACGGCTGGATGGCGCCCATCTGGATACCGATTGGCAGATCACCAATATGTTCTATGCCACGCCCCAGATCTTCCGCGTATTGCGCATTCCGCTCGAGCGCGGGCGCGCCTTTTCCGCGGCAGATAATGCGACGTCCGCGCCGGTGGCCATCGCCAGCGAATCGTTTGTGAAGATGTACCTGCGCGGCGGCGATCCGCTCGGCCGCCATCTGGACTTTGGCGGCGGCGAGCATCGCGAGATCGTCGGCATTGTGGGCGACATCCAGCAAAAAAGCGGCTGGTCGGAAAACGATGCTCCCTTGGGCCCCAAGCCGGATATCTATATTCCGGCTACGCAAACAGGCGACAAAGCATTGCAGATGTTGCACACCTGGTTTTCGCCGAGTTGGGTGGTGCGCACCTCCGGACCACCGGAAGGCATCATCCCAGGTATGCAGCGGGCGCTCGCCAGTGTTGATCCGCGGCTTCCGTTCGCGGGCTTCCACAGCATGGACGGCGTCCGCTACCACGCGCTCGCGGAAGAACGTTTCGAAGCGCTGCTCTTGGGCGCATTGGCGGCGTTGGCTCTCATCCTCTCCGCGGTCGGAATCTATGGCTTGATCGCCAACGCGGTGGCGGAGCGCACGCGCGAGCTGGGCATTCGCCTCGCTTTGGGCGCAACTCTCGCGCAGGCGATGCGGGCCGTGGCCCTGCCGGGCGTGCTGCTCGCCCTGGCAGGCATCCTCATCGGTACCGTGCTGGCCGGATTCGCGACGCAACTGCTCCGCCATCTCGTCTGGGGAGTGCGGCCTGGCGATCCATCGACCTATCTCGGCGTCGCGCTGGTACTGCTCGCGGTCGCAGTGTTCGCGAGCTTCGTACCGGCCCTGCGTATCACGCGCTTGAACCCCGCGGAAACCCTGCGCCAGGAATAGTCCGGCAAACCGTGCGCGGACTTGCGGTACAATCGCCGCACATGGGCTCTGGGGACCGGCGCACATCCATCGATCGCATTCTCTCGAAGCTGGTTCCCTTGATCTACGAGGCCGCTGTCGATCCAGCCTTGTGGCCGGAATTCCTGCGACAGTTCAACGAAGCAATCGGCTCCGCTGGTGCGGCGCTGTTTTTCCAGGATCACGATTCTTCCCAGGGACACATCGCCGCATCACATGGCTACGACCCGCACTACCAGCGCCAGTACCAGGAGCATTTTGCTTCGGTCAATGTCTGGTTGAAGCGGATGGCGGATCAAACCAAGTCCGGCGACATCCGCAATAGCCTGAGCGCCTGTTCCGGCAGCGAACTGGTGCGCACGGAATATTACAACGACTGGCTGCGCCCGCAGGATCTCTTCTATGGATACGGCGGGACGATTCTGCGGCAGGGGTCCGTGACCACGAACATCACCGCCATGCGGCCGCGCCGCACCGGTTCGTTCGGCGATGCGGAAACCCGGATCTTGGAACTGCTGATGCCTCACCTGCAGCGCGCGGTGCAGTTGCACCACCGGCTGGCAACGTTGGAAGCGCAGCGCAGTGCGTCGCTCGAGGCCCTGGACCATCTGGCCGCGGGAGTCGTCCTGGTGAACGCGCATGCGCAGGTGCTCTTTTTGAACCGCGCTGCGCAGCAGATCGTCGACGGCAACGACGGCCTCAGTGCCGGCCTGCACGGGCTATCGGCTGCGCATGCCGCCGAAACCAACGAACTGCGCAGATTGATCGCGGAATGCGGCATGCTCGCGTCGGGGCTGGCCCTGGCAGTGTCCCGCGGAGTGATGCATATCTCGCGGCCTTCCGCGCGGCGGCCGTTCTCTTTGCTGATCATTCCGCTGTGCCTGGAGTTTGCCCGGCGGCAATTGTTGACCGCAGGCCAAATTCCGAGCGCGATCATCCTCATCAGCGATCCAGAGGCGGACCCGGCGCTCGATCCCTCCGCATTGCAGCATGCCTTTGGACTGACACCGGCCGAGGCCCGTTTCGCTTTGGTGATGATAAGCGGCAAGAGCGTCGGGGAGGCCGCGGATCATTTAGGCGTCACCTTGAATACGGCCAGGACTCACCTGAAACGCGTGCTGTCCAAGACCGGCGCCCGCCGCCAGGGAGAATTGATTCACCTTCTGCTCAAAAGTTTCGGAACTTTCCGGGCGCGCTAACCGTTTCTATACTCAGACGTCTATATACTACGAGTTTTGAGTATGCCTAAGCCTGACTCCCTCCAGGGATCTCTCGATCTGCTGGTGCTCAAGATCCTTTCCCGCCGCCCGCGCCTGCACGGCTACGCCATCATGACCGCCATCAAGGACCATTCCGGCGACGTGCTGCGCGCCGAAGAGGGCTCGCTTTACCCGGCGTTGCACCGTATGGAAGAGGCCGGCTGGATTCGCGCCGAGTGGATCACCAAAGATACCGGCCGCCGCGCGCGCATCTATGAGCTGACCGCCGCGGGCAAGAAGCAGCTCGCCACCGAAGAGACGCAGTGGGTGGCCGTGACCTCGGCCATAAACCGCGTCCTGAGGACGGTGTGATATGTCCATGTGGTCGCGCATCACGAACGTTTTTCGCGGCGATGGTCTGAATCGCGAAATCGACGAAGAACTGCAGGCGCACGTCGCCGAAGCCGTGGCCAGCGGGCGCGAGCCGGCCGAAGCGCGCCGCGCGCTGGGTCCCGCGCTCCAGCAACGCGAAGCCAGCCGGGATGTCCGCTTCGTCCCGTGGCTCGACTCCTTGCGCGCTGACATAGTCTTCGGCTGGCGGCAGATCCTCAAGCGAAAAGTCACCTCGGCCGCCGCGATCCTCTCGCTCGCGCTGGGCATCGGCGCGTGCACCGGGGCCTTCCGGCTGATCGATGCCGTGCTGCTGCGCCCGTTGCCGGTGGCGCACGCGGAGCGCTTGTACGGCGTCCTTCGCGAGGGCGACGACAACGGCACAATGCGGCGCATTAACGATTGGGCCTATCCCTGCTTCACCCGCATGCGCGCCGCCGCAAAGGATCGCGCCGAGCTGATCGCGGTCTCCGACGCCACGCGCACCGATCTGACCTACCGGACGAAAAACGAAATGGAGCGGGCGTATGTGCAGTATGTCTCCGGCTGGATGTTCAGCGCGTTCGGCCTGCGGCCCGCGGTAGGGCGGCCGCTCACTGCCGATGACGATCGCAAACCTCGCGCGCATCCCGTCGCCGTGCTCTCCTACGATTACTGGACCCGCCGTTTCGCGCGCGATCCGAATGTCGTGGGCCGCACCTTCACGCTGGCGGGCGACCTCTATCAAATCGTGGGCGTGATCGATCCGCCCTTCACCGGAACCGAACCGGGCACCGTCACCGACATCTTCGTCCCCACCATGATGCACCCCGGCGTGGAGCACACCGATTGGACCTGGATGCACACCCTGGCGATCGTCACGCCGGAGCGGCCCACCGAACCCCTGCGCGCTATTCTACAGGCCACCTCACACGCCTTCGAAGAGGAACGCTTCGCGGGAACCGAAGCCGGGCTTTTAAAGGGCATGAGCAAAGAGAACATCGAGCGCTTCATCAATCTGAAGGTCGTGCTCCAGCCGGCCGCCGCCGGCGAGTCGAGTTTGCAACAGGATTATCGAACCGCCCTGCTCACGCTCGCGGTCTTGGTCGCGCTCGTGTTGTTGATCGCTTGCGGCAACGTCGCGAACCTCCTCACGGCGCAGGCGGCTGCGCGCGCGAGAGAGATGGCCCTGCGCGTCTCGATCGGTGCTGGACGCGCGCGCCTGCTGCAACTCGTGCTGCTGGAGAGCGCCATCATCGCATTCCTCGCCGCGGCGTTGGGCGCGCTGTTTGCCTGGTGGGCCGCGCCCTTTGTGGTTGCGCGCATCAATCCGCCGGATCATCCGGCGCGCCTGCTGCTTCCGGCCGATTGGCGTGTGATGGGCTTCGGCCTCGCGCTCACGCTCGCGGTGACATTGTTCTTCGGCCTGGCGCCCGCGTTGCGCGCCTCCAGCGTCAATCCGGCGAACGCGCTCAAGGGCGGCGCGGACCCGCACTCGCGGCGCCGCTCCATGCACGCCATGATCGCGCTGCAGACGGCGTTCTGTTTCGTCGTGCTGTTCCTGGCCGGATTGTTTGTGACCACGTTCAACCGGCTATCGAACCGGCCCACGGGATTTTCCGCCGCGCGGTTGCTGAACGTGGAAACCGTCGCCGATCGTGACGAGCCGCCGGTGCTGTGGAACCAGGTGGCCGATCGTTTGCGCACCGTGCCCGGCGTTGAGAGCGTCGCTCTGGCCGGATGGCCGCTGCTGGCCGGTGGCTCGTGGAACGGTTTTGTTTCGGTGGAAGGCGCGCCTCCCGGTGGGGAGCTGGCATATTTCATGAGCGTTTCGCCCGGCTGGATCGACACCGTGAAGATTCCCTGGGTGGAGGGCAGAGATTTGCGCGCGACCGACGCCACGCCCGGCGCCGTCGTCAATGAAGCGTTCGTCAAGATGTTCCTGCCCGTCGAGCCGCCGCTCGGCACATGGTTCGCCAAAGGCGACACCCGCTACACCATCGTGGGCGTGGTGCGCGATGCGCCATATCGCGAGATGCGAGAGTCGAGCTTGCCGGTCGCCTACGTGCCGTTTGGAGAGACGGCCTATGGGACCTTCGTGGTGCGCACGGCCGCCGCGAATTCGTTGGCGATCGCCTCCATCCTGCGGCACGAGGTGCCGCGCGCGCGGCCCGAATTCCGCGTCAGCAACATTCGCACACAGCAGGAGATCGACGATGCGCACACCATTCGCGAACGGCTGCTGGCCATGCTCGCGCTGTTCTTCGCCGCGGTTGCACTGCTGTTGGCGGGCATCGGACTCTATGGCGTACTCGATTATTCCGTAGTCGAGCGGCACCGCGAAATCGGCATCCGAATTGCGATCGGCGCGCCCACGGGCAACATCGCCCGTCTGGTAACAGCTCAGATATTCTTGATGGTGTTCGCTGGGGCGGCCGCCGGCCTCGTGCTCGGCATGCAATCCGCGCGCTACACCGCGGCGTTGCTCTACCATGTGCATGCTTCCGATCCGCGCATGCTGGCGCTTCCCGCGTTGACGATCCTGACGGTCGCGCTGGTGGCCGCGCTTCCGGCCGTGATCCACGCGGTGCGCATCGATCCCGCGGCAATGCTGCGGGCGGATTAGCTATGTCATTTTGGTCACGCATCACGAACGTGGCTCGCGGCGATCGTCTGAACCGCGAGCTGGATCAAGAGCTGCATGGGCACATCGCGGAGGGTATCGCCGAAGGCCGCGATCCCGCCGAGGCGCGCCGGGCGCTGGGCGCCGCCTTGCAGTATCGCGAGGCCAGCCGCGATCTGCGCCTGCTCCCCTGGCTCGATTCGCTGCGTGCCGACGTGGTCTTCGGCTGGCGGCAACTCGCCAAACGAAAGGTCACCTCGGCCGCCGCCGTCTTGTCGCTGGCCCTGGGCATCGGCGCCTGCCTCTCGGCCTTTCGTCTGATCGACGCGGTGTTGCTGCGTCCCTTGCCCGTCGCGCATCCCGAGCGCCTCTACGGTCTGTTCCGCCAGAGCGTCGATTTCGATGGCAAACTTCGCATTGACGATAGCTACGAGTATCCGCTGTTCCGCCAGATGCGCGCAGCGGTGAGCGGACAGGCGGATTTAATCGCGGTTTCGTACGCCAGCCGCGGCGACCTGACTTACGGCTCCGAGGCGGAAATCGAAAAAGCCTATGTACAAAATGTCTCCGGATGGATGTTCTCGTCTTTCGGGCTGCAACCAGCGGCCGGCCGGCTGTTCACCGCAAGTGATGACGCCGCGCCCGGCGCGCATCCCTACGCCGTGCTTTCGTACGACTACTGGCGGCGCCGCTTTGGACTGGACCCGCATGTGGTTGGCCGGACATTCCGCGCGGATATGGGCATCTTCGAAATCATCGGCGTCGCGCCGCAGTCTTTCACCGGCACCGAACCCGGCATCGTGACCGACATCTTCCTTCCCATGGCGATGCACGCGGGCGTGACGCATGCCGATTGGAGCTGGTTCCGCGTGCTCGTCCACCTGCATGCAGGCGTTGCGCCGAACCCGGTGTATGACAAGCTGCGCGCCACCTATCGCGCCTATAACGATGAGCGCGCCAAAGGCTTCACCAACATGTCGCCGCGATTCATCGAACGCTTCTTTCACCAGAAGCTGTTGATGGAGCCGGCCGCCGCGGGGATTTCTGGAATGCAGGCGGATTACAAACGCGCGCTGGCGGCACTGGCTGTCCTGGTGGCGCTGGTGCTGCTGATCGCCTGCGCGAACGTGGCGAACCTGATGACGGCGCAAGCGGCGGCGCGCGCCCGCGAAATGGCGCTGCGCGTCTCGATCGGCGCGGGACGCTGGCGGCTGGCGCAGTTGATGCTCGTCGAAGGCGCCATGCTGGGCCTGATTGCCGCGGCGCTCGGTGCGATGTTCGCCTGGTGGTCCGCGCCTTTTGTCGCCGCGCGGATAAACCCGCCGGACAACCCGGCGCGCCTGCTGCTACAGGCCGACTGGCGAGTAGCGGGCTTCGCGCTGGTGCTGACGTTCGCCGTAGTGCTGCTCTTCGGTCTCGCGCCTGCACTGCGCGCATCGGGCGTACAGCCGGCCGCTGCGCTGAAGGGCGGCGACAATCCGCACTCGCGCCGCCATCTGATGCATACCTGGATCGCGGCGCAGGTGGCGTTTTGTTTCGTGGTGCTGTTCGTGGCGGGCCTTTTCACCGCGACCTTCCATCGCTTATCGACTCAGCCTACGGGTTTTGCGCCGGAGGGTCTGATTAATGTCGAAGCGCTTTCGCCGCGCATGCAGCCTATGGCGTTGTGGAATCAGGTGACCGAACATTTGCGCACGCTGCCGGGCGTTGAAAAGGTCGCTCTGGCGAATTGGCCGCTCCTGAGCGGTGTCGGTATGAATGGCGTGATCTCGGTCGGCGGCGCGCCGCCCACCGCGGATCTGGCCTACTTCTTGAATGTCACACCCGGTTGGATGGAAACAATGCGGATTCCGTTTCTGGCCGGCCGCGATCTGCGCAAGACCGATTTGTATCCGAGTGCTGCCATTGTGAACCAAGCCTTCGCCAGGCGCTATTTCGGCGCGGCTGATCCGGTCGGGCAATACTTCGAGAAGGTCGCCGCGGGCGGCGGCCGCGAACGCTTTCAGGTCGTCGGACTGGTGCGCAACGCGCGCTACCGGGATATGCGCGAACCGATGACGCCGACGGCCTATGTGCCCATCTATCCGGAGCCCCGCAGTTCGTGCACGTTTGTGGTGCGCACTTCGGTTCCGAATGCGGCGGCACTCGCCTCGATCTTGCGCCGCGAGGTGCCGCGCGCGCGGGCGGAATTCCGCGTTACGAACATCCGCACGGAGACAGAGTTGATCGACGCGCAAACGGTTCGCGAACGGCTGTTGGCGATGCTGGCACTCTTTTTTGCAGCAGTCGCGCTGTTACTCGCGGGCATCGGTCTCTACGGCGTACTCGATTACTCGGTGTTCGAGCGACGCCGCGAGATCGGCATCCGTATCGCCATCGGCGCGCAGGCTAGGAATATCTCGCGATTGGTCACGGTCGAGATTTTCTCTGTGGTGCTGGTGGGCGCCGCTGCCGGCGCGATTTTGGGCCTCGCGTCCGCGCGCTATATCCAATCACTTCTGTACGAGGTCAAGCCGGCTGATCCGGCGGCTATGGCGCTGCCGGCCTGCGTCATTCTCGCCGCCGCCCTGATGGCCGCGCTACCGGCCGTGATCCACGCGCTGCAGATCGATCCGGCGGCGATGCTGAGGACGGATTAGCTATGTCACTTTGGTCGCGCATCACCTACGCATTTCGCAGCGATCGTCTGAATCGCGAAATTGATGAAGAGTTGGACGCGCATCTGGTGGACGCCGCCGCCGAAGGCCGCGATCCCGCCGAAGCCCGGCGCGCTCTCGGCTCCGCCTTGCAGCATCGCGAAGCCAGCCGCGATCTCCGCCTGCTGCCATGCCTCGATTCGCTGCGCGCCGACGCGGTCTTCGGCTGGCGGCAGCTCGCTAAACGAAAGGTTACTTCAGCCGCCGCCGTCCTGTCGCTAGCTCTGGGGATCGGCGCTTGCATCTCGGCCTTCCGTCTGATCGACGCGGTGCTGCTGCGTCCTTTGCCCGTGGCGCATCCCGAGCGCCTGTACGACGTCTACCGCGCGGAGATCGGCTGGGACGGCAAACCTGGCACTTTCGACGGTTGGGCGTATCCGGCATTTGCGCAAATGCGCAGCGCCGTACGCGATCAGGCCGAACTGATTGCCATCTCCTACGCCGGGCGCACGGACCTGACCTTCGGGCGCGCGGACGATATCGAAAAGGCGTACACGCAATACGTGTCCGGCCGAATGTTCGACGCCTTCGGGCTGCGGCCTGCGCTGGGGCGGCTGTTCAACGAAAGCGACGATCGCGAGCCTGGCGCGCATCCCTACGCGGTGCTCTCCCACGATTATTGGACGCGGCGCTTCGCGCGCGACCCACACGTGATCGGACAGAGCTTCCAATTGGGGAACCGGCTGTTCGAAATCATCGGCGTGGCCCCCGAGGGCTTTACGGGCACGGAGCCCGGCACCATGATCGACATCTTTCTGCCGGCCATGATGAATCCTTACGTGACACGCTCGGATTCGACGTGGCATCGCACGCTGGCTGTAGTGAAGCCGGGCGCTGCACTCGAACCTTTACGCCAGCGTCTGGATGCGATCTCGATGGCCTTCGAGCGCGAAAGGGCCAAAGGCTTCACCAATATGTCGCGGCAGAGCATCGCGAATTATCTGCATAAAACCGTGCTGTTCGCGCCCGCGGCTTCGGGCGTTTCGGGCATGCAGAGCGAGAACCGCCGGCCACTCGTGGCTCTCGGCATATTGGCCGGGCTGGTATTGTTGATCGCTTGCGCCAACGTGGCGAACCTGCTCACGGCCCAGGCCGCCGCGCGGGCTCGCGAGATGGCGCTGCGCGTTTCGATCGGCGCCGGACGATGGCGGCTCGTGCAACTGGTGCTGGTCGAAAGCGCGCTGCTGGCGTTGCTAGCCGCGGCGGCGGGCGCCGCATTCGCCTGGTGGTCCGTGCCCCTGGTGGTGCGCATGCTCCAGCCCGCGCGCCTCGAACTTCCCGCGGATTGGCGCGTATGCGGATTCGGCTTGGCGCTCGCCCTCGGCGTCACGCTGCTGTTCGGCCTGTCGCCCGCCTTGCGCGCCTCATCCGTGAAGCCGGCGAGCGCACTCCGCGGCGGAGACGATTCGCATCGGCATCGCGGCGCGATGCACGCCCTCATCGCCATGCAGGTTGCCTTTTGCTTTCTCGTGCTCTTCGTGGCCGGCCTGTTTGCCGTCACGTTCGCACGATTATCGCACCAGCCCACAGGCTTCTCTGCCGATCGCATTCTGACTCTCGATACCGTTGCCGAACGCAAGCAGCCGGTGGCCGTCTGGGATCAAGCTCTGGAGCATCTGCGCACGGTGCCCGGCGTGGAAGCGGCCGCGCTGGCCGGATGGCCGCTACTCGGCGGGTACGCGCAGAACAACTCCATCTCCGTGAATGGCGGCCCTCCCAGCGATGACCTCACCTATTTCCTGCCGGTCTCGCCCGGGTGGGTAAACGTGATGAAAATCCCAATGCTCAGCGGCGCCAATTTCCGCGCCGGCAGTCCCGATCCGCAAGCCGCCATCGTCAACGAGACTTTTGTGAAGCGCTATTTCAATGGCGTTAACCCCGTCGGCCGGTTCTTCGATGAGACCGGCGATGGCGGCGACCGCACTCCACACCGCATCATCGGCGTGACTCGCGACGCCCGCTATCGCGGCATTCGCGACCGCATCCCGCCGGTTGCCTACATCCCGTTTGCCGACTCGCTGCGGGGAACATTTATCGTACGCACGGCCGCGCGGAATTCGCTGGCGCTGGCGTCCGTGCTGCGGCAGGAAGTGCGGCGCGCGCGGCCGGAGTTACGCGTCAGCAACATCCGCACGCAGCAGGAAATCGATGACGCGCTAACGGTCCGTGAGCGCCTGCTGGCCACGCTGGCGGCGTTCTTTGCGGCGGTGGCGCTGCTGCTTGCCGGCGTGGGGCTGTACGGCGTGCTGGATTATTCGGTGGTCGAGCGGCGGCGCGAAATCGGCATTCGCATCGCCATCGGCGCTCCTGCGGCGAACATCTCGCGCTTGGTGACGGTTCAGATCTTCTCCATGGTCGCCGCGGGCGCGATAGCGGGTGCGGCTCTGGCACTCGCCACGGCGCGCTACATCCAAGCGCTGTTGTTCGAGGTGCGGCCGAGCGATCCGGCGGCCATGGCGCTGCCGGCCTGCGTAATTTTGGCGGCGGCTCTGGTGGCCGCGTTCCCCGCGGTAATCCGCGCCCTGCATATCGATCCAGCCGCGATGTTGCGGTCCGAATAACTGGTATCATAAAACCGAAATGGATCGCCGGGATTTTCTGAAAACTACGGCCACGGCAGCGGTGCTGGCGGGGCCGGCCATCATCAGCGCGCGCGGCGCCAACGACAAGGTTAATATCGGCTGGATCGGCGTGGGCACGCGCGGCAACGCCGGCATCGAGTGGCTAAAAAAGGCCGAGCCCGATGCCGTGCAGATCACCGCCATCTGCGATACGTTCCAGGGTTACCTGGCGCGCGGTAAGGATCGCGTGCAGACGATTTGGGGCAACACGCCACAGACGTATGAAGACTTTCACGACCTGCTGGCCAACAAGTCGATCGATGCGGTGTTTATTATGACCCCCGAGCATCTGCATCACGAGATGGCCATCGCCGCCATGCGCGCGGGCAAGCACGTGTACGTGGAAAAACCGCTGGCGCACACCATTGAAGAGGGCTTCGATATTGTGCGCGTGTGGAAAGAGACCGGCCGCATCGTGCAAGTGGGCACGCAGAATCGCAGTTCGTCGCTGTACAAGAAGGCCAAGGAACTGGTGAAGCAGGGCATGATCGGCGATGTGCATTTTGTGCGCGCTTTCTGGTATCGCAACTCGACTGACAACGATCCCGCCTGGCGTTACGCGATTCCGCCGGATGCCACCGCGCAGAATACCGACTGGGAGAAGTTCCTGGGGCCCGCGCCCCAGCGTCCATGGGATCCGCATCGCTATTATCAATGGCGGCTGTATTGGGATTACTCGGGCGGCATCTCGACCGATCTTCTAGTGCATCAGACCGACATCGTCAACTTCATGCTGGATCGCACCGTGCCCAAGTCCTGCATGGCTTCCGGCGGCATCTACCGATGGACTGGCGCGGACGATGACCGCGATACGCCCGATACGTTCAGCGCCATCTACGAATATCCGGACAAGCTGCAGATCAACTATTCGAGCTACTTCGGAAACGACAACTATGGCTACGGCGAGCAGTTGTGCGGGAACCAGGGCACCATCGAAGTGATGAACCGCATGGACCTGTACTTCACGCCGCAGCTACTGAAAGGCAAGGCGCCGGACTTCGTGAAGGCGCGGCAGCCAATCCACCTGAACGGCCCGAAAGACTACGGCGAGCGAGATGGCGCGATCAATCACTTCCGCAACTGGGTGGAAGCGATCCGCGGCAACGAGAAAGTGATCGCGTCGCCGGAAGTCGGCCAGCAAGCCGCCATCTCCGGGCATATGGCGACGCTCTCGTTCAAGCACAACAAGAAGATTCTCTGGGACGAGACGGCCGAAAAGTATCAGTTCGTTTAGGAAAACGTCGCCACGCGGCCCAGGCTGCGCTTGCGCGTGTTTCGCGCGTTCCGCCAGTTAACCTGCGGCGGGAACAGCGTTTCATCGATGCGATCGCGGTACTTCACGGCGATGTTCATCAGCGAGTCGAGCAGTGATTCCGATAGCAGGTGCGGCTCCAGGCCGAGATCGATCAGCTTGGAGTGCTTGGCGTTGTAGTAATGCTGCTCGGCTTCCACGCGCGGGGGCGGCAGATGTTCGACCTCCACGCTGAGCCCCATCTTCTGTCCCGCGGCTTTCACCATGCGGGCAAGATCCATGACAGAGAACTGTTCCGTGAACTGGTTGAAGACGCGGCATTCGCCGGCGCGCGCGGGATTGAGGCAGGCCAGTTCGACGCAACGCACCGTATCGCGCAAGTCCAGGTAGCCGCGCGTCTGCCCGCCTTTGCCGTAGACGGTTAGCGGATATCCTACGGCAGCCTGCACGCAGAAGCGGTTGAGCACCGTGCCGAAGACCTCGTCGTAGTCGAAGCGATTGATCAGCGCTTCATCGAGGGCCACTTCGTCGGTGATGGTGCCGTAGACCACGCCCTGGTTCAAGTCGGTGGCGCGCAGTCCCCAGATGCGGCAGCAGAACATAATGTTGTGGCTGTCGTGCACCTTCGAGAGATGATAGAACGAGCCCGGCTGCTTGGGGAAAGGCAGGACGTCTTTGCGCCCGTTATGTTCGATAGCGATGTAGCCTTCCTCGATATCGATGTTGGGCGTGCCGTATTCGCCCATGGTTCCGAGCTTGACCAGATGGCATTCGGGCTGAAATTCGCGAATGGCGAAGAGCAGGTTGAGCGTGCCGACTACGTTATTGACCTGCGTGAAGACCGCATGCTTGCGGTCGATCATGGAATAGGGGGCAGCCCGCTGCTCGGCGAAATGCACGATGGCCTCGGGCTCGAACGTCTGGATAGCGGACGCCAGGAAATCGTAGTCGGTGACATCTCCGACGAACGTATCGATGGTCTTGCCAGTATGCTCCTGCCACACCTTGAGACGCTCGGCGAGCGGACGGATCGGCGTCAGCGTTTCAACGCCGAGTTCGTGATCCCACAGCCGGCGGGAGAAGTTGTCGACAATGGCGACCTCGTGTCCTCTGGAAGATAAATAAAGAGCGGTAGCCCACCCGCAGTAACCGTCGCCCCCCAAGACTGCGATCTTCATGTTCGGTGTGTGTACTCCTATCTTTTCGCGGAAGGATCTGTTCGTCGCAGGGTGGCCCAAACGGATCTCGTCCTCTTGTATTTTGAACGGATTCCCGACCATAGTAGCACGGCAACGGTCGCCAGCCGGTTTTACTCATAGCGCAGCGCCTCAGTCGGGCTGAGCCGCGCGGCGCGGTTGGCCGGCAGCATTCCAAAGACTAAACCGGTGGCCATGGACACGGCGAAAGCGATCGCGATGGCCGTGGCGGAAATCGGGATCTGCACGGTGCCCACTAAAATCCCTACGCTGAGCGGAATCGCGACGCCTATCAGAATGCCGATGAATCCGCCGGAGAGGCTCACGAGCACAGCCTCGGTCAGGAACTGAATCTGGATCTCGCGGCGCGACGCGCCCACGGCCATGCGCAGGCCGATTTCGCGGGTGCGCTCGGTAACGGTGACCAGCATGATGTTCATGATGCCGATGCCGGAAATCACGAGCGCGATGGCGGAGACCAGAATTAATACCAGGCTGAGAATCAGCGAAATGCTTTTAGCGGCATCCAGGATGGCGGTGAGATTTTCGACGTGATAGTTGGCGCCGGGCCGGTGGCGCGACTCGAGAATCTGCCGCACGGACTGCGTGACAGCTTCGACATCCTGCGGGGAGCGCACCTCGACGTACATCGGGTCGATGCGCTCGACCGGCGTGAAATAGCGCTGCACGGTGTAAGGGATCAGGATGGTGTTCTCGGTGAGTTCGGACTGGCCGAAGCTTTCGACGCGCTCGCGGAAGGTGCCGATCACGGTGAACTGCAAGCCGTGCACCTTGATGATCTGTCCCACGGCGCCGTCGCGCGTGCCGTAGAGTTGCTCGGCCAGTTTGTCGGTGAGCAGGGCGACTTTCTGGCGGAGGGCCACGTCGCTGGCATCCAGGAAACGGCCGGTGGTGACAAGCAGGTTGCGGACGGTTTGATAATCCTGGTCGGAGCCGTTGATGCGCACGTCGCGCTCCTTGCCGTTGATGCGCATGCGGTCGAAGCTGGTAGAGATGCCGGTGGCCGCCACGATGCGGCCGGCCAGGCGGTCGCGCACGGCGTCCACGTCGGCCATTTTGACGAAGTCGGCATCGGCCTGGGCGGTAGTCTGCGTGGCGCCTTCGTAGTAGGCGAAGATCATGTTGGAGCCGACGCCTTCAATCTGTTCCAGGATGTAATCGCGGCTGGTGAGCGAGATGGTGACCACCAGGATGACGGAAGCCGTCCCGATGACCATGCCCAAGCCGGTGAGAAAGGAGCGGACGGGATTAGCCTTCAGCGCCTTGTAGCTGAAATCGAGGGCTTCACCCAGAAACATGGACTAACCGCCGGACGCTTTCTTGAGAAGTTTTTCGGCATCGGAGCGGGGAGGATCGTCGGGCGTCAACTGGGCCTGCAGGTAGCGTTTGAGTAACTTGCACGCGGTGTCGAGGTTGCGGCCTTCCTGAATATAGGTGTCGGCGCGCGCGTACAGCAACTGCGGGTTATTGGGCGCGATCTTTTCGGCCCGGCGGAAACTCTGATCGCTTTCCTGGTAGCGGCCCTGCTTGGCGAGGAAACGGCCGAGGTCGATCAGCCGGCCGACCTGCTGCGGTGCGAGGTTGGCCGCCAGTTGGAAGTGATGCTCGGCGGTATCGAATTCCTTGCGCCGCTCAGCCAGGCGCGCCTGCGCCCAGTGTCCTTCAGCAGCGTCGATCTCGGCCATCTGACTGGCGACCCCCACGGCTTTATCGAGGCCGCCGCCCAGGAAGCCGGGCGCTTCGAGGTAATACTCGAACAGGTCGCTCAAGGCTTCCATATTGTGCGGATTCAGTTGGACGGCACGCTCGAAGTGCGCACGCGCCTTATTGGCGTTCGAAGGCGCGGTGAACGGGGTGGAGGTTTCCGCGCGGCGGCCATAAGCGCGGCCCAGCCAGAGTTCATACTCCGAATTATTCGGGTCGGCGCTTGCCGCTTTCTGGATGCTGTCGGTGGCCTTCTTGTAATCGCCACTCATGTACTGATCCTGGCCGATGAGCAGGTAAACCTCGGCGTCCTTCGGCTGGATGGCCTGCAGAATCTCGAGGGAGGCGTCGTAGTCGGTATAACGATAGAGCTTACGGGCCTGCTCCAATTGGGAAGAAGAGGCTGCTAGCACAGGGCACACCAACAACGCAGCGGCTACGAAAACGCGCATTCTTGTGCGACAAAATCCTTTCACCTTATTGTATCTCTTGACACTTAGATGACCGGCCGGGAGGGCTGGTTTCGCGAGGCGTTCAAATTGTGCAATTTTGTGCATCTTTGGGCAGTGCAAAATGTGTGGTGGCTTTTTGGACCAACAAAGCCAAGCACTTCGGCCGATTGCATACCGATAGAGAACTTAGCATTGCGGATTCCGCAGTTTAGGGAGGCAACCATGGGATTCTGCTTGTTTTCATAAGATTAAGCCGAGTGCGAGCGGCGTGACCGGGTAACGTGATAGGTTCTGCCAATGGACATATCGACCGTTCTCGTGTTGGCCGACCCCACCGATCCGCTGCTGGGGATGCTCGAAGCGCTGCCGGAGTGGGTTCGCATCGCGGCAGGCAACCAGGCGGAGGCATTTGCCGATTTGGCGCCGCAAGCGGACGTGATCCTGAACTGGACCGGGAGCCGGGAGCTGCTGCGGCAGGTGTGGGGGATGGCGCCGCAGGTGCGTTGGGTTCATTCGCGATCGGCCGGCCTCGACGAGCTGCTATTCCCGGAGCTGGCGGAAAGCCCGGTGCCGCTGACGAATGCGCGCGGTGTCTTCAGCGAGATTCTGGGCGAGTTTGTGATTGCGGCGGTGCTGTTCTTCGCCAAAGGGCTGCGGCGGATGGTGCGCAGCCAGGAGGCGGGCGTGTGGGACCCGTTCGACACGGTGGAGATCGCCGGCCAGAGGATGGGAGTGATTGGGATGGGGGACATCGGGAGGGCGGCGGCACGGCGGGCGACGGCGCTGGGGATGCGGACGACCGGCCTGCGGCGGGCGGACGGGCCGGAGCGGAAGCGGGAGTTACTCGCGCGATCGGATTACGTGGTGCTGGCGGTGCCGCTGACGGCGGAAACGCGGGGGATGATCGGGGCGGCGGAGTTGCGGGCGATGAAGCCGGAGGCGGTGCTGATCAACGTGGGGCGCGGGCCGTTGGTGGATGAGGCTGCGCTGGTGGCGGCGCTGCGCGAGCGGCGGATCGGCGGGGCGGCGCTGGATGTGTTCGACCAGGAGCCGCTGCCGGTGGGGCATGCTTTCTACGGGCTGGATAATGTGCTGCTGTCGCCGCACGCGGCGGATCATACGCCGGACTGGAAACAGCGGGCCATGCAGATGTTTTTGGATAATTTTGAGCGGTACCGGAAGAGGGAGGGGCTGGAGAACGTGGTGGATAAGCAGCGGGGGTATTGAGCGGGGCGGTTAGGCGGATCGCCAGTCGACGGCGCGCAGCCCGGGGACGCGCGCGAATTCGGCGGCGTTGTTGGTGACCAGCGTGGCGGCGCGGCTGAGGGCTGTGCCGGCGATCAGCGTGGCGAGGGGGCCGATGGGCGTGCCTTGGCGCTCCAGTTCGAGGCGGATGCGCGCGGCGGCTAGCGCCGCGGCGGTATCGAAGGGCGCGTGCTGGATGTGTCCGAGGCCGGCTTCCAACTGACGGTGTCGGCGCGGCGAAAGCGTGGAGCGCAGCGTGCCGTACTCCAGCTCATAAACCACGATCGCGGGGATCGCCAGTTCGCCGGGCTTGGCACGTTGGATGCGGGCCACGATGGCGGGGTCACCCTTGAGGTAGTGAATCAGGACGTTCGTGTCGAGCAGGATCAATCGAGGCGCTCCCGCGGGACGTCTTCACCGTAGCCCTGACGGAGTTCGGTAGCATCGGGAAAGTCGGGAAAGGCGCCGGCAAGATCCAGGAATTCGGGCGGCCAGGATGTTTCAATGGTCTCGGTGACACGCTCCGCCACCCACTTGCTGACGCTGACCTTGGCGGCTTTGGCGGCTTTGCGGACGCGGCGCTCGACTTCGTCGGGGAGATAGATGGTCAAGTGGGCCACGGATGTAGTATAGCATATACTACATGGTGGCCAGTGGACGCCAAATTCCGCGCAAGACCCGGTGGCAGGGGAAAATCGTTCGCGACGAACTTGTGCCACTTGTGAGCGATGGCCATACGCGTTTTTTACAATTAAGAGACGTTTCTCTCGGCACTTCACGCCACCCGGCGGGCCAAGATAGCTCGGAAACAGGAAGGCAAGTAGGACCCTTTGCGAAGCGCGGGGAGTTACTGTTCCCACGGGTTGAACACCGGCACCCGTGCCTTATCGAAATCGCTCCGGTCGCGTGTAACAACCGTAAGTCCATGGTGAAGGGCGGTCGCCGCAAGCACAAGGTCGGGGTGTGAGTAGGTATGCCCGATCTTTCGCCCGTCTTCCAGCAACGTCCGCCATTTGAGCAATATGTCTTCCGTTACCGGCAGAATCCGCCCCACGAATGCGGGCCGCAAGGTCAGAGTCAACCACTTATTCAACTCGGCTCGGCGCGTTACATCCTGCTGAAGTTCAATGCCGAAGCGAATTTCAGCGATGCTGACCACGCTGATGTACAACGCGCTAAGCGGTTGCGCGTCAAAGAAGGCGGTCACTCTAGGTTCCGGCTTTGGCTTTCGCTTTTCGGACAGGACGTTGGTATCCAGCAACCACGCCATTAGAGCACGACATCCCGCACATTGGTGAGACGTACGCGCGGAGGGGTTAGATCGATATCCGGATAAGGCCGTGCCTGTAACGCCGCAAGCACAACCGCGCCCGTTGCCGTCGGCGATGCGGCGGCCTCTTGTACGTCGAGCGCGTCAAGGGCCTTTTCGATCAGTTCGTCCGTATTATGGAAATGACCGCTCTGAATCTGCGCCTGCACGCGCCGCACCAGCTCGGGCCTATGGATCTCAAGGTTCATGTTCGCACCCTCCTTTCATCGTAGCCTTTCTACCACGGTTCGGCGGCGGCCTCACGCTCGGAAGGGGCGGAAGGGGCAGGTGTGTCAGGCTGCGCTTGGCTTTTGAGCCGCGTTGCAAGACTTACCTTTTGCGCAACATTCCTATGAGTGCAGTTCTTGCGGCACGTGCTGACGCTGGACCTTGATTTTGCTTTCGTCCTTGCGGGCTAGGGCAAGATCATAACTCGCTTGCATGCGCACCCAGATTTCGGCGGTACTGCCAAAGGCCTTCGCCAGCCGAATAGCCATTTCAGCACTAATGCCGGACCTGCTGTCAACGATTTTCGTGAGGGTCTGCCGGGTAACGCCGAGAATTTTGGCGCCTTCGGTGACCGACAATCCTAAAGGTTCAAGGCAGGCGCTTCTTACCATGCGTCCGGGGTGGGCGGGGGGTTTTATGGGCATGGCGGTTTCCCCTTTTCCTTAGTGGTAGTCGATCAGTTCAACGGCGACGTAACCGCCCATGGAGTCCTCCACCAGCTTGTCGGGCGCATATCCGGTTTCGATGACGAGCTAGTCGATCTTGGCTTGCCTCCGGCGCGACTGTCCCTACCTTCCGCGGAGCCGGCGGGTACAATTGAAGCTTGACCAAGTACATTCGATTTCAGACGGCTTCCGGCGCGGCGTACGGCATCGTCGATGGCGCGGCGGTGCACGAGATTCGGGGCGATCTGTTCGGGTCTCAGGAGCGGAGCGGGGCGACGTTTGCGCTCGATCAGGTGAAGCTGCTGTATCCTTGCGAGCCATCGAAGATTCTCGCGGTGGGGCGCAATTACAAGAGCCATCTGGGGGACCGGCAGGCTCCCGAGCGGCCGGAGATGTTCTATAAGCCCATCAGCGCGTTGCAGCATCCTGGCGCGCCGATCGTGATTCCGGAGGGCGCGGCCAATGTACACTTCGAGGGCGAGATGGCGATCGTGATCGGGCCGCGCGCCACGATCTTCGGCGTGACGTGCGGCAACGACGTCAGCGATCGGGATTGGCAGAACGGCCCGCACAAGGATCTGCAATGGTGGCGGGCGAAGGGCGCGGATACGTTTGCGCCGCTGGGTCCGGCGATCGTGACGGGCCTCGACTACGGCAACCTGATGCTCGAGACACGGCTCAACGGCGAGGTTGTGCAGCGGCAATCGACGGCGGATTTGACCTTCGATTGTGCGGCGATCGTGAGCTGGGTGAGCCGGTGGGTCACGCTGCTGGCGGGCGATGTGATCTACACGGGCACGCCGGGCGCGACGCGCGCGATGAAGCCGGGGGATGTGGTGGAGGTCGCGATCGAAGGCATCGGCGTGCTGCGGAATCCGGTGGCGTAGGGCATGGCGAAGCGCAGTTTGTTCCTGACATTTGAAGGCATGGACGGGTCGGGGAAGACCACGCAGATGCGCCTGCTTGCCGAGAGGTTACGCGCGCGCGGACGCGAGGTGCTGGAAACCGCGGAGCCGGGCGGGACGCGCATCGGCATCGCGATCCGGCGCATTCTGCTGGATGGGGCGAACCAGGAGCTGAGTCCAACGGCCGAGATGCTGCTCTATTTCGCGGCGCGGGCACAGAACGTGGATGAGTGGATCACGCCGGCGCTCGCGGCGGGGAAGATCGTGATCGCGGACCGCTTCACGGATTCGACGCTGGTGTATCAGGGCTGCGGGCGCGGGCTGGGAGCGGAGACGGTGATGGCGCTCGACCGCATCGCGTGCCGCGGGCTACAGCCGGATTTGACCTTGCTGATCGATATCGATCCGGAGACCAGCCTCAAGCGGGCGCACGCGCGCAACGCCACGGCGCGGCAAGACGACCGCATGGACGCGCAGTCGCTCGAATTTCACCGGCAGGTGTACGCGGCGTATCATGCGCTGGCCGCGCGTGAGCCGGGGCGGGTGCGGGTGGTGGATGGGCGGGCGGCCATCGAGCCGCTTGCGGACGAAATCTGGAAGATCGTGGAGCCGTATGTTTGAAGGCTTCTACGGCAACACGCACGTGACGGCGGCGCTGGAGCGGATGCTGGAGCGCGACCGGCTGGCGCAGACGCTGCTGTTCGCGGGGCCGGAGGGGGTGGGCAAGGCGACGCTGGCACGGCGCCTGGCGGCGCGGCTGGTGGGGCATGCGGAGCAGATCGAGCGCGACGATTTGAGCTTGCCGGAGAATGCGGAGATCGTGGCGGCGCGGGAGCGCTGGCCGGCGGACAAACGCAACCAGGATCCGCTGCTGTTCGCTTCATATCCGGACTTTGTGACGTTTCCGCCGGATGGGCCGCTGCGGCAGATTTCGATTGACCAGACGCGGCTGCTGCGCGAGTGGGCGAAGCTGGCGCCGCACCATGGGAGCCGGCGCGTGTTTCTGATCGACCACGTAGATCGCGCCAACGAGCAGGCTGCGAATGCGCTACTGAAGACGCTGGAGGAGCCTTCGCAGTACCTGGTGATTATCATGACGGCGGAGAACGCCTACGATCTGCTGCCGACGATCCGTTCGCGGGCGGTGCCGTTTCACTTCACGCCGTTGACGACGGAAGAGACGCTCGGTTTCGTGCAAGGACGCGGGATGGGGCAGGCGGAGCGGCGCGCGGCGCTGAGCGGGGGCAGTCCGGGGGTGGCTGTGGCGCTCGATCTGGAGACTTACGACAAGCGGCGGGCGGCCATGTTTACGCTGTTGAAAGTGGCAGCGGGAGCGCTGCCGTTCGGGCAGTGGGTGCCGTATTCGGAGGCCATCGGGCGCAGCAAGAGCGAGAAGCTGGAGCTGTATTTGAAGGTGCTCTACGATTTGCTGCGGGACGTGATGGTGCTGCGAGAAGGGGGCGGCGCGGTGCGCAACGAAGATTTGCGGCGGGAGCTGGAGGCCGTCGCGCGTAAGGTTTCGTTTGCTTGGATTCGGACAGCGGTTCAAAGAGTGGATGAACTGGTCGAGCTCATCCGGCGGAATATTCAGAAGTCGATTGCTCTGGATGCGCTGGTGGTGGATTTACGGCGATAGGGGGAGTTCAATACGGGACCCCAGTGGCTCGGCCTTTGGACTCGCCTCGCAGCCAAATGAACACGGGCGCATGCGGCGCGGGCGCGGGCCAGGGCAGTTCGATCTTCAGGGTCTCCTTGATGGGATCGTCAGTGGCCGCGGCGGGGATGGATTGCACCGGCAAGCCATGTTCGGCGTCCCAGCCGGTTTCGGCGATGAGGTCGAGATCTTCGCCTTTCAGGGTGCCGGCGTAGATCCCATCGCTGATCTTTTGATCGGTAAGCACGAACTGCTCGATACGCGGCACGCGCAGAATGCGGCCGAGCGTGTAGGTATCGCTGGATCCTTCGGCGGTTCGGACGCGGGCTTCCAGGCGGCAGCCGGAGCGGCCCACGGTGCCGGGATCGAAGGAAAGGAATAGCGCGCCTTCGCCGGCCATATCGAGGCTGGCGCCGCCGCTGCGGTCGCCCGCGTTCAAATACAAGCTTTTGCGCAGCGCGCCGGAATCCTTGCAACTGACCTGGACGGCGGGCGCTTCGCCGGCGTGCTCGACATTCAAGGCGAAGCTGGCGACGACGCCCGCGGGAAGCTCATCGTCGTTCAAGGCCAGGCCGAAACTCTGGCGATAGGATTTGCGCACGGATAGGATGTGCGGGCGCGGGCCACGGATTTCGATCGCATCGGCCAGATCGAGCGGGGCTTCCAGGCCTTGCACCTGCACGTGCACATCGAAGTGATCGCCTTCGTGCGCCTTGGAACTCAGCTTGAGCGTGGCTTCGCGGGTATCGGCACCGTGCGCAGAAGACAGTTCGATGTCGCCGGCGGGGCTGGTCAGCTTCACGATGCGGTCGAGGCCGGAGCCGTGCAGGACGATCTTCTGCCGCGATTCGCCGGCGTTCGGGTGGAGGGGCAGGTCTTCAATCTTGGGATTGGGGGGCAAGATGGTGACCGGGATCGGGTGGGGCACGCCGTCCGATTGCGCCAGGATCAGCTTGTAGGCGCCGGGCTTGAGGCCATTGGTATCCAGTTCGGCCTGGGCCGATTCCTGTTGGCCGCCTTGTTTGCCGCCGGGCAGCGTGAACGAGATTTTCACCGGGGCGCCAGGGTTTTTGCCGGTGCGCTCGAGTTCCGCTTTCTCCACGAATTCGAAATCCGCGCCTTCCAGCTTCAGGGACACTTCGCCGGTTCCCTGGACCAAGCTATCGCGGGAGCTGGCGGTGAGCTTCGCGAGCTTGAGATCGCCGAAGGGATGCAGATAGACATCGCCCGAGACCGGCAGATCGTTCCAATCCCAGAAGGCGGTCAGATGATACTGGCCGGGGGCGAACTTGGCCTTGGTCAGATCCAGTTGGATTTCACCGGGAGTCTTTGCGGTGGTGACAGGGACGGGAAACGATGCGCCGCCTTGCGCCGGTGTCAGCTTCCAGTCACGGAGATGGGCGAGGGCTTTTTCGCCTTCATCCACTTTGAGGGTTACGACCGACTTGGCGCCGATGGGCAGGTGTTCGGTTTTGGGGAGCGAGAGCTTCGGCTCGGCGAGGTTCGGCAAGCGGTGAGCCCAAAGGTAAGCCACGCGGGTGCGAGCCTTGGCGGCCGCGCCTTTGGCACACAGCGCGAAGCTGCCGGAGGCCTCGGTTTGGGCGATGATGGACCGGAACTCGGTCTCCGGGAACATCATGGCGTGCATGTTGGCGAACAGCGAAACGCCTCCGGCGGCCAGGCCGACCGGGCTGCCGAAGAACATTCCGGCCACGGCGGCGGCCAGACCGGTGGACTGCTGCACCACGGCGGTATTGGACGCGGTAAGCGGGTCCAGGCTGTTCATGGAAGGGGAGAGCGCCTGTAACAGGGTGGCGGCCTGCTGATTGGTGGCGGCGTGCGGATCGAGTTGGGGCACGGTCACGCCGGATTTGGCGGCGAAGCCGGACAAGGCCGCGTTGACGTCGGCACCGGAGTCTTCGGAATCCTGCAACTCTTGGATGAGGTCGCTGACCTGCTCGGTCTGGTCGGCGTAATCGGCGAGCTCGGAAAGAACCTCGTCGTTTTTCTGCATCAACGCCTTCACTTTGCGAATGCTGAGGCCTTGTGGGCCGTAGACCAGGGCCACCACGGAAGCATCCCGCGGGAGGGTCCAGACGGCCGGTTTGGAGGCGGGGGCAGGGGGAAGCGCTTCGAGCCCGGCGTCGGAGTTGCCGATGGGGGCAAGCAGCAGTGCGATCTCGGCCTTCTCCTTGACCGCGAGCGGGATGTGCACCGGCTCATAGATCAGGCTCTGCCCTTTGTGGAGCGAATTGACATCGCGCAGCGGGAGTATGGCGCCTCCCTTGGAAGGCGCGACAGAAATCTTGAATGTTCCCAGGGACTGGCTGCCCACGCAGGCACGCGGCGCGGTAGCGGCCGCAAGGCAGGGGAACGCGACCAGGGACACGAGTCCCACGAAGCGGCGTATCACAATTATCATGACGTACGCACGCGCGGGAAAGACTTCACAAATTCGCGCGGCGCGCGTCAGAGCGCGGCACGCGGCCGCTTTGCACTTTTGGCGATGGCCGCCGCGGAAACCCGCCCTGAGATATACTATATTTGCATTTTGAGACTCGCTTTCGCGTCGATACAGGTCTGAGGGGGGCTTGCGTGAGTTGGCCGCGGGCCCCCTTTTGTGTTTGTGGGCGGCGTCAACGAGGATCGATCTGCACTAACAGGAAGAGGATTATCAGAATGAAAGAAAAAGGTACAGTGAAGTGGTTTAATGCAGCCAAAGGATACGGCTTCATCCAACGGGAAAATGGCGAAGATGTCTTCGTGCATTTTTCGGCGATTCAGAAGGAGGGTTATCGGAGCCTGGATGAAGGCACGAGTGTGGAGTTTGAAGTAACACGCGGTCCCAAGGGGCTGCAGGCGGCCAACGTCACGATGGCCTAAGCGATGGCGGGCGGGCACCTGGCTGGCAGACCGCCCGCAACGAAATCCACCGTGGAGGTTTATGAGCAAAGAAGACAATATTGAAGTAACCGGTACAGTGTTGGAGAAATTCCCCAGCGGCAAATTCAGCGTGCAAATCGAGCATGACCGGATCGTGCTCGCCCACCTGGCTGGGCGGCTCCGCCGGAATCGCATCCGCGTGCTGGCGGGCGATAAGGTCACCCTTGAGCTATCCCCTTATGACCTGACGAAGGGCCGCATTACGTTCCGCCATAGGTAGAATCCTGATATCCTCGGGCAACCTGAAAATGGTGCGGTACATTACATACACTCGTGGTTTCTCCATGCTAAAAATTGTTTAGAGTTTGGCCGGGTCGGGCCACTATTGTGTATCGGTTCGGCAGCCTCGGTTTGCGGGCTGTGATCCGCTGCCAAGTTATTATGGCTGTTTTAGTTAGGGCGATTTAGCGAGCAAACATGGACGATCCAATGACTCCTGAGGAGCGCATCGCGCGGCGATCCCGCACCCGTCGTTTGAGCGATATGAAGGCGGAAGCGGCAGCAGAGAAAGGCAAAAACGCCCAATCGTCGAGCCGATCCCGGAAGCCGGCGTCCGACCCGGCCGAGAACCTGGTGGCAGTGCTGGCGCAGAAGGTGGTGGGCCAGCCCGCGGCGACGCGCGTAATCGTACCTTATATCCAGATGTACCAGGCAGGCCTGGCTCCGGAAGGCCGGCCGGTGGGCGTATTCCTGTTGTTGGGGCCAACGGGCACGGGCAAGACGAAGACAGTCGAGGCGCTGGCCGAGGTGCTGCACGGTTCCGAGAAGAACATCCTGAAGGTGGATTGCGGCGAGTTCCAGATGGAGCACGAGGTCGCCAAACTGATTGGCGCGCCGCCGGGTTATCTCGGGCATCGCGAAACGCAGCCCATGCTTACGCAGCAGAAGCTCAACGGCGTCACTTCCGAGAAATGCAACCTGTCGCTGGTTCTGTTCGACGAGATCGAGAAAGCCGCGCCTTCGATGACGCGCCTGTTGTTGGGCGTGCTCGATAAGGGCATCCTGCGGCTGGGCGACAACACGGTTGTCAATTTTGAAAAGAGCCTGGTGTTTTTGACCAGCAATTTGGGCGCGCGCGAGATGATCCGGGAAATCAATCCGGATTTCGGATTTCAATCCGTCCAGACGGCCGAGCGCAGCGATCTTACCGGCAAGCTGCAGAATATCGCATTGGTGGCGGTGCGCAAGCGCTTCTCGCCGGAGTTCGTCAACCGCATCGATTGCATCATTACTTATCAGCCGCTCACGCCGGAATCGCTGTCGACCATTCTCAACCAGCAGATTGCGGATCTACAGAATCACGTGAACACGCGTTTGGGGACACGGTCGTTCACGCTGGAAGTGCCTTTCGAGGCGCGCCGGTTCCTGCTGCAGAAGGGGACCAGCGCGGAGTATGGCGCGCGCGAACTGAACCGCACGATCCACCGCAACCTGACGCAGCCGTTGGCGACCCTGGTAGCCACCGGGCAGGTCAGCGCCGGCGCCCGGGTGCTGGTGGAAGTTTCCGAAAACGGCGATAGCCTGCGGCTGCGCTGCGCGGAAAGCGACGAGGCTCTTGCGCCTTCACATCCCACGGTGCTGCTGGTCGACGACAATCGCGACCTGCTGCATTTCCTGGAACGCCTGATGGCCGATGCGGGATGGAAACTGCTCACCGCCGAATCGGCCTCCGAAGCTCGTAAGCTGATGGCTGCCGAGAGACCGAATGCCGCCCTGCTGGACTACATGCTGCCGGACGGCAACGGCGTGGAGTTGGGCGTGGAATTCCTGCAACAGCAACCGCGCATGCTGGTGATCATGATGACGGGCACGATCCTGCCGCCTGAGGAAGAAGCGCTCTGCGAGGAACACAATTTCCCCGTTTTGCGCAAACCGTTCCTGGCTTCGGATGTGATGAATCAGATCCGCAGCCGTTTGGCTCCGGCCACGGGCGCCAGCCGCGGCGCGTAGCGTTTTCGCATCCATAATGCGCATCGTGCGAGTCCCGCGCATGGGGTGTGCGTAAGCCGCTTGACTTACCAATTACGCGTAAGTATGATACATGCAGGAGGCATTCCATGAAGAAGAGTCTGGAATTTGGAGCCGGGCGGCTGCGCGGCAGGATCGGCGCCATCGCAACCACCAAGGACGGTAAAGAACTCAAGGATCTGCTGGATCAGTACAGCCACAGCCGCGACGGGCGCGGCAACGTGGTGATGGCGCGCGTGGGCGACGAAGCCCTGGCGCGCATCGATCAACTGGTGGAGGCAGACATCTTCACCAGCCGGTCGGAGTGCGCGGCATTTTTGATGAATGCCGGCATCGAGAGCCAGAAAGAACTGTTCGAACGTCTGAGCGCGCACACCGCGGAGATCCGCAAGCTCAAAGAGCAGCTTCGCCAGGTAGCCCTCGATGCGCTGCGTCCCAAAGCAACGGAGGCAGCGGGAAGCTAAGCGTGCGCGCGGGTCCGAGAAATTTTCACTTTTTGTTTTTTTGCTATTGCCTCCACGCGAAAAAAGGTTATTCTAGGGGTGATTGTGCCTGACAACAGGAGGCGTGAATAATGTTTGATAGTCAGAAGCTCTCTGCCAACGATGAAGAAGACATGGAAGACTTTCAGGACTACGATGACGAAGAACATTCCGGCCTGACCCCGAAGCTCGACGATTTCGAGGACGAGGACGAGGACGAGGAGGAAGAGGTCGTGGAAGTGGTCGCGGTGGAGATCGCTCCGCCGGCACCGGCGCCCGCGCCTGCCGCCCCTCCCGCAGCGCCGCCGGCTGAAGCGCCTAAGAAGCCTGCCAAGAAGGCGACTCAGGCAGCTTCGAAAAAGGCTCCCGCGAAGAAGGCCGCGGTGAAAGCCCCCCCGAAGAAAGCCCCGGCGAAAAAGGCCGCCGCGAAGAAAGCTCCGGTGAAGAAGGCTGCCGCGAAGAAAGCTTCGGCGAAGAAAGCCGCGGTAAAAGCTCCCGCGAAGAAGGCCGCCGTGAAGAAGGCACCCGCCAAGACCGCGGCCAAAAAGGGAGCGGTGAAGAAGGCGCCCGCCAAGAAGGCCGCGAAGAAAAAGGGCAAGAAGTAAGGTCTACTTATTCACAATCGTCCGGCAGCGTTCAAACAGTTCGAATAGCGCGTCGGCGTGTTCTTCGGCAGACCGCGTTACAGGTTTGCCGGAGAACCCAGCCGACGGCGCATTTCCCTTCCCGTAGCCCGTCGTCACCGCAATAAACTTCATCAGCTCGAGGGCCACCTCGTCTTTGGTCTTGGCCGGCGGCGCAGGCGGCACCGCGTTTTCTTTATTCTCGTCCACTGTTGTTATGTTGTCCGCCATGGTGTGATACAACTCTAGGGTACAGCATCCATGCCGCTCACCGCTCGCCGGCATGTCCGCAAAATGCGCGGCGGGGCTCAATCGCACCTGCTGGAAGCGGATGACGGCAATTTCTACATCGTTAAGTTCCAGAACAATCCGCAGCACCGGCGCATTCTGGTGAACGAGCTGGTGGCCGCGGATTTCCTCAATTACCTGCAAATCTCCGCCGCGCCTGCTGAAATCGTCAACATTACTCCCGAGTTTCTGTCCGCGAATCCCGAGATCCACATCCAACTGGGGACCAAGAGGATACCGGTAGCGCCGGGCTGGCACTTCGGATCGCGCCATCCGGGCAATCCGGACGTGCTGGCAGTCTACGATTTCCTGCCGGATGTGTTGCTCTCCGGGGTCAGCAATTTGTCCGATTTTCTGGCTGTGCTGGTCTTTGACAAGTGGATGGGCAACGCCGACGGGCGCCAGTCGATCTTCTTCCGGGCGCGGGTGGAGGACTGGCAGCAGGCGGTGAAGAAAGCATTTGTGGCCGTGATGATCGACCATGGATTTGTCTTCAACGGTCCCCACTGGGACTTCGCGGATTCACCCCTGCAGGGGCTTTATCCGCGCAAGCTGGTTTATGAAAGTGTCCGCGCGTTCGATGATTTTCAGCCCTGGCTCGATCAGATCGTACACTTCCCGGAAGAGATTGTGGACCGCGCCTTTCGCAAAATTCCGCCCGAGTGGCTGGAAGGCTCGGACGACGAGTTCGAGCAGCTTCTGGAGAATTTGCTGAGGCGCCGGGCGCGGGTTCCGGATCTGCTGGCGGAAACCCGCAAGGCGCGCATCAACCCTTTTCCCAACTGGACATGATTTCCTTGGTGATGCGGACGGCGGTGGCGGGCGCCATGAGGATTCCGTTGCGGTAATGCCCGTAGGCCAGCCACACGGGGACGTCGTGAAGGCGGCCGATGGCGGGCTCGAAGCCGGGCGTGGCGGGGCGGAAGCCGAGCCAGACTTCGGGTTCGCCGGCCGCGCGTAATTCAGGCATGAGATCGCACACGCGCGCGCGGATATCGGCGACGACTTGCGCATCGATCTCGCGATTGAAGCCCACCTGCTCGGAGGACGTGCCAGCGATGGTGAAACCGTTCGAACGCTGCGTCACGTAGGTGTGGCCGTGGCGCAGCACCGCTCCCATGGAACCGGGCGGCAGGGAGAAGCCCAGCAGGTAGCCGCGTACCGGGAACGAGGCCGGAGTCTCGATCTTGCCCTGTGGACCATAGACCGGGATCTCCCCTGCCCAGGCGCCTGCCGCGAGCACGGCTGCGGACGCCGTCAGCTTGCCGCTGCTGGTCTCGACCTCCGTTCGGCCATCCGCGGCGCGCACCGCTTCCGCGCGGGTGTGCTCGCGAATCTCGACGCCGCAGCGCTGGCAAGCGCAGCGCAGAGCAGCCATGACCTCGCGGGGATCTACGACGGCTTCGTCGGGGTAAAACAGGCCGCGTTCGGTGAACTCCGACCGGATGCCGGCTTCCTGTTGCGCCGCGCTACGCGCACGCAGCTCCTGCCATTCGGTATCGTTACGCGCGATTTCGATTTCCCCGCAGGTGCGGTAGTCGATGGGCAGTCCGGTCTCCGCCTTCAATTCTTCGACAAACGCCGGATACATGGCCAGGCTAGCGAGCGCGAATTCCGCCCACTGGCTGCGCTGGGCGAATTCGCCCCCGGGCGCCAACATACCCGCGCCGGCCCAACTGGCCTCGCCGCCCAGCGTACCCGCATCCAGCAGCGTAACGGCTGCGCCCGCCTGCGCCAGCCGCCAGGCGATGGAACCACCGATGATCCCAGCGCCGATGATGATGACCTTCGAATCTGTCGTCATGAAACTACCATGTTAACGTCAAGCGGCGAGGGGGCCCATGATACGATAGTCGGTTGTCAGGCCGCGCAGGCCGCATCGCGGCTGCCCACCCATGTACCAGGTCATCGCCCGTAAATACCGGCCACAATCATTCGCCGACGTGGTCAACCAGGAACACGTCAAGACCACGCTCGAAAACGCCATCGCGCAGAACCGCATTGCGCACGGGTACATCTTTTCGGGGCAGCGGGGAACGGGCAAAACCACGGTGGCGCGCATTGTGGCGCGCTGCCTGAATTGCGTGGACGGCCCCACCAACAAGCCTTGCGGCGTGTGCGCGAGCTGCCGGGAAATCGCGGCGGGCGGCTCGGTGGACGTGATCGAGATCGACGCAGCCTCCAATCGCGGCATCAACGAAATGCGCGAGCTGCGCGAGAATGTGCGGTATCAGCCGGCGCGCGACCGCTACAAGGTCTTCATCATCGACGAAGCGCACCAGATCACCAACGAAGCTTTCAACGCGCTGTTGAAGACCATTGAAGAGCCGCCGGGCTGGGCCGTATTCATGCTGTGCACGACCGAGGCGCACAAGATCCCAGCGACCATCGCGTCGCGCTGCCAACAGTTCAGTTTCCGCTCGGTGGATTTCGAAGACCTCGTCGCGCGCATGGCCTGGATCTGCGAGCAGGAAGGCATTCACGCCGACGCGGAGGCGCTGGCCGTGCTGGCGCAGGCGGGCGAAGGGAGCGTGCGCGATTCGCTTTCCGCGCTCGACCAGGCCATCGCGTGCTGCGGCGATACGCTTGCGGCCGCGGAGGTGCGCGCGTTGCTGGGCGCGTTTTCGCTGGATGCGCTGGAGCAGGTGAGCCAGGCGCTGATCGAAGGTCAGCCGGGCCGCATGCTGGAAGTGGTGAACGAACTGGAGCGCAACGGCCATAACCTGCAGCACTTCAGCCGCGAACTGGCGCGTTATTTTCGGAACCTGCTGGTGGCACGGATCACAGGCGCGGAGACGCGGCTGATCGCCGCATCGGTGGCCGAGCGGCAGAAGCTGGCGGAGATCGCGGGCCAGTTTTCCGAGGAAGATCTGACGCGCTATCTGCAGCTCTCGCTCGATTTGTTCAGCGATCTGCAAGCCTCGCTGCAGCCGCGCTTTCACCTGGAGCTGGGCCTGCTGCGCATGGTACACGCGGGGAGGCTGGTGTCGATCGAGGAGGTGCTGGCGGGAGTGCCGGCGATGGCGGAGCGTCCGCATCCGGCACCCAGAACTCAGCCGCCAGCACCCAGCACGCAGCACCCAGCACCAGCCGCGCCGCCTGCGGCGGCCGGCTCATGGCGCGAGAAACTGCACGCCACCTTGATGGATCTCGGCATGGAGTTTACGGCCGACGCCATCGAGCATTCCGAGATCGTGGAGGCGAATGGAGAGCTGCGCGTGACCACGCCCAGCGAATTCTCGCTGCTTGCCATGCAGGAGCCTGAACTGCAGAAGGCCCTGCGGCAAATCGGCGGCCGGCCGCTGCGGATCAAGATCACGATTGGAGAGGCCGCCGCGCAGGAAAAGATCGCAGCCGCGCCCGCGGCACGCGAGGACGATGCATCGCGGCGCGCGCTGGCCAATCAGGAAGTGCAGCGCTTTCGCGACGTGTTCGGCGGCGAGGTGCGCACGGTTCGCAATCTAAAGGAGTAGCCAAGTGAAGATTCCAGGCAACATGCAGGCGATGATGAAGCAGGCGCAGCAGATGCAGGAGCGCATGCAGGAAGAGGTCGCGCAGATCCGCGTGGAGGCGTCGGCCGGCGGCGGGATGGTCACCATCAAGATGGACGGGCACAAGAATGTGCTGGGCGTCAAGATCGACCCGGAAGTCGCCGGCGACGTGGAGATGCTGCAGGACATGGTGCTGGCCGCTTGCAACGAGGCGGCGAAGAAAGTGGATCAGGAGAGCCAGCAGAAGATGAGCGGCATGCTGGGCGGGATGGGTCTGCCGCCGGGATTGTTCTAGGCGATGCCCGATTTCGCGGAGCCGCTGGCGCGGCTGATCAACGAATTCAAACGCCTGCCAGGTATCGGACAGAAATCGGCGCAGCGGCTGGCGTTCCATGTGCTGCGCGCGCCGCGCGAGGATGCCGAGCAGCTTTCGCAAGCCCTGCTGGACGTGAAGGACAAGCTAGGGCTGTGCCGCATCTGCAATAACATCAGCGATGGCGAGTTGTGCAGTTACTGCCGCGACCCGAATCGGGATCAGAAGGTGGTGTGCGTGGTCGAGGAAGCGCCCAACATCGTGGGCATCGAGACCACGCGGCAGTTCTCCGGCTTGTACCACGTGCTGCACGGCGCACTGTCGCCGCTTAAGGGGATCGGGCCGGAGCAGCTCAAGATCAAGAGCCTGGTGGAGCGCATTGGGGCGGGCGGCATCGAGGAGATTATCGCGGCGACGAATCCCACGGTCGAAGGCGAGGCGACGGCGGTCTACTTATCGAAGCTGCTGAAGCCGCTGGGCGTGAAGGTGACGCGCATCGCGATGGGGATTCCCGTGGGGAGCGACATCGAGTTTGCCGATGAGGTCACCATGTGGAAGGCCATGGAAGGCCGGCGGGAGATGTAGTGTATAATTCCCCCATGAAAAGAGTCGCCTTTTTGATGCTGTTTGGCTCCCTGGCGTTCGCCGAAACCTGGAATGGCACGCTGGTGGACGTGATGTGTAAGAACAAGGATCTGGCCAGTCACACGACCAAGTGCGCGATCGGATGCGCCAAGAGCGGCTACGGCCTGGTGCTGGCGGACGGCAAGTTTCTGAAGTTCGATGAATCCGGCAACGCGAAAGCGCTGGCGGTGCTGAAGGCCACGAATAAGGAAAAAGATCTGAAGGCAAAAGTCAGCGGCACGCTCGACGGGGAGACGGTGCAGGTGGAATCAGTCGAGCTGCAGTAGGCGTTTGCGGATCTCCGCCCAGGCCGGGAAGACTTCCGGGTTTTCGAGCCAGACGAGTAGCCACTGGGCCATCTCCTCCTTCTGCGCTTTTTTGGCAGGCGGCGTTTTGGGGTGGCGCGCAGCAAAGCGGGCGCGGTCTTTGGCCGCAATCACCTGGCGCCGGCAATAGCGGGCGCGTGGGCGGTCGCCTGCCTGCATGGCTGCGGTATAGACTTCCAACATGGCGCGCAAATCAGATTCCAGTTCAGCAAACGTATGCTGCCGGATGCCGGCGAATGGCTGCGCGAACGGCAGGCCAGTGGCGCGCAACAAATCACGCAAGTAGCTTTCCGAGATTGGCGCCAGTTCGCGAAGCGCGGCCTGCCATTCCGGCTCGCCAATTCCGGTAATTTGGCGCGAGACGAGGAATTCACGGAGGGCCTGCTTCCGGGATTTCGAGACCGGTGTAGAGTGTAATGAGCGGAGAGGCTCACCATCGCCCATGAAATCAGCCTATACTGTCCTATTGGTAAAGGCCAAGCTTCAGCGCAAATGAAACATCGCGTGGTGATAACGGGGATAGGGGCGGTCAGCCCCAATGGAATCGGCCGCGAGGCATTTTGGGAGGCCAGCCGCAATGGCGTCAGCGGGGTGCGCCGCATCACGCGCTTCGACCCGTGCGGTCTTGCGGTACAGGTGGCGGGGGAGGTGCGGGAATTCGACGAGTTGAAGTACGTCGACCCGAAGGACCGCCAGCATGTCTCGCGCGTAGTGCCGCTGGGCGTGGCCGCGGTGAAAGAAGCGGTGGAGGATGCCGGCATAGACCCGGCGTCGATGACCCGGGATGAATTGCGGCAGGTGGGCGTGATCGTCGGCTCAGGCGGCGGCAGCCAGGAATTCACCGAAGAGCAGTATCGTCTCTATTACTCGGGCAAGCAGAAGCTGTGCAGCGTGTATACCATCCCGACGTCGACGATCGGCACGCTGGCGAGCGAGGTTTCGATGCGCTTCGGCTTCCGCGGCCTGAGCCACATCGTGTCGACCGGATGCACTTCTTCCACGGATGCGATCGGATACGCCTACCGTAATATTCAGGCGGGCGTGATCGATAAGATGATCGCGGGCGGCGTGGACGCGCCCATCGCGCCGCTGATCCTGCGCGGATTCATGATGATGCGCATCATGAGCACGGGCTGGAACGCGCAGCCGGAGCGGGCTTCGCGGCCGTTCTCGCGCGATCGGGACGGGTTCGTGATCGCGGAGGGGGCTTGGTTTTTCGTGATGGAAGACCTGGAGCGGGCGCGCGCGCGGGGCGCCCACGTCTATGGCGAGATCGCGGGCTACGCGTCGACTTGCGAAGCGTTTCATCGCGTGCGCCTGGAAGAATGCGGCGAAGAACCGGCTCGCACCATGCAGATGGCCATGGAAGAAGGCGGCGTCACGCCTGGCGACGTACAGTACGTGAACTATCATGGCACCGGTACGGAGCTGAACGATCGCATCGAGACGCGCGCGATGAAGCTGGCTTTCAACGGGCACGCATACAAGCTGGCGGGCTCGTCAATTAAGAGCCTGATCGGCCACCCGCAGGGAGCCTGCGGGGCAGCCGGTATCGCGGCCACGCTGCTGGCCATGCGCGACGGCGTAGTACATCCGACGATCAACGTGGACGAGCCGGATCCGCAGTGCGATCTGGACTACATCCCCGACGTTGGCCGGCGCATCGACATTGAGCATGCCGTGGCCAATTGCATCGCGTTCGGGAGCAAGAACTCGGCGCTGCTGCTGCGGCGGATTTAGTGTGGAAGGGCGGCCCACGTATCGCGGTGTTGGTAACCGCCGTTATGTGTTCCCACTTCGGTGGTCTGAAGGCGCAGACCGCCGTCCCGTTTGTGGGATGTAGTTCGGACGGCCAGGCAGGTTCCGTTGACGCGCCAAAAGGGTCTGCCGTGGTTTTGGCGATCAGCGCCCGGGAAGCCGAGCAGCTTGCGTATTACAAATCCGCAATGACAACAGGCGCACTCGCGCCCCGCGGTTGGCATTGCGCAGCGACGTATGGTTCCGGAGGGGATGCACTGTACATCGTACCCGAACCTATTGATCCGCGAAACATGTTTTCATCGGAGCGGCCGAAGATCAGCGGGCCCGCAATCGGGGTTTCGCGCCGCTATGGCGACACATCGGGCCGATTCGAGGTGGCAGAGATCATCTCACGGATGTTTCCCGCTTACAGATCATTCGCCGCGAACGTTACCGCAGCTTTTGATTTGCCGCCGTTTCCGGCGCGCCCGTATCCGATGGACACGATACGCTACAAAGGCAAGACTCTTGCCGAGTACCGAACGCCGCCCCAAACGGAGGGTTTGGGTACATATTCCTGGTTGGGGAAGAACGATAGGGCGATTAGTGGAGCAGCGATGCTGGTTGGGCCGGCTCCCGACCTGTTGCTGATCGCGGCTCGGCTTCCTGACAGTCTGCAGTCGCTGGCGCCCATCATTGTTGCGCGATTTGAGCACGACGGCGGCGGGCGGCCTGCGAGGCCGCCGCAGGCTGAGAGCCTGCCCCACTAATGCACTTTTCCGCTGCGGGCTTCATCTAGCGAGATGTGGTTGGCCGGGAGAATTGTGCCGGTGGTGCGGTCGAGGCCGATGCGCGCGGTAGTGTAAGCCACCAGGGCGGCTGTCTCAGACGACTGCGCCGCGACCAGGTCGCGCTGCTGCTGAATCACGTTATACGGAACCGACGCGCCCAGGGCGAAGCGTTTCTGCTCGCTCGAAAGCAACTGTTCCTGCAATTTCCGATTGGCCACGGCGGCTTGGTAGCGCGCGCGCGCCTGGCGGATGGCGATCACGTAATTCTGAACGTCCACTTGCGCCTGGTTCAGATCCTTGCGCGTGCTCAACTGGGTTTGGCGGTAGGACAACTGATCGATGCTGTAGTCGGCCTGCGCCTGCCGGTTCCGCAACTGCGCGGCGTAGTATCCGGCGACGGTCGCGGTCGGATAAGAGAAGCTGAATACCTCTTGCAGGGCCGTACCGATACCGCCGACCAGGGCTTTGTTGGGTGACAGGGTTACGCCGTCGACGGTGAGCGAATGCCCCGTGCCGGCCAAGCCTGCCTGGCTGTCGCTGGCGAACACGCCCGAGTTGGGTAGCAGGCCGTTTTTGGTTCCAAGATTCGACACTACGGCGGTCGCTTCGCTTTCCTTTTCCGTCGCCAGGTCGGTGCGATCGGCCAGGGCCTGCTTGACCAACTCCTCGATGGAAGGCAGATTGTCCTGATCGGGTATGATCATATGGTCGACCGGCTCGATGCGGGCGTTGGCGATGGCCGGGTCGGCGGTTCCATTTCGGCTGATCAGGTTTTTGAGCTGCAATTCCTGCTGCTGGCGGGTAGTATCGGAATCCACCAGAGCCTGTTCGCTGGTGACTAATTGGCTTTCCGCATTGATGACGTCGGAAGGCGCCAGCGCTCCGAACTGGACTTGTTGTTTAACGTTCTTGAGGAAAGTGCGCGCCGTTTCGGCGGCCGAGCGCTTCGCGGTCACGTCCTGATCCGACGCCACCAGGTTGTAGTAGACGTTCAGGACTTGCGCGACGACGTTAGTGACCTGCGTTTGAAACGCCAGATCGGAGACGCCTGCGTTCATCTTGGCCACGGTAATGAAGCGGGAGTTCACGGCGATGCCAAAGCCCTGTAGAAAACCCTGCTGGATAGAGACCGAGACAGCCGGGGCGGAAGAGGGATTCAGCAGGTCGTTGGGCGAATTCTCATTCAGGTAGTTCTCGTTATAACTGATGGTGGCGCTGCCGCCTGTGAGCAGGCCTTGCGTGTAGTTCAGGGAGTAGACGCGCGTCAAATCGACTAAGGCGGGCGTCTCGCTAAGAATCTGGTTGGCCTGCGGGGTGGTGGTGTGGCTGAATGTGCTGGTTTCCTGGACGACAGGGTCGAGCGTCTGGGTCACCGGGCCGATCTGTTGGATGGTGGCGCTGGTGGTCTGGACGCGGCTGCTGCCCGATCCGGGAATAGAGATGCCGGCCGATCGCTGGCTACCGGCCACGCCCTGCCCGAGAGCGGACGCACCCACCTGCGAGGTATTGGACGGCACGCCGGGCAAGGTGCCCCCGGCCTCGGCGCGGGTCACGTTCCAGTGCGCGATCAACGGATTGTAGCGGGCCACCTCCACGTCCAGATTGTTTTCGAGGGTCAGGGCGATGGCATCCTGCACGGTGAGATAGAGCGTGCCAGCGCGCACGAGTTGCGCGAGGCGCGCGGAATTGGCTAATTGGACGGGCGGCACTTCGACGGGGAAATAGGAGCGCATGAAGGCCGGGGCGGTGGGCTTCTCCGGGGCGATGGCGGCGTTGGAATTCTGCGCCCACGACATCGACGCGGGAAAAGTGAGGCAAAGTGCCAGGGCAATATATCGGCGCAGGGCGTCGCGGATCATGGCCGTTCCTCCTTCGGCAGCTCCGCAGGCAGGGTGGAGGCTTGCGAAAGGGCGCCGGCCATGGCCTCACCCAAGGTAATGTGATTGACCTCGAGGGTCCGGCCCACGGCCTGATCGAGGGCGATGCGGGCGTGCGAATAATTCGCCATAGCCTGTTCCTCAGAGCTACCCGCGGTGGCCAGGTCGCGTTGATCTTGCACCACCTGGTAGGAGACGACGGCGCCCAACCGGTAACGCTTCTGGTCGCCTTCCAAAGTTTGTTCCGACAGCTCGCGCGATTTGACGGCGGCCACATAGCGCGCGCGAGCCTGCTGCAGGCCAACCAACGCGTTCTGCACATCGATGCGAATCTGGTTGATGTTCTTGCGCAGGTTCAATTCGTTCTGGCGTATTTCAAGCAAGCTGGTGGCATAGTCGGCCTGGGCGGCGCGATTGCGCAGGGGGATATTGAGCGAAACTCCGGCCGAGTAGTTCGGATAGTTCCGGCGGCCGATCTGGGAGAGCAGATCAGTATACCCGGTGGAGTACGAGGTGCCGGTGATTTGGCCGATCAATCCATTGTTGGTGAGCTCGGTGAAAGCCTGCAGAGTGGGCTTGAGCTCGCTGCGGATGCCGACCAGGTTCATCTGATTGCTCTCCAGATTCAGGCGCGCCTGGGCCATCTCGGGACGTTTGGCGAGGGCTTCCTTAATCAGGTCGTCCAGCGGCCGGACTTCATCCTGGGCCGGGACCTGGATCTTGTCGAGCGGGATGATATGGACGCCCACCAGGCCGGCGGCTGCGACGCCGTCGCGGGTCAGATAGTTTTTCAGGACCGTCTCCTGCTGCAACAGGTTGGTCTGAGACGTGACCAGGTCCTGCTGGCTGGCGTAGAGCTGCGATTCGGCGCGCGTGATTTCGATGGGCGCGGCGGTGCCGAACTGCACCAGTTTCTTGTTGTCGGAGAGCAACTGCTCGGCGGTGGCGACTTCGCGCTGGCGGGCGCGCACGTCCTGGTCGAAACTGACCAGATCCCAATAAAGGTTGAGCGCGGCGGATACGGTGGTGACCACCTGCTGCTCGAACTGCAAGTCGCTGACTTTCACGTTATTCTTCTGCACCCGGATATTGCGGCCGGCGACGGCCCGTCCGAAACCGTAGAGCAAGTTCTGGGTCAGCAGGAGGTCCACAAAGCCGGAAGTGTACGGATTCAGCGTGTACAGGGGACTATTGAGTTGCACGTGCGTGCTGGCGTACGTCAGTTGGGCGTTGAGACCGAAATCCCAGTTCTGCACGTATTGCGCTTCGTAACTGCGCGTGCTGGTGACCAGGTTGCTGACGCCGGTGAGGGCGGGAATCGTCTGCGGGGTGCTGGAATGTCCGAAACTGGCGATGCCCAGGATGGTGGGGTCAAGCGAGGGAATCGGCGGCCCCAATTGGGTGACGATGCCGCCGCCCGAGCTGACGCCGTTGCCGGCGCTCAGGCTGGTGCTGGTCGCCACACTGACGCCCTGCAAGCTGACGCTTTGCGGACCAGCCACTACCGGCAATCCGACGCTGCGTAGCGCACCACCGGCTTGGGCGCGCAGCAAAACCTTCTTGGCCAACAACGGGCCGTATCGCTGGATCTCCACGTCTATGTTGTTCTCGATGGCCAGCGCCACGACATCGCGCGCGGTGAGATAAAGATTGCCGGCGCGGATCAGGGATGCCAGGCGAGGGGAGTTGCCGAGGCGGATCTCAGGAACGCTGCCAGCCTGATAAGGGCGCGTGAGAAAGCCCAGGCCACCGGTGGCCGGCCGGATGGAGATCTCGCTTTGGGCAGCCGCGCAGGCGCATACGGCCAGGGAAACCCATAAGATGCGGATGGAGGTTTGCAATTTGATCATTTGAAATCAACCGTTTACAGTTGACGGGCGGCACTTTTGGGCTGTCGCGCGCCAAGCTCGCGCTAAGGTGACGCGCGAACTAATAGTTTATTACGCATGCGGAAGGGTTTTGTTCGGTACAACTCGTCCTGCTGGCTGCCTTTGCGCTTGGCAGTGGAAAGTCAGCGCGGTGGCGCGAGCATTCTGTTCCGCCGGCTGATGTCCTGCACATCGACGCCGTCACCGCGCTGGTAACAGGGGTGGGTGATTCGCGGCGGACGGAATGCTTTCCCGTTTTCAAAAAGTGTGGTTTTGGTGAAGCAGAATCGTTGTCCGCGGCTTCCCCGGCTGCGGGTGGAATCCAGGACTTGCGTATACCAGTCATCGGTCATGTACTGCAATCGGGATTGGGTGTCCAGGACTTCATCGAAGTGCCCGCCACTGAGATCAAATACGTGTAAACCGCATAGCGTGGCGCCCGCGCCGCCGGTATCGGATTCGATCACAAGCGCATCCGCACCATGCCCAGTGAAATCCAGAAGGCGGACTCCCTGGATTGAGGAATGATGAACAGTTTCGAGCAGGTATTCCTCCTTCACGGTCCAGTCCTGCGCATGTTTGGCGAGGTGTACCAGGAGACCGATAGAGGGGCAAGACATCGCAGGATTTGCGTTCGGGAAGTTATATTGCACAACGGCCAGCAGCCCGGCATCATTTTCCTTGGGCCAGCGGAAGAGCTTGAACCGAACCTGTCGGGCGCTAGAGAACTTGCCGGTCCTGACGTCCTCCGAGGCCTCTCGTTCGGCTTCGTTCATCGCTTCGCCAATCACCTTGTAGGCGCTGTCCCCCGACAATGCATCTGGAAGGAACGGCTGAGCAGGTTGTGGCTTCTCCGGCCGGAAGCCGTTGAGCCTGTTGCTGCGATCGGGCGAGACCTGCATTCCCGGGAAGATCGCCCGCAGGGCAATGCGGCGCAGAGTCTCATTCGAAAGCGGCCGGATTGTATCGTCGCATAGCGCGGTTGCGCAGAGCACCACAACCGCGACACTACAGGGCCGAGCACACATTCCCCGTGCCTTACTTGGCCGACGCCGCCTGCAGGAAGGTGCCGCGATCCAGATCTTCGAAGGCTTGCCTAAGCTGTTCCTGAGTGTTCATGACGATTGGGCCGTACCATGCCACTGGCTCCTGGATGGGCTTACCGGAAACCAGCAGGAAACGGATGCCGTCCGGCCCGGCCTGCACTTCCACTTCGTCGCCGCGATCGAACAGGATGAGCGAACGATTGTCGGCTTCGGCGGGCGGGGCTGTATCGAGCCATCCCACGGATTCGGTCGGCACGGCCAGCGGACCGGACGCGTTGCAGAACTTGCCGGCGCCCGCGAAGACGTAAGCGAACGCGTGCCGCGTGGTCTCGACCGGCAGAATCTTGCGGCGGCCGGGTGGCACGGAAACATCCAGATAGGTCGGCTCGGCGGCCACACCATCCACAGGTCCGGCCTTACCCCAGAAGCTTCCGCAGACGATGCGCACCGCCGTTCCGTCGTCATCGGTGACAACGGGGATGTCGCCTGCCTTCACCTCCTGATAGCGCGGCGCGGTCATCTTCAGCGACGCCGGCAGGTTGGCCCAAAGCTGGAAGCCATGCATGCGGCCTTCGGCATTGCCCTTCGGCATCTCCTGGTGGATGATACCGCGCCCGGCGGTCATCCATTGCACGTCGCCGGCGCCGATGACGCCTTGATTGCCCATGCTGTCGCCATGTTCGACGGTCCCGTCAAGCACGTAGGTGACGGTTTCGATGCCGCGATGCGGGTGCCAGGGGAAGCCTGCCAGGTAATCCGCCGGAATGTCGTTGCGGAAATCGTCGAGGAGGAGAAAGGGATCGAAGTCGGAAGTGTTGCCGAAGCCGAACGCGCGGCGCAGGTGTACTCCGGCGCCTTCGAGCGTGGGCTTGGCTTTCACTAAGCGTTTGACAGGCCGCAGGGACATTTTCGCCTCCGATATTGCGAGTCTATCAGCTTCGGGCCGTTTTAAAAGATATATCTTGACAAGAGATATATCTTGAGATATGTTTTAAGCAGGAGACAACAAATGTTTGAACACATATTTCGAATCGAGAGCGAACACGGAGGGCCTGAGCGCTGTTTCGCGAGAAGATCCGGCGAAGGGCCGCACGGGTTCTGGCATGGTTTTGGAGAGCGGCGTCACGGCGGCCCTGGCGGCTGGGGGCGCGGATTCGGCGGCGGCCGGGAACGCTTGTTTGACGCCGGCGACGTGAAGTTGGTCGTCCTCAAGCTGCTTTCCGAAGAGCCGAGTTATGGCTACCAGCTCATCAAGCGAATGGAGGAGCGCCTGGCAGGCGGCTACACGCCCAGCGCGGGCGTGATCTACCCTACGCTGACGCTGCTTGAGGAAGAGGGCTTCGCCACCTCATCCACCGAGAACAATAAGAAAGTTTACTCCGTGACTCCGGAAGGTCTGGCTTACCTGAAGGGGAACCAGCGCCGACTGGAAGAGCTTTTCGAGCGTCTGGAAGAGGCGGGACGGGGTTTTGAGCGTGGCCGATCGCCAGAGATCATGAAGGCGTTTGTGAACCTGCGCAGGGCCGTGATCGCGCGGGTGGTTCGGGAGACCGTGACGCCGGAGCAGATCCGCAAGATTACCGACGCCATCAACGGGGCCGCGAAGGCCATCGACGAAATCTGAGAGCAGGGCCAGGCGGCACGGCGCCACAACCGAAACCCGTGCGGTTGTATGCTATGGAAGAGGAGCAACACCCAGTCCCCGCTCTAAAACCATGGCCATTCCAGTCGCCAGCGCGCGCGAGATCGAATTGACAACCCTGCCTAACGGCGTGCGGGTGATTACCGAGAGCATGCCGCATGTGCGCTCCATATCCGTGGGTATCTGGATCGGCACCGGCTCGCGCCGCGAAACCGCGGAGCAAAACGGCATCTCGCACTTCATTGAGCACATGCTGTTCAAGGGGACCACCAACCGGTCGGCGGAAGACATCGCGCGGTCCGTCGATTCGGTGGGCGGCAATCTGGACGCGTTCACCGCGAAAGAACTGGTCTGCTTCAACACCAAGGTGCTCGACCAGCACCTGCCGCTGGCGTTCGATGTGTTGGCCGACCTGGTGCTCAATCCGCTGTTCCGCGAGGAAGACATCGCCAAAGAAAAAGGCGTGATCCTCGAGGAAATCAAGATGGAAGCGGACAGTCCGGATTACCTGGTGCACGAGATATTCTCCGCCAACTTCTGGAAGGACCATCCGCTGGGCAAGCCGATTCTGGGCACGCGCGAGACGGTAAAGCGCTTCGATCCGCAAATCATCGGGGATTATTACCACGCGGTTTACGCTCCGTCGAATCTGCTGATCACCGCCGCCGGCAATCTGACGCATGCCGCACTGGTGGAACTGACCAGCCGGAGTTTTGCGGCGCTGCCGCCGAACGGGACGGCGCCTCCGGACCAGGCGCCGGCGACGCACGCGCGGATCGCGCTGCGCAATAAGAAATCGCTCGAACAGGTGCACCTGTGCATGGGTGTGCCCTCGTACCCGCTGCCGCACGAGGAACGCTTCGCGTGCTATGTGCTGAACACGCTGCTGGGCGGCGGCATGAGTTCGCGTCTCTTCCAGAATATCCGCGAGCGCCAGGGGCTGGCTTACGCGGTCTTCTCGGAGCTGAGCCCTTACCGCGATACCGGCTGCTTGTCGATCTACGCGGGTACTTCGATCGAATCCGCCGGCAAGGTGGTCGAATCCATCACCAAGGAATTTCAGCAGCTCAAGCAGGATGGCGTGAGCAGCGACGAACTGCGGCGTGCCAAGGATCATCTGAAGGGTTCGCTGATGCTGAGCCTGGAATCCACATCCAGCCGCATGTCGAATCTGGCGCGCCAGGAGATGTACTTTGGCCGCTTCTTCACGCTCGACGAACTGGTAGAAAGCATCGAACAGGTCAGCGCGACCGATGTGCAGCGCATCGCCCAGACCTTCTTCGATCCGAAGCAGATTGCCCTGACGGTGCTGGGCAACCTGGACGGATTCAAGATCGGCCGCGAGGATCTGGTGTGCTGAGATCATGAAGTTCCTGATTCCGGTCCTGGCGGCCGTCGTGTTGCTGCTGGCGGGCGCCAAGGGCATCACGATTCGCAAGGATATGGCTGCGGAGCGGCAGGCCATCGATGCGGATTGGACCCAGGTGGATGCGGCGCTCGAGCAGCGTTCCGCCGTGATCGGCGAAATTGCGGAGATGGTGCAGGCCGAAGCGCCGCGGGAAGTACGCGCTATCGCGGACCTGGACGCGGCGCGCCGCGCGCTCGGCCAGGCGCACAGCTTGCGTGAAAAGATTCAGGCCAACACGCGGCTGGATGACGCCGTGGCGCGCCTGATGTTACAAGTGGAAGGTTATCCGAAGATCGAAAACAGCGAGCGGTACCGCGGTTTCCTCGACAACTTGAAAGACGCGGAATATCAGATCGCCGTGACGCGCCGGAAATACAATGAAGCGGTGGAACACTATAATGCGGGCCTGGATGTGTTCCCCAACAACATCGTGGCTTCGGTGACGCGCCTCGGCAAGATCGACGCCTATTTCCAGACGCCCGTAATGTAAACCTCATCATGGACACGCCTGTTTTTCCGAACTACATCGACGGCCAATGGGTGGATGCCGGATCGCACTTTGAGAATCGGAACCCGGCGAACACGGGAGAAGTGGTGGGCCTGTTCGCGAAGGGCACGGCGCAAGATATCGCGGCTGCCGCCGGCGCTGCCGCCAAGGCCCTGCCTGGCTGGATGCATCTGAACGCGCCCGCGCGCGGGGCGATTCTCTTCCGGGCCGCCGAGATTCTGGAACGGCGTTTTGACTCGATCGCGGCGGATATGACCCGCGAGGAGGGAAAGACGCTGCCGGAGGCCAAGGGCGAGGTGCGCCGCTCGATCAACATCTTCCGCTATTTCGGCGGCGAGGGGGCGCGCCTGGACGGCTTTCTGGTGCCCTCGGAACGCGATCGCGTACATATGTTTGCCATCCGGAAAGCGATCGGCATGGTGGGGCTGGTCACGCCGTGGAATTTTCCGAGCGCGATTCCGGCTTGGAAGCTGGCGCCGGCGTTGATCTGCGGTAACACAGTGGTGCTGAAGCCTGCTTCGGCCGCGCCGCTGAGCGCGTGGCGCATTGTGGAAGCGCTCGACGAGGCGGGGCTGCCGAAGGGCGTGGTGAATTTCGTGGCGGGATCCGGCGGCGCGCTGGGGAAGGCTCTGGTGGAAGCTCCGGGGCTAAAGGCCATCTCGTTTACCGGATCGTGCGAAATCGGCAATTGGCTGCACGCGGAGGCATCCAAGCACCGCCTGCGGATTCAGCTCGAGATGGGCGGCAAGAATCCCACCATCGTGCTGGCAGACGCCGATTTCAATACGGCGGTCGAGAACACGGTAAACGCGGCCTTCTTCTCGACTGGGCAGAAATGCACCGCCACCAGCCGCGCGATCGTGGAAGATGCCATTTACGAGCGCTTCGTGGAAGCGGTGGTGGAGCGCACGCGCAAGCTAAGAGTTGGCGACGGCATGCAGGCGGGTATCGACATCGGACCGTGCATCGATCAGGCGCAGATGGACACCGTGCTGCGCTACATCGAAATTGGCCGGCGGGAGGCGGGCGTGCCCAAGATCGGCGGGCAGCGGCTCAGCGAGGGCGATCTGGCCAAAGGCTATTTTGTCGAGCCCACTGTTTTTGCGGACGTGACTCCGCAGATGACCATCGCGCGCGAAGAGATCTTCGGCCCGGTGCTCGCGATCATGCGCGCGCGCGATTTCGAGGAAGCGATGCGCATCGCCAACGATATTCCTTTCGGGCTTTCCGCTTCGATCCAGTGCACCAACCTGTCGCGCGTTTTCGAGTTCATTTACCGGGCGGAAGCCGGCCTGTTGACTGTCAACCTTCCGAGCGCCGGCGTGGAGTATCAACTGCCCTTCGGCGGCACCAAGGATTCGAGCTTCGGGCCGAAGGAACAGGGGCCTGCGGCGCTCGACTTTTATAGCGACTACAAAACTGTTTACCTGAAATACTAATGCGTCTTGGACAAATCAAAGCAGAAGGCGGCTTACTGGCCGCTGTTTTCGAAGGGGACCAGGCCCGCACGGTCCCCGGCTATACCGTGGCGGATTTGATCCGCCGGTCGGAAACGCAAGGCGTTTCGCTCGCCAAAACCACTGCACGGCTGGCCAGCCATCATCCGGAAGCGCATCCGCCGGCGCTGCCCATCGTGCCGCCGGAGGTGTGGGCCTGCGGCTGCACTTACGAGACGAGCGCCTCGTTTCGCGATGCCGAACACGGGTCGCGCGAGGGCATGTACGCTTACGTGTACCATCAGCCGCGTCCCGAGATCTTCTTCAAAGGCACCGCGCGCGTGTGCGTGGGATCCGGGCAGGCGATCGGTATCCGCGCGGATGCGCGTTTCACCGCGCCCGAGCCGGAACTGGCGCTGGTGTTGGGCAGCAAAGGTAATGTGGTTGGCTACACGCTGGGAAATGATGTTTCCGCGTGGGACATCGAGCGCGAGAATGCGCTGTACCTGCCGCAGTCGAAGGTCTATACGGCGTGCTGCGCGTTGGGCCCGGTGATCGTGACGGCGGACGATTTGCCCGATCCTTACAACCTGGAGATGACCTGCACCATCACGCGCAACGGACGGCAGATCTTCTCGGGCAGCATTTCGACCGCGAAGCTGCACCGTAAGTTCGAGACTTTGATCGAGTATCTGTTGCGCGCCAATCACGTGCCGGCGGCCACGGTGCTGCTGACGGGCACAGGGATTATTGTTCCGGAGGATGCGGCGCTGGTTCCGGGCGATGTGGTGACGATCCGGATTCCCGAGATTGGGGAGTTGACGAATACGGCGCAGGTCGTGGGCGCGGCTTAAGGCGGGCTCGGCAAATCAGTGGTCGAATAGCAGGTGAAGGTCGCGTCGGCCGTGTCGTTGGACCGCTATGAGACGTATTACTGCGCCAGGCGGTTGTACTTTTTCAGCACTTGTTTGAGGCGGTCATGCGGCAGGGCAATGACGGTGTGGCCTTCGTAGCCGGTCATCGTCTGCGCGCCCACCATGGCATTGACGATCGCCTCTTCGGTGGCCTGCGCGGTGGCCTCAAATAGCCGGTTCATCTCGTCGTTCGGCAGCATGGTCAGATTCACCAGGCCGGTGGTGCGGCCGGCGTCCGGATTAGCGGTTGAAAAAGCGATGAAGATATCGCCCGAGCCGTTGCCGGAGACAGAACCGGTGCGCGCCAAACCGAGAGATGCGCGCCGTGCCAGGCGCTTGGTCTGATGCGGCAGCAGCGGGGCGTCCGTGGCCACCACGATGATGATCGATCCGACGTCCTCGCCTGCATGTGGGTAGTTCGCGGCGTACGGCTCGCTGCCCGGAATCTCCTGTCCGACAGGCACTCCGGCGATGCGAAGCTGTGGGCGGCGGCCGCAGTTGCATTGCACCAGCACGCCCACGGTATAAGGGCCGGCTTTGCGCGAGCTAGTCCCGATGCCGCCTTTGAATCCGTAGCACACCATGCCGGTGCCGCCGCCCACGTTTCCTTCGGCGACGGGCCCGCCTTTGGCTGAGTCCAGCGCCGCGGAGACGTCTGCGTCGTGCACGTGGAATCCGTTGATGTCGTTCAGGAAGCCGTCCCAAGTCTCGGCGACCACCGGCAGCGACCATTCGTCGCTCAGGTCGATGCCGGCCTGGCGGGCGCGCGCCACGCGCCATTTGATGTACGAGTCGCGCACAACGCCTACGCTGTGCGTGTTGGTGATCATCACCGGCCCATCCAGCAGGCCGGATTCTTCGAGCCAGGTGGTGCCCGTCATCTCGCCGTTGCCGTTCAGTGAGAACCAGCCGCCGAAGACGGGCGGCGCGAATTGTTTGCCGCGCGGCCAGACGGCGGTGACTCCGGTGCGCACGGCCTGCGGGCCACCGCCCGAAATCAGGGTGACGTGCCCGACTTCAATTCCAGCGACGTCCGTTATCGCATTCAGCGGTCCCGGGGTGCCATCGAAAGGCACTCCCAGATCGCGGGCACGCGCGAAAAGCAGCGCCGTGACGGCGAACAGCGACATGACGGTCCGAATCCACATAGCGACATATTATAATCGGCTCTGCGATGCGACGCATTTTTCTGATCACGGTACTCTGCGCTTCCGCCGCGTGGGCCGGCGGCAATAATTACAAAAACTTCGATGTGGCTGTGTATAGCCGCGTCTATGAAACCAAACAGATGAAAGATCGCGCGTGGCTCGAAAGCCACTGGGAGGCGATCTCGCGGTACATGAAGATCGACAAGATCTACCTGGAAACCCATCGCGACATGGTGGTTGTGGACCAGGCGACGCTCGACCAGGCCAAGAAGTTTTTCCTGAGCAAGGGCGTAAAAGTTTCGGGCGGCATCACGGCCACCATCAACGAGCGCAATTTATTTGAGACGTACTGTTATTCCGATCCTACCTTGCGGCAGAAGATGAAGGATGTGGTCGAGTTTACGGCGCGTAACTTCGACGAGATTATCTTCGACGACTTCTTTTTTACGGACTGTAAGTCAGATAGCGAGATCGCGGCGAAAGGTAACAAGACCTGGACGGCTTACCGGCTTGCTTTGATGGACCAGGCCGCGCGCGAATTAGTGCTTGGTCCGGCGAAGGCTGTGAATCCGAAAGTACGTGTCATTATCAAGTATCCGAACTGGTACGACCACTTCCAATACATGGGTTTCGACCTTTCCGTAGGTCCTAAGTTGTTTAACAAGATTTACACCGGCACGGAGACGCGCGATGCCGTGCATAGCAATCAGCACCTGTCGCCCTATCACGGCTATTCGATCTTCCGGTACTTCGAGAATATCAAGCCGGGCGGCGATGCCGGCGGATGGGTGGATCAGTACGGCGGCGGGCCGCAGCGCTATGCCGAGCAATTGTGGATTACGCTGTTCGCCAAGGCGCCGGAGATTACGCTGTTCAATTTCGGCACGCTTTATCAGCCCAACACTCCCGAGGATTCGCGGGCGGCGCATACGGCGGGGCAGGCCTTCGCCAAGGTCGATGGATTTCTGGGACAGCTTGGCAATCCGATCGGCGTGAAGACTTATAAACCGTATAACTCGTCGGGAGAGGATTTTCTGCCGAGTTACCTGGGCATGATCGGGATTCCCATGGATATTGTCCCCGAATTCCCGGAGGAAGCCAAGACCGTTCTGCTGACGGAGCAGGCCAAGTACGATCCGGATATTGTCAGTAAGATCAAGAAGCAGTTAGTGGCCGGAAAGAACGTGGTGATCACTTCAGGGTTGTTGAAGGCGCTACAAGGGAAGGGCATCGAAGATGTTGTTGAGCTGGAGTATACGGGACAAACCGTAGCGACGCGCGATTTTCTTGGCTTCCGGCTGGGCAGTGCCAATAAGGCGGATTCGGACATACTGATTCCGTTGATCCGCTACGCCACTAACGACGCCTGGGAGATCGTGAGCGGGCTGACATCCGCATCGGAAACCTCCGGCGCTCCGGTCCTGCTGTCCGCGAGGTATTCGAAGGGCGTGCTGTATGTTCTGACCGTTCCGAACGCCATCGGCGATCTGTATAGCTATCCCCGCGGCGTGCTGAACGCGATTCGCGAGGTGCTGGCGCGGGACATGTACGTACGGCTGGATGCGCCCAAAGACGTGAGTCTCTTTGTTTATGACAACGATAAGTTTATCGTGGAGTCATTCCAGGATGCACCGGTTGCGACTCGCGTGCTGACTGACAAACGCATTACTAAGTTGCGAGACATATTGAGCGGCGCCGTACTCACCGGTCAGACGCAAGGTAATGTCACGGCGTTCGATGTGCCGATCGAGAAGACGTCGTATCGGGTCTTCGCGGCGGAGTAACTCACTCGTATCGTAGGGCGATGAGCGGATCCACCTTCGCGGCGCGGCGGGCAGGCAGGTAGCCGGAAGCGACGGCCACCACGATCATGATGCCCAGCGCTACGGCCAACGTGGCTGGATCTGCCGGTTTCAGTCCGAACAGTTTGCTCTGGACGAGCCGTCCGCAGACGAGGCTGGCGGGCACGCCCGCGGCCAGGCCGATGGCGATCAGCACCGCGGTCTCGCGCAGGACCATGCGGATCACGGTTCCGCGCTGCGCTCCGAGCGCCATGCGGATGCCGATTTCATTGGTCCGCTGCGCTACCGCGTAGGAAAGCACGCCATAGAGGCCGATGGCCGCCAGCAGCAACGCCACGGCGCCGAAGACCGTGGAAAGCTGCGCGATTATGCGCTCCTGCTGCATGTTGCCATCGAGGATGGCGACGAACGGGCGAACCTTGCCGATCGGGATGGCTGGATCGTACGCCTGGATGGTTTGGCGCACGGCCTGGATCACCGCGCCCGGCTCGCCCATGGTGCGGATCTCGTAATTCAGATCGGGATTGAAGTCGCCCAAAGGCTGCGCGGCAGGGAGATAGAAGCGGCGGGCGATCTCACGCCGCAGGCTGTGATCGCGTGCATCGCGTGCCACACCGACGATGGTGAAAGTCTTGCGCGTATCCGGAAACTCGTCGGTGACATGCTTGCCGATGGGGTTCTGGGAGCCGAAGTAGAATTTCGCAAACGCCTCGTTGACCACGCAGACCGATTCGGCGGAGGCGACATCTTGCGGCCCGATGTCGCGGCCCAGCAGAATCGGAATGCCCACGGTCGCGAAATAATTCGGGCCAGTCTGATCGAAGCGCGCGTGCAGGTCTTGCGGTTTTTGCGATTTGTAGCCTTCCACGCTGATGCGGTCGCCGGATTCGCTACCGCTAAACAGGCCGTTTCCGGAATAGGTGACCGCGCGCACGCCGGGGATGCGCGCCAGCCGTTCGCGGACTTCGTTGTATGCGAGCGGCATTCGCGGGCCACTGTAGCCAGCGGAGAGGAAGTCGACGTTGACCAGTACCAGCTTGTCGCGCGGGTAGCCCAGGTTCACATTTTCGAGGTTGCGCAGCGTGCGGATGAACCAGCCTGCGCCGATCAGGAGCATGACGGACAGCCCGATCTGGCCGGCGACCAGGATCTTGCCGGCTCCGATTTTAGCGCCGCTGGCGGTTACGCCGCGTCCGGCTTCTTTGAGGGTGCTGCTGACGTTGACACGCGCGGAGCGCCACGCCGGTGCGAGTCCGAATACCAAGCCGGTGAGCAGCGAGACACCGATGGTGAATAGCAGCACGCGCGGATCGGGGCGCACGTCCAGGAACATCGATCCGGAATCTTGATGAACCATGGCGACCAGCAGGCGCACACCGTAGACGGCCAGCAGCGCGCCGAGGATTCCGCCCGCTACGGAGAGAGTCAGGCTTTCGGTCAGAAACTGGCGGATGATGCGCGTGCGCCCCGCGCCCAGCGCCAGCCGCACGCCCATCTCTTTTTGACGGGAGGTGGCGCGCGCCAGCAGGAGGTTGGCGACATTGGCACAGGCGATCACCAGCACCAGTCCGACCACCGCCATCAACACATATAGCGGGTCGGCAAAATCGCCGCGCAGGCTCGAGACACCGGTGCCCGCGTCATGCAGCACCAGGTTTTGTTTCAAAATGCCGGGCTGGCTCTGGCTGAGCTTCGCAAATTCCTCGGCGACCACCTGTTTGAAGACCACGTCCACATTGGCCTGCGCCTGCTTGCGCGAAACGCCGGGCTTCACGCGGCCGATGACTTGCAGCCACATGACCTTTTCCGCGATGCGCCCAGGATCGTCGGCCAGCCACATGCGACCCGGCATGACTTGCGGCTGCATGTCGAGCGGGATCCATAAATCGGGCGCCTCACCGACGTTTTCGCCGAGGAAATGCGGCTGCGCCACGCCGATGATCGCCAGATCGGCTTTGCCGATGCGGATGTGGGAACCGAGCGCTGCGGGCGATCCGCCGAAACGCCGCTGCCAAAAATCGTAGCTGATTACGATGTAAGGCGCGGTCCCTGGACCGTGTTCATCGGCCGCGGTGAAGGGCCGGCCCATGGCGGTGGAGGCGCCGAGCACCGTGAAATAATCGCCGCTGACCAGCCGCGTGTGCAACTCTTCCGGCGCCTTGCCATCGATGCTGGCGTTCTGCCGGTCCATTTCGGCCTGTGCGGCAAACACGCCGGAGAAGACTTGTGTGCGGTCGCGCAGAGCTTCAAACTCGCGGGTCGATAGCTCGCCGCGCTCGCCGGTCGAGGTGCCGATGCTGGTGCCGGAGTTGGTGGGATCCGTGAGGGCGACGAGCTGCTGCGGGTCTCTTACCGGCAGCATCTTCAACAGCACGGAATCGATCAAGCTGAAGATGGCGGTATTGGCGCCGATGCCCAAGGCCAGCGAAAGTACGGCAACGGTGGTGAAGCCGGGGCTCTTCGCCAGCAGGCGGATGCCGTAGACGAAGTCCTGGCGCAGTTCCGCGATGTGTGACATAAGCCTTAGACGCTCGCGTGGCCGGGTAGGTTAGCCGCCGGGCTTGCTACAATTCAGTGTGTTTCGCACTTTGGCAATCCTGATCGCGGCGGCCTCGGCCTGCTCTTCCGCTGAGTTGAAGCCCGAAGCCGTCCAGGCCTGGGAACATTACACACACGATATGGAGGCGCGCCTGGCCGCGGCCAAGCCGTTCCTGTGGGTGGACGCGTCGCCCGACCGGCTGAAGCGCGTCAAGCAAGGGCAAGTGGTGGTGGAACCCTGGAAGGGCGATGGCGATACTTTCGTGGCGGGCGCGTCGATCCACGATTGGGTGGGCGCGATCTTCATTCCGGGCGCGACGCTCGAAAAAACGCTGGCCGTGCTGCAGGATTACGATCACCACAAGAACTTCTACCAAGGCGTGCCGGAATCGAAGCTGCTAGCGCACAACGGCAACGAGTTCAAATACTATCGGCTGCGGGTACTGAAAAACGGCCCGATCAGCGGCGTGTTCCGCACCGACCTGGATGCGCACTACGAGCAAATCGACGCGACCCGCTGGGTCTGCCAGACGCGCACTACGCGCGTCACCGAGATCGAAGATTACGGCAAGCGGTCGCAGCACGAGTTGCCGCCTGGAAAAGGCAGCGGCTATATCTGGCGGCTCAATGGATACTGGCGGCTGGAACAGCGCGATGGCGGCGTGTACGTGGAGTGCGAAACCGCCTCACTCACGCGCGGGCTGCCTCCGATCATCGGCGTGCTGTTTGTCTCGTCCACCCACACCATCGAGCGCGAGGGCTTGACTAACACGTTGGAAGCTACGCGCAATGCTGTGAAGAAGTGACGCGCCTCGCTCTGATCGGCTACGGCAATGTGGCGCGGGCGCTGGCGCGGCTGCTACGCAAACAGCAGGCGCAATATCCGTTTCGCATCACCGGCATCCACACGGCGCGGCATGGTACGGCGGTCGCGCCTGGCGGCCTGCCGCTCGATCCGCGGTTCGGCCCGGCAATGGCTTCGAACGGTGAATTTCTAGATGCCGCGCAGGCGGATATCGCCGTCGAGCTGACGACGCTCAATCCGGCTACGGGCGAGCCGGCCATTTCGCATATCCGCGAAGCGTTTGCCCGGCACATGCACGTGGTGACCGCGAACAAAGGGCCGATCGCGCACGCCTACGCGGACTTGCGCGATCAAGCCGCGCGTGCGGGTGTCCAGTTCCGCTTCGAATCGACCGTGATGGACGGCGCGCCGGTCTTCAACCTGGTGCGCCACAATCTGCCGGGCGTCACGGTGCTGGGCTTCACGGGCGCGCTCAATTCCACATCGAAGCTGGTGATCGAGACCATGGAACACGGTGGCTCGTTCGAGGACGGCCTGGCTGCCGCGCGGCGCATGGGCGTCGCGGAAGCGGACGCGAGCTTCGATGTAGAAGGCTGGGATTCGGCCGCTAAGACCGCCGCGCTGGCCAACGTGCTGATGGATGCACGCACCACGCCGCAGGCCGTTTCCACGCGCGGCATCACCAGGCTGACGCCGGAACGCATCGCGGAGTTGACGCGCGCGGGCAAGACCGTCCGGCTGATCAGCCGCGCCCGCCGGGGGCCAGGCGGGATCAACTTGAGGGTGCGCGCCGAGGTGCTCGATCAGACCGATGTGCTCGCCTCGGGCAAAGGCACGTCGAACCTGCTGCTGCTGCACACCGACCTGATGGGAACCATCGGGACCCTGTCGGTTTCGCCAGGCGTGGAACAGACCGCCTACGGAGTATGGGCCGACGTAGTTGATGTTACGCGTCAAATTGCCCGGAACGGGATATAATCAGGAGGCAGGCAGAGGGGAAATAGGATGGCAACCACAAGCGCTACATTCTCATCCGTTGCGAGTGCGTCGGTGCGCGAGTCGGTCGAGCGCGTACCCTGGTATGTCTGGGCGGCGGTGTTCGGAGTCACTTCCGCGATGATCGGCGGACAGTGGGATATCTCGTGGCATCGCTCGATTGGGCGCGATACGTTTTGGACTCCGGCCCACATGGCAATCTACTTGTGCGGGGTGCTGGCCGGTCTTTCGTGCGGCTATTTGATCCTGGCCACGACTTTCGGCAATTTGTCGGGACTGCGTGAAACGGCCGTCAAGATGTGGGGCTTCCAGGCTCCCCTGGGCGCGTTCATCGCAGCTTGGGGTGGTGTGGCCATGCTGACCTCCGCGCCTTTCGACAACTGGTGGCACAGCGCCTATGGGTTGGATGTCAAGATTCTGAGCCCGCCGCACGTGCTGCTGATCGTAGGCAACCTCGCGGTGAACTTGGGCACGCTAATCCTGATCCTCGGGATGATGAATCGCGCGCGCGACGAGTTCCGTAACAAGCTGAACTGGCTTTTCCTGTATATTGGCGGCGTGGTCCTGGTCGGGCTGATGCTGATGATCATGGAATTCTCGTGGCATGCGCTGATGCACAACGGGGTCTTCTACCGGGTAGTTTGCATGGTAGTGCCGCTGGTGCTGGCGGGCATCGCACGCGCCTCGGAGAAGCGCTGGGCGGCTACCACCGTGACGGCGGTGTACTGGTTGTTCTGGGCCGGCATGGGATGGGTGCTGCCGCTGTTCCCCGCGCAGCCGAAACTGGGCCCGGTCTATCACCAGGTGACGCAGTTCGTACCGCCCGAGTTCCCGATGCTGCTGTTCATCCCGGCCCTCGCTCTCGACTTGTTGTGGAGCCGGACGCACAGTTGGAAGCCCTGGAAACTGGCGGCCGTTTCGGGCCTGCTGTTTTTGGCCGTGCTGGTGGCGGTGCAGTGGCCGTTCTCCGACTTCCTGCAAACCAAGGCCGCCCAGAACTGGATCTTCCACACCAACATTTACGACTACAATGCGCGCCCAACTTCGATCAATGTGCGCCACGTGTTCGTGGCGCCGGATGCTCCTGCAGTGTTCTGGACCGAGATGGGGCTGGCGGCGGTTTTTGGCATCCTAACAACCCGGATCGGATTCGCCTGGGGCGACTGGATGCGGCGCGTTCGCCGGTAACATCATGCGCAAATCGATAGCTCTCCTGCTACTGACCGCGGCGGCCGCTTGGGCGCACATCGGCAGCCCGGACGTTTTCTATGAAGGCCAGGCCGGCCCGTATCATCTGCTGGTCACCATCCGCACGCCCACGGTGATTCCCGGCGTGGCGGAAATCGAGGTGCGCAGCGACGCCAACGATGTGAACGTCGTGCATATCGTGCCTACGCCGCTGACGGGTCCTGGCGCGAAGTTTGCACCTGTGCCAGATCTGGCGCAGCGCTCGAAGGACGATCCACAGTTCTTTACCGGATCGCTGTGGATGATGACCTCCGGATCGTGGCAAGTGCGCGTCACGGCCGAGGGCGCGAAGGGCAAAGGCGTACTTTCGGTGCCGGTGCCCGCGCTATCATCCAGCACGAAAAAGATGCAGGCCCCGCTGGGTATACTGCTGGGTGCGCTCGGACTGGTGTTGATTTTCGGCGCGGTCAGTATCGTGGGCGCGGGCGTGCGCGAGGGACAACTGGACCCTGGCGTGGTTCCCAATTCGGACCGCAAGCGGCGCGCGCGATGGGTCATGGCCGGGACCACGGCCTTCGTGCTGGCCATCGCCGGGTTAGGCGGACTTTGGTGGAAGAGCGAAGCGGCAACTTACGACACCCATATTTTCAAGCCGCTGCAGATGACGGCCACGATCGAGAATGGCGACCACCTGATGTTGCACCTGGCCGATCCCGGTTGGGCGCGCTGGCGCAAGGTGGACGACCTGGTGCCGGATCACGGTCACTTGATGCATCTGTACGTGATCAGCCTGCCGGAAATGGATCGCGTGTGGCATTTGCATCCGGAACGCGTGGATGCCGGGGTGTTTGAGAAGGATCTGCCGGAGATGCCCGCGGGCCGCTACGCGCTGTATGGCGATATCGTACACTCCGATGGCTTGCCGGAAACGCTAGTGACTGAGGTGACGCTGCCGGAGATCGCGGGTAAGCCGATGCAGGGCGATGATTCGGGCGGCGCGGGTCCGCCGATTTCGCGCGCCGATCGCAAGAGCACAACCGCGAATTTAGCGGACGGAACCAAGATGGTGTGGGAGCGGCCCGCTGGTCCGCTGCACGCCGGCCGGGCGATGTACTTCCGTTTTAAGCTGGAGGATGCGGACGGCACACCCGCAAAGAATGTGGAGCTTTACATGGGCATGCCGGGTCATGCGGCGTTTGTCAGCTCGGACCGCAGCGTCTTCGCGCACATCCATCCATCGGGTTCGGTGCCCATGGCGTCGCTCAGCCTGACACAGAATGCGGGCGACGGCGGCGGAATGGCGGCGATGGCAGATATGCCGGGTATGAACATGACCGAGGCGCTTCCGCCCGAGGTTTCCTTCCCTTATGGTTTTCCAAAGCCTGGCGACTACCGGATGTTCATCCAAGTCAAGCGGGGCGGCAAAGTCGAGACCGGTGTGTTCGACGCGCACGTGGAGAAATAGACTTTGCGGCCGCTCAAGGGTCAGGCAGTCCTGATTACCGGCGCGGGCCGCGGTATCGGCAAACGGCTGGCCATCGGTTTTGCGGCGGAAGGCGCGCGGGTGGGTCTACTGGCGCGCAGCCAGGCGGAACTGGATCTCGCGAAACTGGAAATCGAGCATGCCGGCGGCACCGCGCTGCGCATCCGCGCGGACGTGCGCGATTACGAGCAGATGAGCGCGGCGGTGGACCGCATGCGCAGCGTCTATGGCGGCCTGCACGTGCTGATCGCAGCCGCGGCGGTGCAGGGGCCCATCGGGCCGTTAGTGGAAGTCAAGCCGCGGGCTTGGGCCGAGACCGTCGAGACCAATCTGATGGGAGTGATGCATGCCTGCCGCGCGGCGCTGCCCCAGATGATCGAACGGCGCTCGGGCAAGATCGTGATGATTAGCGGCGGCGGCGCAGCTTCAGCGCGCCCGCGATTTTCGGCCTATGCGGCATCGAAGGCCGCGCTGGTACGCTTCGCGGAAACGTTGGCCGAAGAGGTTCGCGATTACAACGTGCAGGTGAATTGCCTGGCTCCCGGCGGAACTTACACGCATATGACCGACGAAATCCTGCATTCGGGCGAGCGCGCCGGAAGCCGGGAAATCGAGGAAGCCGAAGACGTGCGCTTGACGGGCGGCACGCTTCCCGACAAACAGATTCAGCTCGCACTGTTTCTGGCGTCAGAGCGTTCCAACCACATCAGCGGCAAGTTAATCCACGTGAACGACGATTGGAAGCGGCTGGAGCGCGAGAACATGAACCCGGAGGCGTTTACGCTGCGGCGCTTCTCGAAGGTATAACTTCCTATCAAATAGTTACCATTCGCCCAGTAGTTCCTGTACAATGCATGAATGGCTCGTCGAGTAGCCTTACTCCTGTTTGTAATTTCCACAGCACTAAGTGCGGCATCAATTGAAGGTGTTGTAAAGGACCCCAGCGGCGCGGCTATCGCCGAAGCCGCGGTTATCCTGAAAAACTCCGAGACAGGACTCACGGAGAATGCCCTGACCGACGCGCAGGGTCACTTTATGTATGCGGACGAAGCTCCCGGAAAGTATGTCATTACTATCCAACGCGATGGGTTCTTGGATGTCGAAAAACCGGTCGCAGTTAGTGATGCACCTGTTTCGCTCGTGTTTACTCTGAGAATCGCGCCGCAGCAGACGGCGATTGAGGTCGGCGCGAAGCGTTCCGCTTTAGCTAACAGCGATCCGGATTATTTGAAACTGCGCAACGGGAGTCCGGGCGAGACGCTACGCGTGACCAACCTGGTTCTGAAGCGCGACGCGGCGACGTTTACTTTTTCCTCAGGACAATTCAGTTTTTTGCCGGCTGTTTTGGGGCGCGTGGCTGCGGGAGTGTTCACGGGCCAAGGTACATTCCACCTGGATCCGGCAGTTTCGTTTGAGAAGAGCTATCTGCGCCAGATCTCCGGCGCCGAGGAGGTGGACGAATCATTTCGCTCCGTGGTTTTCTGGTTCACCGACGACACTTATGAGGAAGTAAAACGCCAGGCGCAAGGCGCGGGCGATGCGTCAGAGGCGGCCGGCGCATGGCGCGAATTCAGAAATCGTGCACGCCACCGCACGGAGTTGCCGCGCAGCCTGCTGGAATACTGGCTGCAGGACGAAGACATCGCCAACGACGAGGCCGAGATCCTGGGCGAACTCTACAACCCGAACGAGGCGGGATCCTTCCGCGCCTTCATCCACGGCAACAAGCATTCCGACCTGCGGTTTCTGGTCAACCCGCGTGGCGCGATGTCCTACATGCCTTCGCCGGAGGAAGTGGCATTGATAAACTTCGACCCGGGCGGGACGCAGGACGGTATCTGGTATATGACGCACTTCGCCGCGGAATGGAAAGCGCACACGGCGCATTCCACGGAGAACCGGCACACCGTGGCGGCCGAGCGTTATCGCATTGATACCGCGGTGGGCAAGAACGATCACTTATCGGCCACGTGCACCGTGCAACTGAAGGCGCTGGTGGCGGGCGTCCGTGTCATCAACTTTGGCTTATTGCCGTCATTGCGGGTAACTCGGGTTACTTATCAGGATAAGGAAGTTCCATTTATTCAGGAGAGCCGGAAGCAGGACGGATCGTTTTATGTGATTATGCCCGCGGGATTGACGTCCGGTCAGAGTTATCGCATCGGCATCGAATATGAGGGCGACAAGGTGGTGCGCAAGGAAGGATCGGGTAACTTCTCGGTCGGCGCACGCACGAGTTGGTATCCCAGCCTGAATGCTTTCGCCGACCGGGCGACTTATGATCTGACCTTCAAGGTTCCGAGGCAGTATACGTTGGTGGGTATCGGAAAACTCGACAAGGAGTGGCGGGAAGGTGATTATGCGGCGTCACACTGGATATCGGACGTTCCCACGGCCGTGGCCGGATTCAACTACGGCTTATTCAAGAAGAAGTCGGTTTACGATGAGACGACTCATTATCAGATTGAGGCCTACGCTACCAGTGAGGTTCCCGATTTCCTGCGCCACAATAACATGAACCTGGTGCCGTCGGAGCCGTTTAGCCGGCGCCCGCAGGCTGAGCAGAGTCTGACTCCCAGCGCCATGGCGGAGAGCGCCATGGTGGACGCCCAGAACGCCATCCGCTGTTATACGGCCTGGTTCGGCGCCGCTCCTTATGGCCGCATCGCCATCACGCAGCAGCCCGCGTTCAACTTCGGCCAATCGTGGCCGACGCTGGTCTATCTGCCGGTGAGCGCGTTCCTCGACAGCACGCAGCGTTGGATGCTGATGGGCGGCGGCGCCTTCCGGTTTGCGGAGTTTATCCAGGAAGTGACTCCCCACGAGGTCGCGCATCAATGGTGGGGACACATGGTCGGCTGGGCGTCGTATCACGATCAATGGTTGTCGGAAGGCTTCGCTGATTTTTCCGCCGGCCTGTTTCTGCAACAGACCAATCCGAAACCCGATCCATACTTGAAGTATTGGCAACGGGCACAGGAGATGATCACGGCGAAGAACAACTTCGGCAACCGCCCGAACGACGCCGGACCGCTGTGGGTGGGCCTCCGTCTGGATACCTTCAAGACGGGCGGCGCCTACCGCCGGCTGATCTATCCCAAGGGCGGCTTCGTGCTGCACATGCTGCGCTATCTCATGTATGACCGGGAAAAAGGCGACAAAGATTTCATTGCCATGATGCACGACTTCGTGGCCACTTACCTGAACCAGAACGCTTCCACCGAGTCTTTCAAATCGATCGTGGACAAACACATGGAGCCGGCGCTCGATCTGGAGCGCAACGGCAAGTCAGACTGGTTCTTCCGCGAGTGGGTGTATGGCACCGAGATTCCGAGTTACCGCATGGAGTACTCACTTACACCCGAAGCCGGCGGCAAGGTGTTGTTCGCCGCGAAAGTGACACAGAGCGGGGTCTCGCCCGGGTTTGTCATGAGCGTGCCGGTATACTTTGACTTTGATGGCCACGTGCTGCGCGCCGGTTCGGTCGCCCTGATGGGCAATATGACGTCAAACGAGATCAAACTGCGTTTGCCCAAAAAACCGAAACGCGTGCTGCTGAACGCCAACTATGATGTGCTGTCCGCGGCGACGGTCGTAAAGGAGATGTGAGCGGCCTACAGGAAAGACTTGACGGCGTTGATCATGTTCCCGTCCGTCCAGTTGGTGGCGCCGATGATCTTCTGGATCACCTTGCCTTTGGAATCGATGATGTAAGACTCCGGATACTTGAAGGTGCCGTACTCCGCGCTGATCTTGGCCTGCGGGTCGCGCGCGGTCATGAACGAGATGTGCGCGCGATTGAGAAACGCCTGGTAGGCATCCGGCTTGGTGTCCATGCTGACGCCCAGGACCACGACGCCGGAGCCGGCCATCTCTTTCGCGAATTCGTTGAGCGAGGGCACCTCTTCGACGCACGGCTGGCACCAGGTAGCCCAGAAGTTCAGCACCAGCAAACGGCCGCCGAAGTTGGCGGGCGTGATGACCCGGCCGTTATCGGCGGTGATGGTAAAGTTCGGGGCGGTATCGCCCACGCCGACAATGCGCTCGTGGATGGAAGCGTAAAGCACAAAGACGAAGACCGCCAGCAGCAGGACGATGCCGGTCTTTAACAGTTGATCGATTTTGGTACTGGCCATCGGTGGATACTATAATTTTAATGTACTTCCCGGTCTTTTGCCGCATCCAATAGTTGATTTCGATGTTGATCACCCGCAAAGTGGAGTTTTCCGCCTCGCACGTCTGCCGCAATCCGCGGCTTTCCGACGAGGAGAATCGCGCGCTGTTTGGAGCGGCGGCGAATCCGCACGGGCACGGCCACAACTACTTGCTGGAAGTGACCGTGGAAGGCACGCCCGATCCGGTTACGGGGATGGTGGTCGACCTAAAAGTGGTCAAGGAGATTCTGAATCGCGAAGTGGTGGATGTGTACGACCACCGTTTTCTGAACCGCGAAGTGGCGCCGTTCGACAAGGTGATTCCGACGGCGGAAAATGTCGCTATCGATATCTGGAACCGGCTGGTGCCGCACTTTGCAGGAGCGCGGTTGCACGGCGTGCGGCTCTATGAGACGCCGGACCTTTACGTGGATTATTTTGGAGAGCCGGCATGATCCGCGTCACGCGCATTTATCGCTTTGCGGCTTCGCATCGCCTGCATACGCTGCAGCGCAGCGAGGCGGAGAATCGCGAGTTGTATGGCAAGTGCAATAACCCTTTCGGGCACGGCCATAATTACGAAGTCGCGGTCAGCGTGCGCGGGCAGGTCGATGCCCGGTCGGGCCGCGCGGTGGATATCGAGGCGTTGGATCGTCTGGTGCGCGCGCAGGTGCTCGAGCCCTTCGATCATCGCAATCTGAATACGGAAGTGGAGGCGTTTCGCACGGCGGTGCCCACCTCGGAGAATCTGGGCCGGGAGATCGTGCGGCGCCTGGAACAGAACTGGCGCGCCGTGTTTTCGGAGGACGGTCCGGTTCTCGAAAAGGTCTCGATCGCCGAGACCAGTCGCAACAGATTTGAAGTAGCAGCCCATGAAAACGAATAAAGCAGCGGTAAAAATGATCACGCCGCAGGCCGCCGATGCCATCGCGCCGCTGGTGAAAGAGATGCTCGAAAATCTCGGCGAAGACGTGCAGCGGGAAGGTTTGGTACGCACGCCGGAGCGGGTGGCGCGGGCCATGCGCTTCCTCACCAGCGGCTACCAGATGGACGTGAAACAGGTGGTCAACGGCGCCCTTTTCACGGTGAAGTACGACGAGATGGTCATCATGAAGGACATCGAGTTCTTCAGCATGTGCGAGCATCACATGCTGCCGTTTTTCGGCAAGGTGCACATCGCGTACATCCCGCGCGACCGGGTGATCGGGCTGAGCAAACTGCCGCGGCTGGTGGACGTGTTCGCGCGGCGGCTGCAGATCCAGGAGCGCATGACGCAGCAGATTGCGCAGACCATCCAGGAGTTAGTCGATCCTGTCGGGGTGGGCGTGATCTGCGAGGCGCGGCACTTCTGCATGATGATGCGCGGCGTGGAGAAGCAGCACTCCGGCGCCGTCACCAGCGCCATGCTGGGGTCGTTCCGGAACCGGAAAGAGACGCGCGACGAGTTTCTCGCGCTGGTCAAGAGCAGCAAATAATTCTTAAGAGCGGGGCTTTGAGCCCCGCGCAGGCAGGGTGCCTGCCCCACCTGGTCCTAGTAGCCGTTGTCTTCGGGCAGAGACGCGGGGATTTGGAAAAGTCCCTGCGGGATGCCGGATGACAGGAACGTGTTCGGATCGGGCGCGGTGAGTCCGCCGGAGGCGAAGAAGCCGGCGACCTGTTCCTGTGCGGCGAGGCCGATCAGGATGCCGTCCAGGCTGGGAAACTCCACGGTGTTGCCCGAGATGCCGATGAACAGCGCCAGAAACGGATGCGGGTCCTGCGGCAGGTCCAGTCCGTCGGCGAGGGCCAGGTCGTGCCTGTAGATCCAGGTGGTGGGCTGATTCGCCGCCTTGATTAGCCGCGTGGTGGCCATGTTCGGCATGGTCAAGTCCAGGCGCGCGAGCTGGAAGAGAATGCGCTTGTACGGCAAGCCGGGCAGCGGCGAGGCGGCCATATGCGGCGCCCAAGCCACCGGATCGCCGGGCGCTTCGAACCACTCATACAGCTCGAAGGCGTTCTGAATGGCGATAGCGCCAGGTACCTCGTTCACCTCCACCGGTTGATACGGGAAAACGTAGTTGTCGTTGAAATCGGTGCCTTCGTTCAGCAGCGACGGAGTGCGCATGCCCAGCAGACCGGCGGCGATCGAGTGATACGACGGGCTCCAGCGCACGATGTCCACCACCGAGCCGCCGCCGACATTCAATACCGACGCCGGTACGTCCGGTTCGAGCGCGGAGAAAATCGTGCCATAGAGCGAGCCCAGCGACTCGCCCACATAGTAAATATGTTTGGCATCGATGTCCGGCGTGCCATCGCCGTTCACGTCGATGCCGCCTTCGATCGTGCGCACCAGGCCGGATAGGTCGATTGCCGTCTGGCGGAGGCAATCGCGCAGTCCAACCTGTGCCGGGTTCATGGCCTGGCAGCCTTCGTCCGCGCCGATCATGCCGTCGCCATTCAGATCCACGCCGCGTCCTCCGGCGGTGAGCGTGGTGACGTCGCCGGTCTTATCCGTGATGATGACCTGGCTCAGCGGCCCGAATCCATGCCCGACCGCGTTGATGGCAATAGTCGCGAATCCGGCCTTCGCGAGCGTGGGAGCGACCGCGCTCGGCCCACCCCACTGGCTGTCGCCCAGGCCGTGACCGTAGATCACCACCGGGTAACCACCCGCGGGTTCGGCGGTCGAAGGCAGGTAGATATGGAAGTAGATCTCGTTCACCGAATCCGGCAGCGTTACGTCCTGGCCGGTGGGCGTCCATGGAAGCACCTGCTGATCGTTGAGGAAGTTCGGCGATGCATACGACCCGAAGTAGACGCCACCGATGCCTTGGAACAAGGCACTGGTAATCGGCAGGGGGATGTCCTCAAATTGCGCCGGGCTGGTGGCGACCTGTTCGTGCAGCACCAGCGATGCGATGTTCGAGAAGGGAATCAGCAGGGGCGGCTGCGACGGCGTGGGCGGCGGCGTCACATCCGGCAGAAGCGCATGGACCTGCTCGAGCCACGTGGTGACGTTCATGGTGGTGAACACCGACGCGCCGATGATGTGATACGGCGCAAACTCGCCGGCCATCTGATTCACCGCCTGCGAAAGCTCGGCGCAATAAGCCGTCTGTGTGCCGGTTCCGGGCGCCGGCTGGACGCAGCTCGTATACCCGGGATCTGCCTCCACTGGATCGCCCGCCATGTCGTTGAGTTTATCCAGCACCACGATCAGGTATCGCCGGTGCTGGTCCAGGTTGCCGTCCGGCTTGCCGTAGATCGAATTGGTCGTGGGATCGTAGATCATCTGGGTCAAGTAAAGCATCTGGCCGGTGTAATTGATCCCGTGTTCCTGGTTGGTCAAGTTATCGAGCGCCACATAGTAAATAGCGTGGTGCATGGTGTTCAGATCGATGGGTGCGGAGAAGGTGACGCGGATGCGCGGCGCGGTCTGGAAGCCGTCGAGTTGGTTGATCAGTTGCACGTCCTGGCAATCGCTTGGCGCGGTGGTGCAATCGGGCATCGGCAGGTTTACGCGTATGCCCGTTTTCTGGGTCGCATCCGGCGTGGTGAGCGCATCGGAGGGATACGGGCCGACGGTGGGGTCCTGCGGATTCCAGCTTACGACCACTCCGCTGGCCATCAGCAGCGGAGCATATAAGAATAAAGTAAGTGCGGACACGATACGGCGCATGGTGTTCAGCATATCAACACCAGCGCGGTTCAGTCTTGCGGTTGCAGTATGGGGAACGGTTCTTCAGTTTCGAGGTCGAGCAACCGGGGATCGAGCAACCTCTTGGTATCCACGTTGCCCATGGCGGAAAGCAGGTTCTCTTTCAGATGCGGATACTCTTTTTCGAGTTCGCCGAACATGCCGCGCAGCGAGCGCCGCACGGTGCCGGTACGCAGGGAGCAGTCGCAGGGCGTGAGCGGCACAGCCCGGGCTTCGGCATAGGCGCGCGTAATGTCTTCGGTGACGAAGACCAGCGGGCGGATCAGGCGGAATTGCCGGTCGCGCGAGTGCGTGACCGGCGGCAAGGCGCTCAGCCGCCCGGTGAACAGAGCATTGCGCAGCAGCGCCTCGCAGAAATCGTCCGCAGTGTGTCCGAAGGCGATGACGTTAGCGCCCAGGCCGGAGCAGATCTCGTAGACCGCGCGGCGGCGATAGCGGCTGCACAAGTCGCAACCGTGACCGGGCTGCTCGTCCAGCAGGCGCAGCGACGGCTGATCGCGATAGTAGGTCCACGCCACACCGCGCTGCTTCAGATACTCGGCCAACGGCTCGATGGGCCGCAGGAACTTGCCCTGCTCCACGGTGAATGCGCAAACGGAGAAATCGATAGGCGCGCGCGCGGCGAGCAGCAGCAGCGCTTCGAGCAGCGTCACGGAATCCTTGCCGCCCGATAATGCCACGGCCACGCGGTCGCCATCCCGGATCATTTTGAAGCGGTGAATTGCCTCGCCGACCTTGCGCAGTAGTGTTTTCTCCAGTTCCACGTAGTTCGATTATAGCCGTCCCGAAGAGCGCGTATCGGCTTACAATCGGCGTATCATGCCGCGGATGCTGTCTCGCCAAAACCTGTCTTCTCTGGTGTACCTGTCGAATAACTGGATCAGCCTGATCGGCGTGATTCTGGTGACCACTGCCACCGTCTTCTGGTTGTTTCTGCTGCCGGTGACGCTGCGCGGCGAGATCACGCACCCTTACATCGGTATTCTGGTGTTCCTGATTCTGCCGGCGGTTTTCTTTGCCGGACTCGCCCTGATTCCGGCCGGTATTTATCTTCTGCGACGCAAGCGCCAGACGGATTTTCCGCCGCTCAATTGGCATAACGCGGATTTTCGGCGCCTCGTGATGTTTGTGGGAGTCACCACTTTCCTGAACGTGATCATCGGCAGCCAGCTTAGTTACAGCGCCGTGAATTACATGGATACGATGAGCTTCTGCGGCCTCACTTGCCACACCGTGATGCAACCTGAATACACGGCGCACGAGAACTCTCCGCACGCCCGGGTGGCTTGCGTGGATTGCCACATTGGTCCGGGGGCATCGTGGTTCGTACGCAGCAAGCTTTCCGGAACCAGCCAGGTTTTCCACACGCTGCTCCACAATTATCCACGGCCCATCCCCTCGCCTGTGGAAAACCTCCGCCCGGCGCGCGAAACCTGCGAGGTCTGCCATTGGCCGCAAAAATTCGAAGCTGACCGCCTGCGAGTGATCCCGCAATATGCGGATGACGCCCAGAATTCGCTCACCTATACGGTGCTGATGCTGAAGATCGGCGGCGGTCCGCACACGGCGGGAATCCACGGCATGCACGTTGGACCGGGCATTCATATCCGTTATGCCTATTCCGACGAGAAGCGGCAGACCATCCCCTGGGTGGAATATACGGACAGCGCCGGGCATACCACCATCTATAGTTCTGGGGACGCAAAGACGCCGCTTCCGGGTAATCTCCCGATACGCGAGATGGATTGTGTCGACTGCCACAATCGCCCGACGCACGCGTTTCAATTGCCTGGCGAGGCCATGGACACGGCCATCAATGCCGGCTTGGTCGCCGTTTCGCTGCCATATATAAAGAAGGAGGGCGTCGAGATTCTGCGGACGCCCTACGCCAGCCGGGCGGAAGCCGCGGCGCAGATTCCCAAGGAATTGGACGCATATTACCGGCAAAACTACCCGGACATCCGGCAGCACCAGGAAAGCGCCATCCAGCAGGCCGGCGGCGCGCTGGTCAGGATCTACGACCGCAACATTTTTCCGGCGATGAAGGTGACCTGGGGCACCTATGTCAACAACATTGGCCATGACAATTCGCCGGGCTGCTTTCGTTGCCACGATGGCAATCATACGGCTGCGGGCGGCCAGGCTGTAACGCAAGATTGCGGCGCGTGCCACGACCTGCTGGCCGTGCAGGAGGCCAAACCCAAGGTCCTGACCGATCTGGGTCTGGCCTGTGCCGCGCAATAAGGAAACCCAAATACGGATCTAACTCGATCTCTGCTATCATAAGGGCGCTCAGGGCATGAACCCGCACTGCAAGACGATTCTGCTATTCCACGCGGCTCCAGTGGTGCGCAAGGTTATCCGCGAGATCCTGGAACACGAAGGGTACCTGGTGCGCGCCACCGGCGACCTGGGCATAGCGGTGGACATGATCCGCGAGTCGCCGCCGGACCTGCTGGTGGTGGACGTTTACGTCGCGCATCTGGACGGACGAGATGCGGCCCGCTATCTCTGCCAGAAGAACCCGGGCATGCGCGTGCTCATGGTGGCGGGAATGCCCGCCGATCAACGCGTGGAGGAACGCACCACCGGTGAGGGCTTCCTGGTATTTCCCCGGCCGTTCGCGCCGGCGGAACTTGCGGCCAAAGTGAAAGAGATCTTTGGGGTAGAAAAGCCGCGGCCGGCTGCCTCGCAGAAGTAATCGCCGGGCCGCACTGCCGAGACATCACACAAATGTCGAGAAACCCCTCGTAATTTTCCACACTATTGGGTTGTAAAATCCTGTTCTTTGGATAAAATATGGTTTGCGTTCGTTCAGCCTTGACGACGGGAACGAGCGGGCTGCTTCCCCGCTTGCGGTTGAGCACGGCGTAAAGAGTCGTTGCTCTGGGAGGGAGTATGCAGGTATCTTCTTCAGCCTCGAGGATTTCGCGAGTCCTATTAATAATGCTGCTGGTGGCCGGATCGGTGGCGCTCATCGGTTCTTCTAAGGCCAATTTCACGCCGCGCGATAAAGCCTACTATGCAGATCCGAAACTGGTAGACTTCGTCAATCCGGGTTTAACCATCACCATCAATTCCGCTCAGATCAGCACGAGCGGCGCAATCAGCGTAACTTACACACTTACTGATCCATCGGGGCTACCGCTTGATCAGACTGGCCAGACCACGCCGGGCGCGATCTCGCCGACTTTTATCGCGGCCTATATCCCGAAAGGCCAAGAGCAATATGTCGCACTGACGACGGCGACGGCGACCGGTTCGGTTTTGGGAACAATCACGCGGCCCACTTTTGAGGAAGCCACGTCGACGTCGGGCAAAGCTACCGCGACCGCCGGCCAATATACATACACATTCAAGGCGACGGCTCCGGCAGGGTTCGACACTACTACGACTTACACCGTGGCGGTGGTTGCCAGCCGCAACCTGACCACTTTCAGTCTGGGTACGAACTATGCCGGGACTACATACAACTTCGTGCCAAACGGTTCGGCGGTGACTCTCACGCGTGACGTGATCCGCACGCAGAGCTGCAACAAGTGCCACGATCAGTTGGCTTTTCACGGCGGGCATGCGTTCGGCATGCCGATGTGCGTGATGTGCCATCAGCCGCAGAACGCCGATCCGGTTACGGGCAATTCACTCGACCTGAAGGTGATGGCGCACAAGATCCATATGGGATCGCAGTTGCCCAGCGTGGTGGGCACATCGACGAACCCGGGTGTTCCTTACCAGATCATCGGCTACATGAACTCGGTGAACGACTTTTCCACCGTCGTGGATCCCGCGGATCCGCGGCGCTGCGAAGTCTGCCATGACCAGACCACCGGGGCTGCTCAAGCCAAGGTCTTCATGACGGAACCGACGCGGGCCGCTTGCGGCGCCTGCCACGACGACATCAATTTCGCCACTGGTTTCTCGACCGGCACGGAAGCCAACCACGCCGGCGGGCCGCAGGCGGATGACACGCAGTGCGCCAACTGCCATATCCCGCAGGGCGAAACTCCATTCGATGCGTCCATCCTTGGCGCGCACGTAGTATCCAGCGATACCGCGGCACAGTATTCTCCGAATCCGGATACTCTGATCGCCGGCATCAACCTGGCTATCACTGGCGTGACCAACACGACTGCTGGAAAGAACCCCACGGTTACGTTTACTCTGCAGGACAACAAAGGCAACAACATTCCTTTGGCAAACGCCTCTACGATCCAGTTCACCATGGCTGGTCCAACGACCGACTACGGGTACACCAGCTTTGGCAGCGATACCGCCAGCACTCCGGGCTATGTGACGGAGAGCGCCGCGAAAGCGACGTGCGGCTCAGACGGTACTTGCACCTACACGTTTACGCACGCGATTCCGTCGGGCGCTACCGGAACCTACTCAATTGGCGGCGAAGCCCGCATGACTGTGACAGTTCTGGCCGGCACTACCGCGTCGCAGTCGGTCACCGAAGGCGCCAGCAATCCGGTGGTGAACTTCTCGGTGGACGGCTCGCCTGTCACGCCGCGCCGCACGGTGGTCGCGCTTGGCAATTGCAACAGTTGCCACGTCGCCCTTTCGTTGCATGGCGGCTTGCGCAACAACACGGAATATTGTGTGCTGTGCCACAACCCGTCGAACACGGATGCCAGCACGCGTTCGAGCGCCACGGTCGCTTCTTATCAGAAGGAGCCGCCGGAAGGCATCAATTTCGCGATGATGGTTCACCGCATCCATGACGGCGTGAATGCCGCCGCGGATAAGCCCGCCAATCCCTATGTAATCGTGGGCCATGGTGGAAGCATCAACGACTTCTCCGGCGTTCTGTTCCCGGCGATGAGTCCGACGGGATCGGCGACGTACATGCAGAACTGCGCGTTGTGCCATGCCAATGGTAGCGAGCAGAATCTGCCCATCGGGTTGAATGCGGTAGTCGACCCGCAGGGCTGGTATACTCCGGCGCAGGCCACTGCCTCAGCCTGCAGCGGATGCCACGTTTCCAAGGCGGAAGCCGCTCACTTCGTCGGGAACACCGATCCGACTCTCGGCGAGAGCTGCTCCGTTTGCCACGCTTCCGGTGCCCAGTTCGCGGTTGACGCCGTGCATGCTCAATAACCGGGTACTCCCTTTACTGCTACTCTGTTGGCCGGCGGGGGCGCAAACCCCCGCCGCGCCGGCGGCACCTGCGCTGCCCTCCTCCGCTGCGACCTATGTCGGTTCGGAAACCTGTCAGCCCTGCCACGAAGACATCTACAACGCTTTCCTGAAGAGTCCTCACAACCTGATCAACAAAGAAAAGTGGCGGAATTGGGCCACCCGGGCCTGCGAATCCTGCCACGGCCCCGGCAGCAAGCACGCCGATTCAGCGGAAGCCTCCGCCATCATCAATCCAGCCAAGCTGGCGCCCGAAGAGTCCAGCCGCGTGTGTCTGAAGTGCCATCTGAATCAACCTACGCACATTGGCCGCATCGAGAGCAGCCACGCGAAGAACGAAGTTGCCTGTACCGCCTGCCACTCGGTTCATGCGCACGGCCCGAATGGACTCGTGCCGCGCAAAATGGCGGCCATCAATGAACAATGCGCGGGCTGCCACACGGAAATCTGGGCGCAGTTCCAGCGCCCTTACAAGCATCGGCTACCGGAAGGCGCCATGTCCTGCGTGGATTGCCATAACCCGCACGGCAGTATCTTCATGGCCAACACCCAGGCATACGCTGCGAATGAGACGGGCTGCTTGCGCTGCCACGGCAATCTGCGGGGGCCGTTTACTTTCGAGCATGCGCCGGTCCGGCTGGAAGGCTGCGGCGCCTGCCACGAGCCGCACGGCTCGGCCAATCCGCGGATGCTGATCCGGGCGGAGGTGCGCTACCTCTGTCTGGAGTGCCACGCCAATCTCCCGAACACGGCGGCGGCGGTGAAGAATCCTCCCGCGCTAGGCGGCGTCCCGCCCGCGTTTCACGATCTCTATAGCCCGCAGTTCCAGAATTGCACCGTCTGCCATATGAAGATCCACGGCTCCTATGTGAACGGGGAGTTGCTGCGATGAAATTCGTTTTGGCTTTGTTGGTCAGTTTTCCCCTGTTAGCTCAACAGGCGACACAAACCGCTCCGGATGCCTCCGCCTCCTCGCCCACGCCCACCGGCAGCGAGTGGTTCACGGGTAGCATTGACTTAGGCTACCGCTTCACCAGCATCGGCGGGGATAATGACGTCTACCGCAGCGTGGTGAACCTGGGCCAGGGTCCGCGCCTTCTGGGCCTCGACTTCACGATCGTCGATCCGAAGAAACGGCTCTTCGACCGGCTGAACGTGCGCGCCTACAACTGGGGCGGCGATCCCTACAACACCGTGCATCTCGACGCCGGCAAGCAGGGCATCTACAATTTCAACTTCGACTACCGGGACCTGGCGTACTTCAACCTGCTGCCGTCATTCGCTGATCCGTTGCTCGGAACGGGCGTGGTGCTGGACGAGGATTCCTACTTTGCGCGGCGGCGCATGAGCGATTTCAACCTGGACCTGCTGCCGGGCCATCACATCATGCCGTATCTGGCCTACGGCCGCGATTCCGGTGAAGGCACCGGCATCACCACGTTCTACTCCGACGTCAATCAGTACCCGATCGCGGACCAGACCTTCGACAAGACGGACAACTTTCGCGGCGGCGTGCGCCTGGAGTTCAATCGTTTCCACGTCACCCTCGAGCAGGGCGGTACTACGCTGCGCGACGATCAGGACGCCTACAATTCGACTACGAACTACGGCAATAACCTGCAGCCCTACTTCGGCCAGACGCTCTCTCTGAGCGGCCTCGACCAAGCTTACGGCATCCGCGGCAGCAGCATCTATACCAAGGCCATGTTCACGGCCAGTCCGGTTTCGTGGCTGGATGTTTCGGGCCAGTTTCTTTATAGCGAGCCGCAGACCAACGTCAACTACACGCAGTACGATACCGGCAACCTGGTGTTGCAAAGCGCAATCCTGTTTTATACCGGCGAACAGGCGCTGGGTTTTGCCGCGGGCAAGCAGCCGCACACCACCGGCAATGTCGGATTTCAATTGCGCCCGTTCAAGCGCGTGCGCATTCTCGAATCGTGGATGACCGACCGGATGCACACCGCCGCCGCGGGGCAGTTCGCCGATACGCTGGTGCAGTCCTCCGCGGGCACCCTTCTGACGGACAGCATGGTGACGCCGCTCGCGAGTTTGCTGGCCTTGAACTTCAACCAGGAGCAAGTCGATGTTCTGTTGGATGTGACCCACAAACTGACGCTGCATGGCGGCTATCGCTACACCTGGGGCGACGCGGAAACCGGCGATGCGCTGGTGGCGGGTCCCGGCCAGGAATCGAGCCAGATGCGGCAGCAGACCGGCATCGGCGGGGTGAACTTCCGCGCCACGCAGAAGCTCTCGGCGAATGTGGATTTCGAAGGCACCGCTAGCGATAGCGCTTATTTCCGCACCAGTCTGTACAACTATCAGCGCATGCGGGCGCGGGCGCGTTATCAGCTAACCAATACGCTGTCGTTGCAGGCGATCTTGACGCTGCTGAACAATCAGAATCCGCTCACCGGCATCAACTACAGTTTCCTGAGCCGGCAGAATTCGCTTTCGGCTGCCTGGACCCCGTCGAAGCGCATCAGCATCCTGGGCGAGTACACGCGTTCGACGCTGTACTCGAATATCGATTACCTGGAACCGGAGACCCTGGGCTCCGAGACGTCGCTTTATCGCGATAACGCCCACAGTGCCACGTCGCTAGTGGACATCGCGCTGCCAGGTTACAACAAGCTGGTCCCGCGGCTGGCCTTCGGCGGATCGCTGTTCATCTCTTCCGGCAGCCGTCCGACGACTTTCTATCAGCCCATGGTGCGCCTGCTGGTGCCATTGCACAAAAACATCGCCTGGAAATCGGAATACCGCTACTACGGCTACGGCGAGATCTTCTATCAGTACGAAGGTTTTCGCGCGCACCTCATGCAAACCGGACTCACGATTTCGCGCTGAAGTGTGATCCAATCGTTCCATGCAATCGAATCTGCTACCGAAGGTTTGCGTGGTCGCGCTGCTGGCCGGCGCGAGCGCATTTGCGCAGCACAAGGCCATCGATTTCAAGCCGGGCATGCCATTCAGCGACGGCTACGTCGCGGGCAAGACTTTGTACGTCGCGGGCCAGCAGGGGCCTGACGCGCACGGCAAAGTCACCGGCACTGACATCACCCTGCAGACCACCAATGCCATTGCCGCCATCGAGAAGGTCGTCAAGAAGGCCGGCTTCGCGATGACGGACATCGTCTCGGTGACTGTCTACATCACCGATCTGAACGATGTGCCGAAGATGAACGAAGTCTACAAGAAGCTGATGCCCGATCCGAAACCGGCGCGCGCTACCGTGGAGGTCGCGGGCCTGATCGGCGGCGCCAAGATCGAGATTTCGGCCATCGCGGTGAAGCATTAGCCCCGTCTATACTGAGTAAATGCTGTCTGCGGACCTGCGTCAAGCTGTCCGTGCGCTGGGCCGCCGCCCGGCATTCTCATTAGCTGCGATCGTTACTATTGCCTTCGGAATCGGTGCGAACGCCGCCGTCTACCAGGTGATCTACGCCGTGCTACTGCGGCCGCTGCCGTTTCGCGATCCGCAAGCTCTAATGCAGGTCTGGGAGAGCACACCGCTGCTGCCGCGCTTGCAGGCGACCGTGCCGGACTTCGACGACTGGCGCGCGCAAAGTCACAGTTTCGCGCAGATGGCCGCCTACACCTTACAAGCCATGGATCACATCACGCTGGTTGGGGTGGGCGAACCGCAAGTCCTGCAGGGCACCAACGTGACGGCCAATCTCTTCCCGGCCATGGGCATTCGACCTCTCATCGGCCAAGCGTTCGGCTCCGCCGACGACCGCCGCAAACGGCCCGTAGCGCTCATCTCCGAGAAGTTGTGGCGCAGCAAGTTCGCCGCCGATCCCGCCATTGTGGGCCGCGCCATCCGTCTCGAAACCGAGTCTTTCAGGGTGATTGGCGTGCTACCCGCGCGCCAGGCGTTTCCGGCGTGGGCGGACGTCTGGCTGCCGTTTTCCTGGCTTGAGCCAGATCTGACTGACAGCCGGAAGTATCATCCGCTGGAGGTCATCGCGCGGCTGCGGCCTGGCGTAACCGAAGGGCAGGCGCAAAGCGAAATACGTGCGATCGCCGCGCGCCTGGCGTCCGAGCATCACGATACCAACGGGACGGTGAGCGCTTACACTGTGCCGCTCGCGCGCCAGATCACCGGTGATGTACGCCCGGCGCTGCTGCTGGTCTGGGGCGCAGTCGGCCTCGTTCTGCTGATGGCTTGCGCCAACCTGGCGCACATGCTGCTGGCACGCACGATCGACCGCCGCCAGGAGATGTCGATCCGAGTCGCGCTCGGCGCGGGGCGCGGCGCGCTCATACGCGTGGTGTTTACCGAAAGTCTGCTGCTGGCGCTGGCCGGCGGATTGTCGGGCGCCTTGTTCGCCGCGGTCGCCGATCGCGTGCTGCGGCAAATGGCGGAAGGCCGCATCCCGCGCCTCGACCCGGCGGCCGTTGCTTGGGATGCGCCTTTGTTCGTGCTGGCGCTGTCTGTTTTGTGCGCGATCCTTTTTGCGCTACCCGCGTGCGCGCACGCTCGGCGCAGCCACCTTGCACCGGCCGCGGAACGATCCATGAGCCGGCCGCGCTCGCCGCTCAGTTCTGTCCTGATCGCCGCGGAAGTGGCCATGGCCTTCGTCGTCCTCACCGGAGCCACGCTCGTGGTGCGCAGCTTCGTTGGCCTGCTGAATGAAGATCCGGGCTTTCACGCGCACGGTGTTTTGGCGGTGAGCGTGCCGTTGCCGAGCAGCATCTACGATGGGCCAAAGGCCGCGCAGTTGCTGAACACGCAACTGCTGCCTTCCGTGCGAGCGTTGCCCGGCGTCTCGGACGTGGCTGCGGTCAATTGCGCGCCGATGAGCCTCGGCCCCACCGAGCACACCCGCTTTGCCACGCGTTTCGGCATCGAAGGCCGCACCTTCGAAGCCGGCCACTACCCGGTGGCGCAGCTTCGCTGGATCTCGCCGGACTACTTTCGCGTGCTCGAAATCCCGCTCAAGCGCGGCCGCTGGCTGACCGAAGCGGACCTTGATCAGCCGCGCTACCTGATCAACGAGACCCTTGCGCGGCGCTTCTTTCCGGGCACCGACCCGACCGCCCACCGCCTGATCATGGGAGTGCTGGACCCGCATCCGACCGCGATCCAAATCGCCGGCGTGGTTGCGGATGTCCGGGATATGAGCCTTGACGAACCGCCGCTGCCCACGCTCTACCTGGTGGGCTCATCGCCCGATGTGACACTGCTGGTGAAAGCGTCCGGCGATCCCATGCGGCTGGCCGGCCCGATTCGTGCCGCGATCCACCGGGCCGATCCCAAGGCGGCCGTCACCCGCATCGCGCCCGTGGCGCAGTATGTCGCCGAATCGCTGGCGGCGCGCCGCTTCGCGCTAATTCTACTGGCCGCATTCGGCGGACTTGCTCTGCTGCTGACCGCAGCCGGCATTTACGGACTCCTGGCTTATTCGGTCAGCGGGCGGGCGCGCGAATTCGGCATCCGGGCGGCGCTGGGAGCATCGCCCGCCGATCTGCTCTGCATGATCCTCAAAGAAGGCGCCGCAGTGACGGTTCCCGGGCTGGCCATCGGCGTAGCCCTCTCGCTCGCCGCAGGACGCTTTGTCGAGAGTCTGCTCTACCACCTGTCGCCCGCCGACCCGGTCTCGTTCGCGGCCGCCGGCCTGCTGTTACTCGCCATCGCGCTGCTGTCGTTCTGGGTGCCGGCGCGGCGGGCAGCGCGCGTGGATCCCGGCGCCGCCCTACGGGTCTATTGACAAAACAAATATATACTTGACAATGGCAAGTATATGACAGCGCGGGACGAGCGTGCCGAACAGGTTCGCGACTTCAATCGCTTCTATACCCGGGAGATCGGTGTTCTGCACGAAGGTCTGCTGGCGAGTCCGTTTTCGCTTACCGAGGCGCGCATCCTTTACGAAATCGCGCACCTGCGCCAGGCGACCGCCAATCAACTTTGCAAAGAACTCGGCCTCGACGCGGGCTACGTCAGCCGCATCGTGGCGGGGCTCCGCAAGCGCCGCCTGCTGGCGCGCGAACCCGATCCGGCCGACCGCCGCAGCCACATCCTTTCCCTCAGTGCCGCGGGCCGTACTGCGTTCGCCGCGCTCGACCGCCGCTCGCACGAGGAGATCCGCGCCAAACTCGAAAAGCTCACCGAAGCCGACCAGGTCGCGCTGGTGGGGTCCCTGGCGCACGTGCGGAGCATTCTGGATCCCGGCGCCGCTCCGTCTGCACCGTTTGTTCTGCGGCCGCACCGCGCCGGAGACATCGGATGGGTGATCTCTCGTCATGGAGCGTTCTATGCGGAGGAGTACGGTTGGGATACTTCTTTCGAAGCCCTGGTAGCGGAGATTTGCGTGCAATTCCTTCGCAACTTCGATCCGAAACGCGAGGCTGCCTGGATCGCGGAGCGCGATGGCAGCCGCGCCGGCTGCGTGTTTTTGGTGCGAAAGACTGATGAGATCGCGCAACTTCGTTTGCTCTTCGTCGAGCCATCCGCGAGGGGGCAGGGTCTCGGCTGCCATCTGGTGAAGGAGTGTCTGCGCTTCGCAAAGGCGGCCGGTTATCAAAAGATTACCTTGTGGACGAATAACATCCTGCACGCCGCCCGCCGTGTCTACGAGCAGGCAGGCTTTCAATTGGTCGAGGAGAAGCCACACCATAGCTTCGGCAAGGATTTGGTTAGCCAGACGTGGGACCTCCCCCTCGGTCCGGCACAGGACCACAGGACCCGCAAATTTGACCTGCCCTGTGCACTCGGCTAAACTAAGGCGTCAGTCTTTTTTCGGGTTACATATCCAGCCATTTAAGACAGGCAATTCACTACGAGCGGGACGGGCATGCAGCGACACATTTTCACATCGGAATCCGTTACAGAAGGGCATCCGGATAAGATAGCCGACCAGATTTCGGACGCGGTATTAGACGCCGTCATGGCGCAGGATCCACTGGGGCGCGTGGCTTGCGAGGTGCTCGTTACTACCGGCATCTGCGTGGTGGCCGGCGAGCTGACTACCACCTGCTACGTGGACGTGCCCAAGGTCGCCCGCCAGACCATCGAGCATGTCGGCTACGCGGATGCATTGTGGGGTTTCGACTGCAATACTTGCGGCGTGTTGAACGCCATCCAGTCGCAATCGCCGGATATCGCCATGGGAGTGGATACGGGCGGCGCCGGCGATCAGGGCCTGATGTTCGGGTACGCTTGCAACGAGACCGATGAATTCATGCCCCTGCCGATCATGATGGCGCACAAGCTGGTGCGGCGGCTTTCCGAAGTCCGGCGCGCGGGCACGCTTGATTTTCTGCGTCCGGACGGCAAGAGCCAGGTCAGCGTGGAGTATGTGGACGGCGCGCCAAAGCGCATCGATGCAGTGGTGATTTCTACCCAGCACAGCGATGCAGTTTCCACCGAGACGCTGCGCGCCGAAGTGAAGAAGCATATTATCGATCAGGTTATACCGGCGGATATGGTGGACTCGGGCACGCACTACCACATCAACCCGACGGGCCGTTTCGTGATCGGCGGACCGCACGGGGATACCGGACTGACCGGCCGCAAGATTATCGTAGATACCTATGGCGGTATGGGACGACACGGTGGCGGCGCGTTTTCGGGCAAGGATCCCACCAAGGTGGATCGCTCGGCCTGCTACATGGCGCGGTATATCGCTAAGAACATCGTGGCCGCGGGGTTAGCCAGCCGCTGCGAAGTGCAACTGGCGTATGCCATCGGCGTGGCGGAACCGGTTTCGGTGATGGCCAATACCTTCGGCACCAGCATCGTCCCCGAAGAAAAGATTACGGAATTGATTCGCGCGCATTTCCCGCTCACGCCGCGCGGGATCATCGACCATTTGAGGCTGCGGCGTCCCATCTACCGCACAACCGCCGCTTTTGGACACTTCGGCCGTACCGAAGAGAGTTTCACCTGGGAAGCTACCGACAAAGTCGAGGCGCTGCGGGAAGAAGCCGTGGCGCATGCCGCGACTCGGTAGCGATACTCGACGCTCGAAACGGAGGAATTAATGCCAACCGAGACGCAGGTTCCCTGCGACATTAAAGACGTAGCGCTGGCCGACATCGGCAAGCGCCGCACGGAATGGGCTTTCCAGTCCATGCCGGTGTTACAGTCGATTCGCAAGCAGTTCATCAAGACGCAGCCGCTCGCGGCGATCCGCATCGCGGCCTGTCTGCACGTAACCAGCGAGACCGCCAACCTGATGATCACCCTGCGCGACGGCGGCGCTTCGGTGGTGCTGTGCGCCTCGAATCCGCTGTCCACGCAGGACGACGTAGCCGCCACTCTGGTGCGCGACTACAACATTCCGGTCTACGCCATCAAGGGCGAGAACAACGAAGTTTATTATCAGCACCTGACCGCCGCCGCCGAACACGCGCCGCACATCACCATGGACGATGGGGCGGACCTGGTTTCGCTGCTGCATTCGAAGCGGCAGGATCTGGCGTCGGCCATCATCGGCGGTACCGAAGAGACCACCACCGGCGTGATCCGGCTGCGCGCCATGGCGAAGGACGGCGTGCTGAAGTATCCGATCGTGGCCGTCAACGACGCCATGACCAAGCACTTCTTCGATAACCGCTATGGCACGGGCCAAAGCACCATCGACGGCATCATTCGCGCGACGAATATCCTGCTGGCAGGGCTGAACGTAGTGGTGGCGGGCTACGGCTGGTGCGGACGCGGCGTGGCGATGCGCGCGCGCGGCCTGGGCGCGAACGTGATCGTCACCGAAGTCGATCCGATCAAGGCCCTTGAAGCCCTGATGGATGGCTATCGCGTGATGGCGATGGCCGAGGCCGCGGTGATCGGCGACATCTTCATCACCGTGACCGGCGACAAGCACGTGATCGCGCGCGATCATTTCGAGCGCATGAAGAACGGCGCGATCCTGTGCAACTCCGGCCACTTCAATGTGGAAATCGACCTCGAAGCGCTGGGCAAGATTGCTTCGTCGCGCCGGCAGACGCGCGAGTTCGTGGAAGAGTACTGCTTCCGCGACGGCCGCAAGCTGTACGTGTTGGGCGAAGGCCGGCTCATCAACCTGGCCGCCGCCGAAGGGCATCCCGCCTCGGTAATGGACATGAGCTTCGCCAACCAGGCCCTCTCGGCCGACTACATGGTGAAGAATCACGCCAAGCTGGAGAATCGGGTCTACTCGGTGCCAGACGACCTCGACCGGCAGGTGGCGCGCATGAAGATCGACTCCATGGGCGTGAAGATCGACCGCCTCACGCCGGAGCAGGAAGCGTACCTGTCGAGTTGGTCAGAAGGCACGTAGGCACTACGGCGTAAACTCGAACGCCACGCCGCCCACGGTATCGCCCGCGGGCCCGCCCCACAAGGTGGTGCCGTAGAGGTGGCCGGCTTTATCCGTAATCAGGGGCACGGAAGGATATGCTCCGTCGTTCCCGCCGGTGAAGCTGTAGAGCACTGTTTCCGCCCATTCTCCGCCGGCTTGCGGCGTCAACTTGAAAATCGTTCCGGGATTATCGACTCCTCCGCCGACCGTGGTTCCATACAGATCGCCCGCGGAATCCAAGATCAACGCATTCGGATTCTCGCCGTCCTGCGCGCCAACGCCGAGGAAGGTGTGCAGGATCGTCTCCGTCCAGCCGCCCGTCCCGTCCGGCGACAGCTTGAACGATACGCCGCAGTTGGCTGAGCCGCCGGTTTCGGCCGAGCCGTAGATGTTGCCTGCCGCGTCCAGAATCACGTTCTCGAACAGATCTCTGCCGTCGGCAGCGCCGTGGAAACTGTGGAGGACGGCCGCGGTCCACGTGCCGCCGGCCTGGGGCGTCAATTCAAACACCGTGCCTTGATTCGCCGATCCGCCCTTGTAAGTTGTGCCATACAGGTTGCCGACCGTGTCGAAAACCAGGGACGCAAAAGGCGCCGCACCATCGGGCGAGCCGTTGAAATTGTGCAGGATGGTCTCGGTCCAGGTGCTCGTCCCGTTCGGGCTGAGTTCGTACGCCAAACCCGCGTTGCTCGCGCCTCCGGAATTGGCGGTGCCGTAGAGATTGCCCGCGTGGTCGAGGATCACGCCGCTGTAGGGAGTCGAGCCGTCAGCGGTTCCGCCCGCGAAGCGATGCAGCACGGTTTCGGTCCACGGACCGCCGGCGGTTGGCGACAGTTCGAACACGATGCCGCAGCCAGTACGGCTGCATCCACCGCCCGCGCTGGTAGTGCCGTAGAGATTGCCGTCCGCGTCCATCACCAACGCGTCATGCGGGGTCGCGCCATCCTGGCTGCCGCCTTTGAAACTGTAGAGCACGGTCTCGGCCCAGCCGCCTCCCGACTGCCGCGTCAGCTTATAGACCACGCCGTAACTGTGTGCGCCGCCGTATTCGGCCGTGCCGTAGAGATTGCCCGCGGCGTCCATCAGCAGCGCGCCGTACAGCGTGCTGCCGCCCTGCTGGTTGATGCCGAATGCATGCAATGTTCTCGGCGCGTTGGCGGCCAGAGCTAGACCGGCGATCGCCAGCATGAGGATCGCGGATTGGAGGAATCGCATGGAGTCAAGTTTACTGTGCGTTTCCCCTGCCCGCGAGAGCCAAGATGTAACAAGCTTGCAAATTCTGCGCGAAAGTCTACAGTACTGTGTCCCGTTGCTCCCGGGAAATTGTGCGCCACAATAAACTTATGGCCAAGCTTGCGGCAGGAACATTGTGGCTCGCTATGGCGTTAGTGAGTGTCACCCCGGCTATTGCTGCTCAGCAGCCGCTGTTGGGCCTGAACTACTCCGAAGAAATTCCGACCGGATCTCTAACGGCTGTTTATTCGGTCGCCACCGGTACCGACTCGCAGGGCGCCATCTACGTCCTCGAAACCGGTGTGAACACGCAGCAGAACCAGCAGTCCTATCTACTGAAGCTGGCTCCGGCGGGCAATCAGGTGGTTTACCAGACGGCCCTCACCGTAGTGCCCGCTTACATGGCAGTCGATCCAGCCGGAAACGTGTATCTGGCCGGGGACTTTGTCTGTAGCGCAGCGCCGTGTCCCGGCGTGGTCGAGAAACTGGGTACGGATGGCGCGACCGTGATGTACACGACGACCATTGCACCGGACGCGTCCGTGAACGGCATCGCTGTCGATCCCGATGGGCGGTTGTATGTGGTCGGCTGGACCATCAATGGCGACCTTGCCACCACGCCCGGTGTCCTGCAATCCTCCGTATCCCAGAATGCCAGCCAGGAGTTTGTCGTGCGTCTGAAGTCGACGGGGGCGGTCGACTACGCAACATATTACGGAGGCTCGGGCGAAGGCTACCCGGCCGCTGTCGCCGTGGATGCTTCCGGATCTGTGTTCGTGACCGGGTTCGCATACACGGTATTCTTTCCGACCACCCCGGGCGCTTATCTGACTGTGTCCGGTATCCCCAACTTTTATGGCGCGCCATACCTGATGCGCCTCTCCGCGGACGGCTCGTCCCTGGTTTACTCGACGTTTATCGATACGCAAGCTTCTACACCGGCGGCCCTGGCGCTGGATACCGCCGATAACGCTAGCGTCGCGCTGAACAACCCGCCCCACGCTCCAACCGTAGTGCGTATCCATTCTCAGGGCGCGGCTGCGACATTCTCAAAGGTCTTCCCGGCATCGTCGGTGGAGGGCCTGATTGTGGATGGCGCAGGCAATACCTACGCCGCACTCTCCACGAGCCCCAATTTCCCCGCGCAAAACAGCCTGGCGCCTTGCGAAACCGGCGGTACCTCCGCGCTCGCGGAACTCGATCCGGACGGAGATGTTCTGCAGTCGACCTACATTGCCGGCTCTCAAAATTACCTTGCGGCGGCCGGCCTGAGTACGAATTCCTCCGTCTACGTGATCGCTCTGCCGGATGCCACGTATACGCCCACACAAGAGTTGGCCGGATCTGCGAGCGGGCTTCTGTTTCTTGCGAGTCTGTCGCCGGGCGCGAACGCGGTAGCGCTTCAGCTTGCGTGTGCCGGAAATGCGGCCAGCTATGACAACAGCGGAATCTCGGGCGGCGAGATCGTCAGCCTGTTCGGACAGGGCCTCGGCCCCGCCACCGGCACACAGCCGGAGATGGAAAGGTTCATGGGATTTCCGACGCAACTGGCGGGCGTCCAGGTGACTTTCAACGGCATCCCCGGGCCGCTGCTCTATGTGCAGGATGCGCAGATCAATGCGATCGCGCCGTGGGCGCTGCCGGCGAGTGGGACGGTGAGCATCTGCGTGATCAACAATGGGGTCACGACTAACTGCATTACGCTTCCCGCGCTCAGCGCGCATCCCGGCGTGTTTACCACGGACGGCACGTACGCCATCGCACTGAATCAGGACGGGACCATCAACTCCGCATCGAATCCCGCGATATTTGGATCGACGGTCTCGATATTCGCTACCGGACTCGGGCCGATCAGCCCGGCGCAGCCCGATGGCGCAATCGCCGGAATGCCGTTGCCTGTCGATGTGCTGCCGGACCAAGTCTATTATTTCATGAACACATTTCCCAACGGCGCGCTTGCAGTTAGCCCGCAGGTCAGCTACGCCGGTCCGGCGCCGTTCGAAGTGGCCGGGTTCAGCCAGGTGAACTTCGTGGTAGGCCGCGGCACCAGCATCTACGGGACGTCCCCATACTATCTGCAGGCGGGTGGAACGCCCACCGTGGCGGCCCCCATCGAGCCGGGAAGCAACGGATTTCTGGTGTACGAAATTCGTGAGGCTGGGAATTGAGTGCAATCATTTGAGTGGGATGAACACGGCCCCGCGCGTGCATCGTGTCGCATGATGCGTGCAATAACGTGGTTCGGCCTGGCTATGCTGATCGTCGCACCGGCGCAGGCGGCCGCGCAACCATTCCGGCTGGGTGTAAGCTACTCCCGGCCAATCCCCACGGGGTCGTCAGTGGGTATCGCTTGGGTCGCGACGGCCACGGACTCGCAGAATTCCATTTACATTTTGGAAAACGGCTATATCAGCGCGGATTCGTTCGCGGTAGTCGCGTATCTCGTCAAAATGGCTTCGGACGGTAGTCATTTGATCTACCAGACGCAGCTTACCTTCGCGGCCTCCTACATGGCTGTTGATCCGGCCGGAAACGTGTACCTGGCGGGAGCGAGTAACTGTTCGAGCGGCGGGTGTCCCGGCATGGTCGAGAAACTGGGTACAGACGGCGCTACCGTTTTGTATGCCACAACGATCGCACCTGACGCGGCATTGAACGGCCTGGCTGTCGATCCCGGCGGCCGGGCGTATGTGATCGGCACAACCAATAGTGCAGACCTCCTCACCACGCCGGGCGCATTGCAACCAACTGCAACCCAGGCAAATCCCACCCAGGAATTTGTCGTGCGCCTGAAGGCGAGCGGCGCAGTAGACTATGCGACGTACCTGGGCGGGGACAGCCAGGCCTACTCAGTTGCTGTTGCCGCGGACTTGTCGGGATCCGCTTTTATCGCGGGCTTCGCATTCACAGAAGATTTTCCGACGACGGCAGGAGCTTATCTGACACCCTCCGGCATTCCCAATTTCGCCGGCGCCTCGTACCTGGTGCGCCTGTCTCCGGATGGCTCCTCGCTGGTTTATGCGACATTCGTCGACGCCCAAGGCTCCCCGGCTCAGGGTCTTGCGCTCGACGCCGCCGATAACGCCACGGTGGCGCTGGCGACCGGAGCGAACGCGGCAGGCCTGGTGCGCATCAATGCGCAAGGCACGGCGGTGACGCTTGCGAAGATCTTTCCTGCATCGTTGGTGGAAGGGGTAGTCGTGGATGGATCGGGCAACACCTACCTGGCGCTCGCCGCGCGCGGCAACTTCGCCACGCAGGATAGCCTGTCCCCTTGTGGAGCCGGAGGTTCGCCCGCACTGGCGGTAGTCGATGCGGACGGAAACATCTTGCAGTCGACCTACATCCCGGGATACGGCACCACTCCCACGGCGATCGGTCTGGGTGCGAGTTCTTCTGTATATGTGGTTGCTTCGCCAGCGGATTCGTCGAGCGGTCTATTGTTTCTGACCAGCCTTTCGCCGAACGCCAACGCGCCGGTGGTCCAGCTTGCCTGCATCGGAAATGCCGCCAGTTATGACAGCAGCGGAATCTCAGGCGGCGAAATCGTCAGCTTGTTCGGACAGGGACTCGGCCCCGCCACCGGCACTCAGCCACAGGTTGACTTGGCCGGCGGATTTCCGAGCCAACTGGCAGGTGTCCAGGTGACCTTCAACGGCATCCCGGGGCCGCTGCTCTACGTGCAGGACGCGCAGATCAATGCGATCGCGCCTTGGTCGCTGCCTGCGACTGGGACCGTAAGTATCTGCGTGGTCTACAACGGAGTCACGACCAACTGTATCGCGCGCCCCGCGGTCAGCGAGCATCCCGGTGTATTTACGGTGGACGGCACGTACGCCGTAGCACTGAATCAGGATGGCAGCATCAACTCGGCGGCGAATCCTGCACAGATAGGCTCTACGGTATCGATATTCGCCACGGGGCTGGGGCCGCTCAGTCCGGCGCAACCCGATGGCGCGATTGTTGGAATGCCGTTGCCCGTGAACGTACTCGCGGATGATGTCTATTATTTGGACGACACCATGTTTATTGGCGTGATCGCAGTCGGCGCGCAGGTCAGTTACGCCGGCCCGGCGCCATTCGAGGTGGCGGGGTTCAGCCAAGTCAACTTTGTGGCAGGCGACAACAGCGGACCGTATGGTCCATTTCCATATATCCTCCAGGCAGGCGGAACGCCGAGCGAGGGGGCGATCATCGAGCCCGGGAGCAACGGATTCCTGGTGCACATCGCCGGTGTAGCAGAGAATTGACCCCCACTGGACACCAGCGGCTTCGTGTGTTAATCTTTCAAATGTCCCCTAAAGACGCTCAATGGGAGGTCTGCGCATCTAGGCCAGGCCGTTTGTACCAGTGAGGAGCTATGGCACACAAGCAAGGTAAACATTATACGGCTGCGGCCAAACAGGTGCAATCGCGCGAGTATGCGCTGGAAGAGGCCGTGCCTCTGATCCAGAAGATCAAGTTCGCCAAGTTCGACGAGACCGTCGAGGTCCACATGCGCTTGGGTGTGGATCCGAAACACGCCGACCAGATGGTGCGCGGCACCGTGGTGATGCCGAACGGCTTAGGTAAATCCAAGAAAGTGCTGGTGATTGCCGGCGGCGACAAGCAGAAGGAAGCGGAAGAGGCTGGAGCCGATTTCGTGGGCGGCGATAACATGGTCAGCAAGATCCAGTCCGAAAACTGGACGGACTACGATGCCGTCATCGCCACTCCGGATATGATGCGCTCGGTCGGCAAACTCGGCAAGATTCTGGGGCCGCGCGGCCTGATGCCCAATCCGAAGACCGGCACGGTGACTACCGACGTGGTGAAGGCCATCAAGGAAATCAAGGCTGGTAAGGTCGAATTCCGGGTCGACAAGACGGGTATTATCCACGCTCCGGTGGGCAAGATCAGCTTCTCTTCGGAAAAGCTGGTAGAGAATGCTTCCAGCCTGATCAGCGCCGTGGTCAAAGCCAAGCCGTCCGCGGCAAAGGGCAAGTACGTCAAGAGCGCGACGCTGTGCTCGACCATGGGTCCTGGCGTTTCGCTGGATGTGACCGTGTTCATGGCCAAGACGGCCAGCTAGTTCAGGGTATTGCCATGAAGAAGAAAGAAGATAAGCAGAAAGATCTCGAAGCCCTGCGCGCCGATTTGCAGGCGTCCCAGAACCTGTTTGTGACCGGCTATGAAAAGCTGCGGGTCGATCAGGATTTCGAGCTGCGCAAGACCATTCGCGCCGCTGGCGGCCGGTACAAGGTTATCAAGAACAACGTAGCCGAGAAGGCTGCCGAGGGCACGGCTGCGGAGGCGGTGTTGAAGAACCTGCGCGGCATGACCTCTCTGGCTTACACGTCGAACGATCCGGTGGCTCTGGCGAAGGCGCTGACAGCTTATGCCAAGACGAATCCGACCTTCACGTTCAAAGCGGGGTTAGTCGAAGGCCGGGTCATCGAAGTGAAGGCGATCGGCGACCTGGCAAGCATGCCGCCGAAGGAAGAGATTCTGGCCAAGCTACTATACCTGATCAATGCGCCGGCGCAACGGCTGGCGAGCGCCATCGGCGCGGTGGGGCGGAACATGGCGGTGGTGCTGGATCAGGCGGCCAAGGAAGGCAAGTTTAACGGGTGATGGGTTATAGGTGGTGGGTTGTGGGCCATCACCTATCACCCAAAACCCATCACCTGAGTTTTTAAGATAGGAGTTTTAGGAAAATGGCGGACATCAATTCAATTGCAGATCAGATTCAGGGCCTGACTTTGCTGGAAGCTTCCCAGCTCGTCAAGTTGCTCGAAGAAAAGCTGGGCGTTTCGGCTGCGGCAGCGGCTCCGGTCATGGTGGCTGGTGGCGCTGGGCCGGCGGCAGCGGCGCCCGCGGTCGAGGAAAAGACCGAATTCGCCGTGGTTCTCACCGCGGTGGGCGCCAACAAGATCAACGTCATCAAAGCGGTGCGTGAAGTCACCAGCCTCGGCCTCAAAGAGGCTAAGGACCTGGTGGACGGCGCTCCCAAGCCGATCAAAGAAGGCGTCAGCAAGGACGAAGCCGAAGCCATCAAGAAGAAGTTCACCGACGCCGGCGCTACTGTAGAAGTAAAGTAACAGGCTGGGCTGATTTCCGTAACCTACAGAATCCGTGAGGGTTTTGAGGGGCTGTGGAGATGTGGTTGACGATCCGGGAACGGATCTGATAAGATTACCGGTTGGGATCTCTCTAAATTCAACCGGATTCGATCCCATTGGTGACTGTGAACTTCGAATCCTGGCAGTGCAATTGCAGTTGGTCTTCAACTGCAACGCGGGGACTTGCGTCCCAATTTGTGTCTGCGCGCCTGTCACAGGATTCGTGTGCTCGCGGATGTCTGTCCTCCCCGCTCTTCTCAGCAGATCTCGCTGACGACTTCGGCCCGGCTCGCGCAGCCCCTATCGTTCCGGTGCCAATCCGGTACCTGCCCCTGCAACAGATCACGGCCATACCCAGGAGCGACGCTCCTCCGGGGTGGCCAATGTTTTGGTAGTTAGTCGTCCCTTTTGCTTAGGCTGTTCGGCCCTCAGGAGTTTAAAGAATGGATATTCAAAACAGCGGCGCCGCCCCCGAGCGAGTTGATTTTTCCAAAATCAAGACTTCGATTCCGATTCCGAACCTCATCGAGGTGCAGAAGAACTCTTACGAGCGTTTTCTGCAGATGGACCTGCTTCCCAACGAGCGCGAAGACACGGGTCTGCAAACGGTGTTCAGTTCGGTATTCCCGATCTCCGATTTTCGTGGAGTCAGCGAGCTCGAATTCGTGGATTACTCAATCGGCAACTGGGAATGCAAGTGCGGCAACCTGAAAGGTCTGCATCACCTGCGTTCCACCTGCCGGAACTGCGGCGCAACTATTCGCACGGACCCGTTTCATTCAGGCGACGTGCTTTGTCATCATTGCGGCACCTTCAACAAGAACGTCGTGACGTTCTGCAACAAGTGCGGCGACCCGGTCGGGCTGCAACTGAAATACGACATGGTCGAGTGCCAGGAGCGCGGTATGACTTACGCCGCGCCGCTCAAAGTCACCATCCGCCTCACCGTGTACGCCAAGGATCCCACCACCGGCGCCAAGAGCGTGCGTGACATCAAAGAGCAGGAAGTCTTCTTCGGTGAAATCCCGCTGATGACGGACAATGGCACGTTCATCATCAACGGCACCGAGCGCGTAATCGTTTCGCAGTTGCACCGTTCGCCCGGCGTATTTTTCGAACGCGTGCCGGCGCAAGGCTATTTCCTCGGCAAGATCATTCCGTATCGCGGAAGCTGGGTGGAATTCGAATACGATACCAAGAACCTGTTGTATGTACGTATCGACCGCAAACGCAAATTCTACGGTTCGGTCTTCCTGCGCGCCCTGGGATTCAAGAGCGACGAACAGGTGCTGCGCGCCTTCTACACCGTCGACCGCATTTCGATCAAGGACAACAAGCTCTACTGGAATCTGTACAACAAGGAAGGCCTGCTCACTGCCGGCATCGCAGGATTGAAGCTTTCACACGCCATCACCTCCAAGACCGGCGAAACGATCGTGGGGCAGGGCAAGAAGATCACGCAGACGCTGCTCAAGAATATTCAGGCCTCCAAGATCCAGCAGGTGGAGATAGCGTCGAACGATCTGGAAGGCGCTTATATCGCCGCGGATGTGGTGGATATGGCCACCGGCGAAGTGCTGATCGACGCCAATAATGAGTTGACCACCAGCGGCGTGCAAAAGCTCATCGAGTCCGGCATCGAAGAGTTCGAAGTTTTCTTCCCCGAGCGCGACGACGTGGGCACGGTCATTTCGGCCACGCTGAGGAAAGACAGCGTCAAAACTCAGAACGAAGCGCTGATCGAAATCTACCGCAAGCTGCGTCCGGGCGATCCGCCCACGCTCGATACCGCCACGCAATTGTTCCAGGGCATGTTCTTCGATGCGCGCAAGTACGATTTTTCGCGTGTCGGCCGCATGAAGTTCAACATCAAGCTGTATGATCGGGCCGACGCTACGCCGCTCGATAAGCGCACACTCGATCCGGAGGACTTCCGCGCCACCATCAAGTATCTGCTGAAGCTGCGCAGGGGCATCGGCGCGGTAGACGATATCGATCACCTGGGCAACCGCCGCGTGCGCGCGGTCGGCGAACTGCTCGAAAACCAGTTTCGCATCGGCTTGGTGCGCATGGAGCGCGCCATTAAAGAGAAGATGTCGGTGTACCAGGAAATGTCCACGGCCATGCCGCACGACCTGGTGAACGCCAAGCCGGTAATGGCCGCCATCCGCGAATTCTTCGGATCGAGCCAGCTCTCGCAGTTCATGGATCAGACCAATCCGCTCTCGGAGATTACGCACAAACGGCGTCTCTCCGCTCTGGGACCCGGCGGTCTGTCGCGCGAGCGCGCCGGATTCGAAGTTCGCGACGTGCACCCCACGCACTATGGCCGCATCTGCCCGATCGAGACGCCGGAAGGTCCGAACATCGGATTGATTTCGTCGCTGTCGTGCTTTGCGCGCATCAACGAGTACGGCTTCATCGAGAGCCCTTACCGCAAGGTGCAGAAGGGTGTGGTGGTGGATGAGGTCAAAATCCTCAATCCCGGGGACACGCCGTACAAAGTCGGCGACATCGTGCGCCGCGCCGATATCGAGAAGGCCAATGCCGGGCTTGGAGCAAAGAAGCAGGCGGCCGAGTACGAGGCGCATTGCGAGTATCTCTCCGCCTGGGAAGAAGACAAGTGGACCGTCGCGCAGGCCAACATTGAAATCGACGAAACCGGTAAAATCGTGGCGGATCTGTGCAACGCCCGCCAGGCCGGCAACTTCGTGCTGAAGCATCGCGACGAAATCGAGTACATCGACGTCAGTCCGAAGCAGTTGGTCTCGGTGGCCGCCAGTTTGATTCCATTCCTGGAAAACGACGACGCCAACCGCGCGTTGATGGGATCGAACATGCAGCGCCAGGCCGTGCCGCTGCTGCGCGCCGATGCGCCTTACGTGGGCACCGGCATGGAGCGGGTGACCGCGCGCGATTCAGGCGCGGTGGTGTTGTGCAAACGCGCCGGCGTGGTGGATTCGGTCGACTCCGAGCGCATCATCGTGCGCGTGGAAGGCGGCGCGGCGCACGAAGGGCAGCTTTCGCGCGAGGTGGGCGCCGACATTTACCAGCTCACCAAGTTCAAGCGCTCGAACCAGAACACCTGCATCAACCAGAAGCCCATCGTGGCCATGGGACAGCGGGTCGGCAAGGGCCAGGTGCTGGCCGATGGGCCCTGCACCGATATGGGTGAACTAGCGCTCGGCCGCAACGTGCTGGTGGCGTTCATGCCCTGGCGCGGATGCAACTTTGAAGACGCCATCCTGGTGAGCGAGAAGCTGGTCAAGGAAGACTACTACACCTCGATCCACATTGAGGAATTCGAGATCGAGGCGCGCGATACCAAGCTGGGCCCCGAGGAAATCACGCGCGACATTCCCAACATTGCGGATTCGTTCCTGCGCAATCTGGATGAAAGCGGCGTGATCCGCATCGGCGCCACGGTGAAGCCCGGTGACATCCTGGTCGGCAAGGTGACCCCCAAAGGCGAAACGCAGCTCACTCCCGAAGAGAAGCTGTTGCGCGCCATCTTCGGCGAAAAGGCCGGCGACGTGAAAGACGCTTCGCTCTACTGCCCGCCCGGCATCGAGGGCACGGTGGTGGATTGCAAGATCTTTTCGCGCAAAGGCCAGGAGAAGGACGAGCGGTCGCGGGCGATTGAAGAATCCCAAATCGCGCGCCTGCAGCGCAACCTGCAGGACGAAATCCGCATCCTGACCGATGAGCGCGCCAAGCGCCTGGGCAATCTTCTGGAAGGCAAGCGGCTGCTGGCCGACCTGCACGACGAGAAGACCAACAAGCGCCTGCTGGCCAAAGATACCGATTTGACGCGCGAGCTGATCGAGAAGATGAAGTCGCGCGACCTGAAGCGCATGCGCTTCAAGGACAAAGATCCGCGCGTCAACGAGCAGATCGACGAAATCGAAGAGATGACGTCGCGCCAGATCGCGGTGCTCGAAAAGATCACCGACGAGAAGATCGGCAAGCTGCGCAAGGGCGACGAACTGCCTCCCGGCGTGATCAAGCTGGTGAAGGTTTACATCGCCATGAAGCGCAAGCTTTCGGTGGGCGACAAGATGGCCGGCCGGCATGGTAATAAGGGCGTGATTGCGCGGATCCTGCCCGACGAGGACATGCCGTACCTCCCGGATGGAACGCCGGTCGAAATCGTGCTAAATCCGCTGGGCGTGCCTTCCCGTATGAACGTGGGCCAGATTCTGGAGACCCACCTCGGCTGGGCCGCCAAGGCGCTGGGGCTGCATTACGCCACCCCGGTTTTCGACGGGGCGACCGAGCGCGAAATCAAGAAAGCCCTAACTGGCGCCAGCCTGCCCAAGGACGGCAAAACCCAGCTCTACGACGGCTTGACCGGGCAGCCCTTCGAGCAGCCGGTCACCGTCGGCTACATCTATATGCTGAAGCTCTCGCACCTGGTGGACGACAAGATTCACGCGCGCTCCATCGGGCCGTACTCGCTGATCACGCAGCAGCCGCTCGGCGGCAAGGCGCAGTTCGGCGGGCAGCGCTTTGGCGAAATGGAAGTCTGGGCGCTCGAAGCTTACGGCGCCGCCTATATTCTGCAGGAACTGTTGACGGCCAAGTCAGACGACGTATATGGCCGCGCGAAGATTTACGAGGCCATCGTCAAGGGTGAAGCCGCCATCGAGCCGGGCGTGCCCGAATCGTTCAACGTGCTCATCCGCGAGTTGCAGTCGTTGTGCCTGGACGTGGAATTGATGAAAAAGACGCCGCATGAAGTGCTGGACATGGCTCCGGCGGCGGACTGAAAGCAGGTGTTGGGTGCTGGGTGCTAGGTGCTGGCAAACGCAGCTGCCGTTTGCGGTGAGTACGCCAGAACCCAGCACCTAGAACCCAGAACCGGCGCCGCAAGGCGCCATGGAGGTAACATTGAGATCCTCTCCCTACGATAGAGCGAATTTGATCGCCGATTTCGATTCCATCCGGATCAGCTTGGCGTCCCCGGAAAAGATCCGGAGTTGGTCGCATGGGGAAGTCACTAAGCCCGAGACCATCAATTACCGGACCTTTAAGCCGGAGCGCGACGGACTGTTTTGCGCGCGCATCTTCGGGCCGACTCAGGACTGGGAATGCTTGTGCGGCAAGTACAAGCGCATGAAACACCGCGGCGTGATCTGCGACAAGTGCGGCGTGGAAGTGACGCTCGCGCGCGTGCGCCGCGAACGTTTGGGGCACATCGAGTTGGCCAGCCCCTGCTCGCATGTGTGGTTTTTCAAAGGTCTGCCCAGCCGTATCGGTCACCTGCTCGACATCACCCTGCGCGAACTGGAACGGGTGCTCTACTTCGAGGCTTTCGTGGTGGTCGAACCGGGCGAAGTGACCGATCTTTCAAGGGGCGAAGTCATCACCGACGAGCGCAAGCGGCAACTCGACCAGGAGTTCCCCGGCAAATTCGTCGCCATGATGGGTGCCGAAGGTATCAAAGAGCTGCTCAAGAAGGTCGACGTCGAATCGCTGAGCGAAGAGATTCGCGAGAAGATGAAGACCGAAACTTCGCAGCAGAAGAAGCTGAAGTTTGCCAAGCGCCTGCGCGTGGTGGAGTCGTTCCGCAAATCCGGCAACAAGCCCGAGTGGATGATTCTCGACGTGATCCCGGTGATTCCGCCGGAACTGCGCCCGCTGGTGCCTCTGGATGGCGGCCGGTTCGCCACCTCCGATCTGAACGATCTTTATCGCCGCGTAATCAACCGCAATAACCGGTTGAAGAAGTTGATCGAACTGCACGCTCCCGACGTGATCGTGCGTAATGAGAAGCGCATGCTGCAGGAAGCCGTGGACGCGCTGTTCGATAACGGCCGCCGCGGACGTGTGCTGCGCGGCGCCAACAATCGCCCGCTCAAGTCGCTCTCCGATACGTTGAAGGGCAAGCAGGGCCGCTTCCGCCAGAACCTGCTCGGCAAACGCGTGGATTACTCCGGCCGTTCGGTGATCGTGGTCGGTCCCGAACTGAAGCTCAATCAATGCGGTCTGCCTAAGAAGATGGCGCTCGAACTGTTCAAGCCGTTTATCTATCACCGGCTCGAACAGCGCGGGCACTGCACCACCATCAAGCAGGCCAAGGAACTGGTCGAGCAGCAGGATCCCGTGGTATGGGACATCCTCGAAGAAGTCATCAAGGATCATCCCATTCTGCTCAACCGCGCTCCCACGCTACACCGTCTTGGTATTCAGGCTTTTGAGCCGGTGCTGGTGGAAGGCAAGGCCATCAAGATCCACCCGCTGGTTTGCACCGCGTTCAACGCGGACTTTGACGGCGACCAGATGGCCGTCCATATTCCGCTTTCTCCGGAAGCACAGATTGAAGCTTCCACGCTGATGCTGTCGGCCAATAATATTCTCTCTCCGGCGCATGGCGGCCCCATCGCCGTCCCCACGCAGGATATGGTGCTGGGCTGCTACTATCTGACCAAGGCGCGTCCCGGTACCAAGGGTGAAGGCCGCACGTTCGCCTCCGTCGAAGACGTGCTGATCGCGCTCGAAATGGGCGAAGTCGAAACACTCACGCCCATCAAGCTGCGCTACACCGGCCGCGTGATCGACTTAGTGCACGCCTTCGACAATCAGAACATTCTGCACACCGAGCCGATCGAGTTCATTAAGCAGTACATGGAAACCACCGTCGGCCGCGTGATTCTCAACGATCAACTGCCGCAGGATATGCCGTTCATCAACGGCCTGCTCAAGAAGAAGGGCCTGGCGCAGTTGGTGCAATATTGCTATCTGAAGTTCGGTTTGGTGATTACGGTCCAGATGCTCGATCAGGTCAAGTCACTGGGCTTCCTCTATGCCACCCGCGCGGGCATCTCCATCGGCATCGACGACATGGTCGTGCCGTCCGAAAAGGCTGGCTTGGTGCGCGACGCGGAAAAGGAAGTGGTGGCCGTCGAGAACCAGTATCAGGACGGCGCCATCACCCACGGCGAGCGCTACAACAAGATCATCGAAATCTGGTCGAAGGTGACCGAGAAGGTTTCCGACGAGATGTTCCAGGCCATGGAAGAGGACGACCGCACCGGCCGTTACCTGAATCCGATTTACATCATGGCCGACTCGGGCGCGCGCGGATCGAAGCAGCAGATTCGCCAGCTTTCCGGTATGCGCGGCTTGATGGCCAAACCTTCGGGCGAGATCATCGAGACGCCCATCACGGCCAACTTCCGCGAAGGGCTGAACGTTTTGCAGTACTTCATCTCCACGCACGGCGCCCGCAAGGGTCTGGCCGACACGGCTCTGAAGACGGCCGATTCCGGCTACCTGACGCGCCGCCTGGTGGACGTTTCGCAGGACGTGATCATCGCCGAGACCGACTGCGGCACCACCGAAGGTATCTATGTGGAGCCCATCATTGAGTCGGGCGAAATCATTGAGCCGTTGCGCGACCGTATTGTGGGCCGCGTGGCTCTCGAAGATCAGAAGGACTACGAAGGTAACGTGATCGTGGCCGTGAACCAGGAGATCACCGAAGATCTGGCTGCGGCCATCCAGGCGGCCGGCATCGAGCGCGTCAAGATCCGTTCCGTGCTGACCTGTGAATCGAAGCGCGGTGTGTGCGTGATGTGCTATGGCCGCAACCTGGCGACCGGACGGCTGGTGGAGCGCGGCGAAGCCGTCGGCGTGATCGCGGCGCAATCCATCGGCGAGCCCGGCACGCAGCTCACCATGCGTACGTTCCACATCGGTGGAACCGCCACGCGTATTTCCGAGCAATCCACGCAGGACGCTAAGTCCGATGGATTCGCGCACTACATCGGTATCCAATATGTCCGCAGCAAAGCGGGCGAATTGATCGCTATGAACCGTTCCGGCATCATGGCTGTGGTCGACGAGAAGGGCCGCGAAAAAGAACGCTACCCGGTGGTTTACGGCGCAAAGATCATGATGGAAGATGGCGCCCCCATCAAGGCCAACCAGATCCTGCTCGAATGGGATCCGTACACTTTCTCGATCCTGACCGAGGTGACCGGCAGCGTGCACTTCAAAGATCTGCTCGAAGGCATGACCATGCAGGAGCAGGTCGATGAAGTTACCGGTATGTCGCAACTCGTGGTGGTCGATTCACCCGACGAGAAGCGCCAGCCGACCGTCATCGTGCGGCCGGATACAGCGCTCGGCAGCAAGTCGGAAGCCAAGAAGTACCTGATGCCGACGCATGCGCACCTGATGGTGCGCGACGCCGAAGAAGTTCACGCCGGCGACGTGCTGGCCAAGATCCCCCGTGAGACCACCAAGACCAAAGACATCACCGGCGGCCTGCCGCGCGTGGTGGAACTGTTCGAAGCGCGCAAGCCGCGCGAGACGGCCATCATCGCGGAAATCAACGGTGCGGTGAAGTACGGCGAAGTGACCAAGGGACAGCGCAAGATCTACGTGGTGGGCGATGGCGGCGAGCAGCGTGAATACTCGCTGCCGCGCGGCGTGCACATCAACGTCCAGGAGGGCGAGAAGGTGAAAGCCGGCGAGCCTCTCATGGACGGTCCGCGCAACCCGCACGACATCCTGGATGTGCTCGGCGAAAAGGAACTGCAGAAGTACCTGGTCAACGAGATTCAGGAAGTCTACCGGCTGCAGGGCGTCAACATCAACGATAAGCACCTGGAGGTGATCGTCCGCCAGATGATGCGCTGGGTGCGGGTCGAAGATATCGGCGACACGGAATTTCTGCCCGAGGAAGTGGTGGACAAATTCAAGTTCCGTGCTGAGAATCAGCGGGTGGTGGATTCCGGGCAGCGTCCGGCGCAGGGCCGGGCGGTGCTGCTGGGCATCACCAAGGCATCGCTTTCGACCGATTCGTTCATCTCGGCCGCGTCGTTCCAGGAGACGACGCGCGTGCTCACCGAAGCCGCCATCAACGGCAAGGTGGATTACCTGCGCGGTCTGAAGGAAAACGTGATCATGGGCCGCCTGGTGCCGGCGGGAACCGGCATGGAGTATTACCGGCGGGTCAAGATCGCGGGCGAGGACGTGGTGGAAGAGCCGGTGGTCGAGCCCACGCTCGAATCCATTCCGGGTTACGACGACGAAGCTCGCATTCAGTACGCCGGCGGTCTCACCGAAGACACCGGCGAAGACTCGATGGCGGAATAAGTTGAGCAGAAGTCAACTCGCGCCGCTGGTGTGCCGAGTGCATGCCAGCGGCGTTTCTATTTTGCCGAAGACTTAGTTCGACGCGATCGATGTAATCAGCGTCTGCGTGCCGGCCACGCCGTTCACCGTGAAGGTCACGGGCACTGCATCTCCAGCGGGTACGTTCGGCACGACCACGTTAAACTGATACAGTCCCATATAGCTGCCGGCCAATCCGTCATACTTGACTGTCGCCGGTACGCCGCCGAATAGAATCTGGAAACTGCTGGTCAGGCTGTTCACCTGCGTCTCCAGAACCCCCGCCGGGATATCCGGCGAGACCGTTCCGAACCCGATTCCATAAATAATCAATGTGTCGCCTGGCTTGGCGCGCTGCGAAGCAACTCCGCTCACTGTGCCGGGCGGCATGGCGAAAGTCGAGAAGTCCGGGAATAGCGCTGCCACATACTGTCCAGCCGCTACCTTGAAAGACCCGGGGGCAAGCATGCCTGGCTCCACGGTGTTCACCGTAACGGTGTACGCCGCGCTGGCGCCGCCCGGAGTGCTCACAACCACGGGTTGCGTTCCCGTGGCCACACTCGAAGGCACCTGCACGTTGACCTGGCCGGGACTGACGTATTCGACAAAGGCCGATACCCCACCAACCGTTACCGTGGTCGCTCCCAGCACCGTCGGTCCGTTATTGCCGTTGAAATCCGCGCCACTCCACACCTGCGAGGTAACATTGGCCAAGTTAGTGCCGTAGATCTCCATCCAGGTAGCCGGCGCGATCGCTGCCACCCCGCCATAACTGCTGGCGTTAATCGCCGCGAGAATATTTGGGGTTTGGTCGAAGGTGCCGTAGACCGGGCCAGTAATCGTGGCGTTGGGAGTCAATCCGACCGTTCCCACCGAGCAATCTCCAGCGCTCACTCCCGTGCAAGTGGCGGTTGCGTAGTAAAACACGAAATCGTCGGTCAAAAAGGTAACGGTCTGGCCGGTACTTTCCTGCAGGCTGACGGTTATCGTCCCTGAATTACCAGGCGCCAGGGCAAAGGTCACCGTATTCGCTCCAGGAGCCGTGGAGTTCGCCAGGAATGGAGTAGTCCCATTACCTGTGTAACTGAGCACAATCGAAATGGTGCCGCCTCCGCCGACGCCGGTGTAAGGAGCAGTCACCGTGCAGTTCGTCTTAGTGCCGTCAAAAGCACACGTGCCCCATTCGACAGAGCTCTGTCCGATCCCATTGCTGCCGCCGAGACCGGTCAGTGTGACGTTTTGGTTGCTGCTGGTGTAAGTAGCAGTCACACCAAAAGCGTGCATCCCGAGGCAAATCAAGGGTAATAAGATGGCCGATATCTTACGAAATTTCGATAGCATAAATGATTGAAGGCTTTCCTGAAAAAGAGTAAAAACGATGCAGTTAAGAATACCAGACGGCTGCAGGGAGGTCAATTATCAGTCATATCTCGAGACCTGCCCGGCAGGATCTTGTAATCCGGTTTATCAATCGCCCAAGAATTTGCCGATGGGGCGCAGCCCTTTCACGTTGTCACAGACGGCCTTGAACGCAGCGGTCATGGGAATGGCCAGCAGCAGGCCGGCCGCATCCCAGAGGAATCCCCACACCATCAGTGAGAAGGTGACCGCCAGCGGATTCAGGTGCACGCGCGAACCGACAAATTTGGGATAGAGCAGGTTCAGCGCCAGCAGATGCAGGACGCTGACGATCGCGATCACCAGCAGGTAGCCCGAGATGGTGTTGTACGCGGTGAGCGCCACGAAGAGCGGCGGCAGCGCCGCTAGCGGTAGACCAACATAAGGCACCAGGCTCAGGAAGCCGCTGAGCGGCCCCACCAGAAGGGCGTAGGGCAGGTGTAGAATCCAGAAAGCTAGCGAACTGCTGGCCGCCAGGAGCAGACCCAGCACCGAGTTTCCCACCACGAATGCGCGCACCATATCCGCGATCCCCTGCAGGCTGCGCGCCGCAGCGGCACGATCTTCACCCTGGAAGAATTGCAGGAAACTGCGGTGGATATGATCGTGCCAACTGAGCATGAAGTACACCAGGAAAGGCACGAATGAGGCCATCAGCACGATCTGATAGAACGATCCCAGACGCGCGGAGATGAAGTCCTTGAGGGGTGACGACTCCTGGTGGATGCGCACCTCCGGGATGACGCCCGGCACTATCGGCGGCGGGGGTTCGGCCGTGCGGCGCTTCTTGCGGGATGTCTCCTGGGGCGGCGGCGCGACGGGCTGCTTCTGACGGGGCAGCACCAGTTGGTAAGTGCGTTGCTCGAGCCCCTCCGCCTTGTCCGATACCGACTCAATCAGCTCGCCGATCCGCTGGCTGTATTTCGGCAGATCTTCCAGCAGGATCGATCCCTGGGTGTACGCTCCCAGACCGATCAGGTACAACAAGGAGAGCGCGGCCGCGCACACCAGGAAACTGGCCAGCGAGCGCGGCAGGCGGATGCGCACCAGCAGGTTTACGAAAGGCTCCAAAATGAACGCCAGCATCACGGCCGCCAGCGAGGTGATGAAGAATACGCGGCCGAAGTAGAGAATCGCGATCACCACACCCAGGGCAATGAGCGGGATCGAGATGTTACGGACTTCCCGCTCAGCGGCGAGTAAAGGCTTGGACAGAATGGCCACGAAGCGACAGGACCTGTCTCCGAATCTACCACGCCCGGCGTTTATAATGAAATTGGTTTCGAGCCGCATGCCTACTGAAAGACCCCGCATCCTGGCGCTCGACCTGGGAAAGAAGCGTATCGGCATGGCCATCAGCGATCCGCTGGGTCTCACCGCGCAGGGGCTTCCCAACCTCGAACGCAAGACCAAGCGCGCCGACTTGGCCGAACTGACGCGCCAGATGGAGGAACGCGGCGTCGGTCTCATCCTGCTTGGAAACCCCCTGCATATGAGCGGCGCAGAAGGCCGCCAATCGGCCTGGGTGCGGGAATTCGCGGCTGACCTGACGGAGTGGTCCGGCCGGCCCGTTCGATTGTGGGACGAGCGCCTGACCACGGTCGAAGCCTCGCGTGTGCTGCGCGCCAGCGGCATCAGCATCGAGAAACGTGCCCGGGCAGTGGACCGGCTCTCCGCTGTCATTCTGCTGCAGAGTTACCTGGACTCTTTGTGAAAAAATTTGTCTGGGCGGGACTGATCCTGCTGAGCGGCCTGTGTGTTCTGGCATACTTCGCCTTCGAATTGACTACACCGTTCGCCGCATTCCAACAGGCGACATTCGTCGATTTTCCCAAGGGCACGAGCACCCGCGAGATGGCGGCGATGCTGCGGAATTCGGGCATCATCCGTCACGCTTGGACATTCGAAGCCATGCGGCTCTTACGGCGGCATGCCAGGCTACAGGCGGGTGAATACCGCTTTACGAAGCCGGCATCCGTGCTGGAGGTGTTCGACCGCATCGCGCGCGGCGACATTTTCTATTACGAACTGGTGGTGCCGGAGGGCAACAACATGTTCGATATCGGCGCCTCTGCCCAGCGGCTCGGCTTGTTTACTACCGCGGATTTCCTGGGTGCCGCGCGCAACCCGTCTTTGATCCGCGATCTCGATCCGCAGGCTCCCAGCCTCGAGGGCTTCCTGTTTCCCGACACGTATCGCCTGAGCCGCCATACCACTCCGGAGCGGCTCTGCCAGATCATGACGGCCAAGTTTCGCGCAGTCTGGCGCGGCTTGCATACCGATCAGGCCGTTCACCGGACCGTGACCCTTGCCTCGCTGGTGGAAAAAGAGGGAAAAATTCCGGACGAGCGGCCGGTGATCGCCTCCGTTTTTGACAACCGGCTGGCCATCGGGATGAAGCTCGACTGCGACCCCACGACGATCTACGCCGCACTGCTCGACGGAAGCTATCGCGGCGTGATCTACAAGTCCGATCTGCAGAGCGGCAATCCCTACAATACTTACCAGCACGCGGGGCTGCCGCCCGGACCGATCGCCAATCCCGGCGCGGCCTCGATTGCCGCCGTGCTACATCCGGCGGATATGAGCTACCTCTACTTCGTGGCGCGTGCGGACGGTTCCGGCCGCCACAGTTTTGCCAGCAGCTTGAGCGCGCACGAAGCCAATATCGCCCGCTATCGGGCGGCTATCCGGCTTCACAAATAGGCCGGGCTCGCTGCCAGAAAGTGATCCACTTCGGCGCGCGAAGGAGCGGAAGCCTGCGCGCCCAGGCGGGTCACGGAGATGGCGGCCGCGGCGTTGGCGAACCGCAGCGCGCTCGCGATGGGCTGCCCTTCGGCCAGGGCCACGGCGAGTGCGGCATTGAAAGTATCGCCGGCCGCAGTGGTGTCGCGCACTTCGACCGCAAACGTGGGCGTATGCAAACGGCCATCATCGCCTGAATAATACGATCCCCGATCGCCCAGCTTCAGCACCACGCTGCGGGGGCCCAGACTGTGGAGCGCGTCCGCCAATTCCGGCGCGGCGTCGAGCGAGACTCGCGCAGGCGGGCGGCCGAGCAGCATCAGGGCTTCCGCCTCATTGGGCGTCAGGATGTCGATGTTGCCGAGCAGGGCAGCGGGCAGGGGCTGCGCGGGCGCGGGATCGAGAATCGTGCGCAAGCCTTCCGCGCGCGCGAGCGCCAGCGCGCCTGCCACGGTATCGAGCGGCGTCTCCAGTTGGAAAAGTGCCAGACTCGCGCCGCGGAAGATTTTGCGCATGGCTTCCACGTCGGCCGCAACCAACGCGTGATTCGCTCCGGACGCGACGACGATGGAATTCTGGCCGCCTCGATCGACCCAGATCAGCGCCACACCCGTAGGCTGCGATTTAGTGGCGTGCACGGCGCTCACATCCACGCCGGCCGCGGCCAGGCTGGCCTTCAAGTGATCGGCGAAGACATCGTAGCCTACACGTCCGATCATGCGGACTTGGGCGCCGCCGGCCGCAAGCTTACCTGCAGCGCAAGCCTGGTTGGCTCCTTTGCCGCCGGGAATCATTTGAAAGTCGCGGCCCAGCGTGGTTTCGCCGGGCACGGGCAGGCGCTCGACGGTTACCACAAAGTCCATATTCAGGCTGCCGACGACCACCAGCGCGGGCGTCATTTCGCCAGATCGATGCCTAGCTTTTTAAGCTCTTCGGAGTAATACCTGTGGTGCAGCAGGTCCCATTCCTCGCTGCCTTCAGGGATCTCGCGCTTCTGCGAGCGGATTTTCTGCCGCGCCATGCGATCCACTTTTTCTTCGGCGGTCAGGATCTCGGTGATGTCGCGCACGATTTCGAGGCGCACTTCGTTGAGGTCTTTCTTCATGCGCAGCGCGCGCGACTTGCGCAGCGCCACCACGATCTTGTGCGACATGTCGGTGATCTTGTCACGCGACAGCTTCATCGGATCGTGCGTATCGCGGCCGGAAGCGCGGATGACTTTCCGCTCCGCGATCATGGTGTTCTTGACCTTGCGGAACATCTCCTGGTAGCTGACGCCTTCGCGGCGCATGTACTCGCTGTACTGTTGGAGGATCTCGCGCACTTCGTCATTCAGACGATCTTCGACGGCGAGCTCCTCGGTAATAAGACTGGTGATTAACTCGGCCAACGCCTGCGGATTGTTGGTCTCAATCGCGCCCGGCGAAAGCTTCGTGACCAATTGACGGGAGAGATATGCGATGAATTCCCTGGGAAGCAACATCTATGCGTTTCGATGAAACTTGTAGTTTAACAGATCCGGAGAGTAACAGAACCAGCGCCGAATCAGTACAATCCTTTGGCCAGACCGCCATCCACGGCGACCGATGCGCCGGTGATGTAGCCGGCTTGCTCGGAAGCCAGGAAAACTACCAGAGCGGCGAGCTCTTCGGGCTTGCCGAGCCGGCCAACGGCGGTCTGATCCGCCCAGCGCTGTTCAATCGCGGCGGCGTCCACGCCCTCGTTGCCCGCCAGTTTGTGGCTTAACTCCGCGAGCCTTGCGGTAGCCGTGTATCCAGGGCAAACGCTGTTCACCAGGACGCCGTCGCGTCCGTACTCATTGGAGAGCGTCTTGATTAAGCCGCTTACCGCGGAGCGCACCGAGTTCGACAAAACCAATCCTGGAAGGGGTTGCTTCACGGATATTGACGTGATGGCGATGAAGCGTCCCCAACGCTGTTTTTGCATCAGGGGCAAGGTCTGCCTGGCCAGGTAGACGGTGCTCATCAGGTTCAGATTTGCCGCAGCCTGCCAATCCTCGATGGTGGTAGCGGCAAAACTCTTGGAAGGCGGCCCGCCGGCGTTGGCCACGCAGATATCCAGGCGGCCGAAATGGTCCGTCACTTCGCCCACGAAACGCGCGACGGCTTCGTGGCTGGTGACATCCAATGCACGCGCAAGCACCTCGACACCGGCGCCCCGCCGGATCTCTTCGGCGGTGGCCTCCAGTACGGATTGCGTCCGGGCGCAAAGCGCCAGGCTGGCACCCTCGCGCGCGAGTCCCCAGGCGACGGCACTTCCAAGTCCCTGGCTGGAGGCGGCCACCAGCGCCACGCGGCCTTTAATCCCCAGATCCATGGTGTTCTCCCTGGCGCAAGTAGCCGTCCTGAGCCGTCAGCCAATCCGTACGGATTGGGCTGAAAATGTCCAGGTCAAGTGTATCCTCTAGGGCCACCGCGCGATGCGGCACGTTCGCGGGAATGCGCAGCACTTGCCCCGCCGAAACGGTGACGGTCTTCCCCTCGATCGCGAACTCGAGCGCGCCCTCCAGGATGTAGGTGATCTGCTCACTTTCGTGTTGGTGCTCCGGGACGATGGCGCCGCGGCTGAGGAAGACCTGCGCCACCATGGCCTTCTCTCCCGCGATCACCTTGCGCGCGATATACGGACTCAAAACTTCCTTTTCGAGGCTTTCCCAAGTGTAGTGTTCCATGTTGTGCCGTCCCCGTTATTTTACATTTCCCGGAGGCCGGAAGGGCGCGACCGTTTTAACAAACAAATGATTTTCGGCTGACATACTTCAGCGCCGCGCCGTCGTCTTCTTGTTCAGACAGATAAGACGCACGCCGCGTGGCGGCTCTGATGAAAGGAAAAACATGAACTTACATAGAACACTTGCACTTAGTTTAGGTTTAGTTACACTGCTCGGCCTGGCCGCCGCCGGAGCCAGGGCTGAAACGGTTTCGCAGGGGACGTTTACCTTGCCGGAGGATGTGTATTGGTCGAATTCGCTGCTGCCGGCCGGACAATATAGCGTCGTGCTCGACCGCGATACCGGAGGCTCGGGGTTGATCTCGCTGCGCGGTGAAGGTGTGTCGCTGCGGTTTCTGGCCCCAGCCGGATATTCGCTCAGTCCCAGCCGCGGTTGTCTGAAGATCCAGGAAGTCAGCGGCACTTACTATGTGCGCGAGTTTGACGACAGCGTCTTCGGTAGAGCCTTCCGTTTTGCACTCCCCAAGTCGGCCAGGCAGGTTGCGAGCAGCGCTGGTACGCGGCAAACTGTAACGGTTCCGGTTTCCGCAGAGTAGTTGCGCTCAGCAGGCCAGCCCTGGAGGCCTTTAACCGGCGCCGGGGCTGGCCCGGACAGCGGCTCACTCCTGTCCGAATCCGATATTGTGCAGTAACTGCTGAAAGCGGGCAAGCTGGTGCAGACTGTCGAAACGCGGCTCGACTTTGAGCCAGGTGAGCCAGATTTCGCGTTTCGCATAAGATTCATCGAGTAAGTCCAGCGCGCGTTCCTGGTTGCCCAGTCCGGTGTGAGCCAACGCTATCCAGTAAGAAGAGACGGAACGCTTCTGCGAGAGACTCTCGAGTTCGGATAGCGTCTTACTGGCTGAGTCCGTATCTCCGGCAGCGGCGGATGCGTACACTAAGGCGGCTAGCACGGCCGGCTGATCGCCCGAACAGATGCGGGCATTGCCCAGTTCGACGATGGCTTCCTCAGTCAGACCCATCTGTGCGTACGACAAACCCAGAGTAAATTGCGCCGGCCCGAACTTAGGCTCCATGGCGAGTATCTTCCAGGATCGCTCGGAGGCGCCCTGGAAATCCCGCGAGACATAAAGTCCCCAGGCGACGGCCACATTGACCAGGGGCGATAGCGGATCGAGTTCTTCGGCAAGGCGAAACTCTCTAACGGCTTCTTCCGCCTTGCCGCACGCCGCCAGGTGCGCTCCGTACGCCTGATGCAGCATCGCGGAGTTGGAGGTCAGAACCAGCGCGGTCAGATACTCGGCTTCCGCCCCGGACCAGTCCCATTCAAACAGTCTCTTCACGGTAGCTAGCGCGGCGTGCGCTTCGCCGAGATCCTGTCTCGCCTGGAGAGCGTGCAAGGCCATGTCCCTGGCGCGCGGATAGATTTCGCCGGCCGGCGCCATGTCCAAAAAGGCTGACAGACAATATGCGTCCGACAAACCCGCGTATGCGTATGCGCAATGCGGATCCTGAACCAGCGCGGAGTTGAAGTGGGCGATGGCTTTATGCAGATCGTCCTCAGTCAGTTTCTGGCAGAAGTACCGGCCCTTCAGACAATCCTGGGGAACTTCGGCGGACGTGTCACTCGAATGCACCAACTGGATGCCGGCCGTAGAACGCGGCGGAGCTGGAGAAGCTACTTCTTCAACAGATGCGATAAAGCGATATCCAAGTCCGGTTCGAGTCTCTATGTAGCGGGGCGAACGGGAAGTGTCTCCGAGCGACCTGCGCAGCGCATTCACCGCGGTATTGAGGCTGCGGTCGAAACTGACATGCAGCCCGGGCCAAAGGTACTGGGCCAGATCGTCGCGCCGCACCAGTTGCCCTCGATTGCGTAACAGCATTTCTAGGATTTGGAATGGCTTGCGTTGCAGCTTGAGGCGGATGCCATGTTTGCGTAGTTCCCGGTTATCGAAATCTACCTCGAAGTCTCCGAAGCGCATATTGGAAGGCGCATGCATGGATTCCGCCGCGGGAAATGACATTGTGCCTTAAGTCCTTTCTAAACCGTGACTTCTATCGTCAGAATGAATTGACGTCCAGTTGATAAACTTCGCCCGCCGACCGCCCATCTATTGCATAGACGAAGTGAGAGCCGCAAAGGGTTCGCCCGAAAAGGCTCACAAATCAAAAAAAGGAGACAGCATGAACTTAGGGAAATATTTCACGATGGGATTCACGATGGCAGTTCTGGCTTTGGGTTTGACGACGGTGCGGGCGAGCGCCGAACCGGTGCTGGTGGGGACTTTTGAATTACCTACCGCCACCTACTGGGGTGACACTCTTCTGCAGCCTGGCCAATACACCATCTCAATGAGCGCACAGTCGCACGACATCGCCAGCGTTCCGGTGGTGCGTTTGAGTGGAGAGGGCATAGAAGCTACGTTTCTTGCGATCGCGCGGCCCGCGCGTGAGTCGGGACGCAGCTCTCTCGAAGTGGCCAATATCGATGGCACCTATGTCGTTCGCGCCTTCGATGCCGGTATCATCGGAGAGTCGTTCTCGTTTGGTGTGACCAAGACGGTGAAAAACAAAGCGCTGCGTGCGAGCGCCCAACCGACCATGAGCGTTTCGGTTTCGAGCGTAGCGGGCCGGTAAAAGACCGAGAGGTCCCGGCCATGTCGCCGGGGAGTCCTGCCTTTTTGCGCTAACGGACGTTTCTGGCCGTGACAATCCTAAACAAGTTGCTCGCGACGGCGGAGCGTCTCTTCGATCAGCTCGGCGGCCTTCGGGGCCCCGCCCCGGCCGGCGATAGCCTCCCCGAGGCGCTGCGCCTGCTGGCGGAAAGACGGCTCGCGTAGCACGCGCTCGACCGCCGCGCGCATCTGGTCCGCGGTAGTCCGGTCGGGCTCCAGGCGCAATCCCGCGCCGCTTTGATGGACAGCCCAAGCCAGTTCCGTCTGATCCCAAATCGCCGGCAGCACCACCAGCGGCAAGCCCTTCAATAGTCCGGCAATCACGGCGTCCGAGTTTCCGTTGCTGACCAGTGCGCTGGCATACGGCAACACGTCGCTCAGCGCCACGTCATAGTGCAGAGAGACATTGGTTCCAAGGTTTCCCAGCGGGATCGAGCCTGGCTTGCGGCGCTGGCCGGCAAGCAGGATCACTCTCATCGGCTGACCTACAAATGTCTGCGCGGCCAGCGATAACATGGGCGCGTCGAGCGTGTAGAGCGCGCCTTCGTCCACCACCACTACGGGCTTGTCTTGGCTAATCTCCCGGATCCATGCCGGCGCCGGCTCTGCCGCGGGTTTGTCCCACAGCGACGCTCCGATGTAGTGTACCGAAGGAGGCAAATCTTTTCGCTCGTAGTCGAGCTCCGGCGTTCCCGGCATCAGGTAAAGCGGCAGCCGGCCCGTATATGCGGTAACGGGCGCGTCGAGGGCAGGCAATCCCCGCGCCACCCGCAGATTGCTCGCCGCCAGCCGGACGCCTTCCGTCTTGCGGTCCACCACCGCCTTCAGGATCGCGGCGACCAGCTTGCGAGGGCCGCGGAATGGCCGGGGCTTGGCCACGCCTGGGATGGCGCCGTCGGGCCCGGGCAGCAGACTGTTGGCTACATGCGAGAACGCAATCACGGGCACATGCCGCATTTCCGGGGTAAACAGGATCGGCCCCCACATGGTCAGGCAGGTGACCAGGGCGTCAGGCGCCCACTCGGTCCAGATGCGGTCGAGATCCTGTAATTGGCCGGGAATCGTATCCACGAAGAATTTCTGCCAATATGGTTTGAGCTGGTTCGGAGTGCGGCGCAACTCGCGCAGCATTTCGGTGGCGTGTTCTACGTCTGCCTCGCTCACGTGTTCAAAGGCGAAGTTGCGGAAGCCTTCCCCGCCGAGCAGTTCCGATACGCTGGGGCCCGTGTAAAAAGCCACCTCGTGGCCGCGCGCCGCGAGGGCATGGGCCAGCGCGACGTTCAGGTTCAAGTGATTCGGAAAATGCCATGTGGTGATCAAGATCCTTGCCATAGAAGGCTCCAGGGTAGCGAACCTTCCCGGAACAGGCAAGTGTGGCGATAAGCATGAATTAGACGATGTCCAAAAACAGGACACTACCTTATACTCGCGACCGGGAGGCTGTGGTATTCTCGCACAAATGTCTGACCCCGCAATCAACGGCCAGCCAGTGGATCGCTTGGGACTAAGCGATCCGCGCATGCGCATCTGGAAGATATGGGTGGCCGCGGTTCTGGTTGTGTGGGCCGTATTGGTAACGCGATCCGGCCACTGGCGTGACGCTGTGAGTCACTGGCCGATGGCGGTGGTGATGTTGTTCGGCGCGCCGGTCGGCGCGGCCACGTCTATGGGCGGCGGCAGCGTGGCGTTTCCGTTCCTGGTGTTGGTGTTTCACCGCTCGGCCGCGATCGGGCGGGACTTCGCGGTGGCCGTACAATCGATCGGCATGACGTCGGCATTCATTTTTCTGTACTGCCGGCGCGTACCGCTGCAGGCCCGGCTGCTGTTCTGGAATCTGGTGGGGGCCGGACTGGGGCTACTCGCGGGCACTTACTGGATGGCGCCGCGCGTGGACGATGTGATGGTCAAGCTGCTGTTCGCCGGGCTGTGGATGAGCTTCGGCCTGCTGTTGATCGGTAAGAACCGGGAGTTCAGCCGGTTGGACTCGCATACCCCGATGCGGACCTCATTAGCAATTCGGTTTGGCTTGACGATCGGAGTCGCGGGAGGCGTGGCGGCGGCACTGATCGGCGGCGGGCTCGACATGCTGACATACGCCGCTCTCTTGCTGATGTTTCGCTACGACCTGAAGATCGCCATTCCACACGCGGTGAGTTCCATGGGCATCGCCTCGGTGATGGCGAACGGGCTGCACTTCGGCTTCGGCCATGTCAGCAACGAAGTGCTCTTCAGTTGGATGGCGGCGGCGCCCGTGGCGCTGCTAGCCGCACCCATGGGAACACTGGTGCTCACCGTGGTTCCCAGGGTCCGCATGGTCTATGCGGTGGCCACCTTATGCATGATCCAGTTCTGTTGGACGCTGTACCAGTTGCATCCCTCGCGGAACGGGTGGCTGTGGGTAGCGTCTGTGTTGTGCGCCGCGTTGGGAGCCTTCTGGCTGATGTTCCAATATGGCCGGCGGCGCAGCCGCGCGTTCACCTACGCGGCCGCCGCCGCCGACACCCTCGGGCTTCTGCAGGAAAGCGACTGATCGGCAGCCGCGCCTGTGCGCGCTTACACGTGCGCCGCCTTGTGTTTCTCCGGTAGCATCGCCTCGGGCTTGTGGGTGAAGAGCCGCTTCGGATTCATGTCAGCCATGACTCCGCCGCTCATCGCCTTGATCTCCGGCGGCGCGTCCTTGGCCACCCAGATGAGCGTCTTCAGGAACGTGCCTGGTGATCCGGCATTCACCCAGCGGCGCTCTGGATCAAAGAGCCGGTTGGCGGGCGGCGAGAAGTTGCATCGCTCCACCAGTTTGAAGATCTCACGGTTGGCTTCCTCGGCCGTGATCTGGCCGCTCTCGTAGGCCAGCATGCGGGACTCGGCGGCCTCGAACATCGCCTTGAAGCCCAGGTGCTGCGCGAAGTACAGCCCCATAGGCTCTTCGGCATCCGGCAGAACGGCGTCGTCATGCGTGGCCTTGTACCGGCGATACACGGCGGCCAGGCGCAGGTCGCCCAGACCGACGCCGATCGCCCAGATGCGAAACCAGGCGTTCCACAGTTGAAAATCGTTGAACGAGATGTACGCGCCGTTGACCAGCCGGTCGTTGTACTCCAGGTTGTTCTGCTGCAGACGCTCCAGGTACTCGAAGCGGTCCTCGGAGAAATCGCCGTCTTTGAAAGCCTTGAGCACCAGCCCGCAAAATGCATTGACATGTTCGACCAGCGAGGGCAAGCCGCGGGAAAAGTACGCATCCGTAAATCCGGCGGCGTGCGGGCTGAGGCAGTAGCGGTATCCGATAGTGCGTTTCGAACTGAATTGCACCCGGTCGGTGGAAACCCAATCGCGCACCGCCCTGGCTCCCTCAAACTGCGGGGCGATGCTTGGAAATTTCTTCAGGAACCAGTTGAATTCCTCTTCGCCGCTCATGCTGGTCTTGGGATAGACCCGCATATCGAGATTCAGGCCGATGCTGGTGAGCGGATTAGTGGAGCCTTCGCGATTGTGGAACGGGATTATCCAGAACCACCCGCCCTTGAACAAGTGGTGGCAGGTGCCTTCGCCCCAGCCCATCGGCATGCCATACACCTTGCGCGCATCCATGGCTTTGTCGAAAGCCGGCACGTTAATCATATGGGTGAAAATCGAGCGCGAATTGACGCGCGCGCGCGGGGGATTATCGCGAAGCTGAAACTTCGCCGCCAGTATCGACTTGTATCCCGAGGCGTCGAGCACGTATTGAGCGTGGAACGTCTCGCCGCCTTTCGTGCTGATCTCCACGCCGCCGGGGCTGAAATTGACATCGCTGACCAGACAGTGGTATTTGACCGTCGCGCCATACGTGATGGCGACGTTGGTCAGCCACGAGTCGATGTCCTGCCGGAACAGATGCGCCTCGTATCCCTCCCGGAAGGGCGGAATCACGAGTTGGCAGGCCTCCATGGTGTTCTGCGGCTTACCTTCCCGGTGGTAGACGAATCCGAAGTTGCGCTTCTCGCCGCACGCCGAGGTGATATGCGAATGGATTTCCTTCGCGCTGCTGAAGTGGTCGATCAACTCCGGCACGTTATACCGCTCCGCGATGATTTTCATCATGCGGAAAACGTGGCGCACCGTGGATTCCCCGATGGCGAAACGCGGATGGATGCCTGTTTCCAGGATCAGGACCTTCAAGCCCTGCTTGGCCAGGATCGTCCCTACCAAGCTTCCCCCCAAACCAGCGCCAATGATGGCGATATCGTAGTTGCCGTTGTTCATACGTTTCCCCGTTGTCCTTTTTCTTCGTTATCGAGTGTTAACAAAACGAAGATTTTCGGTAGAATAGCACGGGCGGGACCAGGTGTAAAGATTTTATAAATGCGCTTACGTGCGGCAAACCCTGCATCCTTAGGAGAATGCGGGATTTCTCAGGCGGGAAGATCAGCCCAAATCGGCGAGGGCAGGGAAACCTCGCGGAACGCTTTTAGTTCGAGCTTGTGGCGATACATCTCAGCATCCGCGGCGCCCATCAAGTCGTCGGGCTTGTTTATCGCCGTCGAGAGCGTTGCGGCGCCGATGCTCAAGTTGAGCCGCAGTTCCTGGCCCTGCCAGGGTAGCCGCGCCTGCTCAATCAGGTCGAGGATGGATTGCCGCACGATGGCCGCGCCGTCGGCGCCGGTCTGGGGCAGGATCACCGCAAATTCATCTCCGCCCAGCCGGGCGCAGATATCTGAAGTGCGACACCGGGTTTTCAGAAGCTGCGCGACGGTCTTCAGGGCTTCGTCGCCGGCCTTGTGCCCATACTGGTCATTGAGCTGTTTGAACCAGTTCATGTCGATCATCAGGATGGATAGCGTGCCGTAACGGCAGGCCCGATCGACTTCGTAACGTAGGGCTTCCTCGAAGCGACGGCGATTGAACAAGCCAGTTAAGGGATCGGTTTGGGCGAGTTCCTCCAGCTTCGCGTTGGCTTCCTGCAGCATCTTTTGATGCGTGATCAGGCCGGCGGTGCGTTGCACGATGAGGCCCTCGAAGGCCTCGTTCAACGATTGCCCATCGCCGACTTCATCCACGTTGCAGGCGAGCACCACCGAGCACGGAATCAGGATTCCGCGGGGCGCCGGGCCGCCTTTACCGATCGCCGCTTCATAAGCTTTCTGCAGGGCAAAGTAGCCTTGCTGGAACCGGCTTTCGTCGACAATCGCCGATACTACTCCGCTTTTCACGAACGGCTGGACCGAGTCGGTATTGGTGAAGCCGACGCACGGGACACGGAAATTGCACTCCTGCAGAGCGCTGGCTATTTCCACGATGTGTTCTGAACCAACGTAAATGCCCTCGATCGGCTTGGCACGCCGCATGAAGTCGATGAAGCAGGGAGTTATTTCGCGGTCCGGGCAGGACGCCACTTCGCACATTCCGGGATGGCGCTCCAGTTCCGCGCGGAGCCCGTCGTAACGTTGCGCCAGGTGATATTCGTGCCGCGGACCAGAAAAGGTCCAGACCTGCCCGCGATGCCCCATCAACTTCGCGAGCAGCTCGCCCGCCAGGGTACCTGAGTGGAAGGCGTCCGGTCCGACGAACAGCGTGCGGCCGCTGGCGGGAGCGTCGGCGTGGAAAGTGATGACCGAGGTTCCCCGGGCGACATGCCGGGCAATCAGATCGTTCAATGCCGTAGTGTGCAAGGGAACAATGGCAATGGCATCCACCTGCTCTGCCAGCAGTCCGGACAGAATGGTCCGCTGCGCTGCCAGATCGTGCCGCGGAGGTGTAACGTCGGCCACCTCTACGCCGAACTGGGCGATATCAAAGGTAGCTTCCCAGACGCCTTGCCAGAGCAAGTCGAAGAAAGCTGCGGGTTCTTTGGGCGCGATGACTACGATTCGCACGGTCCTGCTGGTATATATCGGACGATGGCTGTAAGTCGAACAGGTTCATGCAGGATGTATCCTGTCTGAGAGGCTTGCCGCGTGGACGTTTATCTAATCGATGGTACGTATGAGCTATTCCGGCATTACTTCGCCCTGCCGTCCGCCAAGGACGAAAACGGTCGCGAAGTCGCGGCCGTACAGGGCGTGATTGCCTCCGTGCGCGGCATGATTCAGCAAGGCGCAACCCATCTGGGCGTGGCGACGGACCACGTGATCGAGTCGTTCCGAAATGGCCTGTGGGGGGGCTACAAGACGGGCGAGGGCGTGGCGCCGGAGCTGTTGAGCCAGTTTCAATTGCTCGAAGACGAACTCGCCGCCATGGGTGTGGCGGTCTGGCCGATGGTCGAATTCGAAGCGGATGACGCATTGGCGTCGGCCGCGGCTGCGGCGGCCCGCGATCTTTCGGTCGGGCGCGTGATCATTTGTACGCCCGACAAGGACCTGGCGCAGTGTGTCCGCGGCGAGCGGGTGGTGCAGATGGACCGCCGGCGGAGGACCATCCGCGATGAAGCGGGCGTGGTCGCCAAGTTCGGCGTGCGGCCGGAGTCGATACCGGATTACCTGGCGCTGGTGGGCGATGCGGCGGACGGATATCCGGGGCTGCCCGGCTGGGGCGCCAAATCCAGCGCCGCGGTGCTGGAGAAGTTCGGGCATCTGGAATCGATTCCGCCCGATTGGCGCGATTGGCACGTGAACGTGAGCGGCGCCGGCGGGCTGGCTGCTACGCTTAACCGGGAACGGGAGAACGCGTTTCTGTTTCGAAAGCTTGCCACGCTGGAGACTGGCATTCCGTTGTTCGGCTCGGTGGAAGAGCTGCGCTGGATGGGGAGGGTTTAGCCTTTCCTGTGTGGCTTCGGCATGCCGGTCGCCGCGCGCAGGCCGTAAACGTAGAGCGCGTCCTTGGTGCCCACGTAGACCCGCCCTCCGGCCACGGTTGTCATCGCGAAACGCAGCGGAGTTCCCAGCCAGTCTTCCGTCCGGTTATCTGAGCTGAACAGCATGTGGCTTACGTCCTTCGCATCGTAGGCCTGCAGAATGGCGGCATGCAATGCGATTCGCTCCTGCCACCCCTTGGTCAGCACGATCCATACGACCCCGTCGTTTGTTCCGTTAGCTGAAACTGCCGGAATCGCCCCGGGATCCTTAAACCGGTAGGAGCCCTGGTGCAGCGGCGCATGCGAGAGCCGGCCATTTTCGACGCGGAAGTCTTTCAACACGTCGTTGCATTCGAAGTAGTAGAGATGGCCGTGCCAGTAAGCCGGCGCTCCAAACGCTCCCTCGCCTACCGCCTTGAGTGTTGCGACCGCGTGATTGTCCGCGCCCGTATGAAATCTGCCCATCCTGTCGCGATCTACCAGGTAAATCACCCCGGCTTTCCCGGCGACCACCAGCAACCGCCGGCCTGCGCCTGCTTCGTCCGGCAGCAGGACCGGGCCGCTCGAGCCCAGATCGTTATCGTGCGCATTCAGGTCGTGTTCGTTGAACGGCGTGAAATAATCGCGTACCGTGAACTGGCCGTTGGCGAGGCCGAGCTTGAGTACGGAATCACCGTAGTCCCGCCCGTTCGCGGCCGCCGTGAATCTGCCGTTCCCGGTGGCTGCGTAAACATTGCCTTCCCGGTCAGCCGCAATACCCGCGTCCGATTGCCAGATGCCGCTCTCGCCCGCATCGGGTGCCGTGTTGAAGACCCCGACCTGCCGCAGGCTGCGCGCATCATACGCCATCACCCACCCGTAGTACGGGCCGACGTCGCAAGACGATCCCCAGGCGATATATAGGATGCCGTTCGCGAGCAGCAGCGCCGCCCGCGGGTTTTCGAGGATCGCATGAAAAGTGATCTCGTGCTGCGACAGTCCGAAAATGGACGGCGTCTTGAAGACGGCCCGAATCAGCACCGGGCTGCCGGGCTTCTCGGCTCCGGTTGTAATGTCCAGCGCGTGCAGCCGCTGATAGAACCGCGTGGTTCCCCTGGTGGTCTGGCTGGTGCGCGCCAGGACATAGATCGTGCCGCTGCCTGCGTCAATGACGGGTGTCGAGGTGATCCCGATTTCGGGGGAGATAAACGGGCACCGGACGGCCATCTCCGGAACCGGATTGACGCCGTCCTGCGGACTCACAAAACTCCTTCGCCAGAGCGGCTCGCGCGGTTGTCCGGCGGCATCGAGGGCATAGACGCTGTCGTGTTCGGTCGCGATAAAGACCACGTCGTGCGTGCCCTTTCCCGGGATGTTCAGGTTCGGAACATAAAGCGGCTGCGCGTAGATATCGCCATCAACTGGCACGACAAACAGTTTTCCAAAGCGCGGCGACGCCACGTTTTGTGGATTCAGGATCGTCTCGTGAAGATTAGCGCCCGTCCGGCCATTATCGTACTGTGCGGTAAGTACGGCGGTGCTCTGAGCGAGGGCGGATGCGCAAGTAACGAACAGCAGGAAGGCACGCAGCATCTCACCAGTTCGACACCGGAGTTCCGGCCGAGGTTCCCGCAACAGCTGGTTTTATGATGAACGAATCCTTTATGATGCAGACCGGATTTAATAGCGGCATGGCGGCTGAACTGGCACCGGCGTGAGGGTAGGAATGTTCATGCCAACGCCGCGCGTGGGTCAAGCAGCGAGTCATTGAAGGTGCGCCATGTTACCAAGTGTCACGTGCTCACCTTGCAGCCGCCCGGTTCACCTACTGCGATTGCCCCCGCCTCACTGTTGCACTGTGAGGCTTACCCAGTTGGGCGACGGCTGGCCGCTCACAGTGGCGATCACCGGGAAGTCGCCGTCGGCCAAGCTGCCCGGCACCTGGACGGCTATCTGATACAGTCCGGCCATTCCCGGCGAGAGCGCCACCCCGTCCACCTGTGCCGCGATGCCACCGACGGTCACGGCGACTCCATCGACCACGTAAGAGCCCGATACTACCTCGCCGCTGGGGGCAGCGGGAGTGGTGGGGCCGAACCCGGTTCCCCACAGAATGATCACCTCGCCCGGCTTGGCGGGCACCGTGGGGGTCTGGAATGTCCCGTTCTTTACGGCATAGAAGTAATCCACGTGCGTCGCCACGGCGGCGTTGCCCGGCCATACGAAAAATGCCGGTTGCAATGCGAGGGACGTGACCGCGAAAGGCGCGCTGCTGCCCGCCGCCGTAGTCACTGTGACCTGCATCGAACCGGTTCCCAGGTTGGGCGCGAGCACGTTGATCTGCCCGGGAGTGACCGCCACGACGTAGGCCGGCGTGCCGCTAATGTCGACACTCACACCATCGAGATTGGTAGGCAACTGGCCGCCCACAATCGCATTGCCCCAGGTATCGGAGAAGCCCGCGGAGGCGAAGTTGGTCCCGTAGATGGAGGCGAAGGTTCCAGCCGCAACGCCGGGCTGCGCGCCGGCCGCATTGGAAACACCGCCGACGGTGGGCAAGCTGCTGGCCGACGCGAACTGGAAATTCGGCCCGAAGTCGCCGTACAAGCCGGTTCCCGCCGGGAAGTAGCCGGGCTCGACCAGTGAAGACGATTCTCCCCAGCCCGAAGTGTTACAGCTACAGTAGGCGGGGTTCACATAAGTGATCGCGGCATTGACTTGCACGGTAGTGGCGTTCAGTGGCACGTCCGCCGTATAGTAATTGTCACCCGAGATCCCGGCAATCGCGTAGGTGTCGGTGGTATTGAGCGTGATCGGACTACTAAGCGCGGCATAGCGGAAGAATCCGGTCAGAGGATCGGACGCGGTTACCGTGGCCGAGGCCAGCAGGGTATTGGTGGTGATGTCGTACACTCCGACCGGCGAGTCCTCGAACGTCTGGGGCGCACCATTGGCATTGGAATCGTAGAAGCCGAGCTGCGTAATCGTGATCGCACTGTTCGCCTGAAATTCGAAACCCAGCAGATAGGTTCCCTGCCAGTAGTTGAATCCGCTGCCCAGCCCGGTTACGGTAATGGCGACTGTATCGGCTCTGGCCGTACTCGCACCCAGGCAGGCCGCGAGCGCCAGCGCTCCTATCATTGATCTCATTGCGCGTGTTCTCCAGTGGCGGCCGCCCGGCGGCCCATAGGAGACGGCGCAATAACAGGGCAGAACACGACAAGAATATCTGCTTATCCTGCTTGGCGGGTTTTGGCCCCGGTATGCGCCGTATCTGAATACGGCGGCTGGATGGCCGGCCAAAGCGGACTCGGGTGTCCTATTATAAGGGGTGGACTCCGGGCAAGGGGAGATTACTCAGCTTCTGGAGCGCTGGGAGCGGGGAGACGACGGCGCGGTCGCAGGGCTGGCCCCTTTGGTGTACGGCCGCCTGCACGCAATTGCCGAGGCCTATCTGCGTAACGAGCGCCAGGATCATACCCTGCAGCCGACCGCAGTGGTCAACGAAGTTTTCCTCGACCTGCTGCACGTGCGCCGCGTGTCGCTCAAAGATCGCGCGCATTTCTTCACCTTTGCCGCCCAACTCACACGCCGCGTCCTGATCGATTCGGCGCGCAAGGCGAAATCGGAAAAGCGCGGCTCGGGGTGGCGGCGCGCGCCGCTCGACGCGGAGCTGGCCTGGCTGGGCAGTGAGACCGCCCAGACGCTCGATCTTTCCCGGGCCCTCGACCATCTGGCTGAATTCGACCCCGTCAAGACCCGCATAATCGAATTGCACTTCTTCTTCGGCTACACCATCGAGGAAACCGCGGACCTATTGGAGCTTTCCAGCCGTACCGTGCAGCGCAACCTGCAATTCTCCCTGGCTTGGCTGCGCCGCTCGCTCGCCGCGGAACGCGAGTGCCTATGAACCCGGCCGAACTGGATCGATTTCGGGAGGTCGAACAGATCTTCTATGCCGCCATCGAGCAGCCGGCCGGAGCGCAACGGGATGCGCTGGTCCGCGACCAGTGCGGCGTAGACGACAAGCTGCGTAGCGAAGTCGCCCTGCTACTGGAGAACCACGAAAGCATCCGCGCGGCGGCCCCATCGCCTTCGCAGTACCTGCCTCTGTTCGGCGCCTGGCAAGCTGTCAAGCTGCTCGGGCGCGGCGGCATGGGTACGGTTTACCTGGCCGAACGCGCGGACGGGGCGTTCCGCATGTCTGCGGCGGTGAAAGTGGTGCCGCTGGCGTTAGTGTCCACCGAAATCGAGGAACGCTTCCGCCGCGAGCGGCAGTTTCTGGCCAGCCTGGATCATCCCAAAATCGCCCGCCTCCTCGATGGCGGCGTTTCCGAGACGGGGCTGCCTTATCTGGTGATGGAATTCGTCGCCGGCCAGACCATCGAGCGTTTCTGCGACGCCCACGGGCTGGACGTTCGCGCGCGCATCGGCCTGGTGCGCCAGGTTCTGGACGCTCTGGCCTATGTGCATGGCCGCCAGGTGCTGCATCGCGACGTAAAGCCGTCCAATATCCTGGTGGATGAAACCGGAAACGTGAAGCTGGTCGATTTCGGCACCGCCCGGCTGGTCAACGTCACCGCCGAAGCCGGACTGACCAAAGCCGGCGTGTTTGCCTTTACACCCGACTATGCCAGCCCCGAGCAGATCCGCGGCGAGCCGTGCTCATTTGCTTCGGACCTGTATTCCGCGGGCGTGCTGCTCTATCGCCTGCTCACCGGCCGCCTGCCTCTCCAGACGCCGCCCGAACCGCCCCGGCTGGGCGCGCCCCTCGACGCTATCCTCGCCAAGGCACTCAGCCGGAACGCCGCCGACCGCTATGCTTCGGCTGCCGAAATGGGTGCTGACCTGGCGCGCTACCTCGCAGGCGGGCGGGTCCGCGCGCACCGGTCGCGTGGGAAGCTGTGGGCCGCGGTCTGCGCTGCGCTCGTGGGGGGCGCAGGTTTCTGGGCTTTCGAGTATGTGCGGCCCGCGCGCGGCCACGACCACGTGCTGGTCCCCTTCGATGCCGGCCTCCCGGACGCTGCCCAACCCTCGCTTTCCTACGACGGCAAATGGCTGGCCTTTGTTTCGCGGGACGGCCAGGGTGCGCGCACCGGCATTTGGTTGAAGCGCATGCCGCAGGGCGCGCCACGGCGCGTCACCCCGGCCGATAGTTCGAACGACGAGCCGGCGCTCTCGCCTGACGGCCAGTGGCTGAGCTTCCATTCCACCCGTCCGCCTCCCGGCATCTACTTGCAGCCGGCAACCGGCGGAGCGGTGCGCCTGCTGGCGCCGGGTGGCCGCGCCCCGCGCTTTTCGCCCGATGGCCAGTCGATCGCCTATTTGAACACCAGCGAGATGGGCGGCGATATGTGGGCTCCCAACACCCGCTTCCTTTACCGCGTACCGGTTCGCGGTGGCACGCCGCTGCGCCTGGCCCGGAGCGCATCGAGCGTCCAGGGCGCCGCCTGGACCTCCGACAGCCGCGGCATGCTGTTGCTGGCCACCGATGAACGCACCGCCCTGCGGTTGTGGCGCGCGCCCCTCGATGGCGGCGCGCCCGAATTGGTACCGGATTTCGTCGCGCCCCCTCCGGTGGGGCGCGCCTGCGGCGTGATCGGCAACCGTTTCTTCTACACCACGCTGGACAATGTCTGGATGCTGGGCGAGTTTCTGCTGGACGCACCGCTGTCCCGGGCGCGTTTCTCATACGCTGCCCCGCCTTCGCGATTGCCGATCTCCGGCTGTAGCGTGTCCGCCAACGGCACGGTCCTGACCGAGGAGGACGATTCCGTCTCCAGCGCGTGGATGTTGCCCCTCGACGCCGAAAGCGGTTCGCCGCGCGGCGCGTTGGGGCGGCTGACCGGACTGGAACGCGGCGATTTCAGAATGCAACTTACCCCGGACGGCGAGACTTTCTTCGTCGGCCGGCTCACCACCGCCAGCTACCTGCAGGATTTCCGGACCGGCACGCGGAGCAAATTGCCTGGGGCGGATCTGATCAGTTCAGACGGTCTGTTCGCGCTTCGCCTCAGCGGGCCGGCGGCCAACCCGGCCTCCGTGACTATGCAGGTTCTCAATCTGATAACCGGAGCGTCGTGGGGCCGCATGGTGACCCTCGGGGTCGCCTGGGATCTTTCGAGCGGCGGCCAATGGCTGCTCAGCGTGGGCACCGAGGCCTATCGCACGATCACGGCCTGGGATACGCGCACCGCCGAGCATCGCACCATTTATGCGCGCCCGGGCGCCAACCTGTACCTCGCCAGCTTCAGCCAGGACCGGCGCTGGGCGCTGTTCACTTCCGAGGAGGCCGGCCAGCAGCCGCGCATGTGGGCCGCACCCTTCCGCCAATTGCAGAGCGTGCCGCCCGCGGAATGGGTCGATCTGGGAACCGGCGATTATCCGCGCTGGTCTCCCGCCGGCCGGCGCATCTATTTCATCCGGACGCACGACGGATTCGAGTGCCTATTCACGCGCGCTGTGGACCCCGGCAGCAAGCGACCCATTGGTCCGGTGACGGAGGTTCAGCACTTCCATGGCCGCCTGACCCCGCAAGGTCTGCGGCCTGGCTTCTTCCGCCTCTCCGTGGCCAGAGACAAAATAGGATTTGTCTTGGGAGAGCAGGCGCACCGCCTGCTCCAATGGCGCCGACATTACTGACATGACTCCGCAACCGTTGCGACTCGACCCGAGCGTGGCTTGAACTCGCCGCCGCGCTCTGCTAAGTAAATTCTTGGAGAATCAGGAAGTGGCGCGACGATTCGAGCATCAGTTGGACGATTTGCAGGCGCGGCTGCTGGAGATGGGCGCGTTGGTTGAAACGGCCATCCATGACAGCATTCGGGCATTGCTGGATCGGGATGAAGCGCCCGCCCGCCGGGTAATCGAGAATGAACGGCGGATTGATCGCATGGAACTCACGATCGACGACTGCGCGGTCGGCCTGTTTGCGCTGAATCAGCCTACCGCCTGCGACATGCGCCGGCTCGCCGCGACGGTCAAGATCAATAACGACCTGGAACGCATGGGCGACCTCGCCGCGCACATCGCCGAGCGCACCCTTTCGGTGATTTCGCAAGCCCCACTGCCGTTGCTGGAGATCCCGCAACTTGCGCGGCTGTCGGCGGCCATGGTTCACGATAGCCTGGATGCACTGGTGCGGCACGATGCCGAACTGGCCCAACGCGTAGTGCTCGCCGATGACGAGGTGGATCGCTTGCGGGACACGCTGTATAGCAGCTTGATCGGCTCCATGCAAGAGAATGCGGCGACGATTTCGTGGGCCATCCATTTGCTCTTCATCGTGCGGCATCTGGAACGAATCGCCGACCATGCTACCAACATTGGCGAAGACGTCTTGTATTACTTGCGGGGCGTGGATGTGCGCCACCATGCTTCCGTAGCTTGAGGCCCAAATCAGCGGGCGCTCGTCACAACGCGGATGACTTCGTAGCAAAGCCAGGCCACCAGCGCGGAAGCCGGAATCGTTAGAATCCAGGCCCACACAATGTTGGTAGCCAGGCCCCAACGTACAGCTTTCAGGCGCTGTACGGAACCCACTCCGGCGATGGCGCCGGCAATCACATGCGTGGTAGACACAGGCTGCTTCACAGCGGTGGCTACCAGGATCGAAATCGCCGCTCCGGTTTCCGCGCAGAAACCGCCGCGAGGCTTGAGTTTGGTCAGCCGCGTGCCCATCGTGCGTACAATTCGCCATCCGCCACTCATGGTCCCGGCGGCGATGGCGGCATGGGCGGACAGAATCACCCATAAGGGCACTTTGAAGGTCTGGAGGTAGCCTGAAGTCACCAGCACGCTAGTGATGATGCCCATGGTCTTCTGCGCGTCGTTGCGCCCATGCTCGAAGCTGAAGAATGCAGCGGACACCAATTGCAGCTTCCGAAAATAAACATCCATATCGCGCGGGCTGGAGCGCCGGAAAGCCCAGTGGACGGCAATCATTAAGCCCCAGGCCAATGCCATTCCCAATAAAGGCGCCACGAAAATGGACACAATCGTTTTCGTCCACCCAACCCATAACACGGCGTCGAACATGTGACGCGCGCCGCGCAGGTGCGCCACGTGCGCGATGGCCGCGCCGGAGTATCCGCCCATCAGGGCGTGCGATGAACTGGTGGGCAATCCCCAATACCACGTCAGCAGATCCCAGGCGATGGCGCCCAGTACGCCGCCGAGGATGACGTAGGGTGTCACGATCCCCAGATCTACCATGCCCTTGCCCACGGTCTCCGCTACGCCGGTACCGAAAACGAAGGCGGCCACGAAATTGAAAAACGCCGCCCAGACGACGGCCTGGCTCGGCGATAGCACCCGCGTGGATACGACCGTGGCGATGGAATTGGCGGCGTCGTGAAACCCATTGATGAAGTCGAAAGCCAGGGAGATCGCAATGATGGTGATAGCCAGCAGCAGGATGGGACTCATCTCAACTGTTCTTGATCACGACACCTTGCAGCACATCAGCCACGTCCTCACAACGGTCGGTGGTGGCTTCCAGAAATTCGTAGACCTCTTTCAGTTTCATCAACGCGATAGGATCTTTTTCCCTGTCGAAGAGTTCGGAGATGGCGTGGCGCACGACACCGTCGGCCACATCCTCCAGACGGTTGATCTCGATGCAATGCTCCGTCACCTGCTCCTTGTCGTTGAGCGCCTGAAAGCATCTCTGCAGGCTGGCGGCACAATCGCAAATGAGGGCGCAGAGTTGCACCATGTCCGAGGGGATGGGATTCAGACGATACGCGAACATGCGATGCACGGCGTCTTCAATGCCATCCAGCACGTCGTCCAGACTGGATGCCAGGGCGTGGATGTCCTCCGGATCGAGCGGCGTGATGAATGTCTGGTTCAAACGGGTGAACGTGTCGTGGATGATCTCATCGCCCTTGGCTTCCAGGCTGCGGATCTCCTCGCTTCCCCGGGCCATGCACGCGTTGCCGTTGCGCGCCGATTCGAGCAGCAACCGGGAGGCTTCCACGATGAGTTTCACTTGATTGACAAACAGTGCGAAGAAATCTTCTTCGTACGGCAGTAATCTGAGCAGACCGCGCTTCTTATGCACCATGCGTGAGAATATAAACAGGAGTTGTAAATCTGATTATATACTGATGCGCGGTGATCACCACTGCAGCTCTAACAAAGAGACGCCTTGGCGCGGGAGTGAGAATCCCAACGTTGTAATGCCTTGCGCCACATTCATCCATTTCGGGGAGTCCGCCAGCTCTAACTGCCCGGCCGATTCCAGCCTGGCATAATCCTGCGGCGTGGGATGCTGCGGTGAGCCCATGGCCTTCCACGCCGTCCAGGCGTTGCTGTGGGCCGCATCGATGCGATACGGCCGAAGCAGCGCTCGCGTGGCCGAATTCGGGATGCCGGCTATCTCCAGACGGATTTCGGCGGCGGCCGCGGGTCGGTCGTCGTCGTGATAATTCCATACAAGTACGGACAGTTCGTGCTCGGAACGGACGGCTAGCGCATCGACATCGGGTTGGCCGCGGACGCCTTCGGCGAGGATCGCATCGAGGGAAGTGCGGCCGGTGCTCGCGGCCTCGACTCGATCGCCGTGCATCAATCCGGCCATGCGGAAAAGATCCAGTATCGGCTTATCGATTCCATTCGTCGCCAGGGTCCGAAAGCCGTCGAAGTAAGGCTGATCTTCGAACTCGAACGCCCAGGTGAGCATGCCGGCGATGTGCGCGCTTCGCCGGTCCGCCAACTCCAGGATGCTTTTCATCATCGCCGCGGTATAGGACGCATACAGCGCGCCATTGCGGTAGGCATTCTGCGGATAAACGCGCGCCGAGCAGGCCGCGCATCCTTCCGGATCGCATTCGCTCAGCACGATCGGCAATTCCGCGAATTTTGGAAATGCACGGACGATCGCATAGCCCTGATCCACATCCTCCAGGTTCTTGGCGATGCCCATACGGACGTGACCGTCCACTACCGTAGGCCGGCCCTTGGCGTGATAGGTAATGAAGTCGAGCGGCGCACCCGTTCCGCCGGTCGCGGAGTTGCGGCCGTGATCGCAGTGCTCCAGGAACTGGCGCAGAAACGCGGCGGCCTTAGGGCTGGCCGGCCCCGTAGTAGCGGGGCCGCCGATGCGCGCCGATGGCAGCGCGCGCTTCAGCCCGGCGGCCGTGTAGTCGTACAGTTCGTCATACTCTTCCGGCGTGCCGTGCCAATACGCTATGTCAGGCTCGTTCCAGACCTCCCAATACCAGGAGTCCGCTTGGTCTTTGCCGTATCTCCCGACGCTGTGTTTCACCCACTGGTAAACCAATTCGCTCCACTTGTGGTAGTCCTTGGGCGGGAACGACCATCCGGCGAAGTAATCGCGGTTCGGGGCGCCCGGAATCCAGATCGAGCGATACGGGTCCGGTTTGGACGAAAGCGCTTGCGGCATGAAACCGATCTCCACGAACGGCTTCGCGCCGGCTTCGAGATAGGTGTCGAACACGCGATCTGCAATCGTCCAGTCGTACACCGGCCTGCCAGCGCCGTCCTCGGTGTAAGCGTTGGTGGACCCCCACTTCAAGCCCGGTGTTCCGTCCCCTGTGGCCAGCATGAAGTGGGTGCGCAGGTACACCGGCGTGCGGCTTAGGGTAGCCAACTCGTGCACCAGCTTGCGGCCATTCTTCGCGTAGGTGTAATTCGGCTCGTCGTTGCCGAAGTAGGCGTAGATCGGATGAAACGGGCCAAGCCTCCGGGCGGCATCGACGTGGATCGTTACGGCGTTCTGCGCCCGCGCGGCAGCCGGCGCCAAAACGTGAATCAGCAGAAATGAAACAGCGATGCGTGAAAGCGGCATTTCACCGGACGCGAAGCGCGATTAAGCGAGTGGCGGTGGTCGCACCTTGCCGCGCGGTGACGCGCACCTCATATTGGCCGGGTGGCGGCTGAACGGTGCTCATCAAGGGGATGCTGCCGGTGGGATCGGGCGGCGGCAGTTCAGGCGAGACGCTTGAAATCCGTTTGCCATCCTGCAGAACCTCGATGGAAAGCTGGGGAGTCCCGCCTGTCTTCGCCGGATAGACAACCACGTATAGGGGGATGTCCGTGCCGGCTGGGTATGCGCCGTCGAGCGAAGGTGTGACTTTGCCGCCGGCAAATTGCAATGGGTCGGCGGGGTCGCGCGGGCCGTCCAGGGGATCGACGCGCCGCACGGGAATGACATCACTTAGTCCGACGCCTGCACGATCGGCAACGATCATCACCGAACGCTTCGTGCTGGCCGCGCCGTTTTCGCGATCTACCACGGCGGTCTCCAGCGTGTACCGGCCAACCGGCAGCGAGATGGGCTGAGCGAAAGTCAGGTCGCCGCGCGTGAACGCTTCGAACTTGTCTGGTGGAATGGCATTGGCCAGATCACGGCTGACTTTTCCGGCTATCTGACCATTCGCATCTCTCGCCACAGCGAGCAGCGAAATGTGCGTGCGCAGCTTGCCGCTTTGTTTGTCTTCGCGGTAAACGAGATTCTGCAGCGGCACCTGGAAAACGAGCGAGTATTGCACGGCGCTCTGTGCGCCGCGAAATGACAGCGCTTCGGACTCGTACGCAAACGATTTTGGCTGCGGCTTGGTGTTCAGGGCATTCAGCGCGACCATTTCAAACGGCTGCAGAATCTGGCCGCCCAGCAGCGGCAGGGCGAAGTATCCGGCGCGTGTATGCACCTGTGCGCCCGCGCGCGCCACCTGGACTTCGATCTTGCGAAAGTGCCCGTCGTAGTTCTGCGAAACCGGCACGTAGCTCAACTCATAGTGCGCCCGCACGTCTTCCATCACCCGGTGTAAAGGCTTGCTGGCATCGTTGGTGTTGGCGATCAGAAAGCCGCCAGTGGATTCGGCGAGATCCGCCATGGCCGCCTGCGGATTGGCGTGCAGGCTCATCTGTACGACTTCCTGCTCATGAAACATGTCCTGGATCTGGTCGGCGGAATCCTCGTCGCCGTTCTCGTTGGTGCCCATGTTCTGGCGGCGGCTGATATGGGCGCCCGTGTGCAATAAATCGGTGCTCGCCTGGTTGGGAGACTTCGTGGACAGGCCCGTCACGTCGACGGCATAGATGCTGACATTGGCCCGGTTGGCGGCGCTGATAATGGCCTGGAACATGTTCTCGACCTGCCACGGCACCACCAAGCCTTCGGAGAGCAGCAGCACCGTCTTGCGCCCGGGCAACCCGGCCTGGGCCTCGACCAGGGTCCGCAGCCCGTCCAGCGAACGCCAGCCCGCGCCGTAGCTGACCATCTCCATCTGCTTCCAGACCAGACGCGCCATAGCCATCTGGCTATCCGAGCTCAGGCCCGCGGACTCGGCGCCCTGCGTGGCCGCTCCGGCGCTCTGAAATGGATCGCCGCCGGCGGGCGCGAGTTTCAGCCCGCCTTGGCCGCTCGATAGTTCCACCGCCAGATTGTTCAACACATTCTCGGAATCCTTGCGGAATTCGGTGTAATTGCCGGTGGTGGCGCGAGCGATCGCCCCGCGCAATAATTCCTGATTGTTGGTGTAGGGCTGCAGCGCATTGAGCCGGTAATCCAGGCTGAAAACGCCGCCATAAGTATTGGAGCGGAATTCGTTGCTGAGAAATTCCGTGGCAGCCTGCTGGGCGAACAGGCGGCTGCGCGGTCCCATCCGCTCAAACACGATGGTCACGATATTGAGATTGTGCAGCGGGTTGAGCGCCGGCGTGTTCGGGGAGGCGACGGCTGGTGTGGCTCCCGGCGGCGTGCCTGGCGGCGCCTGTTCGTCGGCATCCGTGCCGGTGAAGCGGAACGACGCCACGGTCTGGGGGACGCCGTCCTCCAGCACGCGAATTTCCCCCGGCTTCAGATCGCGGATCATGCGCGCTTTCTTGTCGCGCACTACCACGTCCAGCAGCACTTCCTGTGTCGTGCTGCGAATGACGGGGGCATTCGCCTCCTGGGCAGCCAGTTGCAAGCATGCCAAGCCGGCACAGATTACCGATGATGCGCGCATAGAATCCTCCATTCTATTGAACCTCTCTTTGCGGACCATGCAAAGGGCGGTTGGCTGCGGTGGCGGTATCCGCGGCGCGGCACGCGTGTTGCACACACGGCAGGTTCCGCGCTATGGTTTCTATGGTCATGCAAACCCTTACTATCGCGGTGATCGCGGGCGACGGCGTCGGCCAGGAAGTCGTGCCGCAAGCCAAACGGGTCCTCGAGCGGGTGGGTCAAAAACATGATCTGACCTTCGCGTTTCAGGACTTCGAATGGGGCGCCGAGCATTATTTCCGTTGGGGACGGATGATGCCTTCCGGCGCGCTCGATCTGTTGCAGTCGTGTGACGCGATCCTGTTAGGCGCGGTCGGCCACCCCGAGATCCCCGATCACACCACACTCAACGGATTGCTGCTGCCTATCCGCCGCGCGTTCGATCAATATGCGAACGTGCGGCCGGCGTATTTGTATCCGGGCGTCCGGTCGCCACTCGCGGGGAAGGAAGGCGGCGCGATCGACCTGGTCGTGGTGCGCGAAAACACAGAAGGCGAATATGCGCAGGTCGGCGGTTTCGTCTACATGGCGCAGCCCGACGAGGTCGCCGTGCAGACGTCGGTATTCACGCGCCGCGGCGTCGAGCGCATCATTCGCTACGCCTTCGAACTGGCCGTCAAACGCGCCAAGAAAAATCGGGTCACGTCGATCACTAAGTCCAACGCGCAGGGCTACAGCATGACGTTGTGGGATCGCACGTTCCGCGAGGTGGCCGCCGAGTTTCCGTCCATCGAAACGGAATCGCTGCTGGTGGATGCCGCCGCTATGAACTTCATTCGTCGGCCGGAAAGTTTCGATGTGGTCGTGGCGTCGAATCTGTTCGGCGATATTTTGAGCGACATCTCGGCCATCATTATCGGCAGCATGGGCCTCGCCGCCAGCGCGAATCTGGACCCATTGCGGCGCTTTCCGTCGATGTTCGAGCCGGTGCACGGATCGGCGCCGGACATCGCCGGCAAAGGAGTCGTGAACCCGCTGGCCACCATTCTCAGCGCGTCGATGATGCTCGATCATCTGGGGCAGGCCGCCGCAGCGCACGAGGTGGAACAGGCCATAGCCGCCGTGCTCGCCGGGGGCAAAATCCGTACGCCGGATCTAGGCGGATCGAGCAGCACCGCGCAGGTGACCGATGCGGTAATCGAGAAGCTCGGGTAGCGGCGGTTAGTCGAGTTTGTAAATCGTCAGGCCGGAGAGTAACTTCGGATAGAAGTCAGTGGACTTCTGCGGCATTACACCGCCGCCGAATGAAATGCGCGCTACTTCGTCGACCGATACGGGCTTCAGCAGAAACGCGACTTGCGCGGCGCCGCTGCGCGCCGCTTCGAGCGCCGCATCGAGGCCGCGCACATAACGCAAGTTGCGTTCCTCGCGTACAGCCTCCTCGCCGATGCCCAGCAGGCGCAGAAGGCGTTCGTGCAGGACGCGAACATCCAGCAACCCGCTTGAATCACGCGCTTCGATCTGATAAATCCGGCTGCCGATTGCCGCGCCGATAATCGTGCGGCCGGGTGCATCCGTCCAGGCGCGCTGCAGCGCTTCGACGCCTGGAATCTGCGCCACTTCGAAACCCGCGGCCACTTGCCGGATGAACTCGCCTGCGTCGAAACCTTCCACGCCGCTCACCAGCCGATGTGTCGCCAGAATTTTCAGCCCCGGCGCGTGCATGTTTACCAGCGTCATCATTACGCGGTCCGCACCCGGCAGATTGGGATTCTCGTGATGGAACGCCAGCGCGGTTTCATAACGATGATGGCCGTCAGCGATCAGCAGTTTCTTGTCCGCCATTGCCTGGCGGATGCGGCCGATGCGTTCGGGATCCGTGATCTTCCAGAAGGAATGGCGCGCGCCGTATTCGTCGTTGACCACGCCCAGCGCCGGCGATTGCGACGCTTCGTCCAGCAGGCAGTCGATTTCGCCCGCCGGATCGGAATACAGCATGAAGAGCTGCCCGAAGTGCGCGTGCGTGTGGCGCAGCAACTCCAGGCGATCTTTCTTCGGGCCGGAGAGGGTCTGCTCGTGCCGATGCACCACGCCGGCCGCATACTCTTCCACCGCGCCCACCGCGATGAGGCCCTTGCGCACCAGGCGCTCGCCCGTATCGGGCATGGTGAATTCCTGGAAATAGGGAAACACGGCCGGCTCGGAATCGCGGGCCAGAATGCCGCGCGCGATCCAATCGTTCAGATAGCCCGCTGCGCGGGTATAGACGTTGTCGCTTTCCGAATCGGATTCCTGGCGTTCGCCCAGGATGACGCGCACCAGGTTGTACGGGCTGGCGGCGAGATAGCGCTGCCGCATCTCGGGCGAGATTTTATCGTAGGGCTGGGTCGCCAGGTTCTGCAGCGCGCCCGCCGCGGCAGTGTAGCGGTAGCTTTCGAAAGGAAAGATTTTAGCCATGAGAAAAACGGGAGAGACTCCAGAATAACAGAGATCGCCGGCGCGATTATGCCTCGGCCTGGCGTGTTAAACTGAATTCGTTATGGCAATTCCGAATGTCAAGCGGTTCCGCCCCTTCTGCCCAACCTGCGGTGACAGTTTCACCGTAATGGCAGTGCTGCCGAAGGACACCAACGTCGACAAATACCTGGCCGATGTCGTGGCCCGGCACGATCACAAAGCGTATCAGGAGTCCAAGGTTCAGCACTTCAAGGTGCGCGTCGGCCAGCAGAAGCAGAAGAAAGCGAAGTAAGTTTCCTCTCCTTTATGTGCGGGCCTGCAGATTCTGCAAGGCCCGCAATCCTTCCTTGGCCACGTCCGGATCGTCATCGTGGCTCAACTTCTCCAATTGCGGGATATCGCTGCGGTCGCCGCTGCGCGCCAACACCTGCGCCAGGTAGATCTTCTCGTCTTTCGTTCCGGTTGCGAGCGTCGGGTAAAGCGAGCGGCGCACTGCCGGATCGCGTGCCAGTTCCACGAGGAACGGATACGCTACGCCGTGATACGAGGCGCTGTCGAGCGTGTCGATCAGGAACTTCAGCGGGCTGAATTCCGAGATCGTGGTATCGCCGAGCATCACCTGCGCAAACGCCATGGAAAGCCGCGGCGACATCTTTTGTTCATCCTGGTACGCCTTCTTGATGAGCGGCAGGTCGGCCGGATTCTTCAGCCGGCCGTAGCCCTCGGCCGCGGCGGCGCGCATCTGCTCATCTTTGTCACCCAGATAGCGCGCGTAAATCTCGCGGCTGCTGGGGTCGGGCAGCATGGCGATGGAACTGAGTGCGGCGCGGCGCACCTTGGCATTCCGCGTATGGTTGAGGACGTCCACCAGGTCCGGCAGCGCGGACTTGTTCAGCAGCAGGCCCGTCGTCTCAATCGCGTTGATCTGCACCTTCGGATCGAGGTCGTGCAGCAGGAACGTGATGCTGGAGGCGGAGTCCCGATCGCGGATCTTTTGCATCGCCACCAGTGACTCGTAGATTACGGAGCTGTCCTTCGAACGCATCGCCTCGACGAGCGACGGAATGGCAGCCTTGCCGCGCAGGATCCCAATAGCGCGCGCCGCGTTGGCCCGCGCGTCCGTGCTGGCGCCGTGCACCGCCAGCGCGCCTAAGGCCGCGATCACATCGGGGCGCACGGTGATGTACGAATCGATCACCTGATCGTTGGTATCGGTGAAGTGCCCCTTGATGCCGGTTCCGACCTTGCGCAGCGAGGAGCCGAATCCGGTCTTCAGATAGCCGGGCAAATAGAAGTTGACTAGTCCGTCAGTGGCACGAATTTCGATTTCCGGATCGGTATCGCGGGTAGCGGTGATCAGCGGGTCGAGGCTGTACTGCGTGCCGATCTCGTCAATCTGCTTGACGGCTTCGGTGCGGATCTCGACATCCGGATTGGTCAGCAGCGCGGCCAGCTTTGGAATGGCGTTAGTGCCGCCCTTGCCCATCTCGCGGACGTCTTTCGGCCGTAGCGGAGTCTGGGCTGCCGCGCAAAGAGAGAAACACAACAGGAGTAAGGCTGCTCGACGAAAGGCCATACTTCTACTGTAGCAATCAGCGCACGAACTCGACCTGCACGCGGCGCGGAATCAGCCCCGCCTCGTAGCCCATGTCGAGTAGCTTCTGCACGGCCGCGGGTACGATGTCGCCGGCATCCACCGTGTAGTGATTCACGTACATGCCCACAAACTTCTCCGCCAGCGCGGTTTCCATGTCGCGCGCGAATTGCAGCGCGTAACTGAGGGCTTCGTCGCGATTGTCGAGCGCATATTGAATGCTCTCGCGCATCATGCGGCAGCACTCGCTTTGAATTTCGCCCGGCAACGCGCGCAACAGTACGTTGCCCCCCAGCGGCAGCGGCAGGCCGTATTTGGTCTTCCACCAGCGGCCCAGATCGAGCACCCGGTGGAAGCCTTCCCGATCGTAGGTCAACTGGCCTTCGTGGATGATCAGGCCGGCGTCGACGGATCGCTCGCGCACCGCATGCATGATTTTGTCGAACGGCGTGACCACGGCTTCGAAATCGGGCTGGAACAGCTTCAATGCCAGGTAAGCGGTGGTGAGCTTGCCGGGCACCGCGATGCGCTTGCCCACCAGTTCCTCCGGCTCGACCGGGCGGGAGGCGACCAGCATGGGACCGTATCCATCGCCGATACTCGAGCCGCTGGCCATCAGCACGTATTTGTCCGCGACGTAAGGATACGCGTGATAGGAGATCGCGGAAAGGTCGTAGATACCCTCCACGGCCTTGCGGTTGAGCGACTCGATATCCTCCAGGACGTGGCGAAAAGTGACCTTCGACGAACGCACTTTCTTGGTTGCCAGCGCGTAAAACATGTATGCGTCGTCGGAGTCCGGACTGTGGGCCGTGACGATTTCCCGGGGGAGCGGTGTCATATGAAGGAGGAGTACATCTCAGTTTACACGGGATACAACAGGAAGGGGAAGTAACGGTACTGCCGAAAAAAAAATGAAGGGCGGTCTACCCCCGGGGCGCGTAAGCTTGAGGATTCGTAGCCAGCCATCTGTTTCGCGCAAGAGCGCGGCGCTAGGTGAAGCGCTATATCCGGCCGTTCGAAGCTCCTCGTTACTGCCTGCCTACTGCCCGGGGCGACGACCGCCCCCAGTCTGGCCCGGTTCTATAAGGGGCACCTCCTTGCCAGCGTCAGCAGCAGCTGGCTACTCGGTGTTCGTCATTTCGGAATCATCACCGGCTGATTCCACCCATAGTGTCACTCCGGCGGTAACGCTTGTCAAGAGGACTGCCGTACCAGATAATCGAAAAGTGTTCGATCGCTGGCTTTCCCGCAAACCGCAGCCGTTGACGGGCGCGCCGCCGGTGCGCCGCCAGAAGGCCTATTCCGGGCAAAGCGGATATGTTTATCAGTATTACTATGAAGGCCACCGCGCTTATAAGCGCGATCGCGATGCCGGCACCGAATTTGTTTTCGATGTATCCGCTGACCGTAAAACATCGGCACCGGTTTCTGTTTTGGTAAGCGACACCGCCATCGAGGATTGGGAAAGCCGCCATGGCCGCACGTTGTATCCGAGTGAGCGTTACGCGATCGCTAAGATGGCGCTGTTCCAGGCTTTCGACGAGCGTCCTGATCCGGATGCCATGCGCGCCGATGTGCGCGTGCGCGGCGCCGATGTGGAAGCCATCCTGATTACTCTGTCGATCGAATAGCTCTGTAACCACTATAATTTGAAGAGGTGCGCAAGCGAATCCTCTACGTTGGCGGCATCGTCTTACTGGCGATCTCGGTAGCGCTCGTGGTGTGGCAGGGGTCCTTTAACTTCGGCAAATACGGCCCTACCGATCCGCAGCAGACCTTCATCTTCTGGGCGATCTCGAGCCTCATCTTCGTCCTCATGGTGACGCTGGGCTTCATGCTCGTGCGCACGGTGGTGAAGCTGTACATCGACCGTGGCAGCGGCCGCGAAGGATCGCGTATCCAGAGCAAGCTGGTGATGGGCGCGCTGGCGCTCAGCATTACGCCCGCCCTGTTCCTGGTGCTGTTCAGCTACGAAGTGCTGAATCGCAACCTGGATAAATGGTTCAGCCAGCCGGCGGAGGCCACCCACCAAACTTTCGAGCAGATCTCGGAGACGTTGCAGAACGAGCTGCGCGACGAAGCTGACCTGCAAGCGGCGCTGCTTGCCGCGCAGCCGGAAACGCATCTGCTGCTCGAGCGCGGCGTGAAGACGCCGGGATTTCTGGAGCGCTTCGCCAGGGAGCAGGATCTGGCCGCGGCGGCTATTCTGCCCGTGACGGGAGATAATCCTGTCGACTACGTGGGCTACTATCCGATACTGCCAGGGAACAGCGCACAGACGGTGATCGCGCGCATTGCCGTGGAAGTGGATGGCGCGGTGAAAGGCACGGTGGAACTGGCTTCGCGCGTGCCCATCAACATGGCCGCCAAGCAGCAGGAGATTGACAAATCTGACCGGGCCTTCAAGGAATTGGCAGGTTCGCGGCGCAACCTGCGTACGTTTTATCTGATGTTCATGGCCATGATCACGCTCTTCGTGCTGTTCGTGGCCACCTGGATCGCGCTGTTTCTTTCGAAGCAGATCAGCATTCCGATAGCCGCGCTATTGCACGCCGCCGGCGAGGTGAGCAAGGGCAACCTGAAGCATCGCGTTCATGTGCGGGCCATCGACGAATTGGCCAGCCTGGTGCGCGGCTTTAATGAAATGACGCAGGAACTGGAGGCCAACAGCCGGGAGCTCGATGCGCGGCGGCGATTCACGGAAGCCATCCTCGAGAGCATCCCGACGGGCGTCATCTCGATCGGCGCGGATGGCTATATCCGGCGCGTGAATCGCGCGTTGGTGCGCATGTTTCCGTCCGCGCAGGTGACCGGCGCGACACGTTTGGAAGATCTCTTCTCGCGCGAAGACACGGCTGAGATCAAATATCTGATGAAGCGCGCGCGGCGCACCGGCCTGGCCACTCGCCAACTGGAGATGCAGAACGATCGCCAGGTGCTGCATCTGGCGGTGACGGTTTCGGCGCTCGAAGAGACGCTCACCTCGGGCTTCGTGATCGTGCTCGAGGATACCAGCGAATTGCTGCGCGCGCAGAAGGCCGCCGCATGGCACGAGGTCGCGCGGCGCGTGGCGCACGAAATCAAGAACCCACTCACGCCCATCGCGCTTTCGGCCGAGCGCATCAGCCGCCAATTGGAACGGCTCGCGATTCCGGCGGAGAACAGCCGCATCCTAAACGAATGCGCCGGCACCATCTCGCGCTCCGTGGAATCGGTGAAGACGCTGGTGGACGAGTTTTCGCAGTTCGCGCGATTTCCGGCCGCGCAGCCCGTACGCAGCGATTTGAACGAAGTGGTGGAGGCCGCTCTGGCCGTGTTCGATGGCCGGCTCGACGGCATCGACATTCGCGTGCAATTAGCCCCGGATCTGCCGCCGGTGAATATCGACAAAGAACAGTTCCAACGCGTGGTGGTGAACCTGGTGGATAATGCCGCCGAAGCCATGCAGGATGCGCTGGTCAAGCGGCTGCTGATCAGCACGCACGCGGGCGGCGCGGAATCGGTCGAACTGGTGATCGCGGATACCGGATGCGGCGTCTCGGCGGAAGAGAAGGAAAAGCTGTTTCTGCCTTACTTCTCGACCAAGGGCCGCGGCACGGGTTTGGGCCTGGCGATCGTCAATCACATCCTGGCCGATCACGGTGCCCAAATCCGCGTGGAGGACAACCAGCCGACGGGCGCGCGTTTTACCATCGAGATTCCCGCGTTGATCGATCCCGAAAACGGCGAACCCGCGCTGCGTCCGGCGGTGGCGCGCGCATGAAACCCGCCCGTATCCTGATTGTCGACGATGAGCCGGATATCCGCCAGTCGTTGAGCGGCGTGCTCGAAGATGAAGGCTACGCCGCGCACGGCGTGGAGAGCGGGGAGGCCTGTCTGGATGAGTTGGCCCGGCAATCCTGCGAGTTGGTGCTGCTCGACGTGTGGCTGCCCGGCATGGACGGCATGGCCGCGCTGGCGCGCATTCAAGAGATGCCCTTGCCCGAGCGGCCCGTGGTAGTCATGATTTCCGGCCACGGCAACATCGAGGCGGCGGTGAAGGCCACCAAGCTCGGCGCATTTGATTTCTTGGAGAAGCCGCTCAGCATCCAGAAAATCTCGGTGGTGGCGAAGAACGCGCTCGAACATCGCCGTCTGCAAATCGAAAACAGCCGGTTGAAAGCGGATGCCGAATCGCGCTATCGCATCATCGGCGAAAGCGTCCCCATGAAGGCCTTGCGGCACGAATTGGCTTTGATGGCCGGAACCAATGGGCGCGTCCTCATCTATGGCGAGAGCGGCACCGGCAAGGAACTGGTGGCGCACGCGCTGCACGCCATGAGTCCGCGCGCGCAAGAGTTGTTCGTCGAGGTGAACTGCGCGGCGATCCCCGAGGAACTGATCGAGAGCGAGCTGTTCGGCCACGTGAAGGGCAGCTTCACCAGCGCGCATGAAACCAAGATCGGCAAGTTTCAGAAGGCCGACGGCGGCACGATCTTTCTGGACGAGGTCGGCGACATGAGCCTGCGCACGCAGGCCAAGGTGCTGCGCGCGCTCGAGGAGCAGCGCTTCGAGCCGGTAGGCGCCGGCGCGTCAGTCCAGGTGGATGTGCGCGTGGTGGCCGCTACCAACAAGAACCTGGAAGAAGAGATCGAGCATGGCAACTTCCGCGAGGATCTGTTTTACCGCCTCAATGTGATCCCCTTTCACGTGCCGCCGTTGCGCGACCGCGCCGAAGATATCCCGCTGCTGGCGGATTACTTCCTGCGTGAGTTCACCACCGCTTACGGCCGCAAGCCCAAGGAACTGACGCCCGAAGCTTACCGCCTGCTGCGTGAGCATCATTGGCCGGGCAACGTGCGCGAGCTGCGCAACCTGATCGAGCGCATCGTGATCCTGAATCCGCAGGTGCGCGTGGATTCGCGGCACATCCCGCTGAACGTCACGCGACGTCCCGCGGAGCGGCCCATGGACCGTTTCGGCAGCCTGGCCGAAGTGCGCGAAGCCGTGGAACGTGAGTATATTCTGAAGAAGCTCGAAGAAACCAATGGCAATGTGACTCGCACAGCCGAGTTACTTGGTCTGGAGCGCAGTAACTTATACCGTAAGATGAAGACGCTGGGCATCGGGCCGAAAGAGTGAAGGCTGGGGTGCTTCCGGTGAAAACGTCGCTTTGTCTGGTCTGGTCCGACCCAGTTTCCTGGAGCACGACGGTTCCGGACGACGGTAGTCACTCGGGTCCGGAAGGAGTGGCAAGCAACTAGCGATCCCGGAATGGATTCTCTCTAGAGAGCAATATGCTCACGCGGGCCACGGATTAAAGACACTGACGCCCAAGCCTGCGAAGTCTCTCACGTTGCGCGTCACGATGGTCAGGTCATGCTCAAGGGCCGTCGCAGCAATCAAGCCGTCCGCCACTTTGAGGGGCCTGCCCTTTAGCTGGCGCTGCCCGGCGAGAACGCCCCAGCGTTCGGCGATTGACTCGCTCACGGGAAGTATGCGGGTGCCAAACCACGGTCGCAAGGTCTCGTCTATCCAGCGCTGCAACTCCAGTCGGCGCTTGCTCTGGGGAAGAATCGTAAGGCCCTTGAAAACCTCCCCAATTGAAACCGCGCTGAAGAACAACTGCGCATCATCGGCGTCGTCGAGCCATTTTTCCACCTGCGGTTCAGGTTTAGGCCGCGTGAGTTCCGAAGGAACGTTGGTGTCGAGCAGGAATCCGGTCATAGCGCAGCCGGACGCCCCGTATCCGGGTCTCGCTCAAATTTTAGGTCGAGACCCCTAAAGGGAGACTCCGCGAACAGTTGGGCGAGGCTCTTCCTGTCGGCAGGCCGCTTGCGAACAGCGGCGCTCTCGAGCACCTGTCTGGCATAGTCTTCCAGGGAAAGGCCGCGCGTGTGGGCCTGGGCTAGAAGGCGCGCTTCTGTCTCCTTCGGAATGTCGAGTTTCAACGTCATGGCATGCCCTCAACATCTGATTGTCGCAGGTCTCTACTGACCGTTGAAATAGCAGGTCGAGTTGGGGGCCGGTACCGGTCAGTAAGTTATCATCCCGCGTGCCCGTGAACCGCCCCCGGCACGCGGGATCAGCCCAATTACTTGCTTTTCTTCACCGCTGGTCCGGTGTACCGCAGCACGGTAGTCAGATCGATGCCGCGAATGATGCCCTCGGCATTATACGTCAGACCCCACGAATCGATGGACGACATATCCGGGAAGATGCAAGCTTCCAGCACGGCGTCTTCCGAGCCCTTGCCGTACCAGCCGCCGCCCGCGGCATTCACTCCTCCAAATAAATCGCTGCCCCCAAGCTGGGTGCAATAGTAGGAAGCCGGATTGCCCGGTCCTGGCGGGTTTGGGGGAACCTTCGCATCGTAAGCCATAGCCGCCAGGGTCGGCGTGGTGGCGTAAAGCGTCTCAAGCAGCACGTGGATCCGGGAGCCGTCGGTAGCCGAGGTGTATTGGCAGAAGTTACGCTCGCCGGTCAGAATCAACCAGGATGACGGCGGTCCGTTGGTACCGTATGCCGGCACGCGGGAAATGACTTCGCCGCCGGTCTGGGTGCAATAAGCCGCGGCAGAGCCGCTATCGGGATCCGCTGCGCGGGTAGTTCCGGCCGCGCAAAACAATAGCGCCGCAGCCGTGGCGCCCATCAAGATTGAACGTTTCAAAAGTACTCCTCCTCTGAGTGTCCAATCAGTGTATCACTCGACGGGCCAGCCCACCTTATCCACCACTTCTTTCGCGACGTGCGCCGTATTCGAGTGAATCGTGATGGTGTCCTGCACGCTCATCGCGTATCCACCGGCCAGCACCACGGCCACAGGAATGTGACTGTGCAGCGCCGTCCACATCACCAGACGGTCGCGTTCGCGCAGCCCCTCGAGGCTCAGCGCCAGGCCGCCCAGTTGATCTTCGCAATACGGATCGGCGCCCGCCACGTAAACCAGCAGTTGCGGATGAAAGACCGCCAGTGCCATGCGGTATCCGTCGCCCAGCCGGTGTAGATACTCTTCGTCGCCCACGCCGTCCGCCAGGTGAATGTCCAAGCTTGACGGCGGCTTTTCCGTTGGATAGTTGTTGAACTGGTGAATCGACAAAGTGAAGACGGAAGGGTCGCAGGCAAAGACGGCCGCCGTGCCGTTGCCGTGATGCACGTCGCAATCCACCACCATGGCGCGCTCGATCGCGCCGTCGCGCTGCAAGCGGCGGATGCCCACCGCGATGTCGTTGATCGCGCAGAATCCCTCGCCGTGTCCCGGGAATGCGTGATGGAATCCGCCGCCCACATTCAACCCCACGCCGTACTGGAGCGCTAGACGGCTGGCTAGAATCGTTCCGCCGGCCGCCAGCCAGAACGCTTCCACCAACTCCCGGCTGTAAGGCACCTCGATCTGCATCAGTTCGTAGTAGCTCAGCGTTCCGGATTTCAGCCGATTCACCCAGCCTGGTTCGTGTACGGCCAGGATGTCCTCGTCCGAAGCCGGTTCGGGTCGCACGAAATCCTCCTCGGCGGCGAACCGGTCCTGGATCAGGCGGTCGTGAATAAAGCGGTATTTGCGCGACGGGAAAACGTGGTCGCCGAGTTTCAGGTCGTAGCCTTCGTGATAAACCAGGCGGAATGGCAGCATGGCGCGCCGCGCTCAGATGTACGCGATTACGTCCATCTCGACCAGCGAATCGCCAGGGATGCCGCCCGCCGCCGCGATCGTAGTACGCACCGGCGGATTTTCGCCGAAGCGCCCGAGAAATACCTCGTTCATGCCCTTATAGTCCTTCAGGTCGCTCAGGAAAACCGAACACTTCAGAACCTTGTCCATGGACGAGCCGGCGTTCTCCAGCGCCTTCTGAATCTCATCGAGCACATGCGCCGTGTGCGCCTTGATATCTCCCGGGAAATGCGCGCCGATGCCGGCAATGAACAGCAGGTTGCCGTAGGACACCGCTCCGCTGAACAGCGGCGTGGTCTTCGGCTTTTCGCCCCGATAGTAGACCTTCTTTTCCGCTCCGGATTGAGCTTTTGCTGCGCCGCCCGCGGCCGCCGCCAGCGCGCCTCCCCGGATGAATGCGCGCCGATTCGTGTTACTCATAATCCTCCAGTCACAATTCGAGAATCGGCCTTCGAGAAATTACAAGGCCAGCGTCGAGTATAACTTAGCGCGCGGCAGGTGGATCTTGGAGGGAATCCGCGGGGCTATGCCGACAATAAACTGTAGGCGGTAGTCGATCGTTGCCGTGGTTCCCCGGGCTCGTCCTGAGCCCGGGTTTTTTTCCGGAGGTCAAATGTTCGCCCACAAACGGGGATTGATACTTATCGCGCTATGTCTCGAAGCAGCACTCTATGCCGGTCCGACGCTCACCACCATTCAGGACACGATTTACAATGCGGACGGCTCCCCGTATAACGGCATCGCCATCATTCAGTGGACGCCTTTCGTCGCCGGCGGCACTTCGCAGATCGCTACGCAGTCGGTGACCGTAAACATCAGCGGCGGCAGCATTTTCGTCCAACTGGTACCCACCACGAACGCCACGCCAGCCGGATATTATTCGGTCACTTTCACTAGCAGCGGCAACGATCAATTTACGGAAACCTGGTCCGTCCCGCCGAGCACCAAGGCGTTGACCATTGCCGCCGTGCTGATGTCATCGGGAACAGGCACCACGCCGCTGACCAGCGGCACGCAACCCATCCCTGAATCGAGCGTGATCGGATTGGTGGCGGACCTCGGTGCGCGTCCGCCGGAAGGCGCGTCTTACACGGCCGGCGCCGCGGCCATCATCGACTCCACCGGCGCCATCGGTGCCGCGACCGGCAGCGCTTCCGATTGCGTGCACGTGGATGGATCTTCCGGTCCATGCGGGACATCGGGATCGGGCGCGGCGGGTCCGAATTTCACTGACGGGGAAGTGCCCTCTGGCGCGGTAAACGGCGCGAACGCGTTCTTCACCCTCAGCGCCGCGCCGGCGCCTCCCACCAGCCTGGCGCTCTATCGCAATGGCGTGCTGCAGAAGACCGGCCTGGATTACACGCTGGCCGGCAATACCGTTCAGTTCACGGCCGCCTCGATTCCGCAAAATGGTGACACGCTGCTGGCTACTTATCGTGTAACACCCAGCGGCGCGCCGCAAGGTCCGCCGGCGCCTCAGATTCTGTGCGCAGGCATGGGTTCGGCTACTTCCGCGACCACCCTGTCTACGCTCGCCACCTGCGCCATCGCACCCGGCACCATTCAGCCCGGTGACCGGATCTCCATCAGTTTCGACTATTCGCACGAAGGCACGATAACCGGTTTCACTTTCGCCGTGGATTGGGGCAACACGCTATTAGTCCAGCGCGCTGGATCGTCGAGCGATCTGTTCATTACCGGCCGCGCCGAGGCGGGCGCCAATACCACGGCCTGCCAGATGTCTTTTCAAAGCTGGGGGACGGTGCTGGGCTTCGCAACCGGTGTGCTGAATGCCTACGATTCGCTCTCCTATCCCATCACCCTGGCCTTTAAAGGACAGATGGCAGCCACTACTACCGATACTGTCACACTGCGTAACTTCACCGTCGTGCGGTATCCCGCCACTCAATAAACCTCTCGAAAACTTTCGATAAACAGGCTAACCGCGCCCAAAATGTACTATCATGCCTGTTTGTGAAACCCCTCATTGCGATCCTGCTGGCGGCGGCGTCCTTTGCCTATGCCCAGACGAACGGGGCTATCGCCCTGCGCGGAGCCCGCATCGTGACGGTCAGCGGTGCGGTGCTAGACAACGGTACCGTCCTGCTGCGCAACGGTCTTATTGAGGCCGTTGGAACGAATCTCGACTTACCTAAAGACGCCTGGGTCATCGATAGCCACGGCTGCACTATTTATCCGGGGCTGATCGACGCGCTCAGCACGGTAGGTCTGCCCGAAACACCCGCCGCATCGCGCCGCGAAACTCCTGCGACGCCGCGTCCCGGCGGCCAGGACCTGCCCGTGCCCGTCGAGCAAGGCCCGGAATTTCGCCCGTTCACCACCACCTGGGTGCGCGCGGCGGACCTGCTCGATCCCACCGAACACCGCATCGAGACTACCCGCAGCGCCGGATTCACTTCCGTAGTGGCGTTCCCCTCTACCGGCATCTTCGCGGGTGAAGGCGCATTCCTGAATCTCTCCGGTGAGAAGCAGGGCCGCATGGTCGTCGCCTCGCCCGTCGGCCAGTATGTGACTTTCGCCACGCATGGTTTCGGCACTTATCCCGGTTCGCTGATGGGCGCGATCGCTTACGTCCGCCAGTTATCGCTGGATGCCGATTATTACCAGGTAGCCCTGCGCGCCTACCAAAGCCATCCCGCCGGCCAGAAGCGGCCCAACTACGATCGCGCCGTCGAAGGCCTGCTCGAATCCCCGCGCCTGCTCCTGCCCGCCGATGACGCCAAGCAAATCGACCGCATGATCCGCTTCGCCGCGGAGCTGAAACGCCCGGCCGTGCTTTATGGCGGCCATCAGGCCTATCAGATTGCGGACCTGGTGGCGAAATCTTCCACTCCCTTGTTGATCAATCTGAAATGGCCGGAGAAACCCAAAGACGCCGACCCGGACGCCGAGGAGACCCTGCGCACGCTCGAGTTGCGCGACCGCGCGCCTTCTTCACCGGCGGCGCTCGAAAAGGCCGGCGCGCACTTCGCGTTCTACTCCGGCGGCACGCCCGCCCAGGATGTGCGCAAGGCGGTCAAACGGGCCATTGACGCCGGACTCTCCGAGAGCGCCGCCGTGCGGGCACTGACCCTCAGCGCTGCCGAAATCTACGGCGTCGCCGACCGGGTCGGCTCTATTCAGCCCGGTAAGATTGCGAACCTGTTGATAGTCAAAGGCGATCTGTTCGACGAGAAATCCAAAATCCAATACATCTTCATCGATGGCGTGAAGTACGAGCCCGCGCCCGAAGCTGCACCATCGGGCGCACGCAGTGGACGCGGCACCCCGGGAGGTGAGGAATGAAACGCTGCGCATTGCTGTTACTCGCTTTGCCGCTGCTGGGCAGCCAGGCGATCGTCATCCGCGATGCCACTGTCCTGACCGTCACAAAGGGCACATTCCGCGGATCGATTCTAATCCGTGACGGTAAGATCGTCGAGGCCGGCGAGAAGATCCTGGTGCCAGAGGGCGCCCGCATCATCGAGGCGGCCGGCGAATACGTCATGCCCGGCATTATCGATTGCCACTCCCACATCGCCGCCGATAGCATCAACGAAGGCGCCGTGGCGGTATCGTCCATGGTGGGCATCGAAGATGTACTCAACCCGGATGACCCGGACATCTATCGCGCCTTGGCCGGCGGTGTCACCACGGCCAGTATCCTGCACGGCAGCGCTAACCCGATCGGTGGCAAATGTCAGGTCATCAAGATGCGTTGGGGCAAGGATGCCCAGGGTCTGATCTTTCAGGGCGCCCCGCCGGGCATCAAATTCGCTCTGGGCGAGAATGTCAAACGTTCCGGATCGCCCGGCGGCGGCTTCGGCGCTTCCCCTGGCTTGCGTTATCCGGCCAGCCGCATGGGCGTCGAAGATGTAATTCGCGAGGCGCTGACCGAAGCGCGCGCCTATCAGCAGGAGTGGCGCGACTATCAGGCGAAAGTCGATCGTCACGAAGCGGCCATTCCGCCGCGCCGCGATCTGAAACTCGAGCCGCTGGTCGAAGTGCTCGAAGGCAAGCGCTACGTGCACGCGCACTGTTATCGCGCCGACGAGATTCTGATGCTGCTGCGCGTCTCCGACGATTTCGGATTCGAAATCCGTACACTCCAGCACGTACTCGAAGGCTATAAGGTGGCCAAGGAAATCGCCGCGCACGGTGTGGGTGCCTCCACCTTTAGCGATTGGTGGGCTTACAAGGCGGAAGCCTACGATGCGATTCCGTACAATGCCGCGATCTTGGTACGTAAGGGAGTTCTGGTCTCGTTGAATTCCGATGACGCCGAATTGATGCGCCACCTCAACACCGAGGCGGCCAAAGCCATGAAGTACGGCGGCCTCAGCGAGACCGAGGCCCTCTCCCTGATCACCATCAATCCCGCGAAACAACTGGGCATCGACCAACGCGTTGGATCGATCGAGCCGGGCAAGGATGCCGACCTGACTATTTACGACAAACATCCGCTATCGAATTACGCCAAGGTCGAGAAGGTGTTGATCGATGGTGAACTGTACTTCGATCGGGAGAAAGATATCGAAGAGCGTCCGGCCCGCGAGGCGCGCAAGAAAGCGCTGATCGATAAGGAAAAGTCCCAGGAGAAAAAGGACCGGAAGAAGCCCGAGACGGCGGACGAGAAGAAAGGCGAAGAACCGGGAGGCCTCGAATGAAAACTTTCCTGGCAGTATTTCTGGCGGCCGTCGCTTTGCATGCGGCAGATCTCGAAGTCTTACTGCTGCGCGGCGCCACAGTGCATCCTGTGTCAGGCCCGGAGGTCGTCAACGGGTCGGTGCTCGTGCGCGACGGCAAGATCGCCGAAGTCGGTGAACACATCGCCGCGCCGAAGGGCGCGCGCATCGTTGATGTGAAGGGTCTGCATTTGTATCCCGGAATGATTGACTCGGACACCGAGATTGGCCTGTCTGAGATCGCCGCCGTGCGTGAGATGAACGACGTCTCAGATATCGGCCTGTTCAAACCGCAGTTACGTGCGGCTACCGCCGTGAATCCCGCAAGTGAGCATATCCCGGTGACGAGGGCTAACGGCATTACGGCGGTGATTACCAGCCCCGAGGGAGGAATTATCGCCGGCCAGAGTGTTCTGATGCACCTAAATGGCTGGACCATGGATGACATGGAGGTGCGCTCGCCAATCGCCATGCGCCTCGAATATCCCCACATCCAGATGCCTTCCCGCTTTGCGGCACTAATGGGGGAAGACCGTCCTTCGGCGTTTGCCGAAGCCAGGAGAAAGTATGAGGGGCAGGTACAGCAGCTTAATGACTTCATGGGCTCGGCGCGGCAATATCAACAGGTCAAAACGGCCGCCGGTCCGGACTTTCAGACTGACTTAAAGCTGGAAGCCATGTTGCCCGTGCTCGAAGGCAAAGAGCCTATGCTGATTCGCGCGGACAAGGAAAAGACCATCAAAGAAGCTATTGCCTTTGCCGATAAGCAAAAGATCCATATGATCCTGGAGCGCGGCGAGGACGCCTGGAAGGTATCTGCTGAACTGAAGGCCCATAACATCCCGGTGATCCTGGCGCCCACCCTCCGCCTGCCGGATGCCGAAGACGATCCCTATGACAAGCCGTTCAGCATACCCGGTGAATTATCTAAAGCCGGTGTAAAATTTGCATTTGCCACCTATGGGCCGGGCGCGGAAAGCAATCCGCGTAACCTGCCGTATCAGGCGGCCGCGGCGGTACCTTTCGGCCTGCCGCCTGAAGAGGCGCTTAAAGCTGTTACCTTATATCCGGCGCAGATCTGGGGCGTTGCGGACGAATTGGGCTCTATCGAGAAAGGCAAATGGGCGGACCTGATTGTCACTGACGGAGACCCGCTGGAGACGCGCACGCAGGTGAAACAGATGTTCATCAAGGGTGTGCAGGTTGACCTGAACAACCGGCATCGCCGGCTTTACGAGGAGTATCTGAAGAGGTAAGCGGTCCGCGGCAAGACTCACGAATCGCAGATCAAAGTTACAGGACCGTCGTTAATCAGGTGCACCTGCATGAGGGCCTGGAATGTGCCAGTTTCGACGGTAATCCCAGTGCCGCGGGCGACGTCGACAAAGTAGTGATATAGCCGGAGGGCTTCCTGGGGAGACGCCGCTAAGTCGAAGCTAGGCCGGCGGCCCTTCCGGCAGTCACCGTATAGAGTGAACTGGGATACTACCAACAAACTGCCGCCCACCTCCCGTACGCTGCGATTCATCTTGCCGGCGTCGTCCGGAAAAATCCTCAAGGCTAGTACTTTTTCGACGAGGTACTCTACGTCCTTCTCCGAATCCGTCTTCGCAATTGCCAATAGGACTAGCAAACCCGTACCGATAGCTCCCACTATTTGTCCTTCTACTTCGACGCGGGACTGTTTCACCCGTTGAATGACGACTCGCATGACTGGCAGCCTACGAAATTCGGCTTACTTTCCAAGCCGGGTTTTTTAGTATTGATTCCAGATAATAGCAACCGCCTAATTGCATCTTACGCAACCTATGTTATAGTGTGCGAGGGAGAAACCAATGCCACGAGGCAAAGCAACTACACCAGACCAGACTACCTTACAAATGGCTCTTGTGGGGTATGAAATCGAAAGAGAGCGCATCGCGGCTAAGATACGCGAGATCCAGGCGCAATTGGGTACGGTCAGAGCGACGGCCGGAGGGGTCAAGAACGACGCGGCTCCGAAGAAGCGCGTGCTTAGCGCCGCAGCTCGTAAGCGCATCGCCGCCGCTCAGAAGAAACGCTGGGCGGAGCATCGCAAGAAAGTGGCTGCAGCCAAAGCGTAAGCTCGCGCTCGGCGTTACCGGGCCGCGCTATGCCGCGCGAAGCCGGCTTCATCAATCTCGGAATCATTAATCGTGGCCGGCCAGCAAACCACGCCGGCCACCAAGTTGCATCTCCGCGTCCGTCGCCGTCTGTCCCGCAGAGCGCACGCATATGATCGTGGGTACTGGAGTAGATTTGGCGGAAGTGCCGCGTATCCGCGCGGCCATCGAGCGTTATGGCAAGCATTTCATAGAGCGTATCTACACGCCCGCTGAAATCGCTTACGTGGAACGCAAGGCTAACCGTTACGAACGTTTTGCCGCCCGTTTCGCTGCCAAGGAAGCCGGCATGAAAGCCATTGGCACCGGATGGCGGAAGGGGGTTCGCTGGCAGGATTTCGAAGTGGTCAACTTACCTTCTGGTAAGCCCACACTGCTCTTCCACGGTGTGGCGGCGCGCATCGCGGCGGAATTGGGGGTGAGGTCGGTCGCCCTATCCCTTACACATACGGCGGAGCTGGGGATGGCGCATGTGATTCTGGAGAGCTAGGCACCGCCCGTAACTGTGCTTCTTCGAGCCGCTTGGTTTCCTGCCAGGTGTAGATCATGCGGTGAGCGACTGTCAGATTCGAGAGCACCGCGATCACCCAAAGCACCGGCGCCATGCGGTCGAATAGTGCGCCGAGGATCAGCAAGACGACCCGCTCCGGACGTTCCAGAAAGCCCACCTTGCACTTCGGAATGGTATTCTCTGCGCGCGCCCGTGTGTAGCTCACCATTACGGATCCGGTCATCACAATGGCCGTCAACACCACATAAAAGAAGCGGTCGATTGACGCGTAGTAGACCAGCAGACCCATGAGCAGCGCCAGGTCGGAATAACGGTCCAGCACGGAGTCGAAGAAGCCGCCAAAACGAGTTACGCGATTCGTCTCGCGGGCCACGCGCCCGTCCACCATGTCGAACAGCCCCGCGCCCACCACCACCACGCCCGCCCAGCGCATGTCGCCCGCCGCAAACAGATAGGCCGCCACAATATTGATAACCAGTCCCAGAAAAGTAAGGACGTTGGGGTGAATTCGGGAAAGCGCCAGCCAGCGTACGATACGGTCAATCGCGGCTCCAAACACGATGCCAATGGCGCGCGTGTAAGTCATGCGCCTAGTCCGCCACCTCGTAAATCGTGGTCAGCTTTAGAATCTCCAGCACCTTGACCCCGCCAGGTAGCTGTACCTTGACCTCGTCGCCGACATCTTTGCCCAGTAGCGCGCGGCCAATCGGCGAACTGGTCGAGATCTTGCCCGCCGGCGCGTCGGCTTCCTCCGTCGTCACCAGGTGGTAGGTGATCTCTTCGTCCTTCTGCGGGTCCATCACCACCACTTTGGAGCCCAGGCCGACCCGGTCGTGAGGAATCTTCGAGAAGTCCACCATCGACATCTCAGCCAGCCGCTGCTTCAACTGGTTCAATCGTGCATTGACGAAGCCTTGCCGGTCCTTAGCCGCGTGATACTCGGCATTCTCACTCAGATCGCCATGCAGCCGGGCCTTGAGAATTTCTCTCGGCAGCTCGTTCCGCAACTCGTATTCGAGCGCGGCAATCTCATCCTGCAACTTCTTTTTTACGTCGTTCGCTCCCACAGCACAATTATAGGCCCAATCACCGGTTGGCGTGGTGCCGCCGCGCGCGCTATTCCGGGGCCTTCGCTTAATCCGGGACGATCGTCACAGTCTGGGTTATGTTGCCGGCGGATATCTGAAATACATTGCTCGCGCCGGATGCCGGCCCCATCCGCACGTTGACCATCCATACTCCCGGATACTCCGGTTCCGCCGATACAACCGACAAGACGCTGCCGCCTCCCGCAGGCGCCGTCACGGTGGGAATGATACTGCTGACGATGATGCCGGATGCATCCGTGACCCGGAACCAGATCGCGTCCTGCACCGCTGTGCCAGCGGCCGGAGGGGAACTTGGGACATACACTACCGTGATGTGCGCCGGCACACTTGACGCCACGCCGTACCAATAGGGTACCCGCGCAACCGTGCCCGAAGATACCCCTTGAATCTGGAGGAAACCCTCATATTCGCCGGCCGCCAGGCCCGCCGGCGAGAAGCTGAGCGCCAGATCGAAGTATCGATCGGGATCCAGCGTCACGCTGGTAACCGCAGGCACGGGCGCAGGCGCGCCGCTCGTGGGAACCACCGAGACCTGAAAGGTGTCACTCGCGTGACCCAGGTTCGACAGGTGCACGCTCGATGAGAGCAATGCTGTGCCCGCTCCTTCACCGAAGCTGATCGACGCTGGATACACTGCGAGCGTCGCCAGCACCGCGGCGTTCAGATCCAGCATGCCCGCGCCGGCGGCCTGCACCGATTCGTCCGGATCGGGAGGCGGAAACGCGCTAGCCGCACTATTGAGCAGCAGCGACTTGTATTCGAGCGGCGTCAAACCGGGCCGGGCCCCCTCCAGCACTGCCGCCGCGCCCGCCACCAGCGGCGTCGCGTAACTGGTGCCTTGCGAAACGACGTATCCGTCCGGACTGTATAGCTCGCCGTTCAGATCGGTCGTCTGAGCCGCGGTATAAAAGTTCTCGCCTACCGCCACGACGTCCGGCTTGATTGACAAGTCCACGCTGGGACCCAGCGACGAGAATGCCGCAATCGTGTTCGGGTCGATCGAGAACGGCGACTGCGTGAACGTCATAGTGGCCGCGGCGGGACTTGTGACGACGCTCTTAATGGCCAGACCATCCGCGCTACTCACCATCTCCGCGGGAAGCGTCGCATCTCCCACCGACATGATGGTGGCGTCCGGACTCGACGGATAAGTATAAACCAGCGCCGCGGCGGCTCCGGCTTGCTGCGCGTAATTGAGCTTCTCTTCGAACGTGCACGTGCCGCGCAGGATCAGGGCGATGTCGCCCGTCAAGCTGCCCGCAGGCAGCGTCGTGCAAGCCAGACCCGTCGAATCCAACGCTTGCGAGATGTCCACTAACGGAGCGTTGATCGGAGTCGTCGGCAGCCCTTCTGCCGCCGGGATCCCGGCATAAGGACCGTGCGTGCCCACGGTAAACGGGGCCGCGAAGATGCGGTCGTTGTTCATGGCGCCCACCGTGATGGCATCGGGAGCCGTGCCGGGAGAACCGATCGTATTGGGATCCGGACCGTTGTTGCCCGCCGCGATCACTACGATGACCCCGACGGAAATCGCGGCCTCGACGGCTTGTACCTGATCATCGTCGGAAGTCAGCGGCGCGGGAATCGCGCCCAGGCTCAGATTCAGTACATTCATGCCATCGTTGACCGCGTCTTCCATCGCCTGATCGATCGCGCAGCTATTCGTCTCGTCGTTGACGCCCGGCGAGCCGAAGACCTTGTAATTACCCAGATAAGCCAGCGGCGCAACGCCCGTGATCGTTCCCAAGGCCCCCGTGTTTTGGACGCCCCCCGCCGCCATCGCCGTGCCCGTGCCATGTCCCACATCGTCCTGGGCTGAAGCGTCCGGATCGGCCGAAAGGCATTGACTTACATAACTGCGCGCCACGATGACCTTCTGATTCGTAAATGCCAGATCACTGGCGGCGGCCACTGGAAACCCCGGCGGCGCCTGAAAGCCAGTATCGTTGAAGCCCGGATGGCTGATCTGGATGCCGGTGTCGATCATGCCGATTCGCACACCCATGCCCTGCGGATAAGCTCCGCCCAGACTCCAGGCTTGCGGAACCTTGTGCAGCGGCAGCGCGTGATCCAGGGTGAGCTGATAAGTGCGCTCCGGCAGGATGCGCCGCACGCCCGGCAAATTTCGCAGACGCGCGATCCGCGCGGCTGGCATACGTACAAATAGAAGATTGCCGACCGTATCGAGCGAGGCGATGATGGTCGCGCCGCGCCGCTCCAGCCTCGTGCGTATGGGCGCTTGTCTCTGCCGTACTCCTGCGCGTGCCTGCTGCCCTGCCGCGCCCAATAAAGCCGCGTGCCGTTGGGCCACCGGATACGTCCGCGCAATGGATTGGGCGGCCGATTCGCCGCTCAACTCCACGATATATCGATCGGGTACCACGCCGGCCCACACGGGCAGCGCGATCAGGACCAACCAAAGGCGCGTCACATCCGGGCTCCGTTGTTCGCACCATTGTAACCGCGCCTGATTAAAATGAAAACTATCAATGCGTGCACTCAGCGTGTTTCTTTTCAGCGCCGCCGCCCTCGCGCAGAGCGTGCCTGAAATCGCCATCCAGGCCGGTGTGCCTTTACGGGTGGCGCTCGAACATCGTGTACGGATCAAACATGCGGGCGACCGGATCGCGGGCCGCCTCGTCGAGCCCCTTTACGTTTACGATCGCGAAGTGCTGCCGGCCGGCACCGTGGTGGAAGGCCAAGTCGCGGAGATCGGTGGCGTCCCCTTCGGCCGCAGGCTCGCCGCGCTGCTGAACGGCAATTTCACCCCGCCCCGGAACGTGCGTGCGCAATTCGATGCGTTGCTTCTGAATGGTTCCCGCATTCCGCTCCAAACTTCGCTCACACGCGGCGCTCCACACACGGCGCAAGTCATGCAGCCGGGGAAAAAACGGTTGGAGAACAGGATCCCGATTCCCGCGGCGATCCTGGCCTTTAAGGAGCCCGGTAAGTGGAACCGTTTGAAATCCAGGTTATTCGCGATGCTGCCGTATCACCGGCAAGCCTGGCCCGCGGGCACGCTATTCAATGCCGCGCTGCAGCAGCCTCTGGCGATCCCTTCCGCAACTCCTTTGCCGCCCAAGCCTCTTCCCGCCTCTGAGCCGGGCGAATTGACCGCCCGCCTGCTCGCCCCGCTCAGTTCGGCCACCGCGCGCCGGGGCGCGCCCGTGGAAGCCGCCGTGACCAAACCGGTGTTTTCGGCGGACCACAAGCTGTTGATTCCGGAGGGCAGCCGCCTGGAAGGCGAGGTCGTCAGAGCGCAAAGAGCGCGCTGGTTTCATCGCAATGGCAAGCTGCTCTTTATCTTCCGCGAGGTCAAGCTGCCGCCCGGGGGCGTACAGAAAATTCAGGGCGATCTCGAAGGCATCGAGGCGGATTTCGATGCGCACCTGGTCCTCGATGAGGAAGGCGCCACGCACGTGGCCAGCCCGAAAACCCGTTTCATTTTTCCGGCCATCGCCACAGCGGCCGCGGGACTTTCGTTCCATCAGGATTACAATTCGCAAGGCGTTCCCGATCGCGACTCCGGCGGTCGTGCCGAATCCGGCGCCGTGGGCTTCGGACTCGTTGGCACCCTGGTCGCGCAGCTTGGCCCGCGCGCGCTGGCTTCCGGGATAGCCGTTGCTGGCGCGGCTTTCAGCATTTATACGGAACTGATCGCCCGCGGCGCCAATGTGGTGCTGCCCGCGAATACGCCGCTCAAGGTCAACCTGGCTGCGCGCGGCGGCACTGGCGACGGCCGGACGGTGAAGTGACGCGTGTTCCGATCCCGCCCGCTCAATTGAGATCCGCCATCTCCATCGTGATGCGCGCGGTTTCGCCTGGCCCCAGCGTAGCTTGCCGGCTTCATCATGCACGAATGGCCACGGCCGCCCCGGCGCAGGTCTCCTGTGCCGGTATTTGCGCCATCGCCGTCAGCGCGAGTCCCAGCCAGCCGCTTGCGTGGAGAAAGCCCCGGCTATAGACTGGAGTAGCCGGGAGAAACCGGATGCGTAAGTCCGAATCAGCCGGTCTAACGGTCTCGGCCCTGTAAGCCGATCAGTTCCTAGGGTGGAACATTGAAACCAGTCCGCGTCTTTCACGTAATCCCATCTTTGCCCGAGCCGTTGGAGCCGTTGCGGGAGATCGCCTATAACCTGCGCTGGGCCTGGGACCACGACAGCATCGAGCTATTCCGGCGTCTGGATAGCGATCTTTGGGAGGCAAGCAACCATAATCCGGTGCAGATGCTTGGCCGCATCGACCAGATGCGGCTGGTAGCAGCCGCCGCGGATGATTCCTTCCTGGCGCATCTCGAACGCGTATCAGGTTCATTCGCCCGGCGCGTGCAAGGCCAGACCTCCTGGTTCCGGCGCACGCATCCGTCCCAGGACCGCCTCTTGGTAGCGTACTTCTCGGCCGAGTTCGGGCTCACCGAATGCCTTTCGATCTTCGCGGGTGGTCTGGGTGTGCTGGCCGGCGACCATGTGAAATCCGCCAGTGACCTGGGCGTGCCGCTGGTGGCTGTCGGGCTGCTTTATCAGCAGGGTTACTTCAAGCAGTATCTCAGCCAGGCGGGATGGCAGCAGGAAGCTTACGACAAAAACGATTTTCACACCATGCCGCTACGTCCGCTGGCGCAGCCGGATGGCAAGGCAGTTACCATCGAAGTACAGTATCCGGGCCGCATAGTGACGGCGCGCATCTGGTGGGCGCAGGCTGGCCGCGTACCCGTTTACCTGCTCGATACCAACATCGAAGCGAACAGTCCGGCGGATCGCGAGATCACCGGCGAACTGTACGGCGGCGATAACGAAATGCGCATCAAGCAGGAAATCCTGCTGGGGATCGGCGGATACCGCGCGCTCGAAGCGGCGCACGTCTCTCCGACGGTCTATCACATGAACGAAGGCCATTCCGCTTTCTTGTCGCTGGAACATGTGCGGCGATTGATGGAGCGCTATCACCTGTCGTTCGCCGAAGCCCGCGAACTGGCCTCCCCGAGTATGATCTTCACCGGCCATACGCCGGTCGAAGCCGGGCACGATTACTTCGTCCCCGACCTGATGGATCGCTACTTCACCGCCTACTCGCAATCGCTGAGCCTGAACCGCCACGATTTTCTGGCTTTGGGCAGGCGCAATTCGGGCAATGAGCAGGAATCGTTCTGCATGACCGTGCTGGCCTTGCGCATGGCCGCCTCCAGTAATGGTGTGAGCAAATTGCACGGACTGGTGTCCCGCCAGATGTGGCACGATATCTGGCCGGGCGTGCCCGTGGATGAGGTGCCCATCGGACACGTGACCAACGGCGTCCATTTCCGGTCCTGGCTCTCGCACGATATGAACGGCCTTTACGACCGCTACCTCGGTCCGCAATGGCGCGACGCCGCGAATGGCGATCTCTGGAAGCGCATCGACACGATCCCGGCCGACGAATTGTGGCGCACCCATGAGCGGCGCCGCGAACGCCTGGTGGCTTTCGCCCGCCGCCGGCTGCGCGAGCAGTTGAAGCGCCGGGGCGCGCCGCCCTCCGAGTTGGAGGCCGCCGAGGAAGTGCTCGACGCCAGCGCGCTGACGATCGGATTCGCCCGCCGGTTTGCCACCTACAAGCGTGCCACCCTGCTGTTGCACGACATCGATCGCCTGGCGCGCATTGTGAGCGACGCCAAACGGCCGGTGCAGATCATCTACGCCGGCAAAGCCCATCCGCGTGACGGGGGCGGCAAGGAACTGATCCAGCGCATCGTGGCGCTAGCTCGCGAGCCCGTCTTTCGCGGCCACGTGGTCTTCCTGGAAGATCAGGATATGGCCGTCAGCCGCTACCTGGTGCAGGGCTGCGACGTATGGCTGAATACGCCCTTGCGGCCCTTGGAAGCCAGCGGTACCAGCGGCATGAAAGCTGCAGCGAACGGCGCCCTCAATCTGAGTACCTTGGATGGATGGTGGGATGAGGCTTGGCGTGCACCGCGGCCCGAATCCGAACTGATCGGTTGGGCCATTGGTAATGGCGAGCACTATGACGATCCGGCGCAACAGGATCAAGTGGAAGCCGAGGCCCTCTACGATCTGCTGGAGCGCGACGTCGTCCCGGCGTTTTACGAGACCGGACCTGACCGTGTGCCGCGCCGCTGGATCTCGTTGATGAAGGGCTCGCTGAAAAACCTCTGCCACACTTACAATACCCATCGCATGGTTCGCGAGTATACCGAGCAGGCCTATCTGCCGGCCTTTGACCGATTCAGCCGTCTGGAGACGGACTCCGCCGCGGCGGCGCGCGAGTTGGCCGCCTGGATGTGCAAGGCGCGCACGGAGTGGCCGCAGGTGCGCGTGGAATCCATCGAGGAGGGCCCGTCCGGAGAAGCCAAAGTGGGCGACCTGGTCTGCGTGCGGGCCCGCCTGCGTCTAGGTGCGCTATCGCCCGAGAACGTCTGCGTCGAGCTGTATCTGGGAGCATTGGACGCGGGCGGCGAGATCACGCAGCCAGCCTGCTTCCCCATGCGCCATACCGGCAGCCCGGGCAATGGCGAGCACATCTTCGAAGCCAGCGGCGTCCCATGTTGCCGCAGCGGCCTGCAAGGTTACACCGTCCGGGTGCTGCCGCATCACGTAAATCTCGCCGCGCGTTTCGTGCCTGGATTAATAACCTGGGCGAGCTAGTGGGGCAGGGCCGGGCCCTGCGCTGGGCTCGCAGCCCCGCTGCATTCCTTACCGATATCGTCCGAGAATCTGGTTCCACCGCACCCGCAGCGGATCCAAGAAAGCGGCCACGCCGCGCCACGCACTCACCTTGGTGCCCGCGACGTCATTCCATTTCACCGGCACTTCAATCTCGCGAAAGCCCAGGTGCCGCCCGATGAAAAGCACCTCGACGTCGAAGCCGAAGCCATCCAGCAACTGCCGACGGAAGATCTCGCGCGCCGCGGCAGCCGAAAACAACTTGAACCCGCACTGCGTATCGCGGAACGGCAGCCCGGTAATGATCCGCATAACTAGGTTGAAGAACCGCCCGGCATTTTCGCGAAACCAGGATTGATGCACGCCGATTAGCGCGCGATCAAGCGCGCGCGACCCCACCGCCACCTGCGCATCGGCCTTTTCGGCGGCGTCCCACACCTTATCGAGTTCTTCGATCGGCGCTGAAAGATCCGCATCCGTGAATAGCGCCCATTCGCCGCGGCATTCGAGCATGCCATGCCGCACCGCATACCCCTTACCGCGATTGCCAGGATTGCGCAGCACGCGTAGCCCGTCGCACGACCCGCGCCTTTCTTCCGCGACCCGTACCGTACCGTCCGACGAGCCGTCGTCCACCACCACGATCTCCGCGAATGACCACGTGCCGCGCGCCAGATAGGCAATCACCCGGTCGAGCGTGCCAGGCAGCCGCTTCTCTTCGTTGTAGGCTGGAATAATGATGGAAATGGATCGGGTCAATTTGTCAAAGCCCTATAGTATCCAAATTTCCTGAGGAGCAACCATTTGTCTTTGGAAGACGAGCTGCTTCGGCAGCGCCTGGACCGCATCCGTGAAATCGAAGCCCTCGGCTTCCGTCCCTACGGTCAGCGTTTCGAGTTCACGCATACGATTCCTGCCATCCTGGCCGAGTTCGGCGCGAAGACCGCCGAAGAGCTTGCTACGCCGGTGCGCGTGCGCATTGCCGGCCGCGTGCAGACCTTGCGCCGCATGGGCAAGGCCGGATTCGCGCACCTCGCACAGGCGGGCGAGCAGTTGCAGATCTATGTCCGCAAGGATAGCGTACCCGAGCGAGACTTTGCCCTGTATCAATTCATCGACCTGGGCGACATCATTGGTATCGAAGGTTATCTCTTCCGCACCCGCACCGGCGAGCTCAGCGTGCACGTCGAGCACCTGGAGTATCTGGCCAAGACCCTGCTCTCCATGCCCGAGAAATGGCATGGCCTCGAAGACGTGGAAACGCGCTACCGCCAGCGCTATCTCGACCTCATCGCCAATCCCGAAGTGCGCAAAGTTTTCCTGACCCGCGCCCGCATCATCTCCTCACTGCGCCGCCAGCTTGAAAGCCACGGCTTCGTGGAAGTCGAGACGCCCATGATGCAGCCGCTCTACGGCGGCGCCGCGGCTCGCCCCTTCATCACGCACCACAATACGCTCGACATAGATCTGTATCTGCGCATCGCGCCCGAGCTTTATCTGAAGCGCCTGCTAGTCGGCGGCCTCGAACGCGTCTACGAAATCAATCGCAACTTCCGCAACGAAGGCCTGTCCACGCATCACAACCCCGAGTTCACCATGCTCGAGTTCTACCAGGCGTACACCGACTACCAGGGCATGATCGATCTCTCCGCGGAGCTATTCGCGCAAGTAGCGCGCGACGCCACCGGCTCGACGGAAGTCGAATACGAAGGCCACCAGCTCGATTTCGGTTGCCTGCGCCGCTTCACCATGCGCGACGCCATCGTCGAATTCTGGCAGGGCGACGGCCGTCCCACGCCGGAGCAGGTGCGCGATCCCGAATGGCTCCTGGGCCACTCCGGCAAGACCACGCCCGGCGAAGCGCTCGCCGATATCTTCGAGCGCACCGTCGAGGAGCAGCTCATCCAGCCGACCATCATCTACGACTATCCCGTCGAAACCTCGCCGCTGTCGAAGAAGAAGCCCGACGATCCCGCCTTCGTCGACCGCTTCGAACTCTACGCGGCCGGCATGGAAATCGCCAATGGCTACACCGAGCTGAACGATCCCCAGGAGCAGCGCCGCCGCTTCGACATGCAGCTCGCTATGCGCGAGCACGGCGACGAAGAAGCCCATCAGATGGACGAAGACTACGTGCGCGCCCTCAGCTACGGCATGCCGCCTGCCGGAGGCGAAGGCATCGGCATCGACCGCCTGACCATGATCCTGACCGGCTCGCGCTCCATCCGCGACGTCATCTTGTTTCCGTTGCTGCGTCCCGAAGGCCCCATCGGCCTGGCCGCGCAGCTCCGCGAACTGGACGGGCGCTGAGCCGTGCGCTCGTCTTTCGAGCTGTTCGTCGCGCAGCGCTATTTGAAGGCGCGCCGCAAAGAAGCCGTCATCTCCGTGATCACCGCCATCTCCATCATCGGCGTGGCGGCCGGCGTGATGGCGCTGGTCGTTGCGCTGGCCATCAATACCGGATTCCGCGACACGCTCGAACGCAACCTGTTGGGCGCCATGGCGCACATCAACGTGGAGGAGAAGGAGCCGCGCAACGGCATCGAGAACTGGGAGGCGATGGCGGCCAAAATTCGCAAACTCCCGCATGTGATCGCCGCGGGGCCGGCCCTCTATACGCCCATCTTCTTCTCCGGCCCGCTGCAGTCCGGCGGCGGCATTCTGAAAGGCGTGAACATCGATACCGAATTACAGATCAGCGATGCGTTGCGCCATCTAAAATCCGGTTCGGTCGACGCGCTCCGTGAGCCGCCGGAAGGCGGAGTGCCTCCCATAATTCTGGGCGCACGCCTCGCTGAAGATATCGGCATGCTGCTCCACTCCACCGTAACCGTCACCAGCCCGCAAGGCGAGCTGACGCCCTTTGGCCCGCGCCCCAGTATTCGGCATTTTCGCGTAGTGGGCATCTTCGAGTCCGGTTTTTACGATATCGACGATCATTGGGCCTACACCACGCTGCAGGCCGCCCAGCAGGCGCTCTCGCTCGAGGATGTCGTCAACCAGATCGAAGTGAAGCTTGACGACCTGAACCGCGCGCCCGAAGTGGCCAAGGCCATCCAGAAGCTGATAGGGCCCAAGTACGCCACCACCACCTGGATGGAGCGCAATCACCAACTGCTCAACGCGCTCAAGATGGAGAAGTCGGTCACGGTGGTTACCATCGGCCTGATCGAGCTCGTAGCCGCGCTGAACATTCTCATCACGCTGGTCATGATGGTGATGGAAAAGTATCGCGACATCGCCGTGCTCATGTCGATGGGCGCGCGCCATGCCCAGATCCGCCGCATCTTCATGCTGCAGGGCCTGCTGATCGGCATCGTCGGAACCACTATCGGGCTGGTGGTCGGATACACGCTTTGTTACTTCGCCGATCACTACCGCTGGATCCGGCTCGATGAGACCGTTTACGCGCTCAGCTACGTACCCTTCGAGCCGCGCTGGCTGGACGGCGTGTGGATCGCGGCCGCCGCCATCCTGGTCAGCTTCCTGGCCACCATTTACCCCGCGCGCAACGCCACCCGCATCGCACCCGCCGAAGTCTTGAGATACGAGTAACTCCTGGCCCTGCGGACCCTTTGTTCGTTTTTCTTAACCCATCAACTACAGCGGGTCCCCAGGGACTACATTCGTGGAGTATCCGGCCGATCCGGTCAGGATATTGTTCTGAATGTATTTCGCATACGGGTCGTTCGGGTCCATCGGCAAGAAGAGAGCTTGCGGGCCGAACAGCCCCGCCTGTTGTCCGCTGCCCGCGAACCACTCATTCACGATCTGCCCCTGCTGTTCGACGTTGAACGTGTTCCACGGCGGTCCCGGCGGACCGTACAGGTACACGTTATCGCCGAATGAGAGCTCCGTTTGATTGATGATTGCGCTGCAGAGGTACCCCGCGGGAAAACCGTTGTGCTGAATCTGCCAGGCGTGGGTCAACTCGTGGATCATCATCTCTCCAGCCACCGGATATGCGGACATCGCTGTCGCTTGCGACATGTCGTTCGCGTAGTGGGCCCCGAAGCAGCAATAGGTGAACCCATCCGGTCCGGGCGCGGTGAAGGCCCGGCCGTCCTTCGCCAGAAGATTACAGAACTTGACCTTGCCGTAATTGAGCGAGCTTTGGAACACCTTGCTCGCCATCTCGATCTCGCTCGAATTCATTTCGCGAGATGTAATCGCAGCGCTGGCAACGGCGCCCACCACGTTCCCAATGATGATCCCCAGAATTGCGGCGGATCCCACCCCCAGTCCCGCCACCGCGGCGATCGCAAAAACCAGAACGCCGCTGATCACGCCGATCGAATCGCCAGGGCCCAGGGAAACATTGAAAACCTTAAGTGCGTCCGCTGTAACCCCGATGACCACTCCCAGCACCGCCCCTGCCGCGAACCCCAAAACGTCCTCCACGACCTTGACCACCGCACCCACCGGCCCTGTGTATTGGAGATCCAGGAAGATCTGCACTTGAGACTGTAGCTGAATCCATCCCCAATTGATCGCAATGAGCGGGTTCGATCCGGATTCAGTCACCGTTTCGTTCACCCGTTTCGTCACATCGGTTCCGATTGAGCCCGAATAGCTGAACACAAACGCCGGAAAGCTGGGGCCAATAAGATACGCGCGAATCTGGTAATTGTACGGGAGCACGCCGGGGCCGTTCCAAATATCGAACTGAACGTCAAACGTTCCGTCCGAGCCAACCGTGATGGTGGCCTGCGCCCCGATTGTGTCTATGCCCCCGCTTTTCCAGGTTGCGGGAGGCGTAGTCAGAAACTGCGTGGGCGGCGCCGGAGGAGGAGGTGTGATGTCCTGGATCGGTCCCCATAAAATCGAATTTCCGGCCTGGTCGGTCCAGAAGACAAACATGATGTCGTCGTAGCCGGCCAGCGCCGGCCGAAAACTGCTGGATGCGCCGTAAATCGACAGGGCCGTGGACCACGGCCCGCCGGAGGCGCTACTCGAGTAGTCAATATCTCCGTATACATCTCGCCACGCCAGCCAGATCGTATCCGTGGCCACCGTTCCGAGTAGCGCGGCGCGCGCCATCGGACCCTGGTCGGTAGCAGCGCCCGGCACCGCCTGTCGGGCGCTCCAGGTCTGCCCATTCCAACTCGATTGGTAAATCGCGTTGTCGTTTCCTTCCCCTTTCCAAAACAGGTGCAGGGCGCTGGCGCCCGCGGTCAGGCACGGCGCGTGGTTGGTCTCGCTCGCGCTCGGAACCGGAACCGGCGCGCTCCACTGCGAAACGGCGATAGGTCCGGGGCCCGGATGCGCCGGGGGAGCCGGCGGCAAGACGGACCAATAAATCTTCTCGTCCGCCCCGCGCCACGCGGCGACGAGATTTCCCTGGTAGTAAGCGCCGGCGGGGGCGTCCGTGCTTTCCGCGCCGGGAATCTGGGCTGCGTCCGACCACCGGTTCCCCGCATAGGTCGCATACCAGATCGAGTTATCGCTCGCACTCCGCCAGAACATGGCGATGCTCTCTGTCCCCGGCTCGGTCAGGCAGGGCGGAAGGGTGGTCTCAAAGTGAGGCCGCTCGATCAGGCCCGCCTGACTCCAATAAACCGTCGCCCATCCCTCCCAACTGGTGAAACTTGCTTGCGACCACCACAGCCGGTTATCGGTCCCCGGTCCTTTCCATACTGCGTACATTGCATTGCCAAACGTGCTGACCGCACTACCTTCACCGGAATAAGCGTTGTTGATTTGCCGGGGGACAGACATAGCATCTCCTGGGGCACGATTCTATCCAGCGCCTGACGAACAGTCAAGCTGGAGACTCCCCCTGGTTCTTCCTTTCTTTGGGGGCCCTACCACGAGGTGAAGTTCTCGGACGAGCTTACTGGCTCTCGGCAATCAGCTTCCTGTAAGTCTCGCGCGCATGATCATAAGCCTGGCGCGCCGCCCCTAACTCGGCCACCGAAATACGCGGCGCTTTTTGCGTCCAGCATTGATTCACCGCCGCCAGACACCACTCCGCGCTGCTCCGTGACGCGCGCACCGGCTTTCCACCCACCAGCACGAAAATCGGATTGCTGTGCGACGAAGGCAGAATCCGCACCGCTACCCAACTGCTCCGCTCGATCGGCGCGTCAAAGGTCACATCGCGTACCTGCCCGTCGGCCAGCACGTTCTTGCGCGCCACGGCCCGCCCGTTCACCACCAGTTCCACCGGCACCTCCCGCGTATCGCCGATGCGCGCGCGCTCCACGTCCCAATACGGCTTCTCGTCGTAGCGCCTACCCCGAATGGAGGCATCGGGCAGCGGATCGAGATATGCTGCCACCTTCACCTGCGCATGAACCTTACCCGGCGCATTCAGCCGCACTTCGCTCTCGCCGGTGCCCACCAGCGTGCCATCCACGGTAAAGTCCATCAGGTGACTCTTACCGTCCGAGACATAACTCCGCCCCGCCTTCAGCGCCGCCATCCAGTTTGAGTAACTCAAGCTATCGAGCTTCGTGTAAGTGCGCCCGATCCCCACCCGCTGATCGTAAATGCACGGAAAGTCAGTCTCGCCCGCGATACGCGTCCGGAAGCCGACATTCAACGTGTGATACCAGATACTCAGCTCCCACACATACGGCGTATCTACCGCACTGATGAAATCCACCAGGCCGGGCTGCGTCACATCCACGATATACTCGTTCGCGCCGATGCCATCGAATCCCGGCATCTGCGATGTCGGCAGTTCGTCGCCCGCCACTTCCAGCCCCCAGCCCGAGTGCGCGAAACCCACCACCGCGCCCTGCGATTTCGCCCAGCGGAAGATCGGCAAGTCCCACGTCGGCCAATCCTCAATGCGCTTCGTCCCCGGGTAATCCTGCTGTTTCAAGCCCAGCAGCACGATATGTCCCGCGTGGCTCGATGGAAACCCGGAAACCTCCAGATCGTAGTGCATCAATTCGCCGGCTTTCGATAACGGATCGTCATGTCCCGAGAAGAACTGCTTCTGGTAGTAATAATCCGGACCCCAGGTGAGCACCGCGCCAACGTTCAGATTCTCGCCCGAGATCTGCCGGATCATATCCTGCGGCAGCACGCCTTCGGTCGGATTCTGATAATGCGAGCAGCCCGCCGCATGTACGTGATGATCGCCCGAATACCAGCCGTAATCCGCCGGATTGATCCAGCGTTCGAGCTGCAGCGAAATCTCCGCCGGCCCGTTCGTGTCGACCGGCAGTTCCTTGGTGTGTACGAGATACTCCGGGCCGCCCGAGTAAGTGATCGTGTAATAGCCCGGCGGCAGGCTGATTGATTCCCCGTCGGCCCGATAGATCTGCGGCTGGAAGAAGAAATCCGGCGCGAGGCGCTTCGCCGGGTTGGGATATAGCCGGTTGAGCCGGTCGCGAATCACCAGCGACGCCATCGCCGGCCGGCCTTTTTCATCGCGGATGTGCAGCGCGATCGTGCGCGCGGGCAGGGCATGGAAGAGCACCAGGATGTCATTGCGGAAGCCGATATCCTGGCTGCCTTGTCCCACGTTGAAGCTGATCTGCGCCGACCGCTCGCCGCGATCGCGGCTGTAGATCTCCAGGATCCGATAATCCAGTTCCAACCCGGAAAGCCGGCGTGCCATGGGCGGCTTATCGAAGATCGAGATATCTGCCCAGCGCTCCGCGGCGCCCTGTCGGGTCAACTCCATCTTCGGCGCCGGATTCCCGGTCGATTGGATGTAGACGTTCCCGCTGTTGGGGCTCTCGACCCGCAGCGCCGCCGTCACATTCGCGCGATTGATCACCTTCACCAGAAATATCCGCGTGCCGCCCTCGACCAACTCCGGCTTGGCAGGCCCGGGATCGACCTTCACGCGGCTTTCTGCGTTGATGTCTACGATGGCCAGCGCATACTTGTCGAGGATCTTCTCTATCGCGGCCACGGCCGCCGCTTCATCCGGCTCTCCGATTGCCGCGTTAATTGTCTGCTGATCGGCCGCCGGAAACGGCTGCCCCAAGTAACTCATGGCGTCTTCGAGCCGCCGCACCTGCTGCGCCAGCGGCTGGAGCGGCACAGCCGCCCCGGCACACACCGGCCCCAGCAAAACCAGCCAAAGAAGGTTTCCGCGCATCGGCAATCAGCTTACACCAGAACGCTGCGCGCCGCATGACAAACGCCGGCGCTTTTGTTTAAATTGTCTGGATGATGACTGCCGCAGCCCCGGAGTTCGCCGCTTTACAAGCTCAATTCGAGGCGCTGAAGACCCAGGCGTCGGCACTAGTCGCCGGACTCGCGGAATCGCAATTCAATTGGCGGCCCGCCCGGCACAAATGGTCGATCGCCGAGTGCCTCCTGCATCTCAACATGCTCGGCGATCGTTACGTGCACGTCATCGAGCCGCTTCTGGAAGAAGCCAGAACCAAGCGCCAGACCAGCGCCACATCCCCTCGGCACGGATGGTTCGCGCGATGGATCCTCTCAAAAACCGAGCCGCCGCCCAAACGCAGTTTCCGCGCCTCGCGATCGTTTCGCCCGCCTGACGGCCAGCCTGTCACTGCCGTGCTGCCGACCTTCTTACACTTGCAGGATCAATTGATTCGGCAAATTGATCAAGCCGCCAGACTCGGTACCGCACACATCAAAGTGCCAGCCCTGGCAGTCAGGCCGCTGAAGTTCGATCTGCATCTGACCTTCGCCTGGATCGCGGCGCACGAACGCCGCCATCTGTGGCAGGCCGGCCAGGTACGCCAACATGGCGCATTTCCGGACATGCGGGTGGCAACGCGGTGAGGGCGCCGGCGCGGGTGCGGACCCGCGCCCACGATGCGAAGACGTTACCGGCCGTTCTGGCGCAGCCACTCTTTGAAGGCGTCGCGATACAGGATGATGCCCTTGCGCGAATACCGCAAGTAGCCTTGGCGGCGGAACTGGTTCATGTAGTGCGTCACGATCTCGCGCGAGGTGCCCACGTACTGCGAGAGCAACTCATGCGTGAAGGGCGCCAGCCGCATCGACCCGTCCGCTTCGGACACGCCCAGGCGCTCCGAGAATCGGATCAGTGAGCGGGCCAGCCGGCGCGCGATATTGTCCACCGAAAAGCTCTCGATGCGGTGGCCGAACTCCATGTTTCGCTGCGCCAGGATCTGCAGCAGGGCAACGGCTAGCCGGGGCCGCTTGGTGACAATGTCTTCAATTTCGGCGGCGGTCCAAGTCATCAACTTAGTGTTTTCCAGGGCCGTAGCCGATTCGGCGCGCTGCGGCAGACTCAGAAACGCCGCTTCGCCGAAGAATTCGTCGGTTTGGTAGATGTCCATCACCACTTGGTGGCCGTCATCCGCCATCCGCGAGACTTTCACTTTGCCTTCGATCACCAGGTAAATGCTGGTGGAAGGCTGTTCCTGACCGTAAATGTTCTGACCCTTCTTGTACTCCACGATGCTGGAGCACGGCAGATGGGCCAAGGGATCTTCCAACGTTCGCTGCGGTGCGATTACTCTTGCGCTACTTGCCATGCTAAATCCTCCAAGCGTTTTCTCGTTTGGTGTCATTTTTGTTGCCCCCCGGCTGGAGCACGGGCTTCTGATACAGGTTTGAGACTCTCGAAGGTCATCACCGGGAGCCGTTCCTGGTTGGAGCGTCTCCCACCGACACTCACTTCCTGGCCCGCGTACCTAGCCAAATTGTCTTCCGGCGAGCCGGCCTCGGGTCGCAAGTTGGCTTTGGGCTGAAGAGTAGTGTCACGGCTCGGTACGTAATGGCCGTCGTGCTCGTTGATGCAGCCGGCCAACGAGAACTTTGCGGATGCTCCCGGCTGCTTGCCCGGTACCGGCGAAGCAATTGCCTTGCCAACAGGAAGCAACGTAAATCGCGCCAGGATCCGCATCTGGTTCCGTTCGCAGCTTATTGCACTTGGCGTGCCAGAACTCACAGTCGTTACGGCTGCACGTAATAGTATTGTGAAAACTGGATCTTCAGTTTAGTTTCGCACGAATGCGCGCGAAATGTGCTGTGTAGACCTTGCGCATCGCGGGCAAATTCTGCATCGGTAAATTGCGAAAAACCCTGGTGGCGGTCCAGGTTTTATCATGGAATAACGCAAATGCGTCTACTGCTGATCCTGTTTGCCGTCCCCGTTTTGGCCGTGGAATATTCAGCCCCTGCCGGCATTCGTCCCGCACTACGCCGTCCTGGAGCCGCCAGCATCTTACCCGGAGGCCGCATTATTTCGCCATTGGGCCGGCAGTTCGTCACCGGGCCGGGACCGTTCGGCCTGGCCATCAGCGCCAGTGGAAAGACACTGGTGTCCGCCAACAGCGGGCCGGACCGTTTTTCGCTCACCGTCCTCCAGCGGGACAAGAGCGGTGGCTGGCAGGTGCGGCAGCTGGTCGCGCCCAGAAAAAAGAAGCCAAGAGCCGGGGAGGAAGGCGAAAAGGAGAAGGACGACGATCAGTGGCACAGCGTCTTCATGGGCTTGGCATTCGCCAACGAGCACTCCATCTACGCTTCGGAGGGCAACACTGGCCGTGTGCGACTGGTGGATCTGGCGACCGGCGACGCGAAGAAGATCTATGATTTGAACCGGGACGGCTTCTCCGATAGCTTCACCGGCGATCTCGCGCTGGACGCCGCGCGCGGCGTGCTCTACGTGCTTGACCAAGCCAATTTCCGCCTCGTCGCGATCGACGTGCACAAGCAGCACGTGCTGTCGTCGGTGCGTCTCGGGCGCCTGCCATTCGCCCTGGCGCTCTCGCCCGACAGGCGCAAGGCGTATGTCACCAACGTCGGCATGTTCGAATATCAAGCGATTCCCGGAGTGGATCCGCACGACCTCCGCCAGACCGCGTTGCCCTTCCCGGCGTTTGGTTTTCCTTCCGCCGAGGCCGTCGCCGGCGCCCGGCGCGAGACCGGCAAAGGCGCGGTTGACGTGCCGGGCTTGGGTGATCCAAACGTGCGGGAGTCCAACTCGCTCGCGGTCATCGATCTCGCGGATCCGGCGAATCTCAGGCTCGACACGTTCATCCGCACCGGACTGCCCTTCGGCGGCGCTGTCGATGGCGGCAGCAGTCCGTCTGGAGTGCTGGCTGCCGCCGATCGTGTCTATGTCTCCAATGCTCACGATGATTCCATCACGGTGATCGACGCCCAGAACAACAGCGTTGTTGGTCAGGTCGATATCCGCATTCCGGGCCTCGAAAACCTGCGCGGCGTGCTGCCCATCGGCATGGCTTATCATGCAGCCACTGGCTGGCTGCTGGTCGCCGAGGCGGGCATCAATGCTGTAGCCGTCATCGATACGCACCGGTTGAAGGTGCTGGGCCATCTGCCGGCGGCTTGGTTTCCGAGCTGCGTGCAGTTGTCTGAAGATAATGTCTATGTCACCAGCGTCAACGGCCAGGGCACCGGACCGAATGTCTGGAGCGGATATCCCGCATCCGAGATGTTTATCGGCACGGTGCGCCGCGGCGGCATCTCGGCGTTTCCTCTGCCTGGAGCAAACACGCTGGCTGCGCAAACCGAAACCGTGATGGCGAACAATGGCCTGGTGCCGCGCGATGAAGCGCCTCCGGCGCTCCCCGCCGGGATCCGGTACGTGGTGCTGATCGTCAAGGAGAATCGCACCTTCGACGAAGTCTTCGGCGACATCCAGCGTGTCGACAACGGCAATTCGGTAATGGGCGCGCCGGCCATCGCGCGCTTTGGGCGCATGGGCTATGCCGAAGGCCACGGCCGCCGCCTAAGCCTGCAGCGTGTCAGCGTCACGCCGAACCATCACGCGCTGGCGCTGCGCTGGACCTTCAGCGACAATTTCTACGCGGATTCCGAAGTGAGTGTGGATGGCCACCACTGGCTGGTTGGAGCCTATCCGGATGCCTGGACGGAGACCTCATTCCGCGCTTCCTATGCCGATGCGCGCGACTTCCGTTTCCCGACCACTGCTCCCGGCCGGCTCCTATTCGCTGAAGGTAACTCCTCGGTTCATCCCGAAGAGCAGCCCGAGGGAGGCACTATCTGGCATCACTTGGCCCGCCACGGCATCTCCTTCCGTAACTACGGCGAGGGTTTTGAATTGGCCGGCGTCGATGAAGGCACTGGCTATAAGCCGACCGGCGGACGTTTCGTGACTAATGTCCCGATGCCGGAGCCGCTTTATGAAAATACCTCGCGCGATTATCCGGTATTTAATATGAATATTCCGGACCAATTTCGCGCGACGCAGTTTATTCACGAAATCCAGCAGAAGTATTTGGATGGCGGCGAGCCGTTTCCGCGCTTCATCTACATTCACCTGCCGGACGATCACATGACCGTGCCGCGCCCGCAGGATGGCTATCCCTACGAAGCATCCTACGTCGCAGACAACGATTATGCCCTTGGCAGAATTGTCGAGTTTCTATCCGGAACGCCCTGGTGGCGGCAGATGGCTATCTTCGTTACCGAGGACGATGCGCAGGGCGGCCGCGATCATATCGACTCCCACCGCACGGTCTTCATGGGCATTGGCCCGTACTTCAAACGTAACTACGTCTCCCACGTGAACACCAGTTTCCCGGGCATGCTGAAAACCATCTTCCGCCTGCTCGGCCTGCCGCCGCTCAATCTGTTCGATGCCGCGGCCAGCGACCTGAGCGATTGTTTTACCAATGACGCCGACCTGACCGGCTATCATGTCCAGCCGGAGGACCGCCGGCTCTTCGATCCAGCTTCCGCCCGCGAACCGCTCGACCCTCGCCCGAGTATCCAGATGGACGATCCCGCTGAAGTAGTGCGGTAGAAAAGTTAAAAAAAACTTGTCACACTAAGGCACTAATGGAGTATACTGGCTCCAAACTGTCGATCGAGGACACAGTCCCCGATCGTTGCTTTTGGTGTCACGCGAGTTTAGGTGTAACTAGGGTTAGGTTTAACGAGAGTTTTTGCTCGAGAAAGAGGGAGCATCGGTATGCGTTTCTTGCGAACGCTTTTGCCGACGCTGATCCTGCTTGCGCCCACGTTGTTCGCGCAGGGTACGGGCTCGATCACCGGCACAGTCAGAGATAATACTGGGGCGGTACTGGCCAAGGCGGATGTCACCTTGACTAATACCGGCACCCGAACGCCCCTGAAAACTACCACAAACGCGGATGGCGAATACCTGTTTGCCGCGGTTCCACCCGGAACTTACGATTTGGCCATCAGCGCCGTGGGCTTCAATACGTATGTCGCCAGCGGCATCGTCCTCACCGTCTCACAGCGCGCGCGCGTCGACGCCACGCTGGCCATCGGGGAGGTGAAAACCACTGTCACCGTGGAAGCCGCCGCCGCCACCCAGGTGGAAACCGAGTCGAGTGAGGTCTCCGGCGTGGTTACCGGCAAGGAAGTCACCGGTCTTGTTTTGAACGGCCGCAACTACACCCAGCTGATCTCGTTAACTCCGGGCGTCAGCAACCAGACCGGCCAGGACGAAGGCACCGTGGGCGTTTATGGCAACGTCTCCTGGAGCGTTAACGGCGGCCGCAACGAATACAACAATTGGGAACTCGATGGCGGCGACAACATGGACAATGGTAGCAACGACACGCTCAACGTCTATCCCAGCGTCGATGCCATCGCAGAGTTCAAGGTCCTGACCTCCGATTACGGGGCGCAGTACGGCCGCAACGGATCGGGCACCATCGAGGTGGTGACCAAGTCGGGCGGGAAGGACTTCCATGGCGATGCGTACGAATTCCTCCGCAACAACGATTTCAACGCGCGCAACTTCTTCTTGGCGAACGTGCCGGAGTACAAGAAGAACGATTTCGGATACACCATCGGCGGCCCCGTATACATTCCGCACCACTACAATACCAGTAAGGACAAAACATTCTTCTTCTGGAGCGAAGAATGGCACAAGGACCGGCTGCCGGCGGATTTCAATAACCAGGTACCGTCGAACGAGGAGCGCCAGGGCATCTTTAGCGACGTTTGCCCGGCGGCGGGCAGTGCGGTAAACACGACGGCCTATCCCAATTGCCCCGTAAACCCGGCGACCAAGGCGTACTATCCCAACAACACGGTGCCCATCGATCCGAACGCTCAGGCGATGCTGGGCATGATCCCCGCACCCACCACGGGCAGCGGGGCAGATTCCTTCTTCACCGCGTCCACCGTAACGCCGACCAACTGGCGTGAAGAACTGGTCCGCATCGATCAGAATTTTTCCGACACCGAACGCTTCTTCTTCCACTATATCCACGATTCGTGGAATACCATCACCCCGACATCGTTGTGGAGCGGCGACACTTTCCCCACGGAGCAGACCAATTTCGTGGGGCCTGGCACGAGCTTCACCGCGCATATGGCTTCGAACTTGTCACCGACCTTGCTGAACGAGTTTACCTTCAGCTATACCGCCGACCACATCTTCCTGACGCCATCGGGCTATTGGCAGAGGCCGTCCACGATGACCATGACTTCGCTATTCAACAACGGGTATGACGGCAAACTGCCTGGCGTGCAGATCGATAACGGCGCGCCCTATGGCGGCGGGTTCACCGCGGATGTGGGTGGCAATGCGCCCTGGAACAATGCGAACCCCACTTACACCTTCCGCGATCAGATCGCCAAGATCTGGGGATCGCACAATGTCTACATCGGCGCCTACATTTCCCTGGCCCAGAAGAACGAAGACGGGGGATCGGAGCTCGGTGGCTACCTCAACTTCAGTGACACTTCTCCAGTCACCACGGGCAACGCGTGGGCGGACTTCCTGGTCGGCCGCATCGCGAACTACTCTCAGGTCAACCAGCAACTCAAGTATTACTACCGCGACAAAGTCTTCGAACCGTACATCCAGGACGATTGGCACGTCAGCAAGAAACTGACTTTGAACCTGGGGCTGCGCATGAGCGGTTTCGGAGCGTATACGAATCGATATAACGAGTTCTATAATTTCTTCCAGTCGGCCTACAGTCCGGCGAACGCGCCTCAGATCGACGTCACCGGCAACATCACGGGCGTGCAAGGCGACTTGGTGCCAGGCGTGGGGAACCCATATGACGGCATGGTGGCCTGCGGCATCGGCGGCTATCCCAATAGCTGTTCCAAGGGGCACTTCATGAATTGGGCCCCGCGTTTTGGTTTCGCGTTCGACCCCACAGGACAGGGCAAATGGGCCATCCGTGGCGGCTACGGGATTTTCTACGAACACCTGAACGGGAACGAAGGCATCTCGGGCCTGGAGGGCAACCCGCCCGGCGTGCTGAACCCCACTTTGTACAACATCATCGGCTACACCAATATTGGTGGCCAGGGTCTATCCGGCACCACTGGTATTACCACTTACTCCACTCAGATACATTATCCTTACGTGCAGCAGTGGCACTTTGACGTACAGCATGACATCGCCAAAGATACCGTCCTCAGTGTCGCTTACGTGGGCAGCAAGGGAACCCACCTATCCTGGCAGCGGGACATCAATCAGCTGCAGCCCGTGACCAACAATCCGTTCCAGTCGGGACAGCCGCTGACAGCCACACAATGCAACACGGTAACCAACCCCTGGACTTCCGCCGTGTCAGGCGTAATCAATGGCCAAACCGTTACCGGAGTCACGGCGCAGGATTTGGCCGTCGCCTGCGGATTGAGTGCGGCTGATCCGTACCGGCCATACACCGGCTACAACAACATCACGCTCATCGAACAGGGCGCTAATTCCATATACAACGCGCTGCAGGTCTCCGGGCATCGAAACGCGAAGTATGCCCAGTTCACGCTTGCTTATACCTGGAGCCATTCCTTCGACGACTCTTCGGATCGGTACGATGGCAGCTTTCTCAACTCGTACAACATGGAGATGACGCGGGCCAGTTCGAATTTCGACCAGCGGCAAATCCTGAACGTCGGGTACCAGTTCGATGCGCCGTTCTTCGCGGATACCAAGAAACTGACCGGCAAGCTGCTGGGAGGCTGGCACTGGTCGGGTCTCTTTACTGCGCAGGCCGGAACGCCTTTTAACGTGGTGGCCAACACCGGCAACGGCCTGATACCGGGCGCCGGCGTGGGCAACGGCACGGGCACCAACGCGTTCGCCAACGTGATCGGCAACCCCAATGCGGCGCCGCCTGTGATCAATGCGGCCAATGTGATTGGTCCGCTGCTCTACAATCCCGCGGCTTTCGCCGCGCCGACCGGCCTCACCTTCGGCGATGCCAGCCGTAATATCTTGAATAATCCCGGCCGCTGGAATCTCGATACGGGCCTGTTCAAGAACTTCTTCGTGAACGAACGCGCCGGCTTCCAATTCCGCGCGGAAGCCTTCAACGTCTTCAATCACACGCAATGGAGTGGCATCAATAACTCCATCAGTTGCTACGGTGGCTCCAACAATTCCGCCGGTGATCCGAGTTGTCTCGGCCAGAGCTTCCTGCACCCCAACGGTGCGCACAACCCGCGCATCTTGCAATTAGCGCTGAAGTTCCTGTTCTAACGCAAGCTACTCGGCGGGCCGGGCGTTGATCCGCCCGGTCCGCTGCAGCCAGTTTCGAAACATAGCCGTGAAGTCGCGCGCGGCCGGTTTGGTCCGTAGCTCCTCGAGCGTAAACTTCATCTTACGTCCCCAGTTCGGATACTGCCACGTCGTGGCTGGCAGGTTCTGCTGCGAGATCTCCTTGGTCAGATCTTCCTGGTTAACGGCCAGCAGTTGCGACGGAGTCAGCGCCAGAAAACCGATGATGGCGTTGTGCAGATCGCCATTCATCTCCGGCACTAGCGTCGCGGATGTGGGGAAGTAACTTGGTAACAGGTCCAGGCCGTGGAGTAAGTCGACCATCTTCTGCTTCTCCACGCCGCGATCCGCCAGTTGGCGGCGATATACGCCGTCATCCGGGAACATGCCTGCGCGCCGCCGCGCCTCGATATCCTCGCCGATCCAAAAGCCCGCCAGCGTGGGCAAGTCATGCGTGGTGGACGAGACCAGCGCCCGCTCCGGGTACTCGCCGTAGGTCTTGAATTCGCCGCCCTGCCGCTTTTCGAAATAGAACAACCGGTAACTCAAAATGCCAAGCCGGTCGAGCGTCTCGCGCACGAAAGGTTCCACGGTGCCCAAGTCTTCGCCGATGATGGTCACCTGCTGGCGCACGCTTTCGAGCGCCAGGATGCGAATCAGGTCTTCGTAGTTCTCGCGCACATACGCGCCCACAGTCGCATCCGCGCCGTCCGGAATCCAGTAGAGCCGGAAGAAGCGCATTACGTGATCGATGCGCAGCGCGCCGCCGTGCCGGCAGTTCTTGCGGATCGATTCGGTGAACAGGCGATAACCATCCTCGCGATGCTGTTCCGAGCAGGGCGGCGGAAAGCCCCAATCCTGGCCCTTGGGCGAGAAGTCGTCGGGCGGCGATCCGACGCGGCAGCCGGCCACAAAAAACCGGCGATGCGCCCATAGATCGGCGCCGTAATTGTCCGTCGCCAGCGCCAGGTCGTGATACAGGCCGATCGGCAGGCCGCGCTGGCGGGCATACGCCTGCGCCGCGCCGAGCTGCCGGAAGAGTTGCCACTGCACGTAACTATAAAACAGAACCAAGCGCCAATGTTTTTTCCTGAAGGCCTGGGTCTCGGGCGAGCCGGGGTCGCGATATTGCTCCGGCCAATCCGGCCACGTCCACAGATTCGGATTGCGGGCATGCAGATATTCGTCGAGCGCGGAATAAGTGGCGAAGCGTTCCAGCAGAGCGCCCTCCGCCTCCACAAATTGGCGGAATTCGCGCGCCCGCGGCGTATCCATACGATATTCGCGCAGAAATTCCAGAAAAGCCAGCTTCAGGAACCGTAATTTCCAGGCGCTCACCTGCTCGTATTCCACGAACTCAGAATCGCGCAGCGCGGCCAGTTGCCGCCGTGTTTCCGGCAGCACCCAAAGCTGTTGCCCACGCGCCGATTTCGCAAAATCGGCAATCGATTCCACGTCTAAATACAAATAATTCGGATAAAAAATGCACTCCGGCAAATACGGGCTGGTGTTATAAGGCCGCCGGTTATAAATCGCGTGCAGCGGATTTAGTGCAATAAAGCTGGCATGCACGTCATCGGCGATCCAATCGATGACGCCGCGCAGATCGCGCAAATCGCCGATACCCCAGTTGCGCTCCGAACGCACGCCATAGAGCGCCAGCGCCACACCCGCGGCCTTTCCGCCGTTCGCCAGCGCGGGATGCTCGTAGGCGCGGCTGGGCGCCACGATCAGCCGCGTACTCTGCGTGAGACCTTCCAGGCGGATGTGTACGTCATGATACCCGAGCGGCAGCCCCGACGGTAGCGGCGGCTGCTTCCGGACAAAACGCCGCCCATCGATCTCGGCCGTCCCGCAGTCCGGATAATCGCGCAGCGCGAAGTCCAGCGTGTGCGTGACGCCGCTTTCCTCAAGCAGTTCGACGTGTGCGACGGCGCTGCCCAGTTCCGCCGGCACATGCAGCGGCAACTCGACGGGGGCGTTCTGAATCACTACCAGGCAGGGCGGCGACAGCCGCTGCCACTCGCGGTGATGGTGCGCCTCGATGGACTCGCGTAGGCTCTCGGCGGTCTCCGCGCGCACTCCCAGCGCCCGCAGGATCGCCTCTTTGGTTGCGTCCGAAGTAATGTGCTTGCGGCCCCAGATATCCCAAAATTCCGGGTCGATCCTCCACAGGCGAGCGGCCAGATCGAGTAACTGCGCATAATTTTCCGATTCCATCAAGGATATCTTCTGATTTTACCGTGAAGCGGGCTTCGGACCTAAAACACGATGATCGACGGCGTCCCCACCGCTGTGTATTGTCCGGTGAAAGACAGTGCGCCCGTGGCACGATTCACGCGAAACGTAGCAATCGCGTCGGCGCGCTGATTGCACGAATAGAGGAAATTGCCCGTCGGATCAATGCTGAAGCTACGCGGATAATCGCCGCGCGTCCATTCCTCGCCGGCAAAGGTGAGCGCGCCCGCCGCGCCGATCGTAAACCAGGCGATGCTGTCGTGCAAACGGTTGGCCGCATAAACAAATCGCGCGTCTGGCGAGATCATGATCTCCGAGGTGAAGTTCGTGCCCGCGAAGCCCTTCGGCAAACTCGAAATAGTTTGTCGCACCTTCAGCCGCCCGCCCGCCGCATCATAATCGAATGTCACCAGCGTCGAGGCTTCCTCTTGCAACGAGTACAGCCAGCGCCCGTTCGGATGAAAAACGAAATGCCGCGGCCCATCGCCCGGCGGCAAAGCTACAAACGCCGGATTGTTCGGCGCCAGCGTGCCGCGCACCGCATCGAATTTCCAGACGAGGATGCGATCGAGTGCCAGGTCCGCCGAAAGCACATAACGGCCCGAAGGATCGGATTGAATCATGTGCGCATGCACACGATCGTGACCGCTGATCGCGAAGCTGCCCGGCGGCGCACTGGCCGCGTGCACGGGTCCAACCGGCCCCTGATCGTGCTTCACGTCCGTGGCTTTGCCGAGCTTGCCATCCGCCAGAATCGGCAGCACCGCCACCGTGCCGCCCGCATAATTCGCCACGAGCACGAACTTGCCCGAAGGATGCACGCTCAAGTGCGCCGGTCCTGCACCTTCAGAGCTTACGGTGTTCATGAGCGTGAGATGCCCGTTCGCACGGTCGACCGCGTACGCGCTCGCAGAGCCATCGGCTGTTTCATTCGCCGAATAGACATGCGTACGACTTGGATCGAAAGCCAGCCACGAAGGATTCGAAGGGTTCAAAAAAACGGCCCGCTGCGCCAGCGCGCCCGTCGTGGTGTTCATCTCGAACAGGTAGATCCCCTGGCCATTGCCGTGGCTGCCTTCCGGGCCTTGTGGCGAACTGTAGCTGCCCACATACGCCAATAGCGGACGCTTCGCCTCCGCCCGCGCCGCCAGCGCTGCCGCGCCCAGCAACAGCTCACGCCGCGAAATCACTTCGCGCCGCCCAGCGACGCGCCTTCGTGAATCTCATCGGTGCCGCGCCGCACCACCATGTCGCCCGCCTCGAGTGCACCGCTCACTTCGATCATGTCTCCGTCCGTAATCCCTTTCTTCACGTCCACCCACTCCGCGCGCCCGTTCTTGCTACGGATCACGAAGACGCGCTCAGTCGTCGCCACCACGCTGGTCTTCGGCACAAACAGCGCTGGCCGTTCGCGCCGAACCGGCCACCTCACCTGCGGATACATTCCAGGCGCGAGCGAGCCGTCGCGATTGAACACGTCCAACTCCACCGGCATTGTCCGCGTCTTCATATCGAGCGCGTGCGCGGTGCGCGCCACCGTTCCATTGTAAGTGCGCTCGGGGTAGGCGGGCACACGGAACGAAACGCTCGTCCCGCGCGCGGTGGCGCCCACGTCTTCTTCCGGCACCGGTACGACTACGCGCAGATGCGAGACCTGTTGAATCTCCAGCAGCACCGCGTCCACGCCCGTGCCCACCAGCGCGCCGGGATGCACGAAGCGGTCCGTCACCACTCCATCGAACGGCGCGGTGATCTTCAGGTATGCCTCCATATCTTTCTGCGCGCGGACAGCAGCCTCCGCCGCGCGGCTGGCCTGCTCGCGCGCACTCACCACGGCCTGTGCCGCATCCACCTGTTTCTGCGCCTGCACCAGTTCGTTGCCGGCCACCGCACCCGGCGTTTCCGAGGCTTTCTGCAATCGTTGATAGGTGCTCTCGGCCGCCGCAAGCTGGGCCGCCGCCTGCAACCGCTCCGATTCCGCGGCCTGCATCTTCGATTCCGCCTCCGCGATCTGCGCCTTCATTTCGGGTGCGCTCAATTCGGCCAGCAGTTCGCCCGCCTTCACCACGCTGCCGCGATCCACCATGATGCGGTCCACGTATCCCGCCACCTTGGCGTGCAGCGCGACGCTCAAATACGGCAGGATCTCGCCCGGCAGTTCGATGGTGCGCGACACCGGCTTCGAAATCACAGGCACGAGAGTCGGCTGCGCTCCCGCGGTGGCAGCCAGCACCAACGCCAGAAAGGCACTACGTTGCATCATAATATCGGCTCTCCGGATCCATCGGATTGAGCGACGGCGAGGTGACCGCCGCGCGCCGTTGCAGGATGGCGTAAATCGCCGGCAGAATGGTCAGCGTCGTGAACGTCGCCGCGATCAGTCCGCCGATCACCGCGCGGGCCAATGGCGCGGCTTGCGCCCCGCCCTCTGTCGCGCCAATAGCCATCGGGACCATGCCGCAGATCATCGCCGCGGCCGTCATCAGAATCGCGCGCAGGCGCCCGGACGCCCCGTCGAGCGTGGCGCCCGGAACATCGCGGCCTTCGTGACGGGCGCGCTCGGCGAACGTGACCAGCAGAATCGAGTTCGCCACCGCGATGCCGATCGCCATGATCGCGCCCATGAACGATTGAATGTTCAGCGTGGTGCCAGTCGCGAGCAGCATCAAAATCACGCCGCACAGCACCGCCGGAATGATCAACACAATCGCCAGCGCCAGCCGCAGAGACTGGAAATTCGCGGCCAGCAGCAGAAAGATCGCCGCCACCGCCAGCAGGAGGCCGACGCGCAACCCCGAAACCGTCTGCTCCAGCGCCGGCATCTCGCCGCGCACCCGTACGCTTACGCCGCGCGGCGGTTCGCCCACGGCCTTCAGTGCCCGGTTCAGCCTGCTGGCCGCCTGGCCCAAAGTGATGCCGTGGATATTCGCCGTCAAGCTGATCACGCGCTGCCCGTTGTATCGTTCGATCAATCCGGGCATCGTGCCGGGTTTCAGCGCGGCGATATCGGTGAGCTGCGGCGCGCGGTGCCCGTCGGCCATCACCGGCAGCTCGCCGATCTCGGCGATGCTCTGAATGCGATTCTGCGGCAGCTCCACCTGGATCTGGAATCCGTTGCCGGACGCCGGATCGCGCCAGTAGTTGGGAGCCGTGAATCGCGACGATGAAGTTGCAGGCACCACTGACCCCACCACATCCGCCATCGTCAATCCAAACTGCCCCGCGCGGTCGCGATCGACATTGATATCGAGCGTGGGATAGTTCAGCTCCTGCGCAAATTGCAAATCGCGCAGGAAATCGAGCTTCGCCAGTTGCGCCCGCACCTTCTCCGCGTACGCCGCGTTCACCTGCAAATTGATACCCTGCACCGCCACCTCGATCGGCGTCGGCGAACCGAAGCTCATCACCTGGCTCACAATATCGCCGGCTTCAAACGAAACCTGCGTGCCCGGCAGTTCCCGCGCGAAGCTCGCGCGCATCTTCTCACGCAACGCCTCGCCGCGCAGCGCGTCTGGTTTGAACGCCACCTGGATCACGGCTTCCTGCGGCCCCGCCGTGAACAGATGAATCAGGTTCACCGGGTAGCTCGATGGTTGCAGCCCCATGAAGTCGCTGGTGATCGCCACGTTGCCCGGCCCGGCGTCCCGATTGATGATATCGAGCGCGTGCAGCACGATGCGCTCAGTCTGCTCGATGCGTGTCCCGACCGGTGCGCGCAGCCGCAGCCGGTAGATGCTCGCGTTCACGTCCGGAAAGATCTCCGTGCCCGTGCGCGGTACCAGCACGGCCAGCAACACCGCCGTCACCGCCAGGTATCCGAGCGCCAGCGGCCAGCTAAACCGCAGCATGCGCTGCAAATAGCTGCCATAGAAGCCGCGCAGACGCCCGAAGAAGCCTTCGCGCTCTTCGCCGCGATGCGCCTCTTTCATGATCCAGATCGAAAATACGGGCACCAGGCTGCTCGAAAGCACGTACGACGAAATCATGGCGAAGCCGACGGCCAGCGACAGCGGCACGAAGAGTTGCCGTCCTACACCGGTCATAAAAAACGACGGCGCAAACACGGCCAGTACGCAAACCATCGAAAGCAAACGCGCCACCGCCGTGCGGCTGCAGGCGTCCAGCACCGCCCGCGCGCGCGAAACGCCAGGCAGCATGCGCGTGTGGATGTTCTCGATTTCCACGGTCGCCTCATCGACGAGCACGCCCACCGCCAGCGCCAGTCCGCCCAGCGTCATGATATTCAGCGTCTGCCGCGTCAGCCACAGCAACGCCACGGCGCCCAGCAGCGCGAATGGGATGTTCGCGACAACAATCAGCGCGCTGCGCCAGTCGCGCAGGAAGATCAGCACCATCAGGCCCGTGAGCGCCGCGCCCAGCAGGCCTTCGAGCACCAGCCCGCGCAGCGAATTCGTCACGTAGGGCGATTGATCGAACTCCAGGCGCACATCGATATCGTCCGGCACGATCTTCTTGAATTCAGGCAGCGCCGCTTTCACCCGATTGATAACGGCCAGGGTCGATGCGTCCGCGCGCTTGGTTACCGGGATGTAGACCGTCCGCCGCCCGTTCACGTGCGCGTAAGCGGTCGTCAGATCCACGCCGTTTTCGATCGCCCCAATGTCGCGCAGGTAGACGGTCGCGCCCGAAACCGGCCGGATCGGCGTGCTCAACAAGTCGGACAAATTGCCGCCCAGCGACGCATTCGTGCGCGCAATGCGTTCGATGGCCCCGGTCCACATATTGCCGGACGGCATTACCAGCGACGCTTTGCTCACCGCGGCGATGGCTTCCTCGGGTGACACCTGGTATTGCCGCAACTTGTCCGGATCGAGCGTGATCACGATCGTGCGCTGGCTGCCGCCAAAGGGCGGCGGGGCTGACACGCCCGGAAGCGTGGCGAACAACGGCCGCACGCGGTTCAGCGCCAGATCCTGCATTTCGCCCAGCGTGCGCGTCTGGCTGCTGAACACGAGTTGCCCCACCGCCACGCTGCCCGCGTCAAAGCGCGTGATGAACGGCTGCACCGTGCCGGACGGCATGAACGATCGCGCGCGGTTCACATAACCCACAGTCTGCGCCATGGCCTGCGCCATGTCAGTGCCCTCGTGAAACACCAGCTTCATCAGTGCCGCGCCCTGAATGCTCTTACTGTCTACGTGATCGATACCCGTGATGTAGAGGAAGTGATACTCGTAGTAATAAGTAATGAAGCCTTCCATCTGCGCGGGATCCATGCCGCCGTAAGGCTGCGCCACGTAGATAGCCGGATCGCCCACCTGCGGGAAGATATCGATGGGCATGCGCTCGATGGCGAGAAACGCGCATAGCGCCAACGCGGCAATCGCCACAATCACGGTCACCGGACGGCTGAGCGCGGCCAGAACCAGTCGCATTTATTTGCCCGCCTCGGCCAGAAATGGCAGGATGTCTCCGCGCGCCGCTGCCACCGCCAACAACGCGCGCCAAACACTCAGCCGTGCCAGTGCATCGTCGATCTGCGCCTCGACGAGCAGCCGCTGTGCCTGGGCCACGTCGTCGATGGGCGCCAAGCCCGACTTGTAGCGGGCGGTGGCCTGCCGCAAGGCCGTACCGGCGGCTGATACTTCCACCGGTGTCTTGGCCGCCACCTTGCGCGCACCGGAGAGTTCCGCCTGTGCAGCGTTGTACTGCGCCTCCAAATTCGTCTCGATCAATTGGTATTGCGCCCGGCCCGCGCGGATGCGGGCAGCTTCCGCGGCCTCCTGTTCGTGAATGCTGAAACGATCCATAAAAGGGAAAGTGATGGTCAATCCCGCGCCGTAATTTTGAACATTCGGAGCCAATCCGTTCAGCCCGCCGAGCCGGTCGCCATTCACCTCCATGCCCGTGCCGCGCGCCGCGGCCACACCCTGTAAGACAAATTGCGGACGATAGGTATGCGCCAGCGAATCGAGCTTCGATTGCTCCTGCGCGATGGCCGCATTTTGCTCGCGCGCCGCCGGGTGGGCGCGCGCGTCGAGCGCCGGCACGGGTACCTCGGGTGGCAACTGATCGACTAACTTACCGGGCGCCAGTTCCACCTGTCCCGGATCGACGCCCACGAACTTGGCCACATTCGCGAGGGCTACCGCAATGGCCTGCTCGGCCTGCGCCAGTTGGGTCTCGGCGAGCGCCGCTTCGGCTTCCACGCGCGATTCGTCCGCGCCCGGCCGCAATTGCGCGCTTACGAGGGCGTGGATGCCGCGACGCAGGATCTGCCAGCTCTCCACTGCCGCACGCGCGGCCTGCGCCATCTGCTGCGCCGCCAGCACGGTGAGAAACGCATCCGCGGTAGCCACCGACACGTCGTAGCGCGTGCGCGCGATGGTGGCTTGCGCCTGTGCCTGGGCCGCAGTTGCCGCTGCCACATTCGCGCGCCGCAGGCCAAAATCGAATGGCTGCCAGGTGACCAGCAACCCCACGCCGCTGTCCCAAACCGACCCCAGATTATCGGCGCGTATGCCATCTACGCCCGGAATCACGCCTTGCGGAAGCAACAGCCCATAGAACGTGTTGCGCGTAGCGCGATTCACTTGGGCCATCCCGTCGATTCGCGGCAGATACGCAGTCTGGGCCAGGCGGATGCCGGCCGCGGCGGCGTTCATCTGCTCCTGCGAAACGCGGATCGCTGGATAGTTCCCCAGCGCATCCTCGACCGCCTGACGAATCGTCATCGGCGCGGCCTGCTGCGCCCATAAGCCGCCCGCCAGCAAAACCACGAGTGCAAAGGCAAGTTTCATCACCGGCCCTCAATCAGTTCGCCGAATAACTCGCGGACCTTGTGTTTGGCCGCCAGCAGTGCTTTGCGCCCCAGCGGCGTGGCGCGATACACCTTGCGCAGCGATTTGCCGTTGCGTTGCAGGGACGAGCGCAAATAGCCTTTCTTCTCCAGGCCGTGCAGAATCGGATACAGCGTGCCGGGACTGATGTGGTAGCCATGCCGGGCTAACTCGTTGACCATGCCGAGACCGAAGATCGGCTCCTCGGTCGCGTGATGCAATACATGCAGCCGGATCAGGCCCGAGTAAAGGTCGCGATCCTGACTCAGACTGGAATCGACTTTCGTTTTCGCCATTCGATTACGAAAACTGATAGTATAGGGAGCCGTGAAAGCCATGTCAACCGAATTCCATCGCCGCCACTTCCTCGCCGGCGCGGGCTTGTTGCTGGGAGCCTGCGGCCGCGAGGCTCCCAATCAGACGCCCACCGCAGCGCATGCCGGACCCGCGGACGTCACGTTACGTATCGGGAACGTGCTCGTGGACATAGCTAAGGATCACACCATCAGCACCATCGGCTACAACGGCGCGGTGCCAGGGCCGCTCATTCGCTTGAAGGAAGGCGTGCCGGTCACCGTGGATCTGTTCAACGATACCGATGCCTTCGAACTCGTGCACTGGCACGGGCAGATTATCCCGGCGGACGTGGATGGCGCCGCGGAAGAAAAGAGTGTCGGCGTGCCGGCCCGCGGACACATTCGCTATCGCCTGACGCCACATCCCTCCGGCGCGCGCTTCGTGCATACGCACGTGATGCCGATGTCCGATCTGGCGCGCGGCACTTACACCGGCCAGTTTGCATTCGTCTACATCGAGCCGAAGAGCAACCCCGGCGCTTACGATCAAGAGATATTTCTCGCCACTCACGAATGGGAGCCCATCTTCACCACCGCCGAAGAAGACGAAGACGAGCCCCTGCCGCCTACGGCACCGAAGACGAAGGACGAGAAGCCCAACGGCTGGGAGATCGGTTACCAGCGCTTCACCATCAACGGCAAGTGCCTCGGCTACGGCGAACCGATTCGCGTCAAAGAAAGCCAGCGCGTGTTATTTCACATCCTGAACGCCAGCGCCACGGAGAACATCAAACTCGCCTTGCCGGGCCATCGCTTCCAGATCGTAGCGCTCGACGGCAATCCGGTTCCGCATCCGCAATTGGTCGACATGCTCGAACTCGGCACCGCCGAGCGTGTTGACGCGGTCGTGGAGATGAAGACTCCTGGCGTGTGGATTCTGGGAACGCCGCATGACGACGATCGTAAGAACGGTATGGGCATCGCCGTCGAATACGCTGACAAAACCGGCGCGCCGCGCTGGGTCGCGCCTCCGAAGTCAGTGTGGGATTACACCATCTTCGGCGACAACCGCACGGTGCCCCCGCCCGACGAAACCATCCCGCTGGCGTTCGGCAAAATCAACGGCGGTACCGGCGGTTTCAATCACTGGACCATCAATGGCAAGAGCTACGACGAGAAAGACGAGCCGCGCGCGCTGCACAAAGGCCGCCGCTACCGTCTGATCTTTGACAACCAGACCGACGACGCGCATCCGGTGCATCTGCACCGCAACAGTTTCGAACTGACGAACGTCTACGGCAAGCCCACCGCCGGCGTGCGGAAGGACGTGGTGCTCGTGAAGGGCTTCCGCAAAGTCGAAGCTGACTTCACGCCGGCCATGGACGGACTGACTCTGTTTCATTGCCACCAGCAGTTGCACATGGACTACGGTTTCAAGTTACTCTTCAACGTGGCATAGCGGCGGTCTGAGTCAGTTATCATCTTGTTTATGTCCGACTCCACACCAGAACGCCAGATGGGTTTCAATACCCGCTCTCTGCACGCCGGCCAGAAGCCTGACCCCGCCACGGGCGCGCGCGCCGTGCCCATTTATCAGACGACTTCGTTCGTCTTTGAAAACAGCGACCATGCCGCTCAACTTTTCGCGCTAAAGCAGTTCGGCAACATCTACACGCGGATCATGAATCCCACCACCGCCGTGTTCGAAGAGCGTGTGGCGTCCCTCGAAGGCGGCGTCGGGGCCTTGGCCACCGCCAGCGGGCAGGCGGCGCAGTTTCTGGCCGTGAGCAGCCTCATGCAGCCGGGCGACGAACTGATCGCCTCCAGCACGCTTTACGGGGGGACCTACACGCAGTTCGACGTCAGCTTCCGCCGCCTGGGCTTCCACGTGATTTTCGTAGAACCGGACGATCCGGAAAACTTCCGCCGCGCCGTTACGGCACGCACGCGCGCGTTCTATGGCGAGACCATCGCCAACCCGCGCATGAACATCCTCGATATCGAAAAAGTTGCGGCGATCGCGCACGAGCATCATGTCCCCCTGATCGTCGACAACACCATGGCCTCGCCTTACCTGTGCCGCCCGATCGAGCACGGCGCCGATATCGTGGTGCACTCGGCCACCAAATTCCTGGGCGGCCACGGCAACTCCATCGGTGGCGTGATCGTGGATAGCGGCCGCTTCCCGTGGACCTCCGGCCACTTTCCGCAACTCACCGAGCCCAGCCCCGGCTATCACGGCATGAAGTTCACCGAAGTCTTCGGCAACCTGGCGTTCATCATCAAGACGCGCGTGGAAGGCCTGCGCGATTTCGGCTCGTGCGTGAGTCCCTTCAACTCGTTCTTGTTTGTCACCGGCATCGAGACGCTGGCACTGCGCATGGAGTCGCACAGCCGCAATGCGCTGGCCGTCGCGCAGCACCTGGAGAAAAGCCCGCACGTTTCCTGGGTGAAATACCCCGGCCTGGAATCGAGCCCATACTATGCTCTATCGCAAAAGTATCTGCGGCTTGGCGCCGGCGCGATCCTCACCTTCGGCATCCAGGGTGGACCCGACGCCGGCCGCCGCTTCATCGATTCGGTGAAGCTGTTTTCGCACCTGGCCAACATCGGTGACGCCAAGAGCCTGGTGATCCATCCAGCCTCCACGACGCACCAGCAGTTGAACGACGAGCAGCAGTTGGCCGCCGGGATCACGAAGGACCTGGTGCGGCTCTCCGTGGGAATCGAAGACCTCGACGATATTCTCTGGGATCTCGACCAGGCGCTGGCCGCGTCGCAGTCCGCATGAGCGGCGCTAGCTTCTGCCGGCCTTCACTTGACGCGTGACTGTCGCCTCGGCGGAAGCCGCCGGCTTGCGCACTGGCTGTTGCGTGAGTAACCGCTTCACCGATCGCGTCAGCAGCCCGACTTCGCCAGCGCTCTTGGCGATCACGATGTCGGCGCCGGTGCTCTCTTCGGTTAAGCCCAACGGCTCGACAAATCCGGAGATCAGGATAATTCGCGCGCCGGCATCCGCCTCGCGGATGCGCCGGATCAGCTCCATGCCGTTCATACGCGGCATCTTGTAATCCGTCACAATCAGGTCGAACTTCTGCCGTGAGAAAAGCTCCAGAGCCTCGTCGCCGCTGGCGGCCGTCGAGATGTTGTAACCAAGCTCCTGAAGCACCGACCGGCGGGCGATTAATCCCTGACGGTTATCATCCACCAGGAGAATTTCGGGAGGTTTCTGAAACGAGGGGGCGGGAACGTGTCGCATGCTAACGCTGGCGAGGTTAACAGACCTGTAACGCGAGTGTCAACCCATTCGCATCAGCTTGCAAAGACGCTAGATCGAGTGCTTGACAAATACCGGCTATTCCACTTCGCGCGGCGCTGTGTAGCCGCTCTTGGCGATAATCTGATATTTGATGGGCTTGCCCTTCTCGTCAGTGACGCGCAAAGGCTCGTTCGTCGCCGGATTCACGAGCTCCACTTTGATCTTGCGGAACTTGCCGTCGCGTGTTTTATTGGAAGGCTCATAGCCGATAGAGTACTCATTGCGCAGCGAGTCGGAGATCTGCTGGAAGATTCCGGGAAATTCGCCGTAGAAGCGCGGGAAAAATGCCATCCCGCCGGACTCGCGCGCGAACGTTGTCATCTGATTATCAGCTTGCAGGAAACCGATCTCGCGAGCGCCGCTCATGTTGCTCATGATGCGCAAGGCCTGCATCAGGCTGATCGCGTAAACCGGTACGCCGGCGTCTTGCACCACTTTGCGCGCCTTGTCATACGTCAGTCTGCTGAAGGTGTCCACGCCGGATGACAAAAGCAGGATGGCCTTGCGTCCTTCGATCTTCGACATGCGGTCCTCCGTATCGGACAGCGCATCGAACAGGTTCGCTTCCGAAAAACCGGGGATGCGCAGCCGTTGCAAAGCCTCGTAAGTCTGGCGCTTGTCGGTGGTGAAGTCAGATAAAATTTCCGGCTTCAGATCGTACGCAATCACCGCCACATAATCGTCGGGCTTCAGCGTCTGTGCGAATCCATACACCGCCGTCAGTGTCTGATACCAGGTGGAAGAACCGTACCACTGAAACTTTGCGCTGAACTCAACCAGCAGACATATGGTCATCGGCGCCGTGCTCTTGCCGAAGGTCTTGATCTGCTGCGGCACATTGTCTTCCATGATGCGGAAGTTGCCGCGCGGAATGTTGGGAATGAAGTGCCCCTTGTTGTCGAGCACCGCCACATCCACGTTCACCACATCCACGTTGCTCTGAAAACTTGGCAGATTGGTGGAAACGTCCGGTTCTGCTTTCTTGCTCAACTTCGAGGGGATGGGCGCTTGTTCGGGCTCGCTGGCGGGTTGGCGCGGCTTGGCGACGGTCTGGTCCGGGACTTGGTTCGGACCGCTCTGATCTTGCGCCCGGGCTGCCGAGGCGAATGTGAAAAGTGCGGCGAAAATTACCGCCAGATCCAAATACCGGTTCCTGAACTTCATAGACACTCCAGCTAAACTATAGCAAAGCTAAAACTATAGGAGAGATGACGCAGAATCCACCGCCCAGGTTTCGGGCTTGCTTCTCCAACACGGCTGTAGCCGGAATGTCATTGTTGGCGTTCAGCGATACGCCCGGGCGCCGCTCGTCGAAGAGCCCGGCAGCCTGTTGAGGGGCATTGAACGCACGGTGCGGCCTTGCGCTCGAGGTTTAGCGTTCGCGCGAATTTCGCGGAATAACAAAAACCAGTTCCGGTTAGTGCTTGCCCACTACGTGCCCGCGGCCATCCCGCGTCTCATTTCCTTTGAAGTGGGCAACCTTATCGACACGCTTTGCCGGATCCGGTTTTTCGCCGCGTGCCGGCGTTGGACCTTTATAGCCGTGCGCGGGGTGAAGACGGTTATTGACGTGGCCGCGGAAGTTGGCCGGACCGTGAAACCACGGGCCAGCGCCAACAAACACGCCGCCCACAAACCACTCGGCGCCGTAATAGCCGTAGGGAGCGCACGCGTAAGGCGGAGTGGAGTAGTAACCATAGGGACAAACGGGAGCCACCCCTATGTTGACGCTGACCTGAGCCTCCGCTTTCGGGGTGGTGGCAAGGAAGCCGCTCCCGGCAACGGTGGCGAACAATACAAGTGCAAAACTGCGCATCGGTTTACCTCGCTATATTTGGCCAGGATTTCCTCTTTGCCTTTCCTTCCTGGCATATGACGATTGTATATCCACCCTGTTCCATCTGAGCCGTATGACTCCTTTTTCTTATCCGGGCCGACTCCGAGAGGCTCACAGCCGCGCTGCGCAAACGAAGTAATCCGGAAGAGGTGACGCCCGCCCCGCTAACTCGTCGATCGCCGCCGCTCAAAAAACTTTTTCAGTAACTCCACGCACTCCACCGCCATCACGCCTTCGACAATCTCCACACGATGATTCAGTAACTCCGAATCGGCGATGCGGAACTTACTCCGCACTCCGCCGAAACGTAAGTCGCGCGCGCCGAAAACCAGGCGCTCTACGCGCGCCGCTACCAACGCCCCGGCGCACATCGCGCAAGGTTCCAACGTCACATAGATCGTGGCATGCTCGAGGCGATAATTGCCGATCACCGCCGCCGCCGCGCGCAGCGCCAGCATCTCCGCATGCGCCGTCGGATCGCCGAGCCCGATAGGCGAATTGCGCCCGCGGCCCACGATCTCCCCGCCCGCCACCACCACCGCGCCCACCGGCACTTCGCCCGCCGCCGCGGCTTCCCGCGCCAGTGCGATCGCGTCGCGCATGAAGCTGTCATGCATGCCCCTCCTAGCATAGAATAGGAAGACCGATATGTTCCGGTACCTGCCCCTAATCGTCAAAAACTGCTGGCGCAACCGCCGCCGCACTACCCTCACGATCATCAGCATCGGGGTTTCCATGTGCCTGCTGGGCGTGCTGATCGGCGTCTATCACGCGCTGTACCTGAGCGATGCCACGCCCGATCAGGCCCTGCGCCTGGTCACTCGCAACCGCATCTCACTCACCGTTCCCATCCCGCTCTTTTACGAGCAGCGCATCCAGCAGATTCCCGGTGTCAAGACGGTGATGAACTCGCAATGGTACGGCGGTGTATATAAGGATGCGCGCGACCCGAAGAACTTCTTCGCCCGCTTCGGCGTCGAGCCCGACAAACTCTTCACCATTTACGGCGAGCTGCGCATCCCCGAAGACCAGAAACAGGCCTTCATCCACGATCGCACGGGCTGCGTCATCGGCCGCGACCTGGCCAATAAATTCAACTTCCACGTGGGCGATCGCATCACGCTGACGGGCGATATCTACCCCGGCACGCTCGAACTCACCGTGCGCGGCATCTTCGATAGCCCGCGCAAGAGTGAGATGCTGTACTTCAACTGGGCCTACGTCCGCGAGGGCCTGCCCGAAGCCCGTAAGGGCGAAGTCGGCACCTTCGACATCCTGTGTGACAACGCGGCCATCGTCCCGCGCATCGCCAGCGCCGTCGACGATCAGTTCCACAACGCGCCGGTGCAGACGCGCACCGAGACCGAGCAAGCCTTTCTGCTCAGCTTCGTCTCCATGCTGGGCAACGTGAAGCTGTTCCTGGTCAGCATCTGCGCCGCCGTCATGTTCACCATCCTGCTGGTTTCCGGCAACACCATGGCGATGTCGGTGCGCGAACGTGTGCGCGAAGTCGGCGTGCTGAAGACGCTCGGCTTCACCGGCGGCAACGTCCTGTCCATCATCCTGGGCGAAGCCTGCGCCATCTCGGTCGCCGGCGGCGCCATCGGATTCCTGCTTTCCACCGTGCTCATCAAAGGCGTGCTCAACAGTCCGGCGGGCATCTTCCTCCCGCCGATCAACCGATTCGATCCCTCCGTGGCGTCGGTCTGCATCCTGGCCGCCTTGTCCATCGGCATGATCAGCTCGTTCATTCCCGCCTGGAACGCCTCCCGTACGAATATCGTGGAGGCGCTGCGCAGCACCGATTGAGGTTCCATGGCCATCCCCGTTGCTTATAACTTTCGCAATCTGGTGGTTCGCAAGACCACCACGCTCATGACGGCGCTCGGCATCGCGCTCACCGTCGCCGTGCTGCTGGCCATGATGGCGCTGCTCAGCGGCCTGCGCGCGACGCTGTCCTCCAGCGGTGATCCGCTGCAAATTCTGGTCATGCGAAAAGGCTCCGAATCCGAGCTGGTCTCGAACTTCACCCGCGAACAGTTTCAGGATCTGAAATTCAAAGCCGGCGTTGCCCGCATGCCCGATGGCGACCCCATGGCCTCCCTCGAAGTAGTCACCATCATCAACCTGCCGAGCGTCGACTCGCCCGAAGGCGCCAACGTCACCGTGCGCGGCCTGCTGCCCATTGGTATCGAAATGCGGCGCAATCTGAAAATCACGAGCGGGCGCTGGTTCGCCTCCGGCCATCGCGAACTGGTCATCGGCAAGTCTGTCGCGCAGCGCTACCCATCGGCAGCCATCGGCAAGCGCCTGACCTTCGGCCGCGGCGAGTGGGAGGTCGTGGGCGTATTTGACGCAGGGGCGAGCGCCCAGAACAGCGAAATCTTCGGCGACCTGAACCAGGTTTCGAGCGATCTCGACCGCACCGAAGTGCTCAGCTCCGCCCTGGTGCGCGCTACCGACCTGGCCTCGGTGCGCGCGCTCGTCAACAGCATCAACGACGATCAACGCCTGAACATGAACGCGGTCTCCGAAAAAGAATACTACGCGCTGCAAACTCAGTCCGCCGCGCCGATCGAATACCTCGGAATCTTCGTATCCATCATCATGGCGATCGGCAGCAGTTTTGCGGCGATGAATACCATGTACGCGGCCGTGGCGCGGCGCTCCCGCGAAATCGGCACGCTGCGCGTGCTGGGGTTCTCCCGTGGCAGCATCCTGTTCAGCTTCTTCGTGGAATCCGTGCTGCTAGCCTGCCTCGGCGGAGTCCTGGGCTGTATCCTGGTCTTCCCGTTGAACGGCGTCACTACCGGCATCACCAGCACCTCGATGTTCAGCGAGCTGGCCTTCTCCTTCCGTGTGACGCCTGAAATCATGCTTGCCGGAATCGTGTTTGCCTCCGTCCTGGGCGCGGTGGGTGGCCTGTTGCCGGCGCGCATGGCCGCGAACAAGGAGATCCTCACGGCCTTGCGCGAGGTCTAATGTATGGATGCCGAACTGAAATCGCTGCGCATCGATCGCGCCCGCAAGGCCTCGCCCGAGCCTTCCAAATGGGCCACCCGCTGGATCATCGGCGGCGTCCTGCTCTTCCTGCTGCTGGGCGTGGGCCGCTTCGCGTACAGCCGCCTGACCGCCGCCACCGAAGTGGAAGTCCAGCGCGTCAAAGCCATCGACACCGGACAAGCCGAGCGCGGCGTCGTGCTCAACGCCACGGGCTACATCGTGGCCGCGCACAAGATCGAGCTGGCCGCCAAAGTCATCGGCAAGGTGAAGTGGATCGGCGTCGATAAGGGCGACCACGTCAATCAGGGCGACGTCATCGTGCGCCTCGAAGACGACGAATACCGCGCGCAGCTCGAACAGGCCAAGGGGAACCTGGCCAATCTCGAAGCCAAGCTGGCCGAACTCGAACACGGGTCGCGGCCCGAAGAAATTGCTCAGGCGCTCGCCAATCTGAATGTGTCGAAAGCGGATCTCGAAAACGCCCACGTCAGCCTCGATCGCACCCGCAAGCTGGTCTCCCAAGCCGTCATGTCGCAGCAGAATCTTGACGACGCCCAGGCGCGGTACGATTCCGCCGTGGCCAAGGTGAATTCGCTGCAGAAGGCCTACGACCTGGTGCGCATCGGTCCGCGCCGCGAAGAGATCGACGCCATGCGCGGCCAGGTCGAGCAGGCCCGCGGCGCCGTCGACTACGCTGAAACCAACCTGTCGAACACGATCATCCGCGCTCCCGTTACCGGCACGATTCTGGAACGCGCCGTCGAAATCGGCGAATTCGTCACCACCAGCTTCGTGGGCGACCGCGGCGCCAAAGGCTACGTCGTCTCGCTGGCTGACCTGAACGACCTGGAAGTCGAGCTCGATATCAGCCAGAACGATTTCGCCAAGCTGCACATGTCGCAGCAGGGCATTATCACCACCGACGCGTTTCCCGACCGCAAATACGAAGGCTTCATCCGCGAAGTTTCCCCCGAGGCCAACCGCCAAAAAGCCACTGTGCAGGTGAAGGTGAAAGTCGCGCATCCGGATAACTACCTGCGCCCCGAGATGAATGCCAGCGTGGCGTTTCTGGCCGACGCCAAGAACGCCGCTGCCACGCCTTCGCACCCCATCGTCATCGTTCCCGGATCGGCCATCCACGATGGCAAAGTTTTCGTCGTGCTCGATGGCCGCGCCGTCTCGCGGCAGGTGCGTGCCGGCGCGCCGAACAGCCAGGGAGTGCGCATCGAACAGGGCCTCATAGGCGGCGAGGACCTGATCGTCAACCCGCCCGCCACCTTGAAAGACGGCGACCGCGTGCGCCAGAAAGTTTGACCCCTATGAGCGAGACCGTTATCGAAACGCGCAGTCTGTCGAAAGAATATATCCGCGACGAGTTCCATGTGGTGGCCCTGAAGAACATCGACATCCGCATCGATAAGGGCGAGTTCGTCGCGCTGATGGGGCCGTCCGGCTCGGGCAAATCCACGCTACTGCACTTGATCGCGGCCATGGATAAACCGAGCGGCGGCGAGATCCGCGTCCTGGGCCACAATCTCCGCGAGTTGAGCGACCGGCAGATCGCGCACTGGCGCAACGAGCACGTCGGTTTCATCTTCCAGCAATTCAACCTGATCCCCGTGCTCACGGCGCTCGAAAACGTGGAGCTGCCGCTGAAGCTGACGAACCTGAAGAAGGCCGAGCGCCTCGAGCATGCCGCGACCGCGTTGAAGCTCGTGGGCCTCGGCGACCGCCTGGGCCACTATCCGCGCCAGCTATCCGGCGGGCAGGAGCAGCGCGTGGCCATCGCCCGCGCCATTGTCACCGATCCCGCGCTGATCCTGGCCGACGAACCTACCGGCAATCTGGATGCAGCTTCCGCCGACGAAGTGCTGACCATCCTCTCTAAGCTTAATCGCGAGTATGGCAAGACGGTGGTCATGGTGACGCATGACCCGCACGCCGCGCGCTTCGCCACCACCGTACGGCACCTGGAGAAAGGCGAACTGCTGGGACAAGACGCCGTGCCCGCCGCGCATTAGACCCTATCAAACAAGGAAAGTCATGGCCGAATTGGAAATCCATCACGAATCGGGGCACGAGCATGACCCCATGGGGCAGCGCGTGGGAGTCATGGCTGCCATACTGGCCGTCTGCCTGGCGGTAGTGACGATTGCGTCGCACCGCACCCACACCGAAGCCATCATCCGCAAGGCGAACGCCAACGATCAGTGGGAGTATTATCAGGCGAGCCGGCTGAAGTATCACAATCTCGAACTGGGCGAAAGGCTGATCGGCGTGCTCGGCGCCAATAGCCCCGCCGCCAAGGCGAGCCTCGACCAGATACACAAAGAAAAGCAAAAGTACACCGACCAGGCGAAAGAGTTACTCGACAAGGCCAAGCAGACCGACGAACAATCCGAAGCCGCCGAGCGCCGGGCCCTGCACTACGACTTAGGCGAGGGCCTGCTCGAAATTGCCCTGGTCCTGACTTCGCTCTACTTCATCTCGCGCAAAATGATGTTCCCCGTAGTGGGCTTAATCGCCGGCGTCGCGGGCATTATTGTAGCCATCACCGCCCTTTGGAGTTGACAGTCAGTTAGGTCCTAACAGCGCGTTACGTGCCCGAGTGACACTGCAGTGCCTCCGTTTTCGACAGTAAGGAGGCGGAACTCGTTAGCCGTATTCGTCAAGCTGTTTCAGAGATTTGCCGTCACTGGATTTCCACTCGATCAGCCCGTTTGCACTTCCGCCGTGTATCACGGCTGCGGCCGCAGAAGGACTGTTGAACTGGAAGTCCCTGGTGAAGGCTAGGAACCCGCCCTTTTCGACTAACGTGCCGTCGGCCATGAGTTGTTTCCGTTGAGCTACGGCCCAAGGGTAGCGCTCCGCGGATGGGCGCTGCTTTAAGACTGCAGTGGACATCTTGAATACAACGAAACCGTCGGTCGTGCGCTGCCCTCGCGCCTCCGCTCCTTTAATACGGCAGAAGAGGACTCCGCCGGGCTGGGCCTCGGCGGTCGGTTGAACGATTGGAACGAGAATGTCGGAACCCAGCACGGGTAGGAGCTGCCGAACGCGTTCTAGAAACACCTCCATATCCTCGCGATCGGATTCGGGAAGCTTCGACCCGCCAGCCTGGTTCTGTTCGAGCCTGAACCTGTTTATCTGAGCAGCCTCGATAAGGAGCCGGCTTTCTAGATACCTTATGTGAGCTTTAGTCAGGTTCTCGTCCTTGCTGACAAACACGACGGCGGAGACCCACTCTCTCGTCTTGTGCTGCCTGAGACGGTCGCGAACGATTTCGGCCTCTCCGATGTAAGCGTTAGGTGTATTGCTCAGAGGGTCACTGCCAATGAGGATATACACTCCAGCCCTATCCAGTTCGTCCCGCGCTAGAAGCTCGTCGAGTTCTGTGCGAGGAGCAGCAATAGCCTTGCCAGTCCAGTTCGAGATTTCCGCTGTGCGTAGGCTTTTCGCGTCTCCGCGGGGAAGGAACAGCTTGATGGTCGCCGATGCCATATACCAGCCGCGAGCCGCAAGTGGGGCTTGGCAGCCCGCCAAGCAGGCATGATAGCGCGCGGCAGTTCCGCTTGCCACGACGACCGAGCGGCTTGACACCAGTGCCATCCAGCGCGCTACTGACATAGTCTAACTATGCCAGAGCCCACCCGACGCGACGAAATCCCACCCGGCACCCTTTACATGCTCATCCTCAAGATTGACTTAGGCGAGGGCCTGCTCGAAATTGCCCTAGTCCTGACTTCATCGCCGGCGTCGCGGGCATTATTGTAGCCATCACCGCCCTTTGGAGTTGACCACCATTGCATCGCGGGAGCCAATCGGCGGTCTGAATCTCGGCCACCGCAATTCGCTCTCAGCCCTAGCGCGCACGCCGGGGCCTGCGGCGCATCATTCTCTCCGGCGAAGATGAAGCTGCGGCTGACTCCTACCAATCCACAACGGAATCGTCGTCGGCATCATATGCCTCCGGATTTCGCCAGTCGTGGCCGATCTTGTCGGCGAGGGCGTTTTCGTCCAACTCGATGCCCAGTCCCGGGGCCGTTGGCAAATCCAGATAACCGTTTCGCACGGTGAACGGCTTCTTAATGTATCCTTCGCCGAGCGAGACTTGCTCCTGGCACAAGAAGTTCGGAATCGCGGCGGCCAATTGTACTCCGGCGGCCAGGTTGATGGGTCCCAATGGATTGTGCGGCGCGATCGTCGCGTAGTAGGCTTCGGCCATGCCGGCGATCAGCCGCCCTTCAGTGATACCGCCGGCGTGCGAGAGGTCCGGCTGCAATACCGTGGCGGCGCGCCTCTCCAGGACTTCGCGGAATCCCCATTTCGTAAAGACGCGTTCGCCGGTGGCGATGGGCAGGAATGTGCCTCGTGCGATCTCGGCCATCACATCGTGCTCCTGGCAGTTGATGGGCTCTTCGATGAACATCGGCTGATAAGGCTCCAGCGCCTTGATCAACAGCTTGGCCGTGGCCGGACTGATGGCACCGTGGAAATCGATGGCGATGTCCGCCTCCTTGCCCCCGGCGCGCCGCATTTCGGCAAACTGCTCGGCGGCATAATCGATGGCCGCGGGGGACTCGATGTAACGCGCCGGCCGCTTCTTTGCCGGGCCGGTCTTAAACGCGGTGAAGCCTTTGGCCATGGCGGCCTTCAGCGTCTCCGGCGAATTGCAGTGCGCGTAGACTCTAACCCGGTCGCGGGTGGGGCCGCCCAGCAGTTCGTAAACCGGCACCCCCAGAGCTTTGCCTTTAATATCCCAAAGCGCCTGATCGACACCGCTGAGCGCGCTGGTCAGGATCGGCCCGCCGCGATAGAAAGCGTGCCGGTAGATCGCCTGCCAGTGGTGCACGACGCGGCGCGGATCCTTCCCGATCAGATACGGCTCGATTTCGGCTACCGCTTCCCGGCAGGTGAGGGCGCGGCCCTCTGTGATCGGCTCACCCAACCCCACGATTCCGGCGTTGGTATGCACTTTCAGGAACAGCCATCGCGGCTTGATCAGCAGGGTTTCGAGCTTGGTGACCTTGAGGTTGTCCTTTGGGGAAATGGGCGCGTTGTTGCCAGCGCTTTGTTGGGCCGCTTGGGACGCTTGGTCGAGGGCGGCGAGGCCGGCACCGGCAAATAGATTCGCAATAAGAGAACGACGGTTCATATGTTTTGGTGACGCCCGACATCAGGCTGGGCGATTCCCGCCCAATATAGCGCGATGCGGCGGCCGAAAAGCGGCGGCGCATTCAAGTAACGGGCGCGATCCGCCGATAAAAGATTTAGGCGCGCGCGCCGGCGGCTGCTTGCAAGCGTTGGCGAGTTGCCCTTGAGGAATCTGACGGAAGCGAGTAAATCAAAGGATGAAAAACTGGAAGATCGGAACACGAATTTTCGGCGGGCTTTGCCGCAGTCATTACTATTGCGCTGGTTTTGGGGCTGTTCGCCTATAGCCAGGTGGGAGTGATCAGCAAGCGTTCCACGGACATTTCGGGCAACTCATAACGGATAAGGCATGAGGTGCTTCAACTGAGCCGGGCCGGGACTTCGGAAGCCAATAAGAAAGCGCTGGTGATGACGCAGACGCAGTTGAGATTATTACAGGCAAAGTACCATGATGCGGCGGCCAAGGAGGTGGCGTTCAATCAGGATGTAGCGGCCGAAGCGGCGCGCGCGGTTGACGGTGCGGTAAGCAGCGCCCGCAGCGGAGTGCTGATCGGTTTGGCCGGTGCGCTCATGGTGGCCATCTGCATCTCATTGCTTGTCGTGCGGAGTATCACCAGGCCCCTGGGAACTGCTGTGGACTTGGTCAATCGCGTCGCACAGGGAGACGTCACGCACACTGTAGAAGCCGCGTCCACGGACGAACTCGGGCGCATGTTGACCGCTTTGAATCGCATGGTTGGCAACCTTAAGGAGGCGGCCCAGGTGGCCGTCGGAATTGCGCAGGGCGATGTTACGGTGGAGCCCAAAGTCCTTTCCGAGAAGGATGCGCTCGGTAAGGCCCTGGTGGGCATGGTCGAGAACTTGAAGACCGCCGCCGCCGTCGCCGCGCAGATATCGCAGGGCGATTTGAGCGTGCAGCCCAAGGCGCACTCCGAGAAAGATATGCTCGGCCAGGCGCTCATCAAGACGGTGCAGAATCTGAAGGCCGCCGCACAGGTGGCCACCTGCATCTCGAACGGCGACCTCTCAGTACAAGCTGTAGCCAACTCCGACAAAGACGTGCTGGGCCAGGCTCTTCTGAAGATGCTCGGGACGCTGCGCAAGACGGTTTCGGATGTGGCGGCCGCATCGACTAACGTCGCCACCGGCAGCGAGGAAATGACATCGGCCGCGCAGCAGCTTTCGCAGGGGGCTACCGAACAGGCGTCCGCGGCGGAGGAGAGCACTTCTTCCATGGAAGAAATGGCATCCAGCGTCCAGCAGAACGCCGACAATGCCCGGCAGACAGACAAGATCGCATCGAAAGCTGCCGAAGATGCACGTGCGAGCGGCGATGCTGTTATCCGCACGGTAAGCGCGATGAAGCAGGTCGCCGAGAAGATCAGCATCATCGAAGAAATCGCCCGCAAGACGGACCTGTTGGCCTTGAACGCAGCAGTAGAAGCGGCGCGTGCCGGCGAGCATGGCAAGGGGTTTGCGGTGGTCGCCTCGGAAGTACGCAAACTGGCCGAGCGCAGCCAGACGGCGGCGGCCGAAATCAGTGGTCTGACGGCCGATGGCGTGCAAACGGCCGAAAGCGCGGGCGGGCTGCTGACCAAGCTCGTTCCGGATATCCAGAAAACGGCCGAACTGGTGCGCGAGATCGCGGCGGCGAGCGCTGAACAGAGCACCGGCGCGGCCCAGGTAAACAAGGCGATTCAACAACTGGATCAGGTGATCCAGCAGAACTCCGCGGCGGCCGAACAAATGGCATCGACGGCAGAGGAACTGTCCAGCCAGGCTGAGGTTCTCCAGTCCGCGATCGCATTCTTCAAAGTTGATGATGCTCAGCATCCGCAATTGGCACAAGCCAGACGGCCGGCGCAGCACGTCGCATCGCCGCGCAAGAATCCAATGGGCGCGCAGTCCACAGCTACCTCGCTGGCGCACCTCGGCCGAGCGGTCCGGCGCAACGGAGCAAAAATCGACCTTACCCCCGAGGAGGGGGGATCTGACGTGCGGGACCGCGATTTTGCGCCCTACCAGGCATAAGTAGGAGAACGGATACCATGATTACCGAGACCGGCCAATACATGACCTTTAAACTGGGCAACGAGCTGTTTGCGATCAGCGTGGCCCAGGTCCGGGAGGTACTGGAAGTGTCCCAGATTACCCGGGTCCCCACTGCACCAGCATACATGCGGGGTGTGGTCAACGTGCGGGGGCAATCCACGCCTGTGGTGGATCTGCGCCTCAAGTTCGGGCTGCCTCCGGCGCCGGACGGCGTGCACACGCGCATTATTGTGATGGAGCTCAGGCTTGACGGCGAAGCCACCGTGTTGGGAGGTGTAGCCGACAGCGTGCACGAAGTGATTGAGCTCGAACCGGGCAACATCAATCCGCCGCCGCGGATCGCCATGCGTTGGCGGACCGACTTCATCCAGGGGATGGGCAAGCGGGGAGATGATTTCATCATCATTCTCGATGTGAACGCGGTGTTCTCCTCCGAGGACCGGGCGTTAGTGCAAGCTTCCACGGCTGCGGAGGAGCAACCGGTGCTCGCGCATTGAGCTGCACTCACGACCAGGCCGGGCCCCGGCGGTCCAGCCTGGCCAATCCCGCTAAACCAGTCTCAGCTTCTGTATTCGGGAAGCTTTTCGAAAACTATGAATGCCAATAGACCAGTGCGGGTACTCATCGTCGATGACTCCGCTTTCGTCAGGCAGACGTTGAAAACGATTCTCGAGACCGATCCGGAAATCGAGGTGATTGCGGTCGCCGCCAACCCCTACATCGCGGTGGAACGCATCCGGGAGCAATTGCCCGATGTGATCACGCTGGACGTCGAAATGCCGCGAATGGATGGCCTGACGTTTCTCGAAAAACTGATGAATCAGCATCCCATTCCGGTGGTGATCTGTTCGACGCTGACACCCGCCGGATCGGACGTGGCGCTGGCGGCGCTCGCCAAGGGCGCGGTCGAAATCATCACCAAGCCAAAACTGGGTACCAAGGAATTCTTTGAGGAAGCTCGCATCCGGATCTGCGACGTTGTGAAGTCCGCGTCACGGGCCCGTCTGCCGCGGTCGCTCCAAACAGGGGCGATCAAGGTGGCCCCGAAACTGACGGCGGACGCGATCCTGCCCAAGTCCGGCGGTTCCGCGATGATTCAGACCACGGATAAAATCGCGGTGGTAGGAGCTTCGACAGGCGGTACCGAGGCTCTGCGCGAATTCCTGGAAGCCATGCCGCTGGACGCACCGCCCATCGTGATCGTACAGCACATGCCCGCGGAATTCACCGCACGCTTTGCCGAGCGCCTCGATCGATCGTGCCGCATCACCGTCAAAGAAGCCGCCGACAACGAATCGGTCATTCGCGGGCAAGCTCTGATCGCGCCCGGCAACCGGCACATGCTCATCAAACGCAGCGGCGCCAGGTATTACGTGGAAGTCCGGGACGGCCCGCTGGTCTGCCGTCATCGTCCTTCGGTCGATGTGTTATTCCGTTCCGCCGCGCGCTATGCCGCAAGGAATGCCGTCGGTGTAATCATGACCGGTATGGGAGATGACGGTTCGAAGGGAATGTTGGAATTGCGCCAGGCGGGCGCTTATACGATCGCGCAAGATGAGGCTACGTGTATCGTTTTCGGGATGCCTGCCGAAGCTATCAAGCTCGGCGCTGTACATCAGGTCTTGCCGCTGGGGCTGATCGCTTCCGAGGTCGTGAGGCGCGCCGGTTGAGCGCGTAGATCACCGGGTCTACTATTGTTCTCCTCTTATGGGGGTTATGGCGTATTGTTGAGTATATGCGCCATCTAGCCGCCGTTTTTCTCGCCGTTGCGCTATGGTGCCCCGCTGTGTCCGGACAGGCTCCGGGGCGACCGGTCTTGCAGATTCCCGCCGGCGCCCAGGCCGGTCCCACGTTCAATGCGTACGCCGCCACGAATGCTTATCTCGCGACTGTAAGCGCCGGGAAGCGCGCGTTATCGGATGCGTACTTTGAAGGCGGCTACTGGCTGATCCTGTGGGATTTTCTATACGGAGCGGCGGTGCTTCTCTTCTTCCTGGCGAGCGGGCTGTCGGCCCGTCTGCGGGATTTTGCGGCGCGGGCCACACGGTTTGGCGCATTGCAGACCCTGCTCTACTGGAGCGGGTTCGCGGTGGCGCTGTGGGTCCTCGGGTTGCCGCTCTCGATTTATGAGGGTTACGTGCGCGAGCGGCAATACGGCCTGATGAACCAGGCGTTCAGTGCATGGCTGAGCGACGAGTTAAAGAGCCTCATCCTGATGGTCTTCTTAGGCGGGCTGGCAATGATGGCGTTGTTCGGAGTCATCCGCTGGCTGCCCAGGACCTGGCACATATGGGGCGCCATCGTGACGATCTGCTTGCTTGCCTTCGGCATGCTGATCGCCCCGGCGTTTATCGCCCCGATATTCAACCGGTACACTCCGCTCCAGGATCAGAGCATCGTCGCGCCCATCCTGAGTCTGGCGCGGGCCAGCGGCATCCCAGTCACGCGGGTGTACCAGGTGGATGCATCGCGTCAGAGCAAGCGAGTCAGCGCGAACGTCAGCGGTTTTCTGGGAACGGAGCGCATCACGCTGAACGACAACCTGCTGAACCGGTGCTCGCCGGAGGCGATCCTGGCGGTGATGGGTCACGAGATGGGGCATTATGTCCTCCATCATGTCTACAAGGCAATTCTCTTTTTTCTGGTCGTAGTCACGGTATTCTTCGCGCTCTTGCGGCGCGCGCTGGAATGGTCACTCGCCCGGTGGGGAGGGCGATGGCGCATCCGCGGCATCGGCGACGCCGCCGTCATCCCGCTGGCGGCCTTGTGGCTTAGCATCTTCGGGTTTGTGTTTACCCCGATCGATAACACCTTTATCCGCACCCAGGAATACGAGGCAGACATGTACGGACTCAACGCGGCCCGGCAGCCTGATGGCGAAGCGGAAGTGGACCTGCTTCTCGGCGAATATCGCAAGCTGGACCCTTCACCCCTGGAGGAGTATCTGTTTTTCGATCATCCGAGCGGCCGCACGCGGATTTACGCAGCCATGCGCTGGAAGGCAGAAAACCAGAATCTGGTCAATCTTTCCAGCCGTTATGGAAGGTAGCGCAGCGCTCCCGCAAGAAACGGGGAACTGGAGCGGGAGACTGGAATCGAACCCGCAACCAACAGCTTGGAAGATTGCAGATCGATTGAAAATAAAGGACATTTGCGTCCAAGGCGTTTATCCTGACTATTTGTTTTCACTGAGTTTCACGCCCTCCCGTCCGAAAGGCTCGCAAACGGAGTAAACGGAGTACAGCAAAAAAGTTAGGCTTGCCGGTTCCGCTTGCTCCTTTTAGACTGCCCGACTGGCGCCGCCTTCGCGCCGCAGAGGGTATTCACGTTGGACATCCCCACATCGCTTCGTGCCCTACCAGAAATCCCCGGCGGTTTTGAGTCCGCGGGCTCTATCCTGAGGCGCAACCAGCGCGATTTAATCGTCTCCACACGAATGGTCCGAAAGGCGAAGGCTAGTGAAATGGTCCGTGCGAGGAGAGAAGCCGGCAACCAGTCGGTCGGCTTTGCTTCCAGGCCCTTCGTCTTATGTGGACTGCCCATCAAGCGACCTCGCCCCGGTGTGCTATTGCATGAAAGACGGAACGGACATTTCCTACTCCAAGTGACTGGGCATCCCCGATACGGCCTCCCGTGGGGCCAAGACCGCCTGGTCCCGATCTTCCTGGCGACCTTAGCGGTGCGTCAGCAGAGCCAGACCATCACCTTCGACAGCGCCGCCGAAATGCTGAGCACCTTCGACATGGATCAGGGCGGATCGCAATCCCGGCGCCTGGTCGCCGCTTTTCAGCGGGTGTTCGGCGCCACGATTTTTTTTCGGTACGGATGTGCAGCGGGACTTACCACCATCCCGACCGCCTCGTGGTGGTCTTCCAGACCGTGCCCGGCCGGCCCGGCGCGCGCGGTGCTCCTTCCATCGCCGAAACCGTGGACTGGAAAAAGCAGAACCACGTTTTCGAAGACCTTGCCATAACCAGTTCCACCGAGGAGGCGCCGCTGTCCGGCGCAGGTGAAGCCGGGCAGGACAGCGTGCAGTATGTCAGCCCCAATTTCTTCGCCTTGCTCGGCGCGCAAGCCTGCATTGGGCCGCGTCTTTCTGGCGAGCGAGGTGGAGGACACCACCCAGACTATCGTCATTTTCCGACGTGTATTGGAGGCGCCACTTCAACGCCGACCACATTTGCTCGACCGTATGCTCCATGTCGCCGGCGTCGCCTCCACCATCGTCGGCGTCATGCCGCCGGAATTCGGCTCGTATTACGGCGACCGCCTGGATCTCTGGCTACCCGTGGAACCGCGTTCGACGAGCCGCGGCTTCGCGCCTCCGCCTCCGGACACGATGTAGACAATGTCGTCCCGATAGAAGCGCTCGTAATTATGGATATGCCCGCCGATCACCACAAAGCGCACACGGCGCCGGAAAGGAGATGCCGCTAAGAATTTGGCCAGGGCCGCTTCGTTCGACCGGCCGTTGTGGCTGTCGTCGCCATCCTTTTGGAAATCCGCGACGGGATGGTGGTGCAGATTGAGAAGAACAAAACGGACAGACGGCGGAGGGCCGGCAAGCTGTTTGCTTCCATGCGATCTGTTCACTGCCGGGTACGAGTGAGGAATTGCTGTCCAGGTTGAGTATGAGAATCGAGTTGCCCAACAGCACGGAGTAATACCGTGGTCCGTGAAGTTCCGGAAGCGCGCCACCAGTTAGCCAGGCATTGTTCTTCGCGCCCGCCGGAGAACTCGTGGTTTCCCAGCGCGGGATAGACCCGCAAACGGGCTGCACGCCAGATCGCCGTTTCCGAGGCGTACTCATCGGAATCCTGGGCCTTGCCGCCCCACAAGAGGGGCTGTTCGCCCCCCTTGTGCCTCCCCCGCCGAGGGTGCTTTGCGTATGCAACCCGAAAGGTACTTCCGCCGTCATGACCTCACGAGCGTACCGGTGCTGCGCCGCTGCGCCCGACATCCGCCAGTTGGTCCCTTAAGCCTCCACGTGCTGACGAACAATCTCTCGCGCCTGTTCCCGCGTGGCAGGCCGCAGGCAATCATCAAAGAGCGCTGTCACGTCCATGCCCTTGGCATGAGCTGCTGCCCAAAGCGCATCAAGAAAAGCCTTAGGTGAAAGCTCCATCTCACGCGCCACGGTCTCGATCCCTTGAGAGATTGTCGCGATGTGGAATTCGTTGACGTTCGGCTGACCGTGCAGTTCCCGTACCGCGTGGACTATCCGGATTGAATCCCGCACGAGCTCAGCCGCCGCCGGGTGCGCCTCAATCGAGCGGAACTCAAGCGGAACGGCCAGCGCCCCTCGCTGTTCGTAAGGCCCGATCGTGGGCCGCTCGCTGATCTTGTCGTACTCATCGAAAATGACGGCGAAAATGAAAAGCTGCTCTTCGGTCCCGGGTACAAACTGCCCAGAAAAGGGCTGCTCGTCTTCCGGCACTTCTCGCCGCCGGTGCGTGTCCAGGACGAGTTTGTTGATCAGGCTGCCCACGCTAACGATCGCATCCTTAACCTTCTGCCTGTGGAGGTGAATGTAATCCGCCGCCGCTTCCGGGAGCCGCGTGCGAACTTCCGAAAGGTTCGCCTTGATCCAGAATGGGGCCAGGTTCTTACTGGTTCCTCCCGGATTATTCTCTGTCTTCCAGAAGGCATAGGACAGCAGATATTGAATCACCAGGGTTACAAAACCGCGGAGGGCGTCATATCCGTCTTTGCCCAGGCTGTCGAGCGCCGGGAACGATCGCATTGTCTGGTCCACATAGGGGTTCAAGCGACCCAGAATTTCTCGGTGCACCCGATGAGACACCAAACTCTGGGGAACGTCATGCCTGAGGAGCGCCGGCACTCGCTTGATATCGATTCCTGCAGTTGCTTGCATGTAAGCATTAAAATTCACCGCATTGCGCAGATGCGCTACATTAGCGTTCCAGCCCTCGCTCTGCTCTTTGCCGGCGACGACCGGCGGCCGCAAGTCGGCAGGCACACCGATGGTGTAATCGCCCATCTTGATCGTTCGGTTGGCGAGATGCTGTGCCATCAAGCCACTGATGGATTCTGCCACCGTTCGAATCTGAAGAGAATATTTAGTCGCGTAGTCGGAGGCGCCTTCGTCGAGTTCCTTGGTCACATATTCCAGCTTCGCCGGCTCCTCATTTTCTTTGGCTAACTGCTCCCGGACCTTGTTCCCTACATACTGGTCGTTCTGAAACAGCTTTTGAAAGCCTTGCACGGCCTCGGTAATCGCGCCGTGGTCCGTCACAACCTTATAAAGACCGCGATCGTAACCCCGGTCCGCAATCATCTCCTTTGTGTCGGCGCCAGCCTTGGTGACGTACTTGTACGTGTCCTTGTGGTCCTGCGGAGCACTTTCCGGAACATCACCCTTGCCTTTCATGACCGGAACGTCCAGCTCGTACTCGAATCCGGTCTTGCGCTGAATTCGATCTCCCGTGCTCGCTTGCTGCAGGACGTGGGTCAGTTCGTGCGCCAATATCGCGCGGCCACGGGGCGTGGCCGGAGCATACTCCTGACGCGCGAAGAAGACATGGTTGCGGTTGGTGAACGCACGGGCGCCGAGGTGCTGGCTCAACTTGTCCGCTTCATCGTCGGCGTGAATTCGGAGGTTACCAAAGCTGTGGCCAAATACGTTTTCCATGGCGCTCCGATGTTCATGGGGCAGCGTCTGGCCTCGGCTTTGTGCCTGTTGAAGCGACGTTTCGACCTCGGGAGGTACGCCCGTCACCAGGCCGACGCTACCAGGCATGGCCCGCACCCGGCCTTCCAGCCCACTGGCTTCCGTTCGAGCCGCTTTGACCGCGTTTGCAGGGGTGAGGGCGTGATGGGAGACGCGCCGGGATACCCAATCGGCCTTGCGCTCCGCTTCGTCGTCGGTGGGACCTAGCTTTAGCCGCGTGGCCCTGGGAGAGCTCCGTACCTTCCCGGCAACTGGCGTGCGCGCCACCGGCGCTCGATCCGATTTCGGGTTTGGCGCGGCGTGGCTGAACATCGGCACCTTCCAGGTGTCAGAGGAGATTATCGCATACCACGGTCTCCTGTCCCGGATTCCGAGGTCCCGCCGGGAGGCCCGCAACACGCGCCCGCGGCGCCGCTGTAACTAGAGGGATGCCGGAGGGGCAGCGAGTACCGATCGCCCAGCCGCGCTTGGGCGCGCACAAATCAGGGGCGGGAAAGAGCGCACGGGCGCCGATCGTGCACGCCATACGGCGCGCTTGGGGCCACGACTTCGCGAAGATGCCGCTGCGATCGCCTCTCGAACAGGCAACTGGACCGGTGCAGTTTCTGAAGTTCCGCGAAGATGGTTCTCCGGTCGCGTCGCGAGAGCCAACCGCGTGGGGTTGGGACGTGGAACCGGAACAAGTTGAGAACGGCAGTTTCGCGGACGCTGCCGACCTGGATGGTTTTCGCGGCTGGCTCCAAAAGGCGCCGGAAAAAGTGCTGCGCGACGTCTACAGGGCCTTGAGCACCTGCCTCGTCCAACGCGCGATGAGGCCATCGCGCCGAGCGAGACCAAGCGGGGGTTGGTGGAGTTGACGGAGCCAGGGCCGGGTCATGCGGCCAACGATCTGGCCGAACTGCCGAAACGGGAGTGGTGGCGGCTGTTCATCGACAAGGGTCTGCACTCGTTAGTGCAATCCAATGCGGAAAACGCCACACGGTTCGACCGCGAAAGTTCGCCGGGATATTACAACGCCATGACGCGGGGCCTCGAATCATTCGTGGCGGGCGCAGAGCATGGTAGGCGCCAGCCGCTTACCTCCGAGGACCTTCTCGCGGCGCACACGCAAGTGACGGTAGGTACCCTCAAGCGCACCGACGAGGAGAAGTTCATGCCCATGCCGCAGCAGCTCAGCGGACGGGAGACAACCACTTTCGCATAACCTAAAACATTGTCCTGCCGGCGCGCGCGTTCGAGGAATTGGCGGCGGAGCGGCTGGTGCGTCTGCACCCGGAGGCGCGCAAACAATCCACCACGCCGGCCCCGGACGACTCTCCTAAAACCGCTTATGAAAAACGGGCCACCGCGGCAACTCCCCCTGCTGTGAACAGCGCGGTTCAGATCCGTCCGCCTGGTACGTTCCTGATTGACACGTGCTACCGGCACGACCAGGCTCCCGGCATCATGGATCGGCTGCGCAAACAACATTATGCCGCGGTCAAAGAGATCGACAAACGCGAGAGTGGCCCCGAGGAGAAGCGCCAGCGTTTGGATGCGATGGTGCGTTTTGATCCGCGGCTTGCACGTGAGTCACTTCTTCGAAGACGCCAATGGCCGGCTGAACACCATGCTGTTGCTGAATCGCCTCCTGGTGGAGGAGGGCTTCCCGCCGGTGATCATGGACGATACGAGCATATTTGGCGGCGGATTTACGGCCAGCCAGTTGATCGGCCAAGTCCGGCGGGGAGTGAGCAATTTCGGAAAGGCCAGCGGTCTGGGCGTGAATCTGGGGCCCGCGAAACGCGATTATGGAGCCTTTGTCCACTACGAAGACCAGTAGCCCACCGACCAGCGGTTTCGGCTTCTACACGTCGTAGAGGCTCGCCCTGCGCGGGTGCCCGTAGCGCAACGTGACGTGGTGATCGGCATTCTCGCGAGCTGGTCGTCCAAGGCTGTACTCAAAGGTTACAAGGGATCGGCGCTCGCGAAGCTCGGCTTTGAGAATTCCATGGATGCGCTGAACCTGGAAAACGAACTGGAAGCCGTGATGCCGCATTCGACGCCGCCCGCGACGGTCGTACAAAAAGCCGTGGGAATCGAATATCAGGCCGTCTTGCACCTGGAAGGCGAACCTGACCAAGGGGGCCATCACTGAAGGAAAGGGATGCGTGGTGGCCGGCGGGGTGAAGGGCTCGGGACGAAAACCAAACTGGTAGAATTAATACCCGTGGTGCGCGAAGGCATTTCCGCCAAGTCCAATGCGAGCGCGCTGACCGGCCCGCAAAAGCGGGTTGCCCAGCACATCGGCCCAGCGGCCGCGGCGGCTTCCGGCATTCGCCCTCCGGCCTTCGTCTTTGGCGAAATCGCTATTCAAACGAAGGGCGAATCCACGGCTTTCCCACGAAATCATACCGGTTTGCCTGACTCCCTGAAAGCCGGGATTGAAGCCTTATCCGGTATTGCGCTCGACGATGTCAAGGTTCACTACAATTCTCCGCGGCCGGCATCCATGCAGGCGTTGGCTTACACCCGCGGCACGGAAATTCACGTGGCTCCCGGCCAGGAGAAACACCTGGCCCACGAAGCTTGGCACGCGGTTCAACAAAAGCAGGGGCGGGTGCGCGCCAACAGCCGGAAGAGCAGCGTGGCGGTCAATGACGATCCCGTGTTTGAACGCGAAGCGGATTTGATGGGCCGTCGCGCGGCCGCCCCGAGTCCATTTCAGCTCATGTGCGCGCACCGGAGTGTTGCGGCGTTCGATTTCGCCCGGCTACCGATTCATGCACCGGCTGTGCGGGTCTTCGCGCCCGCCGTGGTGCAGCGCAAGTTCCCGGAACCACACGAGTGGAGATTTGTGCTGGGGTCCTCGCCAAGCCTGAAGGCGGATGCCAAACTGTGGGTGACGATGCTGGAAGGCTTCGCGCACGATGAGCCCGGCAGTTATGTCTTTGCCCTGGATAAAGAAGAGCGTGTTCTAATCAACGGAGTTCCACATACGGCAGCCCAGCTTTATGAACTCGCCGATTCCGGAGCGATCAACGAAGTTCTGTCAGGCAAGATCGATTCTAAGCCAGGCGCCAGCCTTGAACCTGGGACCAGTGTCAAGGCTGATGATTACGGTGTCCAACGTGAAGGCGTAATTCTGAGGAACAACGGGGATGGGACTTACTCAGTCAGCTTCGAAGGCACTCAAGTTCCGGTAACTGTCGGCCGCAAAGACCTGGCTGTGGTGCTGCCGAAGGCGCCTGAGAAACCTGCCGAAGTTCCGGCCACGCCGGGTGCACTGAAGGCATTCCACGAGGTTAGGGAAGGCGACGAAGCCAAGCAGGGATTCGAGGCGGATCCAAAGCTGAAGCATGTCTTCCACATGGAAGACGCCCAGGGTTACGTATGGAGCAAAGACAAGCAGGATCGGTGGGCCCGGACCGATGAGCAGGGGCGCCACCTTCTGAAAGACAGCGCCGGCAGGGCTTGGTGGGCCGTCAAGGAAGACTACCTGATTCCATACGAGCCGGGCGTGGTCGAGGCCGTTGAAGCATATCGGTACGACATTGCACATTCGACCGCATGGGCGCACCAGGACCAGGCGGAAGCGTTGGCAAAGCATTTCCGCATCTCTTTCGATCTTTACCGCAGCTTGGGGCCCAAAGAGATCGGCTATGTGGACAAAGTGGGCGGCTCAGCCCAGCACTCACTGTATTCTCTGTATTTCATCGGGGGCAATCACTACGAAGTGCTGGTCGCGGGCGATGCTGGGGACCTGACCGAGAGGGATACCAATGAGAAGTTCAAGCTCAGACCAGGACCCCGGCCGCGCTCCGACGGCAGTTGTCTCTACGACGCATTCCAGATTCTGCTGACCGGAGAGAAAGCGGATGAGAGCCGGATCGGGCGCTTGCGCGAAATCGCGGCGGGCGAAACGTCGACCGAGAGCATTATCGACGACATCCGCGCACTGATAGGCCACCGGAAATCGGGGCGCGGCCTGGTCGGGCTTGGCCCGAAAATGCGCCGCATCCTGCATATCAAGGACGAGGCGGATTTGACTCCGGAAGACATCGCCGCAATCATTCAATTGCTGGAGTCGGAGGCAGCCGAAGCCCAAGACCAAAACTTATACCGTGAACAGATCGCCATCCTGAACTCACTCACCAAGAAACCGGAGCCGCCCGCCTTGGGGCCGACGAAGGGGCCGGCCTTCGTCAAAGGGGCGCGGGATCTGATGGTGGTAGGGTCGCACATGAGCGGCGATATGTATGGCGTGGCGGCGGCGATGGCGATCAGGCCGGCCATGAGCGTGCTGGTGCTGACCGACGGCAAAGAAAATCACCTAAGGACCTTTCATGCGATGGTTCAGCTCTTTCAAACGGTAGCGGACCGCAATGCGAAGGCGGGTGGAATGCAGAAAGTCTACACCAAGGCCGACCTGACCGATGTGAACACCGAGTGGAAGGGCGTCAAAGGATGGACCGACCCGGAAACGAAAGACACCAAATTCAACATCATTCCAGTAGTGAGCGAGAGCCGCTTTCTGGCTGAGGATTTCCGCAAGAGTCCGGAAACTACACACGTAACGATACGCGCCAAATGGCTGGGCACACCCGAGGAACAACGCGAGGACGCTGAACGGACGCAGAAATATCTGGAGCAGAAGGGCATCGGTCCGGGGAGATACACGCTGGTGTGGGCTAAGACCGGACCCCTCACCCATCCGCATGCGCATCATTACACACTGGGCGCCGCGAGCCGGCTCAACTTGTTCAAACAAGTGACGGACAGCGGGAGAACTCCTGTGGCCATCGGCGACACAATTGAAGGGGCCGACACCAACCCGACGCTGACCAAATTCTGGGAAGATGGCGGCTTTCCTTTTAAAGCCGAGGGCCGCATCGGCCAATTGAAGTTCCATTTTCATTTCGCGACCGCGAAAGGCTACGATGTCATCCATATGGGAGCGCGTAGCGGCATTCTGGAAGGGCCGGCGCTACTTGGACTCAAGGTGGTGTATTTCGAAGAGCGGGCCAATGCACAGGCCACCCGGTGGGAGCCGCTGCTCGAATTGCTGCCCAATTTCCGGCGCATCATCCTTGATGCACCGCCGGGAGCCGCCGAGAAGAAGCTATGGATTGAGAACATCCTTTGGAAGAACCACAAGAGCAAAGTTCTGAAGTTGACCAAGAATGCGGTGGCGAAGCTTCTGGAATTGAGCAGCACCGACGCCAATAAGGTCGCGGATATTCTGCTGCGGCACGAGGACATTACGACTGCGCATACCGAGTTGCTGACACTCTCGAGATCTAAGAATACTGAACGGGAAAAAGGAATCGGCGATGCGCTCAAAAGGTTGCTGGCTGAGGGTGCGGACAAGCTGGCCAAGACCGGCGGGAAAGACGTATGGTCGAAAGAAAAGCTACAATCGCTGACCGCGGAGGCGGAAGATCCGAAGACCGGAGAGGGCCTGTCAAGTGGCGAATCGGCGACATTACGGCAAGTGCTAGGTAACTGGGACAAGGGGCCCCAAGCCGAGTCGCCGGTCGCCCGGGAATATTACAAACGAACCTGGCTCGAGAACAAGCCGGTGAAGAAGTATCCTCGGAAGGCCGAGACCGACTGGACAGCCGAATACCAGGCCAGAGAGTTGCTCCGCAATACCGGCGATGCCTCCAGGGATGACGTGGCGCTGTTGCTGGCAAGGAACTCAGCTTTGGCCGGCACGATCGCGTTTCAGCAATACGGAGACCAACTGCGCAGGGAGATCGTGGCTGACTTTGCCGGCCAGTTCGATACCCAGAAGAGAGCCATGGGGGACTGGCTAAAGACATTAGACATCTACCCCCAAATCGGAGGCATCGGATATGAACAGCAGCGCTTGCACAGCAGGAATCCACATTTTGACCGGGACTGGATTGCCGGCCGCCTGAACCCACAGGATGTCTTAGTCACTCGTCTGGGATTCGGCAAGGCAGCGGTCAGCGAAGTCCTGGACAAAGTCGGTGGGAGCCTGCTGGCGGCCTACTCGGTGTTGACGCTCGCGAAGCAGGACGTCCGCTTCCTGCCCGAATACCAAGACGCTCCGCTTGAGGCAGAGCCGATCGGCACGGGCAAGCAAAAGAACGTGTATGCGCTGCAGGCCAACAGCAACCTGGTGATGGCGGTGATGCACGTGGACAAAGCCGACTATTTCGCGCTGATTTCGAAAGAGATCTCGATGATCAACATGGTGGCGAAGTGGGGCATCCCGGTGGTCAAGATCCTAGGCGTCACCACTTCGCGTAGCCTGCCTGCCGTAGTGATGGTAAGGTACGCCGAGCACTCCAAAGACTTCGTAGCGAAGAACATTGGCAAAGAAGATCCAGCGCCGGAGGGATACCGGAAGTTCGGCGAAAAGGCGATCAAGATTTCGGCCACGTTAAGTGGGAAAAGCATCAAAGGCCTATTGGAAGCGGAAAAGACTATGGTGGAGAAGCAAATCCGGATCAAGGATTTGCAGTTTCTGATTCACCAGGACGGGTCGGTGGTTGTGGCGGATCCTGGGAACGTAATCGAGGGACACGGGCCGTCGGTGGGTGAAATCGGCGTCATCGACAACCTGATTGCAACCGCGGCGGACGGCGCGTTGCGCGCACAACCGGACGTTTCGCCGGAGAGAGTCGTTACGATTGACGCTCTGGCGGCGGTCATTGGAATTCCGGCGAACGACGAACGGATTGGGCGCGTCGCCATGATTCTAAAGGAACGCTATCGTTACACCGTTGAAGCGTGGAAACCGCCGGAGAAAGCTCCGGTGAAACATCCGGCAAAGGCGCAGGTGAAGAAGCAAGGCCGCGCCGAACCAGAGAAAGGTCTGGAGGAAAAGGCAGAAAAGGAGGAAACGCCGGCGGAGAGGATCCTGAGCGTTCTGGCTGCGAACGACGGTTTCGTTGAGCTGAAGGACGACTACGGGGACGATGACACGATGGGGAAATTCGGCCTCTCGAAAAAAGTCTTCGATCTGGCGGTTTTTGGGGACAGCAAAACGAAGGGCCTCAAAGGTCAGCGAAAAGTGTCGCCGCAGACCGACGGTCTGCATCTGGCCTCGCGCCTGAAGAAATGATGCAAGGCGGGGGACCGCAGATGTCGTTGCAGGTTGGGGGCAGGCGGCCGGCTTCGATTAGAATCCGGTTACATGACACCGATTATCACGTGCGTCTATAGCGATAAAGCACTCCTACCTCCGCTATGCACTGCAAACGCGCAAGGCTCCTCCGTTGAGTTCCGGATTACAAAAGAGCCGGTCCTGTGGGGTACTCCGATGATGATCACAGTATTGTTTTATCCACCTCTGGCGAACGAGTTTCATCCAGGACCTCCACGCCGGCCGGCGTCAGGAATGTCGGCCGCACCGAGGACGTAACGATCGGGTAACGAGGCCGACAGGTGGACAAGAATTTCGAGGACGGCGATGGGCCGGTTCTCGGTCATGCACAACACTTGAGTGCCTTTCGAGTTCCACCGGCCGCCAACACGGGCGTGCACCTTCGCCGTCGTACGCGGAAAAGTCCGCCCGACACAGCCGGAATGCGCGCATCAGCCGAGGACGCCGTGCTCGATGCGTGTCAGAATTTCGTCCTCCTGCTCAAAACCTTCTTCAGTATGGCGGCTTCGATCGGACTTCTGCCTGGCAAGGATGGATTCAGTGTTTCGAGTCACGCCAGAGCCTTCTCGCGGTTTGCGAACACCTTACACTGCTACCTTCCTTGCTGTGCCAGGAGAATGGCGGCTCGCTCGCCCGGATCGAGGTGCCGCAAGGCTGGGTCGTCCTGCATGATTCGTCGCTGGCGTACCTACAGCCACGCGGGGCGAACCCGTATCCACTTCAGCACGTCGGGCGGAGCGTCGACATCGGACAACTCGGCGAGAACCTCCCGCGGAATGAGAATCTCGCCGTAGAGACTTTGCAGGATCGCAATCTCGCCAAATATGGCAGGTCAACAATGACCGACGGCGTGGCGTCTTTATTTCGGACGGTCAGGCCGGTATTGGAGACGAGTAAGTCAAGTTGCGACCCCACGGCTGATGTGGCGGCCTGCGAGGCCGCCGCCGGCTGCGAGCCGGCCCCACGGTCAGAGATTGACGGAGACTGCCAGGGCGTGTTCGAAGGCGGGGTCGCGGCCGGGAATGGAGAGCTCTTCGCGCATCAGGGCGTAGTCGGTGAGGGCGGGCAGCAGGGCTTTGCTGAGCAGGCCGCCGGTGCGGATCTCGGCGGCGCGGCCTTCGACCAGCGTGATGGAGGCGGCCGGTTCGAGATGGTCCGGCACGCGCAGTTCAACGCGGCAAAGGCGCCAGGCGGGCTCGCCCCCATCGGCGGTGAAGCTGACGCGCGCATGGCACCCGATCCTGGCGAGGCCGTCCAATAGCCAGGCGGCCAGATAGCGGGCCGTGGTGGGCGCGCGCGTGCCGCGGTGCGCAATGACGATGTCGGATACGCAGGGCAGATTCGCCAGGTACGCGCGGTTCTCAAAAATCTGGGCGACGATCTCGCGCCAGCGCGTGAGGCGTGTCCAGGAAAGATCCGCGACGGCGCGGCCGGCGGTGGACAGGGCGGCCAACTCATGCACGGCGGCGGACGGATCGTCGAAGGCCGCGGTATCGACCACGATCTTCTGGGCCATGGCGGCGAGCTGCGGGAAGGCGTCCAGATGAAAGATACGCTGGCTGCGGCACCAGAGGAACACCGGCAGGTCGGGAACCTTCAGCGGCAGGAGGACGGCCGCGACGTCGGACAGGCTGGCATCGGAGGCGGTGATTTCGATCTGCTCGCAGCAGATCTGCTGGCGATGGCCGAAGGGCATCCAGCATTGGGAGAATACGCGGGCATCCAGTGCGCGCTGGTCACCGGCGCGGAAACGGATGACGATGGCGCGGCTGGGATGCTCGGGCATGAGAGCGGCGAGGGTTTCACCGATGGCCTGGGTGTCGTCGGACTCTTCGGCCGCGACCACCAGGGTCATGGAACAGGCGCGCAGGATGCCGGTTTCGCCTTCACCCTGCTTGCCGAGGGTGACCCAGAGGTCCGCCATCTCGTGTAGGATGCGGTCGGGGGAAATCGTGCCAGCCATTTATGGTTGCCTCCAAACGTGGCCGTGGCGGGCGAGCATGTCGTCCGCGGCTTTGGGTCCCCAGGAGCCGGCCGCGTAATTGGGGAATTCGAACTTGGTGTTGTCCCAGACGTGCTGGACGGAGTCCACCACGGTCCAACTGGCTTCCACCATATCCTGGCGCGTGTAGAGTGTGGCGTCACCGATGATGGCGTCAAGCAGGAGGGTTTCGTAGGCCGAAGGGGAGCGTTCGCCGAAGCTGGAACCGTAGTTGAAGTCCATCGAGACGGGGCGGAGCTGCATGCCCGCGCCGGGGCGCTTGGAAAGGAACTTGAGCGAAATTCCCTCCTCGGGCTGGATGCGCAGGATGAGAAGATTCGGTGCTGTGCTGTTTTCTTCGCCGTTGAAGATGGCGAGCGGCGCGGCGTTGAATTGGATCGCGATCTCCGTGACGCGCTTGGGGAGGCGCTTGCCGGAGCGCAGGTAGAACGGCACGCCGGCCCAGCGCCAGTTATCGACGTAGAAGGTGACGGCGGCGTAAGTGTCGGTCTGCGCTTCGGGATTGACGCCGGGCTCCTGGCGGAAGCCGGGGACATCGCCGCCGCCGATGCGCGCGGGACCGTACTGGCCGGAAACAGTGTTTTTCAGAACCTCGTCGGGCTTCATGATGCGGATGGAGCGCAGCAGTTTCGAGCGCTCGTCGCGGACGGAGGTCGGGCGGAAGGTGGCGCTGGGCTCCATGGCGATGGTGGCCATCACCTGTGAGAGGTGGTTCTGGATCATGTCGCGCAGGGCGCCGGCTTCCTGATAGTAGCCGCCGCGGCCCTCCACGCCGATCGATTCGGCGGCGGTGATCTGGACATGGTTCACGTAGCGGCGATTCCAGAGCGGCTCGAAGATGCCGTTGCCGAAGCGGAAGGCGAGGATATTCTGGACGGTTTCCTTGCCAAGGTAATGATCGATGCGGTAGACCTCGGATTCATCGAAGGCGCTGTGCAGTTCGGCACTGAGGGTGCGGGCGCTGGCCAGATCGTGGCCGAAGGGCTTTTCGATGACGATGCGGCGCCAGCCGGAACCTTTGCCCACATTGGCGGCGGCCAGGCCCTGGGCGATGGGGATGTACTGGCTGGGCTGGGCCGAAAGATAGAAGAGCACGTTGCCGCCGGTGTGGCGGCAGGCATCGATCTGCTTCAGGCGGGCATCGAGCGCGGGGAACATGGCCGCGTCGTCGAAGTTACCGGCCATATAGAAGAGTCCCTGGGCAAAGGCGTTCCAGACGTCGGCATCGAAGGGGGAATCTTCGAGGAATTCCTGGACGGCGGAGTGCATTTTGTCGCGGAAGGCTTCGTCGGTCAGGGGCGTGCGCGAGATCCCCAAAATGGCGAATCCGGCATCCAGGCGGCGCTCGTAGGCGAGGCGGTAGAGAGCAGGCAGCAGTTTACGTTTCGTGAGATCGCCGTTGGCTCCGAAGATGACCATGGCGCATTCGGGAACGCGCCGTTCGAAGCGAAGGGGATCCTGGAAAGGATTTTCCAGAGGCATGCATTTCAAAATAGCATGGGCGGGGGCCGGGGACATTGGCGATTGCGTTACAAAACTTCCGGAAGAGGGAGGACTACGGGGCCTCCGCAGGAAGAGTGCCTCCCCTACGTTATGATCTGTTATCATCTTGGATTCGGAACTCAATGCTCCAGGACGGCGTCGAATATGTTGCACCGCTTGCGGCGTTCGGCTATACTCCGCAAGTATCCAACGATTCGGACACGATAACGGCGCTCAAGCCGGCGGAAGAACGCGGCTCAGTAGGCCCACAGATCAAATCAGAACTCTTGAAGCGAAAACTTGCAGGGAGGCGGGAAGTGCATCATCTCTTACGAAGGCTAACGGGGATTGCGGCCATAGCGCTGCTCGGGATCGGCACTGGTTTGGCGCAGTCCAGCCAGCCGGCCAATGGCAGCCAGACAGCGCCGACAGCCAAGAAGAAGCAATACAAGGACCAGCAGGAGTATACGTTATACGACTCCGCCACCAAGGAGAAGGACCCCAACAAGAAGCTGGCGCTCCTGAATACCTGGAATGAGAAGTACCCGAATTCCGACTTCAAAATGGAGCGCCTGGAGCTCTACCTCAGCACGTATCGGGACTTGAACCAGGCATCGAAGATGGTCGATACGGCGAAGCAGATCCTGGCGATCGACCCTAAGGATATCACCGCACTGTATTGGATCGTCTTCCTGGCTCCATCATTGAACAACACCAGCCCGGACGCCTTGGCGACCACCACGCAGGCGGCGAACGGACTGCTGAATGCCGAAAAACCCGCCGCCGCCAAGGAGGAGGATTGGAAGGCGGCTAAGGCAAATTTCGACGCCATCGCCTACAAGACCCTGGGATGGGTGGCTATGGCACAGAAAAACAATGCCGATGCGGAGCAGGATTTCAAGAAGAGCCTGGCGGCGAATCCGAACGCGGGCGAGGCGACGTACTGGCTGGGCCAGGTACTGCTGGCCCGGTCCATTGCGGAAAAGAAGCCCGATCTGCAGTCCGAGGCGCTGTTCTATTTTGCGCGCGCGGCGGCATATGACGGTCAGGGCGCGCTCGATCCAGCGTACCGCAAGAAGGTCAGCGATTATCTGACCAAGGCCTACACCACGCTGCACGGCGACACGACCGGCCTGCCGGAGCTGGAGACGCTGGCGAAGGCAAATGCCACACCGCCGCCAGATTTCAAGATCAAGAGCGCCGCGGAGGTTGCGGCCGAGAAGGAAGAAGAGCTGAAGAAGACCAATCCGGAACTGGCGCTGTGGCTGAACATCAAGGGCCAGTTGCTATTGCCGGACGGGCAGAATTATTTCGACAGCTCGATGAAAGGCGCGGCAGTTCCGAAGCTAAAGGGCTGGCTGGTTTCGGCGAAGCCGGCGGTCAGATCGAAGGAACTGCTGGTCTCGATGGAGAGTAAGGATGGCGCGCCGAACGTCACGCTGAAGCTGGTGGGCACGGACGACACCACGCCGGTCGCGTTGACGGGCAAACCGGTCCTGGGTGAGGAGATTCAGTTCGAAGGGATCGGCGAGTCGTTCACCAAGGATCCGTCCCTGATGGTGACATTCGACGTGCAGAAAGCCAAGGTCTGCACGGTTACGCCGGACGGTTGCACCACCTTGAAAGAGGAAAGGATCGCGGCGCCGGTGCACCATACGCACAAGAAGGGCTAGGAGGCCGACTCTCCTACGATCGCGGCTCGGCAAGTGAGCCGCGCGCGTCAAGGAGCGGTCTTAGGCTTTTTTCAGCAGCGGCTGCGGGTGCGTCTCACGGCATTCCTGCCTGGCCTTGGCGTTCGTCAGGGCCAGGCTGAATACCACGCGTTCGATCGGGTTCAGTGATTCTTGTCCGAGCGCCTGGAAGTAGCGGGAGAATGCGTGCGCGGAGCGTCCCACCGCCGTGGTGCAGAGGTGCAGGTGCTGAGACGCTCCCAGAATTCCAACCAACATCATCATCGATAAAGTTGCGCGCATCCGCATATTTGTAAGACGGCGGGAAACGGTTCCGGTTAGCGACACTCCGGATCTGCTAAAATAAGACTCAGATCGGGGGAAACTTACCCATCAAACTGTTATGCCGTTGTATGAGTATAAATGCGCCCGTTGTGGAAAAGTTTTCGAAGTTCTGCAGAAGTTTGTGGATGAACCTTTGCATCAACATGCAGACTGCGGCGGGGCGGTAGAGCGCTTGGTGTCGGCACCCACGCTGCAGTTCAAAGGCTCTGGTTGGTACGTTACGGATTACGGCAAGAACGGATCCGTGCCCAAAGACAAGACCAAGGCCGAATCGACGGACACGAAGAGCACAGAAGCTGCCAAGCCCGCTGCGACGCCCGCCAAGGAATCGGCTGGCGCTACGAAGACGGACTAGGGGGCCGAGGGCTGGGATCGTGGATCCGGCTGGCGGCGTAGGCCGTCATGCTCACCGTGAGTCTGGCCAGCGCGTCCGCCAGGTAATGATTTCCTCCGCAAACAGTCGCGATGGCGATCAGCACGGCCATCACCAGCAGTCGCCGTACCACCCAAGGCTTTTCCCGGCAAAGCAGGACTCCGAGCACGGACAGAAACAGGAATTGGTCAGCGCGTTCCCGTCTTCGACAGACGTACGGAATCGCCACCACCGGCGGCCAGCAGCCACTCGTAGGAAGCGGTCCGAATCAGCCGCGCGCGACGGCTTCCGCCCAACGGCGCAGTTTCTGGTCGCTGCGCGCGGACCAGGCGCTTTCGGGGACAGCGCGTGCGAGAGTGCGGAACTCGTATTGTTCCAGCGTCACGGCCACGGAGCCTGGTGCGCTGCGGAGAACCCGGCCAAAGCCGATCAATTGCAGAGGACAACGGTTTTCGAGCAGCGCCGGCCAGGCGATGGAAACCTCGATGAAGGCCCCCATGGGTAAATCGCGATCGGTGACGAAGGCCACCCCGTTGCTGCTCAAGTTAAGTGTTTTGCCGCACCCGACGGCAATGATTTTATCCTGGTCTAACACCCGGTAGCGGATCTCGCGCTCCATGACGAAGCGTCGCTTTGCCCGCCGTTCTACACGCTCGCCCGAATTTTCAAGTCCCATTTGTGATGTGTCCGCCGCCATCGCGCAAAGACACGGATTGCCATGCGCGAGACTGCTGCCCTACCCTGTTCCTGTCGCCCCACCTGACGGACTTTGCGCCCCGGTTGCGGGGGTGTTTGAAAACCCCGACAGCCTTTAATCCTCAGTAGTATACCATCCAATCATGTTAATTCGGGTTAATTCTAAGAGCAAAAAGTATTAGAAGTCCCATAGATATCCGGTACGGCGGTCGGGGGTATGGCTTAGCCGGCCAAGCCCGGGAGTCCACCCATGGAGGGGGCTAATCGGACGGCGCGGAAGACGGCTTGGGCCACGGCTTCGGCGGCGGCGGCGCCGAGGGTGTTGATATCCGCGACAGCTTTGCCCAACGAGAGCGCGAAGGTGGTGTCGCCGTCGAACATGGTCCAGACCGGGTAGATGGTGCGGGCGACCCCCAGGCTCGCGAGTTCCGCCAGTTTGCTGGCCTCCACCTTCGACGAGAGGCCGGCATTGGTGGCGACCACTACAAGGGTTGTATTGCGGCTCTCGAAACCGCCCTGGAGCCGGCCGCTCTTCATGACGGCGACCGTATCGGCGAGTTCGGAACTGCGCGGCGCGCGGCGGGCGCCCGCGATCAATTTGCCCGTGGCCGGGTCGCGCACGTCACCGAAAGCATTGACGGCGGCCAGGGCGGCCACGGTCACGCCGCCCGGCAACTCGACCTGGCCCGAACCGATGCCTGACTTCATGGCCTGGCGCATGCCGAATATCTTACCGACGGTGGCGCCGGTGCCCGCGCCGACGGCACCCTCCTTCACCGGATCGGAAGTGGCCGCCGCGGCTGCCGCTTCGCCCATTTCGCGCGTGGGACGCATACCGGGTTTGCCGAAGCCCAGATCGAAAAGCACGGCGCACGGAACGATCGGCACGACGGCCGGTCCAGCGTGAAATCCAACGTGCTGCTGCTCGAGGTAGCTTCGCACGCCGGAAGCGGTCGCGAGACCGAAGGCGCTGCCGCCGGTCAGCACGATGCCGTGCACCCGGCTGGTGACGTGGCCGGGCTGCAACGTGTCAATCGAAGAAGTGTCGCTGGCGGAGCCGCGGATATCGACTCCGGCGACGGCGCCCGCTTCGCACAAAATCGCAGTGCAACCGGTCAGCGCATCGAAGTTCGAGGCGTGGCCGACGCAGATGCCCGGGATGGCGGTAAGACCCTTCATAGGCGCCTTCGGGCGCGGTGCTGGGTTCTAGCGCCCTTGCGGGCGCGGTGCTGGGTTCTGGGTCCTGGGTTCTGGGTTACTCATCTCAGACGGGAGAGCCCTTATCCAGCACCCATCACCTAAAACCCATCACCTAAAACCCATGACCTAAAACCCGTCACCTAAAACCCATCACCCATCACCCGGCACCGCCCATGGTAGCATCGAATTTCGGGGATCAGCCGGCTTGCTAGACTTCCTTAAGGGTCCATTCATCGCCATCCAGGAGTTCTTCATACTGACTGGGCGGGCTTTGCGCAATGTTGCGTTGCGGCCGCACTACACCGACGATGTCGTCATGCAGATGGATCTGATCGGTGTCGGCAGCCTTCCGATCGTCATTCTGACAGGTTTTTTTGCGGGCGCCGTGATGGCCTTACAGATGTCGCGGGCGCTCGCCACTTACGGCCAGGTCGATCAGACGGGCACGCTGGTTTCCATCTCCCTGGTACGCGAACTCGGCCCGGCATTTACCGCGTTGATGATGGCGGGGCGAAACTCATCGGGCATCGCCAGCGAGATCGGCTCGATGAAAGTGACTGAGCAGATCGACGCCATGCGCGCGCTGGGCACCGATCCGATCCAGAAACTGGTGACGCCGCGCATGGTGGCGACTGCCATCATGCTGCCGCTGTTGACGATTCTGGCGGACTTTATCGGCATGTTCGGCGGCTGGGTGATCGGGCGTTTCTTTCTGGGTCTGCCGAGCCAGCAATATTGGTCCACTGTATGGCGAGCGCTCGAATGGAATGACGTCACCCAGGGCATCCTGAAACCGTTTGTATTTTCATTCATCATTTCGCTAGTGGGCTGTTACTACGGTTTGCGCACCACCGGCGGGACGCAAGGCGTCGGCCGTGCCACGACGCAGTCCATGGTGACCGCCTCTGTGCTAATCCTGGTGGTCGATTTCTTCCTGGGGAAGATCTTCGTCAGCCAAGCCGTCTCGTGATGCCCGCGGAAACCTCCCAACCCGTCTTACGCTTTGAGCGCGTGTGCGTCTCATTTGAAGGCGTGCCGGCGCTCGAGGACGTCTCGTTCCAGGCGTTCGAGGGCGAATCGCGGGTGATCATGGGGGCCACCGGCAGCGGTAAGACGGTGCTGATGAAAACGGCGCTTGGTTTGCAGCATCCAGACAGTGGTACGGTGTACGTTTTCGGGCGGGACACCAGCCGCATGCGGGAGCGCGAGCTTTTCGAGATCCGCAGCAGGATCGGCATGCTGTTTCAGGAGAGCGCTCTGTTCGATTCGCTGACCATCGAGGAGAACGTCAGCTATCCGCTGCTGAACCAGCCATCGATTCAGTGCCCGCGCGACCAGGTGCGGCCGCGGGTGGAGGAGGCTTTGAAGTTCGTGGCGCTGGAAGGCACGCTCGCGAAGTTTCCGAGCGAGCTTTCGGGAGGCATGCGCCGCCGCGCGGCCATCGCGCGCGCCGTAGTGACGCAGCCACCGCTGCTGTTGTACGACTCGCCGACGGCCGGGCTCGATCCGATCACGGCGCAGACGATTATGGCGCTGGTGGTGAAGGAACGCGACCTGAACAAGTCCACGACGCTGATCGTGACCTACCGCTATCAGGATGGCAACCTGGTAGCGAATTTCCGCTACAATCCGGAGAATGGCCGCCTGGAGCCGGCCGGAGACCACGGCGGCAGCTCCCGCCCGCGGACGATCTTCATGGTGCTGCGCGAGGGCCGGTTGGTATTTGAAGGCGCACAACCGGAGCTGGAAGCGGCGCAGGATCCGTACGTGGCCAAGTTCGTGAAGCATCGGGGATAAAATGCCGCAGCGCCACAAAGTCCGCTGGTCCGAACTGAAGGTTGGAGTGATTGCGTTTACCGCCTTGGTGATCCTGGCGGTGCTGATCTTTTTGTTGACCGGGAGCCGCTCGATCTTCGAACACAACGAAACGGTGCGCACTTACATGGCGGATGCCGCGGGTATGACACCTTCGACGCCGGTGCGGCTGAATGGCATCCTGGTGGGTGCGGTACAGAACATCCAACTTTCCAACTCGAAGGATGCGAACCGCGCGGTGGAGTTCGAGTTGTCGATCCAGGAGCGGTACATGAAGGAGATCCCGGAGGATTCCACGGCGGCGATCAGCGCGGCGAACCTGCTGGGCAACAAGTTTATCGACATCACGAAGGGGCGCAGCGCTGTGCCCGTGAAGCCCGGCGCCGAGCTGCGCAGCTTGCAAACGCAGGACATTCCGGAGCTGATGGCGCAGAGCGCCAACCTGATCTCGACCCTGCAGGATATTTCCAAGCGCGCGGACGCCATGCTGGCGGATATCGACGCAGGCAAGGGCAACCTGGGCAAGCTGCTACGGGACGACGAGCTATATAAGCGCCTGAACAGCATCGCGGGCGAGGGCCAGCAATTGCTGGCGGATGTGCGCAATGGCAAGGGCACGCTCGGCAAGCTCATCTACGACGACAGCCTGTACAACGAGATCCGCGTCCCGATCAAGCGGATTGACGGCATGCTGGCGGACCTGCAGCAGGGACAGGGCACGGCCGGCAAGCTGCTGAAAGATCCGCAGGTCTACGACGAAGCCCAGCAGACGCTGGCGGAGATGCGTCGCCTGGCGCAGGAATTGAACGAGGGCAAAGGCACGGCCGGCAAGCTGCTGAAGGACGATCAGCTCTATAAGCAGTTCACCGAACTAGCCGGGAAGCTGGACACCACGATCGATCGTATCAATTCGGGCCAGGGTACTTTGGGGCAGTTCCTGGTGAATCCTCAGTTGTACGAAAATCTGAACAGCGCCATGAGCCAGTTCCGCGAGTTGGCCAAGGACATGCGCGCCAATCCGAAAAAGTTTCTGCGCATCAAGCTGGCCATCTTTTGACGAACGCGTGCAAAACGGGCGCGCCCTTTGCGCTTATGACGAACGCGCGGAAACAACTGGTGGTGAACGCGGATGATTTCGGCTTCACGCCGGATGTGAACCGCGGCATTGTGGACGCGCATCGCCACGGTATCCTGACGGCGACCACGCTGATGGCTAACGGCAATGCGTTCGACGATGCCGTGCGGCTGGCGCGCGAGACTCCTTCGCTCGACGTGGGCGGACACCTGGTGCTGATCTCGGGCCGCTCGTTGATACCGCCATACGCGGCGCTGCCGGCGAGCGTTCCGGAGCTGCTGAAGGCGCTGGCGAGGCGGCGCATCCGCCCGTACGACGAACTGTCCGCGCAAGTCCGCAAGCTGCTGGATGCGGGGTTGCGAATCACGCATCTGGACACGCACAAGCACACGCACCTGGCGCCGCCGGTGCTGGATGCGGTGGTGCGCATCGCGGAGGAGTTCGAGATCCGCTGGGTTCGGCGGCCGTTTGACTTTCCGCTTACGGGGGCGCCGGGCCGCGTGCCCTGGGTGAAGCGCGCGATCAGCCGCGGCCTGCAAGTGGTGCGCGGCCGGTTCCATCGCGTGCTGGCGCGGCATGGCTGCCGCACGACGGATTACTTCGCCGGGTTCCAGGTGACCGGGTATCTGCGTACGCCCGAACTGCTGGCACTGATCCGCGCGCTGCCGGACGGCGTGACGGAGTTGATGTGCCATCCCGGATATTGCGGTGCGGATTTGCAGGCGGCACGCTCGCGGTTGAAAGAGAGCCGCGAACGGGAGCTGGAGGCGCTGCGGTCGCCGGGTGCGCGGGAGGCGTTGCGCGAGGCGGGTGTGCAGTTAGTGAACTATCGCGTGCTGGGATGAGGGCCAACTTTGCCGGTACTTGAGGAAAGGAACTCATGACGATGAGGTATGCACGACTCGCAGACGGCGAACGGGATCGCGGAGCGTTTGGCGGTGGATGTTGCGGAGGTCCCGGATGGGTGGGAGGCACGACTGCGGCGACAGGGGGACGCGAAGGTTTTCAAGAAATGCGCGAAAAACCGTGAACAAAAAACGATCAGTTTACCTTCTCCCGCGGTTGGACCATTTTCCGGCCGATTTGGGCAGCTGCGACATTAGCATTTAGTGCGATTTCGAGAAGTGGTTTAAAATCAAAGTAGCTTCACTCGGCGGGCGCGTAGCTCAGGCGGATAGAGCATCTGCCTTCTAAGCAGAGGGTCGCCGGTTCGAGTCCGGCCGCGCCTACCACCGTACCGGGCGGAAAAATCAACCCGCCAGTACTTCCACGCAATCCGGCCCGCAGATCTTTTCCAGTTCGGCCCGGAATTCTCGGTCCGGCCGCACCTTCGCGGGCACATCCAGGATCACCGAGAAATCGCGCGGCATTTCCAGGCGCAGGCGGACCGCCGCTTCGCCCGGCTTGGCTCGGAAGAGTTGTTGCAACGCGGCGGGCTTGTCTGGCACGCCGTTGCGGCCCAGCCACACGCGGATGGAAATCAGCGACGGCAGCGGGACGCGCGCGGTCTCGAGCGGCTGGACATCCTGCACCGATATCTTGGGCGGCGCGCCTTCTTCCGGCAGCACCAGCCCGCGCACCAGCACGGCCTTGTCTTCCACCACCTGGGCTGCGAGCCGTTCGAAGCTGTTGGCAAAGACCATGGCGTCAATGGCGCCCACGCGATCCTCAATCTGCAATGCGACCCACGGTTTCTGCTCGCGGTTCCGCTTCCGCTGAATGCCGGTGAGCACACCGCACAAAGCTACTTCCGTGCCTTTCTCGAGGCCTTCCAGGTTGCTGGTATCGTGCGTGGCTAACTCGCGGATCTTGTCTTCATATTGGTCCAGGGGATGCCCTGTCACATAATATCCGAGCATTTCCTTTTCGCCCTGTAGTTTCTCGCGCGCGGTCCAATCCGGAACCTCCGGCAACGGTTTTTCGGCCGTGCCCTCTTCCGGAGTCAGATCGCCGAACAAGCCGCCTTGGCCGCATTCGCGATCGCGCCAGGCGCGCTGGCCGGCTTCCATGGCCCCTTCCGTGGCGGCGAACAACTGCGCGCGCGTGCCCTCCAGCGTGTCCACGGCGCCGGCGCGGATCAGGCTTTCGATCATCCGCCGGTTGATGGAACTCAGGTCCACGTGCTCGCAGAATTCGTAAATGGAGAGGAACCGGCCCAGCTTTTCGCGCGCGGCGCGGATGGCTTCCACCGCATTGGGTCCCAGGTTCTTGACGGCGCCCAACCCGAAGCGGATGCCTCTGCCTTCGGGCGCTGAACTGTCGGGGGTGAAACTCCAGTCGCTGGCATTCACATCCGGCTGGAGGACGGTGATGCCCATTTCACGGCACTCGTTGATATACTTCACCACCTTGGCCGTGTTACCCGTTTCCGAAGTGAGCAGCGCGGCCATGAAGTCCACGGGATAGTGCGCCTTCAGATAGGCAGTAACAAAGGCTAAGTAGGCATAAGCCGCGGAGTGCGACTTATTAAATCCGTAACCCGCAAACTGTTCCATCAGGTCGAAGATCTTCTCGATCTTCTTTTGGGGGAACCCGCGTGCCAGCGCGCCCTTGATGAAGCGCTCGCGCTGCGCGGCCATCTCCTCCGCCTTCTTCTTGCCCATGGCGCGGCGCAGGATATCCGCATCGCCCAGCGAGTAACCCGCCAGGACGTTGGATATCTGCATCACTTGTTCCTGATAGACGATTACGCCGTAAGTCTCCTCGAGCAGCACCTTCAGCTCGGGTAAGTCGTAAGTAACTGCCTTACGGCCCAGCTTGCGATCGATAAAGTCGTCGATCATGCCGCCCTGGATCGGGCCGGGACGGTACAGCGCGTTGAGCGCGGTCAGATCCTCGATGCGGCTGGGATGATAGCGCCGCAGGATATCGCGCATGCCGGGCGATTCGAACTGGAAGATGCCGCTGGTGAGCGCCTTGGAAAAAATCTCATAAGTAGAGGGATCGTCGAGCGGTAACTCCTCGGGCACCAGCCGCACGCCGTGGCGCTTTTCGATGAGCTTCAAGGCATCGTCGATCAGCGTCAGCTTGGTCAGCCCGAGAAAGTCCATCTTCAAAAGCTGGAGCTTCTCGAGGCCGCTCATGTCGAACTGGGTGACAATTTCCTCCTTGTTCGTGCGATAGAGCGGTACCAGTTCTTTCAACGGCTGCGGCGAGATGACCACGCCCGCCGCATGCACCGAACAGTTACGCGCCAAGCCCTCCAGGCGCCCCGCCACTTCCAGAATCTCCGTGACGCGCGGGTCCTTGCGCTGCAGTTCGCCGAAGCCCGGTTCGGACTGGATCGCGTCACTGAGCGAGATATTCAGGACGTTGGGCACCAGCTTGGTGATGCGGTCCACGTCGGCGAAGCTCATATCCAGCACGCGCCCCACGTCCTTGATCGCGGCACGCGTGGCCAAGGTGTTGAAGGTGATGATCTGCGCCACCTGCTCGCGGCCGTATTTCTCGGTGACGTACTGAATCACTTCGCCGCGCCGGTTCATGCAGAAGTCGATGTCGATATCCGGGAGGCTGATCCGCTCGGGGTTCAGGAAGCGTTCGAACAGCAGCCCGTACTGCAGCGGATCAATGTCCGTGATGCCCATGGCGTAGCCCACCAGGCTGCCCGCCGCCGAGCCGCGCCCCGGCCCCACCGGAATGGATTTCGAGCGCGCGAAGCGAATGAAATCCCAGACGATCAGGAAGTAGCCCGAGAACTTCATCTTCTGGATCATCTGGATCTCGCGATCCAAGCGCTCGCCGTATTCCGCCAGGTCATGCTTCAGCCGCCCGGCCTCGCGGAGAGCTTCCAGGCGCGCGCGCCGTTTCTCGAAACCCTGGCGCGCCACATACTCGAAGTAAGTGTCGGTAGTGTGTTCGGCCGGCACGTCGAACTTCGGAAACGGCTCTTTGATCTTCTCCAGCTTGACGTGGCAGCGCTGCGCAATTTCCCAGGTGCGGTCGAGCGAATCTTCCAGCTCGCCGAAAAGCTGCAGCATCTCGGCGCGCGATTTCAGGTAGAAATCCGGCGTATTCCAGCGCATGCGCGACGCGTCGCTCATGGTCTTGCCGGTCTGGATGCAGAGCAGAATCTCGTGCGCGCGCGCATCGTCGCGGCGCAGGTAGTGCGCATCGTTGGTGGCCACCAGCGGCAGTCCGGTCTCGGCCGACAACCGGTTGATCGCGGGGATCAGGCGCTTGTCCTGATCGAGATGATGGTCCTGCACTTCCAGAAAAAAGTTGCCCTTGCCGAAGAGGTCGGCGTAGGTGTAGGCGGCGCGGCGGGCATCGTCGTAGCGGTCCGCCAGCAGGATCTCCGGAATGTCGCCGCGCAGGCAGGCGGACATGCCGATTAGTCCCTTGGCATGCTGCGCCAGCAGGTCTTTGTCGATGCGCGGCTTATAGTAAAAGCCTTCCAGGTAACCGGTCGAAACCAGTTTGATGAGGTTGCGGTACCCTTCCTGGTTCTCGCATAGCAGCACCAGGTGGTTATAGCGATCGGTATCGCTGCGGGTCTTGTACCCCTGCTGCGACACATAGACTTCGCAGCCGATCACCGGGTGCACCCCCTTGGCCTTCGCGGTGTTGTAGAACTGCACAGCGCCGAAGAGATTCCCGTGGTCCGTCATGGCGACGGCGGGCATCTTCTGTTCGACGGCGATGTCCATAAGCTGCCCGATTTCACAGGCTCCGTCGAGCAGGGAATAATCGGTATGGCAGTGCAGATGGACGAACGGGTTTTCCGGCATGGCCTTCCTTACGATCGGATCTTCGGGGAGGTGCTTCTATTTTAGCGCGCGCGGAAGCGGATGCGATCTGTTTCGACGGTTCGCCAGGACACAACCACCGGCTATCGCGGCGCCGCCACCATGGAGTCATCGGCACTTTCAGCTTCAAACGGTGCCGGCAGTCCCGTCATCGCGCTAATTCCGCGGCGTAAGCAAGCGCCGCCTGGATGTCCTTTTCTGAGAGCGCGGGGTACCTGCGCAACAACTCGTGGCGCGGCACGCCGGCGGCCAAGTTGTCCAAGATCGCCGGGAGCCACACGCGCGTGCGACGCGTACACGCCTTGCCGGACAGATCTGCCCGCGATGTTAACCTTCGCACAGTTGTTTCGCTTCTCCGTCGCGTGTTAGCCGATAAGAGAGAGAAAGGAGTAGTGTGTGACTCTCCGGTTTAAAGTGTTGACGCTGGCTGTCAGTCTGGCTGGCGCGGCCGCGGCCGCCGATCCCGAAATGATGAGCTTGGTCATGCCCGACGCGCGCATGCTCATGGAAATCAAGGTCGCCAGGATCATGGCATCGCCCATTGGATCGGCCATGAAGGACGCGATGGAGCAAGGCATCCACGACGGGTTGCAGAACGGCCTGAATCAGAACCGGCCGGAGTTGCGGCAGATCGCCGCGCTCAGCAATATCGACTGGAGCCACGAGGTGCAGGATGTGGTGATAGCCGGCGGTCCAGGCAAGCCTGCGCAGGCTCTGATCATCGTGCGGACCGGTTTGGCTGCCGCGCAACTGCAGAGCATCGGGGTGCTCTCCGGCGACACCACCGAATACAAGGGCGTGACTCTGGTGGCCTCGGCCAAACCCGGCAACGGCGTGGTGGCGATTCTGGATAATTCCATCCTGCTCCTGGGGCAGGCGGACGACGTGAAGGCCGCCATTGACCGCCGCGGCAAGCCGCACACGCTGCCGCCGGCTTTGGCCGCGCAGATTTCCAAGAACGCCCGTTACGACATCTGGTTCGCACAGATCGGTTCCGCGCAGCCCATCAGCGCCGCCGCGGCGAACTCGCCTGGAACGGCGAAGGCCGCCGAATACTTATCGAAGCTGGCCGCAGTCAATGGCGGGATCAACTTCAGCCCTGATTTCGACCTCGCCGCCGATATCGAGGCGCGCACCGACAAGGCCGCCGGAGAGATCACGGAAGGCCTGCACTGGTTCACCGGTTTGCTTCAATCGCAAGCCAAAGGCGAAAACGGGAAAACGCTCGAGGGCTTGAAATACCAGTTGAACGGCAGGCACATCCTACTGTCACTGCACGTGCCGGCCGCCGAGATGCGACAGGGACTGCTTCAGGTGCGCGCATCGCAGGCGCACCACGGCGTGCATCCCATGATGGGGGCCATGCCGGCCGCCGCCGCAGCGCCTTCGAGCGGGGTGCCTCCACCTCCTCCCGGCACGGTGCGCGTGTGGTCGTCGGACATGGGCACCGTTCTGATTCCAGTCGGCAAAACGCACTAGGGAGTCAGGCCGAGTCGCGGAGGGTCAGCAGCCACGTGAGTTCGGCTTGCTTCTTCCGCCGATACCATATAAGCCACGCGAAGAACACAAACGTCGCGAGCCACACCGCGTCCATGAAGCGCGAGCTGAAGAACAGCCAGGCGGCCCAGGAGGCCCGCGGCGCAGAGTGCCTGTAAATCCAGACCAGGCAGAAGGCGATCTCCGAAAGGTAGAGCACGCCGCCGAACACCGTCGCGGCCAGTTTTGCCTCGCAGCCCTTCACCAGCAGTTCTACAAATGCAGTGGCGTCCATGGCGGATGGCGCCCACAGCCCGCGATGGCTGACGAGCCGGAAGGTCCACGCGGCGGCGAGAAAGATCCAGGTAGCTGCGGCGAGCACGAGCATATCGCGCTGGGACAAACGCGCCGCCAGCGCCAAAATGCCGCCGCCGATCACTACTGTCACGAGCGTATCGGCCGCAATACCGATTTTCAGCCAGCGCGATTGCCGTTCGACCCGCCGGCGCAGGTCCGCGGGAACGGCGGCTTCCGCTTGCCACTCCCGCCGCCAGGTTTCCAATTCGGTATCGGGGTTCATCTCAAACTCTCCAGTGACTCGCGCAGCAGTTGCCGCGCGCGGGTCAAGCGTGCTCCCACGTTGCTTTCCGAGATGCCCAGCACCGCGGCGATTTCGGCATAACCCAAATCTTCGAGCGCCAGCATGATCGCCTGGCGATAGGCCAACGGCAATCGCCGGATGGAATCGTGTAAGCGGCCGGCAGCCTGCGCGCGCGCCAAACCGGATTCCGGATCGGGCTGCGGATCGTGTACCTCCGCTGCGACCGCGGGTCCGGCCGGATGCGCGCGGCTACGCGCCAGGTAAGCCACTGCGCGATTGTGCGCGACGCGGAACAGGAACGTGCGCGGCGAGCATTCGCCGCGAAAAGTGCGCAAGGCCTGCCACAACGCCAGGGCGATCTCCTGCAGCAGGTCGTCGCGATCGCTGGGCGTGTTTGTGTAACTGGCCGCCAGTCGCGCGAGTGCCGGCCCGTTGGCCTGCATCAGACGGTCGAATTCGTCCGCGAGAGCCGCGCTAGCCCCCGTAGATGATTTCATCGCGCCGCCACCTGCCGGCGGCTGCCTGCAGCAGCAGCAAGGCCAGCGCGGCGGTGAAACAGCCGAGCGCGGCTGCGCGCGCGAAGCCGGCATCGGTGCCCTTCAGCCATGCGCCCAATTGCAATTGTTGCCCGATCACGGGCAGAAACGCGAGCCAACTGGCGGCGGAAGGCGGGAAGAATACCTGAAACAGGCCCAGCCCCATGGGCAGGAAGACGGCCATCGAGAGGTAAGTCTGCGCTTCCTTGGCGGCGCGGCACAACGACGAAATCCACATCTGCAGAGCCGAGGCCAGCAGGGCCAGCGGCATCAGCCCGGCGGCGATCATCAGCGCCAGCGGCAGCCATCCCGTGGCGATGCGCATTCCCGCCGCAGCAAACACAACCGCAAATCCGATCACGTTGATGATCAATCCGGCCATTGAGAACGCCGCGACGGCCAGCCATTTTCCCATCAGAATCTCACGCCTACTGACCGGGTTCAGCAGCAGCGGCAACAGCGATTGCCGTTCCCGTTCGCCGGCCACCGTATCCATAGCGATGTTCATCCCGCCGACGAAGGCCGCCACCAGGGTGAAAACGGTCATCATTCCGATCAGCACGCCATCCACGCGCACAGCCCGCGAGACCATGAGCACTACCGCAGGCCCCATCAAGGCATACATTAGCGAGGCAAACACGGAACGGGTATCGCGCAGGCTTTCGCGAATTTCCTTGCGCGCCACAATCAGCACAGGACTCAGCATACGGCGTTCTCCTCGGAGCGAGTTAATTTGACGAAGGCGTCTTCGAGCGTGGCGCTACCGGTGTCGCGGCAAAGCGCCTCGCCGCTGCCCTCCGCTACCAGCCTGCCGCGATCGATCACCACCACGCGGTCACATAGCGCGCGCACCTCGTCGAGCACGTGGCTTGAAAAGACGATGCACACGCCGTCGTCTCGCAGCCGGCGCAACAGATCGCGCAGCGATCGCACAGTCGGCACATCCAGGCCATTGGTGGGCTCGTCGAGAATCAGATTGCGCGGGCCGTGCAGCAGAATGCGCCCGAGCGCCGTCTTCATGCGCTCGCCCTGCGAAAAGCCGGCTGTGCGGCGGTCCGCGATAGCGCCCAGGCCCAGCGTCGCGATCACTTGGCTGACGCGCTCCGCTAACTCGGCGGACGGTATGCCGCGCAGTTCGCCGAAGTACGCCAAATTCTCGCGGACCGTCAGCCGGCTATAGATTCCCGTCTGATCGAGCAGCGCGCCGAGCCGCCGCCGATCGACGGTCACGGTCCCGCCGTCCGGCTGCAGCACTCCGCAGATCATGCGCAAGGTGGTCGTCTTGCCGGCGCCGTTGGCTCCCAGCAATCCGGTGATGGAGCCATCGGCCGCCGTGAATGACAGATTGTTCACCACCGGCCGGGCTCCAAATTTCTTGGTGAGGTTTTGGACTTCGATCATGCGTTTCGCTGGTATAGTCCAGCGCGGCGCATTTTCCTTACAGGATTTCCGGGCAGGCGGATAGAATAACCATGATGGTCAGAACCCTGGGACTAAGTGGAGCGGCTTCTATCGTTGTGTTAGCAGCCTCATTTGCGGCGGGGCCGCAAATGTGTAATGCACAGAGTTACTTGATTACAACGGTGGCGGGTGGCGGGTCGCCATTTACGCCGGCTCCGGCCACGAGCGTGTCGCTCGGCCACATAGCGGCGCTGGCGGCCGATGGACATGGCGGCCTGTATTTCGCCGCGTCTACCTATGTCTTCAAGATGGATTCTTCGGGGACAGTCACGCGCATCGCCGGCAGCCCGTTTACCGGCTACACCGGCGACGGTGGCGCGGCGCTGAATGCAGAGCTCGGCACTCCGAAGGGCATCGCCGTAGACAGCTCTGTGAATGTCTATATCGCCGACAGCAGCAACAACGTGGTACGCAAGGTGAGCGCGGCAACCGGCATCGTCACGACTGTCGCCGGTACGGGTACCGCGGGCATGTCAGGAGATAGCGGGCCGGCGGCAAGCGCGCAACTATCGGGCCCCGCCGCAGTGGCGGTCGACGGAACTGGCAATATCTACATTGCGGACACCGGCAACAACGTGGTCCGTAAGGTGACGGTTGCCAATGGCACGATCGCGACAGTCGCTGGGAACGGTGAAACCGGCGATTCGGGTGACGGAGGGCTGGCTACCAGCGCCAGCGTGTGGGGACCGTTAGGACTGGCGTTGGACAGCCGAGGCAATCTCTATATCCTGGATGGCGGCGCTCGCGTTCGGGAGGTAACGGCCGCGACCGGCATCATCACGACGGTAGCGGGTAACGGCCTTGGGAACTACACGGGCGACGGAGGCGCGGCCACCATCGCCGGCCTTGGCCAGACGTCTGGCGTCGCGGTGGACGGCGGCGGCAATATCTACATCTCCACTTTCAACAACGTAATTCGCAAAGTCGCCGCGGCCACGGGCATCATCACCACGGTAGCGGGAAATGGGACGCAGGGCTATTCGGGTGACGGGGGACCAGCGGCGAGCGCCACACTGAACAGGCCCAGCGGCGTGGCCGCGGATACTGCTGGCGATATCTACATTGCAGACACTTATAACAACGTGATTCGCGAGGTGCCGGCCTCGACCGGTTTCATCGCCACTGTCGCCGGCAACGGTACAGCCGGCTACTCGGGCGATGGCCATCCGGCCACTACGGCCCAAATTGCCTCTCCAGCCAGGGTCGCGCTCGACAGCAACGGCAACTTCTACATTGCCGATAGTACCGCGAACGTAGTCCGCAAGGTGGTGTCGGCAACCGGAATGATCACGACGGTCGCGGGGAACGGTGTCGCTGGCCGTTCAGGCGACGGCGGCCCTGCCACACAAGCGGAACTCGATGCTCCGATGGGCATCGCGGTCGATGGCGCCGGCAACATCTACATCGCAGACTCCTTCAACGACGTTGTCCGCAAAGTGTCGGCGGCGACGGGGACCATCACCACTGTAGCTGGAAATGGCACGCCAGTTTCCTCGGGTGACGGCGGACCCGCGACTAGCGCGGGCGTGGGCATACCCGCCGCCGTGACCCTGGATGGTTCCGGTAACTTATACATCGCTGATTTTCTTGACGCCGTAGTTCGCAAAGTCGCAGCTGCAACCGGCATTATTACGACAGTCGCGGGCACGGGCGTTATAGGCGAGTCAGGTGACGGTGGTCCAGCTACCTCCGCGCGGATCGCTTTCCCATCTGACGTGGCGATGGATCCGTCCGGCAATCTGTACATAATCGCCAGCGCCGAGGACTCGGGAGGCGGCTCTACCGTTCGGAAGGTAGCCGCGGCGACCGGCATCATTACGACGATCGCCGGCAATGGCATTGCTGGATATTCAGGAGATGGTGGTCCGGCAACCGCGGCCGAACTGAACTCAGCATACGGACTGGCGCTAGATGGCTTAGGGAACATCTACATTGCAGACTCTGCCAATAACGCAGTCCGTTTCGTCTCGGCCGCCGGGATCATCAGCACCATCGCCGGCAAAGGCGAGAAGGGCTATTCAGGTGACGGCGGGCCGGCCGCCGGCGCACAGCTCGATTCCCCCTCGGGAGTCGCGGTGGACAGCTCGGGGAACGTCTACATTGCGGACTCAGGGAACTCCCGCGTGCGTTTGCTCGTGCCGGCGGCCCGCCGCGCACTGTTGAGCGTCACGAAATCGCATACCGGCAACTTCACGCTGGGGCAGACCGGCGCGACTTATTCGGTAACTGTCAGTAATGCGGGCGGCGCAGGATCCACCAGCGGTACGGTTACTTTGAGCGAGACTATTCCCGAGGGCATGACGCTACAGAGCATGTCAGGCGGGGGCTGGAGCTGCGACTCGACAACGGCTGCGTGCACGCGCAGTGACGCACTCGGCGCCAACGCCAGCTATCCGCCCATCACCGTGGCCGTGAACGTGGCTTCTAATGCGCCCTCGCAGGCGACCAACCTGGTGACATTGGCAGGCGGTGGCGCGCCAGTCGCGGCTGGGGCTGCGGACACGACGGAGATTCAGGCCAGTACCGCCAGCGTGCCGTTGGTCACCACCGTGTCCGCGGCAAGCGGCACCGCGCCGGTAACTGCGGATTCGATCGTAAGCATGTACGCAGCGAACATCGCGAGCGGGGTCTTCGTCGCCACGGTCGGCCCGCCTGCGCCGTTGCCCACCACGTTGGGCGGCGTGAGCGCCACGATTACGGATAGCGCCGGCAACACGGCGCCGATTTCACTGATCGCGGTCACGCCGAACCAGGTGAATGCCGTGCTTCCGGCGAGCTTGGCGGTGGGCGAAGCGGTGATCAATCTGGTGTCCAGCGCCGGCACGCCGATGGGCGGCGAGGTCACGCTGCAGAGCGTGGCGCCGTCCCTGTTCACCGCCGACGAAAGCGGCGCAGGAGTGGCGGCCGCGCAGGAAGTGATTGCGCACCAGGATGGCAGCCAGACTTTTATCAACTCGCTTGCTTCGTGCAGCGCCAGCGGCTGCGTGGCGGTGCCGATCAGCCTCGGGTCGAGCACCGATCAGGCCGTCCTGGAGCTCTTCGGAACGGGGATCCGGGGCGCCGGCGGAGCCGCGAACGTGACGGTGACTGTGGGTGATACCCAGACAACGGTGCTCTATGCCGGTGCGCAGGGAGGCGGCGGATCTGGTTCCTACTATGGCCTGGATCAGGTCAACGTGCTCTTGCCGCGAAGCCTTGCGGGCGCAGGGACAGTGGATATCGTGCTGTCCGCCGGTGCGCTAAACGCCAACACAGTCTCGGTAGACATCCAATAACCAGCCATCGGCCGCTGTCAGGCCGGTGCCGCGAGTTGCGGGGGGAGTTTGTGAAAACGACCGTCGTGCATGATGGCCACCAGGCCGTCACCGTTGCGCGCCAGCACCGAGATGTCTTCGAGCGGATTGCCGTCGACTACCAGTAAGTCCGCGAGAGCGCCTTCGCGGACCGTCCCGAGCCGGCCGGCCTGATTCAGTAATTCGGCGTTGACCGCGCACGCCGAGCGCAGGATATCGATGGCCGGCAGCACCTGCGCGCGCAGCGTGAACTCGGTGGTCTGCCGCACGTGCTGCGCACCGAGCAGATCCGTACCCAACCCCATCTTTACGCCCGCGCGCTTCAGGATCTGGAGGCTCTCGAACGCGCGCCCGCCGATGCGCCGCAGCTTTTCCATGCTGGCTGCGGGGAAGCCGAGCTTCTCGCCTTCTTCGGATAGAGCCGCGAAGGTGGCCAGCGTCGGGACTGCGAAGGCGCCGCGCTCCGCCATGAAATCGGCTGTTTCGCGATCGATCAATGTGGCATGCTCGATCGAGCGTACACCGAGCGCCACGGATCGCCGCACCGCTTCGGCCGGATGGCAATGCGTGGCCACGTAGGCTCCCGCGCGCCCGGCTTCATCCACCGCGGCGCGAATCTCATCGTCAGAATACTGGCAGCGCTCGAGCGGATCGGTGGGCGACGCGACCCCGCCCGAAGCCATCACCTTGATGTGCGACGCGCCGTGCCGCAATTCTTCGCGCACCGCATGCCGCACCGCATCCACACCATCGGCGATCACGGTGAGCGAATCGATGTGGCAGGCGCAGCCGCAATCGCCCGGCCTGAAGTCGCCGTGCCCGCCGGTCTGGCTGATGGCGCGCCCGCCGTAGAAAAGCCGCGGCACACCATCGAGCAGCCCCTCTTTGATCGCCGAGGCGATCCCAACATCGCCGCCGCCCACGTCGCGCAGCGTGGTGAAGCCGCGATCGAGGCTGGCGCGCATGAACCGTGCCGCGAAGTGCGCCAGGTACGAGAACGGCGACTGCGCCACGCGCGTGAGGTTCAGCCCGGCGAGATAGACGTGCACATGCGCATCGATGAGGCCCGGCATCAGTACCCGGCCGGCGCAATCGACGATCTGGCACGGCCCCTCGGGCGCGGGCTGTTGCGGCGCGATCCGCCGGATCAAACCATCGGCCACCAATACGTCGACGCCATCTTGCAGCGTGGCGGAATCGCCATCGAAAACGCGTGCATTGCGGAAGAGGACAGACACGCTGCGAGTATCGCACATCGCCGCCTGCATCCGGAATTCCGCTGGTGAACAAGTGCATCCCAAAAGCGGACACTTGATTCGTCGTATCCCCGCTTTTCTCAATGCCTTAGAAGTGGAACGGCAATTGCGCCTGAAATGCGACAATGTTGTTGGCAGCTCCATGAAAATTACCGATGCCTATGTGCCGCGGATCCTGATCGCCGACGACCAGCCGGACGTGCTGGAAGCGTTGCGCTTCCTGATCAAGGGAGAAGGTTATCAGGCGGAAGCTGTGAATTCGCCCGCCGGCATCCTGGATGCCGTCGAATCGCGCGACTTCGATGCGGTGGTGATGGATCTGAATTACACGCGCGACACCACCTCCGGCCAGGAAGGCCTCGATCTTCTCAATCGCATCCAGGCTCTCGATAGCACGCTGCCCGTCGTCGTGATGACGGCTTGGGGTAGTGTGGATCTCGCCGTGGAAGCGATGCGCCGCGGCGCGCGCGACTTCATCCAGAAGCCTTGGGACAACGCCCGGCTGATCGCCATTCTGAGCACGCAGATCGAGCTGGGGCAGGCGCTGCGCAAAGGCCAGATTCTGGAAGCCGAGAACCGCCTGCTGCGTTCGGAACAGTTTCCCCGCCTAGTCGCGGAATCGGCGGCCATGCAGCCGGTGCTCGAAATGATTTCGCGCGTCGGACCGTCGGATGCCAACGTCCTGATTACCGGCGAAAATGGCACCGGCAAAGGACTCGTCGCGCAATCGCTGCATTCGGTTTCCTTGCGCTCCGCCAGGCCGATGCTGACGGTCAACACCGGGGGTCTCTCTGAAGGCGTCTTCGAGAGCGAGCTGTTCGGCCACGTGAAAGGCGCTTTCACGGATGCCAAGCTCGATCGCGTCGGCCGGTTTGAAATGGCGGACGGCGGCACGCTGTTTCTCGACGAGATCGCCAACATCTCCGCGAACCTGCAGGCCAAGCTGCTGCGCGTTCTCGAAACCGGCGAATTCGAACGCGTCGGATCGTCCAAGACGCGCCGCGTGGACGTGCGCGTCCTTTCCGCGACCAACTCCGACCTGAACGCCGAGGTAGCTGCCGGGCACTTCCGCCAGGATCTGCTGTTCCGCCTGAACACCATCGAAATCCGCCTGCCGCCCCTGCGCGAACGCCGCGAAGACATTCCACTGCTGGCCGCGCATTTCCTGCGGCAGCATGCCGAGCACTATCGCAAAAATCTGACCGGCTTCGAGGACGCTGCCATGAAGGCGCTGCTGGCGCATCCCTGGCCGGGAAATATCCGCGAGCTGGATCATGCCATCGAGCGCGCCGTGCTGATGTCGCAAAGCGCGTGCGTGAAGGCCAACGATCTGGGGTTGCGGCAGTCGCGCGACGGTGCGCCGCGCCTGGAAGACATGAGCCTCGAAGAGGTCGAAGGCTTGCTCATCAAGAAGGCTCTGCAGCGCTTCAACGGCAACGTCAGCCATGCGGCCAATGCGCTCGGCCTAAGCCGCAGCGCGCTTTACCGGCGGCTGCAGCGTTACGGGCTGTAAGGCACGGCGCAGCCTCCCATGACACCCCCACGCACCGGCGGCCGGCGGCGCATGAAATATGAGGGCCGCATCGTCATTCTGGCGATCATGGCCGGTTTGCCCGGATCGCTGGTGGCGCTCATCATGCTGTGGCTACGCGATCCGACCCCGCAAGCCAAAACGCAGTGGACGTTGACCGTCCTGATCGTGGGTCTGTGGCTGGGCTTCGCCTTCGCCGTGCGCGACCGCGTGGTCTTCCCGCTGCAAACGCTATCCAACCTGCTCTCGGCTCTGCGCGAGGGCGACTTCTCCGTACGTGGGCGCGCCGGTGCTTTCGACGACGCGCTCGGCGAAGTGATGCGCGAGGTAAACCAGTTGAGCGGCACCCTGCGCGAACAGCGCCTGGGCGCGCTCGAGGCCACCACGCTGTTGCGCACCGTCATGTCGGAGATCGACGTGGCGGTGTTCGCCTTCGATCATGAACGCAAGCTGCGCCTGCTGAATCGTGCCGGCGAACGCCTGCTGGCCGCGCCCGCCGAACGCGCGCTCGGCGCCAGCGCGGAAGAGTTGCAATTGGAACCCTGCCTGGAAGGCGAGCCGCAGCAGACCTTTCAGATGAACTTCCCCGGCGGCGCCGGACGTTGGGGTATGCGGCGCAGCACGGTGCGCGAGCACGGCTTGCCTTTGCAACTGCTGGTGGTCGCGGACCTCACGCAGCCGTTGCGCGAGCAGGAATTGCAGGCTTGGCAGCGGCTGGTGCGGGTGTTGGGCCACGAGCTGAATAATTCGCTCACGCCCATCAAGTCGATCGCCGGTAGCCTGGCGAGCTTACTTTCGCGGCGTCCGCTGCCGGCCGATTGGGAAGACGACATGCGGCGCGGCTTGAGCGTCATCTCCACGCGCTCGGAAGCCTTGAGCCGCTTTATCGGCGCGTATGCGCGCCTCGCCAAGCTGCCGCGCCCGCAGTTGGAGCCGATGGAGATCCGGCCGTGGGTGCAGCGCGCGGTCACCTTGGAGACGCGGCTGAAAGTGGCCGTTCAATCCGGTCCGGAGGTCACCATTCAGGGCGATCCCGATCAACTGGAACAGGTGTTGATCAATCTGCTGCGCAATGCCACGGACGCCGCGCTGATCAATGCCGGCGGCGTTGCAGTGGGGTGGACACGCAACGGCTCGCACGTGGAAATCGCCATCGAGGACGATGGTCCGGGTATTTCCAATACCACGAACCTGTTCGTCCCGTTCTTTACCACCAAGCCCGGTGGATCGGGTATCGGACTGGTGCTCAGCCGGCAAATCGCCGAGGCGCACGGCGGCAGCCTGGTACTCGAAAATAGGATCGACCGCACCGGCTGCGTGGCGCGCTTGCGCCTGCCGGTTTGAACTGAGTTACTCGTCGCGCAAGGCGGCGGAGGGTTCCACGCGCGCGGCGCGATTGGCCGGCACTGGATCGTGAATGCCCACGCCATAGAGCGCGCGACGTAGCAATTGGCCGAGAATCAGCGCGGCCGCCAGCATGGACGTGCCCTAGCACGGAAACGTCCAATGTCTAACGGTCGCATTAGAAACGCAAGCCCCCGCCGCAAAATGTCCGCGCAAGGGACAGGAGTGCCCGTTTACGAACGGTCAATGCCGCTCGTAGCGGCCCATGTACTGCGTTTCGCCGACGATGTGCCCCCGGATGGCTTTGTCCAGGTGATCGCGTCCGGCGCCCGCAGGCATTCCCAGCGAGGCGACATCCAGCGCCAGGAGTTTGAAGAAATAGCGATGCGGTCCGCCCCTCGGAGGGCAAGGCCCGCCATAGCCGAGCCGCCCGAAATCATTCTTGCCGCTCATGCCCACCTTGCCGGGCTTGTAACCTTGCGCCAGTGATCGCACCGAAGGCGGCAGATCGTAAAGCAGCCAATGCGTCCAGGTGCCACTGGGCGCGTCCGGGTCGTCCACAATCAGGGCCAGACTGCGGGCCGCCGCCGGTTCGCCATCCCATTCGAGCGATGGTGAAATGTCCGCGCCTTCGCAGGTGTGCAGCTTAGGAATCAGACCCCCGTCGGCAAAAGCAGGGATACTCAGCTTGAAGGCCATTTGAACAATATATTACCTGTACGGGCGGAGCCCGTCAGGCCTCGGCTTCCATGATCAGCCGCAAATAGGATTTCGGCTGGAAGTCGATGCGCAACGGTACGGGCTGGGCGGCGCCTTCCTCGATCCACAACCGGAAATCGGTCTCTTTGCCGCCCGCTTCGCGCCGCACCTTTCCGTTGATGCGCACCACGTTCACGCCACCGCCGAGGATGCCGCGTTGCCGGAAATAATCCGCGGCGTGGGAGTCAGGCGATTGGCGGATCCAGAGCCGGTACAAGCGGCCGCTATATACGTACTCCGTTTGTCCCACGCCCGGACTACGCAGGGCGTCCACCAGGGCATGCAGGAACGGAGCTGGGATGGGGCCGTTCGTGTGAAACTCCGATGGTTTCTTGGGCACGGTGGAGAGCGCTTCTTCGGCACGTGAGACCAGTTCCTCGCGGCGGCTGGGCGAGAACCGCGCGGGTCCCGTGAAATGCACCGAAGCGGTTTCCACATGGCCACCCTCGATGTGACCTTCGATGGCGGTGTAGGTGGCTTCGGTGGCGGTCGAATGCAGCGCCTTGTGCGCCTCTTCGGCGCTGTCTTCGGGTGATGCGCTCATCACTCCGAAGTAGTTCGCCTCGCGAATCGCGGCTTGCTCGCGGCAGGAAGTCTCGCGGATAAAACCCAGGCGGTTCAGCCCGGCGGCGCGCGCCGGGTCGGAATAGCCGGTGAATTCCAACTGCCGCATCAGGCCGCCGGATTCGCGCCATTCGCGCCAGAGCGCGCTGCCGCCTCCCACGCCCGAACGGCGTAGCAAGGGTATCGACAGGATCAGCACTTGTGCATCGGCACGATACCTCCGCGCCGTGCTAGGCTCCTCCGCTTCGGTTCGCCGCACCACAAGGGGTAGCAGCGCCCATCCCAACAGCTTTGCCATCATGCGTCTGGTCATATTTCGTGGCCCCAACGGTTGCCCGGCGTGGAAAAGAAAGCCGGCTGCATATTGGGTTCGCGGCGCAGGCCGCAAACCAGTTCGTGGAGTTCGTCGTACAGTTCGAAGAAGCCCTTGGTAACGCGGCTCCAATCGAACTGTTCGGCGGTGTCGCGCGCCGCGCGGCGGCGCAGCGCGGCGTCGATCGGATCACAGCAAATCTCACGCACTGCGGCGGAGAATGACCGCGCATCCGGTTTGACCAGCCAGGTGTTACGCCCGTTGGCGTAACACGTCACGCCACCCGCGTCGGGCGCCACCAATGCCAGTCCGGAGGCCATCGCCTCCAGCGGCGCGATGCCAAACGGCTCGCGCGGATTCGGATGCAGGAAGATGTCGCAATTCGCCAGAATATCGGCCAGCAAATCGCGGTCGCCAATGTGGCCGAGGAACCGGATGGCGCCGGGAACGCGTCGTTCGCACTCCCTTTCGAGCTCCGCGCGCGCCGGACCGCTGCCCGCTATAATCAGATGAAACATGCCAGGCGATTCGTGTTCCAGAATCCCCATGGTCTCGACCAGCAGCGGTAAGTTTTTCTCGGGCGCCAGACGGCCCGCGTATAGTAACAGCGTACTGCCGTCCGCGGCTCCGCTGAGCATATGCAGCCAGCGGCGCACGTCCGGATCCGCACGCTCCGGCCGGAATCGCGCGGAATCCACGCCCATAGGCCGCAGCCACACGCCTCGCCGCACGTGATGCCCGCGGGCAGCCTCGCGCAGTTCGCTGGCGGCATGCGGCGACACCACAATGTGGTGATCGAACATCGGAAAGTGCAGCCACTTCATGTACGCGCGGCAGAAGTGCATGGCAAGCGGGGCGCGCGAGACATAGTTCGCCACGTTCTCGTCCATCCGCTCGCAGCTCAGCGCGACCACCGCAGGCCGGTAATCGCCTCTCAACAGCCACCGCCTGCGCAACAGCGCCGCCAGGTAGTTCAGCGTGTATTTATCGCACACCTCCACCAGGTCCGGCAGCTCCGCAGCCAGAATGCGCCGCACCGGTGAATACGGCAGTAAGTAGCTCTTGGGCATGATCACCCAGTAGCCGGGGCTCAGGCGCGAAGGCTCGCCTGCGACGTAATAAATCTTTCCAAATCTGCCGTACGGCTCTTCGCGATCTTGCGGACCGGGCACCACCAGCCGCATCGGCCGCTCGAGCCGTTCTGCGGACTTCAGCAATTCGCGATAAAAGGTCGCGATGCCGCCGCTTTCGCGGTGCCAATAATTGGTCACATGCATGGTCTTGATGCTCACCCCCGGCGCCCTCCGAAAAAGCTGTACAGCACAGACGGCAACCGCCGGAAGTCGTCCCGCAGACGAAAAGCCCCCGCGCCGGTGACCATCAGCCCATTGCGCATCAGCAGCCAGTTGAAAAGCAGCGATACGACACTGACGCCGATCGAGACGATCATCCCCGCCGTGATTTGCGTGGCATGCCCGGCCTTGAGAGCCAGGAATTCAAGCGTGTGCGCGGCGCCCGGCAGGATAATCGCCACCGAGACTCCGGCGAGCCATGCCGGCCGCGCCCTGCGGAACGCTTGCAGTAGCGATCCCCAGAAGCCGCCGATGGCCAACCGGAACAGCAGCTCGATCCAGATACCGCGCATGGCGCCCGGGCCGCGAAAGGTGGCAATCGAAAAGAACACGGCCCGGAATGCGGCGCTCAATGCGGCGGCCTTCCAGTTCCAATCGAGGACGAAAGTCTTCCACGGATTGGCGATTACGCGATAGGCTGCGTCGCCGATGCTCTCCGGTTCAAGCACTGGGGCGGGAGCGGCCATAGCTCGCGTAGACCTCCTCAAACACACGATCCCAGGAAGAACTCTCGACTTGGCGCCTGGCCTCATCGCCCATCCGCTGCCGCAGTTCGGTGTCGCGCGCCAACTCTATGGCCCTCTCGCAGAATTGATCGTCGCTTTGGGCGACGTATCCGGTGATCCCATCGCGCACGATGAAGCGCGGCCCGCCTGCATCGGTGACCACTGCGGGAACGCCCGATGCCAGCGCTTCCTGCACCACGTTGCCGAATGTGTCAGTGCGCGAAGGGAAAACAAAAATGTCGAGATCCGCGTATGCGCGCGCCAATGCCTCGCGGGTGAGTACACCGGTGAAACGCGCGCGCGGGAGGTTGCGCGCCAGCCATTCGCGCTCGCTGCCGGAGCCGGTGAACTGGAAGTGGAAATCCTCAACGCCGGCGGCGCGCAGAGCGGCTTCGAGGCGTACCAGCAGGCGCAGATTTTTTTCGGGCATCAGCCGTCCGACGTAGCCCAGCACCAGCGTGGAATCGTGGCGGCTGCGCCGGGAGGGACGAAACAGATCGGTATCAACGCCGCGTCTCATCAGAAATACGGGCTTGCCGGTGCGTTCGTGCAGCAGCGCGATCAATTCCGGATTGGGCGCGAAGATCATCTCGCCGCGGCCGAAAAACCAGCACACGCGATCCATGACGAAGTCCTCCACGGCGTGCGCCGCCGAAGCGCAGGACTGCGGCGGGATCCAGGAAAGCATATTCGAGACGCGGCGGGCGGCGAATTCGTGCAGGTTGGTATGCCAGGAAAGCGTCAGACGCGTCTTTAGGCGCGCGGCCAGAATCGCGCCGAGAATGCCTAAATCGCCGGGGCTGGTGATGTGTACGATGTCCGGCCGGAAACGCTCGAGCGCCGCGGCGGCCGGTTGCATACCGCGATAGAAGCAGGGATCGAAGCGCAGATCGGGATCCACGGGGATGGCGCAAAAACTACGCACCAGGTCGAGCGACCAGACCGCGCCATCGTCCGAGAAGCCGGGCGACGATGCCCAACGCACGCAGAGCAGCGGCATGCCCCGCCGCTGTGCGAACGAGAACCATTCCCGGCAGGTGCGCGCGGCGCCGTTCACTTCGTAGAAGGTGTCGGCGAACAAGGCTACCCGCGGTTCACGCATCGGTCAGGCTCCGATCTCGCTCTGTTGGCCGAAGGCCATACGCAGCGTGGCCCGCCGGGTGGCTACGAATCCAAACACTGAAATGATGCCGCGAATCGGTATGGGTACGCCTTCCGGCCAGATTTCGGACATCGACAGCAGACCTTTGCGCTCGTGTTCGTAGAAGACACGGTCGGTCCAACGCTGGCGGCCGGGGAGTTCCGGATACGTCCGCACGGCCTGCGAAATGAACTCGATGTAACGCGTGGCGATGGCGTCGCGATACTGCGGCATGAACAGCACGCGGCTGATCCGTTCGCGGCGCACTTCGTTGACGAACTCGGCGAAGGAGGTGGCGTTGGTCAGGTTGATGTTGGCGTTGGGCTCCAGGCAGTGACGGTCGCCGCCCGAAATCAGCGGCAGGCCAGTCTCAGCGGCGATGCGCACCACTTCACGGTTGTCCGAGGCCGGCTGCAGGCCGTTCACTTCGAGCGCGTGCATGCGGGCGCCGTGCAAGCGCAGGAACTGCTGCAACAGCGCGGCGTGCACGCTGCGCTCGAGGCGCAGTTCGCAGGATAGCGGATGATTGAGTACAATCAGCGCATCCGGCAGCGCATCGATTTCCGCCAGCAGTTCGCGCAACAGCTCGGGCGTGGGTTCGGCGGTGTAGCGCGCCATCCCCGCGGCCATCGCGCGCGCTTCGTCTGGCGGCAGATTGAAGATCCCCAGATGGAAGATGGTCCCGTGATACGGCACGGTCCATTCGAGCGCGTACGGCACGGCGATTCCAATGGCGCGCAAATCGGCGCAGGCCTCCAAATCGTCATGATCACTTAGCGCCACGATTGGTTTCAGGCCGAGCTTTTCGCGGATCTGCGTGGCTTCCAGTTCGTAGGCGGCGTGCGCGCTGAGCGGCGGCCGCCAGAAGGCACGCTGGAACGTAATGGGCAGCCCACACTCGCGGCGCCGGCGTTCGCTCAGGCCGTCGACGATCCCGCCCGCGAATGGCACTTGGGCTAGCGCGCGCGGAACGAAATCGAGGCACTCGCGTGAATGCCAGGTGTGGCCGTGCAGCGATACTCCGGTGGAATAGCCGTGCGCGGCATCCGGCTTTCTCCAAAGGCAGGCGACGCTGGCGGCGGAGTCCAGAGACTTGCGGGCAAGGTGCATAAAACATTTTTGACAGAACTTGTTTTTCAGATCGGTGAATGTGCCGTGAAGAATGACACAAATTGAGGGCGGGCTGTGGAAGGCCGTACGGCTCGTAGCCGTTCTTTCACGGCTTATATACGCAGTTGGAATTCAACGGGATACGGGATGGCTGACGAACGGGTTATCTTTGATCGTGAATCGCAAGGGCCAGTCGGCGCATTGGCGGATTCCGATGCGCGGGGTAACTTCAATCTCGAAGGGCGCGCTATGCCGTGGCGTCCGCACCGTTAACTCGCCGCGCGTCACATCCACCCCGTTTTGCGCCCGCGTGATTCCCAATGCCAGGGTGAGACGGCCAGGTCCGGAAGTCAGGTCATGCAGCTTGCGTGCGGCCGGCCGGCGGCGCTGCATGGTTTCGATCCCCTCCACCGGCTCGAGCGCGCGGATCAGTACGGCGCCGGGTTGGCCGTCCGGCTCGGTCACCAGGTTCACGCACTCGTACATGCCGTAGATGAAATACACGTAGGCGTGGCCGGGCGGTCCGAAGATTACCCGCGTGCGCGGGGTGATGCCGCGCGCCGAGTGCGCCGCCAGATCGTCGCCGCCCAGATACGCCTCGGTCTCGACGATGATGCCGGATGTCGCGCCGTGCACCAGCAGCTTGCCGAGCAAGTCGCGCGCGACCTCGATGGTGGGACGGGCATAGAACGCGCGCGGCAGGATCATCGCTGCTTGACGGCCACGCCGCCGCCGGTGGCGCTCTGCGGCGGCACACCGCCGGCCATCTGCGCCGCGGCGATCAAGCGTCGCGCCTCCGTACGTAATCCCGGCCAACGCCAGCCGAAGATAGCTGCCCCGGCAACGCAGATTACACCGCCGCCGGCCACTGTCGCGGGAGCGCCCCAGCGCGCGGCGGTGACGCCGGCCAGTAGCGCGCCGATCGGCGCCATGCCCATGAACATCATCGAATAGACCGACATCACGCGTCCGCGCAGGTGATCCGGCGACATGGTTTGCAGCAGCGTGTTCGACGAGCCCATCTCCACCATCGCGGTAAAACCAACCGGCACCAGCAGCACGCATGAAAGCCAGAACGAGCGCGACACCGCGAAAGCCATCAGCGATATGCCGAACGTGCCGGCCGAGATCGCCACCCAGCGTCCCAGCCCTTTGACCGTTTCGCGCCCGGCCAGCATGAGCGCTCCCGCCAGCGCGCCCACGCCGGAAACGCCCATCAGGATGCCCAAGCCCCTGGCCCCGCCGTGCAGGATCTGGTCCGCGAAGATAGGCATCAACACGGCGAACGGCATGCCGGTCACGCTCAAGACGCCGAGCAGGATCATCAGGTAGTGGATCGGCGCATGGTGTATCACGAAGCGGAAGCCTTCGATCACCTCCGCCAGCGGCGATCCGCGCCGCGTGGCCGGCGCGCGCGGCTCGATCGCCATGAGGAACAGCCCGACAATCACCGCGATATAGCTCACGGCGTTGGCGAAGAAGCACCAGCCTTCGCCGATACTGGCCACCAGGATGCCGGCGACCGCGGGGCCGATCACGCGCGAAGCATTGAACATCGAGGAGTTCAGCGCGATGGCGTTGATCAGATCCTCGCGCCCCACCATCTCGACGAAGAAGGCTTGCCGCGCGGGGATATCGAACGCGTTCACCACACCAAGCAGCGCTGATAGAACGAAGATCTCCCAGATCTGTACGACCTTGCCGAGCGTGAGCGCCGCCAGAATGAATGCCAGCAACATGGAGGACGCTTGCGTGGCGATGACCACGCGCTGCTTGCGGAAACGATCGGCCACGATACCGCCGAGCGGCGCCATCAGAAAGACGGGGATCTGGCCGGCGAAGCTTACCAGCCCGAGCAGCACGGACGACCCCGTCAGCCTGTAAACCAGCCAGGCCTGGGCCACGTTCTGCATCCACGTGCCGATCAGCGAAATGAGCTGCCCGCCGAAGAACAACTGAAAATTGCGGTACCGCAGCGCACGCAGCGTTACGGGAAGCGTCAAGTTTGCGAAACCTCCGGAAGCGCCATTGTTATTACTATGGTAAGAGACAGTCTAACGTTCGCCAATGCCACTCGTACCGCCATACATCGAATCGCTGCGTTCCTACGAGCCGGGCCGCTCAATCGAGGAAGTCCGCCGCACATACGGGCTCACCAACGTCTCGAAACTGGCGTCCAACGAAAACCCGTTGGGCCCCTCGCCGCTGGCGCTCGAAGCGATCCGGCGGGAGTTGAGCGGCTTGAATCTCTATCCCAACGGCGGCCTGGAGCTGCGCCGCACGCTGGCGGCGAACTTCGACGTGAAGCCGGAAAACGTCATCGCGGGCAGCGGCTCGGAAGGCATCATGTCCGGCATTATCAGGACCTTCCTCTGTGATGATGATGAAGTTCTCACCACGGATGCAGCTTTTATCGGCTTCCAGGTGCTGGCACGGTCGCGCGGCGTCAAGTACCGGACCGTGCCGTATCGCGACTGGCATTACGATCTGGCTGCGCTGGCCGCGCAAATCACCGAAAAGACCAAGATCGTTTACCTGGCGAATCCTAACAATCCGACGGGCACCATCTTCACCAGGAACGAATTCGACAGCTTCTATCAGCACGTGCCCGAGCGCGTGCTGATTATTTTGGACGAGGCCTACTTCGAGTACGCCAAGGACAATCCGCGCTATCCGGATTCGATGCACTACCGCTACGACAACGTGATCACGCTGCGCACGTTTTCCAAGATCTACGGACTGGCGGGCATTCGCATCGGCTACGGCTTCGCGCATGAGGAACTGATCGCCAACCTGCTGAAGGTAAAATTACCGTTCGAACCCAGCACGCTGGCGCAGGCGGCCGGCATCGGAGCGCTGGCCGACAAGGAGTTTCTGCACCGGTCGCTCGAGTTGAATGCGCGCGGATTGCGTCTGCTGACCGATTCGCTGCGCGGCATGGGATTGAACGTGGTCTCTTCCGACGCGAATTTCGTGATGGCGCCGCTGGGGAGCGCGGAAGAGGCGCGGGGATTGACGGAAGCGTTGCTGCGCGAAGGGGTGATCGTGCGGCCATTGGCGGCTTTTGGGCTGCCGCAATGCATTCGCATTTCGACCGGCACCGATGCGGAAAATGCACGCTGTGTAGAGGCGTTAGGGGAGCTATTATGCAAACGTTAATGGAGACGTCCAAGGGGACGCAAAAGGATTTTCTGCCGTTGAACGGCACCGATTATGTGGAATTCTATGTAGGCAACGCGAAACAGGCCGCGCATTTTTACAGATCTGCGTTCGGCATGCGGCTGACGGCGTATCGCGGTCCGGAGACAGGCACGCGCGATCGCGCTTCGTGGCTGGTGGAGCAGGGCAAGATCCGGTTGGTGCTGACGAGTGCGCTGGTGCCCGGCCATCCGGTTACTGAGCATGTGCGGCTACACGGCGATGGCGTGCGCGACATCGCACTGTGGGTAGATGACGCGGAATCCGCCTACCGCGAGACGACCCAGCGCGGCGCGCGAGGGGTGCGCGAACCGGAAACGCTGCGCGATGAGCACGGTGAAGTGTGCATCTCGTCCATCGCCACCTACGGCGATACGATCCACTCGTTCGTAGAGCGGCGCAACTATCGCGGCGCGTTTCTGCCGGGCTTCGTGGCCGTCGAGCATGCCGATACGGTGTCGCGCCCGGTGGGCTTGCAGTACATCGATCACATGGTGGGCAATGTCGGCTGGGGCGCAATGAATACCTGGGTGGATTTCTATCGCGACGTAATGGGCTTCCGCCTGTATCAGCACTTCGACGACAAAGACATCAGCACGGAATATTCGGCCCTGATGTCGAAAGTGATGGCCAACGGAAACGACCGGGTGAAGTTTCCGATCAACGAGCCGGCCGAAGGCAAGCGCAAATCGCAGATCGAAGAGTATCTGGATTTCTACCACGGGCCAGGCGTGCAGCACATCGCCATGGCGACGGGAGACATCATCGACACGGTGACCCGTTTGCGCGACCAGGGGATTGAGTTTTTGCGCGTGCCTTCGACTTACTACGAAGACCTGACCGAGCGCACCGGACCGATCGACGAACCGATCGCACGCTTGCAGGAATTGGGAATCCTGGTAGATCGCGACGACGAAGGCTACATGCTGCAGATCTTCACCAAGCCCGTGGAGGATCGGCCGACGTTGTTCTACGAAATCATCCAGCGCAAGGGCAGCCGCAGCTTCGGCAAGGGCAATTTTAAAGCGTTGTTCGAAGCGATCGAACGCGAGCAGGCGCGCCGCGGAAATCTGTAGCGCGCTTACCGCGCCGTCCATCCACCATCGATCAGGAGCGTATGGCCGGTGATGAGCGATGCCGCGGGCGACGCCAGGAACACGACGGCGCCCGCTACATCCATGGGGTCGCCGATGCGATGCAGGGCTGCGATGCGTTCCACTACGTCCGCGCGAAACGCGGCGTCGGCAAGCGCCTCTGCGGTGCCGGGCGTGAAGATGAACGTGGGCGCCACGGCATTCACCGTGATGTTGTATTTGCCCCATTCGACGGCCAGGCATTTCGTGAGATGCGCGATGCCCGCCTTGGTCATGCAGTAGACCGATTCAGTGGGCAGCGCCGCGAAACCGGCCTGCGAGCTCATGTTGATGATGCGCCCGCTTTTCTGGGCGATCATGACGCGGCCCGCGGCCTGGCTGGCGAAGAAGGTGCCCTTGAGATTGATCTGCAGGGTCAGATCGAAATCCTGCTCGCGCACATTCTCGGCGAGATTGTCGGGCGCGATGCCGGCGTTGTTCACCAGAATATCGAGCCGGCCGAAATGCGACACTGTGCCATCGACAGCGCCGCGGACCTGATCGAGGCTGGTCATGTCCATTTGCAGCGGCAGGGCGCGCCGTCCCAGCGCTTCGATTTCTTGCGGCAAGCCGCCGTGCGCGTTGGCGTCGCGGAGGCCCAGCGCCACATCCGCGCCCGCGTGCGCCAGGGCCAGCGAGATGGCGCGCCCGAGTCCGCGCGCTGCGCCGGTGACCAGGGCGATTTGGCCCGAGAGAACGAACTCGGGAAACTGGTTCACCAGTCGCGGCTCCGGCGATGATACTCGCCGCCGCCGAGTCCGCCGGCGTCGATGAGCACCGCGACGATCAGGATGATCACGTTGACGCCTTCGAGCGGGAGGTGATTGTTCACCATCCACGCGTAGGCCAGCGTGGTGAGCGGCAGGAAGAAGAAGCCGAGCAGCGGGACGATCAAGCCGTGATAGGCATGCTGCAGATAGTGACTGAAGAGCCAGAGCAACACGAGCATCACCCGCGGGAACGCCAGGACAACAATGACAAGGAGGCAGGGCATATGGCTGCCGTTTATTGTCGCAGATAATTGGTGAGTTGGAAGCTGGTTACGACGCGAGATGGACTATTTCAGCCAAGCCGACGGTATAGGTTCACCCGCGAAGCCGGAAACGAAGGCGATGGCGCTCATGTAGTTGGCTGGAACTGGAGGAATACCCAGTTCCGGTTGCTTTGGGGTGAGTGTCTCGCGTCGTCAGAATCATAGCTCTTCACAAATAGGAGCTATCATCCTCGAGGCGACCTCGAGACGGTTGATGGCGGGCTCCATCACCAACGATCAAAACCGGATTATAGCGTTCTTCCAAGGCATCTGGCTATTGCTCGGGATGGGGAATTGCGTGCGCGGCCTTGAGGAAAAATGGTAAGGCAGCAAGCTCCGCGGCTACCGAAAAACCGATCACCGCGGTGATCGAAATGTCGTAAAGGAAACCGATCAGGGCGCTTCCGAGAAACCAAGAGACACCGTAGGCTGCCGTGAACAGGCCATAGGCGGAAGGACGCCGCTCGGCGGAAACCATCGTGGCGACGGCCGCAGGAATGATCGATTCATGAACTCCCATTCCAAGGCCCCATAATGCTGCGCCAAGCAGCGCCATATTGAACCGGCGCCGAGAGAGTGGTGAGGGCTGTCAACGGCACAAGAGCCTTTATACCGATGCGATCGAACAGCCGTCCGAACAGCAGCGAGCCGATACCGCTGACGCCCATGGCGACCGAATAGAACGCGGGTATCCATGACCGCGAAACTACCGATGCCTTCTGGAAGTGAAAGGCCATAATGGAGAAATCCACGAAGCCCGCCGCGACCAGCGCGGTCCCCGCCAGGTAGATCCAGAAAATGCCTGGCAGTCCCTTTGCGGCTACGTCAGGCGCCACAACCTCCAGATCTTCGGGGTGCGGGTAGACGAATCGCGCGGTCACGATCAGGGCCAGAGTCAGAGTCGCAGGGATGAACAGCGTTAAGAACGCCAAACGGTAGTCGCCTTTTGAAGCCAGCACCGCGGAAACGAGTAGCGGCCCGAATAGGGACCCAAATTGATCGAGCTCCTCATGCACGCCAAATCCCAGCCGTAGCCCATTTCTTTCGCTGCGTGGGCGAGCATCGCGTCCCTCGGCGGTTCCGCGTGGCCTTGCCGATCCGCTCGATGATGATGAGGACTGCCGCGAGCTGCCAACTACCGGCAAAGGCCAGCAGGGGCACTGAGAGCATCTGGATGCTATAGCCGAACAGCGTAATCGGCCAGAGTTCTCCGGTGCGTTCGCTCATGCGTCCCGAAACCAGTCGCAAGCCATAACCAAACAACTCGCCGATGCCGGAGACGAATCCGACCACAGTTGTGACTCCTCAATGGATGCCGCTCTCGGGCAATCTCGTCCAGGAGTCATTGGCCGCTTTGCGGCATTGCGCGAACTCCACCGCGGCAAGATGGCGGCCGGACGAAGCGGTCCGGCGATGATTTGATTTTACCCGAGTGCGATTGCGCCGCGATTGACCGGCTCTCCAGCTTCGGCCATAATAAAAACAGGCGTTGGAGTTCGCCGCAACCGCCCTTTGGGGAAGATGACTCCTATAAAGAGGACTCCTGGTTGTGAGCACGATGGACGACGCGCCTGTACTCGATCATCTGAACGGCCCGCAGCGATTGCATCTGTTTTCGAGTTGCCAGTACGCCGACAAGCTGCTGACCGAAATTGAAGCCGTTCTGGTGGCATCGCAGTCGAAGTCTCCCTTCCCGAAATACAAGCCAGACATCTCGCCGGCGCAGGCCAAGGTCGTCCAAGACTACATCGCCAGGATGCGTGCCCAGTTGGTTCGCATCCTGGATAGTCAGGGCGTTCCGATTCCCGAGCCGAATATCGGGTCGGTCCACGCCATTCGAGTCACACTCGGCTTTGTGGATATCGCCTTCGATGAGTGCCGTCCCAAGCGGATGGCCGGATACGGAGAGCTGGCGGACAGCGCCGCCGTCCAGATTGCGGGACTCGTCGATGAAATGCAAGGCATTGTCTCCAGGCTGGGTTCGTACCTGGCGCAGGGCCAGTCCGCCGACCTGGGGAAACGGTTGCGCAGCCTGGAGGCGGCTGGCAGCGATATCACATCGGTCAAGGCCTTGGAACGGGCGATCAACGAACACGGCCTGGTCGAGTTTCGGCCGGCATTAGGAAACATCATCGACCGTTTAGAAACGGATGCGTTCGAGATCGCTATTTTTGGCAGGGTGAGTTCTGGAAAATCGTCTCTACTGAACTATATTGTCGGACAGGATCTGCTGCCGGTGGGGGTAAACCCGATCACGGCAGTGCCGACGCGCCTGGCTTACGGCTCCGAGCCGCGTGCTACCGCTTGGTTCGCCGACCGGAACCCGGAGCGATTCGGCGTCGAGCGGCTGGCGGAGTTCGTTACGGAGCAGCACAATCCCGCGAACGCCCGGCACGTAACCCGAATTGTAGTGGGGCTGCCAGCGCAAAGGCTGCGAGCGGGTATTGTCTATGTGGATACGCCGGGCCTTGGATCACTGGCCACTTCAGGGGCCGCGGAGACCAAGGCCTATCTGCCGCGGTGCGACCTGGGTGTGGTGCTGATCGATGCTGGCTCCACTCTGACCGGGGACGATCTGGCGACGATTCAGACGCTCTACGATGCCGGCATCCCCGCAGCTGTTCTCTTGAGCAAGGCGGATTTGTTGGCGCCAGCGGACCGGGATCTCGCGCTTCAATATGTCGCCGGCCACATTCGTTCGGATTTGGGTTTTGAACTGCCGGTGCATGCGATCAGCATCAAGGAAGGGTCTAGCCAACTGCTTGAGAAATGGCTCGACGCCGAGATCCTTCCACTCTACGACCGTCACGCGGAACTCGCGCGGCAGTCGCTGAACCGGAAGATCGGCGCCCTTCGGCTCGGAGTGGAAGCGGCGCTGAAGACACGCCTGAAGCGTTCGGGGTCCACTGGGCACTCCGGGGCCGGGATCGACATAGCCAAGTTGCGGGATTTGGAAACGGAGCTAAGAACAGCGGCCGGGAAGATCGCGCAGGCGCGGACGGAGTCGAGCGACATGGCGGATGTGCTCCGTGACTGCGCAGATGCCTTAATTCGGACAGCCGCGAACAATCTGATGGACGCATGGGAGTCGGGTGCCAGTCGAGCAGGTGAAGACCGCATCAAGAACATGCTGGAAGTAGCCGCCGCGGAACCCGCGTCGCAGATTGCATCCGCCATTCAGGCTGCGGCCCGGAACGCCGGAAGCGTGCTCGCCAAAGCGGCCATGGCGCTTGAACTCGAGAACAGTCCTGAGCCGGACGAGTTACTGGATGTGCTGAAGAACATGCCGCGTTTCGATTTGGGCAGCCTCGAAATTGAGGTCAGTCCGAGCGCGCTGGCCTCATTGTTGGGCCGCCGGTGGGCGGCCTCACGGGTGGAGCGGCGGATCAGATCTCAAGCCGGAGAGCAGATTGCCGACGCCCTCGTGACCTATGGACGCGTGCTTCGGGTTTGGGTGCGCAAGACCTTCACCGATTTGCAGGAGCAGTTTGACAGTTACGCCGACGCGTACCGGGCGCACTTGAATCGCCTGGCTGCCAATAAACCTGGTGTGGAGGACGAGGCAGCTCTGCGAGACGATCTCGCGGCTCTCGCCGCCACCCAGGAAAACGGGGCGCAGGAGAGCGCACCCGATGCCGCCGCGTGAGGTGGAGCATGCAGCCGGCCTGACGGAAGTTCGCCGGCTTCTGGAGCGCCTGCAGTCGCTCGTCGACGGCCCCTCCGCGATCGAGGAGTTGGCCGCTTGCGGGCCAAGAGCCGTCCCTCTCTTGCGCGAATTCCTGTTGTCCGGCCGGGTGACCAGCGTGCCGCAGCCCAGAATGTGGGCGGTCGAAGCGCTGGCCCGGTTGGAAGCCAGAGACGTACTCATTGAGTACCTGCAAGCACCGAGCCGGGTGACGGATCCCCAGCTCTTGTTTGCGGAGGATGCCGTCAGGAGCACTGCTGGCCGGCGCCTGAGCGCCTGGCACGACGACGAGACGTTCGAAATCCTTCTCGACCTTTGTAGAAAACGGAGTATTCCCGGCGCCGTAGAAAGTCTGGCGGGATTTGAGCGTGCCGAGGCTATCCCCTGCTTCGACCGGGCACTCGAAGAGGACATGTGCCGGCCAGCGGCCGAAGACGGACTGCGAAGATTGGGGCCGAAGGCTCGCAGCGCATTGCTGCTTTCCGCGGTAACCCCGCTCCCCAATGCCGATGAAGAGACCCCATCCAGTCTCTGCCGGCGGCGGAGCGTGTTGCGCCTGCTTACGGAAATCGGCGTCGACTGCCAGCATTGGGGGGAATTGCGGCCGCTTCTGGCGGAGCAAGATCCCGAGCTGCTGGGCCGGCTTGCACAGATCGCCGCGTCCGTCGAAGATCCAGTTGACCGCGCCTCCGCGGCAGGCAGTCTCGTGACTGCGCTAGCCCGCCTGCCCTGGTTCGTTTGGAAAGAAGCGGAAGAGGCGCTCGTGGCCCTTGCGCCGGAATCCGTGCCGCCGATTGATGCAGAGGTGAGCCGCCGCTTGTCCAATCCACCGGTTACGCGAGCAGGAGACGAGATCCTGAGAATGTTGCTGCGCGTGCAAATGAAGCTGCGAAAATCCCAGTGAAGCCATGCACCCAGACGCAGGCTACGACACGATCAAACTGGACTTAGCCGACACCATCCGCGGCCTCATGCAGCTCGCGCGGCAACGTCAGCACGGCGACAACGCGGCGCGCGCGCAGGAGTTGCTCGCACGCCTGGCGGAAGATCGCTTTCAACTTGCCGTGGTGGGGCGTTTCAACGGCGGGAAGAGCTCGCTGATGAATGCCGTAATGGGTCAGCCGCTGCTTCCGGTGGGCATCCGTCCGCTGACCTCGGTAATCACGAGCGTATGTTATGGCAGCCGGCCTGGTATTGAGGTCCGCTTCCGAAACGGCAGTCTGCCCGCGCACGGTCCCGTGGAAGATCTCGCCCGGTACGCGACAGAGGACGGCAATCCCGCAAATGAGAAAGGCGTGCAATCGGTAATCGTCCAAGCACCCGTTGAGAAGCTCCGCAGAGGGTTCTACTTCGTGGACACGCCGGGCATCGGTTCCGATATTGCCGCCAACTCGGCAACCACGGAGCGATTCCTTCCAGATGCCGACGCCGTCATCTTCGTGACCAGCTTCGATTCGCCGATGCAGGCTGAAGAAACGGAATTCCTGGAACGTGTTCGCGAATATGCGGGCAAGATCTTCTACGTTGTGAACAAGTCCGATTTGGTGGAAGGAGAACCGCGAGCGTGCATACTCGACCACATTCGAAACCGTATCCGTTCCAATACAGGAGAGTCCGATTCTGTCCGCATCTTTGCAGTTTCGGCTCGGGATGCGCTTGCTGCAAAGTTGCGCGGTTCGGATGACGAGCTCGCCTCCAGCGGTTTGCCGGAACTGGAATCCGCGCTCTGGTTATTTCTTACAAACGGCAAAAGCCGCGAATTCCTGACGAGGATCCTGGAACGCAGCCGAAAGCTCCTGGACGCCGAGCGATTTTATATACGCATCTGGCAGGCCGGACGACTCGATGGCGAAGCACATAATCGGCAAGTCTTTCAGACCCGGATGCAAGAGATTTCCCAAAATGGCGCCATGCTGCTGGGAAGCGCGACTGCCAAGATCCGCTCCAAACTGCCTTCGATGTTGGACGCGGAACTGAATCGGTGGGCAGTGCCGCCGTGGCAGGAGAAGATTGGAACCTCGCTAGTAGAATCCTGGAAATCCTGGGTGGAGCAGCAAACTCGCTCTCTGGCGTCGCTGCTTCTCCACATCGCAGGGCCGGAGATCCAGGAGATGCTGCGGCTGCCTGACGCTGCGAAAGCGACCGCCGCGAATCTATTCGGGACCGGCGCCATCTCGTCCTCGCAGTCTGCAAGTGCGGATCTTCTGGAGCGCACCCGCATGGTGTTCACGGCCGCTCCGGAACCTCCCCAGGAAAGCATCTCACCCTTGCGGCAGATGGTGATGTCCTTCAAGTGGACGAGCTACTTTGCGCGTCGCGCGTGGATGCGTGCGGCTGACGAAGCAATGCGCGCCTACGCGGAAGAAGTCCGATGCCGAACTGTCGAGGCGGCCTTGGATTGGATCGAGCGGCTGTTTCGCGAGGCTTCCAGCCGGCTGCAGGCGGAAGTTGCAAGCCTCACATCGACCCTCGAATCCAAGACGGCCGAGGAAGACGTCCGGACGCTCGATCGATTGGAACAAGCGCTCCCAGCGACGCAGGGGGCAATCGATCATATTCGCGAGGACTCAATGCGAGGCGACAGCAGTCGAAGGCCGACGCGGTGTCACATCTGCGCTCGCCTGGCGCAGGCCGTGTTCGACTTTCTGAGCCAAGAACAGTACGCCCTCGCGACAGATCCCGAACGTCAGGCGCGGCACGCGCGGGAAGGCGGCTTCTGCACTTTGCACGCGTGGCAATACGAGTCGATCGCCTCGCCGCAGGGACTGTGCCTGGCTTATGCTCCCGTTCTGCTTGCCCGGGCATGCGAACTCCACGCCGCCGGCGCGACCGGGCCCGCTGCTCTGATCGACGCCGTGGAGGCGGCGTTTCCCGCCGGGCAAGGATGCAGGATTTGCCGTTTCATCGCGGCGCTAGAACGCGGGCTCGCACTGGAAATTGCTGCCCATCTGGCGCCCACCACGGACCAAGATCTGCCTGGCCTGTGCATCCTGCACTTGCGCAGTGTTCTGCAGGCTGGAGTGCCGCCAGAGATAGCTTGCCGACTGGTTGCGGCGGAAGCCGACGCCTTGGAGCGGTACGCTCGCGATATGCGAATGTACGCGCTGAAACATGATGCGATACGCCGGGAGTTGGCTACGGAAGAGGAGCGGTACGCGTATTATCGAGGCCTTGCCTGGGTCGCCGGCGAACAGACGATTGCACGCCCTTGGACGACCGAGCGGTAACCGCTAGCGAACGAATCTCATTACCGTATCGATGCGCAGCGGAGCGAACTTAATATAGCGGCCCACGAGGTATTGGGGCTGAGTGGCCAGCCGGCACATCTCCATAATCTGCCCTGGATTCCCGCATGCGCTCTCCAATACCTTTTCGCGGAACTCATCAAGGTCCAGGTGGCGCAGTTTGAAAAGATCGGCGGCGGCCTCGAACAGTTGCACAGAATCTCGCTCATTGAGCGGCGGGATATGGAGTGTCTTCGTTGGATTCCAGAAGAGTCTGGCCAATGCTCCCAAGCTGAGAGGGTCCCGCGCGGTGGCGAAAAGGGTCATGCCGTGCGCGTGATAGATTCGCTGCAAGAAACGGTACGTAGGGAAGCGGGCGCCTGCGATGCCATCGAGCACCATGGGCACGGGCGAGGTTTCCACCGCAGTCCACAGGAGCCCTTTGAGGTGAATGCTGGTTTGAATTGCCAGCCAGGCCTCCGGATCGCGACCCGGTTTAGCCTGGCGAAGGAAGTTTGGGTGACGCGCCGCGATCAGAGCACGCGCGATGGCTGTCAGTAGGGCGTGCAGGGTTGGCTCCCAGGCGATGTAGAGCACGTGGCGATTGCCGGCGAGCGCTTCTTGAATCAGCCTGGTCTTGCCGCTTCCGTGAGGACCCAGCAACAATAGGGAATCGCCGGTGGCGAACGCCAAGCTCAGGCGCTGCTTCTCCTTCGCCATCCCGATGAAAGGGAGTTGTGGTTCCATGCAAGCCGCCGCAGGAGTCATCGGCCGCTTGGTAGCGGCGGTTTGGCGAACTCCACCGCCTAAACAGAGGGTACAGCAAAAGAGCGAAACCTTGCAATGGCCGGATCGCCGGGACCGGCTCGCCCCGGTTGGAATCTGACGTCGGCTGGGTAGGGAGGCGACAAACGCAAGCGCGCCTATGGGGCGGAGCCCGAACAATTTGAGGGATAATGCTATTGAAGGATACAGTATGGACGTTCATATTGATGTCCCCGACGAGGTCGCGCGGCAGTTTACCGCGGAGCCTGGCGGCATCGCTCGGGCAGCGGTAGAAGCACTCGCGGCGGACGGCGTTCGCTCCGGTAAGCTGACCGTATATCAGGCCCGCCAGTTGCTGGGCATTCGATCCCGCTACGAGATGGATGGGTTCCTCAAGGCTCGTGCCTTGTTTCTTTCCGACACAATGGAAGAGGTCGTCGCGGATAGTCAGACGGCGATCGCCTTCTCGAAATGACGGTAGTCGTCGCCGACACATCACCCCTAAAAACTATCTTTTGCTGATTGGCGAGATTGCGATCCTGCAAAGTCTCTACGGCGAGATTCTCATTCCGCCGGAGGTTCTCGCCGCCATTCTCCTGGCGCAGCAGGAAGGTGACACGCTTTTGCTGATCGACGATGCTGCCGGCCCCAGCGCACCGCGTTGAAGAGCTTAGCCGCGACCGACTTTCGGGTTTCCCAAAATCTTGTAGCGGAACTCCTGGAGGAGGATTCCGAACGCAAACGGCGTGCGGAGGATAGCTCCGCGGAGTGATCGCACGCGGCAGCGGCTCAAGTCGACTGGATCGGGCGCGCATGGGGTAAGCGGCAAGCGCTACACCGTTTAGGTGAGCCGGTAGAGAAACAGAATGAGAATCAGGAAGCCCACGACGTAACCGACGTAGGCATTCAAGCGGCCATGATGCATGCCCGCCAGCAACCGCGCCACGAAGCTCATCGCCGCGCCGACTGGGCGGAAGAACAGGCGTTCCACCAGGTGAGTCTCATCGCGGCGCCGCCGGATGGCTGTTCTGAAGTGTACGGCCACGGTCTGGCGCGTATCCTCGACGATGTTGGGGCGGAAGATCGCCTGAAAGACCACACGGACTGGATTTGAAAAGCCGGTGGCCGTATAAGTCATCTCAGGCAGCAGTTTGGGTATCCCGCCTGCCCAAACCTCACGTTTCGTTACGGAGCGATGCCGGGTGAGACGGCCGACGACAAACCAGGCGACTAACAGCAGGATCGCCAAGGCCGCCAGGCTATAAGACGGAGACATTGCGAAGACCACAGGATTTTGCGGCGAGCCTCGCAGCAAGATGACCAGGCCACGGCCGAATAGCACACCGGCGCCGCTTTGGGCTCCCAGATTGTGAAACTCATGCAGAAACGCGGTGGGAAGCTGCTGGTTCGATTCCGTCGCGCTGAAAAATGGCGGCACCAGCGCAGCGGTGGCGCTGGCCCCAGCCAATGGCTCGACGGCGCGATCCAAGGCCGGGATTACGTAGGTTGGCAGGACTCCCAACAACACGCAGGCGATTGCGAGAAGCGTCAGAGAGAAGCGAGACTTGCGCGCCAGGCGCGGCCTATGCAGTTTCCAACTCCCGCGGCGGATGCCCAGGAAGCTCATCGCATAGGCCTTCACAAAGCAGGTGACGGCCAACGCCGCGGTCAATGCCAAAATGGCCCCGGACATCGCGAATACAAGCTTGACCAGCGCGGATGGAAGCAGCGCGCTGCGCAGCAACGTTTGCAGGGTCAGCCATTCACTGACGAATCCGTTGAAGGGCGGCACCGCGGAGATTGCCAGGCAGCCCACGAGGAAAACGACAGACAAGGCTGGCAGGAAGCGGATCAAGCCGCCCAGCCGGTCCATATCGCGCGTGCCAGTAGCGGCCTCGATGTGGCTGGCGCCCTGATAGAGGAGGGCCTTGTAGACGGAATGATTCACCAGGTGATAGAGCGCCGCAGTTAGAGCAATGGCCGCAGGGACGGCATTCCCCGAATTCCGGAAAACCAGGAAGGCTCCGAAACCCGCGGCGATGATTCCGGCATTTTCCATTGAGCTGTGGGCCAGCATCGTCTTCAGATCGTTCTCAGTGGTGGCATAAAGAATACCGACCAACGCTGTGATGCTTCCCAGAACCAGGGCGATCAGACCTGGTCCGATGCCCTGACCGGGAACCAGGTCGCCGTTCAATCGCACGATTCCGTAGAATCCCAGATTCAATGTGACGCCCGCCAGGACGGGGATGAACGCGGGTGGTGTGGCAGTGTAGCAGCGCGGCAACCAGAAATTCACGGGCACCAGGCCGGCCTTAACGCCGAAGCCCAGGAAGCCAAGCAGGAAGACGCCCCAGGTGGCTGCGCCGGACAGATGGGCGGTGGCGGCCCGAAGAGCGGCGAATGAAAATCCGGACGCGCCGCTTTCCACGATCAGAAACGCAATCACAACAGCCAGAAATCCGGCCTCGCTCATGGCGAGCATGATGTAGCCGGCAACGGAATCAGGCTGCTGCTTCTGTTCGTAATTCACCAGCAGGTAGCAGAGTATCGACATGCACTCCCAACTGAGCAGGAACGTCAGGGCATCGCCGGCTGTGAGGATCAGCGCCACGGAGGCCATCAATGCGAAGTGCAGCACGGCATAGCGTCCGGCCGGATAACGGTTTCGAAAGAAATGCAGGAGATAGTCGGGCGCAAAGATGCAGCAGGATAGATACACCAGACCCGCTGCGAATAAGAAAACCGCTGAAAGCGCATCGACGTGCAGAGACAGAGCCCCCCAACCGTTGAGCGTCCAAAGATCCAGGTGAAAGTCCTGTCCGCCGGCCAAACGCGCCACTGCGGCCAACATCAAAAGGATCGAGCACAGCGTGCCGAACCAGGCGATGATGCGGGCCGCATATCCAGCACGCAGCACGGCGGAAAGCAGGAGCCCCGCGCCACACAGCATAAAGAATAGTAAGAGAGCGCCGCCAATCCAGGCAACCATGTCAGGATTCCTTCCGTCCCGCCATGACTAGCAAGGCGTGCAGGATCGCGAGCGGCGGCGGCGGGTCGCCCGGAATCTCCAGATCGACTGGAAGCACTGAGCCAACCCCGCCCGCGGACATGAAACTTCGGCCGAAGACACCTCCCGTGATCGCGCATGTTCCCGCGGCCAGGACGCGCTTGGGCTCAGGCATCGCTTCGTAGGTTTTCATTAGAGGGCCGCGCATGTTCTCGCTCACCGGCCCTACCACGAGCAGAACATCTGCCGTGCGTGGTGTGGCTGTGAGGAAGATGCCCAGCCGGTGCATGTTGTACAGAGGGTTATTCAACTGCTTAACCTCATTCAGGCAAGCGCCGCAGTCGCCCGCGTCGACCACCATCACGTGCAACGAGCGGGCAAAGGCTTCCGGCAGCGGTGTGTATGCAGTCCTGCCGGGAGGCGTCCGAGCCCACTCATAACTCACGTTCCATTCCAGCGGATTCTGAGTGCCGACGCGGCAACGTTGGCACCATACGCATGCCCGGAGATCCACTACGGCGCGCGACCCGTCAGGCGCGATCGCACCAACGGGGCACTCGGCCGCGGCTCTGGACGCTTCTTCCAACGACGGAAACTCGGTGGCCAAGGGCCGCCCCGGAGTGACACCTGTCGCCTTCTCCGGTGCCCCAGGATACCGGGTCGACTGAATTCCGTTTTTCAATCCGTGCCAAAACCAGAAGCTCATGTGTTTTGACTCCTACCGGTCGCACTCCGTGGCGGATAGCCCGAATGTGGCCAGGATGATGGGAAAATCCTGGAACGCGAAATCCTCGGCCGCTATGTGCAGGGCCATCCAGTTTCGGAACGAGGGAGACAGTATCCGATAGCGTTCCACTTTGCCGTCGCGATCCAACCTCACCCAATGCCCCGCAGCGCCGATGGGCGCTTCCACCCATGCGAGCGCGGCCGCGGCCGTCGTCTCTCCGGCCGGTGCGCAGACTTCTCCGGGCTCCATCGACTCCATCGCTTGATGAATCAGGCCGGCGGATTGCTGCGCTTCGGCGAAGAGCACGCGTAAACGGGCGTATCCATCGCCTTCTTCTTCACACGGCACCTCGAACCGGTACTGCTCGTAACCGGAATACGGGATCACCCGGCGCAAGTCGCGGCGCAGCCCTGACGCACGCCCCACGGGGCCCAGGAGATTCAAGTGGCGTGCGCTCCCATTGCTGACCACGCCGACATCTTCAAGACGGTCGAGGAAGCTACTGCTATAGCGCAATCTTCCCTCAAGACGCCGTAGCCGCGCCACTGCGTCATTAACGGCGCGCACTAACTCGCTCGAAGCTTCCTTGTCGAAGTCCCGCCGCAGTCCGCCGGGCGTATTGAGTCCGAACAGGTAACGGTGTCCGGCAAAGCGGCAGGACGCGCGCAGCAGTTGTTCTTCGACGATGGCGGCGTGAGCTTCGGAAACCCCGAGTGCCGTAGACTTGCAGATTCCCTCGATCACGCCCGCATGGTGGCGGAGGCGTTCGAGTTCTGCCAGCACCACACGCAGGCTGCTGGCGCGCTTCGGGATTTCAAGGTGAATAGCCTTCTCGATTGCTTGGCAGTACCCCAGCGAGTGGGTGAAAGCTGACTTCGCCGAGAAACGCTCGGCGAGCAACAACACATCCGAAATCGATTTTCCCTCTGCGATCTTCTCCACAGCGCGATGGTTATAAAACAGTCGCGGTACGGCGCGAATGACATCTTCGCCAACCGTTTCGAGCAAAAAATGAACGGACTCGCCAACGCCACCTTCGTACACCGGTCCGACGGGCATGGCAAAGGCTCCAGGGTCCTGCACCACCAGCATGGGACGCCAGTCTTTCTGGGGGCGCCTTTCGAAATGCGTTTGCCCGGCGTCGAACGCTTTTCGCATCGGCGCGATGCCTTCCTGCCAGACTTCATCGTGGAGAACGAAATCGCCGAGCCGTGGATGTTCTTCGAAGGCGAGGCCAAACAAGTCTTCCGCTTCACGTTCGTACCAGTCGGCTGCATTGATTGGCACACTAATGCTGGGCACGGTCCGGGTATCCAGGGGCAAACGCAGAATGCAGTGAACCCAGCCGGAGCGCGGATTCAGGAAAACATAGCGGAGTTCCCACTCCTCGCGCTCCTCCACAATCAGGCCGCCGAACGAACAGCCGGCTTCCGCAAAAAGAAACCGGCAGAGAGAGGTCAAGACCGACGGCTGCCCCACGAGGAACGAGGCGTGCGTGCCGCCATCCTCGCTCGAAGGCGAAACTGCCGGTCCAAACCGCTTCTCGATTTCAGCCGCCAAAGAGACTGCACCGAAGTGCTCCGGATTGGCTGGCGGAGGAGTGGCCATCATTTCTAGCGACCTCTCAGTTGCTGCGCTGCCAGTTGCAGCAGTTCATGCACGGGCGCCGGTATGTAAACCCCTAATAGCACGACCGGCGCCGCAGCCACCAACACGGCGAAGCGGCAACTGGCGGGAAGCGCCTTCGCCATGCGGGGCATCGTGGGTTTACCAAAAACCATTCCGTTGACGTGCAGCATGATCGCCACGAAGGCAATTACGATCAGAACCGCCAGGAACGCGACAGCCGTATATTGTCCGGCGCGCAGCCCCGCTGACAGGATGGAAAACTCACTCAGGAAAATCGGAAATGGCGGAGCGCCGGCGATGGCCAGCGAACAGAGCAACAACATGGAGCCGGCAAACGGTGAGATCCGGAAGAGGCCGCGCACGGACTGGATCTCGCGCGTGCCGAGGACCAGCAGGATGACCCCGGCCACGTAAAAGCATAGCGACTTCGTGATCGCGTGATTGAGCATTTGAGAAACAGCGCCAAAATCCGACGTTTGAGTCGCCAGGCCCGCGGCGATCAGAATAATTCCCATGTGTTCCACCGTCGAGTAAGCGAACATGCGCTTGTAATCGCGAACCTGGAGCAGCAGAAACGCAGCGATTCCCACCGAGATGAGGCCTAGCACGACCATCCAGTTGCCCACGCGCGCCGCCGGCGCCGCCAGGACAATCGAAAGAAATCGCAGAATGACATAGAGTGGCACCGTTGTTTTTACGCCGGAAAGCACCGCGCACACCGGCGTGGGAGCCTGGCTGTGGGCATCCGGCAGCCATGTGTGCATGGGCGCCAAGCCCGTTTTAGCCCCGAATCCGACAAACACCAGGAGAAAGGAAAGCTTCAGTAAATTCGGATTCATCGAAGATGCGGCCGCGCGCAGACCTTCCCAAGTCTCCCAAGAACCTCCGGTCGCGGAACGGAACGCCCAAAACAACGTGAAGAATCCGAACAGCGCGATAGGCGCACCCATGATAGTGAGAACCGCAAACTTCCAGGCGGCCTCCAGCGCGCTGGAGGTGTTATCGAAACCCACCAGCAGTACGCTAAAGAGCGTAACTAGTTCTACCGCCACCCACGCCAGGTTCGGTTCCGCCAGGGAAGGAACCGCAAGCAACGCGAAGGACAACAGGTTGTAGTTGAAGTAGAACCACCACAGCCGGCCTCCCTGGTGCTCGCCGTGCCGCATGTACCCACCCGCGAAAATGGCGGCCACGGCGACGACAAAGCTGACAAGAACCAGCATCAACGCACTTAGTCCGTCGGCTTCAAACCAGCCGGGAACCCCGACCACCTTCTTAGTCGCGATTACTTCCGCAGAGACGTAAGCGGCGAGCACGAACACTGTCGAAGTGGAAGCCACGGTGATACCCCAGGCAACGCTTCGCAGCGGCCGAACCCCACACAACAGCGCTGCCAGTAGGGGAAGTACAAGGATTGCAATCAGCGCCATGCGCCGGGATCCTCCTTGAGCTCACTCAACGCACCCGCCTCGGTAGTGCCGAGAGTTTCTCGAATATTCCGCGTGAGCAATCCAACTACGACGGCGATCAGCATGACATCCATGGCGACTGCGAGTTCGGCGATGATGGGCAGTTCGGGGGCAATCGCGATACCCGCAAAGAACGCGCCGTTCTCCATCGCCAGAATTCCAATGAGTTGGGGAATAGCTTCGCGGCGCGCAATCAGCGAGTACGCGCCAATCAGCACGCCGGCCAGCCCAATCGGTAGATTCACGCGAATTACGGGGTCGCTGGTAGCCGCCACCAGAGGCCCGGTCAGAAACTCGGCGGCCACGGTCAGCAGGAGCGCCAGCAACAGAGACGCGGGGATGTTGACGGTCTGGGAAATCTCGCGCCGCTCATAGAACTCGCCGGGAAGGAGACGCCGCAGCACCCAGGGGATAGTCACTACCTTGGCCGCGAGCGTGATAGCGCCGAGCGCCCAAAGGTGCACTGAATTGCGGCCATATCCAAGCAGGAATGAAGAGGCGGCCAGCAGCAGAGACTGCACCACAAAGAACCGTAGGACTCCCTGCACTTGCCTGGTTGCCACCATGGCGAACGCTGAAATAAGAATCAGCCCGGCGCTGAGAGTGTTCAAAGCTTCCGGCGTGGACGTCGGCATGTCTTAGGCTCCTGGAAAGATACTTGTGAACATCGCAGCCACCGAGGTGATGAAGGCGGCGCCTAGAAACTCGCTGATGCGGAACAGGCGCAGCTTTGCGAGCGACGATTCAATCGCCACCAGCACCAGGATGAAGAGAAACACCTTGCACAGAATCAGCGGGACCGCGACAACTACGTCCCCAATGAGCCGCCCGTGTGCCAAGCCCCACGGCGCAACCAGCACATTCAGGAAGATGCACGTCAGGACCAGGAACTTCATCTGGCCTCCCCATTTCATGAGCGCCGCACCACGCCCCGAGAACCCCAAACCCTTGGACTCGTCGATCATGGCGAGTTCGAAGTGGCCCGACGGATTGTCCACCGGAATCTTGCCTCCCTCGGCCAGAATCAGCATGAGGAATGCGATCAAAAGCAGGATGTGAGCCGGTGAGAAGAAGGCGGCCACGCTGGCCACCCATTTCTGCTGCACGATGTAAGGGATGGTAGACTGCGCCACGAAGGACACCGTGAAGAAGACGATCATGAAGACTGGCTCTGCGAGGAAACCGACCATACGGGTCCGGCTGGCTCCCATCGGGCCATAAGGATTTCCCGTGTCAACCGCCGCGAGTGCGGCGAAGAAGCCCGCCAAGCCGAGGAAGAAGCCTCCTGCCAACATGTCGCCCATGAAGGCGAACACCAGGGGATAGTCGGTCAAGACGGGGATCAGAATCGTGACGAAGATCGGCATTACAAACACAAGATAGGGCGTCACGCGAAAGATCCAGGTGGTCTCATCGGATAGGACTTCGTCTTTGTGGAAGAGCTTCCAGATGTCCCAATAAGGCTGAAAGATGCTGGGGCCACGTTTGCTTTGCACCATCTCTTTCAGCCGGGAGAGCACGCCGGCGTACAAGGGGGCGAATGCCATTACAAAAAGAATCTGAAAGGCGTTGAAAGCGACCGTTTCGATCATGGCTGTTTCTCGCGGGAAGGCGGTGAGGACCGGCCAGGGGAAGGGTATCTGGCGGGGAATACCTTGCGGGCTTGGCGGTGCCGGTAAACGTCTGCCATTCGAGGTCCCTTTGTGGACCGCAACTCCATCAGGATTCGGGAGGAGTCATCAACCAGTGATGCAGGCAGTTTACCCTGGACACGCCAGGAGTGGCAAACTCCATTGCCAGATTTATTCAAACACGGATGGACACGGAGCGTCAAGCGCACGGCTGGCGAGTTCCACGTGGGGCGGCAGGTCGGCGGGTCAAAGCGCATTCGAGTCGAATATCCGGCGGTATAAATCTTCTCCATAACTCGTTTGCAGCGGCTCGCCTTCGCGCAACCTGAAGGTGCGTGTCCCGTCGGCCTTTCTTTCGGCGCGCAAGAAGATGGCGTCTCCGGCCTTTCTGTCGAAGAAGCTACGCGCGAATTCGTAAAGATGCGTTACGTAGAAAATCTTCACCCGCTTCTCCAGCAAGGCACTCACGATCTGCTTCGCGATCTCCGACCCCTCCCGCTCGTTGGTCGCGGCAAAAGATTCGTTGAAAAGCAGCAGCGAGTTGGGCTTGATGCCGTCGACGATTCCGCTCATCCGGGCCATCTCCTCGTCGAACTTTCCGCTTTTCATCGTGGCATCTTCTTCGCGCCGGTAGTGAGTGAACAAGGCAGGGCAGAGGTCGGCCGCGAAGGACTCGGCCCCCACGAACATGCCACACTGCATCATGAGCTGGGCCAAGCCGATGCTGCGGAGGAAACTGGATTTGCCACCTTGGTTGGCTCCGGTGATGAGGGTTAGGTTTTTGCCGTCGGCTTCCACGGAATTACCAACCACTCGCCCCTCCATTTGGAGCGATAGGCACACGTCGTAAAGACCGCTGAAGCGATGCTGGCGTTGGCCCACGGGCGCGGGTGCCGGGAAGCACACCGGCTCTCCCTTGGCGGCCAGCCGGTCATGCAGATTCAGGCATCCGGCGTAGAAGGCCAGCTCCGTTTTCAGCATCCTGAAAAAGCCCAGCACATGATCGGCGGATTCGGCGAGCGCGACCGCCACCCGGCTGATGCCCCGGTGCCGCATGTCGGACAAGATCCTGCCCCCTGCCTCGTCCCGCTCGGCAAGATGAAAGGTATAACCAGGAGGGCCTTTGCCAAGAATTCGCTCCCACCAGTTTTGTCTCTTGTCCGGCACCGTGCGCAGTACTAACTTGGCGCTTTCGTTCCAAGAACCCAGTTCCGCGCTAAGTAAAACGCCTCTGCGAAATCGCAACTCCCTGAGATGACTCTCGACAGCGGCCAAGTACTCATCGCCCAGCTCATTTCTAACCATGGCGAGTAGCGCGGTGAAAGCCTTAGAGTGAAATCGGCCGTCCTGTTCTTCGGCAATGGCTCTCAACTTCCTGAGCATGACCGTAAGCACTTCCAGCAATTCAATGGCATCGCTCAGCAGTGACCCCGGATAGTCGCTGGACAGGCTCCACCACTTCCTCCTCGCTCGCTCGATCGCTTCGACGGTGAGATGGTAGAGTTGCCGCACTGCGCCTGGCTCTCTCAGGCAGTCCTTCAGGGCGTCTTGACGGTATAGGATGGTTTCGACATCATTGCGCAGCCCCGAGAGAACCGCCTGCTGGGCTACCGGTAACAGAAACTCGTCACCGCCCGCCATGGCGTTTAAGAGCGTGTCCAATTCCAGATCCTGAATCAGTGTCAGGTCATGAGGCGCCAATAGCCGCGTTCGATCGATTGGCTGACGGCGGTACGCCATATCGGTCAACGATTGATGCGGATCAAACTCCCGATCCGGAAACATCAGCAGCGATCTCATTCCTTGATTCGCTCCTTCAGGCAGTCATAGGTCACGCGATACTTCTGGGCGATCGCGAGGGCATACGCCAGCCCATCAGCCGGCCTGCGCTCCAATTTAAAGGTGCGCACGGCAGGATTGTCCGGATCAACTCTGCTGACCATGCTGACGGTTTTCTCGTTGAGTGAAGACAGTTCATCCAGAAAAGTAACCCAGACGCCGAGTAGGTCCAACGTGGCAATTCTAGCCATGACCCTCTTGCTCAAATAGACCGCGTCCTTGAGGGTTGTCGACGAGAACATCTCGTTCATGATGATGAGGCTGTTCGGCGTGGCATCGTTGAGGATCTGGTGGATGCGTACGAGATCATCCTGCAGCTTGCCGCGCAGATTCGCGATGTTCTCTTCCCGCTCGAAGTGCGTGAAGAGCCGGTCAAAGAGAAAGAGCCGGACTTCTTTGCCGGGAACCGGGCAGCCAAGACTTCCCAGATAATGTAACTGGCCAACCATACGGGCGAAGGTCGTCTTGCCGCCCTGGTTTGGACCGGAAACGACAAATAACCGCTCCGGGCCGCTGAGATGAAAATCGTTGGGGACGACGGCAGTCTTTTCCGCAGCGAGTTTCTCCGCCAGCGCCAGGTCGAAGGCATTGAGACCCGTGAGCTCCTTGGAGGTTTGTGAGAGCTGTGGCAAGCAGAAGTTCAGGCCGGCTTGTCGGAATTTTCCAATATAGGTTAGATAGGCGACGTAGAACTGGATCTCGCGATCGAACCGCGCGACCTTTTCGTCCAGATACTCCGCGCGTTCCAGATAAAAGCTGTCGAGGGCGCGGAACAGATCCGGATAGAGCAGCGCTACCCGGTCCTGCACCTGCGCTTCGATGTGATTCATGCCTTGCCATTTTTCGACGCGGAGCCGAAAGCGCCGCGCCGCATCGCGCCTGAATTTTTCGAATATTTCTTCGACGGCACTACTATAGTCACTCTCTTCGCTGTAGCTCCGAACCGTTACGCTGCCGTCCTTGAGAAGGAGGCAGTAGGTGCCACCGGACAGATCAGAACTTAGCTTCCTCGTTTCCGCCGCGAGATTTCGGAAGGAAACTGATGCGAGATACTCTTTCAAATACTCGCGTAGAACGCGCAATCCTCGCGATTTGATGTCGAGCGCGCAGAGGTCCCGCAGCAGAAATTCGACGGCTTCGCAATAGATTTCGACTGCACCCAAAAATAGCCGCTCCATGGCGTATTTGTAGCCGGATTTTTTGGCGTCATTTGACTGATTGCGACGGACGCGCATGCCACGCATCCGCTCGGAGAATGACTTGATACCTTGCATCAGGGCCTGGTCTTCGAAATCCTGCATAACCTCCTGTCGATAGGCGATCGCGCCGAGATCGTTCAGGGGCGCGTAATAAAACGGCTTGAGGTCGTAATCTTTCCAGTCGGCCGTGACGGCGTCGATAATCCGATCCAGGTTCAAGTCGCCGAAACAGTCAGGCGCTTCAACGGTCTTCGTGGCGTTGGGTTCTTCAAAGAGGATGCTGTGGAAAGTCATGGGGTTTATGCTTGGCGGCCGGGCGAAGTATAAGTCTCCGCAAACTCTCGATAGCAAGAAAGCCAATGGTTAAGACCCCGGCTCAGGATTGCCAAGATTACCTCCTCCGCGTCCTCCGTCTCGAAGCAGTTCTTGAAGACTCCCTCATTCAGCAAGTACATACAGCTTTCGCTGACCAAACGCTACACCTGCGCTCCGACCTGGATACCTGAAGTGGCCATGCCTGCGCTAGCGCCCAGGTGAACTCCACGCCATCCGTAACGTCAGCCAGCGCGGCTCGCAGTGCGACCTAAGTTGTCCATGACACCACGTCTCTCTAACCGAATTGTGGGCGAAAAGCCGAAGGAGGGCTTGCGGCAGCTAACCTCCCGCAGCTTTTCCGCCACAGGAGTCATTGGTCGCATGCGCGACACTCACGCGAACTCCACCGCGTTTGCCATCAACATAACAGAGGGAATCGGCTGCCGTCAAGCTCATCACTCCTTCGTCGATTCGGCCGACAAAGACGCAACTCCGCCCCGGTCGTGTGCCATGAGCTATAGTTTAGCTTCGAAGTTGCGCGGGTGATGGAGTATCACCCTTAACCGTTCCGGGCAGCCGGTTCTGATAGCTCCTACCGTTTCGTAGGAGCTTTTTCATTTTTGGACCCGTTCTGATTCTCACTGGAAAAGGAGTCATAGATGACGAAAATCGTTAACGTTGTGGGCCGCGAGATCCTCGACTCGCGCGGCAATCCTACAGTCGAGGCCGAAGTTTGGCTCGATGGTGGCGCGGTAGGTATGGCGGCTGTTCCTTCGGGAGCATCGACGGGAGAAAAAGAAGCCGTCGAATTGCGTGACGGCGACAAACGGCGATACGCCGGCAAGGGCGTCGTGCAGGCCGTGGGCCATATTGGAAAGGAGCTGACCGCCGCCGTTGCAGGGAAGGACGCTACCAATCAGCGGGCCATCGATCAAGCCATGATTGACGCAGATGGGACGCCAAACAAGGGCAAACTGGGGGCCAATGCGATACTTGCCGTTTCGATGGCTGCCGCGCGCGCCGCCGCGAACGCTCATTCGCTGCCGTTGTACCGGTATCTTGGGGGCGCTAACGCCTGCACACTGCCGGTTCCGTGCATGAACGTTCTCAACGGTGGAAAGCACGCCGACAACACTGTCGATTTCCAGGAGTTTATGATCGCGCCACACCATGCGCCGTCATTCGCGGAAGCCATCCGCATGGGAATGGAAACCTTCCACACACTCAAGCAGGTGCTGCGCAGCAAGGGCTACAGCACTGCGGTGGGCGATGAGGGCGGCTTCGCTCCCGATCTCAAGTCCAATGATGAAGCGGTCGAACTCATTCTGGAAGCGATCGCGAAGGCCGGCTACGCGCCGTCCACCGACATCTCGATTTGCGTTGACCCGGCGGCCAGTGAAATGTGGGATGACGGAAAGTACGTGCTCTTCAAATCCACAAAGAAGGTCATTACTTCCGACGAGCTGATCAAAATCTGGGAGTCCTGGGTCAAGCAATATCCGATCGTGCTGCTTGAGGATTGTATGGGGGAAAACGACTGGGATGGCTGGCGGAATTTGACGGTTGCGCTAGGCAGCAAAGTCGAACTGGTGGGAGACGACATCTTCTGCACGAATCCGCAGATCCTTCAGCAGGGAATCGACCAAAGAATCGCTAATTCGATCCTCATCAAGTTGAATCAGATCGGCACCGTTACGGAAACACTGGACACGATGGAACTGGCGGCGCGCAATGCTTACGGGTGCTTTGTCTCCCACAGATCCGGGGAGACCGAAGACACCTTCATCGCGGACCTGACGGTTGCCACCGGCGCGGGTCATATCAAGACCGGTTCGGGCTGCCGGAGCGAGCGCGTGGCGAAATTTAATCAGTTCCTCCGAATTGAGGAACGGTTGAATGGGCGTTCACGTTTTGCGGGCCGCTCCGCTTTCCGGCGTTGAGGATGTTGGGTGTGGAGATCGATGCAACCCGATTCCACACGTTCGCGCATCCACTGCTCTGGCCTCAAGGGTGTAGTGTGCCCAGCCGGCCTCGTGCGGCGCTCCCGCCAACTCCAAACCGGGCAAACTGCGGTTGTTTCACATCGGCGCTAACATCACAACTCGAGTGGGACCCAATCGCTCCAAAACGATTAGGTCGATCTCGGTTAAAATGCCGCGCCTATCCGCCGTCGTGTAGCTCACGCACAAACATGGTTACTCCTCGCAGGCCGAGTGGCATGCGCGTGGTTCACAAGGATTGATACCGGACAACCTACGACTACGCGGGCCGGATCCTCCAGCAGCGCAACGCCGGAAAAGGTTGACCGCACCAGCCGGCCGGCCCTCTCGGTAGTGACTGGTGGTCAGGCTGAAACCGCAGATAGCCGGACTGGAAACCGTGTCGAGCATTTACTATTGGAGCTTGGGGTTGAGCCGAGCGTGACAGTCCACGAAGCCGCGGCCATTTTGCGCTGGTCGTACTGGAAGGCGCGCAGATACTTCAGCCAAGTGGAAGGGATTTGTATCTCCTACCGGCCGAAACGTTATAAGAGACCCTATCGGACGTTCACAATTCCGCTGACCATATTCGCGCGGGAATGGCAGAAGATGATTCAGAAATAGTGCGAGCCGGGGACGGCGGAATAGCCACAGTATCCGCATCCCCAGTGCGGCGGCGCGCCTCGATTGCTCTCTCCATCCGTTTTTTCGTCAGAGCTACGTAATACTTCTCCGTGGTCTTGCGAGATTTGTGGCCAAAGCAGCAGTTGCACATCTTCGAGTGTTCCGCCGCCCTCCAGGACTTCGGTTGCGAGCGTATCCCGCCACTCGTGCGTGCGCTTGCCCTCAATACCGGCTTCTACATATAACTGGCGCATCTTTTCCGACCAGTCGTTGACCGCAGTCTTTACGGTCGAAGTTCCAGTCCAGAAGAAATACTGCGCACTCTTTGGGGAGAGCTTCCTCAGTAGCTCGATGACGAAGGTTGGCAAGGGTGTGAAGACGGGCTGTTCATTTTTCTCCTGGCTCAGGATCATCAGAGCGTCCTCACGCAACGAGTCTGTCAGCAGCGTCACGACATCGACCAGTCGTAGCCCGCCGTACCGTTGGACCAGGACGAATGCGTTTTCGGCTGGCGCGATTTGGGGAAAGACGAGCGGTATTGTCTCCAGCAGCTTCTGTTCTTCCTCAGCCGTTTTCTTTTCACCTCGATCCTGGGCGTCTTCACCGGCAGCAGCAGTTCGGCGGGTTCTCTGGAATCCAGCGAAGCGCACGGGACGGCGGAAAAACATTTTTAGGAACTCCTGGTTTTTCTGTTTACCGAGCTGACTCTTGGGCTGCCGAACCAGTTCGCCGGTTGCGTGGTTCTTCCGATGGCGACCGAGCTAAGCCTTCTGAAACGCCGAGAGGTGTTCGGTCTTCACATCTTTCACATACACAATTCCTCGATCCTTCAGAAATGGTCGTAAGGGCCTCAGAATCCCGGCGATCTTTTGAATCGTCAGCTTCGTTCTCTCTTTGTTCGGATCAAGTGTTCCGCGCTTCTCCGCTAAGTGATCTTCAATCCCCTGCTCGACAGTTTTGAAGGCGTGGTGGTCGTGGCTCCCGCCGCGACGCGAGAGAAACTGGGCGGTCCACAGATCGATGAGTTCTTCGGCCGCGAGTCTTTCGCCCACGCCCAGCTTCGTAAGCGATCCGTTAAACTCGAACGGCGCGTCGGCCGGGTCCGGATGGCGGACCAGAAGGCGCGCATAGATCGGACAACCGCATCCAAAGATCCAACGGGGCGGGACGCGTTTCGAGCTTTTGAAGTTCGGCGAGCCATACCGGCAATCGGTCCTTTGCCGGACGTAGATGCCACGCATGCCCCAATGGCGCAAACTCGCTACAGCTGGAGCCTGTGAGTGATAAGTTTATTACTATCAGTAGCTTATACTGGCGGAGGAAGAGGGATTCGAACCCCCGAACGAGTTACCCCGTTAACGGTTTTCAAGACCGCCGCCTTCAACCACTCGGCCATTCCTCCGTCTTCTATCTTACCTGACTCCATCGCTCAAGGCCATTAACAGGCGGAGCGCAACGCCATGGCTGGCGATGATCCTGACGCCGTCGCGGACCTTCGAGGCAACTCCATTGGCCACACCTACCGTGTAAGCGAAGTCGCGGAAGCGGTACCTCAGGCGGTCGGCTGAGGCGTCCTCGAAGGCGCTGCGCCCGGGTGCCCACGCAAATTCCAGAGCCAGCTGCGATGGCGATGGCGTATCCCTGAAGTTGAACTCGATTTCGCGTTCGCCAAATACGGCGACGCATGTGCCGCCGTGGGTCAGGGGCACACTGGTCCGCAGAACCGCTTCCGACTCAGTGACCGCCGGCATCCCGGACATAGCTAAAGGGGTTGCGCGGCCGTCTTCCCCAATCAACAGGAAACGTCCCATAGCGCGTACTTGGTCATCGCTCCAGTGGTAACCGTCCAGCACCGCCAACATGCGCTGTTCTATGCCGTGCTGCCGGGCTGTGTCGGTCAGATACGGCTGCGGAAAGCGGTCGTCATAAACGTGCAGATCGCGCAGATAGAACTGCTCGCCGCGGAAATGCAGGTTCGCGCGGTAGTACTTACTCTGATACCAGACGGTGCGCTGGGGCCGGCGATCATTGCCGAAGGGATCTGCCAGCATCACCTGGGCCTGCGGCGGCGTCGACGGAAAACAGCGCTTGAAGCGGCGGCCCGTCTCGCCCATGGTCTCGACAAGCAGGCCGGTTTCGCGGCGCACTTGCGCGAGCTGCTCCATTTGCATCGGATAACCTCTACGCATGGCCGGCCAACCAAAACTGTTTTCCTGGCCGAGTTGCGCGTAGGCGAGGCGCTGAGTGGTGCCCTGCGCAATCATCTCCAGAAATCGGCGGACAAAACCTTCCGACTGGCCGGACGCCCAGACGGGCTCCATCGTGTCCGGATCCGGCAGCGATTTGTCGTAATAGTAAACCGGGTCCTGCCCCAACAGCCGAAACATCGGAGTCGGGATTTGATTTTGCGCGTTCAGAGCCGGGCTCCACGCGTTCTGGCGGCTCGGATAATAGGCGGCGATGGGCGCGCCCCAGATCGTGAAGCCGTCTGTGGCCAACTGGTCGCGGCAATTGGCGAAGGCATCGATCCCGTAGTGGTCAGACAGATGCGCGAGCGTGATGGCATCCAGGTTCCAGGACGCCACGGTTTTCGCTTGGCGGCCGAAGATCCGCTTGAAGGTGGCCATAGCGGTATCGGCCAGCTTGCGGCGTTCATCGGGCGGATAGCCGATCGCATAGGCCACCGGGACGTGGTAATCCCATTCCCAATCGGGCCGGCCGCGCCAGGCGATGCCTGCATCGTCGCAGATTCTCCGATTCATTTCGAACCAGATACCCGCCTCGTGATCAGGAGGCATTTCAGACTGGAGAAAGTCAACGAAGGGCCCTTCCACCAGCGCATCGTACTGAAGCAGCCAGGTCGCCGGAAATCTGTGCGCCTTGATCAAGGCCATCTGTTCGCGCACAGGCTGGATCAGGTCAATCCTCTCGCGCGGCTCCTGAGCGCGAATGAAGTTCATGATATTGATCGCGCGCCAAGCGGAGCCTGCGCCCGACGCCTCTGCCCGCACAGTGGGCAGGACACACGCGGCAACCACGGTTTTCAACGCGCTCGCTATCGCCTCGCGGCGCGTGGGTGTCATATGCAAGCACCTACATTATTGCAGGATGCGTTTGGTCTCAGGCGGCCCGCGACGGATCATCCTGCGGGCGTGCAGGAACAAGTTGAACCCGCACACAATGACGGCACAGGAAATGAGCAGCGCCAGTGGCACATCGGGATAGATCACGGCTTCGAGGTAATGGACAAGGAACGCCTGCCGGTACGGCGCAATTCCGGCTTCTGACTCTAACCATTGCTCCAACAAGGTAAGCGGGCAAGGCCAAGGCACGATCTCGATCACGATCCCATATATCAGGGACGCGAAATGCAGCCAGCGCAGGATGACACGATTTCGGACGGCCAGCCATCCGAAAATCACCCAGACGATCCACACCACATGGATCGCCAACACCAGCGCCGCCAGGAAAGCAAAGACGTGCATCTGACCTTCCCGCTTTCATTCGAGCAGATCCAGGCAACTGCCGCAGGCGGGCGCCGCGGACCCGCTAGACCCCGGAATATGCCAGCCGCGCGTCGATCTTGTGTTCCGCGCGGATCGCGTTTTCAGTGATCGGATTGTTGTTTGACGGCAGCAGCCCGGTAACAATCTTTTCGTTCTTCGATTTGTCATAGACCGCCGTCCCCAGAGCATTATTCCACGCGTGCACCAGCTCGTGCGCCAGGCCAATATAAGGCGGGCGCTTGCCGTCCGGTGTGGTCCACTGGTTGGGTATCCAACGCACAACGGATGCCGTTCCGACTCCCGGCACGCCATCGTCCTCCTTCTGAAAAACGGCATTGGAATGGGCACACGGGTCCGTGCAGGAGGTGCCGTCGTTGTCACCGGCGGGACCGCTGCCGCGCAATTTCATGATGCAGCACTTGTATCCGCCCACCACGTTGATGGGGGCGCTCTGGATCTCCGCGAGCATTCTCGATCCCAACGGTCCGCTGTCGATGACCTTCAGCGCTTCCGTGGCGGTCAGCCCAAAAGTGGGGTCGATGGTCTCATCGTATTTGACCTGTATGTGAGGATACTTACCAATTGGAGTAATGGTAGTCATGGTGTTATCTCCTAGAGTGTTTTCGCGATGCGAGCTCATTGGCTCTCACATTGGAAAGCGACATTTCGGCTCGTAGGCTGTCATAGCTTTGCGCCGGGAGCGCTTCGGATATAATGCAAACAGCAAAAAAAGGGGACGGCGATGAAGCTCGCGATGAAATTCAATGCCTGTTTCGTTGTGATCCTGGGCCTTTTGTTCGTGGGAATCTACCTTGCCGGCCGGAATTATCTGGTGGCAAAGGCTCGCGACCAGGTTTCGCAACAGGCGCGCGTGATGATGGAAACGACCGCCTCGGTGCGGCGCTACACGTCAGACTACATCCGGCCCATCCTCGACAAGTATCAACAGCACACGGCCGAATTTTATCCGGAATCGGTGCCCGCTTTTTCCGCGGCTCGCATGTTCAACTTCCTGCGCCAGGTCTACCCGGATTACACATATCGCGAAGCCACGCTCAATCCGACGAACCCCGCCGACCGGGCGGCCGATTGGGAGGCGGACGTCATCCAGATGTTCCGCCGCAGTCCCGGGCCGCACGAGGCCATGGGCGAGCATGACTCACCCAACGGGCGGGTTTTGTATCTGGCACGGCCCATCAAAGTGGTGGATAGTTGCCTGGAGTGTCATAGCACGCCCGCGCGGGCGCCGGCGGCGATGGTTAGTCTTTACGGCAGCCAAGACGGCTTTGGCTGGAATCTGAACGAGATCATCGGCGCGCAGATCGTGAGCGTCCCGGTCTCGATTCCCGAGAAGCTGGCGGCACAGTCCATGGGAGGTTTGGTGCTGGGCTTGGCCGGGCTGGCGCTGGCGATCCTCGTCTTGCTGAATGCGATGGTGTATTTCACTGTAATGCGACCGCTGAGCCGCGTCTCGGCCGTGGCGAAAGAACTCAGCAAAGGCAACCTTAACGTGGAAGAGATTCGCGTGTCTGGGCAGGATGAGATATCGGGATTGGCTGACTCACTCAATCGCATCAATCGCAGCCTGGTGAAGGCGATCGGTCTGCTGGGGCACTGAGCAGCTCACTTCCTGTCCTGCGCGGCGGCCAACTGCGTCCGATATTTCGCCGCTTTATCAGGCTCCTTTAGAGCCTCGTACACCGCGACTAAATCCCGACGAGTTTCCATCATCCGATCGGCTGACGGATGCGTCTGCTTTTCGAGTATCCGATAACCGGCGGAGAGTTGCTTCTCCGCCTCGACATAGCGCCGTTCCCGGAGTAGCGCACGCCCCCAGCTTGCCTTCGCGGCGCCGATACGATTGTCATTTGCGGGCAAATCCGCGACTAACGCACTCACTGCCCCGCGAAGCATCTCTTCGGCGCGTGCGTTCCGGCCTTCTTTCAGGTAAGCTTCAGCCAAATCGAAGTTCGACATGGCAGTAAACTGGCTTCCTACACCATATAGAGCCTTATTAATCTGGATGGCACGGATCAAGTGTCTCTTAGCCGCCGCTAAATCGCCGCGCTTGGCCGCCAGTATCCCCAGTATGTCGAGAGTAAGTGCCACGTAGGGGTGCAGCGTTCCGTAGGCACGTTCCTGAATTTTGAGCGCTTGCTGCGCGAGCGTCTCTGCTTCGGCGTTCTTGCCCTCCATTTGCAAGGTACGGGCCAATATGCTCTCGCAGGAAGCCACATCCGGATGATCCGGGCCGTACCAGGCTTTCACGGCACCCAAAGCCTCCCGGTAGAACCCTTCGGCTTCGGAATACTCGGCTAAGGTCGCCTTGACCGTTGCCAGGTTCATCAGGTCGAACGCTGTCTGCGGGTGTCCTTTGCCAAAAAGTTGATGGTCTAGCGCAAGCGCACGGCGACCCATAGCTTCGGCGGCGTCGTAGCGTCCGAGATAATAACTGGCAATCCCCGCGACGGTCAGGCTGTCCCTGAGAACGTACGTCCCAGGCTCCGTCGATGGCTGAAGCCGGACGATTGGATTAAGCAAAACCAAGGCCTTATCATAGGAGCCGCCTTGCATTAGCACGCGCGCCAAGACTACCTTTGCCGCCAAGACCGGAGCAGAGCCGGCCGGCAACTGGCGGCTCGCAAGGTCCAGCGCTTGCTGCGCCAGGAGTTCCGCATCTTTGAATTTGCCTTGGTCGCCACGCAATGTACCCAGTTGGGACAAAGCTTCTGCAACCTTAGGGTGATCGACCCCCAAAGCCGCCTTCATTCTGTCCAGCCCCGCACGCAGAAGCTCATCCGCCTTCGGGAAATTGTTGAGCAACTGATACATGCTGCCCAGGGTCTCATATAGGTCGGCTTGGGTCTCGGGATCGGACTTCAACGAATCGGCCTCTCTTACGCCGCGATCAAGCAGCGTGACCACGAGTAGGTCTTTGGACGGTGCGGCTTCCGGCTGTCCGCCACCGAACATACTCAACATGAACCGCTCTACGCGTTCGGTACGCGCGGCTTCCGCCAGAGCCGCGTTCTTCGCCTTGGCCAAACGCACGGTAAAGAATATCGCCAGTCCCGCAATCGACGCCAACGCCAACGAAGCTGCGAGTACGCTGCGCCGATTCCGCCGGACGAACTTACTCGCGCGATTGCCCCAGTTACCAGGGCTGGCCTCCAGAGGCTCGCATTTTAGAAAATGATCGATATCTCGAATGAGCTCTTCGACCGATTGGTACCGCTGCTGCGCCTCCCTGTGCATCGCCTTAAGGCATAGGGCATCCAGATCGCGCCACGCGGCCTTACCCAGGGATCGCTTTCCGGCGGCGGCGCAGGCGGCCAGCGACGGCTTCTCCAGCGGTGCTTCGCCAGCGACGGCAGGCAGCCTTCCGGTGAGCATCTTATAAAAAATGACACCGAGCGAATAGACATCGGTATAGGACGCCACGATGCCGTCGCGCGTCCATTCCGGCGCGGCGTACTCCGGCGAACCAAAGCGCAAGCCGGAGGGCGGTTCCGCCGGGCCATCCGGATCTTGCAGTTGCCGGGCCACTCCAAAATCGAGCAGCCGCGGCGCTCCATCCTTCTCCACCAGGATGTTAGAAGGCTTTAGGTCTCGGTGGATGATTCCTTGCCGGTGTGCATATTGCACCGCGTCACACACCGACCGGAACAGCCGCAGCCGCTGGTCGATGGTGAGGTTCTGTTCGCTGCAGTAATCGGTGAGGCGCGCGCCCTCCACGTACTCCATGACGAACCACGGTGTGCCGTCGGCCAGCGATCCCGCGTCATATAGCCGCGCTATGTAAGGATGTTTGAGCTTGGCCAGCGTCTTGATCTCGCGGGCGAAGTTTTCCCGGCGGGCGGACGACATCTCCGCATGCAGGAGAAACTTGATCGCTACCGGACGGCCCGTATCTTCGCGTTCGGCAAGACCTACCACGCCCATCCCACCTTCGCCGAGTATCCGGATCAGCCGGTAAGGCCCCACCTCCTGGAACGGGAGCGTCGTGGTCGGCGCGCCTAGGATTCTATAGGCAATCTCCGGCAGCCCCCGGTCCAGCAGCGGCACGTCGCCGCTATCGGCTTGCAGCATCGCCTGCAAGGCAACCCTCATCTCGGTGTCATTGCCGCATGCCGCATCGAGAAAAGCCGGCCGCTCGCGCTCCGGCCGCTCCGTAGCATCGTGAAAGAGAGCCACGATTCGTTCCCACCCTGCACGGTCCATTGCGCGTTACTCCTTGTGCGGACGAATCCGGTCCGACAGCCAAGCCCTTGCAGCTCGCCAATCGCGCTCCACCGACGATTCGGACACGTTCAGCATAGCTGCGATTTCGGACATGTCCATCCCCCCGAAGAAGCGGCTCTCGACCACCTGCGCCTGGCGCGGACTAAAGCTTGCCAGTTCGTCCAGGGACATGTCGAGCAACAGCAATTCCTCCGGCCAGTCAGCCAATTCCTCGATGGAATCGCTGAGTGGAACGAAGCTGACCTCTCCTGCGCCACCTCGCTTGCGAGCGCCCCTGCGGCGGGCTTCATCCACCAGGATCTGGCGCATCGCCTTGGTGGCGATGCCCTTGAAATGGGTGGGGGAAGTGTCCGCCAGGTGCGGCGAATCCTTAAGCTTTAGCCAGGCCTTGTGCACCAGAGTGGTAGAACTAATCGTGGCGTTTGCCTCGTTCTTGCGCACGAACGAGGCTAATCGCCGCAACTCTTCGTAGACGAAGCTGAAGAGCTCATTTACATCGTGGGCTTCTAAGCGACCGGCGCCGCTTTCGGCTGCGGGCGCTTTTTGGGGCTCCGGCATGACGGCTTTCCCTCCCGCTTTCCGCAGTACTTAGTGAAGGCAACGATGAAACCGGATCGCCGGATCGCCGCCGCCAACCTGCAAGTTACCCTCGTCTCGAAATCGTACCAATCGCGGCGCCTGGGTGCAACTACGTACGAAGTATAAGTCAAAACGAAAGGCTCAAACAAATGACCATAACTTACAAACGGATGAATTTACGGCGCCGCACCACGCGGTTCGCCACGTGCATTATGGCTGTTGCGGCTGGGGTGGTCGCTGCGCATGCGCAAACGCCACCTTATGTGCTGTTCCAGAATTCCACGCTCACCAGTTCTGGGAACACGATCACCGCCACCTTTCTGCCGGTGGTTCTCTCCAGCGGGACCACCTATGAAAACGTCACCATCCAATTCGACGTGGCGGCCGACGGCACTTTGACGATGGCGCCCGGCTACCCGCAGGTGGTTAAGTCGCCGCTGCCAATAATCTCAAAGTTCATACCAGGCGAATATGTCGGGCCAAGCACTGTCCTGTATGGAGCTGCGCTGATAACGGTAAGCGGTCCCTCCGTCGGGCCTGGCGGCATTACGGAATTCGCGCTTACAGCGGCAAGCGGAGCCAACGGATGCACTTATCCCAGCAGCGCCACTTGGTATGTCGGGCCACTGGCGAGTAATCCGTTGTATGCGCGGCTCAAGGCTGACGGCATCACATCGCAGGATTATGACTACGGCATTGGCAGCTCTCAATGCCAAAATGGATTCGACTGGAACGACCCTAGCACGTTGTTGGGTTTCAGCCAAGCAGGGGATTCGCTCACGATTTACAGCTACACCACCGACGACGTCAATCCCCAGGACTCAAGTACTCCCGTCGCGCAGATCACCTATTGCCTCGTGGGTTCCACGAATTGTCCCGCGACCCAGTAATGGATTACGCGCGACACTCGAGATCGCACCAGCTTGGTAGTTGCCGGAGGAACTTCGGTTGCCTGGCTGGCCTGGGAGCCGCACAATCGCGGGATGGACAATGCTGGGCGGATTCACTAAGGGGAGATTCTAGCGGGCGGTCACCGGGCTCAAGATCAGTAAATGGGCCGCCCGGAAGAATCGGGCGGCCCGCTGTGGTCTGTCCGACTTAGTACTGCGTTTCTTCGAAGATACTCAACGTGTTCGCGTTGTCGTCAACCGCCGCAAACTTCACGGCCGTCGGAGACAGCCGGGTCAGCGCCAGGCCAAACGCGCCGCCGTTGTTCTGGTCGACCGGGTACTCCGCCACAAAGGTGCCGTCGGTCGTGAACTCGACGAGTTCGCTCGGCTGGTTCGGGTTGACATTGGAACCATCGCTGTTGGCCACGATCAGGTGCCCGTTAGGAGCGCGCACGATGTCGAGGGGACCATGCAGATGCGTCAGGTCCTGGTAGACGGCCTTGCCGGTGCCAAGTGATGCAGTAGCCCAGCCCGCGCCGTTGATCGCATAGACCGCGTTATCGGCCGACGAAGCCACGTACAGGATGTCGTTGACCTGGTCATAGTAGAGGCCGGAGGGGCCCAGCACCAGCGCCGCGGGGCTCAGGCTGTGATTGAAGCCCGAGGCGATCGTCACCGCGTCCAACACTTGCAGGCTCTCGCCGTCGGTGGCATAAGCCACGTCCAGGCGCGTGATGGTGCCGTTCAGTACATTAGAGATGAAGATCTTGCCGCCCTGGCCCCAATCCATCATGGCCATGCCCCACGGTCCGTTGATCAGGGTCGAGCTGGTGAGGGTCCAGATATTCTTGCCGTTGCGATCGAGCACCAATAAAGAGCCGGGTTTAACGGTGTTGGAAGTGCCATCTGTGGTGGGCAGGTTGCCGACGAACACCATGCCGCGGCTGGTCACGCCCAGAGCGGCGGTCAGGCCTAAACCCTTTTGGCCTTGAAAGAACGTGGTCACGTTGCCGTGCGCGTCAACGCGCACGATCGTGGTTCCGGTACCCTGCAGATTCAGGGAATTGTTGAAGTTGGAGACCAGAATGTCGCCGGGCCGCAACACGCCGCCGGGCAGCACGAAATTAGGCACAAACGCCACGCCGTAAGGGTTCACGTCGCCATTGGACGGCACGGTGGATACCACGGGCGGAGGCGGTGGCAGCAGTGACGCGGGGGGCTGACTCTGGCCCATCGCGGAAAAGGAAACAGCCAGCAGGCTGGCGCTCAGGATGCCGGCAAAAGCCGCGTTTTGCCGTACTTTGCTCGTTAGGTTGTTCACAGAAGTTCTCCTTAGTTTTGGTTGTTGTATAGTTGTGGAGAGGTTTGCGAGGGGGCTGGAACCGCATTTCTCAGCGCGGCCGGCTTGATTGCTTGAGCAACCTCTCACGATATAACGCGTCATTCGCGGCCGGCTTCTTTCACACCGCGCCGATTTTTTTGGGAAGGTGCTGCCCATGCCTGAAAATCAAGCCGTCACACAGCTGTTAAAGGAAGTTGGCAAAGGCAACCAGCAGGCCGTGGATGCACTCATCCCGCTCGTGTATGATCAGCTCCGCCGCCTCGCGGCGCGCTGCTTAATCGCCGAACGCCCCGGTCACACGCTGCGCGCCACTGCTTTGGTACACGAAGCTTACCTGCGGCTGGCGGGCGCCGACACGGATTGGAAGGATCGCCTGCAATTCTACGCCGTAGCGGCGCGCACCATGCGGCGCATTCTGGTGGATCACGCGCGTACCCGAGGGCGTCACAAGCGCGGGGGCGGCGCCGATCAAGTCCCGCTCGATGAAGCCATCATGGTAGGCGAGGACCCGTCCCTCGATCTGGTAGATCTCGACCAGGCTCTCACTGACCTGGCGGAAGTGGACGCCCGCAAGAGTCAGATCATCGAAATGCTTTTCTTCGGCGGGCTGACCACGGAGGAGTGCGCGGCCGCACTCGACATTTCACTTTCCACGCTCCATCGCGAGTTGAAGCTGGCTAAAGCATGGCTCTACCGGGCGCTGGCGCCAACCGAGAGTTAAAGGATCCGCCCCTCAGTCCGCGGCCCGCGGCCAAACGCTGGAAGACTGTCGAAGACATCTTTAACGCCGCTTCTGACATGAATCCTCTCGACCGTCCGCCGTTCCTGGCGGCGGTTTGCGGCGGCGACCGCGCTCTGCGCGAAGAAGTCGAATCACTGCTGGAGGCCGCGGAGCGCACCCTGGGCCTTTTGCAGCAGCCGGTGCACGAAGCCGCGCGTTCCGTGGCCGCGGGGGAGCCGCTGGAACATCGGCGTATCGGGAGCTTCGAACTGATTAAGCTGATTGGCGAAGGCGGCATGGGCGAGGTTTATCTGGCCGCCCGCGCCGACGATCAATTCCGCCAGTATGTGGCTATCAAGTTAATCCGCCGCGGACTGGATCTGGAACATAACCTGGTCCCGCGCTTCCTGGCGGAGCGGCAGATCCTGGCGAATCTGGATCACCCCAACATCGCCCGGCTGCTCGATGGCGGCCTGACGCCGGAAGGCTGGCCCTACCTGGTGATGGAACTCGTCGACGGCGTCCCCATCGACGAATACTGCCAGCAGCATCGCTTGCCCAGCCTCGAACGCCTGCGTATTTTCCGGCTGGTCTGCGCGGCGGTCGAGCACACGCATCAGAACCTGGTGGTGCACCGCGATATCAAACCCTCCAACATCCTGGTCAGCGCGAACGGCGTTCCAAAGCTGCTGGACTTTGGTATTGCGCAACTGCTCGAGGCCGGCGACGCGCTGCCGGATGCCACGCGCCCCGCGCTGCGTTTAATGACGCCGGAGTATGCCAGCCCCGAACAGATTCTGGGAAAGCCGATCACCACGGCAACTGATGTCTTCGCGTTGGGGGTTCTGCTCTACGAATTGCTTGCCGGGCGCAATCCGTTTCGTGCCGCCGGCACCACGCCGCCGGATCTGCCGCGCGAGATCTGCGAGCGGGAACCGCCGGCACTCATCGTGACGGCGAAGGCGAATCCGGAACGCGCCGCTCCGGACGCGCGCCGCTGGACTGCGGAGCTCGAGAGCATCGTGCGGAAGGCGATGCACAAGAATCCGGCGGAGCGCTACCAGTCGACCGGAAGTTTAGCCGCGGATGTGGCGGCTTATGCAGAGGGCCGCCCGGTCTCCACCCGGAGGCGCGATTGGCGCTATGTAACCGCGAAGTTCGCGCGGCGGCACAAGGCGGCCGTGGCATTTACGAGCGTGCTTCTGATTACCTTGATCGCCACCACCATCGGCATGACGGCGCTGGCGCGGCGGGCGACCATCGCGCGGCTCACCGCCCAGCGCGAAGCCCAGTTTCTGGTCGATATGTTCAAGGCCGCAACTCCGGAGGTGGCCCGCGGCGAGACCGTCACCGCCCGGAATCTGTTGGACCAGGGCGTCAAGCGCATCGACACGGATCTGGCTTCAGTGCCGCCCGTCGAAGCTGCCATGCTCTACAGTTTGGCCGAGTCCTACCAGAGCCTCGGCCTGTACAGCGAAGCCGAAGCGCTGGCACGGCGCTCGTACAAATTGAAGATAACGCTGCAGGGACAGAATAATCCGGATACGGCGGACACCCTGTTTTTATTGGCGAACCTCATTCGCCTCCAGAGCCGCTATGCCGAGGCCGAGCCGTTGTTTCGCACGCTGGTGGCGATTCGCCGCCGCACCGCCGGCGAAAACGCTGTGCTCTATGCGGCCAGCCTGAGTGCTCTGGGCGAGTGTCTCTATTGGCAATCTAAGGATGCCGAGGCCGAGTCCCTGTTGCGCCAGGCGCTGGCCATCAACCGCCGGAACGGTCCGGACTACGGAGTCGATTGCCGCAATTATCTGGCGCTGGTGCTGGAGCGAAAAGGAGATTATAAAGAAGCGGTGCCGCTACTGCGGGAGGCCGTCGAGATCGGGCGCCGCACGCTCGGCGTCAACAGCCCTGACTATACCCTCAGCGTGCACAACCTGGCCAGCGCTTTGATCTATCTGGGCGACCTTACCAACGCCGAGGTCAAATTGCGGGAAGTGCTGGCGATCCGTCGTAAAGTCCTGGGCAATTCGCATCCGGACCTGATCTACACGCTCAATAATCTCGGCTACCTGCTGCTGCAAAAAGGCGATTGGCGGGGCGCGGAGCCATTATTGAAGGAGGCCATGGAGATTGCCGCGGCCGGCCATTATGGTGGCTTTGTCGGCATTCTGAGCAACTGGGCGAGGGTGCTGCAGGCCAAGGGAGATTATGCCGGCGCGCACGCCTATTTTCAAAAAGCTCTTGACCGGCTGCGTGAAAACAACCAATTGACGAGTTGGCCCGCCTCTCAGATTCTCCTGAATATGAGTGTGCTGGAGTTTGACAGCCAGCACTATGTCGCAGCGGAAACGCTGGCGCGCCAGGCGCTGGAGATGCGGCGCGGCTTAGGCGGGGATCGTACGCCTGGTTTCGCCGACGCGCTTGTCGATCTGGCCGAGGCGCAGCTTCTGGAAGGCTATCCACAGGGCGCTGTGCCGCTGCTGCGTACAGCGCTGGAGATCCGTGGAGGCGCGCTCGATCCCGCGCACCCCGACGTCATTGCCGCGCAGGTGCGGTTGGGTGAGGCGCTGATCGCGGCGGGCCAGGCGTCCGAGGCCGAAGGGGTTTTGCGGCAAGCGGTAGCGTCCGCCCACGCGGCTCCTTTTCTGCTGCTCCCCTGGCAGGTGGCCGAAGCGGAAAGCGCGCTGGCAGCCTCCTGGATGGCGCTCGGCCGCGCTAAGGAAGCGAAATCGCTGGAGCACAATTGTGCGGCCCGCCTGGCGCTCGATCCGCGGCCGCTCTTTCGCGAACAGGCCAGCGTCCGACTAATGGCGCTCACTCGCGCGGCGCATCGCTAACGGGACTGCGGAACGTAGAAGTAGTAATCGGCCTGATAATTGACCGATAACTCCTTCCCGGCGTGTGATTCGTCACAACCGGTTTTCGGAGCCGCGCCCCCTGCAGTATTGACCCGCTGGATGTAAGTCACCTTCGCAAACCTGCCGTTTCCCTCGTTGGTTTTAGCTTTCAACAGCAACCACGGAACCGCACCCGCCTGTGGCGCATCGTCGCGCTGCAACAACTGGCCGACGACTTTGCTGCCATCCGATGCTTCCCACGTCGGCCCTTCGTAGTGCTTGCCGATCCGGCGCCCCGCCTCGTCGAAGAGCGTGGCGTCCGGCTTTTCCAGTGTCCACGCATTGGCGGTGCACTTATAGATCTGCTTGCCTTTGCCGCGGGCTTTGAGCAGAACCACTTGCCCACCGGGTGGCCGCAGCTCCGGCCTGACTTCTGGTGGCGGAGCTCCCGCGGCAGTAAGAGCCAGGCCGAAAATGCATATCAGACCTACGTAGCGTACCGACACATTCATGGGTTGTTTCCTCCCAGGCTTTAGTTTACCGATCGAGCCGTTCACCTGCCGGCCCCGGCGTCGCCAGCCGGGCCGGCAGCGAACAATCGATTCACGGTCATCGCGTCTTAGGCGCCCAGAGCTTTGGGGGCGGCGAAGTCGGAGGTCAACAATTCCAGGTCGTGGCCCTTGCTGATGGCCGCGTCCAGCGAGCCGTCGTCCTTCTCCGGCTTATAGGCGATCTCCATCGCCTGGTAGGCAAACGTCAACTGCTCGGTCGGGTTCGCGCTGCTGCCGGACAGTTGCTGGCCGGTGATGAGCGCGTCCTTCAAATAAACCCTGAAATAGTCTTCCTGTTTGTCGCCCACCGGCTTGTCGTAGACGATGTAGACTTCCTTCAGGATGTTGCCTGTTGCGCAGTGATCGGATAGCAGCGGCGAAGTCTTGTCCAGCACCTTCATGATGGTCAGGTTGCTGAAGTCCGCGCGGCCCGCTTTGGCTTCTTTGCCGGATGCCCCGGCGCCATAGGTTGTGGTCTGAGAAACGCCCCACGAGAACGACAGAACGTCGATGTGGTTCGGCTTGCTCGTGCTGGGTCCCTCGACTCCATCAATGTACAGATATGCATTTACGGCCATGTTAGTGTCCTCTCTTCTTTGTCTGGATTTTGTGGGCAGGCTCCCGGTACCGGCGGCGTCTCGCCAGCCGGGAGGTTGCCTCCCGTTATAGAAAGCGTCATTTCCGCGCGGATTCTTTCACGGGCGCAGCGCTCAAGACAATTCCAGGCCCAACAGATGCGCGGCGGCGGGCGCGCAGAATCCCATCATCACAATCGTCGAAGCGAGCAGCGGGACGGACGGCTGATGCCCTTGGCCGCCGGTGGTGGGGCCGGAGAAGTCCAGGGCGCATCCAGGAACAGGAGCGAGAAGGCAAGGCCGGCGCCGAGGTAGAAGGCGAAAATCATGCGGTGACGGCGGCGGATGCTGAATTGGGCGACAGCGGTTTCGAATAAACCGCCGAGGCGCGGCAGCCAGGCATATTTGAAACCGGGCGCGCTATCGGGCTGCTGCGTAGCGTACGGAACTACCATGCCGCATAGGCGGCGCGCCGCAAGCCATGATGCGGCGTTCGTCGTGTTCGGAGAGACGCTACACCGACCGCAGCAGGCGCGCCGGCAGTGTGACGATCGCCCATACCAGTTCGAGCACACCGCCTACCGCGATGCCGACGATACGGAAGGGCAGCAACAACAGCCAGACGATGGGATAAAGAACCAGCGCCAAGAGCGCCAGCGGCCAACAGAAGAAGAGGACCACGCACCAAACCAAAAAGGTCAGCACAGCACTGTGCCGCGGAGCTTCGACTCCGCGTCCTCCACATCTTCAAACAGCGGGATGATCTCGCCAATGCGCGTCATTTCCAGTACCTCGCGGACGCGCTCGTTGGCGCGCGCCAGCAACAGTTGGCCGCCGCGGCTCTCGAGTGCTTTGTGAAGCTCTACGACAAAGGCCAGACCCGTTGAATCGATATACGGGACTTCGCTCAGATCGATCACGGCTTTGACTATTCCATTGTCCAGCATGTAGCTTTGCGCGGATAAAAGCTCGCAGTCTGATCCTGTCACAAAGCGGCCCTGCAGGCGCAAGACACACACACCATCGCGAACTTGAGGTAGTAACCGCATACAATCCGAGATTCCTTATATTAGACGAACGAGACGGCATAAAGGTTCACTTGCCTTCCTTTTGGCGGGCGCGAAATCCGCCTTCGCGCTCGTGCATCTAAAAAGTTAGGAGCCGCGTGCGTGAGGTATCCACGCGGATCAGGAAGGAGACACGGTTATGTTCCGATGGTGGAAAGCTCCGCTGCTCACCGCGATGGTGGTAGCTGGGCTATTTGCTGCGGCGCCGGCAGCTTCGGCCATGGTCAGAGGGCGCGTTTTTATCGGTGGCGGTGGTTGGTATGGCCCAGGTTGGGGATGGGGCTGGGGCCCCGGTTGGTACGGTCCCTGGTGGGGAGGGTACTATCCAGGTTTTTACTACGGCCCGACGGCAGGTCATGTAAAGATCGATTCGCACGACAAAACTGCTTCGGTATTCGTGGATGGAGGTTACGTCGGTACGGTTGCGGAGGCTAAGAAATTTCCGCTCCGCCCGGGCATTCACGATGTTGAAGTGCGCGATCCAAGCGGGCATACCTTGTTCAAGCAACGTGTGCAGGTGATCCGCGGGCACACCACCCAAATTCACCCCAATGCCGGGTAAGCCGGCGGGTAAGCGTGCCACGCCGGCGTGCCGGTCCGGCGTGGCGAGGCCGAAATAGATGGAAATATCAAAAGAAATAATTGTTTGAAGTGTTGACACCGGCGTACCAGGCGGTTCATGATCGGGGTGTACTGCCAGAGGGCGAGTGACCCTCCATGGAATGGCGGAAGGATTGCTCGAAAAATGAAACGACGAGCCACTCAAATGCATAAAGCATACTGCTTCGCCGGACAACCGGCCCCGTGCCCCGGATACTTTGCGAACGACACGCTACCCTGCGTATGTGGCAGCAAAGAAAATCTCTTGTTCACTTTATCGCAGGTTGCTATTCCGTCGGTGCCTGTGGATAAAACTGCTACGCCGGTGGTGCATATTTTGCCTAAGAGCGCCTAGCAGGCTTCTTGGGACGGAACAGTTGAAGCACTGCGGGTGGGTCATCTGGCTCACGTGGGTGTTTCGTAGCTCAGCAGCCGGCCCTGCTGTTACTTTGGTGAAGGGGCAGCGGCATTGCGACGTTCCAGGATGTGCCTTCCTATATCGTCGTTGTCCACAAATGTATTGCAGAGGACCACGGCACCCGCCTTTTTGCCCGAATTGAATCCCAAGAAAGATCGGTAGCCAAACGTCCCGCCGTTATGCCACCAGATCTCGGTGTCGAATTTAGTGTAGACGTGCCAGCCCATGGCGATTTCGACATCCGGCATGCCCGTCGCGCGCTTTATCGTCCGCATGCGCTGCATGGCCGCCCGGAGTGGCGAATCGGTGATTTCGAGATTCGCGGCTAAGAACTTCAGCATGTCGTTCACCGTCGAGCGGATTGCGCCACACCCCGCAAGCACCCCGAAATCCCAATTCTTTACGGGTTTCAGTGATGCGCTGTAACCCGGAGCAAGGCGCGCCTTCAGAGAATCGCTGAGCGTAATCGTGGTGCTGGACATGCCGAGCGGCTCAAAGATGCGCCGCTGCAGCAATTCTTCATAGCGCATGCCGGCTTTGAGCGCCAACGCCTGCCCCAGCAAGCCCACCGCGAGGTTTGAATACTCATACCTCTCGCCGGGATCGCGTTTGAGTTGATGGCGCGACAGAAAGTCGTAGAGTTTCGCCGCGTCGTAGTCGACATATGGATTCGCCATGTCGGCCGGCCGCAGGTTGTCGGGCAAGCGCGGCAGTCCCGAGACCTGCATCGAAAGATCGAGCAGCGTGATTTGGCGCCCGTTCCGGCTCGGTACTCTTACTCCGGCGGGAAGGAAGTTCGCCACCGGATCGTCGCCTTTGACCTCGCCGTTTTCGATCATGCCGGCCAGTAGTAGCGATGTGAAGACTTTGGTGATTGAGCCGACCTCGTAGACGGTATCGCCATTGGGAACCTGGGCACCGCCGAGCGATATTTTGCCGCTCGCGAGTACCTGCCGGCTCTGGGTGTCGATGACTCCGGCGATAATGCCCACTGCCTGCCCGGTTTCGACACGGCTACCCATCAGACTGTGGATTTCCGCCAGGTCCGGCTGCCCGATCGTCATTCGCGCCGCAGCGCCAGCGTGGGATCGATGCGTGTGGCGCGCAGCGCGGGGATCAGGCAGGCGATCATCGCGACGGCCAGCAGCACCAGCGGCACGGCGGCAAAAGTGACCGGATCGCCGGCGCCCACGCCGAAGAGCAGGTCACGCAAGAGCTTGGTTCCAAATGCCGCGCCGACCAAGCCCACCGCAATGCCAGCCAGCGCGGGCTTCATGCCTTGAAGCAGAATCAGGCGCCGTACTTCGGCTGCCGGCGCGCCCAACGCCATACGGATGCCGATCTCCGCGGTGCGCTGCGAGACCACGTAGGAGAGCACGCCGTAGAGCCCGACGGCGGCCAAACCGAGCGCCAGCGCCACAAACAGGCCCAGCAGCATCACGCTGAACTCGCGGTTTTCGGCCGAGCGGCCGATGATCTCATCCATGGTGCGGATCTCAAACACCGGCAGATCATGATCGATGGCATTGATCTGGTGCCGCGCCGCGTTCGCCAGGCGGTGCGGATCGCCAGCCGTGTGCATGATGATATACGCTTCGCGGGAACCGCCCTCGAGCAGCGGGAGGTACATGGTGGGCTGCACCGGAGCGTCCAGCCGCTTCACCACGTCGCCCACCACGCCGATGATTTCGAAGTGCGGGTATTTCCGGTCGCTTTCCCATTCGAAATAGATCCGCTTGCCGATGGGATCTTCTCCGGGCAGAAATCGCTTCGCCCACGATTCGCTGATGACGGCTGCCGACAGGCGCGGATGCTGATCGTCAAACCCACCGCCATCGCGCGTGGTGAAGGTGCGCCCTTCGAGCAGCGGGATGCCGGCCGCTTTGAAATAGCCGGGATCGGCGGCGCGTAAAAGCGTGTCCATCAGCTTTCCGGGCGGCAGCGGATGGCCCTCGATCTGGAAAACGGTGTCGCTGCAATGACCGTCGACGGGTGCGCAAGTGACCAGGCCGGCCGATTCCACGCCGGGCAGCGCCGCGAGTTGCCCGGCTGTCTGGTGGTAGAACTCGGCGACCTGCGCGCGCGTCTTGTAACTGGCCTTCGGCAGTTCCAGGGCCATGGTGAGCGTATGATCGGTGCGCACGCCGGTGTGCACATTCTCCAAACGGCTGAAACTGCGCAGCAGCAAGCCGGCGCCCGCCAGCAGAACCAGCGAAATCGCCACCTCCGCCGCCACCAATACATCACGGAAGCGCGCATGCGAACGGCTGGTGCTCACCGAGCGCCCTTTCAGGCTTTCGACGATGTCTGATCGCGATCCCTGAAATGCGGGAAATAATCCGGCGGCGATACCGGTCCCCAGCGCCACCACGAACGTGAATAGGAAGACCCAGCCATCCACGGCGATGCGATCCACGCCGGGCAGATACGCGGCGTCCGGCGCGTGCTTGGCCAAGACGTCAGTTACCATGGAGGCCAGCAGCAAGCCGCCCGCGCCGCCTAGCAACGACACGATCACGCTCTCGGTGAGCAGTTGCCGAATAAGGCGGCCGCGTGTGGCGCCCACCGCGGCGCGGATCGCCACCTCCCGCTGCCGCCCCAGCGCGCGCGTCAACAGCAGGTTCGCTACGTTCACGCAGGCGATGATCAGCACGCAGCCCACGGCGCCGAACAGCACCAGCAGCGAGACGCGCACTCCCTTCACGCTGTAATCGTAAAGCGCCACCGCGTTGCCGCCTTTTCCCGCGATCTCTTCCGGATGCTCGTGCTTGAAGCGCCGCGCCAAGCCGTCGATCTCCGCGCGCGCCTGTGCCACCGTCACGCCCGGCCGCAGCCGCGCGACGACCATCAGCCCGTGGTTACTGTGGCTCTTCAAGTTTTCCGGGCTCATGTAGCGCTCCAGAGGCACCCACGCCTTGACGGTGCGATATGGATAGCCGAAGTTCCGCGGCATCACGCCCACGATGTCGTACTGCTCGCCGTCGAGGCGGATCTGGTGGTGAATGATGTCGCGCGCACCGCCGAAGCGGTGCTGCCACAGATCGTAGCTGATGATGGCCACGTGCGCCGCGCCCGGCCGGTCCTCTTCTGCGCGAAACGGCCGCCCCAGGTCGGGCGTCACGCCCAACGTGTCGAACAGGTTGGCCGTGCAGTATGCGCCGTCAATGCGCTCGGGGGTAAACGAGCCGGTAGCGCTCGCCAGGTTGAAGGCCGTTTCGCCGCTGGCGGCCATCTGCTCGAAGCTGTGCGCGTCCTTTTGCCAGTCCAGGAAATTGCCGGCCGCCACCGAATTGTAAGGTTCCTCGCCCACCACATCGCGCTCGAACAGCGCCACCAGCCGTTCGGGATGCGCGTAGGGCAGCGGCTGCAACAGCACGGCGTTCACGACGCTGAACATCGCCGCGTTGCCACCCAGTCCGAGGGCCAGCACCACTATGGCGACGATGGCGAAACCGGGCCGATGCCGGAGTTGGCGGATCGCGAATTGAACATCCTGCCGGAGAACGTGGAGGCTATTGAGCACGAGGGACTCCCAATCCTGAGGACGATCCTCTGCAAGCCGGCTGCCGGAATTGTGGCTCGGAAATCCTCGGCTTTGGTCACGCACATGACCGTCAATGGGAAAGCGGTGTTCGCGCGCGGACAGACGGCCGGCCGTATTTGTCTTCGAGCACACGCCGGTGATGCAGTTCGTGGCCGGCGATCATGTACGCCAGCGCCCGCACCGAATATTGGTGACCGCCCGCCGTGCCGCGGCGCATCCAGGCTTCGGCGTCGAGCTCATCCAGCAGATAAACAGTGGAATCGCGTACGGCGGTGAATTCGTAGACGAGGTATTGGAGCGTTCGAGCGTTGAAACCGGCGGCGCGCACGTAGCTGTCGCCATCGAATGCGGGGAGCGGCGCCGGATCCTGGCGCGCGAAGTGGAGCGCGCGGTAGGCCCAGATCCGTTCGGTATCGATCACGTGGCCCAGCACTTCCTTAATGCTCCACTTCCCGGGAGCGTAGCGATAGGCTGCTTCCTCCTCGGTCAGATGCCTGATAGCGTTCACTGTGCGCGGCCCTTGTTTTACCAGAGACTCCACCACATCGTTGCCCGTGACGAGGGAAACATAACCGGCAGCGTGCTCAGGATATTCGGAAGGTTCCGGCCGACCGATCGCCATCGGCGCCGTACCGTCCAGCCTTTCCCGGGGCGAAACGTCGGCGAGAACCGAGCTGCAGACCCTGATGCACTCATCGCAGATATAGGCCCGTGGATAATCGCTGGGGCTGGAGGTCAGCCGGACCTGATCCTCGCCCTTGCGGCAGAAGCTGCAACGCAACATCACGCACCTTCAATGGCCAGTTGGCCGACGTATCTTTCCTGCAGGATCCGCCGGTGATGCAACTCGTGGCCCGCTGCGATATAGGCCAGCGCGCGCACGGAAACCGGATTGCCGCTGGCCGTGCCGCGGCGCGCCCATGCGTCCGGGCTCAGCGAACGGAACAGCCAGATCGTTGCCCGCCGCACGCTCACGAACTCTTCGATCAGGTCCGCCAGGCGCCTCTCCGCGCAGCCGCTGTTGCGAACGTAATCATCCTGTTCGATGGAAGCGAGCGGCGTCTCGTCGTGGCGCGCAAATCGCAGCGCGCGGTAAGTGAAGACGCGCTCGCAATCGATGAGATGGCCGAGCACTTCTTTAATGCTCCACTTATCGGGAGCGTAGCGGAAATCGCCTTGTTCTTCGGTCAGCGAGGAAAGCAGCGCGACCGTTTCGCGGGGCTGATCTTCAAGTGCGGCAACCACGTCGCTACCGGTAACCAGACTCACATACTTGGCGAAATACGGGGCGTACTCGGATGCTTCGGGGGCTTGCATATCGCCAGTATCTCACTTACGGCATCTGCGGCGTGGCGCTCGTGAGAATCCGCGCCACCCAATCGGCGTGCGGATAGCTGCTGGCCGCGAGAGCTTTGATTTCCCGCTCGACGTCATACTCAACACGCCGGATCGTAGGCTGTAAGTTGTCGAGTAACAAGTACGCGGCGCGGCGGTCGCCATCGTAGGGCAGGCCGACGCTGCCCGTATTCGCCACGGTGAGAACTCCGATGTTGCGAACGAACGGGACGTGGATGTGGCCGTAAATCGCGAGTGGCTGCCCCAGCGGTCCGTAGATGGATGCGAGTTCCGTATCGCCCGCAGTATGCGCGGGAGCGCGCCATAAGCTTGCCGGACTCGCGTGCACCAGCGCGATGGGCGTGTGCATCTGCAATCGCGGCAGTTCGCGCAACCATGCCAGCCGCGCGTCGCCCAGTGCCTCGCGATCGGCCGCGGCCATTTCGCCGATTGCCCCGAACAACGCCTTCAGGCTGGGTGACTGGCTGGCAAACTCATCGAGCGATTCCGGGCGAAACAGCATCTCGTCCGTATTGCCCCCCACGCCTGGCCAGCCCAGATCGCGCACGCGGTCGACAATTTCCGCGGGGCTCGATCCAGCATTTGCCAGATCGCCGCCGTGCAAGATCAGGTCGGGGGATGTTTGCCGCAGGTCCGCCAGCACGGCTTCAAATGCGGTGAGGTTGGCGTGAATATCCGAGACGACGGCGATGCGCATAAGAAACTCTATTGTCCCGCGCGATGCGCCTGTGCTGCCTGGTAGCCGGCAATGCTTTCGCTGAGCGCCCGCACTAAATCCGGCTGATTTTGGCGGGCGGCCGCGTCCGCAGCCTTGCGCGCGCTGGCCAGCGCATCGTCCAGCCGTCCCACCTGCGCGTAGACTGCGGCCAGCGTGCCGCCCATCACCGGATCTCCGCTGGCGGCGGCCTTTTCCAGATGCGGGATGGAATCGGCGAACCGGCCGCGCGTGGCGAGCAGCCGCCCCAGATAGAAATGCAATTGGACGGAGTCCGGATTGGCAACGAGCGCCTTTTCGAAATGCGGGATGGCATCGTCGAGCCGTCCTTTTTCGAGCAGCGCGCCGGCCAGGTTAGCATGGATCTGGGCCGAATCGGGATCGAGCGCCAGCGCCTTCTCGAAGTTGGCGATGGCCTCGTCCAACCGCCGCGCTTTAGCCAGGGCGATCGCCAGGTTGGCATAGGCCTGCGAATCGCCGGGGCCGAGTTGCAGCGCCTTCTCACATTCGGCTATGGCATCGTCCATTCTGCCACTGGCGGTCAGCGCCGCGCCCAGATTGCTGTGGACGGTCGCATCCCAAGGGCTGAGCTGCGCGGCCTTTTCCAGGTACGGAATCCCTTCGTCGAGCTTGCCCGCGCGCGCCAGCTCGACACCCAGGTTCATATAGGCGTTCGGATAGTCCGGCTCGGAGGCGATGGCTTTGCGGTAATCCGCCATGGCTTCGGGGGCGCGCCCGACCGTCTCCAGCACGACGCCCAGGTTGCTCAAGGCCTTGGCATCCTCGGGACTGAGCGCCAGCGCCTCGTTCCATTTTGCGATGGCCGCGTCATATTGCTTCTTGTTGCCCAGCTCCGACGCGACGTCGAACAAGCGATAGAACTCGGTGGCCGGCGCGTCGATGTGCTCCATGCCGTCCGGGGGAATGTTCACGAACTCGGGGATGTTGACGGCGCGGTTGGCGGCGGTTGCATTTTCGATCAGAATCGCCGGGCTGGCGTGGCCGTTGTCATCCAGGTGCGTGAGGTACATCTGCGTGTATGGCGAGCGCGCCTTGGAGGAGAAGACGAGCCAGCGCCCGTTGGGTGAGAAACTGTGCCACGAGTTCATGCGCGCCGTATTCGATTCAAGCGGACGGGCCACGCCCCTCGCGGCCGGCACGATGAACAGGCGGCTATCGGGACGCATCAGCAATCCGTTGCGGCACTCGACGAAGACAATCCATTTGCCATCCGGCGAGACTTTTGCAAAGTTGTTGCTCATGCCATTTTGCGAAGCGCCCGCGATGCGCTCCGCCTGGCCGCCTCTGCCGCCGTTGAACGGAATCCGGTAAAGGTCATATTGAATCTGGGTCTCGTCGGGACTGTTGGCGTACTGCGCGGTCTTCTGGCCCGGCAGATACGGATCGCGTGCTTCGGCGCGTGCAAACACCAGGTACTTGCCGTCCGGGCTCCAGGTGGCGTTGGTTTGCACGTAGCGCGGATCGTCGGCTCCGGGCAACGGCTGTAATTGCTTGGCTGCGCGGCTGTACCAAGCCAGGATGCCGCGCGTGGGATAGAAGACCTGCCCGAAAGTGTAGTCCTGATAGCCGGCATTGAAGAAGCGGTCGGCCAAGCCGCGCGCCAGGCCGTTCATATTCTGCACGCCGCGCCCGCGCGGGTCTTCGATGGTGGTGACTACATACTGGCCGTCGGGCGAAACTTGCGACATGAATCCGAAACGTTTGGCGGATGGGCCGGTGGTCACCGCCGGCGCCGCCGTGCCGCGGAAGGCGCTCCAGCGGATCACATCCTCGTTGCGGATCGACATCTGCTTGCGCACGGGAACCAGGGCATAGAGGCCCTTGTCGTTCTGCGGACCATCCACGTCGATCCCCATGGTCTTGCCGTCGAGCGCGAACGAGTGGCAGTTGACGCATGTAGGCAGGCCATCCATCAGCTTCCGGCTGCTGGTTTCGCTGACGCTGCGCAGCCGCCAGGCAATCAGCCCGATGGCGAACGAGGGCAGCGGCTTGATCACGCCTTTCACCGTGGGGCTGGGAATCAGCGGCACGTCGCGGTAGAAGATGGGCGCGCCCACCGGATCTTTCGACGTCTCGATCGAGACGCGGCCGCGCGACAAAGGCTGGCCGCGATCCGTGAATCCAGTGATCGTGACTGTAGCTGCGCCGTTCGCCGAACGGGTCTTGATGGCCGTCCAGGTCTGCGGATCGGGTTTCCAGGTGTGCGCCGCGGCCTGTTCGGGCGTCAATGCCGGTGGCACGGCGCCCACGCAGCGTTCGTCGATCTCGCCCGGCTGCATGCGTTCGCCGGCTGATTTTAGGCGCAAGCGCCCGCCGCCCGCCCGAAATTCGATGTCGATCGTCCAGCGCGCGGCCGAAGTGGAATCGCGCCAGAGAAAGGTGGGAGCCGCGAAGTCCGGAGGAAAAACCGTTCCTTCTTGCGGATAGTCAATCAGGATGGATGGCGGCCCGGCGGCGACGGCCGCACTCAGGCAAAAGAAACAGATAATCGGCTCTTTGAACACCGCAACATCATTTTACCTTGCGTCCCCAAAAAATGTCGTTGTCGGCCAGCTCGGCGGAATGCGCGTACATCTGCCGCAGCCCCAGCTTATCGATCCGGACGTCATCGTCGGTGATCTGGATGACGTCGTATGTGCCTGCGCGCATCTTCTTTTCAAGCTCCGCGCCCGAAATCACGTGGAACAGTGCTGCGTCGGCAGCCGAAAAATTGAGCTTGTGCGAATCGGCCAGTTCCATGCCGGAAGGCGGTGCGTGTTTGGAGACGAAGTAGGTGGGCTCGTCGGCAAATAACACGGCTTGGGGCGGTGTGACCTGCTTTACCTTGTTGGCAACTTGTTCGACGTCATGCCAGTTCACACTATCGTGGCTGTCGAAAACGACTTTTCCCAGGCACAGACAGGCCAGCACGCACACGATCATCGCCGGCCAGAACGGGCGATCCGGCGCCGCCAGGCGCGATCCCACCGAGTAAAGTCCGGCGCCCGCCAGGATCGCAAGAAACGGCACGGCCAGCAGGTAATAGCGGGTAAAAGTGGGCAGCGCGGTGGAGATGTGCAGAAGCAGCGTTACCGCGAGCCAGCCGCACAAGTAGAATTCGCGGCGCACGGCGCGCTCCCATTCGCGATGCTTCCAAACGAACTTGAGACCCGCGATGGCCAGCAATCCCAGCATGAGTGCTTGCGGCGAACTGAGCCAGGCTGACCACTCGTCGATATTGTGCTGCCAGGCGCCGTCCCACTGCAGTTGGCGGTAGAGCATCTGGTATTGCAGCACGTTGAATACGGTCTGCCGCGGTCCCTGCAGAAAGAGCCAGGCGAGCGGCAGAAACGGAGTCACGCCGCACACCACGAAGGCGCCGGCTTTCGCCCAGCGGTTGCCCGCGCCGTTACAGACGATCAACCAGATGAGCAGCACGGGCGCCACCGGAGCCGTGAGCAGGGAAGCATTGGCCGCGGTCGAAGCCAGCAAGCCCGCGCCCGCTGCGAACAGCAGCCCGGTCCGTTCGGCGGCCGTGATTGCGCACAGGAACGCGGCTACGATCAGGAACAGGCACAGCCCGTAGGCCTGTCCGATGGTGCCGAATTCGAAGACCACGATGTTGAAACCCGCCAGGATCACGCTGGCAGCACCGGCTGCAGTGCGCCAGCCCGCCACCGGGAAACGGCGCCACACATACAGCCCCGTCATCAGCGTGGCGAGCGAAACCATGACCGCTGCGATGGCATGCGCAGTCCGCCACGTGTCGCCGAAAATGCGGAACCATCCGGCGTTCCAGTAGGTATTCAGCGGTGTCTGCGGGAAGCAGAAGTCGATGTAAGGCCGCAGGCCGCGATCGATCAGTTGCGCGGCAAGTAAGTGATAGCCTTCGTCCCAGGCGAAAGCGTCGGTCTGGGCATACACCATGAGGGCAACTGCGACCACGGCGCAGAGGCCCAGGATCAGACCGAGGCCGGCGCGTGGCCTCAGATTATGCCCGGCCGGCTGCTCGCTCGACATATCTCCGGAGGTGCTCTTCGCGCGTACACAGGCTGTTGCGGTCGATCGCGCGGTCGATGGCCAGGATGCCATCCAGGTGGTCGATTTCGTGCTGCAATAACTCGGAAAGCGGGCCCGTCGCGTCCAGATGCCGAACCTGTCCCGCTTCGTCCTGATACCGCACGCGCACCGATTCGCTGCGCTCCACATAGACGAGCAGTTCGGGAAACGAAAAACAATCGTCCCATAAGCGGAACTTTCTGACGCTCTGAAACTCGTATTCGGGGTTACGCAGCGCATAGGCAGCGCCTTCGAATTCGATGTAAATCAGGCGCACCGCTTCGCCGATCTGCACCGCGCTGATGCCGCGGCCGAAGCCGTGCGTGCGGCGGAACGCATGGAGCGTGTCTCGCAAATCCTCAAATAGGGGCGCGGCCACGGACGGGCCGGCGACCGGTTCGGAAACCGTCCGCAAGAGCGGATCGCCAAGCTGCAGGATGCGGCGCGCAGGCATCTCTCACGAAGATAACAGCAATCACCGTGCGCCGGAACGGGGAGACGCGCGCATGGCCCGCTCGAAAGCCCAGCTGCGGATGTGATTGATCTGCTCCTTCATGGTGCGCGACAGTGGCACGATGCTGACCGCTACGGCAAGCAGATCGTCCTCGGTGACTTCGCGTTCTTCGAGCTTCGCCTTGGTGATCGCCGAGACGACGCACTGCTCGACTTCGGCCCCGCTCCAGCCTGCGGTAAACTCGGTGAGCTGCGGCAGATTGAAACGGGCGGGGTCGACGCCGCGCATGCGCAGGTGAATGTTGAAGACCTCGATGCGTTCGTCGTCGAGCGGCAGATCCACAAAGAAGACCTCATCGAAGCGGCCTTTGCGGATCATTTCGGCGGGCAGCAGGTCGATGCGGTTGGCGGTGGCGGCCACGAACAAGCCTTTCGTTTTTTCCTGCATCCAGGTAAGGAAGAAGGCGAAGATGCGGCCCTGCTCGCCGCTCGTCTCGGTGGAAGTGATGCCCATCTCGATTTCGTCGAACCACAGCACCGCGGGCGCCATGTCTTCGAGCATGTGGCAGGCCTGCACGAAGGCGCCTTCGGGCTTGCCGTGCCGTCCGGAGAAGATCTCGACCATGTCGATCCGGTAGAGCGGCAGTTCGAAATAGCGGGCGATGGCCTTCACCGAAAGGCTCTTGCCGCAGCCCGGAATGCCCATCAACAGCAGCCCTTTGGGCACAATCTCGGCGCTCAACTCGTCACGCATCTGGAACAGCTTGCGCCGCTCGATGAGCCATTTCTTCAGACCCTCGAGCCCGCCGATCTGGCCCATGTCTCCGCCTTCGGAGATGAACTCGATGTAGCCGGTGCGATTCACCAGCAGGCGTTTTTCCTCGAGCAGCGCCGGAATCGATTCCGACCCGAGCCGCGGGCTGACTGCCAGGGCGCGCCGCAGCGCATAGCGCGCTTCGTCGAGTGTGAGACCTTGCAAGGCGCGCGCGAGCTGCGTGAGAGTGGCGTCGCTGGTGTCGCTGGCCGCGGCCGTTTCGCGGATCTCGTCGCGCAGAAAATCCACCAGCTCGACGACATCGGGAGGGCGCAGCTCGACAAATAGTACGCTGCGCTCGACTTCTTCCGGAATCGCGCGTACGGGCGAGCTGATCACCACGAACTTACGCCGGTCGAGGCACGTATCGTACACGTCGCGCAAGCGGCGGCGGATCTCGGAGGAATCGCGCAGCGGCTCGTGAAAATCCTTCAGATGGAAGATGCCGGCGTCCGCGTGCGCGGCGATGAAATCGAGCGCGGTGCGCGGCGCTTGCGTCCCCGGTTCGAGCGGCTGTCCGTCGCGATGCAGGCCTTCGGTGAGACTCCAGGTCCAGACCGGCACGGCGCCGGAAAGCCGCGAACTGACCTCGCGCAGCACGCGCGCGATGCGTAGCTCTTCGCTCGAACGGATGTAGGTGAGCGGGCGGCCGGATGCGAATGCCTCGCGCAACGTGCGGGATGCGCGGCTTTCCTGGATCTGCGGTTCAGTGCTTGTGGCTACGGACACTCTTCATTATGACGATGGGGCGTGGCGGAAAGTCTAAGGCGCGGTCGCGCTCATGCCTCAAATAGCCGCGGATCGAATCGAAAGGGTTCCATCCACCGAACGCCGGCGCTGAAGTTGGGAGCGTCCGGCAGCAGCACATAGTTGTGTTCCCGCGGGACGATCACGGAAGGCACCCGCAATACGGGCCACGCATAGAATTCACGCTGAAATGGCGCGGCGGAGGCGCCTGGCCCGCTTGAAAGTGCTTCCATCTCTCTCGCCGCATTCTCGCCAAGCGAGTGAACGAGCGCGCGATCCAATTCAATGGCCATCGCGACGTAGTCATCCGGGATTTCGGATTTGTCGAGATGGACCAAAACTTCCAGTGCCGCGAGCGCGATACTCTGCGACGCGTAGACCGCCGCGACGCCCGGCGGATTGTATCTACCGCCGTAGAGTCGCGCGCCTTCGCCGCTGAGGCCGGCGTGCTTCCTGCGGACCAGGCGGTAAACGGTCAGACGTAGACCCCGTGATCGATACGGGTGAGTTCGACCTCGACGGCTTGCGGGTCGCTGGACAGCATCTCTTGCGGGGTCTTGCCCTGAAAGACGTGATTGGGCCGGTGCAGCCAGTGCTCGGCTTTGTCACGCGAGCCGAAGGTTTCAAAGGCGTGCGCGAGGACCGCTTGGCTGGGGGCCGGCGGTTCGGCGTTGCCCATGCGCTTGGCGATCCACGTGCGTGCGAACTCCCAGCGCCGTTCGACCGCCGCCATGGAGATGCCCAATGCATCCGCGGTTTCCGCGGACGTCATGCCGCCGAAGTAGCGCAGGACAAAAACCTCCGCGGCCGATGGATCCACTTGCTCGAACTCGGTGAGAACCCTATCCAGTGAGAGGAGATCGTTTCCAAGGGCCGCGTCCTGTTCGCCTGCCCCCGGATGCATCGCCCCTCGGTATGCCGCCGTATCCAACAGCGCCCGCCGCATCGCGTGGCTGGCTAGAGCGAGGAACTCGTTCCGGCTCCCGGCATGCAGCGATCCTTCGTTGACCAATCGCTGATAGGCTTTGCGGGCGACGGAAGGCCGGGATAGAGCCTGCTTGGGCCCTTCGGCCAAGATCGCGCCGACTTCGCGAGCGATTGTGCGGTCCAATGCAGCGGCCGCGGCGGCGTCCCCCTGCTGCACTCTCGCCAGCAACAATGTGAGCGGGTAGCTGTCAGAGGGGTCGGGCTTGACCTCGCGTTTCACGCTCACTGCCTTGAGTATAGGTCAGTTCAGGAAGTAAGTGCGATACAGCGTATCCCGCTGTTTGGGGATGAAGCCGGCGTCCCGGATGATGCGGCGCAGTTCCTCTTCGCTGGCGCGGTGGTGCGCGCCGGCTGCTGAGACTACATTCTCCTCGATCATGATGCTGCCCACATCGTTGCCGCCGAAGCGCAGCCCGAGCTGGCAGGTCTTCAAACCCTGCGTCACCCAAGAGGACTGGATGTTCTCGATGTTGTCGAGGTAAATGCGGGAGATCGCCAGGTTCTGCAGATATTCGACCGCCGTCGCTTCTTCGTGCACGAAGCGGCCGAGGGAGGTGTTCTCGCGCTGGAACGTCCAGGGGATAAACGCCGTGAAGCCGCCCGTATCCTCCTGGATCTCACGCACGATCCGGAGGTGATTCATGCGCTGTTCCAGGGTCTCGCCGCAGCCGAACATCATGGTGGCGGTGGTCCGCATGCCGAGCGCGTGCGCGGTGCGGTGTACGTCGATCCATTCCTGCGTGTTGCACTTCAACCGGCTGATGCGATGCCGCACGCCGTCGTCGAGAATTTCAGCGCCACCGCCGGGGATCGAATCGAGACCCGCGTCGCGCAGCCGGGCGATGGTGTCGCGCAGGCTCAGCCCGCTCACCTCGGCGATGTTGGTGATTTCGGGCGCGGAAAAGCAATGCAGGTGGATGGTGAAGCGCTGCTTGATGCCGCGCAGCAGATCTTCGTACCATTCGATCTTCAGCCCCGGATGCAGGCCGCCCTGCATCAGCACGCCCGTGCCGCCCAACTCGATGGTTTCCTGGATCTTGGCGAAGATAGTCTGGTGATCGTGAACGTAGCCTTCGGCGTGGCCCATGGGCCGGTAAAACGCACAGAAGCTGCAGTATTCCGTACAAAAATTGGTGTAATTGATGTTCCGGTCGATGATGTACGAGACGATGCCCTCCGGGTGGTATTTCTTGCGGAGAGCGTCGGCGGCCATTCCGATGCCGATCAGATCGTCGGAATGAAAGAGGTCCAGGGCTTCGTTGTAAGAAATCATCCGGTCAGGCGGTCATCCTAAGGGCTTGCTGCTCAATGGTTTGTACGAAGACATAAGCGCCGAAGAGCGGCTTGGGCTCGCCCTTGCCCCAGCGGTGCGCCTGATATTTCACGCGTACGTACTTCACGTCAGGGTGGGCGCGGAGATCCAACATAATCTGATAGGTACCGCAATAGAACTTCTGCGGAAAGGAGACCAGGGGTTTGGCGCCCCACTCGTTATTGTCCGCAGATCCCCAGACTGACACGTCCAGGCTCTCCTGCTCAATGATGCGAGTGATGCCGAGAGTAAGAAGGATCAGGCCGCCCCGGGAGTCCCCGAGGTCGATTTCGGGGCCGGTGCCAGCCTCTCGAATGGTTGTTTCCGGAAGCAGGAAACTGGGCAACATACAACACTCCTGTCGAACGCTATTCTAGACTTTCAGCTCCTATTTGTAGTACAAACCTGACATTAAGATTCGCACATTTTTCAATAAATAGGAAGGCCCGATTGTTTCGTGATTAAAGTTACAATCGACGCGCGGTCGAACGCCCCGCTCGGCGCGTCTCCTGCACCCGAGGAGCTTTGTTTCCATAAAGTTGCCGATAAACCGTTGCGTTTCGCAACACAGCTTCTACATATTCGCGGGTTTCCGCAAATGGGATGGATTCCACAAATTCGGCCGGCTCCCGGTACTGGTTCCACGTTACCCAGTCGTTTACGCGGGATTTTCCCGCATTGTAGGAAGCCAGGGCTTCCTCCCACTTCCCGCCCCATTGATCGAGCAAGCCGCGCAGATAGTATGAACCCAGCTTGAGGTTGACTGCCGGCTGGAACAGTGAACGATTGCTGAAACGCCGCACTCCGGCCCGCCGCGCCAGAGCCCGTCCCGTGGCCGGCTCCACCTGGATCAGGCCGTACGCATGCTTGGCCGAGAGCGCCTGCGGATCGAACTCCGATTCCTGCCGGATGATGGCCGCCAGCATATACGGATCGAGGCTGTGCGCGGCCGCGCTTCGCACCAGTTCCTGCCTGTAAGGAAGCGGAAACAACAACCGCCAGAAGGATAGCGGCGCGTCTTCCATCGACAACGCCAGATAGTCCGGCGCGGCCACTTTTATGCTGTGCAGTTTTTCGTGCGGCGTAGTGGCAATCCGCGCCAGCTCCATCGCCAGCAGATAGGGCTGACTCCCGGTCCGCGCGCCGAAACGCAGTTCGGCTTGAGCCAGATCCCGGAGTCCGGCCGACACCAGTAAGCTGGCGCGGGATATGCGCAATGCGGTCCCGGCGTCCGGGCGGCTGGAAATTGCGGACCTGTGCGGGAAGGCGATGGTCTCCAGGAACTGGGCGGCTTTGGGCGATGCGCCGGCCCCCACGATAGCCGGCTGCATCATGCGCTGGCGCGCCAGGATCCCGTAATAGTAATTCGGAAACTGCGCGGCCAGCCGGATGTAGAAAGCCCGGGCCGCGGCGTAATCCCGGTTGACTTCCGCCAGGCGCCCCAGGAAGTAGAGCGCTGCGCTGGCCGTGGGGTGGGCCGGGTACCGCTCCAGGTGCTGACGCAGAAGCTCCTGCGCATCGTGCTGCCGGTGAATGTAGGCCGACCATGTGACGCGCCAGTGGCTCGCCGCCGCCAGCGGCTGATCCGCGAACGATTCGTAGATCGCATGGTAGAGCGGCACATATTTCTCGTACTGATTCTGGACCAGGAATCCATTGGCAGCCGCGGCCAGCGCCTTGTAGCGCCACATCGACTGGCGGTGGTTCTTATCGAGCTTGTGTACCGCTTCCATCATCTGATCGTCATCATTCAGCCTACGCGCGCAAACCACGATGTAATACAGGCGCTGCGCGTCGGCTTCCGGGCTGGAGACTTCCAGCGAGTTCAGGAACGAGTAGGCGGAAGCCACTTCGCCGTCGAGATATTCGGCTGCTCCGATGCCCACGCGAGCCTGGTCGCGTTCGGCGCCGGAAAGCTGCGGCACCAAAGACTGAAACTCGGCACGTGCCCTTCGGTATTCGCCGAGCGCCAACAGTTTATCGCCACGCTCCACCAAAGCCTGTGCGCTGGGCTCGGGATAGCTGGATCCCATGCTGTCGCGCAAGGTGAGCAACGCCGCAGCTGCCCGCGTGGCGGCGTCTCCGGACGGATATTCGTAATACACGCGCTGATAATATTCGGCGGCGTGTTTCAGGTCGCCCGCGGCCTGGTACGCATCGCCCAGCGCCACGTCGCCATCGGGCTGCGGAATATCGGCGTAATGTTCGCGCAACAGGCTGATCGCGTTTGCCGCCGATCCGGATGCAGCCAGGCCGCGGGCTTCAAGCACCATCGCTTTGCCGGCTAATGGCGAGCGCACCGGAGCTCTGCGGACCTCGGCGGCATCCCGTGCCGCTCCCGCCGGATCGGACGCCTCCACGCGTGCCGCCGCCAGATAATATGCCGTGTAATCGGCCAGTTTGGGAAGGCGTGCGCGGGCGGCTTCCAGATGCTGAATCGCGTCCGGGTAGCGCTTCTGCTCGTAAGCCGCGATGCCCAGATTGAGGTGCGCGAGCGCGCCGTTAACGTCTCTGTGCGCGGCGGCGAATCGTTCGAGCGCCAGTCTCCTGGCCGGCGACGGTGAATCGCGGTAAGCCTGCCCGGCAGCCTGAGGGCCTTGCGCGAAGACCGTTGCCGGCAGCGCCAGCCACGCCATCGTCAGCCGGATGGCAACGCGAAGCAAATCCCTCATACCAGCGGACCGGGATACTTCTCTCCCAGCCATGCAGGATTGTCATCCGCCAGTGTCCGTACGAGCTCGCGGTGAAAATAATCGGGCATGGTGGCGCTGGCTGCCAGAAATTTTTCCTGGAAGATCTGGCGGCCCGCGTCGATAGCGTCCTGCAAGGTGTCGTAAAGATCGCCGCGGGCGCGCCCCGATTTCACGGCATCGGCCCGATATAAGCGCATCTCCGCCACCTGGACGCGGGCAAAGCGTTGCGCGCGCAGGTGTAAATGGCGCTCGGTCGCACTCAGCTCTTCCCATTCCGGCGCACGTCCGGCAGCCGGCTCGATCCGCACCAGATTTGGCGAGGCGGTGGCGCCGGCACGCAGGACCGGCCGTTGGCGCGCCTCCAGAACCGCGGACGCGGTTTGCGCCAGTAACTCTATAGCCGCGCTTTCGACGGAACCGCTGGCGTACAGGATCCCGACAGCCGTGCTCACCACGGTGATCGGAAAAAGGTGCGCTTTCTCGCCGGCAGCGGGGTTCAATAATCGGGCGACACCGGCCGATACCTCCGCGGGCGAGCAGAGCGCCACGACCGGCTCGTGTGATTCGAGCACCGTGGCGAAGGCGGCGGCTTCCTGCGCTTGGAATCGCAGTGCCGCGAAGTCTGCGGCGATTTCCTCGGTCGCGGGACGCATCCGCTCGCCGCCGATGAGCATCTCGTTGACGTGGAACACCGCAAAGGTCCTGGCGAACGGTTGCGATGTGTCGCACAATACGACGGCCATTTCGGAGAAGTTATCCGTCTGGCGCAAACGCCGGATCGCTTGATTCAGCCGTTCCGCCAGGGCCCGCTCGGCAGCCTGCACGCTCACCGATACGCGCGCTTCCGTTTCATTCTGGAACAACTGTTCCAGCTCCGCGAACAGATTGCGCAAGGAGGCTGAGGGCGCGGCTGAGGACATCCGTACTTAATTCTAGCAATATGGGAGAATGCCGCTTATGGAAACAACGTTGTCCGGCAAGATTGCGATCGTCACTGGCGGAACACGCGGCATCGGGCGAGCCATCGCGCTAAGGCTGCTCGATCAGGGCGCGATGGTCGCCGTCTGCAGCCGGTCCCGGGAACACGTTACGCAGTTCGTCAGTGAGTGCCGGGCGCCTGAACGGCTGCTGGCCGAGGCTGCGGACGTGTCGCACCTGGACGAGGTGCGCCGCTTCTTTCAAATGGCGGACCAGCGCTTCGGCGGGCTGGATTATCTCATCAATAACGCGGGCATCGGTATATTCAAGAGCGTTGCCGAACTCACGCCGGAAGAGTGGCATCGCACCATCGATCTGAACCTGAGCGGAGTATTCTACTGTAGCCATGAAGCTCTGCCGCGCATGCGGCGCCGTGGCGGCGGATACATCATTAACATTAGCAGCCTGGCGGGTAAGAACCCTTTCGCGGGCGGCGCGGCTTACAACGCGTCGAAATTTGGACTCAACGGCTTCAGCGAAGCTATGATGATGGATCACCGTTACGACAATGTACGGGTCAGTTACATCATGCCCGGCAGCGTCGACACGGAGTTTGGTGCACACGCCGTGGCGGCGCCCTGGAAGATACAACCTGACGACGTGGCCGAAGTTGTATCGATGCTCTTACACTTACCCCCGCGTACGCTGGTTAGCCGGGTAGAAATGCGTCCTTCCAAGCCCCAGAAGTGAGACGAATCACTCACTCGTGAAGCGCCAAGAAATTGGCACGTGACTTGCTCTTGCAAGGGTGATGCGCCTGATGGCACTGGGGCTGGAAAGAGGCAATGGCATGAGCCGGATGAACAAGCACCTTGACCCGACACTCACTGGGACGGAAGCGACGAAACTAGATGCCGACTTGCGGAAACGCATCGTCGGTCAGGATGACGCGGTCGATCAGATCGTGAATATCTATCAGACTTTCCTGGCGGGAATGTCCAGTCCAGGACGTCCGATTGGTAACTTTCTGTTCCTGGGGCCAACCGGGTCTGGTAAGACGCGCTTGGTGGAGGCCACCGCGGAAAGCCTGGTGGGAGATATGCACGCGGTGATCAAGATCGACTGCGCGGAGTTCCAGCACAGTCACGAAATCGCCAAACTGATCGGCTCGCCTCCGGGATATCTGGGGCATCGCGAGACGCATCCTTTGCTCAGCCAGGAAGTGCTGCAGCAGTATTACACCGATCGCATCAAGCTGAGCTTCGTGCTGTTCGACGAAATCGAGAAGGCCAGCGACGCCCTGTGGAATCTGCTGCTGGGCATTCTGGACAAAGCCACGTTGACGCTCGGTGACAACCGCCGCGTCGATTTCTCGCGCGCCCTGATTTTCATGACGAGTAATCTGGGCGCCGGCGAAATGAGCTCGATCCTGCGCCCCAATTTGGGATTCGCGGCATCCGAGATGGAACGTAAGTGTGCCGAAGGTTTGGTGGACGGCTCCCTTACCGACAAAATCTCGCGCGCCGGTGTCGAAGCGGCGCGTCGAAAGTTCACGCCGGAGTTCATGAACCGGCTCGACAAGGTCGTGGTGTTCCGCCCGCTGGGCGAATGCGAACTGCGGCAGATCCTGGGGATCGAACTGCACATGCTGCAACAACGCATTTTCCATTCTGCAAACGGCTCCCCGTTCCTGTTCACCCTCACGGATGCGGCTAAGGAGTTTCTCCTGCGCGAAGGCACGGATATGAAATACGGCGCGCGGCACTTGAAACGGGCCATTGACCGGAGTCTGGTGCATCCGCTTTCGAACCTGATCGCCACGGAGCAGGTGCGCGGCGGAGACCTGGTAAAAGTCGATTTCGACGACGAATCGGACCAGATGACGTTTTTCCGCGAAGCGGAGGACATGCCGCCTTACACTATGATGCAAATGATGGATGCGCCGCCGGCTGTGCCTGCGGGGGTCCTCGCAACCGGTGCCAGCGTCGAGACGCCCAGAACCACGAACGCCAAGTCGTCCAGACGATAGATCGGCCAGCCTTTACACCTGGTTCGAGACTGCGCCGCCGAGACTGCACCGCAGGCCGCGCTGGGTGGAATCTGCGATTCTTTGAGAGTAAGAGGCCCTATTGGTTACTAAGGCATTTGAATTGAGGCAGATCTCTGCGCACATTTCAAATGCTTAATCCGCTCATGTTCCGCACAGGCATCCGAAATCCATGCCCATGGCTGGTGCTGTTTCTGCTCGTCCAGCCGGCCGGCAGCAGTACGGGCGCAATCAGCCAGGGCCTGACTGCCACGATCCATGCAGCCGGCAGCATTAGTGTACCGGCCTCAGCTACACTGAGCACCAGCGCGGCCAATTTCCAGCCATTCACCGGAAGTGTCGCATTGAACTACCGGGCCCGCACCAGTCCATCCGGCGGCGGCAACCTCACCCTCAGTATCACCAGCGACTTCACTCCGTCAGGCGGCCCCTCGGCTGCCGCCGGCGCGCTTTCATACACCTGCGCGGGCGCCACGTTGGGAATCGCCTGCATCGGCAAGCAGACCGCCTCCATCGCCGCGCAAACTCCGGTAGTTACGCTGCCGGCATCCGCCTGTACGGGCGGGGGCGCGGCCTGTAGTCCATACACGAATTCCGTAATTCTCAACTTTAGCCTCGCCGACGATCCGGCTTACCAGACCGGAACCTATTCCGCGCGAGTCATGTTTACCATCAGTTCCACCTAAAGGAGAGCTAGAAACGATGAATCGATCCGCACTTATGGTTGCCTGTGCCCTACTGGCCTTGGCCGGTTTGGCGCAGGCGCAAACTACCACCCTGGCTGTTGTCGTGGGGCCGGAAGCGGCGCTGTCCGTGACCAATGCCACCACCTCGTTGGCCACGACGAGTTCGACATTTGGCAGTTCGTACAGCGGGACAACCACGCTGGGTTATACCATCCGGACCTCCAAGTCGAGCGGTACCGGCACGATTACCGTGGAGATCACATCCGATTTCAGCGGCGCCGGCGGCCCCTCTGTAGCCAATCCTCCGACCGCGGGTGACGCCTTGAACTACACTTGCTCGGTGAGTAGTCCGGGAACCCCTTGCAGCGGTGTGCAGACCGCGGCCACCAAGGCAGCCACCGCTGTGGCGAATTTTGGCGCCGGCGCCAGTTCATCCAAAGCCGGCAACGGCGCTTCGGTCGCCTGGTCATTGACGGACGATCCGGCGTACGCCACGGGCACGTATTCTGCTACGGCGACTTTCACCATCAGCGCCACTTAACCGCGGATGGGAGCCTGGTTGATCACAGTCTTGTTGGCGGCGGGAGGGGTACCGGCGGTGGCGCCGTCAGCCCCTCGGCCGCCGGCAGTGCCCAGCAAACGGGCCGCCGCCCTGATGCGGCCGGCTACCGGCCTGATCAACCTCAACGTCATACCTGCCACCATTAGTTTCGAGGCAAACAACCCCGACTGGATGCCAACCGTCTCCGCCAGCGAGCCCGTCTCCGTCAACTGGCAGAGTCTCGATCGGAACCCGGGTATTTGGAGCCTGACCGTGCAACCCGCCACCGCGTCGTTCAATAATTGCCGCAACCTGCCAATTTCGGCGATTACCGTGTCATGCGCTTCCACCGTCACGAACGCGGGCGATGCGGGTGCCTGCCGCCCTGCGTTTGCTTTGTCCGCAACACCCCAAGTCGTGGCCAGCGGAAAGCAAGGCATAGCCACATTCAGCTACTCCGTCACGCTGGCGCTGGCGCTGGCTGACGACTGGAAATACATCGCGCAAACGAGTCCACCATGCTCTCTCTCGTTGACTTACGTTGTTACCGTGCCGTAAGATCGCTCGCGGCGCCGGGCCACGTTCTATGGAACGCGCGCCCCTTTGCGCTTCTGGCGGCTCTTCTGGCGGTCTGTGGCGGCGGTTCCGCCCAGGTTGGCCTGGGTCTCGCGCCGATGCGCGAGGAACTAACCTTGGATCCGGGGGCTGCGCATTCCGGCGTCCTAACTCTCTCCAACACCAGTTCGAACAAACTGCGCGCGGTCGCCGCCATGTTGGACTTCTACCTGGACGACACGGCCACTCCGCAGTTCGGGCCCGATTACAAGCAGGAAGCCGAATTCTCCTGCCGCACATGGCTGTCTGCTAATCCCATGGAGATGGAATTGAACGGCAAGGCGCAGCTTCCCGTACGTTACACGCTGCGCGTGCCGCCGGCTACCACCGCCAGGAGTTATCACTGCGCGATCGGCTTTACCACGCTTCCCACCGCGGAAGAGGTCAAGGCTATCGGATTGCGCACCGCCGTGCAGATTGTGGCCGCCATCTACGTGGTGGTCGGCAAGCCGGCGCTCGAAGGCACGGTCAAGGACCTGCGGCTCGAGTACGTCGCCGGCGCCAAGACGCCCACGTGGCGCGCGGTCGTCACCATTCGCAATGCTGGCCTTCTGTATTTCCGCCCGGTTGGCGAACTGGACGTCCTCAATGCGGAAGGAGCCGTCGTCGAGACCTGTCATTTTGTGCCGCTCCCGGTCCTGCCAAAACGCGATCAGAACTTCCTGTTTCCGTTGAAACTCGCGGGCGGGCCCGGAAAGTACACCTTGCGTGCGCGCGTGGATCTGGGCGCTAACGAGATCCAGGAGGCTACTGCGCTTGTTGTGGCCGCCAACCCCGTTCCATAATCGGCGCGGCACGACGCTGATTCTGGTCCTGGCCGCCACGGCCGGCGTCGCCGTCTGCCAGACCCTGCCGGCCAGCGCGGCATCCGGCGGACAAGGCGAGATCGGCTTCCAGGGCGACTATTTGGGTGGCGCTTCGCAGCCCTTTCTGAACGTCACCGGCGCTTTCGTCCACCTCCAGCAGTTCATGCCGGGAATCGGCTTCCTGACGGGTGATCTGGAGGGCTACGGCGCCCAGAACCGCTTTGCGCCGGGCGTCAACTTCCTGGAACTGCGCGGCGCGCCCTGGATGGGCCGCTACTGGACCGTGACTGCGGGCGATTTTCACACCTCCGCCGCCCTGGTCGAGTTCCCTTTCGCCAACGTCTTCAACCCGGAAATCGAAGCCCGCGGATTTCAAATTCAGGCGGCGCATGGCGATACCCAATACGCCTTCTTCGATGGCGAACAAACACTGGCCGCGGGAACGCGCGTATCTTACCGTGTGACGGTCCCGCAAACGGTGACGGGTGCATCCGCCACGCGCCGCGTTGCCGCGCACCTGCAGACCGGCGCGCGTTTGATGCAATTCGCCGCCAGTCCGCAGGCGATCATCGAGAATCCGGTTCTCTTTCCTGCCGGCCGGACAGCGGGAACCGTGCGCACGCTCGCCGGGCAGTCCCTTTACACACCTTTGAAGAGTCTCAAGCTTTATGCGGAGGTTTCGCGGCCGTTGGGCGCCGCGCAGCCCACCGTGACCTCGGCATTCACCGGTGTGGCGTGGGAGCCCGGCGCGTTTTCGTTTAAAGCCGACTACACCCACGAAGGTATTTTCTATTTTCCGCTCGCCGGTTACTTCGCCGGCGACCGCCAGGGGCCGTACGGTGAAGCGCGCTGGCGTTTGTCGAAGACGGTCGAGCTCTATGGTTCAGCCAGCCGTTACGGCAACAATCTCGAACACGACCAGAGCGTTCCCTCGCTGCACAGCTTCAGTACCACCGGGGGGGCCGCGGCCCTCTTGCCGGGAGGTGTGTCGGCTTCCCTGACCGTATCGACGCTGAATTTCTCACAGTTGGGCGGCGGCGAGCAAGCCGTGTCGTCGAAGAACGAACAGATCAATGCCACGCTCACGCGCGCCATCCGCCGGCACACCCTGGAAGTCACCTGGCGGGACATTCAAATGGCTACGGCGCTCAACCCGCAACGCCAGCGCACCTGGGAAGCAGGCGATAATTTTCAGACCAAGCATTTCTCGCTGGGCGGCGCCGCGCGGTATCAGCAGATGACCACGGGCGCGCAAGTCCAGAATTCTCTTTTCTTCCGCGGACTAGCACAGGGCCACGTCGGCCGTTTCAGCGCCTACGGCAGCGTGGAAATCGGTAACGACCTGGCGAATCAGACGCTCTTCTCGACCGACGCCTATCGTACTTCGGTGTTGGGCGTCGCCGTGCGCCTCGTCCGCGGCTGGAACCTGCAAACAGAGATGTACCGTAATCTGCTCAACCTGACCTTGAATCCGGCCAGCGTCTTCCTGCTCCAGGATGGCGGGGCATTGGCAGGTATCAGCCCGGCCGCGTTGGCTTTGGGCGCCACCAGCCAGTGGAGTTTCTTCTTCCGTCTTTCCAAGCAGATTCGCTGGGGCGCGGGATTACCTGCCGAGAAGCCGGATCAATTAACCGTCAAAGCGGCGGCGCTCACCGGCACGGTCACGGGTACCGTCCGCGTGAAAACACTGGCGGGCGCAAGTGCTGCGGCCGGCATCGCGGTAACTCTGGACGGAGGCCGCGCGGTCGTCAGCGGCGCCGATGGCCGATACGTCCTTGAGGATGTGCCGGAGGGGCGCCACGATGTAGCGTTATCGTTGACAGGACTGCCGGCCGACTTCGATCCGGGGCCCGCGGCGAGGGTGGAGGTGCTGGTGGAACCGCGGCACACCGTGCCGGCCGATTTCGATATCCTGCCCTTGGTTGCAGTCAGCGGACGAGTGACCGGACCCGAAGGCGCCGCCCTCGGCGGGATCGTGATCCGCATGGCGCCGGGAGATCGCTACACAATTACCGGCGACGATGGCGCCTTCCACTTCTTCAACGTTCGGGAAGGCGATGCCGTGTTTGCCGTCGATCCCAAGACCTTGCCGGAAGGCGGTACGCTGACCTCCGCCGGCAATATCTCCTTAGCGGTACGCGCGGGTGCCCTCGCGGCCCCCATCGAGTTTCATTTCGCAATTCACTCCAGGCCGAAGCCAATCCGTAAGGTGCTTGAAATCAAACACTAAGCCGTCGCCCTTAAATTAAGGCACAATAAGACCCAACAGTCCGATAAGAAAACTGTGAGGAAGTATTGGACAGGGCTGCTGATGCTGTTATGCCTGACGGCGACGCCGAAAGCGTTCACCCAACGCAACTCGAGCACCGTGCTGGTCGTCCGGATCGGGCCGGAAGCCAGCGTCGACCCTAGCCACATCACCCTGAGTTTTCGCGCGCCGGACCAACTCGTCCAGACGGCTACCGTGACTGCTTTGGTGCGATCCCTGCCGAATCAACAAATTCACATCGCCGCGCACCTGCTGAGTCTGACCGGTCCCGACGGCCCCGTGCCTCCGTCAGCACTAAACTGGAACGGAACCGTCGCCAGCGCAACTTCGGGCGGCAAACAAGCGAGATGCACAAGCGGCGCATTCGCCTCCGGGTCGATGCCGAGCCTTTCCACCAACTGGAGACAGTCCGGGATGTTGCGCTGCACGGTCTCCTTTGCGCTAAACGGCGCCACACTCGCCCCCGGCAGCTACTCGGGCATGCTTTCACTGGCAGCGACAGCTCAATAAGGGGTCACTGCTTCACTTTCCGGATCTCCTCCACCAGCGCTGGCACCACCTGGAACAGGTCGCCGACGATGCCGTAATCAGCCACTTCGAAGATCGGCGCGTTCGAATCCTTGTTGATGGCGACGATGGTCTTCGATCCCTTCATCCCCACCAGGTGTTGGATCGCGCCCGAGATGCCTACCGCAAGGTACATTTTCGGAGCGACAGTCTGCCCGGAACTTCCCACCTGACGTTCCATCGGCAGCCAGCCTGCATCGCAGATCGGCCGCGAGGCCGCCAGCTCGGCGCCCAAAGCATCGGCCAGTTTCTGCACGATCGGGATGTTATCTGCTTCCTTGATGCCGCGGCCCACCGACACGATGATCTCGGCTGCGGTCAAATCTACCGCGCGTTGCGCCTCGCGGAACATATCCAGAGGTTTCGTGCGCGGCGCGGTGAGCTGCGGCACGAACGATTCCACCGTTGCCGACCCACCTTCCAGTTGATCGGCGCGATACGCTCCGGCCTGTAGCGAAGCGAAGTACGGCGGATTACCCGCGAACCGAACATCCACGTTGAGCTTGCCCTGGAAGAGCTGCCGCACCAGCACCAGCTTGCCGTCCTCGACACGGTGCGCAATCACGTCGCTCACCGCCACGCGCCCGAGCGCCGTCGCCAGCTTCGGCAGAAAATCGCGCACCTGGTAAGTGTGCGGAAAAATCACGATGCCCGCCTGCGTATGTTCCACAAGCTGCCGCACGGCCGCCGTGTAAGTATCGGGCGTGTAGTCTTTCAACAACTCGTGCTCGACCGCGTAGACATGTTCGAGCTTTTGGCTCGCCAGTTCCGCGGCCAGATCGCCGATTCCGCTTCCCAGCACAGCCGCCGAAACAGGCTGCTGTAGCTCGCGCGCGAGCTGCTGGCCGGCTGCCAGCGTTTCCCACGACATGCGGTTCCACGCCGGGGCGCCGGCCACCGCAAGCTGTTCCATCACCACCAGAATGCTCATATGACGCGCACCTCGAATCGGAGTTTCTCCACCAGTTTGGCCGCCACTTCTTTCGGCGGCCCTTCGAAAAGCTGCGTCTGTTTCGATCGGCCCGGCAGATACACGCGCGAAAGCTGAATCGTGGCGCCCTCTGGACTCACTCCCAGGTCCGCGGCGCTCATCTTGCGAATTTCCTTGCTCTTGGCCTTCTTGATGCCCATTAGGGTGGCGTAGCGCAGCTTGTTGATGCCGGATTGAATCGTCAGCAGTGCGGGCAGCGGCATCTCCACATGTTGGAACCAACCGTCTTCGAGTTCGCGCTTCACGCGAATCGACCCATCCTGCTTCTCCACCTGCATGATGATGGTGGCGTGCGGCAGACCCAACAACTCAGCCAGAATCACGCCCGTCTGGCCGTAGCCGAGATCGTCGGATTGCAAGCCTGTGAGCACCAGGTCGGGCTTTTCGGCCGCGAGCGCGGCCGCCAGCAAACGCGCGGCGCTCAGCGGATCGAACGAGCCGAGATTGTCTTCTTCGATGTGGATGGCGCGGTCCGCGCCTTTGGCGAGAGCTTCGCGGACGGTCTGTGCGGCGTGCGCCGGTCCGGCACACAGCACGACCACCTCGCCCCCGTGTTTTTCTTTGAGTTGCAGGCCTTCTTCCAAGGCGTAAGCATCGGGCTCATTGATCTCATAGGTGAGATCAGCATCCTGGATCCAGGTGCCCGATGGCGCGACGCGCAATTGCGAATCGCGGGCCGGGACTTGTTTGATGCAAACGATGATTTTCATGAATGACCTACCGCGAGCGTCTCCCGCCGGTGCGGGATCTACTCGCTATAACGCTTAAAGATGAGAGCACCGTTGGTTCCTCCAAAGCCGAAGGAGTTGGAGAGGGCATACTCGATATGCAGCGGGCGGGCCTGGTTCGGCACATAATCCAGGTCGCACTCGGGATCGGGTGTTTCGTAGTTGATGGTCGGCGGCGCTATCTGGTCGCGAATCGCCAGCACCGTAATGCCGGCCTCCAGGCCGCCCGCGCCGCCCAGCAAATGCCCAGTCATGGATTTGGTCGAACTCACCGCCACCTTATACGCATATTCCCCGAAGCAGCGCTTGATGGCCGCCGTCTCTGCGCGGTCGCCGACGTCGGTGGATGTGCCATGGGCGTTGATATAGGCGATCTGTTCCGGCTGCAGGTGCGCGTCGCGCAGCGCATTACGCATCACCCGCACGGCGCCATCGCCATCGGGTGGCGGAGCGGTCACGTGGAAAGCGTCCGCGCTCATGCCATAGCCGACCGTCTCGGCCAGGATGCGCGCCCCGCGCTTGCGCGCGTGTTCCAGTTCTTCCAGCACCAGGATGCCGGAACCTTCGCCCACTACGAAGCCATCGCGATTCAGATCCCAGGGCCGCGACGCGCGTTGCGGCTCGTCGTTGCGTGTCGAAAGCGCGCGCATGGCCGCGAATCCGCCGATACCCATCGGCGTGATGCAGGCCTCCGTGCCGCCGCAAATCATCACGTCCGCATCATCGTGTTGAATCAGCCGGAAGGAATCGCCGATCGAGTGCGCGCTGGTGGTGCAGGCTGTCGCGGTAGCCGAATTCGGACCCTTCGCGCCGGTGCGGATCGAAACGTAACCGGACGCCAGGTTCACGATGGTCGCCGGAATGAAAAACGGTGAAATGCGGCGCGGCCCGTGTTCGAGCAGCGTCAGATGTTCGCGCTCGATCACTTCGAACCCGCCGATGCCGCTGCCAATATAAACGCCGACGCGTTCGGCTTCCTCCGGGTCCACCCGCAGGCTCGCCGAGGCAATGGCACAGTCCGCCGCCGCGATGGCGAACTGGATGAACCGCCCCATCTTCTTGATTTCTTTTTTCTCGATGTAGCGGGCCGGCTCGAACCCTTGAATTTCACCGGCGATCTGGCAGGAGAACAAAGATGCGTCGAAGGCCGTAATGCGGCCGATGCCGCTTTTGCCCGCCAGTACGGCCTGCCAGGTTGCTTCGGTACCGATGCCTACAGAAGACAGCAGACCCACACCGGTTACGACCACTCTGCGTGACAAGCAATTACTCCTGGGAAAACGCCGCAGCGGCTACTTTTTACCCGACTTGTTCTCGATGTAAGTGATGGCGTCTTTAACGGTAGCGATCTTTTCGGCGTCCTCGTCGGGAATTTCCAGTTCGAAGGCTTCTTCAAAGGCCATAACCAGTTCTACGATGTCAAGCGAATCGGCGCCCAGGTCGTCTACGAACGACGCGCTGTCCTCTACCTGGGCTTCGTCCACGCCCAGTTGCTCGACGATAATCTGCTTTACTCTCTCGGCGATCGATGCCATTGCTTCCTCCTGGACTATTGCAAATTCCTGATTCTAGCCGCCTTCGCTACATTCCGCAAGTTCGCCGAACCGGAACTGAACATCCACACGTGTACTCACTATTTCATCTGCTGTTAGATACTGTAGCATCAAGGCGGCCCTTGGCAAGCCGCACCTGGATCGCCGAGCCCGGCGGCGCGGCGGTGCTGTCTTTCACGATCTCGCCCGACTCGCGAGTCACGATGGCATAGCCGCGCTCGAGAATCGCCAGCGGACTGAGCTGCGAGAGTTTCGCCGCAAGCTGCGCCACTTGGGCGCGCTGTCGCGCGATCCGCCAGCGCAAAGCCTGCTCCGCAGCGGCATGTGCCGCGTCCAGCCGCCGGCGATCGGCCGCGAATCGCGGACGCAAATCGAAATAGCGCAGGCGCGTCATCAGCCCGCGGTGCGTGCGGGAATGCTGTTCAATCCGCGATCGCAGCCGGTCGCGCATGCGGAATTCCAGTTCGTCGATGCGCTGCGCTTGCCGACCGATGGTGCGCTGCAGCAGGCCCAAGGGACGCTCGATGCCCTGCTGCTGCCAGCGCCGCGCCAGCAATGCGAGACGATAGCGCACGGCATGCACCAGCTTCTGCTCGCGCGAAGCGATGCGATCGAGCAGTTCCTGCCGCGTGCAGACGATCAACTCCGCCGCGGCCGATGGGGTGGGCGCGCGCAGGTCGGCCACGAAATCCGCAATCGTGACATCGGTTTCATGGCCCACAGCCGAAACCACCGGCACGCCGCATCTCACAATCGCGCGCGCCACAGCCTCTTCGTTGAAGCTCCACAAATCTTCCAGCGAGCCGCCGCCGCGCGCCACGATCACCACATCGGGCCAGCCGCTGCGGCTGAAATAGTCGAGCCCCCGGCAGATTTCTTCCACCGATCCATCGCCTTGCACCAGGGCGGGGAACAGGCGAATGTGCAGTCCCGGAAAACGGCGCGAGAGGATCTGCAGCATGTCCGAGATCACCGCACCGCGCGGCGACGTGACGATCCCGATGCGCCGCGGATACCGCGGCAGCGCGCGCTTGCGGGCCGGCTCGAATAGTCCCTCGGCGGCCAGTTTTTTCTTGAGCTGCTCGAAGGCGAGCTGCAGCGCGCCGTGGCCCTGCGGCTCGAGCAATTCGACAATGAGCTGATACTCGCCGCGCGCTTCAAACACATCGATGCGTCCGCGCGCCAGCACCGCCAGCCCATCCTGCGGCTTGAACTTCCAATAGCGATGCGCCGACCGGAATGCCACCGCGCGCACCTGCGCTTCGCGTTCTTTCAGCGTGAAGTAGTAATGCCCGCTGGGCGCCAGCTTCGCGCCCGAGATTTCACCGGAAACCCAGACATCCGGAAACTCGCTCTCGAGCGTCGCGCGAATGGCCGAGTTCAACTCACTAACCGAATAGACGCGCCGCGCCGCCGGTGCAAAATCAAAGGCGAACTGATCCACTGATCTGATCTTAACGTTTGGATCACTCGCACCGCAGCGAGATAGCTGGGTCCACGCGTGTCGCGCGGACCGATGGCACATACGCAGCCGTCAAACCTGCCGCCATCAGCACCAGGACCACACCGCACAAAGTCAGCGGATCGTACCACGTGACACCCCAGATCTGGCTCGCCAGCACCCGCCCGGCCAGCAAGGTCAGTAGCACGCCCGCGCCGGCTCCCAGGAAGATCAGGCGCAAAACCGACCGCAGCACCAGCGAACGCACATCCGAACCCGTAGCGCCCAACACCATGCGGATGCCGATCTCGTGCCGCTGCTGCGCGACCGTGTACGAGATGACGCTATACACACCCACCGTCACCAGCACCAGGCCGACCGCCGCGAAGACTGACAGCAGAATCATGCCGAACCGCGGCCGCGCGTACTCGCTTATTTCCAGGATGTAATCCAAGGTGAAGGTCCCTTGCGGGATGACGTTCCGGTCCATCTTGAGGATTTCGCCTTCCAGCGCCGCGGTCAGTGCGGCTGGATTACCGGCTGTTCGCACGAAAATGTTGTATCCGCCAAAACTCGCCAGCGTGTAAGGCACGAAGGCCTCTGGCAGCACCGGGTGCCGCGCGCGGTCGTTCTTCATGTCCGAAACGACGCCGACAATCTCGAACCCTGGGCCGGCCGGCAAAGCCGAGATTTGGATCAGCCGCCCGATGGGATCCTGATGGCCGAAATATTTTCCGGCCAAGGTCTGGTTGATCACCGCCACGCGCCGTTGGCCGCTTTCATCGAACGGCGTCAGCAGCCGGCCCGCGACGGTGCGCAAACGCAACGTCTCGAAGAATTGCGAGCTGCATGGCGTCATCTTGCCGCGCCATCGCTGCGCGTGTGTGACGCCGGCGATGTCGAACTCCGTATCCCGGCCGCCGCGCGGCGGGCTATTCAGCGCACCTGCGGCCGAGACCACGCCTGGAAGATTTTGCAGACGCGGCAGCAACTCGCCGAGGAAGCGCGCTTGGGCATCGGCGGTCGGGTATCTTTGCGCGGGAAGACTGACGCCCGTAGTCAGCAGATGATCGGTGCGGATTCCGAGATTGATCTGCCGGGCGAGGAAGAAGCTGCGCATCAGCAGCCCCGAACCGGTGAGCAGCAGCAGCGAGAGCGCCACTTCACTCACGATCAGGGCATTGCGCAGACGCCCGCGGCGGAATCCGGTATTGCCGCGGCTGGCGGCTTTCAACGGATCGTTCAAATCGCGGCGCGCTGCCAGCATCGCGGGAGCCAGGCCGAACAGCAGCGCGGCGAATATCGCGATCGCCACGGTGGCCAGCAGCACTTCGTTGTTCAGACTGACCACGGCTTCGTCGGGGAACGTATAGATGGGCAGAATCGCCAGCAACCCCTGCAAGCCGGCCCAGGCGAACACGCAGCCGAGCGCCGCACCCGAGAAGGCCAGTAGCATGCTCTCCACCAGGAATTGACGCACGATGCGCCAGCGGCCAGCCCCCAACGCCATGCGAACGGCCAATTCGCGCTCCCGCCCGGTAGCTTTAGCCAGCAGCAGGTTCGCCACGTTCGCGCAGGCGATCAGCAGCAGCAGGCATACCGCCGCGACCAGTGTGTAAAGCGTCCCCTCGATGGTTTCCCGCGCGATGTGGCCCAGCGATTCCAGGTGCACGTCGAACTGTTTGGGATAATCCTGCGGGTAAATCTTCGCGAACCAGTGGGCCAGGATCGCCAGGTCCGCCTCCGCGGCTTGCTTGCTCAACCCCGGCTTGAGGTGGCCGTACAGCGCTACGTAACGGTGCGCCAGCGCGGAGTCGCTGGGATCGAGCGAGGTGGGCAGCCACAGGTCCCCGGCCCACCAGGAGAAACGCGGCGGCATCACGCCGACCAGGGTGGTAGGTCTGTCGTTCAACAGAAACGTCTTCCCCACAATATGCCGGTCCATGCCGAACCGCTGGCGCCAGACTCTATAGTTGAGGACAAACACGGGCGGCGCGCCCGGCCGCGCATCGTCCGGTAGAAGGCCGCGCCCAAGCAGCGCTTTCACGCCCAGAATCTCGAACGCGTTTGCCGTGAGCCGGTCACCGTCGAATGCTTCCGGCGCTGCCGAACCGCCCAGCAGCACGGTCTCTTCAATCACGCCGAACGAATCCGCGAAGACGTGATTCTGCTGCTGGTAGTCTAGAAACTCTGGAATCGAAAAACCTTCGCGTCCGATGGGATTGGCCGACGCCGAATCGTGGATGTCGATCGCGTACAGATGGTTCCCATCTCGATAAGGGAACGGGTGCAGCACGATGTTGTCGATGACGCTGAAAATCGTGGTGGTGGCGCCGATTCCCAAGGCCAGCGCGAGAACGGCGGTGACGAAGAATCCGCGGTCCCTGGAGATGGTCCGCAGACCGAAACGTGCATCCTGGAAGACCCAGCTCATGGCCGGATGCAAGCAACCGGTTGGCCATCGTCAAGCGCGTGCTAACTCGTTGCTGCTTCGCCCGGCCGTGTTCACATCCGGGACTGTCCGTGGCGGAATCGGACATCCGGCTTCTTCGCCGCGTTCCGCAGCTCCAGGATCAATTCCATCACTAGCCTCTCGATCTGATCGCGAATCTGGCAGTGCATCTCGTAGCTCTCGCCGATCGGATCGGGCACGTCCCAACTGCGCGACGGACTGGTGACTTCCGGTGGCAACTCGCTCTCGCTCATGTTGATGACTAGGTCGAATTGTGCGCGGCCCAGTTGCCTCAGGCTTTTCGGGAAGTGACTGCGCAGGTCGATGTTCTTTTCGTCCATGGCGCGCACCGTGTCGCGCGCCACCATCATGGCCGGAGCAAGCCCGGCGCTGGCGGGGATCAGCACGTCCGACCCGTAATCCCGCGCGAAGCCCTCCGCCATCTGGCTGCGGCACGAGTTGCCGATGCAGACAAACAAAACGCGCGTCTTCGCACGGGGCGTCATAACTTGCCCAGAAACAGCTCGTGGACGCGCGAGTCGCCGCTCAGCTCCGGATGAAAAGTGGCCACCAGGTGCGGCCCCTGCTCCACCAACACCGGGTCGCCCGCATAGCGCGCCAGCACCCGCGTCTGCGGTCCCGTCCGCCGGATGATCGGAGCGCGAATAAACACGGCTTCCATCTCGCCCGGATGCGTCCGTGCTGCAAACTCCGCCTCCGGGGTCAAGCGCGCCACGCGGCTATCGATCTGGCGGCCGTAGGCGTTGCGCTCCACGTCGATATCCAGCAGCCCCAGGCTCTCCTGCTCGGGATGCGAGACGCCCGCGGCCAGCAGGATCGCGCCGGCGCACGTGCCGAAGATCGGACGGCGGCGGCCAAAATCCGCGAGCGGCGCGAGCAGTTTCTCCTCGCGCAGCAGCTTGAGCATGGTGGTGCTCTCGCCGCCCGGGATGATCAGGCCATCGATATTCTCCAGATCCGCGGCCGTGCGCACGAATACCGGCTCGGCGCCCAGCCGCGCGAGCGTGCGGCCGTGCGCCTCGAAATCGCCTTGCAATGCCAGTATGCCGACGCGCTGCATTACCAGCCCCGGGTCTGCAACAGCTCGCCTTCAGGCAGCTTCGAAATATCCAGGCCGGGCATGGCCATGCCGAGTTCTTCGCTGGCTTCGAGCAGCTTTACCGGATCTTTGTAGTAGGTCGTAGCGCGCACAATCGCGCGTGCCCGCGCTTCCGGATCGGAGGACTTGAAGATGCCCGATCCCACGAAGGTCGCCTCCGCCCCCAACTGCATCACCAGCGCGGCGTCGGCGGGTGTGGCGATGCCGCCGGCCGAGAAGTTCGGCACCGGCAACTTGCCGTGTTCCGCCACCCACTCCACCATTTCGAGAGGCGCCCCCAGTTCCTTCGCCGCGTGTACCAGTTCTTCCTTACCCAGCACCGTGAGCTGCTTCATCTCTTTTTGAATCGTGCGCATGTGCCGCACGGCTTCCACGATGTTGCCTGAACCGGCCTCACCCTTGGTGCGGATCATGGCCGCGCCTTCCGCGATGCGCCGCAGCGCCTCGCCCAGATTGCGCGCGCCGCACACAAACGGCACCTTGTAATCGCGCTTGGCGATGTGATGCTCTTCGTCGGCGGGCGTCAGCACTTCGCTTTCGTCGATGTAATCCACGCCCAGCGCTTCCAGAATCCGCGCTTCCATGAAATGGCCGATGCGCGCCTTGGCCATCACCGGAATGCTGACGGCCTGCATGATCTCGCGGATCTTGTTGATGGGCGCCATGCGCGCCACGCCGCCTTCCTTGCGGATATCTGCCGGAACGCGCTCGAGCGCCATCACCGCCGCGGCGCCCGCTTTCTCCGCAATCAGCGCCTGTTCGGCGTTGGTGACGTCCATGATGACGCCGCCCTTGAGCATCTCGGCCAGGCCGACTTTGACGCGAAACGTTTCGTCTAGGAACATAGTCACTCCTTCAAAATTCAAAAACCTCAAACCATAGCCGGAGCCGGTTCCATCGCGGCATGCGACCGCGTTCGCTCCAGCTCACTCGCAAAAATCTCTCCCAGCGTCGCGAGCCCCTTGCGGATTTCATCCGGCGTCAAGCCCGCGAAACTCAACCGCAGCGAGCCTGGATCGAAGCGCGACACCGCAAAATACTTGCCCGGCAGATACGCGACGTTTTCGCGCTGCGCGCGCGCCAGCAGTTCGCCCGCATCCAGCGGCGCCGGCAGCCGCACCCACAAATTCATTCCGCCCTGCGGACGCGTCACGCGCGATCCCGCCGGCAGATAGCGGTCGCAGGCAGCCAGCACCGCGGTGAGCCGCTCCGCCCCCGCCTTCAGCATGTGCGCGCGATGCGCCGCCATGCGCCCCGATTCGGCAAACCGCAGCAGCACGGCCTGCGAAAGCTGATCGGTATGCAGATCCGCGAGCTGCTTCGATTGCGCCAGGCGCGTGATCAGCGCACGCGGGCCAAGCACCCAGCCCACCCGCAAGCCGGGGAAAGTGATCTTCGAAAAACTGCGCAACAAGATCACGTGGCCGCTATCGTCCGACTGTTTGATAGGCGGCAAATCTGCACCGCGATAACGCAGCTCACCGTAAATATCGTTTTCGACCAGCGGCACGCCGGCATTCTGTGCGGCTCGCAATAACGCGGCCCGCGCGGCGAAAGGCAGAGTCGCGCCCGTCGGATTCTGGAAATTCGAAGTGACCACGATCAGCCGCGGGCGCTCCCGTTCGAGTGCCGCCGCGACGCCCTGGATTTCGATCCCCTCCGCGCCCACCGGCACACCCACCAACTGTGCTCCAGCCTCCAGGAACAGGCTCTTCAATCCCGGATATACGGGATCTTCCACCAGTACCTTATCGCCGGGGCGCAGCAGCACGCGTCCGATCAGATCGAGCGATTGCTGGCAGCCGTTGGTGACAATCAGGTCGTCGCCCGGCGCCGCCAGGTTCGCCGCGCGCGCGGCATCCAGCAAATAGCGGCGCAGGGGCTCGTACCCGCTGGGCGATCCAAGCTGCAGGATGTGGGCGAAATCCGCCGCGGCCATCACTTCTTCGCAGCTCGCCCGCAAAGCGTCCAGCGGGAAGAGCTGTTCAGATGGCCGCGAAGTGGCAAATGAAACCCCTCCAGGCGCGAGTGGTACAGGTCCCGGCGTCTGCGGGCTGGCGGCGGACCGTTCGAGCAGCCGGGCCCAGTCGAGCGCGCGTCCGGACTCTGTCGCGCACGACATCGCCACGAAGCTGCCGCGCCCTACCTGCCCGCTGATAAATCCCTCGGATTCGAGCAGCTCGTAGGCAGCCGAAACAGTCGTCCTGTTCAGTCCAAGTGCACCAGCCAATTCCCGAGTGGCCGGCAGCCGCTCGCCTTTCGCCAGCATGCCGGACTGTATTAAACCACTGAAATGCTCAAAAAGCTGGCGATACAGAGGCACGTCCGAATTGGCATCCAAACGAAATTCCGGGGGCACGCCCATAACATACCATATTGGACTGACCATCGCCAGTCCAATCCAGGCCTCCAGCCCCGTCTGATACAATCGGTTTTCTCGATATGCGAAGGATCTGGCTGCTGGTGCTCGTGGGCGCATTGGCGGTAACGCTCTCGTCCTGGGGAAAGAAGAAAAAAGAGGAGGAGACGCAGGTCCTCCAACTTCCTAAAGAGCTCCCAACTGCCATTACCACCGAGACCCGCCGCCTGGTGTTTCAGGTGACGCCGCTCTCTACCAAAGGCCTGCTTTCGCAGCAGACCCGCGACGCGCTCAAGTGGCTGCTGCACAACGCCGGCGGCGCGACCATTGTGAAGTTGCGCGTGTTCGTGGCCGGCAGCGGCGACTTGCGCCGCGTGCGCGATCTGGTCAGCGAGACTTTTACCGAACACAAGCTCCCGTTGCCGGTATTGAGCACCGTGCAGGTGGGTGCCCTACCGCTCGAGGCCGCGCAGGTGGAGATAGAATCCACGGCCGTGGCGAAGAAGGACGTCAACGCATACGGCTTGGCCTACATCTCGGGTCAGGGGGCTACGAGCGCGCAGCCGTTCGAGCCCGTGCTGCCCCTCGCCGGGCAGTCCCTCACCCGCTTGGGAACGGCCGTGAAAGCCGCCGGATCCGAGCCGGCCGACGTTCTGCGCGTGACCTGTTTCTTGAGCGCCCTCGATCAATACGCCAGCGTGCGCGATCTGGTCGCATCGCGTTACGCGCAAGCCGCCTTGAATTTTGTCCAGATCCAGCGCTCGCCGGCGCATTCCGTGGCGGATTGCGAGGCGGTCGCGCGCCTGCGCTGGAACACCGGCACCCCGATGCACATGCTGAATCCCGCGGGTCTGGCCCAGACGCCCCAGGTGTCGCAGGTCGCGTTGATCGGCGCGCCGCAGGTGATTCTGACCGGCAGCCAGGAGTCGTTCGGCTACCAGGACGCCGACGCGCGGCTGGCCTTCGAACGGTTGCAGAAATCGCTATCGCAGGAAGGTGGCTCTTTGCGCCAGGTGGCTTTTGCCAGCATGTATCCCCTGTCGCCGGGCATATCGGAGCAGTTGCGCAAGATTCGCGTTGAGTTCTACGACCAGGCGCGTCCGCCGGCGGAAACTATGCTCCCGTTTCAAGGCTTGCCTTCCATGGATGCCGGGTTCGCGGTCGATGTAGTGGCGGTAAAGGAATAGGTGAATGTCCAAGACAACGGTTACATTCGGCGAGGTCATGTTGCGGCTGGCGCCGCCGGGATTCGAGCGCTTCCTGCAGTCGCCGCAGTTCGTGGCCACGTTCGGTGGCGGTGAGGCCAACGTGGCGGTGGCGGTGTCCACTTACGGTTTGCCCGCGCGGTATGTGACGCTCCTGCCGCCTAACAATCCCATCGCCGACGCGGTCGTAGCGGAGTTGCGGCGCTTTGGCGTGGATACCTCGCAGATCGTGCGCTCGCCCGGCCGCATGCCGGTGTATTATGTGGAAACCGGTGCCAATCAGCGGCCATCGAAGGTGGTCTACGATCGCGACAATAGCTCCGTCGCGCTGGGCAAGCCCGGTGATGTGGATTGGAACGCCGCGTTCGAGGGTGCCGGCTGGTTTCACGTCACCGGGATCACTCCCGCGATCAGCGCCTCAGCCGCGGATCTGGCTATGGAAGCAGTGCGCGTCGCCCGCGAAAAGGGCTTGACGGTCTCCTGCGATCTGAATTACCGAAAGAACCTTTGGAAGTGGGGCAAGCCCGCGCCCGACGTCATGCGCGAACTGGTGCGCTTCGTCGACGTGGCCATCGCCAACGAAGAAGATTGCCAGATGGCTCTGGGAATTGCCGCGCCTGTGGATGTCCAATCCGGGAAGCTCGATCCCGCGCACTACGCCGCGCTTACCGGCAAAGTGCTGTCGGAGTTTTCCAATTTGAAAACCATCGCGGTCACCCTGCGCGAATCGCATAGCGCCTCGCACAATGGCTGGTCGGCCTGTCTCAACGACGGCAAGAAATTCCTGCTGAGCCGCCATTACGAGATCACTCACATTGTCGACCGCGTGGGCGGTGGCGATGCCTTCGCGGGCGGCTTGATCTATGGATTACAGACCATGGATGGCGGGCAGGACGCGCTCGAGTTCGCCGTCGCCGCCAGTTGTCTGAAGCATTCCATTCCCGGCGACTTCAATCGCTTCAGCGCCGGCGAAGTGCGGGCCCTGTTGAAGGGCGGCGGATCGGGCCGCGTGCAGCGCTAAGAGGCCGGCGCTTTGATCCTGGTAACGGGTTCGTTTGGCTTTGTTGGGCGGAATGTCTGCGCCCGCCTGAGCCGCGAATCTCTCAGTTTCGTTGGCATCGATCGCCGGGGACCTGCGCCTTGCGACATCATCGATCGGGATGCCGTGCGCCATTTGTTTAGTGCGCAACGGATCGACACCGTCATCCACCTGGCCGCCCTGCTACCCTCCGCCTGCCGGCGCGATCCGGCCGAAGCCACCCGCGTCAATATCCTGGGCAGCGCCAACCTGCTGGACGTTGCCGCCGAGTCCGGCGTCAAACGGTTCATCTTCGGCAGTTCGATCAGCGTCTGTTCAGCCCAGACCGATCCGGATCTCTACGGTGCAGGAAAACGCTACATCGAATGCTACGGGCTGAACCTGGCGCGCGCGCACCCGCTCGAATTTGCCGCGCTGCGCATCGCCACCGTCATAGGCCCAGGGGCGCGCCACACAGCTTCTACCTGGCGATCGGAGATTTTCGAGAAGCTTGGCGCAGGCGAGAGTTACTGCATCCGTATTCCGCTGCCTGCGGATGCTATCGTTTCATTGGTCCACGTGGAAGATGTTGCGCGCATGCTCGTCCTGCTCGCGACCTGCCCGCGCATCCCAGATCCGGTCTATGACACGCCGGCGGAGGAGTGGCGCATCCGGGACCTGAAATCTTTGGTGGAGTCGATAGATGCAAACCTCATCATCACGCCGGAAGATCCCGGATCCCTTCAAGTTCCACCATTAGCGGACGGCGCCCCGTTTGCCCGCGACTTCGCATGGCAAGCGCCGCCGTTGCGGGACCGGCTTGCGGCAGCGGCCGAGGAAACTTCACTATAATAAGAAGGCCGTGCCTTGTGCCCGGGTGGCGAAATCGGCAGACGCAAAGGACTTAAAATCCTTTTCGCCGCAAGGCGAGTGTGGGTTCAAGTCCCACCCCGGGCACCATGGGTTTACCTGGACGCTTAGTAACCTACTCGCCTCGAAGCTAATGCTTGTTAAGAGATTGTTATATCGTCCGCCGCCCCAGCTAGGGGATGGACAGCATCCATGCCTGTTTACCTTATTTCTGGTGTAGAATAGTTGTCGCCACACGATCTGCCTGTAACGTGCTTCAACCAACCAGGAGGCTACTGATGCCGAATACTTTTCGAATGAGGCCTTTCTTTATCTGTTTATTCTCCATACTTATCGCGGTCCTGATTCCGGCCGCTTCGGCGGACACCGCTATCAAATCGCCTCCGGCCCGCCTGATGATCACGCGGTCCATCGATCCGGCCAAGCTGATTACGCTTTACGGAAACACGCGAAGCGAAGCGACGGAGCAGAACGATCGGGGGAAAGTGCCTGACCAATTTCTCATGGATCACATGCTTCTCCAGTTACGGCGAAGTCCTGAGCGCGAACAGGCGCTCGAGACCCTAATCGCCGGACAACAGAATGCCGCGTCGCCTTATTTTCACCAGTGGCTCACGCCAACTGAGTTCGGCCGCCTTTACGGACCGTCCCGGAGGGATATCCAGACGGTTTCGGAATGGCTGCGTTCGAGCGGCTTCACCGTAAACGCCGTCTATCCGAGCGGTATGTTGATCGACTTCTCTGGGACGGCGGGCCAGGTGCTCGCCGCATTTCACACCGAAATCCACGAGTTATCGGTTGATGGAAAAAACCACATCGCGAATATGACTAATCCGCGGATTCCGGAAGCCTTGGCTCCGGTAATCACTGGAGTCGTCTCGCTGCATGATTTCCATCCCCACGCCATGCGGAGACCGCGCGCCCAGTACACGGTAAGTTCCAATGGCTATACGTTTTACCCTTTAGTTCCTGCCGATCTGGCTACTATCTATGATTTGAATCCCGCATTTACGGCTGGCTACACCGGTCAGGGACAGACCGTCGCCGTGATTGAAGATAGTGATATGTACAGCGCGTCCGACTGGACCGATTTCCGTACCGAGCTCGGACTATCCACTTATAGCTTTGGAAAGTTAAACTTTTTGAATCCCGAGGCGCAAGGCGGGCCCGTGAATTGCTCTGATCCCGGACCTAATGGAGACGATGTGGAAGCCACTCTGGATGTCGAATGGGCCGGTGCGGCCGCGCCCAACGCGACTATTGTGCTGGCGGCCTGCGATAACACCTCCACCACCTCCGGTCTGCAGATCGCAACACAGAATGTAGTCAATATGAGTAGCCGTCCCCAAATCGTGAGTATCAGCTACGGCGAATGCGAGGCTGCTGCCGGTGAGTCCGCCAACGCGGCCTTCAATTCGGCCTTTCAGCAGGCCGTATCGCAAGGTATGTCGATCTTCGTAGCCGCCGGTGATTCCGGCGCGGCCACCTGCGACAGTGGATACGACGCAGCCACCCATGGAGTCAGCGTCAGTGCATCCGCCGCGTCGCCGTATGCCGTGGCTGTCGGAGGGACTGACTTTGCCGACATGTCCCAAGGTACCATTGACACGTACTGGAGCGCGACGAACAGCGACACTTACGGTTCAGCGCTTTCTTACATTCCGGAGATTCCATGGAATGACTCATGCGCCGGAAGTATTCTCGCGAACTATCTCCACTACTCGGTAGGTTATGGCGCCGCCGGTCTTTGTGGCAGTGACGACGCGCAGGCTTATGGCTTGTTTGACATCGGCGCGGGGAGTGGCGGGCCCAGTGGATGCGCGACCGGGAATCCAACCATCAGCCTGGTGGTAAGCGGCACCTGTCAGGGATTCGCGAAGCCCGCTTGGCAAGGTGGCGTTACCGGCATTCCGAACGACGGCGTGCGGGACGTCCCGGATGTCTCTCTATTCGCTGCAAGCGGCGTCTGGGGCCACTACTATGTGACTTGTTTCACTGACATCGGCAACGGCGGGACGCTTTCGTGCGCCGGCCCGCCGATCAATTGGTTCGGCGCGGGTGGCACTTCCTACGCCGCGCCCATCCTGGCGGGAATTCAAGCCCTGGTCAATCAGAAGATGGGTGGATCGCAAGGCGATCCGAATTCGGTATATTACAAGCTCGCCGCGAGTTCCGTGGCTTCTTCCGTCTTCCATAGCATCACCACCGGCGACATCGTGGTCAACTGCTCGGGCGACATACAGTGCTATGGAGCCGCGTTCGTGGGAAGAGGACGCTCCACGCCGGCCACCTTCTTTAATGGGAATGGCGCCCTTTCCACCACGAGCAACAGTTACAACCCGGCCTTCACGGCGAGCGCCGGATGGAACTTCGCTACCGGTTTGGGAAGCGTGGATGCCTATAACCTGATTATGAATTGGACTGCGGGCCAGTAAGGATAACGCTCATGTACAAATCAATATGTCTACTTGCCGGCATCATTCCGTTGGCGATGATGACTGTGCCGGCCTCCGCCCAGAGCTTCGATACCAGCGGGACCGCCGGCCTCACCGGCAATTATCTCTTCCGGTACGTGAATTTCTACAACGATCAGTACGGCGACTTGACGGAAGCTTGCGCCCTGACCGGCGTGATCGCCTTCGACGGCCAGGGGAACTATACCACCACGAATGTGCAGCTCTATGACTCCGCCTCTCCGGGGTACTGCACGTCGCTGGGTGGGGGAACTTACGGCGTACAGTCCAACGGCATTACCAAATTAGACAACCCACTTTATCCAGCTTCACTCTTCGGAACGTTTAGCAAGCCGGTAATCATCGCCAGTTCGACCGAAGATGACTATTTCGATATGTTCATCGCGGTCCAGGCGCCCTCTTCTTCTGTATCGGATAGCGGCCTGTCCGGGGCGTTCACCGTAGGTACGCTCGACTTTCCGGAGGCCAACGCCGCCAACGCCCGCCAGGGTTTCTTTACCCTGAATGCCGATGGCCAGGGGAACATCGCGGCATTCAAGCTTAACGGCTCCGCCGCCAATGTCAGCGCTAATGACATCACGCAGAACATCCCGGCCTCGACTTACTCACTCTCCGGCACCACGGGCGGAACTATGATCATACCTCTGGCTGGCAGTGCCACCAGTGACACCCAGATCCTGAGCGGCAGCAAAGCCTTGTATGTGTCAGCCGACGGCAATTATATCTTGGGAGGTTCCACCAACGGATCGGACATCATTTTTGGATTCCGTGCCCCAACCGGAACAAGCTCCAATGCCATGTTGTACGGCACCTATTTCATGACGGGTATGGAGAATTATGGCGGCTATCTCGACGCTTTCTATGGTTCGATCAATACCAAAGGAGACGGTAACCTCGTCTGGCACCTGCGCTATGATGATGTAGTAGACATAGAAACTTATGACTACACATTTGATGCCCCCGTAACCATCGGATCGAATGGAACTTATTACGATGGTAGCTACTATTATTATCTCGCCGGCGCCAATGGCAAGGCGTTGATGATGATCGGATCCGGCCAGCAGTTCTCGTTCATTCCGGGCGTTCAGGCTCCCTCGTTTACACCGTCTTCCCAAGTTTGGATCGATCCAATCGGGATCACCAACGCGGCCAGTTATACGCCCATCACCAACTCCTTTGCGCCGGGCGAATTAGTCAGTCTCTACGGCAACTTCGGCGTCTCTTTGGCCGAGGCCGCCACGCTTCCAATTCCGACCACGCTGCACGGCGTAACAGTGACAGTCAACGGGCAGAAAGCCCCGGTGTTTTTGGTGAGTGAGAATCAGATCAGCATTCTGATTCCTTATGAGACTTCCGGTGACTATTTCGCCACCTTCCAGGTGTCCGTCAATGGATCGGATTCGAATTCAGTGACTGTGTTTGAGGAAAACTCCGCTCCCGGTATTTACACGCTGAGTGAGAACGGTATAGGATCGGCAGCTATCTTGCATGCCAATTATACGGAAGTAACAGCCAGCAGTCCGGCAAAACCCGGCGAAACAGTGCTTCTGTATATGAATGGCCTCGGAGCCGTTACCCCCACAGTTGGCGACGGAGCCGCCGCTTCCTTGACCACTCTGAGCTACAGCAACGAATTTACCGATACTTTCGTATATCTTGACGACGGCGTAAATAACTACGCTTATGCGCCTGTCCAGTTCGCCGGACTGGCGCCTGGATTTGCCGGTCTGTATCAGGTCAACTTCACGCTGCCAACCAGCGGTTTGAACAACGGTTTGGTTTCGATTAACTTCGAAACCGACGAAGCAGTTACCGAGATGACTCAGATCAATGTGTCGGGCTTCGCTCAATCGAACGCAAGTCCCGTGCAGAACGCCTTCCGGCCGGGACGCCTGCGCGTGCCGCCGCAAGCGCATAGTTCCAGGAGCAGCGCCAGTCGCCGGCGCGCCTTGCCGCCGCGAAATGCTCCGCTCTAAGGGCGACGCGGATCACTAACTGCGGTGTCACTGGTCGATTCGATTCTCCGGCGCCTCGCGCGGCCCTCGATCGCAGAGTTGCCTGTGGACTTCGCGCGGCTGCCGGCCTATCGCGCCGAATACTTCCCTGAGTCCGGCCCGAAGCCTTGGCTTGATCGGGACGATGCCAGCGGGCGGCTCGCGGCTTTACCGCCCGAGCAGGCCGAGCTCTCCCGCCACTGGGCGGAGACGGGTTACGTCATCTTGCCCAAGCTGATTCCCGGCGCGCTGCTCGATGCCGCCTGGCAGGCGTATGCGGACGCCGTCGCCCGTGGAAAAATCGTATTAGCGCCCGAGCCGGCCGGAGAGGGCGACCGTCTGCCCGGCCGGTTTCTGAATCCGCACAAACGCGTCCCCGCACTCTGCCGGGTCGCCCGCTATCCTGCGCTCATGCTCTGCCTGCAGCGGCTGTTAGGCCATCCCGCCAAGCTTCTGCAGACTATCGCGTCGCACAAAGGCAGCCAGCAATCGGCGCACTCGGATTCCATCCATATGACCACTTACCCGCTGGGTTACCTGGCCGCCGCGTGGATCGCCTTTGAAGATATCAGCCCGGATTCCGGACCTCTGGAATTCTATCCGGGCAGTCACCGGCTGCCGTATGTCTTCAGTCACGACCTCGGAATTTCCGTCGACGATATGAAGCACGAAGGCTACGCCACTTATCGCGCACGCTACGAACCGCTCGTCCAAAAAATGATCGCCAGCCACGGCCTGCAGCCGAAATATTTCGAGGCCCGCAAGGGCGATGTCCTGATCTGGCACGCCAACCTCCTGCATGGCGGATCGCGGCGCCGCGATCTGAGCCTGACCCGCAAGGCGCTGGTCGGCCATTACTTCGCCAAAGGCGCGTTCGTCTATCATGATCTCTCCGCGGTAGCGTCGCGCCAACAATATTTCAGCGGCTGCCTGGTGAGATGACCACGCGCCTCCTCGCCGGAGTCATTCTGCTGGCTGCGCTGCTGCCTGCCGAGCCCGCCTCCGTCATCCTGATCTCCATCGATACGCTGCGCGCCGATCATCTGAGCGCCTACGGCTATCGCCGCGTCCGCACGCCCAATATCGATTCCTTCGCGCAGCCGGGCACGATCTTCGGCCAGATCGATTCGCAGGTGCCGCTCACGCTGCCCTCGCACACTTCCCTTTTCACCTCGACTTATCCGTTTCAAAACCAGATCGAAGAGAACGCCGAACGCGTTCCCGGCGGCTCCGTCACGCTGGCCTCGGTGTTGCGCGCGCATGGCTACCAGACCGCCGCCTTCATCGGCAGCGTGTTTCTTGAAAGCGAGATGGGGCTCGACCGGGGATTCGAAGTCTACGACAGCCCATTCCACTTCGAGGCTTTTTCGCCGATCTCCGGCACCATGTTCTTTGGCGGCGCTAACCGCAATAACAGCGCCGTCCGCGATCGTCGCGACGGCGCATTAGTTCTTGGCGCCGCGCGCCGCTGGTTGGCCGCCAATCGTGGCGCGACCGCCTTCGTTTTCGCCCACCTCTTCGATCTGCATAAGCCATACACGCGCGGCGGCTACGATGCGGAGTTGGCTTATGTCGATAAGCTGCTGGGCACATTCAAACAGGCGCTCGTAGCGGGCGGATGGTGGCAGCGTTCCATCGTGATCGTGCTCTCCGACCATGGCGAAGCTTTGGGCGATCATGGCGAGGACAGCCACGGCTATTTCATTTACGAAAGCACGCTGCACGTGCCGCTGCTCGTACATTGGCCGGATGGATCCCACCCGGCCCGCGATGATCGGCCCGGTGCATTGATGGACGTCGCGCCCACCGTGCTCGACTTCCTGCACATCGCCGCGCCGCCCTCGTTTGAAGGGCGCAGCCTGCAGGCCGCCAACGCCGCGCATCCGATATATAGCGAGAGCGTCTACGCGCACGATGGCTTCGGCTGGGCGCCTTTGCGCGGCCTGCGCGACGGCGCATTGAAGTACATCGAAGCGCCCCAGCCGGAACTCTACAATCTGGCCGCCGACGCCCACGAGCAGATTAACCTGATCGCCAAGGAGCCGGACCGGGCGCGCGCCCTCCGGAGCGAATTGCAGAAGCTGGTGGCCGCGCACGCGCCGCAGCAGCCCGCATCACCCGCGGCTATTTCACCCCGTACTCGCGCGCTGCTGGCCTCACTCGGTTATTTATCGGGTGGCGCCCGCCCGCGCACCGGAGCCGCGCTGCCCGATCCCAAAGAACGGCTCCCGGAATACCGCCTCTACGAAAGCGCCCAAACATCGCTATACGATGGCCATCTGGAAGAAGCCGCCGCCACCCTGCGCCGCCTCCTCGCGCGGGATCCGCACAATCCGCTGGCGCTGCGCGATCTGGGCGCCACCTACATCGAACAGCACGCCTATGCCAAAGCTCGCGATTGTCTGGAAAAGGTGGTCGTCAGCGATCCCGACGATTACATGGCGCAGTTCGAACTGGGGCTGGTCTACAAGAACCTCGCCCAGTATGATGCCGCGCGCGAGCATCTGGAAGCCGCCTGCCGCGTCGCGCCGGAAGCCGAACAGTGCCGCCGCGAGTTGGATGCCGTCCGCAAACAATCATCGGCGCGCTAACGGGATCACAAACTTCAGAGCGGTATGCGTGCCGGAGAAACGCGCAACCTTGATGTCGACCAACCCCGCCTGCCGGCCGGCCTGCAGCACGCCCATTTCCGTGATCTCCTGCCGGCCCTTTGGGTAGACCACCCAGATCGCGCCCCTGCGCTTTAAAGACGTCTGCAAGGTACGCAGCCTGGACAGATCCTTGTCCGCCCCTGCGCCGAAGAAGATTAGGTCCGACTCTTTGGCCGCTTTGCCGTCCGAGATATCGCTCGTACGCCTTTGCAGCAACTCCAGGAAACTCGCATCGCGCACCCCGCATAGCGATACGCGCATGCCGGGCTTCACATCCAGTTTGTCGGCCAGGCTCCGCGGATTGCGGATCTTGTCGGCCCACTTCTGAGCCCGCGCGCCCAACGTGAACGACGCCGTCCCGGCCGGCCACACCACGTGCAATTCACCATCGGCCGTGTCCACCGACTCGATGCTCTTCAGCGCGATCTTCAGGCGAAATTCGCCGCGAAAGATCAGCTCATCGGTCTCGAGCAGCGCCTTGCCCGCCGAGACCTGGCCGCCGAAGCGCGCCTGGCAATCAGTTTCTTGTCCCATTCACGCACTCCTCGAGCGAGCGATCCAGCAGCCGCGCGAATTCGTCCACATCTGACTTTGCAATGTTCATAGGCGGCGAAATGCGGATGCAATTTCCGTACGCGCCGCCTTTGCCCACCAGCAAACCGTTGCGCCGCGCGGCCTCCATCAACTCCGCGGTCGCGCGTGCGGCGGGCGCTTTCGTGGTGCGATCCTCCACCAGTTCGAGTGCCTGCATCAACCCCATGCCGCGCACGTCGCCGATCACGGCGTGCTTCTCGCGCAGTTCTTCCAGCTTGCCGCGCAGGTACGCGCCGGTCTCCGCGGCATTGGCCAGCAGGTTCTCCGATTCGATGAAATCGAGCACCGCTTTGGCCGCCGCCGTGGTCACTGGATTGCCCCCGAAGGTCGAAATCGTCAAGCCTGTGACCCCCGCCGCAACCTCCGGCGTCGCCACCGTCAGCCCGATCGGGCAACCGTTGCCCAAGCCCTTCGCGCTGGTGATCACGTCCGGCATCACGCCCCAGTGTTCGATGCCAAACCACTTGCCGCCCGTGCGTCCCCAAGCTGTTTGCACTTCATCGCTGATGAAGATGCCGCCCGCCTTCCGCACAATCTCCGCAACGATGGCGAAATACTCCTTGGGTGGCGTGATGAAACCGCCCACGCCCTGGATCGGCTCGCCGATGAAGCCCGCCACGCGTCCCGAAGTCGAAGTGCGAATCAGTTCTTCCACATCGCGCGCGCAGCGCACCTCGCAAGCCGGATAAGTCAGGCCGAACGGGCAGCGGTAGCAATAAGCGTTATGCGCATGCACGATGCCCGGCTGCACTGCGCCGCCGATGCGCCACGAGCCTTGCCCAGTCAGCGCCATCGTCATGGCCGACCGCCCGTGGTATGAATGCCGCAGCGCGATGATCTCGCTGCTGCCGGTGTAACAGCGCGCCGCCAGGATCGCGGTTTCGTTGGCCTCCGTGCCGCTGTTGGTGAAGAACGATTTCGTTAGCCGGCGCTCCGGCGTGAGCGACGCAATCTTTTTGGCCAGCGCGGCCTGCGGCTCGGTAACGAAAACCGTCGAGACGTGCTGCAGTTTGTCCACCTGCGCATGAATAGCCGCGTTCACGCGCTCGTTCGAATGCCCGACGCTGATCGTCAGAATGCCGCCGAAGAAATCCAGGTAGGGGCGTCCGTCCGCGTCGTAGACGAACTGATCCTTGGCACGCGCGATCACCAGCGGTTCACGGTAATAATGGAACACCGCCGGAAACAGGTATTCCTGGCTCGCCAGCACGATTTCGTCTTTAGTCACCGGAGCGGCACCTCGTACTTCTTCAGAATCTCCTCCCAATATCCCTGCGCCTTCAGGATCAACTCCACCACTTCGCGCACCGCCCCGCTGCCTCCCGGCGCCTGAGTCACGTAGTGCGCCTGCGCCTTCACCTCCGGACGCGCGTTAGCCGTCGCCACGGCCAACCCCACACGATGCATCACCACCACGTCGGTCAGATCGTCGCCGATATAAGCCACCTGCTGCTTGGCAACCTGCGCATCGGCCATGATTTCTTCAAGGATCGGAATCTTCTCGATGTGACCCTGGTAAACATAGCGGAACTTACACTGCTTGGCCCGCTCCGCAGTGGCTGGCGAGACGCGCCCGCTGATCAAGCCTGTAGCGATGCCCTTCCAACTCATCCATTGCAGGCTGATGCCGTCCTGCGAGTCAAAGCCTTTGGTCTCGACCATGTTACCCGCGGCATCGGGCACGTTGAGCAGCTTGCCGTCGGTCAGCACGCCATCCACGTCCATCAGTAACAGACGGATCTGGGACGCCATTTGCGTGAGTTCGGTTGTCACTTGGTTAAGAGGCCTCCTCGTCGAGGCTTAGAATAGGGAGAAACGGTCCGAATGCTCGATCGAGTCGCGAAGACTATTTCACGTTATAACATGATTCAGCCGGGCCACCGTGTGGGCGTGGCTGTCTCCGGAGGCGCGGATTCCGTGTGTCTGCTGCACATGCTGCGCGAGCTCGCGGCGCGCTGCAACTTGCAGCTCACCGTCTTGCACCTCGATCACCAGCTTCGCGGCGAAGAGTCGCGCCAGGACGCCGAATTCGTCCGCGCGCTGACCGCCTCGTTCGATCTGCCCTTCGAACTGCGCCCAGCCGATCTTTCCGGCGCCGGGAATCTGGAGCAAGCTGCCCGCGCCGCGCGCCTCGATTTCTTTCATGACTTGCTCCACGTGGGCCGAGTCGACCGCGTCGCGACCGGACACACCCGCTCCGACCAGGCTGAAACGGTGCTCTTCCGTTTCTTGCGGGGCGCCGGGACCGCCGGACTCGCCGGCATCCGTCCGGTCACCGAGGACGGCCTCATCCGGCCGCTCATCGAAATTGATCGCTCCGAGACCGAACAATACCTCCGCGAGCGCGGCATCGCCTGGCGCACCGACTCCACCAATGCCGACCCCGCCTTCGCCCGCAATCGCATCCGCCAAGCCCTGCTGCCACAGTTGACCCGCGACTGGAATCCGGCGCTCTCGGAAACGCTTGCGCGTACGGCCGATTGGGCGCAAGCCGAGGAGGCCTACTGGGAATCCGAACTCGCCCGCCTCGTCCCCGGATACCTGAAGTCCGATCCGCCCGCCGTTCTTTTGCGCATCGACACCCTCGCCACCTTTCCCCTAGCCGCGGCCCGCCGGCTCGTTCGCCGCGCCGCTGAGATGGCCAAGGGCGACCTGCTCGGCATCGGTTTCGAGCATCTGTCGGGCATCCTCGAGCTGGCCGCTTCCGCCGAAGGCCACGGCCGCCTCCAGATCCCCGGCCTCGACATTTTCCGCTCCTTCAATTGGCTGCGCATCGCGCCGCCCACCACCGGCAATTTCGACACGCGCGACTACAGCTTCCCGTTGGCCGTGCCTGGCGCCGTGCCGCTGCCCGGTCAACACTCGATAGTACAGGCGGAACTGTTTGAAAATACGAACGTAACGGAAACGTCAGCAGGCGTATATAATGGATGCGTGGGCGGTTTGGACTGGAATCGGCTAACCGGCTCCCTCGAAGTGCGAAATTGGAGGCCCGGTGACCAATACCAGCCGGCTGGCCGCGGCGCCGCCGAGAAGATCAAAGTCCTGTTCCACGAAGGCCGGGTTCCTTTATGGGAACGCCGGCATTGGCCTGTAGTGACGATGTCGGGCGTGATTTTGTGGACGCGCCGCTTTGGTCCCGCGGCTGGTTTCGCCGCCGGCGCGAACTCGAGAGCGGTCCTGGCGATCCGGGAAACCGGAGCGTAACGGAATTGGAATCGACTGGCTGGTTTCGAACGTCTATGCTATTAGCAGTCGACCCATGCCCGCTGCGCGGTGGGAGGTTTCGTGAATTCTAACATCAAGACAGCAATTTTTTGGGTAGTGCTCATCTGTTTGGCGGTGCTGCTGTGGACCATTGTGCGTACCGGCAAACATACCGCCGAGGACCAGATCGCCTTCACTGACTTCGTCGATCAGGTGAAAGATAAGAAAGTCAAGGACGTTACCATCAGCGGCAACGAGGTGCACGGCACCTATCAAGGCGGCGACCACGGTCTGCGCACCCTGATTCCCACCAATTACCCCGCCATCTACGATCTTCTGCAGCAGAACGGCGTGAAGGTCGAAATTAAGGACACCAACTCTAATCCGTGGTTCTCGCTGTTGGTGCAGGCGTCCCCGTTCATCCTGTTGCTGGCCTTCTGGATCTTCATGATGCGCCAGATGCAGAGCGGCGGCAACAAGGCCCTCAGTTTCGGCAAGAGCCGCGCCCGGCTGCATTCCACGCAGCAGAAGAAGGTGACATTTAAAGATGTCGCGGGCGTGGAAGAGGCCAAGGAGGAGCTGCAGGAGATTATCGAATTTCTGCGCGAGCCGCAGAAGTTCCAAAAGTTGGGCGGACGCATCCCGAAAGGTGTGCTGCTGATCGGCCCTCCGGGCACGGGTAAAACCCTGCTGGCGCGCGCCATCGCCGGTGAAGCCAGCGTCCCGTTCTTCTCCATCTCCGGTTCGGACTTCGTCGAGATGTTCGTCGGCGTCGGCGCCAGCCGCGTGCGCGATCTTTTCGAACAGGGCAAGAAGAACGCCCCCTGCATCATCTTTATTGATGAAATCGATGCCGTCGGGCGCCATCGTGGCGCGGGTTTGGGCGGCGGACACGATGAGCGCGAGCAGACCCTGAACCAGTTGCTCGTCGAAATGGACGGATTCGAATCAAACGAGGGCGTGATTCTGGTGGCCGCTACTAACCGTCCGGACGTGCTCGATCCTGCATTGCTCCGTCCCGGCCGTTTCGATCGCCGCGTGGTGGTGGGCCTCCCCGATGTGCAGGGCCGCGAAGCCATCCTGCGCGTGCATACGAAGAAGATTCCGCTGGGCGATAACGTCGATCTCTCGGTGCTTGGCCGCGGCACGCCTGGCTTGGCCGGCGCCGATCTGGCGAACCTGGTGAATGAGGCGGCACTCAACGCCGCGCGCCAGAATCGCAAAGTGGTCATGATGGTCGACTTCGAACTCGCCAAGGACAAAATCCTGATGGGCGCCGAGCGCAAGTCGATGATCCTGAGCGACGCCGAAAAGCGGAACACCGCTTATCACGAGGCTGGACACGCGCTGGTTGCTGCCATCATGCCGGATGCCGATCCGCTGCACAAAGTGACCATCATTCCGCGCGGCATGGCGCTGGGCGTCACCATGCAGTTGCCCATCGACGACAAGCACTCCTACAACAAGGAGTACCTGGAAGCCCGGCTCGCTATCCTGATGGCCGGCCGCATCGCCGAAGAGCGCTACATGCATCACATGACCACCGGCGCCGGCAACGACATCGAGCGCGCCACCGACATGGCTCGCAAGATGGTCTGCGAGTGGGGCATGAGCGAACTCGGCCCGCTGAGCTTCGGCAAGAAGGAAGAGCAGATCTTCCTGGGCCGCGAAATCGCGCAACACCGCGACTACAGCGAAGAGACCGCCATCCGCATCGATGAGCAGGTGAAGAAGCTCGTGCAAGGCGGCTACGATACCGCGCTGCGCATCATCGAGGAGCATTCCGACGCGCTGGTGCGGATCGCCGAGGCGCTGCTCGTGCGCGAAATTCTCGACGGCAACGAAGTCATGCAAATCATCCGCGGCGAAACGCTGCCGCAGATCACTGCGCAGCCGCCCAAGGATACTGGAGATGGCACGCAGCAGGTGCTGCGTCCCGAGCCGAGCCGCCGCTTGCCGGGTCTCTCCGAAGGCGAACGGCCGCAGCCGGCGTGATCCCGCGTTTCCCGGTTTATCTGTTCGATATCGACGGCACGCTGCTCGATAGCGCCCACGATATCTGCGGCGCCGTCGAGCATGTGCTGTCTCAGAAGCCGCCCGCGCGCGACATCACCTTCGAGTATCTGCGCAGCTTCGTCGGCCTCCACCTGATCGACCTGTTTACCGAAGTCTATCCGGATTATTCAGCCGCCGAGATCGACGCGCTGATCCAGCAATACCGCACGAACTATCTTTCGCGCCGCCACCAGCAGACCAAGCTCTATCCCGGCGTCGTGGAGGGCCTCGCGGCGCTTGGCGGACGCAAGGGTACGGCCACCACCAAGGGATCGCCCACCACCCGTGCGGTGCTCGAACAATTCGGCTTGCTGCAGTATTTCGACCATGTGCAGGGCACCGACGGATTCCCGCACAAACCAGCTCCCGACGTCGTGCTGGCGGCCCTCTCCGGCCTCGGCGCACATCCCGAAGACTGTCTCTTCGTAGGCGATTCCGCCGCGGACATGGAAGCCGGACGCCGCGCCGGCGTGCGCACTTGCGCGGTCCGCTATGGCTACGGCAGGGCGAGTGACCTCGCAGTGTGGGAGCCGGATTACTGGGTGTCGGACCTGCGCGAGTTAGTCTGACGCGCGATCACTCGTGGCGCAGCGCCACCATGGGATCGGCTGCCGCCGCCCGGCGCGCCGGCAGATAGCTGGCCGCGAAGGCGACTGCCGCTAACAGACTCGCCGTCGCCGCCAGGGTCGTGCCATCCGTCGCGCGCACTTCAAACAATAGGGTCGCCAGATATCGGGTCAACACGAGCGACGCGGCGAGCCCTGCGGCCAGTCCTACGCCCGCCAGCACCGCGGCCTGCCGCAGCACCATGCTGACCACTTCGCGGCGTTCCGCGCCCAGAGCCATACGGATGCCCAACTCCCGCCAGCGCGAGTTCACCGCGCAGGAAACGACGCCATAAATCCCCACCGCCGCCAGCACGATGGCGAGCGCGCCGAACAGAGCTAACAAGGCCAGGACGAAACGCTGCTGTGCCACCGAAGACGTCAGAAAGTCCTCAAGTGGCGCCACGTCGTATATCGGAAGATTCCGATCCACCGCCAGGAACGCAGCGCGCACTGCGTTTTGCATGTCGAGGGGTGGCCCTTTCGTGCGGGCTACTACGGCGTAATCGAATGACGGATCCTGCGATTGCGCGACGTAGACCGCCATATGCGGAGCCGCCTCCAGGCCGGTCTGATGAATGTCGCCAGTGACCCCCACTATCGTGATCCACGGCTTGCTATCGTCCCTGCCGCCTAATTGGATCTGCTTGCCAATCGGATCGCGGCCGGGGAATTCCGCGCGTGCACACTCTTCGCTGATCAGTGCCACCCTCGGGGCAGATGCGGTGTCCTGCGGCGTGAACAGCCGGCCGCGCGTGAGCGGGATGCGCATCACGTGAAAGTAATCCGGCGTCACCGAGTAGCGGTCCGCGCTGGGCGCCTCCGAATTGTGGACCAGATGCCGGTCGCGAATGTGAAAACCGCAGCGATCGAAGCTCTCCATCGGCAACAGGCTGGTCATGGCCGCGCTTTCAATGCCGGGCGTCGCGCGCAAACGATCGAGGACTTGCGCATAGTATTGGAGCTGCATCTCGTCCTTTGCATAGCGCGCGCCATACACATAGGTCCGCAGCGTAAGCACGTTTCGTGCATCGAACCCCGGGTCGACATTGATCAGGCGCGTGAAACTCCGCCCCAGCAACCCCGCGCCCACCGCCAGCACGAACGCCAGCGCCAGTTCGGCCATCGCCAACGTCTCGGCTAAACGCCGCCGGGACATGCCGGATGTCGCCTTGCTGGATTCCTTGAGCGCGTCATTCGGATCGGCGGCCGACGCGCGCAGAGCGGGCGCCAGTCCAAACAGGACTCCGGTCAGCAGGCTTGCCGCGATGCCGAACCACAGGACCGTCTGGTCCATGCGAATCTGGTCCAGGCGCGGAACCTCGTGCGGAGCGAGCGCTGCCAGCCGCGCTGTGCACCACCAGCCCAAGAGCAGACCGGCAACGCCGCCGGCCACCGCCAGCAAAAGGCTCTCCGTGATGAGTTGGCGGACCAGGCGTGCGCGCCCCGATCCCAACGCCGCTCGCACGGCCATTTCTTTCGCGCGGCGCGCCGCGGATGCCAGCGACAGGTTGGCGACGTTCACACACGCGATAAGCAAAACGAAACCCGCGGTCGCCATCAGCAGCCATAATGCCGTGGCAGCGCGTCCCACGATGTGATCGCGCAACGGTTCCAGAGCCACCGTGGCTTTCGCAGGATACGACTCGGGATAATGGCGCGCCAGATCCGCCATGATGGTGTTCAATTCGGCATGCGCCTCGGCAGGCGCTACTCCGCTCTTGAGACGCCCGATTAATTGCAGATGCTGGCAGTCGCGGCAGGCCCACGGCTCGCCCAGCGCATATCCAAGCGGCTCGAAAATCTCGGGCGCGTCGAAGCCCTCAATGCGCGTCGATTGAAACGCGGCCGGCAACACCCCCACCACGCGGAACGCCGACTCGTTCAGGCGGATGATCCGCCCCACGATGCTCGGATCCCCTCCGAACCGGCGGATCCAAAGCCCGTGGCCGAGTACCACCTCGTAGCGCCGGTCCGGCTGATCCTCCTCGGGCAGAAAGCCCCGGCCGATTAGCATCGGTACGCCGAGCGTATCGAAGAAGTCGTAGCTGACGCGCAGGCCGTGCACCAGTTCCGGCTGGCCGTGTTCGATGATGGCGCCCGAAGCATCGCGGTAGAGCGACATGCTCGCGAAGGAGTGGCTGAGCCGGCGCCAATCGTAGGCCGTGGTGTAGCCGACCGTCTCGGCGCGCGTTCCGCCATTGTCGGATTCGCCGAGTTTCACCAGCCGGCCAGGATCGCGGTAGGGCAGCGGATTCAGGACCACCGCTTTCATCGCGCTGAATATGGCGGTGTTCACGCCGATGCCGAGGGCCAGGGTGGCCATCGCGGTGATCGTGTACGAAGGGCGGCTGCGCAGTATCCGGAAGGCAAATCGCAGGTCCGCGCCCAGTTCGTCGAAGAGGCGCAGCCCGCGCGCCTCACGGCACCGTTCCTTATAGCTCTCGACGGCGCCGAACTCCATACGTGCGCGGCGTGCGGCTTCGCCGGGCGCGAGGCCTGCGCGGACCAGGTCGGCTGCGCGTGCGTCCATGTGGAAGCGCAGCTCGTCCTCCATGTCGCGATCGAATTGCGTGCGCCTGCGGAGCGCAGTCGAGAGTAGCCGCAGCCGCTTCAGCATCGTCACGCCTCCTGCGCTTTCGCGCCGAGCGCCTTGGCGACCGCCGCCGCCGAGCGATTCCAGCTCTCGGCCTCGGTGCGCAGGCGTTTGCGTCCGGCTGCAGTCAAACGATAGAACTTGGCGCGCCGGTTATTCTCTGATGTGCCCCATTCGGCATCCAGCAGTCCTTGCGATTCCAGGCGGTACAAGGCCGGATAGAGCGCCCCCTGCTCGATGTTTAACGCGCCGCCCGAAATCTGGCCGATCCGCAGCAGCACGCCATAGCCGTGCAACTCGCCCAGCGAGACCGCTTTCAGAATCAGCAGATCCAGCGTGCCCGGCAGTAGTTCCGCTTCGTGCGGCATCTCCTCTAACCTCCTTAGGAGAAGTGTAGCCTTTCTTCTCCTAAGCTGTCAAGGAGAGAGCGATTATCCACCGATCGCAGTAATGATATAATCGCGCCCAGGATTATGCCTTGGCAGAACTTGGCGAATGGTACTCTGTGGGGACTGACCGATGCAACCTTAGGAACGTTGGGTAATCCCCTGCCACGCTTTTTCATCACCGGAGATGGGCATCGGAATCCGCCGTTCCGGTGGGTTGCGGCCTGCCCCAGCCTGAAGCTCCACATTCAGAATCTGATGTTGCAGGACCTGCTCTGCGTGCACGTCGAGCAGAATCCCGAAGACGTCACCGAGAAATCGGTGCCCGACTTTTTCCTGCCGCTGGCCAATCCGAGACGGATCTTCGGATGGGAGCTTTCGATCTACAAAGATCTGATGCCGGTCATGACGCAATGCATGGACTTGGCCGCCAGCTCGTTGGTTCCATCGGCGGTGGTCGCGGACGTGGTGAGCCTCGACAAAGACATCGTCCGCTTGAAAGGCCTTCTGTGGCAGATTGGAAATCCCGTGGTGCTGCAGAACGTGCCCGGCCAGTCCCTGACATTCCGGCAATATTACGAGGGTGTGGCCCACAAGGGACAAGCCCGCGTTCCAGCCACGGAGCAGCAATACGGCCAGTTTGTGCTGAATCTGTACAACGCCCTAATGGGCCTGCGCACGGATGTCAACCCGTATATCGGGCTGAACATTCAGAAGATCATCAACCAGTATCCCAACCACACGCATCTGATCACCTGCGGAGATGCTCACATCACGCAAAACAATCTCTCGCAATATGTCACCACGACCCCCGTGGGCGCGGCTGGCGTCGTGGACCCGAGTAACCGCTAGCGAAACTCTCACCGCCGCCTACGCCGCGGAGGCACGTAATGAAACCGGATCAGGTAGATCTTGTCGCCGCTGCCGTGCTTGGCGACCTTCAATAAATCGAGAACCCCGAGGAATCCCGATTCCCGCGCCAGATCGCCCGTGATATCCGGAAGCCCGATCGGCTCGATCGAATCTACTACGATCTCGCCCTCGTCCATGCGGTAGCGGCCGCCCACCTTCACGTGCGGATTCTTCCAGATGCGCACGCTGCACGTGATCTCTCCGCGCCGCACTCCGTCGCGCAGCCGCTTGGTGAAGACCATAGCAAGAGGCTACTGCTTCACGCCGAACGCATACACGTTCGAATCGTAAGTAGTGACAAAAACCTTGCCGCCCGAAATCGAAATGCCGCTGAAGTGCGTCCAGCCTGGCATCGCGTCGCCGCTCGAATACAGCTCTTTGCCCGTGGTCGCATCGAACGCATAGAGAATTGCGTGCCCCACGTGCTTCGCGGCTCGCTCCGCGGAGCTGTACAGGCCGCCGTCGGTGCCTTTCGATTGCCGCGCGAACTCTCCGTTTGAGATCGCGAACACCACGCCGCCCGCCACAATCGGCGGCTCCGGCAGATTCATGTCGCGCGAGATCCACTCCGGCACGAGCTCATACTTCCCGGCCTTTTCCGTCACCTGGAACGCCATGATGCTCCCGTCGGATGCGTCGCCGTTCGTCACCGGGAATTTCGCCCCGCTAGCCGGCGCGCCTAACGCCGGAGCATACAGCCAGCGATGCTTCTGCGCGTCCTCGGCGGTCGCAAATGCGCCCCAGAATCCGCGGCCCGCGAAATCCGCGTCATCGTTTGCGAGCAGCGGGCTGCGATAGAGCGGTGTCTTATGATCCGGCCCGCCGGCGTGTTCCGCATCGAGCAGATAAATGACGCCTTCTTTGCCTCCCGATGCCACAATCTCACGCCCGTCAACCGGGAATACAGTGGCCGACATCGCGCCCATGTCCAGATCCTTGCGCGTCAGGTAAACATGATTCGGCGGCGTGAAGTAATCGACCAGCTTCAGGTCCTTCGCGGAGAGCTGCAGGACCGTGTCGGGAAACTGGCCCCGGCTGGGGTCGTAAGAACCGTCGCCCGTCTGGGCGAAGAGCATCCCGCCCTTACTGACCGGCGCGCCGGCCCGTCCCCAAATGCCCGCGGCGCCGTTCGCCGACTGAAAAAACGTGACCGTATGATCCGGCGATTTCAAGTCCATCGCGTAGACTCCGGACTTGGCGCCGTTGCACCCCTGCGACGTGGTCGTGTACAGAACATCGTTGACCAGGTTCAGGCTCCAGTTCTTCGAAAACGGCGGGACAAACTTCATCGGGGGTATGCGATCCTCGCCGTCAATCGCGTTCAGCACGTGCAGACGGCCGTCGCTGGCGATGGCGAACACCGTGGCCGCGAGCCCGTCCTTGCGTATCAGCGGTGTCGCGTTCAGCGCATTCGGGCAGAGCCAAAAGGGCTCCTGGCGCGGCTTGGCTTCCGCCTCAAACGTTTTCTTCCACATCAGCTTGCCGTTGTCGGCGTTGAGCGCGAAAAGATTGTCCGATGCGCCGCCCACGATCACGATCTCGGCCATGCCTTTGTCGGTGGTGACCCACTCCACGTTCACCGGCGCGGTCAGCGAATTCAACTCGCGCGGCTGGTTGTCGAGATGCGTCTTCCACACCAGCGTCATGGATTTCGCGTTGTCGCGATTGATCTCGGTCTCTTCGGGACTCCAGCCCGTGCGCTGCGGATCGTGCCCATAGGAGAGCCAATTCGCCGCGATCAAATGCGAAAACGCAGCCAGCGGCAGGCCGACTGTCAGAAGGGTTTTCAGTTTCATACGAGAGGTTCTGAGTACGGAAATTATTATACGCGAGTTGCGCCGTATAGTACGCCCATCTCAATTTGAGCGGCGTCGATCGAACACGCTCTGTGTATGCTTGAAGGATTGTCAAGGGAGGGTTCGATGCGGCAATGGCTGCGCGTAATATTGTTTACGGCGCTGGCGTCTGGGTTGTCGGCGCAGACGTTCACCACACTGTTCACGTTCGACGGCACTGATGGAAACTGGCCCGGCGCTCTAACGTTGGGGCTTGACGGCAACTTTTACGGAGCCACAACCTACCAAGCCGGGACAATTTTCAAGATCACGCCGGGAGGCATGTTAACGACGCTGTATAACCTCTGCCCTGACGGATACAACTGTCTGAATGGCTGGGGCCCATCGGGTGCACTGGTCCAGGCTGAGGATGGAGCGCTCTACGGCACGACTTCTGAGGGGGGTGCACACAACGAAGGGACGGTCTTCAAGATTACGCCCGCCGGCACTCTGACAACGATCTATAACTTTTGTGCGCAGCCCGGATGCACGGACGGTGCGTTCCCTACCTCGACGTTGGTGCTGGCCGCGGACGGTGCCTTCTATGGGACCACCGAGGAAGGCGGGCCGGCCAACAGCTATTGCCAGTTCACGCAGCCGGTCGGCTGCGGGACGATCTTCAAGATCACCCCAAGCGGCGAACTGACGACGCTTTACACCTTCTGCGCCCTAAGCGGGTGTGCGGACGGCTCCATCCCCTATGGCCTAATTCAGGCTGCCGACGGCAACTTCTATGGGGTGACGGGAGCAGGCGGTAGCCGCGACGCCGGAGCAATTTTCAGGGTGACACCAGATGGTGAGCTAACAACGCTATACAGCTTCTGCGCCACGGGCCGATGTGCTGACGGTAGCAGTCCTAACTCGTTGATCCAGGCCACGGATGGAAGCTTCTACGGTACGACTTGGTATGGCGGATCGCCGGACCACGGGTCGATCTTTAAATTCGTTCTGGAGGGGACGTTTACCTCGCTGTATAGCTTCACTTGCTCGAACACCGCGTGCCCGGACGGGATAAATCCACAGGCACTGATCCAGGCCAGTGACGGCAGTTTCTATGGAACCACCAGCTCAGCGGGAGGGCAGGAAGGCGACGAGTATGGCGGCACGATCTTCAAGATCACTCCCGACGGCACCTTTACGACACTGCATCAGTTTTGCCCCGAAAAATGCCACTCGGGCTTGCCCGTTGGTCCCCTTGTCCAAGCAACCGACGGCACTTTCTACGGCACGACCACCGCGCCAAGCGGCACGGTCTACAGCCTGTCCCTGGACCTCCGTCCATTTGTGAAACCGCAACCAGCCGCTGCCAAGCCCGGCTCGATCATCGAAGTCCTCGGTCCCGATCTCACAGGCACAACCAGTGTCACCTTCAACGGCGTCGCTGCGGGCTTCCAGGTGATGTCGAGTTCCTTCCTCGTCGCCACGGTACCGGCCACCGCGACCGACGGCCAGATTCAAGTCACGACCCCCAGCAGGCACGCTCGCGAGCTACGTGCCGTTCCATGTGCTGCCATAACCAATTGCGACCAGGTGTTGCACGAGGTGGCGTACGTAATCCTCCGCCAGATACTGCAACGTGACCGGCTCGTTCGCGCCGATCCGGCAGATCACGCCTAGCTTGTCCGCCGGCAGGTTGGCGATCACGTGCGCCAGATACCGGTTGTAGCTGGCCCACAGGTCCACCAGCACCGGCCACGGCGCGCGCTCCACCGCTTGCACGCGTACGAAGTTGGGCGTATCGTACGCCGGGAATTCCAGCGCGTCGGCCAGCGCGGCTCGCACGAAGCGCTGATGATTGTTGGATGCGGAATCGATCAGGTGGCCGAGCAGTTGCCTGCGCGACCAGCCCCCCGCGAGCACCGGCTCGTCAACCTGTACGCTCAACTGGCGAAGCCGCGGTTCCGCCGCATTCACGACACCGATGAGTTTGGCACTGAGCGCTTCCATTGAGCCATTTTAGCCGGACCCGGCAGCGGACTAAAATGGTATCTTGTCTCTTCCCGCTAAACCCTCCGTCCCCTGGCCTCATCTTTACCTGGGAGTGGCGCTGACCACACTGGCTACCCTACTGCTGGAGCTGTCGCTCACGCGCATCTTCTCAGTAGTCTTTTACTACCACTTCGCTTTCCTCGCCATTTCCATCGCGCTGTTCGGATTGGGCGTGGGCGGCGTCTTCTCCTATATCGTGGCGGGTTGGCGAGGGCAGCTGTTCCGCAAGCTTGGCTATCTGAGCATGATCAACAGCCTGCTGGTGATGGGCGCGCTGTTCGTCGTAGTGGGGCAAAGGCAGGAGCCGGGCGCCTGGGGCTTGACCGCGGTCTACTTCGCCACCTCGCTGCCGTTCTTCGTCTCCGGCACGATCGTTTCACTGGCCATCTCCGAGACGGTCGAGCGCGTCCACCGCGTTTATTTCTTCGATCTGCTGGGCGCTTCCGCGGGTTGCCTGCTGCTGGTTCCCTTCCTGAATTATTTCGGCGGCACCAGCACCGTCATCTTCGTCTCCGTGCTGTTCGCCGCCGCGGGCGCCATCTGGCACAACATGGCGGGCTCGGTCCGGTTGCGCGCGGGCAGCGTGGCACTGGCTCTCGCGCTGTTTTCGTTCGCCTTTTACAACGCCGCCAACAACGTGATCGCCATCCGCTACGCCAAGGGCCAGAAGCTGAAGAAGGAAGAGTTCGTGCAATGGAACAGTTTTTCGCGCATCGCGGTGCGCGACTATTCCATCTTCATCGACGCGGACGCGTCTACCGGTATCGCCAGTTTCGATTTTACGCACCTCAACGCGCGCGAGCGCCACCAACTGCTGGATGAAGGCCCGGCCCTGCCCTACGCCGTGCGGCCGGGCGCCAAGACGCTGGTCATCGGGCCGGGCGGCGGCTGGGATATCGCGCGCGCGCTGGCTTCGGGCAGCCACGATATCACGGGTGTCGAGATCAATCCCATCATCGCCACTACCGTGATGCGCGATCGCTTCGCAGCGCAAAGCCGCGGCATCTACCTGCGTCCCGACGTGCGCATCTTCGTCGAAGACGGCCGCAGCTTCGTACGCCGCAGCCATGAGAAATACCAGGTGCTGCAGGCAACCCTGGTGGACACCTGGGCATCTACGGCCGCTGGCGCCTTCGCGCTTTCGGAGAACAATCTCTACACCACCGACGCCTTCCGCGATTATCTTCTGCATCTGACAGACGACGGCATGGCCGCCTTCACCCGCTGGGGACTCGACCCGCCGCGCGAATCGTTGCGGCTGGTGGCGCTGGCGATGGTCGCGCTACGCGAGATCGGCGAGACCGATCCTGCCGCCCACATCATCGTGGGCCGGGAAGGCTCTACCAAAGGTTGGGGCGCGCAGGATACGGTCCTGGTGGCGCGCAAGCCATTTTCCGCCGCCGACATCGCCCGTGCGCGCGCGGCCATAGCCGCCTCCGATATGCAGGCCGTCTACTTGCCCGACGCGCGTATTCCAGGCCAGTTTACCGACCTGTTGCGCAGTTCGAATCCGTCCGCCTACGAACGCAGTTATCAATACGATATTTCGCCGGTCAGCGATAACCAGCCGTTTTTCTTCTACACCGTGCAGCCGCGCGACATCCTCCAGTTTCTCGAGCATGCTTCCGACCGCACGGCCGATTACAAGATCAATAAGGCCGTGCCGCTGCTTTACGGTCTGATGGCCATCTCTCTGCTGGCCACCGCCATCATCCTGGCCCTGCCGCCGGTGGTGTTGGGCACGCGCCTGCCGCGCCAGAGGGGCGTGTTGCGATTCCTGCTTTACTTCCTGTGCATCGGCGCCGGATACATCCTGATCGAAGTCGCTCTCATCCAGAAGTTTGTCCTCTTCCTGGGCCATCCGACTTACGCGCTCACCGTGGTCATCTTTTCTCTGCTGGTCTCGAGCGGGCTAGGCAGCTATTTCAGCCGGCGCATCCTGGGCGGCGATGACGGGCGCCTCTGTCGCGCCCTGATCCTGATTGCTGTGCTCGTCGCCCTGCTGGCGGCTGTCGTGACGCCGCTGCTGGCCGCGGGTGTGGGATTGCCGCTGCCCCTGAAGTTCGCCATCACCGCGCTGCTGATCGCGCCCGCCGGCTTCATGATGGGCATGCCGTTCCCAACGGGCTTGAAGCGGCTCGAGGAGTGGCACAAGCCTTCGGTGCGCTGGGCCTGGTCGTTGAACGCCGCGGCCAGCGTTCTTGGTTCGGTGGGGGCGCTGGTTTGCGCTATCTACATGGGATTGGTCGAGACGCTGCTGGCCGGCGGAGTTCTGTACCTGCTGGCGCTGGCCGTGTTCGCGGGCGCGGCGAAATCGAGGCAGGGATCGGCTGCCCCGATGCGCAACTCCGCGGTGCCGTCTTAAGCCCAATACTGTTTGGTCTCGCCAACTGGCGGCACCGGGTCACCGGTAATCACCTTCAGTTGGCGTCACCCCGCGCGTGGGTCCGGACAAGCCGCATCCCTTGCCACGCGGCGGGGCGCGGCAGCCTCCTTCGCATCCCCGCCATAACAGCCACACCCTAGGAATGGTCGGTGTTGTTCGGGACCGCCAGGTACACGTGAACGTTACCGCTGTTGTCGAACGCGAAGCCGACGATCTCACCCGCGGTATTGATGGAACATGCGCTGGCCAAATACAACGGAGAACCGGTGGGGACGAGTGTGTTCAGGTCGATCAATTCCTGGCCCTGCCGCAGAAACGCTCGCGGGTTGAAACTGGCGTCTAGCGACACGCCGACGATCTGTCCGATGTCGTTAATGCCGATCGCGGCGCTATCCACGTCCCCCTGGACTGTCCCGAGATCCTGCATGCCCGTCTCGCGGGTCCACAGGAAGGCATGAAAGTTGGCGTCACCCGGCAAGTCTGAACTCCCGATCACTTGGCCATGGTTGTTCAGGTTCAGGGCCATGATTCCGTCCCCGTGTCCCGTACCTCCCAGATTGCCGAGGTCGACGATTTTGCCGCTTTCCCAAAGCAGTGCATGCAGCGGCTGAAGACTGGTCAGCCAAATGGGGTTAAAGGCGGCGCACACGCCAGATCCGCCAGCCGCCTGGCCGGAATCGTTGATGGCGTGAGCGTTGCCGTCCGGGTCGCCGGCATACGTGGGCAGTTCCCGGACAGTTCCGTTTTGCCAAGTCACGGGCTTGAACTCGAACTTTTGCGCCCCGCCGGACGGACATGTCGAGTCCGGCTTGTCGTTCTCCGCCATCCCGACCGCTTGGCCCGCGCCGTTGATCTGGTTGGCAACGCCGTTGTTGCCTCCCAGCGTCGGAAGCGGAGTCATGACGCCGTTTTGCCACACGAATGCAAGACAGGTAGTGCCGGAAGACGCCAAGCCCAGTGCCGCGAAACCGCAAAAGTCCTCGCCTTGCGGGTCCGGACTGTCGGTTTGGGCTTCACCCACAACCTGCCCCCCCGCGTTCACGCTAAATGCCTGGCTGTTTTGTCCTTTGAGTCCGGGTTGACCTAGATCCACCACATGGCCTTTATACCAGACCTCGGCACTGAGGATGTCGCCGGTTTGCGCCGCGCCGGCGATCAGGCCGTTTTTGGTGATGGCGAACGGCTGCCCGTTCAGGCCCACCGTGCCGAGATCGACGACGTTATAAGTTGGCGACTGGGCCATGGCAGCCGCGGCGATCAAGTGGCCCCCTACAATGGTTTTCAAAACTGCTTGTTTGATTCTCACGAATTGTTCCCTCCATCAGGCGATAAGGAAGACGCGAACGCGAGGTTACACGCGATTGCGTGCTTGATGTAGGATTAGGAAGTCTGCAGCGGCTGATGGAGGTCTGTCCCCAATGCGGTGGCGAGTTGAAGGCCGGAGATCCTGCGGGCCTATGCCCGAAGTGTCTAATCCTGGGCGCTTTCGATAGTTCGATGGGCGCGCCGGAATCCGGAACTCAGACCATCAATCGAGCGGCGCCGCCAGCCGGTGACGACGACTTCGGCCCCTATCACATCGTGCGATCGATAGGCGAAGGGGGCATGGGAACGGTGTACCTGGTCGAGCAGCGCGAACCCATACGGCGCTCAGTGGCGCTCAAAGTGGTGAAACTTGGGATGGATACCGAGCAGGTGCTCGCCCGTTTCGCCAACGAGCGCCAGGCGTTGGCGATGATGGATCACCCCAACATCGCGCGCATCTTCGATGCCGGCGCCACGCGCAGAGGCCGCCCTTACTTCGTAATGGAGTACATCGAAGGGGCGCCCATCACGCAGTACTGCGACGGGAAGCGCATGCCGATCAGCCAGCGGTTGCAACTGTTCGTGGCTGTGTGCCGAGCCGTTCAGCACGCGCACCAAAAGGGCGTGATCCACCGTGACCTCAAGCCGTCGAATGTGCTGGTGATGGAACAGGAGGGCGCGGCAGTGCCTAAAGTGATCGACTTCGGCATCGCCAAAGCCATCGATCAATGGGCTGTGGAGAACACGCTGCTCACCGAGTTCGGCCAGATGATCGGCACCCCGGAGTACGCCAGTCCGGAACAGGCCGAAGTGGTTGCCGGCGAAATTGATGCGCGCTCCGACGTGTATTCGCTCGGAGTGCTCCTATATGAATTGCTGATCGGCACAGTCCCTTTTGAGGCGTCCAGGCTGCGCCAGGCCGGCCTCAGCGAGATGCTCCGTATCGTTCGGGAAGAGGAAGCTCAGCCGTTGTCACGCAGGCTCAACGCAATGGGGGCGGCGGCGGCCGACGTCGCCGCGCTTCGCGCGACCGACCCGGCTTCCCTGCGCCGCCTGGTGGATGGGGACCTGAACTGGATCACCATGAAGGCTCTTGAGAAAGCGCCTGGGCGCCGATATAGTTCGGTGGCTGAGCTTGCGGCCGACATACAGAAGTATGTCGAACACCGGCCGGTGCTGGCTTCGCCGCCCAGCGTTCTGTACAGAGCACGCAAGTTTCTTCGGCGGCAGTATAGCCGCCGACGGCTGGAAATTGTTCTCGCCAGCGTGGCCTTGCTCGCGGGACTCCTGACTGGGATCGATTTTTGGCATCGACAGAACACTCCGTCTCCTCCCGCGACAAAACCGGCGCGGCTATCGATTGCTGTGCTGCCGCTCGATAACCTCAGTGGCGATCCGGCAAACGAGTATTTCAGCGACGGCATGTCGGAAGAGATCTCGACCGAACTGTCCCGCATCCAGACCCTCACCGTCGCCCCGTATTCGTTGACGGCGCATTTCAAGGCCACGCCGAAATCCCCACAGGTGATCGCCCGAGAACTTCAAGTTCGGTATTTACTGAACGGGAGCGTCCGCAAAGCCGCGAATCAAGTGAAGGTAAATGTCCGGTTGCTGGACGCCTCCACGGGCTTTCAAATCTGGGCCGACGATTTCGTGGGGGAGATGAAGGAGGTCTTTGCGGTGCAAGAGCAGGCCGCGATTAAAATTGCCAATGCTCTCAATCTCCACCTCACCCAAGGAGAGGAGCAACAGATTCATCGCCGTGATACGCGGAACCCGGAGGCATATGAAGCCTATCTCCAAGGGCATGCTTTGCTGGTTTACGAGGATGAGCCCGACAAACTTGCGGCGGCCGAGGGACACTTCGAACAAGCCTTGAAATTGGACCCCAACTACGCCCTGGCTCTCGCCGGGCTTTCCTACGCCGAGGGACTGGCCTATCGCGACGTCAGCCCGGCTCCGGCGCACCTGGAGCGGGCCGAGCAACTCGCCCGCCATGCGCTCAACATCGATCCGCAGTTGTCTGAGGCGCATGCTGCCTTGGGACACGTTTACGGCTTCAAATACGACTACCGCCGCGCCGCTCAGGAATGCCGCGAGGCGCTGCGCTCGCAACCCCAAAATGCGCTGGCCTGGGACTGGCTGTCTTGGGCGTTGGACTATCAGCAGCCGCCGGACGCGCTGGAGTCCGAGAAAGCCGCTCGCGAAGCCCTTCGACTGGAGCCGGCTCGATTCATGGCTGAGTACCACCTGGGGCGCGCTCTTTACCTACAGGGCCGCTATCCAGAGGCTCGTGAGGCTTTTGAGAAGGCCAAGGAACTGTCGCCAACTTCCTCAATTCCGGTTCTGGGCCTCGCTCAGTTGTGCCTTGCCCAGGGCGATGCGGCGCAGGCCGTCGGTCTCTTGAAAAAGCGGCCGGCAGGCCAAGACCCGGTTGATCTGTTCTGGCTGGCCTCGGCCTACTCAGCGCACGGCGAGCGCGACAAGGCTCTGTCAACCATGAAGAAGGCCCTCGGTGTTGGATTTCGTGATTTCGCCGCGATTGACGCCAGTCCAAATCTCGCTGCGCTGCACTCCGACCCGCGTTTTGAGCGGCTCATCGGACAGTACAGAAAGTAGCGATCTGTGGGATGACCATGGTACCGGTGTAACTTTGAGGTTCGGATTCCTTATCCTAGGTAACATGGACGGCCAGACTACTCAAACGCTGGGAGGCGTCTCCCAGTTTCCGACCACGCGCTGGACCCTGGTAGTCGCCGCCGGTGATCCACAACGGAAGGACGCCCAATCCGCGCTGGCTTCGCTGTGCGAGAACTACTGGTATCCGTTGTATGCCTATCTGCGCCGGCGCGGCTACACCGCCGATCAGGCGCAGGATCTCACGCAGGAATTCTTCATGCGCATACTGGAAGGGCGATATCTCGACCGGGCAGACCCAAAGAAAGGACGCTTCCGGTCCTTTCTTCTGACCTCCTTGAAGTTCTTTGTGGCCGACGAAGGAGACCGGGAGCGCGCGCACAAGCGCGGCGGCGGGGTGCTGGTGCCGCTGGAATTCTTGTCAGGCGAAGAGCGGTACCAACGCGAGCCTGCGGATGATGAGACGCCGGAGCGGATCTTCGAACGGCGCTGGGTGCTTTCGATGCTCGACCGGGTCGTCGAGAGATTGCGGAACGAGTTCGTGCGTCACGGCCGCACAGAGCATTTCGAGCGCTTGAAGATGTTCCTTCTCGGACAGTCCGACGCCCCGTACGCTGCTCTGGCACGCGAAATGAATACCTCAGAGGGAGCGCTCAAGGTGGCCATTCACAGGCTTCGCAAACGGTACCGGGACTTCTTTCGGCAGGAAATCGCGGATACTGTCGCTGACCCCGCCGAAGTCGAGTCCGAACTCCGTTATCTGGCGGCCGTGCTGACGAGGAAGTAGCGGTCGGCCCACCGGCCGAAGCTGAAGTGAACCGTATTGGCCCTAAGCCTGCCGCGGACGCAGCCACACGTGATACACCGCGGCGCCTGCGCCGATCGTCACCAGCGCCGTAATCGACGCCAGCGGCTGCCACACGATCCCGTAACCGATCATGCAGGCCCCCACCAGGATGTACGACAGCGGAATCGCCGGATAGCAGAAGTTCACGGCCCGCAGGCGCTGCCAGCCGCTCCGCCGCCGGAAGATGAACAAGGACCCTACCGACATGACGGAGAAGAACGTCAGGCTGAATCCGATATAGACCACTAACTGCGGAAACGGCGTCAGGGTCATCACCATAGCGCAAACCGCCTGGCTTAAGATTGCGATTACGGGCGTGTGCCACTCCGGATGCACGGTGCCTGCGGTCTTGAAGAACGCCTTGTTATTGGCCATGGCGTAATATACGCGGGGGCCAATGGTCACCTCGGCGTTCACCGTGGCCATCAATGACAGCGCCATCAGCGCCGAAAATGTTCCAGCCACTTGCGGCCCGAACAGGTTCGACGCTGCCAGCGAGCCGACCGCCAAAACACCCTTCATGGATTCAAGCGGCGTCGAGTAGATGAACACGAGGTTCAGCCCGATAAACAGCGCCGTGACCAATGCGGTACCGGCCGCCAGCGCTGCGGGTAGCGTGCGGTCCGGGCGCTTCAGTTCCTCGGCCACGTAAGTCGCCGCATTCCAGCCGCTGTACGCCACCATCACCCACAACAGGCTGATCACGAACTGCGCCGGCAGACTCGTGGGCGCGGTGCGTACGGCCGGCTGCGAAAAGTGCTGCCAGCTCCCCGAGCCGCTCAGAAATCCCAGCCCGACAAAGCCGATGATCACCACCAGTTTGGTCGCGGTCAGGGTATTCTGCACCCGCGCCGTGCGCCGCACGCCCAGGCAGTTCAAGATGCTGAAGGCAGCGATCAGCAAGCAGGCCAGCACCTGTCCGCCGCCCAGCCGGATGGCCGTCGAGCCGGAGCCGAAGATCACCGGTGCATTGGCCTGCTTCAGCGATGGATAGAAGTAGCCAAGATAGTCGGAGAAGGCCAGCGCCGTGGCGGCGATCGGGGCGGAGAAGCCGGCGAAAAAGGAGACCCAGCCCGTCATGAATCCCCAGGCCGGACCGAAGGCGCGCGTCAGGTAGACATACTCGCCGCCGGAGCTAGGGAAGTTGATGCCCAGCTCAGAGTAACTGAGCGCGCCGGCCAAAGCAAAAAGCGCTCCTACGACCCACACCGCCAGGATCAGTTTGGCGCTGCCCAAATCGCGTGCCATGAAGCCGGTGGTGGTGAAGATGCCCATCCCCACCATGTTCGAAACCACCAGCGCGGTGGCGCTGATGAGTCCGAGTTGGCGGAGCAGTCCCACCTTGCCCTGAAGCTGGCTGACCATGTCGGCTTATGGTCATTGTATGTCATTGTGAGGCGCGCGCCGCCCAGAGAGCTTCAGAGCGTGAACGGGATTTAAAGGTTGTCCGAGGGAAAGATTTGGTGAGCTATTGGTGGCGGGCTACGGGCGGATGTTCGGGGCCGTTCACGCTCTAAGTCATATAGTGTATAGGCGTGAAATATCGTTTCACTGGCGGTACCAGCAGGGTCATTGAGTACTATAGCCGGGCCGCCTCAATGTCTGAAACAGCCCGGAAGATTCCTGAAATTCGACGGACCAGACAACGTGCGCTAAGGCGTGAGGGTCAGCGCCAGCACCTTCACATTCGTATCCGCTGGCAGCGTGATGCTGCTGACCGTCTTATTGTTGTTGAGCGCGAACGTGTAGGCGTAGACGTGAAACGTGCGATTGTCGGTCGATCCGTTCGAGACATCCCGGTGCGCCATGGTCACCGCCGCCGACTCGCCTGCGTAGTTCTGGGGTGTGTACCAGTCGCTCAGGCTCTGCGTGAAGGTGGAACTGGTGCCGTCACTGTAAGTCACCTGGAAGGCCTTCGCCGCCTGATTCCCGTTCACACCGCTGGCCAGCATAGCCAGAGTTGAAAACTTTCCCGCTGGAAGCGTGACCGCCTTGCCGGTTCCACTGACCACATTCGGACTGTTCGCCGGGCCCAGGTCGAACAACACCTGGTTGAAAGTCACGGTGGTTCCCAGCAGAGTCGCGGAATAGGCGTTCCCGACGCCATCGATGCCGCCCGAGAATATGTGGCCGTCAGTGACCATGCCGGCGGTGTCAAATACCGCCGCCAAGCTTACTTGCGCGGGCGAGGTAGAGGCTGCAGCCGCGCTCAGGCTGATGGCCAGCACCACCACGTTCCGGTTCTTCGGCAGCGTGATGCTGCTCACCGTCTTGGCGGATGACAGGGTGAGGCTGTAGCCATACAGTTCCATAGAGCGTGTGTCGCGGGTGCCGGTACTGTTGTCGCGGTAGGTCATGGGCACCGCGTTCGACTCGCCAGGATAGCTTTGCGGCGTACACCAGTCGCTCAGGCTCTGGGTGAACGCGGTGGTCGAGCCGTCGTTATACGTCACCGTAAAGGTCTGCGCGGTCTGGTTGCCGTTGACCGCGGTCGCCAGCAACTTCAACGTGGAGAACTGGCCCGCCGGCAGCGGGACTGTGACGCTGCTCACCGCATCCGGTGCGTTGGGCAGCCCCAGCGTATAAGACGTGCCGTTGACGGTCTGCTGGGTACCCAACAGGCTCGCTGAGTAAGCTCGGCCGCCGCCGTCCAGCCCGCCGCTGGTGAAGGTCGCGCCATCCGTCACGATTCCGGACACATTGTAGACGCTCGCCAGGCTCACTGCCGTGCTGGCTCCCGCGGCCGATGGCGCGACGGTCAGGCTCACGGTGGTCTTGGCCGTCAAGGATCCCGACGTGCCCGTGATGGTGATCGTGGCCTTTGCGCTCGCCGCGGTTTTGGCTGCCGTAAAGATCACTGCCGCGCTCGCGGTTGCCGAGGAGGGGCTGAAGGCTGCCGTAACGCCGCTCGGTACACCCGCTGCCGTCAGCGAGACGCTGCCGCTAAAGCCGTTTTGCCCGGTAATTGCGATCGTGCCGGCACTGTTCGCTCCGGGGCTGACGCTTAACGATGCGGGCGTCGCGGTGAGCGTGAAGCTGGGTGGCGCTGTGACCGTCAGCGCGATAGTTGCCTTGGCGCTCAGCGAGCCTGCAGTGCCGGTGACCGTGACCGTGGCCGCGCCGGTAGCCGCGGAAGTCGTGGCAGTCAGGGTCAGGGTGCTGGTAGTCTTGGTGGAACTCGCGCTGAAGCTCGCAGTGACTCCGCTCGGCAGGCCTGTGGCGCTCAGGGTGACGCTGCTGGCGAATCCATTCAGTGCGCCCACCGAAATCGTGCTGGTGACCTTAGCTCCCGGGACGAGCGTAAGGGTGGCGGGTGAGGAGGATAGCGTGAAGCTCGGCGGCGCCGCCACGGTAAGGGTGATCGCGGCTTTGCTGGAGAGCGACCCGGAGGTGGCCGTAACCGTCACGGTGGCGGCGCCGATCGTGGCGGTGGCCGTAGCCTTGAGCGTCAGTGTACTGGTTTTGGTGGTGGACGCCGGGCTGAACGATCCGGTAACGCCCGTAGGCAAACCCGAGACGGTCAGCGCTACGCTGCCCGTGAACCCGTTCTGTGGGACCACCGTAATCGTGCTGGTACCCGAGCCACCTTGCAACACGCTCAGGCTCGCGGGTGACGCGGTAATGGTGTAGCTGCGGACGGGGGCGGTGACCGCGAGACTGATGGACGCTGTGGCGTGCAAGCTGCCCGAGGTCCCCGTGATGATGACGGTGGCCGCTCCCAACGTCGCGGAACTCGCCGCCGCCAGCGTCAGCGTGCTTGTCCCCGCCGTGGATGCGGGACTGAATGACGCGGTCACTCCCTTCGGCAAGCCGGAAGCCGCCAGCGCCACGCTGCCGCTGAACCCGTTCTGCGGCGTCACCGTGATTGTACTGGTTGCCGTGTTGCCCTGCCCGAGGCTGATGGAGGCGGGCGCCGCGGTCATCGCGAACGAAGCGGGCGCAGCTACCGTAAAGACCAGTTTCGCCGTGCTCACCAGGTTCCCGGAGACGCCGGTCACCGTGATCGTCGACGTGCTCCCAGCCGCGCTGCTGCTGGCGCTGAGGGTCAAAGTGCTCGAAGTCGTGGCGGTGGCCGGGCTGAACGCTGCCGTGACCCCCGTTGGCAGTCCGGTGGCCGAAAGCGCCACCGATCCCGAAAAGCCATTCTGCGGCGCGACTGTAACGGTTGCCGTGGCGCTCCCGCCCGGCGCAGTAGATAGGGTGAACGGAGAGGCCGAGAGGCTGAATGCCGCGGGATTGGCGATCCCGGTCAGATCGTCGATCAGATCCTGGCCCGCCGGCGTGCCCCATCCGGTGGTCAGATCGTAGCCGGCCAGGGCGGGGAAGCCAGTGTTTCCACCGGTGATATCGTGCAGATCGCTCTTGTAACTCGAGCCGCTGCCGATGCTGTAGATCACTGGGTTCAGGAATCCCACCGCGGGTTTCGCGCCCCCGGCGGCCTGTTGATTGGCGAGCGCGAGGAAGCCCGCCCACAAGGGCGCCGCGGCGCTGGTGCCACCCACCTCGATGGCCTGTCCGTTGCTCTGAATCAGGAAAATCTGGATATCCGCTAGCATGGCGACGTCCGGGATGTTGCGCATGGTGGCGGAGCCGCCGGCTGCCGGCATATTGACTGCCTGCTGATAACTCGGGATCGGCCACGTCGTGCTGACGCCTCCCCCGCTGCCCGACCAGGCTGTTTCGGATTGCCACGGGCCTCCCGCACCGGCCGTGGTCAAACTCGTGCCCCCCACCACCGTGACATTCGGATCGTCCGCCGGCGGCATAATCCAACCGCCGTAGGCGCCGCTGTCGCCGGATGCCTGGAACAGCGACTGCCCCTGCGCGATCATTTCCTTGAAAATCTGCTCGGTGGTGGCGTCGGTCGGATAGAAGCACCATGATGAGCTCAGTTGCGCCGCCAGATTGTCGCTGGCCATGCGGTTCAGCACATCGTCCCAGTTGGTGCCTTCGTAGACGATGACTTGGGAGGCTCCCGGCGCCATGTAGGCCGCCATCATGATATCCAGGATCACTTCGGTATTCGCGCTACCGGGCGTTCCGCTGAACCCGTCGAGCAGCACCGTCTTCACCGGCACCGGCGGCAGGCCCGCCTGCTGGAAGTTTGACACCACGTCGCCCGCGTAGAATCCGTCGAGTTCAAACAGGCCGACCGATTGGCCGGAGCCGTTCAGAGCCACGCCCGGCGCGTAAGCCGCGCGGAAATCGCCGCCGATGTAAAGCCCATAGGGCCCCGATCCGCTGGTCAGCGGATGCGCCGAGGAAAGCGCGCGCCATTTCAGATCCATGGGGTGGGGTAGCGCGAAATTATCCAGGCCTTCCACATGCAGAATCGGCACATCCGAATCGATCGACGGCTCGCGGTCCGGAGCGTAGAAAACGCCGCGTTGAGGATGCTGCCAAAGGAGCATGTGTACATGGAACGTCGCCTCGATGGCCGCCGCGTTTCCGCGGACGTCTAAAACCATGCGATTGGCATACGTGCCGCTCACCGCGAAACCGCGTGCCCGGAAGAAAGCGGACAATGCCTGGTAATCTTCTTCCGTCGGCCCGAAGCGCTCCGTGAATTCCGCGGCAGTCAGGTACTTCCGGTAGTTCGGACTGGCTGGTTCGACAACCTGCTGCAGCCAGTCATTCAGTTCCCCGGAATTGCGCAGCGGTAGCCCGACCGACAGGGTCAGCCGGTCTGATCGCGGCATTGCCCCAGCCGGGCTGGATTCCGCCACGGCTTGGGGCAAATGACCGGGTAGCAGTTGCGCAGCGGAGGCTGGATAGGAACTCCAGAGAAGCATGGCGGCCGCCAGGGCCAAATAGGCGAGGGGACGGTAGGTCGGTTTCATGGGCTACCCGCCTCATCGGCCGGAAGGCGAAAAATTGTTCGGAAGGAAATCCTTAGCTGAGCCTGGAAAAAGCACTATTCGGGCGCGTCCGCAATGCGCAAAGGGTTAAGATGAGGACAGTACCTTCCACCGCATGCACTCCAACCGATTGGTTCACGAGCAGAGCCCGTATCTTCTGCAGCACGCCCACAATCCCGTCGACTGGTATCCCTGGGGGCCCGAGGCGTTCGAAAAGGCGCGCCGGGAGGATAAACCGATCTTTCTCTCGATCGGCTATTCCACCTGCCACTGGTGCCACGTCATGGAACGCGAGTCGTTTGAAAACGATGCGATCGCCGCGCTGCTGAATCAGTACTTCGTGCCGATCAAGGTCGATCGCGAGGAGCGGCCGGACGTGGATCGCATCTACATGGCGTTCGTGCAAGCCACTACCGGCGGCGGAGGCTGGCCCATGTCCGTGTGGCTCACACCCGATCTGGAGCCGTTCTACGGCGGCACGTACTTTCCGCCCGAACAGCGCTATGGCCATCCGGGCTTTCCGATGGTGATCGAGCGCGTGGCGGAAGCCTGGCGGCAGGATCGCGACCGCATCATCGAATCCGGCCGCGATGCCATCGCCCAGTTGATCAAGCAATCCGCCGTGGTCCCGGCGTCCGCGGGATCCGCCTTGCGCGCGGATCAGGACACGCTCGATCACGCGTTCTACAATTTCCGCCGCGGTTACGATTCACGTTATGCCGGTTTTGGCGATGCGCCCAAGTTCCCCCGGCCGGTGACGTTGAACTTCCTGCTACGCTACTACGCGCGCACCAAGAATCCGGAGGCTCTCGACATGGTGCTGGCCACTCTGCGCGAGATGGCCAAAGGCGGCATGTACGATCAACTCGGCGGAGGCTTTCATCGCTATTCGGTGGATGCGCGCTGGTTCGTGCCGCACTTCGAGAAGATGTTGTACGACCAGGCGCAGCTCGCCGTCTCGTACCTCGAGGCTTTCCAGATTACGCACGACGCAGTTTACGCGGAAACCGCGCGCGGCATACTCGATTACGTTTTGCGCGACATGCGCGATCGCGACGGCGGGTTCTACTCGGCCGAAGATGCCGACAGCGTCGTCGACCCGGCGCATCCGGACGAGAAGGGCGAGGGCGCATTCTACATCTGGTCACACTCGGAAATCCGGGCCATCGCCGGCCGGCCCGCGGCCGATTGGTTCGCTTACCGCTACGGCGTCGAACCAGACGGCAACGTGCGCAGCGATCCGCACGAGGAGTTCACCGGCCGAAACATTCTGTATCAGGCGCATTCGATCGAGGAAACCGCGCGCCATTTTGAGCGGCCCGCATCCGAGGTACAGGCCGCCCTGGACGAGGCCGCCCACAAACTGCTTGCCGCGCGGGCCGCGCGCGTACGCCCGCATCTGGATGACAAAGTCTTGACCGCCTGGAACGGCCTCATGATTTCCGCACTGGCGAAGGCCGGGGCAGTGCTCGGCGAGTCGCGCTATGCGGACGCTGCCCGCGCCGCCGCGAAGTTCATCGCCGGCCGCATGTACGATCCCGCGACTGGAATCCTTTTGCGGCGCTACCGTCGCGGTGCAGCCGCCATCCCCGGCTTCCTGGACGATTATGCCTTCTTCACCCAGGCGCTGCTCGATCTCTATGAGCTTGGCTTCGAATGGCAAAATTTAGAACTGGCGTTCCGCCTCACCGCAAAGCAATCCGAGCTGTTCGAAGATGCGGAGAACGGCGCGTTCTACAGCACGGCGGCGGGCGATGCGGCGCTGGTCATGCGCATGAAGGAGGATTACGACGGCGCGGAGCCCTCCGGCAATTCCGTGGCGGCGCTGAACCTGTTGCGCCTGGCGCAGATCACCGGCCGCCGCGACTGGCGTGAGTCGGCCGTGCGCACGTTGCAGGCATTCGGATCGCGCATGGTGGCCGCTCCGGCAGGCGTGCCGCAAATGCTGGTGGCGTTTGAATTCAGCCTGGCCAAACCGCGGCAGATCGTGATCGCCGGCGAGCGCGGCGCGCCCGATACGGAGCGTTTGCTGCGCGCGCTGCACGCGCGTTTCCTGCCTAACCGCGTGGTGCTGCTGGTGAACGCGGAATCGCGTGTGGCGCTGGCGCGTTATCTTCCCAGTGTCGCGGATATGCAGCCCGTCGACGGACGCGCGGCGGCCTACGTATGCGAAGACTACACCTGCCAACTGCCTACGTCCGACGTGGAAGTGTTCGGGCAGTTGCTACAATAGTCGCATCACCACACAACAGGAGGAAAGATGGAAAGACCAGGAGCAACGACCCTGCGCGGAGACCCTAAGACGTTGATCGGGCCGGAACTGAAACCAGGAGATCCGGCGCCCGATTTCAGCGTCGTGGACAGCAGCCTGAAACCGGTAAACCTGGCAGGCACGGGAACGCAGGTGCGCATTTTCAGCATAGTGCCTTCGCTCGATACCCCGGTCTGCGACGCGCAGACCAAGCGCTTCAACGAGGAAGCCGCCAAACTGCCGCACGTCGATATCTTCACGGTGAGCATGGATCTGCCTTTCGCGCAGAAGCGCTGGTGCGGCGCTTTCGGCGTGGATAAGGTCAAGATGTTGTCCGACCACATGGACGGATCCTTCGGCAGCCACTATGGAACTCTCATCAAGGAATTGCGCATCGAGAGCCGCGCGATTTTCGTGGTGGACAAAAACAATGTCATCAAGCACGCGGAGTATGTGAAGGAAGTGGCAGATTTCCCGAATTACGAAACCGCGTTGGCGGCCGCCCGCGCGGCGTCATGACGGTTTGAGGCGACTCTGAGCGCGGATTCTCCAACCCCGGTCCTTGCTGAACGAGTCCTGGCTCGGGCGGTGGAGAGTCCGCTGCTGCGCGGAGGGCTCACCATCGGGATCGGCATCGTGGCCGGCAATATCGCCGGCTTCGGGCGATTGGCCCTGACAGCTTTTCTGCTGGGCACGCACGCGCAAGCCGATTCGCTCGCGGTGGCTCTGAGCCCTCTCGATTCGATTAACGCGGTCCTCATCAACACCATGGTCTTCGCCTTCGTGCCCATGCTCACTGAGCGCACGGGCGCCGATCGGACGGCCTTGTTGATGAAGCTCAATCGCCTGTTCTCGTGGCTTTTCTCGCTGCTCACGCTGGCAATTGTTTTCTCAGCGCCCCTGCTGATTCGCATTTTGGCGCCCGGACTCGATCCGCACTACTTGCAGACGTCGGTTACGATTCTGCGGATCGCGGCGTTCTCCATTATGGCGGCGGGATCGGCGGCCATCAATTGCGCGCTGCTCTATACCAGCCGCCGTTTCGCGCCCTTTGCGTTTTACCAGGCCTGCATCAATCTCTGTACCATCGCGGGCGCGCTTTCCATGTGGCGCGTGTTGGGTGTTTACGGCTTCGCCATCGGGTACACTGCGGGCGCCTGGGTGCAATTTGCGATCGTGCATTTTTGCGCGCGCTCCGGTTTGGATACCGCGCACCTGCCCCCATGCCACGTACATTGGCGCGAGATACTCGGCCGCCCTCTGGCCGTGTCGCTCTACGCGGTCAGCCTCGCGCTGAACATGGTCTTCACGCGCGCGTGGGCGACACATATCGGACCGGGTATGGCAGCCGCGCTCGATTATTGCATGCGCGGCGTGGGCGTGCCTCTGGCATTTCTGGTGAGCCCGATGTCCAATTCGCTGCTCCCCGAAATCGCGCGGCTGCGCAGCCAGTTGCGCCTGCGGCAGGCATTTCGCTTGATCGACAGAACGCTGGGCCTGGCAGCGCTGGCGGCGGTGGCTGGTTGCGCAGTCGCCATCGCCTTCCGGCACCCCGTAGTCGCGATCCTGTTTCAACGCGGCAACTTTACCGCGGACTCCACCAACCTGGTCTCGACCGTCTTCCTGGCTCTCGCGCCGAGCCTGATCGGCTGGAGCCTGCTCGAACTCACGGGGCGCTCGCTATTTGCTCTCGACCGGCCGGTCCTTCCATTGTGCGCGGCGTGTATCCCGGTGCTGGTCAACGTGGCGTTGACGTTGGGGCTCAACTCGCGTCTGCCGCAGTTGATCGGCCTGGGAGCATCGGTTGGACTGATGATGGGATTTCTGGTTCTCTTCGGCGCGGCGCATGCGGGCCGCAAACGCTGGATGGCCGCGTCGTGACGGTTCTATCTTGGTTGCCGGCGCAGCCGTTCGATTTCAGCGTTGAATTCACAACCCAGCAAGGCGATCGCGCTCAGTAAATACATCCAAACCAACAGCGCGATGCTCGCGCCGATGCTGCCGTACATCACGTTGTAGTGTCCCACGTGCCGCACATACCAGCCGAAGCCGATAGTGGCCAGCATCCACAACACGGTGGCCAGCAGGGCTCCTGGGAACAAGGCCGTGAACCGCTGCTGCCGGTTCGGCCCAAAATAGTACAGCAGCATGGTCACCAGGATCATCGTCGCACCGGCTACTGAATAGCGGGCCAGCCGGCTGACCAGCTCCCAGACCCAGGCCAGCGGATTCCACAACGGATCGACCTTCATCCAATTCAGCACTTGCTTCTCCACCTGGTTGCCGAACAGCAGGAGGGCGGAAGCCGCCACCAGGGGCGCCATCGACATCAGCACCAGCGAAATCGCCACGCCCGTATTGCGCCAGAAATCGCGGTTGCGCGGCACGCGGTAGGCGGCCTGAAAGCCTTCGATGAGGCTCTTGATCACGCTCGATGCGGCCCAAAGTGACACCAGCGCAGCCACAATCAAAACCAGGAATGGCCGCGCGCCGTGCGCCTGGAACTGATGCACCACCAAGTCTTGCGTTCCCGGAGGAAGTACTTGAGAGAGGAAGCCCGCAATGGTTACGGTGACGAAATCCAGGCGGGTTTGGAGCAGAATAGCGGCTGCCGAGGTAAGCACCGGAAAGAACGACAGCAGCGCCGAGTAAGCCGCGCCTTTCGCGATGCCGAAGCAATTGTCATTCGCGGCCGCGATGACAGACCGCTGCAGGAGATAGGGAAAGGTCTTCCAGGTTAGACGCAAGAAACCAGTATAATTTGGCGCGCCTAGCCGATTAGGCAGGTGCGGCCCTGCCAGCCGACCTCGACTACGCGCCCTTGCTCGACCAGGACCGGAACCGCACGCTGCCCGCCGGAGAGAGATTGCATGCGCACCAGGGCCGCCGCGTCTTGTTCGACATCATATTCCACGAAATCGAGACCGCGCAATTCCAACCAATCGCGCATCTCACGTGTGTAGGGACACCGCCCAGTCCCGTACAATTCGTACCGGCTCATCGCCACTCGCGGCTCTAACATGACCGCCTTCCGGCGCGGTTGTTACCCGGGTATGATTCCGGACTAACTCGTCTTGTTAGACTCCTTAGCCTTGCGGAAGGCGGCCCAGCGCTTCTTGGTGGCGGCCGCAATGCGCGCCCTTCCCGCTGCGCTCAAGACCCGCTTTCGTGGCTTGGCTACCGTGGTCTTCGTTTGTCCCGCTTTATACGCCGCCCATCGCTTCTTCTGTGCCAGAGCGATGCGCCGCCGCGCGGACGCGCTCATCGTTCGCCTCAGGGGAGCCGCGCCTACCGGCGTACTTACGGACGCCGGATGCGAAACCGCACGGCCGTTCAGCTGGCCGCTAAGGTCCGCGATCTTCTGGTCAAGCTGTTCCCGCATCCGCTGGAAACCGATTAAGGCAGCTTCGAGTAGTTCACGGTCTTGCTTGTTTGTTTGTGCCATTAGGCAGATTATACTCCTACTTACCCTGTCAATCGCAAGGACTATCGGATTACTTCACCCATAATAACTCAAAGAATAAGGCGCGCATAGAGCCTCCGGTGTTACATTTGGCCCGGGAGTATCGCCAATTTTCGGCGGGCTATGCCCGCTGGCTTGTAATCTATGTCACATTAGAAACCCAGCCCGATGGCGATACAATACCAGCGTGGATCGTAGAAGCTTCCTGAACACGCTGGCTCCCGCCACCCTCCTGGATAGGTTGTCAGGGGCGTCTTCGGTACCCATTATCGATACCCATATCCATCTGTTCGACACTACCCGGCGCCAGGGAGTACCCTGGCCGGACAAGCAAGATGCCGTGCTCTACAAGCCGGCGTTGCCTGCCAGATACCGCCGAGTCACGCACGGACTCGGCATTGTGGGAGCCATTGAGATTGAATGCAGCCCGTGGTTGGAAGACAATCAGTGGGTCCTGGATGTGGCCGCCGGGGACTCCATTATTGTGGGAACTATCGGTGACCTGGAACCTGCCGGCCCTGAATTCCGGCATGATTTAGATCGCTTCCGGCGCAATCCGCTGTTTCGCGGCATTCGCTATGGCAACTTATGGGATAGAGACCTCGGCTCACAATTGGCGAAGCCCGCATTCATCGCAGGAGTCCAAGCGCTGGCTGAAGCCGGCATGGTTCTCGATACCGCCAATCCCACGCCCAAACTGGTCACCGATGTCATGCGATTGACTGATCGCGTACCCCACCTACGCGTAGTAATGGATCATTTGCCCGAGATGGATCCGGCTACGGCCGATCTGCGCGAGCTTGCCCGGCGTCCTCTCGTCTACGTGAAGGTATCCGGTGTACTGCGCCGGGTGGCGGGCCGCGTGCCGCTCGACATGCACTTCTACCGTGACCGGCTGGATGCCATCTGGGATATATTTGGTCCCGACAGGCTCGTTTACGGCAGTGATTGGCCCAACAGCGATCAGTGGGGAACGTATCCCCAAGTGTTGCAGATCGTCCGTCAATACTTTCAGGGCAAGGGTAGCGCGGCCACGGAGAAGTACTTCTGGAAAAACTCCGTGGCGGCTTATCGATGGATCAAGCGCGATGCGAAGCAACCGGCAGCGTAGTTACGTACTTCTGTGTGCAGGAATACTCCTGGCGGGTTGCGGGAAACAGACGCCCGATATTGCGGCCGATGTTGCGCGAATTCGAGCTATCGACAATCATGCCCACCCGGTGCGTGTAACGGGCGCCGGAGAGCAGGATCGCGAGTTTGACGCGCTGCCGGTCGATAACATGGAGCCAAGCTCCGATCCGGTGTATCTGAGGCCCGGTGCGCCGGGCATTCTGGAAGCGTGGCACGCGCTATTCGCGTACCCGTATAATGACTTGCGGCCGGAGCACCTGCGTGACTTGCAAACTTCCAGGGAAAGCGCGAGGGCCGCTAAGGCAGATCAATATCCCGCTTGGGTTCTGGACCAGATGGGTGTGGAGATCATGCTGGCGAATCGTGTCCGGATGGGGCGCGGTATTGAGCCGCCGCGTTTTCGCTGGGTGCCTTATGCCGACGCTTTGCTGTTTCCCTTGAATAACTCGAGCCTCGCAGCGCGGAACTCCGATCGCAGAGCTTTCTTCGCGGATGAAGATATTCTGCTGCGCCGGTATCTGGCGGATGCCGGCCTAGCGGCGCCGCCTGCCACTTTGCACCAATACCTTACCCGGGTGGTAACTGCGACGCTCAACCGCCAGAGACAAGGGGGAGCCGTCGCGGAGAAATTCGAAGCGGCGTACCTGCGCCCGCTGGAATTCGATCAGGCCGATCCTGCTGCCGCGGCCAAAGTATACGCAGCCTACCGGAGTAAGGGCGCGCCGCCGGACGACCAATACAAGCTGCTACAGGATTATATCTTCCGGTGCATTGCACGAGAATGCGGACGGCTGGGAATGGCGGTCCATATCCATACCATGGCGGGTGCGGGCAGCTACTTCGACGTGCGCGGGGCCAATCCCCTGCTACTCGAAACGATTCTCAACGATCCCGGTTTGCGCAAGACGAACTTCGTGATGCTGCATGGCGGCTGGCCCTACACGCGCGAGATCGCGGCGCTGCTGACCAAGCCAAATGCTTATCTGGATTATTCCTCACAGTCGCTGTTACTCACGCCTGCGACGCTGGCAGTGACCCTGCGCGAATGGCTCGAATGGGTGCCGGAGAAAGTCATGTTCAGGACCGACGCTTACCCTTACTCCGACCAGATGGGGTGGGAAGAAGCCGGCTGCATCGCGGCGCACAGGGGCCGCCAGGCGCTGACGATAGCACTCACGGCTATGATGCGCGATGGCGAGATCTCACGCGACCGGGCGCTGGAGCTCGCCAGAATGGTCCTGCGAGAAAACGCGCGCATGCTATACGGTCTTTGATTTCGGAGTTAATGGGTCAAATCGTAGACGAAGTAGTCGACCGCGATGCGGTAAGCCAGTGATGCCCACTTCTCGTAGTAGCGCGCATCGTCCGACCATTCCCAGGCGTCGCCCAAATCCATGTTGTGGCAGATAGCCACGATGACGCGGCCCTTGTCGTCGTAGATGCCGCGCCAGCGTGGCTGATAGCCGTCGTGTTCGTAGGTGCGGTGGGTTTCGAAATACTGCGCGCCCGGAACCTGGAAACGCTGCTGCAGATCGTACACTGTATGAAAGATGGGGTCATTGTCGGTCAGATCTACGATTGCCCGATCGGGAAACACTTTGTGCATGCTCTCGACGAAGGTATCCCACTCCTGAGTGCCATGGAAATCGTCGACCATCAGAAAGCCGCCGCGTAACAGAAACTCACGTAACTGGGCGGCCTGATCGTCCGGCAGACGCCAGTGACCAACTTCGACGGCATAGAGCGTGGGCCAGTTGTAGATCTCGCCGGTACCGTCCAGGCTGACGATCTGCTCGACGGAGCGCGTGTCGATGCGCGTCAGTCTGCGGATACCGGCGAGCAAGTGGCGGTCCGACCGCGGGTAGTCCATGGTCCAGTAACCCGGATAGGGCTTCCCGTCGCGCATACGCAGATCGACGAAAGGATAACCATAGATATCAGGGTACCGGAGCCGCGCGCGGGTCCACTCGGCCTTCTGATTCCAGTCGGGAGGGAGCGGGAAGTTCTCGTACTCGAGCGCGGGATACTGTTTGAAAGGCGCCTGTGCCAGCAGGAAGCCCCAAGCGGCCAATCCGAGAAAACCCACGCCAAGGGCAGTGCGGAGACGCATAAGTCGCTGCGTTTTGAGAATAGCACAGCCGGAACAGGACGTGGCGGCGGGGCGTTCCGGCGATCTCCTGAGGGTGATGCTGGATGGACGTTAACCAATTACGGGGTAAATTGTAATCGGCTCGTGCTGTATGGTGGGGAGTAGTGCGCAGACAACTGGAGGCAGTATGTCTCATCTGAAGGAATTGTGGCGGCAGGAAGACGGCCAGGACCTCACCGAGTATGTCCTGTTGCTAGCATTCATTGCGCTGACCACCGCCGCCTTGGTCACCGCGCCGGCTGCCAGCATTAACCAGCTTTGGAGCACAGAAAACGTAACCCTGAGCACGGCGGCATCCACGGCCAGTTCGTAGTCGCTAGCAAGCTCCATCGGCCGCCACTTGGGTACCATGGAGCTATATGCAGACTCTGCCCGCATTTCGCAACGAATCCTATACTGACTTTTCGGCTCCCGCAAATCGGCGCGCCATGGAGGGCGCGCTCTCTGCAGTGCGCTCGCAATTTGGCCGCGAATACGACCTGACGATCGGCGGCGAGCATCTGAGAACGGGCGACCTACTGCGTTCGGTGAATCCTTCGCATCCGGCAGAAATCGTGGGCGTGCATCATCGCGCTACCGCCGAACACGCGCGCCGCGCGGTGGATCTGGCATATGCTTACTTCCCGGAATGGGCCGCCACGCCGGAAGAAGATCGCATCCAGATGCTGTTGCGCGCCGGCGAGATCATCCGGCGCCGCAAACTCGAATTCGACGCTTGGCTGGTCTTCGAAGCCGGCAAGAGCTGGCCGGAAGCTGACGCGGACGTTTCCGAGGCGATCGATTTTTGTGAGTATTACGCGCGCGAAATGCAGCGCCTGAGCGGTCCGCAACAGGCCGCCGTGCAACTTCCCGGCGAACGCGACGAGATGCAGTATCTGCCGCTCGGCGTGGGCGTAGTCATTCCACCGTGGAACTTTCCGCTTGCCATCCTCGTTGGGATGACGGTCGCGTCCCTGGTTACAGGCAATACGGTCATCATCAAGCCATCGAGCGAAACGCCCACGATCGCGGCCAAATTCGCCGAGGTGCTGCGCGAAGCCGGTTTCCCCGAGCGGGCATATTGCCTGCTGACCGGCAGCGGCGCGGCGGTTGGCGATACTTTGGTCGAACATCCGAAGACCCGCTTTGTGGCATTCACCGGCTCACGCGACGTGGGGTTGCGCATCAATGAACTGGCCGCAAAGACGAAGCCGGGCCAGATCTGGATCAAGCGCGTGATCGCGGAGATGGGCGGCAAGGACGCCATCCTGGTGGACGCAGATTGCGATCTGGAGAAAGCCGTCGAAGGCGTAGCCGTTTCCGCGTTTGGGTACCAGGGGCAGAAGTGTTCGGCCTGCTCGCGCGCTATCGTCGACGCAAAGGTGTACGATGCGTTCCTCGAAAAGCTGACCGCGCGCGTTTCCCAGATTCAAGTGGGCGCCGCCGAGAATCCGGCAAACTATATGGGGCCGGTGATCAGCGAGGGAGCCCGCCGCACGATCTCGCAATACATCGAGACCGGCAAACAGGAAGGGCGGCTCTTGCCCGTTGCTGTAGAGGCGCCGGGCGATGGGTATTTCGTCGCGCCCACCGTGATCGCGGACGTGGATGCGAAAGCGCGCGTATTCCAGGAAGAGATTTTCGGGCCGGTGCTGGCCGTGACTAAGGCCCGCGACTTCGATCACGCCATGCAACTGGCGAATGACTCACAATACGGCCTGACCGGCGCGATTTACTCGAACGTGAAAGAGCATGTGGCGCGGGCGCGGCGGCAGTTCTTCGTGGGCAACCTGTACGTGAATCGCAAATGCACCGGCGCGATGGTCGGCGCGCATCCGTTTGGCGGATTCAACATGTCGGGTACGGATTCGAAGGCCGGCGGCCCGGACTATCTGCTGCTGTTTCTGCAGGCGAAATCTATTGCCGAACGAGTGGCGTGAGCGGCGGCGCCTCGTGGCAGGTTCCGTTCAGCGAGGCGATCCATTCACGGATAAGGGCCACGCCTTCCTGATGCACCACGGTGCGGCCTAACTCCGGCATCATGATCTTGGGCGTATTGGATTCCATGCGATGCACCAGAATCGATTCATCGGGTTTGCCCTGCACGACATCGAACAACAGGTCACCCGAGCCTTGCCCCGCCGAGACCGGGACCTTGCATAGGCCCATGCGCATGGGGTCCGTCTGGGCCGCCAATAGGTAGAGGCCGGTGTTATTGGCTGGGCCCTGGGGATTGTGGCAGTGCGCGCAATTGATCTCCAGATAGGCCCGCGCGCGTGCGTCCAGCGAGCCCGTTGCTGGATCGTTCCATACGGGCAACTTCGGCGCCTGTTCCGGCGGGGGCGCGCCGCGCAGATACCCGATCTTAGTCCAGTGGGTGAGTTGATTCTCCCGGCCTTCCGGATAATCGAAATCCTTGTTCAGATTGCGCGCTTTGGGACCTATGGGTGTAACTGTCTTCGAACGATCGTGGCAGCCCTTGCACTGATTCGTATTGGGGATCACATAGTCGATCGTATAGAGCTTACCGGAAGGATGAACCCAGTGCACGGTGGTGGGATCGGCGGCCACGTCCAGAGTAGCTTCGGTCTGTGCAGTGTTCCATACGTAGGGTAGAGTGGCCCAGCCGGATTCGGTATGAACGAGCAAGCGGGTTTCGATGATGCGCTGCTTGCCGCCGCGATCGGCGTCGGGATAAGCGAAGGTCTTCGAAAAGATCGTACCCACCGGAAAATCGAAAGCTTCCGTGGCGTTGTAAGTCGCCTGCGTGCCGGGCGGCATCCAGACGAAGCGGTACTTTGTGGCGTAATCGGAAAACAGCGGCGTGTTCAGATCGTATGGAACTACTCCCGCGTTTGGCTTCAGCGCGGCGGGATCGCCGGTGAACAGATGCCAGGCGGACAAGCGCTCGGGGAATGGCTCGTGAAGATGTGCGTGTACGCCGCGGCTCCCGCATGCGGCGAGCAGCAGAGCGCCCGCCGCCGCGGCAATAGGTCCGGCCCGCATTGTCAGTTGCCTCCGGCGGGAGTGCCGGCGGCGGGAGTCGGTAGATTCACAGCGGAAAGCGGCGAAAGCGAGCAGCTGTAAGGACGCAAATCGCGGCTGATGTGCTTGAAATGGCCGCCCGCGTCGTAGTTCATAAACGTGGCGTCGCCGTTGTTCTGGATACAAATGCGCAAATCGTCGGGCAGACGTTTTGCGGCCGTCAACTGCTTGGGATTTACGACACCGTCAAACAGGATCTCCGGAAGATGCTTGCCCACTACGGGCACCAGTGCTTCGGCATATTCGCCGCCGGGAGCCGTGCCGCCGCCCGAAATCGTGTTGTCGTGGATGTAGATTGCCTCAGGGAAGGGATCGTAGCTGGCATCGTTGATCGGATTGCCAGTGGTGAAGTAACTGATGACCGAGACATTTGCCGTGTTGTTGTTCTTGATCGTGTTCTTGAACACCTCGACGTGATTCGTAGCCAGAACGATAATGCCGGTTCCGGTCGGCACCTTGGCCACCATGCTGCCTTTCGCGCCGAAGTTCTGAGTGTTATTCTCCTCGACATCGTTATTGAATACGCGCGTATTGCCGCCGCCCTTCACCGGCAAGTCAGGCAGGTTGAACACCAGGATGCCGCCGGTATTATGCATCGCCTTATTGTCATAGACGTCGGCAAAGCGGGAATTTTCGATCTCGATGCCGGCGACGTTCGCCTCGGCGCGGCTGCGGCGCACGACGATGTTAGTCGACTGGCCGACATATATCCCGGCGTCGGCCGCGCCAATCGAGACCGACTCTTCCACCAAGACATTCTTGCACTGCACCGGGTAGATGCCGTAGGAGCCGTTCTTCTCGCTGGGGCCGCCGGTCCATTCTGTGCGCACGCGCCGTACCGTAACGCCGTCGGCGCCATCGATTTTGAGCGCGTCGCCCTTGGTATCCTCAATGGCCAGATCCTCGATAGTGAAGCCGCTGCCAGTGACTTGCAGCCCGGCCGGTCCGCTCTTCTGGTTCTTGAATGACAGGATCGTTCGTTCAATACCCATGCCGCGGATGGTGACATTATTCACGGAGAGGGAGAGGCCGCGGTCGAGATCGAGCCGGCCTTCCGGAAGTTGAATGACAGCGCCAGGCTTGGCGTCTATCAACGCCTCCTGGAAATGTTTCTGAAAATCGGGGCCGGCAACGAGGCCGGAATTTTTCTTCGCACAGGACGTCCATAGAGTGAAAGTCAGCGCGGCAGCGAGCAGAGTGAGGGCGGTTTTGAGCATATCGGCTCCGGGCCATGGTGTGGCGGGGACTAAGAAAGCATAACGCCAAGGGTCCGGGGAAGCAAGCCAACGGGCGGTACCAGCATTGGTACGTTGGCTTATCGGCAGCGAGCCGGTTGGGAATGGTTGATCGATCTGGAATTCGGCGAGGCGCCGAAAACTCAATACGCCAGTACGCGCTCCATCTCCGCTACCAGATCCTCGACCTGCGGCAGAATGGCATTCTCCACTTGCGGCTGATACGCAACCCAGGTGTCCAGCGCTGCCACGCGGCGCACGGGCGCATCCAGGCGGTCGAACAACTCGTCGGCGATGCGGGCGGCTATCTCAGCGGCGTAGCCGAACGATAGGCAATCCTCGTGCGCGATCACCACGCGATTGGTCTTTTCGACCGAGGCGCGGATGGTGTTCCAGTCGAACGGCGCGAGCGAGCGCAGGTCGATCACCTCGATGCTGATGTCCGGATTCTTGCGCTCGACCAACAGCGCCGCCTGCTGGGACTTCTGCACCAGCGCGCCGTAGGTGATCACGGTCAGATCGTGACCAGGCTTCACGATGCGGGCGCAGCCAAAGGGAATGGTGAAATCTGGGCCGGGATGCGGCGAACGATTGTAGGGCTCGCGGTAGAGGCGCTTGTGCTCGAGGAACATCACCGGATCGTCGCAGCGGATAGCCGTACGCAGCAGGCCGCAGGCGTCCAGCGCATTCGACGGCATGATCACGCGCAGTCCAGGCAGGTGCGTGAATTCAACTTCGCCGCACTGGCTGTGATAAATCGCGCCGCCGTTCAAATAGCCGCCAATGGGAACGCGCAGCACGAACGGGCAGGAGAACGCGCCGTTGGAGCGCCAGCGCATGGTAGCCATCTCATCGCGGATCTGCATCATGGCCGGCCAGATGTAATCGAAGAACTGAATTTCGGCGACCGGCTTCAGCCCGCGGACAGCCATGCCGATGGCGCGGCCCACGATGGCGGCTTCCGCCAAAGGTGTGTTGAAGGCGCGCTCGGAGCCGAAGGCACTTTGCAAACCGTGGGTGACTTTGAAGACGCCGCCTTTGCCCTTGACTTCCGAAAGATTGGCTTCGCGGCTGGAATCGGCTACATCTTCACCAAAAGCCAATACCCGCTGGTCGCGCCGCATCTCTTCGTGCAGCGTGGCATTCAGCAGGTCGACCATGGTTTTGGGTTCGCCTTCGAGTTGCGCCGGTACGCTGAACTCTTCCGCGGTGGGATCGATCTTGTCGGAATATAGATGGCGGAGCGCGGAATCGCGCGGCGCAGGATCGGCACGCAGGGCCTGCTGAGCGGCATCGTGCACGGCGTGGTCTATTTCCAGGTTGATGCGCCGCAAAGCATGCTGATCGAGGATGCCTTCTTCCAGCAGCAGCGCCGGGAAGCGGGCCAGCGGGTCGCGGGCCTGTTCGGCCGCGCGCTCGGCGGCGGTCTTGTAGAGCCGCTCGTCGTCGGAAAGCGAATGCGAGTACGGGCGGATCACGTGGGCGTGCACCAGCGCCGGACCGCGGCCCGCGCGGCAATACTCGACGGCCGATTGCATGGCGGCATAGGAAGCCAGGAAATCGCAGCCGTCCACTTCGTGGCGATACAGTCCGGGAAAACCGGAGACCAGCGCGGTGATGTTGGCGCCCGCCGTTTGAAACTCCACGGGCACCGAGATGGCGTAGCCATTGTCTTCGATCAGGAACAAGACGGGCAGGCGGCTCAGACACGCGGCGTTGAGAGACTCCCAGAATTCGCCCTCGCTGGTAGCGCCATCGCCGCTGGCCACCAACGTAATGGCGCCGCTCTCGGGATCGATCCGGCGATTCGCTTCGGCGCAGCCGACGGCTTGCAGGAACTGCGTGCCGGTACACGACGAAGTGGAAACGATGTGCAGGTCGGGGTCCGCCCAATGGGAGGGCATCTGGCGGCCGCCAGAAGCCTTATCGTCCGCGGCGCCCACGGATTGCAGCAGCATCTCCAGCGGCGTGACACCCAGAGTGAGGCACAGAGCGCGGTCGCGATAGTAGGGGAAAAACCAATCGTGACCGGCGCGCAGGCTCATACCGGCGGCGACTTCCACCGCTTCGTGGCCGGCGCCGCTGATCTGGAAAAAGATGCGATTCTGGCGCTTCAACGCGACCTCGCGATCGTCCAGCCGGCGAGACGTCTGCATGATGCGGAAGGCTTCGATGAGCTGCTCGGGATCGAGTCCGTGCCACTTGGCGCTGGTGGTCCGTTGACTTGTGCTGAGTGTGGCCAAAAAAGGATTCCCTCCCCTTACATAATTTAGTCTAGCTCCGCGTTTGTTTCCAAGCGCTGGGGAAAGAGGTGATCAGTCCTGGAGAGTGAAGAGGTACCCGAGCAACGCGTCCATTTCGCGCGGGGTGAATCGATACGGCGGCATGATGCTGCCCGGCGAGAGCGCCTGCGGGTCGGCAAAATGTTTGATGACCCACGCCCGTGCGCGACGGCGCGCCAGGCCGTTCAGCGGCGGGCCGACGGTCATGCCTATGCCGTTCACCTGGTGACAGCTTCCGCAGCCCTTCGATTGATATACCAGCGCGCCTTCCACGGCAAAGTCCGGCGCACTCGAGAGGGCCGCGGCGTTTTGCGGTGTGAGCTTGAGCAGGAACGCGGCGAGCGCGTTCAACTGCGCATCGCTGAGCAGGATCGGCGGCATCGACGTGCCCGGCACCATAGCGGCCGGGTGCTTGAAGTGATCGATCATCCAGGCGGCGGATTTCTTGATGGGCAAATTGGCCAGATCCGGGCCGATGCGCGGCTTGCCCGATCCGGTGGTATGGCAACTGGCGCAGTTTTCCTTGCGAAAGTAGCCGATACCGGCGAGTTCCTGCGGCGAGAGCCCGATCCAATCGGTGGGCGCGCCGTAGTCGATGGCAACGGTGTTGTCAGGCTTGGGTGTGGTGGCGATGGCGGTGACGGTCAGGCCGGCCCAACCCAGCAGAGCCAGTGCTGCAACTCCGAAGGCGGTGAAACGGCGGGTGACGCGCATCACGCGGCCGCGATCGATGAACGGGACCAGGAACAGCGCCAGCACGGCGAGCCCCGGGAGCGCCACGCTGCCGACGATCTCGAGCGGACCGTCGAAGAACTTGAGGGTCTGAAAGAGGAACAGGAAATACCAGTCGGGCCGTGGAATGTATGCGGTGTCGGTGGGATCGGCCAATCTTTCGAGCGGTACGCGCACCGCGACCGCCATCACAAACAGGATGACGAACGCGGCGAAGATGGCGACGGTGTCCTTGAATGCCTGCTGTGGATAGAACTTCTTTTTCGGCTGGACTTCGTCGCCGGGGGCGGGCGCCACGCCATGCTTGCGCACCAGGTAGATGTGCGTGGCGATCAGGATGCCGGTAGCAGGCGGCAGCAGCAGCACGTGCAAACCGTAGAAGCGGGCGAAAGTCACTACGCCGATGGCGCCTTCGCCTCCCAGCAGGCGGCTCAGGTACGGACCGGCGAAGGGGACGTGCGCCGCGATTTGGGTCGCTACGACGCTGCCCCAATACGCACGGTTATCCCACGGCAGCAAATAGCCGGTAAGTCCGAAAGCCATCGTCAGCAGCAACAGAATGACGCCCGCCATCCAGGTCGCTTCGCGCGGTTTCTTGTAAGCTCCGTAGAGGAAAACCTGGGTCATGTGCAGGACAACCACCACGATCAGCATGCTGGCGCCCCAATGATGCAGGCCGCGAATCAGGTGGCCGCCGGTCACTTCGGTGAGGATGTAACGGAGACTGTTGTAGGCGTCGCCGGGCGTGGGCGCATAGTTGAACGCCAGCAGCGCGCCAGTGAAGGCCTGCACCAGAAACAGAAACGCCGCGATGCTGCCGAACACCTGATGCCAGCCGCTGGACGCCGGGATCTCCTCATAGAGGAAGTTCCGCACGGCGGTCTCGATCCCGGTGCGATGATCGAGCCAGCTCATGATGCGGCCTTCGATGGATGCAGCGGGCCGAGCAGCAACTTGCCGCCGTCGACCTTGGTTTCGTAGCGATCGAGCGGGCGCGGCGCGGGCCCGGAGACGACGGCGCCATCGATCGAGAAAACCGAATTGTGGCAGGGACACAGGAAATAGTCGCGATTCTCGTCCCAGTGATAGGCGCAGCCGAGATGCGTGCATTGCGGGCCGTACGCCACAATTTCGCTGGCGGAAAGCTTGACGACCCAGGCGCCGGTTCTCTCGCTCAGGACCTTCCAGCCATCCACGCGATTCTGGCGGAAGACCATCTCCATCGGGACGCGCGGTTCCAGAGCGGAGATATCTCCAGCCTCGACCCAGCCGGGCGCCTTGCGCAGCCGCGGCGGGAACAGCAGGTAGGCGGCCGCGGGAATCGACAGTGCCGCCGCGATCAGGCTCCACAGGCCATAGATCGCAGCCGTGTAGAACTGGCGCCGGGAAACATCCGTTGACGGCATGCCTCCAACATACGCAGGGCGGCGGGGCCGAGGTGTGCCGGATTTGTAAAGGTTTCGGAAAAATGGCGGCGGAGATTGAATTGAAAGACGCTATGCTGGCATTTATGGCAGAAGAAGATCTGAAAGCTGAACTGGAGCGTTTGCGCGCCGAAAACGAGGCCCTGAAGAAGCCCGTGCGGGGGCAGATTTCCATCAAGGTGAGTGAGAAGGGCGCCGTATCCGTGTATGGGCTGGGGCGTTTCCCCGTCACACTGTACAAGGAACAGTGGGAGAAACTGCTGTCAGCCGCAGAGCAGATCAAGGTTTTCATCGCGGACAACGATCACTTACTGAAGAAGAAAGAAGCCTGATTGCGCCTGCTGCTGATACGCCACGCGCACCACGACTATATCGGGCGGGCCATCGCCGGATGGCTCGCGGGCGTATCACTCAGCGAATTGGGGAGGCGGCAAGCACAGGAGCTTCCCGCACGCTTGGCCGGAGCGGGGATACAGGCGATCTATAGCAGTCCGCTCGAACGGGCGCGGGAAACAGCCGCGCCTTTGGCGGAGAAGCTTGGGCTGCCAGTCGAACTGCGGGACGGCCTTCGGGAGATTGACTTCGGGCAATTCACCGGCCGCACGATGGACGAATTGGACCGCGACCCCGCCTGGCACCATTTCAACTTGCATCGCGGCAGCGCGCGTGATCCTGGCGGCGAGATGATGTTGGAGACGCAGGCGCGCATGGTGGCGGAGTTGGAACGTATCCGGGAAGCGCATGCCGGGCCGGTAGTCGCGGTGTTCAGCCACAGCGATGTGATCCGCGCGGCGCTGCTGCACTATTTGGGGATGCCGCTCGATTTGTACGATCGCATCGAGATCGATCCGGTGTCGGTCAGCGTGTTGGAACTGGCGGGCGGGGGCCCCAGGGTGCTGCGGTTGAACGAAGCACCCTGAACGCCTGCTAGGAGGCCTACCGCATGGCGTACGAACTCAGCACCTTCATGTAATTGGCGCGTTCGAAGGCCTGTGGCTGCGGCACGGCGTTGCGGCTCATGCTGCCCTGCATCTGACGGATGGAATCGTATTCATGATCGCCCAGCCAGATGAGTAACTCGGTGAGCAGCGTGTCGAGATAACTAATGCCCTTCTTGAGAAGAGCCGAAGTCATCATGGCGACCTTCGCGCCCGCCATCATGGCCTTCACTACGTCAGTCGCCGCATGGACGCCGCCGGTCAGCGCGAGGTCCGGCTTGATGTTGCCGTAGAGCACCGCGATCCAGTTCAGGCGCAGCAGTAACTCGTATTGGTTACTCAGGATCAGGTTGGGTACGACTTCCAGAGCTTCCAGGTCGAAGTCCGGCTGGTAGAAGCGGTTGAACAGCACTAAGCCGTCCGCGCCGGCCGCTTCCAGGCGCTTAGCCATGTTCACCAGCGAACTGAAGTACGGGCCAAGCTTCACGGCTACGGGAATGTGCACGGCGGATTTCACTTCACGCACTAAGTCGACATACTTACGCTCGACTTGTTCGCCCGTGAAGTTGGGATCGACCGGGATGTAGTAAATATTCAGTTCCAGGGCGTCCGCGCCGGCCTGTTCCATCTCGCGCGCATAGCGCAGCCAGCCGCCGACCGACGTTCCGTTCAGGCTGGCGATGACCGGGATGCGGACCGCTTCCTTCACGTTGCGGATGTGCTTCAGATAGCCATCCGGACCGCGGTTATAACCGAGCATCTCGGGAAAGTGCGTCAAGCCTTCGGGACCGACGTTTTCCGCGGCATTGATATAACGGTCCAGTTCGGTGCTCTCCAGCGTGATCTGCTCTTCAAACAGCGAAGGCAGCACCACGGCGGCGGCGCCCGCGTCTTCCATGCGCCGGATGTTGCCAACGTCCTCGCACATAGGCGAGGACGAGGCCACCAGCGGATTCTTCAGCTTCAGTCCCAGATAGCTTGTGGAAAGGTCGATAGTTTGCGAAAGGTCGAGCATTACTTGGCCTCCTGAGCGGTTGGCATGTTGACCATGTTTTCGTAAATCTTCCAGCGATTGAGCACGTCCTGCTGGGCCAGTTCGAGTAAGTGGTGGGCCTCTTCGGGATTGCTCTTGGCCAGCATGGTGTAGCGGGTTTCGTTATAAACGTAATCCTTCAGCTTGACGCTGGGCGGCCGCGAATCGAGCTGGAACGGATTCTTGCCCTGGGCGGACAAGCGTGGATCGTAGCGGAACAGCGGCCAGTATCCGGTCTGGACGGCCAGGCGCTGCTGATCCAGGCCATGCACCATGTCGTATCCGTGTGCGATGCAATGGCTGTAAGCGATGATGATGGACGGGCCGTCGTAGGATTCCGCTTCGATGAAGGCCTTGATGGTGTGGCTGTCGCTGCCGCCCATGGCGATCTTCGCGACGTAAGCGGTGCCATAATTCATGGCCATCATGGCGAGATCTTTCTTGGCGCCGGGCTTGCCGCCGGCCGCGAACTTCGCCACTGCGCCGCGCGGCGTGGACTTCGACATCTGCCCGCCCGTGTTCGAGTAGACTTCGGTATCGAGCACCAACACGTTTACGTTGCGGTTGGAGGCCAACACGTGATCGAGGCCGCCGTAGCCGATGTCGTACGCCCAGCCGTCGCCGCCCAGGATCCAGACGCTTTTCTTGACGAGCGAGTCCGCCAGGCTGAGCAGGTCGCGCGCTTCGAAAGTACGCAGACCGGCGAGTTTCTGCTTGAGCAGTTGCACGCGGGCGCGTTGTTCGAAGATACCCGGTTCGGCGGATTGATCGGCGTTCAGCAGAGCTTGCGCCAGTTCGTCGCCGATCATGGAAGAGAGCCGCGCGACCAGTTCGCGGGCATATTCGTTCTGTTTGTCGATCGCCAGGCGCATGCCGAGTCCGAATTCGGCATTGTCTTCGAACAGCGAATTCGACCAAGCCGGGCCGAGCCCCTGGGCGTTCTTGGTATAAGGCGTGGTAGGCAGATTGCCGCCGTAAATCGACGAGCAGCCGGTGGCGTTGGCGATCACCGTGCGGTCGCCGAAGAGCTGGCTCATCAGCTTGATGTAAGGCGTTTCGCCGCATCCGGAGCAGGCGCCCGAGAACTCGAACAGCGGTTGCAGCAACTGGCTGTCCTTCACCAGGCTCTGCGTCAGCAGCCCGCGGTCGATTTCCGGAAGCTGCAGGAAGAAATCCCAATTGGCGGCTTCCGGCTCGCGCAGCGGAGCTTGCGGCTCCATGTTGATGGCCTTGTGCTTCACTTCGCTCTTGCTCTTGGCCGGGCAGACTGCCACGCACAGCGCGCAGCCGGTGCAATCTTCCGGCGCCACCTGCAGCGTGTACTGCATGCTCTTGAAATCTTTCCAGCGCGCGGGGACGGATTTGAAAGTAGGCGGCGCGCCGGCAGTCTTATCCGGCCCGTAGACTTTGGCGCGAATCACGGCGTGCGGGCAAACCAGTACGCACTTGCCGCATTGGATGCAAAGCTCCTCATCCCACACGGGAATTTCCAGTGCGATGTTGCGCTTTTCCCATTGCGTGGTGGCGGTGGGGAAGGTGCCATCGAGCGGCATGGCGCTGACCGGCAGATCGTCGCCTTCGCCGGCGATGATGCGCGCGGTGAACTTCTGCACAAAGTCGGGAGCATTGGCGGGCACCGGCGGACGCAGGTCGAACGTCGCTGTGGCTTCGGCCGGAACCTTCACTTCGGAAAGATGGCTGATGGCCTCGTCGACGGCGGCGAAGTTCTTCCGCACGACCGCTTCACCGCGCTTGCCATAGGTCTTCTCGATGGCGTGTTTGATACCGGCGATGGCTTCTTCGCGCGGCAGTACGCCGCTGATGGCGAAGAAGCAGGTCTGCATGATGGTGTTGACGCGGCCACCCATGCCGGTGTCTTTGGCCACCTGGTAGCCGTCAATCACGAAGAAGCGCAGCTTCTTGGCGATGATCTGGCGCTGCACGGTCAACGGCAGTTGAGCCCAGACTTCGTCGGGGCCGTAGGGGCTATTGAGCAGGAAGGTGGCACCCGGCGCGGCAAGCTTCAGCACGTCGAGACGTTCCAGGAATGAAAACTGGTGGCAGGCCACAAAACTTGCCGTGGTGATGAGGTAGCTCGAATGCAGCGGCTTCGGGCCGAAGCGCAGGTGCGAAACCGTGGTGGCGCCGGACTTCTTCGAATCGTAAACGAAGTAGCCTTGCGCGTAGTTTTCCGTTTCCTCGCCGATGATCTTGATGGAATTCTTGTTCGCGCCCACGGTGCCGTCCGCGCCCAGGCCGTAAAACAGCGCGCGCACGGTGCCGGGGACTTCGCTCGAAAACTTGGGATCGTAATCGATGCTGGTGTTGCTGACGTCGTCTACGATGCCGACCGTGAAATGATTTTTGGGTTTCGGCTTCGACATTTCGTCGAAGACGCCTTTGACCATGGCCGGCGTGAATTCCTTGGACGAAAGGCCGTAGCGTCCGCCGATGACGCGCTTGCCGGCGACCATCGCTTCGCTGAGCGCGGCCACCACGTCGAGGTACATCGGCTCGCCGGCGCTGCCGGGCTCTTTGGTGCGTTCGAGCACCGCGATGGTTTTCACCGAAGCGGGCAGCGCGGCCACGAAATGCTCGATCGAGAACGGGCGGTATAAGTGGACCTTCAAAATGCCGACGTTCTCGCCGCCGGCGTTCAGATGGTCGACCGCCTCCTGGGCGACTTCCGCGCCCGAACCCATTAGCATAATGACGCTTTCGGCGTCCGGCGCGCCGTAGTAGTCAAACAGGTGATATTGCCGGCCCACCACCGCGGCGAACTTGTCCATGGCCTTCTGCACGATGGCGGGGCAGGCGTTATAGAAAGGATTGGCGGCTTCGCGCGCCTGGAAGTAGACATCCGGATTCTGGGCGGTGCCGCGAATTACGGGATGATCGGGCGACAAGCCGCGAGCGCGATGGGCGCGCACCAGTTCTTCGTCGATCATGGCGCGCATGTCGTCCGGCGTTAATTGCTCGAGCTTGGCGACTTCGTGCGAGGTGCGGAAGCCATCGAAGAAATGCAGGAATGGCACGCGAGCTTCCAGGGTGGCGGCCTGCGCGATGAGCGCGAAGTCCATTACTTCCTGCACGGAGTTGGAGGCCAGCATACCGAAGCCGGTGGCGCGGGCGGCCATCACGTCGCTGTGGTCGCCGAAGATCGACAACGCCTGAGCAGCCAGGGAGCGCGCCGCGATGTGGAAGACCGTGGCGGTGAGCTCGCCGGCGATCTTGAACATGTTTGGAATCATCAGCAGGAGGCCCTGCGAGGCGGTGAACGTGGTGGTCAGGGCGCCGGTTTGCAGGGCGCCGTGCAATGCGCCGGCCGCGCCGCCTTCGCTTTGCATCTCGACGACGCTGGGAATGGTGCCCCAGATGTTGGGCTTCAGCTCGGCGGACCATTGGTCGGCCCATTCGCCCATTGGCGACGAGGGCGTAATCGGGTAGATGGCGATGACTTCGTTGATCTGATGCGCTACGTAGGCGGCGGCTTCATTGCCGTCAATCGTGACTTTCTTCCGGGTGGTGCTCGGTGAACTGGTCAAAACTTCCCCCTCATGTCTGGATTGCAGAAGGCTTATTCCGAAACCATATTATAAGACCTCGTTGTCGTAAAAATCTACATGCTGCCGGAAAAGTTCCGGGGTCAGGTAGAAGGCCGAACCGAAGGCCGGAAATATAACCTGTGCTACACATGGGATAGCGGGCTGGCGCTTCATACCGGCGCGCGTCAGAATCTACCTATGCCTCAATACCGCATTCCCAGCGGCTCTCCCCGGCACGGAGGCCGCGGTGCGCGCATCACGCTGATCGTCCTCGTGATCGTCCTCCTGATCGGAGCCCGTTCCCTCGCCTCCTTCGCCATCGAATATCAATGGTGGAACGAGTTGGGCCAACTCGACACCTGGTTCGCCATGCTGGCGTACGGTTTCGCGCCGCTGCTGGCCGCCACGCTACTGGCCTTCGCCATGCTGTGGCTGGCGCACGCACGCGCGTTGAAATTCGCGGGCACCTCGCTTTCCGACCATCGCATTTACGCCTGGATCTCCAGCCTCGGCCTCCTGTTTGTGGGGTACCTGGTGGCGGCCGGCTCGATCGAGACTTGGACCGTGGTCCGCTACGCCGGGTCGCGCGGTATCCCCGCGGATGCTAATGCCTGGCGGGATGCGGTCTTCGGCATGCCGCTCAAGTTCTACCTGTTCGACCTGCCGTTCTACTCGGATCTGCGCAGCTACCTGCTGGCGCTCATCATCGTCAGCGTGCTGGTTTACTGGATTGCCGCGCGCGGCTGGCAGCTGCGCTACCGGCTGCCGGAATTGCAGGATATGCGGCAGATCGATCCGTCGTTATTTCGCCTGGAAGGCGGGCTCGAGAGCCGTTTTTTGCGCGGCGCGCTGGTAGTTTTTCTGGTGGCGCTGGCGCTGCGTTTCTTCCTGGCGCGCTACGAAATGGTCTATGACGATCACGGTTTCATGGTCGGCATCGATTACGTCGATCAGACCTTCGCCCTGCCCTTGCAATGGCTGGTGATCCTGGCTTGTCTGGCCGCGGCCGGCCTGGTCTGGATGCGGCGCTGGATTCTGGCGTCTTCGATGGCCATCTCACTCGTGATTCTGTTCGCGGTGCCGCGCCTGGTGAACGCGCTCTACGTGCGGCCGAACGAAATTTCCATCCAGCGGCCGTATATCGATCTGCACATCCATGCCACACGGTCGGCCTACGGGCTGGAAAAGCGGATGAAAGAAGAGGAGTTCAAATTCAGTCAGCAGGACACCATCGATCCGAACGCGCACAAGGGCATTATCGACAACGTGCGCCTGTGGGATTGGCGCGCCTTCCACGACACCATCACCCAGATTCAGGCATTGCGCCCCTACTACGTCTTCTCGGATACGGACGTGGATCGTTACACGATCGACGGCGCTTACCGCGAGGTCCTGCTGACGCCGCGCGAGCTGGATATCAATCAATTGCCGGGCGCCAGCAAGAGCTGGATCAACCCGCATTTCGTGTACACGCATGGATACGGCGTGGTGCTGGCGCCGGTCAGCAACATCACTCCGGACGGGCTGCCGGTCCTGCTGATCGAAAACGCGCCGCCGGAGATCAAGACGCCCAGCCTGAAGCTCACGCGTCCGGAGCTGTATTACGGCGAAGTGGTGCAGGAACCGATCTTCGTGCACACCGCGCAGCAGGAATTCAATTATCCGTCAGGCGAGGACAATGTGCATTCGACCTATGAAGGCACCGGCGGCATACCCGTATCTTCGATGCCCATGCGCGTGGCGGCCGCCATCAACGAAGGCGATGTCAACATCCTGCTGAGCAACCCGATCACGGCCGGCAGCCGCATGATGATCCGGCGGAACATCAAGGAGCGGTTGCAGACGCTGGCGGGCTTTATCGCCTGGGATAGCGATCCGTATCTGGTGATCACCGATGCGGGGCGGCTGGTCTGGATGGATGACGGCTACACTTATTCAGACTCGCATCCTTACTCGCGCACGGTCGAACTCCCGGACCTGGGCGACGTCAACTATATGCGCAACGCCGTCAAGGCGACCATCGATGCTTACGACGGCACGGTCAAGCTTTACATCTTCGCGCCTGACGACCCCATTATCCGGGCCTATCAGGGCCTCTTTCCGACGCTGTTCCACGCCGCGTCGGAGATGCCTGCGGATCTGCGGCGGCACGCGCGTTATCCGGAAACGCTGTTTCGCGTGCAGGCCGAAATCTACCGGACTTACCACATGGTGGATCCGCAGGCGTTCTATAACAAAGAGGACGTCTGGGATTTGGCGCGTTACACGGCGGGCCAGGAAGGGGCGCCCGAATCCGTTTCGCCTACCTACGTGGTTGCCAGCTTGCCGGGTCAGAGCCAGGCGGAGTTCCTGTTGCTGACGCCCTTCACCCCGCGCAACAAAGACAACCTGATCGGCCTGATGCTGGCGCGCTGCGATGGCGAGCATTTGGGCGAGATCGTGGTGCTGCTGCTTTCAAAACAGGAACTGATCTTCGGTCCGGCGCAGATCGCCGCGCGCATCAACCAGGACCAGACGATTTCGAAAGACCTGACGTTGTGGAACCAGCAGGGCTCGCACGTGCTGCGCGCGCAGACGCTGGTGCTGCCGGTCGACCATACATTCCTGTATGTCGATCCGATTTACATCCAGGCCGCCTCGGCTAGCATGCCGCAATTGAAGAAAATAGTGCTGGCGGTGGGAAACCGGCTGATCTATACCGATACTTACGAGCAGGCCATCGCGCAGCTTTCCGGCGGCGCGCAGCAATTGATCCAGCAGGCCGAAGCGCAGCCGGCGGCTCCCACGGCGGGAGCACCCGCCAATGCCGCGCCATCCACCGCGGATCAGCGCCTGGAGCGCGTCCGCGAACACTTGCGGCGTTACCGGGAGCTGGCGGCGCAGGGTAAATGGGCCGATGCGGGGAAGGAACTGGAAGCCATCGAGGCCGAGGTTAAGTAGAGGTTAAGCAAGTGGTGGCGGCGGAGCGACTCGAACGCTCGACCTACGGATTATGAGACCGTCGCTCTAACCGGCTGAGCTACGCCGCCTCTCTCTCATTGAGTTTAGCAGAGCGGCCTACGCGAGACCACTCGCTCCGCATCGCAGCGTATACTGGTTTGGAATGCAAGTGAATCGCCGTCATTTTCTTTTCGGAACCCTCGCCGCGCCCGTAGTGGCCGCTACCAAGAAATTGCAGACCGTCGAGCGTCCGAATGTTGTTTTGATCGTGGCTCGGGATCTGGGCACGTACATGGTCGGATGTTACGGGAACAAGGAGGTCCGCACACCGAACATCGATCGGCTGGCGGAAATCGGCGTGCGTTTCGCCCTGAGCTTCTCCTGTGTGCCGATCGAACACGATCAGGCCCCTTTCACCGCCGCTGGATATAACGGCGGCCAGGCCGGCTCGGTGGAAGAGGCCAACGCGTTTCTGGACGCCCAGGCCGCGGCCAAGCCATTCTTCCTGACCATCAACTGGGCCAGCCCGAACGTGGTCGCGCCGTCGAAGAAGAATGTGGATTTGTACGCCTCCACAGGATGGGAAAGCGTCGGCTGGGAATTGATCGCCGACAACGCCACGCACAAAGAGATGATGAATGACGTGCCAGGTGGCATGCGCAAGTATGCGGCCGGTCTGAGTACCCTCGACGATCAGATTCCGCTGCTGCTCGGGAAGCTGCAACAGCGCAGCCTGGTGGAGAACACCCTGATTATCTTCACCAGCCAGAATGGCTTTCTGCTCGGCCGCCACGGCATGTGGGGCGATGTCACAGCATCGCAGCCGTTGAACATGTACGAGGAAGTCGTGCGCGTACCGCTGATTTGGGCGTGGCCCAGCCGGTTTCCACCGCAAACGGTGCGCAACGATGTGGTCAGCGCTTACGACCTGATGCCCGCGCTGGGGGCCTTGGCCGGCGTGGCCGTACCGGGCAGCGGCGTGACGTATCTGCCGTTCGTCTACGGACGGCGCTTGCCCAAGAAGCAAAACTGGGCCGGCGTCGCCTTCGGCCGAGTCAGAGAAACCGCCATGGCGCGCGATGACCGGTACAAGGTCATCCTCCGAAACCAGGGCAAGGGGCCGAATGAGCTGTACGACGAAGTGGTCGACGCCCGCGAGCAGAACAATCAGTACGACAACCCAAAGTATCTGAGCATCCGCGACAAGCTATCGGCTGAACTGGCGAGCTGGCGCGGCTAAGCCACGCGATCCATTTCCAGAAACTCCTGCACATGCGGGTGCGGTGACTTCGCCAGATCGGCCGGCGGCCCGAAGTAGATCACCTGGCCCTCGAACAGGAAGACCACCTGGTCGGCCACGTTGTACATCAGGTCCAGATCGTGAGTGACCACGATGGAAGTCAGCCCGAGCTGGCGCTTCAGGCGCAACATCAAATCGGTGATGTGATCGGACATGAGGGGATCGACCATGGTGGTCGGCTCATCATAGAGTACGCACTGCGGCTGTGCGGCCAGAGCCCGGGCGATCGCCACCGCCCGTTTGTAACCCATTGAAAGATCGGCGGGATAAACGTCTCTGGCTTCCAGAATATCGACCATTTTCAGCAGGCCGTTGACCACATCCTCTTTGTTGCGCTCGTTGTAATCCTCGCGCAGCTCGAGCGAGAACAGCACGTTCTCGCCCACCGTCAGCGAGTCGAAGAGCGCGCCGGACTGAAACACCATCGTGACTTTCTTGCGGATGCGCCGCAGTTCGGCCTCTGGAAAATCGGTGATATCTTCATGCGCTACGATCACCCGGCCGCTATCCGGCTTTAGGAAACCCATAATGTGTGAAAGGGTTACGGACTTACCCACACCGCTGCGGCCGATAATGGCCACCGTCTGGCCGGCATCTACATGAAAGTTCGAATCGACTAAAACCGGCTTGTCGAACGTCTTATAAACGTGACGGAACTCAATGTAATGCGGAAACTGGTCAGTGGGCGTCATGATAGCTGGCCCATTCCTCGGGGGTGTTGAGATTTCGAAAACATTCTGCGTCGTCCACGTTCAAGGCCGTTACGCGCAGGCCATCCAGCGCGTTGGCGATCTTGCGTACGCCGGAATCGAGCGCCGCGCGGAGTCTTGCGTGGCAGCGCCGGTGATAGACGGCGCACAGCGGTTCCGGGCGTCCGGAAGGGCCGGCCGGCAGCAGGGCGTCGCCATTCAGCCGTTCGGCGGCTTCGAGCAAACCGCGCAGGAAAGCTGCGGAGACATCCGGCATGTCGCAGGCCAGCACCAGGTTCCAATCCGCGGTGGTGTAGCGGAGCGCGCGTTCCATGCCGCCCAAGGGGCCCAAGCCGGACTCGCGATCCGGCAGAGTTGCGTATCCCAAGCCGCCATACTTTTCAGGATCGCCGATAATGACGGCCGAACCGGCGGCTTCCGCCACGATAGCGGCTACGTGCGCGGCCAGGGTACCGCCGGCAAAAGGCAGCAGCGCTTTGTCCCTACCCATGCGGGAGCTTTTTCCTCCCGCCAGTACAAACCCCGCCCTGCTCACAGAGAAATGATAACATTGACGGTAACAGCCGCAGCAGCGCGTGACGTTCAGCGATTAACGAAGGAATAGAACAATACCGTGCAAAGATGTTTTATAATCGGCTACATGTGCGGCATGGCAGTAACGGTATTGCAGGCTGCGGGCGGCGTGGTTTCCGTGGTCAAGACGGATCCGCATACGGGACGGCTGGTACGCACCATCGTCCGCCAACATAGCCCCACGCCATCTCAGCCGCTACGGACGCCGCCGGCCCCCCTGGCAGAAACCGTGGACCGCATCGCGCAGCAGAACCGGCTTTCGCCGCAACTCGTACACTCCATCATTCAGGTGGAAAGCAACTACGATCCGGAGGCCATCTCATCCAAGGGCGCGCTGGGCCTGATGCAATTGATTCCAGCGACGGCCAAGCGGTTCGGCGTGGCGAACGTCTTCGATCCGGCGGACAATGTCGAGGGCGGCGCGCGTTACCTGAAATACCTCTTGCAGCTCTATAACGGGGATCAGGCTCTGGCGTTGGCTGCGTATAACGCGGGCGAGGGCGCGGTGGCGCGCTACGGCGGTGTGCCCCCGTTTCCCGAAACACAGGATTATGTCGCCAGGGTCCAGCAGCGGCTGCAGGGCATGCGCGCGGCTCAGGTAACCGCCGGGCCTGCCCCAACCGTCCAATCCAGCGAGGCCCCGGCCTCGCCGAACCCTCAAGAGGTCCATAACCCGATCCACGAGGTAGTGGATGCGAACGGCAGGATCTTCTATACTTCGCAGTAAACGCATGACGCGACTCTCCATGCCGCTGCTCGCCTTGCTGGCCGCCGGTTGGCCGATGGGCGCGAGTACTGCGGAAGTGCGCCAGGTCACGGCCGTACGCTGGTGGTCGCTGCAGGACGTCACGCGCGTGGTGATCGCGGTCAGCGATGACTTTGAATTTCGCGCGGAGCGGGCCCATAATCCCGAGCGCATTTTCTTCGACATATTCCACTCGCGGCCGCGCATTGACGGCCACCGATTTTATTCCCGTACCGTGGATGACCAGTTGGTGAAGAAGGTCCGCGTGGCGGAGACTCTGATCGGTGTCACGCGCATCGTGCTGGATTTGCAGACGAACGCGGATTACTCGGTCGAGCGCATTTCGAACCCGGACCGCCTGGTCGTGGAACTGCGGCCGAAGGGCGCCGCGGTTACGCCTCCGCAGCCGGCGGTCGTGAGCCAAACTATGCCGCCGCCTCCGGCGCTCAGCCCGGCCCCTCAGATCGAACCTGCCGCACCCGTACTCGCCGCCCACAACCCCGATCTGCATGCTGTGGCAATCGCACCGCGCACCTCGCAGCCCGCCGCTCCGGCGCCGATTCAGACCACGCCTGGAGCACGTGACGAGCACGCTCAAGCAGCCAAGATGAATGGTGACAGCCCCGGTTCGCTGACGCGCGCCTTGGGGTTGAAGATTCGCCGGGTCGTGCTCGATCCCGGCCACGGCGGCCACGATGACGGCACTGTCGGGCCAACCGGGCTGCTCGAGAAGGATCTGGTGCTGGATGTGGCCCTGCGGCTGGGCAAGCTGATCGAATCGCGCATGGGCAGCGAAGTGATCTTCACGCGCAACGACGACACGTTCATTCCGCTCGAGCGCCGCACCGAGATCGCCAACGAGAACAAGGCGGACCTGTTTCTTTCGATCCACGCCAATTCGTCGGCGTATCCGCGCATCGCGGGAGTGGAAAGTTACTACTTGAACTTCACCACGTCGAAAGATGCGCTCGCCGTTGCCAGCCGCGAAAATGCTTCCTCCGATAAGTCTGTATTCGAGCTGCACGACCTGATCCAGAAAATCACTTTGCAGGACAAGGTCGAAGAGTCGAAGGAATTCGCGGGACGCGTCCAGGCGGCGCTGTTTCCTTTTGCGGCGCGCTATGATCCCGGTATCAAGAACCGCGGCGTGAAGAAAGCGCCTTTCATAGTCCTGATCGGCGCGTCGATGCCTTCCGTATTGGCGGAAATCGGTTTCCTGAGCAACCGGCACGAAGAAGCGCTGCTGAAGTTGCCCGAGCACCGGCAGAAACTGGCGGAAGCGCTCTATCGCGGCGTCAATCGTTACGCCCAAAGCCTGAGCCATTTCGAGATGGCGCAGGCCGCCGATCGTGTCAAGAACTGATGCGGGCCGCATGCAGGTCCTGGCTTTTCGCCATACCCCCCTCGAAGGCACCGGTTCCATTGCCGCGGCGCTCGCGCGCCATAACGTGGCATGCCGCATCGTCGATCTTCCAACCGAACCTCCCGGCCTGACCGACGTCAGCGGGCTGATCGTGATGGGCGGGCCGATGTCGGTGAACGACGACCTGCCCTGGATCCCGTATGAAATCGCGGCGATTCAGGCGGCCCACGAACGCGGCATCCCGGTGTTAGGCATATGTCTGGGTGCGCAGTTAGTCGCGCGTGCCCTCGGGGCGCTTGTCTATCCCAACGGCGAAAAGGAGATTGGCTGGTTCCGCCTGCGCTGGACCGATGCCGCCCGCGCCGATACTTTATTCCGCGGGCTGCCCGATCCTCAAGTAGTCTTCCAATGGCACGGCGAGACTTTCGATCTGCCGCCGGGCGCGCAGCACCTGGCATACTCGGAGGTGTGCCGTAATCAGGCGTTCCGCGCCGGGGGGAACATCTACGGCATACAGTTCCATCTGGAAGTGACACCCGGGATGATCGCGGAATGGCTCCGGCAGGATGCAGCCTGCGGCGACGCGCGCGAGGCCTTCGCGCCGATCGATCCGGAAGCGCACGCGACCGCATTGGCCGACGCCGCGGCCACGGTCTTCGACCGCTGGTGCGGCCTGCTACGCTGAGGATCAGTGGAAGGCCAACCGAGTGAGGAGGGCAAAGGTCCGCGCTGTCCTACCTGCGGCTGGACTGACGTACGGCGTTCGCACAGCAAGGGATTCCTCGATCGGCTGATGACCCTTGTGGGTCGCGTGCCCTACCGCTGCCGAAGCTGCGGCCGGCGCTTTTTTCACGCCGCAGAAGAGCCGGAGCGGAGGGAGCCTCCCGAATCGTCCTAACTTGAGCGCATGGCGCGCGCCGCCAGGGCCGCCACGGCGCCGCCCCACGAACAGGAAAGAAAGACGCCCAGGGGGGAAGGCCCGTCGATTTCGCGCGCCTCGCCCGTGATGAGGTCCAGTCCGACATCGGCCTTGCCGCTGTGCCGCGCGATCGCCGGCAGGAAGCCCTCGCGCGCACACAGCAATCCCAAACCAAATTCCGCGGCCGCCGTACCTGCGCCCATGTAACCGGTGTGGCTCTTCAGAGCCGTGACCGCCGTGGCGTTGCCGAACATTCCGGCGATGGCGGCAGCCTCCGCGCGATCTTCCGCGGCCGTGCCCAGACCGGCCGCCATCACAAAATCGGGACGCAGGTCGCCCATGGCCTGCCGTGCTGCCTGGCAGATAGTTTGCGCGGACCACGCGGGCCGCCATTGCTCTTGCGCGCCCATGGCCGACCCGGCGCCGCACAACTCGCCGAGAATCGCCGCGCCGCGACTCTCGGCATGCTCCCATCTTTCCAGCACCAGGAATCCCGCGCCTTCGCCCAGCACCAGACCATCGGCCGTCGTGTCGAAGGGGTGATAGGCCTCGGACGGCTCGGCGTGCGACAGCAGGCCCGCCTGCTCATACGCCAGAAAATTCCCCGGCGTGGCCAGCGAGTCGTATCCACCGGTGATGGCCACGTCACAGCGATCCTCGAGCAAATCCAAATAGGCCGCGTGAATCGCCTGTGCGGAAGCGGTGTCCTTCTGTGTGAAGTTGCCGTTGGGTCCGCGGACGCCGAACTCGGTCGAAAGCAGCGCCAAGCCCCCGTTGGCGAGCGTACGCAAGCAGATGTACCGGTCGATCAGGTGCGACGGCAACCCGCCCAGGTATTTGTAGTCCATTTCACGGCCGGCGTCCCAGGCCATCAGTAGCGATGGAAAGAAGTGGTCGTACTCGACGCCGGTCTGTCCGGAGCCGGCCTGAATGCCTACGCGGGTGGCATCCAGTTTGGTCAGATCGATGCCGCTCTGTTCCACAGCTTCGCGGGCCGCGCGCATGGCAAACTGTACGGAACGGCCCATGAACTTGTAATTCTTGGGAAATCGCAGGCACGCTTCCAGATCGAACGGGGCCACGGTAGCCAACGCCTGCGCCGCATGTCCTTCGACGGCAAACGCCCGCGCCGGCCCGATGCCGGATTCGCCCGCGCGGCTGCGCGCCACGTTGTCCGCGGCTGACAGACCGAGCGGCGTGACCAATCCCACACCTGTGATTGCGACCCGCTGCATGACTATTCAGAGATTCTACAATAGGGCGCGCGGCATTCCGCGCGGCACGGTACTATGACGCCATGGCGCTCCAATTCACTACCTCGTATCTTGCGGACTCCCTGGCCCTGTTCCGTTATTACAAGAAGATGGCAGAGGCGGCCATGGCGCAGGTCAGTGACGAACAACTTTTCGCCACGCTCGATCCGGAGTCCAATTCGATCGCTATCATCGCCAAGCACATGGCGGGCAATATGCGCTCGCGCTGGACGGATTTCCTGAGCACCGACGGCGAGAAACCTGATCGCCAGCGCGACACCGAATTCGAAGATCCGCCATCCACGCGGGAAGGGCTCCTGGCGATTTGGGAGAGGGGCTGGGACCTCGTGCTCAGCGCGCTCGAGCCGCTCAGCGACGCGGACCTCGCATGCCAGGTGACCATCCGCGGGGAAGCGCACTCGGTGATGCAGGCCATCAACCGCCAGATTGCGCACTACGCCTCTCACATCGGGCAGATCATTCTACTGGCGAAGCATTTCCAGCACGACAAATGGCGTTCGCTGAGCATTCCCCGGGGAAAGTCCGCCGAATTCCTCCGCCAGGTCGCCGCCGGCGAAGCCAGCCAGCGCTAACATTGAGAGAAATGGCGCATGCATTGGCGGACGCGCGCGTGGAGCAATCGCCCGCCCTTTACCGGCGGTTCAGCCGGACAGCTTGGGGCGTACTCGCGTACAACATGTTGGTGGTGTTGTGGGGCGCATTCGTGCGCGCCACCGGTTCCGGCGCGGGCTGCGGCAATCGCTGGCCGCTATGTAACGGCGTGGTCGTTCCGCGCGAGCCAAGCCTCCAGACAGTAGTCGAATTCACCCACCGGCTCATGAGCGGCGTGGCCATTATGGGCGTCTGCGGCCTCTGTCTCTGTGCGTTCCGGCTGTTCCCGCGCGGTCACCGCGCGCGTCTTTTCGCGGTGCTGTCGGTGGTATTTCTGTTCGCCGAGGCTTTGCTGGGCGCGGGACTGGTGTTGTTTCAATATGTCGAACACAACGCTTCGGCCGGCCGCGCCGTCTATCTTTCAGCGCATCTTGTAAACACGCAAATTCTGCTGGCGATGCTGGCGCTCACCGCGTGGTTCGGGTCGGACGCCGTGTCCAGCCAGTGGCACGCGGCGCCGCGCATCGTGATGGCCGCATTGCCGGTTTCTGTGATCGTGGCGGTCAGCGGTGCGATCGCCGCCCTGGGCGACACGCTGTTCCCGGCAGCCTCGTTGCGCGCCGGCATGCACCAGGAGTTCGCTGCAAACGCCGCCGCGCTGCTGCGATTGCGCGCGCTGCATCCGCTGGTTGCTGTGCTCGGCGCAGCCGTGTTGCTCGCGGCGGCCATCATAGCTCGGCGTTCTCCGCGTCCTGCCGCCGTGCGCTGGGGCTCCGCGGTAGCTTTGCTCCTTTTCGTGCAGCTCGCCGCGGGCGTCACCAACATCCTTCTGCTCGCGCCGGTGTGGATGCAAATCACGCATTTGCTGATCGCCGATTTGCTGTGGGTCTCGCTGGTGATTACCGCTCTGGAGACCGGGCGCAGTTAACACGGGCTTAACTTACTCCCTGAAGTTAGTACTCCATTAGTTGAAAATGGTCACAGGCGGAAACCCGCAATCGACAGCTACCGTCTGAAGTGGCATGTACGCATGCCGGCGATGGGCTTTCCCTGCTTTTGCGCTCCTCTCGTCGATCCTCCTTCCGCACGCTCTTGGGGCGGCCGACCGCATCACGGCGGCGATCGACAATGCCCACCGCATCACGCTCTTCGGACGTGTCAGCCCACGGATTGCATCGGCCGTAGATCAGGGACTGGTGGCCGCATCCACGGAACTTCCATACGTCACTATGGTGCTGCGGCCGTCCGCCAGCCAGCAAGCCGATCTCACTCAGTTACTTGCTGCGCAGCAGGATCCATCGTCGTCCAGCTATCATCGGTGGCTGTCTCCGGAGCAGTATGCAGACCGTTTCGGAGTCAGTCAGAATGACTTGAGCAAAATAACTGCGTGGCTCGGCCAGTTCGGTCTCACGGTCAAGTACGCCGCGCGTGCGCGTAATGCGGTGGTCTTCGGCGGCTCGGCCAGCCAGGTCGCCAGCGCGTTTGGGGTCGAGATTCATCAGTACCTGGTGAATGGTGAGCGGCACTATGCGAACGCGAATGGCCCCTCAATTCCTGCCGCGCTTGACGGCCTGGTGCTCGCGATCCGCGGACTCGACGATTTCCGTTTGAAGCCAAGATTAGTGCGTTACGCGAAGCCGCGTGAAACCACGTCCGGCGGCTCTCATCAACTCGCGCCGGGGGACGTGGCCACGATCTACGACATCAATCCGCTTTACAGCGCCGGTATTACAGGCACAGGCTTGAAGATCGCGGTCGCCGGCCAAACTGACATCATCCTTTCGGATATCGAGTCATTTCGTACAATGTTCGGCTTGCCCACCAATAACCCAACCGTGACGCTGATTCCGGGCAGCAAGGATCCGGGGATATTGGAGAGTTCGGGCGATCTCAGCGAAGCCGATCTCGACCTGGAACTTTCCGGAGCCGTGGCGCGCAATGCCACCATCATCTTCGTGAATTCCACCGACGTGATCAACTCACTCCAATACGCGATCGATCAAAACCTGGCGCCGATTGTCAGCACCAGCTACGGCGATTGCGAACTCGACGAAGGAGCGGCCGCTTCACAAGCTCTTGAGCAGGTGGCGGAGCAGGCCAATGCGCAGGGCCAAACCATCTTCGCGGCCTCGGGTGACGACGGCGCGGCGGATTGCTTCGGTATCGGCGACGGACCTACCATCGACAATGCCCTCGCGGTTGACGAACCGGCATCTCTCCCTGAAGTGACCGGGGTGGGAGGCACGGAGTTCAACGAAGGCAGCGGAAGTTACTGGAATACACAGAACTCGAGTAGCTTGACGTCGGCACTGTCTTATATTCCCGAGACATCCTGGAACGATAGCAGCATCGACGGCAGCCCCGCGGCGAGCGGTGGTGGGGCGAGCGCGTACTTTTCGAAGCCGTCCTGGCAGAGCGCCGCGGGTGTGCCTGATGACGGCAAGCGTGACGTTCCGGATATTTCTCTCTCGGCTTCGGCCGACCACGATGGATATGTGATCGTCAGCGGCGGACAGACCCAGCTCATCGGCGGAACATCAGTCGGACCGCCGCAGTTTGCGGGCATCGCCGCGCTGCTCAGCCAGTACCTGGTGGCCAATGGATATGCGTCGGGCGCCGGTCTGGGCAATATCAATCCCCAACTCTATGCGCTGGCGCCGTCCACGGGTGTCTTTCACGACATCACCAGCGGAAACAATATCGTGGTTCCATGTTCTACGCGGAATTGCACCGGTACGGCCATCGGTTACGACGCGGGTGCGGGCTACGATCAAGTGACCGGGATCGGAAGTGTGGATGTCTATAACCTGGTGACCGCCTGGCACAGTACTGGTTCGGCAAGCAAAGGCAGCACCACCCTGACCCTGGCTGCTAGCGCAACCAGCCTGGTCTTCGGCGGCTCGACCGTACTGACCGCGGCCGTCGCAACTTCGAACGGCGGCACGCCCACCGGCACAGTCACGTTTACTACCGGCACGTTCACTCTCGGAACGGCCACACTGTCCGGATCGGGCGCGGCCGTCGCGGCTACCCTGGATCTTGCGGGCGTGCAGTTAGCCGTGGGATCGAATTCCATTACCGCGCAATATAACGGTGACTCCAACTACTACGGCTCCACGGGCACGACCACCGTCACAATTACATCTACCGCGACCGGACCACCCACCGTGGGCGGCTTGACGAACGCCGCTTCGTTTGCGCAGTCATACGCGCCGGGGGCGATCGTAAGCATCTTCGGCGCAAACCTGGCGCCGGCTACGACCTCTACGCCGGGGCTGCCGCTGCCGACCATGCTGGCCGGCACCTGGGTGACCATCAACGGCATCGCAGCACCGCTCTACTACGTGTCGCCCACGCAGTTGAATATTCAGATCCCTTATGAAGTGACCGCCAACTCAGTGGACACACTGCGGGTGAATAACAACGGCGAGAGCGTCTTTTACAGTTTCAAAGTAGCGGCCACGGCTCCGGGTATCTTTACGTTCGACAATGGCGCGCCGGTGCCTTTCTCGACCGCTAAACAAGGCCAGGAAATCACGCTGTATATGACTGGAGCCGGTGCCGTCTCGCCAACAGTGGCCACCGGCTCGGCACCCGCTGCCGACACGCCCGTTTCTGAACTGCCCGCGCCTGCAGCCGCCGTGTCTTTAACTGTGGGCGGCGTAGCGGCGACGATTGATTTTATCGGCATACCCACGTGGTCGGTGGGCGTGGTCCAGATCAACTACACGATCCCACCGAACGCGCCGCTCGGCTCGCAAGCGGTCATTCTTTCGGTCGGCGCCGTGCCCAGCGCCTCGACCCAGTTGACGGTCACCCAATAGAAGCGGGACGCAACCCGAGTCCCGGCCGGTCCGGCAGCATCAGCTTGCCGTTTTCGACCAGCACACCGCTGAAGGGATCGTTGGCGATCAGCAGGTTGCCGTCGAGATCGGCGTAGTCGACCAGCGGCGAAAGATGCGCGGCGGCCGTCACGCTGACCGAACTCGAAACCATGCATCCGAGCATGGTCTTCATGCCCAGCGATTTAGCGATTTGGATCATGTTGTGCGCTTCCAGAATGCCACCGGCCTTATCGAGCTTCACGTTGACGCCGTCGAAAGCGCCCACCATCTTCGGTATGTCGGATGCGTGGCGGCAGGCTTCATCGGCAATTAGCGGCAGGTGGGCCCGCTCGTGCACCCAGTGCATTTCGTCCAGCATCTCGGCGGGCATGGGCTGCTCGACAAACTCGACGCCCTTCGTCGCCAGCCAGTTAATCTTGCGTACGGCTTCTTCTTTGTCCTTCCAGCCTTCGTTGGCATCCACACGCAGCGGCTTGTCCGTGACGCTGCGCACGGCCGCGATGGTAGCTTCGTCGGTATCCAGCCCCACCTTGATTTTCAAGACCGGAAACGCCGCCGCTTCGCGCACCTTTTGCCGCGTCATCTCCGGATTGTCGATGCCGATAGAAAATGTGGTGACCGGCGCATCGCGCGGATCCAGGCCGAAGTAGCGATAGAGCGGCACCCCCAGCTTCTGACCGACCCAATCCATCAGAGCGATGTCGATCGCGGCTTTGCCCGCCCATTGCCCTTCGACGCGCGCGAACACCTGATGCTCGAGCTTCGCGAATTGCCACGGATCCGCACTGGCGAGCAGCGCGCGCACGGATTCAACGGCCTGCCGCGCGCCGGCAGCGTCCTCTTTATAACGTACGATCGGCGCGCCCTCGCCATGGCCGGTGATGCCGCCATTGTAGTATGCGACGTACAGTGTGTCGCGGTACGCGCTGGACGACATGGTGGTGGTCCAGGTATGCCGCAGTTTCAACCGTTTGATCTCGGTACTGATGGTGGCGCGCAGTGCGCCGGCGGACAGCAACGCGGGCCATCCGGCTTGCGCCAGAAAGAAGTGACGGCGGTTCATTTGAGTCTCCTGCACGCGACCAGTAAGTGCGTCCAGTGCGGATCGCTGAGGTCGCAGATCTGGATCACGGGATGGATCCAGGTAGTCGCGTTGATGAATTTACCTTCGCCGATATACAGGCCGGTGTGCGTGATGTGATCGGCGGCGCTGCCGAAGTAAAGCAGATCGCCCGGCTGGAGATCTTCACGACGCACCGCCGCGACGCCTTGCCAGGCGGCTTGCAGGTCGGCATCGCGCGGCATGCGCACGCCGCGCCGCCGGCAGAGCATTTGCGTGAAGCCGGAGCAATCGTAGCCGAAGCTCGATGTGCCGCCCCAGGTGTAGGGCAGGCCCAGGAAGCGGCGGCTAAGTGCGATGGTCTCACCGATCGAGAGCGGGCGAGTGTCGAAGGTGACATCTCCGCTCTGCAACCAGCCGGAGCGGTCGTCCGGCAGCCGGACTTCCAGCCAGTGCGGATTATCGGCCGGCTCGGCGATGACTTCGAGACGCGTCTCGAACGGCACCGTGATCAGCGGTTGGCGCCTGGTAACGTTCGGCTCGTGATAGAGGTTCGCGAACAGGCTCTCCACCTGTGCGACGCGACCTGCGGAGGCGTACGGCTTCTCGCCCGCCGCGGGACGGCGCACGTCAGCGAGCGGCATCCAGCCCTGGTAGTCGTCCGGTGTGCGCACATCGATCCAGCCAGCCTGCTCTCCGACGACGCCGACGGTGGTTCCGTAGATCGCCTGCGAGACTACTTCGGTCTCGTCGCTCGGTTGTGCGTACATGTTCGCCACAGGCTTCAGCACCACCACCTGAGATGCGGACGCGGCCAGCAGTGCCAGGGACATAAACAGGTGCATAGTACCTGATTTCAGACTACCAACAGCTCATGCTATACTGCCACCCGGCGTTATGGAGGCTTCTTGAAATTCGGCCTGTTCTACGAACATCAAATCCCGCGGCCCTGGGAAGAAGGCGCCGAACAGAAACTGCTGCTCGATGCGCTCGAACAGATCGAACTCGCAGACCGCGCCGGCATGCATTATGTCTGGGAGGTCGAGCACCATTTCCTGGAAGAGTATTCGCATTCGAGCGCGCCCGAGGTTTTCCTGGCGGCCGCCAGCCAGCGCACACGGAACATCCGGCTGGGGCACGGCATCGTGCAGCTTCCGCCGGGCTTCAACCATCCTGCGCGCGTGGCCGAGCGTATCGCCACGCTCGACCTGATCTCCGGTGGGCGCGTGGAGTTCGGCACCGGCGAGTCGGCGTCGCAGACTGAATTGGGCGGTTTCGGGATCGACCGCGCGCTGAAACATGCGCAGTGGGAAGAGGCTCTGGACGCCATCACCCGCATGTTCACCGAAGAGCCTTTCGCCGGTTACCAGGGCCGCTTCATCTGGATGCCGCCGCGCAACGTGATTCCCAAACCGAGCCAGAAGCCGCATCCGCCGCTATGGATGGCGTGCAGCCGGCGCGAGAGCATTCTGACGGCAGCGCGTAAGGGCATCGGGGCGCTTTCGTTCTCCTTCATTGAGCCGGAGGAGGCCAAAGCGTGGGCGGACGATTACTACCGCATCCTCGCCAGCGCTGAGTGCACCGCGGCGGGATTTCAGGTGAATCCGAATTTGGCTGTAGTGGTCCCGTTCATGTGCCATTCGGACGAGCAGACCGCCATCGAGCGCGGCATCGACGGCGCGCATTTCTTTGGCTATTCGCTGGCGCACTATTACGTTTTCGGCAAACACGAACCGGGACGCACGAAGGTCTGGGAAGAGTTCATGCAGAATCGCAACACGTACGGTTTCGCGCGCGACATCGTGCACGCGGGCGATGCGCCGCTGGGCGTGCGGCTTTTACAGGAGGGCATCGGGTCGCTGCGCGGCGCGGTGGGCACGCCGCGGCAGATTGGCGACCTGCTGACGCGGTACGAGCAAGCCGGCGTGGATGCGGTGATCTTCGTGGCGCAGGCGGGACGCAATCGGCACGAGCACATCTGCGAGTCGATCGAATTGTTCGCGCGCGAGGTGATGCCGTGTTTTGCGGAGAAAGAAGAGGCCCGCGAAAAGGCCAAGCTGGACCGGCTGGCGGCGGCTTGCGAGCAGGCCCTGCGTCGCCGCGCCCCGGCGCGCACACTGCCGCCCGGTTACGTGATCACTTCAGCGGGCGAGCCTTCCACGCCGCCGGTTCGAGCGGGCGCAAAGCGGCGGGCGGCCGCGCCGGAAAACCTGTTTGCACGCATGGTAAGTGGGCGCGACGATCGGCAACTGGATCGCCTGATGCGCTTTCGCTTCGTTCAGGGACTGATCTTCAAGGGCATGCGGAAAGCGTTTCATCCGGAGCGCGCCGGGGATTTTACGGCCGAGGTGCAGTACGAGTTGAACGGCGCGCGTTGGCTGGTGCGCATCGCGAATGGCCGGATCGACACAGCGCCAGGCAAGTCCGCGAACCCGGTGCTGACCTTCCGCATGAGCCTGCCGACCTTTGCGCGCATCGCGGCGGGCGAGATCAATCCGGTGACCGCCATGCTCGAGCGCCGGCTGGAAGTAGAAGGCGATGTCCACAAGCTTGCTCAGTTTACTGGCCTGTTTGTGGATCGTTGACCGCGTGTGACCGGGTCACGCTGGTCACGATCTGCTGACTCAACCCCAGTCCGCCGCTTTTTGCCAGAGCCTGCGCGAACTGTTCTTCGGCGACCGCGCCGAGGGTTGCGTCGCCTGTGTCTTCGCCGCTGCCCAGCCAACCGTTCGCGTCGCCGCGCGCCTCCTTGAGTAGTTGCCCGATCATGAGCGCCTCGAACTGTTGCGCGGCTTCCGCGAGGGTCTTGGGCTTGGGCGCCGCAGGAGCTCCGGCACCCGGTGCCGGAGTACTCAGGGTTATGGCCGCACTGCTCATCAATTCACCTCCAGATCCGCTTGTAGTGCTCCGGCCGCGCGCAGGCTCTGCAGGATCGCGATCACGTCCCGCGGCGTCGAACCGATGGCGGCCAAAGCCCGAACCAGTTCTTCCACCGTGGCGCCTTCTTTCAGCAGCACGTCGCGCGCGCGGTCTTCTTTTGCGTTCACGCCTACGGTGGGCGCGACGACCGTAGTGCCCTTGGAATTCGGCAGGGGCTGCGAAACGTCCAGGCTGGTCCGGACTTCCACTGTCAAATTGCCGTGGAGGATCGCCACCGGCGCGATGCGTACGTCGCGGCCCATGATGATCGTGCCGGTGCGTTCGTTGACCACCACGCGCGCCGGTTGATCCGCATCCACCGTGAGCATCTCGATCTCGGCGATGAAATCCACCGGTCTGGCGGAATAGGATGACGGGATCGCTACGCTCACCAAAGCCGAGTTTTCGGCGCGCGCCGGGCCCGCTCCGCGCGTGCCGTATTTCGCGTTGATGGCGGACGCCACGCGCGATGCGGTGGTGAAGTCCGCGTACCGCAGTTGTAAGTGCAGCACGCCCTTGGGAGCCGAGTTTGGCGCCGCGTGCTCCACAATCGCGCCATCTGGCATCCGGCCCACGGTCGGATGATTCACGGTCTGGCCGGTGCTGCTTCCGCCCGCCATGAATCCGCCAATCACCACTGGTCCCTGCGCGACCGCATATACCTGCCCGTCGGCCGCCTTGAGGGGCGTGAGGAGCAGGACGCCTCCTTGCAGTGTGGTGGCATCCCCGATCGCGGCGGCCGTGACATCGATGCGGACGCCCGGCTGCGCAAACGGCGGCAGCGTGGCCGTGACCATGACCGCGGCCATGTCCTTCACCCGCAGCGTGGCTCCCGGAACCGAGATCCCCATGCGCTCCAGCATATTGGCCAGACTCTGCGGCGAAAACAGGGTCTGTTGCGTGTCCCCCTTGCCGGCGAGGCCGGCCACCAGACCGTAGCCGATCAGTTGGTTATCCCGCACTCCTTCGAGGCCGGCCAGGTCCTTCAAGCGCGTGGCCGCCGGCGCGGAAATGGCCAGGGCCGCAGCCAACATGCCGGTAATCAGCTTTCGCATCATGTGCCTCATCCCTCTAAAACGGAAGCAGCCCCAGCAACAAACGATACAGAAAATTCGGTCGCCGGATGGCGTCTCCGACCACCCCTTTGCCATTGACGGAGACTTCCAGTTGCGCAATCAGGTCCGACTGCACTACGTTGTTAGAACCAAGGTCCGCGGGCCGCACCACGCCCCGTACCGTGATCATCTGCTCCTCGGAACTCACGCGAATCTGTTTGACGCCTTCAACCACCAGGTACCCGTTGGGCAGTACGTGTACCACCCGCGTGCCCAGTGTCGTGGTAATAACTGTAGTCCGGCCGATGGTCCCGGAACCCTGCAGTTGCTGGTTGCCCGAAGCCCCCAGCAGATTGGCCAGTGTGCCCGCGGCCTTTTGCGGTCCGGCCAGGGAAGTGATCGAGGACGAGACGCTGGAAGCCCGCGCGGTCTGTACGTTGCCGGTGCTCACCGCCGAAGCATTCTCAGCCACCTGCACGGTGACGGTGTCATTGACGCGGCTGGCGCGCAGGTCGCGGGCCAGGTCGTTGAACAAAGCCTGGGAACTCCACAGCGAGCCGGAGGAGGCATCGTTGTTGGCCCGCGCCGCGGCGGTGGCTTCGGCCACGTAGCGCTCGAGCGCCGTCGGCTGCGGCGCCGCCGCCGGCTTCTTTTTTTGCCCTGCGAACAATAGGGTACTGCCCGCCGCGAGAATCGCTAGAATGCGTTTGGCTTTCATAATCCCGTCGCTCCCGTTCCGAGGCGCGCTACCGGACCAGTCGCCACCAGTACTCGCCCGCGAGCCGTGACGGTCGCGTGGAGGATCTTGCCGTTCGCCGGATTCCGCACGGCGATGACTTCACCGCGCCGGCCGGAAGATTGGGCTTGCCCTTCGAGGAGCACGCGGGCTGATCCGCTGTCGACTTCCACGCACACGTCCTCGCCGCGGTAAACATCCGACGGCGCGTCGAGCCAGGGCCGTTCGATCACCGTCCCTGCCGGAATGAAGCGGCGGGGCGCGCGTCCGATAACATCCGCCAGATCCGGCAGTCCGGGCGGTCCATCGTACGATTCCACGCGCAGTTGCCCGGCGGCGATGGGCCGGCCGGGAAGCAGCGCGGCAACCGCTACGACTCTGGTCCCGCGCACCGCGATACGCACCTTGGCCCATACCGGAAAGTCGTCTTGTCCAGCGGCGCGGATCGCGCCGCGCCACAGCAGTGGGGCGTGGCTAGACGGCTCCACGTCAAGGCCGTCGGCCGGAAACTGTAATTCGCCCGGTGGGGCCGGCTGGCGGCTGAAATCCACGATCTCGATCTGCGCCGCCGGCATGACCTTTTTAAGTGCGGCTGCCACGCGCTCGCGGGTCAATGTTTCCATGGGCCGCACGAAGCAGGCCGCCGCGCCAGGTTCGAGCGCCAGCCCGTACCGTTTCGCCAGGCGCACCAATTCGGCGGCGTTATAGACACGGCGGCTGCCCGGCGAGGGAGCGAAACCGAGCGCCAGTTCGGGCGCGAGGCCCGCAAAGGCCGGCACGGCCCGGGCCATGTCCGCGGCCAGGATGCGTTCGCCCGAAACCGGTACGCACTCGGCCGCAGCCGAGGCCACGGTGCAGAGTGCCATCAATGCGATTCGCGGGATCATTGCTGTACGAGATTATTGGTCTGCTGGTACATTTCGTTGGCGGCCTGCACGACCTTGGAATTCGCTTCGTAGGCGCGCTGGCTGACGATCAGATTGACCATCTCCTCGACCACGCTGACGTTGGACTGCTCCACGTATCCCTGCTGCAAGGTGCCGAGACCCTCGGCGCCGCCGGGGTTGCCCAAGGTCGGATCGCCGGAAGCTTGAGTCGGCGTGTACAAGTTGCCACCCACCGTGCTTAAACCTGCCGGATTCTGAAAATTGGCGAGCTGGATCTGTCCGGCAACCTGGGCCGTGGTCTGGTTTGGCTGCGTGAAACTGACCGTGCCGTCGGCCGCGATGGTGATCGACTGGGCATCCGACGGGATGGTGATCTGCGGCTGCAGGGGATTCCCGTTGGCGGTCACGACGTTGCCGTTCCGGTCCAGTTGAAACTCCCCATCGCGCGTGTAGGCCAGTTGCCCGTTCGGTTGCAACACTTGAAAGAACCCCGGACCTTGAATCGCGACATCGAGAGGGTTGTCGGTTGCCGAAAGACTGCCCGGGGTAAAGACGATTTCATTGCCCGCCGGGCGTGTTCCCAGTCCTAACTGCAGCCCCGCCGGTACGACGGTCTGCTGGCTGGCAGAGGCTCCCGGCTGCATGAGGTTCTGGTATAGCAGATCCTGAAATTGAACGCGGCGGGTCTTGTAGCCGTTAGTGTTGGCGTTCGCCAGGTTGTTGGCGATATTATCTACGTTCATCTGTTGCGCCGTCATACCACTGGCGGCACTGAAAAGCGCTCGCATCATAAACTGATTTCTCCTTACCTGCCACAGCGGACCTTAAGAGGCCACGCGGGCCACTTCCTGTGCGTCCTCCTGATTCATCTGCTCGCCCAGCGCGGCTGCCTTCTGCAACATTTCGAATTGCCGCATCACCGACACCAGGCGCACGGCGGACTCGGCCGCGCCGACATTGGAACTTTCCAGCTTGCCCTGCTCGACTTGAACGGCCGACGGCGTTTGCGGATCCGCCGTGCTCTGGAAAAAGCTGTTTCCTTGTTTGACTAGGGAACCCGCATCGGAGAAGTCCGCCAGAGCGAGACGTCCCAGTGTCTGGCCGGATTGGGTTACGGTTCCGTCAGGCGAGATCTGTAACTCTGCGGATCCTTGGACCTGGATGTTGCCGCCGGATACCGTGCGCACGGCGTATCCCTCTTTGGTGACCAGCATTCCCTGCGGCGTCAGATGAAAGCTGCCGTTTCGGGTGTATAGGTCCCCCGACGGTCCGCTGACCGCGAAAAAGCCTTTGCCGGACAGAGCCAGGTCGAGAGAATTACCGGTGGGACGAAGCACACCCTGGGAAAAATCCGTCCAGGACGTCTCTATGACCGGTAGCGACGTGGGCGACGCATCGGCGTTGGCCGCTTCGGCCGATACATAGAGGTTATAGAATTCGCGATCCGCTTTGTAGCCACCGGTCTCCGTGTTGGCCAGATTGTTGGCCAGCAGATCCAGAGACTCCATGCGCGACCGCATACCACCCGCAGCCGCGATCGTCAGGTTGTCCATAACACTCTCACGCCCGTAATGAAGCAAACCGGCAGCCGAAGGGTAATGCAGCAAAGACAACGGCTTGGCGTCGCGTACCCGGCCACTTTTCTGCCGCGGCGCCTGCCCGCGCCAAAATGTTGCCGCAGCCCGCACGGCTAACTGCTTTGGAATTCATGCCGCGCTTTTGGCGCGCGGGGTGCACTGGCAGGGGCCGTGATCGCTGCGTCCTCTACATTGCTGGTTGGTTCCGGTACTACCGCCGCAGGCGCCGGAAACGCGTCCGCCAACGGAAGTCCGCCGCCAATGTCCGGATCTTCCAGCTTCTCCTTATTGTTGGATGGCTATATGGGGGACCACCATGGTTCCGGAACGTCGAAGGATCCAAGTCCGCAGCCTGCATCCGGCGAAAAGAAAACGCCGGACGGCCTCTCTGTTCCCGTTTCCGTGCCAGTTGCCGTGGTGATCACCAACCCTCTCACCTTGGGCTTGGATCTCATGGACTATGCCGCTTCGAAGAACGTATCGGCGGCCCGGAAGAATGCCAGCGATCCTACTGGCGAGAATGCCGCGGATAGTACGGCTAACGCCAGTTACCCTCCGGTGGCTGGGTCACTGGCCGAGTTGGCTTCCGCGCTCGACGAATTTGCCGGATTGCCGGTGGCTGAGGGCGGGCGCAACACCGGTGCTGCTCCGCAGGATCCTGCTTCGCAGGCGGCGGCTGCCCCTGATGCCGCGAGCGACCTGGCTTTTAGTGCCCGGCTAACGGTGCCTGCACAGGCTTCCACCCCGGATCACGCCGCCGGCACCCGCGTGGAGGCCGGCGAGCCCGGCAGCGCCCTGCGCGCCAGCCAGTCAGGTACGCCCGCCGAAACAGACACAGAGGATACCTCAACCGGATCTTCCGGTGCCGCGCCGGCCGATGCTGGCTCCCCGCCGGAGCTCGAGTCGCAGACGTCCACAGCGGCGATTTCCCCGGTGTCCCGCACGATAGCCGCAGCTCTCCAGCATCCGCCGACGGACAGCACGAACGACGCGCCCACCGGGCAGGCAAACCCGGCGGCGAACGTGGCGGCGCCGGTTCCGGCCGCGCACGAAGGATCGAACGCGCCCGTTCAGCCGCCCGCCAGCGCGGGGCCGGCGGCGCCTATCGAACCTGCGGCACCGCCGGCGCAGCCCGCTTCGCATGATGTGTCCCTGCATCTGGGAGAGGGCAACAACAGCGTCGACATTCGCATGGCCGAGCGCGCCGGAGAGATTCGCGTCACCGTGCACACACCGGATCGCGACTTGGCCGGCTCTCTCCGCGCGGATCTGCCCGACTTGGTCGGCAAGTTGCGGCAAAGCGGCTATCAGGCGGAAGCCTGGCGCCCCGCCTCCGCAGCCCACACCGACTCTGGCCGGCGGGACGGTTCCGATTCGCCGTCTTCGCAGCAGGACGCGGCTTCCGGGCGCCGGGACGGCCGGCGGCAGCAGCAGCAACAACAGAAAAATCAATCCCGCTGGGACGGGGAATGGAACGCCAGCCTCGCTCCCGCACAGGAGTCCCAAACATGAACGTACAACCAATGTCGACGCAGGCGCCGGCCCAGACCGGCACGTCCACGTCTTCTAATACCAGTTCTCCCGATGACGTCAGTGAGAACGAGTTTCTACAGCTTCTGGTGGCCCAGATCCAGTATCAGGATCCCACCAATCCGACCGACAGCACGGCTTTCGTGACCCAGCTTGCGCAGTTCAGCTCGCTCGAACAGCTCATCAGCATTCACACCGATCTCGACACGCTGGCTGGAACCAGCAGCACCCAGAATACGACTTCCACGCAAGGAGGAGCTTAATATGTTTGCAGCATTTAGTACCGCATTATCCGCTTTGGACGCCAATGGGATGGCCGTCGATGTTGTCGGCAACAATTTGGCCAACATGAACACTAACGGATATAAGGAGAGCGTCGCTTATTTCCAGAATCTGGTCAGTGAGGCCATGAACGGCGGCAGCACGGAGGTAGGTTTCGGCGTGTCTGCACCCCTGACTATCGCGCAGTTTACGCAAGGCGCGATCCAATCGAGCAGCGGCACACTCGACGCCGCTATACAGGGCAACGGTTTTTTTGTGGTTAACAACAGTGGCGCCACCCAATACACGCGCGCGGGCAGCTTCCAGGTGGACCTCGCGGGCAACCTTCTGACCGCCAGCGGACAGCAGGTCCAGGGTTGGATGGCTGCCAACGGGGCCGTCAACACTGCCGGGCCGATCGGGAATATTACGGTGCCAGTGGGCGCTCTGCAGCCACCCCAGGCCACCCAGAACATCACTTTGAGCGCCAACTTCAATGCCGCGGCGGGAAGCGGCGCGGCCTCGGCCTGGTCCGCGCCCATCACGGTCTACGACTCGTTGGGAGATTCGCACGTAGTGACGCTGAATTTCCAGCAGACGGCCGCCAACACCTGGTCTTACACCGCCACGATGCCGGGCGCGGACGTCAGCGCGGGTACGCCCGGGACTCCGTACGCCATCCCGGGCGCCACCGGTAGCCTGACCTTCGACAGCAATGGCCAACTGACCAGTCCGGCGGCAGGTGCGCCCATTGCGATCGCCATTTCGGGACTCAACGATGGCGCGGCGCCCCTGAGCATCAACTGGAATCTCTACGATTCGAACGGCAACCCGACCCTCACGCAGTTTGACCAGAGTTCCGCGGCTTCCGCCTCCACGCAGGACGGCGCGGCAGCGTCCGAGATGACCAGCGTGACCATGGGTAACGGCGGGCAATTGCTGGCTACCTATTCAAACGGTCAGCAGGCCGTGGTGGCCCAGTTGGCGATCGCCAACATTCAGAATCCACAGTCCTTGATGAATGTCGGCAACAGCAACTACCAGGTCAGCGCCGATACCGCCGCACCGGTGGTCGGGGCGCCTGGAACAGGCGGACGCGGCACGATTGTGGGTGGCGCGCTCGAATCTTCAAACGTGGACATGGCCAACGAACTCACCACTCTGATCGTATTGCAGAGCGCCTATCAGGCCAATTCCAAACTGGTAACCACGGTGAGCACCATGGCGCAAGCGGCCACCAATCTGATTACCTAGGAGACCACACGTGACTGCCATGGAAGAAGTTGGGCATTTCGCCGACGTGCCGATGGACATCGAGGCCGAACTGGATCGCCGCATCCTCACCGTCGCCCAAATTCTGCAACTGGAGCCCGGAAGTCTGATCGGCATGAAGCGCTCGGCCGGCGAGAACATCGACCTGTTCGTGGGAGGGGCCCTGATCGGCCGGGGCGAGATCGTCGTAGTCGAGAACACCCTGGGAGTCCGCATTACGGACTTCAACGGCGACGCCTGAGCTGCGCGAACGAAAAAGGAAGTCATGGAAACGATCCGCCAAATGCTGGCCGTCGGCACCGTCCTGCTGCTGCTGGCTCTGATGCTGTGGTACCTGCGCCGCAAGGGACTCGCCCGTTTCGCGCGCGCCACAGGCCGCGGGCGTACGCTCCAAGCTGTCGAACGCGTCAACCTGTCCCCACAACATTCGTTGCACCTGGTGCGGCTGGCGGACCAGGGCTTGCTAGTTGGGATTTCTCCGGCCGGCTGCACGCTGCTCGAAAAGTTCGCCTGGGAAAGCCTCGAATCCCAGTCCCCGGCGGATGCCGCGCGGGAGGTTCGATGCGCCGCGGTCTGATGCTGTTAGGCAGTCTGGCGCTACCCCTGGCGGCCGCCACCGCCCGCCGCGCTCCTGCCGGCTCCTGGTTGAACGGCAAGGCCGGCTCATTGAGCGAGTCCATGCAGATCGTTTTGCTGCTGACAGCACTCACGCTGCTGCCGGCGGCGCTGGTGTCGGTCACGCCGTTTCTGCGCATCACCGTCGTCCTGCATTTCCTGCGGCAGGCGCTGGGGACCCAGACCGCGCCCTCCAATCAGGTACTGGTTGGTCTGGCGCTGTTTCTGAGTCTGCTGACCATTGAGCCGATGGCCAGTCAGATCTACCAGCAGGCCTGGACGCCCATGGAAAACGGCCAAATGAGCCTGCAAGATGCGGCGCAAGAAGCAGCCAAGCCGATGCGCCAGTTCTGGCTGCGCTTCGCCCGCGAGAAAGATGTCGCCCTAATGCTCGAGGTCTCGCACAGCCAACCCCCGCGCACTCCGGCCGATTTAGATCTGAAAATCCTAATACCGGCCTATATCCTTTCCGAGCTGAAGGCGTCCTTCCAGATCGGCGCGGTGCTCTACCTGCCGTTCCTGGTGATCGACCTGGTGGTCGCCTCGGTGACTCTTTCTGTGGGCATGGTGCAGCTTCCGCCCGTGATGATTTCGGCGCCGTTCAAGATCCTCCTGTTCGTATTGGTGGACGGCTGGAACCTGGTGATCGGGTCGCTGATGCGCAGCTTTACTTGAGCCGATAATGACCGCCGATAGCGTAGCCGAACTGTTGCGACACATGCTGTTATCCGCCTTCTGGATCGCCGTTCCCTTGTTGGCAATCGGCTTTGCCGCCGGTGTGATCATCAGCCTGACGCAGATCGTCACCTCGATCCAGGATACGGGCTTCAGCGCGATTCCGCGGCTGGTGGTGTTTGTCGTGGCGATCGTACTGCTGATGCCCTGGATGATCCAGCGCATGATCGCTTATACCACGGCCTTGTTGGGTGACCTGGGGCGTTATGCGCGCTGACCCCGGCATGCTCTCCATGCTTTACGGGTTTCTGCTCACCTTGGCGCGGGTTTCTGGGGTGATCGCGCTGGTGCCGCTGCCCGGCCTGCAGGCCGCCCCGAAGACCGCGCGGATTGTGCTCTCGGTAGCCTTGACCCTGGTGCTTTCTGCGAGCTGGCCGGCGGTGGGCAACACACCGCCCGATCTGGGGCGCATGCTCTTGTGGATTTTGCCTGAGATTGGCATAGGGGTCAGCATCGGTTTGGCGGTCGCCATCATCTTAGAGGCGTTTATCACCGCCGCGCAGATCCTCAGTCTGAACGCCGGGTTCAGCTTCGCGCAGACCATCGATCCGACTACCCAGGCCGAGTCCGGTGTGCTGCTGGTCTTCGCGCAGTTGGCCGGCGGATTGATTTTTCTGGCGCTGGGACTCGACCGGGAAGTGATCCGCGCGTTGGCCTACAGCCTGGAGGCGCACCCAGCGGGAGCCTGGCTTAGCGCGCCCGCGGCCGCGGCCGTTCTGCGGCTCGGCGGGGATATGTTGGCGCTGGCGGTGCGCTTGGCCATGCCGGGCATTGCGCTGCTGACCCTGGTGGACGTCGCTCTCGGGTTGTTGGGCCGCCTCAATGCCCAACTGCAACTGCTGACGCTGGCCTTCCCGATCAAGATGGTAGCGGGATTGATCCTGCTGGCCTGGATCACCATTTTGCTGCCCAAGCTGATGGCGGTGTTCGCGGGCACGGCCTTCGGCACATTGCGGCGCATCTGGCACCTCTGAAGAGGCACGCGTGGCGGATAACGGACAAAGAACCGAACAGCCCACACCCAAACGCCTCGATAAGGCGCGCAAAGAAGGCCAGTTCCCCTCGGCCCCGCAATTTGTCTCGGCCATGCAGTTCCTGGCCTTTCTGGCGATCCTGGGGGCTTCGGGAGGCCAGTGGTTCAGCGAACTGCGCAACCTCATGCGCCACACGGTGGAGGCGGCTTTTGCGCCGCAGCCGGTCGAGATCGGCGAAGTGAGCCGTTTCCTGCTGCTGCGCCTGCTCGCGCTTTTTGCGCCCACCGCCGGCATCCTGCTGATCGTGACGATGGGCGTGCAACTGATCGCCACGCAAATGGGCTTGAGCCTGAAGAAGCTCGGCCCCGACATGCAGCGTCTCAACCCGCTGTCTCGCATGCGCGAACTGCCGCGCCAGAACCTGCCGGCGCTGGCGCGCGCCCTGGTGATGCTGCCGCTGTTCGGCATGGCGGTCTACGGCATCGTGCGGGACAACCTCTTCGCGTACCTGGCACTGCCATATCAAAGCGTGGAATCCGGCTTCCAGCAGGCCTGCGGTTCGTTGGGGACGCTGTTGTGGAAGGGTGGCGGAGTCTTCCTGGTATTTGGCGCCGTGGATTTGTTCCGGCAGCGCCGCCGCTACAGCAAAGACCTGCGCATGAGTAAGCAGGAGCTCCGCGATGAGGTGAAAGAGACCGAGGGCAACCCGCAGATCAAAGCCCGCATCCGGCGCATCCAGCGCGACCGCCTGCGCCGCCAGATGATGAAGGAAGTACCCAAGGCTACGGCGGTAATCGTAAACCCCACGCATTACGCAGTAGCTCTGAAGTATGCCATGGATTCCATGGCTACGCCCACGGTGGTAGCCAAGGGCAAGAATTACCTGGCGGCCCGCATTCGCCAGAAGGCCATCGAAAATCAGGTCCCCATCATCGAGAATCCGCCAGTGGCGCAAGCCCTGTATCGTTCGGTCGAAGTCGGCCAGGAAATCCCTCCGCAGTTGTACCGGGCGGTGGCCGAGATTTTGGCCTATGTATATAAGCTCATGAACAGCCGATTACCTAAGTAAGCGGCCGGTGCCGCGTAAGAGACAGACCTTATGGCCGAAGCTGCCGCAGTTGCGAAAAGTCCCTGGAAGGCGCTGGACCTGTTTGCCGGCGGCCGCGCGGCCGATTTGGGCGTGCCCATCGCCGTATTGGCCATTGTGTTGGCCCTGATCACCCCGCTGCCGGCTTTCCTGATGGACATGCTGCTGGTGATCGACATCATGATGTCGGTCATCGTGTTGATGGTGGCGACCTATATCACCCGGCCGGTGGAGTTCAGCATATTTCCCACCACGCTGCTGTTATTGACGCTTTACCGGCTGGCACTCAATATCTCTTCAGCGCGCCTGATCCTGCTCAACGGCAACTCCGGAACTTCCGCGGCCGGCCACGTGATCGAGGCCTTCGGCAGCTTCGTGGTGGGCGGCAACTACATTATCGGCACCGTGATTTTTCTGGTGCTGATCGCCATTCAGTACGTGGTCATCAATCACGGGGCCGTACGCATCTCCGAGGTGACCGCGCGTTTCACCCTGGATGCTCTGCCGGGCAAGCAGATGTCCATCGACGCCGATCTAAGTTCAGGGCTGATCGATGAGACCGAGGCCCGCCAGCGCCGCAAGAACCTGGCCGCCGAAGCGGAGTTCTATGGGGCCATGGACGGCGCCTCCCGGTTTACACAGCGGGACGCCGTGGCGAGTATCCTGATTACCGGAATCAACATCGTCGCGGGTTTCTTGATCGGCGTCCTGCAGCACGGCATGGAGCTGCGCCACGCCATCGAAACCTACACCGTGTTGACCATAGGCGATGGCCTCGTGACCGTCATTCCGGCGCTCATGATCTCGGTCTCCGGCGCCCTCATCATCACCCGGACGGCAAGCGAATCGCGGCTGGGCGCGGATTTCCGCAAACAAGTCTTTGGCAGCCGGCAGCCGTTGATGCTGGCCGCCGCCGTGCTAATCGTGCTGGCTTGTTTTCCGGGCCTGCCGGGCGTGCCTTTTGTGCTGCTGGGGATTGGGCTGGGCGCGGCGGCTTGGCGTATACGGGACAAGCCTGCGGCGCAAGCGCAGGCGCCAGCCGCCGCCAAGCCCGCGCGCGAGAACCTGGAGGGGCTGCTGCGAGTCGAGCCGTTGGCCATCGAGGTTGGGCTGGGGCTGGTGAAGCTGGTCGAAGGCGCGCAGAACTCCCCACTGTTGAAGCGCATCTCGGGCATCCGCCGCCAACTGGCCGCCGACCTGGGCTACCTCTTGCCCCCGGTGCGGGTGGCCGACAATCTATCGCTGCGCGCGCGCGAGTATGTGATCTCGCTTAAGGGCGCGGAGATTGCCCGCTACGAATTGCCGCAGGGCTGCCAACTCGCGATTCCGTCGGGGAGGAACGCCCCGGCGCTCGAAGGCACTGCGACGCGCGAGCCTGCGTTTGGATTGGCCGCCTGGTGGATCCCCGAGCAACGCGCCGAACAAGCCCGTGCCGCCGGCTACACCCTGGTGGATGCGGTCAGCGTGCTCGGAACACACATCTCCGAGCTGGTGCGGCGATACGCACACGAATTGTTCTCCCGCCAGGATGCCAAGAAGGTGCTGGATCTGGTGGCCGTGGAGCAGCCCAAAGTGGTCGAAGACCTGGTGCCTAAGCAATTGCCGCTGTCGGCGGTGCAGCGCGTCCTGCAGAACCTGTTGCGCGAACGCGTCTCAATTCGCGATACCGGCTCCGTACTGGAGGCTTTGGGTGAGGCGGCACTTTCCACCCGAAACCTGGTGCTGCTCACCGAATACGCCCGGCAGGCGATCCGGCGCACGGTCGCCAAGCGGTACGTGGATGCCTCCGGGAATCTGCCGGCCTATTTTCTGGATGCTTCGATCGAGCAGGCCGTGGAGTCTGCCGTACAGCACGGCGAACAGAACAGCCACCTGGGGATGGCGCCGCAAACCATCCGCGATATCCTGGACCGCATCCAGCGCAAGGTGGGCAGCCCGGAAGGCGCGGTGGCTGCGGTGACTACTTCCGGCGCCCGCTATTTTCTACGGCAGATGGTGGAACCGGTCCTGCCGAATCTGTTTTTCCTTTCGCACAACGAAATCCCAGCCGGCGTGAAAGTCGTGTCTCTGGGGGTCATTCAATAGAGAGAGCATATGCGAATCAAATCCTTCTATGCAAACACGGTGGAAGCGGCGGTAGCCCTGGCGCGCCGGGAACTGGGCGCCGAAGCCATGCTCGTGGAGTCCCGCAAGGCGCCGCTGGAGGCCCGCCATCTGGGCGAGTATGAGGTCGTCTGCGCGGTGGTGCCGGAGGCGGAGCCGGCCGCGCTTCCCCAGGCCGAAGCACCGGCCGTGCAGGATGCCCGTCTGGCCGCCGAACTGGCCGAGATGCGCCACCAGCTGGACATGATGGGCAAAACGATCACGCGCTCGGCATGGAGCGGCGCGCACTGGTCCGCGGCCGGTCCGGAAATGTCGGAGTGGCATGCGGCGCTGATGGCCGAAGACATCGACGGCGCGGTCGTGGACGAGATCCTGGGAGCCATCGAAAGGAAGGCGCCGGACGGCGGGGCCCTGCAGAATAGCGTGGGCGCCGAACTGGAGCGCCGCATTCAGGTGAATGCCGCGCTGGCTGCGTCGTCCGGCGCACCGGCCATCGCCGCGCTGGTCGGGCCGCCCGGCGCTGGCAAGACCACCATGCTCGCGAAGCTGGCGGTGACCTGCGGACTGGCCGTGCGACGGCCCGTGCGGCTGCTCTCCATCGATGATTACCGGGTGGCCGGCGCGGAACAATTGCGCTCCTTCGCCACGATTCTAGGAGCGCCCTTTCAGTCTTTCGATAGCATTGGCGCCCTGGCGCAGGCGCTGGCTGAGCCGCACGGCAATGCCCTGATTCTCGTGGATACGCCGGGTTATGGGCCGCACGACATCGACCGGGCCGCCGATCTGGCCGGATTTCTGACCAGTCGTCCGGGAATAGGCACGCACCTGGTATTAACGGCTTCTATGAAATCCGCCGATTTAACTCATGTGGCGGAGCGCTATGACATCTTCCGGCCGTCCAGCCTGCTGTTCACCAGGGTGGATGAGACCAGTTCGTTCGGCACGGCGTTCTCTCTGTCCGTGCGGCGAGCCAAGCCTCTATCGTATCTGGGAACCGGCCAGGTGATTCCGGATGATATCGACACCGCCACCAAGGCGCGTATTTTGAGTCTGATCTGGCCGCGCACGCGGCCGCTGGCGCAACGCGCGGCGTGAAAGGAAGCGCCTAGAGGCTATGTCCAACCCGTATTGCTGTCCGGAACCGGTGGAGACCTCCAACGAGGAACGCGAGCGCCTCATCCTTGAGCACCTGCCGCAAGTCCGGCTGATTGCGCGCCGCATTCACGAACGCCTGCCCGAAACGGTCAGCCTGGAGGATTTGGTCTCGGCGGGCATCCTTGGCCTGATCGCGGCGGTCGACCAGTACGATGCCTCGCACAACGTGAAACTGAAGACCTACGCCGAGCACAAGATCCGCGGCGCGATTCTGGACAGCCTGCGCAGCCTCGATTGGGCACCGCGACAACGCCGCAAGAAGGCCAAACAGATTGAGTTCGCCATTTCTCGCGCCGAGCAGAAACTGCATCGTTGCCCGGGCGAAGATGAGATCGCTTCGGAGATGGGTCTGGATCTGGAGGAATATCATCGCTGGCTGGTCGAAGTACAGGGTTTGAACCTGGGAAGCCTGGAGTACACCTCGGACGACGGCGAAGGGCAGGGTCTGCTCGAATATCTCAGCGACAACCAGGACCAACTGCCGTCCCGCGTGCTCGAGCGCGCCCAGCTCGAAGAACTCCTGTCGACGGCCATTCGCAACATGCCGCGCATGGAACGGACGGTCCTGGGTCTTTATTACCTCGAGGAGCTGACGCTTCGGGAAATCGCCCAAGTGGTGGATTTGCACGAGTCCCGCATCTCGCATCTCAAATCGCAGGCGATCCTGCGCCTGCGGGCGGATATCGAGAAAGTCTGGCCCACCCAGGCCGGAGGTGTAGTGTGACGGATACCCCAAGTCCTGCCCGTTGGTTCGCCGATGAATGGACGGCGTTGGCCGGCACGGTGCTCGAGTCTCTAGCGGGCGAGCGCCCTAAGCTGGTTTGCACGCCCGCGGCCAAAGATACGCTCTTGGCTGCTTCCACCGAAGAGATCGCGGCGCAACACGGCCCTCTGCTGTGGTGGGAGTATCGCTTTCCAATTCCGGGCGATCCATCTCTGTGGATCGGCGCTCCGCGCAATGCCTGGACGCAACTCGCCGGACGCGTGCTCGGCGCCGCGGGCGTGGAGGACGACTCCCAGGCCCGCGAGACATACTTAGAGATCCTGCAGCAGTCCCTCGGTGAATTGGGCCGCAGCGCGGGCGCCCGGTGGAATCGCCAGCTAGACTGCACCGGAAAGGAAGCCGTCGCGGCGCCGGAGGCGGCGGACTTCTATATTGTCGAAGCCAGCTACCCGGACGCCGTCCTGGCGCCCCTGTTGGTAGTGATCACCGGGACGCCGCAGGAGCCTCCCGCCGAAGACGACCCCGCGGACGGGCAAAACGCCGCCGGGAACGCGGCCCTGGCACCGGCCGAACCGCGCCCGCTGCCGCACTCCAGAACGTTCGATTTGCTCATGGCAGTTGAATTACCCGTGAGCGTTTCTTTCGGCCACGTGCAGTTGCCCTTGAAGGACATTCTCAAGCTCACCGCCGGCTCGATCGTCGAACTGAACCGCATGGTCGACGAGCCCGTGGAGGTGATCGTCAACAACTGCGTGGTGGCCCGCGGCGAGGTGGTGGTCGTGGAGGGGAACTATGGCGTTCGCATCCATCAAATCATGAGCCGCCAGGAACGGCTGGAGGCCTTGCCATGACCGGACTGATCTGGTTTCTGCACCCGCTGGTCTGTTACGTCTTACTGGCCATCGGCATGGGCCTGAACGCTTATCTGTTCGTCACGCTCAAGGCCGAATTGCGCGCTTTGGCGCGCAGCCGGAACGAGCAGCGTAGCCAATTGGCCGCGCTCGAAGAAACGCTGGCCGAAGCCCGCCGCTCGATCCGGCAGTCCCAGGCCGATCTGCGCGAAGTCGAGCAGCAGACTGGGATGCTGGTAGCTCCCGCGGCGGCGCGTTCGGGGCTCAACCTCAGCAAACGCACGCAAGTCCTGCGCTTGCATCGCGCGGGCCACGACACGGCAGGCATTGCTACGGCTCTGGCTTTGCCACATGCCGAGGTAGATCTGCTGATCAAAGTCCACCGCATGGTCATCGGGCAGATTTGACAGCCTCGGGCCGTGCCCTCGGGTTCCGGCGAGCGGGCTAAAGCACGGGCCTGTGGCTGCCGATCTTTGTAATAGCCATGGATAGAGCCGAATCAGCCAGGTTGTTGTGGATCGCAGCCGATGAGGGCAGCCTCAATACGGCCCATGCGATAGGTGCCCTCGGAGGTTTTGAGGTCGCGTATGCCGCCGGCATCCCCGAAGCGCTCGAGTACCTCAGGCGGACTGCCATCGACGCCGCATTAGTCTGTTTTCCCTTGCCCGACTGGACCTCCGCTGAGGCCTTGGAGGAGCTGGTCACTACTGATCACCAGGTTCCGGTAATCTGCTGGGATCCTGGCGCGGAGTTGCCGGACGCCGCGCGTCTGACCCGTCTGGGCGCTTTCGAGGTCTTGGGCCGCGAAGCGAACGCCGAGAAGGCCACGGCTGCGGTACATGCAGCGGTGGCCACTCGGGGCAGCCGCAGACCGAGCCAGGCGGAAGAAGAGGAACCCTGGCGCCGCACGCTGGTGGGCTCCAGCCATCCGTTTCAGGACGTGGTGCGACTGGTGCGGCTGGTGGGTGGCCGGCGCTCCACTGTACTGATCACAGGCGAGACCGGCACCGGTAAGGAGATGGTCGCACGTGCCGTGCATCTGGCCGGAACGCGTGGCCGTCTCCCCATGGTCTCGGTATGTTGCTCGGCGCTGCCCGAAAACCTGCTCGAAGCCGAGTTGTTCGGACACGTCCGCGGCGCATTCACCGGCGCCATTAACCAACGCGCCGGGCGTTTCGAACAGGCTGATGGCAGTACGCTATTCCTGGACGAGATCGGCGAAATGCCGCTCGAACTGCAGGCCAAACTGCTGCGCGTCCTGCAGGCGCGTGAGTTCCAGCGTCTGGGCAGCTCGGAGACTATCCGCGTGGACGTGCGTGTGATCGCCGCCACCAACGCGGACCTGCTGGAGCGAGTCCGGCAGGGTCGTTTTCGCGAGGATCTTTTCTACCGCTTGAATGTGGTTCCCATCCATCTGCCGCCCCTGCGTTCACGCCCGGGCGATGTAGCTGCTTTGTGCCATCACTTTATTGGAAAAATCTGCCGGATGGAAAATCTGCCCCTCAAGAGGATCTCCCGCGAAGCGCTCGCCTGTCTGGCTGCGCATGCCTGGCCGGGAAACGTCCGCCAATTGGAGAACGCGGTGGAACGCGCGATTGTCTTGAGCGGCGAACGCGAGATCCTGTATCCGTCGGACTTTCCCTTGGCGGGCAGTCCCCGTCCGGCGGCGGAGCGTACCGGATCGAACCTGGTGCAGGTTCCCGACAGCGGTTTGGACTTCGAAGAGACAGTGGGGCAGATTGCGCGGAGCATCCTCGAGCAGGCGTTGCGCAAGACCAACGGCAACAAAAAAATGGCCGCCGACCTGCTGCGCCTCAAACGCACTACGCTGGCCGCCAAACTGAGGAGCCTCGATACTGGCTCGCAGGAATTCGGGGTCATGGCGTCGGATTTTATCCATAGTGCGTGAGTCCTGTGGTCCCAATCTAAGCAAGTGAACACGGGGAGGAAAGGAATGCCTGGATCATCCGAGGGTCTGTCTCCGCAAACAATGATCAACGCGCCGTTAGGGGCGTGCCTGGGTCCCTCCGCTCTGGTGAGGTTGCTCGAGGCGCACCGCGCTTGGCTCCAGCGCCGTCCGGGTGGCCAGAGGGCCAGCCTGAAAGGCATCGCGCTGACGGAGGCGGTCCTCGAGAAAGTCAATTTGGAACGCGCAGATGTGAGTTCGGCGAACCTGAGGGGCGCCAACCTGTCGGGGGCGAACCTGCGCGCGGCAGTCTTTAATTGGGCGGATCTCAGTAACGCCACGCTGCTGGAAGCGGATCTTTCGCAAGCCGCGTTGGAGGAAATGAAGGCTGAGAACGCCTTGTTCGGGGGTGCGAACTTCAGCGAGTCACGCATCGTGCAGAGTTGCTTCCGGCAAGCCAACCTGCGGCAGGCCCGCCTGCTGGAGGCGGATATGGAGCAGAGCGAATTCCGCGGCGCGGATCTCTGGCAGGCCAGTCTGCAGCAAACCAAAGCCTTCGACTGCAACTTCGCGGAGGCCCGTCTCGAGCAGACGAATCTCTATCACGCCACCTTGCGCTGCTGCAATCTCACGGGTATCTCCGCGGCCGGCTCGAACTGGAGCACCGCGACTCTACAAAGCTGCGAACTCCGCCGCGCCGGCTTGAGCGGCGCGCGCTTTGATAAGGCCGACCTCCGCCAAAGCTCGTTTTGGGGAGCCAATCTGGGCGGGTGCAGTTTTCAAAAGGCCAAACTGAACGGGGTCAACATGGCAACCGCCGATCTGTCCGGCGCACGCTTCCATGAGGCCGCCACGCTGAGCGCCGACTTCCGCGGCGCAAACCTGCGCAGCGCGCAGGGCTTCACGCCCACCCAACTCAGCCAGGCGCGCACTGATCATGAAACGGTGTTGCCGGACGGTTCGCACGGTCCGTTTCTGATGGGGTCGGGCGCGCACCGGCCTTGCCGGCTATAATCCGGCTTTCATAAACTGGTTTTATAAACTTTACAAAATCCTTATGCAGTGGTATGCTCCCTGTAATGGTCGTCTACGCCCAAACCGGGGGGTTTGTAGGTTGGTGGCCTGTGGTCATTGTGGCTGCCTTCGGCATTTCGCTGATTTGGGCACTACGCAGACGGTCACCATAGGGTCTTCAGCATGCCATCATACAACCACGGTACGGAACACGACCTCGGCCACGAGAGGCGCCGATTCCCCATTGAACAGGGTGTTCGCTACCAGTGCGTGAAAGGCAGCCGGATTTGCACGGCAGGCGTAGGCAAGACTCTGGAAATCGGTAGCCGCGAGATCCGCTTCACCACGCAGCACCCTCTCCAAAAAGGCGAGAAGGTGCGGCTGGCAGTGGATTGGCCGGCCATGCTCGACAACACCTGCCCCATTAAATTGGAGATCTTCGGCTGGGTACTCCGCAGCCAGCCGGGAACCGCCGCCGTAAAGATCGAGCGCTATGAATTCCGGACACGGGCCGCTACCATGTGCGCGGCGCACCTGGGCGCGCCGTAATACAATCGGCGATTGATGACTCCCTCGCGCCGTCAATTCCTCGCTCTTCCAGCTTTAGCCGCGGGCCAGACCTCTTCGGGACATGCGCCGAAGGTTGTCTGCGTGGGCGGACATCCGGACGATCCCGAATCGGGCTGTGGAGGCACCCTGGCTCGTTACGCCGCAGCCGGCGCTAGCGTCACGATCCTCTACCTCACGCGCGGCGAGGCCGGCATCCCACACAAGTCTCACGATGAGGCCGCGGCCATCCGTTCGTCTGAGGCCGAAGCCGCCTGCAAGATTCTGCGCGCCAAGCCGGTCTTCGCCGGCCAGATCGACGGAGCCACCATCGTGGACCGCGACGCGGCGGACATCGTGGCGAAACTAATCTTCGCGGAAGATCCCGCCGTGGTCTTTACCCACTGGCCCATCGATTCGCATCTCGATCACCAGGCGGCCAGCACGCTCGCCTATCGCGCCTGGCTGGCGGCCCGCGGCCGATTCGAGCTGTATTACTACGAAGTCGACCTGGGATCGCAGACCATAGGCTTCCATCCCACCGATTACGTGGATATCACACCCATGCGGGAAACGAAGAAGGCCGCGCTATTTGCCCACAGAAGCCAGGATGGCGAAGCCATCTATCGCGACTACCATCAGCCTATGGAAAACTGGCGCGGGCGCGAAGCCGGCTGTGGTGCGGCCGAGGCATTCGTGCACCTGGCCCGCGTTCACTCTTCGTCGCTCCTACCCGGCATGCGCGCCTGATCCGAGCCCTGGCACTCCGTTGGCAGTTTCGGCCAGCGGCAGTCGTACCCGGAAGCACGCCCCGCCGCCCTGCGCGGATTCGGCCCACATATCGCCGCCATGGTCGAGCACGGTCTGCCGCGAGAGAGCCAATCCCAACCCGAGCCCGTTCTTCTTGCCGGCGCTGACGAACGGCTCGAATAGGCTGTCGCGAATATGCGGCGGAATACCGGGCCCGGTGTCGCGCACCTCAGCTACGACGATGCCGTCCGCCGCCCATGCCGAGATCATCACCTGCCCGCCATCCGGCATCATCTCCAGCGCGTTGCCCACCAGGTTGGCGAATACCCGTTCCATGCGGTTGCGCTCCAGCGGCAACTCGATCTCTTCGGGAATGGTGACGCGCACGTCGACGCGCTGGGCCTCGGCGGCGGGCAACAGCGATTCGCAGCCGGCCGACGCCACCTCGCGTAGCCGGCATAGCTCCGCGCCGCGCGCATTGCCGCGCGACACGTTCAGCAGGTCCTGCAGCAATTCCTGAATCCGGCGTGAAGCGCGATAGATATTGCCGGCCAGGCGCTTCACTTGTATGGGGCTCAACTCGGTATCCACCAGCATTTCGGAGCCGCCATAAACGGCCGCCAGCGGGTTGCGTAGATCATGCACGATGGAACTCGACAACCGGCCGATCGTCGAGATTCGCTCCTGGCGAATCAACTCCTGGCGCGCCTGCTGGATCGAGGCGCACATGGCGTTGAAAGTGCGAGCCAGGCGCCCCAGTTCATCCTGGCTGAAGATCTTGACCCGATGATCGTAATTCTGGCGGGCCACCTCGGCGGCCGCGCGATCCAATTCCTTCACCGGTTCCACGATGCGGCGTGCCAACACATAGGTGAGCCCCAGGCTGGCCGCCACTGCCAGCAACCACAGCAGGATGATGTTGCGGCGCAAGGCCGCCAACCGTTCGCTGGCCGCCGCAAAGGAGCGCAGAATCCATAGATCGCCGATGGGTTGTCCTTCGATATCCAACAACTGCGTGGGGCGCGCGGCGTACTCCGCGGCTCCATCGCCCACGCGGTCAAGAGTCGGGCGCGATCCCAGTACCGCGGCGATACGGCTGGCGGTTGCGGGCGGCAGGGAAGAGGCGACGGGCAGCCCTCCGGACACGAACAGGAATTCACTCCCGCCCGTGTCGGCCTTCAATTGCTGCGCCACTGCGGCGTCCACACCGTACGCCGCTACCAGCACATTCTGCGGCACGCCTTCGAGGTACACGGGCGTGAAAACGGTCTGGTACAGCCTCCCGTCGTGGACCAGAAAGCCGGAAGCCTGGCGGGGAAAGTGCTTGGCGGCAGCTCGCACATCCTGTGCCGCCAGCCGCAGGCCGCCCACGGACGCAATCACTCTACCCGGCGCGTCCGTAACCAGGAACACGGCATTCTTGATCGCCAACCGTCTCCAAAGCTCGTTGGCCGTATCGCGAATCGTGGCCGGATCACTGGTGCCGAAGGCGGAGCGCACGTCCGACATCTGGCTGAGCGTGAGGCTCACTGAGCCGAGCAGGTCGGCGCGCGCCTGCCACAGGGATTGATAGGCCTGAAAGCTGGCGCCGACTTCGTCTTCCATGGTGCGAGTAGTCGTCTCCACGGCATTCCGCAAGACGATCCATCCGGTCAGCGCGAACAGTAGCGTGATCGCGACCGAGGTGGAAAGCAGGATCTTCCACAGCAGTGACAGGCGGGAGAATCGTTGGATCATTGGTTCGGACCATAACCCGCCGGGTCGTCATTGGGCGGCGGATAATCCTTGTTCCACTTATTCTTGTGCGGAGCCGGAATATAGCCGGTTTCCGAAATGCGAATTGCCTGTAAGGCATGCGGCGCGCCGCGGTCGACGGTAACCGGTTGGACCAGCGCGTTCAGGGTGTCCTCGGTGGCCCGCTCGTGAAAGATATGCCGCACATAGTTGCCGAACGGCACATCGTGAATCTGAAACGCGCCGGTGGGATCGGACACGGCGAACCACGGCGTGTCGAGCACGGCGATCACGGCGCTCATGGTGGGATGAATATTGCAGAACACGCGCACGATGCCGGGACGGTCGAACACCTGCCGCTTGCTGGTCCCTGGGCGGTAGAGCGACAGGTCGAAAATCTGCCCGTTGTAGTTGGAGAAGACGTTATGGAAGATCGGATCGAGATTCGGAAAATCGACCGTCGCTCCTACAGGGATGGCCAGCACGTGCGGGATGAAATGCTTGTCTTTTTGCTCCATGCGATAGCGGTGCGGCGCGGCCGCGAGCGGCGGGCGTCCCGAGGCAGGCTCGAGCCAGATGACGACGCCGCGGAAATCCTTGTTGTGGCGTACGCCCGGATCGCGCGAATCGGTCAGCACCACGGTCCCGGTAACCGTGGCGCACCACAGCGGGGCCAATCCGCAGACGCTAAAAAAGATACGCCAAAGCCAGATCATAGTGGTTGTTCAAGCGCAGTCCGCCATCCACGTAGTTGGTGCGCACCTGCGATGTCTCGGCGCCCAGTAGCACATTCGGCGCCAGACGGTAAAAGAAATTAGCTCCATACATCCAGTTCCGGCCGATGGCATACTCGCCCAGGTCGGCCGCGCGTCCGTTCTCTTGGCCGGAGAAAAGGTGGAACGAAAGCCGCCGCGTTGCGATCAGTGTAAGCTGCCCCCATCCGCCCTTGCTGTGTACCGGAATGGCTGTTCCCGCCGGCAGGATGGTGTAACCGGCGATGCCGCCCACCGGGCCCACGTTTTGTCCGCTGAAGAACGCGCCCGTGAATTCGAGCTTCTGCCAGGGGTTTGTGAACCAATCGAGCGAGAACAGATTGGACGGCACGGACGTACCCGCGATATGCGTCACGCTCGAGTGGAATCCCGGCGCAATTTCGAACCGGCGCCCACCCTCCTCGCCATGATAGAAATTGAAACGCCCTTCCACGCCGGGACGGGCGGGTTCCGGAAGAGGGCCGCCGCCGAACTGATAGAGCTGCATCTCGGCGGTCTCCACCACCCCCACCTGCGCGCGTACTCCCGAGCGATCGCTGAAACGCAACTTCTGTTCGAAGCGCACTTGCGGCAGCCAAAGCCACAAGTTGCCCGCGCCGGCTAGCGGCGGCGTTTCTACTTGCGCCAGCGACGCGGGTTCGCGCGGCGCAAAGATGGGGCTCTCCTGCCCCACCATCAGGCTACGGCTCGCCCAATCGACCTCGATCTCGCCCGTGCGCAGCCGGAATCCGAAATCCTGCGGCGCGCCGGAGCCGCCCGCGAAATCCATATACACATTCCCATGTACCTGGCCGCCCCAGAATATCTGCGGACCGGAGTACTCGAGGCCCAGCGTCGTCTGATAAAAACGCGCGCCGCCGCTCGCCTGGCTGCCGGGCCAGGCGTAGGCCGGATACTCTTCCCCGCCGCTGCCCTGGGAGTTGAGGTAGGCGTTAAACAGCGCCATGCCCGTAATGCGGATAGGGAAGTGTTGAGAGGCTTCCACTTTGCTCTGCGCCATCTCGTCGAGGCGGCTGGAGTTGACCGCGACTTTTTCGTCGACGGCCGGCGTGGAAGCCGCCGCAGGCGCGGGCTCCGCGGGCGCAGTGCGCGTCGCGGCGAGCTCCTGCCGCAACTGGTGGACTTCCTCGGTCAACGCGCGATTTTGCTCTTCCAAACGGTTCAGACGGTCCAGGATCTGCTGGATCTCGGAAGAATTTTGCGCCGCGAGAACAGCCGGCGCCAAAATCACTAGCAGCGTGCGCCGCAAAGAGCTACGGCGAATGATCGGCAGACTTTGCATCGAGAAGTTGCTCCAGTTTCATCCGCACCTGTGCGGGCGAATAAGGTTTGGGGAAAAAGGCGTTGGCGCCGAGCGCCTCCAGGCGCGATGGGGTGCCCGGATCGGTGTCGCCGCTGACCACGATGATGGGCAGCCTGCGATGGCGGGGTTCGGCGCGGATTCGCTCGATGAATTCGAATCCGTCCATCCGCGGCATGTTCAGATCGGTCACCACGGCGCTCACGGCGCTCCCTTCGCTGTCGAGCAGGCGCAAAGCTTCTTGCGCGGAGGGCAATACGGCCACGGTGATGTCCGGTATGCCGAAAAAGGCCATCTCTAGTGTGGTGGCACAAGTGGCCGCATCTTCGACTATAACGACTGTACCGCCCGGCATCACGTAGGCTCCGCTGTACCTCTTGTTTCACATTCTCGCCCATTGGAACGATAGGCCGGTGTGCGGGCTGTAAAAAACCTGTAAAACTTGTTGCATGTGCGGAGGCTGGTCACAGACTGCGCAGATGGAAGCCTCCATCCACGTCGATTACCTGGCCGGCGGAATAGTCCAGGCGCCCATCCGCAATCGCGCGCACCGCGCGGGCGATGTCGGCGGGATCGCCCATGCGCGGCTGCGGCAGCAGGCCGGCGGCGATCCGGCCGGCGTATACGTGCTCGACCGCGGCCGTCATGTCCGTCCGTATGATGCCAGGGCGGATCTCGAACACCTGAATGCCATGCGGAGCCAGGCGCTGCGCGTACACCGCCGCCGACATGCTCAGCCCGGCCTTCGAGATGCAGTATTCGGCCCGATTGAGCGACACCGCGTAAGCTGAAATCGAGGTGATGAAGATGATGCGCCCTCCGCCACGCTCAAGCATCCAGCGAGCCGCCAGTGCGGTAAGGAAGTGCGGACCTTTCAGGTTGGTGGCGATCAGTTCGTCGAAGCTTTCTTCGGATGCGTCCAGCACATCGCGCCGTTCCCGCGGTGCGATGCCGGCGTTGTTCACCAGCAGGTCGAGCGATTCGCAGCGCTCGCGCGCGTGGCGGATCAACGCGGCGCGATCCTCCGCGGACGAAACGTCGCAACGCATAATATGGGCGCCGGTTTCCGCGGCGAGGCTCTCGGCTGCTTCCCGATTGCTCTTGTAGGTGGCAATGACGCGGTGGTCGCGCGCCAGTTCCACGGCGAGCGCCCGGCCGATGCCGCGGCTCGCACCGGTCACGATACTAACGGGCTTCCGCAATGGCGTCGTCGATGCCTTTCGAAATCGCCTCGAACGAGAAGGTCTCGATGAAAGGCCGGCCGTTCACGAAAACCGTGGGTGTGTGAATGACGCCGCGCGCGACACCTTCCTGATAATCCGCCTCCACGAGCTTGGCGTAGCGTGCATCGCTGAGGGCCGCGATGGCGGTTTCCGCGTCGATGCCGTGCGACTGCGCGAAGGCCACCAGGCGCTGGTTGAAATTGGCATCCGTGGTGATCTCTTGCCCGGCCATGGCGTAGTGCCGGTATTCGAGACCCAGAGCGGCGCTACGCGCCTCAAAGAAGCGCGCCGCGATGGCCGCTCGCCGCGCCCACACATGTTTAGCGAGTGGAAAATCGTGATGCACAAAGGCCACTTTAGTGGCGTACTTGGGCAGCAGTCTCTCGTCCAGCATGCGCCGGAAGGCCGCGCAGTCCGGGCACTGCAGATCTTCATAGATGATTACGCGCACCGGGCTGTCCGCGAATCCTTCTATGATGGGCGTCTGTGCGGGAAGGGCCATCGCCAACAATATTAGCCCCAAGAATCGCGCCAAGGCCATTTTCATGGGTCCATTGTAGCCGGGTACGGCGTTCATAGGGTTATTATCACAATGTGAAGACCTTCCGCATCGTCATCGTATTTCTCATTCTGCTGGCCGCTGGAGTCGCGGCGTATCTCATCTTTCCGCCGGTCCGGCTGTGGGCCCTGGTGGTCACAGGACACAGTCCTGTTTGCCCGATGTCGCACGCTCTCGAATGCCACTCGAACATGGTAGAGAAAGGCCACATCAAGGACCGCATCCTGGCCGGGAGCCGGCTATTGAAACAGGAAAGCGGCCTCGAGTTGTGGCACACTCCCAAAGGCGATTACTGGATTCCGAAAGGAAACCGCTACGTCCTGCCATTCAACCTCGCCGAGATGGAGCAGCATATCTACGGCACGGGCGAGCACTTTATTCACAAAGGCGACATCGTGCTGGACTGCGGCGCGAGCGACGGCGACTTCACGCGCCAGGCGCTCGCAGCCGGGGCCGCCCAGGTGGTTTCAATCGAGATCTCGCCTTCGAGCGCCGAATGCATCCGGCGCAATCTGGCCGCAGAGGTCGCCGACGGCCGGGTAATCGTTTATCCCAAGGGCGTGTGGAACAAAGACGACTTTCTGACACTGAATGTGGATGACACGAATTTCGCCGCGAATAGTGTGGTGATGCGTCCGGACTCGTCGCATCCCAGCATCAAAGTGCCGCTGACGACCATCGATGAGTTGGTGGCTGAGTTGAAGCTGCCGCGCGTGGATTTCATCAAGATGGACATCGAAGGCGCCGAGGTTCCCGCCCTGGCGGGAGCGCACGAGACTCTGGTGCGCTTCAAGCCGCGGCTGGCCATCGCCACCGAGCACAAGCCGGACGATGAGTTCACCATCCCGGCAGCGGTGCGCAAGATCCGCGCCGATTACCAGATGGAGTGCGGCCCGTGTCTCGAGGCCAAGGGCCACGTGCGGCCCGACGTGCTGTATTTCTGGTAATGGACCGCACAACGGCGGCGCGCGACTCCTGAGACAATACCAGCATGCCTAAGTTGACGGTAGTCCTCACGCTAGTTTTGTGCGCGATTGCCTTGCATGCCGAAGTGCACGTGATGACCCTGCGGCAGGCGGTGGCGCGTGCTTTACAGCAGAGCCCGGATATCGCGATGGCCCGGCTGGACCAACTGAAAGCGCAGGAAGCGGTGCGCGTCCAGAAGGACCCGTTCACACCGCGCCTCTCCGTGGGCAGCGGCTTGGCTTATACCAACGGCTTTCCCATGAGTATCGATGGCGCCGCGCCGTCCATCATTCAGGCGCGCGCCTCGCAATATCTGTTCAACCGCCAGCAGAGTTACGAAGTCGCGAAGACCAGGGAGCAGGCCCGCACGGCGGGGATCACAGCCAACGAAAAGCGCAACGAAGTCGCCTTTCGCACCGCGTCACTATACCTGGATGCCGAGCGCGCGGCGCGCGCCGCGGAGGTGACACGCCAGGAACTCGCCAGCTTGCAGAAGGTCCTCGACACCGTACAAAGCCGCGTGCAGGAAGGCCGGGAGTTGCCGATCGAATCCAAGCGTGCCGAGCTCAACCTGGCGCGCACGAAGCAACTGGCGGACGCTTTGGACGACGACCGCGAAACAGCCGAAACCTCGCTGGCCCTGGTGTTGGGATTCGGCGCGGACGACCGCGTGCACCCGGCCGCCGAGGAGCGCACTACTCCGCCGCCGCCCGCATCTGAGGACGCCGCCGTGGAAAGCGCCGTGCAATCCAGCCAGGAGCTGAAGCGCCTGCAATCGCAGATCGTGGCGAAAGGCCTGGAGCGCCGGGCAGCCGAGGCAGCGCGACTGCCGCACTTTGATCTGGTGGCGCAATACGGCCTGTTCGCCTCGTTCAATCACTTCCAAAATTACTTCTTGAAATACCAGCCCAACAATGGTGAAGTGGGCGTCTCGTTTCAGCTTCCGCTATTGGCGGGACCGGGTGTGAGTGCGGCAGCCGCGGAAGCCGACGCGGACGCCTCGAAGCTGCGCATTCAGCTTACCAATACCCGCAACCAGATCATCGCAGACACGCGCCAGGCTTACCGCGACGTGCGTAAAGCAGAGGAGTCGCGCGATGTGGCGCGCCTGGATCTGGAAGTCACCCGCGAACAGGTGGCCGTTAACCTGGCACAGTTTGAGGAGGGGCGTATCCGTCTCAGCCAAGTCGAAGAGTCACGCGTAACGGAGAGCGCCAAGTGGATCGCGTTCTACGATGCGCAGTACGCCGCCGAACGAGCCCGCTGGACGCTCGCGCGCCAGACCGGAGACCTCCTGGCGGCCTTGCAGTGACTGTAGCGGTGGCCTTACCCGGTTATGGATGCCGGGTGGAATCCGCCGCCGACGATGTCTTTCCCGCTGCGGTGCTGCCTGGAGTCTTCCATCTTGGCCGGAGCACCCATTTGCGTCCGATAGAAGTCGAGCAGCTCGGATTCATCGAAGTCGATGGCCTTTGCGTATTGACGAATATAGCTGGTGTTATAAATGCCGCCGGGAAGCTTTTTGAAGTCGCCGCCTTCGATCGCCTTCAGGCTGCGGATGTTGATCTTGGTGGATTCCGCGATCTGCTCCAGCGAAATGCCTCGGTTCCGCCGGATCGTAGCCAAGCCAAGGATGCTGCCGTCTTCTTCTTGCATCTACCGGTTCTCCCTGAGAGTGCAGTGCACCCGTTTTTATGAAAGTATGAAGATGTATTAAGGTAGAAACATAACATAATTCATGCAGGATTGCTGAACGCGCACGACATGCCCATATCCCGTAGGCGCTTTGCCGCAAGTACGCTGGCCGGACTGGCGGCTTGTTTGCCGAAACGGCTGCAGGCGTTGCGGCCGCCTCCTAAGCTATTCGTTTTTCTGATCGCGGAACAATTCAGGGGCATCTACCTGAATCGCGCGGGTCCGCTGCTGGCTCCCGGCGGTTTCAATGAATTGATGGCAAAGGGCATCTATTACCCAAACTGCGCCCTGGCAGCGAGCAGTTTCACGTCCGCCGGCCTGGCCACCCTGGCTACGGGCGCCTATCCACAACTGCACGGGATTGTGGCGGACCAATGGTTCGATCGCAGGTCGCAATCACTCGTGCAGGCGCGCGGCGGGCTGCTCGAAGCGACCACCCTGGCGGATGAGATCGCGCGTGGCGCGCGCGCGCGCGCATTCTGCCTTGGTCTTGACGAGCGGCACACTTCGCTCTTTACCGGCGGATCGCCGGCGCAGAGCTTCTGGATGGATACCAACGGCCAATTCAATACGCGCGGCAATCTGCCCGATTGGCTGAAAGCGTACAACACTGCGCAGCCCATCGACCAGATGCACGACCGGAAATGGATCGCCATCGGGGCCGGCTTTGGAACTCCGCCTTTGCGCACGTTGAGCTACGATCCCAAGCACCCGGAGGAGTTCTTCGCTCTTTACCAGTCGTCGCCGTTTGCGCAGGACGCGCAGTTCGAAGTGCTGCACACCATGCTGGCCGCCGAAAAGCTCGGGCAGGCCGAGACGCTGGATTGCGTTTTTGTGGCGCTCGGCTCGATGGCCCGGCTCGGCTACGAAACCGGATCGGATTCGCCGCTCATGGACCAGATGGCGCTGCATCTCGACCGCCAGATCCAGCAGACCTTTGAGGTGTTGAACAAGACCCCGGGGAAGGGTAACTACAACCTGATCTTCGCTGCCGCGCACGGCGTGCCACCCCAGCCTGACCCGGCCCTGCGCGCGCAGAAAGCCGTGCCGGGAGAGAGGATCGCGCGCGCCATCAACCAGAAGCTCTCCGAGTGGTTCGACAGCGCCACGGTGAAGAACAACTACGTGGACAAGTACGTTTATCCTTTCCTATACCTGCAAACGGAGGCGCTGCGCAAACGCAATGTCACGCCGCGCGTCGCGCGTAAACTGGCGGGCGAGGTGGCGCTGCGTCTGCCGGGCGTGGCCGGCTACTACACGGCCGATGGCGATTGCTCGCACACCGGCGAGTGGCTCCGGCGCTTCGAAAACAGTTTTCAGGAATTGCGTTCCGGCGACGTGATGCTGTCGTACGAGCCGGGCGCCGTGGAAGACTACGGGGCGGGACGCGGCGTCTCGTACGGTTCGCTTTACAGCTATGACACCCACGTGCCGCTGTTCCTGTACGGCGCGCAATTCGGCGCCAAGGTCATCGAACGCACTATCGAAGCGGTCGATCTGGCGCCCACCATCGCACGTGCCGCCGGCGTGGGCTTCCCCTCGTCTACCACGGGCCAGGTATTGGGAGAAGCTTTTGCCCCTGGCGCGGAGACCTCCGCATGAGCGGCGACGATCCGCGCTTGGCTACGTCACTGTGCGGCATCACGTTGCGCAATCCGGTGCTGGCGGCTTCTGGAACTTTCGGTTACGGGGTGGAATTCGAGCGATTACTGGACGTGCATCAGTTGGGTGGGTTGGTAGTGAAAGGCCTGTCGCGCGAGCCCATGGATGGCAATCCGCCGCCCCGCTTGTGGGAAACGCGCGCGGGCATGCTGAACTCGGTCGGACTGCAGAATATCGGCGTCCGGGCGTTCGTCCGCGACAAGCTTCCGCAACTGGCGCGCTGGCGCACGGCGGTGATCGCCAATGTTTTCGGCTATGCCACGGATGACTACGTGGAAGTCGTGCGCGTACTCGAATCGGCCGAAGGCCTGGCGGCTTACGAGCTGAATGTTTCGTGTCCGAATACGCGCCGCGGCGGCATCTTTTTTTCGAGCGATCCGTCGCTGTTGGCCGAAGTCGTGACTGCGGTGAAGCGCGTCGCGCGCCGTCCCCTGATCGTCAAACTGTCGCCCAATGTGGCCGCCATCGAGCCGCTGGCGCGCGCTGCGGAAGAGAGCGGGGCGGACGCCATCTCGCTGGTAAATACATTCGTGGCGCTGGCGGTCGACGCGCGTACCCGCCGGCCACGATTGGGCGCGGGCTTTGGCGGGCTCTCGGGACCCGCGATCAAGCCTATCGCCTTGCGCCTGGTTTACCAAACCGCGCAAGCCGTAAAGATTCCCGTGGTCGGCCTGGGCGGAATCGCTACCGGCGAAGACGCTGCGGAGTTCCTGGTGGCCGGCGCGCGGGCCGTCCAGGTCGGTACGGTGATCTTCTGGGACCCGGCGTCTCCGGTGCGCGTGGCGCAGGAATTGGGGCGTTTTCTACGTGCGGAAGGCATCGCGCAGGTAAGTGAGATTATGGGTACACTGGAGTGGCCAAAAGCCTCAAGTGATTCACCGCCGGAGGTATCATAAATAATTCCATGACCAACGAAGAACTCGACCAGCTTTCGATCAATACGATTCGTACTCTTGCCATGGACGCGGTGCAGAAAGCCAACTCCGGACATCCTGGCGCTCCTATGGCGCTGGCGCCGGTGGCCTACACTGTGTGGCAGCATTTCCTGCGGTTCTGCCCGGAAGACCCGATCTGGCCGAATCGCGACCGCTTTGTGCTTTCCAACGGGCATGCCTCCATGCTGCTCTATTCCCTGCTGCACCTCACGGGCGTGAAGGCCGTCAATCCGCAATACGAAACGCTCGGCGAACTCGCCGTGAAACTCGAAGATATCGAACGCTTCCGCCAGCTCGATAGCCGCTGTCCCGGGCATCCGGAATACCGTTGGACTTCGGGCGTGGAAACCACCACCGGTCCGCTGGGCCAGGGGGTCGGCAACAGCGTCGGCATGGCCATGGCGCGCTGGTGGATGGCGCAGCATTTCAACCGGCCCGGCTTCGAGATGTTCGATTACGACGTGTACGTGATCTGCGGCGACGGCGACATGATGGAAGGCATTTCGAGCGAGGCCGCCTCGCTGGCGGGGCACCATCGCCTCTCGAATCTTTGCTGGATCTACGACAACAACAAGATCACCATTGAAGGCCACACCGCGCTGGCGTTCAGCGAAGACGTGGCCACGCGCTTTATCGCCTACGGTTGGAACGTGACGCGCGTCAGCGACGCGAATAATCTGGAGATGCTCGAGCGCGCGCTACAAATCTTCAAGAGCACCACCGACCGGCCCACGCTGATCATCGTGGATAGCCACATCGCCTACGGCGCGCCGCACAAGCAGGACACCAGCGGAGCCCATGGAGAGCCGCTGGGCGAAGACGAAGTGCGGCTGGCCAAGCGCAATTACGGCTGGCCGGAAGCCGCCAAATTCCTGGTGCCCGACGGTGTGCGCGAACATTTTCGCGAGGGCATGGGCGAGCGTGGCCAGCAGTTGCGCGATGCGTGGATGAAGCGCTTCGAGGAGTACAAAACCGAGCATCCGGACCTGGCCGACCAACTCTACCGCATGCAGCATCGGCAGCTTCCCGAAGACTGGGATCACGATTTGCCCGCGTTTCCGGCCGATCCCAAAGGGCTGGCGACGCGCGATTCCTCGGGCCGTGTACTCAACAAAATCGCCTGGAACACTCCCTGGCTGATCGGCGGCGCCGCGGACCTGTTCCCGTCTACCAAGACGCGCCTCACCTTCGAGCGTGCCGGCGATTTCGAGTACGACGATCGCCGTGGCCGCAACATGCACTTCGGCATTCGCGAGCACGCCATGGGCGCCATCGTCAACGGTCTGGCGCTTTCGAAGATGCGGGCGTATGGCTCGACGTTCCTGATTTTCAGCGATTACATGAAGCCGGCCGTGCGCCTGAGCTCCATCATGGAACTGCCGGTCATCTACATCTACACGCACGATTCGATCGGCGTGGGCGAAGATGGGCCGACGCACCAGCCGATCGAGCAACTAGCTTCGCTGCGGGCCGTGCCGGGGTTGGTCACGCTGCGGCCGGCCGACGCCAACGAGGTGTTGGAATGTTGGCGATTCACCATGCAGCAGCGGCATCAGCCGGTAGCCCTGATTCTCACTCGCCAGGCCGTGCCGACGCTCGACCGCACGAAATATGGGGCGGCGTCCGGAGTCGAAAAAGGCGCCTACATCCTGGCCGATTGCGACGGCCAGCCCGACGTGCTGCTGCTGGCGACCGGCAGTGAAGTATCGCTCTGCGTGCAGGCGTACGAGCAGCTCAAGGGCGAGGGCGTGAAGGCGCGCGTCGTGAGTATGCCGAGCTGGGAACTGTTCGAACGGCAGCCGGTGGAATATCGCGAGGCGGTGCTGCCGCCGCAGGTGACTGCGCGGATAGCGGTCGAACAGGCATCAGTTCTCGGCTGGGACCGTTATGTGGGTCCGTCCGGGCGCACCATCGGCATGCACACCTTCGGTGCGTCCGCGCCTTTGAAAGAGGTGCAGAAGAAGTTCGGTTTCGTGCCCGAAGCCATCACCGCCGCGGTCCGCGAGTTGCTCGCAGTCAGCGTTTCGCGCTAACTGGAACTCGTCTGCGACGATGTCATCTGCGACTGATAAGCGCCCAGCACCTGCTGTAGCATGTTGTTGATCAGGGTGCTGGATGACGCGCCGGAGCTTACATCGGACGGTTGCAGCAACGCGGCCGCCAATGAGTCGTTGAGAAAGCTCTGAAAGTTGCCTTGGGCCGCGATCGCCTGTATTTCGGCTGTGGAACTCACGCCGTTGGTTTCACCGGTCGAAGTGGTGGACGTCGACAGCGCGGGAGTCGGATTCGAATAGGCGCTCGGATCCAGGTAACTCCGCGGATTTATGGAACTGGCCATCATGCGCCTCCTGTTTGCCTTATCGGCCGGAGGCGTGGGAATTTGCGTCAGTGCGCCGAGTACTGCTCCTGCGGCGCGTTCAGCTTGATCTCGATGTTATTCTCGAGTTGCTCTACTTCAAAGTTGTGGCCGTAGGTCTGATAGCCTCTGGCAATCACCTGGATTAGCACCGTGCCGCGCGGGATCGCGGGCACTTTCGCGAGGCCGTCCTGATTGGTCCGCATTTCCCAGGTCGAACGCAGTTTGTGGCCCAGTTCGATGATCGAGCGGCCTCTCACGAACCGCACCACCACGTCTGCACTTTCGATCGGCTTGCCACCCTGCGTCGTTACGTGTACGTTTAGCTTGGCCATCCCCGAGGCGAGCTTAACCTCCAGGGTCTCGGCGTCCTGATTGACCTCGAACTTCTGGCTGAAGGCTTCGTATTCATCCGCGGTGACTTCGACGAGTACGGTACCCTGCGGGACCGTGACTTCCGGGGGCGCCTGTGCCAGCCCGTCGACGTTCGTGTGCGCTTTCCAGCGCGTACTGGCCTTCTCGCCTTTCAGCGCTTTGACCGTCACTTCGGCATGTTCGATGGGACCGCCGGCTTCGGTCGTCACGTGTACGTCGATTTTTGCCGTGGGCGTGTGCGCCGCGAACGCGGAGGCACACAGGGACACCGCCGTCAAAAGCCCAAAGCGATAACACATTCCTCGATTATGACACGCCGCTTCACGCGATATCCGGTAGGAGAAAACTGGCCGGACATCCATTTGCACGCGCCACGGCTTCGGCTGCCAGATACCCGCTGCGCACCGCGCCTTCCATGGTGCCCGGCCACCCGGAGCGGGTCCAGTCGCCGGCCAGAAACAGGTCCGGACGTCCGGTCGCAGCCGGCGGACGCAGTTCTTCGGCGCCCGGGGCGGCCGAAAATGTGGCGCGCATTTCTTTGATCACGTGCGCCTTTTCGAGCTTGGCCTGGCGCACCAGCGGGAAAAACTCGGCCAGTTCGGCGAGCGCCAGCGCAATGATTTCGCCGCGGCTGCGCGCCGATAGCTCGCGCGACGCGCTCACCACCAGTTGCAGATAACGCCCTTCGGACTTGTTAAACATCCATTGCAAAGTGCGGTCGAGCAGCGTGGCATGTGGCAAGCCGGTCACTGGACGGTCGAACCACAAATGAATGCCGGTAATGGGCGAATGCTCGAACGCGGGCGCCGGCAGACCGAGTGGGGCCAGGCGCTCGAACGGTAAGGCGCAGATGTAAGCGTCGGCCGTGTGCCGTTCACCGGCGGCGACGATTCCCGCCTCATCGATTTGTTCCACCGGCGTTCGCAGGCGCAGCGAAACATCTCCCACGCCGCGCCACTGCTCCGCGCGATAAAGCTCGCCCAACGGAATCGCGGGCACGCCCATCTCGTAGCCATCAGAACTTGCCAGAAAGCCCAGCCAGAAAACCTGAAATCCATGCCGCGCTGCCATGCGATCGAGATCTTCGTTGATGGCGCTCACCAGCACCTGGCGCCAGAAGCGCTCGATGGCGCGGGGAGTCTGCCGTTTCTCGAGCAGCCAGTCGAGCATGCTGATGCGGTCCAGATCCTTGCGGCGGTTGCGCTCGCGGCGCAAAGCCATCAGCCCGCGCGCGATGGCTAGTTTGTCGCCAGTGCTCAAGAAGCGCATGCGCGCGAACGATTCGGTGAAGTGCAGCGGCGCCGGAAGCCGCCCGCGCCGCAGCGTCGATAAGCGTCCGCCGGGTTCGATGAAGTAGAACTCGCGGTAGAAGCGGATACGGTCGCGCACGCCCAGCCGGCGGTAAAAATCCAGCAGATTGACGCAGCAGCGCAGCAGCACGTGTTGGCAGTTATCGATCAGCTCGGGAGTCTCGTCAGAGGGCGAGAGTGGAAACGAAGTGGCGCGTCCGCCGAGGAAGGGCCGCGCTTCGAAGACCGTCACGCGGAATCCCGCGGCACCCAAAGCCGCCGCCGCGCTCAGGCCCGCCAGTCCGCCACCGATCACGATTACGCTGGGCATCTTTCATAATAGACGTGGAGTGTCTGATTTTGGGACGCCGTGTTGCGCCGCCGGTCAGGCACGGAGTGGCCGAAGGTGAGTATCGCCTTGCAATCACAGAACTTAGAGGCCGCTGGCGATTGGCACGCTAACTGTTCTATCAAGATCCCGTCATACCAGTTGAGGCAAATCATGTTGCGGCAAGATGCGACGGCCCCCCGAACCTTAATCGCGGACGATCAGCCAGACGTCTTAGAAGCGCTCCGCCTGTTATTGAAGCGCGAAGGCTACCTGATCGAAACCGTAAATTCGCCCAAAGCGGTGTTGGACAGCCTCGGCAGCCGTGAATATGATTTGCTGTTGATGGATCTGAACTACGCCCTGGACACGACCTCGGGCCAGGAAGGCTTGGACCTTCTTGCGCGCGTGCAGAAGCTGGATAAGACGCTGCCCGTAGTAGTGATGACCGCGTGGGGGAGTATCCGGCTGGCAGTGGAAGCTATGCAGCGCGGCGCGGCCGATTTCGTGGAGAAGCCCTGGGACAATCTGAAGCTGTTATCCACGCTGCGCACGCAGATCGAATCCCGTAGCCTGCGCCGGCATGGCGCGGCTAGCGAATCGGGCGAGATCGAAGAAGCCAGCGCCACGCAGCGCGGTCTGTTGCCGCGCGAGATTCCGCACTTCCCGGGGTACGGCATTTCCGCGGCGTGGCGTCCGGCGGGCGCCGTCAGCGGCGACTATCTGGACCTGTTGCGCCTGGATGCGGATCACCTGGCGCTGTGCGTCGCGGATGTGATCGGGAAGGGCGTACCCGCGGCCCTGCTGATGTCGAACGTGCAGGCGGCCGTGCACGCGCTGGCGGGCGAGATGCATCCGACCGGCGAGCTTTGCGAGCGCATCAATCGCATCGTGACCGGCAATTTGGGAACCGGTAAGTTCATCACATTTTTCTACGGCGTGCTCGACGGCCCGCGCCGCCGCTTCAGCTACACCAACGCCGGCCATTGTGAACCGATCCTGGTGCGCCAGAACGGCGCGTGCACGCGCGTGAATCATGGCGGCGTCGTGCTCGGCATTTTTCCGGACTGGTCGTATCAGGAGGAGCACGTCGACCTGGAACCAGGCGACCGCTTGGTGCTCTTCACCGACGGCATCACCGAGATCTCGAACGCAAATGACGAGGAGTTCGGCGAAGAGCGGCTGATGGAATTGCTGCGTGCCAATCGCGCGCTGGACGCGGAAGGCATGCAGAAGCGCGTGATGGCCGCCATCGTGGAGTTCAGCGGCGGCAAGTTTCAGGACGATGCCAGCCTGATCGTGGCCGCGGTGGATTAGATCCCGGCGTACCAGGCGTAGCCGCCTTCGGGCGCCGCCGAACCGAGGCCTTTGCCGAATTTCTTCAGATCGTCCGTGACAGTCAGCCGCGTAATGTACTTCACGCTCTTGTAGCCCAACTGGCGCGGCACACGCATGCGCAGCGGCCCGCCGCTGCCGGTAGGAATATCGCCGCCGTTCATCGCATGGGCCAGCAGCGTTTGCGGATGCAGCGCCTCCGCCATATCCATGCTGTCCCACCAGTCAGGCTCGATGGACTGATAAACAACGTGTGTAGCTTTCGGGTGGGTGCCTACCAGGTGCAGCACATGCGAAAGCGGCACGCCGGTCCACTCGGCAATGTATGACCATCCCTCCTCGCAGGCGATCTCCGTGATCTGGGTGCGCGCCGGAAAGCTCCGCAGTTCGGCCAAGGAAAAGGACCCAGGCTGCATGACCATGCCGCCGACGGTGAGACGCCAGTCGGCGAAGCCTCCCAGTTGCAGGCGCTTATAGGCGTCGGTCAGAGGTCCCGTGTCATTGGCGAAGGGTGGACTGGAAATCTGACTGCGCGAGAATTCGCGGGCCATCGAGTGCTTCGTCAGCAGCCGCTGGCAGGCATAAGTGAGCGTTTCGCCAGCGCCATAGATGCCGCCGTGATCGGGCGGGATCAGCCCATATTTTTGCGCCAGGCGCGCTGCGACTCCCAGGCCCGCCGCGCTGGCGGTGGCCGCGAGCCCGCGGGTGAACAATTTGCGGCGTGAAATACTCATATGTGCTCCCGATGTGCCGGGGGGTTGCCCATAATCATCGCGCGCATGCGGCTCGCGAATCCGGCGACGAAGATCATGAGCACGTGAATCAGCAGAAAGAGCAGCAGCGCGATAGATACGAGAAAGTGGATGGTGCGCGCGGATTGCCGGCCGCCGAGCAGTGTGACGGAGGCCGGAAACGCGGAAGTGAAGCCGGGCGACATCGCCAGCCCGCTCCAAATCACGAGCGGGAATAGAACGAAGATCACCAGGATGTAAGTCAGCCGCTGGAGCACGTTGTACGACCAGGCTTCGGATGCGTCCGGGCGCGCGAAGTGCAAATGGCTGCCGGTCGCCGCGATCAGGGCGCGCGGTGAGAGATCGGCCCACGCCGGGAGAAGATCTTTCCGGAAGTGCCTGCCGGCCAGTCCGGAGACGACATACAGCAGGCCGGTCAACACCGCCAGCCAGGCGGCCTGGAAATGCAGCGCCCGGCTCCAGCCGTTCTGGTCGGGCAGCACGTATCCATAGCCGGTCTCGACGGATGCCCGGGAGGCAGGAATCGGCAGCACGAACAACGGCCTGGTCAGGATGTTGCCGGTTTCGCCCCAATAAAATCGCGGATGAGAGAGGACGATTTCAAATCCGGTGACGAGTAGCGCGAAGAAACAGAGCGTGGTGATCCAGTGCGTGACACGGACGAATAGAGTATGCCTCGGCCCGTCGACCCAGCCAGCACCCGCCATTTCGGGATTGTAGCACGCGCGGCCATTCAGGGTCGGCGCCTGGCCAGGAAAAGAAACATCGTGACGCTGAAGAAATAGCGATTGCCGGCATCCATCGCGGCCAAGTCGTCGAGCCACGCGGCGGAATCTTCCGCGGTGACGCCGCTTCGGCCCGCCACGAATCCCCGCAACGGGAACATACGTATCAACCGTCAACAGATCGAAACCCGCTTGGTGGAGCAGAGGACCGAGCCGCCGGGGCAGGTAAGGATCTGCCAGGTGCTCATCCCACGCCTGGAGCACTCGCGCGGCGCGCGCCCGGTTGCCGCCCTCCCAAACCAGCGACGCCCAATCCGTGTCCAAGATGATGGCGCGGCCACCAGGGAACCAGGGCGCAGAACGCGGTGAAGTTCCGATAGCGCGGCCTCGATCTCTTCCACGACGCGGCCCAACGGTCCTATTTGCGCGGCCATGCCAGGGCCTTCTGGCGGCGGATAGATGGGATGGCAGACGTGTAGAGAGCGTTCAACTCGCGCGAAACCGCGTTATAATCCATGGCCGTGACGACTCCGGATATACTGGGCATCCATGGAAGGCGCATCGCGGCGCGAAACTGAAATTGCCATCGCGGGCGGCGGACTCGCAGGCATCGTCGCGGCGTATGAATTACTCGACCGAGGCCGGCGCGTCCTGCTGATCGACAAGGACAGTCGCGAAAACTTCGGCGGTCTGGCCAAGGAATCCTTCGGCGGCATCCACCTGATCGGCACGCCGCATCAGCGCCGCCTGCGCATCCACGATTCGCCGGAGCTCGCCTGGCGCGACTGGCAGAGCGTCGCGGATTACGGCCAGTGTGACGATTGGCCGCGCGCCTGGGGCCGCTTTTATTGTGAGAACTCGCGCGAATACATCTTTGAGTTTCTGGACCAGAAGAAGATCGAATTCCTGCCGCTGGTGAACTGGCCCGAGCGCGGCATCCACGCGCCCGGTAACAGCGTGCCGCGCTGGCACATCGTTTGGGGCACCGGGCATGAGATCATCGCGCGGCTGCTGGCCGCGCTCGAGGCGCATCCGCGCCGCACGCATCTGGATCTGCTGTTCGACACGGAGGTCTCCGGGGTCGAGATGACCGACGGCCGGGCTACGGGCCTTTACGGCCGCGGCTTCGACGGCGGCGACGTCCGCGTCAAAGCCGACCACGTGATCGTCGCGTCAGGCGGCATTTGCGGCGGTGATCTGAGTTGTGTGCGCGCCAACTGGTACAAGCTTTGGGGCGATCCGCCACGCAAGCTGCTGAACGGCGCGCATCGGTATGGCGACGGCATGCTGCACACGCAAGTCGCTGCGCTTGGCGGCGCGGTCACGCATCTCGATCTGCAGTGGCACTACGCGGCGGGGGTGCATCATCCGGCGAAGAGGCGCCCCGATGACGGTTTGAGCCTGGTGCCGCCGCGCTCGGCGCTATGGCTGAATGCGCGCGGCGAGCGCATCATGCATCCCGGGCCGATGCCGGTCTACGGCGACACGCGTCACCTGGTGGCGAGCGTGCTGGCGCAGCCCGGCCAATATTCCTGGCAGGTGATGAATTGGAAAATCGCCATCAAGGAACTGGCGGTTTCGGGATGCGATTACATGACGGCGTTTCGCTATAAGAAGAAGCTCGCGCTGGCGGCCAGCCTGTTTTTCGGCAACAAGGATCTGGTCGAGCGGCTGATCCGCGATTGTCCGGATGACTTTGTGGTTGCTGATCATCTGGACGATTTGATGGAGCGCATGGACGAGAAAAGCCTCTATGGCCTGACCATCGATCGTGCACGTATGGCGGCTACCGTGCGCGCCTGGGACGATATGATCGAACGCGGCCCCGCCTATTTCAATGACGAGCAATTGCGACGCATCGCCAACGCGCGGGCTTATCGAGGCGATCGCGTGCGCACCTGCAAGTTTCAGAGGATTGTCGATCCCAAAGCGCGCCCACTGATCGCCATTCGCGAATTCATCCTGAGCCGCAAGAGCCTGGGCGGCATTCAGACCGACTTGCAATGCCGCGTCTTGCGCGCGGCCGACGGCCAGCCGATTCCGGGATTATACGCAGTCGGCGAAGCCGCAGGATTTGGCGGCGGCGGCATGCACGGCAAGAGGTCACTGGAGGGAACGTTTCTGGGTGGCTGCGTGCTCTCGGGTAGGCTCGCCGGACGCGGCATCGCTTCCTGAAGGGCGAACCGTGGAGCCGGGAGCGGGGATCGAACCCGCGACCTCAAGATTACAAATCTAGCGCTCTGCCAGCTGAGCTATCCCGGCCGATTTCCTCATTATCGCGTAATCAGAGCGCCGGTTGGCGCGCGGTCAGGCTTCTTCGGGCTCGTAACCCGCGGCCAGCCGCAGCCGGCGGAGCTCGTCCTCTGACCAGAACCAATCCTCGGCCGGCGGGTCCTCCGGCGATTCCATTTCCCAGTGCCATCCGGCCAGATGGCTGAGTTCCTCGCGATCGACGACTTCGTCACCGACCGTGGCTTCTTCCTCAAACTGCTCGATGACCGGCATGGCCCAATTATGACGCGCGCCATTTACAGAATCAAGGGTCTGTTAATCTGTTATTGAATGCCCGAAGATGTCACGCCGGTGCGGCTCAATCCGGAGACCCTCGCGGCTTTCGAGACATACATCCGGGAAGCCGAAGCGGCCATGGAACAGACGTTGGCCGGCGCGGACTTCCTCTGGTCGGACCGCGAACCGAAGCGCGCGAAGCAGGTGCGCGAGGGCAAAGTAGCCGCGGGCTTCTGGCGCGGCAACGGGCCGGTGAAGGTGCCGGCCGGATTGATCCACGACTGGATCGGCGCGGCGCTGATTCCCGGCGCAACTATGGAGTCGACGCTCGCGCGCATCCAAGACTACGACAATCACAAGCAGTACTACCGGCCGGAAGTGCTCGCCTCGAAGCTCATCGCCCGCTGCGGTGACGATTTCAAGATCTATCTGCGCGTGCTCAAGAAGAAGATCATTACCGTGGTACTCGATACCGATCATGACGTCCACTATTTCACTGTCGATAGCACGCGTGCTGGCTGCCGCTCTTACACCACGCGGACGGCGGAAGTGGACAAGGCCGGCAAGCCGGATGAAATCGTCGAAGCGCCGGATACCGGTTATGGCTTCTTGTGGCGCTTGAATTCCTACTGGCGATTCGAACAACGGGCTGAGGGCGTGTACGCGGAGTGCCGGGCGATTTCGCTTACGCGCGACATTCCTGCAGCGCTGCGTTGGATCATTGACCCCATCGTGCGCAGTCTGCCCAAGGAATCGCTGGTGCGGACCTTGCGGGGGACGCGCGACGCTGTCCTGGGCAGATCCATGTAGAATACGCCTATGAGACCTTTAGTCCTAGGCGTACTCAACCTCTTTGCCGTATCCGCCGTCTTCGGTCAGTCTGGCACGTGTGCGGGCATGGCCTTGGGACCGCTCGCTTCGCTGAACGGTTTCGTGCCGTTCCCGTCGAACAATCTCTGGAACACGGACATTTCGAGCGCGCCCGTGGATCCCAACTCTGCGAACTTCATCAACTACATCGGCGCGAACACCACGCTGCATCCGGATTTTGGCGCCGGACTCTACGACGGCCAAAGCATGGGCATACCGTATCAAATTGTGCCCGGCACCGAGCGCAAGGTGCCTGTGAAACTGACCGAATATCCCAGCGAAAGCGATCCGGGCCCGATGCCCATCCCGGCCAACGCCCTAATTGAGGGTTACCCGAATCCGGGGGACGGCGACCGGCACGTGCTGGTCCTGGATCAGGGCGGCTGCTGGCTTTACGAACTCTACAACGCCTCGATCTCGAACAACCAGTGGTCCGCCGGATCTTCGGCCATCTGGGACATGACCACTAACGAGCAGCGTCCATTCACCTGGACGTCGGCCGACGCCGCCGGGCTGCCGGTGTTTGCGGGCCTGGTGCGCTACGACGAAGTGTCCGCGGGCGTTGTCAAACATGCGTTCCGCTTCACGGTTCCCACGACCCAGGAAGCCTTCACCCCGCCAGCTACTCACTGGGCATCAAGCGTGACCGATCCCGATCCGCCGCCCATGGGCATGCGTCTGCGGTTGAAGTCCACCTTCGATATCTCCGGCTTCTCCCCCGCCAACCAGGTGATTCTCACCGCGCTACAGCACTACGGTATGATCCTGGCCGACAACGGGAGCGCTATCTACATTACTGGAATGCCGGACAGCCACTGGAACAACAACGATCTCGGCGCGCTGAAGAGCATCACGGCGTCGAACTTCGATGTGATTCTGATTGATCCCCTCTACACGCCGTCCAACGTGCCCACCGGCCCCGTTCCGACGGTGACCAGTTTTTCGGCCAACCCTTCTACGGTAAGTTCAGGCCAACCCGTGACGCTGACTTGGAACGTGAGCGGAGCGAGTTATTTGATTGTCAGTCCCCAGGCCGGCCCGGTTCGCGGGACCAGCGTGGTAGTGACTCCGGCGGCCACAACTACTTATGGGCTCTATGCCACTAACCAATACGGGCGTAAGATCGCGACCGTCAAAGTCACGGTCCAGTAACAGGCTAGTTCGCGGTTAGCGTCATCGCGAGTATCACAAGGTTCCGGTTGTCCTGCAAGGTGATGCTCTCCACCGTCTTGGTATTGTTCAGGGCAAGCGGATAGGCATAGAGATAATAGACGTTTAGTTCGAGACGGCCATTATCCGCGCAGCGGTACGGCATAATTACCGCTGGATACTCGCCCGCATTTCCCTCGGGAATGAACCAGTCACTAAAATTGCGAAGAAATGTGGTGACTGTACCGTCGGTGTAGGTGACATCGATGGTCTGGCGACCCTGACCTCCGTTGACCGCCGCACCGAGCAGGATCAGATGACCGAACTGTCCGGCCGGCAGCGAGATGGGCTGGCTGGTTCCACTAACGCTGTCGAGGGCATTCGCGGGTCCGAAGTCGAATTGAAGGTCGTTGTAGATGCGAGACGGCGTCAGCAGGTTTGCGGAATAAGCGTAGCCGTCGCCGTCGAGACCGCCCGTGTTGAACGGCGTGCCATTACTGTAGATACCGTAGACGTTGTAGTACGACGACAGGTCCACAGGCATACTGCGGCCTCCCGTACCTGTCGCGGCGCTCACTGCCAGGCTAAGGGAAACGCTCGCGGTGAGACTGCCGGACGCGCCGGTCACAGTTACATTAGTGACTCCCGTGGCGGCCATCGAATCGGCCTGAAATACCAGCGTCGTGCTGCTCGTCGTGCTGCCCGGATTGAACTGCGCCGTAACTCCCTGTGGCAAAGCTGAAACCGTGAAAGTGACGCTGCCGTTAAATCCGTCTACCTGCTGAATCGTGATGATACTGCCGGCAGCCGAGCTTTGTTCCAGGTACACGCTGGTGGGTGACGCCGTGAGCGAAAAGCTCTGTGCTTGAGCGGTCGCGGAATGAAACGCTATTGCGCAGATTGCCAGAAACGGCAATTGCTGAACTAAGATCCGTTTCGGTGTCATCGTCTCCTCCGAGTGAGTTGGCTTGACGGCCAAGATTCATACAGGCTATCACGGCGGATTAAGTTAGCTCACCAAACGGGCGGAATTAAACGTGCGGATCGGTACTTGAGCGGGCTGACGTGAGAGCGCGCTAAATCAAAATGTCATTTCCAGGCGCAGCTCAGTCTGGAACGCCCTTCATGCCGCCATTGCCGACGGCATGCACCGGGTGCTTCTTGGTAACGGCGCGGCGCCCGGGCGGACGTCCACGCCCGCGGGGACGATCCGCCGCAAGCCGTTCCAGGCTCATGATCGCCTGGTCGATGTTGTCCCGTTGCTGCTTGAGTTCGGCCAGTGCCTTAGCTAGATCCACTCTGCGGACACCTCTCTTCTCGCAGGTACGAATCCCCGCGTAGTATTAGAAGTACTGAACGTACCAATAAAATGGATACTGGGTATTATACAGAATTTTCTTATAGTGTATTCAAACAAAATTTGGGGGGAGAATCGCACAATTGTGTGGATCTATCCAGAAGCCACCCGTAAGCCGACGCCATCCGTCTCAGATTCAGGCTCGTCGCCGGGGCGATTATCCCGCAGCCGACCACACCCGGCGAAGTTCCCGGACAAACTCATAGGGCCGGTTGACTTCCAACAAAACCGCACTCCCCTGTCGCTTGGGCGGAAGCAGGACAAATCGCTTGCCGCTGGCCCAGTACATCCGAGCCTTTTGGCCGTTCATCGTGACGGGATAGAAGCGGTCACGGATGGTGAGAGATGTTGGGGCCAGTGTGTAGCGCGGCGGTCCCGGCGAATACAAGAATGCGAAAGCGGCCACTGCAAGTACCAAGACGGCGATCCCGACGCCCACCAGATTCATACGATTTAGAGTTGTTTTGGATCGCTGCGAATCAAGGAATGGCGCAGCCGGTGGAATCGCTGCTACCGGCACTGCCGCCCGAATCGCCGCCAGAAAACCGTTTACGTCATCTGGGCTAAACAGTGAAGTCTTGTGCTCGGTCACGGCGACCACGGCATTCTTTCGATTCGTGAGGTACCAGCGGCATCGACCCAACTTCGACGTGCTGAATAAACCGTAGTAACCGAATAGCCCGCCGTTCGCCCACAGCCGGTATGCGCCACTGAGATCATCGGCGGTTGCGACCCGAACCTCCCGGATACCGTCGAGGGAAATAGAGACGTTCCCGATCAAGCGTTTGACCACAATCGAGCGGTCCTGAATCGAGTATGCCCTTGGTGAGAATGCAAACGCAAAGAACAACACCGCCGCTCCGATACAGACCGCCAGCGCATTCTGAGTCAGAGCGGCAACGAGGGCCAAAACAATACAGATCACGACGGAGACGATCCTGGAGGTTGAATCGTAGGGCGCCGGAAATGATTGCGAGTTGCCCGTTGGCATAGCGTCTCTCTAAACTGATCTTACATCTTCCACTCGATATGGGACCCGCGTATCCGAATCCGAGCGGTCAATTGAATTTAATGAAGGATAGGCACATATTTCATAGACCGTGTGTCACGACCAGGCGGTCGAAGAGTTCCTCCAGGATGGCAGCGGGCGTTTCACAGACCCCACTGTGCACCGGAGAAACCTGAATCATAGTGCTGCGCGGCGCTACCAGCCACGAGAAACGTTCCCGCCGGGAAAGCCTGGCGATCGGCCCCGCGTCCGGATCGCCGGCACAGACGCGGGGAAAAGCCTGAAGATGTTGCCGGACCAGCTCCAGGTCCAGATCCGGGCACAGCGCGCGCAGGCGTCTTTCCTGGAATTCTACGCGGCAATCCAGGAAGGCCTGTTCGGGGCAATGCAGGACAACGCCTGCGTTGATGAACTCTTCGCGTTCGACGGACGGGACTACACGCAGGACGGCGTAGTCATACGAGTGCATGGCGGGCACGCAGGGCCTCCTCCACGAATTGCGGTGCAGCGTCCAGGCGGACGTTGAGGAAATCCAGATAGCCAGCGCGCTTGGCAGCGGGCGTCTCCGCGCCGGGTTCCGGCCGGAGCCACGCATCCGGCACGTCTTGCAACACGTCCGAAAACAGCGCCGCGTTCAGCCGCTCACCGAGTGCGGCGCCCACGCTTTCGATCGAATCCGCGCGGGACAGCAGCACATGATCGCGGATCGCCGGAAACCGCGTGCGTGCGCTGGCTGCCGGATCCTTCCAGTTGTGATGGAAATAAAGTGACGCGCCATGGTCGATGAAGTAGAGCGCCTTGTGCCAGCAGAGCAAATTTGGATTGCGCGCGGTGCGGTCGACATTGGTGATGAAGGCATCGAACCAGACTGCGGCGGATGCCAATTCGGGCGGCGCCGCGTCGCCCGCCGCGGGATCGAACATCACCGAGCCGGGCAGGAAATCCATGCCCAGGTTCACACCTGCACTGGCCTGGAGCAGTTGGCGGATCTCCGCATCCGGCTCGTTGCGGCCCAGCGCCGCATCGACTTCTATAAGGACAAGTTCCGGCACCTTCAGTCCCAGCGCGCGCCCAATCGCGCCGCCAATGATTTCCGCCACCAGCGCCAGCGGACCCTGTCCCGCGCCGGTGAACTTCAACACGTAGAGGCCCAGATCGTCGGCTTCCACCAGCGCCGGCAGCGATCCGCCTTCGCGCAGCGGCGTCACGTAGCGCGTGGCGTATACGGTCCGTAGCATTGAACAAGAAGTGTAACAGTGCGTGCGCCGCGCAATTCACGGTACCCTAAGCCTTATGACCATCGCGATAACCGGCGCGTCCGGATTCATCGGGCGCCGGCTGATGAAGGCGCTCAGCGGGGCGAATCACAAGTTGCGCGTGTTGAGCCGGCATGCCGGAACGAATCTGCCGCCGGGCGTGCAGTTGTATGTTTGGGATGCGGTGAAGGGCCAGCCGCCCGCCGAGAGTCTGGACGGCGTGGACGCGGTCGTCCATCTGGCAGGCGAGCCAATCGCGCAGCGCTGGAGCGATGAAGTGAAGCAGAGAATCCGCGAAACGCGCGCCACAGGCACTCGGCACCTGGTCCAGGCGCTCTCTACGGTGGCGCACCGCCCGGCCGTGTTGGTGTCCGGATGCGCAATCGGCTATTACGGTTCGCGTGGCGACGAGATTCTCACGGAAGCGTCAGGGCCTGGTAGCGGCTTCATGGCGGACGTTTGTGTGGCGTGGGAGAAGGAAGCGGATCTGGCGGAGTCGTTGGGCATTCGCCTGGTGAAGCTGCGCACGGGCATGGTCCTGGGGACGAACGGGGGCGCGCTCGCCAAGATGCTGCCGCCATTCAAAGCCGGCATGGGCGGCAAGATGGGGCACGGCGATCAGTGGATGTCGTGGGTACATCTGGACGATGTGACCGGTCTGATTCAGCATGCGATCGACAATCCGCTGCGCGGCCCGGTGAACGGCACGGCGCCTCATCCGGTAACGAATGCCGATTTCACTAAGGCACTCGGCCACGCCTTGGGCCGTCCGGCCGTGGTGCCGATGCCCGCCTTCACGCTGAAGTTTATGTTTGGCGAGATGTCCGACATAATGCTAGCGAGTCAGCGCGTGCTGCCGAAGGCCGCCGAGGAGGCCGGTTATACGTTCCGTTACCCGCAGTTGGAGGGAGCGCTCGAGAACATTGTGGCTTCCGCTTGAAGGGCGAGCCGAACCGACTGGAATTGAGTTACGCTGATCACATGCGTGAAATCGGACAAATCAGCCCAATACCGGGTCTGTACCGGTGCGCCATTTGCGGCGCTGAAGTACAGGTACAGGCAGGAGAGCCATTTCCGTCATGCCCTGGCAAAGACCACTCCCCGCGGTGGATTCTGAGCGAGGAGCGTAGTTTGGCGATGGCCGGACAAGCCCATTAGTCCGGTTAATATTCCTATTCGTGGTGTAGCGCATCCAGAGGCTGGACCGTAGCGGCCCGCCTCGCCGGCAGAAAAGCCGAAAGTATACCTGTGCCCAGCAGGACACCCGCGGTGAGCAGGAAGACGAGCGGGTCCCCCGGCTTGATGCCGTAGAGAAGTGAAGAACTGATGCGCGCCGCAACTAACGCGAGAGGCAGACCCACCAGCGTGCCGAGTGCGATCAGGAGCAGGCCATCGCGCATGATCATCCACTCGATTTTTCCTGGAGCGGCGCCGAGCGCGATGCGCAAACCGATTTCTGCGGTGCGGCGCGCGACCGTATAAGCCATCACGCCGTAGACGCCGATGGCCGCCAGCAGCAGCGCCAGGGCGCCAAAGAATCCGCCCAAGGTGGCGATCATCCGGTCGATGAAGATGGAATCGGCGATCCGCTGTTCGAGGGTGCGCGGTTCCACCACCGGCGCCTCCGGATCGAGCGTCGCGGCCGCGTGGCGCACGGCAACCAATAATGAACCCGGCGGCAGCGCGGCGCGGACCAGCAGTATGGGATCGAACGCGACTATGCCCAGGTGGAACGGCACATAAACCGTGGATTTCGGCCGGCTCTTCAATCCGTCGTGCAGCATGTCGTGCACCACGCCAACGATGTAGGTTGGCTCGCCGCCCTCGAGTTTCGAATCGTCGAAGCTGAGCACGCGTCCGAGGGGATCGGCGATTCCGGGGAAGAACTCGCGCACGAAGGATTCATTCACCACGGCGACCTTGCGTGTCGCCTTCAGGTCGGCCGCGCTGAATTCGCGGCCCCGCAAAGGGCGGACGCCAATCGCCCGGAAATAATCGGGGCCGATACCTTGTTCATCCACCTCGACCGCCTCGTGCGCGGTGCGCAGCGATCCGGGCACGCGGATGCTGCTGCTCCATGAGCCCCCCTGGTAAGGACCGGGCATGCCGTAGCTCACGGCGGTGACGCCGGGCAGAGCAGCCAGGCGGGCCAGCAGCCGCGCGCGATGCTGTTCTTTATCGGCGTTCTTCCAGGTGCGCGGGTAATCGAGCGAGAAGGTCAGCACACGTTCCGGGGAGAATCCAAGATGGACCGCGCGTAGAGCTTCCAGGCTATGCGCGAACAAGCCTGCGGCCAACACGAGCACGACGGAAAATGCGACCTGCACGACCACTAAAGCCTTGCGGAATCCCGCGCGCGATCCGCTGCCGGATTGCCGGGTCCCGCCATCTTTAAGAGCTTCCGCAGGATCCAGAGCGGTCGCACGCAGCGCAGGAGCGAGTCCGAAGAGCACGGCGGATAACACGGAGATGCCGAACGTGAAGGCCAGCACCCGGCCGTCTGGCGAAACGTCGAACGATTCGCCTAAACCAGGCGGGAGAAACAGCAGTATGTACCGTCCGCCCCACATCGCGAATGCCAGACCCAGAATACTGCCGAATGTTGCGAGCAGCAGGCTCTCGATCAGCCACTGCCGCACCAGGCGCCAGCGCGTCGCTCCGAGTGAAAAACGCATGGCAATTTCGCGGCGGCGAGCCGCTCCGCGCGCGATCAGCAGGTTGGCCACGTTCGCGCAGGCGATCAACAGCACCAGCGCGACTGCCGCCATCAGAATCGTCAACGGCTTTCCAAACGCTTCGCGCAGCATCGAAATGCCCACGCGCGCATCGCGCACTTCAATGCGCTGCGCCAGCGCCCACTTGCCGAAGGCCGTCTCCCGCTGGCCGCCATAGACGCTCATCAGGTATTGCTGCATGATGGTGTTCGCTGCGGCCTGAATGCGGCCTCTCGGGACCTCCGGCCGGCAGCGCGCCATGATCCAGATCCAGTGGTTGCCGGGCTGCATAATCTCGCCGCGATACATCATGGCAGGCGCCCACATGTCCGCGTGATTCTCTACGGCCACGCCGTGAAAACCGGGCGCGGCCACCCCGATTACGGTCAGCGGCTGCTCATCGATCCGCAGCACGCGTCCGAGGATGGCTGGATCGAGGCCCAGGCGGGTGCGCCAGAAATCGTAGCTGAGGACGACCAGCGGGTGAGCCTGCGGCGCGAGGTTGTCGCCGTCCGTGAACAGCCGCCCCATGACCGGGCGCACGCCGAGCACCTGGAAGTAATTGCCCGTGACGTACGCGCGCTCCACATATTCGACCGAGCTATCGTGGCCGCGATCGAAGCGCACCTTTTCCGCGAAGCTGCGCGCGAAGACGCCTGAGAATAGATCCGTATGTTTGCGGAACTCCAGATAGAGCGGATAGGCGGCGTAGCCCGAGCCCCATCCGCCGGTGCGATACAGATTGACGAGCTCCTGTGGCTTTTCCACCGGCAGCATACGCAGCATCAGGGCATTGATGAACGAGAAGATGGCGGTGTTCGCGCCGATGCCGAGCGCCAGTGAAAGCACGGCGGCGGCCGTAAATGCGCGATTGCGGCGCAGCCCGCGCAGGCTGTATCCGAGATCTTTGGCCAGGATCTCGAGCGAGGGAATGGCGCGGCGGTCGCGATAGAGTTCCTTCATCTGGTCTATGCCGCCGAACTCGCGGCGGGCTGCCCCGCGGGCGGTGGCGGGATCGAGACCCTGCGCGCGCAGTTCGGCGGTGCGCATTGCGAGGTGTGTTTCGATTTCTTCGTCGAGCTCGCGGTCGGACTGCCGCGGCCGGAACACCGCCGTTAGACGGCTCCACCATGTGCGCATATGATTCTCTATTCGGCCGGACGCAGAAAACGCTCCATCAAAGCGACTGTGCGAGCCCAATCATCGGCTTCGCGAGCGATTTGCTTGCGGCCGGCCTTGGTAAGCTCGTAAAACTTCGCGCGGCGGTTGTGATCGGAAGCGCCCCAGCGGGAAGCAATCCAGCCGCGCTGCTCCAGGCGCAGCAGGGCAGGGTAGAGCGTGCCCTGGTTCAAATCGAGCGCTCCGGCGGAGATCTGCTGGATGCGCTTGGCGAGTCCAAAACCGTGTTGCGGCCCCATGGCTTCGAGCGTGCGCAGCACCATCAGGTCGAGGGTGCCTTGCAAGACATCGGATTTCTGGTTTCTTGTAGACATCCAAAAGGAGTATGGCTCCTTTCCTTTAGAATGTCAAGAGGAACACGTTCCAGAATATCGGATTAACGGGTACTATAATTATGATTCAAGCCGAAAAGAGGACAGCACTATGCCGGAAAACACCAACCTTACCGCGGAGCGCACCGCTTACCTGGAGGGGCTCGTCAGCCGTGCACGCACCGCCGCCGCTGTTTTCACGCAGTACACGCAGGCAGACGTCGATCGTATCGTGAAGGCCATGGTCCTGGCCGGGCTCGAACAGGCGCAGAACCTGGCCCGCCTGGCGATCGAGGAGACCCGCCTGGGCGTGCTTGAAGACAAGGCCATCAAGAACATGGTGGCCACCGAATTTGTCTACAACTACGTCAAAGACAAGCGTACCGTTGGCGCCATCAATGAGTATCCGGACCGCGGCATTACAGAGGTCGCCGAGCCGATCGGCGTGATCCTCTCGCTCACCCCCATCACGAATCCGACGTCCACGGTGCTGTTCAAATGCATCATGGCCATCAAGACGCGCAATGCGGTGATCTTCAGCGCGCACCCCAACGCGTGGCGGTGCTGCCAGGAAGCCATGCGCATCATGTACGAGCGGGCCGTGGAGCACGGCGCGCCGGAGGGCGTGTTCACGTGCATCGAGGCGCCGACGCTCGAAGACAACCACTACCTGATGCACCATAAGGACGTGAGCCTGATCGACGCCACCGGCGGGCGGGGCGTGGTCAGAGCCGCGTACAGTTCGGGAAAGCCGGCGCTCGGCGTGGGACCTGGCAACACGCCGGTATACATGGAAAAGTCCGCCGACCTCGACATGGCCGTAGTCGATATCATCACGTCGAAGACGTTCGACAACGGCACCATCTGCGCCTCCGAGCAGACCGTCGTCATCGACGATGAGATCTACGACGCGGTGCTGCACAAATTCGCGGAACTCGGCGCGCACGTCTGCAATGAGGCCGAGACCCAACTCCTGAGTTGCACGGTGATCGACCCGGCGACCGGACGCATGCAGCCCATGGCGATCGGGCAGAAAGCCTCGGATATCGCGCGCTTCGTCGGCTTGCAGGTGAAGCCCAATACCAAGTTATTGGTCGCGCCGATTTCCGGCGTGGGCCGGGACTATCCGCTCTCGGTCGAGAAGCTGTTCCCGGTGCTGGCGGTGTGCCGGGCGAGTTCCACGGACGAGGCCCTGAAGCTGTGCATGGAAGTGAATCGCGCCGGCGGGCTGGGACATACCGCGGTGGTCTTTTCGCGCAACGACGAAGTCATCCGCAAGTTCGGCGAAGTGATCAACGCGGGCCGCATCATCGTGAACTCGCCTGGATCGATCGGCGCGCTGGGCGGCGTTTACAACGACATGGTGCCGACTTTTTCGTTCGGCTGCGGCACGGGCGGCGGCAACAGCACCATGGACAACGTGAATGTCTATCATTATCTGAATATCAAACGCGTGGCCCGGAGGACGCAAGCGCATATGTGGTTCCGTGTTCCGAATCAGATTTACTTCAACATGAACGCCGTCGAAAACGTACGGCATTTTCCCTCGCGCTCGACCCTGATCGTGACCAACCCGGCGCTCGAACAGATGGGCCATGTGGACATCGTGCGGCGCAACATGCCGATCGAGACGATGGTGCGGGTGCTGGCCATTCCGGACGCGGAGCCGGAAGTGAAGGTGGTGATGCAGGGCGTGGAAGCGTTGAACCTGCACAAATCCGACCAGATCATCGCGCTGGGCGGCGGCTCGGTGATCGATGCGGCGAAAATCATGAAGCTCAAATACGAATCGCCGGATGCCGATCTGGAAGAACTGGCCGCACCCTTCCTCGATATCCGCAAGCGCGTGGTTGAGTATCCAACCGAGAAAGTGAACCGCGTGCGATTAGTGGCCATCTCGACGACCAGCGGCACGGGCAGCGAAGTCACGCCGTTCGCCGTGCTCACGGATAAGGCGCAGGGCCGCAAGGTCACCCTCGCCGATTATTCGCTGAGCCCGGATGTGGCGATTGTCGATCCGCAGTTCGTGATGTCGATGCCGAAGGGATTGACGGTCGATACCGGCATCGACTGCCTGACGCACGCGCTCGAAGCGGGCGTATCGATCCACGCCTCGCCTTATACCGATTCGAACGCTATGCAAGCCATCCGGCTAGTGTTCAAATATCTGCCGATCGCTTACGAAAATCCGCGCGACGAGGAAGCGCGCAGCATGATGCACAATGCGGCCTGCATCGCGGCGCTCGCGTTTTCGAACGCTTCAGTCGGCGTGAATCACGCGCTGGCGCACGCGTTCGGCGCGCGATTCGGCGTGGCGCACGGCCGAGCGAATGCGCTGATGCTGCCGCACGTGATGGCTTATAACGCCGCGGTGCCCACAAAGTTCATGCCGTCGCCGAACCAGCGGGCGTACGTGGCACACAAGAAATACGCCTTGATGGCAGACCTGCTGGGTCTCGGCGGTAAGACCGTCAACGAGAAGGTCCGGAGCCTGATCGCGGCCACGGAACGGCTGCTCGACCAGATGAGCGTGCCGCGCTCGATCGCGGAAATAGGAATCTCGAAAGCAGACTTTGAACGCGCCGTGCCCGATCTCGTCAAGATCGCTTTTGATGATCCTTCGTGGCGGTCGAATCCGCGCATGCCGCTCATGAGCGAGTTGGTCGAGTTGTTGTGGCGGGCGTATCGCGGCCGCGGTGCGGCCGCGGAGGGTGTCTATGACGAAGAATGCGTTGTGGCTCAGAATTGATGGCACGCAAGTGACGCAGGGCTTGCAGGAGGCCTGCGTAAAACTGGAAGGCTGCGAGGGCGAAGCGGTCCTGGACTTCTCCGGCGTGAGCCGTGTGGATGCGAAAGCCGTGCAGGCGCTCGAAGATTTCGCCGCCAAAGCGGCGGCCGCGTCCGTGAAGCCCGTTCTGCACGGCGTGCAGGCGAACGTCTACCGTGTGCTGATGCTAACGAATCTCGCGTCGCGATTCTCTATGTGAACGACCAGCCTTTGCGGAAGGTTGGCTTCAAATATTGATTCGCATCGGAGTTGTTGTTGAAGCGCATCTTCTCCGCGTCCCATTCGAGCTTTCCGGGCACGCGCAGCGCAATCACTCCGAGTAGCATCCATTCGACGAACGGCACGGCCTTGTTGAAATTCGAGCACGCGGGATCGCCGCCCTTGCAGGCCCGAATCCAGTCGCGATAGTGGCCCGGCGAGCGCGTCAGAGTAGGCTGCGGGAACTGGTAATCCTTCATCTTCTCGACCGGGATCAGGCGTGTGTCTTCGCCGTAAGTGCCGGTGGTGAGCATGCCCTTGTCACCGATGAACAGGCTGCCATCGGGCGTGGGCATTTCAGCATCGGGCGAGTTCTTGACCCGCTGGAACTCGTCGTACTTGAATATGTCGCCGATGTAGCCGTCGTACGGCGGCGGCCCTTGCGCCCAGCGTTTCCGGCGCTCGGAGGGAATCTCGGGCAGATCGCCCAGCAACTCGCCATCCGGCACGCCGGGAAACTTCGGCGTCTCTTTCAAGCCGTCGTGCCAGAACAGCTTCACGGGCGGCATGCTACCGCGCGCTGGGAAATCGTAGCGGATGACCGATCTCACCGGGAACATGAAATTGCTGGGGCCATCCATCTGGATGCACTCCACGCTCTCCGGAGCGCCCAATTGCAGCGCCAGGTTCGGGGCGCCTAGGATGTGACACGCCATGTCGCCCAGCGCGCCGCATCCGAAATCGTAAAAGCCGCGCCAATTGCCGGGCTGATAAAAATGCCCGCCGAGCGGAGATTTGTAATCCGGCCCGCCGGTGGCGTAAGGCCGCTTCTCCGCGATGCCCAGCCAGAGGTCCCAATCAAGCGTCGCCGGCACCGGTTCTTCGGGAGGAAGGGAGGTGAGACCCTGCGGCCAGATGGGACGGTCAGTCCAGGCGTGCACCTCGGTTACGTTGCCGATCTCGCCGGCCCAGATCATCTCGGCCGCCTGGCGCGTGCCTTCGTTGGAATAGCCCTGGTTGCCCATCTGCGTGGCGACCTTATATTTGTCGGCCGCTTCGAGCAACTGGCGCGCCTCCCAAATGGTGCGGGTCAGCGGCTTCTGCACGTAGACGTGTTTGCCGCGCTCCATGCACCACATGGCGGCTGTGGCGTGCATGAAATCGGGGATGGTGACGATGCAGGCGTCGAAGTTATCGGCCTGCTCGTCGAGCATCCGGCGAAAATCTTTGTACTTCGGAACTTTCGGATATTGGTTGAACATGCGGGCGGCGCGCTCGTCATCCACGTCGCACAGCGCCACGATGTTCTCCTGCGAACAGCCGCGGATGTCGCTATAGGCTTTGCCGCCCGCGCCGATCGAGGCGATGTTCAGCTTTTCATTGGGCGATTTGTAGCCCAGCCTCTTCAGCGACGGCACGGTGCCGAATCCGGCGGCCGGAACCGCGCTGGCTAATAGCGATCCGAAAAAGAAATGGCGTCTGGTGAATTGAAATCCCACACCAACCCTCCCCCTACATCATATTCCGATTAACTTGGGATGGCCGTGGGCTGGTACGATCCAGGGACCGCGCGGAACGAAATCGCGAGCCGGTTCCACCCGTTGATCGCCACGATGGCGAGCGACAGATTCACGATCTCCGTCGGCGTGAAGTGCGGCGTCATCCGCGCATACAGATCGTCAGGCACGTCATTGGCCGAGATGAGCGTGAGGGCTTCGGTCCACTCGAGGGCCGCCCGTTCGCGATCCGTAAAGAAGGGCGTCTCGCGCCAGGCGCTGAGTGCGTACAGGCGTTGCTCGGTCTCTCCGGCGGCGCGCGCATCCTTCGAGTGCATGTCGATGCAGTAGGCGCACCCGTTCAACTGCGACGCGCGCATCTTGACGAGTTCCAGAAGCTGGTGTTCGAGTCCGCTGTTACGCGCGTAATGTTCGAGTCCCCACATAGCCTCGAATGCGCCGGCGGGCGCGTCTTTGTGATAATCGATCCTAGGTTGCATCTTTTTCCCTTCTCACCAGTCATGACGAGGAGGACATTTCATTTGTGACGAGCGTTTCAGCGGCCGACCGATTCGAAGCAGAGCGGAGGCGTCTCTTCACGCTCGCTTACGGATTTCTGGGAAGCCGGACCGCGGCGGAAGACATCGTACAGGATGCCTGGCTGCGCTGGCAGGCGAATGTGCCCGACAACGTTCGCGATCCGGCTGCCTGGCTGACGACGGTGACCGCGCACCTGGCGCTCGATCAGCTCCGCGCGGCACGCGCGCGGCGCGAGACCTATCCCGGCGTGTGGCTCCCGGAGCCGATCGTGGAGGCTCCTTCCGCCGAAGCTTCCGTCTTGGTGAAAAGCGAGTTGTCATTGGCGTTGCTCTTCCTGCTGGAACGGTTGGGGCCGGAAGAGCGCGCGGCGTTCGTCATGCGCGAAGTGTTCGATCATTCCTACCGCGAAATCGGCGGTGTGTTAGGGAAAACCGAAGCTGCATGCCGGCAGCTTGTGAAACGGGCGCGCGAGAGGGTGCGGCAGGATGCACGCGCCGCTGCCCAAGTGAGCCGCGCCGAAATCGAGTCGATGCTGGAGCGATTCGTTGCGGCGGTGGGAGCCGGAGACGAAGCCGCGCTGCTCGCACTGCTCGCGCCGGATGCGGTGCTGTACGGAGATGGCGGCGGCAAGGCGGCGTCGGTGATCAATCCACTCTACGGGCCCGAACGGATCGTGCGCTTCATCCTCGGATTGCGCCGCAAATACCCGGGAGAGTTTTCGTACGCCCGCGCGAAGGTGAACGGCGTGCCCGGCTTGCTGGTTCTGCGAGCCGGCGAGGTGCAGGCGGTAGCCAGCTACGAAGTCGCGGAAGGCCGGATCGTGAGTTTATTTCATGTGGTGAATCCCGATAAGTTCCGGTTCGGCCGCGAGCACATCCCTCAGGCAGCGTACGGCCTGAGGCATGTCTGACGCCTTGGTGCTGCCGAATCCCAGGATGAATCCCTGGCGCGCGGTCTTGCCCAGATACGCCGGCGAGAGCGGCCAAAGCCATAGGTTCGCTTGGGCCGCGCGCCGTGCGATTTCGCCGTCCTTGAAACCAGGTGGCAAAATGACCACCAGATGCATGCCGGCCTCCCCGCCCACCACCTGCAAGCGGGCGCCGAACTCCGCGCGCAGCGCGCCGGCCAAGGCGTCGCGGCGTTCGCTGTACACCAGCCGGGTCTTGCGGATGTGCCGTGCATAGTGCCCCTCCGCGATGAAGTCCGTCAACACGGCTTGATACAACTGCGGCGGGCAGAGATCCGCGGCCAGGCGCACCGCGACGAAGCGATCAACCAGGTCCGGCGGGATCACTATGTACCCCAGCCGCAACGCAGGGAAGAGCGTCTTGCTGAAGGTTCCGATGTAGATCACGCGCGAGCCGCTGTCCAGGCCTTGCAGCGAGGCGATGGGCATGCTCTCGTAGCGGTACTCGCTATCGTAATCGTCCTCCACAATCCAGGCTCCGGCTTCTTGCGCCCAATCGAGTAACTGCATGCGGCGCGAAGCGCTCAACGTGACGCCCAGCGGATACTGGTGCGACGGTGTGACGTAGGCGGCACGCGCTTTCGGGCAGAGTTTCATCCCCGCCGCCACGTCCATGCCTTCGCTATCCACCGGAACGGGAATGAGCCGGCAGCCCGCCATTACGAGGGCATACCGCATCAACTCATATCCAGGCTCTTCCATCCACACCGGACTGCCGGGGTCGAGCAGGACGCGTGCCGACAGATCGAGCGCCTGCTGCGAGCCGCTGACCACCATGATCTGCCGTGCGTCGCACTCCACCGCGCGCGCGGTTCTCAGATAGGCTGCGATCGTTTCGCGGAACGCTTTCGCGCCCATCGGCTCGCCGTAATTCAACGCGCTTGCGCGAACCTTGCGCGCGTGGCGCCCCACCAGGTTGGTCCATGTCTGAAACGGAAAGTGGTCGAAAGCCAACTGGCCTACACTGAAAGCTCCGGAGCGCTGCGCCCGTCGCGTGCCCTCTGGCGCAGGCAATAGCGACGCAATCCTGGAGACCATGCGCGGGCCGGATGGCGTCCTCGCGGCGGACTTAGCGCGGCGCGGCGCGCATGACGTCATCTGGTCGGGCAGCGATCTGGAGATAAACGTTCCGGCCCCGGCGCGGCTTTCCAGGTAGCCTTCCGCCAGGAGTTGTGCGTAGGCAGTCACCAGGGGAATGCGCGAGATGCGCAGTTCTCCCGCCAGCGCGCGCGTGGACGGGATTTGTTGGCCAACCTGCAGCCGGCCGCCGAGGATGGCGGCACGATAGGCCTCGTAGATCTGGCGGTGCAGAGGCTTCACCGCGCTGCGATTCACCGCGATCAGGGGCGAGAATGCACCGGCGGTCTTGCTCATTTCTCCATGATAAGTGGTCATATGCAAGACCGTCTATCTGGCTATTGCCCCAGACCACTCTCGATGGCAAGATGGCGGGAAGAGGTCTTGGAGATGCCGCAGAGGTTTACCTGGGGTTTTCTCAGCTTGCTTCTGGTGGGAGTGGCGATGGCGGCGGCCCCGTCCATCGCCACCTTTCCTGATCCGCGAATCGACGAGCCGGAACGTCACGCTTCGAAACGGGAGACCGCGGTGCTGGCGGGCGGCTGCTTCTGGGGCGTCGAAGCGGTCTACGATCATGTCAAAGGGGTCGTCAGCACAGTCTCAGGGTACTCCGGCGGCGACAGGAAGACCGCGCACACGTCCATGGTCGAATCCGGCGGCACCGGGCACGCGGAATCCGTGAAGCTCACCTACGATCCGTCAAAGATCAGCTACGGTCAGATCCTCAAGATCTTCTTCTCGGTCGTGCACAATCCCACGGAGCGAAACCGCCAGGGGCCGGACGTTGGGCCGCAATACCGTTCTGTGATCTTCTTTGCGGACGAAAAGCAGAAGAGCGTGGCCGAAGCCTATATCCACCAGCTCGACCAGGCGAATGTCTACGGCGCCAGGATCGTGACCGAGGTCGTGCCTCTCCGGGGATTCTATGCGGCCGAGGAAGTGCATCAGCATTATAGCGAGCGGAACCCGCAGGATCCCTACGTGGTGGCCAACGATCTGCCGAAGTTGACGGCCCTAAAGAGGGATTTTCCAGGGCTTTACAAGTAGCCGCGGCGAGATACCTCGACGTAAAGAATCCTTACGGTAGGGTATTGCATCTGATCCAAGTGGACATGGAGAAGATGCTTCGCAAACTTTTTTCATCTGACAACTCTACGGCTATTACGATCCTGCGGCTGGTGCTGGGAATCGTCTTCCTGGCGCACGGCTCACAAAAGATGCTGGGATGGTTTGGCGGGTACGGCTTCCACGGCACCATGCATTTCTTCACCGGCGTGATGCACATTCCGGCAGCCTTCGCCTTCCTGGCGATCGCGGCGGAATTCTTTGGCGGCCTGGGCCTGATTCTGGGGCTGCTGACGCGCGTGGCGGCATTCGGTATCGCGGTGAACATGCTGGTGGCCATCGTCACAGTGCATGCGCAGTTCGGCTTTTTTGCGAACTGGTATGGCACGCAGAAGGGCGAGGGATTTGAATTTCACTTGCTCGTGCTGGCGATGTGCGCGTTCCTGATGCTCAAGGGCGCGGGGGCGTTTTCCGTCGATCGGCTGGTGGCCTCCAGCAGCCGGGTCTGACAACGATGGCAATCCAAGAAGAGGCCGGCGCACCGAAGCTCTGGATCGTTCTCGCCAGGTGTTATCGCGAGTTGGCAATGCTGGTGGAGCGCGATATCGCCGGCCTGGGCCTTTGCTTGAGCGACTTCATGGTGCTCGAGGCGCTGTTGCACAAAGGCCCGCTGACGATCTCCGAAATTCAGGCCAAGGTGCTGCTCGCCAGCGGATCGATGACGGCGGCAGTGGACCGCATCGAGTCTTTGGGTCTACTCGTCAGAAAAACGACTCCTAAAGACAGGCGCGCCCGCGTGCTGGAACTTACGGCCGAAGGGCGCAGGTTGATTCGGCGCGCCTATTCGGAGCATGCGCAGCATCTTGAAGACGCCATGTCCGTGTTGGGTAACGGCGAGAAAAAGCAACTCTACGCCGGCTTGAAAAAGCTCGGCCTGTTTGTGGCCGGGCGGGGAGAAAAGCATGCACAAAGAGATTCTGGGAATTCATCACATCACGGCGATCGCGAGTGATCCGCAAACCAACCTCGACTTCTACGCGGGCGTGTTGGGCCTGCGGCTGGTGAAGCTGACGGTGAACTTCGACGATCCCGGCACTTACCATTTGTATTACGGCGATGGCGCCGGACATCCGGGAACTATTCTGACGTTTTTCCCATGGCCGAGCGCACCGAAAGGCCGGCAAGGGACCGGCCTGGTGACCGAAACATCTTTCGCCGTTCCTGTCGGCGCGCTCGACTTCTGGACGTGGCGGCTAAGCCAATGCGGCATCGCGTTTAGCGGCACGTTTGAGCGATTCGGTGAGCCAGTCATTTCGTTTTCCGATCCCGACGGCATGCGCCTTGAACTGATCGCGACGAAGGCTGCCGCGAACGATCGCGCTTACGGCGAGGGGCCGGCTCCGATGGAATTTGCCATTCGCGGATTCCACAGCGCTACGCTCGCGCAAGCTGACCATCGCGACACGGCTGCCCTGTTTACCACAACGATGGGATTTCGGCCGGTTGCGCAGGATGGCAACCGGTATCGATATGCCGTGGGTTCCGGTGAGCCTTCCGGCGTAGTGGACATCGTAGAATCACCGGGCGGGCAGCCCGGCCGCGTGCTCGCGGGCACCGTCCATCACATCGCGTGGCGCACGGCGGACGACGCGCAACAGCACGACTGGCGCAGCGAGCTGACCAGACTGCGCTACGGTGTTTCGCCGGTGATGGATCGGAAGTATTTTCATTCGATTTATTTTCGCGAGCCCGGCGGCATCTTGTTCGAGATCGCCACGGATCCGCCGGGGTTCGCAGTCGACGAAGCGCCGGAGGATCTTGGTTCGCGCCTGGTGCTCCCGGCGTGGCTGGAGCCGGACCGCGGGCGGCTGGAAAAAATCCTGCCGCCGCTGCGATTGCCCGCGCCCATGGTGACCGGAGCATGACCGATCCACATGGCGGCCAGCCAGTGCTCCAGGCCGGCCACGATCTGAAAGGAGCAGCGGGCGCCATCGTGCTTCTGCACGGGCGGGGCGCCTCGGCCGAAGATATTCTCGGGCTGAGCGGCGAGTTCGACTATCCCGAACTCGCCTACCTCGCGCCGCAGGCTGCCGGCCACTCCTGGTATCCGTACTCCTTCCTGGCTCCGATTGCGCAGAATGAGCCGTGGCTCACGTCGGCGCTCAACAAAGTGAAACAAGTCGTGGACGCCGTTGTGCAGGCCGGCGTCCCGCACGAGCGAATTATAATCGCCGGATTCTCGCAAGGGGCCTGCCTGGCCTCGGAGTTCACGGCCAGAAACGCGGACCGCTACGGCGGCCTGATCGCATTCACCGGCGGACTGATCGGGCCGGCCGGCAGCGAGTTCACTTATACCGGCAAGCTGTCAGGCATGCCGGCATTCTTCGGCTCGGGTGACCCGGACGCTCACGTGCCATGGCAGCGTGTTGCAGAATCGGCCGATGTACTGTCATCCCTCGGTGCGGAAGTCGTATCGAAGCGCTACCCTGGGATGCCGCACACCATCAACCGCGACGAGATCGAAGAAGCGCGGAAGCTGATCGCCAACTCACTGCGCGGCGCGCCACTCGAGCACGATCACCGATAGCTTCGACCCGGTGCTTTGGATGACCAGGCGGTAACCGTTCTGCTGGCGGGGCTGCTCGATAATCTTGATGGCCGCGGCGCGCTTCGGTTCCAAGGTGAACGTTGTCGCGTTCCAGCCGTTGGCGGCATCGGCAGCTTCGGTCCGGGGTTGCGCGTAGCGGGTGTCCGAGGTGAAGAGGGTGATGCCTTTGTCAGACCAGTCGCCGGGATACGCGCTGACTTGGGCTGGCTCGGCGGGCAGCGGCGCGTTTACCGCCCCAACGGACGCGCGGCGGCCGGTGATGATCAGGTAGGCGTTCTTCGCCAGCTTGCCGGTCCAGGTGATCCGTCCGGTTGCGACGGAGGGCTTCGAGCGTACCGGCGCGGCGGGGGCCGGTGCGGGGCCGGGACCAAGCAGCGCCGGGAGCCCGCCCGCCTGCGGCAGGGCAGCCTGCACATTGATTGTGGGCGGCGGAGGCGTGGCGACCGGTGCGGCCGTCTGCCGCGCATTCGTACGCGGCTCCTGGAAGCGTTTCAGTTGCTTCGGGGGAACGGCTGCCGGCGACTTGAACGGCTTCGCCGTCACAATAGCCGGCTCCGGCGCGGATACCGCGGGCGTCGCTACATGCGGGGGCGCTACCGGCGGCGCGGCCGTCTGCTGAGTCGCAGCTACCGGCGCAGGCTGCGTAGACGCCCGGGTTTCGCCGGGCTTCAGGAACCGCGTGGACTCGGACACGGGAGGTCCGCCAGGCACGTAGACCATGAGCCGCACGCGCACGTCGCCGGACTGCCGCGCATACGAAACGCTGCCGGAGCGCAGGTCGGCCGTGGTCAGCATAACCTCCGTGTGCGCGCCATGGTCTTCGATTTCAAGCAATCCACCGGTGCCCTCGCGGATCGGCTGCGCCGTGCGATCCCAGCCGACGTGCAACTCACCGCCCATCTCTGCGACAGTCAGAGACAACCCCCGCGGCAAATAAAACCACCAGAGTCCGAAGCCAGCTGCCACCAGCAGGATCACCGCCAAAGCCGTCAGCACAACAGTGCGGGCGGTGTGCGGCTTCTGTCGCGAAAGGTCCGGCAAGGCGAATGGCGGCGGCGCGAAGCTCGCGAGCAGCGGAGGGGCGTTGGCTGGAGGTGCTGGCTCTTCTTCCATTACCGCGCGCGCGATCAGGAGCGGCTTCAGGATGAATTCCGCATGGCTGTTCTCCGTATGAATTCCGCCGCCGGCCTCCCGGAAGAAAAATCCCGCGCGGGTGGGCGCGAAACTCGCAGGGCGGACAATGAGCGTAACCTGCCAAGGCTGCGCGAAGAAGCGATTGTAGAAGGTCAGGTCCGAATCGGCCAGCAGGATTTCGCTGCGCGTATGTGACCGGTACCAGCCAACCGGCTCGATCCCGTCCAGTTGCCGATCGGAGCGCCACAATTTGAGAGCCGACTTTAGAGCCGCCTCGTCCTTCTCGGACAGCAGAAACGACGGTCCTCTCGAATATCCGCAGGCAATTGGACGCCAAGCCTTGATGCGCACGACGTCCTTCTCGTGGGTGCCGAACAAGATACCGCCGGTCTCCACGCCTCCGTGCGGCACGCTATGGTAACCCTCTACCGCCGCCTGCCGGATTTCATCGAGTACGGCCGGAGCATACTCGATGCGGAATGGACATGCGGGAACGCTCCAGGTTGAAAATGTTGATTCCGCGTCCGTCCCGGTCATGTTTCCAGCCAATCGAGCCTCTGCAAGTGTACAATCACTAGCTTAGGTCATTTCTCACTAAAGAAGCTCTCGACAATGTCTGACCGGACGGATCAGTTAGCGGGCGGAGGGCGCCGGTGTTTGTCCCTGGCGTCCCAATGCCTGGCGGTGCTGCTATGTGGGGTGCTGTCGCGGGCGGCGGACGTGCTGCCCCGCATCGAGGTGATCGAAGGCGACGGCGCGATCAATAACATTCGTCTGCATCACGCCAAGGAACCAGTCGTGCGCGTCGTGGATCAGCACGGGCATCCTGTTCCGAATGTCGCGGTCACTTTCGTGCTGCCGACCCAGGGACCGGGTGGAAGCTTCGAAGACGGCCACAACACTCTGACGGTGATGAGCGACGCGAATGGCCAGGCGGTGGGCCATGGCCTGCGGCCAAACGGTTCGCCGGGGCAATTCAGCATCCGCGTGACCACATCAGTGCAGGGCGAAGTGGCCACCGCCACCATCTCGCAGACAAATGCCGAGCCGGCCAAGAGCGGATCGTCGAAGACCCTGCTGATCCTGGCGCTGGTAGGCGGCGCGGCGGCCGCGGGAGCGGCAGCGGCCCTGAGCAAGAGCAAGGGGTCGTCCTCCTCTTCGACCACAACGTCGAGCAGTTCGGGTGTCGTGATTACTCCGGGCAGCCCGGGCTTCGGACCACCGAGGTGACGTGCATGCTCGGAAAGTGTCTAGCGCTGGCAGTGCTGGTGACGGGCGCGGCATACGCCCAACTCACCGTAACCTGCACCCCTGCGGCGCTGCCGCAACTTGTAGGTACGCCGGTGCAGGTGACCTGCAGCGCTTCCGGGGGCACCTCGCCCTACGCATGGAGCATCAGCGCCGGCGCGCTGCCGCCGAGCCTCGCGCAGGATCCGGGAACAGGTAACATTACCGGTACGCTCGCGGACCCAGCCGGTCCATACGGTTTCACGGTAAGTGCGACTGACAGCACTCAGCCCACCCCTTTGACTGGCAGCCAGAGCTACAGTGGCGCGACGGTCGATCCTCTTACAGTCAGTTGTACGTCGGCCGCCGGTCCGGTTGAGGCAGGCGTGTTATACACGAACTCGTGCACGGCGGCAGGTGGGACAGGGCCTTACAGTTGGACGATTACGGGCGCGAGCATTCCGCCGGGCCTCGCCATCTCTCCCACGGGTAATCCGGGCACTATCAGTTATACGCCGCCCAGCGCGCTGGCATCTTACCAATACAGCGTGCAGGTGGCCGATAGCAGCTCCTCCGTCCTAACTGCAAGCCAGGCTTTTTCGGGTGCCATTGCGGCCGCGGTGACCATTACCACGCCTTCGACGCTCCCACCCGGCGCAGTGGGCAGCGTATACTCACAGCAGTTTGCGGCATCCGGCGGAGTCAGTCCATTTAGTTGGTCGGCGACAGGATTGACCGGCACTGGACTGAGCATGAGTTCGGGCGGATTATTATCCGGTACGCCGAACGCGGCTGGCGTGATAAGCCTCTCAGTCACAGTGGACGATGCCGCCGGTGGAATTGGCAGCGGTCCGTTCAGCCTTACCGTCACACCGCAATTGACCATCAGCACGACTTCGCCTTTGCCCGCGGCGACGGTGGGTACGGCATATTCGGAAACACTCTCCGCCAGCGGAGGCTCGGGCACCGGCTACTCCTGGTCTCTGGCATCGGGATCGCTGCCCGCCGGACTCAGTTTGAACACGGCCGGCGTGATACAAGGAATACCGCTGACTTCCGCGATTACGGAAAATGTCACCGTGAAGGTAGTCGACAGCAACAATAACTCGGCCAGCGCCGCTTTTACTCTGCCGGTGACGCTGGCTATCTCGACCGGATCACCGTTGCCCGCGGCGTCTATTGGAACGGCTTACAATCAGGCGCTCACGGCGGTAGGCGGCGCGGGCGGCTACGCCTGGTCGGTCAGCACCGGCTCGTTACCTGCGGGGCTGAGCTTGACAACGGGCGGCGTCATTTCGGGAACACCTCTGGCGGGGGCCGTGAATGCCAGTTTCACAGTCACTGTCAAGGATTCGAACAATGGATCGGTTTCTGCGCCGTTCGCTCTGCCTGTCACGCTGGTGATAACCACCGCATCGCCACTACCCGTGGCAGTGATCGGCACCGCGTACCAGCAGATGCTCGCAGCCGAGGGAGGAGCCGGCGGATACACGTGGTCTGCAAGCGGATTGCCGGCCGGATTGAGCCTTAGCACGGCCGGCCTGATCTCCGGGACACCTGGTGTTGCGGCCGTCACTTCCACTTTCAATGTTACGGTGACGGATAGCGCCAGCGCGACTGTGCCTAAGTCATTTACTCTGCCGGTTGCCATATCGATTACGACTACATCTCCGCTGGCTAATGGTTCGGTCGGCACGGCGTATAACCAGACTTTGGCGGGGCAAGGTGGGTTGCTCCCCTATAGTTGGTCGCTGGCGGCCGGATCGCAGCCACTGCCCGGCGGACTGACACTCGGCCCCTCGGGAGTCATCAGCGGCAACCCCAGCGGCGCGGGGATTTACTCATTTACTGTGCAGTTAAGTGACAGCGCCACGCCGCCAGAGACTGCCACGAAGGCGTTTGTTATTACTATCAGCGGTCCATTGAACATCAGCACAACCTCGCTGCCAAACGCCGAAGTGAGCGTCGCGTATTCGCAGACATTGGCAGCCGGAGGCGGCACGCCTCCGTACACCTGGTCGCCGGTGGGTGCATTGCCGGCCCCCTTGGCCGCGCTATCACTCAGTTCTTCCGGCGCAATCACCGGTACGCCTACCGCATCTGGCGCAGGCAGCTTCAAAGTCACTGTGACAGATAGCGCGAGTACCGCGGTGAGTGTGACGCTGGCTCTAACCATTGTGGCGGCTCCGTCCATCACCACGGCATCGCTCCCGAACGGTTCGGTCGGCACGGCATACTCCCAGGCTCTTTCCGCATCCGGCGGCACGCCACCTTATAACTGGACCGTTGCGAGCGGCAGCCTGCCGGCCGGATTGTCACTATCGACGGCAGGCGTCATTGGCGGGACCCCCTTAACGGCAGGCGTGGCCAGTTTCACGGTACAGTTGACTGATGGTCTCGGCGTGGCCGCGAGTAAAGCGCTCGCGCTGACTGTCCTTTCCAACATCACAATTTCGACCGTGTCGCCGCTACCAACCGGGGAAATCAGCATTCCGTACTCGGCTAAGTTGGCGGCGACCGGCGGTACGGCGCCATATACTTGGTCCGTAACCAGCGGCGCACCGCCGCCCGGCCTGTCGTTGGCGGCCAGCGGCGCGATCACCGGAGATCCGTCGTCCGCCGGCATGTACAGCTTTACCGTCCAGGTTACGGACAGTAATCACGTGGTGGCCACCGCCCCGTTTACACTTACCATTGCCAGTTTCCTGACTATTAAAACTTCGGCGACTTTGGCTAGCGGCTCAGTCGGGATACCTTATTTGCAAGGCCTTATAGCCTCCGCGGGAGTGCCGCCATATGTCTGGAGTTTGAGTAACGAGTCTTTGCCCCCCGGACTGACACTTGCCAGTTCCGGGTCGCTAACCGGCGTGCCGGTTACAGCGGGCACTTATAATTTCACGCTGGCCGTTGAGGACGCAGTAAACGCGTCCGCTACGCGGCAGTTCACCATTATAGTCGGAACTGGGCTCATCATCTCCTCTTCGCCGATTTTGCCGGCCGCGGCAGTGGGCGACGCATATACCTACTCATTACAAGCCGCGGGCGGCACGGCCCCGTATACCTGGTCGATCATTGCGGGATCCGCGCCGCCGGGTCTGTCACTCAAACAAGACGGCACGCTGTCGGGTACTCCTGCGGCCAACGGCGCCTTTACCTTTACGATCCAGGTCGTCGATTCCGCGTCACATAGCGCCAACGAGCAGATGTCTCTCACGGTGTCCCCTGCGCTCAGCATCACCACGAGCACATTGCCGGGCGCAATCGTTGGCACCGCCTACTCACAAACCCTGGCGGCTACGGGGGGTACGGCGCCTTATTCATGGTCGATCGCTGCCGGGGCCTTGCCGGGCGGCTTGAGCTTTTCCGCGGCGGGAGTGATCAACGGCACGCCAAATGCGGCAGGGACCTTCACATTCACCGTGCAGGTAGCTGATAGCTTATCTGTTACCGCGACGAAGCAATTACAGATCACCATCACAGGCGGCATTTCAATTACTACGGCCGCGGTGCTGCCCGATGCCGCGGTAAACGAAAGTTACTCCCAGACACTGAGTGCCGCCGGCGGGGTAGCGCCGTATACATGGGCAGTTACAGCGGGATCTTTGCCCGCCGGACTGACGCTGAGCGCGGCTGGGGCACTTACTGGAAAGCCCTCGGCAGCCGGGACGTTCCAGCTTACAGCCACCGTGATGGATAACGCTCAGGCCGCCGCCAGCCAGCAATTCACCCTCGTGGTGGCGAATGCCCTGACAATCACTACCACCGCGCTGCCAGGGGGCAAGACTGGCGCGGCGTATAGCCAGACGCTGGCAGCTACCGGCGGCGTACCGCCCTACGCCTTCAGCGTGAGTACGGGGACGTTGCCGCCAGGCATCAGCCTCAGCAGCGCGATCCTGGCGGGCACGCCGACGACGCCGGGTTCCTATACGTTCACCATCGCAGTGACTGACAGCGCCTCCGCCACGGCGGCTCAGCAGCTCACAATCACTGTCGGCGGCCTGGTTGTCACCACCACCGGAAGCCTTCCACCCGCGGCCGTCGGCACGGCTTATTCACAAACGATCGTTGCAGCCGGCACGCCTCCGTATACATGGGCCATCACTAGCGGCGCGCTTCCCGGTGGGCTATCGCTCAATTCGGCAAGCGGTATTGTGAGCGGCACGCCGACTGCTAGTGGTAGCTTCAACATCACAGTTCAAGTTACGGACGGGAATAAGTCGACCGCATCCCAGACGCTGAGTCTCAATGTAATTTCCGGCGCCTTTAGCGGACTCGCCAGCACCGCGAATGCTGCCGAGCAACTAAATGGCGCTCTGGCCTTGGGCGCCGCATACCCCGCGCCGGTCAGTGGCCAACTTACTCTGACGTTCCTGCCGGACGCTTCGCTCGCGTCACCTTCGGATGATCCTTCGATCCAATTCTCGGGGGGCGGACGCACGTTGAGTTTCAGCATCCCGGCGAACAGCACTTCGCCCATCAGCTTTGAGCTGCAAACCGGCACCGTGGCGGGGACCATCACACTGGCAGTCACGTGGCAATCCGGCGGTGTGACTCTGCCAGTACCGGCAGCTCTCAGCCAAACGATCCAGACGGCTCCAGCGGTCCCGGCGATCACCGCGATTTCGGCCAGCACCACATCATCCGGATTTCAGGTTGTGATCACCGGCTATTCGAACACCCGCGAGTTATCGCAAGCTACTCTGCAGTTCACGGCGGCCGCAGGCCAGACGCTCCAAACGACCAGTGTGACCGTACCGCTCACCAGCGCGGCTGCGGCGTGGTTTCAAGGCAGCACTTCGGATCAATACGGCAGCCAATTCATTCTCACGCTGCCGTTCACGGTGTCGAACGGCGGCGCCAGCGCGATTGCGTCGGCCTCGGTCCAATTGGTGAACAGCCAGGGCGCATCGTCGTCGGCCAGCGCTTCATTCTGATGCCAGCGATCGGGTCTGAAACCGAACTCGACGATTTCCTCTCGGCGCCGTACGAATCGGACGTGGCGGCCCTGCGCGCGATGGAGGGTGATCTGCTGATTCTGGGCGCGGGCGGCAAGATGGGGCCCAGCCTTGCTCGCCGCGCGCGCCGGGCAGCGGATCAAGCCGGCGTCACAAAGCGCATAATGGCCGTCTCGCGTTTTTCGGACGCACATGTGGAGCGGCAGTTGCGCGAGGCCGGCGTAGAAACCATCCCCGCCGATCTGCTCGATTTCGATCAACTGGCCGCGCTGCCGGAGGCGCGTAACGTGATCTTCATGGCCGGCCGCAAATTCGGTTCTTCAGGCGCGGCGCATCTGACTTGGGCCAGCAACGTCTACTTGTCCGCGCGCGTGGCGGAACGCTATCGCACGTCGCAGATCGTGGTGTTCTCGAGTGGCAACGTTTATCCGTTCGTGCCGGTCTCGAGCGGCGGCGCGACCGAAAACACCGTGCCCGATCCGGTCGGCGAGTATGCGCAGTCGGTGCTGGCGCGCGAGCGCATGTGCGAGTTTTTTTCGGATCGTTACGGCACGCGCGCCTGCCTGTTGCGCCTGAATTATGCGGTGGAACTGCGCTACGGTGTGCTGCGCGATATCGGCCTGCGCGTGTTCGACGGCCGGGCCATCGACGTGCGCATGGGTTACGTCAACGTGATCTGGCAGGGCGATGCGAATTCGATCTGTCTGCGCAGTTTCGCGATTTGCTCATCGCCTCCCACCGTGATGAACCTGACGGGTCCCGAAACATTATCCGTGCGCTATGTCGCGCAGCGATTCGGTGAACTGTTCGGGCGTGCGCCCGTCTTTCAAGGCCGGGAATCGGAGACCGCGCTGTTGAATGATGCTGCCCGCTGCCACGCGGCGTTCGGCAAGCCTTCAGTGAGTGCCGAGACAGCGATCGAGTGGACCGCGGACTGGATTCGCGCGGGCGGAACCGGCTGGGAAAAGCCGACGCACTTCGAGACCCGGGACGGGCGGTTTTAGTCCTTGCAGGCCAGAGCCTGGTCCAGATCTTCGATGATATCCTCGACTGCTTCAATGCCTACCGAGAGGCGCACCAGATTGTCGCGAATGCCCATGCGCTCGCGATGGCGCGGCGATATCTCGCGATGCGAACTCATCACCGGATAAAGCATGATGCTGTGTACATCCCCGAGCGACGTAGCGCGCACGATCATGCGCAGCGCATTCATGAAGCGGAAGACCTCGGGCCGCGCGGCGTCCTTCAGTTCGAAGCTGACGATGGCACCGTATAGTCCTTGCGGCAACAGCCGGCGGATCGCCGCCGCGTCCGGATGCGCCGGGTCGGCAGGGAAATAAACCCGCTCGACGGCGCTATGCGAGGCGAGCCAGGATGCCACGCGGCAGGCGTTGGCGCATTGCCGTTCCATGCGCAGCGGCAGCGTCTTGATGCCGCGCATCGTCAGATAGCTTTCAAACGGGCCGAGCACCGGGCCGACGGCTCGCGCCAGCGCGCGCAAGCCTTCATAGTGCTCCGCATCACTCACCACCAGGCCGCCTAATACGTCGCCATGGCCGGCCAGGTACTTGGTGGCGCTATGTACCGCGAAATTCGCGCCTAACTCCAACGGGCGCACCAGCAGCGGCGTGGCGAACGTGTTATCCACGATCACCGCCGCGCCGGCCGCCTGCGCGATTGCAGCGATACGATCCAATTGCGCCACGCGCAGCAACGGATTTGAAATGGTCTCCAACAGCACGCAGCCGGGCTTGGCCTCCGCGACAGCCTGCTCGAACGCGGACAGATCGCAGACGTCAACGAATCGCGTGCTCACACCGCAAGGCTCCATCACGTTCATCAACACACCGACAGTCGCGCCGTATAAGGCATTGGCCGCCAGCACGGACCTGCGGCGATCGGCCAGCGCCGACAACAGCGCCACATGGATGGCTGCCATCCCTGATGCGCACGCCAGCGCGCCGTGCCCGCCTTCGAGCGCGGCGGCCTGTTCTTCGAGCGCCGTATTAGTCGGATTGTCGTAACGCGCATAACAGTAACCCGGCTCCTCGCGTCCGAAGACCTTGTCTAACTCCTCCATGCTTTCGTAGAAGTAACTGGACGCTGTGTATATAGGCGTGGTAGATGGCACCTGCGCACCCGCTCTTTTCCGGTCGCCCGCATGTACAGCCTTGGTCTGTATTTTCACGACGATTTCCTCTTCCAGCGTGTCCCGGCCTTGGTATCTTCCAGGATGATCCCTTGATCGAGTAAGTCCTGGCGGATTTGATCCGCCAGGGCGAAGTTACGCGCTTTCTTCGCGTCGTTGCGCGCCTGGATCTGCGCCTCCACTTCCGCATCGCCGATCTGCCCGCTTTGCTCCGTGGGACGCAACACATCGAAGACCGCATCGAAGCGCGACAGAAATTCCAGCGCCGGCGCGCGATTGCCGGCTTTAGCCTCGCCCGCATCCATGGCGGAGTTGGCGTCCCGCACGTACTCGAACATCGCTGCCAGGGCTTCGGCCGTGTTCAGGTCGTCGTCCATGGCTGCCGTGAATTGCGCTTGCGCCGCCGCGGTGCGCTCCGCCAGTGACTCGTTCAGTCCTTCAGGGAACTCGTCACTCTCGAACCGCAGTTTGAAATTTCGCAAGCGCTCGATGGCGGTCTTGGCCGATTGCAATCCGTCGAAGGTGAAGTTCAATGTCTTGCGATAGGGCACCGATGCCAGCAGATAACGTACGGTTTCCGGCGCATAACCGCGGCCCAGAATGTCGCGCAAGGTAAAATAGTTGCCCAGTGACTTCGACATCTTCTGGCCTTCCACCATCAGAAACTCAGCGTGCAGCCAGAAGCGCGCGAACGGTTTTCCGGTGAGTGACTCGGATTGCGCGATTTCGTTTTCGTGATGCGGAAAAACCAGGTCGATGCCGCCGGCGTGGATGTCGAGCGTTTCACCCAGATATTCAATCGCCATTACCGAACATTCGATATGCCAGCCCGGCCGGCCGGGCCCGATCCTTTCGTCCCAGAAGACTTCGCCTTCTTTGGGCGCTTTCCACAAGGCAAAATCACGTGCGTCGGCCTTTTCGTACTCGTCAACGTCCACGCGCGCGCCGGCGCGAATGCCGCTGAAGTCGTTGTGCGATAACTTGCCGTACTCTGGAAAAGTAGCGATGCGGAAGTAAATCGAGCCTTCGCTGGTGTAAGTATGTCCTCCGGCGGTCAGCCGGTCGATGGCGTCCGCCATTTGATGGATATGCTCCGTGGCGGGCACCACGTGTTCCGGAGTTTCTAGCCTTAGCAGCTCACAATCCTCGCGGAAAGCTTGTATGTAATGCGCCGTGTATTGGTCGAGTGACTGATTCTGCGCCACGGCATTGCGAATAATCTTGTCGTCCACGTCGGTGATGTTCATGACGTGGTTCAACTGGTAACCGCTGGCGCGCAGCCAGCGCCGCAGAATATCGACGAAGGTAAAGGTCCGGAAATTGCCGATGTGCGCGTAGGCGTAGACTGTGGGTCCGCACGTGTACATGCGCACGGTGTTGTCCCGCTGCGGTGCGAAGGGGGCCACTTGCTGCGAGAGCGTGTTGTAGAAACGCAGGGACATAACAGGGGAAATTTCATCGTAGCAGAGTCCGCTTAGGGACTCGCCTTATCGGAACCAGGCTTGGACGCCCTGCTGTAGAGCCGCCGCACCCGCCGCGCCGGTCAGCGCGGTCATGAACGCCGGCACCGGACCGCGCCGCTTCCACTCTTCCTGCAACGCATGGGCGCCCAAGTAGAACAGCCATCCGGCGGCGATGCCCAACGGATATGTGATCCAGTGCGCTCCGAGGCCCGGCGCGATGGCCAGCGCGACGATGCCGCCCACCAGTGTGGTCATCTCCGCCAGGATGCTCCAGAATAAGGCGGCCGAACGCGACTCCACCGACGCCCGCACGATGGCCCCCAGCGCGATGCCTTCGGGGATCTTGTGCAGGGCCACCGCCAGAGCGACAGCCAACCGGATACCGTGCTGCGACGCCATCTGCGCGGTGGCTACGCTCCAGCCATCAAAAAAACTATGCAATATGCTGGCGACCAGGAGCGGCGCCGCGAATCCGTGCAATTCGGCATGGCCGGAGGTGTGGTCATGATCGTGGCCGCAAGTCGGGCAAACCGGGGCCACATAGCGGTTAATCAGGAAAAGCGAGCCGTAGCCCACCGCAAAGAAGAAAGCGGTTACCCGCCAGCCGATTTCCGCGACGAGTTCCGGCACCAGTCCGAAGAAGACGACGCCGATCAGAACGCCCGCACTAAAGGGCAGCATCAGGCGCGTACGGCGGCCGGCCGTGGTCAGCCACAGCCCCAGAAACACGCCGGCCACGCCAATGAGCGCCGCCAGCAGGGGCGGTAGGATTGGAGAACGGGCGACAGCAAGCAACAACCTCCACCGTATCACAGCCCTAATGGCCGCCGGACGAGGCCTAATCCGTTTGACATCGTTCCCGCGGCGTATTTATGATGAAGGTTCACACACTCGTCTATACGAGTTGCTGCGCTTCCTGCAAGAGCAACCGTGCATTTCTGGTCTGGAATCAAATTATGATCAAAGTAGAGGGCCTCACCAAGCGATACGCCCGCACTGTCGCCGTCAATAATATTTCCTTCGAAGTAGAGAAAGGTCAGATCGTCGGTTTCCTGGGGCCTAACGGCGCCGGCAAAACCACGACCATGCGGATTCTGACCTGCTTCCTGCCTCCCACCGCGGGGACCGCCACAGTCGCCGGTTTCGACGTCCTCGAAAACCCGCACGAGGTGAAGAAACGAATCGGCTATCTGCCGGAAACGCCGCCACTTTACCCCGAAATGGAGGTCAGTGAATATCTGACCTTCGTGGGCCGTCTCAAGGGCATCTCGAGCGCGGACATCGCGCGCCGGGTGGGCGAGGTGGAGCAACGCTGCGCTGTCGGCGACGTACGCAACAAGCTGATTGGCAAGCTTTCGAAAGGCTACCGCCAGCGCGTGGGTCTGGCCCAGGCGATCATTCATAACCCCGACGTGCTGATCCTCGACGAACCGACCGCTGGTCTCGATCCCAAGCAGATCATCGAGACGCGCGAGTTGATCAAGCACCTGGCGGGCGATCACACGATCATTCTCAGCACTCACATCCTCCCGGAAGTCGAACACTCATGTCAGCGCGTGGTCATCATAAATCAGGGCAAACTGGTGGCGACTGACTCGGTGGAGAACCTTACCAACCGGCTGCGGGGCGCAGAGGCCGTGGCCGTGGAGGTGGCTTCGGGCAACGGACCGCTTGACCCGCACGAAGTGCAACAGCGCCTGGAGCAGGTGAGCGGCGTCAGCCGGGTGCTGCCGCGCGAGGCCCGCGAGGGCCGCTTGACGTTCGAAGTGGAGAGCTTGTCGGGGCGTCACGTCCGCGCCGACCTGGCGCGCGCGGTGGTGAATGCCGGCTGGAACCTGAATGAATTGCGCGCGGTCGGACTCAGCCTGGAAGAGATCTTCCTCCAATTGACGGGCTCTGAAACGAAGGCTGCTGTGCCGGCGGAGGCCGAGAAAGAAGTGATCGCATAGGACCCTTATGAAGAATGTCTGGATTATTTGCCGCAAGGAATTGAAGAGTTACTTTGCCTCGCCCATCGCTTATCTGCTGATGGCGTTTTTCGCGTTGATCTTCGGCTTTGGTTTTTTCACTGCTACGCGCGATTTCGTGAGCTTCGGTTTCATGGCCCAGATGCAGGGCCGCGATATGCCCATGAGTGTGAACGAGCAAGTCATCCGTCCGCTCCTGGGGTTCGCCAGCACCGTAGCGCTGTTTCTGATTCCCATGATCACCATGCGGCTGTTCGCGGAAGAAAAGAAGTCCGGAACGATCGAGTTACTGATGACTTCGCCCGTGCGTGACTGGGAGATTATCCTTGGCAAGTGGCTCGGCGCGTTATTGCTTTATTTGTGCGTGCTGGCCATGTCCGCTATCAATATCGCCTTGCTGTTCGCCTTCGGCCGGCCCGATTGGAAGCCGATCCTGGTGGGATACCTGGGATTGATCCTGCAAGGCGGAACGTTGTTGGCAATCGGGGCTTTCATCTCCACCACGACAAAAAACCAGATCATCGCGGGCGGCGTGACGTTCTTCGTCTGCCTTCTGTTGTGGCTGCTGAGCTGGTTCACCGCGTTCGACAGCACGGGTTATGGGCAGGTGGTCAATTACCTGTCGATTGTGACGCACTTTGAAGGATTTGCCAAAGGGGTGCTCGACTCCAAGGACGTGATCTTCTATCTTTCGATGATCTTCTTCGGCTTGTTCATCACGTCCCGTTCCATGGAGTCGTTGCGCTGGAGGGCATAAATGAGATCGGACTGGATTAAGGCAAGACAAACCAAATATTCGGCCTATGTCACCCTTTATATTCTGGTGATTCTGGCCGTCCTGGGAGTGGCTAACTTCCTGGCGAATCGCTACGACAAGTCTTACGACGCTACCGCAAACAAGCAGTTCAGTCTTTCCGAGCAGACCCAGAAGGCTGTCAAAGGGTTAAAGAAAGATGTAACTGTTACTTACTTTGGCGAAACTTCGCAGTTCCCGCAAGCACGCGATCTGCTGGACCGATATTCGAGCCTGTCTCCAAAACTGAAGGTCGATTACGTCGATCCGGTGAAGAAGCCGCAATTGGCGCGGGCCGCGGGTGTCCGTCAGGAAGGCACCATCGTAGTGGATACCGGCGAGCGCAAAGAGGACGCCAAGAGCCTGACCGAGGAAGATATCACCGGTGCGCTGATCCGCGCCGTTAAAGGCGGTGAGCGCACCGCGTGCTTCCTCAGCGGCAGCGGCGAGCGCAGCCTGGACGAGACCACCGGCAGCGGCCTTTCGATTCTAAAAGACGGACTGGAGCATAACAACTATAAGACGCGCACGGTGGATCTGGTGAAACCTGCGCAGCCCGCGGCCGGCGCCGCGCCCGTGATTGGCCAGGTGCAGCAGGCCAATATCGAAATCCCCAAAGACTGTAGCGTGCTGGTTTCCGCCGGCCCGAAGCTGGCTTACTCCGCCGCCGAGGTCAACGCGATCAAGGCCTACGTGGAAGGCGGCGGTAGCGCCTTGTTTTTGATGGATACGCCGCTGCGTATCGGCTCGCAGGAGGGCACGGAGAATCCCGAGTTAGTCAAGCTATTGTCCGACTGGGGCGTCACGATGGATAACGACCTGGCGCTCGATACCAGCGGCGTCGGCCAAATCTTTGGATTGGGACCCGAAGTATCCATGGTCACCACTTACGAGTCACAGCCCATCGTGCGCGACTTTAAGGAAGTAGCCACGGCGTTTCCGCTCTCCCGCACTATCAAGATCAACGGCAATACGAAAGTGACAGACGATAAGCTGATCGTAACCACTGACAATAGCTTTGCCGCATCGAGTGTCTCCGGGCCGATCGATCCAAAGAAGGGCGTTAAAGGCCCACTGGTTTTGGCCGTTGCCGGAACCTACAACACGGGTAAATCTGGTAGCTCCGGCCGGTTTGTAGTATATGGTTCCTCCATGTGGGCGGCCAATAACTTTCTCGGTTCGCACCAGATCGCCAACCGCGACCTGGCATTGAATACGTTCAACTGGCTCACCTCCGACGAAGACCTGATCTCGATCCGTCCCAAAGCGCCCGAAGACCGGCGTCTGGATATCAGCGGCAACCGCATGAATCTGGTTTTCTGGTGGAGCGTGGTGCTGCTGCCGCTGACGGTGGTGGGCGCCGGGCTGATGGTCTGGTGGCGCAGGAGATAGCCGATGAAACCAAGCGGACTGCTGGTGGCAGTGGGCGTCCTCGCGGTCTTGGGTGGCGCGCTCTATTGGTCCAATCGGAGGCAGAAGGCGGACGCCGCCAAGCCGGCCACCGACACCGCCCCGAAGATCCTTAGTATTCCGGACGATCAGATCACGCAAGTGACGCTCAAGAAGACCGGCGGCGACACCACCGTGCTGGATAAGTCCGCCGGCGGGAAGTGGCAGATTACCGAGCCGAAGCCCATGCGGGCGGATCAGGACGCCGTAAAGTCGCTGGTCACTGCCGTCGGCACCCTCAACGGCGACACCACAGTCACCGACAAGGCTACCGACCTTTCAGCCTATGGGTTGAGCACACCCATCCTGGATGTGACCGTCACGAAGAAAGATGGCAAGTCGCAGGATATTTTGCTGGGCGATGATACGCCCACCGGCGGCGGGACTTACGCGAAACTGGCCGGCAATCCGCATATTTATACCATTGCCAGCTATGTCAAGTCGAACATCGACAAAAGCTCGAACGATCTACGCGACAAGCGGTTGCTGACTTTCGATCAGGACAAAGTCACCCGTGTTGATCTGCAGCCGGCGGGCGGCCCGGCGATCGAGTTCGGCAAGGACAATCAGAATGACTGGCAGATCCTGAAGCCGAAGCCTCTGCGCGCCGATGGGTCGCAGGTCGATGAATTGATCCGCAAGCTGAAGGACGCCAAGATGGATGCGGCCATCTCGGACGAGGACGCCAAGAAGGCCGCGGCCGCCTTCGCCTCCGGAACCAAGGTAGCCACGGCCACGGTTTCGGACGCCAACGGCACTGAGGAATTGGAAGTTCGCAAAGACAAAGACAAGAACTACTACGCCAAGAGCAGCGCGGTGCCCGGCATATATAAAGTGACCGCCGATGTGGGCGACGGCCTCGACAAGAAGCTCGACGACTTCCGCAATAAGAAGCTCTTCGATTTCGGTTGGACCGATCCCCAGAAGGTCGAAATCGGCAAGACGGCGTTCGAGAAGAGCGGCGAGAAGTGGATGAGCGGCAGCAAGCAGATGGACGCCTCCTCGGTCGAGACCGTGGTCGACAAGCTGCGTGATCTGAGCGCCACCAAGTTCCCGGATACCGGTGGCGGCGCAGACGTCCTGGACATCACGGTAACCTCCAATAACGGCAAGCGCGTCGAAAAGGTCTCCATCAGCAAACAAGGCGACACATATTTCGCGAAGCGCGAGAACGAGCCGAGCATCTATCAATTAGACAGCAAGGCGGTGGACGGCCTACAAGCGGCCGTCAAAGCAGTCAAGGAGTTCCAGCCGCCGAAGAAGAAGTAATCGAGGCGCGAGCTACCTTGTGAATGGCCTTCTAACCGATCTTTACGAACTCACGATGGCAGCCGGCTACTACGAAGCCGGCAAAGTGAAACAGAAGGCCACCTTCGAGTTGACCGTCCGGCGCCTGCCCCCGCACCGGAATTTCGTCATCGCCGCGGGCCTGCCGCAGGCCATTGACTACCTGCTGAATCTGAGTTTCAACGACGACGAGATCGAATACGTGCGCGGCCTGCCCACATTCACGCACGTCTCGCCGGGATTCTTCGATTATCTGCGCGGCTTTCGCTTCACAGGCGATGTGTTCGCCGTTCCCGAGGGAACCGTGCTGTTCGCCGGTGAGCCCATGATGACGGTACGCGCGCCCATCGTGGAAGCGCAGATCCCGGAAACGTACCTGCTCTCCGCGCTGACCTTCCAAACCCTGATTGCCAGTAAGGCCGCGCGCATGGTGGAAGCCGCCGCCGGCCGCACGGTCATCGAATTCGGGACGCGCCGCGCGCATACGCCCGAGGCCGGTGTGCTCGGCGGCCGGGCCGCTTACCTGGGCGGCTGCAACGGCACCAGTAATACACTGACAGGCTTTCAGTACGGCGTGCCGGTCTACGGTACGGCGGCGCATTCCTGGGTACTTTCGTTTTGCGGCGAAAACGAAGCATTCCGCAAACTGCAACAGATGCTGGGCTCATCCACGGTGCAGCTCGTCGACACGTACAACACAGTCGAGGCTTTAAAGAAAGTGACGGCGATCGGCCAGCCGCTGTGGGGCGTGCGGCTCGATAGCGGCGACTTCTTCCATCTGTCCCGCGTGGCGCGCGGCATGCTCGACGAAGCCGGTCTGGGCGACGCCAAGATCATGGTCAGCGGCGACCTCGACGAATACAGCATTCGCGATCTGCTAGCGTCCGGCGCTCCGGTGGACGTCTTCGGAGTAGGAACGCAACTGGCCACTTCGGCCGACGCGCCCGCCATGGCTACAATCTACAAGATCGTGGAGATCGATGTGGGCTGCGGCATCAAGCGCTTCACGGCAAAAATGAGCGAGGATAAGAGCACACTGCCGGGTGCGAAGCAGCTCTTCCGCTTCGACGATCACGACATCGTGGCGCGATCCGGCGAGTGCAGCAATGGCAAGGCGATGCTGCGTCCGGTAGTGTTGAACGGCGAACTAGTGGAGCCGCTGCCGAGCTTGAATGCCGCGCGCGCGAGAGCAGCGGAGTCTATCGCGAAGTTGCCGGCGGCCTTGCGTAGCCTGGAACCCGCCGAACCGTGGCCCGTGCGCCATAGCAAAGATCTGACCGCGCTCATTGAGCAGACCCGGAGGAACATGGCATGAAAACCGTGTTTGTGGATGTCGATACGCAGATCGATTTTCTCTTTCCGGCCGGCGCACTTTATGTGCGAGGATCCGAAAGACTCGTGCCGGCGATCGCCCGCTTGAACCGGTACGCGGCGTCGAAGGGAATCGCGCTGATCTCGACCACCGATGCGCACAGCGAGAACGATCCGGAATTCAAGGCGTGGCCGCCGCACTGCGTGGCCGGAACGCGGGGCCAGCAGAAGCCTGACGAAACCTTGCTCGACCGCCGCACCGCCCTGCCGTTCACTCCGGGTGCGGAAATCGAACTGGCGGAACAGGTGGTGGTCGAAAAGCAGGTGCTGGACGTTTTCTCGAACCCGAATTTTGAGGCTCTGCTCGACCGCTTGGGCGCAGACAACTACGTGGTCTACGGCGTGGCGACCGACTACTGTGTGCGCTGCGCCATCACGGGATTGCTCGCGGCCGGCAAGCGGGTCACCTTGGTGACGGACGTCATCGCCGCGGTGAGTCCCGAAGACGGCGCGCGAGCCGTTGCCGAATTCACGGCAAAGGGCGGCCAACTAGCGACCGTCGATGAAGTTACACGCTGACCACAGGACAAGGCGACTGCCGGATGATGGCGTAAGCGTTAGTGCGCAGCCGGCCGAAGACGCCTGCCGCGGAGCCGCGCCCGATCACCAGCAGTTCCGCATTCTGCTTTGCGGCAAATTCGCAGACCACCTTGGCCGGATCGCCCGGCTCGATCACCAGATCAGCCTCGGTTTTGAAGGTTTGCTGGAGCCGTGCCAAGTCTTCGCGCGCGGTCATCTCCATCTCACGATGCCACTCCGCGTCCGCCGCCGTACCGGCTGAGGGACATGCCATCACGTGAACCACGGTGAGGTGCGCGCCGAACTCGCGCTGCATGCCGGCGGCCCATTCCAGAGCTTTGCAACTCTGCGGCCCCAGATCGATCGCGCACACGATGTTGCGAAATGGAACCGGTTCGGCCGCCGGCGCCTCTTCCAGGTGCACGCCGGTCCAGACCGGACAGTCCGCATCGTGCAGCACCTTGGCGGTGATGGACCCCAGGATAAACTGGCGGAATGGCCCGTAGCCGTGCGTGGGCATGACGATCAGCCCCATCTTCTCGGCTTGGGCGTACTCCACAATCTGGCGGGCCGGATCGCCCTCCAGAACGACGCGCTTGGGCTGGATGCCCTGCAATTCGCCGGCAAGAAACGTCTCCAGCTCCTTCTCGACCTGTGCCCCGCGATTCGAGTACAACTCGGTCAACATGGATCCGCCGATTTCCAGCGCGCCAAATTCGTAGTGCGGCGGGGTCAGCACGTGCAACAGCGTCAACTCAGAGTGAAAATGGTCCGCCATCGTGCGGGCGTAACGGGCCGCGCCGAGCGACCGCTCCGAGAAATCCACCGGCAACAGGATCTTATCTAACGACCTCATCACAACCTCCTTCGCGTCACCGCGACAGGCTCCTACTTCTGCGTCTTGCTCTCCACGACACCCAAGTCGGTGAGAATCTTGGGCGAGGGTTCTTCCACCGCCAGCAGGCTATGGCAGGCGCTGCAGTCCTGCGTGACCTTCCGCCCATCGGCACTGGCGTGGCTGTCATCGTGACATCGGAAACAGCCGGGAAAGTCCGTGTGTCCGATGTTATTCGGATATGTTCCCCAGGTGATTTTCATCGCCGGGAAGATATTGCGGTTATAAATGGCGACTAAGTTCTGGGCCGACCGCATGACTTCCGCGTGCCGGTCTTTGTAAATCGCCGGGTAAGTCTGGCGGTAATAAGCTTCGAATGCCGCTGGAATTTCGTTGGCCGCCGCGTCACGGGTCACATACGTTTTTTTCAGGATCTCGACGCTTTCCTTGTGCGCAAACGGCAGGTTCGGCGACATGTCGCCGGCGGCCATCGCTTCATCCACGGCTCGGTCCGGCAGCTTGAAACCGTGCGACGGGCGGTTGTGGCAATCCATGCAATCCATCTCGCGGATCGACAATCCCTTGCCGCCGGCCGGCGCACCTTCCGCGCGATACACCGTCTTTCCGCCCGGCCCGTTGTATTCGATCCACGGAATCACCTGCCGCTGCTGGTCGGAATGCCCATAGCGGATATGCACGCCTGGCCCAAGATGCGTGCCGTGAATGCCGATTCCGTGATTGCCGCCGCCGATCTTCAGCAGCAACACCGTCTTGGTGGGCGAGTTGTTTTCATCGTCCCCGAACTTGTCGATCACCCGCAGCCGGTCCTCGCCGTACTTCTGCGGCCAGTGGCAGGCCTCGCAGGTCTCGCGCGCCGGGCGCAGGCTGGTGACCGGCGTGGGAATGGGCGTATCGTAGGTATGGAAGGTAACCGCGAACACCTGCCGGATTCCCGACAGCTTGCTGCGCACAAACCAGGACTCGCCCGGCCCGATGTGACACTCCACGCAAGCCACGCGTGAATGCGGCGAGCTCTGGTACGCCGTGAATTCCGGCTGCATCACCGTGTGACAGGTCTGGCCGCAGAATGAAACCGTCTCCATGTACGACACCGCGCCGTAAGTCAGTTGGCTCGCGATCACCAGGTTGGCGAAGGTGGTCACTCCCACGAAGGTCAGCAGCCGCCGGAACTCCACGTTCTTAAAGTTGAGCGGCGGGAAGCTGGCGGGATAAAGGCCGTGACGTTTCTCCCGGCGGTTGCGCCAGTAAATCCCTAAGGGGATCAGGGCCAGCCCGAAGAAGAAAAACGCCGGCAGCACCAGAAATGCCAGGATCCCGTTGTAGGGATTGTGCGCCTCGCCGCGCAGCGTGGTTGGCAGCAGAAACAACCAGAAGATGGTCGCCGTGGTGACGCCGAAGACGCCGATCCGGCTGATCCAATTGCTGGCCAGGTGCACCAGCGGGGAGAGTTGGGTGGGCCAGCGGCCCTTGTCCGTGGGGGTCATTTGGCTATCTTGGTATCCGCGGTGGTCTCGATTGCTCCGGTCTCGCGCGGTACGGGACACGTCTCATCTTCCTTCACGCTCACACCGGTGAGCCACGCCGTATCCATCGGATAAACGTCCGGATCGAAGATCACGGTGTAGAAGTGCCAGACTATAATGGCGAGCGTGGCCAACAGCGCCTCGAAAAAATGGACCGAGGTGGCGACATCCAACCAGGATTTCGGCAGCAACGCCAGCATCAGGTTGTGGCCCCACAGCATCACCCCGGTCGAAATCATGACGATCGCGCCCCACACCACCGCCCAATACTCGGCTTTCTCGATATAGCTGTGCGCGGAACGTCCGGGAGGCGACGTCCGCAGCCCCACGTTGTAACTGAAATTGGCGAGCGCCTCGCGCCCGTCTTGTGCCTTCGGAAAAAGCTCCATCCAATGGCGCCGCAGACGCCGGCTGGCGATCAACGAGATCACGTGCATCACCGCCACGCCCATGAACACCACGGCCGCGATACGATGCACAACACCGCGCAGATTCCCGCCGCCTAAGAGCAGGGGACGGGCCCACCATTGGTCCGGATATTTGAGCGCGAAGCCCGTCCACACCAGCGCCACAAACGAAATCACCAGTAAAGCGTGTTCGACGCGTTCGAACCGCAGCATGCGAACATTCGGCCGCCCCGGCAGTTCGGGCCGCCCGGGCCAACGAGCGGACTCGCCGTTGCCCCGCAACCGCAGCAGCTTACGGAACCAATCGCCTCCGTTGTGCATCAGCATCAGGCCGATCGTGAGCGGGATCACCAGCAGGTAGAACTGCCGCACCCAGCGCAAAGCGGGCGCCTCGCGGCGGCCTTCCGCCAGGTGCACCCGGGTGATCGCAAAACGCTCGCCGGCGCCCTGGTGGCACTTTCCGCAAGTCTTGGCCAGGTTCCGCGCATTAATGCTCGAGCGCGGATCGGAGGAGGCCAGAATGTTGTGGAATCCGTGGCAGCTCGCGCAATTGGCTACGGTCTCGTTGCCCTCTTTGGCTGCCAGGCCGTGAAAGGAGGCGTCAAAGCTGACTACGCGATCCACCGGCAAACCGAACTCGCGCGATAGCCGCACGTTGCCATGGCAATTGGCGCAAGTGTCGCGGATGTTGTCCGCATGGACCGGCGACGCTTCGTTGCTGGGGGCGAGGATGGCGTGCTCGCCGTGGCAATCGGTACAGACGGGCGCCTGCATGATGCCTTTGGCGATCGCCTGGCCGTGGACGCTGCCGCGATACTGTTCCTGGACATCGCTATGGCACATCCCGCAGGTGTCCGGCACTTTCGCGCGAAAATCGGCGGATTTGGTCGGCTGCAGTTCGTGCGCGGCGCCGTGGCAGACGCCGCAATCCGGCGCGGCCCCGTTGCCGTTCCGGGCCGCCTGCGCGTGGACGCTGCGTTGGTAGTCCGCCGCCTGCGCCGGGTGGCATTGGCTGCAGACCGGTTTCGGAATATTGGCTGGATGCGGATACTCTTCGTGCTTTACGTGGCAGGAGGTGCACGCCACCGCGGCGTGCGCGCTCTTCGCCAGTTTGCTGCCCTGATCGTCGTGGCAGGCGGTGCACGCGGAGTTGTCGGCTGCGCGGGCCGGAGGAGCCGCCGCGGCCGCCCATAGGATCAGGCTGACCGCGGCCACGCAAGTCTCCCATGCAGGATATCGTGCAGGTGTCATTGAATCTCTCCGGCTGTGAGTGCGCGTCCGCCCTCCTCATCGCAGCCCCAAACAGGCGCAGGACTGCGGATGCCAGCAAGCGGTTGCGCTTGTTAGTAGGTCGGAACCGTGGTCCAGATCTGGTACATGTAGACCCCCGCCAGCGCCAGCCCAAAGAGGACCGCAAGCACCGTCAAGGTTTTGCCCCAACGGTCGATGGACGCCAGCCGTTGGGCCAGGCCGACCTGATCCGACGAAGCGTGACCCTCCAGGTGGATCGAATCGTCTTCCTGGCTCGAAACGGATCGGCGATAGAGAATTAAAGACAATACGGCAATGGCGAGCACGCCCCAAAGCACCGCGTATGGCAATAGATTGACTTTCATAGTGATCTCCTTTTTAGGGTTGAACAATAATCGGAAGGCTGTTCGTCGGCCCGGGTAGCGGCCGGCCGAAATCCTTGCCCGTAGCTTCTTCGATGACTTCCACCACCAACAGCAGATAGGCATCCAGCGCGCACTGCACCTGCTGCCGCAATCCGCAACTGGCGTCGCTTTCCTGCGCCGTACATGCCGTGCAGACGTTCTGCCGGATGGCGTTGATGTAATCTTCCAGGTTGTCGCTGTGCGTGTTCTGGATGGCTGCAGCTACCTCTGGAAACAATCGGAACAGCGCGCATTCGCCCGGATCTTCCAGCCCGCACGTCGCATCCGTCTTGCGCTCCGAACAGACACCGCATATCCGGCTACGCACCAGCTCCTCAAGTTCGGCCTGAGAGTGGCTCATCATCGATCCCTCCTGGAAACTCCGCTCAGTGCACGCGGGAGTCCAAGATCTGAATACCGTTAACTATCGTGTTTTGTCTTGTTTCGCGCCCACCAGAGGGGCCTCTGGGGATATTTGCGCAGCAACAGCAGGCTTATTGGGGGAAATACCACCACCGAGTCCTGCGGCCGCCTGCGATTTGGGAACGCGCAGCGCGGCCGCCATGATGGCCAGCAGGACGGTGCCCGGCGGATCGTCGGGAGATACCAGCGAGACGATACCCGCCTCCCAGGCATGCGACAGGTTAGCCGGCTCTTTCCGCGTCAGCAGAACTACCCTTTCCGGATGCTGCAGAGGTTGCGGCATGCGGCTGAACCATACCTCGTCCATGACCAGTACACACTTGTCGCCCGGTGCGGCCGCGTCGATGCTCTCCACGCGCCAGGGGCCGCTGCGAGCCAGCGCTTCACGCAGGGCCATCTCATACGCCGGGTCCTCTATAGCGAGCTGAACCGTTTGCATGATGCTCGCTCCATGGCGGACCATCCGCCTATTTCGCCGTGTAGCCTTCGAGGGTCTTGTGCTCTTTGAAATACTTTCCCGCTTCGGTCAATTCCTTGGGCTTCGCCTTTGAATCCACGTGGCAGAACGCGCAGGCTTTCTTGGTGGTCTTGACGTACTCGGGCTTGGCATAAGACAACGTGCTGCTGACCAGGAAACCGCCCAGCAGGATGGCGGCGGGAACGGCGTATTTGATCTTTGACATGTAACCTCCGGTGCCTCGTTTTGCAATTGCATCGCCACGCATCCGCGGGGCCGTATTTCCGTGTCACACCCGTAGTCGCGCTACACCGCGAACCCTTCCGCCGGGTGAATTGCCCCGTCATCTATCGCTTTCTGGGCCAATTAACGCATAGTCGCTTATAATTGAGGTGTACCCCAAGATGTCCAAGTTGACGCCCGAGTGGCAACAGACCCGCATCCTCGAAAGTGTCTTCGATCAATTATCGGATGCGCTGGTCCTCTATTCGCCGGATTTCACCATAACCGGTGTGAATCACGCTGCGGAAAAACTCTTCGGCATGACTTCCGAAGAGATGATTGGCCGTCACTGCCAGGAAGTATTCCGATGCGGAGTCTGTGAGCCTGGTTGCGGCGTCCTGGTAGGCCTGAACCAGGCGCCCTCCGCCCCGCACTGCACTATCCGTCTGCATACCGATAACGGCATGGAGCGCCTGGTAGTCATGCGCACCACGCAGATGTTCGATGGCGATGGGCATCTGGAAGGCGTCGTCGCCACCATCAAGGACGTCACCGAAGAGGCTGCGCCGCAGAAGCGCGAAGTCATCGCCGAGGCTCCCGCCATGCGCGAGCTCCTCAATTTCGTGCGGCGCGTGGCCGCCAGCGAAGCGACCACTATCCTGCTCGAAGGCGAAAACGGCACCGGCAAGGACCTCATCGCCAAGACGCTGCACTACCAGAGCGTGCGCCAGGCCGAGCCTTTCATCGCCATCAATTGCGCGGCCATCCCGGAAACGCTGCTGGAAAGCGAATTGTTCGGCTACGAAAAGGGCGCCTTCACGGACGCGCGCCAGCAGAAGCGCGGCATCTTCGAGCTGGCCGATAAAGGTACGCTGTTTCTCGATGAAGTCGGCGAGGTGCCGCTCATGCTGCAGGCCAAGCTCCTGCGCGTGCTCGAGGAGCAGAGCTTCCGCCGGCTGGGCGGTCTCAAAGACATTCAGCTCGACCTGCGCGTGATTGCGGCCACCAACAAAAACCTGCGCGAGGCCGTCAAAGAAGGCGCCTTCCGCCAGGATCTCTATTTCCGCCTGAACGTTATCCAGATCGTCCTGCCGCCCATGCGCGAGCGCCGCGAGGACATCCTGCCGCTGGGGCGCTTCTTCATCGAGCACTACAACCGCAAGTTCCGGCGGGCCATCGAAGGTCTGGCACCCGCGGCCGAAGATCTGCTCTTGGCGCATGATTGGCCCGGCAACGTGCGCGAGCTGCGCAACGCCATTGAGCGCGCCATGATTCTCGAAGAATCCACGCGCATTACTCCGTCCAGCCTTCCGATTTCCATTACGCGCCGGGAAGACCAACCGGCTGCGGCGCCGCATCCCGAAATTCCCAGCGACGGTCTCTCGCTCGAAGACAACGAGCGCATGCTGCTGGCCCGCGCGCTGGAAAAGACGGGCGGCAATCAGACGCAAGCCGCGCGGCTGTTGCGCATCACGCGCGATACGCTGCGCTACAAGATGAAGAAGTTCAATCTGCGCTAGCTGCTGGAATCTCGCCCAGATGGCGCAGCAGCGGCGTCATCGTGAGCCCCTGCAGGAAAATCGAAATCGCCACTACCGCAAAGCTCACAGTGATGATCTCCTCGCGCCGCGGCATATCCGCGGGGAGACCCAGCACCAGCGCCAAGGCCAGCGCTCCCCGCAAACCGCCCCACCATAAGATATGCTGATGCGTCCGGCTCACCCGCAGCCGCGAGCGCGCGAATGCCAGGCAGATCGGGTAGACCGTGGCCGCCCGCCCGGCGATCACCAGCAAGGCCGCGATCACCGACGGCAGCCACGCTGCCACGAAGTCGCGCCGCGCCTCATGCATGCCGATCAGCAGGAACACGATCGAGTTCGCCACAAAAGCCGCATACTCCCAGAAGGCTTCCACCGCATCCCTGCCGCGGTCCGACATCGGGCCTAGCCCGCTCAAATTGCCCATCACCAGTCCCGCCGTCAGAGTCGCCAGCACGCCGGACGCTTGCAGGCTGTCCGCCAACAGGAATGAGCCGTATGCCGCAATGGTCGTGCAGGTGGTTTCGACCAGATGATCCTCGGTCCTCCCGGTCAGAAACAGGACCAGGTTGCCAGTCAACGCCCCGCATAGGAAGCCGCCACCGGCGCTGACCAGCACGGTCCTGGCGATCGCCAACGCCGACAACGAGTGTCCGCCTGCGAAAACGACTGCCAGCCCGAAGAGCACTGCTGCCGTACCGTCGTTAAACAGGCTCTCGGATTCCACCAGCAGGCGCAAACGCCCGCGCACGTGCGCTTCACGAAAGGTCGCGATCACCGACACCGGATCCGTGGCCGCGATGAGCACGCCGAACACCAGCGCGCTCACCCACTCCCAGTGCGCCAGCGTGTGCATGCCCAGCATCGTGATGGCGGCCGAGATCAACACGCCCACGGTGGCCAGCACCAGGATCAGGGGCGCATCCCGGCGCAGTTCCTTCCAATGCAGGTGGAAGGCGGCCTCGAAGATCAGCGGTGGCAGCAGTCCCGTATAGATCAGGTCTTTGGTCAGGCTGACTTGTGGTGCAAACGGCAGAAACGCGACCGCCATGCCGGCCGCCACCAATCCCACGCTGTATGGCAGCCGCAGCTTTCGCGTCACGATCGCGACCAACACCGCGATCAACAGCAGCAGTACTGCGCCTTTTTCCACGCTCAGTTCCATACCGTCTTCACGAATTCCTAATGGATTCCTTGCGACTTCTTCAGCTCCTTCAGGCGATGATCATACCGTATGACCCCGTTAGATGAAGCGTGTCTCAGTTTACTCCTGCTGGCGGTGCTCGCGCTGCTGTTTTTCATGCGGTCCCGGTATCCGCGCGCCTCGCAGGCCGCGGAAACCGCCGCGCTCGCCGGCGCTACGATTTTGTTCTTTACCATCTGCAACGTTTTCCTCGGCCTTCATAAGCCGCCCACCGGCTCCGCGCCGCAAGCCCAGCAGACCTTCCGGCGTTAACCTTCGGGTCGCTCCCCTTGCCGCTGCCCGCCGCACAGGTATAATCAAGAGCGTGAGAAGTCTCATCCCCGTGCTCGCGTGCCTGGCCTTGGCCGCCTGCCATCACAATATCCAGAATGAAGACGCCGTCCGCCGAGGGGTGATGGATTACCTCTCGACGCGCCAGGGATTGAATCTGAATTCCATGGATATCGCGGTGCAGTCGCTGGTCTTCCGCCAGAACGAAGTGGACGCCGTGGTGGTCTTCACGCCCAAAGGCTCGGGCCCGGCTACGCCCATGTCGATTCCCTATACCCTGGAAAGAAAAGGCGACCGCTGGGTGGTGAAGCCGCGCTCCAACGCCGGACAAAATCCGCACGGGGGTATGGGCGCTAATCCGCACGGCGCGGGCATGCCCCAAAGTGGCACGGGCGCCCTGCCGCCCGGCCATCCCGCGATTCCGCCACAGAGTCCGCAATGAAACTCGTGGCTGTATTGGGCGGGGGTCCAGCGGGGGCTTTCGCGGCGGAACGGTTGGCATCCGCAGGTCTGGATACGGTTGTCTTTGATGAGAAGCTGGCCTGGGAGAAGCCTTGCGGCGGCGGGCTGACTTATAAGGCCTATCACACTTATCCGTTTTTAATCGAAAACAACACGCCCAAAAAGCTGGTCACCGAAACGATTCTGTCTGCCCCGCGCGCCAAGGCCGCGACCTTGCGTTTGAGCGAGCCGCTGCTCATTTACTCGCGCATGGATCTGAACCGTCTCATGCTGGAACGCGCCGAACGTGCGGGCGCCCGCATCGAAAAAGCGCGGGTGCTCGAAGCGGTTCGCGCCGGCGCCCGCTGGCGGCTGCGCACGAATGCCGGCGCGATGGAGGCAGACTTCTGCGTGATCGCCACCGGCGCGCGCAATCCCCTGCGCGACTTCGGTACGCAGCTTACCGCACAGGATGCCATGTCCGCGCTAGGCTACTACGTTCCCGGTGATCAGCCGCAGATCGACATTCAGTTTCTGCCGCAACTGGAAGGCTACATCTGGGTCTTCCCGCGGTGCGGCCATCTCTCGATCGGTATCTGCGGCAAGGGCGAGCCGGCTGCCTCCCTGCGCAAGCGCCTGGAAAATTACATGGCGCAGCGCGGCATCTGCTGGAAGGGCGCGGCATTTTACAGTCATCTGTTGCCGTGCCTCGAAGCCGCCGCGTGGCGTAAGAATCGCGTGGCGGGCGATGGCTGGCTGGCCGTCGGCGATGCCGCCGGCCTGGTCGATCCGGTCACCGGCGAAGGCATCTACTACGCGCTGCGTTCGGCCGACCTGGCGGCTAAGGCGCTGCTCTTGGAACTGGGCAGCATCGCCGACAAGCTGCAGTCCTACCGCCGCATGCTGCGCCGCGATTTCGCCGCGGATCTGGAATTCGGCTCGCGTCTGGCCAAGCGCGTCTTTCTGGGCCGCTTCCTTTTCGGATCGGTTCCCGTGCGCATGGTGCAGTTCACGCGCCGCAGCAGCCGGTTCAGTGGCGTGATGCAGGATCTGTTCGCCGGCACGCAGCCGTACCTGGGCCTGAAGAAACGCCTCATGCGCAACCTGAACGGCAGCCTTTACGAAATCGCCATGAGCCTGGGCCTCAGCCGTCTCCTGCCCGGTAAAGCCCAGCCATGAATCACGCCCGGTCGGAAGCCGTCTTCGCCAGAGCCCAGCAGGTCATCCCCGGAGGCGTCAATTCTCCGGTGCGCGCGTTCCGCGCCGTGGGCGGCAATCCGCCGTTTATCGCCCGCGGCGAAGGCGCGCATCTGTTCGATATCGACGGCAACGAATACATCGACTACGTGGGCTCCTGGGGACCGTTGCTGCTCGGCCATCGGCATCCCGCGATTGTCGAAGCCGTACGCGAAGCGCTCGAAACCGGCACCAGCTTCGGTGCGCCCACCGAGCGCGAAGTCGAACTTGCCGAGGCTATTCGCGACGCGGTGCCTTCCATGGAGATGGTGCGGTTGGTCAATTCCGGCACCGAAGCTACCATGTCCGCCATTCGCGTGGCGCGCGGCTTCACCGGCCGCGACCTGACCGTGAAGTTCGAAGGCTGCTATCACGGCCACGTAGATTCGCTCCTGGTGAAAGCCGGCTCCGGACTCGCCACGCTGGGCATCGCCGATACGCAAGGCGTGCCGAAAGGCTTCACCGATACTACCCTGCCGCTGCCTTTCAATTCCGTGGATGCCGTCGAAACGGCGTTCCGCCTGCACGGCGACCGCATTGCGTCGGTGATCGTCGAGCCGGTGGTTGGCAACATGGGCTGCGTGCCGCCGCAGCCCGGCTTCCTCGAAGCGCTACGCGAGATCACCGCGCGCCGCGGCGCCCTGCTGATTATCGACGAAGTCATGACCGGCTTCCGTGTGGCTTATGGCGGCGCGCAGGCGCGCTTCGGCGTCCGCCCGGATATGACCACGCTCGGCAAGGTAATCGGCGGCGGCCTGCCCATCGGCGCTTACGGCGGACGAGCCGATATCATGCGCTGTGTCGCGCCGCTCGGGCCGGTCTACCAGGCTGGCACGTTATCGGGTAATCCGCTGGCAGTCGCGGCAGGCTTGGCAATGCTGCGCTATTTAAAGGCGCATCCGGAAGTCTACACGGATCTCGAAACCAAGTCGGCCGCCATTGCCGGCGCCGTGCCCGCGGGCATCACCGTCAACCGCGTGGGGGCGATGTTCACCTGGTTCTTCACCGATCAGCCTGTTACCGATTGGGATTCCGCCAAGCGCGCCGATACGGCCAAATTCGCGGCCTTTCATCGCCGCATGCTGGAGCAGGGAATCTATCTGCCGCCCTCGCAGTTCGAAGCTGCTTTCGTCTCGGCCGCACATTCCGGCGAAGACATCCGCCGCACTCGGGAAGCCGTCCGCGCGGCGCTCAACGCCTGATCGACCGCAGCAGCCGCCGCGCCGAAAAAGTCACGATACCGAAAAAGACCGCCAGGCTGATCAGGATCACGGCCACCCGCCGCTCCGTCGAAAGATAGCGGGCATGCGGCTGCTCCAGAAACACGCGCAGGCGGACGCTTGCCGCGCGCGATCCGCGATTCTCGATGGCCACGTAGGTATCCGCATCGTGCACGGACATGCGCAGCATCCCGCGCGGCCCCACGGGCGTGGTGGCAAGCTCTTCGTGATCGCGGCCCACCCGCCAGCTATCCAGATCGTCATGGCTTAGCAGCACCACACGCACCCGCGCGTCCGGACGCCCGGCGTCGAATGTGCAATCCACCCAGGCGGGCTCCTGGGTAACCGGCCGCGGCACATACCGCCAGTCGCTCGCCGGGATCTCGTAGGTCGCATCGATCAGATCCACACGCGCGAATGCAGCCAGCATCAGCAATAGCAGGGCGGTCATTTCGGTAAAATGGAGGCCATGGACCACAGTATGGCACAGCCCCGGCCGGCTCTGGCCGAGTTGCAGCTTCCCGGTTGGAAGAACATTCTCAATTGGGTAGGCGCGATTTTACTCGCGCTGCTGTTCACGGTTTCGGGACTCTGGAAACTCACCGACGCTCCCGGCGCGGCCGTGCGCATGACGCAAGCGCTGGTGCCGCAATCCTTGAGTCTGGCTGCCGCCATTGGTTTCGGCATCGCCGAGACATTTACGGCGGTGCTGCTGCTGGTACCGGCATTCCGCCGCTGGGGCGCGTGGTTGGGGGGCGCGCTGCTGGTGGCGTTCATGATCTTCATCGGCATCCACTACAACGCGCTGCGCGGCGACGAGTGCAATTGCTTTCCGTGGGTCAAGCGCGCGGTGGGTCCGGCCTTCTTCGTGGGCGATGGCCTCATGCTGCTGTGCGCGGTGCTCGCCGGTATCTGGTCACGGCCGGCGGAGAACGTACGGCGCGCCCTGGTGGTCCTCGGCGGCATTGTGGTGTTCGCCGCCGCAGCCTATGGCGTCGTGACCATGCGCCAGACGGGCACCAAGGCTCCCGATACCGTCACCGTGAATGGCAAGCCGTACTCTTTGCAGGAAGGCAAGATCCTGATCTTCTACTTCGATCCCGAGTGCCTGCACTGCCTGGACGCCGCCAAGCGCATGTCGAAGCTGAATTGGGGCGACACCCGTATCGTGGCCGTGCCGATCAACGTGCCGCAGTTCGCGCAGGGCTTCCTGGATGACACGCATCTGAAAGCGGTCATCTCGACCGACCTGCCGCAACTGAAGAAGATCTTCCCCTACGTGAGCGCGCCCGCTGGCGTGGCGTTGGTGAACGGCCACGAGAAGATGGCCCTCACGCAGTTCGACGAGCCGGAGCCCGTGCCGGCGTTGAAGAAGCTCGGCTTCATCCAATAATCGCTCAGCCGGAACTTACTCTCCACTCGAAGTGTCGAATTAGTCGGGTTAGAAAAAATCGACTAAGTGAAAAACGGAGGATATATGTTCGAGGCTATCAGTGTCTCTGAACGCACCCGCAAGCCCTGGACCGTGGCTGTCTCCATGGCAGGACAGGTCGTTATGATCGGCGTGGCCATACTGGTTCCGCTCGTCAGCACCGAGGGATTGCCGCACCCCTTGGGATGGGTCTCCGTACCTGAGTCGCCGCGCGCCCTGCCGCGCCGTGCCGCGCCAGCTCCCGTGAAGCCCGTGCGCGTGGTCCCGTTCCTCCTGAGAACCAACACATTGTTTCAGCCCAGAACGATCCCCGATAGGCCGGTTATGATTCAGGATCCCGACATCGCTTTCACCGTGGGAGATGCCGGCGTGCCCGGAGGAATAGGCAGTTCGAGCGGGACAGGCAACGGTGTCATCGACAGCCTGGTGCGATCCACCGTGCCACCGCCGCCTCCGCCGCCTGCGGCCGTCCCCAAGCCCGCGGCGACGCCCCAGCCTATTCAGCGCATCCGGCTGGGGGGACAGGTGGTCAAAGGCAAGCTCATCTCCGGACCGCAGCCCGTATATCCGCCGCTGGCCAGAGCCGCGCGCATTTCCGGCACGGTGCGCTTGCAGGCCGTGATCTCGCGCGAAGGCGCTATCCTCGATCTGCACGCCGTCAGCGGCCATCCGCTGCTGATCCCGGCGGCGCTGGCTGCCGTGAAGCAGTGGATCTTCCGGCCGACATCGTTGAATGGCGATCCCGTGGAAGTAGCCACGGAGATCGACATCAATTTCACCCTGCAGTAACTCGGGAGTTAGTGGTTATTCAGGAAGGTGAGATTACGAAAACAGGCTGCGCCTTCCGGCTTGAGCTGCCGTCCTCGACCACAAACCGGCCGCTGCCGGACATTTTCCAGCCGGAAAGGTTATCGCCGAGGCTTACTTCCCGGGTTCGAGATACTCGGTCAGATCCTTGACGATCTGCTGTTCCTGGGGAGAGTAACGGCCGCGGAACTCGGCGCTTTCGTAGCGGGCCTGGCGCTGGGCTGGCGGCAGGCGGCGAAGCTGATCCACTTCCGCGTGCAAGGTTATCTGGCGCTCACGGGGCAACTGACGGAATTCTTCCAGCCGCTGCCGCACAATCTGCTTCTCGGCTTGCGGCAGCTCGCTAAAGGTCCGGTAGCGCTGCCGCAGCGCCTCCTGTTCCTGCGGATTCATCTGGTTGTAGCGGTGCAGCAACAGCCGGATGCGGCGCGCGCGCTCGGGAGGGAGCTTAGCCAACTCGCGCTCGCGCTGCTCGGGCGGCATCTTGTTCCAGCGGTCGAGCACCGCATTCAGGCGCTGATCCACCGTCAGTGGCCTACCCGTCGATTGCCCGGCCGGCGCTTGTTCGGCCGGTTCTTGCGCGCCGGACAAACCGCCTGCGCCGGCCGCCAGCAAGGCCGCCAACCCGAATTGTAGAAAGACAGCCCGCATAATTACATCGCGTCGCGATATTCCTGGGTGCCGGGCCGCGCCGCGCTGAACTGCCCCAGCAGTTCCAGATCGTCCAGCGTGCGCTCCACCTGCTCCGCGCGCACGCTCTCGGCGCCTTTGGTGGCTGGTGCAACCGCCGCAGGCCGCTCCAGTATCAAGCCGGCCATCAACAGCAGGGCAGCCGTGGCGGTGAGCGGCAGGATGCGCCGCAGCATCAGCGGATGGAATGGCCGCGCCAGCCGTTCCCACCACGTCAGACGCTGCTCCGCGCCGATCCGGCTATAAAGCCGGCGGTCGAAATCGGATGGGACGGAAGGCGCCTCCCAGACGTCCAGGGCCTGCCAAACCGCCATCTGGTCCGCGGCGGTCGCGCTGCACGCCGGGCACCCTGACAGGTGCTTCTCGAACGCGGCCAATGCTTCCTGATTCAGCTGGCCGGCGGCGTAGGCCACCAGCATCTCCGGGTTATGGCTTTCCATCGGGCAATTCATATTCTTCCCATGTGCGCCAAGCGGGCGCGGAGCGTCTCGTAAGCGCGGAACAGCAACGACTTCACCGCGGATTCCGAGCAGCCCAGCACTTTGGCAATCTGGACGTAGTCCATTTCTTCGTACTTGTGCATCAGTACCGCGGCCCGCTGTTTTTCCGGCAACCCGGCCACCGCGCGCCGGACTTCCGCCAGTTTGGCCTGATACATCAACTGGTCTTCCACCGAGGGCCGCCGGTCCGATACTTCGCGCGCCGGCAGATCCGGTGGACCGTCATCGAGCCGCTCCTGCATGCGTTCATGTTTTTCATCCCGCAGCCAATTCAGCGCCAGGTGCGTGGCGATGCGGAACAACCAGGTGGTGAACTTGGCCGTGGGTTCGTAGCTTGCACGCGATCGGTACACGCGCAGGAACACCTCCTGCGCTAACTCCTCGGCAACCGCTTGTTCCAGCACCAGCCGGTAGACAAAATGGATCACCGAAGCGCGGTGTTTTTCCAGCAAGAGGGCAAAACTTGCACCGTCCCCGTCCTTGACGCGCAGCATTAGCTCCGCATCATAGTCCAGAGCGGCGGCAACAACCCCCATATCGTTGCTAACCCTAGGCATCATGCAAGGTTGCGCGCAGGTTGACGAAAGTTGGTTTTCAGGTTCCACAGCGCCGAATCTAGAAGCACGTCATTCGCCTTTGAGCGAACGCTCCATCAGCCTGCGGACGGCCTCGCGCGGAGGCAGGCCAAAGGTTAACATTTCATACATTTGGCGGGCAATCGGCATCTCTACATCTGCACGCGCGGCCAGGCCCGCTGCCGCATTAGTAGTCTTGATTCCCTCCGCGACCATACGCATCGAACTGGTAATCTCCTCGAGTTTACGCCCGCGCGCCAGTTCCAGTCCTACAGTACGGTTCCGGCTCAGCTCGCCTGAACATGTTAGTACTAAATCTCCGAGACCCGCCAAACCCGCCAGCGTCTGGGGACGCCCGCCGAGCGCCACGGCCAGCCGCGTCATCTCCGCCAGACCGCGGGTGATCAGGGCGGCCTGTGTGTTACTTCCCAAACCTAATCCGTGACAGACTCCGGCGCCGATCGCGACGACGTTTTTCACCGCGCCTCCGATTTCGACGCCGACAGGATCTTGACTGGTGTAGAGCCGGAAAGTAGGTCCGGAGAAAGTCGACTGAATGCGCAACGCCAGGGCGTCATCGGTGGACGCGACCACTAGCGCGGTCGGATCGCCGCGCGCGACTTCGCGCGCAAAGGTGGGTCCGGAAATCACCGCAATGCGCGGTTCGAAGCGCGCCGCCAGGCACTCGCGAATGATCCCCGATGGACGCAATAGCGTGCCGTTCTCGAGACCCTTGGTTGCGCTGACAAAGTCCATCGAAGCGTCGAGGCATGGCAGCATGCTTTTGTAAATCGTTCGTACCAGGTGCGACGGCATCACGCTGAGCACGATCGCTGCGCCGGGCAGCGCGGTGGAGAAGTCAGTTTCAATCGCTACGTTGGACGGCAGGGAAAAGCCGGGCAAGTAGACGTCGTTGATGCGTGTGGCGCGCATCCGTTCGGCTAAGTCGTGCTCGTACACCCAGAGACGGATGCGGGGGAAGCGCGGCGCTAATATCAGGGCCAGCGCCGTGCCCCAACTGCCGGCGCCGATGATGGCCAGCTCGTTCACTTATGGCTCCCGAAGGTGAAAGCGGACTCGCTGCCGGCGCGCAAGCGGGAGATATTCTCGCGGTGCCGGTAGACGATCAGGGCGCCGCTGAGGATGGCGGTGACTACGACCCACAGCGGCGGATGTTCGATCAACCAGACAGCCAGGGGGAATGATCCGGCGGCCACGATCGAGCCGAGCGAGATGTGCCGCGTCCAGGCGACCATGATCACAAAAACGATCAGTACGGCCGCCAGCGCCACCGGCGTCAGGCAAAGATAAGCGCCGACAAATGCGGCAACGGCCTTGCCGCCGCGGAAGTGGAGAAAGACCGGATAGGAGTGGCCGATCATCACCACCAGCGCGGCCACCGCCATCCACTCGATGCTTTCATCCGTGAGCCGGCCTTCAAGCCACACCGCCAGGTAGCCTTTGGCGATATCCAACAGCAGCGTGGCGACGCCGGCCGCGCGTCCGGTGGTGCGCAAAACATTCGTCGCGCCGATGTTGCCGCTGCCGGAAGCGCGCACGTCGCGGCCGGTCTTGAACTTCACCAGCAGATATCCGAACGGAATCGAGCCTAGCAGGTAGGCGATGACAAGTCCGAGGGCAGCGGTCATTCAATCGCCTGTGGGAATGATCCCGGCGTTCTCCCCTATGAGCATGCGCTGGCGCGGCGCCGGAGGTGAAGTGGCCATGCGGTTTCTCCTTGCCTCAGGATACCGCAGCCGATAAGGGATACTCCGCAAGCTTGCTGTAGATCGAACCGGCGGAAGTGCGCCGGCTCAAGTAGAGATAGAAACGCGTGGCGGTGAAACTGCCGAACTCAAGCGAGGGTAGTGCGGCGATCTGCTCGCGCAGTTTCTGCAAGGGCATCGGATCCTTGATGCGGGCCAGCGTCAGATGCGGGCGGAAGGGCCGTCCTTCGGGCGAAAGGCCGAGCGTGTCGAGAGCGCGGTCCGTCTGCGCAGCCAAGGCGGCCAGTTCCGGCGGCGCTTCTACGCCGGCCCAGAAAACGCGCGGCGCATGCGGATTGGGAAAAAAACCCAGCTTGCGCACGTGCACCGGTATGGCCGGCTGAGCGGGAATTCCGGCCAGCGCGGCCTGCAACTCCGCTAGGCGTGGTTCCGGCCACTCGCCGATGAAGCGCGTGGTGATGTGCAGATTCTCAGGCGGGCTCCACTTGATGCGCGCCGAGGGACGCAGTTGATCGAGCAGGTGATGGAGATTGCCGATGACTTCTGCGGGCAGGTCGAGGCCGGTGAATAATCGCATACAAGCGACTTTACTCCGGTTTCAATGCCAGGATTCCGGCATGCGCCGGCGCGAAGCGAAGTCGGCCGTAGCCCCCGAGCAACTGGGTCTCGAAGCCGATTCGATTCAACTCGTCCAGCAGTTCGGTGCTTTCGTAGAGGTGCTGGCGGTGAGTTTCTTCGCTGCGCCGGTAGAGGCTGCCGACCTGGCGGAAACTTACGATTCGGCGCGTCAGGGTGCGGTGCTTGCGATCCTCATTGACATCGAGCAGGATCGACCAGTCGGGCCCTTCCATGAATCGTTTCGAGGGTGAGCCATTGCCGGCGCCGGGTTCCACGATGTCGAAAACCAAGACGCCGCCGGGACGCAGGGCACGGTACACGCGCTCGAAGAAATGCACCAAGCCGGGCTTGCCGCTGGCGGGATCGAAGGCGTAATTGACGCACTCTCCGATGGAGGTGACCGCATCGCACGCGGGCAGGTCCAGGCTGAATAATGATCCGGCACGGAAGCGGGCAGCAGGAGCATGCAGGCGCGCCAGGCGGAGCATGGCAGGTGAGATATCGATGCCCAATACGGCGTAGCCGCGATCGGTGAGGATGCGCGCCCAGACGCCGCTGCCGCATCCGGCGTCGACCACCAGCCCGCGCGCGACGCCATGCTGCTGGATCAGGCGCAGCAAGCCCGGCGCCGCCCTGGTGACGAAGCTGGTGTAACCCTTATCGTGAATGTAGGCGAGATCCCGCGCATAGGCTTTCACGGCTTCGCGGAAAACGCCTCATCGATCTTGGCGGCCAGGATGAAGTCGCTTTCGGTGAGCCCGTCGATCTTGTGCGTGTAGGTCTTCACGTCCACACGTCCCCAGGCGAGCAGTAAGTCGGGATGGTGACCTTCGGCTTCCGCCACGGCGCCCGCGCGATTGACGAAGGCGAGAGCGGTCTTAAAATCCGGGAAGACGAACGTTTTGGTCAGATGATGATCGGCGACGACTTTCCAATCAGGCAACTGCGCGGATAACTTCTGCAGTTCTGCGCCGCGCAGCGGCGGGACACCGCCCTTGCAGGGGACACAATGCTTCTCAACCAGAGTTCCTTCAGATTCAGCCATAGCGAAGCTCGCGTCACCCAGGTTAGGTCGAAACAGATGGGAGCGTCAAGCGGTGAATGTATGGCGCACTACGCACGTGCGGCTAGGTGGGCAGGCGAACGGCGGTTTCTTCATACAGCGGGATAGCGGCGGTGCTTTGCGTGCGGAATTCGTAGCGCTCGATGGCCAGGGCCGCGCTCGATTGATCGCTGCGCACGACGCAGCCGTAGATCATCAGCTTCATGGGGCAGACGTCGTTCAGGCGCACGGGCCAGCTCATCGAAAGCTCGACAGGCAATCCGGTGCCGAGAACGCCTTCGGTGGTGAACCAAACGCCGCTGCTGGAGATGTTCAGCGTTCGCCCGGTGCCGGACTCGGTAACGCGGCTGCCGTAGAGCAACCTGTAGCGCAATGTCTGTTCGATGCCGAAGCGACGCTTGGCGCGGCGGTCTAGCTCTTCATCCTTCTTTTTGCGTTTTGCCATGATTCGTGACCCACTCCAGAACTAGCACCGGCCGACGCTGCGCCTCAACCATGTCTTTGGTTAGGTGACATTAACTAACACCATTGATTTCCAGTACTTATGGGCCATAAGTGATGTTCCGAGGCGGCCCAAATGATTTTGGCCAGTCGAAGCTATACCAAGCCAATGGCCTTCGCTCTATGTTCGCCTAAAAAACAAGATGTTGGGGTATAACGCTCTTTAGGTAGATTGTCTGGTATCTGACTAACCCGATTCCAATCAATGGGTTCATGCAGATTTCTCTTGCAATGGATGGAGGGTTCATGGCACAATTTGTTGTGGTCTAAAAGTGGCCAGAAAGTAGACTGAAAGTGGCAGACGAGGTGAATCAAGGCGCGGTACTGCTGGAACCCCCGCGGGGGATGTACCCGGCCCGCCTGGATGACAAGGGCCGCCTCAAACTGCCGGTGGAGTTCCAGAAGTACCTGGGCGGGCTGCCGGAAAAGAAATTATTCGTGACCAGCACGGATCGGCGCATGGCGACAGTATACCCGATTGCGATCTGGAGGGAAAACGAGGCGCTGTTCTCGTCACACCGGGACAACCCGAAAGTGGTGAAAAGGGTGTGGTTCACGGCCCAGGAACTGGGTTCGGAAGCGGAGCTGGACGGGCAGGGGCGGGTGCAATTTTCGCCGGAGCTGCGGCGGGAGTTGCGCATCGAGAATCAGCCGGTGAAGGTGCTGGTGGTGAACGGGGCGATCCAGGTGATGAGCGAGGAGACGTTCCACGCGCAGCGGGCGGAAGCCGCGCAGTCCCCCGAAGACGACCTGGAAGTGCTGCAGCGGGCTGGGTTCAAGTAATGGCTTATGCATTTTGCCGTGATGGCGGCCGAGGCATTGGAGTGGCTGGCAATCCGGCCGGAGGGCACGTATTTGGATGCCACGGCGGGATTGGGCGGGCACACGGCGGAGATCGCGCGGCGGGTGACCAGCGGCAAAGTGATCGCCAACGATCGCGACGCGCAGTCGCTCGAGATGGCGCGGGGCAACACGGCCGAATGGGCCGAACGGATTTGTTACTACCAGGGGGCGTTCTCGCAGCTTGCCGAAGCGTTGCCGGCCTGCGGAGCGGAGAAGGCCGACGGGGTGTTGGCGGACCTGGGAGTGAGCCGGTATCAACTGACGGAGCCGGCGCGGGGATTTTCATTTATGGCAGAAGGGCCGCTAGACATGCGCATGGATCAGAGCACGGGCGCAACAGCGGCAGACCTGGTCAATCAGTACGCCGAGAAGGCGCTCGCCGACCTGATCTATCAGCTAGGCGAAGAAAGGAGGGCGCGGAAGATAGCCAGAGCCATCGTTCGGGCACGGCCCATACGGAGCACACTACACCTGGCCGGGGTAGTGGAGCGGGCCGTGCCACGAACGAATCGTCTGCATCCCGCGACCCGCACTTTCATGGCGCTGCGCCTGGCTGTCAACGACGAGCAAGGGGAACTCGACCAATTACTCCGGATCGCGCCGGAGCTGCTCGCGAGCGGCGGCCGTTTGGTGGTGATCTCCTTTATGTCGCTCGAAGACCGGAAGGTGAAGCACAGCTTCCGGGCGCTCGAGCAAGAGGGCCGCGCGCAGGTTTTGACCAAGCATCCTTTAACACCCACTGCCGCAGAGACGGAATTGAATCCGGCGTCGCGCAGCGCGAAGCTGCGGGCGTTGGAGATGAGATAGCGAGGTAACGATTTTATGGCAACGCTGGCAATGTTTTTCCGGAGACCACTGACGGCGCCTGCCGCCGATGGCGAGCAAACCGAGGGCTATCCGGTAGACGACCGCTGCTGCCTGCGGGCGCTACCCAACGAGGACGTGTTTCTCTACTCGAAGCGCATCGACAACTCCCGCATCGTTCGCCAGCCGGATCCGGCGGCGCGCGGGGAGTGGTCGATGATCGGCATGGCATGCCTGATCGCATTGCTGTTGATGGGGGCGCTGACGCCGCGGGTGGCCAACATCTTCGCGGGCTACCAGCTGGAATCGCTCAAACAGGAACAGAAGCATTTGCTCGACGAGCAACGCGACCTGGACGTGGTGGAAGCACGCATCGCACGGCAGGAGAACCTGGAAGTGTTGGCCAAGCGGAGCGACCTGGTGACGCCCGCGCCGGGGCAGGTCGTGCATCTGGATCCGAAGAACGACAGCAAGCTGGCGATGAACCGGCGCTAAGGGGATTGGCGGGGCTGCGAGCCCCGCGCAGGCAGGGTGCCTGCCCCACTCACGTATGGAATCAGGCAACAAAACCAGGGCTGACCGCCGCCTGCTAATGTTTGGCGGCGTGGTGATGTTTTGGGCGGCCTTGATTCTGATGCAGTTGTTCCGGTTGCAGGTGGTGCATCACCCGGAATATGTGGAGATGGCGCACCGCCAGCAGGAAGAGACCATGGAGATCGCGGCGCCGCGCGGCTCGATCTACGATCGGTCCGGGCAGTTGCTGGCCGGGAGCGTGAATCGCGATTCGGTCTACATCGATCCGCTGCAGGTGCCGGATCTGCAGGTGGCTTCGGAGATCATTTCGGGCGTGCTGCACATGGATCGCGCCGCGCTCTATGGCAGAATGCGCTGGTACATGAATAGCCAGCGCGGCTTTATGTGGGTGGCGCGGGACCTGGACACGGAGCAATACGAGCGGCTGCGCAGCCTGCACCTGGATTGGATCCGGTTCACCGAGGAGAGCCGGCGCGACTATCCGCGCAATACGCTGGCAGCGCACATCGTGGGCGCGGTAGATGCGCAGGAGACCGGCCAGTGGGGAATCGAAAAGGGCATGGAGGACGACCTGCGCGGACTGCCGGGCACCATGCGGATGTTGACCGACGCCAAGGGCCGCGGGATCGATTCGGAAGTAGAAACCGAACCGCGGCCCGGAACTGACCTGACGCTGACGATCGACGAACGGATTCAGTTGCCGGCGCAAGAAGCCATCGCCAAAGCGGTGCAGGATGCGGATGCGGACAGCGGCAGCGTAGTGGTGATGGACCCCCACAACGGCGACATTCTGGCGATTGCCAGTTATCCGTCGTTCGATCCGAACGAGCCGCCCAAGCCCGGGCGGGCTGGTGAAGCGGCGCGTTTCAATCATGCGGTATCGGTGCCCTTCGAGCCGGGATCGGTCTTCAAAGTGATCACGCTTTCGGCGGCGCTCGAGACTACGGATTTGCGGCCGACGAGCATGATCAATTGCGGGAACGGCACTTTCACGATGGCCGGACGGACGGTACACGAAGCGCATCGCGGTTACGGCATCATGCCGATGGCGATGGTGCTGGCGAAATCGAGCAACATCGGCGCGATCCAGATTGGCCTGAAGGTTGGCGCGCCCAAGCTATACGATTATGTCCGGCGTTTCGGTTTCGGCTCGCGCACGGGCGTGCCACTGCCGGCAGAATCCGGCGGGATCCTGCGGAAGCTGACGCACTGGCGCACGACATCGCTGATGTCGGTGTCGATGGGGCATGAGATCGGCGTGACCACGCTGCAACTGGCGCGGGCGTGTTCGGCGGTAGCCAATGGGGGGCTGCTGGTGACGCCGCGGCTGGTTCTGAAACGCGGCAGGGAGACAGTTCCGCCGGGGCCGATGCGCCGCATCCTGAAGCCTGAGACCGCCATCACCATGCGGCAGATGATGGAAGGCGTGGTGCTGTTCGGAACGGGCAAGCGGGCCAGGCTGGACGGTTATTCAACGGGCGGCAAGACCGGTTCGGCGCAGATCTACGACTACGCCACGGGCCACTATACGCACAACTACAACGGCTCGTTCATGGGTTTCGCGCCGGTAACCAATCCGGCTATTGTGGTAGTAGCGACGGTAAACAACACGCGGCGCGGCAGCGCGGGATTCGGCGGTGTAGTGGCGGCGCCGGTGTTCAAAGCAGTGGCCACGGAAGCGTTGCGGGTGATGGATGTGCCCAAGGATTTGCCGGACACAACGCCGGACCAGAGCGATACGCAGGTGGCCGATCTGGATGATTCGCCGACGGTGGATGGACCCGTGGATCCGCCGGTGGTAGACGAGACCGCGCAGGTGGAACCGCCGCCGTCACCGCAGCCCGCCGTGGCGGTGAGCCAAGCGGCGCCGGTGCAAGCCAAACCTAGCGGGCCAACGGCTCCGAACTTCATCGGGCTTTCGATGCGATCGGTGGTGACGCTGGCGCAGGCGCAAGGTTTCGCCGTAGTGCTGGCGGGAACCGGCATCGTCCGCAGGCAAGATCCGCCGCCGGGCGCCGTCTTGCACGACGGAGAAAGGATTCGAGTCGATCTTGGAAGATGACTCTGGGAGAAATACTGGCGGGGGTCAAGCTGAAAGCGGATCTCTCGCTGGAGGTTTCCCAGACGACGGTACAAGGTCTGGACTACGATTCGCGCCGCGTGCAGCCTGGCTATCTGTTCTTCGCATTTCCGGGCAGCCGCGCCGATGGACGCGCGTTCGCGCGCGATGCGGTGGAGCGCGGCGCGGTGGCGGTGGCCGGCGAATCGGCGGCTCTGGAAGCGTGCGGGGCGCCGTGGATCGAAGTCGCGCACGGGCGCCAGGCGCTGGCTCTGGCGGCGCGCAATTTCTACAACAAGCCCGATGAACGCATCGCGCTGACGGGCATCACCGGCACCAACGGGAAAACCACCACATCTTATTTGATCGATTCGATTCTGCGGGCGGCCGGGAAGACTACGGCGCTGGTCGGCACGATTGAATATCACCTGGCCGGACGCGTGCTACCGGCCGTGAACACCACTCCGGAATCGCTCGATTTGCATCGGCTGTTGGCTGAGTTAGAGACGCTCGGCGGGACGCATGCGGTGATGGAAGTATCGTCGCATGCGTTGGCGCTGGGCCGCGTTTACGGGTTGAATTTTCATACCGCGATTTTCACCAACCTGACGCGCGACCATCTGGATTTCCACCAGACGATGGAGGATTATTTCGCGGCGAAGCAGTTGTTGTTCACGGGTGCGGGCGCACCGCCTCCGGCATGGGCGGTGCTGAATCGCGATGACGAATGGTGCCGCAAGGTGACCGTAGGTCCGGGGACCGAGGCGCTTTGGTACGGGCTCGGCCAGGGCGCTACGGTGCGGGCGCGGCACATCAACTCGAACCTGCAAGGGCTGCGCTTTGAAGTGCAAAGCCGCAAGGAACGTTTCACGGTGGAATCGCCGCTGCTGGGCAAGATCAACGTGTATAACATCCTGGCGGCGTGCGGCGCGGGGCTGAGTTACGGCTTTGCGCCGGAGGTGATCGCGGCTGGGATCGCGCAATGCCGCGCCGTGCCGGGGCGTTTCGAGCGCATCGACGAAGGCCAGCCGTTTGGTGTGGTGGTGGACTACGCGCATACCGACGATGCGCTGCGGAACACGATTGCCGTGGCGCGCGGGTTGGCGCCGAAGCGCATCATTACGTTGTTTGGATGCGGCGGCGATCGCGATCGGGCGAAGCGGCCGCTGATGGGGCAGGCGGCGGCGGAGAACAGCGACTTCGTGGTACTGACGAGCGACAATCCGCGGTCGGAAGATCCGCTGGCGATTATGAACGATGCGCTAGTGGGCGTCCGGCGGACGGATGTGCCGTTGGTTGTCGAGCCGGACCGGGCTACGGCGATCGCACGGGCGATCAAGGAAGCGCGGCCGGGCGACATCGTGATTCTGGCGGGCAAGGGACACGAGACGTATCAGGTGCTGAAAGACCGGACGATTCATTTTGACGATCGGGAAGTGGCGCGCGGCGTACTGCAGGGCTTCGGCTATCGGCGGGAGCCGCAATGATTGTTCCGCTGCAAGCAGTGGCTGGTTTGTCGGGCCACCAGTATGAAGGCGTCCTGGTTACCGGATGGTCCGTGGATACGCGCACGATCGAGCCGGGCGATTTGTTTTTCGCGCTGCGCGGGCCGCATCACGATGGTCACGCATACGTGGCCCTGGCGCTGGAGAAGGGCGCGGTAGCCGCGCTGGTGGACCGGCCGGCGGACGGGAAGGTCATCCAGGTGGCGGATGTGCTGGCGGCGATGCAGACACTGGCGAGCTGGGCGCGGCAGCAATGGGGCGGACGCGTGGTGGGGGTGACGGGCAGCGCGGGGAAGACCACGACCAAGGATGCCATCGCCCATCTTCTGGCTACGGAATTGCGAGTTGGCAAGACCATGGGCAACTTAAATAATCATGTCGGCGTGCCGCTCTCGATTCTGCGCCTGCCGGACGAGGCGCGCGTGGGCGTGCTCGAGATGGGGATGAATCACGCGGGCGAGATTCGCGAACTGGCGGCGATGGCGAAGCCGGATATCGGGGTGGTGACGAACGTCGGATACGCGCACGTGGAGGCTTTCGACTCAATCGAGGGTGTGGCGCTGGCCAAGCGGGAGTTGATCGAGGCGCTCGATCCGAAGTCGGGCATAGCGGTGCTGAATGCGGACGATGCGCGCGTGTTGCGGTTTCGGGAGGTGCATCGCGGGCGCACGATTACGTTCGGGTTTTCAGATGGCGCGGATGTGCAGGCCACCGGCGTCGCGCTGGGACAAGACGGCACGCGTTTTCGCGTGGATGGCGTGGATTTTCATACGACTTTGGCGGGGCGGCACGGCGTTTTGAATCTGCTGGCCGGGATGGCCGTCGCACGCGCGTTTGAGATTCCAACGGCGCGGCTGCGCGATGCGGTGGCCGATTTCACGATCGGCAAGATGCGCGGCGAACGGCTGGAGCACAACGGCATCGTGATCTGGAACGATTGCTATAACTCGAATCCGGAAGCGGTGCGGGCGATGCTGGACGTGCTGCGGTCGACTCCGGCGCGGCGGCGCATCGCTGTGTTAGGCGAGATGCTGGAGCTGGGGCACGCGGCGGAGATGCTACATCGCCAGGCGGGGCGGTGTGCAGTGGAGAGCGGCGTGGATACGCTGGTGGCGGTGCATGGCGCCGCGCGGTTCATCGCCGAGGAAGCGCTGCCCGCGGGCATGCTGCCACAATCCGTGCATTTTTTTGAACACCCCGAGGAGGCCGGCGAGTTCGTCCGGCAACTGGCGGCGCCCGGTGACGCCATCTTATTTAAAGGCTCACGCGGAGTCCGGATCGAACGGGCCATGGAGAAGGTGCTGGCTTAACCATGCTGTACTTCCTGCTGTACGAAAAACTCTCGCCGGTGATTTCGGGGTTTCGCGTTTTCCGTTACGTGACCTCGCGCACGGCGTTCGCCAGCCTGACCGCGCTGTTTTTGTGCATCGCGCTGGGGCCGTGGCTGATCGCGAAGCTGCGGCAATTCCAGATCGGGCAGTATATTCGCGAGGAAGGGCCGAAGTCGCACCAGAAAAAAGCCGGCACACCCACGATGGGCGGCGTGCTGATCATCGTCTCGATTGTGATCCCGACGCTGCTGTGGGCGGACTTGCGGAATTCGTATGTGTGGATTGCGGTGGCCACGATTCTGGGCTATGGCACGATCGGGTTTGTGGACGATTATTCGAAAATCGTGAAGCATCGCAACCTGGGGCTGACCGCGCGGGCCAAGATGATGTACCAGGTGCTGGCGGCGTTCGCGGTGGCATCCATGCTGATGTACATGCGGACGTACGGCGGTTATTCAACCACGATGAACGTGCCGTTCCTGAAGAACTTCAAACCCACGCTGCTGATCTCGCCGCTGATGACGAATCCGTGGACTTACGCGATCGGCGTGCTGCCGTTCTTTATTTTCGTGGCGCTGGTGGTGGTGGGGACATCGAATGCCGTAAACCTCACCGATGGATTGGACGGGCTGGCGATCGGGCTGATGGTGGTGGCGGCGGGCGCGCTGACCATTCTTACTTATGCGGGCGGGCACGCCACGCTGGCCGAATATCTGCAGATCGCCAGGAACGCGCGCACATCGGAGCTGACGATTTTCTGCGGCTCGATCACCGGCGCGAGCTTGGGATTTCTTTGGTACAACGCGCATCCGGCGGAGATTTTCATGGGCGACGTGGGATCGCTGGGACTGGGCGCGGCGCTGGCCATTGTGGCGATTCTGATCAAGCAGGAGATTCTGCTGCTGTTCATCGGCGGTATTTTCGTGCTGGAGACGCTGTCGGTGATTCTGCAGGTGGGCAGTTTCAAGCTGCGCGGGAAACGGATTTTTAAGATGGCGCCGCTGCATCATCATTTCGAGGCATTGGGGTGGACGGAATCGAAGATTATCGCGCGCTTCTGGATCGCGGGGCTGGTTTTGGCGCTTTTCGCTTTGACTACTTTGAAGCTGCGGTGATGGGTGGTGGGTTGTGGGTGATGGGTTGTGGGTGACACAATTCAGAGTTTTCGCGATCTTCGGGTCTGTCAGAACGGTATGCGGATTGTGGAGACCGTTTATCAGGTGACCGGTTCGTTTCCGACGCGAGAGTTCTACGGTTTGACGAGCCAGATCCGGTGGGCGGCGGTTTCCGTTCCTGCGAATATTGCGGAGGGGCACTGCCGGGAACATATCAAGGAGTATTTGAATTTCCTGTCGATTGCACAGGGGTCGGTTGCAGAGTTGGAGACTGAATTGGAGATTGCCGGGCGTTTGAAATATATTGCTCCGGAGGTGCTAAGCCCGCTGTTAGTGGAGCTGAGGACGCTGGCGAAGCAGTTACGTTCGCTGCGGGCGGCGCTGGCGAGGAGCAAGCGATGATGGTGAACCAGGGTACCCGCGCTTTAGTCGTTGGCCTGGAGAAGTCAGGCCTCGCCTCGATTCAGTTACTCGTGTCGCATGGGGCGATCGTAACTGCCACGGATGCCAAGCCGCTGTCCGCTTTGCCCGGGGCTGCAATTGAACTGGAGCGTTTGCGCGTCCCGTTTGTGCCTCAAGCTGACGCGCTGGCAAGCAACCCACCACCCACCACCCAAAACCCAACACCCGACCACGAAGTGGTCGTTATTTCCCCCGGCGTTCCCGCAGACCTGCCGGCTCTTGAGGAGGCGCGGCGGCGCGGCGTGCGGGTGATTGGCGAGGTGGAGCTGGCGGCTCCTTATCTTTTGGGGCGGACGATTGGCATTACAGGGACTAATGGCAAGACCACCACTACGGCTTTGGTCGGGCATATTCTGCGCGAGGCTGGCATTGGGGTGCAGGTCGGCGGGAATATTGGGACTGCGGTGACGGCGATGGTGGAGAGCTCGCGCGCGGAGCAGTGGAATGTGCTGGAGCTTTCCAGTTTTCAGATCGAGACCATTTTCGAGTTTCATGCGGATATTGGCGTCGCTTTGAATGTCACGCAAAACCATTTGGACCGGCATCATACGTTCGATAATTATGCGGCGGCCAAGGGGCGGTTGTTTGCGACGCAGCGCGCGGGCTCGTTTGCGGTGCTGAACGCCGAGGATCCGACTTGCGTGGGGTTTGCTTTGCTGACCGCTGGAACACCGCTGTGGTTCAGCAGCCGGCGCGTGGTGACGCCGGGGATTTGGCTAGCGGACGGGAAGATTTGGCTGGACGGTGAGCTGCTGATGGACGCGCAGGAGGTGCCGATTCGCGGCCGCCACAACATCGAAGATACGATGGCGGCGGCCGCGGCTGCGCATCTGGCGGGCGCGCCGCTGGCGTCAATTGCGGCTGCGGTCCGGACGTTCAAGGCTGTCGAGCATCGCCTGGAATTCGTGCGCAAATTGAATGGCGTCGATTTTTATAACGATTCGAAAGCCACCAGCGTGGATGCGACGCTGAAGGCGCTGGATGCGTTCGCGGGCGGCTTGTGGGTGATTCTTGGCGGCAAGGACAAGGGTCTCGATTACACGGTTTTGCGCGAACCGCTGAGCGCGAAGGCGCATGCCGCGCTGCTGATCGGTGCGGCGGCCGGGAAGATCGGCGACCAGCTTCGTGGCGCGGTGCCTTTGGAGCCGGTGGGCACGCTGGAAAACGCGGTGCGTTTCGCGCATGAGCATGCGCAACCCGGCGATACGGTGCTGCTGGCGCCGGCTTGCGCGAGCTTCGATCAATTCAAGAGCTTCGAACATCGCGGCGAAGTTTTCAAGAGCCTGGTAAACAATCTGGAGTCCGGTTATTAATATGGCGCAGACACTCAAAACCGATTGGACACTCTTCGGCACCACGGTGGGATTGACGACGTTCGGCGTGATCATTCTTTATAGCGCGTCGAGCGTGATTGCCGAGCTGCGGTACGGGTCGTCGTGGCATTTCGTGGTGCGGCAGGCTTTGTGGCTGTTGCCGGCGTTCGGTCTGATGATGTTCCTGAAGCGCACGCATTATAAGAAGCTGCAGAACTCCACGGTGGCGTTCGCCGCGATCGGGCTGGTGCTGATGCTATTGGGAATTGTGTTCTTCGTGGACTCGGCGCATCATCGCTGGCTGCGCATGGGGCCGCTCGGGCTGCAGCCGTCGGAACTGGCCAAGCCGGCGCTGGTGATTTTCCTGGCTTATTTCGTGGCTTGGCGGGCGCAGGCGATTAATACACGATACACGCTGTATCCGGCTTCGGTGGCGGTGGGGCTATTGATCCTGGCGGTGGTGATCGCCGATTTGGGAACGGCGGTGGTGCTGGGCGTGACGGCCACCGTGATGTTTTTCGTGGCGGGATTGCGCTGGCGTTTCTGCGCGATCGCGGCCGGGCTGGCGCTGCTGGGTCTGGCGTTCTTCATCGTGTCGAAACCGTACAGACTGGCGCGCGTGGTGGGGTACGTGGACCCGGACTTCAGGATCGTGTCGCAGATCGATCCGGCGGGGCATATCGAACGGTATCTGCACCAGTCGTTGACGTCACGGGATACGAGTTATCAGTCGGAACAATCCAAGATCGCGGTGGGGACGGGCGGCGTGATCGGCGCGGGGCTGATGCAGGGGAAGCAGAAGCTGCTGTATCTGCCGGAGGCGCACACCGATTTTATTTACGCGGTGGTGAGCGAGGAGTTGGGGATGTTCGGATCAGTGGGGGTGCTGCTGGCGTTCGGAATTATTTTGTGGCGCGGGCTGCGGGCAGCGATCCGGATACCGGACGATTTCGGGCGCTATCTGGCGCTGGGGATCACGGCGGCGGTGGTGGTGCAGGGATTGATGAATATCAGCGTGGTGCTGGGGATGATGCCGACCAAGGGGATTCCGCTGCCGCTGATCAGTTCCGGAGGGAGTTCGCTGCTGTCGACCGCGGCGTCGTTGGGGATATTGATGAATGTGTCGGAACATGCCGGATAGGAGCGCGTTGCGCTCCTATCCGGCGGGGCTGGGGATTTGGGGCTGGGGGCTGGGGCTTTGTTCGTGACTTCGATTCGGAGTTTTAAGGATTTGCGGGTTTGGCAGGTTTCGATGGATCTGGTCGAGGCTGTGTACCGATTGTCCGGTGCGTTTCCGGCGGATGAGAATTATGGGCTGCGGGGACAGATCCGGCGGGCTGCGGTGTCGGTTCCATCGAACATTGCGGAAGGGCACGCTCGCGCTTCGACGAAAGAATATCTGCACCACTTGGCGATGGCTCAAGGGTCTCTTGCGGAATTAGAGACGCAGTTGGAAATTGCGCTACGACTCCGATACCTGTCGCAGGAAGATGCCATTTCGTGCGCAAGCGACATACAGAGGCTGGGTAAACAGCTCCACGCTCTGCGCAATTCTCTGGAGGAGCGGAGGTGAGTGAAGGTCAAAGCCCCAGCCCCCAGCCCCCAATCCCCGGCCCCTGCCATGAGGAACGAGGCGTAGCCACATTCCTCATGGCCGGCGGCGGCACAGGCGGTCACGTCATTCCGGCTCTGGCTGTGGCTCGCGAGCTTCGCTCTCGCGGGCACGCGGCTTTTTTTGTGGGGACGGAACGTGGGTTGGAGAGCAAGCTGGTGCCTCGGGAGGGGTTTCAGCTGGAGCTGATTCGGATCGGCGGGCTTAAGCGTGTGGGGTTACGGCAGACGGTGGCTACTTTGTTTCAACTGCCTTTGAGCACGCTCGAGGTTGGACGTCTGATGGCTCGGCGGCGGGTTGCGGCGGTGTTCAGCATGGGCGGGTATGTCGCGGGGCCTCCGGTGATTGCGGCTCTCTTACGGCGGACTCCGGTGGTCGTGATGGAGCCGAATGCGGTGCCGGGATTCACCAATCGGCACATCGGCCGGTTTGTGCGGCGGGCTTTGATCGGATTTGCGGAGACGGCGCGTTATTTTCCGGCGGGGCGCACGGAGGTTACCGGGCTGCCGGTGCGCGAGGAGTTTTTTGCGATTCCGGCGAAGGCGGCGGGTGGGCGTTTCACGATTTTGATTACCGGCGGGAGCCAGGGGTCGCGGACATTGAACCAGGCGGCGCGGCAGAGTTGGCCTTTGTTCCGCGAGGCGGGGCTGGAGGTGCGGATCATGCATCAGAGCGGTCCGGGGGCTTGCGAGGAGTTGCGCGCGGCGTTTGCGGAGGCGGGGCTGGCGGGCGAGGTGGTGCCGTTCATCGCGGACATGCCCGTGGCGTTCGCGCAGGCGGATTTGGTTGTGTGCCGGTCGGGCGCAGGCGCGGTGGCGGAGTTGGCCGCGGCGGGCAAGCCGGCGATTCTTTCGCCGTTTCCGTTTGCGGCCGATCAACATCAGTTGCACAACGCCGAGGCGTTTGTGCGCGCGGGGGCGGCGTTGTTGATCGAAGACCGCGAGTTGACCGGGGCGCGGCTGTTTGAGGCGGTCACGCGATTGGCTGGCGATCGCGGCGCGCTCGAGCGCATGGGCTTGGCGGCGCGTAGTTTGGCGCATCCGGGCGCGGCGCGGCGGGCGGCGGAGATACTCGAAGAATTTCGTTGACAGCGGGACCCGGTAGCCGAAACAATACGATAAGATAATGTTTTTTCGACGGCAGCATCTGCATTTTACGGGGATCGGCGGAATCGGCATGAGCGGCATCGCCGAGGTGTTGCTGAATCTGGGCTACACCATCAGCGGTTCGGATTTGAAACTCAGCCCGATCACGGAACGGCTGGCGGCGATGGGCGCCACGATTTACGAGGGCCATGCGGCATCCAACGTAACTGGCGCGCGCGCCTTGGTGGTAAGTTCCGCGATTGACGAACGCAATCCGGAGGTGCAGGAAGCCCGCCGGCTGCAGATCCCGGTGATTCCGCGCGGCGAACTGCTGGCGGAGTTGATGCGGTTGAAGTACGGCATCGCAATCGCCGGCAGTCATGGCAAGACCACTACCACGTCGATGACAGCGACGATTTTAAATCACGCCGGTCTCGACCCGACGGTGATGGTTGGCGGGCGCGTGGCCACCATGGGCGGGTCAAACGCGCGCGTGGGCCACAGCGATTTTCTGGTGGTGGAATCGGACGAAAGCGATGGCTCGTTCTTGAAGCTGGCGCCGATTCTGGCGATCGTTACCAACATCGACCGCGAGCACCTGGACCACTACGCATCGATCGATGAGATTCGCGCCGCGTTCATCGAGTTCGTGAATAAGGTTCCGTTTTATGGCGCGGCCATCGTGTGCGTGGATGACGATAACGTGAAGACCATCATGCCGTCGATCCGGCGGCGCACGATCACGTACGGCGCCAGCACGCAGGCCGATCTGGAAGCTACCGAGATCGAGTGCGGGCCGTTCGCCAGCGCATTCAATCTGCGCTACCGGCAAACCGAACTCGGCCGTTTCGAGTTGCACGTTCCCGGGCGGCACAATGTGCTGAATGCTACGGCGGCCGCGGCGGTGGCGCTCGAACTGGAGGTGCCGCCCGGGCAGATTCGCGATGCGCTGGCAACCTTCAGCGGCGTTGACCGGCGCTTCCAGACGCGCGGCACAGAGCGCGGCATCACGGTGATCGACGACTACGGGCATCATCCGACGGAGATCCGCGCGACGCTCGCGGCGGCCAAGTTGTGCGGCTTCCGGCGCATCCACGTGTTGTTTCAGCCGCACCGTTACACGCGCACGCAGCACTTGCTGGACGATTTCGGCCGCGCGTTTCACCAGGCGGACACGGTTTTCATTCTGGATATCTATGCGGCTTCGGAACAGCCCATCGAGGGCGTCAATGCGGAGGCTGTGGCCGAGCGCATCCGGCAGTTCGGGCATCGCGGCGTGGAGTATGTGGGCACCATCGATCGCGGAGTCGAGGCGCTGCTGGGCGTGGCGGAGGAAGGCGACCTGGTGTTGACGCTGGGTGCGGGCAATGTCTGGCAGGCCGGCGATCTGGTGCTGGCCCGCTTGAGGCAACCCGGGAGGACCACGGATGCCGCGTGAGAAGGCGCGCCGCGGATTCCGCTGGCGGTTGTGGCTTTCGGTGCTGGTGTGGAGTGCGCTGTTTGTGTCGAGCGCGTGGGCCGCGCGGCAGGTGCACCGCTTCGTGCTGGGCGACGCGCAGTTCGTGTTGCAGAGCGAGCAGCGCGATGCGGTGGTGTTCGATGGTGTAACCTATGCGTCGCGGCCCAAGCTGAAGCGCATCTTCGCGGCCGATTACGGGCGCAGCATCTTTGCGGTGCCGCTCGACGAACGCCGACGGCGGTTACTGGCGATCGACTGGGTGGAAGACGCCACGGTTTCGCGCGTGTGGCCGAACCGCCTGCTGGTGCACATTACCGAGCGCAAGCCGGTGGCTTTCGTCAGCCTGCCGTTCGCCGAGGCTTCGGGTTCCGCGGCGCGCTTCCTGCTGGTAGATGCGCAGGGCGTGCTGCTTGATCCGCCGCTGCGGGCGCAATTCGCGTTCCCGGTTCTGACCGGGCTCACCGACGACCAGACCGACACGCAGCGCCGCGTACGCGTGCACGCCATGCTCAACCTGATGGACGATTTGGGCAATCTGGGCCAAAACATTTCCGAGGTCAACGCCGCCGATCCCGACAACCTCACCGTAGTGGCGCAGGTGGAGGGCCGCCCGTTCGAGCTCCGTTTGGGGGAAGGCAACTACGCGAAGCGTTTACAGAATTTCCTGCTCCACTACCCGGAGATTCACAAACACGCGGCCAACGTCACGACGTTCGATCTGCGTCTGGACGATCGTATTACCGCCGAGGAGCACACAAACAGATAATGAGCACGCCGAACATCATATACGCCGTGGGTCTGGACGCCGGGAGCGACTGGACGCGCTGCGTCATTTGCCTGCTGGAAAACAACCGCATTCGCTACTTGGGTGGCGCGGCCGGCGGGTCGCAAGGCTGGTCGAAGGGGCTGATTGCGGACCAGACAGCATTGTCGGAATCGATGGTGGCGGTGTTCCGGGAAGCGGAGAGGAACGCGCAGGTTTCGGTGGAATCGACGGTGGTGGGGATGGGCGCGACCCTGCGCGGGGCGAACTGCCGCGGGTTGCACGATCTGGGCCGTGTGCGCGTGGTGGATCAGCGAGACGTGAACCGCGCGGTGGAGCGGGCCAAGCGCGTGCTGCTGCCGGAAGACAGCATGATCCTGCAAATGTTCCCGCAGGATTTCGTGGTGGATGGGCACCCCGGCCATCGCGATCCGCGGCGGATGATCGCGGGGCAGATCGAAGCGAACATCCACCTGGTGATGTCGTCGCGGCGCGAGCACGATTCGCTGGTGGGGGCGGTGAACCAGGCGCATATGGCGGTAGAGGAGACGGTTTCCGAAGCGCTGGCCGCCAGTTACGCCGCGGTGTTGCCGGAGGACCGCAGGGAGGGCGCGGCGCTGCTGAACATCGGCGCGCAATCGACGGAACTGGTGGTGTATTACGGGAACGCGCTGCAATTGGCGGCCAGCCTGCCGATTTCGGGCGACCATTTCACGCGGGATGTGGCGCGCGGGCTGTGTATCAGCTTTGAAGATGCGGAAGCGCTGAAGTTCGAATTCGGCAGCGCGCGGGCCGAGAGCACGGCCGAGAATTGTTTTGTGGAAGTGGAATCGCGCGAGGATCGCGACGTGCAGCGGCGCATGTTGAACCGCATCCTGGAAGCGCGGGCCTACGATCTGTTCCAACTGGTGCAGCGGGAACTCATCCGCATCGGCATGGACGGCGCGCTGATGGGCGGCATGTTCCTGGCGGGCGGCGGCGCGCACCTGGAAGGCATGTGCGAGGTCGCCGAGGAAGTGCTGCGCTGCCGGGTGTGTAATGCGCTGCCGATCGGGATACAGGATTGGCCGGAACAAGTTTGCGATCCGGCGTGGGCGACGGTGGCGGGCCTAGCGATGTACTCGGCGAAACTGAAATCGCAGCATGAGATCCAGAAGCAGACGTATGGGTTGCTGGGGAAGATTCTGAAATGAGCCGCAGATGCACGCAGATTCACGCGGATAAAACCCACACATGGCGCGGTGTAGGTTTTGGTTTTATCTGCGTGTATCTGCGTGCATCCGCGGCTAAAAGATTTTGTGGTGAAGGAGGCTGGCATGGGGTTGATCGATTCTGACAACGACGATTTGAAGTACGAGATTCAGGAAGAGGCCGCGGGCGGGGCGCGCATTAAAGTGATCGGCGTGGGCGGCGGCGGCTGCAACGCCGTGGCGCGGCTGTTTCGCGAAGGCATGCCGGGCGTGGAGTTTTGCGCCATGAACACCGATGCGCAAGCGCTGGCGGCTTGTGAGGTGCCGAGCAAGTTTCAGCTCGGCGCCAAGATCACCAACGGGCTGGGCGCGGGTTACAATCCCGAGATCGGCCGGCAGGCGGCGCTCGAGAATACGGATAAGATCGTCGAGATCCTGCAAGGCGCCGATATGGTTTTCGTCAGCGCCGGGCTGGGCGGTGGGACGGGCACGGGCGCCGCACCCGTGATCGCGTCGCTGGCCAAGGAACTGGAGGCGCTCACCATCGCCGTGGTCACCAAGCCGTTCTCGTTCGAAGGGCCGCGGCGGATGCGCCTGGCGGACCAAGGGCTGGCCAAGCTGGCTTCGACGGTGGATACCGTGATCGCCATCCCCAACGACCGGCTGCTGGCGCTGGTGCCGCGCGGCACCAGCTTCTTCGATGCTTTCAAGCTGGCCGACGATCTGCTGCGGCAGGCGGTGCAGGGCATCAGCGACATTATCAATACGCCGGGCATCATCAACCGCGATTTCGCCGATGTGAAAGCGACCATGCTCGGCATGGGCTACGCCATGATGGGAACGGCGTTGGGGCGCGGCGAAAATGCCGCGGTGGATGCGGCGCGCCAGGCGATCAATTCGCCGCTGCTCGAAGATTCGCGCATCAGTGGGGCGCGCGGGTTGCTGATTAATATCACGGGATCGAGCCGGCTGGGTCTGCACGAGGTGAACGAGGCTTGCTCGATTATCCGCGAGGCGGCCAATTGCGACGAGGTGCAGATCAACTTCGGCGTGAGCGTGAACGAGTCGATGGCCGATGCGGTGAAGGTGACGGTGATCGCTACCGGATTCCAGCCGCATAACCTGATGGTGGACGCGGAGCCCGCGCCCGCGCCGGTGGTGGTGGCACCGCCGCCGGTGCCTGCGTTCGAGCCGGTGGCCGCGGCGGAGCCCGAGCCGATGCCTGCGCCGGTGGTGAATGGCGAGCCGGAGCCGGCTTTCGATCCGGATGATTTGGATACACCCGCGTATCTGCGGCAGGGGCGATTATTGAACTAATGCCAGAGGGTTAACGATAGATAGCCGCCAGAGTACTACGGCCGTCAAGATGCCAAAATCGCCGGGAGGGAACTATCCTGGTGGCATCCACAATGCGTTTGAAAGACGCGCTCGTAATCGTACCCACGGTGGTGGCCCTCGGTTTGGCTGGATGTGCCTCGGATCCGCCGCCTCCGCCTGAACTGACGCCGGCGATGGCAGCGGCAGCCATCACGCAAAAATGGTCGCAGGGCGAGATGAACCATTTTCGTGTGACCTTTCATTCCGAAACGCTGGTGGAATGCGGTGTTCAGCACGATCTCTGGCAACTGGCGGACTTGACCGATGCGAGCGGCAAGACCTGGGGGTCGGCCTACCGGCTCACGGCTAAGGGTAGCCAATTGCTGACGTCGATCAACCTGCAGAAATCGGGGCTGGGGCACCAAATTCTGTTACGCGGGCCGTACCGCATCGAGATCAACGGCATCACGGACGGGAGCCAGCCCAATACGAAGAACGTGGCGTTCCGTTGGGATATCGACTGGGACAAGGCCGCGGCGGATCTGAAAGCCTGCCTGCCGCGGTTTGAGCTTTCGGGCAACCAGGCGGCCGTGTTTCAACTGGATGGGGATGGCTGGCATTTCTTGTCGTACTTGAACCCGGAGGACATCACCGTTCCGCAGGACGGCGCTCCGGCGGCTCCTTCGGTCGCTTCGCCCGCAGGCCGGTAGTGCGGCCGCGTAGGCGCCCGCATTTTAATGCGACCCGTACTTCATCTCGCCCGCGGCGACGCGCACGGCCAGGCGATTCTCTTTGGGAGGCAAAGGACAAGTGGCATAAGGCGTGAACGCGCAAGGCGGGTTGTAAGCTTTATTGAAATCCAAATCGACCGTACCGTCCGCCCCTAACTCCGTATCTAGGAACCGTCCGGCGCCGTAAGTCTCCTTGCCCGATGTCAGATCCTTGAAGATGAACGACAGTTGATTCGGCGCTTCCTCGACCGGCGTGAGCCGCAGTTTCGTCCCGTGCAGTTCGAACTCCACGTACCCGGGACTGGGCGTGTCTTCGACTTGACCCAGAACGTTGAGAATCGGAATCTTCTTGGCATCCCGCACCAGGCGGGTGCGAATGTGATAGGCCTGGTCTACCGGGAAGAAATGCAGGCCCGTGAAATCCTTCCGGAGCTGGCTATTGCGATCCTTCAGGCGGATGCCGTACCGGTCGCCGCGTTGAATCACGAACATGGTCAGCGCGCCCAGCGTGACCAGGTCCGGCTTGGTCCCCGCATCCGAAAGCAATTCGCGTGTTTCGCCGTTCATCCGAAGGGTAACCTTGCCGCCATGCAATTCGAAGGCGCCCCCGTGCCCCACCGCCGGATCGGGCGGCAGTTCGATTTCATGCCCCGGCCCGGCGCCAAACGTATTCGCGCCCTCGTGCAGCCAGAACAATCCGGTCACGGTCAGCCATCCGCCATCCGCCTTGAGCCGCGCCTCGCGCTGCCGCCGCCACTCCTCGACCTGCGCGCGATAGGAATCGGAAGCCCCATGAACCATGCCCGCCACCACCAGCACCGCGAGTGCAAACTTCATTCGCCTCCTTCGAGCGCCTGTTCCAGCAGGCCGGCGAACTCCTCGCTCTTGCGGTCCACGCGCTGCTTAAGCTGATTGAGGTCCTGCTCCAGGCTATGCAACCGGTCCGCCAGGTGCAAGCACGCCAGCACCGCGATGCGCGTCGAATCCGCATTTGGAGACTTGGCCGCGATCGAGAGCATCAGCTCGTCCAATCCCCGCGCCAGTTCTTCCACTTCGCGCGGATCTCCGGCGGTGAGCAGCGTGTAAGACTGGCTCAGGATGGTGACGCGGACCGGTCGTTTTTCGGGTGTCGAGGCGGCCACGGCTTTAGCCGGCGCTGAGTTGATCGATCTGCCCCAGCAGCTTCTCGATGCGGCTGCGCACCTGCTTGCGCTCCGAATGCAAAGTCTTCAGCTCTTCGGAAAGCTTGGCATTCTCGGCGCGCGCCGCGGCGGCTTCCTGCACGGCGGCCTCTTTCTCCTGCCGCAGCCGGGACACCAGTTGCACCGCTTGCTGGATGCGCTGTTCTAACGTCTGGAGCGAATCGGTTTCGAGTTCGAGCGGGCTCATCGGCCAGCGCTCTCCAGGGCCGCTTTGGCCTTCTCCACCAGCAATCCGAACCCGGCGGCGTCACCGGCCGCGACCTCGGCCAGCACCTTGCGATCCAGGTCCACGCCCGCGGCCTTCAGGCCGTGCATGAACTTGCTGTAGGAAATGCCCGCCTGCCGGCAGCCCGCGTTGATGCGCACAATCCACAGCGCGCGGTAATCGCGCTTCTTGTTACGCCGCCCGACATAGGCATATTTCAGAGCCTTCTCGACGGCTTCCTGCGCCGCGCGATGCAGTTTGCTCTTCGTTAAAAAATAACCGGACGCGCGTTCTAACGTCTTGTGGCGCGACGCCCGCCGTTTCGTTCCGCGTTTCACTCTGGGCACGTTTGTTCTCCTTTTTGATGATCGTCATCATTTGCGGCGGATCGGGCACGTGCCACGCGCACCGTCCGCACGCGTCGCTCCCTAATAAGGAAGCATGCGCTTCAGCGCCGGCTGGTTCGTGGGATCGGCCAGCACGGCCTTGTGCAGCTTGCGTTTCCGCTTGCGCGTCTTCGAGGTCAAGATGTGCCGGGCAAACGCATGGTTCCGCACCACCTCGCCCGTCCCGGTCTTCTTGAACCGTTTGGACGCACCTTTGTGAGTCTTCAGCTTCGGCATAATTATTCCTGGAATTGTTGCGAACAGGTGAATCTCTCAAAGTATAGCAGGAGCGCAGGATCACCCGCCACACACTCCCCAAAACGTCCGAAATCGAACGTAAGACAGCAAACTCATAGTACTCGCGTTGAGAAATCCTGCAACGGTATTTGCTACAGTTCACACAAGTCTTTTGGTACCGTGTCTTCTGTAACCTTTGTGGGACTTGCTGCCGCGCCATAGCAGTGTAAACTACCCTGGGGGAACCATTTTGAGCTTATGCCGAAGCTGAAAGCTAACGGAGTGAACTTGCATTACATCACCGTGGGCATGGGTCCGGATGTCGTCATGCTCCACGGCTTCCTCGGCAATCTGGCGGTCTGGCATCTCTATATGACCCCCATCCTGCGCCGCGAGCACCGCGTCACTACCTACGACCTGCGCGGCCACGGTTACAGCGATGTCACCCCCACCGGCTACACCGCGGCCGACATGGCCGAGGATCTGCGCTGCTTCCTCGACGTCATGGGCATCGAGCGCGCTGCCCTGGTCGGGCATAGCTTCGGCGCTGACATCTGCATGTACTTCAGCCTGCTCTATCCCGAGCGAGTCTCAAAGCTGGTGGCGCTCGAACCGGGGCTGGCCGCCTTGGTCCACCTGCGCCAGGATAAAGATTGGATCGGCTGGTCGGCCTGGGTTGCCAAGCTGGAAGAAGTTGGCATTCACGTGCCCGAAGATAAGCGTACCGATGCCGAGTACCTGCTCCAACTCAGCCTCGAAACGCCGAAATTCTATGGACCCGCGCGCGGCCTGCCGCGCAATCGCGAGCCGCTCCTGCACCTCATCCGCAACACCACGCTGCTCAAAGATTACGAGGTGGTCGGCGCCATGACCCTGGATGCCGTCCGCACCATCCAGACCCGCACCCTGCTGGTCTACGGCAACAATTCGCACTTCATCAGCTCGTACGAATATCTGCACAAGGCCCTGCCCAATTGCAAATCGGTGCTGCTGCCGGGCGGCGAGCACTTCGGCCCGCTTGAGCAGCCGGAATTGCTGACCGAGCACATCACGCAATTCCTCAAGCCGGCTTCGGTCACTAGTCTGCGGCCAATGCCGTTTACGGGCGATGCGGCTTTCGACGCCGCGCGATAAGATCCTCCACCAACGCGGCGGCCTTTGCCGGTCCGCCGCACGCCACCAGTGCCGCGCCCATCCCGGCCGCGCGCGTACGGTACCCCGGATCGTCCAGCAGCCGCAGCACAGCTCGCCGCAAGCCGCGAACCCCGGTACGCCACGGCGAAAGCCGCAGTCCCGTGCCGGTCTCCGCAACCCGCCAGGCCATCTCGGCCTGATCCCAGATCGAAGGCAGCACCGCCGCCGGGACCCCGGCCATCAGGGCCGCCATCACCGATTCGGAATTCCCGTTGGTGACCAGTACCTCTGCCAGCGGCAACACATCGCTCAACGCCGTGTGCGGCCGCAGCAGCACATTGTCCGCCAGGTTGCCTAGTCTCAGGTTCGCCAAGTCGCGGCCCTCGCCCGCCAGCAGCACTACCGTCAGCGGCAGACTCGCCAAGGCCCGCGCTGCGAGTGCCAGCACCCGCGCCTCGTGTGTGTAGAGCGCGCCCTCATCCACCACCACCACCGGCTGCCCCAGCGGGATCTCCGCCAGCCACCCGGCCGGCGGCGCATCCGCGGGCTTCTCCCACAAGCACGGCCCCACGTAGCGCACCCCGTCCGGCAAATCGCACCGCTGATTGTCGAACTCCGGCGCGCTGGGCACCAGGTAAAGCGGCAGCCTGCCGGTGAATTCGTTGACGCCTACGGTGAGCGGTTCCAACCCGAATTGCCGCCGCAACCGGTTAGCCGTCCGCCGCGTCCGCGCAGTGACCGGCAGAGTCGCCACCGGCGCCAGCCATCTGAGCATCGCCCGCCAGCCGCGCCGCCGCGGCAGCGCGATTCCCTGCACCGGCCCATCCGGACCCGGCAGGATGCAGTTCGCCACATGCGAAAGCGCCGCCACCGGTATACCGTCCCGCTCCTGCAGAATCAGGATCGGCGCCCACATGGCGATGTCGCACACCAGCACGTCCGCGCGAAACGCGGCCAGCACCGCCTCCAGATCGCGCACCTGCGCCGGCACGGTGTCCACCAGAAAACGCGGCCACAGCCTGCGCATCTGCGAAGGACGCCTGCGTCCGGCGATCAGGTCGTCCACCGTACGCGCCACCAGGCTCCACTCCACCGCGCGAAACGGAAAACACCGGAACCCTTCCGCAGCCAGCGCCGCCACCGCCGCGCCGCCCGAGTAGAACGCCACTTGGTGCCCGCGCGCCCGCATCTCTAGCGCTACGGCCAGGAACGGATGCAAGTGTGTCGGATAAGGCCAGACCGCCAACAGCACCCGGGCCATGCTACTTCAGCAAATAAATCGCTGCCTTGGCGAAGTCCAACTGCCGCTCGTCAATCGATTGAAAACCAGCCTTCCGGAACAGATCTTTCCAAGTGGCCGAATCCACCGGCTTCTGCTGCGTCAGGTCGTGATACAGGAAGTAATAGACCGAGATGCCCGGATGCCGCCGCAGTTCCTCGGCCGCCGGCCGCAGAGCCTCAAAGGCGATCAACGGCGTGCCCGGGAACAGCCGCCGGAAGTCTTTCAGAAAATTCAACAGCACGTCTTCGCCGAAATAGAGCAGCTCATGCAGCACAAAAAAGATGGTGGCCGCGTCGATGGGCGGCAGGCCCGCCTGTTCGATCTTGGATATATCCATCGCCGTCAGCCTCACCCGCCCCTCGAGGCCTTCCTCCCGCAACAGGCGATTGCCGTCTTCGATCGCGGACGGCGCCAGGTCGATGCCGTAGCACTCCACTTGCGCATTGAGCCGGCAAAGCGCCCTCAGAAACGTGCCGTCGCCGCATCCCAGGTCGAGCACGCGCTTGTATCCGTTGGCCATGATCATGTCGTTCGCCATCGGAAAGAACAGCAGGTTCTCCATCTCGCCGCTGCCGCGCGCCACAAAATCGGAGCGCCGGTAGAGATCCTGCCCGTAGACTTTCTCTCTACGCAGCAGAGGCTCCAGCGAATGGAAAACTTCGTCGTACCCGTAGCAGACTTCCAGCCAGCCGCGCATCACTTCCACCAGGCTTCGTCCTTTTTCCGAGAGCGTATAGCCGTCCACGTTCTTATCGAAGATCCCCAGGCAGTAAAACGCCTCGCACAGCGGAGCGAGCACCACCGGTTCCAGGTTCCCGCGCGCCGCAAAATCGTCGATATCCACCGCCGGCTGCTGCTGCATCTCGTCGATCAGCCCCGTGTTCAGCAGCGCGTGCATGATGCTGGTTTCCATGTAGCCACGGATCATCTCTTCCCACCCGGTGCGGTAGGTCTTCTGCAAACGCAGCATGTAGGGCAGTCCAAAACGGTGGACGGTCTTCGCTAGTTCGAGCATGGGGTCTCCTCCGGTTCTGGCTATTACCTTAACAGGTATAGAGACCCTAAACACTGATATGGGTACCAGTACCCCTAATTGCAGCTAGGCCGGAGGGATTGCTTGTATTTCAGTTAACAAGCCTCTAAACTCTCTTTATTGAAAGCACCCCACACAAGGAGAACTCGTACCAAATGACACGGCTTCATGGCGGTAGGCTCTGTTTGATTCTCTTGGCAATCTGCGGCTTGGCGGGCGCCCTGGCCGCCCAAACCAGCTACACTTACACGGCTGCAGGTGTCTTCGCCGCGACCCCCGTCAGCGGAGCCGACGAGCTCAGACTGGCGGGCGAACCGTTCAGCATCACCGTCACCGCCAGCGATTCCCAGTTGTCCTCCTTCCACGGCCCAGCTTACGCCGGCTACGACGGATTGCAGTTCATGGGCACCCTCCACACCGGCCTGATGCCCACGCCTGTTGCGTTAGCCAGCAAAAACACTTGGATCGTGTTGGCCAACGGCAATCCCAGCTACAACCTGTTCGCTATGGGCACCACCTTGAAAGTCATCAGCCTGACGCTGAAGGTCAGTGCCAATATCACGCTGCCGGTGGGAACCTTGACCACCGTGCGGAACCATGCCTTCCCGGCCGTCGGCTTCACCCCCAGCACTGCCACCATGACCTATTCCGACGGCACCAACTCCACCACGCTCGGAATGACCGGGAGCCTCTACGGCGCCGCAGCCAGTAGCTCGGTGACGTCCTCTGCGAAGGTCTATCTCCACAGCAACGGCGTGCGCGCCATCACCCTCCATGCCGACGGGACGCAATCTGAGCGCGCCGTCTCGAATGCGCCGGTGGATCTCGGCAACGCCTCGGATGTCGTGGCTCTGCGTTTCTACGCCTCGGGCATCTCGCCTACCTCAGATGTGCAGATTCAAATCGCGGGCCAGCAGGTACCGGTGCTCTATGCGGGAGCCTCCGGAAACTATCCCGGCTTGGACGAGATCGGCGTGCAAGTGCCGCGCAGCCTGGCTGGAACAGGCAAGGTCGACGTAGTCGTATCAGTCGATGGCCAATCCGCCGCTCCAGTCCAACTCACGATCCAGTAAAAGTGGGGCAGGCGCATCGCCTGCGGCGGCCTCGAAGGCCGCCACGCACGGCCTTGGTATAATTGCCCCAAATGCCCGAGGTCCGTCATTCCGTGTGCGCGCTCGATTGCCCGGACACGTGCGCCGTCCTCATCACCATTGAAAACGGGCGGGGCACGCGTCTCCGAGGCAATCCCGAGCATCCGGTCACCCGCGGCTTTTTGTGCGGCAAAGTCGCCCGCTACCTCGAGCGCGAATATTCACCCGCGCGCCTGCTCCACCCGCTGCGCCACACAGGTCCGAAAGGCGCGGGCCAATTCGTCCGCGTCACCTGGGATGAAGCTCTCGACGAAATCGCCGCGCGCCTGAAATCCATCGCCGCCGAGTTCTCGCCCGAAGCCATTCTCCCCTACAGCTACGCAGGCACCATGGGGCTGCTGCAAGGTTCCGGCATGGACCGCCGCTTCTTCCATCGGCTGGGAGCCTCGCGCCTCGATCGCACCATCTGTTCATCCGCCGGCGGCGCCGGCTTGGCCGCCGCGCTCGGCCACCGCTATGGCACCGAGCCCGAACAGTTCCGCCACGCCAAGCTGATCCTCGCCTGGGGCGCCAACGTGCTCGGCACCAACGTGCACCTCTGGCCTTTCATCGTGGAAGCCCGCCGCAATGGCGCGAAGTTCTACACCATCGATCCGCGCCGCAATCGCACCGGAGCCGCAGCCGACAAGCACTTCTTCATCAACCCCGGCAGTGATACCGCCCTCGCGCTCGGCATGATGCACGTCATCATCGGCGAAAAGCTCCATGATGCCGATTACGTCGCACGCTACACCGAGGGCTTCGACGGCCTGGCCCAGCGCGTGCGCGATTATCCGCCCGAGCGCACCGCCGCTCTTACTGGTATCCCCAAGGACGAAATCGTCGCCCTGGCCCGCGAATACGCCACCACGCGCCCCGCCGTCATCCGCCTCAACTACGGCGTGCAGCGCAGCGAGCGCGGCGCCATGGCGGTGCGCGCCATCGCCCTGCTGCCCGCGCTGACCGGCGGATGGAAAGACGTCGGCGGCGGCCTGCAGCTTACCACTTCGAAAGCTTTCTATCTCAATCGCGAGGGCCTCGAGCGCGCCGACCTCCAACGCAGCGCTCTCGGCCGCGAAGCCCGCATCCTGAACATGTCGCTGCTTGGCCAGGTCCTCAACGACACCGCCGATCCGCCCGTCAAAGCCCTGGTCGTCTACAACTCCAACCCCGCCGCCATCGCGCCCGATCAAACCGCCGTGCGGCGCGGCCTCGAGCGCCCCGATCTGTTCACCGTCGTCCTCGAACAATTCCAGACCGACACCGCCGACTACGCCGATTTCGTCCTGCCCGCGACTACCTTCCTCGAACACACCGACCTCTACCTTGCCTACGGCCATTACTATCTGCAGCTCGCGCGCCCGGCTCTCGCCCCGCCTGGCGAGACGCGCCCGAATACCGAGGTCTTCCGCGCCCTGGCTGCCCGCATGGGTTTCGACGATGCCTGCTTCCGCGATTCCGATGACGACATGCTGCGCACCCTGCTTGCCACCCATCACCCGTTCCTGCAGGGCATCACGCTGGAAGATCTCGACCGCGATCATTCCATCCGCCTCAAAATCGCGCCCGCTGGCCAGCCCTTCCAACCCTTCGCCCAGGGCGGCTTCGGCACGCCTTCGGGCAAATGCGAATTCCACGCTGAAACGCTCACATATACGCCGCCCATCGAATCGCGCTTCGGCGACCAGACCCTGCACGCGCGCTTCCCGCTTGAGCTGATCTCGCCCAAAAACGACGACAGCATGAATTCCACCTTCGCCTACCGCCCTGAAAACGACGCCGCCACCGCCGCGTTGCACATCCATTCTTCCGACGCCGCCGCGCGCGGCATCGCCTCGGGCGACCAGGTGCGCGTCTTCAACCAGCGCGGCTCCTGCCTGCTGCGCGCCGAAGTGGATGGCGTGGTCCATCCCGGTGTGGTCTCTACCCCCGCCGTGCGTTCCCCGCGCATGGCCGCCGATCGCCGCAACATCAACGACCTTACCGCGCAGCGCCTCACCGATCTGGGCGGCGGACCCGTCTTTTATAGTTGCCTGGTACAAGTAGAGAAAAGCGGAGACTAACTGACTCATGAAAATTTCTGATTCGCGCAGCCGCCGGTTCACCGCGGCCGCCGCCCTGCTGGCCGTGAGCCTCGCGGCCGGACAAATTGCCTGCAAGCGCCATCGCGCCGCCGTCGAAACGGTGGAAGAATCGCCCGTGCTGGCCAGCGTCGTGGCCACCGCCGACCCGCACGCCGCCGCGCAATTGATCACCGGCTTCTACGGCATCGAGCAGAACTCCTGGCGCTGGACCGCCGGCCGCTTCTCGGTCCTGCTGCGCCCGCCGCATTCCGCCGCCACCGCCGGCGCCGTCCTGCAGCTCAAGTTCGCCATCCCCGATGTGGCCATGTCCAAATACCACGGAGTGTCGCTTTCAGCCTACGTCAACGGCACCGCGCTCGCGCCCGAAAGCTACACCCAGGCCGGCCAGTTCACCTTCACCCGCGACGTGCCCGCCAGCCTGCTCTCCGGCGACAGCGTGCGCGTCGACTTCGCCGTCGACAAAACCATGCCTCCCACGCCATCCGATGAGCGCGAGCTCGGCGTGGTCGTCTCCATGATCGGCTTCCAGCCAAAGTAGGGCGCAGCTAAGGCCAATGCGGTTCACCTAAGCATGGGAGCGGTCCTCGAATCGCCCTTTCCGGCTTCCGCCCGGTCGGTGGCGGGAGAGTGTCCTCGCCAGGAATCCAGATGTCTCACCCTTTTCTTGAGGGGCGCAGGTCTATTGACGGGTGCGCGTCGAGGCCACATTCGCAGTTAGCGCGTTTTTCCAGCCAAGTGGCCCGGAATCCGTTCAACTTCCGTGGACCGTGAGATGTCCGGGACCGCTTGCCTGCTATGGCCGACACCTCCCTGTCGAGGATGTAAACCTCAGTCGCGCCAGCTCTCGGCATCGCGGATACGCTCCGTGGGAATCTTGATGCTCTACGGAAACCATCGCTGAACGTGGGCGGAAGCAGTCCGCGCAGAGAGACAAGCGCCGGGCGAAATTGCAGTCGGTGATTACGGAGCCGGAAACGATTTCGCTTAAGATATGTTTTCACCTGAGACGCGAGCAAAACATTGCAACCAGAAGAATTCATCCGGCAAGTCCAGCTGCTTACGGGTTCGGAGGTAAAGGGACAGGATCAAATCGATCGAGAAAGCCTCGCTGCCATCCTCCGCGATGACGGCACACCGATCGACTGCTCCCATCTCAATGAGCTGCTTCTGCTTGTCCACAAGGATCGGGTCGAAGGACCGTTCTTCGACCACTTTTTTGGGAGGGGATGCACTGTTGGCCGCCTGCCGGACTGCATCGCCGGGTTTCAGAAAGCGGCGCTTCAGCTATATGGGAATTTCGTATTTGCGTACCGCACCCTGTCGCGGATTAGGGATCGGCGAGAGTTCTCCGAGAAGACCGCCCCCATCCGGAAGAACCCAAAATCGGAACTGGGCCGGTTTCAGAAGCGGCAAAAGAAACTCCTTGAAATCGACCTTATTTCGCGCGAACTGACACCATTCGTTGGGTACATCTCTGTTCGCGATATACCTGTGGACCTGCGCAGCTGCGAGTTCCTACTTACGGCCGTCGGGGCGGCCGATCCGGGAGCAGCTTGGGACCAATACGTCTCTCTTGTCGAAGAAATGTCTAACCCGGAGGAACGCCCGCCACTGCTGGAGATCGTTAGTAATTACCGGTTACACGAGCCGGAGGCAAACCTTTCAAAGTTCCGCACATTTTTGGAACAGTCATTTGATACATTGAGTGCGAGGAAGCAGGAAGTTCAGCTAGTGCGTGCCCGCGCCACGAAGAACCAGGACACGTATCTCACCTGGGACCATATGGACGTCTACTTTGCAACGTCCATGCGAAAGGCATGGGAATACAAGGATCTTTACGATTTCATCGAGCGGTTGATGAGTGCCGATGAATTCAAAGACCTGGATCTGCGGTACTTCGATCCGACGCAGGCGTACACAGATAATCGGATAAATAAGGGACTGGTGGAAGCATTGATGCTGAAGCGTGCTTACTGCACGGTCTATTCCGTCCAGGACACCGACACGCTGGGTAAAGACTCCGAACTGGCTTCAACCCTCGCGCAGGGAAAGCCGGTGATCGCGTTCATCCCGGAAGTGAGCGTGAACGAGCGAATATGCCAGCTTGCTGGCGAGGATCCCGTCACCATTCTGGAACGTCTCCGATTCGTCCTGTACGCGGATGAACAGATGGCACAGCGGTTGAACGATGAAGAATATGGGCTGGTTGATTACGTTCAGAATGCTTTGGCTGATTACGGCTCGAAGCGGATCTGGTTGTCCATCCCCGACCCGAACGCAGCCGCGAAGTTGCGAGAGGACCTCGGGGAGGACTTGGTCAGTTTTTGCCGGATCATTGCGCGGGCCGAGAAGGCGATCTACGACAAGAGGGCTCAGACCCTGAAAGACGCTCACCCCCTAGCGCTCCAAGTAAACTTGGCGACAGGAGTTGCCAACGGGGTTCTGGTGGTCCGAACGATTGCCGCTTGCGCGGCCCTACTTCGCCGTATCGTATTGTCGGATATGGAGTTTGCGCTTGAAGAGATGGCTGGTATGTGGCTATTGCGCGAGAGAATCAGCGGCTGCGTCTACCGGGTTGTAACGAACGATCGAAAGCTAAATAATTGCTTCTGGAACTTCTATTTGCGTTAAGCTGAAAAGGTCACAAATATGCCTTCCGACACCAAATTGATTTTGAAGCGTGCTGTCCGCACAGAACGGTGGGAGCACCAGGAGCGTGGCGACTACAATCTAGATCGCTTTGATCAGGAATTCCGGGATCGCCTTTATTCAGATCGGGGACGCGAGGTCTTGCGTGCCCAATCTCAAGCCTTGGATGGCCGGAACGGCGAACGCAACGGCTAGCTTCAGCTATGCAGCCGGGGTTCCAAGGACTGGGAGAACCCTATCCGCGTCCTGCGCCTTGATCCTAAGCCAGCTTAAATCAATTCTTTCGGCACCCCAAGCAATGGCCGTTGACGGCGGCGCTGTTTAATTGAAGAATTGCACTCGCCTCAGCTCCGGGGATTGCGCGACTCAAAGTCCCTCTGCCGAAAAGTCCCATATCATTGAATGGAGCCCCCGGGCCGACTGCTCCGGTCGGAATACGCGCTGCTCGGAGAGAGCCGTTGGCCCATTCAATCTGTTAAGTGAACTGTATTGCGGCTAGGGTCTATTCAAACCGCAAACACCCCATCGGATCCACCCCCGCCGCGGGCGAAGGAGAGCCGGAGCGGGTGCCGGCGGCGCGCGTATCGGCCAGCCCGAACCTTTGCGGCAGCGGAAGATGCGGCGGGCGGCGGCAAGGTGGTGGTCACACGGGATGGCCTGTGGTGGCGAAGGTCTCCAAATGCGGCCCGCCGCGCTAAGCGCGGTAGCTCTCCTGCACCCTTTCCACGCCGCCGAATCGCACCAGCGCCTGCCGCCGTGATTCTGCCGGCGACATGCCGCGCGACACGTTACCGTTGGTCGCGATCGCCGCGGGTGCCCGCGAGTCCCCCTCCACGCCACAACCCGGCAAATTGGGCTATTAGTAACACTGTAATTTAAGATACTATCTAAATGCGAAGGATTATATGAGGATCGACGGATCTATAGCTCTGAAGCTCTGTTTATATCTAGTTGCGCTGGCGCCGGCCGCCGCCGCCGGTACCACGCCCTCGTTGTCGGCGTCTCCCAGTGCCGTGGTGTATCAATATAGTGCGCCCGAACAGTTGCCGAACCCCGTCGTCGTCACCATCACTGCCAGCGACAAGAGTTCGCCGGTCATCAGCGTGAGCATCGCTCCCGGCAGCAACACTCCCTCCACGCTCTTTCCCCAGCCGCCCGTCAATGGCGACACCTTCCAGGCCGGCTACGACATCAACACACTCAACACCCTGCTGAAGAGTCCCGGTATCTACTCGGCCACCCTCACGGTCACCGCTGCCGGCTTCCCGGCTCTAACCATCCCCGTAACGTTCTCCGTCGGGGGCAGCCTGTCCATCTTTCCTTCACCCAATGCGCTCTCTTTCACGGCGCCTTCCGGGCCTACCTCGGAAACCGTTCAACTCACCAGCGCTAGCGGATCATCGGTCGCCTTCACCCTCTCGGTCAGTACCTCGGGAGGCGGCAATTGGTTGAGCGTCAGCACTAACTCCACTTATACCGCAGCCACCCTCACCGTTACCGTCAACGCGCTAGACGTGCCTGCCGGAACTTATTCCGGCGCCGTCATAATTACGCCAACCAGTGGGCCGCCGGTCTCTATTTCCGTGACTTTCCAGGTCGGCCCGAGTACCGAGTCGGTAAGCCCCGCCGCGCTAGCCTTCTCCTATAATTCAGGCGGCACCACCCCTCCCGCGCAGACCATTCAGCTTACCAGCCCCATGGCCGGCGATACCTATGTCGCGCAGGCCAGCAGCAGCGGCAATTGGCTCCTGTTGAATGGCGTCACCAGCCAGATATCCGGCGCAATACCCGCCACCTTGAACGTTACCGTCAGCCCCGCAGCTCTCGCGGCCGGCACCTACCAGGGGACCATTACGGTGACCGACGCGGACAATACTTCCCAGACGGTCACCGTTTCCCTCGTGATCACGGGTATCTCGCAGACCGCCAATCCCACCAGCCTCGTATTCGTGGCGCAACAAGGCGAAGCCGCTCCCCCGGGACAGATGGTCGTGATCAACGGCGGGATCAACGCGAGCTACACCGCCACCACCTCGGAGTCCTGGATCTCCATCTCATCCAGCGGTGGAACTGCTCCCGCGACCATCACCGTCAGTGTCAACCCCGCTGGTTTGCAGCCCAACACCTATAACGGCGGCGTGACGATCAATGAATCGGGCCACGTGCAGAGTGTGCAGGTAGTCCTCACCGTCTCCGCCAATCCCGTGCTGCTCACCGGCACCGGCAGCTATGTCATCCGCTATACAGGCGGCGGCGTCGCACCGCCCGTGGGGGCCCTCCAAGTCTTCACCAGCAGCGGCAGCCAGCAGAGCTTCACCTGGGCCACGGGCTTGCCGTCGTGGCTGCAGTTCACTTCGGCCGTCTCCAGCGCCGCCACGCCGGACACCCTCACCCTGTCGGTGACGCCCCAAAGCCTGGCCACAGGCACCTATCTGGCCGATATCATATTGACTCCCACAGCCTCCGGCGGCATCCCCGTCGTGGTACCGGTTTTGCTGAGCGTCACCGGATCCACACCCGTCGTGGCAGTCCCCTCCGCGCTGAACTTCACCGCCAACAGCGGCACTGCGCCGCAGACCCAGACGCTGGAGGTCAGTGCTACCGCGGTGATCCCGTTCGTCGCCACGGCCAGCACCACGACCGGCGGCAGTTGGCTCTCGGTGTCGCCCACCAGCGCGACCACCGGTATCGGCAACATCCCAATCACCGTTACCGCCGATCCCTCAACTCTGGCTTCCGGGACCTACAACGGCACCGTCACCCTGACCACCAATATTGGCGTAACGACGCCGGTTCCAGTCACCTTTGCCGTAGGCACCAACACTGTTCCCATTACCGTTGGCCCGTCCAATCTGGCCTTCGCTTACGCCCAGGGCGGCACCACCCCGGCGGCGCAGACCCTCCAGGTTACCGGCTCGCAGAGTTTCAGCGTTAGCGTCACCACCGCGTCCGGAGGAAGTTGGCTGTCCGTTACGCCCACCACCGGATCCGGCGACGCCACTCTGAGCGCCTCCGTGACTCCCGGCAAACTGGCACCCGCGACGTATACAGGGACCATCACCGTGACACCGACGTCAGGCACCGCCCAAACCGTCACCGTGACCATGATCATCTCGGCCGAAGGGACCCTGTCCGCGTCCCCGAATCCGCTGGCCTTCGCCTATAGCACCGGCAATCCTCCGCCCGCGGCCCAGACCTTATCGGTCACCGCCGCCGGACAAGCCGTCGCCTTCACCGCCACGGCGGCGAGCAGCGGATGGCTGTCCGTTACGCCCACCTCCGGAACTACGCCCGCCTCTCTGACCGTCTTGGTGGACCCCAGCAACCTGGGCGCCGGAAACTACCAGGGCAGCATCGCTCTAAACGGCTCGTCCGGATCTTTGCAGTTCGCCGTCACGGTTAACCTGACCGTGATCGCTCCTCTGCCCGTACTCAGCAGCGTAGTCAACTCGGCCAGTTACCTGGGCGGCGGCATCGCGCCGGGTGAAATCGTAGTGCTCTTTGGCACGGCCATGGGACCCACTACCGGAGTCGGCGCTACCGTCGATAAAACCGGCCATTTCCCCGCCACCCTCAGCAATGTAACGGTAACCTTCAACGGCTATGCTGCCCCGGTCCTGTATGCCAGTGCCGGCCAAGTCAACGCCATCGTCCCTTACGAACTCACCGCGGGCACCAGCGCCACCGTCGAAGTCATGTTTGGCTCCGCGCGCTCGAACACTCTAGTGCTTCCGGTAGTGGCGACCTCGCCAGGCATCTTCAGCGCTAGCGCCACCGGTACTGGCGACGGCGCCATCCTGGACCTGAACTATCGCCTGGTCTCGGCGGCCAACCCAGTCAGTCCCGGCGACTATATCCAAATCTTCGCCACCGGTCAAGGTCTGACCTCGCCCGCCAGCCAGGACGGATTGATCGAGCCGCTGACGCCGCCATGGCCCGCCACCACCTTGGCCTCCGGCGTTCTGATCGGCAATCTTCCGGCCGCGATCGAGTACATTGGGGCCGCTCCCGGTTTGGTCGCCGGAGCCGTGCAGGTCAACGTCCAGGTACCCGCCGGCGTTCCCTCGGGGGCCGTCCCGCTGATCCTCAACATCGGAGGCAACGGCAGCCAAAATGGCATCACACTAGAAGTTAAATAGCTTTTTTTCATTGACTTAATTCCCGGACTCTGTGGGGCAGGCTCGTAGCTTGCGGCGGCCACTGTGCCCGCCGCCCTCAACATTCCCCGGCGTATCACCGTCATCTCTTTTGTGAGTCCCGTCCGGCTTCTGATGTGCCTGCTGCCCGTGTTGCTCTACGCCGCGGTGCCCGATCTCCCATCCCTCCTCAAGGCCGTCGAGTCGCGCTACAACCGCGCCCAGACCCTCCAGGTCACCTTCCACGAGTCCTACACCGCACCCGGCCAGCCTCGCCGCGCCGAAAGCGGCACTCTGCTACTGCGTAAACCCGGCCGCATGCGTTGGGACTACACTTCCCCCCAGGGCAAGCTCTTCGTTTCCGATGGCAAGATGATGTGGCTTTATACGCCGAGCGACAACCAGGTCGAGAAAATGAAGCTCAAGGAGAGCGACGACATGCGCGCCCCGCTCGCTTTCCTCCTCGGCAGGCTGCACTTCGATAAGGAATTTCGCAACATCCAGGCGCAGCCCGCCGCCGGCGGAACGCTCATCACCGCCGAGCCCAAAACCGACACCCTGCCCTACACCCGCGTCGCGTTCGTAGTCGATCCGGATGATGTGATTCGCCGCGTCCGCGTCACCGGCTACGACCAGTCGATTCTCGAGTTCGAATTCGACCAGGAGAAGCTGAATCCGCCCCTCGAAGCCCGGCTCTTCCGGTTCCAGATGCCGCCCGGGGCACAACTGGTGGAGGCTACCCGCTAACATGGCTGAATTCGTCCTGAAGTATGCCGACACGCGCGGCCAGATCCACCAGCAGGTAACCAACGCCGGCTCCGAAAAGGAGCTGCGCGACCGCTACACTCAGCAGGGTTTCCTCATTTACTCGATCAAGGCCAAGGGCGCGCTCTCCTCCGGCCTGACGCGCCGGAGCAAAAAGCTCAACATAGAGAAGTTCCTGATCTTCAACCAGCAGTTCGTCACCCTCATTCGGGCCGGCCTTCCCATCCTCAAAGCCCTCGATCTACTGGCCGACCGGCTCACCGATCCCAAGCTCGGCCCCTACATCAAGTCTGTCCGTGACGAGGTCCGCACCGGCACCCTGCTTTCCGACGCCTTCCGCATGCAGGGCATCTTCCCCAAGATTTACGTCACTACCGTGATGGCAGGCGAAAAAAGCGGTAGCCTTTCCGAGGTCCTCGATCGTTTCATCACTTATCAAAAGCTATCGTTGTCCGTGAAGAAGAAGGTCATGGTGTCGTTGATGTACCCTTCGGTCCTGATCTTCCTCACGCTCTGCCTGATGGTCTTCCTGGTCACGTATGTGGTGCCCAACTTCGCGCAGCTCTACACCAGCATGCAGGCGCAGCTTCCCAGTGTCACCCTGATCCTGATCGCCATCGGCACCACCGCCCGTAACTATATCCTGCTGTTCTTCGCCGGAGTTGTGGGGTTCATCTTTTTGTACCGGTACTGGTCGCGCAAGGACTCCGCCCGCGCCCGCATCGACAGTGTTAAACTTCGGGTACCCCTGCTCGGCGACATCTGGGTAAAGTATCAGGTCGCACAGTTCTCGCGCGTGCTCTCGACGCTGCTCACTGGCGGCATCCCGCTGGTGCAGGGTCTCGAAACCGCATCCGATTCCTTGGGCACGCCCCTGTTGCGGCGCGCGCTCGACAAGGCCAGCAAAATGGTGCGCGAGGGCCAGGCGTTGTCCGGCTCCCTCAAGACCACCGGTATCTTTCCGCCGCTCTCTATCGATATGATTGAAGTAGGGGAATCCACGGGAGCGTTGCCGGTCATGCTGAACAGCGTGGCCGAATTCTATGAGGAGGACGTAAATACCCGCATGGCCGCGGCTCTCTCTCTCATCGAGCCCGCCATCATGATTTTCATGGGATGTTTTGTAGCATTCGTACTGATCGCGCTCTACCTGCCGATTTTCTCGCTGGCGGACACGATTAGATAGGGTGATGGGTGATGGGTGTTGGGCTAACCACCACCCATAACCTACAACCCATAACCGTTGTTCTATATGTCGACTGACAAGCCCAGATTGACCGACGTCACCGCCGAGGCCACGCAGGCGCAAGCCGTAGCCGCGCGCTACCGCTGCGAGTACGTCGACCTGCGCGAAGGCTCCATCGATCACGACCTGTTCCGCACCATTCCGGTCGATCTGATGTTCCGCTACAACTTTGTGCCCCTGCGCGCGCAGAATGGAACGCTCGACATCGCCCTGGCCGACCCGCGCAATCTGAACATGATCGACGAGTTGGCGCTGCTGCTCAACAAGAAGCTGCGCGTCAAGGTCGCCACGCTCTCGCAGATCTCCGATCTGCTCAAGAAGACCGAACAGTCCCAGCGCGTGCTCGAAGAGGTCACCGAAGGCTTCACCCTCGACGTCGTCGCCGACGAAGAGAACCCCGACGAGACGCTCTCGATCGACAAGCTGACCGCCGTCGATAGCGATATCGCCCCAGTCATCAAGCTGGTCGACACCACCATCTTCAATGCCCTCGAGCGCCGCGCTTCGGATATCCACATCGAATCGCGCGACCAGGAAGTGGCCATCAAGTACCGCATTGACGGCGTGCTGCACTACGCCATGCCGCCCATCGCCAAAGACTGGCACTCGACCATCCTGTCGCGCATCAAAGTCATGAGCGAGCTGGATATCGCCGAGCGCCGCGTCCCGCAGGACGGCCGCTTCCGCGTGCGCTACAAAGGCCGCCTGATCGATTTCCGCGTGTCGATCATGCCCACCATCCACGGTGAAGACGCCGTGCTCCGTGTGCTCGACAAAGAATCCATGAGCGAGAAGTTCGCCAAGCTCTCGCTCGAAGTGGTGGGCTTCGCCGAAAACGACCTGGTCAAATTCCGCCGGTATATCTCGGAACCCTACGGAATGGTGCTCGTCACCGGCCCGACCGGCTCCGGCAAGACCACCACGCTGTACGCCGCGCTGAGCGAAATCAAGAACGACGAAGACAAGATCATCACCATCGAAGATCCGGTCGAGTATCAGCTCAAGGGCATTACGCAGATTCCCATCAACGAGAAAAAAGGACTCACCTTCGCCCGCGGCCTGCGCTCTATTCTGCGCCACGATCCCGACAAGATCATGGTCGGGGAAATCCGCGATCAGGAGACTGCGCAGATCGCCATCAACTCTGCGTTGACTGGACACCTGGTGTTCACCACCGTGCACGCTAACAACGTGCTCGACGTGCTGGGCCGCTTCCTGAACATGGGCGTGGAGGCCTACAACTTCGTCTCCGCCCTCAACTGCATCCTGGCGCAGCGCCTGGTGCGCGTGATCTGCGAATATTGCCGCCGCCCGATGCAATTCGAAAGCGCCGAAGCACGCCGCGCCGCGCTGATCGAATCCGGCCTGGACCCCGCGGAATGGGAAGACATTGAGCTGATGGAGGGCGCCGGCTGCTTCGAATGCGGCGGCACCGGCTATCGCGGCCGCACCGCCATCCACGAGTTACTCGACTTGAGCGACAAGATCCGCGAAATGATTCTCGACAAGCGCCCGACTTCGGAAATCAAACGCCTGGCGCGCGAAGAGGGCATGACCTTCCTGCGCGAATCCGCCGTCGACAAGGTGCGCAAAGGCATCAGCACGCTGAAAGAAATCAATAAGGTGACGTTCATAGAAGGATGAATACTCGTCTCGCTCGCGGTGATAGGTCAGGGGTGATAGGTGATGGGTCCACTGTCTCCATCGCCGCCCATCATCCACAACCCACAACCCATAACCCATAACCTATGCACGTTCCCGCCCCCATCGCCGCCCTGCTCCTGGAGCCTCCGCCGTCCGTGGCGTTCGAGTTGTCCGAAGCCGGCATCGCCATGGCTCGCATGGACGCCAAGACCGAGCTCGATTTCCATCCGCTGAAGCCCGGCGTGCTGGATGTCTCCCCGGTGAAGGACAACGTCCTGTTGGCCGATGAACTGGCCAACGCCGTCCACGAACTCACGCCCAAGGCCGCTGGACGCAAACATCGCGACGCCACGCTCATTCTGCCGGATTACAGCACACGCATCGCGGTCCTCGATTTCGACAATTTCCCCTCCGACTACAAGGAACAGATTTCGCTCATCCGCTTCCGCATGCGCAAGAGCATCCCGTTCGACATCGAATCCTCCGCCCTCAGCTACTCGGTGCAGCCCGGCGATGGCAAGAAATTCGACGTGGTGGTGGTGGTCGCGCCGCTCGAAGTGATCGCGCGCTACGAAGCCCCTTTCCGCGCCGCGGGCCTGAATCCCGGCCTGGTCACTACTTCCTCGCTGGCCGCCCTGAACCTGATCGAAGATGGCGGCGTCACCGTGGTGGCCAAGGTGAGCGGCCACGTGCTCACCGTCATGGTCCTGCATCACGGCCGGCTGAAGCTAGTGCGCTGCCTCGAAATCGCCGGCCCGGACATCGCCGAAATCGCTGCGGACCTGTATCCGACTTTCGTCTACATTGAAGACAATCTGGGAGCCAAAGCCGAGCGCCTGCTGCTGTGCGGTTTTGGCGATCGCCTGGAACCCGCCCGCCTGCAATTCCAACACGAACTCGGCGTGGACGTCGACCCGGTGCGCTCGCCGCTGCTGCCGCCCGGAGAGCATAATGCCGGCCTGCTGGGATACTTGAGATCCTTGGCCCGAGACAATTAAATGCGCATCCCCATCAATCTTGCCAGCCAGCCTTTCCGCAGCGACCGCGCTTTCTTAGTGGGGTCCGCCGCATTGGGCATCGCGCTGATCGTGCTGCTTGGATTCCTGGTGACGTCGAACCGCCTGGAAAGTGGGAGGGTCGCCGATACTCGCGCCGCCATTGATCGCCTTCAATCACAGATTCGCGCCCTTTCGACCGACCAGTCCCGCCAGGAAGCCGTCCTGCGCAAGCCCGAGAACGCCGAAGTGCTCGAGCGCAGCCTCTTTCTGAATGCTCTACTCTACCGCAAGGGCATCAGTTGGACGCGCATATTCGCCGACCTGGAAAAGGTGGTGCCCTACAATGTCCGCATCATGGCCATCCGGCCTTCCGTGATCGGCCCGAACCAGGTGCTTCTCGATATGACTATCGGATCGGAAACGCCCATCGCCGTCATCGATCTTCTGAAGAACCTGGAGAGTTCGCCGCGATTCGGCGCAGTCTACTCGCATAGCCTGCTGCCGCCGACCCAGACCGACAAACTCTACCGCTGCCGTGTGAGCGTGAATTATGCCCAAAAGCTTTAGCTTCTCGCCGCAAATGTTGCAGGGCGCCTCGCACGTCAACCTGAAAGACCCGCGCGTGCTGGTGCGCGCCGGGCTGGGCGTGCTGGTCGTGTGTAACCTGGTTGCCGCGCTCCTGGTTTTCAAACCCTGGGGCGGCTCGGCCGAAGATCTGGCGCGCCAGCAGGTCAGCCTCGAGCAGCAGCTTGCCACTATGCGCACCCGCCTTATCCAGACCAAAGCTCTGGTCGGCAAGGCCGAAGGTGCGCGCAAAGACGGCGATGCATTCCTCGAACAGTACACCACCGATCGCCGCACGACTTTCTCAACCATCTTCGCTGAATTGGACCGGATCGCACATGACGCCGGCATTCAACCACGCCCCGCATCGTACGAACTGGAACAGGTCGAGGGCAGCGACACGCTCTTCCAGATGAGCATCAGTGCCGGATACGAAGGCACTTACGCCAGCCTGACCAAGTTTGTGAACCTGCTCGACAAATCGCCGCGCTTTCTGATCATCGAAAGCCTGACCGCCGCTCCCCAACAAAACAACGCCGGCGACCTTCTCACCGTCAGTATTAAGTTGGATACTTTCGTGCGCGAAGAGCGAGGAGAATCGGGGAATCCGCTATGAACCTGAGGGCCAACCGCAAAAAAATCGAATATTACGCGCTAGGCATCCTCGTCCTCTTTGGCGGCTACTTGTTCTACACGAACGTCCTTTCGAGCCCATCCGATTCGGGCCCCGCTCCCGCGCCGCGGCCGGCCGCGTCGCAACCGCGCCCCAGCCTTCGACCCATCATCGGCGGTGATCTGAATCCCGCGGCCGAGTCTTCCGCCGCTCGGCGTCCGGTATCCGCGTCGCGCTTGAGCGAAGAATTCCGCCCGTCGCTCAAGCCCAAGCGCCCCGAGGATCGTGTGGATCCCGCCACCATTGATCCTACGTTGCGCCTCGACCTGTTGGCCAAGGTGCAGAATGTGGAAATGCAGGGCGGCTCCCGGAACCTGTTCCAGTTTTCGACGGCGCCGCCGCCTCCCCTGCCGCCTGAGCCTAAGGTCAAAGTGAAGGGCGGCCCGTCACAAGTCGCCGCCGCCCAAATGGTGCATCCTGGTCCGCCTGGCACGCCGGGCGCACCTCCGCCGCCTCCCATCACGCTCAAGTATTACGGCTATTCGACGGCAGCCGGCACCGCCAAGCGCGCCTTCTTCCTCGATGGCGACGACATCCTGGTGGCTACCGAAGGCGAGCTGGTCAAGAAGCGCTACCGCATCGTGCGCATTGGCATCAACTCGGTACTCGTGGAAGACACCCAGTTCAAGCACGAGCAGTCCCTTCCATTGCAGGAGGATGCCGCGGCATGACCCGCTTCCCCATCCGTTCCGCGCGCGCAAAGTCCGCCGAGTCTGGCTACGCCATGCTGCTGGTCTTCCTGATGGCCGCGCTCATCGCCATCGCCCTATATAACGAACTACCGCGCGTGGCTTTCGAGAAACAGCGCGACAAAGAGCAGCTTTTGGTCGAACGCGGCGAACAGTACAAGCGCGCCATCCAGCTCTTCGTCCGCAAGATGGGCCGCTATCCCGCCACCATCGACGAACTGGAAAGCACCAACAACATCCGCTTCCTCCGCCGCCGCTACATCGACCCCATGACCGGTAAGGACACTTGGCGGCTGATCCACATCAACGGCGGCGTGCTGACCGATTCCATCATTCAGAAAAACAAGCCCGGCCAAAATCAAGACCAGCAGCAGGCCAACACCAACACCTTCATCGGCGAAGGGCCGGCTATGGGCGGCTCCACCGATCCCAGCCAGCAGCAGAATAATCCCGCGCTGCGCCGGCGCGCCAGTGACAACCGGCCCGTAGTGACTTCGGAAGCTCCCCAACAGCCCGCGGCCGATGGCGAGCAAAATGGCGAGGAAGGCGACAACTCCAACGGCCTGGTGACTGACAACAATGCGCCGCCGGACGGCACCCAAGGCACCGTCAACCAGCCACCCGGTGTGATGCCCAATCAGCCCGGTATGATGCCGGGAATGCCGGTGCGGCCGGGCATGATGGTTCCGGGCATGGCGAATCAGCCGCTCGGCACGCAGTATTCCACCGGAGCAATGCCCAATCAACAGGCTGTTTACGGCATGCCCGGCGGTACGCAGCAAACCGCCTATCCGGGTCAAAACCAGGGTTCCACCGATGGCTCATCGTCGAGCGGCGTTTATGCCGCGCCCGGTCTGGGACAGTCGAGTACTCCTACGGGTAACACCACCATGACACCCGGCATGCCCGGCCAGCCCGGCATGGCCTATCCCAACCAGCAGCAGGGCTTTTCGAGCGCGCCCACCCCGTTTGGACAACCCGCTAGCAACGGCGCGATAAGCGGAGGAATCGTCGGCGGCTTCAATTCAGGATTTCAGCAGACCGCCGGACAAAATCAGCAAGCCGGCGGCATCACTATGAATGACCTCGGTCTGACCTCCGCCCGTCCTGGCGGCTTGCAGGGTATTCCTGGGATGAGCGGCACGCAGATGGGCGGAGGCATCGCCGGTGTGGCCAGCGAATCCAAGTCGCCGTCGATCATGGTCTACAACGAGCGCAAGAAATACAACGAGTGGGAGTTCGTCTACGACCAGACCAAGGATCGCGGCTTGGCCGGCGTGCAGGCTGGCGGCGGCGCGCCCGGCACCTCGGCCGCGCAGATGGGCAACATGCCGCAGGGTCTGAACGCCCCCGGCCAAAACGGCAGCAGCCCGTTTGGCAATAACAGTCCGTTCGGCGCCAGCAGCGGCCCGGGAGGTAACAGCCCATTCGGCGGCAGTAGCTCCTTCGGCGGTGGCAGCTTTGGCCAGCAACCGCCGCAGCCCCAGCAGCCTCAACAGCAGCCACCGAATTAGTGTGCCCGCCGCCGGCGCTCGGCCGCGCGCACCTGCTGTTCATCCATCCCGAAGTAATGCGCCACTTCGTGCCACACGGTGTCCTCGACCATCTTCCGCAGGTGCGCCGCGTTGCGCGCCAGCCGTTCGTGCGGCCCCTGAAAAATCGTGATGCGGTCCGGCATCGCAAAACCATCAAACACGCTGCGCTGCGTCAGCGGACGCCCCTGATAGAGGCCCAGCAGAGTGGCTCCCGGTCCCACGCCGCCCGCGGCCAGTTGCGCGGCCGAGGGTTCGGCTTCCACTACCATGGCCACGTTTTTCAGCCGCTGGCGAAACTCGCCGGGAATACGCCGGTAGGCCCATTGCACCAACTCGTCGAATTCATCCGGAGTCATCCCTCCTGCTATTCTACTGTCCATGTGCTCTTTCAACTTCAACAGCCGGCCGCGTACGCTAGGCGCGCTGCTGGCGGGCGCCATGCTGATCGCATCGGCCGCCTGTAGCCGCACCCATACGGTCAGGACAGGTGACGGTACTCTCACCTACAAGGAAAAAGGGAAGGATGGCGGCACCATCAGTGTAACGGGAAAAGACGGCAAGACCGCCACGCTCACCTTCAACCAGAATAAGCTGCCGGATGATTATCCGAAAGACATCCCCATCTATGCCGGATCGAAAGTGGTGATGTCGCAGTCCGTTTCCGAGAACCATACCCATAACCTGATGCTCGAAACCGAAGACGGCGCCGACAAGGTCGTGGACTTCTACAAGAAGGGTCTGGATGGCAACGGCTGGAAAACGGAAAGTACGGTCGCCACTCCCCAGATGACCATCCTCGCCGGCAGTAAGGATCAACGGCACGTCATGGTGCAGATCGGCGACAGCGGCGCCAAGCGCAGCATCATGCAGGTAGTCTCGGACAAGCAATAGTGGCGGCCTCCCGGCGTGTAGTCATTGCTATCGACGGTCCCGCCGGCGCGGGTAAGAGCACCATCGCACGGCGCCTGGCCGAGCGCCTGGGTTTCACTTACATCGATACCGGCGCGATGTATCGGGCAGTGGCGCTGTGGGCCATGCGGCAGAATGCTGACCCGGCGGACATGCACCGCCTGGAACAGTTGGCGCTGGCGGCTGAGATCGAGCTATCCGCGCAGCGCGTACTGCTCAATGGCGAAGACGTCACCTCCGCGATCCGCGCGCCGGAGGTCGGCCGTCAGGCGTCGGTCGTGGCGGCGATTCCCGGCGTGCGGCGTGCGCTGGTCGAGAAGCAGCGGTCCCTCGGCGCGCGCACCAGTGTCATCATGGAGGGCCGCGACATCGGCACCGTCGTGTTTCCGCACGCCGACATCAAAGTCTTCCTGGATGCCGATCCGCGCGAGCGCGTCAACCGCCGCCTGCGCGATTTCCGGGATCAGGGCGAGGCATCGCAGCCCGAAGCCGTTGCCGCGCAAATTTCCGAGCGCGACCAGCGCGACCGTTCGCGCGCCGAAGCGCCACTGACGCAGGCGCCCGACGCGGTCTACATCGACTCCACCAGCCTCTCCCTCGAACAGGTGGAAGAGGAGATTTTGAAGCTGGTGCGGGCACGCGTCACCAACGGAAAGGACTTCAGTTGAACGATCTGCTTGTGATGAAGTTCGGCGGCACCAGCGTGGGCTCGGCCGAACGCATGCGCATCGCGGCTGCCATTACCGCGGAGCAAAAGGCCATCCGGCCCGTGGCCATCGTGGTCTCGGCCATGTCGAAAATCACGGACCTGCTGCTCGATACCTTGCGCCGCGCCGAAGCCGGCGACCAGGCCGCGCTTGCAGCCAACCTCGCGAAGCTGCGCGAGCGGCACATCGCCACCTGCCGCGAGTTGCTGCCGCCCGATCGCCAGGCCGCCGCCGAAGAAGACATCGCCCGCCTGACCGCCGATTTCGAGCGCATCGCCGGCGGCATGCTGATGCTCAGCGAAATGCCGCCGCGCTCGGTGGATGAAGCTGTGGCCATCGGCGAGCAACTCTCCGCATTGCTGATCGCCGGGCACCTGAATGCCACAGGCATTCCCGCCGCCGCCATCAACGCCGCCGAGATTGTGGTCACCGACGCGGTCTTCGGCAATGCCTCGCCGCTCATGGAGCCGACTCGCGCCAAAGCCTCCGCGCGTCTGCGGCCGCTGCTCGCGCAGGGCATCTTGCCCGTAATCACTGGTTTCAATGGCGCCACCGCCGATGGCCGCCCCACCACACTCGGACGCGGCGGCTCGGACTTCTCAGCGTCCATCTTGTCGGCTGTCCTGGATGCTTCCGAGCTGTGGATCTGGACCGATGTGGATGGCATCATGAGCGCCGATCCGCGCCTGGTACCCAACGCCGCCGTGCTCGACGAAGTGACCTACGCCGAGGCTGCGGAGCTGGCGTATAACGGCGCCAAGGTGCTGCATCCGCGCACGCTCGCACCGCTGATCGAAAAGAAGATTCCGGTGTGGAGCAAGAACAGCTTCGCGCCCGAAAAGCGCGGTACCCGCATCGTGCCCGCCATTGGCGCGGCCACCGGCGCGCGCGCCGTCACCTCGCTCGCCCGCGTGGCCCTGATCTCGCTCGAGCCCGCCAGCCCGGAGTTGAGCGGCGCGCACGTGATGGCCCGCTCGCTCGATGCGCTGGACCGCGCTAACGTCGAGGTGCTGGTCTTCTCCAGTTCCAGTTACCGCCAGACCTTCTGCTTCCTGGTGCGCACCGAAGAGCTGGAGAGCAGCCGGCAAGCGCTCGAATCCGCCCTGGCCCTCGAACTGGCCCACGATTACGTGCGTCCCATCCAGGTGGATGAAAAGGTGGGCTTACTGGCCGTGGTCGGCGAAGGCATGCAAGGCAAGCCGGGTGTAGCAGGGCGCATCTTCACCGCCATCTCGCGCGAAAAGGTGAATATCATCGCCATCGCCCAAGGCTCCAGCGAGCTGACCATCGCCATCGTGGTAAGCCGCGACGGGCTGGAGAAAGCCGTGCGAGCCGTGCATGCCGAATGCGGCATGGGAGGGTAACTCGCCCGTTCAATCTGTGCGATCCTTGGAACAACATCGCCATCATTGGCGTTAAACCCTAAGAAGGAGACCAGCGCTATGCAGAAGAGTTTCGCCCTCGTGGCCGGCTTATTGCTCCTTGGGTCCGCGTTTCAGTTCGCCAAAGCTCAGGAGAAAGCCAGCCGCACCCTGAAAGTCAAAGTCAATTACACAGGCTCCGGAACCGTCGACGACAAGCACAGAATCCAGGTGTTCATCTTCGATTCGCCGGACTTCGCCAGCGGCAACGGGATGCCCACCGGCATGCAGATGACCGCCGCGAAGGATGGCACGGTCACGTTCGCCGATATCGCCGGCTCGCCGGTTTATATCGCCACCGTCTACGACCCCACCGGCGGCTATGATGGCCAGTCCGGTCCGCCGCCCTCCGGCTCTTCCCTGGGCATGTATACTAAGGAGCCGCCGAAGCCCGCGCCGGTCGACATCGAAGCTGGAAAGACCGTGGAAATCGAAGTTGCCTTCGACGATTCCGCCAAGATGCCCTGATCATCCGCCGCGCAGAATCTCTGCCGCAATCACAGCCTGTCCCAGCGCGATGCCGCCGTCATTAGGCGGCACCTGCGCGTGGATATACGCGTCGAAGCCTGCTCCGCGCAGTCCCGCCAGCGTGCGTCCTAGCAGCTTCATATTCTGAAATGTCCCGCCGCTGAGGCACACGCGATTCAGGAGTTCCTCCGCGCGCAGACGGACACACACTTCCACCACGGCATCGGCAACCGTGTTGTGGAAGCGCGCCGCGATCACCGGAGCGGGCGTGCCCGCGCGCACGTCCGCAACGATGCACCCGATCAACGGACGGAAGTCCACCGCATCGGCCTCGATTTCAAACGGGTATGCATCCGCCACGTCAGCAACGGCGATCATCTCTAACTCAATCGCCGCCTGGCCTTCGTAGTTGACCTGTTGCCGCAGCCCGACGATAGACGCCACCGCGTCGAACAGCCGCCCGCACGACGATGTATCGACCGTGTTCACCCGATGCGCGATCATGCTGCGCACCACCCTGCGCTGGACCTCCGGCACATCTCGCCACGGCGCCAGATCCGAAAACTCCGCGCCGCCGCCGAATGTGTCGGCCAGGTAAGCTAACGCCGGCCGCCACGTCTGCCGGATAGCCGCATCGCCGCCCGCCAGCGGCACGTAGCGAAAATGCGCGCGCCGCGCGAAACCGGCATAATCCGCAATTAGAAACTCGCCGCCCCAAATCCGGCCGTCCGTCCCATAGCCGGTGCCATCGAGCGCCACGCCGATCACCGGGCCGCGCAGCCCGTTTTCCGCCATGCAACTGGCGATGTGCGCGTGATGGTGCTGCACGCCAATCTTCTCCAGATCCGGAATGCGCAACGCATATTGCGTGCTCAGATATCCGGGATGCAGATCGTAGGCCACCGCGCGCGGCGCCGCGCGAAACAGCTTTTTCAGGTTGGCCAACGTCTCTTCGAAAAAAATGAGCGTCTCGTAATTCTGCATGTCGCCGATATGTTGGCTGAGCACGGCGTAGCGGCCTTTGCTGAGGCAGAAGGTATTCTTCAGTTCTCCGCCGCAGGCCAGCACTTCCGCCATCTGCATGCCCAGGTCGATCGCCTGCGGCACATAACCGCGCGACCGGCGCAGCACGCGCTCGCGGCCTTCGAACGTACGCACCACCGAATCGTCCGCCCGCATGTAGATATCGCGATCGTGCAGCAGAAACCAATCCGCCAGCGGGCGCAGACGTTCGCGGGCCTCCTCGTTCGCGGTGACGATCGGCTCTTCGCTCAGATTGCCGCTGGTCATCACCAGCGCATCGTAGGGCGCGCCGGCGAACAGCAGATGATGCAACGGCGTGTAAGGCAGCATCACGCCGATGGTACGGTTGCCGGGTGCGACCGCGGCAGAGATATCCGATTCCGGCCGGCGCGGCAGGATCACGATCGGCCGCCGCGAACTTTCGAGCGTGCGCCGATCTTCGCCGGAAAGCACGCAGAACGCCTCCACCGCCGCCAGATCGCGAGCCATCAGCGCGAATGGTTTATCGCTGCGGCGTTTGCGCTCGCGCAGCCGGCGAACGGTGGTATCGTTGCGCGGATCGCACGCCAGGTGGAATCCGCCGAGGCCGCGCACGGCCACGATTTCGCCCGCGGCCAATCGCTGTTGCGCTTCGCCGATCGGCGCGGAAAGCTGCGGCCCACACTCCGGGCAAGCATTCGGCTGCGCATGAAACCGGCGATTGGCGGGATCGTCGTATTCCGCCCGGCACGCCGGGCACATGCGGAATCCCGCCATGGTCGTGTGCGGCCGGTCATACGGGATGTCGCGGATAATCGTGTAGCGCGGCCCGCAATTGGTGCAGTTGGTGAAGGCGTAGCCGTAACGCCGGTTGGCGGGATCGGTGAAATCGCGATAGCAATCCGCGCAGGTGGCCACATCCGGCGAGACCAGCGCGAACTCGCCTTCCTCGGCGCAGCTCTCGCGAATCACGAAGCCGCGTTCGCCCAGCGGATCGATTTCGGTCACTGCCATCTCTTCGATGTGCGCCAGCGGCGGTGCTTCACTCCGCATGCGCTCGGCGAATCGATCCACTTCGGCAGCCGTGCCCTCGACCTCCACCGTCACGCCCGCGGACGAGTTCAGTACGTATCCAGCCAGCCCCATCCCCTGTGCCAGGTGGTGCACGAACGGACGAAAGCCCACGCCCTGCACCACGCCGCGAATCCGGATTTGCCGCCGCGCCAGCACTACGCCCGATGGTAACGTATCCGGGAACTTCCGCCGCAACGCGGTTTCTAACCTCAAATGGACATCCTGCTGCAAGATCTTCGCCATGCGTTGCGCAGCTTCGTACGCGCGCCGACATTCACCATCGCGGCGATCCTCGCCCTGGCTCTGGGTATCGGCGCGGGGACGGCCGTCTTCAGCGTGGTGGACCGCATCCTGTTTCGCAGTCTGCCGTACCCTGACGACAGCCGCCTGGTATCCGTCGGTTTCGTCGCGCCCATCATCCCGCAAGAGTTCATGCTGGGCACCGACTACGTGGAATGGCGTGCGCGGCAGCAGCCCTTCGAGTCGCTGACTTCGTGGGCCGGCATCAACGATTGCGACCTCACCAGCGCGAATCCGGTGCGCCTGCAATGCGCGCTGGTGGAGGCGAGCTTCCTGCCGACATTTGGCATCCAGCCGCTTGCCGGCCGTAACTTCACGCGCGACGAAGACCGGCCGAACGCGCCGCGCGTCGCGCTGCTGTCTTATGGATTGTGGCGCAGCCGCTTTGGCGGCGACCGTCACATCATTGGCAAGCCCATTGCGCTCGACGGCCAGCCCTCGACGATCATCGGTGTGCTGCCGCCGCAGTTCGAACTGCCCACGCTGCAGCACGCCGACGTAGTGATTCCGCAGGCGATGGATGAGGCATTGCAGCGCAGACCGAACACTGGCCGCGTGCTGCAGTCATTCGCACGCTTGAAGCCTGGAGTGACGGCTGCGCAAGCTGCCGCGGCACTCGAGCCGCTCTTTCAAGAGTCGCTGAAATACGTGCCCGGACCGTTCCGCAAAGAGGTGAAGCTGCGCGTACGCTCGCTGCGCGACCGCCAGATTCACGACGCGCGGCTGGCCTCCTGGATCCTGCTAGGCGCGGTGCTGGCCGTCCTGCTGATCGCCAGCGCCAACGTCGCGAACCTGCTGCTGGCGAGGGCCGCGCGCAGGCAGCGCGAGTTGGCGGTGCGGCTGGCCTTGGGAGCCGGACGCTGGCGGTTGGTGCGCCAGGCGCTCACGGAAAGCTTACTGCTGGCCGCTACGGGCGCTGCGGCGGGATGCTTACTGGCCGCTATGCTGCTGCGCGTCTTCGTGGCCATCGCGCCGGAAGGCATCCCGCGGCTGGCCGAGGCTACCGTCGATCTGCGTGTGATGACCTTCACGCTGGCGGTGTCGCTGGTCTCCGGGCTGCTGTTCGGCCTGGCGCCGGCGTTTGCCCAGCCTCGCGCCGAAATGCTGGCCGGTTGGCGCAGCGTTGGCAGCCGGCAGTATCTCTTCCGTCACGCGCTGGTGGCCGCGCAGATCTGCGTATCGCTGGTGCTGCTTACCGGCGCGAGTCTGCTGCTGCGCAGCCTGTGGAACCTGGAAAATCAGCCGCTGGGCATGCGCACGGATAACGTGCTTACGGCCACCGTCACGCTGGGCCGTGCATCGTATGACGATCCGGCGCGGCAATTGGCCTTCTTTGAAGAACTGGAGAGACGCCTCGAACGCATACCGGGAGTCACGCAAATGGCCCTGAGTGACTCGACCCCTCTCGGCGGCACAGCGCGCTCCACGATCTATTCCGTGATCGATGTCGCCGGCCGCCCGCCCTCGACCAGTGGCACAGGCGGCATGGTCACCTGGCGGGCAGTCACGCCCGGATACTTCGCCGCGCTGGGAGCACCGATCCTGCGGGGGCGCGGATTCACCGAGGCGGATCGCGATCCCGGCGCCAATTCGGTGGTTCTCTCCGATTCGCTCGCGCGGCGCATGTTCCACAGCCAAGACCCGCTCGGCAAGCAGATTCGCCCAGGACACGCCGGGCCGTGGCTGACCGTCGTCGGCATATCCGCCAACGTGAAGAACAGCCCGCTGATGGATGCCGATGATCCGGAGTTCTGCGTGGTCCGCAAGCACACGCCGCAACCGTTCGGCCGCACCGCGACGGCCATTCTACGCGGTGCGGCGGATACAGCCGTCCTGGCGCGCTGGGTGCGCACGGAAGTCGCGGCGCTCGATCCGGGCTTGCCTGTCAATATCGAAACGCTGGACCAACGCGTCGGCAGACTTGCCGAACGTCCGCGCTTCAACGCCTGGCTGCTGGGGCTGTTCGCCGGCATGGGGCTGCTGCTCGCGGCCATCGGCCTGTATGGCGTGATCTCGTTTCTGGTGGTCGAGCGCACCCAGGAGATTGGCGTACGCATGGCGCTCGGCGCGACTCCCGGAGCGGTGGCCCGTTTGGTGCTGGGCCACGCCGCGCGCTGGACTGCCGCCGGAGCCGCTCTGGGCATTGCCGGGGCATGGTTCGCCGCTCGATTGCTCGGGTCGATGCTTTACCACGTCTCCGCGCGCGATCCGTGGATATTGGCCGCCGCCGCCGCGCTGTTGGCGGCGATCGCCATGCTGGCGGCTTGGATTCCTGCGCGCCGCGCTGCGCGTGTCGATCCCATGGAGGCGTTAAGACAGGAGTGAGTTACTTGCCGGCGATGTGAAAATCGTCGAAGTAAGTGACGCCGCCCGATTCGCCCCACAGGCCCACTTTGCCGGCCTTGGCGAAGGTGGAGTCCTGCACTTGGAAGACGCGCCGGTGATTGAAGTAGACGCTGAACAGCGGCCCGTGGAATTGTACCTTAAGCACGCTCCACTGATTGGCGGGAACGGGGTGCTTCACGCCGAATGCCCGCACGCCCTTCGATTCCAGCGGCGTGGTCCGGCCGTTCTCGACCTTGTACAGCATGATCGTGTTTTCGAGGGCGTTAGCGCGCAGCAGATAGTAGTTATTCGGATCGCGGTAGCGCCACACCAGGCCGCCGGCGGGCTCTTCGTGGCCGCCCACCGGCTTCACTTTCACGCTCAGGTCGCCATCCTTCACGGTCATCTTATTGAGAATGGCCAGCGGACTCACGCTGCCGGAATTCTGGTTGGAGACTTCCGCGAATACGTAGGGGGGGCTGGGCGCGCTCGAGTCTTTGCGGACCTCCCAGGTAGGCAGCCCGTCACTCTTCTGGCTCACGGCGATCCATCCCGATGGCAGTGCGCCGGGTTTCGCCGAGTCGAAGTTGATAGTCTGGGAAGCTGTACTCCACAAGGCGAAAGACAGCAACCAGCCAACGGTCCTCATTACTTGAACGCCTCACCCACGTAGCGCCTATCCTCTTTGTATCACCCGGCACGCGTCACCACAAGTTCGGCGTGGTACATTCGGAGCCGTGCGACTACTGTTAATCGACGATGATACGGAGCTTTGCGCACTCCTCACGGAGTTCCTGAAGGGCGAAGGTTTCGCGGTGGAAGCCGTACACGAGGGCCACCGCGGCCTGGACCGCGCATTGCACGGCGGCTTCCAACTGGTAATCCTGGACGTAATGCTGCCGGGCCTGGACGGCTTCGAGATCCTGCGCCGGCTGCGCAAAGAGAGCCATGTTCCGGTGCTCATGCTGACCGCACGCGCTGACGATGTCGACCGCATCATCGGCCTGGAGCTGGGCGCCGACGACTATTTGCCCAAGCCCTTCAATCCGCGCGAACTGGTGGCCAGAGTGCGGGCGATTCTGCGGCGCTACGAACCACGCGGTTCCGCGGGCCAGCGGATAGAAGTGAACGGCGTCACGCTCGATCCCGCGACCCGCCAAGTGACCGTCGACGGACAAACGGTCGAGCTCACTACATTCGAATTCGACATTCTGGAGTCGCTGATGCGTGCGGCCGGGCGGGTGCTCTCGCGTGACGATCTGATGGAAGATCTCTACAACCGCAAATCCACACCTTTCGATCGTTCGATCGACATGCACATCAGCCACATCCGCCGTAAACTCGAAACCAAGCGGCCGATCATCAAGACCATTCGCAGCGTGGGCTACCAATTCCTGCGCGAGGCGCACGAGGAAGCGGAAGAATGAACTCCCTATTCGCCAAGATCCTGGTGTGGTTCTGGGCCACGCTGGTCATTAGTACGATCGGCTCGGCGCTGGTCTCGGGGCTGTCGACCGAGCGCCCCTACGTATTTTCGCGGCTGGTGGATTTTCAGCTTCAGGAAGCGCGCGCGGCGTATGAAGCGGGCGGTAAGGCAGGCCTCGAACAATTCATGGGCCGGTTCCACAAGGTGTTTACCGGCGATGGTGTACTTACGGGACCGAATGGACGCGACTTACTCACCGGCGCGGACGAATCGGGCCTGATCGCCCGGCCCACACGCGAACCGGCGTTCGCGGCTCTGCGGCTGCGCGGCGCCGTGGTGGCCCGCAAGTCGATGGATGGCCGATATTGGTTCCTGTTCATCATTCCGCATCAGCGCCTGGGCCGCTGGTTTTTAGCTCCGCAACATTGGTGGCTGATGGGCACCTGCATCGTACTCTGTTACTTACTGGCTTACTATCTCACTTACCCGGTGCGCCGGCTGCAACACGCGGTGGAAAACTTCGGGCATGGCGACTTATCCGCGCGCGTGAAGACGCGCCGCCGCGACGAGTTGGGCGACTTGGGCCGCACTTTCGATCGCATGGCCGACCGCATCCAGACGCTGGTTTCGGCCGAGCGCCGCCTGCTGCTGGACATCGCGCATGAGCTGCGCTCGCCGCTGGCGCGTTTGCGCGTGGCCGTGGAACTGGCGCGCTCCGGGCAGAATCGCGGGGCGGCGCTCGATCGCATCGACCGCGAAGCGGACCGGCTGAATGGATTGATCAGCGGGCTGCTGCAGGTGACGCGCGCCGAAGGCGATGCGGGCGCCATGCGCCACGAGGCCGTCCGGATCGATCGGTTGCTCGAGGAAATCGCGGCGGATGCGGCGCTCGAAGCCCAGGCCCGCGGCAGCGATGTACGCCTGGTAAGCGCGCCGCCGCTCAGCATTGCAGGAGATCCCGAACTGCTGCGCCGGGCGATCGAGAACGTGATTCGTAACGCGATCCGCTACACCCCGGAAGCCACCGCGGTGCAAGCCAGCCTGGAGACCGTGGATGGCAAGGCGCTGCTGCGCATTCGCGATTTCGGACCGGGCGTGCCGGAAGAGGCGTTGCCGCGCATCTTCGATGCATTCTATCGCGTGGAGACAGATCGCGACCGCGCCAGCGGCGGCGCGGGCCTGGGACTTTCCATCGCGCGCCGCGCCATCGAACTGCACAAGGGCAGGATCCGCGCGCGCAATGCAGATCCGGGACTGCTGGTCGAGATCGAACTTCCGGCCGGAAATGCCTGAGGCCTATCCCGCCAGTTTGTAGCCCATGCCATGCACGGTGAGGATCCACTGCGGCTGGCGCGGGTCTTCTTCGAGCTTCTGGCGCAGCCAGGCCACGTGCACGTCCACGGTGCGGCTGGAGGTGACGCCGCCGTAACCCCATACTTCGCTGAGCAGCGTCTCGCGCGACACGGTGGTTCCGCGATGCTCCACCAGATAACGCAGTAACTGGAACTCCTTGGCGGAAAGCGTCACGGGCTTGCCGTGGCGGGTTACTTCGGTGCGGCGCAGATCCACGCGAATCGCGCCCAACTGAAAGACGTTGCCGGGCGTGCCGAACGCCGGTGCACGGCGCAGCAGCGCTTCCACGCGCGCCAGCAGTTCCAGCATTTCGAACGGCTTGGTCATGTAGTCGTCGGCGCCGATCTTCAGGCCGACGATCTTATCCACGGTTTGGCCGCGCGCGGTCAGCATCAGGATAGGCGTGGAGACTCCGCGCTGCCGCAGATCGCGGCAGATGTCGATACCGCTGCGGTGCGGCAGCATGATATCCAGGATGATCAGGTCGAAGTTGCCGGCGGCCGCCATGTCCAGACCCACCTGGCCATCGTTGGCGGATTCCACGTGATAGCCTTCGCTGCGCAGGCGGTCGCCCAGAGTCATCACCAATCCGGGCTCGTCTTCGACCAGCAGGATGCGGCGCTCCATAGCTCAAGCCGTGCGCGGCAACGGCTCGGCGGCGGCTTCGGCGACACGCAACTCCAGCGTGAAGGTGCTGCCGCGCCCCGGTTCGCTCTCGGCCTCCAGGCGGCCGCCCATGCCTTCGGCCATGTCGCGCGCGAGGCTCAAGCCTAAACCCGCGCCGTGGATCAGCGCGGCCTGCGCGGCCTTACCGCGATAGAACGGCTCGAAAATGTGCGGCAGGTCGGCCGCCTCGATGCCTACGCCGCGATCCTCCACCGAGATGCGCACGTGCGGCGACCCTTGCGCCCTCACGGCGCGGATGCGTACCCAGCGGCTTTCCGTACTGTATTTGAAGGCATTCAGAATCAGGTTTTCGAGACAACGGCTTAGCGCCGTGGCGTCCGCCTCGACGTGCGGCAGGCCGGGATCGATCTCGCGCTCGACGGTGAAACCCGCGGCCTCCGGCAAATCGGAGACACTCGCCAGCACGGCGCCGATGGCTTCCGGCACCGAAACCGGCGCCAGTTCGTAACTCGCTGCACGCGATTGGCCCGCGGCAAATTGTAGAATCTGTTCGATCATGCCGGCCAGGCGGCGGCCCTGATTGCGGATCAGCACGCCGTATTCCTTTACCTGATCCTTAGCGCCTACGAAGCCTTCAGCCAGGTTATCGGCGGCCGAACAGATCACTGTTACCGGCGTGCGCAACTCGTGCGAGACGCCCGCCACGAACTCCATCTGCAAGTGAGCCAAGCGACGCGCGTGCTGCGCAGACAGGACGATGAGCGCCATGCTGACGGCCAGCAGCAGCAATACGCCGAAGCTGAGCAGCAGATTGCGCATCCGTTCGGCGGCCACCACCGCCTCGAGGGAACCGCTTTTGTGCCGCGCCAGCAGAACCCATGGATCGGCGCCGGGCGACGGCAGAATGAAGGCTCCGCGTACACGGGCCAGAAACGGTCCGCGATTGGTACCTGCGTGATTACGGCGCGGCGTGTGCGCCCGTTCAGCGGGATTGCCGGGCGGCGTGGCTTCGAATGCGCGATTCTCCGCGCCCGTCGCAGGCAGGAGTGCCACGCGCGCATCCGGGGGATTCAGCGCCGTGGCGGTCAGTTGAGCGTCCGAACGATAGATGATTTTGGCATTCGTGGCGCCGCTCACCACAGCCACGTTGTAAATGAAACCGTCCGGCCCGGAGAAGTAGCGTTGAGCCAGGTCGCCCAACAGCCGGTCCATGGCGCCGCGATTCAACTCCACGATGACAAATCCGAGGAGGGTACGCTGCGGCGGAGCGGGTCTCTGCCGGGGCGGGCCGTCCGCGCCTTCGCGGCGCCAACCCATGCGGTTGATATTGAAGACCGGACGAACCAGGGCCGGGACATCCTGTTCCATGGTCCAGGCGAAGGAACGCAATTCCGGCATGGGCGGACCGGGCGGGCGGTGGGATTCGGCATCGACCCGCTCTGCAATGGTCTGTTTCAGGCGGTCCAGTTCCGGCGGCCAGGCAGCCGGCTCGAAGTCGCTGTCGGAACCGGGACGAAGCCGCAGCAAGCGCGTTTTCTCGGACCTCTCAGCTTCGAGGACATAAACGTTGGCGATCAGATCAGGACGCGCGGCAGTGCGCGCCCACTCGTGATAACGGTCGGTGAAGCCCGCCCAGAAGTCCTGGTCGCCAGGTTCGGGCTCGCCTGAAAAAGCGGTGGACACCTGCACCAGTTCGCGATAAAACGCCTGGCGGAATTCGTTCACCGAGTTGTTCAGGCTGGCGACGATGCGGGTCTGCTCCGCGCGGCTGATTTCCAGGCTCCAGCGGTATTGCAGCACGGCCAGCAGCACCAGCACGGCCGCCAACACCGCAACCAGGGCCATGGGCAGGAACGCCCGTTTCGCTGGAGGGGCCATAGACGCAGTGTAGCAGGATCGCCCGGCAGGCTACTCTTTCACCAGCGGCCAACCAACCAGGGGCCAGCCTGTTTCGGCCTCGATCGCCAGCAGGCGATTGTATTTGGCGAGGCGCTCGGATTGCGTGATGGAGCCGGGCTTGAATTGATCGCCGCGCCAGCCGGCGGCCAGGTCGGCGGCCCAATTGTCCTCGGTTTCACCGCTGCGCACGCTGATGGTTACCTGCCAGCCGGCCTCGCGGGCAAGCCGCAGGGCTTCGGCAGCTTCGGTGAGCGTACCAATCTGATTGGGCTTCAGCAGCAGGGCATTGCAGGCGCGCGCGTCGATCGCCCGGCGAATGCGCGCTGGGTTGGTGCAGAGCAGATCGTCGCCCAGCACCAACGCGCGGCCGTCCAGTTCCTGGCGTAGCTTAGGCCACCATTCCCAGTCATCTTGGGCGAGGCCATCCTCGATGCTGGCGATCGGATAGTGCTCGACCCAGTGAACCAGCCGCCCGATCATTCCGGCGCTGTCCAGGGGCGCGGCGTCCAGGTGGTATTCGCCGCCGGCATAGAAGTGGCTGGCCGCGACGTCGATCGCCAGCATCACGTCCGAGCCGGGCTGGTAGCCCGCCTTCCGGATGGCAGTTACGGCTGTCTCGATCAGTTCCTCGGCGCTGCGGCAGGGCGGGGCCAAACCGCCCTCGTCCGCCCTAAGCAAGCGCATGCCGTAAACCTTCAGGACGTGATCGGCGGCGGCCTGGTATACGTCGTAGGCCATCGCCAACGAGTCGCTGATGGTCGTGGTGCTGGCCGGGACCATCAGCACGTCTTGGATCGCGACCTGGTTACCGGCGTGCATTCCACCGCTGAAGAGATTGATGGTGAGACGCGGTAGTGTGCCGGGCCCGCCGCCGGGCAGCGCTGCAAATTCGCCGTAGAGCGGCACACCATGGTCCAGAGCGGACGCACGTGCGAAAGCGACGGAGACGGCCAGGATCGCATTGGCGCCCAGGCGCGACTTGTTCGGGGTGCCATCCAGATCGATGAGTGCGCAATCGAGGGCGGCTTGATTTTCGAACGCGCGGCCGGCCAACGCCGCATGGATTTCGTTGTTGACGTGATCCACGGCTTTGCGGCAGCCGAGGCCGCGATAGCGCCGCGGATCGCCGTCGCGCAGTTCCAACGCTTCGGCCGTACCGGTGGACGCGCCCGACGGCACGGATGCGGACGCCCAGGCTCCGCCGGCCAGGGTACATGCCGCGCTTACGGTGGGGCGCCCACGGCTATCCAGGATCTCGGACGCGCTCAATCGTTCGATGACCGGCACAATTCCTCCTCAAACCGGGAAATCAAATCGCCGATGCGCGGCGGTGCCGCGGTGATGATGTGCAGTACCGCATCGCGCTGGCGGAGGCGTTCGGCGGGCGATAAGTATTCGAGCGGCGAGCGCCCCACCGTGCGCGCCAGCAGACAGGCCAGCGTATGACGGACAGCGTATGGCTCCAACTCTTCGCCGGCGGCCGCTTCCGCGTAGACTCGCCAGAATTGCGCCGCGGCTTCGAAGAACTGCTGCCGCAGCACTGGCAAATGATGCGCCTTGCTGAGCAGGTGTGTGAGCGCGAAGCCCACGTCGAAGGCCGGATCGCCGAAGTGGATGACTTCGTGATCGAGCAGGATCAGGCGATCGCAATGCACCAGTATGTTCTTGGGGCTGTAATCGCCATGCACCAGCGTGATGCGGCGGTCGAGCGTGTCGCGAATCAGCGCATCGAGAAAGCCGGCCGCGGCGGGCGCCTGCTGCGCGGAGTAGCCGTAATACGGCTCCAGGCGCAGCGATTCGAAGAACGAGCGGTCGGCGAATATGGAGCTTAATTCGGCGGCGCGCAAGCGGCCCTCGCGATGGATAGCGGCCAGCAGGGCGGCAAACTGCGCCACATGCCCCTTCGAGATGCGGCCTGCCAGCAGCATCGCTTTCCAGTTTTCATGCGGCTGCGACACTGCCTGCATGGCCAGCAGATGCTCGCCGCAGTCTTCGAACAACAGCGGCGTGATAGAGCCCGGCGGGGCGAGGCGCGCCAGCCATTCCATGCCTTGCGCCTCGCGATGGATGCGGTCGGGTGAGCTGAACCAATCCACCGGCACGCGCAGCTTGGCGAGCGCCTGCTTCAATACCCACGCTTCGCCCGAGGCGCGTGCCACGAGCACCGTACGGTTTGAAACGCCGCCTTGCAGCACGGTGATGCGCGGCTGCTCATCGGGCGCGATGCGGCTTGTGCTGCGCAGGTACGCGAGCAGCGCCGCGGAGTCTTCGATATCGAGCGCGTCAGGCACTGGTAACGTTTGGCTCAATGGACATCGCGGAGTAAGCACAGCCCACCACCACCAGGAACATGGTAAGCACCTCGCTATCGCCCAGGTTGTATTCGAACACGCCCGCGATCATGGTGGCGATAACCACCGCGACGCAGGCGTGCAGCACGAATTTCAGATCGCTGCGCCCGGGAGGCAGGCGCAGCAAGCGGCGCATGCAGTCCCACACGATCTGCCCCAATAACCACAGCATGAGCAGCATGGTGGGGATGCCGCGTTCGGCCGCGTATTGCAGATAAATGTTGTGCAGATGCCCGTACCAGCCTTCCGGCAGAGGGCGCGGGATATCCGGCGGCACGTAGCGCTCGAACTGCAGCTTCACTTCCTCCGGCCCCAGCCCCAGCCACGGATGCGCGCGGATCATCTGCAGTCCCGTGCGCCAGGTGACCAGGCGATGCTCGTTCGAATCGAGCTTGCCGGGACGCAGCATGGAGGTGAAGCGCTCGCGTATCGAGGCGGGCGCGAGGAACGCGATCAGCAGCAGGACCACGGGTACGGCCGCGGCAATCCAGCGCCGCCAGAACCAAAGCAGGTAGACGCCCGCGCCGGCGCTCGCGAGCCAGATGCTGCGCGTGAAGCCGAGCAGCAGCGCCAGGGCCATCAGAAAAGCGCACAGCAGCCACAGCCAGCCGCGCTTCCGCGCCATGCAGGCAAAGAAAAGGAAAGCCGCCGTCACCAGGAGCGCGAACATTTCCTGGCCGCCGAAAGTCATCCAGTGGCTCATGAAGCCGGTGATGCGCTCGCCCACGTAGTAGTCGTAGAACGGGCGGCCCTGCGCGTGCGCCTCCTGAACTTTGCGGCCGAACTGGACCAGGCCGCGCAGGGAGATGAGCGCGCCGGCCCCGGTCCAACAGAGAAGCAGCCAGCGGATGACGCGCATGTCGCGGAAGGTCGAGTAGACCACCAGCAGCATGGTAAACACGAAGATCTTGCGGAGCTGCGGCAGGCCGGCGGCGGGATCGGGTGAGAATGCCAGCGAGAGCAGCGTGCCCAGCAAGAATAGGCTGAGCGGCAGCCAGATACGCGGCATCCGCATGCGTCCGCCGGAGAGCAGCAAAGACGCTAGCGCCAGCGCCAGTAGGATCTGCGACGCGGCGATGGAAAACAGAATCGCCACCGCGGAGCCGAACGTCAGCCAGCGCGCGACGCGGAAAAGCAACGGTTCGGATGAATCCATGAACCCTCAGTATAGTTGCGTGCCTACTTGGTCGTGTCCGAAGGCCGCAGGAAAACAAACTGGCAGCGCGGTGTGGTGTAGGCGGAACAAGACAGGATTCCGCGGCGAGCGATCTTCTCGGGTCCGTCGTCGGGAAAAGGCATATCGTAGTGCGCTTTCAAGAGCGTGTCCTTTGCCGCGCCGATCGACTCCTCGCCGCTGATGAATTGCACGTCCTGCACGCCGTGCGCGGAGAACAATACGAAGAACTCGCCGCTCCCCTTGAGAGATTCCAAACCCGGTATCGCGGTTGTGCGCAGTTTGCCCAACTCCGTGGCGAAGTCGCCGGCCGGCTTGCTCGCGCCCTTGAAATGTCCGTTCTTCAGAATGGCCGGGCGTGGCTTGTCGGGCCCCAGCTTCTCTAAACGTTCGCGCGTGTCAGGCATACCGGCTTGGGCGGCCAAGGCCAGTTGATATGCATGCCTCGCTTCCTCAGGCTGGCCTTGCTTTTCGTAGAGTTGCCCCAGGTGGTCGGCGCACTCGCCATCTTGAACCAGCATCCAGGCGGCGTTCACGTAACGGCGCGCGCGCTCCAGGTCACCGAGTTTGAAGTATGCCCATCCCAGTGTGTCCCAGGTGGCGCCGAGTAAGTGCACACGCCGTAAATCCTCGCTCTGCAGTCCTCCTAGAGTTACTTTTGCGGATTGCTCTTCGAGGAGCGCGATGGCGCGTTCGGCGAACTGCTTGCCGAGCCCTGCGTCCGCCCCGGTGTCGGTCAACGCCCAAGCCACGCTATTCAGCGTGTAGCCATCAGTTGAGGCGTCTCCAATTTTGCGCAGCGCGGCAACGCCCTCGTCTTTCGTGTCGGTATGCACCAGCGCCTGGGCGAGAGCCAGTTGCAGCTTCGCATCGTCGGGAGAGGTTTCGAGCGCCTTGCGGGCGACGTCTACTGCCTCCGTGTAATGCTTGCTACTCATGAGCAACGCGGCGAGTTGCAAGGCGCCCTGCAGATCTCCCGGCGCGGCCTTCAGCAGTGCGCGCAGGGTCTTGACGGCGGCATCGGTGTGTTTGAGCTGGTGTGCCTGGAGAGTCGCCACCATGCGATAGATCGTGGTGTTCTCGGGGTGATACTGGATCTCTTTTTGCAGAGCTTCTACAGCCTGGTCGATCTGGTTCTGCATGCGGAAAAGATTTCCGTAACCCCACCACAGGTTGCGCTGCTGGGGATTCAAGCGTTCCGCCGCGGCGAACGCTTTGCGCGCGGATTCAAACGCGTGGTTTTTTAGAAACACGAAGCCTTGGCGGACCTGTTCCTCGGCTTCGGTGTTGCCCTGCACGGCGACAACGGGCCCCGCGCCACTCCCGGCGGTTAATTGCAGGAGGTGACCTTCATCCTGTAACACGGCCTTTCCAAACTTCACATAGTCCGCCCATGCGCTAGCCGGAGCTTTGGCTTGATTGACGACCAAGCGGCGCTCCGCGACGAGTGACCCGTCCTGGAGCGAATAGGTCGCGGAATACGAAATGACACCGGCTTGCGCCTTGGCGCTTTCAGGCAACTCGATGGTGAATCCGGCTGGAAGCCGCAGCGTCACTCGATAGTCATACTCACACTTGGGGCCCAGTTCGAACGGCTCTGCGGGTGTGTCTCCATCCGGATCCCGGCTGAGAGTGAAGAGCGGGAATGGTGGCGTGATCCGCTTGTTCGCCCAGTCTGAATAGTCCTTGCGCTGATAGTCATAGGAGAACCTTAATGGCTCGTCGTCATTCTCCAGGTTCTCAACCTCGACAGCACTAACGGTTCCCCGGAAGCCCAGACCATATGAGACACGTTGCACGAGTTCCTGCCATTGCGTAGGAGCCACTACGTGGAACAGGCTCCGGAAAACCAGCTCGGAGTCACCGCGCATGTTGAATTCCATCCGGCCGGTCAGTGCGCCATCGGCAGAGAGCTGCGCCTTGACCTCCAAGTTTTCAAACGATCGGAACGGCGGGTCCGCGGGAGTCGTCATGAGCGCGGCGGGAGTGCCGGCCGGGATGACCAGGGCCTGCTTATCCCTGAGCCCTGCCAGCAAGAGTCCATAGGGCGCCACCTCTGGCGTGGTATCCAACCAGGTCCGCTCTTTATCGCCGGGCAGCACGGTGATCAGGTGATTGAACTGCGCGGGCGATGGCACGTCCGGATCCAGTTTTCGCTCGGCGCTGATGAGTGCGGGCCACGCCTCGATGCCGGCCGCTTTCAGCAGGGCCGCCAGCAGCGTGTGCTTATCTTTGCAATCGCCATATTGATTGGCCAGTACCTCATCCGCTGTGTGCGGTTGATAGCGCCCGGAACCGAACGAAACGGCGATATAGCGGAACTTAGACGAGACATAGTTATACAACGCCTTTTTCTTATCCGCGTCTGTTGTGAGTCCTTTGGTTAATTCGGTAGCCTTGGCTCGCACAGCATCGGTAACTTCGGCCTTCGGCTCGGCCAACTGCCGGTACCATTGGCCAACTTCTTCCCAACTCTTGAAGGTGGTCAACTGAACTGATGGCGCCGGCGCCGGGGTTGCCTGGTTCTTCGGATCCGCCGGTTTCGGATGCTCCAATTGGGCGGTCTTCCAGAAGTAGATCTTCCGTCCGTTCTCCTCACTCACCGCCGGCTGCAACGACGGACTTTTCACGTTGACGTACTTATCCGCGGGAACTGTCAGCCGTAACTCCTCGTCCAGCACGACCGCGTCCTTGACAAAGCTCTGCTCGAACCAGAATTGGCCCGACACTTCCGGCTTCGTGCGCGTGGAGTGCGCGCTGTATTCCAACACATCACCACTACCAAGGCCCTTGACCGGAATCTGTTTTTCGCGCAGATCGCTATAGGTGGGAGCAGAACGGGCCACCTCCGAAGCCAAGTCCTGAATGTTGGTCCGGGGAGTCTCGACGATCCGGCCGTCGGCTTTGCGTACGCGCACATATGCGATATTGATCGTGTCGTACACCGCGCTGTAAGGAAAGGTCAGTACGCCGAAACGGCGCACGCCGGCGTCGGACTGTATTCGCACGACCACGCTCTGGTCCCAGACCTGAGTTCCATCGGCCGCGAAAGTTACCTCGGTGTTGAGTTTTTCAATAACCAGATCTTCTTTCGAGTACTCCGGATGAGAGGCTTGTGCCGCGGTACTTAGAGAAGGCTGCGATTGCGCGGCCAGTTTCGGAGTGGCACCGAAGCAAACCGCACTGAATATGATTACCAGCGTCTGACAAGGGGAAAAATCACGAAGGGCCCGCATAGATTGGTTATGGTATTTTAACCCGGCCGTCAAGTACCCAGCCAAAATGCTACCCTCATGGATTCGGTGAAATTTTATGCGCCTGACCTTTGTCGTTCTGTTTGCATGCGCGGCGGCCTTCGCCCAGACGAAAGAAACGCCGCTCGAATCCCTGCCGTACAGTCCCAGCCTGGACGTGACCGATATGGACCAGTCTGCCAACCCCTGCGAGGATCTGTATCATTACTCCTGCGGCGGGTGGTTGAAGAAGAATCCGATCCCGTCCGACCAGTCCGCCTGGAGCGTCTACGCCAAACTGGGCGAAGAGAACGAACGCTTCCTGTGGGGCATTCTGGAAGACACGGCCAAGCCGAACGCGGCGCGCTCCGCGGTCGAGCGCGAGATCGGCGATTTCTTCGCGGCCTGCATGGATCAGCCTGAAATTCAGAAGGCCGGGGCGCGGCCTTTGAGCGAGGTGCTGGATCAGATCCGGGCGCTGAAGTCGGCCGCGGACCTGCCTGAGTTTCTGGCGCGCGAACACCTGGCCATGAACTTCGGCATGCTGTTCGGCTTCGGCTCGAACCAGGATTTCGCGGACTCCTCGCGCGAGATCGCCTTCGCCGGCGCAGGCGGGCTTGGGCTGCCGGATCGCGATTATTACACCAAGACCGACGCGAAGTCCGAAGAGATCCGGAAGAAATATGTCGCGCACGTCGCGCAGATGCTGGAATTGGCGGGCGATCCGAAGGCGCGCGCCGCCGCCGAGGCCGAGGTCATCATGCGCATCGAAACCGACCTGGCGAAAGCCTCGCTCACGCGCGTCGAGCAGCGCGATCCTTACAATCTTTTCCACAAGATGGATCGCGCGCAGTTGCAGGCACTCACGCCCGCGTTCGCCTGGCCGCGTTATCTGAAAGCGATGGGCTTGGCGGACCTGAACGAATACAACGTGACCGAGCCTAAGTTTTACAAGGAAGTACAGCAATTGCTCACCGCCACTTCGATGGCCGATTGGAAGGCGTATCTGCGGTGGCACGCGGTGCACGCGCGCGCCGCGTATCTGAGCCCGGCGTTCGTGGAGGCCAACTTCGCCTTCTTCGGCAAGTATCTGCGCGGGACTCCTGAGCTGCAGCCGCGCTGGAAGCGCTGCGTCCATTACGTGGACGAGGATCTGGGAGAAGCGCTGGGCCAGGTCTTCGTCGAGCGCACCTTCAGTCAGGACATGAAGGCGCGCACGTTGACCATGACCAAGGAAATCGAGAAGGCCATGGAGGACGATATCAAGCAGTTGCCCTGGATGGGCGAGGCTACCAAGCAGCAGGCGCTGGTGAAACTGCATGCCGTCGTGAACAAGATCGGCTATCCGGACAAATGGCGCGACTACAGTTCGATCCGCATCGATCGCGCGGACTTTGCCGGTAACGTGCATCGGGCCGCGATTTTCGAAGGCCGCCGCGAGTTGGCCAAGATTGGCAAGCCGGTGGGTCGCGGCGAATGGGGCATGACGCCGCCCACAGTGAACGCTTACTACGATCCGCAGATGAACGACATCAACTTCCCGGCGGGCGTGCTGCAGCCGCCGCTGTTCGACCCGAAGATGGACGACGCGCCGAATTATGGCGATACCGGCGGCACCATCGGGCACGAACTGACGCACGGCTTCGACGATGAAGGCCGGCAGTTCGACGCGCACGGCAATTTGCACGACTGGTGGACCGAGGCCGACGCCAAGGAGTTTCAGAAGCGCACGGACTGCATCGTCAACCAGTATGCGCAGTACACCGTGGTCGACGACATCAAGATCAACAGCAAGCTGACACTGGGCGAGGACGTGGCGGATCTGGGCGGCGAGCTGCTCGCCTACATGGCGTGGAAAGATGCCACGCACGGCCAGGACCTGCAACCGATCGGCGGGTTCACGCCCGCGCAGCGCTTCTTCATCGGCTTCGCGCAGTGGGCCTGCGGCGATGAGCGCGCCGAGAGCAAGCGGGTGCACGCGATCACCGATCCGCATTCGCCGCCGGAGTATCGCATCAACGGCGTGGCGGCGAACATGCCGGAATTCGCGGCGGCGTTCGCCTGCAAAGTGGGCCAGCCGATGGTGCGCGCGAATCCCTGCCGCGTCTGGTAGGTTCAGATTTCCGGCGCGGCCAGTTCGCGCGGGTGCGTGTCGACCGGCTCGGGGGTTTCGAGCACCACGCCGAACGCGCTGGTGTCCAGATCTTCAAACTTGCGCGCGGTAACCAGCACCCGCGTTTCGAGCGATCCGACGGCGCAGTTGTAAGCATCGACCGCGCGATCGAGACTCTTGCCCAATCTGTCCCAGTGACCCAGCATGTCGCCCAGGCGCTTGTAGAGATCCTTGCCCAGACGGCTGATCTCGGCCGCGTTCTGCGCGATGTTCTCCTGGCGCCAGCCATAGGCCACCGCGCGCAGCAGCGCGATCAGGGTGGTGGGTGTGGCGAGGATCACCAGCTTGCCTGCGCCCTCTTCGATGAGCGAAGGGTCGCCTTCGAGCGCGGCGCTGAAGAAGCTCTCGCCGGGCAGGAAGAGCACCACGAACTCGGGCGCTGGATCGAATTGCTCCCAATACTGCTTGCGGCCCAACGCGGTGATGTGCGCGCGCACTTGGCGGGCATGATCCTGCAGGCGGGCGCGGCGCGTGGCATCGTCGGCGGCTTCGCTGGCGGCCAGATATGCTTCGAGCGGCGTCTTGGCGTCCACCACGATGTGCTTGCCGCCGGGCAGGCGCACGAGCAGATCGGGGCGCAGCCGGCCTTCGTCGCCGTTGGCCACCGGCTGCGAGTCGAAATCGCAATGTTCCAGCATGCCGGCCATCTCGACCACGCGCTTGAGTTGCATCTCGCCCCAGCGTCCGCGCACGCCGGGAGAACGCAGCGCGTTTACCAGGCGGCCGGTTTCCGAGCGGAGTTGGGCCTGTGTTTCGAGCAGCGCGCGGACCTGCTCGGTCAGCCCGGCGTAGGCGCCCGCACGGGCCGTCTCGAGCTGCTGAATCTTACCGCCCACCTCGTCGAGCGACTCGCGCACGGGCTTCATCAGATCCGCGATGGCCTGCTGGCGCAATTCCAGATCGCCACGGGCGGTCTCCTGAGTCTTTTCGAGCGCGGTGCGGGCCAGGTCGAGGAACGCCTGGTTGTTGCTCTGCAGCGCCTCCGCGGAAAGCGCCTTGAAGGTATCGGCGAACTTTTGCCGGGCGTCGTCCAGGGACGCCTGCAGATCTTTATATTGCTGATCTTTATTCTGCAGCCGCTCGTTCAACACGGCGCGCTCCGGCTCGAACTCGGCCTTGGCGCGCTCGTAAGCCTGGCGGGCCGCCGGCCGGAGCAAGATCCACGCCAGCAGCATACCGATCGCCAGCCCGAACAAAAAACACGTTGCGAGCAGAATGTTTTGCATGCTGCTGGAATTATCGCACAGCGGTGTCCGGTTTGGCGTCTAGCCGCTGGTCGATAAACGCAAGATAGTATGCCAGGAGGCGGTAGCTCTCGTAGTAATAGTCCGGATGAATGGCATGGATCGTATCGTGCGGGCTGTGCAGAACTGCTAGAGTCTCCTGTGTCAGAGAGTGAAACGGGATGGTAGGGATGCGCCGCTCCGCGAAGGATACGGCGTCGTCCTGATATACCTCTTCCAGGTTCACGCCATGCACGGGCAACTTCGCGGCGGCTGCGATGACGGCTGCCAGGTTTGCCAGTTGGCGATCGGCATGCCCGCTCCAAACTTCCGTGTGAGACAATCCCAGACACTCGAGATTGACCTCCGCCGCTATCGTGCTCCTCTGCTCGGGCGTCAACTGCTTCACATAGAATGCCGATCCCACCAAGCCTTGCTCTTCGCCGGAAAACCCGATGAAGACGAAGGTGTGCCTGCGCGGCGTACTCCGCAGGCTCTCGATCAAGTCGGCGAGCATGGCCGCGCCGCTCCAATCGTCGACGGTTCCATCTCCAGTCTCGACGTGGTCGGTGTGGGCGGAAACCAGGATCCGTGCACCTGTGGAACCGGGCCACGTGCACATCACATTTGGAATTTTCAGGTGCTTGACGGGCTGCTCTGCAATCCACTCCGCCGGGCAGCCCGCGTCTGCGAATAGTTTCTTGAGCGTGGCCTCGCGGTCGCGATTTCGAGGGGCGGCCTGCCGTAAACGCGCGAGGACCACCTCTTTCGGAACCGGATAAAACGAGATTGATTCAGCCGTGACACACGATGCCGGCAGGATCGACAGAAGACAGAGCCAACCGGCGCGAGACGCGCGCATCGATTCAGCATAGCGTGGAAACTACGCGATGCGATCCTCCTAACCCTCGATCATCGCCGTCAGCCGCGTCACGATTCCGTCGAGTTGCTCGGACTGCTGCCGCAAGTCCGCGGTGGACGTCTCATTCTCCTGGGCCTTTTGCGCTGAGACCTGCACGACCTGCTCCATCTGTTGCACGGCCGACGAGATCTGTTCGATACCACGCGCCTGCTCATCCGTTCCGGCGCTGACCTGCTGCATGAGAGCCTTCACCGAACTGGACAGTTCCGTAATGTGGGCGATCGCGTCTCTGACCGCCTGCACGTGTCCGCTGCCCTGCCGCGCCCGGGAGATGGACTCTTCGATGAGCGCCGCGGTGTCTTTAGCGGCTTGCGCGCTCTTCTGCGCCAGGTTTCGAACTTCGTCCGCCACAACGGCGAATCCCAGCCCAGCTTCACCCGCGCGCGCGGCTTCGACCGCGGCGTTGAGAGCCAGCACGTTGGTCTGAAACGCTAATTCATCGATCACTTTGATGATCTTGCCGATCCGGTCGCTTGATTGAGTGATCTGGTCCATCGAGTCGGTCATTTCGGTCAGCTTCCGGTTCGCCTGGTCGATGCCGACGGCGGCTTCTTCCATCAACTCGGCTGCCGATTTGGCATTATCCGCGTTCGCCTGAGTCATGGAATTAATTTCCACCGTCGAGGCCGAAGTCTCTTCGACTGTGGCCGCTTGTTCGACGGCGCCCGCGGCGATCGACTGGCCGGCCTCTTCCAATTGTCCGGATGCCGATCGCAGCCTGGACGCGCCTCCCTGCAATTCCTGCGAGATGGCGTGCAACGGCCGCACGATCAGACGCCGATTCAACAACTGGAAGCCTGCAATCACCACGAGCAGCACGCTCAGTCCTACGCCCGTGATGGTCTCCATGCTGGCCATGACTACGGGATCCCTGGTCATGGGAGCCTGCAACACGAAGGCGCCTTTGATGTCCCCCGCGTGCATGTTCTCCATGGGAGTGCCCAGCGCATCGCGGCCGTCGTGCGTCGGGCTGGTGGACGGATCGCCGTGGCAGGCCAGACATCCGTTGACCAGTCTCACGGGCCGCGCGAGAGTCAGCGTGCTGGTGGAGGGATCCTGGAAGAAATATTCGTTTTGACCGGCGGCGAAGGCCCGGAAAGCCTCCGCGAATTCATCGCCGTGGTTCTTGGGGTTTCGCGGTACTACGTCGGGCCGCGATGGCGTCAGGAAATTGAAGCCGTTCACCTGCGCGACGTGGCTGACCGATTGCCAACCCGCCACCACCGGAACACTTTTATAAAAAGCTGAGTCGCGATAGTTTGTTCCGGATGCCGCGAGACTGCGCGCTAAGCCTTCGGTATTGAACGCTCCGTTGGCGTGCAACTCGTTCATGTTCGCGGTAACGGTCTCCGCCTGCTGTATGGTGGAACTCATCAATGACCGCAACTCGTTGACCCGATTGCGGTGCGAAATCATATAGACGCTGGTGATGGCGCCAGCGGTGGCCAGCACGACTCCCGCGCTGGCGCAGATGGTGATCTTGCGTGCCAGGTGCAAAGTTTCTTCCTCCGAGCGAGGACATTCAGTCCTACAAGAAAGAGGATCGGCGGGAAAAGAGAAGAGGTTTATAGACTTGGATGCAGATCCTAGTCGTCGTGGTCGTCGTGCGCGGCCTCGCCCGCTGCGCCGGCGGTAGCGAATGCTGCCATTTCATCACGCGAGTAGCGGCGCACCTGCGGCTTCTCCTTCCCGGAGGCGGCTGGCTCGACCAGAAACTCACGCGCGTGGGAAAGTTCGTCTTCCAGATTGAATGCCGGGACGGAGCGCAGTGACGGCACCTGAGCTACGCCGTGCTCATTCAGCACACACTCCATCCCGTTGGAAAGAAGGAATCGGATGCGAAGGCTTTTCTTAACCGTGATCTTGCGCAGATCGGCCAGCGTCATCCCACTTCCTGGAATTCTTCCTCATTCTCCATCATCCCGCCGTTCGCGATGCGCTCCTGGCAGGTGACGCAGTAGCGGGCCCACGGCACCGCCTCCAGGCGCTTGGTGGAGATGGGCTCCTCGCACTCGTAGCACACGCCGTAGCTGCCGTGGTCGATGCGCTGCAGCGCGTCCTGCACTTCGCGCAGGAGTTTCAGATCCAGAGTGTTCCGGTTCAGGAAGATCCACTCTTCGTGGCTTTGCTGGCTCAGATCGCCCTCATCGTGGGGATGTTCCTCGCGGGACAACACCTGCGCGGCTTTCTGCGCGGACATGCTGCTTTGCACTTCCGCCGCCTTCTTCTCTAGTATCTTTCTATAAGTCTCGTATTTATGTTTGGTACTTCTCATTCCTGTGGCCATGATGCTGAAGAGATATGACGCCGAAAGCACGGCAAAAGTTGCAACGGCGGGGCAGTGCCTCGCGGATTTACAAAACTTCACAAATCGCTGACATGGCGGTAGGGCAATTGTTTGCTCCGTCACGCAACTATAGATAACGCTGTTTTAGAACCTGCCGGTATCGCGGATGCCCTTACCTTCCACGCACTCGTACATGCGGCCGGCTCGCAGATTCCGGTGTTCCTCCACCTGGCCGTTGGGCCAGTGCACCTCCACACGCTCGGCCATATCGCGGCGGCCCAAGCCGAAGGTGACCGGGAGCTCGGATTGCGACAGATAGCTGGAGCCGCTCTTGACCATGCGCGATCCAGTCTCGCCGCCGCTGGTGATGCGCACGATGGCGCCGATGGCATCGCGGTTCGAGCGCGTGCCCTCCAGGCGGAATCGAATCGCGTGATGGCCGTTCGCCTGGTCGTTGCGATAGAGGTACGCCGGGCCTTTATTCGTGGTAATCAACACGTCCAGATCGCCGTCGCGGTCGAAATCGCCGAAGGCTGCGCCGCGGCCCACTTTCGGCGCGGCGAAAGCGCCGCCTAAGGCTTCCGCCACGTCCTCGAACCCGGCCCGGCCTTTGTTCAGAAACAGGTGCGGCGGCTGCGCGTATCCGGTCTCCGGCCGGGTCTCGTGGACGCCCGGGTCAATGTGGCCATTGACCACCAGCAGGTCCAGCAGGCCATCGAGATCGGCGTCGAAGAAGAAACAGCCGAATCCCAGGCTGCGGCGGGACATACGACCCACATCGGAACGCGCCGCCTGATCGACATATAGACCGCTGCGCGTGCCGCGGTAAAAGCCGATCATCTCGTTGTCGAAATTGGTGATGGCCAGGCCGGCGATGCCCGAATTATCGTAGTCCGCTACATCCACGCCCATGCCGGCGCGCGCTTTGCCGTCCTCACTGAAGGCCACTCCGGCTTTCACGCCGATGTCCTGAAACGTGCCGTCGCGCTGGTTGCGATACAGCTTGTTCGGCTCGGTGTCATTGGCCACCAGCAGGTCGATCCAGCCGTCCTGGTCATAGTCCAGCATGGCCACACCCAGCGATTTCGAGCTGCTGTCGAAGATGCCGCTGGTGGCTGTGACGTCCTCGAAGGTGCCGTTGCCGCGATTGCGGAACAGCCAGCAGGTGGCGCCGCGATAGGCTTCCGGCGTGCAGTAGGACTTGTGTTTGGCGTCCATGCTGCAAAAAACGTCCTGCGCCGGCGACCACTTCACGTAGTTGCAGACGAACAGGTCGAGAAACCCGTCGCGGTCGTAATCGAACCAGAGCGCCGAGCTGCTCAAGCCGTGCCGGTCGCCCAGGCCGCTCGTCTCGGTCACGTCCACAAAGTGGCCTTTGCCCGTGTTGCGGAATAGGCGGCTCTGGCCGACGCACGTGACATAGATATCGGGGAAGCCGTCGTTGTTGAAATCGCCCACCGCCACGCCCATGCCGTACATCTCGATGTCCAGGCCGGCGGCGCGCGTCACGTCGGTGAAGGTGCCGTTGCGGTTGTTGCGGTAGAGATGCATGGTGCTGCGCTGGCGCGCGTGTCCGGGCCAGTCCATGCCGTTGATCAGCAGAATATCCTGCCAACCGTCGTTGTCGTAGTCCAGGAAGGCGCAGCCGGGACCGAGCGTCTCGGGTAGATATTTCTCGCCGAACGCGCCGCTGTTGTGGCGGAATGTGATGCCGGCGGACGAGGTCACGTCCGTAAAGCGGAAGCCCAGATCGTTGCCCGGGCTGGCCGCGGCCAGCGCGCTCCACAAAAATTCCCGCCGGTTCACGGCAATTGCACCAGCCCTTTTTTCATCGCCCACACCACCAGCTCCGTCGTGCGATGGATGCCCAGCGCCGACATCAGGTTCGCGCGATGCACCGAAACCGTATTCACGCTGAGGTTCAGAAGAGCGGCGATTTCTTTATTCGAATTACCCTTGGCGATCAGTTCCAGGATCTGCTTTTCCCGCGGCGTGAGGCGCTCGTAGTCGGGATCCGGCTCGCGGCTGGGCGTCAGCACTCCCGGACCGATCACGTTCTTGCCCGCCGCCAGATCTTTGATGGCGCCGGCCAGGTCCACATCCAGCGCTTCCTTAAGGACGTAACCGCGCGCGCCGGCATCGAGCGCGTTGCGCACGTAGTTTTCTTCGGAATACATGCTGAGGATCAGCACGGCGATATCGGGCGCGTTCTTCAGGATCTCACGGGTGGCCTGCACACCATCGAGTCCCGGCATGGCCATGTCCATTACGATGACGCGCGGGTGGAGCTCTTGGGCCAGCTTGATAGCCTCCAGTCCATTGGTGCCTTCCCCCACGACGCGAATTTCCGGGTCGTCTTCCAGCATGCGCCGGAAGCCCCGGCGCACCAGGGAATGATCGTCCACCAGCAATACTGAGATTTCATTCATAAGCATCCGTCAGCGGCACTTCCAGCCGCACCAGCGTGCCCCCTTCGCCGGGCCGCAGGACTTCGAAGCTGCCGTGCAAAAGCTCGGCGCGCTCGCGCATCGCCGTCATGCCGATGCCGCGGCGAGTGGCGCCATTGCGGGGCTCCGGCATGCCCGACCCGCGATCTTCGACCTCCAGTTTCAAGTTCCCAGACGGAAAGGCCAGCCGCACGATCGCCTGCTGCGAGCCGGAGTGCCGCGCCATGTTATTGAGCGCCTCCTGAAGCACGCGGTAGACGTGAATCGCTACCCGATCGGTGATCGCCGGACCTTCCCCTTGTTTCTCGTATCGTACCTTAATTCCAGTCTGCTTCTCGAACACCGGGATGTACCAGTCGATGGCTTTCTCGAGTCCTCCCTCATCGAGGATGCTGGGGTGCATTAACTGCGACAGGTTGCGCGTTCTTTCGAGGGTGCCCTGGGCCACTTCGCGGACTTCGCGCAGGTCGGCACAAAATGGCGAGTCGGGCGGCAGGCGTTTCTCGGCGCGGCGCAGCATGGCGCCGATGGCAGTGAGCACCTGGCCGAATTCATCGTGCAGCTCGCGCGACAGAGAGTGCAGCATCTCCTCCTGCACGGCGATCAGCTTGCGCGCCAGGTCGCTGCGGTGCTCGGAGACGGTGGCCAAGTGTTGGAACAAGCGCCGGTTGGAGTAAATCAGGTAGAGCGTGGTGCCAAAGATGGCCAGCAGCACAGCGGCCAGGAAAAGATAAATATTGCGCTCAACTCCCAGGTAGATACCTTGGATACGGCCGGCGGCCTCCTGCTCCGCTTCGTTATTCTGCACCAGCAGTTGCGCGACCGTGCTGATCAGCGCGCCTTCCTGCTCTTCGAGAGAATTGCGGATAGTATCGCGCGCGGCTTGATCCTGACCCTGCGCGGCCATCTCGAACATGCGTCCGGCGGAACTCCAGAATTGCGCCAGCGACGCGGCCAGGTAGCGCTGTTGGTTGGGATCGCGGTGCACGGGCGTGAACTGCGCTTCCAGGCGGAAGGCATCGTCCAGATCGGCGCGCTGGCGGTCGAACTGCTTCTTCCAGGCCACGATCGGATAGGGCTCGTCGCCATAGAGCATGTCGCGCATGGCCATGCCCAATTCGTTGAGGTCCTTCTGGATGCGCAGGAGCTGCAGGGTGTCTTTGCGGTTGCGATCGACGGTGCGCGTTTGCAAATCCTGCAGGCCGCGGATCTGATAGAGCGTATAGAACGAGAACACACCCACGGCCGCAAGCGTAACGGCCAAGCCGGCCAGCAGGCGGCCGGTGGGTGAATCTACGGACTTATTCATGACGCCAAGTCAAGAATAACAGGCGGCGCTACCCGGCATGCAATCTGGATCTCAGCTTGCCGGCGAGCCGGTAGCAGATCCAGAATAGAAACAACCCGGCACATAGAAGGCCGAGAAGCTGCCAACGTACCTGGTAGATCAGCTCGCGCAGGACGGTCATCTCATTGTAAGAAGTCCACTCCTCACGGATTTTTCCATCGACGATGCGCCAGATAGTGATGCCGCGAAGCTCAATCTTTACACCGGTAGGCGGCAGCCAGCCTGCGGCGGCGGTTTGGGTGCCGCGCGCAATCCAAGCAACGGAAACCAGGTCGCCCTCGGCGAGGGTTGGGCCGATGGTCAAATTGAGGTCAGGGCATGTCTGCTTCTCAAAACGGGCCGCCGCCTGATCTTCCGCCAGGCTAAAGTCTCTGTGCAATCCATGGTTGACAAAGTCTTTGGCGTATATCTCATCGGCAACCTGGAATTTACCCTGATTTAGGATCTCATGGAAGACCCGCCCGGCGATAGCTTTGTTTTGTTCCTGTTGAGAAACCGTGCCCTCAGCCGAGGACGCCGGCGCGATGATCAGGAACAGGAAAGCCATTGCACTTTTCATGGACTTTCTCCAATCTCTATTGTTCGGCTGTGGATCTGCCACTTCTCTAGACGGAAATGCACATTAAGATATTAGCGGCGCCGAACGTGGCGACTAACTCGAAACCCTGTTTCCGGAACGACGCGCCTTCCAGTGCCTGACAGGGTAAGCTTCTACGATGCCGCCGCCTTTTTCGCGGATCGACGCAAGGACGGCTGCGAGGGCGGCACTGGCGTTCGATAACTCCTCGGTCACTAGCTGCGACGGCTTGCTAAGATTTGGTCTTCGAGGAATATTCATGGCAAGATACTGGCTACTGATTGCGGCGCTGTCCGGCTTGCTCGCGGCCCAAACCAAGAACACGGCCGAGAAACTCGGCTATCCGGCGGACACGAAACTGCTGATTATACATGCAGACGACCTGGCCGTGAGTCATTCGCAGGACCGCGCCAGCTTCGCCGCGCTCGACCGCCACGCGGCCAGTTCCGCCAGCATTATGGTGCCGTGTCCGTGGCTGACCGAAGTCGCGGATTACGCCAAGGCGCATCCTGACGCGGATCTGGGACTGCATCTGACGCTCACCAGCGAGTGGAAGACTTATCGCTGGGGGCCGGTGGCGTCCCACGATCAGGTGCCGGGGCTGCTTGGCCCGGATGGCAATTTCTGGCCGGACGTCGCGCCGGTGGTGAAGCACGCCACTGCCGCCGAAGTCGAGAAGGAGATCCGTGCGCAGGTGGAGCGCGTGCGGCAGGTGGGGATTCATCCGACGCACCTCGACAGCCACATGGGAACGCTGTTCACGCCGGCGTTCTTTGCGGCCTATGTAAAGGTGGCGCGTGCCTACGGCCTGCCGTTCCTGGCCATGCGTCAGCAGGGTGCGCCGCCGGCCATGCTGGCGCTGCTGAAGGCGAGCGATATTATCCCGGACGCCATCGTAATGGCGGCCAACGTCAAGCCGGAGAATTGGCGGACTTACTATCTCGGCATCGTCCGTTCGTTGAAGCCCGGGCTCACCGAACTGATCGTGCATCTGGCCTACGACGATGCGGAGATGCAAGCGGTCACAGTGGATCATCCCGATTATGGCAGCGCCTGGCGGCAGCGCGACTTTAATGTCATCACCGGCGCGGAGTTTCACCGGGCGCTGCAGGACAATCATGTGAGGCTGATCGGCTGGCGCGAGATCAAAGAGCGTGAAGCGCGGATGCCATAGCCGTTTGCGGTATGCTACAGGGAAGCGCTCCGTAGCGCTACACCAGGCGGCCACGGATTGCGCAATTCCGTTTACGGGAGTGAAAACAACAAATGACACGCAGATCCACTTTATTCCTGACGCTGTTCCTGGCGTTGCTGATGATCGGCGCCGTACCCAGCCGCGCAGCCGATAACCCCGTGGTGGGCACCTGGGACGTAGTCTCGACCGACGATGCCGGCCAAGCCTCCAACTGGACCTTGACGGTGAAGGAGGACGATGGCAAACTCACCGGCAGTCTGTCGGGCGATCCCGGCGAGTTCAGCCTCGTCGATGCCAAGCTGGAGGGCAACGCATTTACCTTTAAGGTAGTGGTGAATGAAGCTTCTTACGAGGTGGATACCACGATCGATGGCAGTAAGCTGGAGGGTAAGTACAAAGGGCCGGAAGCTACTGGCACTTTGAAGGGGACTAAGCACATTTAGTAGATCCCCGTGGGGCGGCGGCCTTCGAGGCCGCCGCAGGCTCAGAGCCTCCCCTACTTAGTTACGTTTGATTTCGAGGCGCGCGGTTCCGCCTTGCGGGTCGGTGAATTCGTATATCTCGGGTACCTTGGAGACCTGCTTAATGGCCGCCTGCTTCCATGGCAGCTTGTTACTGGCTTCCCCTTCCTGATACCAGCCGCTCAGAATATATTCCTGGCTGTCTTTAGCTCCCCACGACGAGCACGCATTGATCCAGTACATCCGCGGACCGGGAATGCCCTGGCTGTTCGCCACCCATTCGTGCTTCCAGCGGTCGTGGCCATGCATCACGCAAAAGAAATAGAGATCCAGGCGCTTGCAATACTGGCTCTGGAAGACATCCAGATGAAACGATTTCTGCCATCCGGACGGGGAAAAGGTGGTCTGCATTTTCAGCTCTTCCTGCGGATTGGTCGAGCCGTCGCATGGCAGACGGCTGGAGATGCGCACGCCTTCGACGCGATCGAGCAGGTAGTCGGCATTGTGGGAGCGGGCGTAGAGCATGCCTAACGCTCCCAGAACAGGCAGGGCGGCAAGCGCCATGGAAAATCGGGTCATCACCTACCAATTCTAGCGCCGCGCTCAACACGGCCGCTCCGGCTCAGGATACAGTAGTGTCTTATGCCGATCATCGCCATCGCGGGACGCAAGGGCGGCGTCGGAAAGTCCACCATCGCCGGCAACCTGGCGGCGGAGTTCGCAGCCATGAAGCATACCGTGCGGCTGTTGGATGCCGATCCGCAGCACAGCCTGGTGGCCTGGGCCGAGCAGGGCGACGGCATGCTGGCACGGTCGGTGGAGCGGATCGATGCTGCGGCGGGAACACTGCGGTCGCGCGCGCGGTTGGTCGAAAAGTCCGTGGACATCGTCCTGATCGACACGCCGCCGGGAGCGCCCGAGATCACCTACGAAGCAGCCATGGCAGCCGATCTGATGCTGCTGCCCTGCGGACCGTCGCCGCTCGATCTGTTCGCGCTGAAAGAGGCTTTATCGCTGGGCCTGAAGGCCCGCGCCGAGCGGCGTTCGAAGAAGCCGCGCATCCGTTTCGTCCCGTCCAAGGTCCTGATGAACACCACTCTCGGACGCAACCTGGCGTCGTCGCTCGAAGGCATGGGTAAGAAGGTGCTGCCGCCCATCGGGCAGCGCATCGTGGTGGCGGAAGCCGTAGCGCAGGGGCTGACCGTGGCCGAGTACGCGCCCAATTCGCCGGCGCATGACGAATTCCGCGAGCTGGCTAGAGCGATCGACAAGGTCCTGAAGAAATAGCCCCGCCGAAGTTTTGGAACAAACCTCCGGGTATCGGCGTAATTACGGCTATGAGGTCCTTTATACGTACGCGTACATTCGTTTTGCCGGTCATCGCCGCCGTCACACTGGGCTTGGCGGGATGCGACATCGACGATCTGGATATAGGCGGTTCGGAACGCTACAGCCAGGATTTCCACTACAGCTACCCGATGCAGCCGGGTAGCCGTCTCTCCGTGGACAATTCGAACGGTTCGGTCGAGATTTCCGGCTGGGACCAGGACACGGTGGACATCAGCGGCACCAAGTACGCACGCACGCCGGAGCTGCGCGACGCGCTCAAGATTGAAATCGATCACTCGCCGAGCGAGGTGAGTATCCGCACGGTGCGGCCCTCGGAGCGGCGCGGCAACATGGGCGCAAAGTACATCATCAAAGTACCGCGGCACACGCAGCTCGACCGCATTGTCAGCTCAAACGGCGCGATCCATGCGCTCGACCTGGAGGGCCCGGCGCACCTCCGGACATCCAACGGCGCGGTGCGCGCGGAGAATCTGCACGGTAGCCTGGATGCTCAAACCTCCAACGGGTCGATCGAGGTACAGGGCCTGGAGGGCAGCGCCAGCTTGCACACCTCCAACGGCCGCGTGCGTGCCGATGACGTGCGCGGATCGATCGAGGCGGATACCTCGAACGGCGGAATCCACATCATGCTTTCGAAGCCTGACGCCGGCCGCCCGATCAAGCTCGAAACGTCCAACGGGCCGATCGAGCTGACCATGCAGGCCCTCAATCAGAACGAAATTCACGCGTCGACTTCGAATGGTGGTATCACCGTGCACCTGCCGGGCAATGTCAACGCCGATTTGAACGCCACGGCCAGCAACTCTTCGATTTCGACCGAGTTCGAAGTGGCCACTAGCGGTTCGCTCGAGAAACATCACCTGGAAGGCAAGATCGGCGGTGGCGGCCCGATGATCGACCTGAGCACCTCGAACGGAAGTATCAAGGTGCTGAAAGACTAGCTCAGGCTTTGTCGACGATGCGGTGGGACGCTTCGTCCAGGGCGACCGGCTTGCCGCGGAAGTACGACTCGTTTGCCATGTGGCAGGCGATAGCGGCATGATTGCCGAATACGGCATCTTCGGTGACCGGTTTGCGGCTCTTCACCGCCTGGAAGAAGTTCCACAGGTGCGGCCGCACATCGTCCCAATCGTTGCCCTTGTAAACCGTGTCGTCCAGCAGGGGTTCGTGGCCGGGAGTGACGGCATGCTCGGCTTCCCACTGCTTGACATATTCCTCGCGCATCTTCGCGGGAAAGCTGCTGGTATAGTAACTCGGCGAGGTATCCACGCCTAGCTGGGGCGAATGCCGTAATTCAGATCCGTTCGCATCCAGGATGCCCTTCGGCCCCATGAAGCGAGCCAGTTCCGGGGTTTCGGTCCCCAGACCCAGCCGCACATAGACGGGAATGCCGTGATAATCGAACAGCACCGTATGCAGGTCGGGCATGTTGCGCCCATCGTTCCAGCGGAAGATGCCGCCCAATGCCTGCGCGGAGCGCGGCGCCTCGTTCCAGCCGAGCGTCACGAGCATGCCGCTGATCAGGTGGACCATCAGGTCGCCGCCCACGCCCGTGCCGTATTCCCGCCAGCAGCGCCAGCGCGCGAAGCGATATTTGTCGAAAGGGATCTTGGGCGCGTCGTTCAGCCAGGTTTCCCAATCGAGATTCTCGGGCGAGAGATCGAACGGCGGCGGATATTCCCAGGCGCCGGTCGGAGAGTTGCGGCCGAGCGAGAGCTCAACCATTTCGACATCCCCGATGGCGCCGTCGTGGTACAGTTCACGCGCCTTGGCGCACAGCACGGAGCTGACGCGCTGCGATCCGATCTGCACGATGCGGCTGTTCTTGCGGGCCGCTTCCACCATGGCGAAGCCCTGTTCGGCGGCGTGCGACATGGGCTTCTCGCAATAAATATCTTTGCCCGCGTTGCACGCGTCCACGACCACGCGCATGTGCCAATGATCGGGCACCGCGGCCACGATGCAATCGATGTCCTTGCGTTCGAGCAGTTCGTGATAGTGGCGCGTGGTGGGCAGGTTCGGATTGCCGGTGATCTCTTTGGCCAGGGTGTGCCGGCCATCGTACAGATCGGCGGCCGCCACGCATTCAACGCCCGGCAGCGTGATGGCGGTACCCAGCAATCCGGAGCCCTGCATGCCGATGCCGATCATGCCGAAGCGTACGCGCTCGCTGGCGGCGGCCGTTTGGGCCGCGTTACCGATCGCCTGCGGAGCCAGTAGGACGGTGCGCGCGGTGAGCAGGCTTCCGCTACCGGCGGCGCCTGCCTGCAGGAAAGCACGGCGGGATAATGCTCTGTTCATGAGTGCTCACTCCAGGTACAGCATAGCGCGCGGCAGGCTGGCTTACTTGGGATCGAGATTCACTTCCAGGTCTTCCGGGGTGATGTCGCACTTCGCGCCGTCTTTCGGGATGTCGACTTTCGCGGTCCACAAAATAGCGTTCACGATCATACGGCGTTGATCTTCCAGGCCCCAATTGTGATGGTAGTGGCCGCCGGTGAATCCGAAGCCGCGGCCGCCATCCGCACGCTCCACGGCCCAGGCGACGGTCTCCTGGTTGGGCGAGTCTTTGGGCAACATGGCGGTGAGAATCGGCACCAGGCGCTTATCATCTTTACGGAAAGCGATGCGGTAATACCATTCGTCTTTGCTGCGATAGCTGTCCCATCCGCGCGAGATGGGATGCGCCGGCGCGGCCTGGGTCAGTTCCACGTCGTTCACCGGATTCTGCGAATATGGCCGCCGGTAGAACCCGCCGATCCACTCGAGCAATTCCATGCCGCCATTGTCGCCGGGCACTTCCACGGCATAGTGCAGGCACGCCAAGCCGACGCCGCGTTTCATCAGCTTGCTAAGTTCGGCCAGATGGCCGTCAGCGATCATGGGGTGTTTCTCGCCGCCATCCATGTACAGCACGATCGTGGCCGCGCCGGTGAAGACGGAAGCATCCGAGGGCCAGCCGCCCTTCACCACCACTACATCCACCCCGGGATTCTGGCGCAGGCATTTGGCGAGCAACAGCGTGCCTGCGTTGAATTCGTGCTCGCCGGGGCCGTGACTGGGCGCGCCCGCCACCATGACGATCTTCGCCGGCGGCGCCGCGGCCGCGCTCCAACAGAGCGCCAACAGGAGAGCCGTCTTCCTCACTTGTGTTCCTTCTCGAACCAGCCCTTCAGACCGCTGCTCTTTTTCTTGGCCGGCTTCACGTCGGCGCTGGTGGCGCCTTCCACGGCGGCCAGGGCGACGGGAGCCATCAGCCGGTAGCCGCGCGCATTCGGATGCAAATCGTCATCCGAGGACTCCGCCTGCAGGAACCCGTTCTTGTCCACCACGGCCGAGTAATAATCCACGTACTTGAAATGGCGCTGCTCACAGAAGCTTCGCAGCCAGCCGTTGATCTCCACGATCTTCGCCGGCGACAGGCGCGTGGTGCGCTCGTACTGCGGATTCACGTTCTTGTGGTAATCGCTGACCGGCAATAGTGACGCGAACATGGGCTCGATGTGATTGGCCTCGGCCAAGTCCGCGATCATCGACAGATTGTTCTCGATGGCGCGCACGGCCATGCCGCGCCCGAGATCGTTGATGCCGCCGAGCACCAGGACGATCCGCGGCTTCAGGTTGATCACGTCGGCCTGCATGCGGGCGAGCATCTGCCCGGTGACCTGCCCGCCGATGCCGCGGTTGACGAAGTCGCGGTCGCTGCCGAAGTACTCGTTGAGCCGCCAGCCATCGGTAATGGAATCGCCCAGAAACACCACGCGCGGCCGCTGCGGCGACGGTGCGCCGAGCTTTTGGTCGGCATCGGCATAACGCGCCAGATTGTCAGGATCCGCGCTGTGTAATTGCGTCTCCTTCAGTTCGAGCAGCGCGCGGAAATGCGTGTCGAGCCGGTCGACATCATCGCGCAGCTCGCCAAACTGCAGGCGTCCCGCATCGGGAAACGGATATGGCCGCGGCACTGTGTCGGCGATCGCCAGGTAGGCGCGGGTAGTGTCGAGGAAAGCGTAGGTGAACGCCGCATTCTGCGGCGCGCTTTCCAGGTTCGCGAACGCCTGCCGCGCATCCTCCAGCGCGGGCGCTCCGGCGCGCGCCAGCCCCGGCACCGCCAAACCGGTCGACTCGATCAACTGCACCACGCGCCGTTCCAGCTTCAAAGCGTCCTGATTCGGCAGCAGTGCGCCGCTCTGCGCCATGGCCAGCGAGGCCGCCGCCCAAAAACAGGCGAACCATTTCATGTTTTGTCTTCCTTCTCCAGTTGCAATGTGATGGTACCCACGGCGAATTGCAGCCGCACGCGGATCTGCACCGGCAGCTTACGCGCATCGTCGCTCAACCAGACATACAGGTGCCCGTAGCGCCGGTAGAGCACATCATTAAACAGAAAAGCTTCGTAACGAATCGTCTTGAAGAGGCCCGCCGGAGTCTTCACATCTTCGCGCTGCTGCGCCTCCACACGCGCCATCACGCTCTTCTTGCCGTCGCTGACCGCTACTTCGGTACTGTGACCAACCTGCAGATTCATCGTGCGCAGATCGTAAAGGCCGGCGAGGACGTCGTGCACGCACCCGGGGATTTCGATCTCGTCCGACTTCAATACCTGATTCTTGTCGAGATCTTTTTCGAGATAGTCGGCCTTCCGCCGGGTGCGATCGAAGGTGACACGCGTTTCCTTGTGGCGGCTGCCTTCTTCCGAACGCAAGAAAGACCCGGAGGAACATAAATCCGACTCCAGGTTCGAGACGTAGTCATTATTCACTTTGAAAAGCTTGGAAACCAAGCCGGTGGATTCGAGATGCAGATCCGCCTGCCAGCCCGGGTCGGCATCGTGCGCCGTCGCCCTCCACACCAGGCGCGCTTTCCCCGCGGCGATGAGTCGCCACTCGATCGAGTATTCGAGTGTCTCCCGCGCAGGGAGTGAACCGGGCGCCGCCGCTACCGCCGGGCTTGCAAACAGCAATAGCAGCATCCAAACTGCTCTCATTAAAGCCAGTGTAACGCGTATATGCGCGCCGGCAGGTCACCTATACTGAAAGCATCCTGGAACTGCACGAGAACGGCCTGTACTGCGCGCGCGGCGATTTCTACATCGATCCCTGGCGTGCCGTGGATCGGGCCGTCATCACCCACGCGCATTCCGATCATGCCTACCCGGGGTCTCGCACCTATCTGACAGCGCGGCCGGGCGAAGCGCTGCTGCGCGCGCGGGTTGGTTCGGATGCCTCGATCCAGACGGCCGCTTATGGCGACGCAATCGATTTGGGCGGCGTGCGCGTGTCGCTGCATCCCGCCGGACACATCCTCGGGTCCGCCCAGGTGCGCATGGAATCGGGCGGCGAAGTATGGGTGGTTTCGGGCGATTATAAACTGGGGCCGGATGCCACTTGTTCGACATTCGAACCCGTTGCTTGCCATACGTTCGTGACCGAGGCGACCTTCGGGCTGCCGATCTATCGGTGGCCAGCGGAGCCGGATGTGCTGGCTGAGATTCAAACCTGGTGGGCCGCGAATCGACAGGCCGGCAAAGCCAGCGTGCTGTTCGCCTATAGTTTGGGCAAAGCGCAGCGCGTGCTTGCGGGCATCGATGCTGCGGCGGGTCCGATCTACACGCACGGCGCGGTCGAGAACTTCTGCCGCATTTATCGCGCGGCGGGTATCCCGCTCGCGCCCACCACGCAAGTGGCCGCTGCAGGCGATGCGGATTGGAGCCGCGCGTTGATCATCGCGCCGCCTTCCGCTAATGGCACGCCTTGGATGCGGCGCTTCGGAACGGTTTCGACCGGTTTTGTTTCTGGCTGGATGCGTATTCGCGGCGCGCGGCGGCGGCGCTCGCTCGACCGCGGCTTCGTGCTGTCGGATCACGCGGACTGGTTGGGCCTGATGTCCGCCATCCGCGCGACGGGCGCCTCGCGCGTCTGGGTCACTCACGGCTATCGCGCGCCGGTGGTCGAGTGGCTGAAGCAGCAAGGTCTGGACGCGCAGGCGGTCGAGACGAGCTTTGAAGGCGACCAGGACGAGACCGGCGCCGAGTTGCCCGAGGCGGAGCCATGAAGGCCTTCGCCGAGTTGTACACGGCGCTCGACGAGACCACCAAGACCAACGAAAAGGTGGAGGCGCTGACCCGTTACTTCGCGTTGGTCCCACCGGCGGACGCGGCCTGGGCGGCGGCGTTTTTGATCGGGCGGCGCCCCAAGCGGCTGCTCGAATCGCGCAAGCTGGCACAGTGGGCGATCGAAGAATCGGGCATTCCCGACTGGCTCTTTGGCGAGTGCTATCACGCGGTGGGCGACTTTGCGGAGACCATCGCCTTGCTGCTGCCGCCGGCGCAGGCGTCGAGCGAGCAGCCGTTGCACTACTGGATCGAAGGGCGCCTGCTGCCGCTGCGTGAGGCGGACGACGAGGCTAAGCGCGCTTCGCTGGTAGCAGCGTGGCGTGAAATGGATGAGCGCCAGCGCTTCGCCTGGAACAAGATCATCACCGGCGAGTTTCGCGTGGGCGTTTCGCAGAATCTGGTAGTCCGCGCGGTGGCCGCGGTCAGCGGATTGGACACCGCCGCAGTCTCGCACCGGCTGATGGGCGACTGGCAGCCTACCGCGGAATTCTGGTCGCAGCTCGTGGCGCCGGACAATCGCGACGCCGATATCAGCCGCCCATATCCTTTCTTCCTCGCCTACCCGCTGGAAGGCGCGATCCAGGAACTGGGCGACATCCACGAATGGCAGGTGGAGTGGAAATGGGACGGCATTCGCGCACAACTGATCCGGCGCGGCGGGCGCACGTTCGTGTGGTCGCGCGGCGAGGAGTTAGTAACGGATCGGTTTCCGGAGCTCGAAGCACTGGGCGCGCGGCTACCGGACGGCCTGGCGATCGACGGCGAAGTGCTGCCGTGGAAGAATGGCGAGCCGCTGCCGTTCGCGCAGATGCAGCGGCGCATCGGACGCAAAGTTCTGGGGCCGAAGATTCTGACGGACGTGCCCGTGGTGATTGTGGCGTATGACCTATTGGAGCTGAACGGCGAAGACATCCGCGAACATCCGCTCGAATGGCGGCGTGCGCGACTGGAAGAGATCGCGCCGCCGGATGCGGCGCTCACCTTATCGCCCATCGTGACTGCCGATACCTGGGAAGATCTGACCGTGCGGCGCGAGGAAGCCCGCGACCGCAAAGTCGAAGGCTTCATGCTGAAGCGGCGTGGATCGCCCTATCGCGTGGGGCGGCGCCGCGGCGACTGGTGGAAATGGAAGATCCAGCCTTATTCCGTGGATGCGGTGCTGATCTACGCGCAGCCCGGTCACGGCCGCCGCGCCAGCCTGTTTACGGACTACACCTTCGGAGTTTGGGATGGCGACGAACTAGTGCCCTTCGCCAAAGCCTATTCGGGCCTGACCGACGAAGAGATCCGCGCCGTGGACGCGTTCGTGCGTGCGAACACCGTCGAGAAATTCGGACCAGTTCGAGCGGTCAAGCCCGAACTGGTCTTCGAACTGGCGTTTGAGGGTATCCAGCGTTCGCCGCGTCACCGGTCGGGGATTGCCGTGCGATTTCCGCGGATGGCGCGCTGGCGCACAGACAAACCAGCGCGCGAGGCGGACACATTAGATACCATCCGCGCGCTACTGCCGCCGGCGGCCTCTCAATTGTCGTAAGGCTTCCCTTCTTCGAGCGTTTTGGCCATCGACTCCAGATTCTTCTTATTCACCGGATCGGGAGCTTGTGCCACGGCCTTCTTGGCATACTCCAATGCCATCTTGTAATCGCCAACGGCCATGTAGCCGCGCGCCAGACCGACGTTCACCGGCCAGGCATCGCCGTTGCGTTCGGCATTCAGCTTGAAGATCGCCAGCGCCTCCTGGTTTTTCTTGGCGGCGAGCAATTGGCGGCCATACTGGTGAATCCCGGCTGCGGTCGCCGTTGCGTGATGGACCGCGACCTGCATGAGCGCGTCCGCATCGGCATCGCGTCCCATCTTCAGGAGCACCTGCGCCTTTGTGCTTAACGTATCGAAATCGGTGCGGCCAGCAAAAGGCATGTTAATGGCCAGGTCCGCCCAGGCCAACGCGTCTTCCAGATGGGTATTCGCCTGCACACAATACTGCGCGGCCGCGTCATAGGCTTCGGGGTTAAAGCCGGAACCGCTGGTAAGTTCCTGGTGGAGCTTAGTCACGTAGACGTCCTGGATGTTATCGACCTTGATATGAAACGGTACGGCCAACTCTTCCCATTGCATCTCAGCCGTAGCCTCCTCGGGGCGGCGCGTGGTGAAGTCATAAGTCAGCCATTCCTGATATTCGTGCTTCGCAGGCTTGACTTTCACGCGCAGCGCGTCGTGACTCTCGTCGTAGAAAAAGCTGCCCCAGGCCTGCGAATCCTTCGAGAAGATCACGGTCCATTCATCTGGCCCGGCAATGAAGTGTAAACCGTAACTGCCGGCCGGCAGCATCTGACCTTCGATCGCTACGGGGTCGGAGACCGTAAACACCGTATTCTCATTCGCACCGCCGCGCCATGGGCTGAGCTTGCCGCCGCGGAATCCGAGGTCGGTCATGCCATAGGGGACTAACTCGCCCCAGATGTGCCCCCGGCGGTCCTTTCCACCGGGTCCATGCACGGCGGGGCTCGAGTAATCGATGGTCACCTTCACCGGTCCGATGAACTGAGTGACCGAAGCTTTCTGGTTATTTCCGCTGGGCGGCAGCGTCAACCCAGGGAATTGGGCGGCCAGCAGGCCGGGAAAAGTAACAGCCAACGAGACTTTCAGCAGGGTACGCATACCGCACCAGACGTGAAAGGTGACAATTCGTTTGTGTTAAATCTTTGCCGGCGGCAGCTTGTTGCTTAAGCAGGAGCTAACTGCTCCTCCATGGGCTCCGCTCAACAATACCAGGGCTCGGTGAGATACGGGATCGTCACGCGCGGCCGGCCGGGCGGCACGGCGGGCAGCGGCGGGGCAGGCGCGTCCATGGCCTCGTGCGCCATCTCCCAGACCAGGCGGAATATGGCGCGGCGGTCCTGCCTGGCGGCGGCCGCGCGCGCGATGGCGCCTTCCAGGCGGCGCTGCAACCTGTCCACGCGCGGGTCGGGATGCTGCCAAACATGACTAAGCGCGGTGGCATCGAACTCGCCGATCGCGGCGCGCGCTTCCGGCAGTTCGAGCAGGCGCGACCCGGCGGGCACTAACAGGCGGATGGCGAGTTGGATCGGCGAGACGTGCTCCACCAAGTCCAGGCCGGCAATCGTTTGAAGCAGGTCTAGATAGCCCGTGAGCGTCATCCAGGGATGAAACGGCACGAAGGTCGGCGCCAACGCAAGCCCACATTCGCGGAAAAGCTGAACTACTCGCACAAACCCGGCGCGAGTGTGTCCTTTATCGAAGATGTGAGCTAGTACGTGATCGTCGACTGACTCGACTGCGGAGACCACAAAGGCGCAGCCGGTTTCGCGCAACAAGGGTAAGTGGTTATGATGCTGCAGTAAGTGCTCGATCTTTATCGTCACATCGTAACTAACCTGGGGAAACTCGTCATGCACGGCCTGTACAAGTTCGATGGCATGGCGAACCCCGTTAAAGAAGTCAGGGTCGCCAAACGTGATGTGCTGCGCGCCGGCCGCAACCTGTTGGCAAATATCACTCATCACGATATCGCGCTGCACGATCCGAAAATGGCCTTGATAGACGGGCACCACCGGACAATGCCGGCATAAATGCTTACAGCCGCGGCTGGCTTCCGTATATCCGGCCGTGCGGCGCGCTCCGCCAGGCATGACCAGTTGCGCGTATTGAGTCAGTGGCGGCAGGCTGGTGCGATCAGGAGCCACGAATTGCTGCCGGTCAAGCGAGATGAGAGGCGCATTCTCGCCGCTCACTAACGAAAGCAGATTCCGTTCGAACTCGCCGCCCGTAACCGTGCCGACACCGAGTTTGCGCAGCGCTTCGACGTTGACCGGCGCGTACAGGCCATACGCGCACAAGTGCGCCGTGGGATTGATCTGACGTACGCGCTCGATCACCGGCAGCGCGAGCCGTGTAGCGGTGTGCATCGGCAGATAGAAAGCCACGGCATCGGCCGACCGCACCGCTTCTTCGTCCAACGGCTGGCGCGACAGATCGAGACAGACGACGCGCGCGCCGGCATCGCGCAGCCACGCCGCCGGCGACGCCAGGCCGAAAGGTTGGCGGCCGAGTTCATATGTCGAGATCAGGACGATGCGCATCCCTTTTTTCCAGTGTGACACATGCGTAGAAACGCCGCCCTTGTGCTCCGGCGCGCGACGTTATATACCAGGATGCATGACCACGCGAAAGCCCCTACTGCCTCTCCTGCTCGCTTGCATGGGCCAAGCGCAGGACACCGCGCGCATGCAGCAGGTGATAGAGTCCTATGTCTCCGCCAAGCAGTTCATGGGGTCGGTGCTGGTGGCACGGGGCAGCGACGTCGTACTGAGCAAGGGCTACGGATTCGCCAACCTGGAATGGAATGTCCCGAACACGCCGCAGACTAAGTTCCGGCTGGGCTCGATCACCAAGCAGTTCACGGCGGCATCAATCCTGTTGCTTGAAGAGCGCGGCAAACTTAAGGTCGACGATCCGGTCAAGAAATATATGCCGGACGCGCCGGCGGCATGGGACAAAATCACGATTTACAACCTGCTCACGCACACTTCGGGCATTCCGAGTTTCACGGGTTTTGAGGATTACGCTTCACTCGAGCCCTTCAACACCACACCGGAGAAACTGGTGGCACGCTTCCGCGACAAGCCGCTCGAGTTTCAACCGGGTGAGAAATGGGAGTACAGTAACTCCGGCTATGTGCTGCTGGGTTATCTTCTCGAGAAAGTCAGCGGACATGCATATGCCGAGTTCGTACGCGATAACATCTTCAAGCCCCTCGGCATGCGGGACTCAGGTTACGACTCGAACACTGCAATTATTCCGCGCCGCGCGTCCGGCTACGCGCCGGGCAAAGACGGCCCCGAGAACGCCGGCTTCATTAATATGACGGTGCCCTTCTCGGCCGGCGCGCTTTATTCCACCACGGACGACCTGCTGCGCTGGGAACAGGGACTCTTCGGCGGGAAGGTACTGACCGAGGCATCGCTCCGCAAGATGACCACGCCGTTCAAGAACAACTACGCCTGCGGCCTCATGGTATCGGAAACAAAGGGACACAAGGTGATCCAGCATGGCGGCGGCATCGAGGGCTTCAACACCTCGCTGGCGTATTATCCCGACGACAAATTGACCGTGGCGGTGCTGGCAAATCTGAACGGCATGGCTGCCGATGAGATCGCCGCGAAGTTGGGGGAATTGGCGCACGGCGGCAAAGTTGAGTTACTTTCGGAACGCAAGGAGATCACCCTGCCGCATGAAGTGCTGGCACAGTACGTCGGCACTTACGCCTTCGGCCCCGGGATGAATATGTTGATCATGCTCGAAGGCGGCCAGTTACTGACCAAGCTCGGACCGCAGCCCAAGATCCCCATCTTCCCGGAATCTCAGACCATGTTTTTCCCCAAGGTCGTCGATGCCGAAATCGAATTCGAAAAGGACGCCAAGGGCGCCGTTACCGGCCTGATCCTGCACCAAGGCGGACGCGACCAGAAAGCTCCGCGCACCAGCACGACCGTGGAACTGCCGCCGGAGCGCAAGGCGATCACGCTCCCCGTGGCCACCCTGCAAAAATACGTGGGAGTCTACGAACTCGCGCCGGGGGTCGATGTCACCATGAGCCTCGAAGGCGATCAGTTAATGACGCAGATCACGGGCCAGCCGAAGTTCCCGCTATATCCCGAAAGCCAGACGCGCTTCTTCCTGAAAGTCGTCGACGCGCAGGTGGACTTCGTCGCGGATGCCACCGGGGCCGTCACGCGCATCGTGCTGCACCAAGGCGGCGCCGATCACGAGGCCAAACGGAAGTAACCCTCCGCGGCCCACGCTTGTAACCTTTCCCTCCCCGCCCGGTATTATTGGGTGAATGCCGGAAACGCGGGCCGACAACGTCATCATGCAGAAGGTGCGGGATGGCGATCTGGCGAAGATGGCCGTGTTGTTTGAGCGCCATCATCGCGCTCTGTTTCGCTATTTCACGCGGCTGACCGGCAATCACGGCTTCGCTGAAGACCTGGTGCAGGATGTTTTTTTCCGCATTATGAAATACCGCGCCACATATCGCGACGGCAGTCCTTTCACTTCGTGGATGTACCAGGTGGCGCGTAACGCCTACCTGGACGGGGTGCAGAAGCGCAAGAACGAAACGCCGCTGTTTGAGGAGAGCGTGCCGGAGCCGGCCAGCAGTGAGCCGGATCCGAGCGAGATTTTGCGGCGCCGGCAGGACTTGGGTCTGCTGCGGCGGGCGCTGGCGGCGCTGCCGGTGGAAAAGCGCGAGGTGCTGGTGTTGAGCCGTTTTCAGAATCTGAAGTACGACCAGATCGCGGACATTCTGCAATGCGACGCGGGAACCGTGAAAGTGAGAGTTTATCGCGCCATCAAGGCGCTTAGCCAGATCTTCTTCGAATTAGCTGGAGAGAAGGCGTCATGACGTGTGATCAGGTAAAGGAGCATATTGCGGATTATCTGGCGGGTGCGCTCGGCCCGGCGGAGGCTGAGGAATTAAACGAGCACTTCGCCCACTGCGCCGCGTGCAAGCAGGAAGCCGAGACGCTGGCGGCCACTTGGGAGGCGCTGGGGTTACTCGAACAGGAGCAGCCAAGCGAGGCCCTGCGGCCGCGCTTCTACGAGTCACTGGAGGCTTATCGGCAAGGCTTGCAAGCCGCGAAACCCGAGCCTGTGCGCCACCGCTTCTTCGACTGGCGCCTGCGCGGCTTCCAACTGGGTTGGTCGGCGGCATTGTTGATCGTGGGTCTCATCGTGGGCCAATGGCTCGGCGACCGCAGGCACGGGCGGACCGATCTGGCGCGCCTGCAGGACGAAGTGCAGCATATGCGGCAACTGGTCACGCTATCGCTCTTGCAACAGCAATCCGCCAGCGAGCGGCTGCGCGGTGTGGATTATGCTTACCGCGTCCAGGAATCCGACACTCAGGTACTCACTGCTTTGCTGCACGCCGTAAGTCACGATCCGAATGTGAACGTACGGCTGGCGGCGGTGGACGCGCTGCACAGGTTCGCCGATAGCCCGGCCGTTCGCGGCTCGCTGCAGCAATCGTTGGTGAAGCAGGACTCACCGCTGGTGCAGATCGCCCTGATTGACTTCATGGTGGATACGCACGACACGGGCGCGGTATCGGCGCTCAGCAGCTTGGAACGCAGCTCCATGGTGAACAAGAACGTGAAGGAAAAGGCGGTTTGGGGTTTGTCGCAGTTGCAATAACCGGAGGGTACTAATGCAAAATCGACTTACAATCGGGGCGTGCCTGGTGCTAGCCGGGTTGCCGCTAATGGCGGCGGAAGTGGTCGAGAACGAGACGATCCAAAAAACGTTTCCCGTTTCGGGGTCTGGGCCGCGGAAAGTCGTGGTGGACAACGTGAATGGCTCGATCCAGGTGACCGGCTACTCCGGAAGTGAGGTCCGCCTGGTGGCACACAAGACCCTGCGCGCCGATTCGCCGCAAGCAGCCGAGCGCGGGCGGCGCGAAGTCACACTGGATATTTCGCAGGATGGCACTGCCGTGCGCTTCTATGTGGATGGTCCCTTCCGCTGCGGCGATGGCGGCGTGCATATCGATCGCGATCCAGGATATCAGGTCAAGTACGATTTCGAACTGCAGGTGCCCCGCGATACGGAGACAAATCTGAAGACCATCAACGACGGCCAGATCACGATGGCGAACGTGTCCGGTGATTATGCGGTGAATAACATCAACGGCGGCATTGAAATGCGCGATGTCTCCGGCTCCGGCAAAGTCTATGCTTTAAACGGCGGAGTAAAGGTGACCTTCCGCGAGAATCCGCAGGCAAAGAGTTCGTTCGGATCTCTGAACGGCGAAGTACGAGTGACGTTTCAACCGGATTTATCCGCAGATCTGCGCTTCAAGACTTTCAATGGCGGAGTCTACACCGACTTTCCAGTCACTTATATACCACTATCCGCCGCGGCCGGAGAACGTCACAACGGTAAGTGGGTCTATAAGAGCAGTGATTGGTCGGCCGTGCGCGTGGGTCATGGCGGACCTGAGCTGAGCTTCGACGCATTCAACGGCAATATTCGAATTCTGAGTAGAGGACAGCAATGATCAAAAAGTCTCTGTATCTATTTGTAACTCTGATCGCGGCGGGCATCGCAGCCGTCGCACAGGAAACGCCCGACCGGGTCAATGTACCGCTGAGCGATCCATCGCGGCCAGCCGTAGTACATGTTTCGTTGATGAACGGCGGCATTACGGTGACCGGCTATAACGGCAAGGAAGTGACTGTCGAGGCACGCCCGCGCCATGAAAACGGCCGTGAATCCAAACCCGATCGCAAGGCCGATGGCTTGCGCCGGTTAGATGCCGGTGGTACCGGCCTGAGCGTCGAGGAGCAGGATAACGAAGTGAACATCGGTGTGCGCACCATGAGCCGCACGGTGGACCTGACGATCCAGGTGCCCTACCAGACGTCCCTGAAGCTGAAGTGCCTGAATGATGGCGACATCAAAGTCGACCACGTCAGCGGCGAAGTGGATGCCGACGATCTGAACGGCGGGGTGAAACTGCTGAATATCTCCGGCGCGGTAGTAGCTCATTCGCTGAATCAAGACGTGGTAGTCACTCTCGATCGGGTGACTCCCGGGAAATCGATGTCCTTTAGCACCATGAATGGCGACGTCGATGTGACCATGCCCGCGGACACTAAGGCGCGCGTCAAACTGAAGTCCGACAACGGTGAGATTTATAGCGATTTCGACGTGCGCCAGGAACCGAATCCGGCGGGTGGCCGGGTGGAGGAAACGAATCGCCACGACGGCCGGTTTCGCGTCCATTTTGACAAGGCGCTCTACGGTTCGATCAATGGCGGCGGGCCCGAAATGCAGTTTACCACCTTCAACGGAAAGATCTATCTACGCAAAAAGAAATAAGCAAATCTTACCTGGTTATCGATCGGATTACAAAGTAATCGAGCTTTGAATTCAGTGAGTTGTGTTAGTGAGAGGGGTGCGTGCCGCGCCTGGCAGTACGATTGCTTCGCCGTCGGTGAGGCTTATGGCTAACCCCTCTCAAATCCAGCCCGCCCCACGGGGCGCCCTCCCCTGCTGGACTGTTTTGATCGATGCCCGTGGCATAATCCGGTCTTGCGACGGCTGTTGGCCGTTGGTTAACGAAGGCCCGTCGATTGGCGCCCATTACTACGATTCATTGCTGGGAGTTTGCGGTAGCCTCGATTTGGCCGCGGCGGCCGGTGCCTGTATTCGCTCCGTAGCCACCGGACAGGCGCAGAGCTTCCGCCTGGATTTTGACCGCAAGTTACCCGGCGGCGCAACACGGATCAGCTTATCTGCCACAGCTCATCGCTTGGATCGCGAGGAAGGCGTACTGATCGTGCACAGGCCCGCGGATGGCGCGGCCGATCCCCAGTCTGACAAGTTACAGCTTCTGGGGCGGCTTACCGGAGGGGTGGTCCACGACTTTGCAAATCTGGTCACGCTGGTCGGCGGTTATAGTGAGATCCTGCTGAAACGCATGGACGCCGCCGATCCGAACCGCGCGGAGTTGGAAGAGATCTGCAAGGCGGCTGGCCGGGGCGCATGTATGACCGCGCAGCTTCTGGACTTTCTGCGCAAAGAGGACATCCCCACCTGGACCACCGACTTGAACGCGCTGATCGCGGAGGTATCCAGCCTGCTACGGCCGCTTGTCGGCGAACACATCCACCTGGCGACTGACTTGGAGCCGAGCTTGGAGTTAGTCCGGGCGGATGAGTCCCAAGTTGCCAGGGTGATTATGAATCTCGCGGTAAATGCGCGGGACGCCATGCCCCATGGCGGGCACATCGTGATTCGAACCGCCAACGCTCCCGAACATTGCGTCTCGCTGGAGGTCGCGGACGACGGCTGCGGCATGGATCGCGCCACTCTCGGCAACCTGTTTCAGCCATTCTTCACAACGAAGAAACAGACCGGCACGGGGCTTGGCTTAGACACGGTGCATCAGATCGTGACCGAGGCCGGCGGACGGATCGACGTACACAGCGAACCGGGCCATGGCGCCACGTTCACGATCTACCTGCCGGCCACGGACCTTGGCAAGCGGACCAGCGTCGCGGCATTACCGCGGCACACTACCGGAGAGGGAACCATCCTTTTGGCGGAGGATGACGAGTGCGTGCGCAAACTGCTGAAGCACCTGCTGGCGGATACCGGCTATCGCGTGCTGGACGCCGCTGACGGCATGGATGCTTTGCGTACCTTCGAGGCCAACCGCGGATCGATCGACCTGCTGCTGACTGACATCGTGATGCCGGGGCTGCATGGCGTAGAACTAGCCCGGCGCGCTATGGCGTTACAAGCCGGCCTCAGGGTCATCTACATGTCCGGATATACCGACGATGTGTTAGTTTCCGCGGGACCACTTGACGCGGCAATTTGTTTCCTGCGCAAGCCTCTGCATCTCGAAACACTCCTGTCTTCGATCCGTCATGCCATGGATGCCGTGGCCGCCCGATAAGATCGACCCGTCACCGCAGAATCCGGAACAAATCGCTGTAGTCATCCGTCCACGGACGCACTCCAGCCGGCGGCTTCTTGATTACGGCCGCCGTTCGAACCAGCGGCTGCTTAAAGAAGGCGTGGTCGGCAGTTACTAATACCCAGGTAGCCCCAAAAACGTCGTTGGCTTCATCCTCCGTGTCAACTTCGGCCGCATCCTTATGGAGTGACGCCGCCGTAGCTGTAACCACCGGTTGTAAGTCGAGATACTTGTTCGAAACGTGCACGGCTAAGACGCCATCCGGTTTCAGGTGGCGGAAATAGAGCGCCAAAGCCTCCCGCGTCAGCAGATGAACGGGGATGGCATCGCCGGAGAAGGCATCCAGGGCCAGGACATCCAGATTCTGCGGCGTCTCGCGCTCGAGCGAGAGCCGGGCATCGCCCAATTCCACGTCCAAGCGCGCCTGGCAGATCTTTAGAAACGTAAACTCCGTGGTGGCCAGGTGCAACACCAGCGGATTGATTTCATAGAAACGGAAGTAATCTCCGGCACGGCCGTACGCCGCCAGCGTACCGGTTCCCAGCCCAATTACACCGACGCGCACGGTGCCGTTCTCTTGCCGCTGCCGTATGGCGCGGCCAACTCCCGTGTTCGGCCCGTAGTATGTTGTTGGCCGGCCTTGCAGCTTCGGGCTCAGATATTGCTCGCCGTGCGTGATGGTACCGTGCATCAGCCTGCGGACCGGATCGTCACTGTCATCCGCAGTGCTCTCCAGCACCTTCAAACCGCCGTAGAAATTCCGCACCATTACCCGCACGCCGGCGGTGCGCTCGTGAATGATAAATCCGACGTAGCCGATCAGCGCCACAGTCAGGGCCGCCGAAGCTATCGGAAGTGGCCGCAGCCATGGGCCCGCGATCTGGCTCTGCGGGTCGGCGCGCAGCAAGGCGAAGATCAACACTGCGCATGCGGCGAGGCCTAGCGGCAGTTCGAAGAAGCCCGCGAACACGTGCGGCGCAATCAGAGCCACAAAGACACCGCCCAAGGCGCCGCCCAGCGCGATCATCACGTAAAACGTAGTGAGGCGGCTGGGCTCCGGTTTCAGCCTCACTAACTCGCCGTGGCAGACCATGCAGCAGATAAACAGTCCCGCGGCGAAGAACGGAATCACGAACTTGATGGGTGTGTTTTGAAACTCGGGTGAGAGGGCATAAGCCATGCTGCCTACAGCCACCGCGAATAAGCCATGAAAAACCGGCCGCCGGTACCAACGGGTACTTTCGAAACAAAGTATAAATGTCAGTAAGTATAGACTAAGTGGCAAGACCCATAGAAATGGGATCGCTGCGACATTCTGGGACAGATGATTGGTGATCGCCAGGAGCAGGATAGACGCGCATGCCGGCAGGGCTATCCAGAAGAAGATCGTGGCGGGCTTCACCGCGGGTGCGCCAGTTGCAGGCTCGGCAAATCCAGCGACCCCGCCGCGAGCCAGCCACGCAGTCAGCGCGCAGCACAGCACGAAAATGCCGTATCCCAGCGACCAGCCGACCGCCTGGTGGCGAGTGCCTAGTATCGGTTCGAAAAGAATCGGGTAACTGACCAGGGCGAACATGGAGCCGGCATTCGAAAGCGCGTAGAACCGGTAAGGAAGGCCGTCTTTGTGGCTCCGGGCGTACCAGGCTTGCAGCAGCGGTCCGGTGGTCGAAAGCAGGAAATAGGGTACGCCCACGGTGACGGCAAGCAGTAACAGGATGCGAAACGTCGGATCTCCGGCGGCCGATGGCTTCCAGGCAGCGGACGGCAGAATCGGCAGAACTGCGAGGCTGGCCGTCAGCAGGCCGATGTGGCCAAACATCTGCGCGCGCGCCGGCAACTTACGATAGAGCCAGTGCGAATATAAGTACCCCAGCAACAGGACGGTTTGAAAGAACAAAAGGCACGTCGTCCACACCGCGGCCGAGCCCCCAAACCATGGCAGGATGATGCGGGCAATTATTGGTTGAACCTGAAAAAGCAAAAAGGCACTAACCAGAATCGTAAGGGCGTATAGAAACATGATCGAGTGAGCTATTTATAGGCCGCGATGCCGGTGACCCGTTCTCCAATCACCAGCGCGTGGATATGATCGGTACCTTCGTAAGTCTTGACGGTTTCGAGATTACACATGTGCCGCATGATGGGATATTCGTCGGTAATGCCGTTGGCTCCCAGCAGATCGCGGCTTAGTCGCGCGCACTCAAGCGCAATTGCTACGTTGTTTCGCTTCAGCATGGAGATGTGCGCCGGCTCAGCCTTGCCCAGATCCTTCAGCCTGCCGGTCTGCACGGCGAGGAGTTGCGCCTTGGTGATCTCAGTAATCATCCAGGCGAGTTTCTCCTGCACAAGCTGATGCGAGGCAATCGGGCGATTGTCGAATTGCTTGCGCATAATGGCGTACTGGCGGGCGGTCTCGTAGCAATCTATCGCCGCGCCCAGCACTCCCCAGCCGATGCCGTATCGCGCCTGCGAAAGGCAACTCAGCGGCCCCTTCAATCCGCGCGCACCGGGCAGCATTGCGGAGTCGGGCACGCGGCAGTCGGCCAGCGCCAGGCTCGAAGTGACCGACGCCCGCATCGACCACTTGCCGTGTATGTCGGATGATGTGAAACCCGGCGTGCCTTTCTCGACCAGGAATCCGCGGATGCCTTCTTCGGCGCGTGCCCACACGATGGCGACATCGGCCAGAGTACCGTTGGTGATCCAGGTCTTCTCGCCATTCAGAATCCAGTCCGAACCATCGCGGCGCGCAGTCGTGCGCATGCCCGCTGGGTTCGAACCGAAATCCGGCTCGGTCAAACCGAAGCAGCCCACCGCCTGCCCGCTCTGCAATCGGGGCAGCCAATTCTGTTTTTGCTCATCAGACCCGTAGCTGTAGATCGGATACATCACCAGCGCGCCCTGCACGCTGACGAAGCTGCGCACTCCCGAATCGCCGCGCTCGAGTTCCTGCATGATCAGGCCGTATTCCACGTTGCTCAACCCCGCGCAGCCGTAGCCCTCCAGGTTGGCGCCCAGAAAGCCCAGACGAGCCATCTCCGGAACCAGGTCCGCCGGAAAGCGCGCGTCGCGATAGCAATCGCGGATGGCCGGCAGCACGCGCTCGTCTACAAATTGCCGCGCCGTCTGCCGCACCAACAGCTCTTCTTCATTGAAGAGAGAATCCACCAAAAGATAATCCACGCCACGAAAGGCCATATAATCAAAGCCTATCATTCCATGTTTTCGTCACGATTTCACTGGGACCTCGCGCCCAACGATTTGGCGCGGCTGTTGGCGGAGAAGCGCCGCGCGGGCGCGCACATCCTGGACCTCACCGAATCGAATCCTACGCGCGCCGGTTTCGCTTATCCCGAGGAGATCGTCGAGACGCTCGCCGTCCCCGCTGCATTGACGTACGAGCCGCAGCCCGAGGGCTTGTGGGCCGCGCGTGAAGCGGTGTGCCGTTATTACGCGGACTCCGGCGTGATAGTTACGCCGGACCGCGTGCTGCTCACCGCCAGCACCAGCGAGGCCTACGCCTACCTGTTCAAGCTGCTCGCCGATCCGGGCGATGAAGTTCTGGTGCCGCGGCCATCGTATCCGTTATTCGAATTCCTGGCGGTGATGGAATCCTTGCGCGCGGCATCATACCCGCTGGTCTATCACGGCGCCTGGTCGATCGACTGCGATGCGCTCGCGGCGGCGGTTACAGATCGTGCGCGCGCCATCGTGGTGGTGAACCCGAATAACCCGACCGGATCGTTTCTCAAGCGCGGCGAGGTCGAGTTCCTGACCGCGTTGTGCCGCGAGCGGCGCCTGGCGCTGATATGCGACGAAGTGTTTGCGGATTACGCGCTCACAGACGATGCCTGCCGCGTGCGTACGCTGGCCGGTGGCGCGGATGTGCTCGCCTTCGCGATGAGCGGGCTTTCGAAGATCGCCGGACTGCCGCAAATGAAGCTGGGCTGGATCGTAGTGAGCGGGCCGGCGTCCGAGCGCGAGGAAGCGCAGGAAAAGCTGGAGCTGATCGCGGATACGTACCTCTCGGTGAGCACGCCGGTGCAGCATGCCGCGCCGCGCATGCTCGAACTCGGCAAGAGCGTACAGCGCCAGATCGCGGAGCGTGTCCGCGGAAATCTGGATTGGCTGCGCGCAGCGGTGGGTCCGCAGTCCGCCGCGTCCGTGCTTGCGGTTGAAGGCGGCTGGTGCGCTACGCTGCAAGTGCCGCGCGTGCGCCGCGAGGAGGACTGGGCGCTCGAGTTACTCGCCGAAGACGATGTGCTGGTGCAGCCCGGCTTCTTCTACGATTTCGAAACGGAGGCGTTCCTAGTGGTCAGCCTACTGACTCAGCCGACCACGTTCCAAGAAGGCTGCCGCCGCATGTTAGCCCACGTGGAGTAAGGCGTGACGGCGCGCGCCTGCGACACGCTGTCGAGCTGGGCCTTGCGCCGAACGCGTTCAGTTCGCCGCGTTGGTTTGGGCAACCGACATCCGATACCTCAATGACAGCTCAGAGCTCCGATACGCGGAGGAACTCCGAAGTTGCGAAATGCGCCAACTCAATTTCCGAAAATGCAGCTCGTTCCGCGAGCCTGTTCAAGCATCCTAGCTTTGAGTCTGAAAAGGAATGGAGAATTGTGATCTCCTCTTCGAAGGCGCTGAGCGATCGCGATCTATTTTTCCGCTCATCGAGCCGCACAGTAGTTCCGTATATGAATCCATGGCTCAGCTAGAGACTGCCGGTCGTCTCGATCACAATCGGGCCCACCTTAGATCAGAGGCTGGCCCGAGGCTATTTTGACACTGGTGACGTGGAAGTCAAGATGTCGGGGATTCCTTTGACGCGCTCCGACTGACGGTTACAATTGCTCCGCTGGATAGAGAGGCGATAGATTGTACGCGGAGGATCAAACTGACGAGTGCGGGAGTCCGTGATCAGCAGGGAGGCGGATCGCCAAGAGCCCGGTGTACGGGTCCTTTTCAAACTCCGAGATCCTGACGGCGTTCCGCCTCAACAGATCTTCGGTGATCCGGAGTGGAAAATCGCATTCCTCAAAATGGCGAAGGCGTGGCCAGCCTCTGTCTTCGCTCATGGCTGCGAAATCCCTATCCGTGGTCACGATTGTGTAGCTGTTCCTTTTCGCCCAGTACCAAATTACCTCGTCCGGCGCCTGTCTTAGCCCAATGTCGCGCCGCAGGCTCACCCGATCTTAGCCCTGCGGCCTGCTTCGGCGGCGAACTGGTACACAGCTGGGAAGTCATCTCTTTCGAGGTCGGGGTGCTCGTCGAGGATGTCGGCCTCGGTCATCCCGGCACCCAGCCAGCCAAGAATGTCCCACACCGTGATACGCAATCCTCGAACGCACGGCTTTCCCCCGCGCTTACCAGGCTCAATCGTGATTCTCTCGCTTCCTGCCGGCATCTTCTTAGTATCAGTATGACACTCCGCGTGGCATCCTCATTCATAGTGCAACGCGCGATTGGGATCGAGGCGCATGGCGCGCCGCGCGGGAATATAGGAGGCCAGCAGCGCGACGGCGGTCAGAATCACCGCTACGGCCGTGAACGTAATCGGATCAGTGGCGCTGACTCCGAATAGCAGGCTCGATATCAGCCGCGTGATCACGAACGAAACAACCACGCCGATGGCCACGCCCACCAGCGCCAGCCGCGCGCCTTGTCCCACCACCAGGCGCAGCACATCGCGGCGTTGCGCGCCCAGTGCCATGCGAATGCCGATCTCCTGGGTGCGGCGCGTCACAGAAAACGCCACCACGCCGTAGATGCCAACCGCGGCAAGAGCCAAAGCCGTGGCCGCGAACAGTCCCACCAGCCGCAGCAGGAAGCGCCGATCAGCTAGCCAGCCGCCCAGTTCATCCGCGAACGTGGAAAACTTCACCGGTAGATTCGGATCCACGTCGTGAAAAATGCCGCGCGCCGCCGCCACGATCTGTCTCACGGGCGCAGAGCTGCGCATCAGGATGGTAGGCGCGGAATTGGGGTTCAGCCCGCGCTGGCGGTAGTCGACGTAGATAATCGGCGTGGACGGATGGTCGAGCCCGCTAGCCCGCACATCGCCCACAATGCCTGCGATGGTGAGCGGCTTCAAGATGCCGTCCATATTGCCGAATTCGATCGTTTGGCCGATGGGGTCCTGATTCGGCCAGCGCGCGCGCGCCAGCGATTGGCTGATCAGCGCTACATGCGGCGCGTCCCAAACATCCTCGGCGCCGAACATGCGCCCGCGAATGAGCGGAATGCCCATTGCGCGGAAGTACGCTTCACCGGCCACGCAGTAGTCGGCGTATCCGGTTTGCGCGCGGTTCAGGGCCATCTGGCCGAACTCTTCGAAATTAGCCGGAGGCCGCTGCCCGTTAAGCAGCAGGAAGGTGCCGTCGGCCAGATCGTCGCCGGCCGCGACGGGCATCGCTCCGGCCAATCCCACGCTCTCCGCTCCGGGAATCGCGCGCAAACGCGCCAGTATCCCGTCCACCAGTTGCACCTGGCGTGCGACCAGCGTTTGCGGGACGGCGGCCTCCCATTGATGGCTCGAAAGCGGAAATTCCATGGTGATCAGATGTTCGGCGCGGAAACCGGGGCTGGTCGAAATCAGCCGCAGAAAGCTGCGTCCCAGCAGACCGGCGCCGATCAGGATCACCAGTGTGGTGGCGATCTCGCCGGCCACCAGAATGCCGCGCAGGCGCTGTGCCGCGCCTGTACCGCTGTAACTGCGGGAGCCGGCGGTGAGCGCTTCCTGGATATCTCCCGCGCCGGCGCGCCATGCGGCGAATAACCCGAGCGAAACAGCGACCGCGACGATGGCCGCTAGCGCGAACACGAGAACCGGCATGTTGATCGCCACACCTTCGTGCCGCGGCAAGTTCGCCGGTAGAATGGCCGGCAACAGCTTGACCGTCCAAACCGCGATCAAAATTCCCAACCCGCCTCCGGCCGCGGAAAGCAGAAACGACTCCGCAAGGAACTGCTGGATGAGACGGCCGCGCCCCGCTCCGAGCGCCGTGCGCACCGCCAGTTCTTTGCGGCGCGCGGAAGTGCGTGCCACCAGCAAGCCCGCCACATTGGCGCAGGCGGCCAGCAGCAACAGGCCGACCGCGCCCAGCAGGGTCAGCAGCGCGGTCCGCACGTCGCCCATCATGGAGTCGGCCAGCGGCACAACCGCGGCGTCGCTCAAATCGACCTCCCGCCCGTATTGCTTCTTGATACGGTGGGCGATCGCACTCAGATCGGCGCGGGCTTGGGCCACGGGTACGCCATCGCGCACGCGCCCGATCACGCGCCAATTGTGCGCCGTTCGCTCTGACTCAAAATTGAACTCGCGCGGGATCCAGAGCGTCGTACCCAGCGGATAGTCGAATGCCTCCGGCATGACTCCCACGACCGGATAAACGCCGTCCTCGAGCCGCAGGTGAAACTGCGAGAGATCCACCGCGCCGCCCAGATACCGACGCCAATAGCGATAGCTGACGATCGCGCCGGGTGCGCCGTGCAGGCGCTGCTCCTCGGGTGTGAACGTCCGGCCCAGGAACGGGGCCACGCCGAGCGATTCAAAGAAGCCGCCCGTGACTTCGGCAATATCCGCCCGAACCGGTTCACTGCCGCCGGCTACGGACGAGGGCAGCGAAGCAAATTCGGCCAGATATGCGAAGGTGTGGTTCTGCGCGCTAAAGTCCGCAAAGTTGAGGTCGGCCAGATTCATGTGGTGGCCGTTCGGCGCCTGTTCCCATACCCGCACGATGCGCTGCGGATTCGGGTAAGGCAGAGCCCGCAACAGGACTGCGTCGACCACCGAGAAGATCGCCGTAGAGGCGCCGATGCCGAGCGCCAGGGTCAGTATGGCGACCGCCGTAAATCCCCGGGACCTGCCGAGCGCCCGCCAGCCAAGACGCAATTCGCGCAAGAACGTTCGCATGAAGGCTTAGACTTGCGGCCAGCGTCTTGGTCACGCCTCGGCCGCTATCTTGCGGACCTCGTCCGGCTCCTGTGGCGCGACCGGACGGACGAACCGCCGGTAAAGATAGCGCACCACGTACAGCGAGCAGCCGATCGCTACGGCTAGCACCGCGTTCACCATCAGCACGGCGAGGGCTGTCGCCAGGAACGCCGAAGCATCCACCAGGCGCATGCGAGGCAACCGCCGCCACGTGCTCCATTCAAGCAGGCGCAGGCCGATGTAGGCGGTCACGCCCGCCAGCGCCGGAACGGGCACGTGCGCGATGTACCGGCTGCCCAAGCCGATCAGGCCGACAATGAAGGCCGCATGGAAAATGTTCGAGAGCCGCGTGGACCCGCCGCAGCGCACGCTGGCCAGGCTGCGTGCCGGAATGCCCACGCTCATGGGCGCCGCGAACATGCCAGCCACTACATTGGCGATTCCGTACGCGCCGAGTTCGCCGTCCGCATCCCCCCGCTTCAGGTGTTTGTGGCGCCCGCGAAAGTGCTCCACCACGCGCGACGTAATCAGAATATTCACCGAGCTGACGAACGCCAGGCCAAACGCCGCAGGCAGCACATTTACGACGTCGCCAGGGTCCCATGCAAATCCGGCGAAGGGCGGGATCTCGAACGGAAGCCGTCCAATCTCCTTCTCGTGAATGCCGAACGCCGCCGCGGCGGCCACCGCCACGAACACGCCAATCAAAGGAGCCGGGGCATTTGGCGCGTAATGGGCCGAGATGAACGCCGCAGCGATCACGAACAGGCTGATGGCCACCGCACCCGGATGTGTTTGGCCGGCGTGGGAAAGAATCTGCCAGCTTTGATAGAGCAGGTTGTTCGAAGTGTGGTCCAGACCGGCATGAATGGAGGTCATAGTGGCCAGCTGCGACAGCACCATCATGCCGCCGATGCCGCATGAAAACCCTGTGACCACGGGCTGCGGCACCTTCTGAATGTGACGGCCCCAGCGCATCAGGCCAAACGCCATCATGAAGACGGACGCGACAATGCATACCTTCGCCGCGCCGCCGGGACCTTGCAATTGCACCGCGTGTGCGATGAAGGGAACCGTCGCGCTGGCCGTGCCGCCGATCAGTACCGGATTGCGGCCCAGCACCGCGGTAATCGGCGCGCTGACGACCGAAGTGACCAGACCGAGAACCGGCGGCAGTCCCATCATCTGCGCCAGTGCCAAGCCGTACGGGATCGCGATCAGCGCCGCGATCAACCCGCCGAACAGATCCCCGATCAGCGCGCGCCACGAGTAGTGAAGCTTGAACGTCATGAGAGCAAGCGGCACGGGCGCGCGCCGCCCGTCGCCAGGGTTACGCGTTATAGCACTTCATGCACGCGACCTTGAACTTGGCCATGTCGTCTTTCGACCCCACTGTGACGCGCACCCAGTTGGGCCACACCGGCCAGACGCGGCCGATGTAGACCTTCTCACGCGCCATGGCTTGATAGAACTCAATCCCCGGCCGCTTCGCGTTCATCATGAACTTGTTGCTTTCCGACGGGATGAATTCGATGTTCTTGGAAGCCAGGAAACTCAGCGTGTCTTCGCGGATGTCGGTGATGATCTTGCGCCGTTCCATCACCAGTGACGCAACCTTCAAACTGGCCGTCGCACCCACCATGCCGGTCACCGGCATCGCGCCTGCCGACCAGTTCTTGATCTTGTCGAGCAGATCCGGCCGCCCAATCGCCGCGCCCGCCCGCAGTCCCGCCATGCCGTAAATCTTGGAGAAAGTCCGCAGGATGATCAGGTCTTTATCCTTCGCCACCAAGTCGGTGCAAGGCACTGCGTGGGGAGAGATATGTACATAGGCCTCGTCCAACAGAACCATGGTCTCTTTCGGCTTGTTCTCGAGCAGCCATTCGATATCCGCGCGGCTGGTGAGCGTGCCGGTCGGATTGTTCGGATTGCAGACGTAAATCAAGCCCGGCGACGGGTGCGCTGCCAGCATGGCCTTCACGTCGTGATCCCAGGTGCCCTTGCGCAGCGGCACGTTGATCACGGGCGCCCCGATGAACTTCGCCGCGCGCTCTCCCGCTTCGTATCCCGGATCGGCCTTCACGAAAGGATGCTCCTTCGAGGAGAACGAGAGTACCGTGCGGTGCAGCGGATCGCTCGATCCGGCGTAAGGCACCACATACTCCGGCCGCAGATCGAGCGCCTGCGCCAGGGTGTCCCGCATGTTGTAGGTCTCTTCATACATGTAGCGGCCGCCCTTTTGCACCACGCTGTGGATAGCGTCGGCCGCCTGGGGACAGGGGCCCATGGGGTTTTCGTTGGCGTTGATCTTGACGGCATCCGGCGGCATGTTCCGAACCATGGAAAGCTGGGCCAAGGCCTGCTCGTTATAGAACGGCAGCGCCGCGCCCGCGGTAATCATGGTTACGATCCGTCCCAGGCTGCGCCGTGTAAATCCGCGCTTCAAAAGGTCGGCCGATTGTTCGGCACTGATAAACGTCGACATGATCCCTCCTCGCTTGACTTCTAGGCCTAAGTTCAAGCGGCAGCTGCGGCCGCCGCCTCTCTGAATTGCCGATGCATTCCTCTTAGTATGTCACGCGAATTGCAAGTTGCAACTGTCGCGAAAAGTTTGCCTGGCCGGTAATCTGTCCGAAAGTACCGCTCGAGAAGTTTGTATTTGGTGAATAAAAGTACGGCGAGTTGAACGCGTTCAGCGCTTCGGCCCGGAACTGCGCGTTCACCCGCTCGCCGATGGGGAAGTTCTTGAAGATCGACATGTCCCAGTTCTTCTCGCCGGGACCGCGCAAGCCAAGTGTGCGCGGCGCGTCTCCGAACGTGCCTTGCGGAGCCAGCGAGAATGCCGCCGGATTGATGTAATCATAGAGGCGCTGTTCGACGCTGCCGTTGGTGCCTGGCGCCGTGCCTGTTAGATCGGGGCGCTGTGCGCCATACCCGTATGCCGAGTTCAAGTCAGTCTGGTAGATCTGCAGCGGAAAGCCTGTCTGGTAGACGGTTACCGCGTTTACTACCCAGCCGCCGGCGATCAGATCCAAAGCCCGATTATCGATGTTCCACAGATCCTTACCTTTGCCAACCGGCAATTGATAGGAAAATGAAGTGGCCCAGCGCAGCGGCGTGTCCACGTTCGAAAGGCTGTATTCCGCGGCCATGTCGTATGGGTTTTGCGGATAACCTTGCGCACCCGGGTTGAGCGAAGTGCCGACGCCGCCGCTGCTCTCGTCCAGGTTCTTCGACCAGGTGAACGTGCTCAAGAATGTCAGTCCATGGCTGAACCGTTTTTGTGCCTTCACCACCATCGAGTTGTAGTTAGCGTAGTTGTTGTCGCCGTAGATCTCATAGATGCCGGTATAGGCGGGGAACGGAACCAGAAGCCGGAACGCGCTTATGGTCGGCCCCGACAAAGATCCTCCCGCTACCGCACTGACGCCCGCGAACGGATTTGGAACCTGCGCATTGAGGGCGGTCGAACCTTCAGACAGGTAACTCGGATTCAAGGCGTCGATATTGATCGTAGGTTGTCCCAGGGTCATATGGCTCGAATGGGAACCCACGTAGCCAACCTCCATGGCGACCCCGAATCCAATCTCGCGCTGGATATCGAACGAGTACTGGTCCACCCGTGGCGACCGCGTGTTCGGATCAACCAGGGTGAAGTTCGAGCCGATACCGGCAGCCGCACCGAGGGTGTTTCCAACCGGCGCCAGCAGTCCGTTCGGGAACGGATCTGTAAGTACGTCAGTGGTCGACTTACCAGTGTACTGTGTGTTGTTCGCGTATCCCAAAGTGGCCAACGGTCCGCCCAGTGCAATCTGGGGGGCCCAGAACAGGCCGTATCCTGCGCGCACCACCGTCTTGCTGTCGACTTGCCAGGCGATACCGGCGCGCGGCCCCCACTTATTGAAGTTGTAGTTACCAACAGATGTCGGTGCCCCGCCCACGCCGGCGTACTCCACGGCGCCCTTCAAATCCAGCCCCGAGACCTCCGAAGCAATTGGACTGGCCGCTGTCTCGTTAAAGCCCACAATAAGTCCGTTGTTCTTCTCTTGGACGCCGCCTTCATGCTCCCAGCGCAGACCGGCGTTGAGCGTAATCTTACTAGTAAGGCGGAAGTTATCCTGCACGAAAGCGCCATAGTAGGGAATGATGTCAGTCAAAGTGGAGGCGGTGTCGGCCTGCCGGTTGTACGGCAACCCGAGAAGCAGGTCGGCTAAGTCCGTGCCTGTGTTGCTCGCGCCCAACGAACTGTCCGTATTGAACGTGTAACACCCGGTTGTGCAGTTGATGCCCGCGCCGGACGTCGCCAGGTGGCGATAGTCGAAACCCGCCCGGATACTGTGCCGCCCCACGAACTTATCCACGTCTACCGAAAAGTTATGCGACGCTTCGTCATAGTAGTCCCAGTCGCCCGTGTCGCCCAGCGAGTAGAGACTCGACATGTTGATGGCCGGAAACTCCGCTACGGCCGGAGAAATCGTGCCCGCATAAGCCTGGCTGAATCCCAGGTTGGCGATGTTGTATCCTTGTGAGCTATTGTAGTCGAAGTTTGGAAAGCGGTTGAATCCGTACCGCACCGTGAGAACCATTGTCGGACTGATGGTGAATATATTGTTCAACGCCGTGGCATCCACACGGCGCTGTAGGCGCCATCCGGATTCCGTGGATGGACTGTTGAACCAGGTATCACCCGGCTCCAACGAATAGTAACGCGCGTAACTGAGACTGGCGCGCCAGCGCTGCGTAAAGTCTTCATCGATCTTCGCGGTATACTGCACGGCGCGCGCCTTGATGGAAGAGGCCAGCGCGATATCGCTATCGCCGTAATATGCCGGCGTGGAGGTCGGCACTGGATAGGTATTGGCGATATTCTGTCCAACAGCGGTGATCCGGGAGGTTGGAATGATGTTGCCCGGGAAGGGATCGCCTGTCAGGGGATCGTAGATCAGGTGCAACTGCCCATTGGCGTCGAAGCTCTTGGAAAAATCGCCCGTCCGCTCCGCGAGGGTAGGAAGGTTGAAATCCGCCGAGTCCGATGACGCATCGTCGTAGTGTTCTACGGCGAGAAAAAAGAAGGTGCGGTTCTTGCCATTATAGATTTTCGGCACCGATATCGGCCCGCCAAGGCTGGCGCCCCACGTGGTGTTCGGCTGATCGGTAATCGGGATACCGGCGGCATTACTGAAAAACGCGTTCGCATCCCACGCCGTGCGCCGTAAATGTCCATACGCACTGCCGTGGTAATCATTGGTGCCGGACTTCATCAAGGTGTTGAACATGCCGCCGCCCGTGCGAGCCATTTCGGCGTCATAAGTATTCACTTGGATCTTGACTTCCTGCACCGTCTCAAGGCTCGGAATGATGATGGCGCGATTATTCGCGTCCGTGATCGGTATACCGTCCAGCAGGTAATTGTTTCCGCGAACCGGTCCGCCGGCGAGGGAAATCATCGAGGAGCCGCTTTGATCCTCCATGCGGTTATAGGCAGGCGGCCCAACTTGCACAACGTTCTGCGATAACTTGGACATCATGAAGGGGTTGCGGCCTAAGTTCGGCAAGTCGCTGAGCTTCTGGTTATCGAGCACTTGGCCTTGCGAGGCATTCGCCGATTCGATAAGTGGAACTTCCGCTTCCACCAGCACACTTTCAGTTACCGCGCCAACATCCAGCTTGACGTCCACCAGCACATACTCCTGGGTGCCCACGATAATGTTCTTGCGCTCGAATTTCTTGAAATTCGGGCTCTCGGCGACGAGTGTATAAGTGGATGGAACGAGCTGTGTAAACTCAAATCCCCCATTGCCATTGGTTACCGCGCTGCGAGCCTCGCCGGTCTTGTCGTTGGTCAGCGTCACCACAGCTTTCGGGATTGACGCGCCCTGCACATCTTCGACCGTGCCGCGCACGCCTCCTTGATAAGACTGCGCAACTAGTAGCGCGGCCGCCAGACATACACCTGTCACCAGCCTCGCCGCCGTGAATAGACAATGCCCCCCGCGATATTTCCCCGTAGTAGCCATTGGATTCTTCTCCCGTAGAAAGTGTGGTGCCGGACCCGGTAAATCAGGTGCAACCTTTATGCGACTAAGATGCCGCTCATACCAGGAGAATTGGCCCGAACCGGGGGCCATCGAAATGAGTTCCACGCGCGCACCCAAGCGCGGGGAAAGATACTCGGACCTATAACTTTCAGTAAGTTACAAGCTTGTTAAACCCCAAGTTATGGGTCACAGTATATCACTCGACAATTTATGTCCAAAGAAACTTTTTTGGATGATGCTCATCAACGAATTTTATAAGTCTCTCTCGGGACCATGGCTGTCAGACACCACGTCAGGGAGGTGATAGACTAAATCGTCAGATGAAGGCGCCGGAGCAGATCGAAACTGCCAGACTGGTATTGCGAAGGCCGAATCCGGCAGATGCCGAATCTATCTACGCGCGCTACGCCAGTGATCCGGAAGTGACTCGATATCTCAGTTGGCGAAGGCACGCGTCAATTAATGACACGCGGGAGTTTCTCGACTTCAGCGCCGCCGAGTGGGAACGGTGGCCGGCCGGTCCTTACTTGATCGAGTCCCGCGGCGAGCCGAAATTATTAGGCAGCACGGGATTAGCGTTCGAAACCAACACGGTCGCCGCGACCGGTTACGTGCTCGCTCGCGACGCGTGGGGATGCGGCTATGCTACCGAGGCACTGTCGGCGATGGTAGTGTTGGCCGGCAATCTGCAAGTCCAGCGTTTGTGTGCGTCATGTCATCCGGCGAATTCGGCATCGATCCGGGTATTGGAAAAGTGCGGGTTCAGGCTCGAAGTGCGGCTGCAGGAATCGAATGCGTTCCCGAACCTCGGCGCCGGCCAGCGGCAGGATTGCCTACGCTATGTTCATCGAGCAAGCTGACGGGCAAACCGGACCGCTTCCCCCTGTCGGGCGCGCGCTACAGTAAGATAGTTCCTTCGCATGATTCCAGAAGAGATTGAAGCGATTACCGGCGGATACCACGGCGACCCGTTCCGTATCCTCGGCCCCCACGCCGTCCGCAAGCGCAGCGGGCAGCCTCGTTGGGAAGTGCGCGCCTTTCTCCCGCAAGCGGAATCCGCCACGGTGCGGATCGGCGATCAGGTCGTCCCCATGGAAAAGCAGAATGACGGCGGCTTTTTCTGCGCCTCGCTGGCCGGCTCGCCGGGCAAGTACCTGCTTCAGGCCAAGCTCTATGACGGACCCACCATCGAGTTCGAGGATCCCTACCGCTTCGGTCCGCTGATCACTGATTTCGAATTGCACCTCCACAGCGAAGGCACGCATTACGAAGCCTACCGCACCCTCGGCGCGCATGCGGCCGAAGCCGACGGCGTCCGGGGCGTGCGCTTCGCCGTATGGGCGCCCAATGCGGAAAGCGTCACTCTGGCCGGCGACTTCAACCAGTGGGACACCCGCCGCCATCCCATGCGCCGCCGCAATGCCGGGGTCTGGGAGCTTTTTATTCCCGAGCTGGGCGAAGGCACCTGCTACAAGTACAACGTGCGCTCGCGCTTCAACGCTTACCAGCAGCTCAAGGCTGATCCATACGCGTTCGCGGCCGAGGTGCCGCCTAAATCGGCTTCGGTCGTCTGGAACATCGACAAGTATCAATGGCAGGACGCCGCCTGGATGGAAGCCCGCGGGCGCACCGACTGGCTGAAGGAGCCCGTCTCCATCTACGAACTGCACGTGGAATCGTGGCTGCGCGGCCCGCAGGGCCAGTTCCTCACCTATCGCGAGCTGGCGGTGAACCTGGTCGCCTACATGAAGAAGATGGGCTACACGCACATCGAACTGCTGCCCATCATGGAGCACCCGTTCTCCGGCTCGTGGGGCTACCAGGTGATCGGCTACTTTGCGCCGACTTCACGCTTCGGCACGCCCGAAGACTTCATGTATTTCGTCGACCGCTGCCACCAGGAAGGCATCGGCGTGATCGTCGATTGGGTGCCCGCGCATTTTCCGCGCGACGCGCACGGCCTGGTCTACTTCGACGGCACCGCCCTTTACGAGCACTCCGATCCGCGCAAGGGCGAACATCGCGATTGGGGCACCATGATCTTCAACTACGGCCGCAACGAGGTGCGCTCATTCCTGATCTCGAACGCCATGTTCTGGCTGAAGAAGTACCACATCGACGGCCTGCGCGTGGATGCGGTCGCCTCTATGCTGTACCTCGACTATTCGCGCAAAGCCGGCGAGTGGATTCCGAACCAGTACGGCGGCAACGAGAACCTGGAAGCCATCGATTTCATTCGCCGCTTCAACGAACTGGCCCACACGGTGCCCGGCGCCATCACCATCGCTGAAGAATCCACCGCGTTTGCGGGCGTTTCAAAACCGGTCTATCTCAACGGCCTGGGCTTTACCATGAAGTGGAACATGGGCTGGATGCACGATATGCTGCACTATTTCAGCGAAGACCCCGTGCATCGCAAGTTCCACCACAACGACATCACCTTCAGCATGCTCTATGCCTTCACCGAGAATTTCGTGTTGCCGGTATCGCATGACGAAGTGGTCCACGGCAAGGGCTCGCTCATCAACAAAATGCCCGGCGATGAGTGGCAGCAGTTCGCCAACGTGCGCGCCTTCCTGGCTTACATGTATGCGCATCCCGGTAAGAAGCTGCTCTTCATGGGCCAGGAGATCGGCCAGCGTGAGGAGTGGAACCACAACGAAGGCCGCCGTTGGGACCTGCTGACGTTCGACCATCACCGCAAGCTGCAGCTCCTGGTGGAAGAATTGAACCGCTTCTACCGGAACAGTCCTTCGCTCTACCAGGTAGATTTTCACCACGCCGGCTTCGAATGGATCGATTTTCGCGACGTACAGAACTCCATCATCTCCTTTCTAAGGCGCGCGGAAAATCCCAAGGATTTCACCCTCTTCTGCTGCAACTTTACGCCCGTGGTGCGCGAGAAATACGAAATCGGCGTGCCGGAGGAAGGCGTATACGAAGAGGTTTTCGATACCGATTCGCACCTGTTCGGCGGCAGCAATCTGGGCAACCCCGGATGGCTCGCCTCGCGGCCGATCGCGCGCCACGACCGTCCGAACAGCATCAGCATCACCCTACCGCCTCTGGCCGTGGTCGCGTTTCGAAAGAGGCCGTAAGCGTGGCGCAATCGGCGAGCCAACGATTTGACGCCATCATCATCGGCGGCGGGCACAACGGCCTGGTTACCGCGGCCTACCTGGCGCGCGCCGGCCGGCGCACGCTGGTCCTTGAGCGCCGCGAGATGGTGGGCGGCTGCGCGGTCACTGAAGAGATCTGGCCCGGCTTCCGCGTGTCGACGGCGTCTTATCTGACCAGCCTGCTGCAGGAGCGCGTCATCCGCGATCTGGAACTCGCGCGCTTTGGCTACCGGGTGGATGCGAAAGATCCCGCCTTCTTCTCGCCATTCCCCGATGGCCGCTGTTTCTTCATGTGGCAGGACGGCCGCCGGACACTCGAAGAAATCGCCAAATTCTCGCAGCGCGATGCCGAGGCGTACCCCGCGTTCGAGGCGCAGTTGGAGCGTCTCGCGCAGGTGGTCGAATCGCTGCTGCTCACTACCCCGCCGCAGTTTCCGCCGCGCGGACTGGGCGATCTGGTCGAGTATCTGAAGCTGGCCGGGCGCATGCGCAAGCTTGCACCGGCGGACATGGTCGCGCTGGTCAAGGTATTCACCCAGAGCGCGGCCGAGTTGCTCGACGAGTGGTTCGAATCGCCGGAGTTGAAAGTCACGCTCGCTACCGACGGCGTAATCGGCGCCAACGGCGGCCCGCGATCGCAGGGTACTGCGTACATTTTGATGCATCACGTGATGGGCAGCGTGGCCGGGCATCGCGGCTTGTGGGGATTTGTGCGCGGCGGCATGGGCGCGGTCTCCGAAGCCATTGCGGCATCGGCGCGCAGCCACGGCGCGGTGATCCGCACCGGCGCGGCCGTCGACAAAATCCTGGTGCGCGAAGGGCGCGCGCGCGGCGTCGTGCTGCAGGGTGGCGAAGAGATCGAGGGTGCCGTAGTGGCTTCCAACCTCGACCCACACGTCACATTCCTGCGGCTCGTTGACGAGCGCGAACTGCCGCCGGATTTTGTGGCGTCCATCCGCCGCTTCCGCACGGAAGGCACTTCGTGCAAGATCAACTTCGCGCTTTCGGGACTGCCGGAATTCAGCGCCATGCCCGGCGCGCCTGGTCCGCAGCATCGCGCCACCATGCATATCTGCCCGTCGATCGATTACATCGAGCGCGCCTGGGATGATGCGAAGTACGGCCGCCCGTCCGATCGCCCGATGCTGGAACTCACCATTCCCACTATGTACGATCCATCGCTCGCGCCGCCCGGCAAGCACGTCATGGGGCTGTTCCTGCAATACGCGCCCTACACGCTACGCGAAGGCACCTGGGACGAGCAGCGCGAACCGTTCTACAACCGCGTGCTCGATGTGATGGAAGAGTACATCCCCAACATCCGTTCCATCATTATCGATAAGCAGGTACTCACGCCGCTCGATCTGGAACGCCGCTATGGCATCACCGGCGGCAACATTTTTCACGGCGAGATGAGCCTCGATCAAATGTTCGTCATGCGTCCCGTGGCCGGCTACGCGCGCTATCGGACACCGATCCACGGCCTGTATTTGTGCGGCTCCGGCGCGCATCCGGGCGGCGGCGTAATGGGCGCGCCGGGCTACAATGCCGCGCGCGAGATCCTCAAGCACGCCAAGTAACTCATAGCCCGAAGCACAGAATGTTCGGCCCGGCCGCCACGGCCACGTACTGTTTCCCCTTCACACGAAAGGTGATGGGCGACGCCTTCATGCGCACGTTGGTGGGAAAATGCCAGAGCGTCTTGCCAGTGGCCGCATCCGCCGCGTCGAATCCGCCGTTGGGCTTGCCGTAGAAGACCAGGCCGCCCGCCGTCGCCAATACACCGGACCAGGTCTTCGCCTTCGCCGCCCCCGGCTGCGGTATCTCCCAAACAATCGCGCCGGTCTCGATGTTGACCGCGCGCAGGAAGCGCTGTCCTGTCTGATCCGGGTAGCCCATCTGCAGCCCGACGCATTCCTCGAGCGCCAGAAAATAGTAAAGCCGCGTCACTGGACTATAGGCCGTCGAGCTCCAGTTCGCGCCATCGTCCGGACATCCGCCCGGATCCTTCACCTGCGGCCGGCCATCTCCGTCGATGCCGCTGGCCCAATCGACGCGCCGCAGGAACGGTTTTGCCAGCAGCATTTCCCCGGTCACGCGCTCGAGCACATAGAAGAATCCGTTGCGGTCGGCATGCAGCAGCAACTTGCGCGGCTTGCCCCGGTACGTGGTATCGATCAAGACCATCGGCTCGGTGGCATCCCGGTCGCGCGTGTCATGCGGAGTGAATTGGTAGTGCCACTTCAAATCGCCAGTCGCCGGATTGAGCGCCAGGATCGAATCGGTGTAGAGATTATCGCCTCCGCGATCCGCGTCTTCAGAATCGGGAAACGGATTGCCGGTGGGCCAGAACAGCGTATCCGTCTCCGCGTCGTACGATCCGGTCAGCCATGTCGATCCGCCGCCCGCCAACGGCTCGCTGCCTTGCCACGTCTCCGCGCCCGGCTCGCCCTTGCGCGGAACGGTCCAGTGCCGCCACAGCAACTCGCCCGTCGTGGCCCGATAGCACGCGATGAACCCGCGAATGCCTTCGTCCGCGCCCGATACGCCGGCAATTACTTTATCGCCCACCACCAGCGGCGCCAGCGTGCCGCCATAGTGCTGCGATTCTTCGGGCATCGCCTTTTCCCATACTAATTCGCCAGTGGCCCGATCGACCGCCACCAGGTGCGCATTGTCCGTGACAAAAAAGACGCGATCGTCGCGTAGAGCCGCGCCGCGATTCGTGCCCAGCGCCGCATCGCCGTCGAGACCATCGGTAGGCGGGCGCGAGTAACGCCAGATCTCCGCGCCAGTGAGCGCATCGATGGCAGCGACCTGGTTCGATCCGGTCACATACATCACGCCGTCAGATTCAAGCGGAGTCGTCTCCAGGCCGAAATGCGGAAGGGTGTAAATCCACTCGAGGCGCAACGCGGCCACGTTGTGCGTATCGATCTGGCTGAGTTCACTGTAACGATTCCCGTTCAGGTTGCCATTGTACGTCAGCCAGTCGCCAGGCCGCGGAGCGTGCCAGGTAATGTGCGCGCGCGGCGCTGGGGCAGCCGGCGCCACATGTGCATTCAGACTACGCACGTAGCCGGCGACCGCCGCCAGTTCGGCCGGCGGCAGGCCGATCGGCGGCATCCCGGAATCCGGGAAGCCGCGCCGGATTAAAGCCTGCAACTGTTCCGCAGATTGACCAGCCAAGCGCGGATTGTCCGCCAGTCCCGGCCCCTGGCCGGTGCCGCGCGCATTACTGCCGTGGCATCCGGCGCAGTGGCGCAGAAACACCTGCTGTCCGGTAGCACCCGCCAATAATTGTGCGGAAAGCAATCCCAGCGCGAGCTTCTTCATCGGCGGATGCTAGGTCTGTAACTGGTTGATCATGTCCCGAATCTGGTTCTCTTCATCTTTGGCCGGCGAGTCCCGCAGCGCCTTTTGCAGCTCTTGCAGGGCCTTGGGCTTGTCGCCCTTTTGGGCATACGCCATACCGAGATGAAAGCGAAACGTCGGGTTGGCCGGAGCCTTGGTGACCAGCTCCTGGAAAATGTCCATGGCATTGTCGGCCATGTTCTTCTTCAAATAAATCCAGCCGAGCGTATCCGACACTTCGTTCATGTTCGGCAGGACCATCTTGGCGCGCTGCGCATAAGTCAATGCCTGGTCCAGATCGCCGGCGCCGCCTTCGGCCATCAGGAAGGCGAGGTTGTTGAGCGCCAGCCCGTTCTGCGGGTCGAGTTTCACCGCTTGCTCGTAGGCTTGACGCGCTTCGCCTTTGCGGCCCGCGGTCTGCAGCGACAGCGCCAGTTCGTTAATCACCAGCAGGTTATCGGGCAGCGACTCACGCGCCTTGGCCAGGGCTTCAATGGCGCCGTTCAAGTCGCCCTTCTTGCGCAACGTGAGTCCCAGCCGGAAGTAGACGTCGCCGCGCGCCCGTGAATCCTTATCCAAGGCCGCCAGCACGGTGCGGAACTGGCTGATCGACACGTCAAAATTCCCCTCGCGCGCCGCCACATTGCCCAGCGCCATATGCAGATCGTTGCGGGTGGGATTCTTGGCGATCTCGGCCTGCAGAAACTGCGCCGCCTGGTCGAGATGCTGTTCCGCCGCCAGCGTTTCGACCAGGCCTACCAGACCGCGCGAATCCTTGGGGCTGGCAGCGTAAGCTTTGCGGAAGATGCCTTCGGCGTCCTGGAGCCGGCCCTCCTTCAAGGCCACCATGCCGAGCGAGAAGTCGAGATCGGGAGCGTTGGGGTTGGCGCGGCGGATGGCTTCCAGCAGGTCGCGCGCTTCCTTATATTTCTTCCCGCCCAGCAAAGCCGCCGCTTCGATCATGCGCGCCGGACCATTCCTCGGATCGAGTTGCAGGATTTCGCCAACAGATTTGAGCGCCGCGTCGTACTCGTTGCGCATCACCTGAAGCTGTGCCAGCGACAGCCGGGCCGGCAAATAATCCGGCCGCTCGCGGATCGCTTCGGTAAACTGCTGGCGAGCCTGCTCCCACTCTCCGCGCGAGACATGCGCACGGCCCAGGTTGTAGCGTGCCACGAAATTATCGGGCGCCGCATTCACTACCGCCTGCAACTCCGAGATGGCCTTCTGCACGTCGCCGCGGTCGAGCATCAAGGATGCCTGCAATCCGCGTGCGTCGGAATCTCGCGGATTGTCTTTCAGAATCGCGGCGTCGATGTCCGCCGCTTCCGCGCGCCGGTTCTGCCGCATCAGGACTTCGATCATGCGCTTCTGGTAAGTGGGCTTCTGCTTGGGATCGGCCGCCAGACCTTCTTTATATTCCTTCAGCGCTTCCGGCAGGTCGCCATTCCGATAATAGAAATCACCCACTACGATGTAGGCGCGGTCATACTCCTTCGCCCGGCCTTTGATCTGGTTCAACACCGCGACCATATCGTCATGGCGCTTCTGTCCCGAGTAGAAACCGGCCAGGCTCACCAGAAAACTGATCTGCTTGGGATTATTTACCAAGCCCAACTTGAGCACTTGCTCGGCATCGGCGGGCTTGTTCTCGACCAGGTACACACCGTAGAGCTCGTTATAAGCCGGGACGAAAGTTTTATCCTCGGTAATGAGTTGCTTGTAGACGGCTTCGGCCTCTGCAAACTTGCGCTCGGCCGCCAGGGCCCGCGCCAGTTGCATGCGCAATGCCGGGGTAGGCGCCTTGAACGCGGTGGCCTTCCGATATTCGGCGATCGCGTTATCCAGGTACTGCCGGGCCTCGTCCACCTGGCCGGCGTGGAAACTTGATTGCGCCCTGACGAAGTTCAGGTCTCCAGTCAGGCGATGGCCATCAAGCGAATTGGGATCGCGCTGCAACAGTTCCTTGGTAATGCCCTCCACTTCCGCCAGGTACTGGGTTTCGTGCGTGTAAGCCAGGTAGATCTCTGCGAGGTGGACTTCCGATTCGATATGTTCCGGCTGGTCTTTCGGTATGAGTTCGATGGCGCGGCGCAGTTCGCCCAGGGCATTGGAGATGCGGCCCAACTTGAGGTCGGTATTCGCCAGGTGGTAGTAAGCGAGGCCGTATCGCTGATCCTTTTGCAGGGCGTTGCGGTACATAATGGAAGCCTCGCGGTACTTGCCCTTTGCAAAGTATTTATTGCCGTTTTCGAGATACCGTTTCTTGGCGACGTTCGGATCCCTGTTGCAAGACACCAATGCCAGCGCAGCCAGGATCACTACCAGGAATTTCATGCAAGTCCTCAGGCTGATTCTAATACACATCGAAGGGCGGGCGTTGGGATACGAAGACGCTTTAACAGGGGACTCACGAGTACCCCATCCTGAATAATTCGCGCGAAGATATGAGAATAATCGATCCGTTGGACACTTCCGAACTAATTGCCCGGACGGGCTTTTTCACGCCCGAGCATGGCGCCCAGATGCCCAGGTTCGTAGAAGTCGACTCCGTGATCCCGGCAACGTTCTCGCTCGACCCGCACGGCCGAGTGAACGGGTGGAGCCGGGCAGCCGAACAGACCGAAGGCTATCGGCCCGAGGAAATCATCGGGCGGCACAGCGCATGTTTCTACACGCCGGACGAGGTCTCGCACGGCATCCCCGAACGCGATTTGAAAGCCGCGGCGGATGGAGGCGTCACCTGCGAGGGCTGGCGCGTGCGGCGCGACGGCTCGCGATTCTGGGCCCAAACCACCATCCGCGCCGTGCGCAATCCGGACGGCGTCCTGACGGGATTTACCCTGGAGGTCCGCGAAGCGCAAACGTCCCAGCTTAGCCGTGCGGCGCTCGACTCGTTGGCCGAACAGATTTGCGTCCTGGATCGCGACGGTATCATCCTGTTCACCAACCTGGCCTGGATCCGCGCCGAGAAAGCCCATGAGATGGAAATGGTTTGCGGGCGAGTGGGCGCCAATTACCTGGAGTTATGCCGGGGAAAAACAGGCCCTTTCCTTAGCCACGCAGAAGAAGGGCTGGCGCGCGTTCTAAGCGGCGTGACCCGCTATTGCGCCTTTGACTATCCATGCGGGCCGGCCGAACGGAGGTCCTCGTGCCACGTGATTGTCCAGCCCTTGTACCAGTCCAACGGTGCGATCGTGGTGCATGCCGATGCAACCGGAACCGCCTATGTGGCGGAGAAGATCTGGCGCGCGGAAAAGCACTACAACGTGTTGATCGATAGCCCGTTCGAAACGGCGGCGCTGCTGGCGCCGGACGGGACCGTCGAGTATCAGAGCCCGGCGGCGGCAGATGTTTTGGGGCTCCAAGCCGAGGAAATCCAGGGCCGCCGTATCTTTCAGTTCTTGCATCCACAGGATGCGGCGCCCGTCCGCAAGATGCTCCAAGCATGCATGCGCCATCCGCAGCGCCGGTACCGCCTCGAGTGCCGGCTGCGCAACCGGGACGGCTCATGGAGGATCGTGGAGGGCGCCGCGCGCAAAGCATCCGCGGCAGGCATGATTGCATTGCATTCCCGCGACGTCACTGGTCAAAGATTGGCTCAAGCAGCTTTGCTGGCCAGCCACGCTGTGCTGGCTGGCCACTGTGAAGACGCCGGAGCCGTGCTGTCTCGCCTGTTCAACAAATCGGAAGACGAGCGCCGCCAGTTGGCTCACCAGTTAAGCTTCGGCCTGGGCCGGCGGCTGGCGTCCCTGAGCCTCGAGGCGGGCAGCATGGCCAGTGGCGCACACGCAGCCGTACAACTACGCACGCTACAAGAGAGCCTGGCGAGTCTGGGGCATGAGCTCCGTAGCTTTGCCGCCGCTTTGGACCCCGAGGTTTCTGACGCAACCAGCCTGGCAGCCGCTCTCCGCCGCCTGTGCAGCGGTATCGGACGTCAGGCGCGCATCGAAATTGAATACTCCCGCGCGGCACTCCCCCCCGGCCTGCCGGGACCGGCCGCTTGCGCGCTGTATCGCGTCGCCGAGGAATCGCTGCACAACCTTGCCGCCCACGCCGGTACGAAGACCGCCTCGGTCAGCCTGCGCGGCACCGCTAAAGGTGTGCGTCTCCGGATTCGAGATCACGGCCATGGCTTCGACTGTACAAAATACTCGCGCAGCCCGGGCCTTCTGACCATGCGGGCGCAGTTGCGCCAGGTAAACGGCACGCTGCGGATCAGCTCGCGGGCCAGTCGTGGAACCGAGATCTTGGCCGGGGTTCCTCTGCCCCCTTCGGCTGCTCGGCCCAAGTAATCCGCATTTCACACCTCGAATTCAGCCATTCGCCATTGGTCTGTCGCACGGCTGATCGGCGGACTGTATACTGCGTCACAGTTTTATAGATGACCTTCAGGACGACGGTATGACCTCGTCAGGTGTGGTTCGGATAGCCTTTTACAACCGTCGTTCGGTCGCTCTGCCGCCGGTTCCTCCTCGCCCAGCTCCTTCGTGATCGGCTACCGCATTCGTTACCGGTTTATGGCAGAATAGCCAAGATGCATTGGGTTCAGGGAGGGGTCAATGGCAGGCAGCCGGAACCAGGTTCGAACGTCTCAAGTGGTCGCCACACGCGCCGCGATCCGCGCGGAGTTGCATCGTCTGCGGGAGTCCAAAATGCTGTTGGTCCTAAAGGCCCAAGTGATGGGATTGTCGGCGCCACGCTCCTGTTGCCGCCACCCGGGCGCAACCGCGTGTCCGTCCTGCTCAGCGGATTGGCTCGCCAGTAAGCTGGTCCCGCGCCGGAGACGGGCGGCCCGGGCGGCGTGGTCTTCGCGCGGGCTGTAATTAAGCCGTGCGTGCCGAAGAACTCAGCCAGGTCGCGCTCGACTCGCTTCCGGACCATGTCTGCGTGCTCGACCGGAGCGCCACGATCATCCTGACCAATCGTGCGTGGGATCGTTTCGCCCTGGCGAACGGCGGCGATCCGCGGCGTTGTGGGCGCGGCGTCGATTATCTTGCCGTGTGCCGTACCGCGATAGGCGAATTCTCGGAAGACGCCCTGCCCGCCGCGAAAGGCATCGAAGACGTTCTGCGTGGCGCGGCGCTGTCTTTCGCCCTCGATTACGCCTGTCCGTCGCCGTTGATCACGGCTTGGTTCCGGCTTACTGTAACGCCGCTCCATCCATCCCGCGATGGCGTGGTCATCGCGCACACGGAAATCACCAGCCAGGCGCAACTCGGCGAGCGGCTGCGCCGCGTCGAGGAGCGTTACAAGGCCCTGGCGGAGAACCGCGGCAACGCCACCACCGTCTTGGAGCTGAACGGAACCATTCACTACCTGAGCCCCGCGTCGGAAAGCGTCTTTGGCTACCGGAACGAAGAATTGGCGCGCCACAATTTCCTCGAGTTCGTGCATCCGGACGACGAGTCTGCCCTACGGAAACTGCTGGAGAACTGCCGGTGCGAGCCGGAGATCAGTCATCGCGGCGCCTACCGGTTTAAGGATAAGGACGGCGTTTGGAGGACGATCGAATGCGTCGCCCGCAAACTGCGGGCAGGTCCGCCGGGCCGGATGGTCCTCAACTCCCGCGATGTTACGATTACGAAACGCGCCGAGCGAACGCTGCGCGCCAAGCAAGCGGCCCTCGCCCGCCGGCGCGAAGAGTTGGATGTATTGGTTGCCCGTCTGCTGCGCGCGCAGGAGGAGGAGCGCCGCCGTACCGCCGCCGAATTGCAGGAAGGTGTCGGACAGCGTCTGGAGTTGCTCTCGTCGCTCGCCGCTGAACTGGCGAGTTCGCCGTCGCTCGACGCCGGGCAGTTGTCTGCTCTATGCGAAGGCATCGGCAGCTTGAGCGGCACGCTCCAGACTCTGGCACACCAACTGTATCCGCCCATGCTCGATCAACTCGGACTTGCGGTGGCATTGCGCGAGTACTGCGGCGAGTTCGCCCGCCGCGAAAACATCGCGGTCAGCTATACGCATCGCGAGATTCCCAGCCGCCTTTCTAGCGCGGTAGTTGCCACGCTGTATCGGGTGGCCGAGGAGGCTCTTGCCAACGTAGCCAAACACGGCCGTACGCGCCACGCCTGGGTCACGCTCAGCCAAACCACGCGCGGCATCCGGCTGGTGGTCCGTGACGAAGGCGCCGGTTTCGATCCCGCCGCGTTGGAGCCCGGATCGGGAAAGGGCATCCTCGGGATGCGCGAACGCCTCCACGCGATCAAAGGTACGTTGAGGATTCGCGCCGCTCCGGGCCAGGGCGCCGAAATCGCCGCCCTGGTGCCGCTCAACTTTTCCCGGTGATCAGGCGCGCACCGCTCCGAATGGCGCCGTCATCGCGGTTGTGTGCGGGCCTGCTGCTGCATGGACACCTGGCGCAGCAGGATAAATGACGAAACGTTCTCAGAGGTGAGCAGGCCCACCAGCTTCTCGCCGTCCATCACCAGCGCGCACGCGCGAGCGGCGGACAGATCGGGCAGCACGTCAGACAGAGGGGTATCCGGCGTGACCCGCCACGGATTGCGGTCCATCGCCGCGGCAACGTAGGCCTCGGGTCCGTCGGTCAGCATCGCCCGGATGAGCGCCGCGCGGGTCAGCAGCCCCAGCACGGTGTCGCCGTGTACTACGGGAAAGTCGTTCTGCGATGTGGCCAGCAGAAGATTCCCCGCGTCGCGAATGCTCTGCCCGTGCGACAAAGTGCGAAAGTCGGTAATCATCGCCGCGCTCGCCGGTACGCCAGTAGTGAGTAGCCGGCCGCGAATCGCGGCGCCTTCTTGCGAAGCCCCGATATAGATGAACATCGCCACAAAAACCACTATGAAGTTGGAAGAGAGCAGACCGTACAGACCCAGCATGGCTGCCAGGGCTTGTCCCGCGCCGGCCGCTATGCGCGTAGCTTCCTCCTCGGGTTTAAAGAACGTGAGCAGGGCGCGCAAGACGCGGCCGCCATCCATGGGATAAGCGGGCAGCAGGTTAAACGCGAATAACAGAAAATTTCCGATAGCAATACGCTCCGCCAGATTCGCGTCAGTCGGCTCCTTCAACAGATCAAATGGAACGAATTGATGTGTGCCGGCCAGCCAGGCAAACAAGCCCCCGGCGATAAGCGCGTTCACCAGAGGTCCGCTGATCGCGATCCAGAATTCCTCCCGGCCCTTGGGCATGCGTTCCGGCCGCGACACGCCGCCAATGGGATACATCACGATTTCGGTAGTCCGGATTCCGTACTTGCGAGCCACCAGGGTGTGCCCGATCTCATGCAACAGAACGGAAGCGAATAGCGCGAGCACATACAGCGCGAACATCACTCCGGATTGCCGCTCGCCGCTGCCGATGAACAATAAGAAGATCAGCAGCAGGATGAAGGTAAAATGCAGGCGCACCGGCACGCCGAAGACATGAAGAATACCCAGCGCGCCGGGACTCGCCGCAAGCTTGGGCTTATCATTCACTGGCATTGTGTCAGGCATGACATCTCTGGCTCGTACTCTCGTACTATTGTCGCGCGAATGACAGCTCTTAAGGAAACTGACACATTCGGTCAATGGACTGTCATTTTTCTCACAGCCGCCCTGAATCTCCAAAGTCAGGCAGGGCATCAATTCCGAGCAGCGGATACTCTATACAACCAGGAGAATACAATTCGTGGCTACTTCATCTACACCAACGTTCCGTATAGATGTAACCTTAAACGATTTGTTAAGAGGCTCGGTGAGTCCGGCGGCGCCGCCAGCTCCGCGCGGTGCGACACTTCCCGAACCGGTATTTCCTCAAAAACCGGAGTTACTCACGGACCCCGGCCCCGAAACACCGCCGGATAAACGGCGCTGGAATGGGCGGCACATCTATCGCAGCATGCGTGGCTGGCTGTTCCCATACATCCGTTCGCGCGTGATGCCGGGTGACTTTCATCCCATTACCGCTTACCTGTTTGTCGAGTACAAATGCAATCTTGACTGCTGGTATTGTTGGTCGTTTGACAACCATGTCAAGGGCATGACCGAGGATGTGGCGCGCCGCTCGATCGACTGGCTGCACGATCACGGCTGCCGCGTGCTGGCGCTCATGGGAGGCGAGCCGCTTTTGCGCCCGCAGTTCGCGCATAAGATCATTTACTACGCCGCGAAAAAGGGGTTTTGGATTTACGTGGGAACCAACGGCCGCTTGTTGCGCCCCGAGGTAGCCGATCGCTTAGGTGACGCGGGCGTGGCCGTCATTAACTTCGCGCTGGACGCCTGGGACGAGAAACCCGGCCTGCCGAAGGCCCTGGTCCCGTCTCAGAAAAATCTGGAGCATGTCATCCGCAAACAGTATGTTTACGGCTACATGGTGTTCTTCAACATCAATATCTGCCGGAACAATCTGGACGATGTGAGGCGGCTCACCGAGTATGCGCGCGAGCATCGGCTGGCCACCGATTATCACCTGAATGAAACGCCCATGCTGGAGCAGGACGAGCATTTCAAGCACCTACACGACAATCCAACCTATATCTTTCGCGAGGATTGGCCGGCCGTGGACAGCCTGATCGACTGGCTGATCGCGAAGAACCGGGCCGGTTACCAGATGGTGAACTCAGTGCAGCGGCTGCAGGAGATGAAGGCCTTCATGCGCATGGCCACCGGTAACTTGCGCCGGAACGGCGAGAATGGCATGGATGCGATACTGGCCTCGACGCCGGGAATTGTCTCCGATGGCGAAGGTAACCTGCGCTTCACCGACTGGAACTGCCGCGCCGGGCAGAATAACGTGATTATCCGCACGGACGGTACGGTCGGGCCTTGCTTCCCCATGTATTCGTCGACTTATGACTGGGGCAACATCGACGAGCATAGGTTCGATTCAACGCAATTATCCGGCATGAAGGCGACTTGCCAGCAGCATTGCTTCTCGACCTTGAATCACAACTTGGGCTACTGCTACAACGACGCACGCGTGATCAAGTGGGTCTGGAAGCAGGCGCGCAACGGGTTCCGCGGCGGTGCGCGAAGTTTTGAAGACTAACTCCGCGCACCCTCGAAGTTACTGCGCGGCGATGGTGATAAATGCACCCGGCTGTGTGCCGGAGTCGCCCAGCAGAGCTACGATGAAGTGATCACCGGAGGTCAGGCTTGCGGGTAGAGTTACATTCACCTGGTACAGCCCCGGACCGACCAGCCCGGCGAATGTGACTTCACCCTGCATGGCATCTACGTATACCGTCGGCCAATCCACCAGGTCAAGCGCTGTCGGGACCAGTTGCCCGTTGGGGATGGCCGGGTTAGTCTGCCCGAACCCGGTTCCATAGAGCACGATGGTTTCGCCCGGCGCCGCCGCCGTCGTCGTGACGCCGCTGATCAATCCGGGCGGCCCGATTAACGTGTTGTCCGCGTGGGTGGCCGCTACGTAAGTATATCCGCCCGCCGTGTTTGTTCCGATGGTAAAGAACGATGGCGCGAGCGCCTGTGCGGTGACCGTTACGCTGGCGCTGGTCATCCCGGCGTTAGTCGCCTGTATCTGTGCGGGGCCCGGAGCGATGTCTGCGGGCACCAGGAAGTTGATCTGCATGTTACTGGCGTAACTGACCGGCGCGGCTTCACCATTCACAGTGACACTCACAGATCCCACGGTTGTGGGCAGAGGGTTGCCCGTGACGGCCCAGGTTACCGGCAGCGCGGATAGCGCGGAGCCTTTCAGCGCCACCCAGGTATTCGCAGCGATATCCGGCAAATAGCTTCCCGCGTTCTGTACGTCCGCCGCGGTAAACGATGGCACCGGTTGAATGCTTCCGAATAAGCCGTGCGACTCTACCGGGTCGTTATTCGGTCCACCGCCGATACCCGCCGTGAAGTAGAGGGTGCCCGGATCTTCGCTGCGCGACCCGCTGCCGAAATTCAGCGACCACAACCCGGGGTACGCGATCGGATTGCCGGAAACATCGTTCAGCGTTCCCAGCATGTCGCCGGTGGCGAGGTCATAGGCGTTAATCTTGCCGTCGCCAAAATTGCCCACCAGCAGCGCGCCGCCAAACGGTCCGAAGGTGGACGGCGCCAGGGCCATGCCCCACGGCGAATTGAGCGCACCTTGGGAGATCAAAGTTGCAATCAGATTTCCCGCCTGGTCGAACAGCACCACGTAGCCATTGCCTGGACCGGCGACGTCATCGTGCTTCTCGGCATCTTGCTTGGCGTAGGCCACATACACGTTGCCGCCGATCAGAACGATGCTGAACGGCGCGAAGCCGGCCGGAATCGCGGCGTCCGTAAAGCCGCCTGCCGTTTGAACGAGATTCATACTGCCGTCATAAACGTCGATCAGACCATTGTGGAAGTCAGCCGCAAACAGCAGTGGCGCAGTGGACGTGCCACCCAGCTCGCAAGCCTTGTAGACCGCGCCCGCCGCGGAGTTGTCGAGCAAAACCAGCGCGTCGGTGGCATTCACGCTCGAGTTCCAGCCGGCGATCAAGCCGTCTTCCGTACAAAAAATGAAGCTCGCGGGCTTGCCTGGCGCCACGGCGAAAGCCGCGGTGTTGGACGAGAATGTGTTATAGATCACCCCGCTTACCGCCCCTCCAGTGGTCGCTCCTCCCGGCGCGGGGATATCCACGACCAGCGATAGAGCAGTGCCGGTCCCGTCATACAACGTGGATGTTCCCGTACCGTTATTGCCGACCCAGAAGGGAGTCGCTCCAAAACCGTTGCCCCACGGATTCACCAGGTTCGGGTCCTGATGATCGGCCATGCCGGCCAGGTCCGAGACGAAGTTGTGAACCAGAAATGTGTTCGGGATGCTCTGGGCTGTCAGGCTCATTGTAAGGGCCGATACGAGGGCGAGCATGCGCCCGGCGGATTTGGAAAGCAGTTCCTGTTTCATCGCCATCAGTGTACTGTGGGGAGCCGCGAATCAACTGTAAACAGTGTGTAAACAGTTAGATACTGCCAGGCAAACGGCATTTGCAATATCATATTTACAGGTCCTTTAATCTGGCTTATAATTCAGGTAGACCCACCTGGAGGTGGGTACACTTTGAAGCTGCCTGCCGAATACCGCCAAAAGGTCGTCAGCGCCGAGCGCGCCGTCCAGGTGGTCCGGTCCTGCGACCGCATTTGGGTGCATGAAGGGAACGCCACCCCGGAGCCTCTCATTCAAGCTCTACTGCGGCGCGCGCCGGAGTTGCGCGATGTCGAGATCGTGCACATGCTGACTCTGGGCAATGCCGATTATACGCGTCCGGAGTACGAAGGCCATTTCCGCCACAACGGTCTCTTTTTGGGTCCGAATGTGCGCCCGGCAGTGGCCGCTGGACGCGCCGATTACACGCCCATCTACTTGAGCGAAATCGAGAAGCTGTTCTGGTCGGGAGAAATGCCGCTCGATGTGGCGCTCATCCAGACCGCGCCGCCCGATGAACACGGCTTCCTCAGCCTGGGCACCAGTGTGGATTGCACGCTCAGCGCGGCCCAGTGCGCGCGGTACGTGATCGCGGAAGTGAACGATCAGATGCCCCGAACGATGGGCGACGCCTTCCTGCATGTGAGCTGCGTGGGAGCCATCGTGGAAACTTCGCGGCCCTTGATCGAAATGCCGCCGGCGCTGACCAGCGACGTGCAGAATCGCATCGCCGGGCATGTGGCGGAACTGATTCCCGATGGCGCCACCCTGCAACTGGGCATCGGCGGCATTCCCAATGCCGTGCTGGAAGCCCTCTACGACCGCAGGGATCTCGGCATCCACAGCGAGATGTGCCCGGATGGTGTCGTACCTCTGATCGAAGCGGGCGTGATTACGGGCGCGCGCAAGACGCTGCATCGCGGCAAAGCGGTTCTGGGCTTTGTGCTCGGCACGAAACGCATTTTTGATTTCATCCACAACAATCCGCTGTTTGAATTCCATCCGACGCAATATGTGAATGACCCGTTCGTGATCGCGCAGAACGAGCGGATGGTGGCCATCAACTCCGCGATTCAGGTGGATCTTGGCGGCCAGGTTTGCGCGGACTCGATCGGCGCGACGCCGTTCAGCGGCTTCGGCGGGCAACTGGACTTCATTCGCGGTGCGGCACATTCGAAGGGCGGCAAGCCCATTATCGCGATGCCGTCGACCGCGCGCCACGGCACGGTTTCGCGCATCGTGCCGATGCTCGATCCGGGCGCGGGCGTGGTCACCAGCCGCGCGGATGTGCACTATGTGGTGACCGAGCACGGCGTGGCCTACTTGTGGGGCAAGACTTTACGGCAGCGCGCGGAAGCGCTGATCGCGATTGCCGATCCCCGTTTTCGCGACGAGCTTTACGATTACGCGGTACGCGCGCATCGGCTGGACGGCAAGGCAGGCGTGCAGCCTGCGTTGGAGGTGGCATGACGAACACCGGCAAACCCGACCGCGGCTTGGTCGAGCTGAATTCGGAAGAGTGCAAGGGTTGCGGGCTGTGCGTGGAGGCCTGCCCGCCCAAGGTCCTGCTGCTGGCGGACCAGTTGAATCGGTACGGCTACCATCCGGCGGCTTACGCGGGTGTGGGCTGCACCGGCTGCGGCATTTGTTTCTTTGTGTGTCCGGAGCCGGGCGCCATTCGGGTGCTGCGGTTAGCGGCGTAAGGAGGCAATGCCATGTCGAAACAGATGACCAAGGGCAATGAAGCCATCGTGAAGGGCGCCATTCTGGCGGGCTGCCGCGCGTTTTACGGCTACCCTATCACACCGGCCAGCGAGATCGCGGAAGCCGCGGCGCTCTACATGCCGCCGGCGGGCGGCGTCTTCCTGCAGGCGGAGAGCGAAGTGGCTGCTGTCAACATGCTGTATGGCGCCGCTTCCACCGGCGTGCGCGCTATGACGGCGTCCAGCGGACCGGGCATCAGCCTGATGCAGGAGGGCATCAGCTACATCGCCGGCGCGGAACTACCCTGCGTGATCGCGGACATCATGCGAGGCGGTCCCGGCCTGGGCAACATCGCACCCGAGCAAGGCGATTATCACCAGGTGGTGAAAGGCGGCGGACACGGCAACTATCGCACCCTGGTGTTAGCGCCGAATTCCGTGCAGGAGATGGCCGACCTTACCATCGAAGCTTTTGACCTGGCGGACCGCTATCGCAATCCGGTGTTCGTGTTGGCGGATGGCTACATCGGACAGATGATGGAGCCGGTCGAATTTCCCGCGCCCGTCGCGCCGCCCGCGCGGCCCGCTTGGGCGGTGGATGGCACGGCCGCCACGCGCCCGAACCTGATCAGCTCGATTTACCTGGAGCCGGACAAGCTCGAAGCGCACGTGCTGAAACTGGAAGCTAAGTACCAGCGTGCGGAACACGAGGTGGTGCAGTTTGAAGACTGGCGCACCAACGATGCGGAGATTGTGCTGGTGGGCTATGGCATCGTCTCGCGCGTGTTGAAGCAGGTTGTCGAAGAAGGGCGCGCGCAAGGGCTCTCGCTCGGAATGTTGCGGCCGATCACCCTCTTTCCATTCCCCACGCGGCGTCTGCGCGACCTCAGCCGCACTACCGGTAAGTTCGTGGTCGTCGAGTTGAGTACCGGCCAATTAGTGGAAGACGTGCGCCTCGCTCTGGAGGGCCGCTCGCCCGTGGAATTCTACAGCCGCGTGGGAGGGAACGTGCCTACCGCGGAAGAGATTCTGGCATTTTTGAAGACCATCGCGCGCCACCAGACCGTGACGATCGGCCAGGAGGAGTTAGTCCATGCCTAGTTACACAGTAACTCACGAGAAAGCCGCGTCGTTCTACCCAAGTTACGAGCGCAAGGCGGAGTTACACCATCAGACGCACTACTGTCCCGGTTGCGGGCACGGCGTGGTGCAAAAGCTGATCGCGCGGGCCATTGACGAACTGGCCATTCAGGACCGCACCATCTTTGTCAGCCCGGTGGGCTGCTCGGTCTTCGCGTATTACTACTTCGATACCGGCAACATTCAAGCGGCGCACGGGCGCGCGCCGGCGGTAGCCACGGCAGTCAAGCGCAGTCGTCCGGAGAGCATCGTGCTGAGCTATCAGGGTGATGGCGACCTGGCCGCCATCGGCTGCGCGGAAATCGTGCATGCCGCCAATCGCGGCGAGCCGATTACGGTGATTTTCATCAATAACGCGATCTACGGCATGACCGGCGGACAAATGGCGCCCACTACCCTGCTCGGCGACAAGAGCACGACATCGCCCTTCGGACGCAACGTGTGGAACGAAGGCTATCCGATGCACGTGAGCGAGTTGCTAGCGTCGCTCGAAGCGCCGGTCTACATCGAACGTGTGTCGCTCGGCAATAACAAGCTGGTGATGAGCGCGGGCCGCGCAATTCGCCGGGCAATCGAAAACCAAGTGAATGGTCTGGGCTTCTCGTTGGTAGAGGTGCTCTCCCCTTGCCCGACGATTTGGAAACTCGACCCGGTGGATGCACAGCGCCGCGTGCGCGACGAGATCCCGAAAACATTCCCGCTGGGAGTCTTCCGCGACCGCACCAAGGAAGCCACGCCCCGTCCAGCGAGGCCCGAGCCGCCGGAGCTATCCGAGATCCCAGCGATTCTAGGCGTCACCGAAGTCAAAAACAAAACCCCAGCCCCCAGCCCCCAGCCCCCAGCCCCGGTGTGCATCCGCCGCAAAGCGGTGGACGCACGCCCCACGGACGCACGCCTAAAGATTGCCGGTTTTGGCGGGCAAGGCGTGCTGCTCCTCGGCGAGATCCTGGCGGAAGCCGGACTAGCGGCCGGTCTGGAAGTCTCTTGGTTGCCCTCGTACGGTCCGGAGATGCGCTCGGGTACTTCGAATTGTCACGTTCGGCTTTCGTCCAAGCCGATCGACTCGCCGCTGGTCTCCGTGCCGAATGTGCTGTTGGCTCTCAATGAACCTTCTTTGCGCAAGTTCATCGGTGCGGTGCAGCCGGGCGGCTGGGTGCTTTATAACGGAACGGCCTTGCCGGACGATTGCGTGCGTCACGATGTATACCAGATGGCGCTGCCTTTCACCGGTCTGGCCGACGAATTGGGGGCGGCCAAAGCCGGCAACGTCGTAATGCTGGGCGCGCTCCTGGAAGCCACCGGCATGCTCGCCGAAGAACAAGTGGTGGCCGCGTTGGGCAAGTTGGTGAAAAGTCCGCGCTGGATGGAAGTGGACCTGGCCGCCCTGGCGCGCGGCCGCGCCGAGGCCAGGAAGGAAGTCTGCCATGCAAACTGAAGATTATTCCGACGTCATCGTCTATTTCAATAACCAGTATGTGCCGCTGCGCGACGCGCACGTCAGCATCCTCACGCACGCCTTGCATTACGGCACCGGCGTGTTCGACGGGATTCGCGGCTATTGGGACGAGCACCAGGAACAACTCTTCCTGGTGCGCCCGATGGAGCACTTCCGCCGCTGGAAAGCCAATGCCGGCATCCTGCGTATCGGCATCGCGCCGGACCCAGCGGAGCTTTGCAGCATCACGGTGGAATTGATCCGCCGCAATCATTTTCAGTCACACGTGTATGTGCGGCCTCTGGCCTATAAATCGGCAGAGCGGATCGGCGTGAACCCGGACAACCGGGACGCATTCTCAGTGATCGCGGTGCCTTTCGGCGACTACCTGGACAGCAAGCAAGGTCTGCATGCGGGCGTCGTCTCCTGGCGGCGCGTCCAAGACAATGCCATTCCGTGCCGCGCGAAAATTTGTGGATCGTACGTCAACAGCGCGCTGGCGGGCGACGAGGCCCGGCACAACGGCTTCGACGAAGCGATTTTTCTGACCGAAGCGGGTCACGTGGCCGAAGGCGCCACCTGCAATATCTTTCTGGTGCGCGGCGGCAAGCTGGTCACACCTTCCGGCACGGAGAACATCCTGGAAGGCATCACGCGGAATAGCGTGATCGAACTGGCGCGCAACGAACTACATCTCGACGTGGTGGAGCGGCCTGTGGATCGCAGCGAGTTATATCTGGCCGACGAGATCTTCTTCACGGGCACGGCTGTGGAGATCGGGCCGGTCACGAAGGTGGATCATCGCCCGGTTGGTTCGGGCGCCATCGGGCCGGTCGCCGCCGAACTTCGTTATTTATATGCGGAAGCGACGCGCGGGCACAAGCCGGCCTATCGCCACTGGCTGCTGCCCGCTTACGCGCCGGCGCCTGCCCCGAACGCCGAGCCTGAGCCGGTCCTGACCGGTGTTAGCGAAGGCGACCTTTGGGGCGTGTAGGCGGCCCGCCCTCCTACACAAACCAAGCGCGCCACAACGTAACTACCAAGGCATGCGTCACCATGCTCGCGCGGATGCTCTGCGCCTGCTGGTAAGCGCGGCCGTAGAACCATCCCGCGACCGCCGCAGCCAGCGCGAATCGCCAGTTGGGAAAACCGCGGAATCCCAGGTGCACGGCGCCAAACAGGATCGAGGCGGCCGCCAATCCAGCGGCGGAGCTGCCCGTCCAGTGAACCATCCATTGCTGCAGCAGGCCGCGAAAAAAGAACTCTTCCGACAGCGCCACCACCCACAGCATGCCGAAGAAGGTCGCGGTGATCTTCCAAACCGGCATGCCCGGCCCGAGATGCACCAGGCCGGTGACCCAAGCCAATGGAATGCCGGCGAGCAGGAAAAAGCCGAAATGCCGCAAACCGATCTTCCACTCCGCCGCCGTGGGGCTGAAACCGAAGCCGATGCCGTCGACCCGCCGCTCCACCAGCATCACCATCACGCAGACGTGCGTCAGCGCCAGGTGTCCGAGGATCTCGAGATGCAACCCCGGCACCGGTGACGTGTAGATGGGATCAAAGTATCCGCGCAGTACGACGGCTGCCACCAGAGTCAGAAAAGCGAGGTCCGCGAATGCGCCGGCCGGCAGGATCTTATACCAGAGACTCAGCGCGGTAGCCAGCGCCACCAATTGCACCAGAGCCCACCAGCGAAACTGGCCGGTATTCGACGCGTAAATTATATAAGGCGTGACAAAAGAAACAACCAGGAACCACGCAAGGCGCCGCGCGACGATTTCACGTATTTCCTCGAATCCGGCGGCCAGATAGAATAGATATTCAATGAGGAAAGCGGCCAGCGTAGGAAGCGCGGCCCACGCCGGAATGCCTTTCGAACGAGCATACAGCAATCCCGCGGCGCTCAGCGCGATCCATCCGGCCAGGAGAGCCGCCCGGAAGCCGCCGAGCGAATCCTTCATCGCGTTCATTCTAACATTGGGGTGCCTGGCTACCCCCATCCGCGCGCAAGAGCCGCCCCCGGACTTGGCCCGCCGCATCGCCCACCAGGAGAGCGCCACCGAGGCGGCCCGTGATCAGTACGACTACCGGCAAACCGTCGAATTCTCCGAACTGGACTCGCACGGCGCCGCCACCGGCCAGTATCGCGAGGTGCGCGACGTCATCCTCTCACCCGATCACCAACGCACCGAGCAATTGATCGGCACGCCGCTCGAGACTTTGAAGCGTCTGAAAATGACGGACGAGGATTTCCAGGATATCCGCGGCATTCAGCCTTTCGTGATGACCGAAGACCAACTCTGGAATTACGAGACCGTTTTCCGCGGCGACGAGAGTATCGATGGCGTGGATTGCTGGGTGCTGCGGGTCCGTCCGCGCCAGATCCTGGATGGGCAGCGCCTATTCGACGGCATGATCTGGGCCGATAAGAAAGACTACTCGATCGTGCGCCTGGAAGGACAGGCGGTGCCGCAGATCTTCAGCGGCAAATCGGAAAACCTGTTTCCGCACTTCACTACCTTGCGTGAAATCATCGATGGACAACACCGCTTCCCCGCCTACACCTTTGCTGACGATACCCTACCGTTCCGCACCGGCCTGCAGCGGGTGCGCCTGACGATTCGCTACAGCCAATACAAACGCTTCGGCGCCGAGTCGGTAATCAAGTTCGGGAAGCCGTAGCGCGCGATATACTGAGTGGTTGAAGCTGCGCTGGTGTTTCCCCGCCTTAGCGATCCTTTCCGCGATTCTGGTGATTTCTCCTCTCCGCACGGGCGACCTGACCGGCTACGACGACGCGCAATACGCGCACCAGGCCAAAGACATCCTCCGCACCGGAGACTGGCTCGTGCTACGCAGCAACGGCGAGCCCGCACTGGAGAATCCGCCGCTGCTCGAATGGATGGAAGCCTCGCTCTTCACAGCCTTCGGATTCTCGGACACGTTGGCCCGGCTGCCTTCCGCGCTCTGCGGCCTGGGAACCATTCTGCTGGTCTATTGGCTGGCGCGCCAACTTACCGCCGACGAAGTCGTCGCACTGCTGGCCATGTTCGTCATGGCCACTACGATCTATTTCCTGAAGTATGCCGCGCGCGGCATGACCGACGTGCCGTTCGCGTTTTTCTTCCTTTGCGCGGTGGCGGCCTGGTCGCGCGCCGGGGACGATCCGCGCTGGTACCTGGCCGCGGGGTTCGCCACCGCCGCGGCCCAAATGACCCGCAGCATGATGGGGTTGGCCCTGCCTGCGATTTTTGTGCTGCACCTGCTCGTCAACCACCGGCCGCTCGCTTGGCGCTGGGCGATCCCGGCTCTCGTGATTGGGTACCTCCCATTAGTCGCCTGGTATGCATACCTCGTCCACTTATTCGGCGCGTGGTTCGTGCAAGTGCACTCCACCTGGCTTCGTAACGAGGTTTACGGATCGCTGACTCCAGCCTGGCGGCGCTACACGGGCGCGCTCGAGTATCCCTGGATGCTGGCCAAATCATACTGGCCCTGGCTGCCGGCCATGCTCGCCGGCCTGGTGCTGGTAATCCGCGGGAAAGACCGCAAGTTGTGGCTGCTGATCGCCTGGGTGGCGGTGGTCTTCGTTCTGTGCGCGGCGGCGCGCAGCCGCGTGTTGCGCTATATGCTGCCGGCTTACCCCGCATTCGCCATTCTCGCGGCGATCGGGCTAAGACGCTTCGCTCCGGAACGGTATCTGCGCGCCGGGCTGCGCGCCGCCGTGCCGTTACTGGCGGTGGTGGTGGCCGCGGTCGCAATCTTCCCGCACACCCATCTGGAAGCCGCCGAGATCCGGCCTATTGCCAGCGCCGCCAGTGCCGCCACGGCGCCGGGAGAGCGCGTGGCGTTCTACGATGACGGCCAGCCCCGCTTTGATGAAGACAACCAATTACAGTGGTATGGCGACCGGTTCCTGGTCCGGCTGTTCAGCCGCGATGCACTCATGGAGGCGTTGCGTAACGGGCGCGCGCGCGTTTTTATCGTGGACACCAAGAGTTACCAGGAGTATGTTGCGCCGCGCTTCCATAACACAGTGCTGGCGGAATCCGGCCACCTGATATGTTTCCAATTAATCGGCGCGGCGAGCGCACGCTAGTTTTGCGGGGTACCGGTACTGTATCAGAAGTGCCGGTCATCGCTATAAAGGCGTGACAAACCAAACAAACTATCAGTACTACTCTGAACTCTTAACTTTAAATTTACAGAGCTCATGATATACTTTCCGCAATTGTATGCCAAAGCTAATCCTGTGCAGGGGACATCAACACGCGACGCGTACCGCGTCGACTTACATTCTGGCTGTCTGTTTGGGGGTGAGCGTCTGCGCACTTCCGGCACGAGCCGCCATCACGGGTGTAGTGCTTCACCCGTCTGTGCCGTCTCCACAACTGCTCGGCACTACAGTTCAGTTGACGGCATCCGCTACAGATTCCGATCCGGGTCCGCTGACTTATAAGTGGGAGGTTGCGCAACCCGGCTCGACCAGCTTCAGCACGATGCGTGACTTCGATGTGAACAACGAGTTTACCTGGGTTCCTAATTACGTCGAGGGCACCTACCAGCTACGTCTTACAGCACGGGACTATCTGGCCGGTACCAGCGCGCAGCAAGTGATCAGCTACGTCGCTAATCCGCTGGTGACCGGTAACCAGCCGGTAGTGGTGGTCACCGCCAATCCATTGGTTGCGTTGTTCAGTGCGCCTACTTGTCCTATTGGGAGTACGATGGCCGTGGCGTTCCTGGAGCAAGGCGCGAAGGCCCCAAGCACGACGGATGCGCGCGCCTGCCACACCGGAACCCAGAACTTCTACATCGCGGGCATGGTATCCAACCATGCCTACAGCATGTACGCGCAGGTCAATACAGGTGGGACCATCGTTAACGGTCCGACGGTCTCTTTCACCAGCGGTGCGGTCCCGAAGAGCTTGTCCCTCCCGTCGCGCAGCGTGCCTCTGGCGCCCGATTCGCAAACCGACTCGCAAAGCACCATCGTACTCACCGGCTATGCCACGACGCCGGACGTTCCCACCGCCACCAATCTGAAGGGTGACGTGGTTTGGTATTACAACACCACGGTCCAGATGACACGGCCCGTGCCGGGCGGAACCTTTCTCTCGATCCCGAACGGCAAGGGTACCGGCACCGGCGTGTGGGGACCTAATGTGACCCAGCAGCAATTGCTCCGGGAATTTGATTTGGCCGGCAATACCGTACGCGAGACGAATTGCGACCGTGTTTACGAGCAACTGCAAGCCATGGGCCTGACCGCGCCGCTAGGCCGATTCAATCACGACGCCATCCGCCTGGCGAACGGCCAGACCGTGGTGCTAGGCGACGAGCAGCAGATTTTTCCGGCTGGCACCCAAGGGTCGACCGCGCCTATCGATATCATTGGTGCACTGATCGTCGTCCTGGACGACAATTTCCAGGTGGTGAGTTACTGGAGTTCCTTCGATCATGATTGCGCATCGAGTGCCTGCCTGAATATCAACCGGCCCGGCGACACGAATTGCGTGACGGGCTCGAATGCGAGCGGCTGCCCGCCCGTCCTGCTATCCTCTCCCGCCAACGACTGGCTGCATGCCAATAGTCTCCAGTATCTAACGGCCGAGGGCGACTGGCTGCTCTCGCTGCGCAGCCAGAACTGGATCGCAAAGATCGACTATGACAACGGCGCCGGATCCAATGGCATCATCTGGCGGTTGGGCATTGACGGGGATTTCGCGCTAGGCAACAACGTCGGGGAGCCCTATCCTTGGTTTTCAGGCCAGCACAATCCTGGCTTTATCGATGATGGCGAAACCACGCTGGCGGTGTTCGACAACGGCACCAGCCGGCACGCCGAATATGGGGGGGACAGCCGCGGCCAAGTCTGGACTATCGACCAGACGAGCATGATCGCCACGCTTGACGTGAATGTCGACCTGGGGGCCTACTCGGAGTCGCTAGGCAGCGCCCAAGTGCTGCTGAACGGAGACTACATGTTCATGGCCGGCAATATATCGGACGGCAGCAATATCGAAGTTCAAAACTCGGAGTTTAATGGAAGCGGCGTGATGAACTACCAGTTTCAGAGCATAGGCCCTTCACACGCTTATCGTGGTTGGAGGCTGCCCGACTTTTATCACGCCGCGTTGAATGGCTCCGCCGGTCCGGATTGATTGGCGCTTCAGGCCTTGGCCTTTTTGAGAGCGGCTTGAATCTTCTTATCCAATTGTTCGCTCTCTTTTGAGGCTGGCACCAATTTGAGAGCGTCCTGCGCGCGTGTGCAGAAAATCTTGAGCTTCTCCGGCTCGTCGCGCTTATTGCGCGTGTAGATCTGCGAATCCTCGTAGAGGGCGGTCGCCATCGCCTGGATGAACGTCGCGCGCGGCACCTTGGAATCGCCGGTCTTGAGCAGATCCTGCGCCTTGCCCGGATCGTCGGCTGCTCCTACCGCGCGGCAGGTATCCAGCAAAACGGCGCGCTCGATGGCGCGCTTCTGCGCCGCGTCGATATCGGCTTCGGACGGCCAATTGCCTTTGGAGACTTTATCCAATAGCAACACTTCGGTCGGGCTTCCGGTCGCCGGGTACTTGAACGCCATGGTCACATACTCATCTTTGCTGTCGAACTTGGCAAAGGTCTCGGCGAACTGTAGCGCCATAGTATTGGCATTGTCGCGATACGTATCCACCTGGCGATGGAAATTCGTGGTTTGCCCGCGATTGGCATGCGAACCCACGTCGTACGCCTCGGCCAAGTCCATATAGCCGTGCGCCATGCCGGAAGTCAGGACCAGCATCCAGGGCTGGGCGCGCGCTACGTATTCATTCTGGCTGGAGAGAATGTTGCCCAGATTCTCCATGGTCTTTTGATAGTCGCCCGCCGCGTAAGTCTGTTGAGCTGCGCCCCAATAGAACGCCGGAGTGCCGGGCTGCGGCGCGTTGCTAGTGGAACAAGAGAATAGGATGAGGTTGACTGAAAAGAGGGCCAAGACGGCCACCTTTCGGTTCGCCCTATCGGTCATGGATATGCCTCCGAGAAACCAGTATCACAAGGCGCCGACGATTGCAAGCGGGCTAATGCCACCTGGCGTCTGCCAAAATGCCGCTGTTTAGCTGAAACGGTTACGCCGTATCCGTGACGACACTTGGCCACAAGCATGGTCACCTCCTGGACTTCGGGAATTATATGCCAGGGCCGTGCCGCAGTGCTTCCACCTTCGCCCGCGCCGCGCCGGAGTCGATGGACTCGGCGGCCAACTGTATCCCTTCCAGGAAATCGCGAGCCCGCCCGGCCGCCACCAGCGCCGCCGAGGCATTCACCAGCACGATGTCGCGCTGCGGTCCCCGCTCGCCCGCCAGCACCGCCTGCGCGATGGCGCAGTTGCGCGCCGGGTCGCCGCCCATTAGATCGGCCGGCTGCGAGACCCTGACGCCGAAATCATCCGGCGCCAGCGTGCGCCGTGTAACCATGCCGTCCGCGATCTCGAACGCCAGCGTCTCGCCGGTCGTAGTGATTTCGTCCAGACCATCGGAACCGTGCACCACGAATCCGCGCTGGAGTCCCAACGCCGCCAAAGCGCCGGCGATCAACTCCGCGGCATGCGGACTGGGCGCGCCCGCGAGTTGCGCGCTGGCGCCGGCGGGATTGGTCAGTGGGCCCAACAGGTTGAATACGGTGCGCGTTTTCAAATCCACACGCACGGGATGCGCGTGGCGCGTGGCCGTGTGGATGGCAGGCGCGAACAAAAATCCGATGCCCACCTCGCGAATGGCGCGGCCGCATTCAGCCGGCGACAGCGCCACCGGAATGCCCATAGCTTCGAGCAGATCGGCGCTGCCGCATTTGCTTGAAATCGAGCGGTTTCCATGTTTGGCGACGCGCACACCCGCGCCCGCCACCACGAAGGCCACGATAGTCGAGATATTGAACGTGAACAGTCCGTCGCCGCCGGTGCCGCAGGTGTCCAGCAGCGGCTCTCCATCGGCGCCGGCGTCGATCGGCTCGGCCTTCTCCCGCATCGCACGCGCGAACCCGACTAACTCCTCGACGGTCTCGCCCTTCATGCGCAGAGCCACCAGAAAACCGGCAATTTGGGCCGCACTGGCCTCACCGTTCAGGATGCTCAGCATGGCCTCGCGCGCCTCGGCCGTAGACAGGTTCTGACGCTCGATTGCGCGGTGCAGGTGGGGCAAAAGCGGCATGCTATAGTGAGAATTTCTAAGTCCACGTTATCATAAGGTTTCCATGAAAATTCACGAGTATCAGGCCAAGGGCATCCTGGGCCAATACAACGTCCCTGTGCCGCGCGGGGAAGTCGCGTTTACGGCGGATGAAGCCGAAGCGGCGGCCAAGAATATCGGCGGTAGCGTGGTGGTGAAGGCGCAGATTCACGCGGGCGGACGCGGCAAGGGCGGCGGCGTGAAGATCGCAGCGAATGCCACGGAGGCCGCCGAAATCGCCCGCCGCATGCTGGGCATGAAACTGGTGACCCACCAGACCGGTCCCGAAGGGCGTATCGTGCAGCGCCTGTTGATTGAAGAGACACTGCCCATCGAACGCGAGCTTTACCTGGGCATCGTGCTGGATCGGGCGCAGGGCAAGCCCGTATTCATGGCGTCGGCGGCTGGCGGCATGGAGATTGAAGAAGTCGCCGCCAAAACGCCGGAGCTGATCCTGAAGCAGGCGTTCGATCCGGGAACCGGCTTGCAGCCATATCAAGCGCGCAAGCTGGCTTTCGGGATGGGTGTACCCGCGGCGAGCGTGAATGCCGCCGCCGCCGCTATGATCGCGCTGGCGAAGGCTTACGTTGCGAAAGACTGTTCGCTGGCCGAGATCAATCCTTTCATCTTGACCAAAGACGGCAAGGTTTACGCGCTCGACGCCAAGATCAATTTCGACGACAGCGCCATCTACCGCCACAAAGAACTGACGGACCTGCGCGACCTGAACGAAGAGGATCCGCTCGAGGTGGAAGCCTCGCGATTCGGCATCAATTACATCAAGCTCGATGGCACCGTGGGATGCATGGTGAACGGCGCCGGGCTCGCCATGGCCACCATGGACATTATTAAATATGCCGGCGGCAGCCCCGCGAACTTTCTGGATGTCGGCGGCGGCGCCAGCGCCGAGCAGGTGAAGAACGCTTTCCGTATTCTGCTTTCCGACCCGCATGTGAAGGCCGTACTGATCAATATCTTCGGTGGCATCTTGCGCTGCGACACGCTGGCGACTGGCGTAGTGGCGGCCGCGCGTGACCTGCACATCGCCGCACCAATCGTGGTGCGCATGGAGGGCACCAACGTGGAATTAGGCCGCCAGATCTTGCGCGAATCCGGGTTCAACTTCACGGTCGCCGAGGGCATGCGCGACGCCGCGGAGAAAGTAGTACGGCTGGCCGCGCAATAGAGGATACGAACTCGAGGAAACGATGAGCGTACTGGTTCATGAGAATACCCGCCTGATCGTGCAGGGCTTTACGGGAAAGGAAGGCACATTTCACGCCCAGCAGGCCATTGCATACGGCACGCAGGTCGTAGGCGGCGTGACGCCCGGCCGCGGCGGATCCAAGCATCTCGACCTGCCGGTGTTCAACACCGTCGAGGATGCCGTGCGCGCGACGGAAGCGAATGCGTCGGTGATCTTCGTGCCGCCGCCGTTCGCCGCCGATGCCATCATGGAAGCGGCCGACGCCGGCATTCCGCTGGTGGTCGCGATTACCGAAGGCATCCCGGCGCTCGACATGGTGAAGGTGTGGTCGTTCCTGCAAGGTCGCCCCACGCGGCTGATCGGCCCGAATTGTCCGGGCGTGATCTCGCCGGGCAAATGCAAGATCGGCATCATGCCGGGGCACATTCATTTGCAGGGACACGTCGGGGTGGTTTCGCGCTCCGGCACGCTGACTTACGAGGCCGTCGGACAATTAACCGGTTTGGGCATCGGCCAATCGACGTGCATCGGCATCGGCGGCGATCCGATCATCGGCACGACCTTCCTGGACGCGCTGACGTTGTTCAACGAGGACCCGGACACGCACGCCATCGTGATGATCGGCGAGATCGGCGGCAACGCTGAAGAGACCGCCGCGCGCTATGTGAAGGAGCATGTGCGCAAGCCGGTAGTCGGCTTTATCGCCGGGCAGACCGCGCCTCCGGGACGCAGAATGGGCCACGCGGGCGCCATTATTTCCGGCGGGTCGGGTGCAGCCGCGGATAAGATTCGGGCCATGGAAGAAGCCGGCATCACGGTGTGTTCGTCGCCGGCCGAAATCGGGGAAAAGGTGAAGAGCCGTTTATGAGTTTGGAACGTACATTTTCGATCGTAAAACCGGACGCGGTGGCGTCTGGGCATAGTGGCGAGATCCTGTCCACGCTGGAAATGGAAGGCTTCAAGATTATTGCCTTGCGCATGACGCGCCTCAGCAAGGTGCAAGCCGAGGGCTTCTACGCAGTACACCGTGAGCGTCCGTTCTTTTCGAGCCTGGTGAAATTCATGACCGAAGGGCCGATCATCGTGATGGCCCTCGAGCGCGATGACGCCATCGCCAAGCTGCGGGAGATTATGGGCGCGACGAATCCCGCAAATGCGGCGGAGGGCACCATTCGCAAGCGCTTCGCCGAGTCGATCGAGCGGAACTGCATCCACGGCTCGGACGGGCCGGACACGGCCAAGGTGGAGTTGGCGTACTTCTTCAGTACGCTCGATCTGTCCGGGTTTTAGGCGCGACGCACTTCAATCGCTGAGAGCGGCGCGCACCAGTTGACTGCGGCGCCGGACGCCGGCCTTGCGAAATATGTCGCGCAAGGCGGCTTTAGCTGCGCCTTCTGACACGCCCAGGCGATCGGCAATGGTTTTGTTAGTCAGTCCCTCCAGCACGCCTTCCAGCACTTGCAATTCGCGCGCGGTCAACAAACGGTACAAGGTCCGGTTCTCGCGCGGCGCGTGCGGCGCGGCCAGAAGTTCCAGAACGCCCCGGTCGAGCCACGCTTCTCCCGCGGCGATCTGCCGGATGGCCGCCGGCAGCCGGTCGAGTGAGCTATGTTTCCGGAACACGCCGGACGCGCCCGCGCGCAACGCGAGTAACAACCCGTGATCGTCCTTTTCGGAGGCGAGCACCAGCAAGCTTCCCCGAAAGCCCGCTTGCCGGGCCGTGGAGATGAAGTCCGCAGCCTGATCGCCTAATGCGCCGTGATCCAATAAAACCACATCAACCAGCAAATGGTTGAGGGTTTCCAAAGCTTCATCCGCCGCGCCGCACTCGGCCACGATTTCGAAATCCGGCTCTAACCGCAATTGCCGGCTCAGGCTCTCGCGCACCAGAACATAGTCGACGAGTACCAGCAGCCGTATGGGATCCATAATGTGCGGGAGACAATACCGTTAACACATTGTCTGGCATCACCGCTGGGCCGGACAATGACTTGACTTAAAGATAGGACGATGCGGACCGAAAGATTGGTCGACTTGGACCGAACGGTACTCGCATCGCAACGAATGGTCACCGGCTCGGCCTCTGGAAGATAGCCGCGGACGTTGAAAGATACGTAGCTTAGTTTCGCTCCGCTGTTCTAACCTGGACCCAAGCAATGATTCGCAAGTGCGTCGACTTTGCGCTGAATAACCGATTCCTGGTGCTGGCGATCGCTATACTGCTGTTCGCCTGGGGTGTCATCTCGTTTAAGAACCTGCCCGTCGAAGCCTATCCAGACGTCGCCAATAACTATGTGCAAGTAATCACCCAGTGGCCGGGCATCGCGGCGGAAGAGGTCGAGCAGCAAGTCACCATTCCGCTCGAGATCGTGATGAACGGTCTGCCGCACCTGACTCATCTTCGTTCTGTCTCGCTGTTCGGTCTCTCCAGTCTGATGTTGATTTTCGACGATGATTCCGATAACGACTGGAACCGGCAAAAGGTCTTAGAGAGACTGGCCCAAGTGACTCTGCCCGCCAATCTCCAGCCGCAGATGGGCACGGACTACAGTCCGGTAGGACAGATCATGTTCTACACGCTGACCAGCACCAACCCGGAATACGACGTCATGGAGTTGAAAGCGCTCGAAGACTGGGTGCTCGAGAAACAGTTCAAGTCGGTGCCTAACGTCGTGGACGTGTCCAGCTTTGGAGGGCCGACCAAGGAATACCAGGTGCGCGTCGACCCGGAGAAGTTGGTGTCGTACGGGCTGAGCATCGGCGCGGTGGAACAACAACTCAGCAACAACAACGTGAACGCCGGCGGGAGCTTCATCCAGGCGGGATTGCAGCAGATCGACGTGCGCGCGGTCGGATTGGTGCGTACGGTGGACGACATCCGCGACACCGTCATCAAGACGCAGAGCGGGACACCGCTACGCATCGGCGACATCGGCGAGGTGGCGCAAGGTCCGAAGATCCGGCTCGGTCAGTTCGCCAAAGCCATTCACCGCGCGGACGGCAAAATTCTGGATGATGACGATGTGGTCTCCGGGATCGTGCTGTTGCGCAAAGGCGCGCGTGCGGATGAAACCCTGGACTTGATTCACGACAAGATCGCGGAGCTGAATGGCCACATCCTGCCTAACGGAGTTAAGGTCGTGCCGTTCCTTGACCGCAGCGACCTGGTGCGGTTCACCACGCACACCGTGGAGCACAATCTCGCTGAAGGGATCATCCTGGTCTCCATCGTCCTGTTCATCTTCCTGGGAAACGTACGCGGCGCCTTGATTGTGGCTCTCACGATTCCGTTCTCGCTCCTGTTTGCGGCAATTTGCCTGGACCTACGCCACATCCCGGCGAACCTGCTCTCGCTCGGCGCGCTCGATTTCGGCATGGTGGTGGATGGCGCGGTCGTGATGGTGGAGAACATCGTGCGTCACATGGGACGGCAAAGTGAGGTCTACACCTCGCCGGCGGATCGCATCCGGGAAGCCGCCCATGAGGTCCAGCGGCCGGTCTTCTACGCGATCGCCATTATCATCACAGCTTATCTGCCGATCTTCACGCTGCAGTCGGTAGAAGGCCGGTTATTCAAGCCAATGGCCTGGACGGTGGCTTTCGCCCTGCTCGGCGCGCTGATCTTTTCCGTGCTTCTGGCGCCGGTCTTGTCCAGCTTGTTGTTTCGTCGCAATGCGCGCGAGTGGCACAATCCGGCGCTGATGCTGATCACCGCTTGGTACCGCATCGCGGTGCGCTGGGCAATTCGCGCGCGCTGGCTGACGGTCGGCGTCGGTGTGCTCAGCCTGGCGGCCGTAATCTACCTGGCCATAGGCGGCGTGATCGGTTCCGAGTTCCTGCCGCATCTTGATGAGGGAGCCATCTGGGTGCGCGGCACGTTGGCTCCCAGCACGGGACCGGACGAAGGCGTCAGCGTGGCGAATTGGGCGCGGCTGAAGCTGGCATCGTTTCCGGAAGTCACCGTCGCCACCAGCCAGGTCGGCCGTCCGGATGATGGCACCGACACGACCGGCTTCTTCAATACCGAATACTTTGTCGATTTGAAGCCCAAGGAAAAGTGGCGCCCGGTGTTCCATCAAAACAAAGACGAGCTCATCGCCGCCATGAATCGCGAATTGGAGCGGATGCCGGGCGTGATCTGGAACTTCTCGCAGCCGATCGCGGACAACATGGAAGAAGCCGTCAGCGGCGTGAAGGGCCAGCTTGCCACCAAGGTCTACGGCGATGATCTCGAGGTTCTGGAGGACCTTGGCGCGCAGGTGGTCGATGTGATGCGCCGCGTTCACGGCATCCAGGACCTGGGGTTGTTCCGCGTGAGAGGCCAGCCCAACCTCAATTACACAGTCAACCGCAAGCAGGCGGCGCGATATCAGATCAACGTGGCCGATGTGCAGGATGCCATTCAGACGGCGGTCGGCGGCAACGCCCTCACGCAGGTTTTGCGCGGCGAGCAGCGCTTCGACCTGGTGATGCGATACCTGCCGCAGTACCGCGACACGCGCGAGGCGATTTCATCGATTCGCCTGCTGGCGCCCTCTAACGAGCGCGTCTCGCTCGCGCAGCTTTGTAACGTGGATACCCGGGACGGCGCCTCGGAAATCTACAGGGAAGGCAACTCGCGCTACGTGGCAATCAAGTACAGCGTGCGCGGCCGCGATCTGGGCGGCGCGGTCGAGGAAGCCATCCGTAAGGTGAATGAGAATGTGAAGCTTCCCAGCGGCTACGATATCCGCTGGGAAGGCGAGTATCAGAGCGAAAAGCGATCGGAACACCGGCTGCTGATCATTGTGCCGATCACGGTGCTGCTGATCTTCATCATCCTCTACACCATGTTCCACTCGTTCAAGTGGGCCATGGTGATTCTGGCCAACGTGGCTATGGCGCGCATCGGCGGCTTGTTAGCTTTGTTGGTCACGCACACCAACTTCAGCGTCTCCTCGGGCGTCGGCTTTCTGGCGCTGTTTGGCGTATCTGTGCAGACCGGAGTGATCATGCTCGAGTACATGAACCAGCTTCGCGCGCGCGGCCGGTCGATTGAAGACGCTGCCATCGAAGGCGCCGTGTTGCGCTTGCGTCCCATCATGATGACCATGTTGGTGGCCACGTTAGGACTGCTGCCTGCCGCTCTTTCGCACGCCATCGGATCCGATTCGCAGCGGCCGTTCGCGATCGTGATCGTGGGCGGCCTAATCGCGGACCTGGTCATGAGCATCTTCCTGCTGCCAACGCTATATGTGTGGGTGGCCGGCGATCGCGATGTGCTCCCGGAACCGGAGCCGGGCTTCGATGCTGAACTTTGAGAGCTGGGTCGCGGTGCGGTGGCCCGCTGTGATTCTGCACGCGGGCTGGATTCTGTTTGTCATTGCGTGCCTGAACAGCGCGCGGCTTCCGGTGGAGGCACTATTCGTTGGGCCCGGGATGATGGCCGCCGGGGTGGCCATGATCGAATACAACAAGCGGACCGGGGCGTAACCGGCGGAATTGGCACCCCATTCGTCCTCATTGGGATTGACGCCGCCGGGGAGGCAGGTCAGATTGTCGCTGAAAATCGGAGGGATGATGACTGCGTCTTCGTTACGCCCGGAACACTTACTACAATTTGGAATTTCTCGATCGACTCCAGCAGCGGCGAGTGGATCGAATAAACTCTTTTACACGCTCGCGGGCGGCGATGACGGGGCCAGTATGCGCGGCGCTACATCGAACGTAGCGCGCGGTTTTCGAACTGCGTCCCTAAGCTACGGCTTCAACACTTCCTCGAAGAAGGCCAGTGCGCGGGGATCGTGCGATTGGCCGAGCCAGAAGAACGCCTGTTTGCGGACCGCTGGATTCCGGTTCGTGCGCGCCACCTGAATCAGCATCGGTACCCCCTCGCCATTGGGAAGCTGCTGCAGCGCGAACACAGCTTTCTTCTTGACTTCGGTATCCGGATCGCGTTCGATCGCTTCTTCGATGGCACCGGTGGCCTTCTTGCCTGCTTTCTGCGCCAGCCAGAAGAGCGCCTGCCCGCGCACATGTGCGCTGGGATCATCATGCGCCACGTCGATCATCGTATCCACCGCCTGCGGCTCCTTGCTGATGGAGAGCGCGAAGACGGCCTTATCGCGGATGCGGTCGTCGTCATCTTTTGTGACAATCCGGCGCAGGACTTCGTATCCGTGCCGGCCGCGTGCAGCGCCCAGCCAGAATACGACCTTCTCCCGCAGCGATTCCGGCTGACCGGCCGCCGCGAAGCGATCGAGCACCGTATCCGCGGCGGGGTCCGCGTGCAGCGCGATCGCGGCGATGGCCCCATCGCGGAGATGATCGCTATCCGCCGTCACGAATCCCGTCAAGAATGCAATGCTCTCGGCAGGCCGCACGTCCGGAATCCAGCGCAGCGGGATGCCGTCCGAGTCCAACTGGCAGTCGCCCGACACTGCGCGGATCTTCTCCACGCGGTTGTTCTCGATGCGAAACAGGATCTGGACATGATCCGGCGGTTCCAGATGCACGGGTCCGGGCGCGCGCACGCCGTGATCGTAATAACAATTCTCATCGTGGCCAGGGATTGTGGGCACGCTGTACCCCACCCAAGCCGGCTGCGGCTGGCGATATTGCTCATGGATACGCTGCTCTAGCGGCGGCTGCGCGGCCAGCGTCGCGGCAAACAAAAACAGAATCAGTCTCATTTGTTCAGCAGCTCCATCAGGTACTCGGTAGCGTCCTTATTGCCCATGACCGCGAGCTTGCCCACGATCATCTTCTTCAGCTCGGGATTCGTTTCCCTACGCGCCAGATCCACCATGGCCTTGGCATTGCCCTGAATGAAGAGCGCGTTGACGATGTCACCGCGCACGGAAGCATCGGACTCCGCACTGTACATGGATACCAGCGCCGTGCCGGTGCGGTCGCCGCCCATCAGGCCGAGCGAGTGAATGGCTGCCCTGCGCAGCCTTACGTTCTTTTCGCTGCGAGCCACTTCCAGCAGCCGGTCCGTATTGCCGCCCACGAACATGGAGTGCAGAATGGCCTCTTTCACGTCGATCGACGGCTCGGCTTGGTAAAGCTGCCACAATTCCTCCTGCCCGCCGCTGATGCCAAGTTGATGAATCGCATCCATGCGCAGGTCCTGGTTCTTCTCCGATTTCGCGGCTTGCAGCAAACGCGCGCGGTCGCCCGAAATCATAAAGCTGCGCAACACTGCGCGCTTCACGTTGACGTCGTTCGACGAAGCGTAGATCTCGGAGAGAAGCTGCCGGTTTTCCTTCGACCCCATCACCCCAAGGTAGTTGATGGCCTTCATCTGAAGATCCGGGTTGGAGCCGCCGCGGGCAAACTGCGCCAGAATCTGGCGGCTCTTGGCGTTGTCACTCTGCGCCAGGATAAACATGGCGCGATCCTTCAATTTCGGCGACTGGTCGCTGGCGAGAATCTTCTGCAGAATCGGCAGCGCCTGTTCCGCATCGCTGTTCATCAGGCCGTTCAGCGCCATGAGCTTCAAGTCCTCGTCCGGTTCGGAGTTGGGGTTGACCTTCTGGCCGGCGGCCGAGCGAATCTCGAGTTCCAGCGCCTTGGCGTCGTCCAGCCAGCTACTGGAGGCATAGGCGCTGCGCAGTTTCGCGAGCGTTTCGAGCGCTTCCTCGCGGCGCCCCATCTTGTTCAGCGCGTACGCCTTCCAGTAGAGCGCTCCATCGGCGCGCGATCCGTTGGCGGATGCCACGTCGCCGAACGCCGCCACAGCCACATCCCAGCGGCGCGCATCGATGGCCGCCTGGCCCTTCTGATAGCTCCGGTTGAGCCGATCGTCTTCCGGACGCCTCGCGGCGGACTGCTGAAAAAACGCCTCTGCTAGCGGCCCGTCCGAAACTTGCCCGAACGCTACCGCGGCCGGAACCAGAGCCATCGCGATTGTCATGCAAAAACGTAATCTGAACATTCTGTCTTCCTTATAAAATCCCTATGAAGTTCCCTGGACCACACTACGGGCGGTCTTTTCCTCGCGGTGACGCACCGCGGATCCGGCCACCCTGACTTTGAACAGGATGCCATCGCCCTCAATGCGCTTGCGCAAGCTCTCCACTTCTTCCGGCGTGAGCGTATCCGGCCCGTGCGCGATTTCGAGTAGCACGGGTTCGAGTTCATCTAAAACACTGGCCACGCGGGTGTCCCCGGTGCGCACCGCAGTCTGGCGGAAGAGCCGGTTCTCGGCCACCAGATCGCCGGCCCGCGCGCGTTCCCAGGCCACATCGAGCGGCTCCCCTGGATGCGCGTTCACCACTTCCAGCAGCACCGTTTGCGAACGTTCCAGGTGATCTCCCACCGCCACCAGCAGGATGCGTTCGCGCACCTGGCCGGCACTGGCCAACTGGGCGCCGCTTCGCGCCGACGGATAATACCGGCCCGCCAGAAACGCCGCGACCATCAATACGGCGATGGCGGCGCTGGCTGCCCAATGCCGGACGGGCCAAAGCAGCGGCCACGTCCATCGCCGCCGCGCTCCAAGCTGGGGATGCAGCCGATGCCAGACCTGCGCACCGTAATCGGCCGCGCGCTCCGGCACCGGCGCTCCATCCACCACGTTCAGCACCCGCTGCAATCCGGCATACTCCGCGCGGCAGGCTTCGCAGTTGTCCAGATGTTCGCGGACCCCCGGCGAGCCATCGCCCTCGCCGTAGTAATACAAAACGAATTGTTCCAGAGTCAGGTGATTCATGACGCAGAGCTCATCAAAGGTTCGAGCGCGTGGCGCAACTTCTGCACCGCGCGAAAGATGCTATGTTTGGCGGCATTGGGCTGCACTCCCAGCGTGCGGCCGATCTCGTCAATGCACATGCCTTCGTAATGCCGCAGAACGAATGCCGTCCGCTCCATTTCGCTGAGCTCGTCGAGCACCGCGGCCACTTTACGCTCCACTTCGCTGCTGGCAGCCAGGCGGTCCGGAGTGGGCGCCGTATCCGGTACTACCTGGATGGGATCGGGCACGCCCTCCTCGGTAGCCGGCTCGTAATGTTCGGACCGGCGCCTGCGGGCCCGGATCAGGTCGAGCGAATAATTACTGGCGATCCGATAGAGCCAGGTACCGAAGCTGGCCCGCTCGTCGAATTTCGAGAGTTGCTTGTAGGCGCGGAGGAAGGTCTCCTGCACTACGTCTTCGGCGTCTTGTTGGTGTCCAGTCATACGGTAAGCCAGACGGAACAGATTGCGGCTGTGGCGTTCGACGAGGACGCGGAATGCGCCGGGATCTCCGGCCCGTGCCTGCGCGACTGCCATTGTATCGCTCAGCTCCATCAAGCTACCCATTAGACTCTAAAGCACAATTCGCGGTTAGCTGGACTTTCGACACCGCCTAACTTCCATTTAATGAATCCCACATCGATAGACACCAGCGACCGTCCAGACGGGCCGCGTATTTCAGGACATACGTCAAGGTAAATTGCACCGCATCAATAGGTTATCTGTACAGGTCGATTACATTTCCAGTCTATTGCAGCTTCTGCCTAACCGGTCCATGCTGGCCACAGGAGATAAACAGAATGCGAAGAAAACAACCGATCGGATTGAATTTGCGGCGGCGGTTCCGCTGGGCACTGCGGATCGCGACGGTCAAACTCCGGTATCCCCACATTTAAGTTCTGGGTCGAATTTGTAACGGAGGAGCTTCATGGAACTGCTTCAGATGGAATCGAACCGCCTGGACCGGTACCGGGATGCCAGGCTGGAGGTTAACTATGCGACCCGGACGGTGGCGATGGACCGGGCAACAATTCACCTGACTCGCATGGAGTTTGAGTTGCTCTCAATGCTGACACGCAGGGCAGGTGAAGTGGTCCCCAAGGATACGCTGTTAATGACGATCTGGGGCTACGGCCCGGACATCCAATCGCGCACCCTGAACGTCCACTTGCGGCGCTTGCGGGTTAAGCTGGGAACTTACAGCAAGCAGCACCTGGAGACGGTGTTCGGCCTGGGATACCGTCTGCAGCCGTGCTACGCGCCCGCGGAGCTGTCGCAGGCGGCCGGCGCTTAGTTCGATTTCTCGACCAGGGCCCGCACGGAGATGCGGTGGGCCAGGATCAGCCGTCGCACATCGCCGGGTTTCAGTTTGGCTATCCGGCGGACCTGCCGCCGCTTGTGCCACATGCTCGGCAGCATCGGCAGAGCCGCCAGGTCCGCCGCGAGAACGGCGGAAGCCAGGCACAGCTTGTTGACGAATCCTGGGAAGCGCGCCATCTCCCCTTTGCCGCCAGCCGCGGCCACCAGGCCACCCGCCAGACGCGCGGCGAAATAGAACGGATTCAGAAGCAGCAAACTCCAGGGAAATAGCTTCGCCGCCAGCAGCACGCGATTGCGCTCGATCAGGAAGATGCGCTGCGTAGATCCCGTGCTCAGGCTACCTCCGCGATGGTGGCGCACCACGGCGCCCGGCATATAAAGACAGCGCCAGCCCGCAATGCGCGCCCGCAGGCCCAGTTCAGCGTCGTCGGCAAACATGAAGAAATCCTCGTCGAAGCCGCCGATGGCATCCAGCATCGCCTTGCGATACATGGCGGCGGACCCATCCGGCCACAGGCACTCCTCCACGCGATCATATTGACCGCGGTCGATCTCTCCGGTGCCGCGTCCCCGGTTCTGGCCGTCCGGATAAATCAGATGGCCCACTTTGTCGATGCGGGTGGGATCTTCGTGGACCAGCACTTTGGCGGCAGCCATACCGATATCCGATCCGCGGTCGAAGGCGGCGCGCAGATTGGCGAGAAAGTCCGGCTCAGCCTCCGCATCGTTATTCAGCAGCGCGATGAACGCACCGCGCGCGGCTGCGAACGCCTGGTTGTTCGCCGCGCAGAATCCCTTGTTGACCGCATTGGCGATCACCCGCACGCCGAACTCGTCGCGGGCCATTTCGGCGGAGCCATCGGTCGAGGCATTATCCACCACGATGGTTTCGAAACTGGCGCCGCGTTGCCGCGTGAGCGATTCGAGGCAGGCCCGCAGGTAGTCGCGGCGGTTCCAGTTCACTACTACTACCGTGATCTCGGGCGGCACATCAATGCGCGGCCGCGGCGATCACACGTCCGGCCGCCGGCGCCGTGGCCATTAGGGGATTCGCCAGGTTGTGCTGCGCATAGTAGCCGGGGCGCACCCGTTCGACGATCTGCGCCACCGGCCGCTCGAGCACCCCGAAGTACATCTGCGGACTCAGGCCGATCCAGAAGGCCCATGCGATCAGCGGCACGAAGACGGCGATTTCGCGGAACGACAGGTCGCGCAGTCTCAGGTTCTTCTCCGAGACTTCGCCTAGCATGGTGCGCTGGAACAGCCAGATGAGGTACGCGGCCCCCAGCGCGATGCCCACCGCGCCCCAGACCGCCCAATTAAAAGACATCTGGTAAGCGCCTTGCAATATGGTGATCTCGCCGATGAAGCCGTTGAGCACCGGCATGCCCAGCGAACTGAGCGTGGCGATGGCGAAGACCACGCCGAAAATGGGCATGATCTTCATCAGCCCGCCGTATTCCGAAATCTCACGCGTGTGCCGCCGCTCGTAGACTACGCCCACGATCAGGAAGAGCATCCCGGTGGAGATGCCGTGATTGATCTGCTGGATGATCGAGCCCGAGATCCCGGCCGGATTCAAGGCGAAGATGCCCAGCGTGCAGAAGCCCAGGTGGCTCACCGAAGAGTACGCCACGAGTTTCTTCCAGTCCTTCTGCATCAGACAGGCCAGCGCGCCATAGATGATGCCGATGATCGAGAGCACCGCCACGATATTCACGATGGTGGGATTCTTGGCCGAGTCCGGCAGCAGCGGCAGCGAAAAGCGCAGGAATCCGTAAGTGCCCATTTTCAGGAGTACAGCGGCCAGGATGACGGAACCGGCCGTGGGGGCTTCCGTATGCGCGTCGGGTAGCCAGGTGTGGAACGGGAACATCGGCACCTTGACCGCGAACCCCACAAAGAATGCCCAGAAAACCCACCACTGCATGGACGGCGAAAGGCTGGTGCGCATCAGGTCAGCCAAGTCGAACGAGTAAGTCTGATATAGCTCGTAGTGCTGGAAGTAGAGGGTCAGGATTCCGAGTAACATCAGCACGGAGCCGATCAAGGTATAAATGATGAACTTGATCGATGCGTACGCCCGCCGCTGGCCGCCCCAGATGGCGATGATGAAATACATCGGAATCAGCGTGATTTCCCAGAACACGAAGAACAGCAGGAGATCGACCGACATGAACACGCCGAGCATGGCGGTCTGCAGCAGCAGGAAGAAGGCGTAGTATTCCTTCTGGCGCGTCTCGATGGCGTTCCAACTCGATAGGATCGCCAGGAAGCCCAACACGGTAGTGAGCATGACGAGCAGCAGGCCAAGCCCGTCGATCGCCAGATGATAAGACGCGCCAATGCTGGGAATCCAGGCGGCCTGCTCTTCGAACGCCCACTGGCGGGTGCGATCGAAATTAAAGACTAGCGGCAGGGAAACCAGAAACCCGACAAAGGCCGCAACGTTCGCCCAGATCTTGACGAGCCGCGGATTCGAGGAGGGCAGAAATAGAAGAACAACCAAGCCGGCCAAGGGGGTGAACAGGACGACAGAGAGAATATGGTCCATAGGGCGGATGCTTATCTTATCACCGTGGATGAGTGCATCGGGCTAAAGCAAGGGGGGGCATATTCCAATCCAGCGGGGCCACGGGCTGGGGCGTTAGCCTGGGGGGCTATGCGATTAGCGACCTGGATCAAAAGATCGAGGTCGTAACGAAGCTTGAATCCGAGGTGATCGAGGCGCCCAAGAACGGCGACATCTTCGGCTTTGGAAGCTTCCTCCAAATTGCAGTCTAAAAGGCGAAGAAAAGGTCAAACGGAGTAAACGGAGTACAGCGTAGAATTCAGGGTCTTGCAAGTTATTGAAAACATGGAGCGGGAGACGGGAATCGAACCCGCAACCAACAGCTTGGAAGGCTGTGACTCTACCATTGAGTTACTCCCGCACGCGGTTGGGCTAATTATATCAGGAATGTTTAACGGCGCAGCACGCTGTCGTTGGGATCGAACAGTACTTTCGCCGGTGTCTGCGGCCCTGCGCCCGGCGACGGGATGCCGAATTGTCGAGGCGCAAACCGTCTACGATCGGTCCGGCGGATTCCGCCGTCTGGCCGCTGCGCCCCGGGCGCGGCGCCGCGGCCGGCGCCTTCCACAACGGGCACGAAGATATGTACTCGGATAACATGCCCATGTGCGCTGATGCTCGACATCACTTGGCACGACACGGCTTATGAATCGGCGCCGCGCTGTTTCCCTCGCTGGGCCTTGACTGGGGAGCACTTGCCTTGGGGAATGGCATTCGTCATCAGTTAGGCGGCGCTTGTGACGGTTGTTAACTCATCGCAGGTTTGGTATAGGATAGACATTCCTCGGTTAAAGGGCGTGGACGCCAGCAATTTAGAGATACAGTGCTAAGATCCTAATAATGCGACGTAATGCCATGCTACTCCTGGCGCTGCTTCTCCCGTTCTGGTGGTTTGCGCATGCGCTCGGATACCTCGTCCACGAGTACGCCCATTCGTTCACGGCCTGGGCGGTCGGATATAAAGCAAATCCGTTGGCTTTGAATTATGGCCACCTGAGCGCGCCGAATGTTTTATTCCTTCTCGATATTGATGAGAATGTCGGATACAGCCGGATTTTCGCCGACAGTAAGGGTTATCTGGCTTCCTTGATCGCGGTGTCGGGTGTCCTGTTCGGTAATGGTGTCCTTTACTTGGCTGCGCGGCGGCTTTTTTCTCTCGCCAGGCAGCGGTGCCGGCCAGCGTTGGGGCTTCTTGCATTTCTGCTTTGTCTCATGAATGTGGGGAACTTTCTGTGTTACGTGCCGGTAAGAACTTTCACGACGCACGCAGACATGGCTACCGTTGAACGGGGACTGGGAGTGTCGCCGTGGTGGGTCGCGATTGTGCTTGGCATACCCTTTGGGGCGGCGATCTGGCATTTCTTCTCCACGCTGTTGCCGAACGCCAGCGGTTTTCTCTTTCCCGACTGGCGCATGGCACAAGCCGTTTTAATCGTCGTGAGCTCGTTCACAGTGTTCGTTTTCCCCTTTGGGGCTTCGGGATTGCGAGGGTACGGAGCGGTAACGCACTGGATATCGGCGGTGTCGGCGTGTGTGATATGGCCGGCGGTAACCGCTCTCTGCTGGCCACGCAAAAAGGCGCTGTTGACGAGTTGTGCAGCCCAAAGGCTAGCAGGCCCGAAACCGCTCGCTCACGCGCGCGGCTCAGAAGCAGGCACTTAGGCTAGGGTCCGAGATCCGAGGAGTACGTGGATGAATCCCACTCCCTGCGGCTCAGCGAGATTTTTTCAATTCCACTCGGATGGCTCGCAGGGGCTTGGCGGTCTCCATGTTCTCCATCTGATGCGGAGGACCGATGGGCAGGAATACGACCGCACCATCCTCTCTGCGCGGGTGGTCAACGGCCGCTGTGCCGGGAGAGTATTCTTTCATGTGGGCCGCTGAGAGGTAATAGAGAACGCTCGGGTAACGGTGGGCGTGGAGCGGCTCGCGAACGCCGGGCTCGACAGTCACTTCGAGGACTCGCACCTCATCGTTTTCGAACAGAAGCTTGTGATTTTGGGGAGCCGCGGCCAAGGCGTCGCTTTCAGGAGTCCACCACTTATCGAAGTTGCTGGCGGCCTGTCCGAGTAAGAAACCGGCGCTAAGAGCGCCGAGCACCAGTACAGTCTTCGCGATTCGTTTCATAGGCTCCTTGTCGGGCTGCGGCCGGACGTGGTCACATTGTAGCGTTGTTTGCGTCAGCGGCCTTCGGCCTGCCAGATGAAGCCGGCGATGCGGGCGGCGAGTTGGGCGCGCAAACCGGGTGGCAGCTTGCCGGTCCGGTCACCGGAGGCTACGGACGCCAACGCCTGGCGCGCGATGCCGGTGGGATCGTAAGAGCGGTCATAGGCGAGGGCGGCGCGCGCGGCGGCTTCCTCCTCGTCCGGCGGATATGCGGGCGAGGCTACGGCGCGGGAGGCCCGAAGCATGCGCTCGATAACTTCGTCGCGGGTGATGGCGGGCGGGCCGGCGGATAATTCGCGGAGCAGATCGGGCGAGGCCTGCCCGACTGACATATCGCCGGTGGTCGACATCATCGAAGTGAGCGAGCGGACGCGGCCAGGATACTCGATGGCGATGGTTTGCGCGATGGCGCCGCCCATGGATGCACCGATGAGGTGCGCGCTGGCGATGCCGAGCGCGTCCAGCAAGCCGACGGCGTCCGCGGCCATATCCGAGAGAGTGTACGATGCCGAAGACAGGTCGCCCGCAAGGGCGGCGGGCAGGTTCGGCGGCGGGGCAGCGGGGAAGTGTGTGGAGAGGCCGGCGTCGCGATTGTCGAAGCGGATGACTTCGAGGCCAAGGGCGGCGAGCGCATGACAGAAGGCGTCCGGCCAGTGGATGGATTGGCCGCCGAGACCCATGATCAGTAGCGCGCGAGGAGCACCTGGGTTTGCGAACTGCTGGTAGGCGATGTCGATGCGGGATGGTCCGACGTTTGAGGCGATGTGTTGAATTTGTTCTGGCATGCGTCCTGGCGGTTATTATAATAGGCGGCCGGCGAGGCCGCCGCGGGCTGAGAGCCTGCCCCACTTATTCAGGAGTTAGTTGGATGGATGTGAGATCGAAGCCCAGGGCCGCTCCTCGTTCGGCGGGTCTGCCCGGTTCCACGACCAGGGTTAGCGGTGCGGCTGATGGCAGGGCTAGGATTCCGGACTCGAGCGGTTGTTTGCCGTCTCCGTGCACGGACAGGCGAAGAATCTGGTTTCCCACGACCAAGTCCACGCGGCGGGAGAAAGAGCCCGGGCGGTAAGTTATCGACACACGGTAAGCGCCGGTGCGGGCCACCGTGAAAGTCCAGCGCAACTTACTAAGTGTCGGTGGATCGTAATAACCTTCGCCGTTGCGGTTGTAGAAGGGGTCGGCCTTTTCGACCGGCAGAGTGATGGCGTCACCGGAGACAATGGCCGTGCCGGGTTGTTCCACTACGACGTCGCCGTTCATTTCGACGGCGACCACTGGAAGGAAGCAATCGCATTGCGGCGCCGCGACATCATTGTGGCCAATGGCCAAGGGCCGCTTTTCCGGGTCACCTAGCAGGTAAGCTCGTGCGATGCCGGTTTTCAATCCGGGCAGGCGCAGGCGGCGATCGGGCGGTATGTGCTCGACGAAAAGATAGAGACGGCGGCCGCTGACCGTGGCGTAACCGAAGTCGAGTTTGCGGAACGGTTGCGGCTGGGTGGCATACACGGCGGCGCGATTCTGTTTCAGCCATGCGCCGGTTCCGCGCAGTACGGCGGCTTCGTAATCGACCACGGAGCCATCGCCCTGGGGGCCGATGTTCAGGATGTAATTACCGCCGCGGCTGACTACGGCGACGAGCCGCTGGATGTGTTCCTGGATTTTCTGCTGGAGCCGGTCACGCTTTTCCCACGAGCGATAGCCCCAGGTGTCCGCGAAGATGGAGGCGGGCGATTCCCAGGGCTCATCGAGGATGTAGTTGGGAATCTCGTCGTCTCCCATTTCGAGAAAGTCCCCCTGACTGTTCCAGACGCGCCCGCTGACCATGCACCCGGGCTGGTAGCGATGCACCTGATCGGCGAAGCGTTGGCTTTGCAGCGGGGTGGGGTGGCCCATGTCGAACCAGATTTCGGAGAGCGGGCCGTAGTTGGTGGCGAGTTCGCGCAGTTGCTCGAGGTTGAACGTTTCGTGCGCGGGGGAAATGGGATTGTCGTTCTGGTAATCGGTCGGGTCGCCATAGTGCCAGTCGATGGTGGAATAGTAGACGCCGAATGCCATGCCATGGCGCGCGCAGGCATCGGCGAGGCCTTTGACGATGTCTTTGCGGTAGGGCGAGGCGTCCACTACGTTGAACGGCGAGGCCTTGGTGGCGAAGAGGCTGAAGCCATCGTGATGCTTGGCGGTGATGACGATGAATTGCATGCCGGCGTCTTGCGCGAGGCGCACGATGGCTTCCGGGTCCCAGCGCGTGGGGTTGAATTCTGCGGCCAGGCGTTCGTATTCGGCGCGGGGGATGTGCGCGTCGGATTGGATCTGCTCACTGTAGTTGCCGGAGTAGCGCCGTCCGTTCCAGACGCCGCCCAATTGGGAATACAGGCCGAAGTGAATGAACATTCCGTATTTGCGGCTTTGCCATTGGCGCACGGCGCGTTGGCTGGGGCGGGCGGGATCGGCGGCCGCGGCAGGCGCGATGCGGGACAGGACGATGGCGAGACAGATCGCCAAACGAAAGGGCATGCGTTTAGCTTATCGCCGGACGGCTGATTGGTCAGGTGATTTCAGCGCAAAGTGGATCTAGGCGGAGCGCCAATTCGATGCTACGATGATCGGGCATTCGGGCAGCTTTGTGACCGCTCGCGATTATTGGCGCTATATTTTCGGACCGGAGTGCGGCGGCATCCTGCTGCTGGCGATCGGGGTGCTGCGCGCGCGGCGGCGCTTGTCGTTCACGCCGGATGGGGTGCTGCCGCTGGGCCCGGTCTTCGTGGCGCTGGCGCTGGCCGTATTCGGCGCCGAACATTTTACCAGCACGAAAGATCTGATGAAGATGGTGCCGGTGTGGATGCCGGTGCGGCTGTTCTGGACTTACTTCGTGGGCTGCGCGCTGATCGCCGCTGCGCTGAGCCTGGCTGTGGGGAAGGCGGTGCGCTGGTCCTCGGCGCTGCTGGGCCTAATGCTTCTGCTCTTCGTGGTCTTCATTCATGCGCCCGGCGCAGTCAAGTTCCCGCACAACCGGTTTGCGTGGACAGTGGCGGCGCGGGAGACGCTGTTTGCGTGCGGCGCGTGGGCTCTTACCGGCCGGCTGATCCGCGCGCCGCGGCTGGTGGCGGCGTGCCGGGTGACGATCGCGCTGGTGCTGTTGTTTTATGGCGTCGAACATTTCCTGCATCCGCAATTCCTGCCAGGCGTGCCGCTGGAACAGCAGACGCCGCCGTGGATTCCGTTGCACTCCGTTTGGGGTTTCGTCGAGGGGGCGATGCTGCTGGTGTGCGGCGGTCTGATCTTGATCGATAGACAGGCGCGGGGCGCCGCTACTTGGCTGGCGGTGGTGACTACGGTGCTGGTGATTCTCCTTTATGTGCCGATGTTCGTGGCGGCGCGGACGCCCACGGAGGTGATTACGGCGATCAACTACATTGCGGACACTTTGCTTTTTGCGGGGTGCATCATGCTGCTGGCCGACGCGATTCCAGCGGGGCGGGTATCCCGGTAGCCGGAATTTTGCCAATGTTCTTCCTGGCCGTAGAATTGCATGAGCCAGGCGAACAAATCCATGATCTCTGATCTGTGTATCCAGCCAGGGTTTTGCGCAGCGAGTGAGCGGCTGGTCCTCTGGGCGGATGGGCGCCTGGCCGGCGCTCGTGACCACGGTGCTACGGGCCGCCTCTTTTCGGGATAGCAATCAGCAGACCGGCGGTGATGCTGACGGAATGATCGTGCCCGCGTGCCAAGCTGTAGTCGTAACTTGGTTCGAAATACCAGCCGATTTTATGTTGCCGGGATGGCCAAAACATAAAATCCAGAACAGCTTCGGCTCCCAGCGCGTTTGTGGTTACGCCGTAGGCTTTCGTTCGAACCCATTCCGGTCCGAGGCCGAACATGAATTCCGCTCCGGGCGAGAGAGTCCAGGGCTTCTTGAACAGAAGGTCGGTGTCCCATTCCACGGAGTGACGGGTGAAAAGCGGGGTGGTG